>CDZN01009159.1_pt1 | contig 954622 bp, 725 predicted proteins | sample 557701 | NCBI WGS metagenome assembly CDZN01 (sample SAMEA3182089, study PRJEB8094) | gut metagenome | biome: human; feature: gut; material: Stool; isolation source: human stools | place: Canada | collected 2013-02-04 | reverse complement strand
GTGTTAAGCCTGTAGCTAGCGTTCATCCTGAGCCAGGATCAAACTCTTCATTGTAAAAGTATTGTTATATATCCCATAAGGGATGATATTAGCTCTGTTCAGGATGTCGAAAATTTATTGACGGTCATTTTTATATACCTATATAATAAGTATTGACGGTTCTAAATTTGACTTGTACTACTTGTATTGTTTATCAATGTTTCAAAGAACTCTTCTTTTTTAAATTCTGCTTCGTTTCAAAAGCGGGTGCAAAGGTAAGGGGTTTATTTTAAACTACCAAATGTTTTGGGAAGTTTTTTTTCTCAATGCCCGTCTTTTATTTCCAAGCCTCTCTGTGCGAAAGGGAAAGAAAAGACAACCAAAGGCCCTCGCTCTGCGAATCGGACTGCAAAGATAACGACTTTTATAATAATGATCCAAATAAAAAGAAAATTATTTTTGTTATTCTTTCAGGCCAATCCTACGCCGTTGCAACATGTCAAAATTAAATGCTGTCCGTCTCTTGGAAAGCGGATGCAAAAGTACGGGATTATGTGATACGAGACAAATATAAAAGGGGATTTTTTTGAATAAATTTTGCATGGAAGCGTAAAGGGCTGAGGGAGAGGACGGTTCTGATAATCGATCAGGAAAAAGGGAAAGGTCGGGGAAGGAAAGAGACACATTATTATATTATATAGGGGAAATTTATCGGGGAGAGGGAAAAGGGGATTTGCCGAGAAAGGGAGAAGGAGAAGTGTTTGCGGGGAGGAAATTGAGGAGAAAATAGGGAATTTAACGGGAACTTGACGGAAATTAAACGGGGTTTAAGCAAAAAACTCGGTGAGACATTGGCGGGAATTGAACGGGAATCAGACAGGAATCAAACAAAAATTGAACGGAAGACCGCGTTAACATTGTTAATGCAGTTGGGGAGACATTTTTTTCAGGGGCGGAAAGAACAAAGCTTTGGCTTCGAAAAGACTTGTTATTTGGAAATAAAAGGCTTGATTTAACAGTGTGTTAAATCAAGTAATAGGAAGAGAGGAAACAAGAGGAGGAAAAGGGTTGAAGATGAAGACGATAGAGAAACGAGGGAGTATTTTCTGGGAAAAGGGATAAGTGCCGGATGGGAAGGGATAGTTGCGATTAAAGCAAGTATGGGGGCAGGAGATTTTAAAAAGCAAGGTTGGGAGTGAAAACAGGAGGAGTTTACTGTTAAAGACCAAAGGACATTGCTTAAAAACTAACCTTAGGAAAACAAACTGTGTACACTGGCACTGTCCGCCATTTTGTGTAGCTAGCATGGAGAGTCCCGATCCTTTCTTGAAAGCCACTAATATTCAGTTCCACCCAAAGTTATATTCAAGCTACACACCATTCTAAAGTAGCTTGGACACCTCCTTAACAGAAGCCTCAAAATGAAAATCTCCCATAACTTATCAAATATGCGCTTATGTTTTTATACTTTTGCATTCATATTCAGAAAAGAAATTATATGCGACTCGGACTTTTAACCGCTTTCATCCTACTCCTGTCTTTTACTACTTCCTGTCAATATAAGGAAGCACAGCCCCACCCTGCATTTAAAGATTCCATTGTCCTCATAACTCCAGTGGAACCACAACCGATTGCAAGTAAAAGCCAAACCGCCTTTTATCTGGATTCCATCGGTCTGATGAATATCGCCGAACTTGATTCTACATTCATTATCCGGCTCATGTACGCCACTCCGGACAATTTTACCGGTCAACTTCTTTATACTGATTTGAAAGAAGCATATCTTCACCCGGACGCAGCTAAAGCTCTTTTAGAAGCACATCTGTTACTTAAAGCCCAATATCCCAGCTACCGCCTGATAATTTATGATGCGGCACGCCCGATGTCCGTACAGAAAAAAATGTGGGATGTGGTAAAAGGGACCTCCAAGTATATGTATGTATCTAACCCCTCACGAGGTGGAGGTCTGCATAATTATGGATTGGCGGTAGATATCAGCATAGCCGATTCACTAGGACATCCGTTACCCATGGGGACAGAAGTGGACTATATGGATGCAGCATCACACATAACAAATGAAGCAAAATTAGTAAGAGAAGGAAAAATAACCCAACAAGAACGGGAAAACCGAATTCTACTAAGACAAGTTATGAAAAGTGCAGGATTTCGTGCACTTCCCAGTGAATGGTGGCACTTTAACCTATGCAGCCGAGACGAAGCCAAACAGAAGTACAAACTCATAAACTAAAGTAAGATATGTATCTTTCTCCGGAAACCATCTTGTTTATCCGGGAGCATCGCAATGACGATGTACACTCCCTGGCATTACAAGCAAAGAGATATCCTCAAGTGGACATGCCTCTGGCTATCGTTCAGATAGCCGGATGGCAAGCTACCGTTTCTAAAATACCAAGTTGGCATGCAACAGAAGGACTTTTATATCCGCGCCATCTATCATTAGAGCAATGTTCATCGGAAGTTACCGCACTTTACAAAGCTTCACTGGTACATGGAGAAGGGTTAGTCGATCTGACCGGCGGATTCGGCATTGATTGTGCCTTTCTCGCTACTCAGTTCAAAACAGTCACCTACATAGAACGCCAGGAGGAACTTTGTGAACTTGCCATGCACAATTTCCCATTACTGGGGCTGAAACACATTCGGGTACAAAATGGCGACGGAGTGGAATATCTACAACAGATGCCGGCTGTAGACTGTATTTTCCTGGACCCGGCACGCCGCAATGAACATGGTGGAAAAACAGTAGCCATATCCGACTGTGAACCCAACGTAGCCACATTGGAAAAGTTACTACTCGAAAAGGGTAAGCAGGTAATGATTAAACTTTCACCCATGCTCGATCTTTCCTTGGCTATACGAGATATGCAGCACGTATCCGAAGCCCATATCGTCTCAGTCAACAACGAGTGCAAGGAGCTCCTGTTACTACTCCGGCCCGGTGATGATTCTCCGGAGATTCCATCTGCAATGTCTCAGCCCATCGTCTGCATCAATTTTGCAAACCAGGAAATACAACGTTTTGTTTTCACCCGCGAATCAGAACAAGCCACCGAGTGTTCATACACCCACGAAATAGGAACTTACCTGTATGAACCCAATGCCTCTATTCTCAAAGCCGGTGCTTTCCGCAGCATCGCTTCTTCGTTTCATCTGAGTAAACTTCACGCCAACAGCCATCTCTACACCTCAAACGAACGAATAGAAAAGTTTCCGGGACGCATCTTCCGGATAACCGGTTACTCGGGCCTCAACAAGAAAGAATTAAAAAATATTTTAAACGGATTAGATAAAGCGAATATCACCACCCGCAATTTTCCACAATCCGTAGCCGAATTACGGAAACGACTGAAACTAACCGACGGAGGTGATATCTATCTGTTTGCTACTACTTTGAACGATGAAAGAAAAATCATCATCCGGTGTGAGAAAGCATAAAATGAGGAGAGGCAACGTCGTCCCGACGCTGCCTCTTTCTCTCAATCAATTTATAGAAACTGTTTGTCCCAACGAATATATTTCATCTGATTGTCCATAGGGCTTTTCTTTCAACATCCCCTGGACCTTAACCACAATCCTATATTTGGATTCAGGTTCTTTCAGTGTATATTCCCACGAAGTAGGTTCACATTCCAAAGAAATCTGATGCTCCAGCACTGCCCCTTTGTAAACCTGAACATAAACGGATAAAGGACGTTGTATCTCTTCCGGAATCGCTGAAGGTAGTTTCCACTCCAACACCGCATCATTATCAGGTGTCAGTGACGATTTCAAATCGGTCACCGGAGGTAAGGAAACTCCATCTTTAAAATCAATGATATCGCGATCCTGGCAACCTGTGACGGCAAGTATACAAAGCATCACAGAAAAAAAGTATAATATTCTTTTCATAATCGTCTGTTTTTTATTAGTAACCCGGATTCTGTATATAATTTCCTTTCGCCCAGTTCATCTGTTGCTGAGGAATAGGTTTATATTCATCTCTTCCCGCAACAAAGACCGCATTATTCATCCAAGAGAAACGGGTTTTCTCTTTTTTGAAGTAAGCATTCATCGTAGGCTCCAGGATTCCCCATCTTTGCAGATCGAAGAAGCGTCTTCCCTCACATGCTGTTTCAAGACGATTCTCAAACATCAATGCTTTCCATGCATAGTCTTTGGTCCAAGCAGCCTCATCGGTATACAAGCTGACCTTATAATTCATGTAAGGAGTACCATCTGCCATCAACAAGCGAATTCTACTGTTATTAGCACGTTCGCGCAGCTTATTAATGATAGGACGAGCTTCTTTGTGACGATCCAACTGAATCAGGATCTCAGCTTTCCACAACAAGACTTCAGCATAACGAATTTGCTTCACATTCATCGAATTACGGTTTACAATGATACAATCGCAACCGGCAGGAACCAACTCTTTAACAGATTTCAAATAACCATAATCACCGGGGCTTCTGGAAGCCTTTTCCTCGTACAGCAAATCCGGATTATATTTATAAGGATATCCCGGGATAGCCGCCGTATGACTCAAACGAGGGTCAAAGCTATTTTCATCGAAATACTCTTTGAATCTTCCTTTCATTTCCGCATCGTTAAACGTATCGAACAAAGGCAATCCGTCTGTACCGGTTCTGAAGGCATTTGCCATATTAAAGCTCATCTTATGGAAGTCACAACATGGGAAATAAGGTTCCCAGGAAGGAGCATTCAATTCTGCACCATTGTTTGTATTTCCTCCGCTTGATGTTCCGTCGTTGATAGAATACTGGATTTCCCAAATTGCTTCTTTGGTAACATTATCATATTCCGGCAAGAAATTTTCGGCAAAGTCTTCACACAAGCCTACGTTTCCACCTTCTTGATCAGTGATCTCGTTGATATAAACCAAGGCACGTTCCAAAATCTTCTTATCCACTTCGACTACCTGATGTCTTGCATCCTGCTTGTACGCCATGAACAATAAAGCTTTGGCAGCCATTGCACGTGCGGCATTCTTGTTGATACGACCTATCTCCTCTTGTTTTTCAGGCAACAGTCTGACAGCCTCTTCCAAATCGGCAACAATGTGTTCCCACAAATATGTATCATCAGTACCATTGGGGCGGTTCGAGATATTAGTCACATCTTCCACCGTTCTTCCGTTCTCTTCATCCACCCAAGGAATGTATCTCCACAGAGTCTTCATAAAGAAATAGGTAGCTCCGCGCAAGAATTTCACCTCACCGGTACGTACACCTTTCAACGGATAGTTTTCATCAGTAACTTTAGACAAGGCATAGAGTGCCAGGTTGTATCTGGATATCGCTACATATCCTTTGAACCAAGGTCCGTCATTGTTCCCTACATTGGCAGTTACAGAAGAGAAAACTTCCATATCGTGCCAGGCCGACTGGTCACTTACACCCGATCCGCCTTTGTAAGCATCATCCGATCGGATAGAACCATGCATCCACCATGCATGAGCTTCCGACCAGGGCAGATAAGGAATCAGCGAATAGCACGGAGTCACAAAATCATCAATATGTTCGGGCTTTCCTAATAATAAATCATCAGCCAGCACCCCTTTAGGGTTAATATTCAATTGGTCGGCACAGCTCGTCACCAATAAGGAAAGCAAAAGGGCAGATGACAGAAATAAACTATAAAAGGTTTTCATACTATTTCTATTTAAAAGGTTATATTAACTCCGACTGTAGCGGTAAATGGAATGACATAGCCAAAGTCACGGATTTCAGGATCGGGACCTGAGAAACGATTGCTATCCCACCATTTCTTGATAGTGAATACATTGTTAGCCGAAACATAGGCACGCAAGCGGCTGATCATGGCTTTCTTCACCATACTTTCCGGGAAAGTGTATCCCAGTTCTATCGTTCTCAACTTCAAGTACGAACCGTCTTTGAGGAAATACGTAGACGTACGCTTTTCATCATTGGTGTTACGAGTAGACAGAGCCGGAATGTTAGAGTCCGGATTCTGAGGAGACCAAGCATTAAATACACCTTTCAAGTGGTTGGTATTATTCACATTCTGAATGTTCCAGAAATCACTGTATTCAATCCATGAATCCCAAACATCTCCGCCATGCACACCCTGGAAGAAGAGAGCTAAGTCTACATTCTTATACGAGGCCTGAAGATTCAAACCATAAGTAAAGTCCGGGTCACTGACACCAATCCATGTACGGTCGTAGTCCTGAGTGATACGTCCGTCTCCGTCAAGGTCTTTATAGCGAATGCGTCCCAAACCTTTTCCTGCCTGCTGCGGTGAATTGTCCACCTCTTCCTGTGTCTTGAAGATTCCGTCTGCCACGTATCCGTATATAGAGTTACGGGGGCGTCCGATGATATCATCCAACATACCGTTTCCACCATATACACTTCTCACATTGTCCGGCAATTCAGTAATCTTATTCTTGAAAGTCGCGATGTTTCCCGTAATGCTATAATTAAATCCCGATGGAAGACTGTTCCGGTATGTCAGCAAGATTTCAACTCCACGGTTTTCCATACTCGGACCATTCACATAAGTATCTCCACCTTCACCGAATGCACCGATATAAGGGGGCAAATAAAGCATATCGGTTGTCTTCTTATAAAAGTAATCGATTGTTCCGACCAGGCTCTGGTTGAAGAAACCAAAATCGATACCGTAGTTGGTCTGTGTTACAGTTTCCCATTTCAATGTCGAATTACCGGTGAGATATTTACGGAAACCAGACTGTAGAGAACCGCTTTCCTGTCCGTTCATAGCATAAGAAGTTCCGTTATAATCGGCTACATAACTACTTTGCAGGTATCCGCTAGGAATGGCCGAGTTACCATTACGTCCCCAACTGAATCTCAGCTTCAGGTCCGAAAGAAAATCTACATTCTCAAGGAACGGTTCATTCTTAATTCTCCATCCCAAAGAAAATGCCGGGAAGACTGCCCAACGGTTATCAGCACCGAACTTGGAAGAACCATCATAACGTAATGTTGCCGATGCCAGATATTTGGAAGCATACGAATAGTTGAACTTACCGAAGTATGACAACAGAGCATAAGCATCACCCGAACCGGTAGCCTCTGTAATCTTGTCACCGGTAGCCGAACTTAAAAAAGCATAGTCTCTGTCTTCCAGAGTCAAACCGTCTTTACGTGCATAGAATGCTTCACTTTCAGCTTTCGTAAATTCCATTCCGACTACAGCTCCTATCGAGTGTTTTCCGAATTGCCCGTTATAGTTGATCTGGTTGGTCCACTGGTATTCCAGGAAATGAGTCTGATCGTTGCGGACATAGTTGAACTTTTCATCACGGCCCGAACCGTCTGCTTCACTCCATTTTTTATCGACTGCACGATAATATGAACCACGATAATCTACACCGAATGATGTTCTCAGGTTCAAACCTTTGATAATCATCAAATCGGCATACGTATTACCAATTACCTTCAGGAACTTATTGACATTGTCTTTCCCCAGGATAAGGTCTTTCACCGGATTACGATAGTCATCCATACCCACATCGAGAGAAGCACCACCCCAACCACCGGTTTCGGTATATACAGGAATGATAGGGGGTTCATTTGCAGCAAGCTGTGTATGGTTGGCTTCACGATAATTCATATAGTTCAACTCCAGGTTTTCACCTACTTTCAAACGACCATTCAATAAGTCATACTCCGAGTTCAAACGAGCCGAATATTTTTTCCAGAAAGTTTCAATCTGAATACCTTCTGTGTTTTCATAACCCAGGTTGAAGAAAGTACGTGATTTATCAGTACCACTCGATACTGAAATCTGATGGTTCTGCGATACTCCGGTACGAGATATTTCATCGATCCAGTTAGTATCGGCTGAGCGCATCGTCTGAGCTGTATTCAGCCATTCCACCGGTTTCACGGAATTAAGTACCGGATAACCGTTGCTGTCATAACTCCAGTCATAATCGAAGAAACGGACGCTTTGCTTGATTTCACCAAGTTTATCGTCGTTTGCATACGCTTGCCAGATGGCACGTCCATACTCATCGGTATTCAACAGGTCGGGTTTATTAACCCATTTAGAGAACTGTACACGACCTTCGTAACTAATCTTCGATTCACCCTTTTTACCCTTCTTTGTTTCGATGATAATCACACCACCGGCAGCTCTCGAACCATAAATACTGGCCGAAGCCGCATCTTTCAGCACCTGAATCGATTCAATATTCGCCGGGTTGATATCACGCAGGTTATAGTCTCCTGCCAATCCGTCAAGTACGATCAGCGGGTTAGGCTGCGCATTCAGTGACGTAAGTCCGCGAATCTGTATCGAAGCATTTCCCCCAGGGCTACCATCTGTAGTAATAAATACACCCGGCAATTTTCCCTGTAAAGACTTCAATGCATTAGTCGAAGGATTCTGAGCCAAATCCGAAGTGTTGGCCATAGCAACCGAACCGGTAAGATCAGCTTTACGCTGTGTCATATAACCGGTCTGGATCACTACTTCGCCCAACATCGTGGCATCATCGGCCATCACCACATCAATCTGACTCAATCCTTTCACTGCTTTCTCCTGTGTAGCCTTTCCGATAAACGAGAATACCAGAATATCTTTATCGGAATTCACATCGACCGAATACTGGCCATTCAAATTTGTAATTGTACCCTTCGAAGTACCTTTTACCGAAACGTTTACTCCAATTAACGGATCACCTGTTTCCTTTTCGGTCACCGTACCCGTAATGACTTTCGTCTGGCTGATATCCAGATTGCCCGCGTATGCCATCAATGTCCCCGAGGACAAGACAACCACCCAGACCAAAAGCCTTCTCAACACTTCTTGCAGCCAGTCACTTCCGGAGGCCACAAGGCAAGGTCTTTCATGTTTCATATTCACCAATTAGATTTAATTAAAAATTTAAATAATACTATCATATGTTTTTCAGTCTGCCGAAGCCTCAACAGCAGGCAGCAACTGCCGGCGGGCTTCTTCAATACCTGAAGTTCCAAATACCTGTGCCTCCGGATCGCCATACCAATAAATAGTAGTGGCATAATCGGCCTCACCTCGTTTCCATCCCAGCATTTCAATATCGAACTTAAAGCTCTTATTGAAAGGAATACCATCCAGATGGCGGGTGCGATAGAAAGCATTATAACCGTGAGAGCTTTCCAAATCGGCTCTCGGGGCTCCTCCAAATGGAGTATAGAAAGGCACTACCGGTGCCCATGAACTATTGTAGTAATCTTCTGTGCCTGTACCGAAATGTGATGGGAAAGTATCGTCGTCCACCCAAATCTTTTCATCACCTTCGCCATACCACAACGGGGCATGATTATAAAGTGAAAGTAAATCGCCTTTGTAGACACCTCTACCTTTCAGGGTAGCAAAGTTCCATTCTACACATTGGTCGGCCTCTTCAGGTTTATCGTGGATATAGATACCATTTTCCTGTCTCCATGAAGCATAGAAATACAACGAACGATCTTTATTCCACTTTAATGGAGCTACATTCACCTCCATTGTAGCAGCAACCGACCGGGAAGAGAGGTTAAGTACTTTCAGCACACCATCTTTTTGGTAAGGCATCAACCAACGACTGGAGATATTTCCTTTTCCATCGGATGTCAGATACCAGCTATCTACCTTGGGGGCACCCATACCACCTCCGGAGAAGTCACTCAACGGTACCCATACGGTCTGCTTTCCGTCAAACCCGGCACTGAACACCAATTCCCGCATCAACTGGGCATATTGTTCAGGATTATCGGTACGAATATTGAACTTCACTTCGTATACCGCATTTTCGCCTGCAGGCAGAGGGATGACCAATGAATCGGAAGGAAGAATACTCTTCTCCTCCCGGAGGATCTCACCTTTACGGCCGGCTACCGGCTGAAGAAGACGGTTGTCTACTTCGGCAATCTTCTGTGCCTCTCTCTCCACTACCTCCTTAGAAAAAGTCTCTACCTGTGTGCCTTCGGGATATTTACGGAAGTTGATGTGATAATACTTGGGAGTCGGATTCACCCCCGGCTCGTCTTCGAATGTCACTTTACATCCACGGGCATAAGGGATAGGCAGGAACAAGGTATTTCCTCCTTTACCTTCGGGCGTATAGCTGGTGTGTGCCTGTAACATTCCCTTTCCCAATCCGGGTACATTGATCCGCATCAGGTCATAAGCCGGAATGATCCAGCCCGGTTGATCAGAACCATCAAAATAAAACCGCCACGTACCCCGCTTGTCAATGGTAGTAATCCAGATACGAGTGATCGCTCCAGGTCCGACTTCGTCGAACATCACTTTCTCAATGCGGCCTGCCACCGTATCTACCCGTTTGATTCCAAACCCGTCACTATTGGCAAACCAACCGGCAGAATCGGGTGATACTGATGCACGGTCGTAGCTACTTTCCTGACGACAGGTATAAGAGGGAACCGGATACAGCGCCTGTTCCTCCACCGATACCATTTCGTCCAACAACGTTTCCAGCGTTACCGGCTTATCCGACACCCGGGAACTACATCCCCACGAGCAGAACAAGAGTCCTGCACAGACGGACCACCATAGATTTCTTTTACTTTGTTTCATACTTATATCCAATTTTGTGTTTATTATATTTTCGAGAAAGCATGTTCTTCTTTCACATTCTCCTCAGCCTCTTTATCCACTCCCAGCTCTTTTTCTATTGCCTCCAGTGACTTGCCCTTGGTCTCGGGCACACAAAACAAAATGAATGCGAATGCAGCAATGCTGAAAACGGCAAAGATTCCGAAAGCAACCGATCCGCCCAGGTTATTCAGTATCCAGGGGAAAAACTGAACGGTGAGAAAAGTACATAACCAGCTGATTCCGGTGGAGAGTGACATAGCTGTTCCACGAATACGAGAAGGGTAAATCTCGGAAGTCACCACCCACATCAAAGGTGCCAGTGAAGCGGCAAAGAATCCGATATAGCATAACACGGCTATTAAGGCACCGATACCATTGGCTGCCGGAACTACGAAAGTGTAAACCAGGTACAGCAATGAGATGCCCATCCCCAGACTTCCGCAAAGAAGCAGAATCTTACGCCCTACTTTATCGACCAGCCACACAGCAATCAGGGTAAACAGCAGATTCACCACTCCCACCAGGATAGATTGCACAAGGGCAATATCCCCGGCAACACCTGTCATCTCGAAGATGGAAGGTGCATAATTGATGATGACGTTAATACCCGTGATTTGCTGTAAGGCGGCCAGTATAGAACCTATGAAAACCACTTTAGCCAAGTTACCCTTAAACAATTCAGTTACCTTTATCCTATCTCTACCTTCTTGTGTGTTTGTGTCGGACACGGTCATCTCACCGGCTTCCAGGTTCAGTTTACTGGCCACCTGCCTGGCTCTACCTGCTTTTCCACGAGCCGAAAGCCAACGTGGGCTCTCAGGCAATATACCCAATAACAACAGATAGGCCACACTAAAGAAGAACGGGAATCCCAACATCAGGCGCCAGTTCCGCTCATAGTCCAGCAATATATAATCTACAATGTAAGCAATTAGAATTCCTATCACAATAGCCAACTGATTGTAGGAAACCAGTGTTCCCCTCAGCCGGGCGGGAGATATTTCAGATATATAAATAGGTGCTACGGCAGAGATCACTCCGATACCCAGCCCGCATATCAGGCGAAAAACCAGCAGTGAAACCAAATTACCGGACAATGCGCAGCCCAAAGAAGAAACAATAAAAAAGACAGCTGACGAGAACATGACTTTCTGTCTGCCATAACGGTCGCTAAAACCTCCTCCCAGCAAAGCACCGCAAAGGCAACCTACGGTCAGAATACTTACCACCAATCCCAAAGCCATATCATCCAACATGAATTGTTCCTGTAAAAAAGGAACGGCTCCGGAAATACCTGCCATATTTAATCCCACAATCAATCCACCAAAGACGGTGATAAAGGTATATAGGAATAAAGGTTTGTTCTCTCTGTTCATTTTGATTCTAAATTTATAGTAGTTATACGATGTGTGATTGTTGATGCAAGGTTAGCCAGAATAGTACAGAGGCGATATAACGCAGGAAACAAATAATATAAGAATGGTAACATCCGGCAAAAATACCGGCAGACTATCAATCCGGTTACCCGCTGATGTAACGAAAGGATAAAACTAATAATGAAGCATTTGGAAAAAAATGATTCTTGTAAGAAGTAGATTGTCTTTTATCAAAAGGAAGATAATGTTTCAAAAGACGTTCGTCTGATGCAACAAAGATAAGACGCTTTTTTCATCTGTGCAAATATTTATACATTATTCTAATAATCAGTTATTTATCTCTTCTTCTTATATTCAGTGCACAGAGCAAAAACAGTGTTTCAAAAAAGGAACGTTTTTTGAAACACAACAGTCGTTCTATCTGTCTAATTTACACAAACTTACCGCAAAATAAAAGCTGTATTCACAGCCTGCCATAGCCGGCCTGTCCATTCTTAATGGGAAGGCCTTGCTGAGTATGATCTATTTTATTCATTTTTAAACATTTGAGTTATGAATACGAAGACAAAACTTCTGTATGTAGGCTTTCGTGCGTTAAGCACATGCTGTCTGTACGCGGCTTTTTTAATGATAACATCGTGTGGCGACAATGTTGTGAACCCCGACAGCCCGGAACCGGACGGAGAGGATATGATTCCTGTTACGGTCAGCCGGGTTGAGGATGGCAGCTATATGGAAAGCCATGTTGATACTCCCGACACAACCGGGGGAAGAACGCTTGTGGACGAATGGGTGCCGGTGAAAGAGTCACCCGCCAGCAGGGCCATACCCGCTGCCGTGCCTTACGAGGGGCCTTCAGCGGTACGGATGACGCTCCGCGAAGAGCCACAAGTCACTACCCGTGCCGCTACATTGGGCAACGGCATTTATTTCCGGTTGATCGCTTTCCGTAAAGTAGGCAGCAATTACGTGTTCCAGTCGGCTGCGGATTTTACGACAAACGGGGCTTCCGCTCCCACACTCAGGCAAGGAAATCTGCTCACCAGAGCGGGAACTGTCCGTGTGATCGGATACTCGTTCAATAGTACGGCAGCGATGGGAAAGATCCCTTCATCCTATACTTATAACAGTACTTCCGTCACTATCCCGAATATGAACAGTGACTTTATGGTCTATGACTCGGGGGACATAGCGAATGTGAGCACAATCAGCCACAACCTGTCGGTTAGTTTTATGCAAAAGCTCTGCAAGCTGACGGTTAAACTATCCTTGTCGCAGTTTGTAAGCAACACGTTCACCAACTGTACGGGGGTATACATTTCTCAGGGCGGAAATACGTTCGCCTGGACGATAGGCCCCTCTACAAATAATGTAAGTGCCAATACCGGAAATACACCTACATTCAATATAGCCAATAATTCGACTGCCACTGTACGGTTAGTCCCTTTTTCGGGTTCCCGGGCAATCACGGTGCATATCGGTACGCTGAAACTTAGTAATTACTTCAATGCGAATAACCGGAATATCACCTCAAGCCAGAATGTGCAGTTGCTGCCGGGACGAAGTTATACCATTACGCTGAAGTTTGAATTGGGAATACAATTGGCGGCAAGTGACATTACCCTGACGCAAAACGGATGTACAGCAAATGATAAGAATAACTTGGCAAAGCTGAGATGGGCTACAGGAAATTTGAAGAGCACAGGAAGTGCTAATTACGTGTGGACTACTGCAACGGATTATGGTTACTATTATACGTTTTATAGTACTTATACCGGAAATACAGATACCAATAACACAGACCCATGTTCTAAATTGAATACTGCATATTATGGTACAGGATGGCGTACCCCAAGTAGAAGTACTTTAATAATGTTGTCTCGGTGTACAAACAAAGCATTGGTTAATAAAGGCATGTGGTTTATGAATAGTAGCACAGGTCTTTTTTTACCTGCTGCGGGATACCGTAATGATAATAGAGGAGGTAGTGGCACTGAAGCCACAACGAGCCCTGGTACTGAGGGATTTTACCAAAGTAGAGACGATGCAGGGGGAACAGTTTCGTATTTTATGCTTTTCGGCAATGGGTCGATCGATATTGGAGCTTTCCAAAAGAAAGATGGTAAAACAGTACGTTGTGTAAAAGGAGATTAATGACTTTTCAGAATATTCTTTAAATAATACTAGTCTTTTTGTGATAGGTATTAAACAATAATATTCACTTTTAAACTAACCTATTAAACAAACTTGATTCAAAGGTTAGCATGAGGACAGAAAGCATTCTGTCTATAGCAAAGAATCTGACATTGAATAAATATTTGACTAGTGCCAGTTTGTTTCGTGCTGTAGATAAATTCTGTAATGTAGTGGAGGTATGGAATTTGTTAAACTGGAAATTAGACTTATAAGATATAGATTTAGTTTTTCAAATGGTGTTTCAAAAGACGTTCGTCTGATGCAACAAAGATAAGGCGCTTTTTCCATCTGTGCAAATTTTTCTACATCGTTTTAATTATCAGTCATTTATCTATCCTCCTTGCATTTAGTGCGGAGAGTAAAAATTGTGTTTCAAAAAACGAACGTTTTTTGAAACACAATTGTGTATTCAAGACCGTCATATCTGATTGTAATACACAAACTTACGCATAATAAAAGTGGTATCAAACAGCCTTTCCGGACTTATACGAGGATGTATAGGTCCGCAATGCGTCTTTGATACGATTATTCACTTTAATATCATAGTATATGAATAGAACTTTTATTATGCGAGAGTATCTCGGTAAAGCCTTATGGCTGTGTTTTTGCCTTTCGATAACAGGATGTGCCGAAGATGACAGAATGGCTCCCCTGTCGGCTGACAGCGGGGATACTGCCGACGAGTTAATCCCCATCCATATCAATCTGACGGGTGACAACAACTATCATTCTTCTTCTTTTAACGACGCTTCGACCCGTAGCCGCTCTCCCCTGATCGCTGAATGGGTGGGAGTAAAAGCTTTCTCCCCTACACGCACAGGAGAGCAACCGGACTATGACGGTCCCCGGATAGCCTCGATGGAACTGACGGAAGATACCCTACCCCGTGTAAGTACCCGTGCAACAGTGCCTGCGGGAGTCTATTTCCGGCTGATTGTTTTCCGGAAGTCCGGAAGTGAATATGTCTTCCAGTCGGCTGCCGATTACACCTCCAATGGTACGGGCACTCCTGTACTCAAACAAGGGAAACTGCTGACACGCTCCGGAACGATACGTGTGGTGGGCTACTCCTTTAATACCACTGCCGCCTTGGGAACTATACCCGCATCATATACTTACAACAGCAGCACGATAAACATTCCCAATATGAACAGTGACTTCATGACCTTCGATTCCGGAGATATAACGAATGTAAATAGCCTCAGCCACAATCTTCTTCCGGTGAGCTTCAGCCAGAAGCTATGTAAATTGACGATTACCATCAGTCCTACCGGATTTCCAAGCAATACGATCACCAATTGCACGGGTGTATATGTAAAGCAAGGGGGAAACTCCACATCATGGAAGATCGGTCCTTCGACCAATGTGGTAGCCGCCAACACGAATAATACGGCGGCATTCAGTCCGAACACGACCCTGAGTACAACCATACGCATGGTTCCGTTTGCAGGAACCAGGACCATTACAGTGCATTTCAATACGCTGACAATAAGCGGACGGACCGTTCCCAACAATACGGAAATCACCTCCACTCAAAGCATACAGTTGAAAGAGGGAAAAAGCTATACGATGAAAATACAGTTTAAGAAAACCATCGGAATTAATGTACCCTCCGGAAGTATCAATTTAACTACAAATGGTTGTTCTGCAACTGATAAAACAAATTTAGCCAAGCTGATCTGGGCAGATGGGAATCTGAAAAGCACAGGATCTGCTAATTATGTGTGGGGAACTTATTCAGAATATGGATATTATTACACGTGGTATAGTACATATACGGGAAATACATCAACCAATAATACCGATCCTTGCACAAAACTTAAAAGTGATTACGGAACGGGATGGCGTACTCCAAATAGTAATGAACTAACCATGCTTTCTCGTTGTACTAATAAAACGATAACCAATAAAGGCATGTGGTTTATGAATAACACAATAGGGCTTTTTCTACCTGCTACCGGCTTTCGTAACCATACTCAAGGAAGCTATACCTCGGCAGATATTGATGTTGGTAACGCTGGGCGTTATTGGAGTTCTAATGCCAATGGCAGCTTTGCGTATGTCTTAGAATTTTCCAGTAACTATGCGAGTGTACCCAGCAACAATAACCGTAAAGCCAACGGTCTCACTGTTCGTTGCGTGAAAAACAAATAATAATATTCACTTTTAAACTTAACAAATCATGAAAACCGAACTCAAAGGTTGGCTTGCAGACAATACTGTAACCACCGACAACAAAGAAGACAAAATTCTGGTATTGGAAAGTGCCGGAAACCTGACACTAACCGATGTACTGGATGAAATGAAGAAAGAAGATACTATCGTTGAAACACGTGATAGATCTCTTTCTGTGTATAGCAAAGAGTGTGATATTGATATTCGGTCTGTGTTAGTTTGTTTCGTGCTGAAAATCAGTTTTGTAATGTTGTGGAAGTATAGAATTTGCTAAATCGGAAATTAGGCTTATAAGATATAGATTTAGTTTTTCAAACGATGTTTCAAAAGACGTACGTCTGATGCAACAAAGATAAGGCGCTTTTTCCATCTGTGCAAATTTTTCTACATCGTTTTAATTATCAGTCATTTATCTATCCTCCTTGCATTTAGTGCGGAGAGTAAAAATGGTGTTTCAAAAAACGTACGTTTTTTGAAACACTATTGTGTATTCAAGACCGTCATATCTGATTGTAATACACAAACTTACGCATAATAAAAGTGGTATCAAACAGCCTTTCCGGACTTATACGAAGATGTATAGGTCCGCAATGCGTCTTTGATGCGATTATTCACTTTAATATCATAGTATATGAATAGAACTTTTATTATGCGAGAGTGTCTCGGTAAAGCCTTATGGCTGTGTTTTTGCCTTTTGATAACAGGATGTGCCGAAGATGACAGAATGACTCCCCTGTCTGCTGACAGCGGGGATACTGCCGACGAGTTAATCCCCATCCATATCAGTCTGACGGGTGACAACGACTATCATTCTTCCTCTTTTAACGACGCTTCGACCCGTAGCCACTCTCCCCTGATCGCCGAATGGGTGGGGGTAAAAGCTTTCTCACCTACACGCACAGGAGAGCAACCGGACTACGAAGGTCCCCGGATAGCCTCGATGGAACTGACGGAAGATACCCTGCCCCGTGTAAGTACCCGTGCAACAGTGCCTGTGGGAGTCTATTTCCGGCTGATTGTTTTCCGGAAGTCCGGAAGTGAATATGTCTTCCAGTCGGCTGCCGATTACACTTCCAATGGTACGGGCACTCCTGTACTCAAACAAGGGAAATTGCTGACACGCTCGGGAACGATACGTGTGGTGGGCTACTCCTTTAATACCACTACAGCTGCCGACTTGGGAACTATGCCTCCCACGTATGCCTACAACAGCAGCACAGTGTCTATCCCTGACATGAGCAAGGACTTCATGACCTTCGATTCCGGAGATATAACGAATGTAAACAGTCTCAGCCACAATCTTCCGGTGAGTTTCAATCAGAAGTTGTGCAAACTGACAATTACCATCAGTCCCACCGGATTTCCAAGCAATACGATCACCAATTGCACGGGTGTATACGTAAAGCAAGGGGGAAACTCCACATCATGGAAGATCGGTCCTTCGACCAATGTGGTAGCCGCCAGCACGAATAATACGGCAGCATTCAGTCCGAACACGACCCTGAGTACAACCATACGCATGGTTCCGTTTGCAGGAACCAGAACGATTACAGTGCATTTCAATACACTGACGGTAGGCGGACGGATTGTGAACAACAACACCGAAATCACGTCCACCCAAAGCGTACAATTGAAGGAAGGGAAAAGCTATACACTAAAAATACAGTTTAAAAAGGGAGCCGGCATCAATGTGTTGGAGAGTGATATAAACCTTACAGGTAACGGGTGTACGGCTCAGGATAAGAAAGACCTGGCCAAATTGATATGGGCGGACGGGAATCTGAAATCAACAGGAAATTCTAACTATGTATGGACTACTTCAACAGATAGAGGTTATTACTATACTTGGTATAGTACTTACACAGGAAATACAAGCCAAAATAATACCGATCCATGTTCGAAACTTAACGTTTCAACTTATGGAACCGGGTGGCGTACACCGTCGCGAAACGAACTAACCAAGTTATCTCGGTGTACAAATAAGGCAAAAGTAAATAATGGAATGTGGTTTATGAATAGTTCTAAGGGGCTCTTTCTGCCATTAGCTGGACATACCCAGGGAGCCAATACTGGTAGTGGGGTAATAAATGGTAATCGCGATGGTAATTATTGGTGTACAGAGAAATATTATCGTTTTTTGTTTGGAACAAATGGACATATAGTTTCTGATGCTGGTTCTGGTACCTTTGGATGTTCTGTTCGTTGCGTGAAAGGTACCAAACAATAATATTCACTTTTAAACTTAACAAATCATGAAAACCGAACTCAAAGGCTGGCTTGCGGACAATACCGTAACCACCGACAACAAAGAAGACAAAATCCTGGTATTAGAAAGCGCCGGAAACCTGACGCTGTCCGATGTACTGGATGAAATGAAGAAAGAAGATACCGGCTTGCGGGCAGAGACTTTAAAGCATGCCGTCGACCTCTTTCAGCGTACGGTATCGGAATTGGTACTGAACGGATACTCTGTCAATACGGGGCTTTTTCGTGCCGTACCCCAGTTTCGCGGGGTAATAGACGGTGGAGTATGGAATCCCGAGAAAAATTCTATCTATGTTTCCTTCAATCAGGATAAGGATTTACGTGAAGCTATCGCACGGACCGGAGTGAAAATTCTGGGAGCCAAAGGTGACTCGGCCTACTTCATCGGTGGTGAAGACGCCGCCACCCGTGCTACGGACGGTAGTGCAACTGCCGGACGTAACTATCGTCTGCAAGGAAAAAATATTAAAGTAACTGGTACAGATCCTGCCGTAGGTATTGTCTTGATTGATGAAAAAGGCGCGGAAACGAAGCTACCGATGGATATGATCGCCGTAAACAACCCTTCGGAAGTATTGGTGCTACTTCCTGCCGACTTGAAAGACGGAACCTATGAGCTGCGACTGACTACACAATACTGCCACAGTTCGCAGACAATGCTAAAAACGCCGAGAACTGTCAGTCGATTTATCAATATCGGCGCATCCCAAGGGAGTGGTGATGACGATATTGTAGATGATCCAACGGCCTGATAGTAAACATACCGGCACATTTCATATCGTCCCGCATTGAGAAAATTCAATGCGGGACAATTTTGTATAATGTGTATACAGCATTGTCTACGGATCGTATACTACTCTATATACGTACCGTATACAGAGTTGCATGCGGTGCGTAGACAGAACGATCTGTTTCCCATATTCAGTTAGCCACCATTGCCTCTGTCGGAGTGACCCCATAAAGTGTACGGAAACATTTAGTGAAATAGGCGGGCGAAGTAAAACCGGTCATATAAGCTATCTCACTGATATTGTACTGCCGGGCTTTAAGCAAAAGCATTGCTTTATTGAGCCGGTAATTCCTCAGGTAATCGGTGGGGGAAACCCCGAACAGTGTTTTCATCTTCCGGTAAAGGTGCACCCTCGACAATCCCAAATGTTCACTCAGGTCTTCGATGCTGAAATCGGAGTTTTCATATTGCGTGTCGACAATGCTCAGCAGCTTGTCCCTGAACAACTCGTCTACCTTCATCAGTTTGCATACCTCCACATTGTCCATCGTACCGGCCCGGAGATTCTTCATATAAGCTTCCTTCATCTTCTGCCGTTCCGAAATCATGTTGATGATACGTATTTTCAGGAAGTCGATGTTGAAAGGTTTGGGAATATACTCGTCTGCCCCCTCGGCAATGCCGTAGATGCGCTGGCTGTCTTCGGACAAGGCTGTCAGCAGTATGATGGGGATATGGCTAAAAGCAAGATCATTCTTCACCCGGTTAACCAACTGGAACCCATTCATACCGGGCATTAATACATCGCTCAGAATCAGGTGAAAAGCATCACCCTGTCCCAACAAGTCCAATGCTTCATTACCATTACCTGCCACTTCTACCTGAAAATTGGCGGACAGCTCTTTCCGTAAGCTATATCGTACATCGGGATCGTCTTCCACGACCAGGACGTGGTAATCATAGGTTTTAGAAAGCATTTCGTTGACCACCGTCGTATCCACCTCCATATCGTGATAACTGAGATTGAAGCGATCGGTCTCTTCCAGTATATACTCGTGTGTATAGTGGGTGATATCTTTATAAAGCCGGACGCTGAATAAAGTATACTCTCCGGGTTGACTCTCTGCACGGATTTCACCGTCATGCAGGTCGACATACTCTTTTGAAAGATTGAGTCCAATGCCAAAGCCTACTGTACCGAAAGTCTTATTACCGGTATAGAAGCGTTCAAACAGGTGTTCCATACTCTCTTTTGAAATTCCCCGCCCGTGATCCTCCACTTCCAGCAGGACAGTTTCCGCTTCACCGGTAATCCGGACAGAAATATCTCCTCCACTATCCGAATATTTAAAGGCATTCGAAATGATATTTACCAACACCTGCTCTATCTTATTGACATCGATGTAAATGTTCAGTTCGTCAATATTGGTAGAGAACCGGTAATGAATCTGCTTCTCTTCGGCAATACCGGTAAAGTAGTCGAAAACTTCCCTTACCATCCCGATCAAATCTACCTGACGCAAAATCAATTTCATCTTATCGTTGTCGATTCTTCGGAAATCGAGTATCTGGTTGACAATCCTGTAGAGCCGGTCTACATTCCGTTTCATCAAAGCCACGTCTTCTTGAATAGAAGGATCGAGCTTGGAGTTCTTTATCAATTTATTGACCGGTCCAAGTATCAGTGTAAGAGGAGTACGGATTTCATGGGAGATATTGGTAAAAAATTGTAGTTTCTGGTTGGAGATATTCTCAATCTGGCTATTCTTGACAGCCAGTTCTTCTTTTTGAGCTTCTACAAGCTGATTTTTATCATGCAGTTCTTTATTCTTATTTTTAACCCGGAGGTTCATGTACATTACATATCCCAGCAAAGGGATAATGAGCAACATCAATGCCAAAATCAGGATAGTAGAGTTGCGCAGGAACTTGAAACGAGACAATAAATTATCTTCTTCCTGCCTCTGCCGGTTGATTCTTTTCTGGTAGTGGTTGAGTTGTTCGGACTGTGCCAAAATGGTCTTCGCATTCCCCCGATTGATAATGGCAGTGTTCAATACATAGTTTTTCTTCACCTTTTCTCCATTAATAATCTGCATGGCCACCTGAATGGAAATAGCACCTCCGGTAGGGTACTGGAACGAGGCTTCCAACTTCTCATCGGCTACGGCTTGCAATCCGGCACCGTCACCATATACCCCGTCGATACCTATAAACCGGATACGTTTGCCGGACACGGAATCACGCTTCATGATGACGTCCCGGGCAGCAAGCGCCATCACGTCGTTGTGGGCATAGACCAGATCGATGTCGGCAAAAGTAGCTAACCTGTTGACAGCGTCATAAGCACTGTTATAATGCCATTTTCCAAAAACCTGAGTCACCTGAAAATTCTTATCACTACGAAGATGATCGATAAGTCCGTCATGACGCTCCATAGCAGGCGACGAACCTTCCAGTCCCCATATCTCGAGTATTTTGGAGTTGGGAGGCAATTGTCCGTTAATGTATTCACCAATGGCAGAACCAATGTTGTAATTATTGGCACCGATAGAGACCGTATATTCATCCGATTGTATCTTACGGTCGTGAATAATGGTAGGAATACCTTTCCGATAAGCTTCTACAGCCACATCGGTAATGGGAACAGCCTCGTTAGGCGAAATGATGAGTACATCCACGTTCTGGGAAATCAATTTCCGAATCTGAGATACCTGTCTGCTGCTGTTGTCCATGGCATTATATACCACCAACTCTACGTTGCGGTAATTGGAGGCCTCAATCTGCATTTCGAGCAATACGGCTTCGCGCCAGGAATCGGAGGTACACTGAGAAAAACCAATGACGTACTTTTTGTCTCCTTCCTCTTTGGGTTGGCAAGAGGACAAGAATATAGATAAACCTGCAAAAAGCAGAAAGGCCAGTCGGAGTAGATTTGTGTTTTTCATGTTGCGTTTTCCTTAATAATACATATATAAGACGTCCTGAAGCAAAGAAACAGGACGCCTTTTCCGGAAAAAATGAACGACAAGGTGTATCGGGACTCTGTGCCACTCTGTGGTGAACGATGACACGCCTCTGCCTACATCTTCCCCTTTCTATCCGTCGACTTTACCAGATAGACTTTACCGAGAACACTTCCAGGTTCTTAACTTCTATGTTGTTACCCCAGAAATGGAGCCCTTCACGATTGCCCTCACGCGGACTGCGCTTCATCGAATACGAATAGGCTCCCCCGTCAATAAAGACTTCGATGGAAGTGCGATCAATGTAGATGTCGGCTGTCAATTCCATGCTGGTGCGGTCGTCAGGTGAGTAGAACACTCCATTGATCAGGTTGGAGTTCATGTCATAGTCCACCAGAGGCTGACCGTAAAGATTCAGTCCGGCACTGGTAGCATGTGACAGTTTGATAGTTGTTCTGATCCGCAAACAATCCTTACCGGAGAACGCCTGTAAGCGTTGATTGGCCGCATCAGAGCTAAGTGAAGTCCAGTTTCCTACAGGCAGGAACAGTTGCTCGGTCTCTCTGACAGGCACACTAAACAGACGAACTCCCTTTGAGGTAGTGCGGAGTGTCAGTTCGTTGGGCAGCAACATCATTCCATTGAACGGCATACCGTCATGTGAGATTCGTCCCCATCCTATTTGTATGCGACGTCCGTCACTGGCAGGTATGTTACTATAAGTCTGGGCAGCATACATGCTTCCGGTATAATAATAGTATTTGCCGGCTTCCGGGGTAAACGTCTGTCCATCGAATGAGCCCAGCATATAGGTACCGGAAGCTCCGTACATCACCCATTTAGTGTGATTCTTATCGCCATCTACCGGTAATTCAAACAATTCCGGGCATTCCCAGAATCCGGTTACATGACTCTTATATTCCCAATTCTTCAGGTCGGCAGAATTATAAATCGAGTGTCCGTCCCGTTCATTAAGTACCATCACCCAATGTTTGCCGGGAGCATACCAGAAGACCTTCGGGTCGCGTGTATCCTTACTGTTCCATTTCGCTTTCGAGTCTATCACCGGGTTACCTTCATACTTGGTAAACGTACGTCCTTTATCGAAACTGTAAGCGATACACTGCCGCTGTTTCTCCGGATTATCCACTGTATAGGCAGCTACCAATGCCGGTTCGTTTTTCTTATTGAATCCGGCGGTATTATCATAATCGATCACGGCCGAACCGGAAAAAATAGTTCCCAGCTCATCGGGATGCAGAGCATCCGGCAGTTCCTCCCAATGTACCAGATCACGGCTCACGGCATGTCCCCAATGCATATTTTCCCATTCCCGTTCATAAGGGTTGTGCTGATAGAAAAGATGGTATTCACCTTCGTAAAAAACCAGTCCATTAGGGTCGTTGATCCATCCCCGGCGAGTGGTGAAATGAAATTGCGGACGGTTCTTTTCTGCATACAAGCTATCTTGCCCCGCAATCACATCGTCCTGATAGATTTTCTCCAATCCGGCAGACTCCCCTTCATAGCTGATGCGAAGTGTCTTTCCTTTCCAGGAAGAGACATCGCAGAATACCCAGTAGTCGGGTTTCTCGTCAGCCAGACGGATTACGAAGTTACGTTCCGGAGTACCTTTTACCTCGAATGTCATTTTCTTCCGGTCCACTTGGTGGGAAACAGGAAGGTTAATATACTTCTTCGTTATCTTCAGCGTAACGTCGCCGGCAAATGAAGCAAACAGGTTACCGGCAAGCAGCGTTGCGGTAAAAAATAATTTTGTAGTCAAATGCATAGTTTTATTTTGTTAGTTAATAATGGAAAAACTGAGCGCAAGTTTACGGATTTTTTCAGGGATACGCTATCACTCAGCGTACAAAACGTATCACGCAAGTTACTTCAAAGGGGCGTACTTTACGGTAACATGGATGTAACGAGTTTGTCACTCAGCGTTCAAACGATCGTAAAGGGCACGAAATCTTACTCCTCTACTTTTGCATCAAATTATTAACGCACACTAAAAAACATGAAACGAGTTCTGAAGCTAGTATCATCCATTCTTTTATTATCAGTCATGGGCGGTCATCTCTACGCCGACGAAAAAGCAAACGTAGTAAAACAAGGTACGATCCGGGGACGTATCATCGACACTTCCAAACAAACACTACCGGGTGCCTCGATCTACATCGAGAACCTGAAGACAGGAGTTATCAGTGACGTAAACGGTTTCTATACCTTCGCCAACCTCAACCCGGGGACTTATACGGTAAAAGTAACTTATGTGGGATATGCCCCCGTAGAAATGAAAATAACCATTCCCGAAGGCAAGACACTCGAAAGAGATGTCATACTGAACGAAGGAGTCGAATTGCAGGAAATTGTAATAGGCGGTGCCTTTCAGGGACAGCGCCGTGCCATCAACTCACAAAAGAGCAGTCTGGGCATCAAGAATGTAGTTTCTGCCGACCAGGTAGGCAAGTTTCCGGATTCAAACATCGGAGATGCACTGAAACGTATTTCGGGTATCAACGTACAGTATGATCAGGGTGAAGCCCGTTTCGGACAGGTACGCGGTACATCGGCGGACCTCAGTTCGGTCACCATCAACGGCAACCGCATTCCTTCGGCCGAAGGGGATACACGCAACGTACAACTTGACCTGATTCCGGCCGATATGATTCAGACCATCGAAGTCAGTAAAGTGGTAACTTCGGATATGGATGCCGATGCCATCGGCGGATCTATCAATCTGGTCACCAAGAATTCGCCCTATAAACGGACGCTGACAGCTACTGCCGGTTCGGGCTACAACTGGATCAGCGAGAAAGCACAGTTGAATCTGGGACTGACTTATGGCGACCGTTTCTTTAACGACAAACTGGGGGTCATGTTATCGGCTTCCTATCAGAATGCCCCATCGGGTTCCTACGATACCGAGTTTCTTTGGGAGAAAGACGACAAAGGAAACGTATATATCAACGACTACCAAATACGCCAGTACTATGTAACTCGTGAACGCCAAAGCTATTCGGCAGCCTTGGACTGGGATATCAGCGAAAACCACAAATTGATGTTTAAAGGAATTTTCAATAACCGGAACGACTGGGAGAACCGATACCGCACTACTCTGAAAGATATGGATGAAGAGGGAAAAGCAACTGTACGCGTACAGACTAAAGCCGGTACGCCGGACAATCGCAACGCCCGCCTGGAACGCCAACGCACGATGGACTTCACATTGGGAGGCGAGCATCTGTTCGGACCGGTGTCTATGGATTGGAATGCCAGTTACGCCAAAGCAACAGAGGAGCGTCCGAACGAACGTTACATTGATTTCCAACTGAAGAAACAGCAATTCGACATGGATCTGAGCAACGAACGCGAACCGCTGGCTACACCAAAGTCCGGTTCTACAATGACACTGAACAAAGATTTCGGCCTGAAGGAACTCACCGAACAACAGGAAGACATCAAGGAAAAAGACCTGAAATTCTCCATGAACTTCAAACTCCCCTTCCGGAACGGAAACAAATTGAAATTCGGTGCCAAGGTGGTACGCAAAACCAAAGATAAAGAGGTAGACTTTTATGAATATACTCCGAAAGATGAAGAGGCATTCATGGCCAACAGCCTGCAGAACACGGTAGATCAAACCAACAAAAACTTCATGCCGGACCATAAATATCAGGCAGGCATTTACGCCGACAAACAATATGTAGGTTCACTGGACCTGAACAATCCCTCCCTCTTTGACAAAGAACAGGTGCAGGAAGAGTTAGCCGGTAACTTCGAAGCACGCGAAACCGTAAGTTCGGGCTACATCCGTTTCGACCAAAAGCTCACGGACAACGTAGAACTGATGACCGGGCTCCGCATCGAAAACACCAGCCTCAGCTATACCGGACGCACGTATGACGACGAAACAGACCAAACCTCGAAGACTGCCCGAGAAACGAACAGTTACATCAACTTCCTCCCGTCACTCCTCATGAAATGGAACGTAAACGAGGATTTCAAAGTACGCGGTTCGTTTACTCAGACATTGTCACGTCCGAAGTATTCTGCCCTGGTACCCAGTGTCAACATCAAACGTTCGGATAACGAAGTGACAGTGGGTAATCCCGGCCTGAAACCTACTCTTTCTTATAACTTCGACCTGAGTGCGGATTATTATTTCAAAAGTATCGGTCTGGTCAGCGCAGGAGTATTCTATAAGAAAATAGACGATTTCATTGTCAACCAAGTGTCTACAAACTACGAATACAACGGCAACCTATACAACCGCTTTATCCAGCCCAAGAATGCGGGTAATGCCAATCTGATAGGTATGGAACTCTCTTACCAGCGTGATTTCGGATTTATCGCTCCTGCCCTGAAATGTATCGGTTTTTATGGCACTTACACCTTCACTCACTCCCGTGTGGAAGACTTCAACTTCGAAGGACGCGAAAATGAAAAGGATCTGAGCCTGCCAGGTTCTCCGAAGCATACAGCCAATGCATCGCTCTATTTTGAGAAAAATGGACTGAACCTCCGCCTGAGCTACAACTTTGCATCGGCCTTCATCGATGAAATGGGTGAAGACACCTTTCACGACCGCTATTACGACCGCGTGAACTATCTGGACGTAAACGCCAGTTACACTTTTGCGAAACACTACACCCTCTATGCCGAAGCAAACAACCTGCTGAACCAACCCCTCCGCTATTATCAGGGGACTCAGGACCGCACCATGCAGGCTGAATACTACGGTGTAAAGATTAATGCCGGATTTAAGATCAACTTTTAACCGGCTATCAGAGGAGGTTGAACCCACGGTGCACCGCCGATCAGAAAACGGTGCACCGTTTCTAAAGGAACGGTGCACCGTGGGTCTGAGATCAAAACCGTCTTCTCGCATCACTGACGAAAAAACGTATTCAATTCATTAATTATCAATATAAAAACTCATATTTATGAAATTAAAAAACTTACTGATACTACTGTTTATCTCCATTGTCGCAACCGCTTCGGCCCAGCTCAAGGATTACTCTATGTTTGACAAGAAGTTTAACTTCTACATTGCTAACGACCTGGGACGTAACGGCTACTACGATCAAAAGCCGATTGCCGAATTAATGGGAACTATGGGTGAGGAAATAGGACCGGAATTTGTGCTGGCTGCCGGAGATGTCCATCATTTCGAAGGGGTACGCAGCGTGAACGACCCGCTCTGGATGACCAACTTTGAACTGATTTACAGTCACCCGGAACTCATGATCGACTGGTATCCCGTACTGGGAAACCACGAATATCGGGGCAACACACAAGCTGTACTGGACTACAGCGGAGTGAGCCGCCGCTGGACCATGCCTGCCCGTTACTACACCAAGACATTCGAAGAAAAAGGAGCCACCGTCCGCATCGTCTGGATAGATACTGCTCCTCTGATCGATAAATATCGTAACGAAAGCGCAACCTATCCCGATGCATGTCATCAGGATATGAACGGACAGTTGGCCTGGCTGGACTCGGTGCTGACTGTTGCCAAAGAAGACTGGGTGATCGTTGCCGGGCATCATCCGATCTATGCCGAAACCCCGAAAGACCAGAGCGAACGCAGCGACTTACAGAGCCGCCTCGATCCTATTCTGAGAAAGCATAAAGTAGATATGTACATTTGCGGACATATCCACAACTTCCAACACATCCGCGTACCGGGAAGCGACATCGACTATATCGTAAACTCTGCCGGATCACTGGCACGCAAGGTGAAACCGATTGAGGGAACTCAGTTCTGCAGCCCCGAACCTGGCTTCTCAGTCTGCTCCATTGATAAAAAGGAACTGAACCTGCGGATGATCGATAAAAAAGGGAATATACTTTATACGGTAACCCGGAAAAAATAAATCACTCTCTTGAAAAATGCACAATTTTGAAAGAGCCGGCTTCTTCGTGACGAAAGAGCCGGCTCTGTTTATTATTTATCAGTCTTGGGCCTCAAATCATCTTTGGGAATCGTAGACTCATTGCCGTCACGCATAGCCATATAGTGAGGCGACATGATTTCGATGCCCGCTTCATTAAAGCGATCCTGAATATTCTGATGCAGGTCCGAATATATCTGAGCCAATTTATCCGCCTCACGGATATAAGCATTGATTTGATAAACCGGATACCAGTCACTCAACGAAGTTTCAAGCACAAAAGGACGCGGATCGTCAATCACCCCGGGAGTATTCAAGGCAGCCTCTATCAATAGCTGATGAACCTGACGCCAGGGAACATCATATCCGATGGTCACTTCCGAGTGAATAATCAGACCGTATTCGCGGGCCGAAGCGCTATAGTTCACTGTATGGGATGACATGATAAACGAGTTCGGAATGGTTACCACCTCATTCTTCGGTGTCTTGATCCGGGTCACCAAAGGCGTTTTCTCGATTACATTCCCGGTAGTATCATTCAGCTGAATCCGGTCGCCCAGTTTAAAAGGACGCATATAAGTAATGACCAGCCCCGCAATCACATTACCGATTACCGTGCTGGATCCTAAAGAAACGATCAATCCGATGAAAACCGAGATTCCCTGGAACACCCCACTTTTAGCCCCCGGCAAATAGGGATAGATCATCGCAATCATAAAAGCATAAAGCAGAAAACGGATGATATGATAAGTAGGCATTGCCCAGTCGGGATAGAAGCCACCGAACTTGAGCCGCCCCGCCTCTACCTCACGGGACAAGTAGTGAACCAAGCGCACCAGATACTTAACGGCAAAACAGATGATAAGAATGGCAAACAAATTGGGAATATAATCGACTATACCTACCAGTATGTTCTTGATCGGGTTCCAGATATACGAAAATATCTGATAGGCCAGCCCCTTGGTCTGTGGGAAGATAGCGAACAAAAGGGGGATGGTAATCAACAATTGGAGAAGCATGATTACATAGCGCAGCAAATTGGAAAGGAAGATCAACAGGTTGACCTGCCGCTGCGTATCCAATAACTCGTAATTCTGAATGGAGATCGGCTTCAGCCTGGTATCCTTCAGCTTTTGGATACGTACTTTCAGTTTACGGAACAGCCAGCCTGTAAGCCAAAACAACAGATACTGCCCTGCCAATACCAGGACAAAATACAGAATACGCTTACCCAGTTGCCACAAGCTATGCTCCTCCTTCAACTCTTTCAGTTTCTGTACTACAATCTTCCGCTTATCCGTTGCCAACTGCTCGCGCGAACGTCCTTCCCATAGTCCGTCCTGGTCGGTAAACGAAGCAATGACTTTATTGCCGTACATCAGATCGGTTACGATATCGCTGCTCTCGATATAGACAGAATCGGGATGCAGGGTAAACCGTTTACCCAACTGCATGATGGCCGCATCGATCATTTCGGCCCGCTGCAAAGGGGTATATCCCCCACGCTTGGTATACAAATAAAACAATGTATCGCCTTCGACCACTACCGGTACTCCCGGCGTAAACTGGCGAAGTGAGTCGATACGTGCCCTTTGCTGAGCTAATTTCACAGAGTCGGCAGCAAAAGCTTTCAGCCTCATCTGCTCCATTTCCATACGCATATTGGCTTCGCTCAGACGCGCCTCCTCCAGCTCTTTCTTCATATCTGCCATCCGTACGGAATCCGAATCGTTCCGAACTGCGGTCCGGGTAGCCACACTATCACCCGTCAATATCTCACGAACCGCCTTTCCCAACTGTGCGCACATATTGTTGGTCACCAACAGAAACAACAAAAGGCCGAATAATCTGTTCTTTTTCATATCAAAAACTCATAAAGTAATTGTCACCGGAATGGATAAACGTGCCAAACATACAGATTGTTTTTGACATAGCATAGATCGAAATCATTATATTTGCACCCGAATCCGTAATTTAAAGGTATAGACATGGATATATTACTGCTTATTGGAGGATTACTCCTCATTTTGATAGGTGCCAACTGCCTGACAGATGGTGCTGCGTCCGTAGCCAAGCGATTCCGTATTCCTTCCATCGTAATCGGCCTGACTATCGTAGCTTTCGGAACTTCCGCCCCGGAACTGACCGTTAGCGTATCGTCCGCCCTGAAAGGTAGCGCGGACATCGCCGTAGGTAACGTAGTGGGAAGTAATATCTTCAATACATTGATGATCGTCGGGTGCACCGCTCTATTTGCTCCTATCGTAATTACCCGGAATACTTTGCGGAAAGAGATTCCGCTATGCATTCTCTCCTCCATCGTCCTGCTGATATGCGCCAATGACGTTTTTCTGAATAAAGCTTCCAGCAACATACTAAGCATCTCGGACGGACTGATTCTGCTCTGTTTCTTCACCATCTTCCTGGGTTACACATTTGCCATAGCCTCACCCACAAACAATACTCAACCGGAAGAGGAAATCAAAAGCCTCCCGATGTGGAAATCCGTACTTTTCATTCTGGGCGGATTGGCCGGACTTATTTTCGGGGGACAATGGTTTGTAGAGGGAGCAAGCAACATCGCGCGGCATCTTGGCGTCAGCGAATCTGTTATCGGACTCACACTGGTAGCCGGAGGTACCTCCCTACCGGAACTTGCTACATCGATAGTGGCTGCCTTGAAAAAGAATCCGGAAATAGCCATCGGTAATGTGATCGGCAGTAATCTGTTCAACATCTTCTTTGTATTGGGATGCAGTGCTTCCATCACTCCCTTGCGGCTGACAGGCATCAATAACTTCGACCTTTTCACCTTGGTCGGTTCGGGCATTCTGCTCTGGTTTTTCGGATTATTTTTTGCCAAACGCACCATCACACGGATCGAAGGAAGTATTCTGGTGTTATGCTATATAGCCTACACCACCTATCTGATCTATCAGATTTGATAACATCGAGACGCATAGTTTTTAGTTTTCGTACGTGGTAATTTAAAGATTATCACGTATCTTTGCCCCCTCATCATAAATACAAGCTATGGCCATTACAATTAAAAAGGTATCGACAAAAAGAGAACTTAAAAAATTCATTCGTTTTAATTACGAATTATACAAAGAGAATCCTTATTCCGTACCTGACCTCTACGACGACATGCTGAATACATTCAATAAGAAGAAAAATGCGGCATTCGAGTTCTGTGAGGCCGAGTACTTTCTGGCTTATAAAGACGGAAAAATCGTAGGGCGCATCGCAGGTATTATCAATCACCGTGCCAATGCCACCTGGAACAAAAAAGATGTCCGTTTCGGTTGGATCGACTTCATCGACGACCTTGAAGTATCTTCCAGACTTCTGCAAACCGTAGAAGAATGGGGTAAATCCAAAGGGATGGAGAACATTCAGGGACCTCTTGGATTTACCGACTTCGACGCAGAAGGTATGCTGATCGAAGGATTCGACCAACTCAGCACCATGGCAACCATCTACAATCATCCCTACTATCCGCAACACATGGAGAAACTGGGATTTGAGAAAGATGCCGACTGGGTGGAATACAAAATTTATATTCCTGACGCCATCCCTGAGAAGCACCAGCGCATATCCGATCTTATTCAGCGTAAATATAACCTCAAGATAAAGAAATATACCTCATCCAGAAAGATTGCAGCCGATTACGGACAAGCCATCTTTGAGTTGATGAACGAAGCTTATAGTCCGCTGTACGGATACTCTCCGCTTTCGCAACGGCAAATTGACCAATATGTTAAAATGTACCTTCCGATTGTCGACTTGCGAATGGTAACCCTGATCACAGATGCGGAAGACAAGTTAATTGCCGTAGGCATTTCAATGCCTTCACTTTCGGAAGCGTTACAGAAATCGCATGGACGCCTTTTGCCCCTCGGATGGTATTATCTGCTAAAGGCATTGTTCATGAAACGACGCGCCAAAATGCTTGACCTGCTGCTTGTAGCCGTGAAACCGGAGTACCAAAACAAAGGTGTTAACGCTTTGTTATTTTCCGATTTAATTCCGGTTTATCAAAAATTAGGTTTTATCTTTGCAGAAAGCAACCCCGAACTGGAAATGAACGGAAAGGTTCAGGCACAATGGGAATACTTTAAAACCGAACAACATAAACGTCGTCGTGCGTTTACTAAGAAGATAGACTAAAAACAATGGAAGAGAACGAACTGATACCTGTAGACAACAACCCTGTAGAATATACAGACGACAACATCCGCCACCTGAGCGACATGGAACATGTGCGCACCCGTCCGGGTATGTACATCGGTAAGCTGGGCGACGGTTCGCATCCCGAAGACGGAATATATGTCCTTCTGAAAGAAGTTATTGACAACAGTATCGACGAGTTCAAAATGCAATCCGGCAAGAAGATCGAAATCAGAGTGGAAGAGAATCTTCGTGTCAGTGTACGCGACTACGGCCGCGGTATCCCACAGGGAAAACTAATAGAGGCAGTCAGTGTGCTGAACACCGGTGGTAAGTATGACAGCAAGGCTTTCAAGAAAAGTGTCGGACTGAACGGTGTCGGCGTGAAAGCTGTCAATGCTTTGAGCTCAAACTTTGAAGTACGTAGTTACCGGGATGGTAAAGTGCGTTGCGCCACCTTTACCAAAGGAGAGCTGGTGACAGACCACACAGAAGATACGGAAGAAGAAAACGGTACTTACATCTTCTTCGAACCGGATGAAACTTTATTCCTGAATTATAGTTTCCGTCCCGAATTTATCGAGACGATGCTGCGCAATTACACATACCTGAACACCGGGCTGGCAATTATCTATAATGGCCAACGGATCCTTTCGCGCAATGGCCTGGTAGATTTGCTGAATGATAACATGACAGCTACCGGCCTCTACCCCATCGTACATCTGAAGGGCGAAGATATCGAGATAGCCTTTACCCATACCGGACAGTACGGAGAGGAGTACTACTCATTTGTAAACGGTCAGCATACCACTCAGGGAGGTACCCATCAAAGTGCTTTCAAAGAACACATCGCCCGCACCATCAAAGAGTTCTATAACAAGAATCAAGACTATACTGACATCCGTAACGGACTGGTAGCCGCCATTGCTGTCAACGTGGAAGAACCTATGTTTGAAAGCCAGACCAAAATCAAACTCGGCTCTACCAATATGTCGCCGGGAGGCATCACAGTAAATAAGTTCGTGGGTGACTTCATAAAACAGGAGGTAGACAATTTCCTCCACAAACATGCCGATGTAGCCGAAATCATGTTGCAAAAGATACAGGATTCGGAAAAAGAACGCAAAGCCATTGCCGGAGTGACCAAACTGGCACGTGAACGCGCCAAGAAAGCCAACCTGCACAACCGGAAGCTGCGTGATTGCCGCGTCCACCTGAACGATGTGAAAGGCAAAGGGCTGGAAGAGGAATCGTGCATCTTCATCACCGAAGGTGACTCGGCAAGCGGCTCTATCACCAAAAGCCGGGATGTGAACACACAAGCCGTATTCAGCCTCCGCGGTAAGCCTCTCAACTCTTTCGGCCTGACCAAAAAAGTAGTTTACGAGAACGAAGAATTCAATCTGCTGCAAGCTGCATTGAATATAGAAGACGGTATCGAAGGCTTACGCTACAACAAAGTGATTGTGGCTACCGATGCCGATGTGGATGGTATGCACATCCGCTTGTTGCTGATTACTTTCTTCCTTCAGTTCTTCCCCGATCTGATAAAGAAAGGACATGTATATATACTCCAAACTCCTCTCTTCCGCGTACGCAACAAAAAGAAAACGCTTTATTGTTATACCGAAGAAGAGCGTGTAAATGCTATTAAAGAGCTTAGCCCGAATCCGGAAATCACCCGTTTTAAAGGTTTGGGGGAAATCTCGCCCGACGAATTCAGACACTTTATCGGCAAAGATATGCGTCTCGAACAAGTATCGCTGCGCAAAACAGACACGGTAAAAGAACTACTCGAATTTTACATGGGTAAGAATACAATGGAACGGCAAAACTTTATTATTGATAATCTGGTTATAGAAGAAGACATCGCATAAACATGAGAAGAGCTATCTTTCCGGGAACGTTCGACCCGTTTACCATCGGACACTACTCCGTAGTTCAACGCACCCTGACATTCATGGACGAAGTGGTCATCGGTATCGGTATCAACGAAAACAAGAATACATACTTTCCGATCGAGAAACGTGTGGAAATGATTCGTAAGTTCTATAAAGACGAACCCCGGATCAAGGTCGAATCTTACGATTGCCTGACGATCGACTTTGCCCGTCAGGTAGATGCCCAATTCATCGTTCGCGGTATCCGTACCGTGAAAGACTTCGAATACGAAGAAACAATTGCCGATATCAACCGGAAACTGGCCGGCATTGAAACCATTCTGTTATTTACCGAACCGGAATTGACCTGTGTCAGCTCTACCATCGTCCGCGAACTGCTTGGCTATAATAAGGATATCAGTATGTTCATTCCCAAAGGGATGGAAATGTAATAAACCCATGTGATCATGAAAAAAATAATATACCTGCTTATCGGTTTGTGTTCCGTTTTGGGACTACAGGCACAGAACTTTGGCTCACCCGCCATGCGAAAATTACAACTGGCAGAGTTCGCCATCTCTAATTTATATGTAGATACGGTCAATGAAAACAAACTCGTTGAATCGGCCATCATAGAAATGCTGGCACAACTCGACCCTCATTCCACCTATTCGGATGCCGAAGAGGTGAAGAAAATGAATGAACCGCTCCAAGGCAATTTCGAAGGGATAGGTGTACAGTTTCAGATGATCGAAGATACGCTGCTCATCGTACAACCGGTGAGTAATGGCCCGTCCGAAAAAGTAGGTATCCTGGCAGGAGACCGTATCATCGCGGTGAATGACACAGCCATAGCAGGCGTAAAAATGGGAACAGAAGAAATCATGGGACGCCTGCGGGGCCCCAAAGATTCGAAAGTAAACCTGACCATTATCCGCAGAGGTGTGAAAGAACCGCTTTTATTTAATGTAAAACGAGATAAAATTCCAATCCTCAGCCTGGATGCTGCTTATATGATTCAGCCTAAAATAGGATACATCCGTATCAACCGTTTTGGAGCAACTACCGCCGAAGAGTTTCTAAAAGCCCTGAAAGAGTTGCAGAAAAAAGGGATGAAAGACCTGATTCTGGACCTGCAAGGCAACGGAGGAGGTTATCTGAATGCCGCCATCGATCTGGCAAACGAGTTCCTGGGACAAAAAGAACTGATTGTCTACACAGAAGGACGTTCTGCACAACGCAGTGAGTTTTTTGCCAAAGGCAACGGAAACTTCCGTAACGGACGTCTGGTGGTATTGGTAGACGAATATTCGGCTTCGGCAAGTGAGATTGTGACAGGTGCCATTCAGGATTGGGACAGAGGAGTGGTGGTAGGACGCCGTTCTTTCGGTAAAGGACTGGTTCAACGCCCGATCGACCTTCCGGACGGTTCTATGATCCGCCTGACCATTGCCCGCTACTATACACCTGCAGGACGTTGCATACAAAAGCCTTATGACAGCAGCATCAACGAAAAACCGGGAAAAGGAAAAAGCAGTGAAAGCAGCATCGAAAAATACAACCAGGATCTGATCGACCGGTATAATCATGGCGAAATGGTCAGTGCAGACAGCATCCACTTCCCGGACTCACTGAAATGCCAGACTAAAAAACTGGGACGTACGGTTTATGGTGGAGGAGGTATCATGCCGGACTACTTCGTTCCGGTAGACACAACGCTGTATACCGACTATCACCGTAACCTGGTAGCCAAAGGAGTAGTCATTAAAACCACAATGAACTTCATTGAAAAGAACCGAAAGGCTTTATTGGATAAATATAAGACATTCGAGAAATTCAATGAAAAGTTTGAAATCGACGACCAGCTATTGAACTACCTGAGAGAAGCTGCCGATAAAGAAAAGATTGAATTCAACGAGGAGCAGTACAACAAAGCCCTGCCACTGATTAAAGCTCAGCTGAAAGCTTTGATAGCCCGTGACTTATGGGATATGAATGAATATTTCCAAGTAATGAATGCCACCAATAAGAGTGTGGAGCGGGCACTGGAAATCTTAAATGACAAAGAGTACGAAAAGATATTGAAATAACGTTTCTATAACGGAAAACGATATACGGTGAATGACGAACAGACTATGCTTCCTGCAGCCTGTTTGTCATTCACCGTATATCGTCAATAACTTATTGTAACCTTCTTCTTCTCACCGAACAACCACTTGTTAAGCCAGCGATTCACATAAATATTGGCTACCGCACAACCGGCCCCTATCACAGCTCCTGCTGCTACATCCGACGGGTAATGTACTCCTTCATTCATTCTTGAGAATCCCACAGAACATGCCCAGAAAGCAGATGGAGCTATCACATACCATTTAGGATAGCGGATACTCAAAGAAGTAGCCAGTGAAAAGGCTGCTGCCGTATGACCGGAAGGAAACGAAGGACTCGATTCATGACTACGTGCATCTACCCGATCCGGATAACGGTCGTAGGGACGCTCACGGTCAAAAGCATATTTCATACCATACGTAATCACGACTGCCTCGGCCACACTCGTACCGATGTAAATGGCATCTTTCAGCAGCTCTTTATCTTTATCGATACCTGCATATACAGCCATCGCCACCGGTACACCTACCGCAATATAAGGTGCCGATTTAGAAAAGGCTTTGCTATAATTCCTCGCAAACTTACTATCAAGACTGTTTATTTTATGTAACGTATTGATATCCCAGTTCTGAGCATATCCCCCTACCGAAGAAAGCACACAAAAACAAATAAGCACAAATTTCTTCATTTTTCTACTAATTTACTATTTTGCAGCAAAGATAGATTAAAAAGACAGAGTTTTCGCAAAAAAAACCTATCTTTGTTCCCTAAGTATTATTTACCCTGACACCTAACTTTAATTCATGGCCAGAGAAACTCAATGTAATAGACAGACAGATTGTGCGCAATGTCCCAAAGCTACAGAAGGCATACTTGTTCACCGGAAGTTTCCCAAAGGACAACATTTTCCGCCCGACAAATGCACACAAAATTGTATCCTGTTTATACTACAAGGAGAATTACTGGTCAACAGTGAAGAGTATCCCGGCACCACATTACGTGAAGGACAATTTATTCTCCAGTCCATCGGCTCCAAATTAGAATTACTGGCACTGACAGACGTAAATTATGTAGTGTACTGGTTCAACGAACCACCCCTGATCTGTGAACAGCGCTATCATGAGATCCTGCAACAATCAGAAGCTCCGCTAACTTATACACCATTGGTTATGACACAACGCATAACCAACTTCATGAAAGATATTTGTGATTACCTCGGTGAACAGATGCCTTGCGGCGCATTCATCGATCTGAAATGTCAGGAACTGATGTATCTGATCATCTGTTATTACCCGATACCCCAGTTGAGCAAGTTTTTCTATCCCATCAGCAGCTATACGGAAAGTTTCCAATATTTCGTCATGCAGAATTACGAAAAGGTGAAAAACGTAGAGGAGTTTGCACACCTGGGAGGCTATACCACTACCACTTTTCGCCGTTTATTCAAGAACATGTATGGCGTACCTGTATACGAATGGATTCTGAGCAAGAAAAGAGAAGGCATCCTGGAAGACCTCCAGCATACCAAACAACGGATCACCGAGATCAGTAATCGTTACGGATTCGACTCTTTATCACATTTTGCACATTTCTGCAAAGCTTCCTTTGGAGACTCTCCACGTGCCCTTCGTACACGTGCAGCCAGAGGTGAAAAAATTACTGCTTTAAAAACAGAATAGAAACCGCTCTATTTACCCGATAACGGGCAAAGCTTCATCCGAATCCCCTTCTCATTCTTCGGATCAGTCGGATACTTCTCCCACGTAAATGGATTTCAATCTTCCACCCTCCGGACAAGAGCTGGAATACAACACATCATGCTGATATCCAAATGTATATAACTATATTTCTATCCATTTATATCACTTAAAGTATTTTATTTTTCTTGCTATCTTTAGTGAAAATGGTCTTTTCTTTACCTCGTCCTGCATATCTGTGCCCATGAGCCCAGATAACAAGGCTCACATAAACATATCAGAAGGTACGGTAATACTCTTATTTACAAAGTATTATAAATGATGTCCATTTGACTTGTTTTCTTCTTAATTCATGCACAGAAAAGAGAATTAGAGGAAACCTCGGAAAACGACCAATTAAATATAAGCATGATAACGACTCCAAAAGCTAACTTCTTAAAGACAAAGATTTTACTATTCTAACAGATTCACGACAAATCCTTTATACCCCTAACCGATCGTCCCGTTTACCCCATCCTCTCCGGACATTCAGGATTAAAGAATTATTTCTTTAATTCTTTGGTTAATCAATGTATTTCGTGTACTTTTGCACAATGAGAAAGAAGGCTCGTAAAACAGAAATTATAGTTCTAACAATTAAATAATTTAAAATCAATCATTTATGTGGTTAAGTAATTCATCTGTAGGAAGGAAAGTGGTGATGAGCGTTACCGGTATCGCCCTTGTCCTGTTTCTAACGTTTCACATGGCGATGAACCTTGTTGCGATCATCTCGGCTGAGGGCTACAACTTGGTTTGTGAGTTCCTGGGAGCAAACTGGTATGCGTTGGTAGCTACGCTGGGCCTGGCTGCCCTCTTCGTGATTCACATTATCTACGCTTTCTGGCTGACAATACAGAATCGCGCAGCACGTGGTAGCGAACGTTACGCCGTAGTTGACAAACCTAAAACCGTGGAATGGGCATCACAAAACATGTTGGTGCTGGGTATCATCGTTATCTTAGGTTTGGGCCTTCACCTCTTTAACTTCTGGGCTAAAATGCAGTTACCTGAATTGGTGCACAACATGGGAGGAGTAGCAGACACAACTTATGCTGCTGATGGTGTTTATCACATCATGAACACTTTCTCTAACCCTGTATATGTAGTGCTATACCTCGTTTGGCTGGGCGCCCTTTGGTTCCACCTGACTCATGGTTTCTGGAGCTCTATGCAATCTTTGGGCTGGAACAACAAGATTTGGATCAACCGCTGGAAATGCATCTCCAACATCTATTCAACCATCGTTGTTGTATGCTTTGCTCTGGTAGTAGTCGTATTCTTCGTTAAATCGTTGGCATGCGGTGCTTGCTAAATTGTAAATTGTAAATGATTAAATTGTAAATAGCATTATGACTAAGATAGATTCAAAAATTCCTGAAGGCCAGCTCGCCGAAAAATGGAGTAACTATAAGGCTCATCAAAAACTTGTTAACCCTGCCAACAAACGTCGCCTTGACATTATCGTTGTAGGTACCGGACTTGCCGGAGCATCTGCTGCCGCTTCTCTGGGCGAAATGGGTTTCAGAGTATTCAATTTCTGTATTCAGGATTCACCCCGCCGTGCTCACTCTATTGCAGCACAGGGTGGTATCAACGCAGCTAAAAACTATCAAAATGATGGTGACTCGGTTTACCGTCTTTTCTACGATACAATCAAAGGCGGTGACTACCGTGCACGCGAAGCCAACGTTTACCGTCTGGCTGAGGTATCAAACGCTATCATCGACCAATGCGTAGCACAGGGTGTACCTTTCGCACGCGATTACGGTGGCACACTTGACAACCGTTCATTCGGTGGTGCACAGGTATCCCGTACGTTCTATGCCCGCGGCCAGACCGGACAGCAGCTGTTGCTGGGCGCTTATTCAGCATTGAGCCGTCAGGTACAAAAAGGTACTGTTAAACTTTACACTCGTTACGAAATGCTCGACCTCGTTGTAATTGAAGGACGTGCGCGCGGTATCATTGCCCGTAACCTCGTAACCGGTGAAATCGAACGTTTCGCTGCTCACGCTGTAGTTATCGGTACAGGTGGTTACGGAAACGCATTCTTCCTTTCTACCAACGCTATGGGTTCCAACGGTTCAGTTGCCATCCAGTGCTATAAGAAAGGTGCTTATTTTGCCAATCCTTGTTTCGCTCAGATTCACCCGACTTGTATCCCCGTACACGGTGACAAGCAGTCTAAGCTGACATTGATGTCTGAATCACTTCGTAACGACGGTCGCATCTGGGTTCCGAAGAAGATTGAAGATGCCAAAGCATTGCAGGCAGGCACTAAAAAGCCGACCGAAATTCCTGATGAAGACCGTGACTTCTATCTGGAACGCCGTTACCCGGCATTCGGTAACCTTGTTCCGCGTGACGTTGCTTCACGTGCAGCCAAAGAACGTTGTGATGCCGGTTTCGGTGTGAACAATACCGGTTTGGCCGTCTTCCTCGATTTCAAATATGCTATCGATCGTCTGGGTGAGGACGTGGTTCGTGCCCGTTATGGTAACCTCTTCGACATGTACGAAGAAATCACTGACGAGAACCCGTACAAGACTCCGATGATGATATTCCCCGCTATCCACTACACCATGGGTGGTATCTGGGTTGATTATGAATTGATGACTTCTATCCCGGGTCTGTTCGCTATCGGTGAAGCCAACTTCTCCGACCACGGTGCTAACCGCTTGGGTGCATCTGCATTGATGCAGGGTCTGGCTGACGGATACTTCGTATTGCCTTACACCATCCAGAACTACCTGGCCGATCAGATTCAGGTTCCGCGCTTCTCTACCGACCTGCCGGAATTTGCTGCAGCCGAAAAGGAAGTGAAAGATAAGATCCAGAAGATCAAAGCCGTAAACGGAAAACACTCTGTTGACTCTATCCACAAGAAACTGGGTCACATCATGTGGGACTTCGTAGGTATGGCCCGTACAAAAGAATCTCTGCAGAAAGCCCTGACAGGCATTGAAGAGGTGAAGAAAGATTTCTGGACCAACGTTCGCATCCCGGGTGATGTAAACGAACTGAACGTAGAACTGGAAAAAGCACTTCGTCTGATCGACTTCATTGAAGTAGGTATGCTGATGGCTCGCGACGGTTTGAACCGTGAAGAATCTTGCGGTGGACACTTCCGTACCGAATACCAAACCCCGGAAGGTGAAGCGTTACGTGACGATAAGAACTTCTCATACGTAGCTTGCTGGAAATACACCGGTGAAAATTCAGAACCGGAGTTGATCAAAGAAGATTTGAACTACCAGTTCGTAAAAGTTCAGACTCGTAACTACAAGTCATAATTCGGCTAATCAATTAAAGGAAAACAAAAATGGATAAAAATATATCATTCACACTGAAGGTATGGCGCCAGAAAGGCCCGAAAGCAAAAGGTGCTTTTGAAACATATCAAATGAAAGATATCCCGGGCGATACGTCGTTCCTCGAAATGCTGGATATCCTGAACGAACAGATTATTAATGACGGTGGCGAACCTATCGTATTCGACCATGACTGCCGCGAAGGTATCTGCGGTATGTGTTCTCTTTACATCAACGGACACCCGCACGGACCTGCGACAGGTGCTACTACCTGCCAGATGTATATGCGTCGCTTCAAAGATGGAGACACCATCACAGTTGAACCTTGGCGTTCTGCCGGTTTCCCGGTAATCCGTGACTTGATGGTTGACCGTTCGGCTTATGACAAGATCATGCAGGCCGGTGGTTACGTAAGCGTAAACACAGGTGCTCCTCAGGATGCCAACGCTATCCTTATCTCTAAGGATATCGCCGACGAGGCTATGGATGCCGCTGCATGTATCGGTTGCGGTGCTTGTGTAGCTGCTTGTAAGAATGGTTCTGCCATGTTGTTCGTATCAGCTAAGGTCAGCCAGCTGAACCTCCTTCCACAAGGAAAAGTAGAAGCAGCACGCCGTGCAAAAGCTATGCTTTCTAAGATGGACGAACTGGGATTCGGTAACTGTACAAACACACGTGCTTGTGAAGCAGAGTGTCCGAAGAACATTTCAATCAGCAACATCGCTCGTTTGAACCGCGATTTCATCATCGCAAAACTGAAAGACTAAGCACAACTTAGCATTTGATTAATAAGTAGGAAAATTCCCCACCGGTATCGGTGGGGAATTTTTGTATATGGAGAGCAGTGTTATCTCTTACGGCGCTTACGATACCAGATGATAAAGCCGGTCACAGGAAGTGAAGCACCCGTCAGGCTCGCAAGGAACATTATAATTTTACCGGGAAGCCCCCAGATGCGCCCGTCATGAATCTCCAGATTCATACGACGGAACTTATCGGCGGGAGAGGCCTCGGTATATTTACCGGCATAAGGACCGGCTCCTTTCAAAGAAACCAGTGTATACCGGTCAAAAAACAAATTATCGGTACGGTAGTAAGACCCTCTTTTATGTACAACACTGACCCGGTAAACACCATCGGCTTGTCCGGGTAAAGCAAAATAAAAGGTCTTGGCAGCAGGTTCTTCAAGCCGTAGCTGAGTATAAAGTCTGTCCAAAGGGTTTGTCACACGATTGACAACCTGCAATGTATCGGATACCGGTAAAACGTAGGGCTTCAACTCTTCACCACCCGAAGTGATGCTGTACACGCCTCTGCTAAACCAATTCAGGCTAAATATCAATCCGGTAAAACATAATACGGCCAGCACCAATGCAGCATAAAAACCCGCAACATTATGCAGGTCGAAGTTAAGCCTTGAAAAGGTAAAGGGGCGTTTCAGAGTCAACCGTTGCACAAGTGCCTTGCGTGTCCAGCTTCTGGGCCACCAAAGTATCACTCCCGTTATCAGGGTGATGAGGAAAATCAATACACTGTAACCAACAATCGGACTCCCGATCTCCCTGGGGAGCCATAAAGTGCGATGCCCGCTAAGCACCAACCGGAAGAAATCGAAATCACCGTTATGATTCACTACCGACTTCAATACCTGTCCGCTATACGGATTGATAAAAACAGTACTCATCCCTGCTTCCGGCTGATAGTAGTCCACCCAGGCCGCATCCGATCTTTCACCGTAAGTGATGGCTGTGGCCGAAGCTCCTCCCATGACAGAATCCGCTATCGCAAGTAAGCGGGAAGGCGGCAAAAACTCTTTCTCCAATGGAGCTACAAAGCGCCAAGGTTGTGTGGCATCGGTAATTTCGTCTTTAAATGCATACATGCAGCCGGTGATGCAGACTATGAATACCACAATACCCGAAAGCAATCCAAGCCATAAATGAAGTTTCGCACAAGCCTTCCGAAAAGTCTTATTCATCTCTTATCAATTCAGACGGAAGAAACCGCCGACAAACGTGGTTGAAACTTTAGCTCCCCTGACCGCAGTAGCCGCCTGAGGATCTACCTGATAAATGTAAGTACCCTCTGAAGTAGTGACCGGACGATAAACATAACCTCCGTCTACCAGAGCGGCAAAACGCCGTCCGCCATCTCCGTTATGCACCGGAATCTCTTTAATGTCACGTACCGTTTTATTATTAAGATCGATAATGCAGCATTTCAAACTCTTATCTCCCCAACGGTCGGCGGATGTCTGCGGACTGATGGTGCTGACCTCGGCAAATACCAGACCATTACCGATATATTTGATATGGGCAGGTTTCAATCCTCCCGAAACCGTCTCAAAGTCAAAATAGTAGTCATCAAAATGCGTCTCACCTTTAGGGATACGAAGGAAAGCAGCATTCTTGGTACTTTGTGAGAACCCGTTGGCAATGGCAGAATTAGACATGATGTACATATCGCCGGACTCTACCTTAAAAATACCGTTAAATGCATTCCACGAACCGGCAGGACCGGTACGCATATCTTTCATCAATGTCTTAAACTGCATATCCGGATAAGAGTATACCGCAACAAAAGTAGTATCGGTATATAAAGTCTCAAAAGTGGAAGGGTTCATCGGAAAATAAGTAACGTACACATTACCTTCACTATAACACATACCCGTGATACTCGGCCATTCGAGTTGATTCAGCGGAAATACCGGAGCTTTGACCTGAGAAGTGATAGAAACATCACTGATATTTACGGTATATAAGGTCATTTGGTCCCCACTCTCCTTATTAGCCGGAAGTTCAAGGCCGATCATGTTCTGCCCGTCCATTTGTGTAAACGCATTCAGCGAACTGTTAAAGACAAAGTCTCCACGCTCCGTCAGATAGCCGTTTGCATCACGTACAATTCCGGTTGCACTGGTCAGTCCCAGTCCGCCAATACTGAACACCGTTTGTCCGGCCTGTTCATAATCACGATATCCGTTTTGCTCGATACCTTTGGCCACCGCGTTGATTGTTCCGGACATTAATTCGGGTGCAGTAACCACATAATAAGTGGTAGTCCCATTGGAATTGATACCCAGGCTGAGTACATAGGGAGCAAAAGGAGTTTCCTCATTTCCCAATCCTTCTTCTTCACATGCCGTGACACCCAATAAAAGGCAGGCAGCAAGGAGATACATATAAATTCGATACATTGTAATCATCAGACTTTTTTATTTACTAAAGAAATATCTCAGTTTCACATTAAAGGCACGCCCGGGTTTCTGCAAGCGGTAGTTATCATACAGCTTTTGATTGGTCAGATTGGTACACTCCACAACCACACTATACTTTCCGTTGTCCATTGAATACCCCAATGCCAGATCGTGTGAGAACTGTTCGGGGATTACTTTTTTAGAGCTTTTTGCACCCAAGCCCGGGAACGAAAGATAATACGAATGAATATAATTAAGATTATAGTCAAATGTCAGCACAGAGTTTCTCCAAATCAAATCGTGAAAACGAACCCCTGCATCGGCATTAGCAAACAAATAAGGGATGTTCGGCAAACGCTCTTTATAGGTAATATTCTCTGTGATACCTTCGCCGACAAAGCTGTCCTTCGTCTTCTCATATCGCTGCCGGTCGGTAATGTCCTGATAAGTAAAACCGGCTCCCGTATGGAACAGATCTTTATAGTTATATCTGACAGCAGCCTCAACACCCTTTGTCAACACCTTACCCAGATTCTCGTAACCGGTAGTCGGGTTACTGGTCAGGCTGACCCCTTTCAGGATAAAGTCTGTCGTATAACGATAAATGAAGTTTCCATCAGCCGAAAGTTGATGGGCTCCGAAAGTTTGAATGAAGCTCAACCCCAGATTCAAATTCCGGCTGCTTTCCGGTTTTAAATCCGGATTCCGCTGCTGAATCAACCCGTCTCCAAACATTTCGATACTTTCCGGCAAACGATAGGCATGCTCGTAAGAGAACTTAGCCTGCAAAGAGGGTAAGATATAATAAGTAGCCGCCGCACCGTATCCGAAATTGGTTTTATGATCCCGCACTTTTTCCCAACGGGCATTCTCTGTATATTCATCCAACCGCTTATAGGTAGAACTGTACAACTTATACATCTTTCCGAATACATTGGCATTCCAACGATCATAGCGGATCTGCCATCCCAAGCCTGTGATATTCTTAGTCAGTTGCTGAGGTACATTGTTGTTTTCATCATCCGGCCGTACTTTATCATTCATGGTTCTCCGCATAGCAGAAACCACATGGTTCAGTATCAATGATTGGTGACCGTCGATCACGTAACTGATGTTTCCGTTTCCTAACCATTCGCGGTTCTTTATCTTGGAATCCGTATAATACCCTTCTCCTGCAGAAGTAGACGGAACGGATTCTCCCAACCAGTTGTAACGGCGGGCGATGGTATCCACATTGAAAGTATTTACAGAATTATACGTTCCGTAAAGTGACAGCGAAAGTCCGTCAAGAAACAGATCGTCTTTCTTATAACGAATAGAAGGGATCACAGATTCACTCTTCATTTTTACGCCACCGTAAACGGCATCCATCGTAGCACCAGTCTGTACATCTTTATCATTCTTCGAAAGAATAATGCCTGCAAGCAGATAGTCGGCATAAGGCTTATTGGTTATTCCCGTCTCCAGGCGGATACCTCCTGACCGGTAGGCATCATTAAAGCGCTTTACCCACCGCTCGTCTATCTTCTTATTGGTAGCCAGATCGATGATGGGCACAAACACTTTATAATCATTGTCGGAATAGTTATAGAAAGCATTGGCACGCACCGTGAAACCTGTTTTCAGATGGGTATAGGCTCCATTCACCGAGACTTTATGAGTATTGAAAGAGCCAAAAGAATAGGTCGCATCCAGATAATTGGCATCTCTACGGCTGACGATATTCACCGCTCCTCCCAAGGCATCGGCACCCAGATTTACAGGTAATACCCCTTTATATACCTCTACACGCTCAGCCATGTTAGCCGAGATATTAGCGAGGTTAAAAGACGATCCGAAATTATCCATCGGTATTCCGTCCAAAAAGAATTTCACCTGATTGCCCGAAAATCCGTTCAGGCTGAAATTATAGTTAGACCCCATACCACCTTCCTCACGGATACGGACACTCGACACATTGTTCAATAATTTGTTGAGAGGTGCAGCGCTATTATACGCTTTCTTGATGTCGAGTACCGATATGGCATACGCCTGCTCCTGCTGCCGGCGAGCTTCAGATTTTCCAATCACCTGTACTTCTTCCAGCTCTTCCGCCTGGGTATCGATCTCTATGTCTGGAATCCGGTTCACTTTTCCGGCAGTCACATGTATCGGCACCTTTTTAGTTTTCACTCCTATGCCCGATACAACTATCGTCTGACTGCCCGCCGGCACATCATTGATATGATAAACTCCATTCTCGTTGGTATATCCGCCAATATAAACACCTTCAATGGCAACTGCAACCGGATAGTAAGGTTGCTTCTGTTGGTCGACGATTCGACCTGTCACTATACCTTTACTTTGTTGTTGCTGTTCGCCGGCATGCATAAGAACGGCTGACAGCATAGAAAAAAGACAGAATAAAGCTACTCTGTACAACACTTTGTGGTTCATTAATCACTCTGTTTAATTAGTCCGCAAAGGTACGTATATCGACACCGGACGACAATCACCATATTTAGGTATTCACCGAAACTCCGATACCTAAATACAATGATAAAACAATCTCTCTTCCAGAGGCCTGTCTCATTCGGATGAACGCTTCAATCGAATGCTGCGTGGCGAGGTACCAAATGACTTTTTACAGAAGTTTGAGAAATGCGGTAAAGATTCGAACCCGAATTTATAACAGATTTCAGAGATGGTAGCCTCTGTATTCTGAAGTTCGTAAATGATCTCCTCTTTGCGGCGGCTAAGCATCCACTCATACACCGGCTCATGAAAAACATTATCGAAAATCCTCCTGAATGTAGTCTGGCTATATCCTCCAAGTTTAGCAAACTCTTCAACAGTCTTCACCTTCTTATAGTTCTGATATACAAAGCACTCAAACGAAGAAGCATATTTAGAGAGAGGATGTACCAAGGAAGCCAGGTCATAATCCGAATAAAAATAACCGAGTATGAAAGCAAGCTCTTTCCGCTTTAATGATAAGAGATCCCGACAAATCTTCTTTTCGCTCAGATAAGTACGTGCAGACTCAAGAAAATGTTGAAGTTCGGGAATAATGGGTAAGGGTGAGGGAATTAACGGAGGATCAGTCTCCTTCATGATACGATTATACCGGATATCACAAAACAATTCAGGTTGATTAAACTGATAATAGATACATTCCACATCGGTCATGGCCAGCATTTCTATTTTCGAACTGATGGGCTGAAGCATAAATTCTCCGGCCTTAAGCATCGTTCCGGCATACTCCCGGCTATTCACCAGCATTTCTCCCTTGATAAGGAACAAAATGAAATTCTCCTCACATTTTTGTGCAGGATAATGGAAACCACGTCTATGGTAAACATGGAAAATGGCATTAGGAACTGACTTTTTGCAGTTCTGACACATCATGGGATCTCCACAAACGGAGCTGGGCATATATACGGGTGTGTTTGTTTGTATGTTTACGACAAATGTAAGAGAATTATTTAGAAAGACAATAAAAGAAGGAATAAAAAAATAGCCCTGCGAAAAGGCAGGGCTATCAATTACATCTCTTGGTATATGGTTATTGGGCAGTTTGCTCTTTGTCTTCTGCTGCATTCCATTCACTAACCTTCGGAGTAACCGTCATCTCGGTACCTCCTGCAGGCAAGGTCAAAATATAGAGTATATTCTTACCTACCTCCCATTTGGAATTGTCGGGAAGTGTCACTGTTTTGTCACCACTGAATACCTGAACTCCATCATCATCTTTACTTGTGTAAGTCACAGTAATTACTTTTTTTGCTACATCCTGAGGAAACAACATAAGAGATGCGTCTTCGCCACCCAGCATATAGTAACTTTTATTTTCTACAACATTTGGAGACTGTGTAACGGTATAAGTGTATTCTTTAGAGGTTCCACTTGTAACATCCCATGCTCCGTTTGATGCGCTAAAAGTATATTTAGCTGTACCTCCTTTTATATCGGCAATCTTCACGGCAGTTACTGTATATGTCAGATTTGTATTTCCCGGGATATACGCAAAATTAATTCGGGATAATATATGTTTAAAATTCAAAGTCAGCTTACCTGCATTTACACCTTCCGAAGTGGCCGTTTTATTACTTTCGTATGCGACTACCAAATCTCCCGGTTCATCGGCCTCTTTATCAACTGTATAATTAAACGAAGGATATCCTGCAGTACCGGTATCGGGAATGCTAAAATCGCTAATCAGCGTAGAAGGATACGCAAAGAACTGCACTGATTTACTCGCATCCGAAGGCCAATAATAAGTTTTAGTATCAGAAGTGGCTTTTGTCCAAGTTGTATTATCTATTGTTTCAAACAAAACACCATTCATATAAGCAGTACCCAATTCAGCGGTAGTACCGTCAAAAGCAGTTCCGGTAATATAAGAGTGCACTTTAAAATTACCTAAATTCCCCATATTGGTAACCGCCGCTCTTGTGGTATTCTTCACAATCGCATTGAACCCGATCTCCGTGGTCTGAGCCGCCTTCTCAATCTCCTCATTCTGTGAGCAACCTGTGATTGCCAATGCAGCAACTGCCGCAAATAAAATCTTTTTCATAATAGTATGTTTTATAAATTAATAATTATCTCTTTTATCTGCCTACCGGTGTCATTCCACCGGTATCACTATATCAGTTTCATCCTCCCAATCATCCACATCCCCATTCATACCACCGTTACCATCCGGAGGAGTTTCCACATCATCTACTTTTATTTCATCTTCGATAGGAACATCAATTTCCGGTTTATCAGTTTCTCCACCAGCCTCCGATTTGTGTATCACTTCGGTTACATCAACCTTCACTTCCTGCACTGTATCATCCACCTTCAGCAGTAGCAAATTCAAAGATACTTCCGTATTCTCGGCACGAGTACGTACGATCTGAGAGATTCCAAAAGTCGTAAAACTTCCCTCGATTGTATCTTTTCCCCTAACTACATCAAAATAGATCGGACAGCCGTCACACAAACTAAAACTTTTGCCTAACAAATAATGATCGGCCATTCCCACTACACTGCCAAAGACTTGGGATATATTTTTAATCCCGGTTACTTTAATGCTGAAGTGGTAAGTTTTCACTACCAGCTTCGGAGATAGTTTCAGTATCAAAGATTCATCGCTTTTTTCCACCATCAACTCGTCCACACAAGTCGTATAAAAGTCCTCAGGCCCCCAAACCATCTTCTCTGTACCGGCAATTCCAAAATTACAAAGACCGGTATAAGTTTCAATCGTCTCGTATGACTCATCACCCCGGACCAATACGGTTTCCGTATCATAATTGTAGACTACCACGGAATAGATACCAGGGGGAACTCCTACATGCCCTCCTTTCACAGGCAGATAGGTGTCTACTTTACGTCCGTTGTCCCCTTTCGGATAGAAAATAATCCGAACTCCTTCCGGCAACTTCTCCGTCACTCCGCTCCAATCCAGCCGCACTTCCACACCACTCACCGGATAATCGTCCAGAATATCCCGCCGGCTGCATCCCGTCACCACCAGAAACGAGAGGAGAACCATGCAAAGCAACCTTGTTATATCTTTCATTCATTATCATCTCCTTGCTGTTATAAGCCACACCAAAGATACTTTTGCCTTGGTGGGGCCTATGAAGTTATAGCGTGCACTACTTTTCCAAACCAAGTCTCCCTCATAAGGAGTGTACTTCTTGTACTCCGTAGTCAGATAACCTATGCCCAGGCTGAATTCAAACGAGAGATGCCGTGCAATCTGCTTTGCATATCCATAAGTCAGCCCTGAAGCTGCATAATATCTTCCTTGATAGCCGTCTCCTTTAAACTGGAAATCATAAATTCCCCCTTCGGCATAAGCTCCAATGAAATGTCCTGCCAAGCGATTCCTCCGCTTCCGGTTGCCCAACCAGCAACGACCTTCAACGCCTCCCGAAAGCAATTGATAGCAAAACTCCCGGCTACTATTGAGCCACCACGGACATTTATACTCGGCATTGACCGACCAGCGTCTGTTCAATGGTATTTCCACCTCTATATTCGGTGCCAATGCCAGGTCGTATAGCAGGTTGTTTTTCAGTGCAAGCACTGTTCTCTGTTCTATTATTACTGGTGTTTCTATTTTTCCCTCTTCCGGGACCACCGGCTGAGGATGTACGAATTTCACTCGGGGCAATACATTCACCGTACTCAAAAACACACCGGCAGCTTTATCATCCGGTATGGGTACAGGTGAATGTTCTCTGTATACATATAAAAGCGGTAAGATTTTATTCATAATATAGCGGTATGCTTCTCCACCGTTCAACCTGCGTAATAAATTCTCACATTTCATCCGGTCATCGCGGTGATAATCGATCAACATCAGCACATCCTCACGATCCGGAACGTGGAGGTCAGCCTGCACTCTTTCACGTAACAGCGACCAATCCTTCTGGTTTACACCAATCATCATTCTGGTCCAGGCATCCGGCATTGCTACCATGGCCCGGCTTTCTCCCGAAAGCAGAAAGAGAAAAACAAAAAGGGTCAGTATGCAGATACGGTTTTCCATAATTTGTCTGTTTGTGCAATACAAATATAGAAGTTCAAATCGATACATAATAATTTAATCAAAGCTAAATACAAGCTCTGAATGCTTCTGTGAAACGATTGAAAGGAATTTGCAAGTTTGGCGGTGAAGCACCCCCGCACTTGGGTAGCTTTCCGGCCAATGCCGGCCTCTAAAAGTGGGTACTGCCGTTGCTTAAATCTTCTTACTTACCACCTGACTTACTTATCCCGGCAAGAAAATAGATCTGTCTCTACGACATACGTTGTCCGACATGGGGGTGTCAGACCGTCCGACACCCCCATGTTAAACCTCCCGACATCCCCATGTCAGACTATGAAGAGTGGGAACCTAATGAAGAAAGCTTTTCGAGGAAAGTGAAGGGAGGTTAAAAGCAAAAGAGTTATTGCCGATGTTTAGCCCACTTGTAAAAGAGAACAGTAAAAAACAGTAAAAGAAACTCAAAGAGAGCCAATATTAAGAAGAATATTTGGAGAATAGATAAGAGAAACCTACATTTGTACAGTGATTTTTTTCATAGTATTAGATTTAAGGTTAACAAAAGGTTGGAGTCAGGCGTGACTCCTTTTTTTTGCCTTTTTTATCTGAGTAACTTGTAAACTCCTCCTGCCAGAACCCGAATAACGCCTTTCATTTCAAGTTCAAACAGAATAGCACTGATCTTATTAATGGGAATATCGGCCTGAACCATCAATGCGTTTATTTGCAGATCGCCCAGCTTTCCGAGAATATCGACAATTCTCAGTTCCTCGGCAGACAGATCCGGAAAGAGGTTTCGCTGTACGGTTTCCGGCTTGACACTTTTCAAATCGCTGTCCCAGCCCATTGCTTTCACAAAGTCCGATGCAGACTCCAGCAAAACAGCTTTGTTATCCTGTATCAACTGGTTGCATCCCTTTGAATATTCGTCCGTGACCCGCCCGGGAAAAGCAAAACAGTCGCGATGATAGCTTCCGGCAATATCCGCTGTAATCAGCGAACCGCCTTTAGCGGCAGACTCCACCACAATAGTAGCATCACTTATACCGGCAACAATGCGATTCCGACTTATGAAGTTGTGTTTATCCGGATTCGTTCCGGAAAGAAATTCTGTCAGCAATCCGCCTTGCCGAAGCATGTCGATAGCTGTCTTACGGTGAAGGGACGGATAGATGCGATCCAGCCCGTGAGCCAATACCCCCACAGTAGGAAGTTCGACAGACAGTGCTGAGCGGTGGGCATTGATATCGATTCCATAAGCCAATCCACTGACTACAAGCACATCCGGACACAGCATCTGCAACTCTTGCAGAAAGCTGACACAAATGTGCTTCCCGTAGTCTGTCGCATTACGGGTCCCCACCATATTAATAATGTGTAAGGCATTGAGATTGGCCTTCCCTTTAAAGAACAGCACGACAGGAGCATCGTCACACTCCCGTAAGCGGGAAGGATAATCTTCATCTGCCAGTGTAAAACAAGAGATGCGGTTATTCCGGGCAAACTCATATTCTTGCTCGGCACGCTTCAAGGCCTGCGGAGAGTCTAATGCCGCGACTACCGCCCGGTTCACTCCGGGCAAACGGTCGGGCAGCTCGGTACGGTAGCGAAATACATCGGTAGCACTTCCCATACCGTCTACCAGGCGCTTGGCACCTATGTGCCCCACACCCGGTATTTGTGTCAGAGCAATGCTGTATATCCGCTCTTCGTCCGTACTCATTGCAGATAGGGTGCGAAGATCTGATCGAATAACTCACTGTCGCTCAAGCGTCCATTAACGACACATACGGTCTCTACGGTCGACTTAACGACTACTTTATCATCGCTTTTCCGAAAGATATCCTGATAGAATACATATTTGATGCCTTCTTTCTTCATATACAATTTGGAAACGAATTCATCGCCACTCTTCAACGGGGTTTTGAAAGCCATATTGATACGGGCTACCACCGGATCGACTCCCTCTTCATGCAGTTTTGCAAAGCTTACGCCTACCGATGAAAGAAACTCGTGACGGGTATGCTCCAGATAATGTTGGTAATTCGCATTATTCACAATGCCTTGCAGGTCGCACTCATAGTCGCGTACCTTTAAAGTAAGTTCATAGATATACTTTTCCATTTTATTCAAGCCCTTTAAATTTTTTCAGTTCTTCGGTCGAAACCAATTTATATAACTTATCACTCGGACGTATCTTGTCCAGTTTCATTGAGAAGTGTTCTCCCTTTTTCACAGTCTCCACAGGTTTCAGATCTACACGAGCTTCGTCAAGCGTAGCAAACACAGCTCCGGTAGTAGGTCCGGTGATCAACAGTTTATCACCCACACTTACTTCTGCCGCTTCAACCAAGAATTCGGCCACACCAATGTTAGAGAAATATTTGATGCCTTTACCCACATATATCTTACGCTCAGTGGCTGCCGACCCGTAGTTCTTGGTCCATTCGCCCAAACGCTGTCCCAAGTAATAGCCATCCCAGAATCCCCGGTTGAATACAGTCTTCAGGCGTTCATCCCATGCCGCAATCTTCTCGTCGGTAAACGAATCATCCAGATATGCCCGGATGGCCTGCTTATAACATTCGACGACAGTACGTACGTATTCGGGACCTCGGGCTCGGCCCTCAATCTTGAACACACGTACCCCGGCATCTATCATTTTGTTCATGAAGTGAATGGTCTTCAAGTCTTTCGGCGACATGATATACTGATTGTCAACCTCAAGCTCTACATCGGTATCTTTGTCACGGACGGTGTAAGCACGGCGACAGATTTGCATGCAAGCTCCCCGGTTGGCCGAATGATTCATCTCGTGCAATGACAGATAGCATTTACCCGAAACAGCCATGCAAAGCGCACCGTGGCAGAACATCTCGATACGAATGAGCTCACCACTCGGACCGCAGATATGCTCTTCCTGAATCTGCCGGTAGATCTCCGCCACCTGCTCCAGATTCAGTTCACGAGCCAACACCACTACATCGGCAAATTGCGCATAGAACTTCAGGGCTTCCGCATTCGAAATATTCAATTGAGTAGACAGATGTACTTCCTGCCCAATCTTGTTGGCATAGCTCATCACTGCCACGTCAGCCGCAATCACGGCCGAAATGCCCGCTTCCTTGGCCGCATCGACAATGGTACGCATCAATTCGATATCCTTATCGTAAATGATGGTATTCACTGTCAGATAACTCTTCATTCCATGTTCATCACAGGTCCGGGCTATCTCGCGTAAATCTTCGATGGTAAATGTATTGGCCGAACGTGCACGCATGTTCAGGTTCTCAATACCAAAATAAATAGAATCGGCTCCTGCCTGGATAGCTGCCGCGAGCGATTCGCGTGAGCCAACCGGAGCCATTATTTCAAAATCGTTTATCTTATACATAGTCACAAATTATAAGTTACGGAGTCGTAACTACTTACTGAACATATCCTTTTTCTTTGAGGTTTGCCATTATCTCCTTGGCAATTCCCATACCGATCTGTTGGCCCGCTTCCATGGCTTCCGCAGTCATCACAGGAGTGGACTCGGCCAGCTTCTTGCCTACCGGCGATTCATAAAATGCAGTGATCTTCTTCAGGTCGCTTATCGTCAGGTATCTGTGATAGATAGACACGTATATATCCAGAAACTGGGTGTTTGCTTTCTCCGATAATTGCTCCTCGAAGCTCTTCCAGAATTCATCCGGAACATTCGAATAAGTATGTTTCATCATCCCGATCATTTGCGGAACCATCGACTTCACTGTAGTCATGGCACCCGAAGCCTCAAGCATCTTGCTTAATGCCTCTCTGTAGGCAGCATCCTGGGCCGAGACGGAAGTGGCAGACAAGATAAAAGTCAGGCACAGAGCAATGGAAAATAGTCTTTTTTTCATAATTTCTATCCAGTTAAATAAATGAATGAGGTGCAAAGGTAGGGGTTTTTTCCGTACTTTTGCAGCCAAATAATGAATAGAAAATCGTAAAAAGATGAAAATAGGCCACATAGACCTGGGCGAACGCCCTGTATTTCTGGCTCCGATGGAGGATGTCACTGACCCCGCTTTTCGCCTGATGTGCAAAAAGTTTGGAGCCGATATGGTATACACCGAGTTCGTCTCGAGTGATGCTTTGATACGTTCCGTCAATAAAACCACTCAAAAACTGACCATCTGCGATGAAGAACGCCCCGTCGCCATTCAAATATACGGTAAAGACACGGAAGCCATGGTGGGTGCCGCCCGGATTGTAGAAGAAGCACAACCGGATATATTGGATATCAACTTCGGTTGCCCGGTAAAGAAAGTAGCAGGGAAAGGGGCCGGAGCCGGCATGTTGCAGAATATCCCCAAGATGCTGGAAATAACCCGTGCCGTGGTAGATGCAGTCAAAATACCTGTCACCGTGAAAACCCGACTGGGATGGGATGCCGATCATAAAATAATAGTGGACCTGGCAGAGCAACTGCAGGATTGCGGCATTGCGGCACTGGCCATTCACGGACGTACCCGTGCGCAGATGTATACAGGCGAGGCAGACTGGACTCTGATAGGAGAAGTCAAGAATAACCCACGTATGCACATACCTATTATAGGAAACGGCGATGTGACTACGGCCGCTGGTGCCAAAGAGTGCTTTGAGCGATATGGTGTAGATGCGATTATGATAGGACGCGGCAGTATCGGCCGTCCCTGGATATTCCGCGAAGTGAAGCATTATCTGGAAACCGGAGAAGAACTTCCGCGGGAATCATTCGAGTGGTACCTCGATGTGTTGCGCGAAGAGGTGCTGAACAGTGTAGCCCGACTGGACGAACGCAGAGGGATCATCCATATCCGCCGTCATCTGGCAGCAACTCCCCTATTTAAAGGAATCCCCAATTTCCGTGAGACACGCATTGCCATGCTACGCACCGAATCGGTAGAAGAACTCTTCCGGATATTCGACGGACTCACCACAGAGTAACACGGAGTTCCACAGAGTAGAGTGGACAAATCGATAGTTAATATGAGAGTTAATGTAGATTTATTTTAGTATATGTGTACGAACTTTATTTTAATAAAGTTTATTTATTCTCTGTGAGACTCTGTGTTACTCTGTGGTAAGTCCACCCCATCACTTGAACATCGGCACTGCGAACCACTTCTTGAACATCTTCGTCACCAATACATACAACACGAAAGCAGAAACAAATCCTGCGATCGCATCAATCAGATAGTGTGCCTGAATGTAAACAGTAGCTCCACAAAGCAACAGATAGAACGGCATCAGGCAGGCAAACAGTTTCTTGCTGCCACGCCATGCCATAATCATCAGAATGGTCGACACGCCCACATGCGAACTGGGAAAAGCGGCAGTCGGACGTTCTCCTACTTGCTGTGAGCCCTCCACCAGGCTGTAAAAGAATCCATGCTGATAACCGGGTCCGGGAAGCAACTCCTGATTGTGATTGAAATAATCGCCAATGGAAGGAAAGACGCCCTGCGAAACCGAATCCATGCCGATGGCAGGGAAATAGAACTGAGGGCCGGCAACCGGAACGAATATATAAATAAGGTAGTAGATGAAAAAGCAGGTGACCAGTACAAAAGACATCTTCTCAAACAGGTCGAACCGATAGATGAAATAGAACAACGTCACAACCAGAATCATAGGATAATAAGCGAAATAGCCCATGTTGAACGGCTCGCTCACCCACATCTGCGGAAACGCATGACAGAACCATACGGCAGGCTGTCCGCCGAACATCCACTGCTCGGCCGTAGCAAACAAATGATCCAGATTGGGGAAAACGCGGTTGAACTCGAAAGTATCCGGATACCAGTAGGATAAAAGGCTCATCTGGATGGCGATACGTACAAAAGCAGAAAACTTACACGGAGCCAGCCGATAGAGATACATCAGCAAAAAAGTCATTGCCGCAATCACCGCCCTGTCCCATAACATGTGGAGCGGATGATCCATTCGTTGAAACATGAATAAAATCAAGATAGAAGTTAACAGATTGTATATCAATGTTATCTTCTCAACAGCAAACAAGCCTTTACGGCTTTCTACACGTTTAAATAAATCTAAAGCCATCCTTCATTCTTATACCAGGCAATTGTTTCTTTCACTCCTTTTTCCAAGTCGTACTCAGGAGCATATCCCAGTTCTTTCACAGCCGGAGTTATGTCGCATTGCCAATTCCTTTGTTTCATTATTTTATATTTGTCCGAATTCAGCGTGCTGCTCTTTCCCGAACGGGTCGCTATAAATTCGGCGAGCAAAGATACGACTTTTAGCACAATTAACGGACATTTGATGTGAATAACAAACGGATCACCCAATTCTTTTTGAATCAGGTCGGAGAAAGCCCGGCTTTTATATACCTTCCCGTCAGACAGAAAGTAAGCGCGGCGGGAAACCTCCTTCTCGATTCCCAGGAAAATGGCCTGTACAATATCTTTCACATATACAAATGTCAGATCTTGCCGCTTATACCCTACGGAGAAGTCCGTATGCTGCCGGATGGATTTTGCCATCAGGAAATAGTCTGCTTCCCGGGGACCGTATACCCCCGTCGGACGATAGATGACATACGGAAAACCGGGTATGCTCTGAATGTAGAGCTCTGCTTTCAGCTTGCTTAATCCGTAAGCCGTATTCGGAGCCGGAGTATCTTCTTCACTAATGGGTGAATAGTCCTTTTCGCGTATCGGACCGAATACGCTCAGGGTACTGATGTAGATGAACTGCTTGGGAATCATATTGAGCTCACGCAACGTGTCGACAAAGTATTTGGTCTGCAAATAATTGACACGGTCAAAGTCGCTTTTGTCCGCACATTTGGTCACGCCGGCACAATGGACGATATAATCGAACTTATTATATGTCCCCTTATGCCCGGACAGTTGCGCCCGCAGTTCATTGGGATGTGCAAAGTCCAATTCAAGAAAGTGGATCTTACGTTCTTTCAGGTATTTCTTACTGCTGGATGCACGAATCCCCGCCCAGACACCGAATCTGCGCTTCAATGCTTCCTGAACAATGAAACTGCCGATAAATCCGCTCGCTCCGGTAATTAGAATACTCTCCATAAAATTCTGGTCAAATGATAATTATTTCGTCGGTTCCACATGAATGCCTACATGGGTTCCTTTCCCAAACATCTCTTTCAGCTTGTTTTCAATGGCAGTTGCCGTACTATGTGCCTCTTCCAGAGTTATCTTCCCATCCATACGGACATGCAATTCGATGGCATAATAATTGCCGATTCTGCGGGTACGCAAATGGTGGGGCTGGCTCACTCCCGGGAAAGAGAGTACAGTCTGCTCGATCTCTTTCTCCACATCTTCCGGCAACGACTTTTCAAGCAGTTCGTCCACACACGGAATCAGCAACCGTACAGACACCTTCATGATAAAGAAACTGACTACCACCGCAGCAACCGGATCGAGCACTCGCCAATGATCTCCCAACAGGATGGCACCGCCGATACCGATGGCCGTCCCGATAGACGACAATGCATCACTCCGGTGATGCCAGGCATTGGCTATCACAGCCTGGGAGTTCAACTTCTTGCCCTGAATCACTGTATACTGATAAAGTATCTCCTTTGAAACGATCGACACCAGTGCCGCCACCAATGCCACTACACCGGGAGACTCCAACTGTCCGCCCCGCAAAAAAGTATAAATAGACGAAGCCCCATTCCAAAAGATACCGAAACCGACACACAGAAGTAACAACCCGATGATGGCCGTAGCCAAGGTTTCGTATTTGCCATGGCCGTAATCGTGACCTTTATCCTCCGGTTTCCCGGCAATGCGGACAAAGACAATGACAACAATATCGGTGATGAAATCGGATAGTGAGTGGACAGCATCGGCCAGCATAGCCGCACTATGCCCGACAATTCCGGCAAAGAATTTAAAAACGAGCAAAAGGAAGTTCACGATACTTCCCACGATCGTTACTTTATAAATTCCCTTCTCCCTGGAAGACTTTTCACTTTCCATTTGTTAGATTATTCATAATGTGAGGGGCAAATGTACATGAAAATCTTGAATTATTAATATTTAATCGCTTACTTTGTACTGATTGATATAAAACGAACCAATTATGGCTAAAAAGAAAGAAAAAAAAGCCGGCAAAAGAATGAAGAAGAAAGAGCTGTCGAAGGCGGTTCTCGATTTCTTCCATGCCAAACAAGATGAGGTGATCAGCCTGAAATATATTTTCTCGGAACTGAAGTTAACCACTCATCCGCTAAAAATGCTTTGCATGGATATCCTGTCCGATCTCCTGGCTGATGACTACATAACCGAAGTAGATAAAAACAAATATAAGCTTAACAATCACGGCATAGAGATGACCGGAACCTTCCAGCGCAAAAGCAATGGAAAGAACTCCTTCATCCCCGAAGGAGGCGGAGATCCGATATTCGTCGCAGAGCGTAACTCCGCCCATGCGATGAATAATGATAAAGTGCGCATCGCCTTCTATGCCAAACGCCGCGGGTGCGAAGCCGAAGGGGAAGTGATTGAAATATTGCAGCGTGCCAACGATACCTTTGTCGGCACACTGGAAGTAGAGAAATCGTATGCCTTCCTCGTAACGGAGAACCGCACGCTTGCCAACGACATCTTCATCCCCAAAGATAAGCTGAAGGGCGGAAAGACCGGTGACAAAGCAGTGGTAAAAGTAACAGAATGGCCGGATAAAGCCAAAAACCCGATCGGGCAGGTGCTCGATATTCTCGGCAAAGCCGGAGATAACACTACCGAGATGCACGCCATCCTGGCCGAATTCGGATTGCCATACGTCTATCCGCAATCGGTAGAGAAAGCCGCGGATAAGATTCCGGCGGAAATTTCCGCCGAAGAAATAGCCCGCCGCGAAGATTTCCGGAAAGTAACCACTTTCACCATCGACCCGAAAGATGCCAAAGACTTTGACGATGCCCTTTCCATCCGCCCGCTGAAAGATGGGCTTTGGGAAGTCGGCGTACACATTGCCGATGTGACTCACTATGTGAAAGAGGGAAGCATCATCGACAAGGAAGCCGAAAAGCGTGCAACTTCCGTCTATCTGGTAGACCGCACCATACCGATGCTGCCCGAACGCCTGTGCAACTTCATCTGTTCGCTCCGCCCCAATGAAGAGAAACTTGCTTTTTCTGCCATATTCGATATTACGGAAAAAGGGGAAGTGAGAGACTCACGCATTGTACACACGGTCATCGAATCGGACCGCCGCTTCACTTACGAAGAGGCGCAACAAATCATCGAAACCAAAGAAGGCGACTTCAAAGACGAAATACTGATGCTCGACACCATAGCCAAGGCTCTGCGTGAAAAGCGCTTTACGGCAGGAGCCATCAACTTCGACCGCTACGAAGTGAAATTCGAGATCGACGAAAAAGGGAAACCCATCAGCGTCTACTTTAAGGAATCCAAAGACGCCAATAAGCTGGTAGAAGAGTTTATGTTGCTTGCCAACCGTACCGTAGCGGAAAAGATAGGAAAAGCTCCCAAAGGTAAAAAGCCCAAAGTGCTGCCTTACCGTATCCACGATCTTCCGGATCCGGAGAAACTGGACAATCTGGCTCAGTTCATCGCACGCTTTGGTTACAGACTCCGCACAAGCGGAACCAAGACGGATGTATCTAAATCGATCAATCATCTGCTGGACGACATACAAGGAAAGAAGGAAGAGAACCTGATTGAAACCGTATCTATCCGTGCCATGCAGAAAGCGCGCTACTCTACACACAACATCGGACACTACGGACTGGCTTTCGACTATTATACCCACTTCACCTCTCCTATCCGGCGTTTTCCGGACATGATGGTGCACCGGTTGGTGACCAGATATATGGATGGCGGACGCAGCGTGTCGGAAACGAAATACGAAGACCTGTGCGACCACAGCTCGAACATGGAGCAGATTGCAGCCAATGCCGAACGCGCTTCCATCAAATACAAACAGGTGGAGTTCATGAGCGAACGGCTGGGACAGACCTACGACGGAGTAATCTCCGGCGTAACAGAATGGGGACTGTACGTGGAACTGAACGAAAACAAGTGTGAGGGAATGATACCTATCCGTGACCTGGACGATGATTACTACGAATTCGACGAAAAGAACTACTGCCTGCGCGGTCGTCGTAAAAACCGTATCTACAGCTTGGGAGACGCAATCACCGTCAAAGTGGCACGCGCCAACCTGGAAAAGAAACAACTGGACTTCGCACTGGTAGAGTAACATTCTGTCAAAATGATAATCGTATTTGCTCAGATCGGCTTATTTACGGCCAAGAGTATGGGCACAAAGAAAAATCGCTTTCCCTACGGGTTAGCGATTTTCTTTTTATTATCCCAATCGAAAAAGAAGTAACCTAACCGAAAGCAGAAACAGGAAAAACAAGAACAAAATAGAAGGAAGAAAGAGTATATGAAGGCATTTTATCTTTCCGGAAACCTTCTTCATTCAAGAGCAACGGGAGGAGCATATAGCCTTATCCTACTTCAGAACCGGGATAAAGAAAGAACATGAAACCAAAGCTCCTTGTCTTTTCGAAAAAGAAGTAAGCATTTCACCTGAAAGAAGTAAGCGTTTCCGGAAAACACCTCCTTCTTTTTGCCGGAAACAAGGGGCTCCGACCCGAAAAGCCCGGCTTTCCGATCCGAAAAGAGCGTTTATCAAACCCCAAAAGTCCGCCTCCGGGCTCTTTGGCTTCCTATCTGCTCCCTAAAAAAGAAAGTACATGTAAGCAGAAACAGCCATTCAGCACCTTTTTGAAATGAAACGAAGACAAAACACATCAATTAGTCTGACGCAACAGCTCTGCCCGGTCAAACACCTTTTACCGATACATACCTTAATTCTGTAGAACACTTCCTTTTTTCATAGTCCTTGTAATAAAAGCATCTTTCAGCCGACTATAAAGTAAAGATTAAACCAAATGAAGTCGAACAAGAATGAATTTCTAAAACTACTGACGGCCTACCAGGGAATTATCCACAAAGTAAACCGGATATATTTCAGGTCGGAAGCCGACAGGGAGGACAATTTTCAGGAAACAGTCTACCAGCTCTGGCGGTCTTTTCCGGCGTTGCAGAATAAAGAGAAACCTGCTTCGTGGATTTATACGGTGGCAATCAACACCTCCATCTCGAAAGTAAGAAAGGACAGCCGCATCGAATTTCGTGACTCGCCGCCGGATGGAGAGCCTGTTGACCCCTGGGAACAACAGGAACAGGACGAAAACTGGCAAAGACTTGTCAATGCCCTGCAAAAGCTGAATGAAATAGACAAATCCATCATGCTGCTTTATATGGAAGACTATAGTTACGAAGAGATAGCCGGAATAGTGGGGATAAGCAGTTCCGCCGTCGGCGTAAAGATTCACAGACTGAAAGGTCAGCTACAAAAACAATTTAAAAAGTAAACGTAATGGAAACAAATGACATTAAAGAAACCTGGAAAGCGGGAATAGAAAGAACCATCAAACCGTATCCGGAAGAGAGACTGAATGAAATGGTTGTCAACTCTGCCAGAAAATCAATCAAGACAGTGTATCCTGGAACTGTTTTCCGGCTCGTTATCATTGCCGTGGCCGTTTTCCTCATCGTATCACAGTTCGTAAAAGAGCAAAACGCAACAAGACTGTATTTGGATATGGGCGCTTTGGCCGTGTTGTCCGTCTCTTATTTCCTCTGGGAACGCTCCGCATACAAGATGCGGAAGTATACCCATGGAATGCCCGTAAAGGAATGGTTGGAATACCGTATCAAAGAGATTGAGAAAAGCATCAGGTTCAATACCAAATATGACTGGATTGTATACACATGTTCCTTCCTTTCGGCAATCGGCTTCTACGTGTTTTACCTGATGGCAACGAACGTCGTCCCCGGCATACTAAACGTCATTGTTATTCCGCTCGGCATGTGCATTTACCTTCTGATCATCAAACGCTCTCTGAAACGGAATTACCGGAGAACCCTGCAAGAGCTGAAAGAACTGTACAGACAATTTGAGATTGAAGATCAGGAAGGGAGATGAAACGGGGGGGTACCATTCTGTCGTCACCAATCACAACAGGCACCGGGAGATTCGCATTCATCCCGAAAATCAGAACAAACAAAAAAACAATGCCTGTAAATGCCCTGTTGCTGCACGGATATCTAAAATAAATTTCCATCTTTGTAGTTCTATCAAGAGAATATAGTTATGAAGACAGTAATCATTGAAAACAAAGAGCAAGTAGAAGAAATTATCTCCCGCTGTGACATTTGCTTTGTAGGTATCACTGACCTGGAAGGAAATCCGTACGTAATTCCCATGAACTTCGGTTATCAGGACGGGGTGATCTATCTGCATTCCGGTCCCACGGGCAGCAGCATCGATATGCTGACAAGAAACAACCGTGTTTGCATTACCTTCAGTGTAGACCACGAATTGGTATTTCAGCATCCCAAAGTGGCATGCAGTTACCGGATGCGGGCCAAGAGTGTGATTTGCAGAGGACGTGTGAACTTCATTGAAGATCCGGAAGAGAAGCGCGAGGCACTCAATATACTGATGCGCCATTACAGTAGCCGGGAATTTGTGTATTCCGATCCGGCAGTCAAGAACGTGAAAATCTGGGAGATTCCGATTGACAGCGTTACGGCAAAGGAGTACGCAGTGCCGCATACAAAATGAATTCACCACAGATTACACCGATTTACACAGAATTTTCAGCCGACAGATAAGCAGTCGGTCAGTCTGTGTCAATCAGCGTAATCTGTAATGAGAATAATCAAAGCGGATACTCTTCAAACGCATACAAGATAGTCGACAGATAGCGTTCTCCCGTATCCGGCAGCAATACAACGATCAGCTTTCCTTCATTTTCCGGCAGTTTTGCCAGCTCTGTAGCCGCATATACTGCTGCTCCCGAAGAAATGCCGACCAAAAGTCCTTCTTTAGCAGCCAACTCACGACTGGTGCGGATGGCATCGTCATTTCCTACCTGCCTGATCTCGTCTACTACGGCTGCATGATAAGTTTTAGGAATAAACCCGGCACCAATCCCCTGTATCTTGTGCGGACCGGGAGCTCCACCGGACAGCACCGGCGAATCGACAGGCTCTACGGCAACGATTCGTACGGCAGGATTATGCTCCTTTAAAGCAGCCCCTACCCCGCTTACAGTACCTCCCGTTCCCACTCCGGCTACAAAGATATCCACCTTTCCATCGGTATCTCTCCAGATCTCCTGACCCGTAGTACGGACATGGACTGCAGGGTTAGCCGGATTTTCGAACTGTTGCAGGATAACAGATCCGGGAGTGGCAGCCCTCAGTTCCTCGGCTTTGGCGATGGCTCCTTTCATTCCGTTCGCTCCCGGAGTAAGCACAAGCTCCGCTCCCAGTGCTTTCAGCAGATTCCTGCGTTCCATGCTCATCGTATCGGGCATGGTCAATATCAGTTTGTAACCTTTGGCAGCTGCCACAAATGCCAGGCCGACACCTGTATTTCCACTGGTCGGCTCAATAATAGTAGCGCCGGACTTCAACGTCCCTTTGGCTTCGGCATCTTCAACCATAGCCAGAGAGATACGGTCTTTCACGCTCCCTGCCGGGTTGAAATATTCCAGTTTTGCCACTACACGAGCCTTCAGCCCATTACTTGCATTGTAATTACTCAGTTCCAGTAACGGGGTGTTACCCACTAAATCTGTCAGTTTCTTTGCTATCTTTCCCATATCTGTCTATTTAGTATATATCTGTTTATTAATAATATGACAAAGGTAGTGCAGATTTAGTTCATTCTCAATACCATAAGTATGGTAAATTCATACTACGAATGAGGGAGAAGCCTCCCCCTTAAAAACATCAACCGGACCGTCAGGTTACCTTCCGTCCGCAATAAAATTACGAATATAATTCGTTACCAGGCAACAGCCGGGGACGTATACCTGCCCATGATCGAACCCTTGCAATTCGTATAGCGATACCTTCTTATTACCGATATTCTTCAGTACCGAAGCCAATAAGGCATTCTCTTCATAGCGGTCGGCCATCTCAAGATTCCGGTCGCCGGTAATCAGTACAAAAGGCGGTGTATCTTTACGGGCCTTGTTGCAAGGAGCATATTGGTCGATCACCGGAATACCCTCGGGCAACGAGCGTTCCTTACGTATCGTGAAGTGTGTCACAGTCTGTCCGCTGATAGGAAGATAAGCAGCTATGCTATCGGCATCTACCCCGTATTCCTGAAGATAAGACTTATCCAGTCCCACCATTAAAGTCAAATAGCCTCCTGCCGAATGACCGGTAACGAAAACACGTCTCGGTGAGCCTCCATACTCTTCTATATGTTTATAAGCCCAGGCCACGGCAGCGGCAGCATCCTCTGTATAAGCCGGATTCTGAGCTTTAGGACTCAGGCGGTAATTGACAGCGACGACTGCAAATCCCTGATTCATAAACATCTCGGGAACATGCTTTCCTCCTCCCTCCAATCCACCGCCATGAAACCAGACGATCGTCGGAAAGTCTTTCTTCCCGACCGGATAGTAAACATCGAGTTTGCAACGCTCTTTACGGTAACCGTCCGTTTCCCCCGCAGGAATATACGAAATGTCTTTTACTGTTTTGTACGTCTCCTGTGCCTGTAAGGTCAAGCCAATCAACAGGAGAATGAATGATAAATACTTTCTCATGCTATTAAGTGTTTGTGAATTACTTGGGCAAATATACTACAATAACGACACTGTTTGAAAAATAATGCGTTCCTTTATATACTCAATATCAAAAAAGTATAGAGAAATAACTGTATTAATCCCAATTTAATTACCTTTGTCAATATCATAACCTCCAAACACTTATTTTAATATGAGAAAGATCACCCTCATCATGTTTACGCTGCTAATCTGTGCAGCGCAACAAGTAAAGGCACAAACTGACAGTATGCTCATCCGGCCGACAGTAGATAAAAGAGTCGAACTACTTAGCATTATTTTCCGTTTAACGGGTAATCCGGAGTATAACAGAAACGATTTCAAACTCTACACAGACCGCATCGAATCGCATTTTTCTCCCTATAAAAACCACGAACTTATATCATTCGCACGCTCGTTGGTCAAGACTGACGGTGTTTCATACGATGCAGTGATGAGTATGGCCATCAATCTCGATAACCAGTTCAATCTGCCCGCAGATTATGGTTCACTGGACTCTCGCTGGAATCGGAATCAAGTAGGTCCATTCATAAAACTGCTAAAGAAGTTTGTCAAAGACAGTCGTTTCGATGCCTTTTATCACTCGAACGAGAACTTATATCAAGAGGCTGTAAGTCGTTTTATGCCTATTTACAAAAGCATAGATACCCAATGGTATAATGATTTCTACGGGCAGAAGTCCAACGACCGGTTTCACATTATACTTTCAATGTCCAATGGCCCGGGAAATTACGGACCGAGTGTCACCGACAAGGAAAACGTACATAATGTCTTTTCAGTCATGGGAGCATGGGTTACCGATTCCGTAGGAATGGTTGTTTATCCGCCTGAATTAATCTTGCCGGTCTTAATCCACGAATTCAACCATTCATTCATAAACTTCGACCCGGAAATGTTCCGCACAAGCGGAGAACAGATTTATGCTGCGGTTGGCGAACAGATGGCGCGCCAAGCCTATGGACAATGGTCTATTGTCCTCACCGAAGCAATGGTACGTGCGGCAGTCATAAAATACATGAAAGACCATAACTTCCCGGCTGTCGAAATCACCAAAGAAACCGTCATACAAAAAACACGTGGCTTTGTCTGGATAAGCAAGCTGGTCGATGAACTCGAGAAGTATTCCTCTGACCGCACGACATACCCGACCCTCAACAGCTATATGCCGCGGCTGGCAGAAGCTTATACAGGCTTTGCCCAATATACCGCAAACTATGATTCTATCCGTCCCAAAGTAGTTTCGATCGACGAATTTAACAACGGCGATACAACCGTTCGGAGCGACATCAAAACTATTACTGTCCACTTCGACCGTCCTTTGGTGGGCCGCGGACACTCTTTCAATTATGGTCACCTCGGAATGGAAGCAATGCCTAAAATTATAAATGTCAACTACGCCAATGACAACCGTACCGTGATTATCGGAGTAGAATTGTTACCCGGGAAAGAGTATGGAATCACTCTTTTAGGACTCTCTTTCCGCACTCCGGAAGGAGATGCCATAAAACCCTACGAAATATCTTTCAAGACGGCAGAGTGACACAAATTCTCTCTCATTGTCTGTGATCCAGGTAGTAAAAGGCAACCCCGTTTTGGACAAAAAGAGAAAGCAGATGACTGCATTAGCCTAAAATTGATTATCTTTGCACCCCAAAACGGAATATTATCAGAGTAATTGCTCTTTTTCAACTTTACAGGATTACTCTTCCATTTGATAGAAATACACAACTGATTGATAATATAAAAAAGACTATAATATTATGGCATTGCAATGTGGTATTGTCGGACTTCCAAATGTAGGTAAGTCAACACTTTTTAATTGTCTGTCCAATGCGAAAGCACAGGCCGCAAACTTCCCTTTCTGTACAATCGAACCGAATGTAGGCGTAATTACCGTGCCCGACGAACGTTTAAATAAACTGGCTGAACTGGTACACCCCAACCGCATCGTCCCCACAACAGTAGAAATCGTAGATATCGCCGGACTTGTGAAAGGTGCCAGCAAAGGTGAAGGACTGGGAAACAAGTTCCTGGCCAATATTCGGGAAACCGATGCCATCATTCACGTACTCCGTTGCTTCGACGATGACAATGTAACCCATGTGGACGGAAGTGTAAATCCGGTTCGCGACAAGGAAATCATCGATTACGAATTACAGTTAAAAGACCTGGAAACCATCGAGAGCCGTATCCAGAAAGTACAAAAACAAGCTCAGACCGGAGGAGATAAAGCCGCCAAACAAGCTTATGATGTACTTGTTCAATTCAAGGATGCGTTGGAACAGGGCAAATCGGCGCGTACGGTAACGTTCGAAACAAAAGACGAACAGAAAATAGCGAAAGAATTGTTCTTACTCACCAGTAAACCCGTAATGTATGTTTGCAATGTGGACGAAGCAAGTGCGGTAAATGGAAACAAATACGTAGACATGGTACGTGAGGCAGTAAAGGACGAAGACGCCGAAATCCTGGTAGTAGCCGGAAAAACAGAAGCCGACATCGCCGAACTGGAAACCTACGAAGACCGTCAGATGTTTCTTGCCGAAATCGGCCTGGAAGAATCGGGTGTGGCACGTCTCATTAAATCGGCCTACAAACTGTTGAACCTGGAGACTTATTTCACTGCCGGTGTACAGGAAGTACGTGCCTGGACCTACGAAAAAGGATGGAAAGCTCCACAATGTGCCGGAGTGATCCATACCGACTTTGAGAAAGGTTTTATCCGTGCCGAAGTTATCAAATACGAAGACTTCCTTCAATATGGCTCGGAGGCTGCTGTCAAAGAAGCCGGAAAATTGGGTGTTGAAGGAAAAGAATACGTAGTACAGGATGGAGATATCATGCATTTCCGTTTCAATGTATAACTCATCCGGAATCATCTATTTTCATTCATAAACCGAAGAGGAAGGGTCATAACCCTTTTCACCACTGAGTAACACGGAGTATCACAGAGTTTTTTTAAAAACCAATAATCAACAACTTTAAATCTCCTCCGTGTTACTCAGCGCCCTCTGTGGTGAGTATCAACACCTCCTCCTGTTGTTATCCCTCCTCTCTTCCAACGAAAACTCCCGGTTTTCTACTACTATCTTCAAGCAAATCATTATCTTTGCGACCGGATATCATGCCTAACAAGCAACACATAAAATATCAATAAATATGGAAAGTACCAACAGACTTCGTTATCTTATCGCAGGAACCGGAGGCGTAGGCGGAAGTATAGCCGGCTTTCTGTCACTTGCCGGAAAAGACGTCACTTGCATTGCCCGTGGAGCACATCTGCAAGCAATACAACAAGACGGGCTCAAATTGAAATCAGATTTGAAAGGTGAACATGCTCTACGGATAAATGCCTGCACGGCAGAAGAATATAACGGAAAAGCTGATGTGATATTTGTATGTGTCAAAGGGTATTCCGTAGACTCTATCACAGAGCTTATCAAGCGGGCAGCCCACGACCGAACGATTGTAATTCCCATATTGAATGTATACGGCACAGGACCGCGCATCCAACGTCTCGTACCGGGAGTCACCGTACTGGACGGATGTATCTACATTGTAGGCTTTGTTTCCGGACCGGGCGAAATCACTCAGATGGGAACCATCTTTCGTCTGGTATATGGTGCACACCGGGGAATCCTTGTTCCGGCAGGGCTGATGGAGGCCGTACAGAGGGACTTGCAGGAAAGCGGCATCAAAGTAGAAATCTCTCCCGACATCAATCGGGATACCTTCATTAAATGGTCGTTTATTTCAGCCATGGCAGTCACCGGAGCTTATTTCGATGTCCCGATGGGAGAAGTTCAGAAACCCGGCAAAGTGCGCGATACTTTTATCGGACTCTCTACCGAGAGCGCTGCTCTGGGAAAGAAACTCGGAATTGAATTTAAAGAAGACATAGTCACATACAATCTGAAAGTAATTGATAAACTGGCTCCCGAAAGCACAGCATCCATGCAAAAAGATATAGCACGCGGACACGAATCAGAGGTACAAGGTCTGCTCTTTGACATGATAACAGCAGCCGAAGAGCAAGGTATCGATGTGCCTACTTATCGGGAAGTTGCTAAAAAATTCATCAAACAATAAAGAAATCAATATGAACAACCTTCTTTTATCTATCAACTGGAACCCAAATCCGGAATTATTTAATCTTTTCGGCATCTCAATCCGTTATTACGGACTATTGTGGGCTATCGGAATATTCTTTGCTTACATAGTGGTGCACTATCAATATCGTGATAAGAAGATAGACGAAAAGAAGTTCGAACCGCTTTTCTTTTACTGTTTTTTCGGCATCCTGATCGGGGCACGACTGGGACATTGCCTGTTCTATGATCCGGGATATTACCTAAATCATTTTTGGGAAATGATACTTCCGGTTAAATTTCTTCCGGGAGGTGGATGGAAGTTCACGGGTTATGAAGGACTGGCCAGTCATGGAGGTACCCTCGGGCTGATCATTTCTCTCTGGCTCTATTGCCGCAAAACGAAAATGAATTATATGGATGTGGTAGATATGATTGCCGTAGCCACTCCTATTACGGCATGTTTCATTCGCCTTGCCAATCTGATGAATTCCGAAATCATAGGTAAGGTAACCGATGTATCCTGGGCATTCGTTTTCGAACGGGTAGACATGCAACCACGGCATCCGGCACAACTTTATGAAGCAATCGCCTATTTTATCCTCTTCCTGGTAATGATGTTCCTCTATAAGAACTATAGCAAAAAACTACATCGGGGGTTCTTCTTCGGACTTTGCCTGACAGCTATCTTCACTTTCCGCTTCTTTGTAGAATTCCTGAAAGAAAATCAAGTGGACTTCGAAAATAGCATGGCACTGAACATGGGTCAATGGTTAAGCATCCCGTTCGTAATTATCGGCATTTACTTTATGTTTTTCTACGGAAAAAAAAAGAGTGTAAAATGAAACATATAATTGATATTAAAACCTGGGAAAGAAAAGAAAATTATGAATTTTTCCTTGGTTTCCAGAATCCCACTATCTCCATTACTTCAGAAGTAGAATGTTCGGGTGCCAAAACACGTGCCAAAGCCGCCGGAGAATCCTTCTTCCTGCACTACCTTTATGCCGTGTTGCGTGCTGTCAATGAAATCAAAGAGTTCCGATTCCGCATTGATTCTGAAGGACGGGTAGTTTATTTCGATACAGTGGATATGCTGACTCCCATTAAAGTGGCAGATAACGGACGTTTTTTTACTGTACGACTTCCCTGGTATCCTGATTTTAAGACTTTCTACACAGAAGCCAAAGCCATCATTAGCGGAATAGATCCGGATAAAGATCCTTATGAAGCAGAAAAGACAGGAGGTAGTGATTTACTGGATGTAGTGCTCCTCAGCGCTACTCCCGATTTATATTTCACCTCACTGACTTGTACGCAGGAACATCGTCACGGTGGTAATTACCCGTTAATGAATGCGGGTAAAGCCGTTATAAGAGGTGGTGTATTAGTGATGCCCATCGCTATGACCATTCATCATGGATTTATAGACGGACATCACTTATCTCTGTTTTATAAAAAGGTGGAAGAGTTTCTTAAATAATTATTTTCCCCTGACTATCTTTTTGATATCATTCAGTTTGTTTAATGCCTCAATCGGAGTAAGATTATTCACATCCAGATGAAGTATTTCATCCCGGATCTGACACAAGATCGGGTCATCAAGCTGAAAGAAACTCAACTGCATACCTCCGCGATTCTCACTGACTTCTGCCAGCGGCTTACCCGAAATTCCCTGCTGGCGGTTGTCAGATTCGAGTTGCTTCAGAATTTCATTGGCACGTTTCACAATACTTTTAGGCATGCCTGCCATCTTGGCCACATGGATACCGAACGAGTGCTCACTTCCGCCCCTTTCAAGTTTCCGGAGGAAAATAACTTTATTATCCACCTCCTTAACCGATACGTTATAATTTTTAATACGCTTAAAGGATTTCTCCATTTCGTTCAGTTCATGGTAGTGAGTAGCAAAAAGTGTACGTGCCTTTGCCTTCGGATGCTCGTGGATATACTCTACAATAGCCCAAGCTATGGATATTCCGTCGTAAGTAGAAGTTCCGCGTCCCAATTCATCGAACAGGACAAGGCTTCGGGAAGAAATATTATTCAGAATATCAGATGCTTCATTCATCTCGACCATAAAAGTAGATTCTCCTACAGAGATATTGTCACTGGCACCGACCCGAGTAAAAATCTTATCTACCAATCCGATATGAGCGCTTTCGGCCGGAACGAACGAACCAATCTGGGCAAGCAGGGTGATCAATGCAGTCTGCCTTAACAGGGCCGACTTACCGGCCATATTCGGACCGGTAATAATGATAACCTGCTGGGTAGCGTTATCCAACAACACATCGTTAGCTATATATTTTTCTCCGATAGGCAGTTGCTTTTCAATTACCGGATGCCGCCCCTGACGAATATCCAATACATCATTATCTTCAATCACCGGGCGGATATAATTGTTCTCTTTGGCTACATTGGCAAATGAAAGCAGGCAGTCAATGCGGGCTATCTGGTTAGCATTGATCTGGATGGCAGGTATAAATTCACTCAATGCCTGTACAAGTTCTGTATACAGGCGAGTCTCCAATACCAGGATCTTGTCTTCGGCACCCAGAATTTTCTCTTCATATTCTTTCAGTTCCTGAGTGATATAACGCTCCGCATTTACCAACGTCTGCTTACGTATCCACTCTTGCGGCACTTTATCTTTATGCACATTCCGCACTTCAATATAGTATCCGAAAACACTGTTATAAGCAATCTTCAAACTAGGTATTCCTGTCAGTTCACTTTCACGTTGCTGTATCTTAAGCAGATAATCTTTGCCAGAATAAGCAATCTGCCGAAGCTCATCCAATTCCGTATCTACACCATCTTTTATGACTCCCCCCTTATTTATCAACAGAGGAGGATCATTATTAATCTCTTTTTCAATCCGGTCACGAATAGAAATACAAAGATTCAACTGCTCACCGATTCGGTTCAAACTGGGATTATCGGCCTGTTGACAAGCCTCTTTAATAGGTTCAATTGCTTGTAAAGCAACTTTTAACTGTACTACCTCACGAGGAGAAACACGCCCGACGGCTACTTTTGAAATGATACGTTCCAAATCTCCGATCCGATGCAGTTCGTCTTCAATCAACTCCCTGAAATCCGGTTTACGAAAGAAGTATTCTACTACATTCAGCCGGTCGTTAATGGGTTTCTCATCTTTTAAAGGAAATACCATCCAACGCTTCAACAGACGGGCTCCCATAGGACTGATAGTCTTGTCAATAACATGAAGCAAACTGCTGCCACCATCGTTCATGCTACCGATCAACTCCAGACTGCGCACTGTAAATTTATCAAGACGCACATATTTGTCTTCCTCGATACGTGCCAGCGAAGTGATATGTCCTACCTGTGTATGTTCCGTCATATCCAGATATTGCAGGATAGCTCCGGAAGCTATAATACCATTCTTGAGATGCTCAACCCCGAATCCTTTCAGATTTTTTGTTTCAAAATGCTTCAGCAACTTCTCCCGGGAACTGGATTCGGTAAATACCCAATCATCCAGTTCAAAAGTAAAGAACTTACTTCCGAAATTTCCCTCAAACATTCCGCGTTTCCCACGTTCGAAAAGAATCTCTTTCGGAGCAAAATTATTCAGCAGCTTATCTACATAGTCAAAAGGTCCTTCAGCCGTCAGGAACTCTCCGGTAGAAATATCCAGAAATGCAATACCACAAGCCGATTTTCCAAAATGAACAGCTGCCAGAAAGTTATTTTCCTTATAATTTAAGACATTATCATTGATCGAAACACCCGGAGTAACTAACTCCGTAATGCCACGCTTCACCAATTTCTTCGTTGTCTTAGGATCTTCAAGCTGGTCACATATGGCCACCCGCTTACCTGCACGGATCAATTTCGGCAGGTATGTATCTAACGCATGATGCGGAAATCCCGCCATCTCAACGGTTTTACCTTTTCCATTGGCACGTTTTGTGAGAGTAATTCCTAATATTTCAGCTGCAATAATCGCATCGGTAGAATAAGTTTCATAGAAGTCTCCGCACCGGAACAGCATCACTGCATCCGGATGCTTAGCCTTCAGGTCAAGAAACTGTTTCATCATCGGGGTTAATTCAATATCATTGCTCACGGATAGTCTTCTTTTTAAGTTCATAAATAACAAGGCAAAGATAGCGGTTTCCCTCAAATCTACCTATCCTAACAGACAGTTTTACCATACCTAAAATAATGTATATTGATCGGTCTGCCCCTTATTCCGATAATAAGTTTGGCTATCATCATTTCTAAATAAACCTTTCAAAAAGAGTCTGTTTTATTAATAACTTTATTATATCCTTTAAAATATATTATAAAACACCGATTTTTATCCGAATTACTTGCTATTTTCGCAGGAAGTCGTACCTTTGCAATGTGTTTTTCATAGTATTAGATTTAAGGTTAACAAAGGTTGGAGCAAGGCGTTGCTCCTTTTTTTATGCCCATACCCTAACATCCTCTCAACCGAAGGAAGTATGGATCAAAACAGTCTCCGATCCACCCCAAAATAGAATTTCAGAGCTTTCAACACTTAACAAATCACATTATTTTCTTAAAACGTGTTATAAAACATACTAATTTACTTGGTTTATTTGCTATTTTCGCAGAAAGCCGTACCTTTGCAATGTGTTTTTCATAGTATTAGATTTAAGGTTAACAAAGGTTGGAGCAAGGCGTTGCTCCTTTTTTTATGCCCGTACTTATCTATCCCCCTTCATAAGTCTTCTCTAAAGAAACTTTTAAAACCCCTTGCATCAGGTAATAATATAAAAGCCGGTTATATACAGAATATTACCGGAAATGAACCTCACAAAATTTACCTATTCAAAGACAGCACCATCCTGGCTAAAATACCCTATGGCAAATCCTTTCAAAAAGGAGAGATGACAATGGTATTCTACAATGAATGCTATCCATTCCATGCAGATGGCCGGACTTTCTTTAAAGAGATGTTCAACGATACCATTTTTTCCATCGATAATCAATATCAACCCATTCCACGTTGGTACATTGAATTAGGAAAATACAAAATAGCAGAAGATGCCCGCTACACATTAACCGATCCCAGAAAAAGTGTCTTTGACAATGCAGCGACTTTAACTCCCATCGGGAAATGGGATAATAAACTTTTCTTTTCTGCAAGGGCCAATAAACAGAATTATCTTTTTTACTATGACCTGAAAGAAAAGAATTCCAATAGCATTCAAATTTCTTACCCGGAAAATTCATTCGCCATACCGGAAGAACATTCATTCATACCTAAGTGTATGTCTGACGACGGAAAATATCTGATTTCGTATGAAATACAAGAGAATGATGAAAATCCGGTGATCATATTAGCGGAAAAATAATAAAGAAATCGGGATATAGTCTTTGTAAACTATATCCCGATTCGTTACCCTTTCAGCACATCTTCGTGCTCAAACCTATTGAATGAATGTCATCATTTTTATCTTTTGAGTAATCATATACCTAATCGATGATTACAAATATAAATACTAAAATTTAAATTATCAACAAATATAAGATTTTTATTTTCTGATTCTTCCTTTTCATACCTATTTTGTTTTTTAGCTATCTTCGTGGTTATCTGAAAATAATCATGTAAATTTGCTCCCTCATATAAAGCATATATTATAAATCACTATAAACAAAAGGTTATCGCTATGGAATATAATTTCAGGGAGATCGAAAAGAAATGGCAGAAAATTTGGGTAGACAACCATACCTACCAGGTAAATGAAGATGCATCCAAACAAAAATTCTATGTACTCAATATGTTCCCCTATCCTTCGGGTGCCGGACTGCACGTAGGTCATCCCCTGGGATATATTGCCTCAGACATTTATGCGCGCTATAAACGCCTGCAAGGATTTAACGTATTGAACCCGATGGGATATGATGCTTACGGACTGCCGGCCGAACAATATGCTATTCAAACCGGACAGCACCCTGCAATTACCACTGTTAATAACATCAACCGCTATCGTGAACAATTAGATAAGATTGGTTTCTCTTTCGACTGGAATCGTGAAATTCGCACTTGCGATCCGGAATATTATCATTGGACCCAATGGGCATTTATCAAAATGTTCAACAGCTATTATTGCAATGATGAAAAACAGGCACGTCCCATCGAAGAGTTAATAGAAGCTTTTGGTACCAACGGAACACAAGGTATGAACGTAGCCTGTGGCGAAGAAATGGACTTCACTGCCGACGAATGGAATGCTAAAAGCGAAAAAGAACAACAGGAAATCCTCATGAACTACCGTATAGCCTATTTGGGCAATACAATGGTAAACTGGTGTCCGGCTTTGGGTACCGTACTTGCCAATGATGAAGTAGTTGACGGTGTTTCCGAAAGAGGCGGTTATCCCGTTATTCAAAAAGTGATGCGTCAGTGGTGCCTGCGCGTATCCGCTTATGCACAGCGTTTGCTCGACGGACTTGAAACCGTAGAATGGACCGACTCGCTGAAAGAGACTCAACGCAACTGGATAGGACGCAGCGAAGGTGCTGAAATGAACTTTAAAGTGAAAGATTCGGATATTGAATTTACTATCTTTACAACCCGTGCCGACACCGTATTTGGAGTTACTTTCATGGTGCTTGCCCCGGAAAGTGAATTGGTAGCCAAGTTGACCACTCCGGAACAAAAAGCCGAAGTAGACGCTTATCTGGACCGTACCAAAAAACGTACCGAACGCGAACGTATTGCCGACCGCAGCGTAAGCGGCGTATTCTCCGGAAGCTATGCCATTAACCCATTGACCAACGAACCCATACCGGTATGGATTAGCGATTATGTATTAGCAGGTTACGGTACAGGTGCCATCATGGCTGTTCCTGCACACGATAGCCGTGACTATGCTTTTGCCAAACATTTCAATCTGGAAATCCGTCCGCTGATCGAAGGTTGCGACGTCAGTGAAGAAAGCTTCGACGCCAAAGAAGGCATCATGATGAATTCTCCCCGTCCGGGAGCTCCCGAAGGCGGACTCGTATTGAACGGATTGACCGTAAAAGAAGCAATCGCCAAAACTAAAGAATATATCAAGGCAACCGGATTAGGCCGTGTGAAAGTCAATTTCCGTCTGCGTGATGCAATTTTCTCACGTCAGCGCTATTGGGGCGAACCATTCCCGGTTTACTACAAAGACGGAATGCCTTACATGATTGATGAAAGTTGCCTCCCGCTGGAATTGCCGGAAGTAGCCAAATTCCTTCCTACCGAAACCGGTGAACCACCATTGGGACATGCCACTAAATGGGCATGGGACACTGTCAACAAATGCGTGACTGACAATGAAAACATTGATAATAGAACCATTTTCCCACTGGAACTGAATACGATGCCGGGATTTGCCGGTTCATCCGCCTATTATCTGCGCTATATGGATCCGCGCAATCACGAAGCTCTCGTTTCTCCCGCCGTGGATCAGTACTGGAAAAATGTAGACTTATATGTAGGAGGTACAGAACATGCTACCGGACACTTGATTTATTCACGTTTCTGGAATAAGTTCCTGCACGATTGGGGTATCTCCGTAGCCGAAGAGCCTTTCCAGAAACTAGTCAATCAGGGAATGATACAAGGACGAAGTAACTTTGTCTACCGTATCAAGGATACCAATACTTTCGTATCTCTCAATCTGAAAGATCAATATGAAGTTACTCCTATCCACGTAGATGTCAACATCGTATCCAACGATATCCTCGACCTGGAAGCTTTCAAGACTTGGAGACCCGAATACGAAACTGCCGAATTTATTCTGGAAGACGGCAAGTATATCTGTGGATGGGCTGTTGAAAAGATGAGTAAATCTATGTTCAATGTGGTAAATCCGGATATGATTGTTGAAAAATACGGTGCCGATACACTCCGTATGTACGAAATGTTCCTCGGACCGGTTGAACAGTCCAAACCTTGGGATACGAACGGAATAGATGGCGTACATCGTTTCATCAAAAAATTCTGGTCATTGTTCTATGACAGAAACGGCGAATATCTGGTAAAAGACGAACCGGCTACCAAAGAAGAACTAAAAGCACTCCATAAGTTGATTAAGAAAGTAACCGGTGATATCGAACAATTCTCTTACAACACTTCAGTAAGTGCTTTCATGATCTGTGTCAATGAACTTTCAAGTCTGAAATGCAATAAAAAAGAGGTATTGGAGCAACTCATCGTAGTTCTTGCACCTTTTGCTCCGCATGTATGCGAAGAGTTATGGGATACACTGGGAAACACCACCTCTGTATGTGATGCACAATGGCCGGCTTTCAACGAACAATACCTGGTAGAAGATACGGTTAATTACACCATTTCTTTCAATGGTAAAGCACGTTTCAATATGGAATTTCCGGCTGATGCCGCCAGCGATGCGATTCAAGCCACTGTACTTGCCGACGAACGCTCGTTAAAATGGACAGAAGGCAAAACACCGAAGAAAGTTATCGTAGTCCCGAAGAAGATTGTTAACATTGTTATTTAATACCTACACACAAAATGATTAGTAAACCCACAAAATCCGATGTAATGCGAGAGTTGAGAGATTATATTTTCATCACTCTCGGACTGATAAGTTATGCATTAGGCTGGACAGCTTTTCTGATTCCTTATCAGATCACTACAGGTGGAACAACCGGTATCGGTGCCATCATCTATTATGCAACAGGTTTCCCCATTCAATGGTCCTACTTCATCATCAACGCTGTCCTGATGACATTTGCTATTAAGATACTCGGTCCGAAATTCAGTATAAAGACGACATACGCCATCTTTATGCTCACTTTCTTCCTATGGTTCTTCCAACTGATCATTGTGGACGATAAAGGAGCTCCGCTTCAGTTGGTAGGAGAAGGGCAGGACTTTATGGCTTGCATCATCGGAGCCATCATGTGTGGTCTCGGATTAGGGGTGGTATTTAATAATAACGGCAGCACGGGTGGTACCGATATCATTGCAGCCATTGTTAATAAATATAAGGACGTTACTCTCGGACGAATGATCATGTTCTGTGATATCATTATCATCAGTTCATGCTATTTCATCTTTAACGACTGGCGCAGAGTGATATTCGGTTTCGTTACCTTGTTTATCATCGGTTTCGTTCTGGACTATGTAGTCAACAGCGCCCGTCAATCGGTACAGTTCTTTATCTTTTCGAAAGATTATGCAAAGATTGCCGACCGCATTACGAAAGAAACCCATCGGGGAGTGACCGTACTTGACGGATTGGGCTGGTACAGCCAGAATAATGTAAAAGTATTAGTTGTACTTGCCTACAAACGTCAGTCACTCGATATTTTCCGTTTGGTGAAAGATATCGATCCGAATGCTTTTATCTCGCAGAGTTCGGTAATCGGTGTATATGGTGAAGGATTCGACCGCCTGAAAATAAAATAAACTGCATACAATGAAACGTAAACTTGTTTTCGCAACCAATAATGCACATAAGCTGGAAGAAGTATCTGCTATCTTAGGGGATAAAGTCGAGCTACTCAGCCTGAATGACATCAATTGTCATACAGATATTCCGGAGACAGCAGAGACTCTTGAAGGCAATGCATACCTCAAATCATCTTTTATTTACCGGAACTACGGATTAAACTGCTTTGCCGATGACACGGGACTGGAGGTTGAATCACTGGGAGGTGCTCCGGGTGTCTATTCGGCCCGTTATGCCGGTGGAGAAGGACACAATGCGGAAGCCAACATGTTGAAACTCCTCCACGAACTGGAAGGAAAAGACAACCGTAGAGCACAGTTCCGTACGGCTATTTCGCTCATTCTGGATGAAAAGGAGTATCTCTTCGAAGGAATCATAAAAGGCGAAATCATCAAAGAAAAAAGAGGTGATTCCGGATTCGGATACGATCCGGTATTCGTTCCTGAAGGATACGACCGGACCTTTGCCGAATTAGGTAATGAAATTAAAAATCAAATCAGTCATCGTGCTTTGGCTGTGAACAAACTATGTGAATTTCTTCGTTCGATCTGATCGATAAAACGAAATAAATAAAATGAATCCTTCGGCTGAATATAATTTCAAACCGAAGGATTTTTTTATACTTACCGATGTCGGCAGACGGCACTTCCCCACCCGCTACTAATGTGACCAAGTATGACATCAAACATCAGGAGATGAATGGGTACATGCGAAATACATAACGAAGCTGAATAAAATTCATTTCAATACTTCATTCATCCTGAAACACTCAGCTTACATTACAAAAACATCCGGATGTTCTGCATTAGAACATCCGGATGTTTTATATCATAACATGGGGATCTTATTCAGCAAAACATCCCCATGTTATTACTCTATACTCTTTACTTTATTCTTCCGGACTCTATCCTTTTTCTCTGGTCCTTTATCCAATTTATCCCTCTTTTTCCTAAAGAGTAACCGCCATTCAATGGATCTTTCCTGTTTAAACACTATATACTTATTATTAACAGGTATTTCAACCGATCTTGTTAATAACAAAAAATCGTATTATACCTTTATATATAAGTATAATACGATTCTTTTATATGATAAATACATTCAATATTAACCGGAAAGTTAACTTATTATTCACAACCTGTTTATAAGCCTAACTTAGCTGAAATCTCCAGCATCCGCTTAATCGGCTTTACCGCCTCTCTGGCAACTTCCGGGTCAACAGTTACTTCCGGGAATTCGTATTTAAGGCAATTATAGAGCTTTTCCAGCGTGTTCAGCCGCATGAAGTTACATTCATTGCATCCACAGGTACTATCGTTAGGAGGAGCCGGAATGAATGTTTTTTGAGGGCACTTTTTCTGCATCTCGTGTAAGATACCTGCCTCCGTGGCCACAATGAACCGTTGCTTGTCACTGTTCACTGCATATTTTAATAAAGCCGCTGTAGATCCGACCATATCGGCCAACTTTAATACCACACTCTTACATTCGGGATGCGCCAATACTACCGCATCGGGATATTGTGCTTTCAGTTCTACAATCTTCTCCACCGAAAACTGTTCATGCACATGGCAAGCTCCGTCCCACAACAGCATTTCACGTCCTGTAATCGAATTGATATAATTTCCCAGGTTACGATCCGGGCCGAAAATAATCTTTTCATCTTTCGGGAAACTTTCAACGATCTGTTTTGCATTGGTCGAAGTCACTACTACATCTGTCACCGCTTTCACAGCTGCCGTTGTATTCACATACGAAATCACCGTATATCCCGGATGTGCTTTCACAAACTCAGCAAACTTATCTGCCGGACAGCTGTCTGCCAACGAACATCCTGCATTCAAGTCGGGCACCAACACCTTCTTGTCCGGACAAAGCACCTTTGCGGTTTCTCCCATAAAATGAACGCCACACATCACAAGAATATCCGCATCGGTTTTGGCTGCAATTTGAGCCAAAGCCAGACTGTCCCCAATGTAGTCGGCAATATCCTGTATTTCGCCTTTCTGGTAATAGTGTCCCAAGATTACTGCATTCTTTTCTTTTTTCAGTTCATTGATGGCTGCTTTCAGATCAATGCTTTTGTCTACGGGCTCGTCAACGAATCCCTTATTCACCCATTCTTCTCGATTCATTATATTCTTATTTTTTCTCTTCTTTTAAAAAGAAATCCTTTGTTAGTGATTATAGCCTGTTAATAGTGTTAGCAAATAAATCGGCTTTTTCTTGCCGGATAAGTTATTAGTTACTTATCTAAGTTTATAATCAGTTTATGAACGTGTCTATTTATTGATAATAAGCTATATTGCTAACTTCATTAACACCTTGTTGATAAAGTGCAAAGTTAAAAACTTTATGGATATAAACAGGCTAATTAGTACTGAAAAATCTGTTGAAGTATGCTTGGAAAGTTGAAGCTAACTTTTTTGTATTGTTCATATCCCGTTGCTCTTATACCTTCATTTGAATAATGCAAGAATTAGTTTTCAAAATATATGCTGATTCTTTTGACAGGTTTTAAACCGTTATCAACACCTATGTTAACAAGAAAAGAATTACTTTTGCAACATACTAACAGAAACGACATCATCATGCGAAAATTGAAAATAACCGAGCTGAACCGGATAAGTATAGAAGAGTTTAAAGAAGCTGATAAATTGCCTTTAGTTGTAGTGTTGGACGATATACGGAGTTTGCATAATATCGGTTCTGTGTTTCGTACGGCAGATGCTTTCCGGATTGAATGTATTTATCTGTGTGGAATTACGGCTACTCCTCCCCATCCCGAGATGCATAAGACAGCTTTGGGAGCCGAGTTTACAGTGGATTGGAAGTATGTTAATAACGCAGTTGAAACGGTTGATAACCTCCGGAGTGAAGGATATGTGGTATACTCTGTCGAACAGGCGGAAGGGAGTATCATGTTGGATGAGTTAACACTGGACCGTTCGAAGAAATATGCCGTAGTTATGGGAAATGAAGTAAAAGGAGTGCAGCAGGAGGTTATTGACCATTCGGATGGTTGTATTGAAATTCCCCAATATGGCACAAAACATTCATTGAATGTATCGGTAACAGCAGGAATTGTGATCTGGGATTTATTTAAAAAGTTGAAGTAAATTATCGACGGCCTGTTAATAAGAAAGGTGTGTCGAAACTTGTAATGCAGATTGGCACAGATAACTATTGCTAGTTAACAATCAATTAAGTTCACTATATGTCATTCTGTGGTGAATTATGATATACCCTCTTGGATTATGGGAATCTACACTATTTACAATTGTCCGCTTTCTACCAACAGTATCACTCGTTCGGTTAACTTATCTTCTCCTTCGGGGTCATATTGTTTTTTTAAACTGGCTCCGAAAAGAGCGGCAAATGTTTGATAGAATCCTGCTTTAAAAGGTCCCATAAATGCTTTTACCAGTTCATAAGAACTTTGATGGCTTTGCCGGTCTATCAGCTTTATCAACAGTTTGCCTTGTGCAAAAGAGAGCTTTTTCATTCGTGGAGTATATTGCTCCTTCAATCCTTTTTCCACCCGTTTGATATGACGTTGGCGGGCTTTTTCGTTGGGCAGGGTCTGTAAGTATTCGTAAGTTTCAATGATGGTGCGGTTAATTTCTCTGGCAATAGGATACACTTTCTTCACATTTCTCACCAATTTATAATATTCCATCTGCTCTTTTCTGTTTCTGAATTTTAAAGGCTTGAATATATGAATGGTCGGAATCTGGAAAGCCGGGATTGTATCACCATTATACACACACATAGGTACCAGGTATCCACCGAGATTTGTTTTTTCCTGTGCCAGTGATTCGGAAGAAAACAATAAGGCGATAGATAACATCAAAAGTCCTATGGTAAGCCTCATATTCATTTTGCAAAAATAAAGGATTAAATTTATATTAATGGTTTTCCTTGCAGCATTAACCTATTTAAATTATCTTCGACAATTCGTTTGCTATTTAAAACACAATAACCACACTCGATATGAACGAAAGCATATCTATATTGAGTATATTCCTACTTGTTAATATGACGTTGATAACTTCTACTTGCCATGCTCAGAATCGTTCGGATTATCCTTGGGAAGAGGTGATGGAAAACTTGTCTATATCCGATGAAGAAGGAGATACACGTAATTGGGAAAATGAATTGGAGGAATTAACCGATCTTGTTAACAACCCTGTTAATATAAACTCTGTCACCAAAGAGCAGTTACAGCGGTTTCCTTTTCTTAATGATGTTCAGATTGAGAATTTACTTGCGTACATTTATATTCACGGATCGATGCAGACTGTCTATGAACTTCAGTTAGTGGAGGAGTTAGATCGGCAGACTATTCAATATCTGCTTCCTTTTGTCTGTGTAGAGCCTGTTGATAAGAAAGAGTCTGTTACGTTAAAGCAGATTTTAAAATATGGAAAACATGAAGCGGTGACTCGTATGGATGTGCCTTTGTATAAGCGTAAGGGATACGAGAAGAATTACTTGGGTCCTGCTGTTTATAACTCGGTGAAATATGGATTTCACTATCGGGAAAAGGTTTATGCAGGTATAGTTGCCGAGAAAGATAGCGGCGAACCTTTCGGAGCTTTACATAATAAGCAGGGATACGATTACTACTCTTTCTATCTACTTCTTCATGATATAGGAATACTGAAAACTGGAATTGTAGGAAACTATCGGTTGAACTTCGGTCAGGGACTGGTACTCGGACAAGGTTCTATGTTTGGAAAAACAGCTTATTCTTCGTCTTTCACTTTCAGGAGTACAGGTATACGCAGACATACTTCTACCGACGAATATAATTATTTCCGTGGGAGTGGGATAGCTCTAAAATGGAAACAATGGACACTTTCCGTATTTTATTCACATCGTTCGTTGGATGGAGTGATAAAAGGCGGTGAAATTACCTCGATTTATAAAACAGGTTTACACCGAAGCGAAAAGGAAGCTGATAAAATGAATCAATTGACTATGCAGATGAGCGGAGGAAATATCAGTTATACCGGAAATAGTTATCAACTGGGTATAACCGGTGTTTACTACTGTTTTAACAGGTCTTATGAACCGGAACTTAAAGACTATTCAAAATACAACCTACATGGTCGTTCTTTTTATAATCTGGGTATGGATTATAAATATCGTTTTCATCGTTTTTCTATACAAGGAGAAGCAGCTTTGGGGATCAGTGGTATGGCTTTTATGAATCAGGTGCTTTATTCTCCTTTACAAGATATCCGGTTGATGTTGGTTCACCGTTATTATTCCCATGATTATTGGGCTATGTTTGCTCATTCATTTAGTGAAGGAAGTAGTGTTCAGAATGAAAACGGATGGTATCTGGCTGCTTCTGTAAATCCTTTCAACCGTTGGACATTTTTTGTTTCTGCCGATCTGTTTTCTTTTCCGTGGTGGAGGTACCGGATAAGTAAGGCCTCGAAAGGAGTGGATCTGCTCTTTCAGGCAAATTACGTTCCGTCGAAAACGGTTGATATGTATGTGAATTACCGTTATAAACAAAAAGAACGTGATGTGACCGGTACGCAGGGAAAAGTGATTCTGCCCACCTATCATCACCGGCTGCGTTATCGATTGAACTATTTACCCTGCTCTTCGTTATCTCTCCGGACAACAGTCGATTATAATCATTTTCATTCATCCGGAAAAACGGCTGGACAAGGTTATCAACTGACGCAGACGGCTGGATGGAAACTTCCCTGGTTGCCTCTGACAGCAGAATTGCAAGGTAGCTATTTTCATACAGACGATTATGATTCACGCATTTATATCTACGAGAAAGGGTTGCTGTATTCTTTTTATACTCCATCTTTTCAGGGAAAAGGTGTTCGCTTGGCTATTCATTTTCGCTATGATATGAACAAGCATTGGACAGCAATTGCCAAGCTCGGACAAACCACATATTTTGATCGTGATGAAATAGGTTCCGGCAACGACCTGATCAGGGGAAATAAAAAAACGGATGTACAAATGCAGCTGCGTCTAAAGTTTTAGTAATTTTGTAGAAATTCAAAACAGTTTCTAAGATTGAACGATTAAACAGAATTAAGTATGACTATTATTTTTCCTTCTCCTATATTCGGACCGGTTCATTCACGTCGGTTAGGGGTTTCACTTGGAATAAATTTGCTTCCTTCCGACGGAAAAGTATGTTCTTTCGATTGCATTTATTGTGAATGTGGTTACAATGGCGAACATCGTCCTAAATCTTCATTACCGACCCGCGAAGAAGTCCGTATGGCTCTGGAAGAGAAATTAAAAGAGATGAAAAGCAACGGACCTGCTCCCGACGTACTGACTTTCGCCGGAAACGGTGAGCCGACTGCTCATCCTCACTTTCCGGAGATTATCGAGGATACACTTGCTTTGCGTGATGCTTACTTTCCGGATGCAAAGGTGAGTGTGCTCAGTAATGCTACTTTTATTAACCGTCCGGCTGTATTCGATGCGTTGAACAGGGTGGATAATAACATTTTAAAGTTGGACACGGTGGATGAAGAGTATATCCGGACTGTAGATCGTCCGAACGGACGATACGATCTGAATGGAACAGTCGGACTTTTAAAAGCTTTTAAAGGTAATTGCATCGTGCAGACTATGTTTATGAAAGGAAAATATAAGGGGAAAGATGTGGATAATACTTCTGACAAGTATGTACTTCCCTGGTTGAAAGTTGTAAAGGATATTGCCCCAAGACAGGTGATGATTTATACGATCGATCGGGAAACTCCCGATCAGGACTTGCAAAAAGCTACTCATGAAGAGTTGGATCGTATTGTGGCTCTTCTCACGAAAGAAGGACTTTCGGCATCTGCTTCTTATTGAGAATTATTCTTAAATGTATCATTTATAAAAAAGATTTGGATATGATGAAACCAATTGCTGTCAGCCAACTTAGTGATAATTTCTTTGAAACCATCAGTAAAGAATGGATGTTGGTAACTGCCGGTAATAAAGATGCTTTTAATACCATGACTGCCAACTGGGGTGGTATCGGATTTCTGTGGAATAAACCGGTTGTTTATGTTTTCATTCGTCCGGAAAGATATACGTTCGGCTTTATGGAGAAAAGTGATTATTTCACTCTTTCTTTTTTAGGGGAGGAGAATAAAAGTATTCATAAAATATGTGGTTCTAAGTCGGGACGTGAGGTGGATAAGATCAAGGAGACCGGATTGAAACCGATGATTACCGATAAAGGCAACGTTCTGTTCGAACAAGGAAGGTTGAGTCTGGAATGCCGGAAATTATATACTGATGTGTTGCGGAAAGAAAACTTTCTGGATCCGTCTGTGTATGAACAATGGTATACTACACATGGAGGTTTGCATCATGTGTATGTGGCGGAGATTACGAGTGCATGGATAAAAGATAAATCTTAATAGCTTAATTTATGAAAAACAATTGTCTGATATGTTCCTTATTGTTTGCTTCGGGAATTCAGAATGCTTGGGGAGCTCAAATAACAGACCGTAAAGCGAATCCTGATCAAGCGAAACCCAATATAATTCTGATTATGTGTGATGATATGGGGTTTTCTGATTTATCGTGTTATGGCGGAGAAGTACACACACCACATATTGATTTTCTGGCGGAAAACGGGATACGTTTCAGTCAATTTAAAAATACGGGACGCAGTTGCCCCAGCCGGGCGGCTTTGCTGACAGGTAGATATCAACACGAAGTAGGTATGGGCTGGATGACTGCTGTGGATGAACATCGTCCGGGATACAGAGGACAGATATCGGACCGGTATCCTACAATCGCAGAGGTATTTCGTGAAAATGGGTACCACACTTATATGAGCGGTAAATGGCATGTTACCGTTGAAGGAGCATTTACCCAACCTAATGGAAGCTATCCGGTTGAACGGGGATTTGAGAAATATTACGGTTGCCTTTCGGGAGGGGGCAGCTATTATACTCCCAAACCGGTATTTTCGGGTTTGCAGCGCATTACGGAGTTTCCGAAAGACTATTATTATACCACAGCCATAACCGATTCTGCCGTTAGTTTTATCCGTCAACATCCGGTTGATGAACCTATGTTCATGTATTTGGCTCACTATGCTCCTCATCTGCCCCTTCAGGCTCCAAAAGAGAGAGTAGAGGCTTGTCGGGAAAGGTATAAAGCGGGATATGACGTATTGCGTAAACAACGCTTCGAACGCATCCGTCGCAATGGCTTAATCGACATTGAAGGAGAACTTCCGGTATTTGAAAAAGAGTTTGGAGGAAAACGTCCCGCATGGAATAGTCTTACTCCGCAGCAGCAGGAACGATGGATTACGGAAATGGCTACTTATGCTGCCATGATTGAAATTATGGACGATGGTATCGGAGAAGTAATAAAAGCCACTAAGGAAAAAGGTATATTTGATAATACCATATTTTTATTCTTAAGTGATAACGGTGCTACCAATGAAGGCGATATGATCACGCAATTGCGTGCAGATTTGAGTAATACTCCATTTCGTAGTTATAAGCAATGGTGTTTTCAGGGAGGTACGAGTGCTCCTCTGATTATCATGTACGGAGGCGGACAACCTGATGGAAAAAAGGGAGCGGTTCGTCACGAATTTACACATATTATCGATCTTTTTCCCACTTGCCTGGATATGGCTTCTATTGAATATCCCCGGGAATTTCGAAATCATGCCATTGATGCTCCTAGAGGCAGAACGATTCTTCCGGCGTTGAAAGGAAAGAAATTATCGAAAAGAGATTTGTTTTTTGAACATCAAACCTCCTGTGGCATTATATCCGGAGACTGGAAGTTGGTTCGGGCTAATGGTAAGCAGCCGTGGGAACTGTTTAACCTGTTACAAGATCCGTTTGAACAGAACGATTTATCTGCCCGTTACCCGGATAGAGTGAAAACATTGGAAAAAAAGTGGAATCAATGGGCAGAAAAACAACAGGTATTTCCTTTTGAATACAGACCATGGACTAAGCGTATCAATTATTATAAATCCCTGTATCCTGATCAATCCGGAAAGGATTTATGATCCCAACCGTTATTCCAGACCATGAAGATGCGTTGAAAACACCGCAAATTTCACAGATTTAATAATCATTTCTATGTTAATCTGTGAAATTTGCGGTAGCGGACTATAGTAATTTTTTTCTTTTCAGATACATCCAATATCCTGTGACAGGTAATGAAGTTCCTATCAGGGCAGCGATAAAAGTGACGATCTTTGAAAACATTCCCGCATAGGTGCCAAAATGTAAAGCACGTACTATTTTCCAGATAGGTGCTCCGCGTTTTACTTCCGCATCAAAGATAAAACTTACGATGTCTCTGTACCATTGAAATGACCACATCAATCCGGTGAGTGCACATACTAATAAGATAAGTGCTGCATATAATCCCAGTACAGAGTGTAAATCGAACATTAACCTTCTTCTGCCTTTTTGATGTTCTATAATCAACCGGCTTTTCTTCCACTTGCGCGGCCAGTATACTGTAAGTCCGCTGATCAGGATAAAGATGAAAAAAAGGGTAGAAATACCTACAATCATTTTACCTGTCGTACGGGTATCATCCATAAGCCACCGATGGAGCTTCATCACGATCATCAAAGGACTTTCCCGGATGGAATCATATCCCATTATTGTCAGAAGCTCTTCTTTGAATACAAGGATGGCGCCTGTAAAACAAATGATGCTGATCAAGCCCCCTGCCGGTAGTGAAAGCCATAAGTGAATGTAACGACAATATTTTTTTATTTTCATTTAAAAATGGTAAGAGATTACTGCTGAGAAATTACGTGGATCGATCTGATTGATATAACCTCCGCGATAATACGAATTGTATCCTAATGCATCGAACAGGTTGTTCAGGTATACACGGGCAGTAAACTTGTGGATACTATAGGCCAGCTGGGCATTTATTGTAGTATAACCGGGCATGTCAAAAGGCTTTTCGTTGGTCATGGAACCGTGTCCGTCCGGCTTGATTGCAAAATCATTAACAGGACGTTTACCTACGAAATAGACTCCTATACCGGCTGATAGTCTTTTTAATACTCCTTTGTCGAATCGATATTGAATCCATCCGTTAGCAGTATGTTTCGGGGTATTCATCGGGGCTGAACCATTTTTAAAGGCCGGGCTGTTTTCGTATTTTGCATCCAGATAAGCGTAACCCATCATTACTTGGAGGTTTTCAAGTATACTTCCGCTTAATTCGGTTTCAATACCTTTTCTTTTCAGACTTCCCGCTTTATCAAAATAGCCGGTAGGTTGAGTAGTTCCCGGATGATAAGTACTATAAGAGAGGTTTTTAGTAAGGATATCGAAATATGTCAGGTTAAAGCGCAGGCGGTTATTCAGCCAATCGGACTTGATGCCCACTTCAAACTGGCGGGTCTTCGACGGACCTATTTCATCTCCGTTCTCCATTCGTCTGGCTGCATGGAGAAGGCTGGTAGTAGTTGTATATGAACCGAACAAATTAATGTTCTTTATCGGAGTCAGCATGATGCCCAACATCGGATTCCAGGCATCTCCGGTAGTGGGACCTGCACTTGTGCCGTCCTGACTGCTGATATAACTATATCTCAGTCCCAGGATAGCCTTTATATACTTATTAAAAGTCATTACTTCCTGTGCCATTATTCCATAACTTGAAGAATTGGATTCTACCGGGGTTTCGGGCACAAATTTTACCGCGACAGGTAGCACATTCGAGATACTCGGGGCCAGTACGTTGATAGTGTCTATATTGACAGGGGTATAATTGGTGATCGACAGATCGGTGTTTTTGTAGTCGAATCCTAATTGGAATGTATGTTTAACAGGGCCGGTGAAAATATCTCTGCCGATAAAGTCAAGCTGGAAAGTTGAGTTGCGGTCATCGCGTAATGAACGTGAAATCGTTCTTCTACGCATGTTATATTCTTTATTGACTACGGTTTTTACGGAAGTACTTGTATTATCCACTTTATATGAAGAGCCGAAATATGCTGCCCGCACACTGATATTATCTGTCAGCTGGCGGGTGATGCGTGCGGCATAAGTCAGCGTCTTGTTGTTTACATTATCGTTTTTGAATCCCAGGAATTTGTTGTGTGGCATGTCGTACAGATTCTCTTCCGTATCTTTCGATAGATTGACTGAACTGGTATAAGGAGTACGGTTATCATTCAGATAATCCATTTCTATGGTAACGTTTGTTTTGTCATCCGGACGCCATTCTAATGAAGGGTTGATGTATACGCGATTGGAATGGATAACCGGACGATAATTATCCGAACGTTCGAAGGCACCGTTCATACGGAAAGCGATCGTCTGATTTTTATCCAGAACGGACTGTACGTCGAATGTGGGGCGGAACAATCCCCAGCTGCCTGCCCGCAAAGATACTTCTCCTTCATTGGTGAACTTGGGTGTTTTGGTTACTACGTTGATTACTCCGCCTGCACTTCCGAGGTCGTTTCCGATACCTTGTGTGACGGCTGCGGAACCTTTGATGACCTGTATGCTTTCTACTCCCTGCATTTCGGATAAAGCAGAGCCGGTACGGAAATCGGAATCTATCCGGACTCCATTCTTTAAAATAGGTACTCCCCGGTATCCGCGGATGGACATGCTTTCTCTTACTCCGCCATACGATCCGAAAAGAGTAACTCCGGGTACATTTCTTGCGACATCGGTTACGGTAAGTGCCCCCTGTTCGGTAATCGATTTTTCTGAGATTACAGAAATACTCTGTATCTGTTCACTGGGACGTAAAGGCATGCGGGTGATGGCATCCAGTTTTTTCGGTTGTTTATATCGTTCTCCGAACACTTCTACAGTCGATAGTAAATTATCGTCCGGTAAGAGCGTAAACGAGAGTTGCGCTACACTTCTCGAGGTGAGATCGACTGTACGGGTTTGAGTGACATATCCTACAAAGCTGACATTTATCTTGTAAACTTTACGTGCCAGATTACGCAGAATAAATCGGCCTTCACTATTGGTTGTTGTTCCGATGGTGGTACCTTCTATTTGGACAGTGGCCGAAGCCAATGGCGTATCAGTTTCGTCATAGACTACTCCACGGATGGCAGGGACTCTATCGACAGACTCTGGTTCTGTGGCAAAAAGTAACGATGGGAATATTAGTAAAACTAATAAAAGCAGGGTACTATAAATTTGCTTCATACATTTAACAGCATTAAATTAATATTAAAATTTAGCGAGCCGCAAAGGTATGTGTATCTGAAAGAGTCTACAATACCTATAAAAAGGTATAATGCAACGTAGAATCCATAGAATTGGTGAGTTATATAATAAAGAAAGCGGATGAAAGTGATGATTTATTCACTTCCATCCGCTTCGTGTGTGCAGATAGTATCAGATGATTAATTTATAATTTCTTTGGCTCTGTCCAACGCTACATTTATATTCGGGCAGATGTTTTGTTTTCCCAGTAATTCATAGAAGCCCGACTTCTCAAGGGTTTTGTGTACTTTCTCGTTTACTCCCGAGAGTACGATAGTGATCTTTTCCTTTTGAGACATTTTACAAAGGCTGGTCAGGTTGTGAATACCGGTCGAATCGATGAATGGAACTTTACGCATGCGGATGATGCGTACTTTAGGACGGTCACCCAATTGTGCCATTGTTTCTTCAAATTTGGTGGCAATACCAAAAAAGTACGGACCATTAATTTCATATACCTCCACGCCGGCAGGGATTATCAGATGCTCTTCGCATACGGCAATGTCCAGTTCGTCATTCGGATCGATTTCATCTTTGATGACAGATATTTCGGTTGTTTCCATCACACGTCGCATAAACAGGATACAGGCGATCACCAAACCTACTTCGATGGCAATAGTCAGATCGAATATAATGGTGAGGAAGAAGGTGATCAGCAATACGGTCACATCCGATTTGGGATTCTTCAGCAATGCTTTGAATGTACGCCACTCACTCATATTATATGATACGATGACTAATACGCCTGCCAGGCAGGCCATTGGGATGTATTGCGCCAGAGGCATCAGAAACAGGAGGATCAGCAATAAAACTATAGCATGAATGATACCGGCTACCGGTGTTTTACCGCCATTATTGATATTAGTCATTGTGCGGGCAATGGCTCCGGTTGCGGGGATGCCACCAAATAACGGTGTGATCAGATTGGCTGTTCCTTGTGCGATCAGTTCGGTATTTGAATCGTGTTTATCTCCTGTCACACCGTCGGCTACGGTTGCCGATAGTAATGATTCGATAGCTCCCAATACAGCGATTGTAATGGCCACCGGGAATAAATCCTTGATAGCTTCCCAGTTGAGGGTGGGTATGGCTGCTTCGGGCAATTCTGATTTGATGGTAAAACGATCGCCAATGGTATCGATGGAATCAATGCCGGCATATGTCTTTAATACATATACCCCTATCGTTACCACAATAATAGCAATAAGAGAACCCGGTATCTTTTTCGAAAACCGCGGAGTAATGGCAATAATGATGATGCTGAGAATACTTACGACAGCGTTCCACCAGTTGACTGTGTCGAAATGCCGGAAATAGATCATCCATTTTCCGATAAAGTCTCCCGGAACTTTCTCTCCACCGAAATTCAATCCGAATATGTCAGCAATCTGGGTTGTGAAAATAGTGACGGCTATACCGCTGGTAAAGCCTACAATGATCGGATAGGGAATAAATTTAATAATCGCTCCCAATTTAAATACTCCCAATAGGATCAGGAGTATGCCGGCCATCAGTGTAGCTACGATTAATCCCGCTTCTCCATATTGCTGGATGATGCCATAAATGATGACGATGAATGCTCCGGTCGGTCCTCCGATTTGTACCTTGCTTCCTCCGAGCAAAGAGATGATGAATCCTGCAATGATAGCTGTAATAATTCCTTTCTCGGGTGATACACCTGATGCGATACCGAATGCGATGGCCAGAGGTAAGGCTACGATACCTACTATGATACCTGCCATCAGATCTGACATAAACGTTTCCTTAGAGTAGTTCTTCAAGGTAGAGAATAACCTTGGTTTGAAATCCAACACTTTCATTTCCTTCTTTTACTTATATAATGTGATAAATGTCGTTATAATCTCCGTTTTGCAAAGTCGAGGTTGCAAAATTACATAAAATAAATGGCAATATTATGTTTTTGAACATCTTATTTATTTTAGATTGGTTTTGTCTATGTTCTTATAGATATTATTAATGGATAAAGTTCCGTGTTTTTTGAACTAAATCCTTATATTTGCGTTATTAATAACGGCATATAACCGACAAACGTAATTACCAATCTAAAATAAATCAGATTATGACTAAAAGTATTAAAGGCACTCAGACAGAAAAGAATTTGCTGACATCATTTGCTGGAGAATCACAGGCAAGAATGCGTTACACTTATTTTGCAAGTGTAGCTAAAAAAGAAGGTTACGAACAGATTGCAGCTATCTTTACAGAGACTGCCGATCAGGAAAAAGAGCATGCAAAACGTATGTTTAAGTTCCTTGAAGGAGGTATGGTTGAAATCACTGCAAGCTATCCTGCCGGTGTTATCGGTAATACTCTTCAGAATTTGCAGGCTGCAGCGGCAGGCGAACATGAAGAATGGTCTTTGGATTATCCGCATTTTGCAGATGTTGCAGAACAGGAAGGTTTCCCAATGATCGCTGCTATGTATCGCAATATCTCTATTGCAGAAAAAGGGCATGAAGAAAGATACCTTGCTTTCGTAAAAAATATAGAAGTTGCATCTGTATTCGCTAAAGAAGGCGAAGTTGTATGGCAGTGCCGTAACTGTGGTTATATCGAAGTGGGTAAAGAAGCTCCTGAGGTATGTCCGGCATGTCTGCATCCACAAGCATACTTCGAAATCAAGAAAGAAAATTATTAATAGACTGCATTTTGCAGAAAGGTGGAGCTATACTTAAATATAGCCCCACCTTTTCTTTTATCTCTCTGTTGAGTTATTTTTTTCTATTTACCGGCATGCGGATAATCGACCGTGTAGTGAAGACCGCGGCTCTCTTTACGTTCCATGGCCATACGCATAATCAGATAACCTACATTGATCATATTACGCAGCTCACATATTTCTTTAGATGCTACACTACGCTTGAAAAGGCTTTCGGTCTCTTCATATAAGATATCCAGACGATCCCATGCACGTTTCAACCGGAGATCGCTGCGGACGATACCTACATAGGTACTCATGATCTGATTGACTTCTTTCATGCTCTGAGTAATAAGTACCATTTCTTCCGGTGAGCGGGTACCTTCGTCATTCCATTCCGGAATTTCTTCGTTATAAGTATATTGGTCGATAACCGATAAACAATGTCTGGCAGCAGCATCTGCATAAACCACTGCTTCTATCAGTGAGTTTGAAGCCAACCGGTTGCCACCATGCAAACCTGTACACGAACATTCGCCGGCAGCGTATAGCCGCTCGATAGAAGATTGGCCATTCAAATCCACTTTAATACCTCCGCAAAGGTAATGAGCCGATGGTGCTACAGGGATATATTCTCTGGTAATATCGATTCCCAGGCTCAGGCACTTCTCGTATATATTGGGGAAGTGTTTTTTAGTCTCTTCCGGATCTTTATGAGTTACGTCGAGGTAGACGTGGTCGTCTCCACGGTTTTTCATTTCATTATCGATAGCACGCGCTACGATATCACGCGGTGCCAGAGACAAACGGGGATCATATTTGTGCATGAACTCTTTCCCGTCCATGGTACGAAGTACACCACCGTATCCCCTCATCGCCTCGGTAATGAGGAAAGAAGGACGATCGCCCGGATGGTAAAGCGCTGTCGGGTGGAATTGTACGAATTCCATATCTTTTACGGTTCCTTTTGCCCGATATACCATGGCAATGCCGTCGCCGGTTGCTACAAGCGGGTTGGTTGTAGTCTGGTAGACAGCCCCTACTCCACCTGTTGCCATTAATGTCACTTTGGCCAGATAAGTATCCACTTTCCCTGTTTTCGGATCGAGTATGTAGGCTCCATAACATTTGATGTCCGGTGTCTGACGGGTGACGGTTACTCCTAAATGGTGTTGTGTCAGGATTTCGATAGCAAAATGATTTTCAATAACCGTTATATTCGGATGTTGTTGTACGGCTCGAATCAGGCTGTCCTGAATTTCGGCGCCGGTATTATCTTTATGGTGCAGGATACGAAACTCCGAATGACCTCCTTCCCGGTGAAGATCGAACTCTCCTTTTTCGTTTTTATCGAAGTTTACACCCCAACTGATCAGTTCCTGTATCTGTGCGGGAGCTTCACGTACGACTTTTTCTACAGCGGTACGGTCACTGATCCAGTCACCGGCAATCATTGTATCTTCAATATGTTTTTCAAAATTGTCTACCAGCAGATTGGTCACTGAGGCCACTCCTCCTTGGGCAAAATAAGTGTTTGCTTCTTCCAGCCCGCTTTTGCAAACAAGGGCAACTTTTCCTTTATGTGCCACTTTTAGGGCAAAACTCATTCCGGCAATACCAGAACCGATTACGAGGAAATCGAACTTTTTAACCATAAGTTTTAGTGTTTATCACCGCAAAGCTACAAAATAAGTTTTTTCGTTGTGCTTTTCGTTGCCATTAATTCATAAATTTACTAACTTTCCGCCAAAAATCTGACAAAATGAACCGTATCTTTCATGCTCGCATTGTCTGGTACCAATATTTCCTGCTGGTTGTATTGGGTGTTAATGCTTTTGGTTTCTTATGGTGTAAGAATATTATATTAGCTACTCTGATGATGTTGTTTCTGATTGTTGTTATCGAACAGATCATACATACTGTTTATACCGTTACGGCAGATGGCCTGCTGTTACTTAATCATGGCCGTTTTATCCGTAAGAAAACCATTCCTATTGCAGAAATTACTTCTATCCGGAAAGTCCATTCTATGAAATTCGGAAGTTTCTCTGTAACCAACTATCTATTGATAGAATATGGAAAAGGGAAATATGCTTCTGTACTTCCGGTGAAAGAAAAGGAATTTATAGAACTGATTGAAAAAACAAGAAACTTAATTTAGTGAACTATGAAATACCAGGTTATTATTATCGGTGGAGGGCCTGCCGGCTATACGGCTGCTGAGGCTGCCGGGAAAGCAGGACTGGGTGTGTTGCTTTTTGAGAAACAAAATTTAGGAGGTGTCTGTCTGAACGAAGGGTGTATCCCGACAAAAACGTTACTCTATTCGGCTAAAACCTATGATGGTGCTAAACATGCGTCAAAATATGCTGTAACGGTTCCAGAGGTCTCTTTTGATCTTCCTAAGATCATTGCTCGTAAATCGAAGGTGGTACGTAAACTGGTTTTAGGGGTAAAATCGAAGTTAACGTCCAATAATGTTACTATTATAAGTGGAGAGGCAACCATTTTGGACAAGAATACGGTTCGTTGCGGTGAAGAAATTTATGAATGTGATAACTTAATTCTCTGTACAGGTTCCGAAACTTTTATTCCTCCTATTTCCGGGATCGATAGTGTAAACTATTGGACACATCGTGAAGCATTAGACAATAAGGAGTTGCCGGCTTCACTTGCCATTGTGGGCGGTGGAGTGATCGGTATGGAGTTTGCGTCCTTTTTCAATAGTCTGGGTGTGAAGGTGACCGTTATTGAGATGATGGATGAAATTCTGGGAGGTATGGATAAAGAGCTTTCCGCCCTGTTGCGTGCCGACTATGCAAAGCGGGGCATTCAGTTCCTGTTAAGTACCAAAGTCGTTTCATTGGCACAGACGGAAGAAGGTGCTGTGGTTTCTTATGAAAACGCCGAAGGGGCAGGAAGCGTGATTGCCGAAAAGTTATTAATGAGTGTGGGACGTCGTCCGGTGACAAAAGGCTTTGGGCTTGAGAACCTTAACCTGCAACGGACAGAACGTGGAAGTATTGTAGTGAACGGGCAAATGGAAAGCTCGTTACCCGGAGTTTATGTTTGCGGTGATTTAACCGGATTCTCCTTATTGGCACATACTGCTGTCCGTGAAGCAGAAGTAGCCGTACATGCAATTCTTGGAAAAGAAGATAGGATGAGTTATGCCGCTATCCCCGGGGTAGTTTATACTAATCCTGAAATAGCCGGTGTCGGGCAGACAGAAGAATCTCTGACTGTAAAAGGCATTGCTTACCGTGCCGTAAAACTTCCCATGGCATATTCCGGACGTTTTGTTGCTGAGAATGAAGGAGTGAATGGAGTATGTAAGGTGCTGCTTGGCGAGGATGATACTATTTTGGGAGCACATGTTTTGGGTAATCCTGCTTCTGAGATTATCACGTTGGCAGGGATGGCTGTAGAAATGAAACTGAAGGCAGCCGAGTGGAAGAAGATTGTTTTCCCACATCCTACGGTTGCCGAGATTTTCCGTGAAGCATTATAAGAGTTACAGATTGCAGGTTACGGATTATAGTGGGGTGCAGATTAATCATGCAGCGAACCGCAGTCCGTAACTTGTAGTTTGTCATTCGTAGCTTGTAAGCATTATGAAGAAACTGAACTTATTTATTTTATTCTCTTTTTGTTTTTCGATTATCACTTGGGGACAGGCCAATTTTGCAGCGATTGATTCACTTATTAAAAAAGAACTGCCTCAAGGTTCGGAGGTTGGTATTTCCGTGTATGACCTGACTGCCCGAAAGACACTCTACACCTATCGTGATACCAAACTTTCGCGTCCGGCATCTACCATGAAACTTTTGACTACCATTACTGCGCTTGCCCGGCCGGACGCAGATGAACCTTTTCGTACTGAAGTGTGGTATAAAGGTACAATAGAACATGATACACTTCGAGGAGATATCTATGTGGTTGGCGGATTCGATCCGGAGTTTGATGATGAAGGAATGAATGCATTGGTAGAAGAGGTGATTACTTTCCCTTTCTCGGTATTGAAAGGGAATATCTACGGAGATATATCGATGAAAGATTCTCTCTATTGGGGAAGCGGTTGGGCATGGGATGATACTCCCTCCTCTTTTCAACCTTATCTATCACCATTAATGTATCATAAAGGCATGGTGAAAGTGACAGCTGTTCCGGGGGCGACACGAGGTGACTCGGCACGTTTAAGCTTTGAGCCGTCATCGTCTTATTATACTATGACCAATGAAACTAAAACACGTACATCCTCTGCCGGTAAGTTTTCTGTGTCAAGAGGTTGGTTGGAAAATAAAAATAATCTTATTGTCAGTGGAAATGTAGAGAATAGAAGAATAGGTGATGTAAATGTATATTCTTCGCAGGACTTTTTCATGCATACTTTTGTCGAACGTTTACGTAATAAAGGTATAGAGATTTCCAATCATTATGCTTTCGACAGTTTCCGGTCCGACAGTCTTTCTATCTGTATGGCACGTTGGGAGTGCCCGGTTCAGGATGTGATAGACCAGATTATGAAAGAGAGTGATAATTTGAGTGCGGAAGCACTGCTTTGCCGTTTAGGTGCCCGGGCCACAGGTAAGAAGCAGGTTTCGGCTAAAGACGGAATTGAGGAAATACATCGGTTGATTCAGGATTTGGGACATGATCCGGATAACTATAAGATAGCTGATGGTTGTGGATTGTCCAACTACGACTACCTCTCTCCTGCCCTACTGGTTGATTTTCTGAAGTTTGCTTATTCGCGGACAGATATTTTCCGGAAATTATATAAGGCCCTTCCGGTTGCAGGCATCGATGGAACATTAAAAAATCGGATGAAACAAGGGGCGGCGTTTAAGAATGTACATGCCAAGACCGGTTCTTATACTGCTATCAATACATTAGCCGGTTATCTTAAGATGGCTAATGGACACCAAGTGGCTTTTGCCATAATGAACCAGAATATACTTTCAGCCGCCAAAGCAAGGAATTTTCAAAATAAAGTATGTGAGATACTGGCAAACCATCAATGACGAACGATGAACCCTCTGTGGAAACCACAGTCGGTTCATCGTCCCATTGATCGTTAACGGTTTACCATTAATGGTTCATCGTTCATATTCTGCCCAGTTCACGTTTTTCATGTCTCCGCTTTTAGCCAGTTCGGCGTGCATTCCTAAAGCGGCTTGAATGGCATGAGGAGTCTGTGACTTATTACCTGCCAGTTTCAGGTAATCCCATAAAATCTGTTTGTAATCCGGGTGTGCACAATTCTCGATGATTGCTTGTGCTCTCTCTTTCGGACTCTTACCGCGCAGATCGGCTACTCCCTGTTCGGTAATAACGATGTTGACAGAGTGTTCGCTATGATCCAGGTGAGAAACCATCGGAACGATAGAACTGATCTTACCTTCCTTAGCCACTGACGGACAAGTGAAGATAGAGATGTACGCATTACGTGTAAAGTCGCCCGAACCGCCGATACCGTTCATCATTTTGGTTCCGCCAATGTGGGTAGAGTTTACATTACCATAAATATCCGCCTCAATGGCTGTATTGATAGAGATGATGCCTAAACGGCGAACTACTTCGGGGCTGTTAGAGATTTCTGACGGACGGAGGATCAGTTTATCACGGAAAAAGTCCATATCGTCATATATACCCTGCAGACAATCGTTGGTTACGGTCAGCGAACAGGCACTGCCGAATTTTACACGTCCTTCGCGAATCAAACCGATCACAGAGTTCTGGATAACCTCAGTATACATTTCGAAGGCAGGAATTGTTTGGTCACGTCCCAATGCACCCAAAACTGCATTGGCGATGTTGCCTACTCCCGATTGTAACGGAAGGAATGTAGAAGGAATGATACCGCGTTTCATATCGGCAGCCAGGAAGTCGGCTACGTTCTGGCCGATTTTATCGGTGATAGGATCGGCTGCTGCAAATGAGCGGGCTTCGTCGGGCCAGTTTGTCTCTACTATACCTACGATTTTTTTCGGATCGACCTGTATGTAAGGTAGTCCGATGCGGTCACTTGGTTTATAGATCGGAATTTCACGGCGATAAGGCGGATCGAGTGGTTCGTATACGTCATGCATTCCCATCATGTTTTTGCTGTGTGCACTGTTCAGTTCGACAATGATCTGGTCGGCCAGGCGGCAGACGGTCGGAGCAATTCCGCCGGCAGCCGTCAGATAGATTTTTCCGTCCGGAGTTACTTCGCAGGCTTCGATAATGGCTACATTCACTTTTCCCATGAATCCGTAGCGTACCTCTTGTGCCATTTGTGAAAGGTGAATGTCATTATAGGCAATCTCACCGTTGTTCACAGCTTTACGGAAATCGGGGTTGGTGGTGTAAGGGGCACGATAGCGGATGGCTTTTACACGTGATAATATACCGTCACATGAATCTCCGGTAGAGGCTCCGGTAAAGATGCCGATTTGGAAAGGATTTCCTTTTGCGTGTTCCGCTTCCGCTATTTTTGCTATTTCGGAAGTGACCGCTTTGGCCGTTCCTGCGGGTGTGAAACCGCTGAGGCCGATGTTGTAGCCATGTTTGACAAGGCTGGCAGCTTCTGCTGCAGAAATGGATTTGAATGCCATAATTATAGTATTATTTTCGTGTTAGGAATAATTATTTCAATATTTTCTATTTAGAATTTCGGACCAGATAATGGCTTTTCGGGCTTCTTCAGCCGAATGAATGGTAAATTCCGGATCGCTGGCCGGAGTCGTTTCTATTTTCTGAGAAACTGTCTTGTTCTTTTTTACTTCCACTTTCTGAGAAGTGGGTTGGGAGTGTAACGGTTGGTATTTTCGCGTGACTTTCAGGACTTCCGGTTCTTCAGTATCCGGAATGGGTACGAAAGGTTTTTGGGCAGATCTTTCTGTTTTGCTCTTTTTGATCTGTCTGATAAGAGGTAATGCGAAAGCAGCCATAATGACGAGGACTTTTACAATATCATCCATAGTACTTTTATTTTCTACAGTCCGCCAAAGTTATACATTTAATCTGATTGATACCAATATTTTGGCATGAAAAAAGGGCAGCTTCACAGCTCCCCTTAATTTTTTTAACCTAAACCTTAACTATGAAAAAATCTAATGTTTCTTTCATTGCACAAATGTGTGAAATAAAATTAATAGTGCCAAATCCTTACGCCATAAATGTTTGTTCTATTAACATAAATTATCCTTTTAGCTCTAAATTGATAAGTTAAGGTGTTATTTTGGTTTCATTTTACAACTTTTTGAGGATGAAGCAGTATCTTTGCGGACGCAAATTTAAATTCTGAATTTATGAACGAATTGACGGGAGCGGACTTTAAATCCGCAACTGCTGATGACAACAAGAAGTTGTTTATCGAGACTTATGGCTGCCAAATGAATGTGGCAGATAGTGAAGTAATCGCCTCTGTGATGCAAATGGCGGGTTATTCGGTTGCCGAAACGCTGGAAGAGGCTGATGCGGTGTTTATGAATACCTGCTCTATCCGTGACAATGCCGAACAGAAGATTTTGAATCGTCTGGAGTTCTTTCATTCGATGAAGAAGAAAAAGAAGCACCTTATTGTAGGTGTATTGGGGTGTATGGCCGAGCGGGTAAAAGATGATCTGATAGAACACCATCATGTGGACCTTGTAGTAGGACCGGATGCTTATCTGACTCTTCCTGAGTTGATTGCTTCGGTAGAGGCCGGTGAGAAGGCAATGAATGTAGAACTTTCGACTACTGAAACCTACCGGGATGTGATTCCTTCTCGTATCTGTGGTAACCATATCTCCGGATTTGTATCCATCATGCGCGGATGCAATAACTTTTGTACCTATTGTATTGTGCCTTATACCCGTGGACGTGAACGTAGCCGGGATGTGGAGAGTATATTGAATGAAGTGGCCGATTTGGTATCAAAAGGTTACAAAGAGATCACTCTGCTGGGGCAGAATGTAAACTCTTATCGTTTTGAGAAGGAGGGGGGGGAAGTAGTTACTTTCCCAATGTTACTTCGTCTGGTGGCTGAGGCTGCACCGGGAATACGTGTCCGTTTCACCACTTCGCATCCCAAAGATATGAGTGATGAAACCTTGGAGGTGATTGCACAGGTTCCTAACGTATGCAAACACATTCACCTTCCCGTACAAAGCGGAAGTTCGCGTATCCTGAAATTGATGAATCGCAAATATACGCGTGAATGGTATCTGGACCGGGTAGCGGCGATCAAACGTATTGTGCCCGATTGCGGACTTACTACCGATATATTTTCCGGCTTCCATTCCGAAACGGAAGAAGACCACCGGGAATCACTTTCGTTGATGGAAGCTTGTGGTTATGATGCAGCATTTATGTTTAAATATTCGGAGCGTCCCGGTACTTATGCTTCCAAGCATCTGGAAGACAACGTTCCCGAAGAGATAAAAGTCCGTCGGCTGAATGAAATCATTGCTTTGCAGAATCGTTTGTCGGCCGAATCCAATAATCGTTGCATCGGTAAAACGTACGAAGTGTTGGTTGAAGGTGTCTCGAAGCGTTCACGCGACCAGCTGTTCGGCCGGACCGAACAGAATAGGGTAGTGGTATTCGACCGCGGTACCCATCGGATAGGTGATTTCGTGAATGTGAGAATCACGGAGGCCAGTTCTGCCACATTGAAGGGTGAAGAAGTCTTCAGCTAATCCGGGTTTTTGTATATAAGATAAAAAGGTGTAGTCATCAGGAAGGTATGACTGCACCTTGTTTGTTATATGGCTACATTGTTTTATCTTTGTGCGTACCTTAGAAAATAGAACACTATGAAGAACAAATTATTTATTTTATTTGCATTTTGTATTTCAGTCCATGTTTATGCTCAACAGCCCTCCAGGGAGATACCTTTAAAATATGGAGCTACCAACATTGGCAAACGTCAGGATGATGCTATGAAGCGGTTTCGCAACAATCGCCTGGGAGAGTTTATTCATTGGGGACTGTATGCTATTCCCGGTGGCGAATGGAAAGGTAAAGTATATAATGGGGCTGCCGAATGGCTGAAATCATGGGCTAAAGTCCCTGCTGCCGATTGGCTGGAATTGATGAGACAATGGAATCCTGTTAAGTTCGATGCCAGACAATGGGCCCGGATGGCCAAAGAGATGGGAGTGAAATACGTTAAGATTACGACAAAACATCATGAAGGTTTCTGTCTCTGGCCCAGGCAATACAGTCAGTATACCGTAGCGCAGACGCCTTATAGAAAAGATATCTTAGGTGAATTGGTGAAAGCCTACAATGATGAAGGTATCGATGTACATTTCTATTTTTCGGTGATGGATTGGAGTCATCCGGATTATCGTTATGAGATTATATCGAAAGAAGACAGCATTGCTTTCAGCCGTTTTCTGACTTTTACCGACCATCAGTTGAAGGAACTGGCTACCCGTTATCCGACAGTCAAAGATTTCTGGTTTGACGGAACTTGGGATGCAAGTATCAAGAAGAACGGTTGGTGGACAGCTCATGCTGAACAAATGCTGAAAGAACTTGTACCGGGAGTTACCGTTAATAGCCGGCTTCGTGCCGATGATTATGGTAAGAGGCACTTTGACAGTAATGGCCGTCTTATGGGAGATTATGAGTCGGGATATGAACGGCGTCTTCCCGATCCGGTAAAAGACTTACAAGTGACTAAGTGGGACTGGGAGGCTTGTATGACTGTTCCCGAAAATCAGTGGGGATATCACAAAGATTGGTCGTTGAGCTATGTTAAAACCCCGATAGAGGTGATCGACCGCATTGTGCATGCGGTGTCGATGGGAGGAAATATGGTAGTGAATTTCGGTCCTCAGCCCGATGGAGATTTCCGTTCGGAAGAGAAAGAGTTGGCGATGGCATTGGGGTGCTGGATGAAGAAGTATGGTGAATGTATATATGGATGCGACTATGCCGGATGGGATAAGCAGGACTGGGGATACTATACCCGTAAGGGGCAAGAGGTATACATGGTTGTATTTAATCGCCCCTATTCGGGGCTTCTTAAAGTAAAGGTTCCCAAAGGTACCGAAATAGAAAGAGCCGTTTTGCCGGATGGACAGGTGGTAAAGGTAACTGAAACTGCCCGGAATGAATATAATGTGGGCATGCCTTCGCAAGATCCGGGTGAGCCGTTTATAATCAAACTACAAGTTAAGGAGGCTTCCGGAGCAGCAGACGGATATCGGGACGCATTAACGTAACGGTACCCCCGTCACGCTATGCACTTGCTTTAACAAACCATTAAAATAAAATATCATGAGAAAACTATCTTATTTAATCATCGTGTGCTTATGCCTGTGCAGTGGTGTCATTCCTCTGATGGCACGTCAGGTCACGGCTTTCAATACCGGCTGGCAATTTAAGAAAGGTCCTTTTGCTACAGATCCGATGCGAGCCGCCTCCCAATGGGATGGAAAGTGGGAAACGGTCGAAATTCCACATACCTGGAATGCCATGGATATGCAGGTACAGTCGGGCTCTTTCTACGAAGGGGCAGGCTACTACCGCAAAACACAGTTCTTTCCCCACGACCTGGAGGGTAAGCGTGTTTTTTTGCGTTTCGAAGGGGTAGGAGCCTGTGCCGAAGTGTATGTCAACGGGAAACTGGCAGGTACGCACAAAGGTGGTTATTCTGCCTTTGCATGCGAAATAGGTACAGCGCTCAAACTCGGTGCCGAGAATGAAATCATTGTTAAAGCCGACAATAAAGCCCGTCCCGATGTAATTCCGGTCAATCAAAACCTTTTCGGTGTCTACGGCGGTATTTATCGTCCCGTATGGCTGATTGTAACCGAACAGAATAACATAACGGTTACCGATTGTGCCTCGCCGGGTGTCTACATCACCCAAAAGGATGTATCGAAGAAATCGGCCGATATCACCGTAAAAGTAAAATTGGATAATGCAGGACTTCAACCTGCTGCTGTAACACTCGAAAACACTATTTATACGCAGGAGGGTCAGAAAGTCGGTACACACAGCCGGTCGTTTGACTTGAGTCCGCAAGGAACACAAACTTATTTGTCCACTTTTAAACTGAAGAACCCACATCTCTGGCAGGGACGTAAAGATCCGTATCTTTATAAAGTTGTCTGCAGGCTGATGGCAGACGGAAAAGTAATCGATGAAGTGGTGCAGCCTCTCGGGGTGCGTAAGTATGAGATAGTAGCCGGGAAAGGCTTTTTCCTGAACGGAGAGAAGTACCCGATGTATGGTGTGACCCGTCATCAGGATTGGTGGGGATTGGGTAGCGCCCTTAAAAACGAACATCACGATTTCGATTTGGCTGCCATTATGGATGTGGGAGCCACTACTGTCCGTTTTGCCCACTACCAGCAATCAGACTACCTTTATTCCCGCTGTGATACATTGGGACTGATTATTTGGGCCGAAATACCTTGCGTGAACCGGGTGACCGGATACGAAACTGAGAATGCGCAAAGCCAGCTTCGCGAATTGATCCGCCAGAGTTTCAATCATCCTTCCATTTATGTATGGGGGCTTCACAATGAAGTATATCAACCACATGAGTATACAGCTGCATTGACCCGTTCTCTCCATGATCTTGCCAAGACAGAAGATCCGGACCGTTACACCGTTTCGGTCAATGGGTATGGTCACATGGATCATCCGGTCAACCTGAACGCAGACATACAGGGTATGAACCGTTATTTTGGCTGGTACGAGAAAAAGATACAGGACATCAAGCCATGGGTGGAACAACTTGAAAAAGACTATCCCTATCAAAAATTGATGTTGACCGAATATGGTGCCGATGCGAATCTGGCTCATCAGACCGAATACCTTGGGGATGCCCTGAATTGGGGAAAGCCTTTTTATCCGGAAACATTTCAGACTAAGACACATGAGTACCAGTGGAGTATTATCAAAGACCATCCGTACATCATTGCTTCTTATCTCTGGAACATGTTCGATTTTGCCGTACCTATGTGGACTCGTGGCGGTGTGCCTGCCCGTAACATGAAGGGGCTGATTACCTTCGATCGTAAAACAAAGAAAGACTCTTATTTCTGGTATAAAGCCAACTGGAGCGAAGAGCCGGTGCTCTATCTCACACAGCGTCGCAATGCCGATCGTGAAAAGCGAACGACAGCCGTTACCGTTTATTCCAATATCGGAACTCCGAAAGTATACTTGAATGGGCAGGAACTGAGTGGCATTCGCAATGGCTATACCGATGTACATTATGTGTTTGACAATGTATCACTTGCCGACGGAAAAAATATACTGAAAGCTGTAGTCTCAACTAAGGGGAAGGAATATACTGACGAGATTGAATGGAATTATTCCGGTGAGAAAAACAGGGAAATCGATTCATATGAAAATAAGAATGAACATTCGGGCTTTTGATCGTAGATTTCAAAATTTCCTACGAAAATGTATTTTGATCTTCCATCTTCCACCTCCTGTTTTTAAGGACCGAATAGATCATAAATTTCTGATAAACAGATAAAAATTCGGATTTTTATCTGTTTATATCCATTATTGTATTTTGTTTTTCTCGTTATCTTTAGTGAAAATGGTCTTTTCTTTATCTCGTCCCGCATACCTGTGCCCATTGTCCCGGGTACCCAGGCCCATCAGCCCGTGTATGCGGGCCGATGAGCCCGGGTATATGGACTCAGATAATGATGCCATATAAGGAAGTAACATTCTTATTGTAAGCGTGTTATGAAAAGAAGATTATTAACTTGTTTTCTTCTGAATTTGCTTTTTGAAAGGAGTATAAAGCCGTATAACTTTAGAAAACCTCTTTAATATATTGTGTAGGTGGAACTTTATAGAATTTCTTAAATCGTTTTCCGAAATATTTGGCATTACAAAAGCCTAGAAAAGTGGCTATTTCCGTAACTGTATATTGTTGGGTAACCAATAAAATTTTAGCTTTATTCATTTTGAAATAATGCATGTATTCTGTAGGTGTCTTGTCTGTAATTTCTTTTATTTTGGTGTAGAATTTGGTACGACACATTCCCATATCGGCACTTAACATGTCAACTGTATAGCTTTCTGTTGAAAGATTCTTTTCCAGAAGCTTGTTCACTTTGTTTATGAACAGTGTGTCCTCTTCACTTTTTGCAGTTGGTGAAGGCAGATTGTCCGACAGGTTTTTCTCCAGGAGTTTCATGATACGTTCATGCTTATTGATAAGTATTTGTATATCCATTTTGAGTCTGCAAATATTGATTGCGCGCGGTTCCAATTTATCTGCTCCACAGTCCGCATGGGCAAGATAACTTCCGTTATCATTGTTACTGATCAGGAGAATGACAGGAATATGAACCATGCTTGTATTCGATTTTATTTTAGAACAGATTTCCTTGCCGCGTATGCCGTTTACCGTTTCGTCAATAACGATAATATCCGGTAGCCGATCTCCCGAGAAATGTAATATCTGTTCCGGATTTTCAAGGAGCGTTATTCTGAAAAGTATGGAGAACGCCTTATGCAAATAGTTGCTTAACTCTGTATCTGCCATAACCAGCAGTATGTGATGCTGTTTTTTATCGGGACGGATGATTTTATCATCTTTCATTACAGGAGGCACTACTTCCGGACATTGGATGGTATTACAATATCCGTTGATAGGTACAGTAACCCGGAGAGTTATTGACCGTCCGTGATAGCTGCCAATCAACTTTCCACCATGTAAGCGGATTATCTTTTTTATAATTTGAAGACTTCCGCAATAGTGTATTAACATAAATGTAGAGATGAACGAAAGTATCTTTTTGTGACTTTGCCTGCATTCCGGTCCATTGGTTATCTGGAGGTTCCAATGCTTGATGCTGTGTGACACGTCCATATTTATGCAGCCTTTGCAAGGTGTGGCTTCTATCATTTTATTCAGCAGGCATTGCAGAGCGGCAGTCATCGTTATTTCGTCCACCCGGCAACTGATATAACTGAAGTCTTTATTAATATTTAATTTTATTTGACGAGTATCGGCGTACGCCCGGCATTGGTTGACGATTGAGGTTATAAAAGTGTAAAGTTCGAATTCAATGGGAGAGGAGCCCGGATGCAGTTCATTCTCCTTATCGTCGAATACCGCAATGTTCTGGTAGCAACTCATAATATGACTGGTGTATCCGAGTATCCGCTTTATCTTTTGGGATGTAGATTCGGAGAGACTGTCCGAAATGATTTCTTCCAGTAGGTGGTGGATCAAAGTTAGCGGTGTCTGAGTTTTATGGGTTATGTTTAAGATCAGTCTCAGCTTTTCGTGAGGAAATAGCTTTGTGCTGTATACCATTCGGTAATATACGATAAGGGAGATAAGTAACCCTATTGCCAGGCCCTCAATAGGATAAGACCATGACGATTGCCATAAGAACATTGGAATAATGGTGGCCGTTTGAAACTGACTCGCGAAACTTTCATTCATTTCAATAAATGTATTGGTTGGGCTACAGGGGCATGCGTAATTAAATTGTATGTCCATTAAGATAATTAGTAAGAAAGTGAGAATTGATTTCATAATTATAGCTAGATAAATTTTAATTTTATGTTCCTATTTGATCTATGGTTTTTTATACATTTTTTATTCCTATGAATATCTTAACTATTGTTGTTGCTGCAAGTATATGATTTTTTGAACATCCTGATTGGGTATAATCTTTCAAAAGAAATGGGTAATATTTGGTGCAGAATTGCGATGTATATCTTTTTCGTAATAAAGATCCTTTTGCCATGAGGAGTTATTTATTATTTTGAACTGTCAAGTCTCTTTCTCTCTTTTGTGCCCGAATGGTCCTATTTTATATGTTTTTTATTCCTATTTAGATGTCGATTGGCTATATTGAAGATGCTATATAGGGCTTATTGGGTGGGTAGAAAGAAACCTCCAACGGGGTATTTTCTCTAGTTGAATCAGATTCAATTTAGGGATGCCTCTTCTCTATATGTAATACCTGTCTTATGCAACTATCTTTTGGATTATAAGTTGCTGATATACTGATGAAAATATCTATTTCTGATTTTTGGATATGATGATTTTTTTTTGATTGAAATGGATATCTTGGTCAATCCAAATTCATAAAAATAGTAGTATAATCAAGGGCTGATGCGATTGTGTCAAGTGTTAATTCGATGTGCTAATTGAGGTTAAATATAGATTATTACTTATTATTACCTGTATATGGGGTAAATATCGACATTGTAATACTATGTAATAAATTGTAATACACTGAAATATACCCATAATGTAAAGGTTTCTTTTTAAAGGGAAAATATTAAAGTAATCTGAATTTGATATGAAAAATAAGACAGTGGCAAACATCTGCTTTTTTGTGCCTGTTTGAGGCAAATATTTGAAGGCCTGCTTACCAGCATCAACAATGGGCCAATTGTGAGTTTATTCTCTGTCAGTCAGTGAAATCTATGAGGGAACTTTGAGATAATATTGTAAAGTATTACATTTGTTTGCAAAAACAAACAGTGATGAAACGTTCTAGGTTATTTTTATGGATTTTTGGGATATTGATGCAAGCATTTTTAATTAGTATGCACTTCTATCAGAGGAACATGGAAGCAATGTATGCCGACCGAGTATCTTCTGAAGGAAGTTTTGAATGAGGAACTACACAGAAAGCAGCAAGAATTGAATCTATTTTATATCTCCAAAGTAACAATCGATACTATTCCTTTAACGATTCGTGTTACAACAAGTAAGGGAGTCAAGACTTTTACTGTTGATGCTAAAAAGAGTAAAAAGAATATTTCTCAAAGTATGGCAGAGCGGTCTTGGCATTCAGTTGCCTGTATGAAAAGTAGCTTATCTACAGACACTTTGCATTTACTTTGGAACAATAAGCTCAAAGAACGGAAAATTCTTGCTAAAACCGATGTGCATTTATCAATAAACCATTTAGATAATTCTATTTCTTATTTTAAATGTAAAAACTGCAATAATTTTTGTTCTGGAACACATAAGATTACATTTTATGTAGGTAATAGGTGTGAAGTTGAGATCATTGCTTTTTGGTCTTATCCATGGCGGGCGGTATATCGGTATCATAGCACTTCATTTGAAATAATAGTGGGTGTGACAGTTGTTCTTATCATTATTCTCTTTAGTTGGTATCTGTATATATCTAAAATTCGAAATGATAGAAAGCATTTAGCTAATGATCGGGATCGTGAAAGAAAGGTGCGTATGCAATTGGAGAAAGATCAGAAAAGGTTAGAGGCAAAACAAAAAGAATATGAAAAGCGTATAAAAGACTTTTCAGCAAAAGGCGAAGAATATGAAGAAAAACGTAAAAATATGGAGGGAATATTGAAAGGGTATGAAATACAAATTCAAAAACTGAAAGAATTAAAAGAATCAGGGAAAGAACCGTTACTTTACAGGTTGAGTCCAAAGGTTACTTTTGATTCTTATGCAAAGGTATTAATTTGTGGCGATCAAACGATACCTCTTACTTCGCAGGCATGTCAACTATTGGATACTTTCCTGAATGCTCCTGAATATATTTTAACATATGAGGAGCTGTTGGAATGTTTATGGAAAGATGGTACTGGGGATATGACTCGTTTGCGAGTCGCTATTTCTCGTTTACGTGTTGCGTTAAGTGTAGATCCTGAGATTTCTATTTTTCAGAAAGGTATTAATAAATACCAATTAGTACTGTCTGAAATAGGTTAATTTAGGGTATGTAATAAAATGTAATGTATTATATGATGTTTTATTGGTTAGTAGCCTTTAACTTTGCAGTGAATAATTAAAATATATATCTTATGAAAATGAAGAACTATTTAAAAGCAACATTTCTTTTGGCTGCTATTATTTCGGTTTGGCTTTTAAAGCCTACAGAAAAATCTCAGAATGTGGATCCTCTTTTATTGCAAAATATAGAGGCGCTGGCAAGTGGAGAAGAACCTTCACATGCTCGTTGTTATGGACCAGGGTCTGTAGATTGTCCTATTAATCACGACAAGGTGGAAATAGTATATGAGGGATTCAGTGTAGGAGAATAAAGCTGTACTCTTGGAAAAGGAATAGATTTAGAGGAAGGGAGGTGTAATTTCAAATACTTAAAATATAGGGTTATAGCAAAGATAAAACTTTTCTAATCAGCTCTAAATTAAAAAGATCATGGGGAAAAATATTCGTATATTAATCTTGATTGGAATTATTCTTTTAGGATGTCACTCGACAAAAGAGAAGATTGAGTTTTCAAACAGAGTGATTTGTAGCGATAGCATATCGCGAGAACTGGTTGTTTTAAATGATACGTTTTTATTTTCGTATCCTTTGCAAATAGAATGTATAGACTCAATGCTACTGGTATTGGATAATGTTAATAATAATTTCTTCCATCTGTTTACTCTAAAGGGTGTACCCATAAAATCATTTGGAGAAAAAGGGCAAGGTCCTGCTGATTTTATAAATGTGGAATCGTTCAATTTATCTGAAGATAGGGAAACCATGTATGCCTACGATACGTCATTACGTAAAATAGTGAAATATGATGTTTCTTCTTTTTTAAAAGATTCATTGAAATCTGAGGTTATACAGGTGAATTATGATAGCTTGCCTCAAGCCGAAGTGCCTACAATAATCTATGATATGCTTTCTCTTAAAGATTCAAACTTTCTTGTAAAAGCAAATCATAAGGGCCTTCGGTTTGGATTATTAAAAGATGGAAAGGTTACTCAATTATACAATTCTTTCTCAGATTGTGTAAATACGAACGATGACGAAGAAGTCTGGTCAGTTTTCTGTAGCAATACCAAAACCAAATTAAGACCTGACAGGACAAAGATGTTGAATGCAACCTATCTTGGAGGAGTATTGGAATTGTTTGATTTGGATGATAATTGTTCCTTATCATTGGCAAAGATACTTTATATTTACGAGCCTAAATATGGTATTGCCGAAGGGGCAATACCTAAATATGTTGTTTTCAATGAAACGACTCAGATTGGTTTTGAGGACATATATGTAACCAATAATAGTATATATGCATTATTACATAGTATAGGAAACGAAACTTTACCTTCGGAAATTACTGTATTTGATTGGGCGGGAATTCCAATAACTAAAATTAAAACAGGGCGCTCCCTCTCTAATATTGCCGTCGATGGGAAGGATAACACAATCTATGTAATTGCCGAGAACGAACAGAATGCTTATGAGCTTTCTTGTTTGTCTTTAAATTGATTTATATCTTGTGTTCGAGGTCTTTCACATGTCATTGGAGTGATAACCCTATCACCATTGGTTGGAGCTTGATAAAACATACATCAATGGCAGGCTTCTTTTCAAAGAAACAGTAAGCAGCAATAGCTGAAGAGCATTGGCTATAGAGTTTTTGAATTAGCGGTGTCTGGATGTTCAATCTGTGTAATATTTTTCAATTTGTTATTTTAAATGCTCCCGATTATACGGTGAGTGATGAGGATATCATTAAGTTTATTTGGAAAGGCGAAACGAGTATTCAGATAAATACGTTTTGTTCTGCCGGAAACAAATTAGGGAAGAGATTGGAGTAAGTTGGTTGTGACGTTTGCTTCAGGCGTTTTGGAACCGATTGTTATCGTATGTTGTTCATAGAGGATCTTGTTGGCAATGATTTGATATAAATGGCAATAAAATTGATAGCAGTTTATCCAAAATCTCTTTTTACCTTTGCTGCCAGTTATTAACACTTATACTTTGAAGCCATGAAAAACTATATGAAATTAATCTTTGGGTTAATAGTCTTGATCGGGTATTGGCCTACCACGAAAATTCCTAAGAGAGTAAATTCCCTATTCTTGCAAAATGTAGAGGCGCTTGCCCGGCACGAAGATAGCGAAAAATTAATTAGAAAGAGTAAATTTTAAAATACAGGAGAGGAGATGATTACTACAATTTTCTTGGTATAACTTCCTGTATTGTTAATTTAATGTAATAAAATTATGAAGAATATCTTGTTAACACTTCTCTTGTTTATATTTTTTTCATGTAAAAGCACTGGAGATAAAACCGACTGTGAAGTATTACATGTCGATTTGGTTGAACGCCCTGTTCCAACAGAAGAATTATTTTCTAAAATATCTGTCATTCCATTGGAAACCAATGATACTTCCTTTCTTGTAAGGCCTGTGAAAGTTATTATAAAAGATAACAGATATTATATTGTCGATGAAGGGGTTCCGGCTGTGTTTTCTTTTGATGAAGAAGGGCACCTTTTGCATAAAATAGGTAAAAAGGGACAAGGCCCCGGAGAGTATCGTGAAATATACGATGCCGTTATTAAAGAAAAAGAAAATGCAGTGTATATGCTGTCTCCATTTGGCTCTCTTTATGTGTATTCTCTGGATGGAAAATTCATAAAAGAAATAAAACTGCCAACGAGGTCTAATTATCAATTGATAGAGGAGCTGGATAGTAAGTGTTTCGTTACATGGACATTACCTGCCTCTGAGAATGAAAATTGTATCAGTGTTATTTCTAAAGAGTCTTTCAATAATGTGAAAGAATTTTGGCATGTCCCTCCCGTTCTCACTACTCTGAATTCTAAACCTTTTTATAATTATGAACATAAAGTATATTTTTCGAATCCTTATCAAAATGAAGTATATGAAGTAAGGACAGATAGCTTACGGGTTGCATACCGTTGGGATTTTGGAAAAGATAATCTTGATTTGAAGGAGTATGGATTCACTTTATTAGAGGATCAAAAGGTTGAGGAATATAAATTAATGTTGCAGTATTTACGTGATTCTACTGTACCTTATTTATTAAGGCATCAATTTCAGAATAAAAAATATTATTATACCATGTTGACGTTTGGCTTTCGGCATCGGATAAATCTGTTTTATCGAAAGGATGACGGCAAGAGTTTCTTTTTTGAGAAAACAGCGGAAGGTGTTTTGCTCCATCCTTTAGCCTTTAATGAAGATTTCCTGACTTGTATTGTTTTCAATGAAGACTTTCCAAACTATGAAAAAGTGCTTCCTCCGGAGGAATATAAGAAGCTGGAAGAGCGTTTAGAAGATGATAACCCCTGTTTAATCAAATTTTATTTTAAATGAAAAATCTTATACTGGTGTTAGGTTGTTTTTTCTTTCTAATCTCATGTCAGCAGACCGAGAAGGAAAGACTTGAAAAACTTGTTAAAAATTAGAATGGGAAGGAGGTACTATTGTAAAGAAAGTGATACTGGATAGATGGGATATATGCATCTCGGTGGATAGTAATGATGAGCGACTCTGCCTGATGACAAAGGAAACGGATGGTGGAGAAGAGCGTTATCATTATTATTGTTATCAGTTAAACTGACTTTTTTATTAGGGTGTTACGGGGTTGCTTGATATGTATATTTTTTGTTTTTCAAATTTTTCTTTATGCAGGGATGGAACAGACAAGCGGGAGGAGGCTTTGTTATTTTCGGGCAATAACCGTGATGAATTTGAAACGGTACTGAATGCAATCTATCTTGGAGGAATATTGGAATTAGTTGACTCGTACAAGAGTTCTTGTTTGCGTGTAAAATGAACAGAATGCTTACAAACTGTTTTGTATATCCCTAAATTTGTTATTTAATTTTTTCTATATTTTAGCTTCTTGTTAGGAAATAATATTATTTTTGTCAGTAAAATAAATCGAAATGACAAAAAATGAATTGCTTTCGTGTGTTATTGGAGTGATAATCCTATCACTATTGGTTGGAGCCTATTTCTATCAACGAAATAAGGTGGCTGTACATCAACAGGCGGAGAGGCTATTCGTACAGATGCTTCAAGAAGAGATAGAAAGAAAAGAAAGAAATTTAAATCTATTTCATCTGTTTTCTGAGAGTTCATCTGATACTTTACCTTTGAAAATTTGCATTATCACAGAAGAGGGGAAAAAAGAGTATGAGGTTGATTCCCTGAAAAGTAAAAAGAACATTTCTCAGAACCTGAGAAACCGGTCAATACACTCTATATTATGTGAGAAATCCCATTTATTGCCGGATTCTTTAAATGAACATTGGCAGAGTATGCTTAAGAAAGATCACATTGATACAGAGTCCACTATACATGTGCGGGTGGAAAATCTTCAAGGAAAGATTATTAGTTCATCAAGTCACGATGGTGTGTGGGATACTTCTTCTGGGATTATAACTTCATATATAGGTAATCGTTGTGAGATAGAGGTCATCGGTCTTTTAGCTTTTAGTTGGAAAACAATATTATGGTATCATTGGCAACCTTTTGGATGGATTGTAATTTGTTTGTTATTGATGCTTTTATTTATCTGCTTTTATTATAAAATGGTGAATCGTCCTCCGGAATTAAAAGAGGTTCCTTATGAGGTTGTCGTTGAAAAGGAAGTCGTTGTTGAGAAAGAGGTGATTCGTGAGATAATAGTTGAAAAAGAAACATCTCCGGAAAAAAAGGCACCTCTAATAAAGCAAATTTGTAAAGTAGAAGGACAACTATATGGTTTACGTTATGGAGTTGTTTTTGATGCCCAGAATAGAGTTCTTAATTGTAATGGCAAGAAAATGTCTTTGTCCCCCCAACAGTGTCAGATTCTAAAGCTTTTTTTAGATGCTCCCGATTATACTGTGACTGATGAGGATATTATTAAGTTTATTTGGAAAGGTCAATCGAACGTTCAGATAAATACGTTTTGTTCTGCCGGAAACAAATTAGGGAAGAGATTAGAGCAAGCTGGTTGTGGTGTTTGTTTCAGGCGTTTTGGAAGCGATCGTTATCGTATGTTGTTCATAGACGACCTTGTTGATAATGATTTGACATAAATGGCAATAAAATTGATAGCAGTTTATCCAAAATCTCTTTTTACCTTTGCTGCCAGTTATTAACACTTATACTTTGAAACCATGAAAAACTATATGAAATTGATCTTTGGGCTTGGTTTAATAGCCCTGGTCGGGTATTGGCCTGCCGCGAAAACTCCTAAGAGAGTAAATTCCTTATTCTTGCAAAATGTAGAGGCGCTTGCCGATAGTGAACACGTTACCAATTTAGGTTGCTTAGGTGACGGATCTGTAGATTGTCCTATTAACCATATCAAAGTAGAATATGTGGTTCAAGGATTTAGTCTTGGGGAGTGAGGACTCATTTTATATAAATCTTATCACATTATAATCATTCATTGCATTATTAATTGCGGTTAAAGGGAGTGGAACGATCTACGTCCGGGAAAAGTCTTAGAATCGTTCACTCCCGGATAACCTTTAAAAAAGGAGGTTGCCCGGCACGAAGATAGCGAAAAAATAATTGGAATGAGTAAATGTAGCATTTACTTTTTTTACGGAGGAGGTGGCTCCCCGAAAGAGAGACACGGAAAAAAATAATTAACATCATAAAAGTAGATTATGAGTAAAAAGATTTTTGCGGCCCTGATAGTCGCTGTAGTCGCAACTTTTGCAGGCTACAATATATATCAGTCACAGAAAACAGAGAAAATAGTTTCAGACTTGGTGATGGCTAATGTCGAAGCATTGGCAGGCGATACTGAGGGCGGTGCTACTATCACTTGCTCCCGTACGTGTTCTGATGGAGTAGGACGTTGCTACAAGGTTTATGATAAGTGGGGAAACTGTCATTTTGACGGTAGTCAAACATATTCTTGTACCTGCTAACTATTAAGAGGAAGTTATACCAAAAGTTTAGAGTTTCTTCATTTCTTTTTTTAAATACAGGAAAGGGGATGATTACTACGAATTTCTTGGTATAACTTCCTGTATTGTTAATCTAATAAAGTTATGAAGAATATCTTGTTAATCCTTCTCTTGTTTATACTTTTTTCATGTAAAAGCACTGGAGATAAAACCGACTGTGAAGTATTACATGTCGATTTGGTTGAACGCCCTGTTTCAACAGAAGAATTATTTTCTAAAATATCTGTCATTCCATTGGAAACCAATGATAGTTCCTTTCTTGTAAGGCCTGTGAAAGTTATTATAAAAGATAACAGATATTATATTGTCGATGAAGGGGTTCCGGCTGTGTTTTCTTTTGATGAAGAAGGGCATCTTTTGCATAAAATAGGTAAAAAGGGACAAGGTCCCGGAGAGTATCGTGAAATATACGATGCCGTTATTAAAGAAAAAGAAAATGCAGTGTATATGCTATCTCCATTTGGCTCTCTTTATGTGTATTCTCTGGATGGAAAATTCATAAAAGAAATAGAACTGCCAACGAGGGCAAATTATCAATTGATAGAGGAGCTGGAGAGTAAGTATTTCGTTACATGGACATTACCTGCCTCTGAGAATGATAATTGTATCAGCGTTATTTCTAAAGAGTCTTTCAAGAATGTGAAAGAATTTTGGCATGTTCCTCCCGTTCTCACTACTCTGAATTCTAAACCTTTTTATAATTATGAACATAAAGTATATTTCTCCAATCCTTATCAAAATGAAGTATATGAAGTAAGGACAGATAGCTTACGGGTTGCATACCGTTGGGATTTTGGAAAAGATAATCTTGATTTGAAGGAGTATGGATTCACTTTATTAGAGGATCAAAAGGTTGAAGAATATAAATTAATGTTGCAGTATTTACGTGATTCTACTGTGCCTTATTTTTTATGCGATCAATATCAGAATGATAAATTCTATTATATCATGTTGGTGTTCGGGCTTAAGCATTCGAAAAATCTATTTTATCGGAAGGAAGACGGTAAGAGTTTCTTTTTTGAAAAAACAACAGAAGGCATTCATTTTGAACCTTTAGCTTTTAATGAAGATTTCCTGACTTGCATTGTTTTCAATGAAGACTTTCCAAACTATGAAAAAGTGCTTCCTCCGGAGGAATATCAGAAGCTGGAAGAGCGTTTAGAAGATGATAACCCCTGTTTAATCAAATTTTATTTTAAATGAAAAATCTTATACTGGTGTTAGGTTGTTTTTTCTTTCTAATCTCATGTCAGCAGACCGAGAAGGAAAGACTTGAAGAACTTGTTAAAAATTGGAATGGGAAGGAGGTACTATTGTAAAGAAAGTGATACTGGATAGATGGGATATATGCATCTCGGTGGATAGTAATGATGAGCGACTCTGCCTGATGACAAAGGAAACGGATGGTGGAGAAGAACGTTATCATTATTATTGTTATCAGTTAAACTGACTTTTTTGTTAGGATGTTACGAGTTTGCTTGATATGTATATTTTTTGTTTTTCAAATCTTTCTTTATGCAGGGGTGGAACAGACAAGCGGGAGGAGACTTTGTTCTTTTCGGGCAATAATCGTGATGAATTTGAAACGGTACTGAATATAATCTATTTTGGAGGAATATTGGAATTAGTTGACTCGTACAAGAGTTCTTGTTTGCGTGTGAAATGAACAGAATGCTTACAAACTGTTTTGTATATCTCTAAATTTGTTATTTAATTTTTTTCTGTCTTTTAGCTTCTTGTTAGGAAATAATATTATTTTTGTCAGTAAAATAAATCGAAATGACAAAAAATGAATTGCTTTCGTGTGTTATTGGAGTGATAATCCTATCACTATTGGTTGGAGCCTATTTCTATCAACGAAATAAGATGGGCATACATAAACAGGCGGAGAATCTATTCGTACAGATGCTTCAAGAAGAGATGGAAAGAAAAGAAAGAGATTTAAATCTATTTCACTTGTTTGCTGAGAGTTCATCTGATACTCTACCTTTGAAAATTTACATTACAACAGCAGAAGGGAAAAAAGCGTACGAGGTTGATTCTTTGAAAAGTAAAAAGAACATTTCTCGGAATCTGAGAAACCGGTCAATACACTCTATCCTATGTGAGAAATCCCATTTATTGCCGGATTCTTTAAATGAACATTGGCGGAGTATGCTTAAGAAAGATCACATTGATACAGAGTCTGCGGTGCGTGTGCAGATGGAAAATCTTCAGGGAAAGATTGTTAGTTCATCAAGTGACGATTGTGTGTGGGATACTTCTTTGGGGGTTGTAACTTCATATATAGGCAATCGTTGTGAGATAGAGGTCATCGGTCTTTTAGCTTTTAGTTGGAAAACAATATTATGGTATCATTGGCAACCTTTTGGATGGATTGTAATTTGTTTGTTATTGACGCTTTTATTTATCTGCTTTTATTATAAAATGGTAAATCGGCCTCCGGAATTAAAGGAGGTTCCTTATGAGGTTGTCGTTGAAAAGGAAGTCGTTGTTGAGAAAGAGGTGATTCGTGAGATAATAGTTGAAAAAGAAACATCTCCGGAAGAAAAGGCACCTCTAATAAAGCAGATTTGTAAAGTAGAAGGACAACTATATAGTTTACGTCATGGAGTTGTTTTTGATGCCCAGAATAGAGTTCTTAATTGTAATGGCAAGAAAATGTCTTTGTCCCCCCCAGCAATGTCAGATTCTAAAGCTTTTTTTAGATGCTCCCGATTATACGGTGACTGATGAGGATATCATTAAGTTTATTTGGAAAGGTCAATCGAACGTTCAGATAAATATGTTTTGTTCTGCCGGAAACAAATTAGGGAAGAGATTAGAGCAAACTGGTTGTGGTGTTTGTTTCAGGCGTTTTGGAAGCGATCGTTATCGTATGTTGTTCATAGATGACCTTGTTGACAATGATTTGACATGAATGGCAATAAATGGCAATAAAATTGATAGCAGTTTATCCAAAATCTCTTTTTACCTTTGCTGCCAGTTATTAACACTTATACTTTGAAACCATGAAAAACTATATGAAATTGATCTTTGGGCTTGGTTTAATAGCCTTGGTCGGGTATTGGCCTGCCGCGAAAACTCCTAAGAGAGTAAATTCCTTATTCTTGCAAAATGTAGAGGCGCTTGCCGGTAGTGAACACGTTACCAATTTAGGTTGCTTAGGTGACGGATCTGTAGATTGTCCTATTAACCATATCAAAGTAGAATATGTGGTTCAAGGATTTAGTCTTGGGGAGTGAGTGCTCTTTTATATAAATCTTATCACACTAGAATCATTCATTGCATTATTAACTTGGGTTAGAAAGGGAGTGGAACGATCTACGTTCGAGAAAAGTCTTAGAATCGTCCACTCCCGGATAACCCTTAAAAAAGGAGGTTGCCCGGCACGAAGATAGCGAAAAATTCATTGGAATGAGTAAATGTAGCATATACTTTTTCTACGGAGGAGGTGGCTCCCCGAAAGAGAGACACGACAAACAAAAGAATTACTAACCTCGTAAAAAATATGTAAGTTATGAGTAAGAAGATTTTTGCGGCCCTGATAGTCGCTGTAGTTGCAACTTTTGCAGGCTACAATATATATCAGTCACAGAGAGCAGAAATGTCGATATCGGATTTGGCAATGGCTAATGTAGAAGCGTTGGCTAGAGATGAGGCTAACAGTAATGGCAATACGGGTCCAAGTGAATTGTACGATTGTCCATGGTTATTCACTGGTGACGGAACACATTGTAAATGTGAAAATACGGCTTCATGTACAGCGGTCCTTTGTGATTAATATACATATAGGCTGTAGCTAAGATGCTGCAGCCTTATTATTAATTTTAGTAAGTTGAAATGATTTGTATGTTTTATAGAATATTAGCAATTTGTGCCTTTGCTATGACCTTATTGGGTTGTGGACATAAAGAAAAAGTAAGTGTGTTTGTGACGAATGATATGAAAGACTCCTGTTTGGTCAGTTCTCTTTCTAATACTCTTGATATGAATTCTTATGTAGATTCTCTTTCTTTTATTTCATTAGATGATTCAGATGCGAACTCATTTATAAAAGATATAAATAAGTGTATAATAAAAAATGATCGTATCTATCTTTTAGACTTTTTTGGAACAGAGTCTGTTAAGGTCTTTGACTTATCTGGAAAGTTTCTTTTTATGGTAGGAGCCAAGGGCGGAGGCCCTGGAGAGTTTTTTCGTACTTTCGATTTTGATGTCAATGATAATGGGATTTACCTTTTAGATGTCCGAAATAGAAAAATCATAGAATATGCTTTAGATAATTCCTTTAGAGAAGAATATCGTTATGATGGTAAACTGTCTGGAATCAATAGCTTTTTCGTAACTAATCAATCTAATTTCGTACTTGGAATGGATAAGGAAATATATGATGATGCCAAAGTTCTATTAGTAAATCAGGAATTTGAGATTATCCAACATATACTTCCTTTTAATGAGAAAGATACTCAAGGGCAATTGAAGATTGGTAGTTTTAGAAGGTGTGGCGATAATATTGTTTTTTACTATCCTGTTTCAGATGATATTTATCTGTTCGAAGAGTCTGGTAAATTGGGTAAAAAATATACGATTCCTTTGAATGATCAGCCTATATCAGATGACATTAGAAGTGATTATAAAAAAATAGTCGCAGAAAGAAAATTAGGTGGGTTTAACTATTTTCATGAGCCTATTTATTATAATGGGAGCTTATTTCTTACTACTATGTTTTATGGTTCTTCCAAAGCGCTGTTTTGTTTAGATATTGTAAATCAGAAGTACGTTATAAAGAGTTATGAAGGAATAATGGATTTATTTAAGAAGTTATCGATTCATGATTTTAATTTTCCTGTATATGTAGATAATAACCAAATTGTATGTTCTATGAATCAAATGATTTATGAGAAGATGAAGGAGAAAGAGATGATAGACCCTGCGTATATAACAATGTTAAAAGAAGGTGGGACTTTATTACTTGTTTATCATTTAAAAAATGATAAAACTCATGAATGACAAAGTTTACATTTTAATATTAAGTTGTGCTCTATTTATTTCTTGTGGCAATAGGTCTTTACCTTCAAAGAATCAACAAGAATTATCAAGAATAGTCAATGAATTGATTGGAAAACATATTGTATTTCCTGAGGCGATGTATGATGATAGGGCTATTGATTCATTGTTGAAGATGGATTATAAACTGGTCGTTTATACCGATTCTGTCGGATGTACAGAGTGTCATTTATCATTAGGAGAGTGGTCAGTGAAGATTAGAGAGATGAAAGTAATAAATAAAAATTTATCTTTTATATTTGTTGTAAACAACTCAAGTGAACTTGTTATTAGAAGTTTATTGAATAAGAATCGATTTGATTATCCGGTGTTTATTGATCACAATAATTCTTTTTATAAGTTGAATTCTTTAAAAAAAGATCATCGATTTCAAGTCTTTTTATTGGATAGAGAAAATAATATATTGCTTATAGGAGATCCGATACGAAATGACGCAATATGGGAGTTATATAAGAAAACGTTGAATGACGAGAAGAGTGTTCCATTTAAGCGATATAGTAATAGGGAGATTGTTGTTAGTGCTACTACCATTAATTTGGGTGAGTTCTCTTCCGAACAATCTCAATCTTGTATTTTTACTTTATATAATACAGGTGAAAATATGCTTGTTATTGATGATGTGGTTACCTCTTGTGGGTGTACTTCCGTGGAGTATTCAAAAGAACCGATTTCACCAGGGAAGTCTTTGGATATCATTGTAACTTATAAAGCGGATCATCCGGAGCACTTTAATAAAACTATTACGGTATACTGTAACTCTTCCGCGTCTCCATTGCGATTAAAGATAATGGGGAATGCTAAATAGTTTGAAATGAAGAGTTAATTGAATATATTTGTTGAACTGTAAATTTGATTATTATGAGGAAAAAACTTGTTTTAAGTGTGATGGGTGTTCTATTGATTTTAGGTACTGTTACAAATGTAATGTTTACAAGAGCGGAGAAGTCTTCTGATAGAACCTGGTTGGCTTCTATTGAAGCTTTAGAAGCTTTGGCTGAAGATGAAATAGGGGGCAGGCCGGGTGGATGTGGAACTGCGGTTTATTTTTATGATTGTTATGGAGCACAAATTGCAGAAAATGATTTTACGAGATCAATACCTTGTCAATAAAAAGATTGCTTGGTACCGTATAGTATCGGTTTTATTGTTTCTCTGTGCTTTTTCTTCTTGTTCTTTGGTGGAGAAACAGAATGCTCCCTCAAAGAAGGAAATGTATATAGCTGATCTGGATAGTGCCATTCAGAAAGATTGGTATTTGTATTCTGATGTGTTTAAATCTGTAAGAGTGATTCCTTTGGCAAGGGATAAATCTGTGTTGCTGGGAGACGTTAATAAAATGCAGGTTTATGAAGGTCATTATATTGTACTTGATGAAGAGATAGCACGTGGAGTATATCTTTTCGATTCTAAAGGTCGGTTTATCCGTAAGATAGGTGATGTGGGCAGTGGACCGGGAGAATATTCTAAGCCGACAGATTTTACGATTGATACAAAAAAAGGGGAAATATATATATTCGATTATAATCAAAAAAAGATATTTAAGTATGATATTGCTTCGGGAAAGTATTTAGGAGTTTGCAATGTTGAACATCGATTGAATCGGATGTTTTTCTCAAAGGGGTGCTTGTACGCAAATATTGATTATCAGTTGGAAGATGAACCTGGACAAGAGCATTACCTATTACAAAGAATCGACTTTGATAATGAAGATAATGTAGAAATGTTTTTTAAAGTAGCTGATTACAAAAAGGGTTGGGACGGGATAGCTCTTCAAGGGAATATGTTTTTTAATTTAGGAACTGAGTCTGCTCTTTTTGTTCAGGACTTTATGGATACGATTATCTATGTGAATGGGGATCAGGTTATTCCTTATATGGTAGTGAAGAGTCAGGATTGGGTGTGTAAAACAGATTTAGAAATACTTGGGACTACTGATAATCCTTCGGTCAAAGGATTGGGCATGATGAAGCTGATTCAGCATTTAGGGGCACAAAGAAGGGCCTATAATCTATCTGATGTGTTTGTGAATGACTCTGTTATTGGTTTTTCGTATATGCAAGGAATGATGGGGGCGGATGCGTTGTATGATAAGAGCACGGGTGAAACTATGGTGTTTGATCGCTCTAAAGATGATATGTTGTTCGGAGAGCAACCATCACACAGGCAGATACCTACTTTTTTGTGTGCGAGTGATAAAGGTATTTTCTATTCTCTTAAACCCAGTCATTTGCCTGAGATGAAGTATTTTATCTCTCAAGGCCTTGTGAAGAATGAAGTGATTGGGAAAAATGATTTGGATTCTTTGGATGGTGATGCAAATCCGGTGTTATTGTATTATGAATATAAAGATTAAGATAGTATTAATAGGATTGGTTATCAGTAACTTCTTTCTTGTATGGATTGTTGTAGCGATACTTTGAAAAAAGGTACAATTAGTATATTGTTTTCTTTTTATCCTCTTAAGGACCACCTTGAGTTGACACAATGCTATTTAGAGTTTATTGCTAAAAAGATAGAATGAAAAGGAGTGGAATATTTATAGCGATCGGTTTGTTTTGCCTTGTTTCCTCATGTGGGGATCGGGACAGGCAAGTGGAGGAAGCCTTATCCCTTTCGGGCAATAACCGTAATGAACTTGAAGCGGTGCTGAAGCATTATGAAGGAGATGGCCGGAAGCTGGAGGCGGCACGCTTCTTGATTGGCAATATGCCCGGAAGTTATGGAGCTAATCCGATAGTAGAGCAGGATTGTTCTGCTTTTTACGAGGCTTATGATTCATTGGGACAAAAGTATGGCTATCGGGTAGGAACGGAATGGGGAAAACAGGTAGATAGTCTTTGGCAAAATTTTAGTAATCGACATCGGGTGAGACAGGAGCTTAACTATGATATTACCCGCATGAAGGCGGAAGATTTAATCCGGGAAATTGATCTGGCATTTCGGGCATGGGTGGAGAATGTGCATTCAAGAAACTGTTCGTTTGAAGACTTTTGTGAGTATATACTGCCCTATAGGCGACAGAATGGCTTATTGATTGACAATGCACGCCGGGAGTTCAACAAACGGCATCAGGGAAAGTATTTTGTGAAAGAGGGAAAGGATTGGCAACAAGAGATCGATTCGTTGTTATATGAATATAAGTATCTGACTCATTCCGGTTTTTGGGGGACGAAGATTCCGATATGGAATGCGGCGACTTTTGAGAAGATGCGTCATGGGTTATGTGCACAGCGCTGTTGGTATAACTCTTTGTTATTATCATCGTTGGGGATGCCGGTTGCCATTGACTTTGTTCCGGCATGGGGAAACCGAAATAATTCGCATACCTGGAATGTGGTGCTAATAGGCGGGGAATCGCATGCTTTTGAGGCGTTTTGGGATAATGATCGCTGGAAATATAAGCGGATTTATAATAACCGGGATGATGATGAGCTTTGGGGAAGATTCCGCCTTCCGAAGGTATACAGATATACCTACTCAAATCATATTGAAGGACCCTTGGCAGATGTAGAGGTGGATAAAGCTGATATTCCGGAGCTATTTCGTAGTGTGAAAAAGGTGGATGTTTCTTCGGAGTATTTTGAAACGGCCGATGTAACGGTGGAGTTGACAGGTGAGGCGCCTCAAGGGGTGAAATATGCTTATTTGGCTGTGTTCGGATATCAGGACTGGCATCCTGTGCAGTGGGGAAAGGTAGAAAACGGGAGGGCTGTCTTTCGGGAAATGGGTAAGGACATGGTTTATTTACCCGTTTATTACAAGCGGGGGGGATTATTGCCCGCAGCAGAACCTTTCAGATTGCGGAATGACGGAACGATGAAGAAGCTGAGCGGAAATGAAGAAACAGAGGAGGTTGCCGTGAGGATGGTGACGGGAGCGCCGGCTTATGATCAGAATAGGGAATATCTGGGGTGTATGAAAGGAAGCCGGATAGTAGGATTACTTGATGGAAAATCAGAAGAAGAACTGTGCAGATGGACGGACTCGCTGGCTCTGCAGTCGGTTGTACGGAAGGTGTCCGCACGATTACCTTACCGCTTTGTAAGGTTATTATTACCGTCGGATAGCATTGCTTTGGGGGAGCTTTCTTTTTATACGGAAGAAGGACGGATCGGGAATGTGAGGATAATTACTCCGATGAGAGCTACCGGAAGGAATGAAGTGCCCGAGATGATAACCGATGGTTTGGGGGCGACGGGCTATAGAGGCAGGGTGGCAGAAAGGCTGGTAGATATAGATCTGGGAAAAGAGTATATGGTCAGTCATATTGGAATGACTTCTTACCTGAAAACACAGTTGTTCTGTCCGGATGAATTTGAGTTAAGATATTGGGATAATGGTTGGAAGACTGTGGAGCGTAAGCAAGCTGATCATAAAGGGTATCTTGTATTTGAGAGAGTGCCCCGGGGAGCATTGCTGATGTTGAAAAACTGTCGCTGGAAAGGAAAGACGGCAGAGCGTATATTTACTTATGAAAAAGGAGATGTGAAGTGGGAATGATTGCTATGAACGAACAGTTGCCTTGCCATTATTGTTAAACCTCCTTAAGGAAATGCCTATTCGTCACTTTTTATTTGTTATTTTGCACCAAATTCGGGTGGAGTGTGTCCTGACGTTTCGGGGTACACTTAAATATGCAGATAAAACCAATGAATAAACTCACTATAAATGCCTGTCCGCTATGTGGGGGCGCACATTTGAAACGTGCTATGACCTGTACGGATTTTTATGCTTCCGGTGAACAGTTTGACTTGTACACCTGCGAAGATTGCGGATTTACTTTTACGCAAGGAGTCCCGGTAGAGGCGGAAATAGGCAGATATTACGAAACACCTGATTATATTTCCCATTCGGACACGAAGAAAGGTGCCATGAATGCCATTTACCATCATGTACGTCAGTATATGCTTGGAAGAAAGGCGCGTTTGGTGATGAAAGAGTCTCATCGAAAAACCGGGAGGATACTGGATATCGGTACAGGTACCGGTTACTTTGCCCATACGATGCAGAATAGGGGATGGGAAGTAGAGGCCGTGGAGAAGAGCGGACAAGCCCGTAATTTTGCACGCGAACATTTCGGGCTGAATGTGAGGCCGGAGGCTGCATTGAAAGAATTAGTTCCGGGAACGTTCGATGTAATCACGTTGTGGCACGTCATGGAGCACTTGGAACATTTGGACGAAACGTGGGAATTGTTACGTGAACTGTTGACCGAGAAAGGGGTATTGATAGTGGCTGTGCCTAATTGCTCGTCGTATGATGCGATGAAATACGGGAAGTACTGGGCTGCTTATGATGTACCCCGTCATTTATGGCATTTTACGCCTGCCACGATTCAGCAGTTCGGGTCGAAGCACGGATTTATTCTGGCAGCCCGTCATCCGATGCCGTTCGATGCTTTCTATGTATCGATGCTGACGGAGAAACATAAAGGTAGTGCATACTCCTTTGTGAAAGGCATGTGGACCGGAACGGTGGCGTGGTTGAGTGCCCAGGCTAAAAAGGAACGGAGTAGTTCGATGATTTATGTATTCAGAAAGAAACGCTGATGAAGAGTAAAAGCAGAAATAACGCTGTGTCATATTTTGATATGCAGTTCATCACTTCCAGTATCAGTACCACGTTGGTATTGCTGTTACTGGGGCTTGTGGTGTTCTTTGTATTGGCGGCCAATAATTTGTCTGTTTATGTGCGGGAAAATATTAATTTTTCCGTGCTTATCAGTGATGATATGAAGGAGACAGATATTCTGAAGCTTCAGAAACGGCTGAATAATGAACCTTTTGTGAAAGAAACAGAATATATCTCGAAAAAACAGGCATTGAAAGAGCAGACGGAAGCCATGGGGACCGATCCGCAAGAGTTTTTGGGGTATAACCCGTTTACGGCTTCAATAGAAATTAAATTGCATTCGGACTATGCGAACTCCGACAGTATTGCGAAAATAGAGAAATTGATTAAAAGAAATACCAATATACAGGATGTGCTTTATCAGAAAGACTTGATCGACGCGGTAAATGAAAATATCCGTAATATCAGTCTTGTTCTGCTGGCATTGGCCGTGATGTTGACATTTATCTCTTTTGCGCTGATTAATAATACAATCCGGCTGGCTATCTACTCGAAACGTTTCTTGATACATACGATGAAACTGGTGGGAGCGAGCTGGGGATTTATTCGTCGTCCGTTTTTGAAAAGGAATATATGGAGTGGGGTTCTGGCTGCTTTTATTGCAGATACGATCCTGATGGGGGCCGCTTACTGGCTGGTATCCTATGAGCCTGAATTGATTCGGGTAATTACGCCCGAAGTCATGTTACTGGTATCGGGCGCAGTATTGGTGTTCGGTGTGGTCATCACTTTCTTGTGTGCTTATCTTTCTATTAATAAATATCTGAGGATGAAAGCAAGTACGCTATATTATGTGTAATTCCGGATTTATAGATGTAAATAAATTAATGTAAATAACAATGGGTGATAAACAAAAATTTGCCTTCGATAAAACGAACTTCATTCTGCTTGCTATCGGCATGGCAGTGGTTATTCTGGGCTTTATCCTGATGACAGGGCCTTCATCGTCGGAAACGGTGTTTCAGGCGGACATTTTCAGTGTGAGAAGAATTAAGGTGGCTCCGGTGGTCTGTTTCCTGGGCTTTATTTTTATGATATATGGCGTGATGCGCAAACCCAAAACAAAAGAATAAAACAGGATGGAATGGTTTGAAGCACTGATCCTTGGATTGATTCAGGGACTGACTGAGTATTTACCGGTAAGCAGTAGCGGGCATTTGGCCATTGGTTCGGCTTTATTTGGTATAGAAGGAGAAGAAAATCTGGCATTTACCATTGTGGTGCATGTAGCCACTGTGTTCAGTACATTGGTGATTCTGTGGAAAGAGATAGACTGGATTTTCCGTGGTTTATTTAAGTTTGAGATGAACAGTGAAACACGCTATGTAATCAATATCTTGATTTCGATGATTCCTATTGGTATCGTCGGGGTGTTTTTTAAAGATGAAGTGGAGGCCATTTTTGGCTCGGGATTACTGATTGTTGGCTGCATGCTGTTGCTGACGGCTGCGTTACTGTCGTTTTCGTATTATGCAAAGCCACGCCAGAAAGAGAACATCTCGATGAAGGATGCATTTATCATTGGCCTGGCGCAGGCGTGTGCAGTATTACCGGGATTATCTCGTTCGGGCAGTACGATTGCAACCGGTTTGTTATTGGGGGATAATAAAGCGAAACTGGCACAATTTTCTTTCCTGATGGTGATGCCTCCTATATTGGGAGAGGCGCTGCTGGATGGTATGAAGATGATAAAAGGTGAGGCTATTGCGGGCGATATTCCTACTTTGTCATTGATAGTAGGTTTCATTGCGGCTTTTGTTTCAGGTTGCCTGGCTTGTAAGTGGATGATTAATATCGTGAAGAAAGGTAGGTTGATTTACTTTGCTATTTATTGTGCAATAGTTGGAGTGGTCACCATTGTCGTTTCACAATTGCAATAAATTGCGGATGAATTTTAAAGAAGGAGAAGTACTTTATTTTAATAAACCGTTGGGATGGACGTCTTTTAAAGTCGTGGGGCACGCCCGTTACCATATGTGCCGGCGGATGAAAGTGAAGAAATTAAAGGTTGGACATGCAGGTACACTCGATCCCTTGGCAACAGGGGTGATGATTGTCTGTACAGGCAAGGCTACCAAGAGAATAGAGGAGTTTCAGTATCATACGAAAGAGTATGTGGCTACCATACAGTTGGGCGCTACTACTCCGTCTTACGATCTGGAACATGAAATAGATGCTACATACCCTACGGAGCATATTACCCGTGAGTTGGTGGAAAAGACGTTGAAAACGTTTGTTGGCGAGATACAGCAGATACCTCCCGCTTTCTCGGCTTGTAAGGTAGATGGTGCACGCGCTTACGATTTGGCCCGTAAAGGCCAGGAAGTGGAGTTGAAACCGAAATTGCTGGTGATTGATGAGATAGAGTTGTTGGAGTGTAATTTACCGGAAATTAAAATACGGGTGGTTTGCAGCAAGGGGACTTACATTCGTGCATTGGCACGTGACATCGGAGAGGCTTTGCAAAGCGGGGCGCACTTGACCGGGCTGATACGTACCCGTGTGGGAGACGTCAAGTTAGAGCAGTGTCTGGATCCGGCAAAGTTCGCGGAATGGATAGATCAGCAAGATGTTGAGATATCTGATTGAAGTAAAAGAAATAGAAAATAAAATAATTAATAAACGCACATTATTATCATGAAACTGTCGCAATTTAAATTTAAGTTACCCGAAGAAAAGATTGCTTTGCACCCTACAAAGTACAGAGACGAGTCGCGCTTGATGGTACTCCACAAGCGTACGGGAGAGATTGAGCACAAGATGTTTAAAGACATCCTGAATTATTTTGATGATAAAGACGTGTTTGTATTCAACGATACCAAGGTGTTTCCTGCACGCTTATACGGAAATAAGGAAAAAACAGGTGCGCGTATCGAAGTGTTCTTGTTGCGCGAGTTGAACGAGGAATTGCGTTTGTGGGATGTATTGGTAGATCCGGCACGTAAAATCCGTATCGGCAATAAGCTTTACTTTGGGGATGATGACTCAATGGTTGCTGAAGTAATTGATAATACTACTTCACGTGGGCGTACGCTTCGTTTTCTGTATGACGGACCTCATGATGAATTTAAAAAAGCATTGTATGCATTAGGAGAGACTCCATTGCCACATACGATTCTGAACCGTCCGGTTGAAGAGGAGGATGCAGAACGTTTCCAGTCTATCTTCGCTAAAAACGAAGGGGCTGTGACAGCACCGACTGCAAGTCTGCACTTCAGCCGTGAGCTGATGAAACGTATGGAAATTAAGGGAATAGACTTTGCATATATCACATTGCATGCAGGACTCGGAAATTTCCGTGATATCGATGTGGAAGACCTGACAAAGCATAAAATGGACTCTGAGCAGATGTTTGTGACGGAGGAGGCTGTCAAGATAGTGAATCGTGCTAAAGATCTGGGTAAGAATGTATGTGCTGTGGGAACAACTGTAATGCGTGCTATTGAAAGTACGGTAAGTACAGACGGACATTTGAAGGAATACGAAGGATGGACGAACAAGTTTATCTTCCCTCCATACGACTTTACTGTGGCAAATGCCATGGTATCAAACTTCCATATGCCGCTTTCTACGTTATTGATGATTGTGGCTGCTTTTGGTGGCTACGATCAGGTGATGGATGCATATCACATAGCGTTGAAGGAGGGTTACCGCTTTGGTACTTATGGAGATGCGATGCTGATTTTGGATAAGTGATGAAAGTATATTTGGGATTAGGTACCAACTTGGGTGATAAGGAGCTAAATCTTCGTGTTGCCCTACAAAAAATAGAGGAGCGGATAGGGAAAATCATTTCTCTTTCCGCTTTTTATGCTACTGCTCCCTGGGGATTTCAGTCGGAAAACAACTTTCTGAATGCTGCGGTGGGAGTGGAGACAGTATTGTCCCCTGTCGGGATACTGGAAAGTACTCAACGGATAGAGCAGGAAATAGGGCGTTTGCATAAATCACGGGACGGTGTGTATAGTGACCGCCTGATTGACATTGATCTTTTGCTCTATGGCGATAAGATACTACAGGATGAAAGGCTTATAGTGCCTCATCCGTTGATGACCGACCGTAAGTTTGTTCTGGAACCCCTTGCCGAGATTGCACCGGACGTTGTTCATCCGGTGTTTCATAAGACGATTAAAGAGCTATTTCTGGCTCTTTCGTGATTTGCGAACCATCAGGTGTCGGGGAAGGTAGGCTACGCAGCCGATCAGTACGGCATACAGTATGCGCAAATCGTCGAAGGGCTGGTGATTCAGATGACAGATTAAGGCGTAAATACCCACTGTGACAGCAATATACACCAATAATGTAAAAGCGGTTTTTAGTTTATTTTTCATAAGGTAGTCTGTTAATACGAAGCAAAAGTAGCAATAAATCCAAAATATTATCTACCTTTGTCCCTGAAATGAAATGTGGAAAGATTTGAGTAGCTTGCAACCACAGAAAAAAATGCTAAAACAACATTCCCTTCTGTATGCGTTTTCTACTCTTTTTTGAATCTTTACCCTCATTCATAATTTATAATTCATAATTCATAATTTTATTATGGGATATTTATTCACATCCGAATCGGTGTCTGAAGGACACCCCGATAAAGTGGCCGATCAAATATCGGACGCTGTGCTTGACAAACTGTTGGCTTATGATCCCAGTTCGAAAGTAGCTTGCGAAACCTTAGTAACTACCGGACAGGTGGTGCTTGCGGGAGAAGTGAAAACAGGTGCTTATGTTGATTTGCAACTGATTGCACGTGAAGTGATCCAAAAGATTGGTTACACGAAAGGCGAATACATGTTCGAAAGTAATTCGTGCGGTGTACTTTCTGCCATTCATGAACAAAGTGCGGACATTAACCGTGGTGTAGAACGCGAAGACCCGATGAACCAGGGAGCAGGCGACCAGGGTATGATGTTTGGTTATGCAACCAACGAAACAGAAAACTATATGCCGTTGTCTCTTGACCTGGCACATAGAATACTTCTTGTGTTGGCCGATATCCGCCGCGAAGGTAAAGAAATGACTTATCTTCGTCCGGATGCAAAGAGCCAGGTAACCATTGAATATGATGATAACGGTACTCCGGTACGCATTGATACGATTGTTGTTTCAACACAGCATGATGAATTTATATTACCGGCTGATGATTCTGCTGCTGCCCAACTGAAGGCTGATGAAGAGATGTTGGCAGTGATCCGGAAAGATGTGATTGAGGTGCTGATGCCTCGTGTCATTGCTTCTATTAATCATCCGAAGGTTCTTGCTTTGTTCAACGACCATATTATCTATCATGTGAATCCGACCGGTAAGTTTGTGATCGGTGGCCCTCATGGAGATACAGGACTCACCGGACGTAAGATCATTGTGGACACTTATGGTGGAAAGGGAGCTCATGGTGGCGGTGCTTTCTCCGGTAAAGATCCAAGCAAAGTAGATCGTAGTGCTGCTTATGCTGCCCGTCATATTGCTAAGAATCTTGTTGCTGCCGGCGTTGCCGACGAAATGCTGGTACAGGTTTCTTACGCTATCGGTGTGGCTCGTCCTATTAATATTTATGTAAATACATACGGACGCAGTAACGTGAAGATGAGTGATGGAGAGATCGCCAAAAAGATCGATGAACTGTTTGACCTTCGTCCGAAGGCTATTGAAGACCGCCTGAAACTGCGTTATCCGATTTATAGTGAAACTGCTGCTTACGGGCATATGGGGCGTGAACCTCAGATGGTGACTAAGCATTTTCAATCTCGTTATGAAGGCGACCGGACTATGGAAGTGGAACTGTTTACATGGGAAAAACTTGACTATGTGGACAAAGTAAAAGCCGCTTTCGGTTTGTAATCAGCGTAGCTTTACAGCTATTTATTATAGAAGGCTGCACTTGTTTTTAACCCGATATGGGGAGAAAACAAGGCAGCCTTCTTCTTTTCTCCTTGAAATTTGGTACTTTTGCAGCGTGTTGAACTAAACCCATGCAAGAAATGAACCAAATAACTTCCGTATGCGTATATTGCGCTTCAAGTACAAAAATAGACCAGACTTATTTTGATGCAGCCATGAAATTAGGGCATCTGTTGGCAAACCGGCATATCCGTTTGATAAATGGAGCGGGGAATATAGGATTGATGCGTTCGGTAGCTGATGCAGTATTGCAGAATGGGGGAGAAGTGACCGGAGTAATTCCTCATTTTATGGTAGACCAGGGATGGCATCACACGGGATTGACAGAGCTTATCGAGGTAGAAAGTATGCACGAGCGTAAGAGGTTGATGGCTGAAAAGAGTGATGCCGTGATTGCACTGCCCGGAGGATGCGGAACTTTGGAAGAGCTGCTTGAGATTATTACCTGGAAACAGTTGGGGTTGTATCTTAACCCGATCGTGATATTAAACACTAATGGTTTCTTTGACCCGTTGCTGGAGATGCTTGAAAATGCTATAGAAGGTAATTTCATGAGGAAACAGCATGGAGATATCTGGCATGTGGCACATACTCCGGAGGAGGCTGTAGAGTTGGTTTATTCCATACCGGTGTGGGATGGTTCTATTCGTAAGTTTGCCGCTATATGATTTTTGTCCAGGACTCTCTTGGCGCACAGGAGGCAGATACTGTGCAGCATGTAATTAGTGCAGCCGGTGCTCCCCAGGATACGTTGGGTAGCCGGGTGGATTTACAGGCGGTAAGTGAGACCGTGACCGGGGCGGAGGGTATGCCGATTCCTTATTCTCCAAGAACTGACGATGGGTTGGCTATGATACTGTTGGGATGCTTTTTTGTTTCTGCGTATGTGTTGGCACGCAGCAAGAAGTTTCTGTTGCAACAGGTGAAAGATTTTATGTTACATCGTGAAAGAACGAGCATTTTCGCTTCTTCTACGGCGGCTGACATGCGCTATTTGCTATTACTTATCGTGCAGACTTGCGTTCTTGGAGGTGTTTGTATTTTTAACTATTTTAATGATGTCAGGCCTGCATTGATGGAGCGTGTTTCGCCGCATATACTTTTGGGAGTTTATGTGGCTGTTTGTTTACTCTATCTTTTGTTTAAATGGATTTTATATTCGTTTTTGGGATGGGTGTTTTTTGACAAAAGCAAAACCGATATATGGCTGGAGTCTTATTCTACGCTGATTTATTACCTTGGATTCGCTTTATTTCCGTTTGTTTTGTTTCTGGTCTATTTTGATTTGAATGTCACCTTTTTAGTTTCAATTGGTTGCGTTTTGGTAATTTTTACTAAAATATTGATGTTTTACAAGTGGTTAAAGCTTTTTTCCTGTAATATTTATGGGGTTTTCCTTTTAATTTTATACTTTTGTGCCCTTGAAATCGTACCTTGTCTGATAGTGTATCAAGGTATGATTCAGCTAAATAATGTTTTGATAATAAATTTTTAGGACGTTGAAAATTAAGAAAGTATTAGTGTCGCAGCCAAAGCCTGCTTCAGAGAAATCTCCTTATTACGACATTGCTGAAAAGTATGGTGTAAAAATAGATTTCCGCCCCTTTATCAAGGTTGAGAGCGTCTCTGCGAAAGAATTCAGACAACAGAAAGTATCTATTTTAGATCATACGGCTGTTATATTTACATCGCGTCATGCGATTGATCATTTCTTCCATCTTTGTACGGAGTTGCGTGTGACGATCCCTGAGACGATGAAGTATTTCTGTGTAACAGAAGCTGTTGCTCTTTATATTCAGAAGTATGTGCAGTATCGTAAGCGTAAGATCTTCTTTGGTGCTACGGGTAAGATCGAGGATCTGATTCCTTCGATTGTGAAACATAAAACAGAAAAGTATCTCGTCCCGATGTCGGATGTACACAACGATGACGTGAGGGATCTGCTGGATAAAAATAACATCCAGCATACGGAATGCGTAATGTATCGCACTGTTAGCAATGACTTTATGGAGGGAGAGGAGTTTGATTATGATATGTTGGTATTCTTTAGTCCTGCCGGAGTATCTTCGCTGAAGAAGAACTTCCCTGATTTTGATCAGAAGGACATTAAGATCGGAACATTCGGATCGACTACAGCACAAGCTGTTCGTGATGCCGGACTCCGTCTTGATCTTGAAGCACCTAACGTGAAAGCTCCTTCAATGACGGCTGCCCTCGATTTGTTTATTAAGGAAAACAATAAAGGAAAATAAATGAAACGGTAAACAATAAATGGTGAACGATGAACAAGCTAAGTTATCTGTCCGTTGTTTACTGTTTATTGTTTACCGTTTGTTATTATTATGGCAAATACCCTGTGCAAAGCCGAAAGGCTGAATAGTAAGATTCTGATTGAGAAGATGTTTGCGGGCGGCTCAAAGTCGTTTTCCATCTTTCCGTTGCGTGTGGTGTATATGCCTGTTGAAAATCAAGATGTTCAGGCATCTATTTTACTGAGCGTTTCGAAAAAACGATTTAAACGTGCAGTAAAAAGAAATCGGGTGAAACGCCAGTTGCGTGAGGCTTACCGGATGCATAAACATCAACTTTTGCAGATTCTTACTGATAAGCAGCAACAGTTGGCTATTGCCTTTATCTATCTTTCGGACGAATTAACGTCCTCGGCCGAAATAGAGGAAAAGATGAAGATTCTACTGGCTCGTATTAGTGAGAAACTGGTATGAAACGCCTGTTGTCATATATATTGTTGCTTCCTATCTACTTTTACAGAGCATGCATTTCGCCCATGACTCCTCCTTCATGTCGTTTCACTCCTACTTGTTCGCAATACGCTATTGAAGCGATTAAGAAACATGGCCCTTTTAAGGGACTTTATCTTGCTGTCAGACGAATTCTCCGTTGTCATCCTTGGGGTGGATCAGGATACGATCCGGTTCCTTAATAGTCTATGGATATTCTCGATATACATACACATCGGATGCCTGTTGAACTTGGACAGGCGATACAAAATTGTCAGCCCGCAGAGTTTGATCCGTTGGCCGGTGCTTATTATTCTGTCGGAATTCATCCGTGGTATCTGACTCGTGAAAACCTTGACCGGCAGTGGGAGATGTTGCTTGCAGCGATACAGTGTCCCCAGGTTCTGGCAATAGGTGAAGCCGGTCTTGACAAATTGGTTCGGACAGACTATATGTTGCAACAGGAAGTATTTGAGAAACAGGCTATGCTTGCACACGAAATGAAATATCCGTTGGTGATTCATGCAGTGCGTTCGGCGAACGAAATTATCTGCCTGAGGAAAAAAATGAAACCCTCTAATCCCTGGATTATACATGGGTTCCGTGGAAAGAAAGAACTGGCTTTGCAGTACATCCGGGAAGGGATCTATGTTTCATTGGGTGAGAAATATCAAGAGGAAGTGCTTTGGGGCATTCCCTTGGAATATTTATTTCTGGAAACGGATGAAAGTATGATAGATATTCATTGCCTTTATGAACGTGCTGCTTTGCTATTGGAGATACCTCTTTGCAAACTTATGCAACAAGTGCGTCAAAACATTAATAACGTCTTTTTTAGGCAATAAGAGTTGCTTGTTACGATAAAGAGTCGTACTTTTGCCCTAATTAAACTTTAAAACTTATTATCATTCGATGAATTTTGTAGAAGAACTAAGATGGCGTGGAATGGTGCATGACATGATGCCCGGCACAGAAGAGTTATTGGCTAAAGAACAGGTGACTGCTTATGTGGGTATTGACCCGACAGCCGATTCATTGCATATCGGACACTTATGTGGTGTGATGATATTGCGTCACTTCCAGCGTTGTGGTCATAAACCATTGGCTTTGATTGGTGGTGCGACCGGTATGATTGGCGATCCTTCGGGTAAATCGGCCGAACGCAATCTGCTGGATGAGGAAACACTGCGTCACAATCAGGCTTGTATCAAAAAGCAACTGGCTAAGTTTTTGGACTTCGAATCTGATGCTCCTAACAGAGCTGAACTAGTGAACAACTATGATTGGATGAAGGAGTTCACTTTCCTGGATTTTGCCCGCGAAGTAGGTAAGCATATTACTGTGAACTACATGATGGCTAAGGAATCGGTAAAGAAACGTCTGAACGGTGAAGCCCGTGACGGATTGTCGTTTACTGAGTTTACCTATCAGTTGTTGCAAGGTTATGACTTTCTTCATCTCTACGAAACCAAAGGATGTAAACTGCAGATGGGAGGCTCTGATCAGTGGGGAAATATCACTACCGGTACTGAACTGATTCGTCGTACTAACGGTGGTGAGGCTTATGCATTGACTTGTCCGTTAATCACCAAAGCTGACGGTGGAAAATTTGGTAAGACCGAATCGGGTAATATCTGGTTGGACCCTCGTTATACTTCTCCTTACAAGTTCTATCAGTTCTGGCTCAATGTGAGTGATGCCGATGCTGAGCGCTATATTAAGATATTTACTTCACTCGATAAGGCCGAAATCGACGGACTGGTTGCCGAACATAATGAAGCTCCGCATTTGCGGGTGCTCCAGAAACGTCTGGCAAAGGAAGTAACTGTGATGGTTCACTCTGAAGAGGATTACAATGCTGCAGTAGACGCATCCAATATCTTATTTGGTAATGCTACTTCCGATGCGTTGAAAAAGCTGGATGAAGATACATTGTTGGCTGTGTTCGAAGGTGTTCCTCAATTTGAGATCTCACGTGATGCGTTGGTAGAGGGAGTGAAAGCGGTTGATTTGTTTGTCGACAATGCCGCTGTATTTGCTTCAAAAGGTGAAATGCGTAAATTGGTTCAAGGTGGCGGTGTCTCTTTGAATAAAGAGAAGCTGGCTGCTTTTGATCAGGTGATTACTACTGCCGACTTGCTTGATGAAAAGTATCTGTTGGTTCAGCGCGGTAAGAAAAACTATTATTTGATTATTGCAAAATAAAGAACTTCTTTCTCCACCGTCTTGTGTCAGACGATGGAAGAAGTGAAGTTTCGATATAAATAAAAAGGATGGATTCTTAGAATCCATCCTTTTTATTTATAGAGTGGATAGGTTAATGCTTTTTCCCTTTGCCTGCCGGGAGTTCTTTCAGCAATTCTTCTACCGCTGTTTTCAATTGTGTATCTTCCCCTTTGACGATTGTTTCCGGTGAGTTGGCTACTTTAATATCCGGTTCCAACTGTGTGTTTTCCAGATAGCTCCCATCCGGAAGTCGATAGCCTATGACAGGAATACCGAATACCAGAGACGGGTCTTGCAGACGTTCCCAAGAAACGCTGGTCATGGTTCCCGGTACGGGCATACCCACCAATTTACCTAGTTTCTGATGGCTGTATACCCATGGTGTGCCATGTGCATTCGAGTAATTGGCTTCACACGTTAGCATGATAGACGGCTTGTTCCATCGGCGGCTGGGCATATCGCAAGCTTCGCGTCCGCGGACGACTTGGGTGAAATACTTTTTACCACTGAACAATACTTCAATATCTTCGTGAAGGCGGCCGCCGCCATTGAAACGGGTGTCGATAACGATTCCTTCGCGATTATTGTATTTTCCTAAAATATCTGAGTAGACGGAACGGAAACTGTCATCACCCATCGATTGTATATGTACATATCCCAGACGTCCGTCAGACCATTTATCTACATCGGCCGCGCGTTGTTTCACCCAACGTTTGTAGAGCAGATTATTGACTATTCCGTTGCCGATCGGGATAACTACTTCTTCCCACCGTTCACCGCTTTGCGGATTGTATAATGAAACGAGTGTCTTTTTGTTTGCTTTGTCGTTCAATAACGTATGATAGTCTGTTTCAGGGGTTATTTCCTGTCCGTTGATTTTTTCAATGATAGTTCCGGCTTTTACTTTCGAGCGGGCGTGATCGAAAGGGCCCTTCTCAATCACTTCCATGATCGATGCGCCTTTTCCTTTATAATTCCAATCTGTAAGTACCCCCAGACTGGCTGTGGCATCTCCCGGTATAGATGGAGAGAAACGCCCGCCGGTATGTGATACATTCAGTTCTCCCAGCCATTCGCTGAGTAATTCGGCAAAGTCATAGTTATTATTGATGTGTGCCAAAAATTTACGATAAGCAGCAGACATGGTATCCCAGTTTACTCCGTGCATGTTGGTGTTGTAGAAACGTTTCTGTTGTTGCTTATATACGTGGTCGAACATATATTCTCGTTCAGCAGCCAGATCCATTTTCATCTCTGCCTTATAGTTGATCGGCTTCAGGGTTTCTCCGCTGAGGTCCATCTTTTGCATGGCATTACCTCCCAGGACAAACAGGGATTTTCCATCTTTGTCCATATCCATAGAAGCCCATCCGGCATTCATTTTATGAAGCAGTTTGGTCTCTTTTTTACGGAGATCCATTTTCCATAGATCAAATCCGCCCTCGAATGCTGACAGATAGTAGAGAGTTTCGCCGTCTTTTGAGATAATAGTACTGCCCAGGTTCGAAGAGTTGGGAGTGAGGCGTATGATGCGATCCTCAAGGCCATTCAGTTCTACTAGGATATTTTTGATCTCATCTTTCTTCTCAGTATCTGTTTGGGGATCCTTCTTCTTATCTTTTTTCGGGTCAATTGAGGCTTTTTCTTTGTCTTTCTGTTGTTCCTTTTCCAGTTCTTTTTGCAATTCATAATCTTCTTTGCTCAGGCGGAACTTGTCGAAAGCATCTTGATTGAGAAATACCAGCATGGCATCATTCTGTGAACCCCAGGAAGCATGTGCACGCATACCATATCGTTCGGTTGTGAACAAAATGGCATTGCCGTCCAGTACCCAACGGGGAGATCCGCTCATGTAACCGCTGTTGGTCAGGTTGGTAATCGGACTGTCCCCCTTTGCACTTACCAATCCTATATCCGAGTAAGGATCGTGTCGGTTGCCGATAAATTCGAGGGTGAACCATTTGCCGTCAGGTGACCATTGATAGTCGAAGTTTCCATCTGTGCTGAACCAGGTGGAACCATCGGTGATCTGACGAACTTTTTTCGTATCCAAATTGATTACCATCAAACGGTTACGCTCCTCTATAAATGCCAGCTCTTTACCGTCCGGTGAGAACTGCGGATAGGCCCGTTCCACGGTTGCGGATGGTAACAGCACCTCTTCTTCGATGATGGTGGCATTGGGGAAATTAGCTTCTTCCTTACGGGCTATTTTAGCAAGAAAAAGTTGCCAGTTGCCGTTACGCTCACTTGCGTAAGCCAGTGTACGATTGTCCGGAGCAAATGTTAACCCGGCTTCGCGTGCGGGTGTATGGGTGATTTGCTTTGTAGTTGCATAATCAGTTGAGGTTACAAATACTTCTCCCCGTACGATAAATGCAATTTGCTTCCCATCCGGTGATACAGTCCCTGATGTTGCCCCGTTTGTAAAAGTCAGGTCTGCTATTTTGTCCTGATCATCACGGACAATATCTATGTTTATTTTCTGTGGAGTGGCATTATCCTTTTGGGTATATATTTCTCCGTCGTATGCGTAGCATAGCGTTCCGCCGTGACTCATTGACAGGAAACGTACCGGGTGTGTTTTGAACGATGTTACTGCTTTCAGGTCTTGTGCGTTGTCCAATGGAAAACTATAAACATTAAATGACCCTTTCCGTTCGCTTAAAAGATATACGCTTTTTCCGTCCGGTGAAAGTACGGGATTGCGGTCTTCTCCGGCATGATTGGTCAGGTTGGTATGTTTTCCTGTTTTAGTGTCGTACAGCCAAATGTCGCGGGTGATGGACGAAGTGTGGTGTTTCCGCCATTCATCTTCAAAACCTTTACGATCCTGATAGAGAAAGAACTCTCCTGATGGCGCATAACAAACGGCTTCGGCCGGAGTACCCAGTACCTGCTCCGTACGTCCTCCGTTCACGGGAACCTTGTATAGTTCTGTCATGGCTGTTGTCGGGAACAAAGCACTTTGTGACGGATCCTGGATGGATGCTGAAAAGAGAATGTATTTTCCATCCGGTGTAAAAGCCGAAGGCAGTTCGGATGAAGAATGGGTAGTCAGTCTTTGTGCTGTACCTCCTGTCGCAGGCATTACAAAAATATCAAAGTTGCCATTACGATCACTGGCAAAAGCTATTTGTTTACTGTCGGGTGACCAAATGGGGGTACATTCATACGAAGGCTGTGTTGTGAGCTGGATGGCTGTTCCTCCTCCGGCAGATACCTTATAAATGTCTCCTTTGTAGCAAAACGCTATTTCTGTTCCGTCCGGCGAAATCTGTACATCGCGCATCCATAGCGGTGATGCGGCATTGCCGGTAAGCGTGGTGAGACCCAGTGCAATACATACAAAAAGTTTTCTCATACTTACTGAATTTATTTGTTTACTTTATTGATTTCTGTAAGTACAAAGGTAGCAATTCGCTTCGGCTAACGAGACTTATTATACAAAAAAGTCTAAAAAGATTTGGAAAATAGCTTGCATGGCATTATCTTTGCATCGCTTTTTAACAGAAAGCGCAATAGCTTGTCCTATGGTGTAATGGTAGCACAACAGTTTTTGGTTCTGTTTGTCTAAGTTCGAATCTTGGTAGGACAACATACAATCGGATATATTTTATAAAAAAGCCCTAAAACAGACAGTTTTAGGGCTTTTTTTGTATCCCTTTATGTCACCGAATAAAACGCTAATTTGAATTACTGTCCTCAGTAGGTCCTCTTTCGATATTTTAGTATTTTGTACCGGATGAAATTCTATTCTATAATCTGTTCTTTATCTTCTTGTTGCCTTCTCTGTGGCCTTTATGTTTTTCGAAGAACAAAGGAAAGAACTCCCGGTGGATTTTTATTATCTTAAATTTCTCTTCTTTCTCTTTCTTTTTACCTATTTTTGCCTATTCGTTAATACTAAAGTCTGATAATCAATGAAACGTCGCGATTTTCTGAAATGTTCACTTGCCGTGGGAGCAGGTTTGGCAGCCTCTCCATCAACCTATGCGTTTAATGGCGAAAGCAAAGAGACCGGTAATGATTCTTCCAAACTGTCAAAGGCTCCTGCCACAAAGGGAGGGAAGCCGCATATCATTTTTATTATGAGTGACCAACATCGTGGAGATGCTTTACATTGCATGGGCAATAAGGCGGTTATTTCTCCTAATATAGATAAACTGGCTCAGGAAGGCAGTTTGTTTGTGTGTGGTTACAGCTCTGCACCCAGTAGTACGCCTGCACGTGCCGGTTTGCTCACGGGGATGTCTCCATGGCACCATGGGATGCTGGGATATGGGAAGGTGGCTTCCAAATATAAATATGAAATGCCTCAGATGTTGCGTGACTTGGGTTACTACACTTTCGGGATAGGAAAGATGCACTGGTTTCCACAGAAAGCTTTGCATGGTTTTCATGCTACGTTGGTCGACGAGAGCGGACGCAGTGAAACCCGTGATTTTATCAGTGACTATCGGGAATGGTTTCAGTTGCAAGCTCCCGGGAAGAATCCGGATTTAACAGGAATCGGCTGGAATAATCATAATGCCGGGACTTATAAACTTGAAGAGAGGCTGCATCCTACAGCCTGGACAGGTCAGACAGCTTGTGAATTGATACGCAATTATGATAGCGATCAACCTTTGTTCCTCAAGGTCTCTTTTGCTCGTCCTCATAGTCCGTACGATCCTCCGAAACGATATTTGGATATGTATGAGAAGGTAGATATTCCTGTACCGTTCGTTGGAGATTGGTGTGGGAAATATGCTGAACGCAAAGATCCGGAACGGGTTTCAAAGGATGCGGCTTTTGCAAATCTAGGCGAAGAGTATGCTGTCAATTCACGACGCCATTATTATGCAAATGTGACATTTATTGATGACCAGATTGGACAGATCATTCAGACTCTAAAAGAGAAAGGAATGTACGAAAATGCAATCATTTGCTATACGGCCGATCACGGTGATATGTTGGGAGATCATTATCATTGGCGGAAAACCTATGCATACGAAGGGTCGGCCAAGATTCCTTATATCATAAAATGGCCTTCTGCCATGACTACACAGGCTATCAGAGGAAAGCGGATTGAACAGCCAGTAGAGCTACGCGACTTTTTACCTACCTTCATTGAACTTGCGGGAGGGACGGTACCGGATGATATGGATGGAAAATCTTTGGTAGCCCTGGCCTCAGGAAATAAAAACGGCTGGCGAAAATATATCGATCTGGAACATGCCACCTGCTACAGTGCCGATAACTATTGGTGTGCGTTGACTGATGGTAAAATGAAGTATATCTGGTTTATTCATACGGGTGAAGAGCAACTGTTCGATTTAAGTTCAGATCCCGGTGAACAGAAGAACCTTTCCGGAAATAGTCGTTATGCAGATAGGCTGGTTGAAATGCGTAAAGCGATGGTTGACCACTTGCAAGAGAGAGGAACAGAGTTTGTAAAAGATGGAAAGCTGGCGGTAAGAGATCAAACCTTACTTTATAGTCCCAATTATCCGAAAGATTGATTTATTCATGATAATTGGAGTATCATTTATTCCCAAATCCCGTTTTCTTTTCTTATTTTTGCGTCGTGTGCGTAAACGGAGTTTATCTGAGCGACACCTAATGTAAACTTATAAATAAGAAATATGAAAACAAACTATGAGATTCGCTATGCTGCCCATCCGGAAGATGCAAGAAGCTACGACACCAAGAGAATTAGAAGAGATTTTCTGATAGAAAAGGTTTTTTCAGCCGATGAAGTAAACATGGTATATTCCATGTACGACCGTATGGTGGTAGGTGGGGCCATGCCGGTAAAGGAAGTGTTGAAATTGGAAGCTATCGATCCTTTGAAAGCTCCTTATTTTCTGACCCGTCGTGAAATGGGTATTTTCAATGTCGGGGGGCCCGGTGTCGTGAGGGCGGGGGATGCGATATTTCAGTTAGATTATAAAGAGGCACTTTATCTGGGGGCAGGTGACCGGGACGTTACCTTTGAGAGTACGGATGCTGCACATCCCGCTAAATTTTATTTTAATTCACTGGCCGCTCATCGCAATTATCCCGATAAAAAGGTGACTAAAGCCGATGCTGTAGTTGCTGAAATGGGAACGTTGGAAGGTTCGAATCATCGTAATATCAACAAGATGCTGGTAAATCAGGTGTTGCCCACCTGTCAGTTGCAGATGGGGATGACCGAACTGGCTCCGGGAAGTGTGTGGAATACGATGCCTGCACATGTCCATAGCCGTCGTATGGAGGCTTATTTCTATTTTGAAGTACCGGAAGAGCATGCTGTGTGCCATTTTATGGGTGAGGTTGACGAAACCCGTCATGTGTGGATGAAGGGCGATCAGGCAGTCTTGTCACCGGAGTGGTCTATCCATTCGGCTGCGGCAACTCACAATTATACTTTTATCTGGGGTATGGGAGGTGAGAATCTTGATTATGGCGACCAGGACTTTTCATTAATTACGGACTTGAAATAAACTGTCCGGTGTGGAAGTTACTTTTAGGAAATGAAAGTGAGATAAGTTTTTAAAAACATTATAAGTATGGTAAACTTTTCATTAGAGGGCAAAGTGGCATGGGTCACAGGTGCATCTTACGGCATTGGCTTTGCCTTGGCTACTGCTTTCTCAGAGGCAGGAGCGAAGATCGTATTTAATGACATCAGCCGGGAGCTGGTTGATAAAGGCTTGGCCGCATACAAAGAATTGGGAATCGAGACCAGGGGATATGTGTGTGACGTCACCAGCGAAGAGCAGGTGAATGCTTTGGTTGCACAGATCGAGAAAGAAGTGGGAGTGGTTGACATTTTGGTGAATAATGCGGGTATCATCAAGCGTATACCGATGTGTGAGATGACGGCAGAGCAATTCCGTCAGGTAATCGACGTAGATCTGAATGCTCCGTTTATCGTGTCGAAGGCTGTTATCCCTTCGATGATTAAGAAAGGGCATGGAAAAATCATCAATATCTGTTCGATGATGAGTGAACTGGGACGTGAGACTGTATCTGCCTACGCTGCTGCCAAGGGTGGGTTGAAGATGCTCACACGCAACATTGCATCCGAATATGGAGAATTCAACATTCAGTGTAATGGCATAGGCCCGGGGTATATCGCTACACCTCAGACAGCACCTTTGCGTGAAGTGCAGCCGGACGGTTCGCGCCATCCGTTTGATTCATTCATAATATCCAAGACTCCCGCTGCCCGGTGGGGAACACCGGAGGATCTGATGGGGCCGGCTGTCTTTTTGGCTTCGGATGCTTCGAATTTTGTGAACGGTCATGTACTTTATGTAGATGGCGGTATTTTGGCTTATATCGGTAAACAACCTTAATGAATCTGATCAATACAATTGAATCAATGAAGAAAGTTTTTCTTTTTGTCGCAGCCGTTTTGTTGTGCCTGGCTTGTAACGAAGCGGGCAGAACAGTATCTGTCACGGTATCCAATGCCACCTCACTGGAACGAAGCGGCGAGATGGTAGAAGTTTCCATGGGTGAGGTTTCCTCTAAATTGCATTTACCCGATACGGCACAGATAGTAGTGGTAGATGCCGAAGGACAGCAAGTACCCTATCAAATAACTTCTGACGAGAAAGTGATATTTCCGGTCACTGTGCAAGCGAATGGCTCAGCCGTTTATACGATAAAAGCGGGTATTCCTCAAGAGTGCCCGGTGAAGGCTTGTGGAAGATATTATCCCGAACGGGTGGATGACGTGGCTTGGGAGAACGATCTGACGGCTTTTCGTGCTTATGGGCCTGCTTTGCAGGAAACCGGAGAGCGTGCTTTCGGATATGATATCTGGACGAAGTATAATACTACTGAGCCGGTGGTGGAAGCCCGTTATGAAGGCGAACTGAATCCGGATATGAAAGCTAAAATAGCCGAACTTGGAAAGACGGACCCCAAAGCCGCGCAGGAACTTTACCGCTCTGTCTCTTATCATGTAGACCATGGCAACGGGCTGGATTGTTATAAGGTCGGCCCTACGTTGGGGGGAGGTACGACTGCATTGATGGCAGGGGATACAATCGTTTATCCGTATTGTTACGCTACCCAGGAGATACTGGATAACGGTCCGTTGCGTTTTACTGTGAAACTGGTATACAATCCATTGGTCGTAAAAGGAGATTCTACTATTATCGAGACACGGATCATTACATTGGATGCGGGTTCATATTGCAATAAAACAGTTGTCTCTTATACGAACCTGAAGGAGACGATGCCTTTAGCCGTCGGTATTGTATTGCACGAACCCGATGGGGCCATTGTTGCAGATGCGGCAAACGGATACATGACTTATGTGGATCCGACGGATAATGCCGGTGGTGACAATGGTAAGATCTTTGTCGGTGCTGCGTTTCCTACTTTGGTGAAGGAGGCAAAAGCAGTTCTCTTCCCGGAGAAAGAAAAGAAGGAACTGCGTGGAGGTGCCGACGGGCATGTGCTGGCAATCAGTGAGTACGAACCGGGAGCGGACTTTACTTACTACTGGGGGGCTGCCTGGAGCAAAGCCGACATAAAAGATAGCGCTGCCTGGAATGCGTATATGGCCGATTTTGCACAGAAGGTTCGCAATCCGCTGACGGTTACAGTGAAATAAGAGTGCTGCCGGAAGCTGCTTATAGCCCGTTTCTTAGTCTTCCATTTGTCTTATATTCCTTATCAGCCCGCTATATTTGGCCCTCTTCACGGCACTGCCTTTGAAGAGGGCTCTGTATTTCTCTTCGCTCAGTTGCTTCCAGTCTTCTTTCTTCATGTTCATGAACTCCGGTGAGGGTTGCAGTTCCGGTGTCCGGCAGGGAGTGGCAAACCGGTTCCAGGGACAAGCTTTCTGACATTCGTCACACCCATACACACGGTTTCCCATAAAGGGGGCGATAGAGTCCGGAATTTCGCTTTTATTCTCGATGGTGAGGTATGAAAGGCAACGGTGTGCATTCAGGCTGTATGGCGTCTCTAAAGCTTTTGTAGGGCATGCTTGCAGGCAACGGTTACATCGGCCGCAGCGATTGGGTTGAGGCCGGTCGTATGTATCGGCTTCCGTATTCAGAAAAAGCTCGCCTAAGAAGAAAGTGGAACCGGCATGGGGAATGATCAGTTGGGTGTTCTTTCCGATCCACCCGAGGCCGGCACGCCAGGCCCAATAACGTTCCGGTACGGGCGCGGTGTCACAGAACATGCGTCCGTTCAGCTCCGGTACGTCTGATTCTTGTATAAAGCGGAACAGGGCAGCCAGTTTTTCACGCATGAGATCGTGATAGTCCTTCCCGTAAGCGTACCACGCGAATTGATATTCCTCGTCAGGTATACGGGTGGCGGGGTAATAGTTCAGTGCTACGGAAACCACGCAACGAGTGCCTTCGACCAGCAAAGCCGGGTCGCAGCGTTTGTCGAAATGATTCGCCATATAAGTCATTCCGGCTTGCCGGTTCGCATCCAGCCACATTTTCAAAGCATTCTGATGGGCTTGATCGATTGGCTCGGCCGGGGCTATGCCGCAAGCAGAAAAGCCGAGGCGCAAGGCTTCGGCTTTCAGGGCTTTACTGTTTATCTTCGTTTCCATTATAGTAACCTAAACTCGTATCCTTCTTCTTTCAGGAAGTCGATGGCACGGGGAAGCGCATATTGCAGGTTTCCGTTGTTCCAGGACTTCAGCGAATCATGGAAGGTTATGATAGACCCGTTGCGGGCATATCTCATCACATTGGCCAGCACTTGGGGCGGACGCAGCTTCTTACTGTAGTCTCGTGTGACAAGATCCCACATGATGATTTTATAGTGACGCTTCAACGTCATATATTGCATCCAGCGCATATGTCCGTGGGGTGGACGGAACAGATCCGTTTTCATCATCTCGTTGGCCTTGTCCGTGTTGGCCAGATAGTTTGACGACAGATACTCGAATCCGCGGATATGGTTGAACGTATGGTTGCCGATGCGGTGTCCGCGCTCTACTACCATACGGAACACATCCGGGTGCTTACGGATGTTGTCGCCTACCATGAAAAAGGTTGCCTTGATGTTGTGTTTGTCCAGCAGTTCCAGTACCCAAGGCGTCACTTCCGGGATGGGACCGTCGTCAAAGGTCAGGTAAACAGCCTTTTCGTCAGGGGCCATCCGGAAGATGGCGTCGGGATAGATTGCGCGGAAAAACCAAGGCGGTTGCTCTATAAACATCTCCTTCGGTTACAGATTACTGGTGGGCTTTCATGCGTCCCACGTATATGTTATATAGTTCGTTCACCTTCGGGGTATAGTTACCGGCGAGTTTCGACTTATATTTCTCCATCATTTTGACTTCCATATCCAGTGCGCTGAGGTGCATGATAAATTCACGCTGCGACATGAGCAGATGATTGTCGTCCAGGCTGAGGTACCAGGTGAGGTATTCTACAGACTTGTTTGCCAGTTCATCGATAATCTGGTCGGCTTTCGTATTGTTTCCCAACTGGTAGTAAGCTTCTGCCATTTCGAGTGCTCCGTTCTGTACATCGTAGGGCACGTTGAAAGCCGGAATCATCTTTTCGGCGTATTCCAGTGCTGCCAGCGCTTTGTCCTTTTTGCCTTCTTTCATCAGCTGGGTGATCAGTTGGGCAAAGATGCGGCGATGGGTGTAGCACATGCGCATCGTATTCTCGTCGATGTAGATGCCGGGTTTGTCGATGCCTCCGAACTTGAACTTGTTCATCAGGTTGTCATACATCTTTTCACTGTCGATGGTGGCTCCGAGAGCTTCCGTATCGAACGGTGTGAAGCGGTATGTCAGACCCTCCTGAATGAAATGCTCGCGCATGTTCAGCTGATTGTCCGTACCGACGGTGATGGCCATGTAAATGGGGCGTTCCCAGTTGGCATTGGCCAGCATTTCGAGCATCATCAACTCGCTCTTGTAGAGAGCCCGTTTCGGGTTACCCTTTTCGTCTTTGAGCGATATGTGCATGTAGTCGGGGATGGAGTCACCCAATGCCTCCGGAATCATCATACCCGAACGGCGAACGGCTTCTTTGTCGATTTTGACAACGATGCTGTCGGTCGGTATCACTGCTTGTCCGTCTTTGGTGCGTACCCAATATTTCAGGATGTTCTTCAGCTCGTAAGGATTATCGCCGAACTGGGCACGGATATTGTTCAGTGCTTCCGGATTCTTGCCGTTCAGCACCTCTTCTTCGGCGGCTTTGTAGGCTTTGTCGATCTGCTTCTTGAAGTCCGGACGGATGGGGACGTATTCGTTTTGACCTTCCATGTATTCCGTTCTGTCCCAAGTGATGGGCAGTGCCGGAGAGTCGTAGGCCGGACGTTTCATCTGGTCGATGTACCAGTCGGTCTGGAGGTAGCTCAGGTTACAGGTACGTGCGTCGGTGCGGAAGCCTTCGGTTTCTTGGTTGTACCACAACGGGAAGGTATCGTTATCACCGTTGGTATAGATGATCGGGTTGCCGCTTTCCTGAAGTGACATCAGGTAGTTCTGTCCGAAGTCGCGTGCCACGTAGCGTCCGCTGCGGTCGTGGTCGTCCCAGGTCTGGCTCGCCATCTGTATGGGTACGAGCAGGCAGACTGCCGACGTGAGGGCTGCTGCGGGGACTTCCTTCATGTAGTTGCGCAGCAGGTGTATGATGCCCGCCACACCCATGCCGATCCAGATGGCAAAGGCATAGAAGGAACCGGCGTAGGCATAGTCACGTTCGCGCGGCTGTCCGGGTGTCTGGTTGAGGTAAAGCACAATGGCGATACCGGTCATGAAGAACAGGAAGAATACCACCCAGAACTGCTGGATACCTTTCTGACCGCGCCATGCCTGCCAGAAGAGTCCGATGATTCCCAGTATGAGGGGGAGACAATAGAAAACGTTGTGTCCCTTGTTGTCTTTCAGTTCTTGCGGGAGCATGTTCTGGTCGCCATACAGAAGGTTGTCGATGAACGGTATGCCGGTGATCCAGTTGCCGTGTTCTATTTCGCCGCTGCTTTGGATGTCGTTCTGCCGTCCGGCAAAGTTCCACATGAAGTAACGCCAGTACATGAAGTTGAGCTGGTAGGAGAAGAAGAACTTGATGTTGTCCCACTGGGTTGGCATGTTCACCATCAGCATCTCTCCGCATTGATCGTAGGGCACGTCGTAGCCGGTGATATCTTGCCAGGACTTATAGTAGGCGGTGTGTGCCGAGCTGTACATGCGGGGGAAGAGCATGTTTTGCGCGTATTCATATTCCACACGTCCCGGCAGTTCAACGTAAGAGTCTTTTTCGTCGGGTGAGGTTTTCTCTTTACGGACGTATTTGGTGTCTGTACTTTTCTGGCGGGGTACGCAATAGCCGTCTTCCACATCGAGGGCCACTTTCGAGGAGTAGGCCGGTCCGTAGAACAGCGGACGGGTTCCGTACTGTTCGCGTCCCAGATACTCACCCAGCGTGAAGATGTCTTCCGGGGAGTTCTGATCCATCGGTGTATTGGCTACCGAGCGGATCACGATCAGGGCATACGAGGAGTATCCCACCATGATCATCATCGTACAGAGCAGGGCGGTGTTCATGGTACGGGCCGACATGCGTATCTTTTCGTTCAGCTTTGACGCGAAGAGGTAGGCCGCCAGTACTCCCAGCACCAGGATACCGATGATGACAGCACTTGCTCCGTGCCCGTAGAAGGGGATACCGAGCATGGCGATGGTCAGCAGAAAAGAGAGGTTCATGCGGGTGCGGCTCTTCTCGTTGTAGCTTTCGTATATACCCCAGATGATGGCGGCTGCCAGCAGGGCTACATAAACGATGACACCGGTGTTGAACGGCATGCCCAGTGAGTTGACGAACAGCAGTTCGAACCAGCCGCCTACTTTTACGACACCGGGAACAATACCATAAAGTACGGCTGCCACCAATACCATGGAGCCGGCCAGTGCCAGCAGAGATCCTTTGGCGTTGGCGCCCGGCACTTTCTTGTAGTAGTATACCAGTACGATGGCCGGCAGACAGAGCAGGTTGAGCAGGTGCACACCGATGCTGAGCCCGGTCAGGTAGGCGATCAGGATGATCCAGCGGTCGCTATGCGGCTGGTCGGCTACGTCTTCCCATTTCAATATCAGCCAGAAAACGATGGCTGTAAACATGGAAGAGTAGGCGTATACTTCGCCTTCTACGGCCGAAAACCAGAATGTATCGCTGAATGTATAGGCCAATGCGCCTACCAGTCCCGATCCCATGACGGTGATCAGTTGTCCGCGGGTGATGTTCGTTTCGTCTGTGATGACGAGTTTACGAACCAGGTGCGTGATGCTCCAGAAAAGGAACAGGATGCAGGCACCGCTCATCAGCGCACTCATGTAGTTCACCATTTTGGCTACCAGTGCCGGATCGCTGACGAATTGTGTGAAAAGGTTGGCGGTGAGCATAAAGAAGGGTGCTCCGGGGGGATGGCCTACTTCCAGTTTATAGGCGGTGGTGATGAATTCCGGGCAGTCCCAGAAACTGGCTGTGGGCTCTATCGTCATGCAATAGACGGTTGCGGCGATCAGGAAAGTGATCCAACCCACGAGGTTGTTTACGGTTTTGTACTGTTTCATTCAGACTATAGTTAGTTACATATTATCATGATACACGGGCGCAAAGATAATGATTTACGTGAAGATAGCCGTAGAAAGTGTAGAGTTTTAGGAGTTTGGAGGAGAGAATTAAGAAACGGTAACGGTTGGTCTTGAATTAATAATAAGAATAGTTGAAGAAGAATTATTGTATGGGAGAGCAAAGATCATGTTTCAAAAGACGTTCGTCTGATGCAACAAAGATAAGCCGCTTTTTTCATCTGTGCAAATATTTCTACATTGTTTTAATTATCAGCCATTTATCTCTTCCTTTGGCCTTCAGTGAGTAGAGCCAAAACTGTGTTTTAAAAGACGAACGTTTTTTGAAACACAAGAGTCGTTCTATCTGTCTAATTTACACAAACTTACCGCAAAATAAAAGCTGTATTCACAGCCTGCCATAGCCGGCCTGCCCATTCTTAATGGGAAGGCCTTGCTGAGTATGATCTATTTTATTCATTTTTAAACATTTGAGTTATGAATACGAAGACAAAACTTCTGTATGTAGGCTTTCGTGCGTTAAGCACATGCTGTCTGTACGCGGCTTTTTTAATGATAACATCGTGTGGCGACAATGTTGTGAACCCCGACAGTCCGGAACCGGACGGGGAGGATATGATTCCTGTTACGGTCAGCCGGGTTGAGGATGGCAGCTATATGGAAAGCCATGTTGATACTCCCGACACAACCGGGGGAAGAACGCTTGTAGACGAATGGGTGCCGGTGAAAGAGCCACCCGCCAGCAGGGCCATACCCGCTGCCGTGCCTTACGAGGGGCCTTCAGCGGTACGGATGACGCTCCGCGAAGAGCCACAAGTCACTACCCGTGCCGCTACATTGGGCAACGACATTTATTTCCGGTTGATCGCTTTCCGTAAAGTAGGCAGCAATTACGTGTTCCAGTCGGCTGCGGATTTTACGACGAACGGGGCTTCCGCTCCCACACTCAGGCTAGGAAATCTGCTCACCAGAGCGGGAACCGTCCGTGTGATCGGATACTCGTTCAATAGTACGGCAGCGATGGGAACGATCCCTTCATCCTATACTTATAACAGTACTTCCGTCACTATCCCGGATATGAACAGTGACTTTATGGTCTATGACTCGGGGGACATAGCGAATGTGAGCACAATCAGCCACAACCTGTCGGTTAGTTTCACGCAAAAACTCTGCAAGCTGACGGTTAAACTATCCTTGTCGCAGTTTGGGAGCAACACGTTTACCAACTGTACGGGCGTATATGTTTCTCAAGGGGGCAATGCGTCCTCCTGGACGATAGGCCCCTCTACAAATAATGTAAGTGCCAATACCGGAAATACACCTACATTCAATATAGCCAATAATTCGACTGCCACTGTACGGTTAGTTCCTTTTTCGGGTTCCCGGGCAATCACGGTGCATATCGGTACGCTGAAACTTAGTAATTATTTCAATGCGAATAACCGGAATATCACCTCAAGCCAGAATGTGCAGTTGCTGCCGGGAAAGAGTTATACCATTACGCTGAAGTTTGAGTTAGGGGTACAATTGGCGGCAAGTAATATTAACCTGACACAAAACGGATGTACGGCAAGTGATAAAAATTATTTGGCGAAGTTAAGATGGGCCACAGGAAATTTGAAGAGTACCGGAAATACGAATTACGTATGGACTTCTTCAACAGATAGAGGTTATTATTATACATTTTATAGCACTTATACAGGGAACAAAACAACCAATAACACAGATCCATGTTCTAAATTGAATACTGCGTACTATGGTACAGGGTGGCGTACTCCATCTGAAAATGACTACATTTCATTATCCCGATGTACAGATAAGGTGTTGACAAATGGTGGCATGTGGTTTATGAATAAAAGTATTGGTATTTTTCTATTAGCTTCTGGAGGAATTGGTTGGGGTGGAGGTAGTTCGACTGGTGATCCTACTAGTGACGCGGGTACAGGAGGACAGTATTGGAGTTCGACCGATGGTAAACGCTTGCTCTTTTATAATGGTTCAGTAGGAATAGGCTCTGATTATTTGGCATCCGGGCTGGCAGTTCGTTGTGTTAAATAATTAATTGTTATTCATGACCAAGATCTTCAAAGGTATATAAATTACGGATTGATTAGGTCTTTTGAATAATAAAAGCCACTAAATAAAGACTTTTGTACAACACGCACATAATTAGATTATTGGACAATTTTTGAGAAGAAGTGGAGATCAATTTATGAACCACCCTTTTATGGACCAAGAAGGTTGATTAAGATGCAAATTTAACTTTGGGGAATGATGTTTCAAAAGACGTACGTCTGATGCAACAAAGATAGGTCGCTTTTTTTATCTGTGCAAATTTTTCTACATCGTTTTAATTATCAGTCATTTATCTATCCTCCTTGCATTTAGTGCGGAGAGTAAAAATTGTGTTTCAAAAAACGTACGTTTTTTGAAACACAATTGTGTATTCATTACCGTTATATCTGATTGTAATACACAAACTTACGCATAATAAAAGTGGTATCAAACAGCCTTTCCGGACTCATACGAAGATGTATAGGTCCGCAATGCGTCTTTGATACGATTATTCACTTTAATATCTTAGTATATGAATAGAACTTTTATTATGCGAGAGTGTCTCGGTAAAGCCTTATGGCTGTGTTTTTGCCTTTCGATAGCAGGATGTGCCGAAGATGACAGAATGACTCCCCTGTCTGTTGACAGCGGGGATACTGCCGACGAGTTAATCCCCATCCATATCAGTCTGACAGGTGACAACGACTATCATTCTTCCTCTTTTAACAACGCTTCGACCCGTAGCCACTCTCCCCTGATCGCCGAATGGGTGGGGGTAAAAGCTTTCTCACCTACACGCACAGGAGAGCAACCGGACTATGACGGTCCCCGGATAGCCTCGATGGAACTGACGGAAGATACCCTGCCCCGTGTAAGTACCCGTGCAACAGTGCCTGTGGGAGTCTATTTCCGGCTGATTGTTTTCCGGAAGTCCGGAAATAACTATGTCTTCCAGTCGGCTGCCGATTACGCCTCCAATGGTACGGGCACTCCTGTACTCAAACAAGGGAAACTGCTGACACGCTCGGGAACGATACGTGTGGTGGGCTACTCCTTTAATACCACTACAGCTGCCGACTTGGGAGATATGCCTTCCACGTATGCCTACAACAGCAGCACAGTGTCTATCCCTGACATGAGCAAGGACTTCATGACCTTCGATTCCGGAGATATAACGAATGTAAATAGCCTGAGCCACAATCTTCTTCCGGTGAGCTTCAGCCAGAAGCTATGTAAATTGACGATTACCATTAGTCCTACCGGATTTCCAAGCAATACGATCACCAATTGCACGGGTGTATATGTAAAGCAAGGGGGAAACTCCACATCATGGAAGATCGGTCCTTCGACCAATGTGGTAGCCGCCAACACGAATAATACGGCGGCATTCAGTCCGAACACGACCCTGAGTACAACCATACGCATGGTTCCGTTTGCAGGAACCAGGACCATTACAGTGCATTTCAATACGCTGACAATAAGCGGACGGACCGTTCCCAACAATACGGAAATCACCTCCACCCAAAGCATACAGTTGAAAGAGGGAAAAAGCTATACGATGAAAATACAGTTTAAGAAAACCATCGGAATTAATGTACCCTCCGGAAGTATCAATTTAACTACAAATGGTTGTTCCTCAGCCGATAAAACAGCGTTAGCCAAGCTGATCTGGGCAGACGGGAATCTGAAAAGCACCGGATCTGCTAATTATGTGTGGGGGACTTATTCAGAATATGGATATTATTACACATGGAAAAGTACATATACGGGAAATGCATCAACCAACAATACCGATCCTTGCCCAAAACTTAAAAGTGATTACGGAACGGGGTGGCGTACCCCTTCAAAAGATGAAATGGACAAGTTATCCAGATGTACGAATAAAGCTGTTGTAACCAACGGAGGTAATAAGGGATTTTGGTTTATGAACTCAACAATAGGACTTTTCTTACCATTTGGTGGATCTCACGGTGGCGCTACAGGAAGTAAGACAACTCCTCCAGGCAATGCCGGTTCAGAAGGAGCTTACTGGTGCCTTAATGCTAATGGTTCAACATATGGTTATCTACTATATTTAACTGCTGGTGGTGAATCCCGAACGGGCTACTTTCCAAAGACTAATGGACAATCTGTCCGTTGCGTGAAAAACAAATAATAATATTCACTTTTAAACTTAACAAATCATGAAAACCGAACTCAAAGGCTGGCTTGCGGACAATACCGTGACCACCGACAACAAAGAAGACAAAATCCTGGTACTGGAAAGCGCCGGAAACCTGACACTATCCGATGTACTGGATGAAATGAAGAAAGAAGATACCGGCTTGCGGGCAGAGACTTTAAAGCATGCCGTCGACCTCTTTCAGCGTACCGTATCGGAATTGGTACTGAACGGATACTCTGTCAATACGGGGCTATTCCGTGCCGTACCACAGTTTCGCGGTGTTATAGACGGTGGAGTATGGAATCCTGAGAGAAATTCTATCTATGTTTCTTTCAATCAGGATAAGGATTTACGTGAAGCTATCGCACGGACCGGCGTGAAAATTCTGGGAGCCAAAGGTGACCCGGCCTACTTCATCGGCGGTGAAGACGCCGCTACCCGAGCTACGGATGGTAGTGCAACTGCCGGACGTAACTATCGTCTGCAAGGAAAGAATATTAAAGTAACTGGTACAGACTCTGCAGTGGGTATCGTATTGATTGATGAGAAAGGTACGGAAACAAAGTTGCCGATGGATATGATCGCCGTAAACAACCCTTCGGAAGTGTTGGTGCTACTTCCTGCAGACTTAAAAGACGGAGTCTATGAATTACGACTGACTACCCAGTTTTCAACCGGTAATAAGTTGCTGAAAGTACCTCGTACAGTGATACGTAGCCTGGTTATTGGTCTTCCTTCGGGAGGGGGTGGTGATATTGTAGATGATCCTACAGCCTGATTCCTGGGAAAGAGGTTTTCCTTACTCGGGGAAACCTTGCTTCCCGGTGGAGGGAAACTATCGTTCCTTGGCTTAGGAAAGAGGATTGTGCAAAAACTCCGCCCTGCACCACTTCACATAAAAGATGAAGCAATGCAGGGCGGAGTTTTTCTATGGAATAAGGCGTCCTTTGTCAGGCTTTGCCATCCTCGTGGCAATGACAATGCTCGCCCAGCACTCGGTGAGGCAGTGTGCCGTGTCCCAGCAGCTCGATCGGGCAGTTGAAGTTCCGTTCCAGCCATTCGGTGTTGACGCTTGCGGCCGGGTGATAGTCCAGTGTTTCGTTCACGCAGGCGATGTTCTTTACCTGTTGCAGCACCGTCCCGATGTCATGGCTGACGAGGATGATGGCGCAGTCGCGGTTGATCTCCGCCAGCAGCTGGTAGAGGCGGGCTTCGAAGCGCTTGTCGATGTAGGTGCTCGGCTCGTCGAGAATAAGCAGTTGCGGGTCGCTGATGATGGCCCGTCCCAGCAGGGCGCGTTGCAGTTGTCCGCCGCTCAGCTGTCCGATGGCCCGGTGTTCAAGTCCCTCGAGTCCCATGCGGTGGATCACTTGTCGGGCTTTCTCGCGGTGACGGTCATTGAAACGGCCGATCAGCGACTTCTTGGAGCTGAGTCCCGAAAGGACTACCTCGAGAACCGAGATGGGGAAGGAGCGGTCGATCGAGTTGTACTGCGGGAGATAGCCCGTCGTGAGTGGTTCGTGATATTTGATGATTTCTCCTCCTGTGGGGCGAAGCAGTCCCAGAATGCATTTGATAAGAGTTGTCTTGCCTCCGCCGTTGGGCCCGATGATGCCGAGGAAATCGTGCTCGTAGACCTCCAGATCGACATCGTGGAGCACCGTGCGTCCGTCATAGGCGGCGGAGAGTCCTCTGATGGAGAGGAGGGGGGAGGAAGTCGCTGCTTCCGTATGCTTGTGGGGTTTTCTTTCTTTATCCATGAATTGCTTGAGGTTGGTTATTAGTATCCGGGTTCACCACGGAGGCTTCTCGCCACATTCAGCATCTCTTCTTCCCAGTCGTACGAAAGGGGATTGATGGAGATCACCCGGGTGCCGGTCTGCTTCGCGATGATTTCGGCGTTTCGGCGGTCAAATTCCGGTTGGACGAAAATGACGCGTACCCCTTCCTTTTTACAGAGATCCATCAGCCCTTTCAGGTGGGCGGGCGACGGCTCTTTGCCTCCCTCTTCGATACTGATCTGATGCAGTCCGTAGTCGCGGGCGAAGTAGGAGAGTGCCGGATGGTAGATGATGAAGGCGCGGTCGGCACCGGGCACCGACAACGTTTGCCGGATTAGGCTGTCTGTCTGCTCGATGCGTTGGCAGAGCGAGTCATAGCGAGCCTTGTAGTATGCTTCGTTCTCTTTGTCGAGTACGGTGAGCGCCTTGAATGTATTTCCGGCTATGATCAACGCGTTGGCGGTGGAGTTCCAGATGTGCGGCTCCACACCTCCTTCATGGCGGTGGTCGCCGTGATCGAAGGCGGACTCAAAGATCAGGTCCACCCCTGTTGAGGTGTCGAACACCTGGATATGAGGAGTATTGTTCATCAACCGGTCCATCCACGAGCGTTCGAATCCGATATAGCCGATGCGCAGATATGCCTCACTTTCACCCAGCGATACCAGTTGCTGCGGGGTGGGGTCGTAAGTCTCGGGGCTGCTGCCTTTGGGCACCATGCTGCGTACGGTGAACTTATCTCCGGCAATGGCTTCGGTGAAGTACCGTTGCGGTTCCATCGTGACGGTGATGATCCGCTCTCCCGCATCGCCTTTCCCGCGGCCGGAACAGGCGGAAAGGAGCAGGAGGAAAAGGAAGAGAACAGTCTGTCCTCTCATTCCTCTCCCGGGGATATGGGTTACTATTGACTGATGTGTTCGATTCATTCTCATAATGTTTATCCTTTCTGTTTTAATGTGGGTTGCGCGTTACATTGCGTTACGGCCGGAGAATCCTGGGATCTCTTCTTTGCCCTCAGTATCTCCCTTTTGCCTCCCGGAGGTCCGGGCAGACGTTCAACGATGAATCCTGCCGCTTGCAACATCCTTCTTACCACTCCTTTAGCGCAATAAGTGGTCAGTATTCCTTCTTCTTCCATCATAACGTACAGCTCATCGAATAGTTCTTGCGTCCACATCTCAGGTTGTTTCTCCGGTGCGAAGGCATCGAAATAAAGGAGGGAGAATAACGATGTACGGTCAGTGATCAATGATGAACGGTCCATGATTGTGAAGTCTCCCTGTATCTTCCTCAGGGTGAAATGCGGAGTGATCCGCACGTCTTCTCCCCAGGGTGATGTATGGAGGGCTTTCATCCATTGCGCGGCCTGTTCATCGCCGGTCGTTAATCGTTGTTCACCATTCCCTCCCGGTCGGTCGTTATATCTCAGTTTCTCTACCGTTTCCCATGGCAGCGGGTAAAGCTCGATGCTCGTATAATGGATCTGTCTGCCCGATCTTTCCGCTTCAATCAGTGTGAGCAATGCGTTCAGCCCCGTTCCGAAACCGATTTCAAGGATATGGGGTGCAGGAGAAGCAGAGGCTTTCAGGCCCATGTCGATAAAGATATGAGAGGACTCCGTCAGAGCCCCTTTCACGGAATGGTAGTGCTCGTTCAGCTCCGGAACGAAGAGGGTGGCACTTCCGTCGGCCGTATATTCAATGATTCTTTCCATATTCTTCTTTACATAACCAGGTTCAGGGCTTCCTGCATGGCTTTCAGCAGGATGATGTAGCGTATCAGTTTTCCGGCGAACATCGAAGCCGTGGTCAGCCATACATTGCTCCTCATATATCCGAGGGCTATGGATATCACTTCACCGATGGCGGGCAGAAAGGCGAAGAACGCCATCAAAGCGCCTTTCCCCTGAAGGAAGCGTTGCATCTTGTCTATCTTTTCCTTCTTGACCTTGAAGTATTTCTCGATCCAGTCTATCCTGCCCAAGCGCCCCATATAGTAGCAGGTCATCCCTCCGGCGGTGTTCCCCAGCGAGGCGGAAATGAGGCAAAGGGTAGGATCGAGTCCCAACTTTACCAGTCCCAACAGCACGATCTCCGAACTGAACGGGACAATACTTCCGGCCAGCAGTGCCGAAATGAACAGGCCGGGATATCCCCAGTCGATAAGTATCTGTGAAACGGTTTCTATAAAAGCGTCCATATATTAAAGCAGAATAAAGCGATAAGGGTAATCATCGAACCGATAAAGAAGAGGTTGGACGATTTGCTGTTGGTCAGTACAAACAAGTGTCCCACTAATATACTGATGCCTATCAGCAACAGCGAAAGCAGATTCATGCTCAGGGCGGGTTGCAACACAATGAACAGGAAGATGCAGAAGTTGAGGAAAATAAGAAAATGCAGATAAGCGCGTGTCCGTATCTTATCCTCATATCCTGCCACGATGCAATGTATCGAACTGACTATGTAGAGGATGAATAGATAGCCCAGCGTGACGACTTCCCATAGTTGGAAGTCACGACCGAAGTCAATGTCCCGGAAGTCGGCCAGATGGATGAACGGTTGGTAGAAAAGCTCTATTTCGTTGTGAAAAAAGGCATGTCCCAATAAGAACCAGTAGGGGATGCTCCAACCTATTATGGCACCGCAGAAACTGCGGAACGTGAGCGACTGAAAACCGGATGCACCCATCAGCCAGATGGGGATGAAGTACGTCAGCTGAGGAAACGCCACACTGCCGGCGCTCAGCAAAGCAAACGAATGGAACAGATAACCGGCAGGACGAGGCTGCTGATAGCTTTTGAACAGGAAATAGAGCGAAATGAGAAAGGTTACAGCAGCGACGTCGCCCGCATAGAGCAGGTGCATGCCGGGGCAGGCCGTGATGAGCAGAAAGTAAAGTGAGGTTTGTACGGATGCTCTCATGCGGATGATGGCAAACGTATTGTTCAGCTCTATCAGGAAATAGCCGATACCGGCAAAGAGCAAAAAGCTGACAATGCGGTTGGCCCATGCGGGTATGTTCACGATATTCCATAGCGGGTAGGACGACTCCTTAACTTCCAGTCCGGGCAGGAGAACGGAGGTCAGCACCCAACAGGCAATACACGTAAAGATAACGATGGGCAGCGTAAATCTGCCCGCCGTTATCCGTCCTTGTAATCTTTGATTCCTCATTATAAATCGAAGCCGATGTCGCGGCGATAATTCTTGTCTTTGAAGTCAATCATGTCGGCCACTTTGTAGCATTGTGCCAGTGCGTCGGCCTTGTCGTTGCCATACGAGCAGATGGCAAGCACACGTCCGCCGGAGGTCACTGCCTGTCCGTCCTTCATGGCTGTTCCGGCATGAAACAGAATGCTGTCCGTTGCCCGGGCTGCTTCCAGTCCGTTGATGGCATATCCTTTCTGATAGGCTTCGGGGTATCCTCCGCTGACCATCATCACACAAGTGGCTGTACGCGGATCGATGACAAGCGATCGGGCGTCGAGGTTACCTTCGGCCACCCCTTCCAGCAGTTCTACCAGGTCGCTCTGTATGCGCAGCATGACACTTTCGGTTTCGGGATCACCCATACGGACATTGTATTCGATTACCATCGGTTCGCCTTTCACGTTGATCAGCCCCAGGAAGATGAATCCTTTATAGGTGATACCTTCTGCCTTTAGTCCGTTGACAGTCGGTTCGATGATGCGGGTACGTACCTTTTCCATAAACACTTCGTCGGCAAACGGAACGGGAGTCACACTGCCCATACCGCCGGTATTGAGCCCTTTGTCACCTTCGCCGATGCGTTTGTAGTCTTTGGCTACGGGCAGCACCTTATAGTGGTCGCCATCTGTCAGTACAAATACCGAACATTCGATACCGCTCAGGAACTCTTCAATGACAACGGTTGCCGAGGCATTGCCGAACATACCTCCGAGCATCTCTTTCAGTTCTTTCTTGGCTTCTTCGAGAGTCGGCAGAATCAATACTCCTTTTCCGGCACAAAGTCCGTCTGCTTTCAGCACATAAGGAGCTTCAAGTGTTTCGAGAAATGCCAGTCCTTCGTTCAGGGTATCGGCTGTCACGCTTTGGTAGCGGGCTGTCGGTATGTGGTGGCGGTGCATGAATTCTTTCGCGAACTCCTTACTGCCTTCCAGCCTGGCTCCTTCTTTCGACGGGCCGATAATGGCGATGTTTTTCAGGCAGGGGTTACTTTGGAAGTGGTCATAGATACCTTCTACCAACGGGTCTTCGGGGCCTACCACAATCATATCGATACTTTCTTCAAGAGCGAATGCCCCTAAAGCGGCGAAGTCGGTTGCTTTGATATTCACGTTTTCACCTACTTCACCGGTTCCGGCATTGCCGGGTGCAATGAACAGCTTCTCTACTTTCGGACTTTGGGCGATTTTCCATGCCAGGGCGTGTTCACGGCCGCCCGAACCTAATAGTAATATCTTCATGTCTTTTGAGGATTTATATCTTTATAAATAGTCTTCGAAATAACGGGTTATCTTTTCATGCAGATGTACACGGTCGCGGCCCGACACATTGTGCTTGTGGCACGGGTAGATGAAGAGGTCCGGATACGTGCGGGCATCGATGCACGCTTTCATAAACGAGAGGGTGTGCTGCGGCACGCAGGTGTCGTCGTGGTCATCGTGGATGATCATCAGATGTCCTTTCAGGTTGCCTGCCAGGTTTTTCAGGTTACACTCTTTATATCCTTTCGGATTGCTTTGCGGGGTATCCATATAGCGTTCTCCGTACATCACTTCGTAATATCCCCAGTCAATGACGGGACCGCCGGCCACGCCCACTTTAAATATCTCGGGATAGCGAAGGAGAAGGGCAGTGGTCATGTGACCGCCAAAGCTCCAGCCGTGTACTCCGATACGGTTCCCATCGACGTAGGGGAGGCTTTTCAGGAATTCGGTTCCTTTCACCTGGTCTCTTCCTTCTTCGATTCCCAACTGGCGGAAAGTAACATTCTCAAAATCGAGTCCCCGATTGCTGCTTCCACGTCCGTCTACGGTAAACATGATGTAACCTTTGTTGGCCATATAGATATCCCAGCCTCGTGCACCGTTCTGCCAGCCGTTGGTGACCAGTTGTGCGTGAGGACCGCCGTATACGTATACGATAGCCGGGTATTTCTTGTTCGGATCGAAATCGGCCGGTTTTATTAATCGGTAATATAAATCCGTCTTGCCATCTGCTGCTTTGATGGTACCTGTCTCGATACCCGGCATCTTGTAGCCGGTGAAAGGATCGGCTGCTGTGAGCAGATTGACGCTTTTACCACTTTGCACATCGATGATATTGATACTTCTCGGAACAGTCGGTGAGTTGTATTGGTCAATCAGGTAGCGTCCCGAAGGGCTCAACTGGCCGCTGTGTACGCCTTCTGCACTGCCCAGGGGAGTACGTGTTCCGGTTTTTGTATCCAGGCGGAACAGGTTGTTCTGCAATGGCGAGAACTCTGTGCTGGCAATAATAATCTCTTTTTTCTTGGTGTCGAAGCCCAGAACCTCTTTTACCAGCCAGTCTCCCTCGGTCAACTGACGGATTTGCCGGCCGTTCGTATCGTACAGGTAAAGGTGGCTGAAGCCATCTTTTTGGCTCTGGTAGATGAACTTGCTGTTATCCCAAGGCAGGAAAATGATAGGGTCCTGCGGCTCTACATACTTGTCGCTCTTCTCTTCAAAAAGAGTGGCCGTCAATTCGCCTGTTTCAACATCATACCGGCACAACTTGGCATGATTTTGATCGCGGTTCAACTCGATCAGATAAAGGCTCTTTTCATCCGGCGCCCAGCTGATGTTAGTGAAATAGCGATCGGTCGGGTCTCCGGCATTGAGATAGATACTTTTGCCGGTAGCGGGGTTGTAGATGCCTACTTTTACCTGGTGGCTGGTCATCCCTGCCATCGGGTAGCGGATGTTGTTGACTTCGGCAATGGGAGCTGTGACATCGACCAGGGGATATTGGGCTACCATACTTTGATCCATCCGATAGAATGCGAGCAGATTGCCCGAGGGACTCCAGAAAGTTCCTTTCTTAATTCCGAATTCGTTGCGATGAACAGACTGGCCGCATACGATACCTTCCGGTTCGTTGGTTACGGCCCGATCGTCCACATACAGATTGTTGCCTATGGTATAGGCTACATGTCCCGTTTCAGGGTGATAATCTCTATTGGCACCTTCCTTTGGCAATGGACGTGTGCTGATAACCTCACGGTAGTCGAAATCGTATACGATGTATTTATCCGGCAGGGTGATCAGCATAAGGCTTTTCTTCGGCCATGGGAAACTGACATTGTAGAAGTGTTGCAACTTACCGTGATTTCCGGCTTCCAACGCCTTGTTTACTATGTTGCGGGTGGTGAGCGGTGTTTCTTTTCCGTTTCTAGGGTTTATCATGAACACTGCTTCTATTCCCGGTTTGATACATTGGTCACCCCACCATTGCAGGCCGGATATATTCTCGGCAGAACGGTAGGTAGCTCCACCCGGAATCAGATCCTCCAAGGTCGGCATTTTCGGTTCTTGTGCCATAATGTTTGGTATTAGTAAAGATAAGAGCATTACTAACAAAGCACTCTTTTGTTTACTGTTGGTTTTCATGATTTGCTTTATCATTATTTAAATCCTTTGATTTATACTCTGTCTGATTTCGTCGTTTCCGGGCGGATGACAGCGTCATACTTTGGTACCGTATCGTTTATCTTCTATGACTGCCTGTTCATCCGTCTGTATATTTGTGTTCGGAACGGTTTAGTCCTCCTGGGGCTTTTTGATTTTGGGCTCACGGTTGCCTTTGAATTCTCTCGGTCTTCTGTCTCCGTATTCCGAATTACGTTCTTCGCGTGGTCTTCTTTCTCCTCTGAAACCGCCTTCCTCCCGGCGCGGCTTGAACTCTCTTCTTTCCTTCGGAGCACGTTCACCGTTTTCATCACCGCCTTCCTGGCTTTTGAATTCCTTATATTTACCGTCGAAAATCTGATATTTACGGAATTCACATTCCAAAGGACCGTTGAATAAGGGAGTTTTTACGCTCGGTTTCAGGCCAATCTGATCGAAACACTCTTCACGATAAGAAAGTATCCATGCATCGTTACCCACAAAAGCGTGTTTCAGGCGTTCGCCGATCATATTGTACAGTCCCAGCAAGTCGTTGGTCGAAATACGTTCTCCGTAAGGGGGATTGGTTATAATGATCGATTTTTCAGCCGGCTGTTCGAATTGCTGGAACGGCTGCAACTTCAGGATAATGTCTTTTGATACCCCTGCTGCCTTCACGTTGTGCGTTGCGATTTCGTTGGCTTTGGGATTGTTGTCATAACCGTATATCTTGTGGGTAAATTCACGTTCCTGACTGTCGTCGTTGTAGATCCGGTCGAACAGGTTTTGATCGAAATCTCCCCATTTTTCAAAAGCAAACTCTTTGCGAAACACTCCCGGCGCGATATTACGGGCAATCAGGGCTGCTTCAATAGGAATAGTACCTGAACCGCACATCGGGTCAATCAGGTCGCATTCGCCTTTCCATCCGGTCATCAAAATCATACCGGCGGCCAGAACCTCATTTAATGGAGCTTCTACGGCTTCCTGACGGTAACCTCTGCGGTGGAGCGATTCGCCCGATGAATCGAGTGAAAGCGTACAGGTAGTCTGTGCAATGTGTATATTCAGTAGTACATCCGGTCTGCTGATACGCACAGAAGGGCGTTTTCCATTCAATTCGCGGAAATAATCGACAATGGCATCTTTTACTTTGTATGAGACAAACTTGGAGTGGCGGAATTCATCGCTGAATACTACTGCGTCGACAGCAAAGGTTTTGTCTACATCCAGGATTTCTTCCCAACGGATAGCTTTGATTTGTTCATATACAGCATCAGCGTCTTTTGCGGTGAAGTGCTTAATTGGTTTTAAAATACGGATTGCGGTACGCAGGCAGAAATTTGCTTTGTACATCATCTCCTTGTCACCGGTAAACGAGACCATGCGGCGGCCTATTTGTACGTCGTTTGCCCCAAGTGTTGTCAATTCCTCAGCCAGTATCTCTTCCAGTCCCTGAAAGGTTTTGGCAATCATTTCAAATTGTTCGCTCATAAAAATGGATAACATGCCAGTATGCTAATGTTCCGGTAATGAACCGGGCGACCGGCGCTTTAATGTTGTTAATTATATTATTTTTTCGCTTTTGTCTGTACGATTCTTGCCCCTGCCGGTATGTTCTCTGTCACCCAGATGTTACCGCCTACGGTCGCATCACGCCCGATGGTAATCCGGCCCAGAATGGTGGCATTGGAGTATACAATCACGTTATCTTCCAGAATCGGATGACGTGGAATGCCTTTAATAGGTTTACCGTCAGCATCCAGGGGGAAGCTTCTGGCACCCAATGTCACTCCCTGATAGAGTTTCACATTATTACCGATGATACTTGTCGCACCAATCACTACACCGGTTCCATGGTCGATCGTGAAATGTGTGCCGATTCTTGCTCCCGGATGTATGTCGATACCGGTTTCGCTATGTGCCATTTCGGTGATGATACGGGGGATAAGCGGTACACCCAATTCCAGAAGTTCGTGGGCGATGCGATAGTTGCTGATGGCTTTGATGGCCGGATAGCAGAAGATCACTTCACCAAAACTTTGTGCAGCCGGGTCACCGTTGTAAGCAGCTTCCACATCTGTAGCCAGGACACGGCGCAAGTGCGGTAGTTTGCTGATAAACTTGGCAGCCAGGCGCGCTGCTTCTTCACGTTTGGCCTCGGTACATTCATCGCACCGGTCACCATTACCGAAACATAAACCGGCGAGAATCTGCTCTGTTAGCAGATTGAACAGCTTTTCTACATTGACACCAATGTGGTAATTGATAGTCCGGCTGTTGACTGTTGAGTTTCCGTAATATCCGGGAAAGAGAATGGAACGCGCTAATTCGATAACATCGCACAATACCCGTGGCGAGGGTAATGGCTCACCGTCTTTATGTTGGTGAAACAGTCCTTTGTATGATTCGCTTTCCGATAGCTCATCGACTGTCTGTGTCAGGATGTGAGTGAAGTTCAGTGGACTCATTATGAGACTATTCTAATTATATTGGCTACAAAGATATGAATAATTGCGCATAAAAAGTAGTACGTTTGTTATCGAATTTAAAAAAAGGATGTATTTTTGTTGGGTATTACACGATAAATCAAAACAATGAGGCATAGAGCAAACCTGGCAATTGTATTTTTTTGTTTGTTATTACCGTTAACAGGCTGTAAGCAAAAAATAAACCGTTCTGATTCCGCTTTTGGGGGTATGAGCATAGACTCTGTGGAACGTTGTGCTCAGGATTCATTGTTTAGTAATACCCGATATTCACGTTCTTTGTTGCGACACGCCATGGCGGATGCTCCGGATAGCCTGTCTTATTATTACCTTTTGTCATTTTATTCCAAATCTTATTTTGTTACGGCAGACTTTGATTCAGTCTTGTATTACAATCGACTTGTGAAGCGCTTTTGTAATGAAGTGGAGATTTCTGCGGAAGTGCATGATCTGCTTTCGACTGTTTATAATATGGAAGGCAACGTCTTGATGCAGCGCACTCAGCCCGATTCGGCTATTATCTCCTATAAAAAAGCCTACGAAGAAAGGCTTCAAGGACAACAAACGGACTATCTACCGGACTTGTGCATAAATTTGGCTGATGCCAATGTGCATAAGGGAGATTATGCGTATGCCGCTTATTATTATCGTCGCGCACTGTTCATTTGTGATTCTCTCGGATTGCCCGATCGTAATAAATTTCCGGTTTACTATGGTCTCGGACAGACTTATATGGAATTACGTGATTTTGAGCTTTCCAATCATTATTATGAACTTGCAGGAAACTTTTTTCCTCAGATGAGCGTGTCTGAGAAATGGACTTACCTGAATAACCGGGGAAACCATTTTTATTATAAAAAAGACTATCCGCAGGCTGTTCATTATATTGGGCGTGCATTAGAGGTCGTGAAGTCTTATCCTCAAATGGTTTTTGAACAGAATTTGTGTAAGGCAAATCTTGGAGAACTTTATGTGATTACCAATAAACTGGATTCAGCACAATTATATCTGGACGAGAGCTATCGCTTCTTTTCCGGAATCGGGAATCAATCGGCGCTTTATTACATAGAGACTCAAATGATCGAGCTTGCACTTAAAAAGGGAAATGTCGCTCTTGCCGGAGATATAATCAGACGATCAGCTGATTACGGGCATATAGATGCCAATATGATCAATATCCGTAATCACTATCTACAGCATTATTACGAGCAGGTGGGAAACTATAAAAAGGCTTATGAATATCAGAAACACGATCTTCAACTTAATGATTCCATCCGTAATGAACGTGTCAGGACGCGTGTAGCCGAACTGGATATGCGTTACCGGCAGGATACGATTGTGATGCGGAAAGAATTGGTGATCGAGAAACAAAAAGGAGAGATGGAGGTGCTGAAACTGACAACCTATATATGGGCTCTGATCGGTATTGTATCTGTTATCATAGCGGGACTTGTTTATTGGTATATGAAGAAGAAACGCATGTTTCTTCAAGAACGGCATATCAACCAGATCAGCCGTTTCCGTATGGAGAATATCCGGAATCGTCTTTCACCGCATTTCACATTTAATGTATTGAATCGTGAGATCAGTCGGTTTAGGGATGGGGAAACGTTGTGTGGTGATCTGACAGAATTGGTGAAACTACTTCGTAAGAGCTTGGAATTGACAGAGAAACTCAGTATTTCTCTTTATGATGAACTGGAATTTGTGAAGACTTACATCCATCTTGAGCAAGGACGTCTCGGAAGTGATTTTTCAATGGATGTGAAGATCGAGGAAGACTTGGATGTTCAGCAGGTTGTCATTCCTTCAATGGTAGTACAGATACCGGTGGAGAATGCATTGAAACATGGATTGGCCGGAATTGACGGTTTGAAGTTACTTGGTATATCTGTTTGCCGAAAGGGAAGTGGAATCCTTATTGATATTTGCGATAATGGACGTGGATATTCTCCACAAACTTTATCATCTACACGTGGAACAGGAACAGGGTTGAAAGTGCTTTATCAGACTATTCAGCTATTGAATGATAAGAATCGCGAGAAAATACGTTTTGAAATCAAGAATCTGGTGAATAATGGACAGACCGGAACACAAGTTCTAATCTATATACCATTGGATTATTCTTACAATTTATAAAGATAGGAAATTATGTATAAGGTGATCATTATAGATGATGAGAAGGCGGCTATTGAGACCTTACGCCGGGATCTGGAGGTGCAGGCTGATCTGGAAATAAAAGGGACTGCCGGCAATGGGGCAAAAGGGAAGAAACTTATTATGGATATACATCCCGATCTTTTGTTCCTGGACATAGAGTTGCCCGATATTCAGGGAATCCGTTTGCTTAGTGAGATTCGTGAACATGTGTTGTGGGATATGAAAGTCGTTTTCTATACTGCCTATGATAAATATCTGTTGCAGGCCTTGCGCGAATCGGCTTTTGATTATTTACTGAAGCCTTATGATATAGAAGAACTGAATTTGATTATTGAACGTTACCGCAAGACGATGGCTTCTTCTGCTCAGCCTCTGCCTTCTTTTGCTTCTGCTGTGGGTACTTTGATGCCCGGTAGAGATTTGTTTATGATTAGTACAGTAACGGGATTTAGATTTCTTCGTCTTGAAGAAATAGGTTATTTTGAATATCTGAAAGATAAGAGGCTGTGGTAAGTGGAACTTTTTAATCAAACGAAACTTTGTCTGAAGAAAAATACGACTGCCGGTGATATAATCGGCTATTCCGACGCATTTGTACAAATCAGTCAGTCGGCTATTATCAACATCAATTATCTGGCAATGATAAAGAGCAAACAGTGCTTACTCTATCCTCCTTTTAGTGATAAAGAAGACTTGATTATTTCACGCGGATTCTTGAAAGAACTACAAGAGCGCTTTTGTATAATTTGAAGTTTTTCTGTCGGATAGACTCTTATTTTACCGCTTATACTCTGACTGTAACCATATAATCGGCTTTCAGATAAAAAAGGGTTGCTATGCTTTTACTTTGATTGTATCTTTGTGAGGTACGATTACTCTTAAAAACAACTGAGATGAACAGTGTTAAACAATTAAACAACTCTCTTGATAGTTAACTGGTTGGGTAAAGCCGGAGCTTTTTGTGAAAAAACTCCGGCTATTTTATGATGTTGTTATCTCAAATAATCTTTTTTATTTCTTCTTTATGTTTCACGTGACACAAAAAAAGACCGAAGCTGTTAGCAACGGTCTTTTTTAGAGTATTTAATGTGTTAGATCTTTAAGAAAGAGTAAAGTGTTTGGAGATTATAGATTAGGGTTATCCATTGTAACGGTCATCTCCGGAGCCAGTATAAATTCACTTTTCCGGTTATTCCATTTATAATAGTTTGTGGTAATGGTTTTGCCTTCGTACGTATAGCGAACCAGCAAATCGTTCTCCCAATTATTTTTATTGCTGTTCCATTTCATAGTCTGACTTTCAATCATGCGTTTATTGTCATCGTATTTATAGTTATATTTCATATAATTGGCTAGGGAAGAACCTTCTTTCTTATAAACGGTTTGTCCTATTAACATGCCATTTTCTTCTTCGGAGTTATAAATAAGATTGTTATCATAGTTCCGGGCGGAAACTGCAACGCTGCTTACCAAAAGAACTGCTGACAATGCTACTGTTTTTAAAAATCCTGTTGTTTTCATGATATCTGTTTTTAAGTCTTTAAATTGTCATATTTCTACCATTTGTTGGCTTTAACGGTGGCAAAGTTACATATTAAACGGATATAAATGCATAAAATCGAAAGAATTTTATCATATTGTCAGTGTTAGGACCTTCGAGTTACTTTCTTTTTGATAAGTATGCTGACAAAAAGATATCCGGCAGATTGTTTGCCGGATATTTATATAAACAGTAAGCATTTTTAGATGGATCTTTCATAGCTTTCTGTACGAATGGTTAATGATTGTTATCAATGTGCCTCCAGCCAGTTTGTACCCCATCCGCAATCTGCTTTTAAGGGAACATGCATACGATAGGCTTTCTCCATTTCCTCAATAACCACTTGCTCTACTATTTCTTTCTCTTTTGCCGGTACACTGAAATTCAGCTCATCGTGTACTTGCAAAATCATTTTTGCTTTGAGGCCTTCTGCTTTGAAACGTTCATAAATACGTGCCATAGCAACTTTGATTATGTCAGCTGCGCTTCCCTGTATCGGAGCATTGATGGCATTTCGCTCTGCGTATCCGCGTACTACGGCATTACGGGAGTTAATATCCGGTAAAAAGCGTTTGCGATGGAAAATCGTTTCCACATAACCGTGCTCGCGTGCCACCTGGATACTCTTGTCCATATAGGATTTTACTTGCGGATAGGTTTCAAAATAACCGTCTATCAGCTCTTTGGCTTCTTTGCGGTCGACATTCATGCGTTCCGCCAGGCCAAATACGGAGATACCGTAGATAATGCCGAAATTGGCAGTCTTGGCCTTACGGCGCATATCGGCGGTAACCTCTTTTATATCTACCTTATAAATCTTGGCAGCTGTAGCCGCATGAATATCATAGCCACTGAGGAAAGCATCGATCATGTTTTTATCTTCACTCAGGTGTGCCATTATGCGTAGCTCAATCTGTGAATAGTCGGCGGAGAAGAAACTGCAACCGTCATCCGGAATAAAAGCTTTGCGTATCTCTTTACCGTCTTCGTCCCGGATCGGGATATTCTGCAGGTTAGGGTTACTTGAACTCAATCTTCCTGTTGCGGTAACGGTCTGGTTAAAGGAGGTGTGTATACGTCCGGTTTTGGGATTGATCAATTGCGGCAGAGCATCGATATAAGTACTTAATAGTTTCTTAAGTCCCCGGTATTCCAAAATCTTACCGATGATATCGTGCTTATTTCGCAAGCTCTCCAATACCTCTTCTGAGGTGACGTACTGTCCGGTTTTTGTTTTTTTAGCTTTCTCTACTATTTTCAATTTATCAAAAAGTATCTCTCCTACCTGTTTGGGAGATGCAATGTTGAATTCTCCTTCGGCGAGAGTATAAATTTCTTTTTCGATACTTTGCAGTCTCGTAGTGAAGTGTTCCGACGATTGTTTCAGAGCCTCCGTATCTAAACGCACTCCGTTGCTCTCGATATTGACAAGAACAGGGACCAGAAGCATTTCGATTTCATAGAATAACTTCTCGGCATCATTTTTCTTTAATTCCTGTTCCAGTATATTTTTAAGTTTTAGTGTAACGTCTGCATCTTCGCAGGCGTACAGATAAACTTCTTGAGGGGAGAGGTCGCGCATATTTTTCTGCCCTTTGCCTTTTGGCCCTATTAACTCTTCAATATGTATGGTTTGATAATGCAGATAGATTTCGGCCAGATAATCCATGTTATGACGGAGTTCGGGTTGGAGGACATAATGTGCTACCATGGTATCGAAGAGTTTACCTCGGACTTCAATCCCATAGTTTTGCAGAACGAGCATGTCGTACTTTATATTCTGACCGACCTTGAGTGACTTCTCGTTTTTGAAGACAGGTTCGAACTCCCGAACGATTTTGATTGCCTCTTCCCGTTCGGCAGGTACCGGAACGTAAAATGCCTGATTTTCGGTAATACTAAAACTCATTCCAACCAATTCTGCATCCATTGGATCCGTTCCGGTGGTTTCCGTATCTAACGCAAGAATTTCGGATGTAAGTAGTTTTTTAATAATTTCGTTTCTTTTCTCCTCTGTATCAATTAATTGGTAGTCGTAGCTTAATGAATTTAAGCTTTCCAGATTTGATTTTTTTTCTTCATTCGTATGATCGGGCGTAAATTCTTCAAAGAGATTGCCTTGAACCGGGCCGTTTTCCTGATTAAATAATGTACCGGCGATAGGGGAGGCGGGTGATGATTCTTTTTTGAATATCCGTTCCATCAATGTGCGGAATTCCAGCTCTTCAAATATTTTACGCAACGTGTCCTCATCTGCTTGTTCCCGGACGAGTGAGTTCATATCGAGCCGAATAGGTACATCCACTTTGATTGTTGCCAGGAATTTGGAGAAAATAATCATTTCCCGATTCGTCTCGACTTTTGTCTTCAGTGCTCCTTTCAACTGATCGGTATGTTCAAGCAGATTTTCTATACTCCCAAACTCGGCAATTAATTTTTGGGCAGTTTTTTCTCCCACACCCGGACACCCCGGAATATTATCGGAAGAGTCGCCCATCAGTCCGAGCATATCTATCACTTGTGCCGGTGATTGAATATCGAATTTAGCTTTTACTTGTTCTACCCCCATAACTTCAAATTCTTTGTCTCCATATTTGGGGCGATACATAAATACATGATCCGTTACCAACTGACCATAGTCCTTGTCAGGAGTCATCATATAAGTAGTGATACCCTGATTGCCGGCTTCTGTTGCCAGAGTTCCGATTACATCGTCCGCTTCATATCCCGCTACCTCCAGGATGGGGATTCGGTAAGCCTTGATAATATCTTTTATAATAGGTACCGAAAGACGGATTGCTTCCGGAGTTTCTTCTCGTTGAGCTTTGTACTGTTCAAAAGCTTCGTGGCGGAATGTGGGTCCCGGTGGATCGAATGCAACTCCAATGTGGGTGGGGTTCTCTTTCTTCAGCACCTCTTCCAGGGTGTTGACGAATCCCAGTATGGCTGAAGTATTAAAACCCTTGGAATTAATGCGGGGATTTTTAATGAACGCATAGTACGCCCGATAGATAAGAGCATAAGCATCCAAGAGGAATAGTTTGCTGTTTTGATTCATATTTTTCAGTTTTTTCATGGTAAAAGTACAAAAAAATACCGTATTAACCGTTTTATTATTACTTTTGTGCTCAAATAGTGTGTGCATGGATAGCTTATCTTTAATAAAGTCCCCGATTACTACGGAGCTGGAAGATTTCAAAAATCTATTTGATAGTTCTCTGTCCAGTTCAAATCTTTTGCTTAATAATGTGATTGCTCACATCCGGCAGAGGAATGGTAAGATGATGCGCCCTATCCTTGTGTTGCTTGTAGCAAAGCTTTACGGAGAAATAAAGCCTGAGACATTACATGCGGCAGTATCCCTTGAACTTCTTCATACGGCAAGTCTGGTGCACGACGATGTGGTAGACGAAAGTACAGAACGTCGCGGACAGTTATCAGTGAATGCTATTTTTAATAATAAAGTAGCAGTGCTGGTAGGCGATTTTCTTTTGGCAACAAGTCTGGTGCATGCCGAACGTACTCGTAATCATGATATAATCGGTGTGGTAGCGTGTTTGGGACAAGATTTGGCAGAAGGGGAGATACTTCAACTCTCTAATGTCAGTAACCGGGAATACTCTGAAACTATTTACTTCGATGTGATCCGTAAGAAGACGGCTGCCCTTTTTGCCGCATGCACTAAAGCTGCTGCTCTTTCGGTAGAAGTTACCGATGAAAAGGCTGAATTTGCACGTCTTTTTGGTGAGAACATCGGAATTTGCTTTCAGATTAAAGACGATATATTCGATTATTTTGAGAGTAAGGAGATTGGAAAACCGACCGGAAATGATATGCTGGAAGGTAAGCTTACTCTACCTGCTTTATATGTACTGAATACCACGACTGATGCGTGGGCTCAGGAAATGGCCCTTAGGGTAAAAGCCGGTACCGCTACAGTAGACGAAATCACCCGTTTAATCGAGTTTATCAAGCAAAACGGGGGAATAGAATATGCTGTGAAAGTGATGTATGAATACAAAGAGCGTGCTCTTGACCTATTGCGCACTTTGCCGGATTCGGCAGTAAAGACCTCCTTGATTACCTACTTGGATTATGTGGTCGATCGTGATAAATAAGTTTCTTATCTATTTCAGTGTTCTCTTTTTCCATGGACTGTTTGGGTTCTCTGTGGCCTGACGGTAAAGACGGATGTATAGTTCCTGCTTCCTTTTTTCAGTAGCTTCCATTGCCTGTCCTAATAAGAAACTTTTTCCTACCTCAGTCCAATCATTAAAAGCTTGTATGCATTGTTGTCCGGCCGAGCAAATATAGTTCCATGCAAGGCTTTCATCTATAAATCCCGCATCATAAGCTATGCGTGTCAGGCATACCATTCTTCCCATATCCCATGCAAGTACCCCTCTTTTTAGCTCCTCTTCTCCTATTTTGAAGGTTTGATCGGCTTTTATACAAGTGATGAAATGGTGCAGATTATTGCATTTGCGGATGAAAAGTTCTATGCCGAAAAAACGTTCGCGTATCTTTTCTTCCAGTTCTTTCGGATCATATTCGGCCACTAAAAAGGGTAGGAGAATGCTGAATGAAATGCGGTCGCCTTCATCATGCAGGAAATGAATCATTTCAATAACAGCCGTTTCATTTTTGATTCCGGGGTTTCTTAAAAGAAGTTTGGATAGGGTTTCTTTGCTTGCTCCGGTTGTCAGGCTGTCTACGTAGAAGTCTTCCTGTAAACTGGGAATCAGGCTGATTAGTAGACCCGTTTCTTTTGTGCTCTCTAAATTCTCCCTTTGTTGGTTCCGGTTGAATGGTTGAAATAATGCTTGTTCTGCCATACTCTTGTTTATTTTAATTCTTTGTTAACCGAAAAGCGTGAGAACTGTTGCTCTGTATCTTTCCTGGGGCTTCGGCAAGCCGTTATGATGATACAAGCAACAGTCTCACGCTCCATTCGATATATAACAAGAGTATATACGTGAAGGTGCGTGAGACCCGTTTGCTTATTACCTTTCATAACATGAATTTTGCCGAATTCCAGGAAAAAGATAATAATTGAAACGTTCTCTAATACAATGAATTAGCCTATTCTCTGTGGGCTAATATCTGCGCAAAGATAGAAAAATCTTCTGACTTCTCTGTAGCTAACTTTAGTTTTTCTTAAATAAAAATACCGTGTCACCCCACATGAATAAAGAGGACGACACGGCATGACATATTTGATTGCTAATGTAGCCTTTAGAAAAATTTCAGCTCTTCACCTTTAATTTCAGATAAAAGAAGATTAGCCAAACGGCTGGTTCCTAAGCGAAACAGCTCGTTGCTGAGCCATTCTTTACCCAATACTTCTTTTACGATGGTATAATAAATCAATGCATCGTTTACGGTATTGATGCCGCCTGCAGGTTTGAAACCGACTTTGTTTCCTGTCTGTTCGTAGTACTCTTTGATAGCTTGGCACATTACATAAGCTGCTTCCGGGGTTGCTGCCGGTTGCTGTTTTCCGGTGGATGTTTTGATGAAATCGGCTCCGGAATACATGGATAGGATAGAGGCTTTTTTAATGTTAGAGGCAGTCTTTAAAGCGCCTGTTTCGAGGATTACTTTCAGATGGTGTTCTTTGCAAGTCTCTTTTAATTCCATGATTTCTTCACACATCGTTTCGTAGTCGCCACTCAGAAATGCCCCTACGGGAATTACGATATCTATTTCATCGGCTCCGTCAGCCAATGCCATAGCTGTTTCTGCTATCTTTACTTCGGTAAATGTCTGAGAAGAGGGAAAACCTCCTGATACACAGGCAATGTTTATACCTTCTACCTCAAGTGTGTCTTTTACTACTTGTGCAAAATTCGGATATACACAGATAGCTGCAACGTTCTTCAGGTCAGGGAATTCATCATCAAACCGATTTACTTTTTCTGTGAATCTCATGACACTTTCATCACTGTCTGTTGTATTGAGAGTGGTCAGGTCAATACAGTTGAAAAGGAATTTCTTCACTTCTTCCGTATTGTTTTCGGGAACCTTTTTCTCGATTAATGCAGCAACCTGAACCTGTACATCAGCATCATTCAGTTGCGTGTCATACTTGGCCAATGCGGTCAGGTACTTGTCTTGAGGGGTATCATTCATTTCCATGTTCACTCAGTTTTGGATTATTGATATGTCTTTTGTTGTCTCTTTGGGTTTTCTTTTCCAGATTTCGTGCAAATGCTTCTGTGAGGTTTACCCCGGTCTGGTTTGCGATGCAAAGGAGTACCCAGAGTACGTCCGTTATCTCGTCGCTGATATCGTCTTTTTCACCTTCCTTGAAAGATTGGTCTCCATATTTACGGGCCATGATACGTGCCAGTTCGCCTACTTCTTCGGTGAGAACTGCCATGTTGGTCAATTCGCTGAAATAACGTACACCGTATTTGTGTATCCATTCATCAACGGCTTTCTGTGCTTCTTCTAATGTCATTATTCCTTGTTTTTGGTATCGATGCAAATAGTTACAGGTCCGTCGTTCAATAACTCTACTTTCATGTCGGCTCCGAATTCTCCTGTTTTCACTTCTTTCCCTAATGCACAACTCAAATCTTTGCAGAATTGTTCGTAAAGTGGGATTGAAATTTCCGGTTTAGCAGCCTTTATGTAGGATGGACGATTTCCTTTTTTAGTAGACGCATGTAGTGTGAATTGACTAATAACCAATATGTTACCTTCGTCTTCAAGGATTGATTTATTCATAACTCCGTTTTCGTCGTCAAAAATACGGAGATTTACGATTTTCTTGCATAACCAATCGATATCCTCCCGGCTGTCCGTCTCTTCGATGCCTACCAGGATCATCATTCCTTTCTGAATAGCCGATTTGCAGTGCCCGTCAATCGTGACTGATGCGTGGCTGACGCGTTGTATAACTACTCTCATTCGAATTATATTGCTTAATCTTTGTTATTGCAAAGATAGCTATTTTTAATGATTATCGAGACCCTCTTTTATGATTTTTGCCTTTGATTCACCTATTATGGCTGACACTTCTTCTATGGTGGCTTCTTTGATACGTTTTACGCTCTTGAACTCTTTCAGCAGGGCGGTTTTGGTTTTCTCGCCAATTCCTTTGATATTGTCCAGGGCAGATGCTACTTGCCGTTTGCTTCGTTTATCCCTGTGGAAGGTAATGGCAAAGCGATGTACTTCATCTTGTATCTGTTCCAATAGGCGGAATAGGGGGCTATGTTGTTTGATGCCGATGGTTTGAGGTGGAAACCCGAAAAGAACTTCAGATGTACGGTGTTTGCGATCCTTGGCGAGTCCTGCAATCGGAATATCTAACTGTAACTCTTCCATTACTTGTCTGACCACCTCCATTTGCCCTTTTCCGCCATCGGTGATAATCAGGTCGGGCAGGGGGGATTCTTCTTCTATAGCGCGCTGATAACGCCTTCTGACGACCTCTTTCATTGAGGCGTAATCATCAGCGCCCACAACCGTTTTGATGTTGTATTTCCGATAATCGCTTTTCGATGGTTTCGCCTTTTTAAAAACAACACAAGCTGCTACCGCATCTGTTCCCTGGATGTTTGAGTTATCAAAACATTCTATCTGCATAGGCAGTCTGTCCAAGTGTAATTCCTGTTGAATCTCTTTCATCAGGCGCATGCTACGCTGTTCCGGATTCAACTTTTCGGCTTGCTTCATCCTGTCTGCTTTGTACTGTTTCACGTTGAGTAGAGATAATTCCAACAGCTTCTTTTTGTCTCCTCGTTGAGGAATGGTGAAAGTGACATCATTCAGTTCTATCTCGATGTCAAACGGGACGATGATTTCGCGTGAAGCGCTTTTGTAGCGTTCCCGCATTTCTATAATTCCCAGTGTCAGCAATTCCTCTTTTGTTTCATTCAGTTTCTTCTTGTATTCGAAAGTGAAAGCTTGGTTAATGGCTCCGTTTGTGATATGCAGATAGTTGATGAAGGCTGACTTTTCGCCGTCTTCTTCGATGGAAAATACATCTATATTGTGTAATACGGAGCTGACAACCTCGGACTTTGAACGGTAATTTTCGATTAATGCATACTTTTCTTTCACCTTTTGCGCTTCTTCGAATTTCATTTCTGCGGCAAGGTCCTGCATGCGCTGGTATAACAATCTGCTTATCTCCTGGGTATTCCCTTTCAGGATCTCTTTTATCTCGGCAATATTTTTTAGATATTCTTCCTGTGATTGCAGGCCGATACACGGGCCGGCGCAGTTCTTTATGTGATATTCAAGGCATACATTGAACTTTCCCGCACGGATATTCTCCGGTGAGAGGTTGAGGTTGCATGTACGCAGAGGGTATACGTGTTTTATTAAATCGAGCACTGCGTGCATGGATGGGCTATGGCTGTACGGGCCATAGTACGAAGAGCCGTTTCGGATAATACGCCTGGTCTTGAATACTCTTGGAAAATATTCGTTTTGTACGCAGATGGACGGATAGGTTTTGTCGTCTTTTAGCAAGACATTGTAACGCGGCTTATATTTTTTGATTAGGTTGTTCTCAAGCAGTAGTGCATCTTCTTCTGAGTTTACCACGATATAACGTATGTCTGCAATCTTACTTACCAATACCCGGGTTTTTCCGGGCTGATGCTCTTTGCTGAAATAGGAGTAGACTCTCCGCTTCAGGTTTTTGGCTTTCCCTACATAGATGATAGTTCCCTCTGCATTCAGATATTGATAAATGCCGGGCTTCTCAGGAAGATTTGAAACAATTCCTTTTAGATATTCGCTGGTTTTAAGTTCTTGATTTGTATCCATGAAAAAAGGGCATAGCGATTATCGCTATGCCCTGCAAATATATTCATTTTATTTATAACGACAATACTGATTGTATATCTACGTCTTGGTCGTTTTCAAATACTTGTTTTCCGTTCAGTTCCTTTAACTCAATGATGAAGTTTACGTATACCTTTTTCGGATGGAGCTTTTTCACGAGGTTGCAGGCGGCTTTCATAGTACCTCCGGTAGCCAGTAAGTCATCGTGCAGCAATACGACGTCGTTCTCGTTCAATGCATCTTTGTGTATCTGCACGGTGTCTTTGCCATATTCTTTATCGTAGCTTTCTTCCATTGTTTCGGCAGGGAGTTTGCCGGGTTTACGGATGGGGATAAATCCTGCCCCTAAGCGGGTGGCAAGAATCGGTCCCATAATGAAGCCTCTCGATTCGATGCCTACTACCTTGGTGATTCCTTTATCCTTGTACATTTCGTACATAATATCCGAAAGTTCCTGAAGACGTTCCGAATCTTTGAATAGTGTGGTTACATCGTAGAACAGGATTCCGGGGATTGGAAAATCGGGTATCTCACGGATGCTTTTGATAAGCTTTTCTTTGCTCATAATCATTCTTTTATGTTGTTTCTTTAAATGTTTTGTTTCACGTGAAACGCAGCAGTCTATCGTCCCGAAAGCACTAATAATACATTGATGTCGCTTGGTGACACGCCGGGGATGCGGCTTGCCTGGGCTATTGTTTCGGGATCGATCTTCTTCAGTTTTTGCCGGGCTTCGGTCGAAAGTGATTGAAGGCTGTCATAGTCGAACTTACCTTTTATTTTAATACTTTCCAATCGTGCCAGTTTGTCTGCTATAATTCTTTCCCGTCCAATATAGCCTTCATATTTGATTAAAATCTCAGCGGCCTCCAGAATCTCTTCTTTTCGTTCATCTGTGATTTTATCCAGTTCCCGTTTAAATGCCGGTACATATTCGGAGATATTTTCTATTGTAATCTGTGGACGGTTAATCAAGTCGATCAGTTTGCATCCTTGACGCAGGGGAGTCGTTCCTAAATTCTCAAGTGCATCGTTTATTAATGCTGCCTTGATCGAATAATTGCGGGTAAAGTTTACGATATTTTCGACTGCTTCTCTTTTACTCTTTAATAGAGCATAGCGGTCTTCTTTTACTAATCCCAGTTTATAGGCTCTTTCTGTAAGTCGCATGTCCGCATCATCCATACGAAGTAGAATACGATATTCTGCTCGTGAAGTAAACATACGATAAGGCTCATCTACCCCTTTGGTCACCAAGTCGTCTATTAATACGCCGATATATGCCTCGTCTCTTGCTAAAGTGAAAGGTTCTCCACCGTGGCAGTTGATGTGAGCATTGATACCTGCAATGATACCTTGTCCTCCTGCTTCTTCATATCCGGTAGTACCATTTACTTGTCCGGCGAAGAAGAGGTTTTTGATTTTCTTCGATTCCAGCGTATGTTTTAGTTGTGTTGGATCGAAATAATCGTATTCGATGGCATATCCCGGACGATAAATCACCAGGTCTTTAAAAGCAGGGATCTTTTTTAGTGCTTCTATTTGGATCTCCATTGGCAATGAAGAAGAGAATCCATTCAGGTATAATTCTTGTGTGGTTTCTCCTTCCGGTTCAAGGAATAGCTGGTGTTGCTCTTTGTCGGGGAAGGTGACGATCTTCGTTTCGATGCTAGGGCAATAGCGCGGGCCGATACTTTGTATTTGTCCGTTGAAAAGGGGAGAATCCGCTAATCCGTTACGAAGAACATTATGTGCTTCTTCATTAGTAAAGCATGTCCAGCATTGCAATTGCTTAAGGTGACGCACGCTGGTATTCATGAATGAAAACTTGTGAAAGTCACATTCTCCATCTTGGGTATCCATCAGCTCATAGTGTACACTTCTTCCGTCAATCCGTACGGGGGTTCCGGTTTTCATCCGACCGTACTCAATGCCATGTTCTGCGATGGATTCGGTTAATTTATACGATGCCGGTTCTGCCATGCGTCCACCCGGGAGTTGGGTTTTTCCTACATGCATCAATCCGTTCAAGAAGGTTCCTGCTGTTAATACAATACATCTGGCGTGAAACGTCACATCCCAAAATGTTTTTAATCCCACAACTTCACCGTTTTCAACGATGATTTCCTTTACAGTATCTTGCCAGATATGAAGGTTCGGGATGTTTTCTAATATTTCGCGCCAGGCCCAGATAAACTTGTTTCGGTCACATTGGGCGCGGGGACTCCACATAGCCGGTCCTTTCGAGCGGTTTAGTATGCGGAACTGGATAGCTGTCTGATCTGTTACCAATCCCATATATCCGCCTAAAGCGTCTATCTCACGTACAATTTGTCCTTTAGCAATCCCTCCTACGGCGGGGTTACAGCTCATTTGCGCTACCTTGTTCATATCCATAGTGATCAAGCAGGTTTTTGAGCCTAAGTTTGCTGCCGCTGCTGCTGCTTCGCAGCCTGCATGTCCGGCACCAATTACAATAACGTCGTACTTAAAATCCATTGAATCAATGTTTATTTCTTAACCGCGCAAAGTTACGAAAAAGTTGCCAGTTGCGGGTTTTATGCAATAAGTTTTAAGGGTTTATAGGGATCGCCAATTGCAGGATTGTTTTGTCAATAAGCGGCTGATCGGGGGCACTTACTTACATAATGTTTGCAACTTGAGTATTTTGAAAACTTGAATTGTAAATAGAATGTTCTTAATAGACCGGGTTCCGAGGTATTTTATGCATCTTTTGTCATAGATGACCAAATGAAGTTAACTTCATACTTCTGTGAAGTTAACCTTCTGTCGATAGGATATTAATTCTTTCCAAATATGAAGTTAACATCCTGTTGGCACGAAGTGCGTTTTTGGTTGGGGGGAATTAGCTTTTATCCTTAAAGAGTTGTTTGCTATCCTATAAAATACCTTTTTCATTTCCAGAATATATCAAAAGTGTTTTTGCTTTTGTGTGTCTTAATGTGGCGAATTTGTACTTTTTGTTTTTGATAATGTCATTATTCTACGTTTATATCGAATATATTGTTCGTGTAAATGGCAAATTGTTGTTTTATTGATATTACGAAAATCGAAATACAGGCATTTTTTTTAATGAGTCTTCCGGTTGGTCGGAAATAGAGCGTTTTAGAACGGTTTGAAAATACAGAATGACAGATAGACAGTTGTCTTCCTTTGAAAAATTTGGAAGTGGCTGAAAAGAATCGTAAGTTTGTCATCATAAAGTATTTTAATTATGAATAAGACATTTGTCGGTTTTATCTTTTTATTGTTTTTAGTGGGCGGAGTAGTTTCTTGTCAACGTTCCTCGTCACCGTATCCGTATTCTTTGAGATATGCCGATTCTTTGATGGAGATATCTCCTGAACGTACGTTGGCTTATCTTCGTAAACTTGATGTTTCTACTTATTCAGCGGGTGACAGGGCATACTTTAGCTTACTGTTCACGCAGGCTACTGATAAAAATATGCTTTCTCTTCTTCCATGTGACTCTTTGATTGATACTGCACTAGATTATTATGTTAAAAAAGATGGTGTCAATTGGGCTAAAGCTTGGCTTTATAAAGGCCGGATTCAAAAAAAAAATGAATATGACTGAACAGGCTTTGAAGAGTTGCTTTACTGCTCTGCAGGGAGTTGAAGGAAATACCGGGGAGGAATTAAAACTGAAAGGAATGCTATATGAAGATATGGGATCGATTTATTTACATCAATCTCTTTATCAGAAAGCGTTTGATGCGTTTTATCGCTCTTATCAATGTGATTCTTTACTGAATGACCATAAAGTATTAATGTATTCTCTTTCGAATATGGGATGGGTGCGTGTTGTTGAAGGAAAAGAAAAGGAAGCTTTGTTTTATCTCGATCAAGCCTTAGAGTTAGCATTGGCTTTGAAAGATTCTATTTTTATGAGTGATATATACCAACGTATGAGCTTAAATTGTGAAAACGTTGACTCTGCATTTATGTATGCTCGTTTGGCCGGAAATTATCTGACGGAGAAGAATGACTCTATTAGTTACTATAGTTTGTGGTTAACATTTGGGGAACTATATTTGGATAAACAAGAGTTAGACTCTGCAGAATATTATTTAAAGCGTACACTTGATATTGCTGATTTTAAAAGGAAGATATTAGCGTCGTATTCTTTGGCTGAGGTTGAGAAGATTAGGGGTAATTATGAGCGGGCTTTTGAATATCAGTCCTATTATGGCGATAATATAGACTCTATTTTTTCGTTAAACAAAGCCTCCGATATTGAACGCTTGGCGTATAAATATGATTCAGAAGCGAAGGTAGCAAAAGAAAAGGAAAGCCGTAGATTTTTAGTTCAGCAGCTTTGTTATGGAGGAGTTTTGTTTGTGCTGGTTATTGCTATCATTTTTCAACGTATTTATAGGCAACGTCGAATAGCCCAGTTGCAGTACGAACAGCGTATAGCTCATTTAAATGAGCAAACAGCTTTATCTCAATTACAAATAGAACGTTTGGAGGCTCAAATCTCTGCTTTAAAGCTGTCTGGCATGGAGCGTGAACAGGAAATAGCTTTGAAACAGGCAGAATTGTGCCGTGTCATTGATGAAAAAGCACGCTTGCGTAACTGTCTGTTTACAGAGACTTCTATTTTTAAGCGTATTCAAGAATTGAGTAGTCAGGCTAAGCCGGGACAAGATGGAGTGAAAAGGGATCCGAAAGTTCTTCTTATCAAAGAACAGGAGAAATTGAAAGGTGTGTTATTTGATATTTATGATGATTATATCCGATACCTTAAGGATACCTATCCTAAAATAACCGATGATGACTGTATTTATTGTTGTTTGAAACTTTGTGAATTTGACGATCAAACCATAGCTTATTGTTTTGGTAATGTAAGTAGGCAGATTGTGGCGCAGCGGCGTTTACGATTGAAGAAGAAAATGGCTGAAGTTAATTGAATAAAGTCCTTTTGGAAGCTTTGTGGAAGCTAGATAAAGTTTAAATGTTATCATGGTCGATTGCTTTCTGTCTGTAAATCTGTTATTTATAGTTTTGTGAATGTTATCTCGTTTCTTCTTTTTAGAAGGAGAAAAGGGGTAATTTTGCAGTCAAAATAAAAACGATAGGACAATGAAACTAAGAAAGATCATTCTATTTGTAGGACTTATACTCCTACAGTTGTTGGCATTACCTAGAGAGGTATATGGCATGGATCATGCAGTTATGGCTGTTATGAAGAAAAAGCATGATGTGCATACGAACACGCATTTTTCAGAAGAGAATCGAAGAGATATTTTACCTGTTGTTTGCGGTTATATTGAAGAGGATCAGCTATTCTTAAGTTTTAGTTCTTCATTGAAAAACACGAAGATACGAGTTGTGGATTCTGAAACGGGGCAGACTGTTTTTGATGATATTATAACAGGTACTTCTTTTTCTATCTTTTTGGATAGGCATTCTGGTAGTTTTGACATTTATATTTCAAATTCCAAAGGTTTATAATATAGATAATCATAGACGAATGTGGGTTGATATTTCCGTTAGTATGAGGGTGGATTTTCGCTACAACTGTGATATACATTTTAATAAGTCTGCGGCTATGGGAGAATGGAAAAATATCGTTCAGAAGCAACTTTAATAGGTACATTGACATATGCATCTGGTTATAAAATCATATTCCCAGTGACGTCTACTAAACGCGGTAAGGGGGTGGTTACTTTTGATGCAGTAGATCGTAATGCCCCATCCGGTACTCGTTGTTATGGTTATGATATGAAAATACGTTATCAAGGAATTGAGGGAGAATATCGATTAACAGTGGATACAGATCAAATCGTTAAATAGAAACCAATTACAGATTATGAAAAAATTAATTTTATTATTGTTCTTATCTTTGCCTGTGGCTGTCTTCGGACAACAGGCATCAAAAGGAAGTGGTATTATTGTGGGGATAGGAGGAGGACATATTTCGTCTCATACTCCAAGTATATATGGTGATTTGGCAGTTGATAAAAACAACTCTTCTTTAGATCAGAAAGTTGTTATGGAGGCTGGGTATCGTTTTCGTTTAGTTCCCCGGAAAGGACGTTTCTTTTATGATGTGGACGCATTGTTCGGATATAGTAAAAGTGATTATAAAATCAATTATCTGTCTACAGATAATAATACGGCATATGGTGAGGCGTCCGGCGATCGGCAAAATCTATCTTTCTCATTGGCTGGAACATGTAATTACCGAATTGTGAAAGGACTCCATATAGGTGTAGGGCTACAACCAACCTATTATATTTGGGAAACAAAAACATTTGATATTCCGGTATTGGCTAAAGTCGGTTATAATTTGGGCTTTGCCGAACTTGCCTTTTCTTATAAACAAGGGCTGGTGAAGAATAATAAGATTTCGCCTTTTAAGGATAGCCGTTTCTCAAACTGGCAGTTCTCTGTTTATATTCCTTTGTCGAAATCTGCGTTTGGAAAATAACCTAAACAATGGGCTGTCTTGTCTTCTTCTTATCCGTTTCTTTGGTCTGCGAAGCCAGTTCGTAACACGGTTTTATGCAGTCCGTGCCCAATCGGTCCCAAAGGAGAAGAATTAATTTCTGACAGGCTCTATATTTAACTATAAAGATGGGATGGAATGATTGCCATGCATGATTCCTATCCCATCTTTTATTTGAGGGAGAATTACTGCTTTCTCATAGCTAGTGCCTTATTCTCTGCAGCTTCCATAATTTCACGTTCTCCAGGACCCTTGTCGTTGATTCCGCAAAGGTGGAGTATACCGTGAATAATTGTCCGGTGGAGTTCTTCTTCATAAGGAGTGTTGAACTGTTCCGAGTTAGTCTTCACTGTTTCCAGGCTAATGAATAAATCACCTGAAAGACGATTGCCCTCGCAATAGTCAAAAGTGATGATATCTGTATAGTAATCGTGTTGAAGATATTGGCGGTTCACTTCCAATATTTTTTCGTCCGAACAGAAAATATAGGCGATTTCACCGATTCTTTTTTCATAAGTGGCGGCTACGGCTTTGATCCATTCGGTAGTCTCACGTTTTTTGATATCGGGCATTTTGATACCCTCTGTCTGATAAGTTATAGCCATATTATTTGATTTTTAATAATGATCGGAATACGCAGTTTTCGGGAGAGTTACCATGCTTCCGATGTACTTTAAAAAAAGTATTTCTTTTTTTCAAAGACAAAGATAAGGATAAAAAACGAGAATGAGAGCGGATGAGTGCAAGAAGGTTGTAAACAAGAGATTTAGCGAGAAATGAACCGCAAGAGGGAAGCCAAGCGAAACCGTCAAAAAGCCAACTGAAACCGGAGTTACGTTACTATCCCGTTACTCTGTTCTCAATAGTAAAGGCGGTTTGGGGAGGATTTCAAAGTGCTGATATACAAGCTCTATTCGTCTTGTTTCGGCCGCAAATATACCCGAATTTCCGGTATAAGTGCGAAGGGAGGCGAAAAAAGTAACATTTCGGGTGCGATTGCGTTGATATGCTGTGATTTGCGTATCGAAGAACAACTCTACAAGAAATAATTTTGTAACCAAAAAATTGTAGAGTTATGAGATCGACATTCAAAGTTTTATTCTATCTGAAACGTAATGCCCCGAAAAAGAACGGGCTTATTCCGGTCATGTGCCGGATTACCGTAAACGGCAAAATCTCGCAGTTCAGTTGCAAGCTGGATGTGGAGGAAAAATCGTGGAACGTGGAGTTAGGCCGCGTGTCTGGTCGTAGTACCGTTGCACAGGAGGCCAACCGTATGCTGGATAAAATCCGCGTGGGTATCAACCAAGCTTATCAGCGGATCAGTGACCGCGACAACTATGTTACCGCCGAAAAAGTGCGCAACGCCTATTTAGGATTGGGCATGAACCACGAGACGCTGCTCGCCGTATTCCGTCAGCATAACGAGGATTACGAGAAGCAGGTCGGCAAACTCAAAAGCTTACGCAGCTATTGGAAATACTGTACCGTCTATAAGCACCTCACGGAGTTTATCGAAAAGCGGTATAAGGTAAGCGACATTGCCCTCAAAGAGCTTACCCCGGCTTTCATTACTGACTTCGAACTGTTCTTGAGAGTAGAAAAGAACCATTGCAACAATACGGTCTGGTCGTATATGATGCCGTTTCGGAAGATTATCTATATGGCCGTCAATAACGGCTTGTTGCAGCGCGATCCGTTTTTCGCGTACAGCATCACCAAAGAAGAAACCAAACGGGGCTTTCTGACCAAAGACGAAATCAAGCAGCTAATTGGCGGAACATTCAAGAAGCCGAGTTACACACTGATCCGCGACCTGTTCATCTTCTGCACCTTTACGGGATTGAGCTGGACGGATATGAACAATCTGACAAAATCGAACCTGCAAACCTCTTTCGACGGACATTTATGGTTGAACACCAACCGTCAGAAAACGGGTGTCGAAACAAATATCCGACTGTTGGACGTTGCGAAGCATATCATCGAGAAATACGAGGGCGTGGCCGAGAATGGAAAACTGCTGCCTGTACCGTGCTATGCCAACTGCAAGAACAGCATTAAGGTCATAGCAAAGAGGTGCGGTATCGAGAAAAACGTAACGTGGCACATGAGCCGCCATACCTATGCTACGACGGTGTGTCTGTCGAACGATGTACCTATCGAGACACTCTCGAAGATGTTGGGACACCGAAGCATCCGCACAACGCAAATCTATGCGAAGATCACGGCGGAGAAAGTGAGCCGCGATATGGAGAAACTCGCGCAGCGTATCGAGCAGATGGAGAGCTTTATTTGTCAAGCGATTTAATGAACTTAAAAAAACAGAATACGATGAAAAGAGAAATAATCACGATAGACGAGTACGGCAGGTTGAATATGCCGACCGACACGGTAAGCGTATGGATGACGGAAGCGGAAATAGTCGAGCTGTTCGGCACGACCGCCGGAGCGGTACATACGGGTATCAAAGCCATCTTCAAAGAAAACGCCCTGCACGACTACGAAGTCCGCAAATACGTCCGTCTGAAAAACGGAAACGGGGCGGATGTGTATAATCTTGAAATGGTTGTCGCCCTTGCCTTCCGTATTCGTTCGCAAGGTGCGACGAGATTACGGGAGTATATACTCCGTACACTCGGTGCAGTGAACAAGCGGCCTGCAATAAATATACTGATGGCCTGCACACATAAAACGGGCGGGCACAGCAGACAGATTTTCCACTGAAAGAATAAATAATCCGATAAAAAACAGATATGTTATGACCAAAAGAGAAAGAACACCGGACATCGACGCCGAAGAGATTATCGAGATGTTCCGTCCCGAAATGAGGAGATTGAAACCGGCAGAAGTCGGTTTAGAAAGTGCACTGGGTGCACAGTGTGTAACGAGTGAACTGAATGTGCAAACTGTAATGACGCAACCGACGGATATGACCGTAACGGCAGAACAGCCTGCACAGAGCGTATCCGACCGTGTCGGAGTGAAACAGCAAAGAGCGACATTGGAGGAGTACCGACAGACGTTTCTCCGAGTGCCGAAAATCGAGAACCGCAAACCCGTCTTCGTGAGCTGCGAGGTGCGCGACCGACTGGACGAGATCGTCCGCAAGTTGGGAGGCAGACGGATGAGCGTTTCGGGACTGATCGAAAACTTCGCCCGGCATCATCTGGAAACCTACGGCGACGACATCGAACGGTGGCGAAAATTGTAACTCGACTATCCTTTTTCACAGGATAAGTACAGTGTACATACTCGGTATAGCAGACAGAGCGGAAATCCACTTGAATGATCGGAGAGTTTCGTCTCTCCGATTTTGTTAGCGTCGGCTGACAGCAAGGTGTCCTTTGAGTAACTCAAAGGCCGGAGAGTTACTCTCCGAAATGTGTTCACAGGACCACGGCAAGGTGTGTATCGAGTTACTCGATACCTTTTGAGTTACGCTCAAAAGCCTTGCCCTGACGGGGAACAATCGCCTCTCCGAAGTCGGGCGATTAAAGCAAAAACAATATTGATAGAAGAGACCAAAGCAGTATCGATGAAGTTTTTGAACGCACGGAAATGTATCGTGAGGCCGGGAATATCGAATGAATCCAAAATGCAAATAGAGGAATGAAACTTATTTGTATCTTGAACAAATATCTTGTTGTTTAGCGGACAGATGTATCCTTTCTATACTCCGACGGCGTTATTTTCATTCTCTTCTGTACATACCGACTGAAATAAGAAATAGAGGAGAAATTCATTCGTTCGGCAATCGTCGTTAAAGACAATTCTTTTTGTCGCAGCAAGCGGGTAATCTCCTGAAGGGTAAAGCGGTCGATCCAATAAGTGGCAGGTTTGCCGCTTACCTTTTTGCATATTTCCGATAGGTAATGAGGAGTAATGCAAAGCCGGGAAGCATAAAAATCGAGATCTCGGTTTCGGATGTATTCGCCGTCATATAACAGCTCTATGAATTTCCGGAGCAACGAGGCTATATGTTCCGACACCTGTACGTTATTCTGGCTGCGTGCATGAATATCGTAAAGGTCGAGAATGTGTGCGGTAAGCAGACTTCCCATCAATTCCTCCCGGAACAGATGGTCTCTGTCTTCCAGACGTTGCCGGATACAGTGCATAGCCTGCTCACATGCCTGAAAATCATGGGAAGAAAGTTTCATGACCGGATTCTGCAAGAGCGACAAATGGCCGATAATACCGTAATTACTACGAATTGCAATCGAGGTAACGAACGCATCCGAAAGGCTCATCAGGATACCGTGAAAATCATCGGAATCCGAGAAGTGCGACACAAGTGTCGCATTGGGCAGAATCACATAATCCCCTGTTCCGATGTTATAGCGGGTATCCTGAAATGTGAAACCCATATTTCCTCCGCTGCAAAGAATATGGATTACTCTTCCTGCATGCCGTAAGGCATTAAATTTCTGCAATGTATCGGCGAAAATAATCCCATCGAAGTCCGTATGTTCCATTTTTCTTTCATTTCCTGCGAAAATAACGAAAAACCACGAATAGTGAAAATTCCTCCCCGAATAATGTAACAACAAAATGATAGGTACCCTGTAATTTTGCATCAGAATTAAAAAACATAAAGGATATGAAAAATGTAAGATTAAGCAATGGAGTAATGATGCCTGCCATCGGGTTCGGCGTCTTTCAGATTCCTGAAAACGAAACGGAACGTGTGGTACTCGATGCTATTGAGGTCGGTTATCGGAAATTCGATACGGCCGCGGCTTATTTCAACGAGGAACAGTTGGGAAATGCCATCCGGCAAAGCGGTATTAAACGGGAGGAATTCTTCATAACCACCAAATTGTGGGTGCAGGACTACGAGTACGACGATGCCCTGCGAGCCTTCGACCTCTCGATGAAAAAGCTCGGGTTGGACTATCTTGACCTCTATTTGATGCACAAACCGTACGGGAATTACTATGCCGCATGGCGGGCGATGGAGCGGCTCTATAAAGAGGGACGTATCCGGGCTATCGGGGTTACGAGTTTCTCTAACGAACGCCTGCAAGACCTTTTCTTGCATAACGAAATAAAACCCATCGTAAACCAGCTTGAAACGCATCCGTTTTTCCAGCAGCAGGCTGCCAATGCTTTCTTACAGCAGGAAGGCATCCAGCACGAAGCATGGGCGCCTTTTGCCGAGGGACAGAATGACATATTCAACCATCCTACATTGAAAGCGATAGCAGAGCAACATAATAAGGGTGTCGGAGCTGTGATTCTGCGCTGGCTGAATCAGCGTAATATCGTGGTTATCCCGAAATCCGTACATAAGGAACGGATGATCGAGAACTTCAATATCCTCGATTTTACGCTGTCCAAAGAGGAAATGGATGCTATCACCCTGCTGGAAACGGGAAAAAGCCCCATCTACGATGATATGGACTTACCTACGGTAAAAGGTATCGGGTTACACAAAATCCATGAATAAACAAGACGGTACTATCCGTTATAAACTTTGAGCTTCTGAATAAAATCGAATAGAAAGGTTCGCGATAATTTTGCACTATAAATTAAAAGTCGATTAGCAATTATGAAGATAGTTATCTTAACCGGAAGTCCCCGTAAAAAAGGAAATTCCAATTATTTGGCAGAACAATTTGCTAAAGGAGCAAACGAAGCCGGGCATGAAGTGTTCGTCTTTGATTGTGTAAAACAAAAGGTCGGAGGATGTCTGGCCTGTGATTTTTGTGGGATGAATGGCCCGTGTTCTCAAAAAGACGATTTTACAAATATACTTCGGCCTCAATTAGAAACGGCCGATATGATTGTACTCGTTTCACCGATTTATTATTATGGATTATCGTCTCAATTAAAAGCTGTCATCGACCGGTTTTATGCGTTGAACGGAAGTATGCGAAACAAAAAGAGCGCTTTGCTTATAGCGATGGCAGATATGAATGAGGCTACAGCTTCTTCCGTCGTAGATTATTATCATGCACTTGGGAAATATTTGGGTTGGAAGAATATCGGGGAGGTCGTGGGAAAAGGACTTTGGGGTAAAACCGATGCTTTAGGTTCTCCGGCAGCAAACAACGCATACGAATTAGGCAAAAGCCTATAATCAAGATTTTAATTATTACGAATTAAAAAGCGAAAAATATGTTACGTCATGTATTCATCATCAACGTCAAGGAAGGAATTTCCGATGACGTGGTAGAACAAAAGATGGCTGAAATGCGTGCCATGAAAGAGAAAGAAACGGTTATTGAAGACATCACGGTAGGTCGGACACGCGGCCTGTTCGGGCGTCCCGATGCTGTGATGATGGTCGTCGATCTTAAAGACAAGGCCGCTTTCGACGTGTTGATCCGGAGCCGGACACACACCGACATTGCGGAAAAAGCAGAAGAGGCTTTCGATATGCAGAGCGCCGACATTGCTCAAATAGAATATTAACCCTTAAAATAGAATGATATGCAGACTGTAAAATTGAACAACGGCATCGAAATGCCGGTATTAGGATATGGTGTATTTCAAGTATCGCCCGAAGAGTGCGAGCGTTGCGTACTCGATGCCATCAGCGCAGGTTATCGGTTGATAGATACGGCGCAGGCTTATTATAACGAAGAGGGCGTGGGTAATGCCATCGCCAAATGCGGCGTGTCCCGCGATGAACTTTTTCTCACGACCAAAGTCTGGATTACCAATGCCGGAGAAGAAAAGGCAACCCGCAGCATCGACGAATCGCTCCGTAAGTTGCGCACCGATTACATCGACCTGCTGCTTATACACCAGCCGTTCAGCGACTATCCGGGAACATGGCGGGCGATGGAGAAAGCGGTAAAGGCCGGAAAAGTCCGTGCCATCGGACTCTCGAATTTCTATCCCGACCGCTTCGTGGATATGGCCGAATGTGCCGAAATAAAACCTGCCGTAAACCAACTAAAAACCAATGTATTCAGCCAGCAGTGGGACGCTGAAGCTGAAATGAAACCCTATGATACACGTATCATGGCTTGGGCGCCGCTGGCACAAGGCGATCCCGACCTTCTGACCAATCCCGTACTGACAGCCTTGGCCGAACGATACAATAAAACGGTACAGCAAGTCGCCCTGCGTTACTTGGTGCAACGTGGTATCATCGCCATCCCGAAAAGTACGCACATCGAGCGAATGAAACAAAATCTGGATGTATTCGATTTCACCCTCACACCGGAAGATATGGAAAGCATCCGTCCGCTCGACAAACCTGCCGACTTCCGCTGGTCGCACCGTAATCCCGAACTTGTAAAATTCCTTCTGAATTACGACAAGCAATTTAATCCTAATAACAAATAATAACCCATGTATAAGTCATTGAATAACAAAGTCGCTCTTGTAACCGGAGCCGGAACGGGCATCGGAAGAGCTATCGCCCGGCGGCTGGCCGATGAAGGCGCTGACGTATTGATCGTAGGCCGCACGGAAACGACACTTGCCGAAACAGCCTCCCATAGTGATAAGATAACCTTTCTTGCTGTCGATCTCGAAGCGGAAGCCGGAATAGCATCTATTGTTCAGACTATCGGAGAACGATACGGTCGTCTCGATATTCTCGTCAATAATGCGGGATGGGCGCCCGTTACTCCGTTTGCAATGATGAAGATCGACGAGTACGACAAGGTGTTTTCTATCAATGTGCGCGCCGTCGTCATGCTGACACAAGCCTGCCTGCCGATGATAAAAGCAGCAAAAGGCAATATCCTGAATGTCACGACAACCATGACTACCAACCCGATTGCAACGATGGCAAACTATGCCGCGTCAAAAGCTGCGGTCTATACCATGACACGTGCATGGGCGAAAGAGTTGGCAAAAGATGGCGTGCGTGTCAATTCACTCGGTGTGGGGCCTATCGAAACCCCTATCTACGGCAAGACCGAGCTTTCGGACGAAGCCGCGAAAGCCCACAAAGATATGGTAACGAAAAGCGTACCTCTCGGTCGAATGGGACGGCCCGAAGAGGTTGCCGCCGCCGTCGCTTTTCTGACAAGCGACGAAGCCAGCTTCGTAACCGGAGCCGACTATAAAGTGGACGGCGGTGTAGGTGCATAAAACAAATAACAATAAAAAGAATGAATATGAAAAATATATTGATTATCAGCGGCCATACAGACCTCGCCGCATCAGTGGCCAATAAAACGATTCTCGAAACCTTGAATGAACGGCTACCGGAAGCCGAAATCGTAAAGCTGGACGAACTCTATCCCGACTTCAAAATCGACGTGGAAGCCGAACAGCAGAAATTGCTCCGGGCGGACATCGTCGTGTTGCAGTTCCCCCTTTTCTGGTACTCCGCACCCTCTATATTGGAACGCTGGATGGAAGAGACTTTCCGTCACGGTTTTTCACATGGCAGTACCGGAGACAAGCTCAAAGGCAAGAAGCTGGTTCTCTCTTTCACAACGGGAGCACCCGAAGCGCTGTATAGCCATGAGGGGGCGATGGGCTACACGATCGACGAATTTCTGGCTTGCTATAAAGCAACCTGCCGGCTGACGCAAATGGAGTATAGCGGCAGCGTTTATACCTGCGGCGTAAGTTATGGCAACCGTACCACCTCGGAACTTATCGAGCAACAAAAAAATGTATCGGTAGCGCACGCCGAACGTCTTATCGAATTACTCGAAACGCTCTGATGCTTGAAGACAGACTACATAATTTCGACGATATAGTATTCAGTTGCTTCCTACCCGATGACTGGCTGAATGAATTTCGTATGCCGCAACACGTACTCGTGTATGTTTATGCCGGTATTATGAATGTAGAATATAACGGTACAAGTTTTTCGGTAAAAGCCGGACAATACGTTTTTCTCAAACGAGATCATGTTGTACGCCTGCATAAGACCTCCTGCGAGGGTGAGACTTATAAAGCAATCAACATCCGCTTGGAGAACAAGACGCTGCGGCAATATGTGAACAATCATAAAGAGCAGACCAGACGTATCCGTGAAAAACGCCGTATAACCGATTCGGCAGTTATTCTACCTCGCATACCCGAAATTGAGTCATTGTTCGACAGTTTGATGCCTTATTACGATAAGTCGCTCACGCCACCGGATGGGTTTGCGGATGAAGCGATAGACAAAGCCATAGCCTGCTTGTTGATGATGGATGAAAAGTTCTATCCGACATTATTCGATTTTCTCGATACGTGGAAAATCAATCTACCCGAATTTATGGAGGAGAACTTTACCAACGATATGACGATAAGAGAGTTTGCGCTATATACGGGACGTTCATTAGCAACATTCAAACGAGACTTTGCCAAGTTTTCCAATCTCTCACCGGAAAAGTGGTTGGTAGTACGACGGCTTGAAGCGGCTTATAAACTACTGAAAGAGGGAAAAGAGAGTGTTAGTGAAGTATGTTGGAGTGTCGGTTTTCATAGCCGCTCACATTTTACGACAGCATTTAAGCGTCAGTACAATATCTTACCATCAGACATAGCAGCAAGAGGCATGACTTGTTGTTAATTCTATTTCAAATGAAATTATTACTTCAACACCGAATCCTTATAGGGTACATCGTATTGATAGCAGTCATCGGCAGTATGGCTGCTATCATGTTCTATGAACGAAACCGAGTACGAAATATCGAAATGTTTATTTCAGTCATTCGAAATGTAGAACAGATAACCGCTACCGTTTACAACCATAGGAATTTATTAATAGTATTTCATGCAGACTTTCCGCCAACAAAAAGCGAGACGGTTATTCCCTATCTGCTTTGATGGCCTGATGCTGTTCGCTTTATAAGAAATAAATCTCCTCCGAGTTCCACTTCAACAAACTCGAAGAAACTGATTTATTTACTTATAAAACGAACATTTATGACCCATCATATCACGGCGGATCGTTTGGTGGAATCCGCCATCCAAGCCGTCACGGAAGAACTGTTCCGCGACTTCGATAACACGCTTCGCACCCTCTGCGACGAGGATGATGATCGCAAAACCGTTTTCCGCACCCTGCGTTATGCGCGTATTCGCCTGCACGTATTATGCGGATATATCTCGAAAGAGGAAGCACCGGAGAGTGATACTCAAATTCGTTTCCTACATATCGTCATCGGATATATAGACACGGAATTAGAGATATTGAATCGCTACGGCGATACTTATCCACCGAAACCTCATGTCTGTAAACGACGTTGGACGGGAGCTGTAGTCGAAATAGTCGAGTTGATATACGCCTTGCACGAGATGAAACGTATTGACGACGGAGAGATAGCCATGAACGAATTGGCCGGATTCTTCGGCGAGTTGTTCGGCATTCGTCTCGATGCGCGAAGTCTTTACGATGCTTATACGGACATCAAACGTCGTAAGGGAGAAAGCCGTACCTATTTTCTCGACAAGTTGCGCGAGCGTCTGAATCTGCGGATGCAACGCGACGATGAAAAAGAACGGGAGCGACAACGTTGATTAAATAATGCGGATGGAAGATTCTGTCCGCATTTTGCATTAACACAGTCGTCGATTTTGCTATTTCCAAGAAAAACGCTATATTTGCATAGAGTTGTTCGACGAGATGCAAAGCGCAGCAGTTCAGCGCAGTTACACGGTCGCTAAATCGTTACCAATAACTTTCTTTCTCTCCACTCTACGCTGTCATTCAGACAGATACATAAAAGTTTCTTATCCTTGCCAAAGATAAGAATTTTAATTGAGGATAAGCGCAAATTGCAGTAATAAGGCTGATGAATAGCGGTTTAAACTATACTGTTCCGTTACTTCCTTGGGTTGGTAGTGGTTAGGATCGTTTTCAAAGAACTGATTTCTATGATTTTCAGACACTATTTGTTTGCCAATATAACCGAAGCTCCGAAAAGCAGAAGTGATATAGAGGAAAATCGTGAAATATTTAAAGCAGATAGAAGTCGCTGAAACGAGGAAAATGGACATTTATTTTTCTCCCTCGCTGGAAGTGGAGAATAAAGCGAATAAAAATGGGCTTACGATCTCTGCTGTCGGCGATCCGGAAGATCCTGAGTTTTATATTTTTTACAAACGTCCCATAAGCGTGGTGAAGAAGCAGTTTTTTCGTAAACCGCAAACGGTCGTGGAGGATTATATCAGTGAGATCACTGGTCAAACGAAAGAGGATGTTATTGAATGTCTGAATGCCCTTATCAAAAACGATCTGGAGTTCCTAAGGAGAAAAATTGCATAAAGAGTAGTACCCCGAGGATAAATGAGATAGAAAGCCTTTTAGATAAGCAAAATACGGAAGCTAAGAGCAACTTTTGGAAGATTGTTGCTTAACAGTACTGATCAAGTCGTTTTTGTAGCACCCGAAGATAAAATATAAATCGTTTAAAAAGAATAACCGAATCAATGAAAATAGTAATAAAGGAAAAAGTAATACCGTATATTTTGATTTCCCTGTTCAGTTTCATCGGACTTTCAGCGTACGGTTACAAGGCAGAGGGACAAGGCGGTAGCAAAGCGGTCGTTTGGTCGATATCCAAAATTGATACGATGCAAAAGAATGTACAACGTAACGATGAGCGGAATCCTAATATACAAAACATCGAATATCTCAAAAAAATGTTTCGGCAAAAAGCTGTCGACGAAATATCCGAAAATATAGTTTATCCGTTGAAGAGAACATCCCCTATACCGAGTGTTGAGAATGCAGAGGAATTGAAAGAAAGATTCGATTCAATCTTCGATGAAGACTTAATCCGTATTATTACGAGTTCGGATATTGATCAATGGTCGGAAATGGGATGGAGAGGAATAATGCTGGACGATGGCATACTTTGGATGGATTACGACGGAAAAATTACAGCTGTGAATTATCAAAGCAAATACGAGAAAAAGCTTGCCAAGAAGCTTACCTCCAAAGTAAAAGGTGGCCTATCCTCGGATTTGCGACATAACTTCAAAGGGGAAGTATATAAATTTAAGACAAAAAATTATTTTATAAGGATAGATGAACTGAAAAACGGCATGTACCGGTATGCCTGTTGGAAAAAAGAGAACCCAGAATCGACCAAGCCGGATTTAGTCTTGGAAAATGGAAAAATAGAATTTAGTGGAAGTGGAGGAAATCACGTGATTACATTTAAAAATAATATCTATGAATACAAGGTGTTCCATAATAAAATAGCCGCGTCGGGGATCGCGGACATCACTCTTGTTGTAGAGAAAAATGGCAAAGAAATACTCTCGGAAGATGGGAAATTGGAAGGTGACACCACCCAAACTGATTAGCGGTACGAAGATCTTATGTTTAGTTCTAAGCGCACATATAATTTGAATCACACCATTTCCAAATCATTGGTCTGATGGTGAAAACTTACAAGGTATGCAAAGTACGGAATATTAATGCTGTCTGACTTTTGTCAAATCGCTATCGACAACTTGTTATTTTTCAATTACTGTTTATCAATCAGATAAATACTGGAAAGTATATGGGATATCAACATCCTTTGTACGCAAGGGAAGAGCTACCGGGCTCGAAGGCAATTTCGGTACGCAAAAACAGCATTACTCGCTATCAAAAATCAAGGCACGGAACAGGAAAATAGAAATCCTGTGGATTTTCTTTGGAATACATACGGCAAACGCCATATTAATGATTGACAAAATCAAAAACAGACAGAGGGAAACCGCATAGTATGATTATAAAGAATCTATTAGAAGAAGTTGTCAGGCTTCTTCCGGAACATCATGCCCAAACGGATAAGATGTTAGGTCAGAGAGAGAAACTATAATAAAAATGGCATATGAGATGATATTAGCAAGTCATCTTCATATGCCATCTTACTTTTAAAGACATTTACTGAATATCTTGTAGTATGGGTGTTTGTGCTGGCCCAGAAAGCCCGTTCTTTAAGGTGTCAGGCTTACTGGCTTCTGACTTCATCTGGCAAACTCGCTAGAGATTGTGAACACATCGGACAGAAACACCGGACTTCCTGTTACCGTTATTGTCTACGAAGACGTTATTGTTAAGGATGTAAAGACCATAGGCTGTATTACCGTTGAGGTCACTACTCCAGTAGTAGCTGCCTGTACCATCGGTATAAGCGGTAGCAGTAGTACCACTGCCTTTGTCGCCATCTCGCCAGCCTGCAGCAGGCAAAAATAGACCGGTCGAGCTATTCATAAACCACATACCTTGGATACCGTTATACTTTACCAATTGCTTGTTGCTACAGCGGGAGAGACTTATGAATTCACTTCTTGTTGGAGTACGCCAACCACTACCGTATTTACTTTCGTCAAGACGTGTACAAGGATCAACAGCACCATAGCCTGTATACCCAGATGATACATATACATTCTTCCATATATAATAATAACCGTAATCGGTAGTAGAAGAAGCCCATGTCAGATTATAGTTGCTTTGGGAATTGAGATTACCTTCAGCCCATCGTAGTTTTGATAAGATGGTTTTGTCGTTTTCTGTACACCCATTTTGCGTAAGATTAATGTTACTTGCGGGTACATTAATTCCGATGGCTTTCTTAAACTGTATTTTCATCGTATAGCTTTTTCCCTCTTTCAGTTGCACGCTTTGGGTGGAGGTGATTTCCGTATTGTTGGGCACGGTCCGTCCGCTTATTGTCAGCGTATTGAAATGCACTGTAATGGTTCTGGTCCCTGCAAACGGAACCATGCGTATGGTTGTACTCAGAGTCGTGTTCGGACTGAATGCCGCCGTATTATTCGTGTTGGCGGCTACCACATTGGTCGAAGGACCGATCTTCCATGATGTGGAATTTCCACCTTGCTTTACGTATACACCCGTGCAATTGGTGATCGTATTGCTTGGAAATCCGGTAGGACTGATGGTAATCGTCAATTTACATAGCTTCTGGCTGAAACTCACCGGAAGAAGATTGTGGCTCAGGCTATTTACATTTGTTATATCTCCGGAATCGAAGGTCATGAAGTCCTTGGTCATGTCAGGGATAGACACTGTACTGCTGTTGTAAGTATATGATGCGGGTATAGTTCCCAAGTCGGCAGTGGTATTAAATGAGTAGCCCACCACACGTATCGTTCCGGAGCGTGTCAGCAATTTCCCTTGTTTGAGTACAGGAGTGCCCGTACCATTGGAGGTGTAATCGGCAGCCGACTGGAAGACATAGTCACTTCCGGACTTCCGGAAAACAATCAGCCGGAAACGAACTTCCGCAGGCACGGTTGCACGGGTACTTACACGGGGCAGGGTATCTTCCGTCAGTTCCATTGCGGCTATCCGGGGACCTTCGTAGTCCGGTTGCTCTCCTGTGCGTGTAGGTGAGAAAGCTTTTACCCCCACCCATTCGGCGATCAGGGGAGAGTGGCTACGGGTCGAAGCGTCGTTAAAAGAGGAAGAATGATAGTCGTTGTCACCTGTCAGACTGATATGGATAGGAATTAACTCGTCGGCAGTATCCCCGCTGTCAGCAGACAGGGGAGTCATTCTGTCATCTTCGGCACATCCTGCTATCGAAAGGCAAAAACACAGCCATAAGGCTTTACCGAGACACTCTCGCATAATAAAAGTTCTATTCATATACTATGATATTAAAGTGAATAATCGTATCAAAGACGCATTGCGGACCTATACATCTTCGTATAAGTCCGGAAAGACTGTTTGATACAACTTTTATTATGCGTAAGTTTGTGTATTACAATCAGATATAACAGTCTTGAATACACAATGGTGTTTCAAAAAACGTACGTCTTTTGAAACACAATCTTTAGTTCTCGCACAGAATATATGTAAAAGGGATAAATGACTGATTGTTACAACGATGCAGAAATATTTGCACAGACAAAAAAAGCGTCTTATCTTTGTTGCATCAGACGTACGTCTTTTGAAACAAGATTTTATAATGTAAGATGTTTATTATCAGAATAATCTGTCTTCCTTTAGTGGATTTTTTAGGTATACTTTTTCTGGACTCTAGTTGTCAGAGTCTTTGGAGAAGTTAACATCAGAATTTTTGGTGTATGCAGAACATGATAAAGTTTGTGAAGTCAACTGTCATAATAGCTCTTTGACGGAATATCTCTAAGTGAATGACTACTTTAGACACTCCGGTACTTTCAACCATCCCAATACTGCCGAACTGTCGTTACGGATTTCTGCCGGATATAGCCCTTGGATACCTAATTCTTGTTGATGTTCTTTTTAAAAGAAAAATAAGTAACTGATTAAAATGGCTGCAATAATTCCGGCAAAGTCGGCAATCAGTCCGCACGTGACCGCATTACGTGTTTTCGTGATGCCTACGCTTCCAAAATATACTGCTAAAATATAGAAGGTGGTGTCCGATGCACCGCGAACGACACAACTGACACGTCCGACAAATGAATCGGGTCCAAACTGTTTCATGGTGTCGATCATCAGGCCATTGGCACCGCTGCCGCTCAGTGACTTCATTAAGGCCGTTGGCAGTGCTCCCACAAAGCCGGTGTCCAGTCCGCAAAATTCTACGATTGCCCCAATGCCGCCGACCAGTATATCCATGGCACCCGAGGCGCGGAAAACAGCGATTCCAACGAGAAAAGCCACCAGATAGGGGATGATCCGGACCGCAGTGGTGAATCCCTCTTTGGCTCCTTCGACAAAGGAGTCGTACACATTGATTTTTTTCCGGATACCTGCTATAATGAACAGTAAAATGACCGAGAATAAGATTACATTAGCAATCAGAGTGGAATAAACTCCCATCTCTTCACGGGAAAGTGTAGTTGTCAGATAGATAATTCCGCCGAAGAAAAGGCTCAGGCAACCCATTAGTGTCAATATAGCTTTGTTTATCAGGTTGATGCGTTGGGAGATGCTGACGGCAATGACTCCTACGAGTGTAGAGATGAAGGTGCTTAGCAGGATAGGGATGAAGATGTCTGTAGGTTGGGCCGCTCCCATTTGAGCCCGGTATACCATGATGCTGATCGGGATAATGATCAGTCCCGAAGTGTTAATCACCAGGAACATAATCATCGGGTTGCTGGCTGTGTCTTTTTTCGGATTCAGTTCTTGCAGTTCCTTCATAGCTTTCAGTCCCATGGGAGTGGCAGCATTGTCAAGCCCCAGCATATTGGCGGACATATTCATGAAAATAGATCCCATGACCGGATGTCCTTTCGGAATGTCCGGAAACAAGCGGCAGAAGACCGGACTCAGCCAGCGTGAAAGGGCATTAATCAGGCCGCTGTTCTCGCCAATCTTCATTACACCGAGCCAAAGCGACAGCACACCTGTCAGGCCGAGAGAGATTTCGAATGCCGTTTTAGATGAATCGAAGGTGGAGTTGATGATCTCTGTGAATATTTGGGTATCGCCGAAGAACAAAAGTTTGCAGACGGCAACTACGAAAGCAATCACGAAGAATGCGATCCAGATGTAATTTAAAACCATAAATATGCCCGTTAATTTTCCTACAAAATTAAGAATATGTTTCCACTCATTGCGGCTTTTTTGACTATTTTTGTCCGTATATAACTTTGTAGACTCAAATATCCCGATGAAAGCGATAGAAATTCAAAAAGAACTGGAGACTTATATTGATCCGGTAAAAAGGGAATATCTTCCCGGATTCTTTAAAACCGGCAAGGGGCAATATGGTGAAGGCGACCGGTTTCTTGGAATAGTGGTTCCTGCAACCCGGCTTGTAGCGAAGAAGTATAAGAACGCGCCTTTTGAGGTGATGGCGGAGCTTTTACAATCCGAATGGCATGAATGTCGTTTGTGTGCATTACTGATGATGGTGGAGCGGTTTAAGAAAAGTGGTGGAGAGGAGCGGGAAGCGATCTACCGTTTTTATCTGTCGCAGACGGAGCGCATAAATAATTGGGACCTTGTGGACCTGTCGGCACCTTATATTGTGGGTGAATACCTAAAGGATAAGTCGCGTGATGATCTTTATCGGCTGGCGGAAAGTACTCTGCTGTGGGATCAGCGTATTGCTGTCGTATCTACGGTTACCTTCATCCGGAATAACGATTTCATCGATATTCTCCGTCTTTCGGAATTGTTGCTGCAACACAAACATGACTTGATGCGGAAGGCTATAGGCTGGATGCTGCGTGAAATGGGAAAGCGGGACAAGACCCTGCTGTTGCAGTTTCTGGATAAATATAGCAAAGTGATGCCCCGCACTATGCTGCGTTATTCCATAGAGAAGCTCACGGACGAGGAGCGGAAGTTGTATATGGGGCGATGATCCGCATTGAACGGAGGAGAAATGGGCTTTCAGAACCGGAAGTGAGGTCAGTGTGTAATGAAAATGTCCGACAGAAGAACCATTGGCTTGAACTGCTTCCGGGAGAGAACCGTTGGAAAACTTTGTACGGGATATAAGTTCCGGTGCAGCGAAAGAGATCAGCTGTCCGGAGTCAGACAATAAAGAACGGCAGATTTGTCGGAGGAACCTTTGGGCTTGTCTTAGCCTAAACAAAGCTTAAACGTACTTCGTAAAGGAAAAACTCTGTGAAACTCTGCCTTACTATGTAGCGAAATCTATATCTTTGCTACCTATTTATAAAAAAGGAATGGAAGAAGATTTTAATATACGTGATCATCAGCTGACCAGCAGAGAGCGGGATTTTGAAAATGCCCTCCGGCCATTGAGTTTCGAAGACTTCAATGGACAGGATAAAGTGGTAGATAATCTCCGTATTTTTGTCAAGGCAGCTCGTTTGAGAGCAGAAGCACTGGACCATGTATTGCTTCACGGCCCCCCCGGATTGGGTAAAACCACTTTATCGAACATTATAGCCAACGAACTGGGAGTAGGATTTAAGGTAACTTCCGGACCGGTACTCGACAAACCGGGTGATTTGGCCGGCGTCTTAACCAGTCTCGAACCTAACGACGTGCTGTTTATCGATGAGATCCACCGCCTTTCACCGGTAGTGGAGGAATATCTGTATTCGGCCATGGAGGATTACCGGATCGATATTATGATCGACAAGGGCCCCTCGGCGCGTAGTATCCAGATTGATCTGAACCCGTTTACATTGGTGGGAGCCACTACCCGGAGCGGATTACTGACGGCACCTCTGCGTGCCCGGTTCGGTATTAACTTGCATCTGGAATATTACGATGACGATATTCTGAGCAACATTATCAGCCGTTCGGCCGGCATACTCGATGTGCCCTGTTCGTCTCAGGCTGCGGGTGAGATTGCTTCGCGCAGCCGCGGGACACCTCGTATAGCCAATGCGCTGCTGCGCAGGGTGCGTGATTTTGCACAAGTGAAAGGGTCCGGTTCTATCGATACGGAGATAGCCAACTATGCGCTTGAGGCGCTAAATATCGATAAATACGGACTGGACGAGATAGACAACAAGATTCTCTGTACTATTATTGATAAATTTAAGGGTGGTCCCGTGGGGCTTACGACTATTGCCACTGCACTGGGCGAAGATGCCGGAACGATTGAGGAGGTCTACGAACCGTTCCTGATCAAAGAGGGATTCCTGAAGCGTACTCCCCGCGGACGTGAGGTGACGGAACTCGCCTATAAGCATTTGGGGCGCAGTCTCTACAATAGTCAGAAAACACTGTTTAATGATTAGTGGAAACACTATTAATCACAAAAATAACATGGCCGGATTAAAATCCCTGGTAAAAGATACAGCCTTGTATGGGTTGAGTAGTATGGTTGGCAGGTTCCTGAACTATCTGTTGGTGCCTTTATATACCGCAGTTCTGCCGGCTGCGTCCGGCGGATACGGAGTGGTTACCAATGTGTATGCCTGGGCCGGGTTGATTATGGTACTTTTGACGTTCGGTATGGAGACCGGTTTCTTCCGTTTTGCCAATAAGTCGGAAGAAGATCCGGTGAAAGTATATGCCAATTCACTGATTTCGGTAGGGGGCATTTCACTGATATTTGCCATTCTCTGCCTGACGTTTCTCCAACCGGTCTCTCATCTTCTGGAATATGGCGATCATCCCGATTTCATCGGAATGATGATTATAGTGATGGCACTCGATGCTTTTCTGTGCATTCCGTTTGCTTATCTGCGTTTCAAGAAGCGGCCCATTAAGTTTGTTGCCATTAAGTTTGTCTCCATCATTGCCAACATTGTTCTGAACTTGTTCTTCCTGTTGCTGTGTCCGTGGTTGCATGAACACTTTCCCGCTTGGGTCGATTGGTTCTATAACCCGACCTATTTGGTGGGGTATATCTTCGTTTCCAATCTGATAACAACCTGTCTGCAGCTCTTTTGCCTGATTCCCGAACTTCGCGGTTTCGCTTACAGGGTTGATAAACAGTTGTTGAAGCGGATGCTTATCTATTCTTTCCCGATATTGATTTTCGGGTTGGTAGGCATTCTGAATCAGACGGTAGACAAGATTATCTATCCTTTTCTCTTTGCCGACCGGCAGGAGGGACTGGTGCAGCTCGGCATTTATGGGGCCGCCACTAAGATTGCCATGGTAATGGCCATGTTCACCCAAGCTTTCCGCTATGCCTACGAGCCTTTTGTGTTCGGCAAACAAAAGGAAGGGGATAACCGCCGGATGTATGCACAGGCGATGAAGTATTTCCTTATTTTTGCGATGTTCGCTTTTCTGGTGGTAATGTTTTACCTGGATCTTTTGCGTTATATGGTGGCACCTGATTATTGGGCGGGACTGAGCGTTGTCGCCATCGTGATCGGAGCGGAAATATTCAAAGGTATCTATTTCAATCTTTCGTTCTGGTATAAGCTGATAGACGAAACCCGTTGGGGAGCATACTTTTCCATTGTCGGATGTGTCATCATTGTAGGAATGAATGTGATGCTTGTCCCCACTTACGGATTTGTGGCTTCGGCATGGGCTTCGGTGGCCGGATACGCTGTGATTACGATCCTTTCTTATTGGATCGGGCAGAAGAAATATCCCATTCACTATGACCTGAAACACCTTGGTACGTATGTGCTGTTTACAGCAGTGCTTTATGTGATCGGAGAGTGTGTTCCCATTGAGAATATCGTGCTCCGTCTGGCTTTCCGTACTGTATTGTTGCTGATATTTATGGCTTATGTTGTTCGGAAAGACTTACCGCTGAGCCAGATTCCTGTGATTAACCGAATTATAAAGAAGAAATAGTTATGAAGGCAGACAACCGAAACATTTTTGCCATTAAGGCGTTTCTGAGAGAGTATCTCGATCTGAGAAAGGATAAGGACAATGAACTGGCAACCGTCGACTCTATCCGCAAGGGAGTTGAGTTTAAAGGAGCTAATCTCTGGATTCTGATTTTTGCCATTTTCATGGCTTCACTCGGACTGAATGTCAACTCGACGGCCGTGATTATCGGTGCCATGTTGATTTCTCCGTTGATGGGCCCGATTATGGGGGTGGGGCTGTCTGTCGGTATGAACGATTTCGAGTTGATGAAGCGTTCCCTGAAGAGCTTCCTGATTACAACTGCATTCAGTGTCACGACGGCGACTGTTTTCTTTCTTTTCACTCCCATCGCTGAGGCGCAGTCGGAACTGCTGGCGCGTACGTCACCGACCATTTATGACGTTTTCATCGCACTTTTCGGCGGACTTGCCGGAGTGGTTGCCCTCTCTACCAAGGAGAAAGGAAATGTGATTCCGGGAGTTGCCATTGCCACTGCGCTGATGCCTCCTCTCTGTACGGCCGGTTACGGATTGGCTTCGGGCAATCTGATCTATTTTCTGGGCGCGTTCTACCTCTATTTCATCAATTCCGTATTTATCAGTCTGGCTACGTTTATCGGTGTGAGGCTGATGCATTTCCAGCGGAAAGAGTTTGTGGATAAGAACCGGGAAAAGAAAGTGCGGAAATACATCGTATTGATCGTAATCCTGACCATGTGTCCGGCTATTTACCTGACTATGGGAATTATCCGAAGCACCTTCTTCGAAGCGGCAGCGAATCGTTTCGTTTCCGAACAGCTCAACTTCGACAATACCCAGGTCTTGAATAAGAAGATTCATTATGAAGGAGATTCATGCGAAATCCGGGTTGTGCTGATTGGTCCGGAGGTGCCGGAAGCTTCCATTGCCATTGCCCGCAGCAAGATGAAAGATTATAAACTGGAGAATACGAAACTGATCGTTCTGCAGGGGATGAACAATAATGAAGCGATGGATATGTCGTCTATCCGTGCCATGGTTATGGAAGACTTCTATAAAAACAGTGAACAACGCCTGCAGGAACAGCAAGTCAAGATAGCCACGCTCCAGCAAAGCCTCGAACGGTATAAGTCTTACGATGAAATGAGCCGGAAAATTATCCCGGAACTGAAAGTACTCTATCCGTCGGTGACGGCTTTGTCTATTTCACATACCATCGAGACAACGGTCGATTCGATGAAAACGGATACCATAGCGCTTGCCGTATTGAAATTCACCCGTCATCCGAAGAACGAGGAAAAAGCGAAAATCAGTGCATGGCTTCAGGCGCGGGTAGGGGCGAAGAAACTTCGGCTGATTGTTGAAGAGTGACGGTAAGCGTGTCGCCAGAGAAAAGAAGATGAATAAACATGATTTATATAAATGAATAAAATGAAAGTGATTACCTCTTTCCGCAACGGAAAGAGGTGGGGGGAGGCTCTGTTTCTGGCATTGCTTTTACTCTATCCGGTTTCGATGCATGCCGATGAAGGTATGTGGATGCTTGGCAATTTGAATAAAGAAACCCGTAAGACGATGAAAGAGTTGGGTTTGCAGATGCCTGCCGACCAACTTTATAGCACCAGGCACCCGTCTCTGAAAGACGCTGTGGTCAGTTTCGGAGGATTCTGTTCGGGAGTAGTCGTCTCCGAAGATGGCTTGGTGTTTACCAATCACCATTGCGGATTCAGCAGCATACAGCAACACAGTTCGGTGGATCATGATTATCTGAAAGACGGGTTTACGGCACATAACCGGGAGGAAGAATTGCCCAATCCCGAGCTGTATGTCCGGTTTCTGCTTCGTACGGAAAACGTAACCCGGCGGGTACTGAAAGCTACGACACCCGGTATGACCGAATCCGAACGCAGCCTGGCCATCGATTCGATGATGGTGTTGCTGGGAGATGAAGTCACTAAAAAGGACTCTACACTGGTCGGCATTGTGGATGCGTATTATGGTGGCAATGAGTTTTGGCTTTCTGTTTACCGCGATTTCAACGATGTACGCTTGGTGTTTGCTCCACCGTCTTCCATCGGTAAGTTTGGTTGGGATACGGACAACTGGATGTGGCCCCGTCATACTGGCGATTTCTGCGTCTTTCGTATCTATGCCGGTAAAGATAACCGTCCTGCCGACTATTCACCCGACAACGTGCCCTATCGTCCCGAATATGTGGCTCCCATCACATTGGATGGATACAAAGAAGGTTCATTCTGCATGACTCTGGGTTATCCCGGTAGCACGGAACGTTATCTTTCTTCGTTTGGCATCGAAGAGATGATGAACGGCATGAACCAGGCTATGATCGATGTCCGCGGAGTGAAACAGGCCATTTGGAAACGTGAGATGGATCGCAGGGATTCCATCCGTATCAAGTATGCGTCAAAATATGATGAAAGTTCCAATTACTGGAAAAACAGCATCGGAACCAATAAAGCGATACGCAAGCTGAAGGTGCTTGACAAGAAACGGCAGGCGGAAGAAGCACTCCGGCAGTGGATTCAGAAGACTCCGGCAGAACGTGAGAACCTGTTGCATCTGATGTCGTCGCTCGAACTGAATTATAAGGACCGCAAGGAGGTGAACCGGGCGATGTCTTATTTCGGGGAGTCATTTATCAATGGTCCCGAACTAGTGCAATTTGCGTTGACTATCCTTAATTTTGATTTTGAGGCGGAACAGAAACAGGTCGTGGCCCAGCTCCAGAAATTACTCGATAAGTATGCAAATTATGACGTTTCCATCGATAAGGAGGTGTTTGTGGCCATGCTGAAGGAGTATCGGAGCAAAGTGGATAAGGCTTATCTGCCCGATCTTTATCAGACCATAGATACACTTTACGGAGGCAATGAACAGATGTATGTCGACACGTTGTATGCTCATTCGGAACTTACCTCCCCACGCGGCTTGAAGCGTTTTCTGGAGCGTGACACAACTTTCCACATGATCGATGATCCTGCAGTCTCGCTGGGCATCGATCTCATTGTAAAACTCTTCGATATGCGTAGTCAGATGGCTGAGGCTTCCGACAATATAGAGAAGGACGAACGTGAGTTCAATGCTGCCATGAGACGGATGTATGCCGACCGTAATTTCTATCCCGATGCCAATTCTACCATGCGGTTGAGCTTCGGTACCATTGGCAGTTATTCACCTTACGATGGGGCTGATTATGGCTATTACACTACGGTGAAGGGTATTTTCGAGAAGGTAAAAGAGCACAGCGGCGATCCCGACTTTGCCGTGCAACCCGAGGTGCTGTCCCTGCTGTCATCGGGTGATTTCGGGCGTTATGCCGATACGAAGGGAGACATGAATGTCTGCTTTATCTCAAACAACGACATCACAGGTGGAAACTCCGGCAGCGCCATGTTCAATGGCAAAGGCGAATTGTTGGGATTGGCGTTCGATGGAAACTGGGAAGCCATGAGCAGTGATATTGTTTTCGAGCCCGATGTGCAACGCTGCATTGGGGTCGATGTGCGTTATATGCTCTTTATTATCGAGAAGTTTGGTAAAGCAAGCCATCTGATACAAGAACTGAAAATAGAGGGGTGAGGGCATCACTTACCGCAGAGTAACGCAGGGTACGGTTTCGACATACCTCCTAACGTTTCAGTATAATAACGATTACTGCCGAAATAATCAGCAGAATACCGATCCCGATGCTTTGGGTAAAGGGTTCGCCGAATATAAAGATACCTACACAAACAGCTGTCACCGGCTCCATGGCTCCAAGTACGGAAGTGAGCGTGGAGCCGATGCTTTTTACCGCCCGTACCAATGCCAGGTTGGAGACCACTGTCGGGATCAGTGCCAGGAGTACCAGGTTTCCACCCGTGTGCCAGTCAGGGATGGTTTGTATGCCTGTAGTAGTACCTATGCCTGCCAGCAATAAGAGCGTGCCGAACAGGAAAACATAGAAAGTAAGCCGTAATCCCTTCATCTGTCCGATTTTGAGCTGGCTGACCGTAACCAGATAAAGTGCATATCCCAAAGCCGATAGGAGGACGATAAACAATCCGAGGGCGGTAATTCCTCCCGAACTGTCGCCATAAGAGAGGCAGGAGACACCGACCACTGCGAGGGCGATAGCAAAGAAACGCCACGTCGATTTCCTTTCGCGGAAGAAGATCATCATGATCAGAGTGGTCAATACCGGATACATGAAATGAATGGTGGTGGCTACGCCGCTTGCCATAAATTTATATCCCCAGAACAGAAAGACTGCGGACATCAGATACAGAAAAGCAAGTAACATTAATGACGGGATCTCTTTCCGCTTGATATGGAAAGACTGCTTGTCTAGCAATAGGATGCATCCCAATGCCAGGCAGGCAAACAGGAACCGGTAGAACAGAATGGACTCGAAGTTCATTCCTTCACGCATGGCAGGGATCGTGAAAAGAGGAATAAGGCCGAAAGAGGCCGACGACAGCAAACCGTAAAGGAAACCATTCAATTTGTTCATACCCGAAAACTATTACCTGTTTTTTTTAATTCACGCAAAGGTAGCACTTTTAAAGACAATAATAAAGAGGGGAAGGATTTTTACTATGGGGGATCGCAACTCGTGTTCACTGCGGATTCCACAGCTTTCCGCAGATAAATATCATTCGTTACCCATAGGTCAGGTTTACTCTTTGTTGCTCTGCGGTGGATGTTGTCATTTTGACTTTTTGCTTTTCCGACCCATTCAGAATCGTTTATTTCGGCCCTCTCTCCTGTGGAGGTAATAAAAATGGCTGGATTTTGCATCAGGGAAAGGGTCCGATGCTTGAGAATTCTTCTGTTTCCTTTCTGATTTTTGCTATAAGCGGTGATCTGTGAGCAAATAGACCTTTCGGATAAAAGTATAGTGCCTTTTTGATAGTTCGTTCGTGCTCCTCTTCGGATACCAACCGGCTCGGAAACGGGAGCTTTTATGAAGAATGTACCGATAGAGTGGGTCTCTTCTTCCGATGCAGCAGGCATTTGCTCCCGATGCAGTAACCTTTTGGGGTAAATGCAGTAAGCATTTCATCCGGGAGCTTGCTTGTCGGAACGGGAAAGCCCGGCTCTCCGTCTCACTCAGACGGTAGCTGAGTGGGATGAAGCGCCGGGCTTTCGTTCGGGATCTCTCTGAAAGAGTGATCTTATAAAGAGGGAAGGTTGGTCAGAAACGGCTATTTGAATCCTTTTGTAAGTCCGTCAGCCGTTTTTCCTGTCCTTTTGTATTTAGCTCTTTTTAGGCTTTCTTCTTGCCCATCCTTCTTCGCTGAAGTCGGGTTCGGCATCTTTAAAGAACTGTTTCCATTCATCTTTGCCTTTGGGGCCGCGGGCTGCGGAATATCCCCGTTCCTCACGGCTTGGCTTTTTGCCTTTCCGGCTGTCGGCTTGTTTGCTGTCTTTGCTGCCTTTGCCTCTCTCTTTGCGGTCGGCAGATGGAGCGCTGCTTCTTCCTCTGCCACCCTGATCGTTACCTTCATTCCGCTTTCCACGTCCTTTGTGCTCTGTAGATGCCTCTTCTCCGGCTACCTCTACTGTGACTTTACGTCCGTTCCAGTTTGTCCGGTTCAGCGCCTTTACGACGTTTTGTGCTTGTTTCTCTTCCACTTCGAAGAACGAGAAATTTTTCATCAGGTCGATGCGTCCCAATTCTACTCTTCCTCGTGTGTTATTGTTGAGCAAGGTGATCAGTTCGTGAGGGAAGAAGTTATCCATCTTACCCAGATTGATGAAAAGGCGGGTGTAACCCGGTTCTGCCTGGCGGCTGCTTTTTCCTTCACGGCTTTTTCCGGCGCGTTCGCTGCGGCTATCGGTCGGCACCTCTATTTCTTCGCGGTTGCGATAATAGTCGACAAACCGGTTGAACTCATGCGATACCATGCGCTTGATGAGGTCTTCTTTACTCAGCCACTCCAGTTTACGGTAAATCTCAGGCATGAAATCATTGATATCCTCCTCGTTTACCTTTACTTTTTCAAGATCGTCTATCACTTTGAGAAGCTGTTTCTCGCAGATCTGCTTACCGGTAGGCATTTCACCGGCAATGAATTTCTTACCGATGATGCGTTCTATTTCGCGCATCTTTCCTTTTTCACGCAAATTGATGATGGCGATGGATGTACCTGTCTTTCCGGCACGTCCTGTACGTCCGCTACGGTGCGTATAACTTTCCGTATCGTCCGGCAATCCGTAGTTGATGACGTGTGTCAGGTCGTCTACGTCCAGTCCGCGCGCAGCTACATCGGTGGCTACCAGGATCTGGATGTTGCGGATGCGGAACTTCTGCATCACCGTGTCACGCTGTGCCTGTGAGAGTTCTCCGTGCAACGAGTCAGCGTTATAACCTTCCTGCATCAGTTTATCGGCAATCTCCTGTGTCTCTTTGCGGGTACGGCAGAAGATGATACCGTAAATTTGCGGATAATAGTCTACGATGCGTTTCAGGGCGGCGTATTTATCTTTTGCATGTACGGTATAGACCACATGCTTCACGTTGCTCGTACTTTCGTTTTTGCGTCCGATGGTGATCTCTTTTGCATTGTGAAGGTAGTTCTTCGAAATACGGGCTATTTCCGGGCTCATAGTGGCCGAGAAAAGCAGTGTGTTACGTTCTTGCGGAACATCTGCCAGGATGGCATTGATACTGTCCGTAAAGCCCATATTGAGCATTTCGTCCGCTTCGTCCATCACTACGTTTGTGACAGTGGCAAGAGATACCGTTTTGCGTTCCATCAGGTCGAGGAGTCGCCCCGGTGTGGCAACAATGATATGCACACCCCGTTTCAGGCTGCGTATCTGGCTGTCGATGGATGAACCGCCGTATACGGGCAATACTTTCAGCCCGTCGATGTATTTGGAATAGTCGTTCAGGTCGCCTGCTATCTGGAGGCAAAGCTCGCGTGTGGGGCAAAGAACGAGTGATTGAGGTATTCTGTTTTTTACGTTAATTTTCTGGATGAGGGGCAAGCCAAACGCTGCGGTCTTACCCGTCCCTGTCTGTGCAAGAGCTACTACATCATTATTCTCTCCTAATAGGTATGGAATCACTTCCTCCTGTACCGGCATGGGATTCTCGTATCCCATCTCTTCAATAGCTTTACGTATCTCCGGAGAAACGCCAAGCTCTTCAAATGTCTTCATTAAATCTCTGTATATCTTTATTTTCGGGTGCAAAGATACGCATTAATTGTGAATAATGAATGATAACAATAAATATTCTATCAATTAAAATGTCCCGTGACAAACGTGCTCTATTGTTATAAATGATTAAATTACATGTGGCGTAAAATATTATGTGCTGTTTTTTTGTATATTTGAATAATATTAATTAAAATACTATATAATTATGAAAAGGAAACTTTTATTTTTTATGGCTTTTGTATGTGTAGTGTCAATTTCCTCTATTGTCGTACAGTCTGTTGGATCCTCAAGCTCTTTACTTGTTTTAAGTGATTTAGAGTTTATAGCAACCGCTGATCCTGAGAATACCGAAATCAATTGTGATGATTTTTATGAACGTGAAACGTGTGCAACTATAACTGTTAAAAGACCTAATGGCAATACTACAAAAATTACTGTGTCTGGTCGAAGAATTGATTAAAAATTATTATTAATATGGGCTGTTTAAAGTTTAGATAGTCCATATTTATTTTATTTATTATTATGAGATATTGTTTGGGATTAATTCTTGTTTTGTTCACTTCCTGTCATCTGTCTTCTACACGAGGATTAGAGTTTCCATCTGTAGATACTTTAAAATTGTCTTCAGAATTGTTCCTTTCCGAGGAGTTATTGAAACCTGAGAAGATGTGGATACATGATAGTCTTTGTCTTATTAGAAGCAGTAAAGACGAATATTTCTTTCATTTATTTAATATTGCAGGAACTAAGATTTGTTCTTTTATAGGCTTTGGTGATGCCCCTGCAGAGATGCTTTCTCCTGTTGATTTTGATGTTGTCAATGATACTCTCCAAATTTATGATTCCGGCAAACAGAAAATTTCTTTTTATGCTCTGTCTGATCTCAGTTATGGAAATGTAGAAAATATTTGTAGACAACTAAGTATAAATGTTATGGCTAGTAGTGTGATTTGTACTACTGATCATTCTTTTTATTATTTGGGTGAAACTAATAGAATGTATGGCTTCATAAATTCTAAGATTGATACTTCCTATATAGACTTCCCGGAAGATTATCGGATGCTTAATTCAGGTTTGAAGCATTTACTTTTTCAAGGGCATCTTAGGTGTTCACCTAATTTTGATAGATTAGTTTATGCTGCTTCTCGATTTGGCTATTTACAGGTTTTATCTCCACAAGAAAACGGGAGCTTATCTTTAGTAAAAGATTATTTTGTCCAACAACCTATTTTTAGAGATTGCTCTTCGCAAGATATGACAGCGATGTCTTTGAGTCGTGAAAATCAAAGTGGTTTTAATGATTTATCTGTAACAGATGAATTAATCTTTGCATTATATAGTGGACGCAAGGCCAATGAAGAGCGTAGTTATTTTGCGAATCAAGTTTGGGTTTTTGATTGGGATGGAAACCCTGTAAAAAAAATGATATTGCCTCAAGATGCTTGGAGTATTTACGTTGATCAAGAGACGAATAAATTATATACGATCAGCTATGGAGAAGAAAAGGGCGAATACAGAGTCCATTATAATATTTATGATTTGCTATAAAATTTGTTTATTCCAGTAAGATGGTGCGTAGCCTGTGTATGTCTTCGGACTGAAGGCCGATTGCCTTTCGCAGATAGGTGGGCACATCACCGTATTTCCGCTCTATCTCGTCTTTGGCTGCATTGAGAAAGTCTTCTTTTGCCGAAAAGAGGGTGGTGATGGCTTCCTGTGAATTGACCGGCAGGTTATAGGCGTATTTGGAGGCTTTGGGGATGTTGAAGTAATCGTTGCTCAAACGGTAATCTTCCATAATGATATCTGCATTGACATCTAAAGAGGCCAATATCAGTGCGGACACAATGCCTGTCCGTCCTTTTCCCGACGAGCAGTGAATCACGATCGGATAACTGTTTTTATCGAGCAGGATGTCGAAAATCTCTTTATATTCCTTTTGGTATTTGGCCACCAGTTCACGATTCATCGCTTCTACCATGTGGTAAATGGTATCTGTCTTGATCTTCTCTTGCTGTATGCCGTGCAGGATATGTTCCATGTCGCCCGTGTTGATGGGGATATGTACTACATTGAATCCCTTTTGCAGGGGAGGTGTATTATGGAGTTCGCTCTCGGAGCGCAGATCCAGAATGGTCTTGATACCCAGATTTTGCAGTTTCCTGAAGGCAAAGCAATTCAGGCTGTCTATCTGTGCCGAACGGTAGAGCTTGCCCCAACGTACATGCTTTCCGGTGGCGGATTTGTAACCTCCCAGGTCACGGAAGTTTTGAATGCCGGGCATATTCACGTTGCGGGGAGCCACTTTCACACGGTATTTATCGTTGAACACCAGCATGTAATAAGACCGCTTGGAAGGATCGTTGGTCACAATCGTCATTCGCGCATCGGAGATATTGGCCATGGCAACCGGATTATCTTCGGGTATGAACTCCGGATTGTCGGATGTATATACTTTCACCTGCCCCTTGATGAGAGGAGTCGTTTCCCATTTAAGAATACAGTTTCCTATATTATTCTCTTCGCAAACCACCGAAATGTTAGGAGACATGTCTGTGCACGAAGGCAGAATAAGTAAAATAGTTAGTAAATTGAACAGGTTCTTGTACATAGTTTGTATTTGTCTGAAAGCACTGATTGCAAAGATAGGAATTCTCGTTACATGGTATAATTACTTTGCGATAATTAGGCAACGTTAATAGTAATTAGCTACGAATTGCAGGCTACAAGCTACAGGTAACCGTGCCGGATGACTGTACATTCATTCGCAGTTTGTAGCCCGTAGCTTATTGCTTTCAACGGTAGTTTGCTGCAAACTCCCCGGATATGGAGTTGTTGAAACTTTTGCAGACTTCGGCTGCAAAGTCCTGTCCGCATTGTATCACTTTATCCCAAGTCTCTTCACTCAGGTGTTGCAAGTCACGGTACCGGACGTCGTACTTTAGCATGCCGTAGATCAGCCCGGCATTAAAATTGTCTCCTGCACCGATAGTGCTGACTGCCTCTAATGGCGCGACAGGATACTCTTTGGATATTGCGTTCGTACGCAGTGAGATTCTTTCGGCTCCGGCTGTACAAAGGAAGAGCGGACAATAGAACTTTATCTTATCCTTGTAGATTTTTTCTACGTCTTTGATTCCGTACATATAATAGAAGTCTTCCAAAGAGCCTCTTACAATGTCGGCATATTCCAGGTTCTCGATAATGGTCGGAGCCAGTTTCATCGCTTCATTCTTGTGTGAGGATCGGAAATTGGGATCGTAGTATACAATCGCTCTTTTTTCTTTTGCTATGTCCAGCAGTTCCAATATCTTATCACGCAATACCGGATTGAGAGCATAATATGAACCGATGACAATGATGTCGTCTTCATTGATGGACGGGAATAAAACGTCCAGCCGCTGTTTTGGGTAGTCTTTATAGAAGATATATTCTGCATCGCTGTGTTCGTTGAGGAAAGCCAGGGATACGGGCGATTTGCCGTCCGGAAACACGTTGACGTGATCCGTCGGGATGTGATTGTCACGCATGAATTGCAGAATGATGTTTCCTACATGGTCATTCCCTGTTTCACTGATGAAGCATACATTGACTCCCATGCGTCCCAAAGAAACGATGCCGTTGAATACAGAGCCTCCGGGAACGGCTGCCGAAGGCTGGTCGTTCCGGAAGATGATATCGAGTATAGTCTCTCCGATGCCGATTACTTTACGCATAGTTTTCTTGATTTTTCGCCCAAGTAACCACCGTGATGGCGTTTGGAGTATTCTTCAATAGTAAATTCGGTCCTTTTCATGGTTTGCACTACGAGAATATCGCCGATGACGGTCATTACCGTAGTCGAAGTGGTCGGAGTCATCCCCAGGGTACAAACTTCGGCAGGATGTCCTGTGCTCAGGCATACATCCGATTCGCTGGCAAGCGGACTGTCCGGATTGCCGGTGATGACAATGAATTTCAGGCCCGGATTCAGGTTGTGGGCCAGCTGGGTTAACTCTACGATTTCACGGGTTTTACCTGAATTTGAAATCAATAATAACAGGTCGTTCTCTTGCAGGATGCCCAGATCGCCGTGTTGTGCCTCGCTGGGGTGCAGGAAGACAGAGGGAATTCCGGTCGAACAAAACGTAGTGGCGATGTTCATCGCTATTTGTCCGGCTTTACCCATGCCGGAAGTTACAAGTTTGCCTTTTTTTCTGTGTATTTGTTCCACTATTAACTCAACGGCCTTTTCGTAGGCATCAGTCACAGGAATATTCAGCACAGCTTGTGCTTCCTTTTGCAGGAGTTCTTGAATAGATTCAATCATTATATCTTAATTGTTAATTCATTAAATGTGTTTGCTACTTCATAATAGGAGGACAGAGGGTGACGGGTGAATCCTCTTGTCTGTAATTCGCTGAGCACGGCGAGCAGTGGGTTGTAGAAACCATCTGCATTGTAGAAGATCACTTTCTTCTGATGATAGCCGATGGAAGCGGCTGCCATGACATGAAATACCTCATCCAGCGTGCCTATGCCGCCGGGAAGGGCCACCAATACATCCGATTGTTGCAGGATGATATCCTTGCGGTCGCTCAGGTCGTGTGTGGCGATTATCTCATCGGGGTATGTACTTACTTTGCCGTTTTCTTCCAGTTTGGAAGGTACTACACCGATGACATGTCCCCCGTTTTCTTTGACTGCTTTGGCCACGCATTCCATGAGTCCGAGGTTGGCACCACCATAGATAAGTGTCTTGCCGTTTTTCCCCATCCATTCGCCAATCTGATGGGCGGCATCGAAGTATATCGGGTCGATGCTGCCGGATGCGGAACAGAAAATTCCTATCTTCTCCATAAGGGTTATTGATGTTATAGCTTACAAATATCTGCAATTTTCTATAAACGACAATAAGTTTTATTGTATTTTTGTGTCCTCAACCTAACTTAATAGTAAGAATGAAGCAGTTAAGTACCCGTGCAGAAATGCAATATAATATACATACCCTGTCCAATGGACTTCGCATTATTCATGAACCCTCTTCTTCGAAGGTGGCTTATTGCGGATTTGCCGTAGATGCCGGAACCCGTGATGAGGCCGAAAATGAACAAGGAATGGCTCACTTTGTAGAGCATCTTATTTTTAAAGGTACCCGGAAACGGAAGGCTTGGCATATCCTGAACCGCATGGAGAATGTGGGTGGCGATCTGAATGCGTATACCAATAAAGAGGAAACTGTGATCTATTCGGCATTTCTGACCGAGCACTTCGGAAGAGCACTGGAACTGCTGGCGGATATCGTTTTCCATTCCACCTTTCCGCAGAACGAAATCGAAAAAGAGACAGAGGTGATTATCGATGAAATACAGTCGTACGAAGACACTCCTTCGGAATTGATCTTTGATGACTTTGAAGATATGATCTTCCGCAATCATCCGTTAGGACGTAATATCCTGGGCAGACCCGATCTGCTGAAGAAGTTCCGGAGCGAGGATGCCATGGCTTTTACTTCCCGGTTTTATCAACCCTCCAATATGGTATTCTTTGTCCTGGGTGATTTCAATTTTCAGAAAATAGTCCGTCAGGTGGAGAAGCTGTTAGTGGATCTTCCGTTGGTTACGGTTGAGAATCAGCGTACGATACCTCCGCTTTATGTACCCGAGCAGTTGGTTGTTCACAAGGAGACCCATCAGGCACATGTGATGATTGGCAGTCGGGGATATAATGCTTATGATGACAAGCGTACTGCATTGTATCTGCTGAATAATATTCTGGGTGGTCCGGGGATGAACAGTCGTCTGAATGTCTCTCTGCGCGAACGTAGGGGACTGGTCTATACGGTGGAGTCCAACTTGACATCATATACCGATACGGGGGCTTTCTGCATTTATTTCGGTACCGATCCGGAGGATGTGGATACTTGTCTGAAACTGACTTACAAGGAGCTGAAACGGATGCGTGATGTGAAGATGACCTCTTCGCAATTGATGGCTGCCAAAAAGCAACTGATCGGCCAGATCGGGGTCGCTTCCGATAATAACGAAAACAATGCGCTGGGAATGGCGAAGACTTTTCTACACTACAATAAGTATGAATCATCCGAATCTGTTTTCCGGCGTATCGAAGCCTTGACAGCAGAAGGACTGTTGGAGGTAGCCAATGAAATGTTTGCAGAGGAATATCTCTCTACACTGATTTACAGATAAGAAAAAAAGGAAGAGGGTGCATCTGAGGATTGACATTACTATTAGACACACAATTAATACTTATATAAATCTTTACGATGCACTCTCTGACCTTGGAATATATAAACTAAAAAAACATCCTGGTGCGGGCTGTATATGAACCTATAGAGCCGTGATGCAGAAAGTGCTAAATAAGGATATGCCTGAGCGCAAATACATCGTATTTTTGTGCAGGCTTAACTCTGTTACGGAGGGTATAGGTAGAAGTATCTTCTTTGAATGTTATCGGTCTCTGAGCATCCGTCTTGATAGCGGGATGGAAGTTATTGCCCTGTTTATACGGATTGGCTGAATCCGAAACCGATTTCTTAAGCAGTATCCCCTGATTGAAGTCAAACAGATCGTGACCGGAGTTATCAAAAGAGGGAACATTGTGAGTGTGGCTTTTTACGGCAGTAGTGACCGCCACCCCGTTATTTACGGGCTGTAGAGCACTGCTTTTCTGGGTACCGAATACCAAAAACAACAGGCATAACATTAGTAGTTTGATGTATGCTGCCATAATTGGCGGCAAATGTATGGATTAATATGGCTCTTTGGTCCGGGTGACTCTGCTTTTTCTCGCTTATTAATTATTTTTAATAGTATTGGATTGAACCTGTCGGGGGGATGTCCGTCGGTGAATAATGCCTGCATATCTTCTGCTTAAAAAGATTGCGTAAAAATGTTTAAAGACCGCTGTCTTCCGGCTTATTCAGCTTATCTTTGCTCGAAAACATAGAATTTATGATGACATTAATCCGTATTACGAGTGCTGACGATTCACGTCTGAACCGTTTGATTCCTTTGTACGAGGAGTCTTTTCCCGAAAGTGAGAGAAGAAAAATCGGGCAGTTGAAGCGAATGATTGAGAACCATGCCCCAATGTATTTCAATGCTATTGAATGTGATGGAGAATTGAGTGGAATGTTTGTATATTGGGATATGGGTGACTTCTACTATCTGGAACATTTGGCTGTATTCCCTGAGATGCGGAATAAAAAGATAGGGCAGCAAGTGCTTGATTATGTGGCTGAACACCTGAAAGGGGTACGCCTGCTCGAAGTAGAACCTACAGAAGATGAAATGACTACCCGTCGTGTGAATTACTACCGGCGTAATGGATATGAAGTGCTGGATAAAACTTATGTGCAGCCTTCTTATCATGCGTTGGAAGATGCTTGTCCGCTTTGGATTATGGGAAGTGAAGATTCTCCCCGGTTGGCTGAGCAGGTAGAAAGAATCAAGGAGGAGGTGTACAGGCAGCAAGTCGGCTGACCCTTGTACAAACCTTGTATATTTGTCGATATACTATTGATTCCACAGATTAGCAGAGATTGATTGTCCTATTGGGGAATCTGTGTTAATCTGTGGAATCTGTATTTGTACCGGATAAAGAAGTTGGCTGTTGTAGCTTTCGGATTTTAAAAGATTGACTTTGCAATTCCCATTTCCAATCCCCTTAACTCGGCAAGTCCTCGCAGGCGTCCTATGCAGGAGTATCCCGGGTTCGTTTTCTTTTTAAGGTCATCCACCATCTGGTGTCCGTGGTCCGGGCGCATGGGGATCGATACTTTTCTTCTCTGTTGTAACTCCAGGAAGGCCTTCATGACGTGATACATGTCCACGTCTCCTTCCAGGTGATTGGCTTCGTAGAAATTACCTTCAGCATCCCGTTGGGTACTTCGGAAATGGACAAAGTTGATCCGGTCTCCGAACCGTCTCATCATACCTTCCAAGTCATTGGCACAGCTTACACCGAGTGATCCGGTACAAAGGCAGAGTCCGTTCGATTCGTTAGGGACGGCATCGATCAGTGCCTGAAAATCTTCTGCACAGCTCATGATGCGTGGCAAACCGAGAATGGAGCAAGGAGGATCGTCCGGGTGGATAACCAGCTTCACACCGGCTTCGTCTGCCGTCGAAGTTATTTCTTTGAGGAAATAGATTAAGTGGGTGCGTAACTTTTCTGCATCGATGCCTCTGTATCGGTCCAATTCATGCTGAAATTGCTCCAATGTGAAGCTTTCTTCCGAACCGGGAAGCCCGGCAATCATATTACGGACAAGGAGCTGTTTCTCCTTTTCGTCCATCTGTTCAAACCGGATTCTCGCTTTCGTTTTTTCTTCATCTGTGTATTCGGTTTCGGCACCCGGCCGTTTCAGTAAGAAAAGATCAAAAGCTATGAAGGCGGCGCGTTCAAAACGCAGGGCTTTGGAGCCATCGGGGAGGGTATAGGCAAGATCCGTACGAGTCCAGTCGAGCACAGGCATAAAATTGTAAGTAACGATATGGATGCCGCATTGTCCCAAGTTACGCAAACTTTCTTTATAATTCTCGATGTATTTCCGAAAGTTGCCAGTCTGGGTTTTGATATGTTCGTGTACCGGGACACTCTCTACTACCGACCATTTCAGGCCGACAGATTCGATCAGTTCCTTTCGTTTCATAATTTCTTCGACGGTCCACACTTCACCGTTGGGAATGTGGTGTAAAGCGTTAACAATACCCGTAGCTCCGGCTTGTTTAATATCCCAAAGGCTGACAGGATCGTCCGGTCCGTACCAACGCCAGGTTTGTTCGGATAAAAAGAGTTTGTCTTTTGGTAAAGTCATGATATCTGGTTGATTCATAAGTCTGTTTTTATTTGAGGTTGGTTTAATCAGTCAGTGTGTCTGTTCTGTCTCTTCCCTTTTCAGATATGTGTGGGATCAGAAGTTAGACTTTCTTTACATCGCAAAGGCATTGAATCCTCCATCCACTACCGCCACTGTACCCGTTACAAAGCTTGCTGCGTCGCTGATGAGGTATTGAATTGTTCCGCATAACTCTTCGGCACGTCCCATACGCCCGAATGGCGTTTGACGGATTACGTCTTGTCCCCGTTGTGTATAGGTGCCGTCCGGATTGGTTAGTAGTGCACGATTCTGTTCTGTCAGGAAGAATCCCGGGGCGATGGCATTTATACGGATTCCTTCACCAAACTTTTTGGCAATCTCCGTGGCCATAAATGCGGTGAAATTGGAGATCCCGGCCTTGGCAGCGGCATAGCCGGCCACACGCGTCAAAGGGCGGAAAGCAGCCATGGATGAGAAATTGACGATAGCGCCCGCTTTTTGCTCCACCATGGGTTTCAGGAATACTTGTGTCGGCAGTATCGTACCGGTCAGGTTCAGATCCAATACTTTCTGGAATTCATCTATTTTCAGGTCAAAGATATCGCCTGTAGGTGAGATCGTAGCTCCCGGCATATTGCCTCCTGCCGCATTGAGTAATGCATCTATCCGCCCATAAGCTTTCAGTATATCCGTCAGGTTCTGTTCAAGTATCATCCGGTCGAGTACATCGGTCGTCAGAAACAGCGCTTCACCTCCTTGGGTACGAATTGATTCTACAATCTTATTACCCACTTCGGTTTTACGTCCGAGGAGAATGACTTTGGCACCTTCTTCTGCCAGGTGGGCGGCAATTGCTTTTCCTAATACTCCCGTTCCACCGGTAATGACTACTACTTTGTCCTTTACACTAAATAAGTTTGCCATACTATTGCTTTTAAAGGTTAGACTTCTTGTCTTGTGGCTTCGTTATCGCACACGCAGAGCGCAAATATAGCTATAAAGTTGATGGGATGGTTTAAAAAAAGAGGGAAATTCAAGGGGATCGCTCCCTTTTATTGAGAATCGGCACATGTTTTCTGCAGTATCAGCAGGCTTTCCGGTCCCATATTAAACAGAAGGTCGATGATGCTCAGGTTGGGTAGAAAACCGTGGCGGGCTTCGAATACCTGATAGTAAGGCTGAGGGATAAATTCCGGATCTGTCCGGTGAAAATCTTTCTTGGGATGGATCGCTTCGCGAAAATCGATTTCGTTCGGGGCAAAGTCTGTTTTATATTCTTTCGTCCGTTCAATGGCAGGCTGTATATCTATCAGTTCGCAAACCAGTCGGCATAATTCTTCGTTGAAGTCCGTCAGAAATTCATATTTTTTCTCATAGAACGGGCGAAAATCATCTTTGTAATATTCAAAAAATGGAGTACTGTTATAGGCCGACTCTATTGCATTCCAGTGTAGATGCCTCCAATTCCCATGATCCGAAATCCGGATATCTTTCATCGGGCATTTAGGCTCTTCCGGTTTTACGGTGGGGATAGAAAGTGCCAGTTCGCCTTCCGGTCCGGCAATGGTACAACGGTTCCGGTAGGTCTGCTTCATGTAATGGTCGTGTTGTTCGATGAATATTTTATCGTAGTTCAACAATTTGCTGTAGTATTCTACAGGAGCCAGATAGGCAGAAGAAAGATAGGCAACTTTCATTGGTAATTGATGATTAGTGATTACTTGATTGTTATTATATAATTTGTTATCCGGGGATACGAACTATTTTACCGGTTGGAAGAATCGTTCCCAGCGGTATCCGCTAAAGATTCCCGTATGGTCTGTTTTTGAGAACCAGATTCGTGAAGCTTTTCCAATGACATGATCCTGCGGTACGAAACCGAACAGGCGGGAATCGGAAAGATTTACCGAATTATTGGAAGCCATCCAGTAATAATCTTTGGTGAAATAACAATGTTGTGAAGGACGTCCTTCGATGTAGAGCGTATCGTTTCGGATCTCCGCCTGTTTACCCTCATGCAGTACCAGCGTGTTTCGTAACAATGTCCGGTTCCACGGATATACCCGGACTGCTTTTCCTTTACCCGGAACGATGAGTGGTTTAGCTTCTTCCTGTAAGCTTTGTTGTAAAGGCTGTATCCAGCTTTTCCCGTTCATAGCCTGATCGAGCAAATAATACTCATAGCGGCTGAAGCTCCGTACATTTTTTCCTTCGTGTTGTCCCATCAGTTCATTAGGGCCAATAGAAAGAATAGAAAGCAATGAATCCAGTTGCTGTTCCTTGGTTTGCGGATACGTATATAGTTGTTTCCGGTCCGGTCCGAGTTGTGTGCTACGGTCGACCACGTTGAAGAGTGAATCGATAAGTAACGTATCCCCCGGTACACCGATGCATCGGCTTATATAAATCTCTCTTCGGTCTATAACGGGTTCTTTGATACCCGCAGGGTTATTGAATACGACGATGTCGTCTTTATGTATGGGACTTTCTCCCCAGCGGTGGTAGGAGAATAATGACATATAGGGTACACGAAGTCCGTAGCTCCATTTATTTACCAGAATACGTTCACCCTGAAAAAGGGAATTCTCCATACCCGCTGAAGGTATCAGGCATGAGGTAAAAGCAAAGCCGCGGAGCAACAGTACGATGACCATTGCTCCGGCAAAAGCTATAATCCATTTGAGTCCCTTTCCCATTGATTACTCAGTCTACCCACTTAAAGATGCGGTTCCAGCGGATTTTACCATCGAACCAGTTACGGTCTTTATCTAATGATAACCATACGACGATCGGTTTACCTACTACGTGATCTTCCGGTACGAATCCCCAATAGCGGGAGTCGGCGGAATTATGACGGTTATCGCCCATCATCCAATAATAATCCATCTGGAAAGTGTATTGGTTTGTCTTCACACCGTTGATGTAGATTCCGTCTTCTTTCTGTTCCAGTTTATTGCCTTCATAAGCAGTGATACACCGTTCATAAATGGGCAGATTGTCCGGGGTCAGTGTGATGGTGGCACCCTTTGCCGGAATCCAGATAGGGCCGTAGTCACTACGATTCCAATGGGTATTTAAATTCAGGGGATACACTTCTCCGGAGTATTCTTCCGGTTCTATTACAATCTTACCGACTAATTTTTTGTTACCGGATAGAGTGTCATACATCTTCTTCGTTAACGGAAGATGATAAACAGGATTCAGTCCACCTTGGGCATTTCGTCCGTCCAATCCCAGCTCAATCAGTCCCTCTTCATAGCCTGCTCCTTCGGGAGTTAGTCTTTGGTCGGCTTTGCTGATACCCAGTTCGCGGAACATTTCTTCCGTGATGTACGGGCCGGTAGTTTGCACAAAATAGTTGAATTGCAAGTTTTCCGGGTTTTCAATGGCCTTGCCATCGATCATAACCTGACCGTTGATAATCTGGAGTGTATCTCCCGGAAGTCCTACACAACGTTTTACATAGTTCTCCCGGCGGTCTACCGGACGGGTAACAACTTTACCATATCGTTGAGGGTTTGACAGTATCTCTTTCCGACCGGCATTATAGTATAAATCATACACTGTCTTCTGCTGCTCCCGAGTCAGGCTGTCCATGTCGATCGGGTTCGGGTAAATCTGTTTTCCGATGTTGTACGCCAATGTATAAAAGTCTGCATCCTGGAAATTCAGTGCGACGGTATCTCCCGCAGGGAAGTTAAACACTACGATGTCATTCAGTTTCACTTTACCGAATCCGGGTACACGTTTGTATTTCCATTGCGGCCATTCAATATAGGATTTAGTATTCAGAATCGGCAATGTATGTTGTGCCAAGGGCATTGATAGCGGTGTGTTCGGCACACGGGGGCCGTAACTCATTTTGCTCACGTAGAGGAAGTCTCCAACCAGCAGCGATTTTTCCAGTGACGATGATGGGATCTGATAATTCTGAAAAACATAGATGTTTACGAAATATACTGCTACCAAAGCGAAAACGATGGCATCTACCCAACTCATCACACTACGGACCGTCGGGTTTTTAGATTTCTTCCAGAACGACCAGGGAATCTTTTTGGTGATGTAGATGTCGAAGATGAAAGGAACTACGATCAGTCCCCACCAGCTTTTCACCCAAATCAGGAATATCAGATACAAAAGAATGGCAATGGAACACTTTATCCATTGAGTACGTGTTGCTTTTCTCATGATGTTAATCTTTTAAGAATGGGAATAAATCACTCATACCCAGATAGCCTTCATGGGCTGCTGTATACTCAGCCGCCAATACGGCTCCCAATGCGAAACCTCCCCGGTTTTTGGCATCGTGGGTGATGGAGATACTGTCTGCTTCGGAGTCATAGCGGATGGTATGGATACCGAATACTTCTCCTTCGCGAATAGAGTGGATCGGCAATTCATTGGTTGCATGTGCTTCCTCTTTTACCCAGACGCTTTTGCGTTCCATATTTTCAAGGATTCCTTCTGCCAGTGTGATCGCTGTTCCGCTTGGTGCATCGAGCTTGTGTACGTGGTGGGTTTCGCTCATGGTTACGTCATAGGCGGGGAATTGGTTCATTATCTTAGCCAGATACTTGTTGACAGCCGAGAAGATAGTTACTCCCAAACTGAAATTAGATGACCAGAATAAGGTCTTTCCACCTTTGTTACACAGTTCTTTTACTTCGTCACCGTGCTCTGCCATCCATCCGGTACTGCCCGAAACCAACTTTACACCTGCTTTGAAAGCTTTCATATAATTGCTGTAGGCTACCATGGGATTAGTGAATTCAATGGCCACATCTGCCGATTTGAACGCTTCGGATTCGAAATCATCCTGGTTGTTGATGTCGATAATGCTGACAATTTCGTGTCCGCGACTGAGGGCAACCTTTTCGATTTCTTTGCCCATTTTTCCGTAACCTATTAATGCTATTTTCATTGTTTTACTGACTTTATAGACTTTATATCCAAAATATTAGTCGCAAAGATAAGATTTTTATTACATTTGTCGAGTACATTAACGTCTTGTTAACAATGGAACAACTCCTGCACTATGTGTGGAAACACAAAATCTTCCCTCTCCATGAACTGCAAACAACCACCGGGCTGCCTGTTGAAGTGATTGATACCGGATTGCCGAATTCTGATTCCGGCCCCGATTTTTTTAATGCCAAACTAAAAATCGGTGGTACGCTTTGGGTAGGTAATGTCGAAATACATACTGCTTCTTCTGATTGGTTTCGTCACGGACATGACCGTGACATAACGTATGACTCAGTGATTTTGCACATTGCCACAGAGATCGATTGCGAGATATATCGTTCCAATGGGGAACCGGTTCCGCAACTCCGGTTACCTTGCCCCGAACAGGTGAAAGAGCATTATGATGAGCTTTGCCGGGCAGATATACACCCGCCTTGCTATTCCATTCTGGAAACCCTTCCTAAATTAACGATTCACTCCTGGCTGACCGCTTTACAGACAGAGCGCTTTGATCAGAAGAACCGAACCATAACTCGGCGACTCCAACGTTGCAATCAGCATTGGGAAGATGCTTTTTTCATCACGTTGGCACGTAATTTCGGATTCGGGCTGAATGGAGATGCTTTTGAGACTTGGGCAAATCTGCTCTCGTTTCGTGCCATTGATAAGCATCGTGACGATCTGACACAGGTGGAAGCTTTCTTCTTCGGACAAGCCGGTTTGTTGGAGGGAGAATCCGCCGACGATTATTTCAGTTGGATGCAGAAAGAATTCCGTTATTTGCAACACAAGTTTGAACTTCCTCCGGTGATGAATCCCTCTTTGTGGCGTTTCCTCCGTCTTCGTCCGGGTAACTTTCCCCATGTGAGACTGGCACAATTAGCTTCACTTTATTACAGAGAACGCTCTTTGTTTTCACGGGTCATGGAAGCGGAGACTCTGAAAGATCTGAAACAGATTTTTGCCGGTCACACTTCTGCTTATTGGGAAGAACATTTCATGTTTGGCAAATCCTCCCCACGGAGAGAGAAAAGTATTGGTGCCGGTGCAAAGGAGCTGATCATTATCAATACGGTCATTCCTTTTCTGTATGCATATGGCCTGCATAAAGCCGACGAACGGCTGTGTGAGCGTGCGGCCTCATTACTTGAAGAACTGAAAGCTGAAAATAATTATGTTACCCGTATGTGGAGCGGAGCCGGCATTCCGGTTCAGACAGCGGCGGATAGCCAGGCGTTGTTACAATTACAGAAAGAATATTGCGATAAGAAGAAGTGTCTTTATTGCCGTTTCGGCTATGAGTATCTGAGACATAAATAATTCTGTCCCTCCGAGTTGGATATTAGGAAGATATATTATCTTTGCCCGCTGAAAATGCGGGGTGAGATTCCCCGTTCTAAATCCATTCGTTATGAAAGTGAAAAGATTTGTGCTTTGTCTGTTTATGCTTACCCTGATAGGGGGTATTTGCTTTATTTCCTGTGGAAATACTTCGAAAGCGAAGGCAGAGAGTGATGTTGCTGCGGAGACGGCTGAGGAGACCTTCCAGTCGTTTCTGAAGAAATTCACCTCAAGTGCTTCTTTCCAGTATACCCGTGTCAAGTTTCCGTTGAAAACTCCCATCACCTTGATGACGGACGATGGGAATAGTGAAAAGACCTTCCCCTTTACTCAGGAAAAATGGCCGTTGCTGGATGCCGAGACTCTGAAAGAGGAACGCATCACTCAGGAAGAAGGAGGAATTTATGTTTCTAAGTTTACGGTAAACGAACCGACACATAAAGAGTTTGAAGCCGGATATGAAGAGTCGGAAGTAGATCTTCGTGTGATATTCGACTTGATTGATGGTAAGTGGTACGTGACCGATTGCTATACCGGATGGTATGGATACGACCTTCCGATTGACGATCTGAACGAAACTGTGAAACAAGTGAAAGAAGAAAACGACACTTTCAAAGAATTGCATCCGTAGGAACGTAAAAAACGGTGGGAGAGAAGGGCTAAGAGGGCTCTCCCTTTTTTCGGATACCGGTGCGTCAATTTAAGAGGGATGTATCAAAATTCGTATTTGCCACAGAGTAACACAGATAACTATCATTAGTTATTAATGGATGAGGCTCACTCAGTGAAACTCTGTGTTACTCTGTGGTGAATTACATTTTTTATCACAATGCCGAACGGACGGCAATGTTGTATTTGGCAAGCGTAGTGCTTTTATGGATAGCTTTCCAGCTCTTTCGGTCTATTTGTGGGGCCAGATACTCCCAGAACGTTTTCATCTTAGTCACCAGTTGTGCTTCGCCACCTTGTATCTGTGTCTCATAGTGTTGGAAAACGGCTGTGTGCAGTGCTCTCAACTTTTCTCTCCATTCTTCAGGCGTAAGTTTCCTGCCTTCTTTATATTCCCAACCCAATGCAGGGTTTGCCAATAATCCGCGGCCGATCATCACTCCGGTAAGTTTCGGAAACTTTTCGGTGATGCACCGGATGTCTTCTATGGTCAGGATGTCTCCGTTGTAGATAACAGGATGTCTGCATGCTTCGTAGAAAGCTGTAAAGCCCTCCATATTTACTTCTCCTTTGTATTGCTGGATACCTAAGCGGGGGTGAACGATAATCTCGGTCAGCGGAGCCGCATTCAATAGAGGCAACAGGGTCAAACATTCATCCGGCTTTTCCCATCCCAGGCGCATTTTTACTGAGAAGCTCACATCGGGATACTGTTCGATCTGTTTGAGTAATGCTTCCACTTTATCAGGGTGGGGCAGCATGCCCGATCCACATTGCCGTTTTGCCAACATCGGGAAAGGGCAACCGAGATTAATGTCCATCTCCCGATAGCCTTGTTCGATGAAAAGGGCGATTATTCGCTCTGTTTTGTCCATCTCGGAGGCTATAAGTTGTGGAATGAGGTGAGGAACCCGGTTGTTTTCGGGAAGAATATCCCGTACATCCTTATGGCGGAATTCTCCCCGATCTATTCGTACGAAAGGAGTATGATAGACATCCACACCGCCGAAAACGGCGGCATGGGCATTGCGATAGGCTGCTTCGGTATAACCTTGCAGCGGAGCGAGGTGGATAGGTAATGTATTCATCTGTTTTTAGAACATAAACATGGCTACACCTACGATGCGGTTGTTACCAACGGAGTGTGTATCGATGATTTTACCGTTTTTAAGATACAGTGAGCCATAAGCGGCGGAAGTATAGGTATATTCCACTCCAAACTTCCAGTGGTTGACATTATAGGTCAGTTCAGCACCGGCTGTCACCACTTGGTCCACATTGGTTCCTGTTCCGTATACTTGATTGGATGCCAGGGCATCGCTTGTTCCCATATTCTTGACATATCCCAGGAAGATACCCGGTTTCCATTTCTGTCCGTATACTACGTTCAGCCATGAACTGGATACCCGGATCGGTGTATACTTTTGTTCTCCGGTCCGATTATCGATGGATTTGATTCCGAATCCTCCCAGCATGGAGGTTTGTGTCAGGTTGGAGCCTAATACGGTTTTAGCACCTACAAACCAATCTTTATTGCTATACTTCACATGACCTTCGTAAGACAGGGTGGTGATGCGCTCGTTCACTTTATAGACTTGGTCGTCTACTTTAGACTCTGTACGAGGCTTCAGAGAGAGCAGTTCGATTCCTGCTCCGGCTATCCATCCATTGGCTTTATAGTCGAGTCCCAGATAGAACTCAGGAACACAACTGTTCTTTATATAAGTCTGACTTTTACCGACAATACCTTGTGACAGATACTGTGATTGCCAGATAGCTGCTCCCGTCAGTTGGAACCCTTTGTGTGTATAGCGGTAACGAATTTGCGGAGCACGGCTGAACGGTTGGAAAGGTGCTCCGACCGAAAGATTCAGGATTTGAGGTGATACGTCACCGAAGAGCGGATGCCAGGTTTGTCCGAGCAAAAGAGCCGAACGTCCCCAATCCAGGTTCAGGTAAGCGTGACGCAAGCGTATAGTAGAGTAAGAAGTACCTGAACCGCGGAAGTCTGCTTCTACTTTGGCGGAAGTCATGGCGCGTCCCAGTTTAGGTCCCTTTACATCCAATCCCAGGCGGGTATATAGGGTGTAAAAGCTACCGTTGGCAGTTGCATTTAAATCTCTGCCATTGCTATCGAATACTTCGTCTTTGGGGTACATGTAAAACAATCCGTCTACTGTCTCTTCGTTGGCACGACTGTTGTAATAAAGGTCTGTGCGAATCTGTCCGTAAAACTTATAACTAAAGTCCTTTTTTTGAGCAAAACTGCTTATTGCCATTGTCAGGCAAGCAGATAAAATCAGATGCTTCTTCATTTTTTGTGTTATTTGTTAGATACATTAGGGATTTACCCGTTGAAGTTATTATCTTAAATCAATGCAAAGTGGTTGTTTCACGCTGCAAAGGTAAGGAAATCATCTGACTGACCATAAAAAAGGAGATCCGAAAGTAAACGTTTTCGGGAAAGGTTGTAAAATAGCATCGGATGGAGAACGGAATACTGAAATAAAGTATATATTTTTGCAAGATAAAAATAGAATAGACCATGAAAGTAAAGAAGATCAGTATTGCTAATGTGGAGGTCGATGCACTTCCCGAATTACTGGATAAAGAAAAGATCGGTTTCCAACCCATTGATAATGTGAATTGGGAAGCCTACCCTTATCGTCCGAAAGTGGAGTTCCGTATAGCACATAGCGATGATGCTGTTTTGTTACACTTCAATGTAAAAGAGGCCAGTGTACGGGCCAAGTATGGAGAAGACGATGGCTCCGTATGGACTGATTCCTGTGTGGAGTTTTTCTCTGTACCTGCCGGTGACGGTATCTATTATAACATCGAATGCAACTGTATCGGAACCATTCTTATTGGTGCAGGAGCAGAACGCAACAACCGTGAACGCGCTTCTCGGGAAGTGACAGATCAGGTGAAACGTTGGGCCAGTCTGGGACGCCAGCCTTTCGATGAACGTATCGGTGAGTGCAACTGGGAGGTGGCATTGGTGATTCCATATACAGCTTTCTTCAAACATCACATTACCTCTTTGGACGGGAAAACAATCACAGCCAACTTCTATAAATGTGGCGACGAACTGCAAACTCCGCATTTCCTCTCATGGAATCCGATCAAAATAGAAAAGCCGGATTTTCACCGTCCCGACTTCTTCGGTACGTTGGAATTTGAATAGTCTGTGATGAACCTGCCTCTAAAGGGCCTCGATACTACTAAAAAAGGTGTAGCCTTCTTTTTGAGATGGCTACACCTTCTTTTATAAGCAGAGAATGGTTTCTATTTTACGATTCCACGCTTAGACTCTTTGACAAAAGCCACTATATTCTCTATCTCTTCGCTCATGGGAACCTGGTCTATAATTTTTTGCACTGCATCCTGCAAGCTGAAGTTTCCCTGATAGATCAGGCGATAAGCATTGGCTATGTGGCGTAGAACTCTTTCGCTCGTATTTTTATGTTGTTGCAATACTACGGCATTTACTCCGTGATATTCTACCGGGTTACCGGCCATAATGCTGTATGGGGGCACATCTTTTGAAATACGGCAACCGCTCTGTACCAATGTCCATTGTCCCACATGACAATATTGATGGAGGGTAACATTGCCACTCAGGATGACACAATCATCCAAGGTACATTCTCCGGCGATGGTGGTGCCGATACCGGCTACACAATTATCTCCGATTTGTACATCGTGACAAATGTGGACTTTATCCATCAGGAAATTGCCATTGCCTATTTTGGTAGCATTCCCACCGAAAGTAGCCCGACTGATAACTACGTTTTCGCGGATATGGTTGTTATCCCCGATAATCAGTGAACTTTCTTCTCCTTTGTAGTGGAAATCCTGTGGCTCTGCTCCTAATACGGCATGTTGATATACTTTGTTACCTTTTCCCAGCCGTGTACCATTCAGCACACTGGCATAGGGCATAATGATACAGTCGTCCCCTATTTCGACATTATCTTCAATGTAAGCAAACGGTTGAATGATCACATTCTTTCCGATTTTTGCCCCGGGGGCTATCGATGCTAATGGACTAATCATAATTGTATTGTATTTAAAGTTAATCTTCTCTTCCGCCGCCCAATGCCTGATAGAGGCTCACTACAGCCTGCATCCGGTCGAAGGTGTCGTTTACCTGAGATAAACGGGCACTGAGCAAAGACTGTTCGGCCGACAATACCTCCAGATAAGTAGACGTCCCTAATTTAAACAATTCTTTTGTATATTCGGATGCTTTTTCTGAAGATTCTACCTGTAATTTGCGGGAAGCAGTTTTTTCAGAAGCACTCTGATATTGATACAATGCATTGCTTACTTCACTTCCGGCATTCAACAAACTCTGCTGGAAGGCCAGTTTAGCCTCTTCCTGTTGTGCCTTGGCTATCTTCAGGCGGGCAATGTTTGCACCACGGTAGAAGAGAGGCTGGGTAAGCGAACCAAGTACAGAGGCAAGCAGTTTACCAGGATTGATAATGGCACTACCGGCGCTATTGGTCCAACCGGCCGAGCCGCTGATAGTGATTTGCGGATAGAAGGCGGCACGGGCCGAATTTGCATTGTAGTAAGTACCGGCCAATGCCATTTCGGCTGCTTTCACATCCGGACGGTTAGAGAGTAGTTGCAAAGGAACGCCCACTGAGAAATCTTCAGGTAATTGCTGCTCTTCCAGAACTCCCCGTTTGATGGTCTGTGGTGCTTGTGCCAATAGCATGGACATAGCGTTCTCAGCTTCACGGATACTCTTCTGGATAGCCGGAATAGACGCCAGTACTTGTGCATAGGCAGCCTTGCTTTGTTCCACCCCTGCAGAAGTAGTGTTGAACATAGCCGCATCTTTCATAGCCTGCATGGTTTCGACATTACGCTTCATGATGTCGGCAGTCTGTTCGGTAATATCGAGCTGACGGTCGAGCATCAATAAGGTGTAATAGGTATTGGCAATGCCCGAAATGATCTGAGTCTGTACAGCTTGACGATATGCTTTGGTTTGCAACAATGTTACTTGTGCACCGCGTTTGGCATTCAGCAACTTGCCGAATAGATCGATCTCCCAGCTGGCTGTTGCCGGCAACGAATAGGTTTTGGTTGCGGCATGCTTATCAAAGCTGCTGATGGTTCCTTGTGGTGACAATCCGAGTGAAGGAGCGTAAGCCAGACGGGCTGACATCAGTGATGCCTGTGCCTCTTTCACTTTCAGCGCGGCAGTCAGCAGATCGGTATTGTGGGTTAATCCCTGTTCGATTAACGCTTGCAGTTGAGGATCGGTGAAGACCTCTCTCCAAGGCAGATTTCCGAAGTTGACAGTATCGGATACCAGTGTATCGGCAACAGATACTGTGTCCCGGTAAAGACCGGAGGCTTCAATATCTTTAGGTCTGTCATATGATTTGTAGATGTGGCAGCTGCTCAAGAGAGCAGTTGCACACAACATACCTATAATTTGTTTCTTCATATTCTTTTCTTTATTCCTATTTAGCGTATTGTTCAATTTCTGTTTCTGCATCCGTATTATCGATGTCTTCCCATTCAATAGGTTTCACCTTCTCTTGTAGATACTGGAAGATAACGAACAAAGCAGGAACCACGAATATCTGGCATATCATACCGATAAACATACCGCCTACCGCAGCCGTACCCAAAGCACGGTTACCATTGGCACCTACGCCCATGGCAAACATCAAAGGCAACAGGCCGACAACCATGGCCAATGAAGTCATCAGGATCGGGCGGAGACGGGCACCTGCACCCAATACGGCAGCCCAAGTGATACTCATACCCATCTTACGACGGTCGAGAGCAAACTCTACAATTAGGATGGCGTTCTTTGCCAACAGACCCATCAACATGATCAATGCGATCTGCATATAAATGTTGTTGGTAGCTGCTCCCAGTATCGGAAGGACATTGTTTGCCAATCCCATCAGGTGGGCGAAAATGAAGCTACCTGCCAGACCGAACGGTATAGAAAGCAGTACGGCAAACGGAAGAATATAACTTTCGTATTGTGCACTCAGCAACAGATAAACAAATACGAAGCAGAGGACGAAGATCATCGCAGTAGTACTGCCGCTCGAACTTTGTTCTTCACGCGTCATACCCGAGAATTCATATCCGTATCCGGTAGGCAACGTCTGTTCTGCCACTTCCTGCATGGCTTGGATGGCCTGACCGGAACTGTATCCGTCAGCCGGCGAACCATTGATAGTCATTGCCGTAAACATGTTGAAACGCTTGATGTTGTCCGGTCCGTAAATACGTTTAACGCTCATAAACTGAGTGATAGGAGCCATCTCGTTGCCGTTGCGTACTTTAACCGAGTTCAGTGACTCCAGATTGGTACGGCTGTTCGGATCGGCCTGAATCATTACACGGTACATCTTACCGAACCGGTTGAAGTTGGACGAATATAGACCACCGTAATATCCTTGCAGGGTAGTAAGGATGTCGCTCGGAGACAATCCGGCCTTCTTACAAGCAGCGGCATCGATATCGATCATGTACTGCGGGAAGTTCGGGTTGAACGAAGTCTGTGCCGACTGAATTTCGGGACGTGCCTGTAGCTTGGTGATAAAGTCCTGAGCTACTTCATAGAATTTATCCAGACTACCGCCTGTCTTATCCTGTAAGTTCATTTCGAAACCGTTGGATACACTGTAACCCGGAATCATAGGGGGAGCGAATAACAGTACGCGGGCGTCTTTAATCACTTCACGGGCTTTCAGATACAGCATACCTGAAACGAAGTCAGAACGTTGAGCGATGGAACGCTCATCCCAGTTCTTCATTTTACAGATAAATGAACCGTAGCTGGGACCCTGGCCGGCGATAAAGCTATAACCGGCGATCATGGTACGGCTTTCGATAGCCGGGTCGGAGGCCAGTAGGCTATCTACCTGCCACATCACTTCCTGAGTGCGTTCCAGTGAGCTTCCGGGAGGCATATCGACTACTGCCATAATCGTTCCTGTATCTTCATTCGGTACCAAACCGGTCGGAGTCACTTTCATAAGGAAGATGAGCAGTGCGAAACCCACTACTACGGAGCCGATGGTCAGCACCGGTTTCTGGATGAAGAAGAGAACACGTTTTTTATATTTCTTCAATACTGTGTCATAAGCAGCATTGAACGAAGCATGGAAACGGCTTGCCAAAGTCGATTTCTTTTTAGCATCAGGATCGTGGGGTTTCAGTAAGATGGCGCACAATGCAGGGCTCAGTGTCAAGGCATTTACTGCCGACAAGGCAATAGCAATAGCCATAGTCAGACCAAACTGACGGTAGAATGTACCGGAAGTACCGGTCATAAAGCTTACCGGAATAAACACGGACATCATAACCAATGTAATGGAGACGATAGCGCCACCCAATTCGTTCATGGCGTCGATGGAAGCTAACCGAGCCGATTTATAGCCTTGGTCGAGCTTGGCATGGACACCCTCGACGACGACGATGGCATCGTCCACCACTATGGCAATGGCGAGTACCATGGCACAGAGGGTAAGCAAGTTGATACTGAATCCGATGATGTAAAGCACAAAGAATGTACCGATCAATGCTACCGGGATCGCGATGGCCGGAATCAGTGTCGAGCGTAGATCCTGCAAGAAAATGTAAACCACGATAAATACCAGGATAAAGGCTTCAATCAAAGTCTTTACAACTTCGTGGATAGAAGCAAACAAGAAGTCGTTGGCATTTTGTGAGATATTTACTTTGACTCCCGGCGGGAAAGTCGATTCTGATTTTTCAAGCAAGTCGAGGATGTCATTGATGATGGCAGTCGCATTCGAACCGGCTGTCTGGAATACGATAACCGTTACGGCAGGGTGACCGTTTACGTTGTTAGAGAATCCGTATGTCAGACGACCTAACTCGATTGTGGCAATATCTTTCAATCGGAGCACCTGCCCGTCAGAATTGGCACGGATCACGATGTTCTCAAACTCTTCCTGGCTCTGCAGACGTCCTTTATAACGCAGCGTATATTGGAAAGTCTGTTTGCCCTGTTCACCAAATGAACCCGGAGCAGCCTCGATATTCTGTTCGGCCAATGCTGCCGAAACATCGGTAGGCATCAGGTGATATTGGGCCATTACGTCCGGTTTCAACCAGATACGCATAGAATAGTCTGCACCGAGCACCATGGCGTCACCTACACCCGGTACACGTTGAACTTCCGGTACGAGATTGATTTTAGCATAGTTCTCAAGGAATTCGTTATCATATTTGTCATCCGAACTATACAGGGAGAATACCAGCAACATACTGGTTTGTCGTTTTGAGGTAATCACACCTACCTTGGTTACTTCGGCCGGCAACAGACCCTGTGCTTTGGCTACACGGTTCTGTACGTTTACGGCAGCCATATCCGGGTCCGTACCCTGTTTAAAGTAAACCTCGATAGAGGCCTCTCCGGTATTGGTGGCAGTAGAAGTCATGTACATCATGTTTTCTACACCGTTGATCTGCTCCTCCAACGGAGCAATCACACTGTTCAATACAGTTTGTGCATTGGCTCCCTGATACGTCGTGTTGACACGTACAGTAGGAGGGGCAATATCCGGATACTGGGAGATAGGCAGCGACAGCAGGCCTAACACACCCAGAATCACTATCACGATGGAGATAACCGTTGATAGTACCGGACGATTAATAAATCTATCTAATTTCATATTCTGCTTTTTGAGTTAACTCGTTTACTGATTTTTGCGTTCTTCCAAAGCTGCTTTAAAGCGTTCGGCCGATTCCTGCTGGGTGAGCGGCTTGATAGTAGCACCGTCTTTCAGGGTGCTGACGTTTTCGACAACGATTTTGTCGCCGGCTTTCAGTCCTGCAGTGACTACATAGTTTTGTCCGTCGTTGAGATTTAATATTTCTATTTCGGTATTTTTCACAGTGTTATCCGGCTGAAGCAGATATACGAATTTCTTATCCTGTATTTCGTAAGTTGCTTTTTGAGGGATAACGATTACATTCTCCTTGCTATAAGGAATCTGGATGTTACCGGTACCGCCTGTTCTCAACAGATGTCCGTGATTCGGGAAAGTGGCACGCATGCTTACAGCACCTGTGTTTTGGTCGATGACTCCGCTTACCGTCTCTATTTTACCGCTATCGGCATACAACGTTCCGTCAGCCAATGTCAGTTGAACAGCCGGGAAGCTATTCAGAAATTCAGTCTGAGAACCGTCCTGACGGATCAGGTTCAGTAATTCCTTTTCTGTCAGTGAAAAGTAAACGTACATCTGAGTGATGTCCGAGATCACAGTGAGAGGTGACGGGCTTGAAGCGCTTACCAAGCTACCTACACGGTAAGGGATTGTTCCGGCTACACCGTCCGAAGGGCTTGTTACGCGTGTGTATGCCAGATTCTGGTTAGCGCTGATCAGCTGGGCTTCGGCAGATGCCAATTGAGCTTTTGCAGATGCAAGTGTATTTTCAGCCATTTCCAGATCATAGTCGCTGATGATGTTTTTCTTGTTTAATTCACGTTTGTTTTTTACAGTGATTTCCTGAGTAGAAACATTCGCTTTAGCTGTGGCTACAGCGGCTTTTGCTGCACGGGCGGCAGATTCATACTGCACCGGATCGATGACGAACAGTACCTGTCCTTTTTTGACCATAGATCCTTCATCAATATTCAGTTTAGTGATAAACCCGGAAACCTGCGGGCGGATTTCGATATCCTGTTTACCCTTGATTGTGGCCGGATAGGAGCTTTTCAGATTGACAGTGGTGGGCTGCAATGTCTCTACTGCACATTCGGGAGTTCCTCCCATGTTGAAGCCCTTTTTGCCGCAACCCGACAACAAGGCTAAACAAAATGCAAACAAAACAATTTTACTTTTCATACCTTCTTTATATTCAATTTTTAATGATGTTCATTTTGTGGCAAAGTGGTTTATCGTGATAACCTTATCAGGTATAGGTGAAAACTGATTACCCTTAATTAGTTTTCCGCGACAAAAGTACTCTTTATTTTCTATACCGTTGTTTTTTAATATCTGTTTTTAACGATGTTTTTCTCTAATTAATATAGGTGTAAAGCTCAAAATTACTTCAGATGGGTGCGAAACAGGCGGGGGCAGAAAAAAGATGATAAAAAAACAGTGATCCGGAAAATTCCGGACCACTGTCCCTGTTGTCATGGAATCTTGTTTCACATATTCACTTTGTGGCGTACGGGGGTCAGGATGAAACTGAATTCATAATCCTGATAAGGTACACGGTATTTCTCCAGTGGAAGTGTTCCCCAACTGTTGACACATCCCAGACCCATCTGTACTTTATCGATGCAAAGGTTAGTGAAAGGAGCTTTCGCTACTTCCGGAGAGTGGCGTTGGTCTTTTTGTACTCCGTCATCCAAAGACTCGATGCTATAGTTCAAGGCAGAGGCGGAGAAAGGAGCGTCACCTACAAACTGCAGACCGTTTCCGCTGATATTCAATACTCTCCACCAGCGCAAATCGGTTTTGGTACCGGTTTCTTGCGGACGGATGTACGGGTAGAACTGTTCGGCAACTGTTTGGCGATATTTGCCAATTAAAGTAGAGTGATTGCGGTCGGCATAATTTTCAACCGGACCGCGGCCATAATATTCTACTTCATTGAAGTTTTCGGGCATTTGCATTTGCATGCCGAAACGGAACATATCAGAAACCTTTTCTTCTTTGCCGGCTTCCATCTTTTGAGTTACTTTGACCGCTCCCTCATTGTTGATAACATAAGTCAGGAATAGTTTTCCTTTTACAGCTTTCATTTCATATTCAGCCTGAACGATTGCCTGTTCGTTTTCGATACTTTGTTTCAATGAAGTCAACTTCAGTCCCGGATTTTTCCAGACAGCATACCGGTGCTGTAATCCTGCTCCATAATCATTATCGGTAGGAGCACGCCAGAAGTTAGGAGTCAGTTGAGCTCCCGGATTTAATAATTGCATACCATCTGCTTCGTAACGAGAGAGATATCCATTGTGCTTATTGAATTCGATTATGAAGTTTTCGCCTTCTACAATCAGATAATTATGGTCGTTGTCCTTAATGACCGGTACGACAATGTCAAGATTAGATGCTTTCTGGTTCTTTAATTCCAATGCTTTGGCTGTATACGGACGGATGGTCAGTTGGTCATATGCCACTGTACTTCCTGCCGGCATCAGTGTTTCGGCAGCTTTCAACTTATAAGTTACGTTGAGCAACAACTCTTTACATGGACAGATCTTTTCCGTATTCAGATTCAGTTTGAGAGTCGCTGTTTGTTGGGGAGCCACGTTCAGGTCCTGAACGACTCCGGTTTGCATTACTTCACCGTTTGCCAGTAATTGCCACTCCATATAATAAGCGGACAAATCGCGGAAGAAGTTTTCGTTATATACCTTTATTTCTCCCTTTGACAGATCGCCGGGAGTAGTCCAGATTGACTGGTAGAAGTATCCCACTTCATGGGCATGCGGGTTGGGGCGACGGTCGGGGCTGATCAGTCCGTTGTCGTTGAAATTATTGTCCGAAGCATCGTATTTATTGAAGTCACCGCCATATCCGTAGATGTCTATTCCATCCTTATTTTTCCAATGGTTCGACTGGTCTACAAAGTCCCAGATAAAACCGCCCTGATATTTGGGATATTTGCGTATCAGATCCCAATACTCTTTGAAGCCCCCTTGCGAGTTACCCATAGCATGAGCATATTCACATTGGATCAAAGGTTTGTCTATATTGCCTTCGCTGTACTTCTTGCAGGCGTCATAATCGTAATACATCGGGCAGAAAATGTCTGTAAATTCATTGGTACCCGCCTGCTCATATTGTACGGCGCGTGTTTTGTCCTCGTTTTTGATCCATGTATAGCACTGTTCGAAGTTCGGGCCGTATCCGGCTTCGTTTCCTAATGACCAGAAAATGATAGAAGGATGGTTATACCCTCTCTGTACATTGCGTTGGTTGCGTTCCATGTGTGCTTTTTTGTAAGATGGATTTTTGGCAAGTGTTTCTTTGCCATATCCCATTCCGTGCGACTCGATATTGGCCTCTGCCACTACATAGATACCGTATTGGTCGCAAAGGTCATACCACAGATTGTCGTCCGGATAGTGACAGGTACGTACCGCGTTAATGTTCAGCTGCTTCATACGCAGAATATCTTGCAGCATGCGTTCACGGGAAACCACGTATCCTCCGTCCGGATCCATTTCGTGGCGGTCGGCACCTTTAAAGAGCACCGGTTGCCCGTTCACCAGTATCTGTCCGCCCTTCAATTCAATTTTGCGGAAACCTACTTTTACCGGGATCACTTCCAGCGTGTTGCTGCCGTTTTTCAGGGTTGCAGTCAGTGTATATAAGTTGGGTGTTTCTGCTGTCCATTTTTCAGGATTGCTCACGTCCATGACAACAGACTTTTGTCCATTTCCGTTAACCTGTGCCGTAGCAACACTTTTTCCTGCCGGATCTGTCAGGTTCAACTCTACTGTTCCGCTTCCGTTCAGATTGAGTGCCACGTTCAATGTACCGTTTGTATAATTGCTGTCCAAGTCGGGAGTTACACGGATATCTTGAATATATTTTTTATTGCGGCTGTACAAATAGCAGTTACGTCCCACTCCCGAGTAGCGGAAAAAGTCCTGATCTTCCAGGTACGTACCGTCACACCAGCGGAATACCTGAAACGCAATCAGGTTCTTGCCCGGTTTCAGATATTTGGTCAGGTTAAATTCAGCTTCCAGTTTACTGTCTTCGCTATATCCCACATATTTACCGTTGACCCATAGATACATGTTTGAAGTGACCGAACCAAAGTGGGCGAATATTTCTTTTCCTGACCATTCGGCAGGAATAATGATTTCTTTCCGATACGATCCTACATGGTTGTTTTCTATGGGCACATAAGGAGGATTGTTTTTGTATTGGCTTCTCCAGGCGTAACCTACGTTGACATAAATCGGATCACCGTATCCGTTCATTTCCCAAACGCCGGGGACTTTCATCTGTCCCCAACCTTTATCATTATAGTCTGTCCGGTGGAAGTCGGTCGGTCGCGCATCTGCATTTTTCACCCAGTTGAATTTCCAGATGCCATTCAGGGTCATAAAGTTGCTTGAGTTTTCCTTATCGGCTTTTGCGGCTTCTTCACTTGAAGAGTAAGCAAAGTAATTGGTGTGCATCGGTGCACGGTTTACCGCATTAATTTCGGGGTTTTTCCATTCGTCATGTTGAGCCATGGTCGCCAGGCTACACATCGCCAGGCAGCAAGTCAGCAGTTGTCTTTTCATGGGGTTAATCTTATTAGGTTTGTAAATTGTTGGTCAAAGATACGTTTTTTGTCTTGTCGGACAGAGTCTTTTTGGATAAATTAGTGTAAAGTATAGCATTAATTAATGGATAAGGCTTATTTTTGCAGCATGTTAAAAGACAATATATATAGAAAAAAACGACTCATCCGTAGTCTGTTGGGAGTTGCTGCTCTGGTAGCTACCCTTTATTCTTGTGCCAGTATGGGACGTCCGGATGGGGGACCTTTTGATGAAACTCCACCCCGTTTCATCGGCAGTACGCCGGCAGCAGGAGCCGTAAATACTAAAAAGTCAAAGATTGTCCTTGATTTCGATGAGTTTATTAAACTTGAAAAGGCCAGTGAAAAGGTAGTGGTTTCGCCTCCCCAGTTGCAACAACCGGAGATTAAACCCGGAGGGAAGCGGATTACTGTAAACCTGCTCGACTCTTTGAAGCCCAATACCACCTATACAATCGATTTCTCGGATGCAATCGTCGATAACAACGAGGGCAATCCGCTCGGTAATTTTGCGTTTACATTCTCTACAGGGGCCTCTATCGATACAATGGAGGTATCGGGCACCTTGCTTGAAGCTTCTGATCTGGAACCCATTAAAGGTATGTTGGTGGGACTACATTCCAACCTGAATGACTCGGCTTTTACCAAACTTCCTTTTGATCGTGTAGCTCGTACCGATAGTCGTGGACACTTCACGATTCGTGGGATTGCACCGGGCAAATATCGTATTTTCGGTTTAATGGATGCCGATCAGAATTTCTTCTATAACCAAAAAGGTGAAGCAGTGGCTTTCAATGACTCGCTGATTATTCCCCGCTTCGAAGAGCGGATACGCCAGGATACTGCCTGGGTCGATTCACTGACCATCGATACGATTGTTGAGCAGAAATATACCTACTTCCTGCCCGATAATATTGTGCTTCGCTCATTTAAAAAGCCTTCTGTTTCACAATACCTGGTTAAGAGCGAACGCCTTACTCCGAATAAATTTTCTTTGTATTTTTCGGCTCCGGCAGATTCTTTGCCTGTGTTGAAAGGCTTGAATTTCGACGAGAAGGATGCTTTTGTGATAGAAAAGACATTCCGCAACGACACTATTCATTATTGGATACGCGACTCTTTGCTTTATCAGCAAGATACACTTACGTTGAGCCTGAACTATTTGTACACTGATACGTTAAATCAATTAGTTCCTCGTACGGATACGCTAAGGTTGGCCGCAAAGAAAGTGAAGAAAGAAGAGCCTAAAAAGAAAAAGAAGAAAGACGATGAGCCGGAACCGACTAAGTTCTTGTCGGTAAACACACACGCTCCTTCGTCTATGGACGTGTTCGATTATATCACCATGACTTTTGAAGAACCGGTAGCCCGCTTTGACAGTGCGGCTATTCATCTTCGCCAGAAAGTAGATACGATATGGACCGACGTTCCTTTTGAGTTCGAACATGATTCGCTCGATGTGCGCCGCTATAACCTCTATTATGATTGGGAACCCGGAGGCGAGTATGAATTTGCCGTCGATTCCACAGCTTTTCATGGCATTTACGGGCTGTTTACCGATAAGATAAAGCAAGCCTTCAAGGTTCGTCAGATCGAAGAATACGGTAATGTGTTCCTCAACATAACCGGAGCAGATTCTATCGCTTTTGTCGAACTGTTGGATAATCAGGATAAAGTTCTTCGCAGGCGTCCGGTGATTGACGGGAGAGCGGAGTTCTACTATCTGAATCCCGGCAAATACGGAGCCCGGTTGGTAAACGATACCAATGGCAACGGAGTGTGGGATGCCGGTGACTATGAGAAGGGCATACAGCCTGAGATGGTATACTATTATCCGCATATTATTGAATTTAAAGCAAATTGGGATGCTACTCAGGACTGGAATGTGACAGCTGTGCCTCTGGATAAGCAAAAGCCGGACGAACTTAAAAAACAGAAACCAGATGAAGACAAGAAGAAAAAGACCCGAGATAGTCAAAACGCAAACCGTAGCCGCCGCAATTAGGCGGAAAGAGTGGATATGTCTTATTATCGCCCTGCTTTTTGCTTTCCCATCATCGGGCAATGCCCAGTGTGAAGCAAAGAACGATGCGTTTAAGTCCGGTGAGCACGTCATGTACGAACTTTATTTCAACTGGAAATTCATTTGGAAGAAAGTGGGACTTGCCAGCCTTACCACTAACTCGACGACTTATCACTCCGAGCCGGCCTATCGGGTCAATTTATTGGCCATCAGCAGTAAAGAGGCCGACTTCTTCTTTAAGATGCGGGATACGCTGACAAGCGTCATGACTGAAAAGCTGGAACCCCGCTATTTTCGGAAGGGAGCCGAAGAAGGAAAACGTTATACCGTCGATGAAGCCCGTTTCTCGTTTCGGAACGGCATGTGTTATGTCAATCAAAAACGGGTGCGTAAAGACGGGAGTATCACCGAGACGGAGCAAAGTGACAATCGTTGTATCTATGATATGCTTACTATTCTGGCGCAGGCCCGTTCGTTCGATCCAAAGGAATATACCATCGGTCAACGTATCCAGTTCCCGATGGCGACGGGGCGTAGAGTAGAAGAACAGACCCTGATTTACCGGGGAATTAAGAAGATTACTGCCGAGAACGATACTACCTATCGCTGCCTGATATTCTCACTCGTGGAATATAATAAAAAGGGAAAGGAGAAAGAGGTCATAACGTTTTATGTGACGGACGACCGGAATCACCTTCCGGTACGTCTGGATATGCACCTTAACTTTGGTTCGGCCAAGGCGTTCCTGAAGAGTGTCAGTGGTTACCGACATCCTCAGACTTCTATTGTCACAAAGTGAACGGAACTTCGTCTTTTTTGCGGAATACGCTCGACTCGAAGGTAGCTATCAGTCTGCCTTCCTGATCGGTTACATCTATCTGATAATAACCTGTGCTGCGTCCGGTATAGCGTTCGCGTGCTTCGGCATAGAGTGTGTCTCCGGGGCCGCTGGCGCGCAAGAAAGTGATATTGGAAGAGAGCGAAAAGGCCAATGTGCCATGTGAGTTAGCTGCTGCCGCAAGTGCCAGATCGGCTAAAGTAAAGATGGCGCCTCCCTGTGTCCGTTGTCCCGCATTCAGATGTTCGGGTTTTATTTCCAGTTTTGCTTTGCTGTATCCTTCTCGTATCTCGATCAGCTCTACACCCGCATTGGTGGCAAACAGGTCGTTTTTGAAAAATTCTTGTGCTGTCATTTTTATATCTGTTCTGAATTAGCCACAGAGGACGCGGAGCATACAAAGCTATTACTTTGTTCCCTCCGCATCCTCTGTGATGTTTTCTAAATACAACTTTCTGAAGCTTTTTATTTATTCAGTTTCCACTCAAATCCGTCCTTAGTATCTTTAATTTCGAATCCCAATGCAGTCAGTTCGTTACGGATCAAGTCACTGGTTGCCCAGTCTTTGTTGGCTTTTGCCTTCACACGTTGTTCCAGCAACATATCGACCACTTTTCCATAAGCGGCTTCACGTCCGTCCGACGAACCGATTTCTTCTTTCAGACCCAGGATATCGAAGCAGAATGTATGGAATACTTCTTTCAGGTCTTTCAGGTCATCGGCAGAAATGGTGTTGTTGCCGGCAATGATATTATTGATCATCTTGGCTCCGTCAAAGAGATGTGAAATCACAATCGGAGTATTCAGGTCATCGTTCATTGCTTCAAAACACTTCGTGCGCAAGCTTTTTACATCGACGTTCGAAGTAGCTGCGGGAGTGATTTTTTCCAGACTGTCTACTGCTTCCATCAGTCGGCTCAGTCCCTTTTCTGCTGCCTGTAATGCTTCGTTGCTGAAATCCACCGGACTGCGGTAGTGTGCCTGCAAGATAAAGAAACGTATGGTCATCGGGCTGTAAGCCTGAGTCAGCAATTTGTGCGAGCCGCTGAAGAATTCATCCAGCGTGATGAAGTTTCCGAGACTCTTGCCCATCTTGGTGCCGTTGATGGTGATCATGTTGTTGTGCATCCAATAGTGAACCATATCGTCACCCTGTGAAGCTACCGACTGGGCGATTTCACATTCGTGGTGCGGGAAGATAAGGTCCATGCCTCCTCCGTGAATGTCGAAGTGTTCGCCCAGATACTTACGTCCCATAGCTGTACACTCGGCATGCCAGCCGGGGAAACCGTCACCCCATGGTGAAGGCCAGCGCATGATATGTTCCGGTTGTGCCCGTTTCCAAAGAGCAAAGTCGGCAGGATTATGTTTTTCTTCCTGGCCGTCCAGCTCGCGGGTTGTATTCAGTACATCGTCCAGGTTACGTCCCGAGAGTTTGCCATAATGGTAGTCTTTATTGTATTTGGCTACATCGAAATATACCGAACCCTGGCTTTCGTATGCATAGCCGGCATCCAGAATCTTTTTTACCAATTCTATCTGTTCGATGATATGTCCCGAGGCATGTGGCTCAATGCTGGGGGGAAGTACGTTCAGTGCCTCCATGGCTTTATGATACCGGTTCAGGTAGTATTGCACTACTTCCATGGGTTCCAATTGTTCCAGACGGGCTTTCTTGGCAATCTTATCTTCGCCTTCATCTGCGTCATGTTCCAGGTGGCCTACGTCGGTAATGTTACGCACGTATCGCACTTTATAACCCAGCCGGGTGAGATAACGGAAAAGTACGTCGAACGTGATGGCCGGACGGGCATGTCCCAGATGTGCATCGCCATATACCGTCGGTCCGCAGACATACATGCCCACATGTGGAGCGTGCAAAGGCACAAACAGCTCTTTTTTTCTATCTAAAGTGTTGTAAATCGTCAGTTGATGTTCCATAACGTTTGAGATTTATTCTGTTTTAAACCACAAAGTTAGAATAAATAATTTGAATTGGGACGTGTTCTGCCGGATTATTCTCTGTAAGTATATGTGTCTGATGTAAGATCGGGCCACTCATACGAAAAATGCATTCCGATCTTCCATCTTCCACCTTTTTCTGTTTACTTATCTAATTATCAACGAAATGAATAGGTGGAAGATAGCGTTTTCAAGCCGTTTATCTTCCACTTTCATCTTCCATCTTCCACCCACTGTTTTTGATGGATAAGGTATTGATCTGTAATTGTATATAGCGTGTTATCTATCTGTTTATGCCGTTTAAAGCATTTCCTTTTCCTTAGTATCTTTAGTGAAAATGGTCCGGACTTTATCTCGTCCCGCATGTCTGGGCCCATAAGCCCGCATACCTGTGCCCATGAGCCCGTATACCCGGGCCCACCGGCCCGGGTATACGGGCTGAGATAAGTTTAGTATGATGAATGATAATATACTTATATATAACGCGTTAATATCATGGAGAAATCAACTTGCTTTCTTATTAATTTCTGTGTTTAAACTGTTGTCTCCCCCTTCTCGGGTGCTTTTGTAAAGAACTTGTTTACGACTGCAGCTACACCGTCCTCCTCGTTGCTAAGGGTAATGTAGTCGGCGGCTTTCTTTACCGGTTCCTGTGCATTGCCCATGGCTACACCTAATCCGGCAAATTGAATCATTGAAAGATCGTTGTAGCCGTCGCCTACAGCCACCATCTCTTCCCGGTTCATGTTCAACTTGTTAAGTAAGACAGATAAAGATTGTGCCTTGTCTATTCCCTGTGGCACCAGTTCGAGGAAGAAGGGCTCCGAGCGGTAAACACTCAGTTGACCTTGCAGTTCTACCGAAAGTTCGGCTTCAATGGGAATCAGACGATGTGGCTCACCCACAATCAAGCACTTAGGAAGCGGCAGACGGATATCTTTCAGAAAATCTGTGGAAGGATATATCTGCATTTTATTGAGGAAAGCCTCTTTCCGGACATACACGTCATCGGGATATTCAGTGATGATATATTGCCGGTCGTAAGTCAGGATGGGAAGTTGGTTGCGCGTGGCGCATTCATATAGCCGAGGTATCACTTCGTCCGGCAATACATTGGCATAAACTATCTCTCCGGTACTCCAGTCAATAATTTCCCCGCCATTGTAGGAGAGGATAAATCCGCCGAATTCCTTCATGCGAAGTTCATCGGCCAAGGGTGCAATGCCGAAGGTAGGGCGTCCCGATGCAAGTATCAGTTTCACACCCTGTTGCTGTACACGTATCAGTGCTTCTCGGTTGCGTGGAGTTATCTCTTTTTTAGCGTTGGTCAGTGTTCCGTCCAAGTCGAGTACGAGGAGTTTGTATTTCATCAGTCGCTTTTGTTTGGTTTTTGAGGGTGCAAAGGTAGTGGTTTTTCTGAGATGAATATTGAATTAACTTAGATTTACTGAGAGCTTATAACCATTTCTGGGTATAGTTACGAGTTCTATGGTAGGGTCAATAGACAGGTATTTGCGTAGTTTTGATATTAAATTATTTATTCCTTGTTCATTTCCATTTACTTTCCCCCATAGTTCTTCTTCTATTTGCCGACGTTCAACAAGTTGTTCTTTATAAGCAACCAAAAGTTTAAGTAGTTTGTATTCTGCCTCGCTCAGTTGTTTAATCACTCTCAATTCTTTAGTGCATAGCAATTGGGTGTCTGTGTCTAATAAAAGAGAACCTATCTTTATTTGATATGGATGTGAAATCGCGTATCTTTTGATATATGCAATTAATTCATCAATTTCAAGAGGTTTTTTCAGATAAGCTACTGCACCTGCACTTAGTGCTTGGACTACCAATTGGCTATTTGTGTGTGAAGATATAAATAATATAGGAGTATTAGGGGCTATTGCCTTCAATTCCGGGACAGCCTCAATGCCATTTTTATTTCCGATTTCTACGTCGAGTACGATCATGTCTGGATGTGTTTCTACGATACAAGCCTTTGCTCCGTTTAATGAAGTTTGATAAAGAACTTCATAACCTTCTTCCTGCATAATCCTGGTACATATATGTCCAAGTGCGATATCGTCATCAATAAAAAAAATTTTGAGTTTTTTTTCCATCTTTTTGTCTTATTTTGAAATATAAAAAGTAAACGTACTTCCTTCATTTTCTCGACTTCTTAGTCGTATTTTTCCACCGTGTGCCTGAATTATATATTTAACGTATGATAATCCTATACCATATCCTTTCTGGATTTGCGATGTTTCTCGGGGGACCTGATAGTACTGACTAAATATCTTCTTTTGGTATTTATGAGCGATTCCCCAGCCATTGTCTTTCACTTCTATTTGTATGCCTTGACTAATTTCAACTATTTTTATTTGTATTTTCACTCCATCATTAGAGTACTTTAGAGCATTTTCTATTAGGTTCTTTATGGCATTCTCTATGTAGAGTTGATCGGCTAAACACTCTATGTTTGGTGATTCGTTCACTATTTCAATACTATGTGGTTTTGAACTTAAGTCTACACAGATATTTCCGATGGCTGTTTTAATTACTTCTTCTATGTTTATTTTTGTCCTTTGTAAAATGATGTGCTGTGTTGTACCTCTGGCACAGATTAATATGGACTCAATTTGTGTTGTTAAGTGTTTGGCTCGTTTGATAACTTCGTTCATTAGTTGTTTCTTTTTGTGGTCTGATTCATTTTTTTTGAGCCAACAAGTTAGAGTTATAAGTGCATTTAATGGTGATTTTAGATCGTGGACTATTCCATTTACACTTGCTTCGCGATTTTTTAATATTTCGTTCTTTTTGCGAATGACGGTTAGCTGAAAAATAAGACATCCTAATACTATAGCAACAATCAATGTGGATGCTATTAGAGAATAGAGCATTTGAGATAAGATCGTGTCATTGGGAAGTCCTGATTCTATTTGTATGTAGAGGAGTCCTTTGGTGCCAATTGGTTTTTGGTTTATAATGATTTGAAAATGAGATTGTAGATGAGCATTTCCAACAGAATCTATTATTTGTTTTTCTTTATTACGTAGAGTAATATAGTGATTAATGTTTAGGTCGTAGAGTTCATCTTGAAAAAGACTATCAATGATTGATAGAATCGGAGGTTTTTGAATCGCTAGTAATCCATCTTGTTTAATTTGTGTAAGGAGTTCAGAGACGTTTCGCGCTACTCCATTTTGCTCTAAATGCACTAAATCAATGGTGTCTCCTTTATATCCAGCTCGTTCTTCTTCGGACATATATTCAACAGATTTTATAAAGATTGTAGAGTGCTTTGATTGTTCTATATGCATGGATCGAAGGCCTACTTCCTTTTCGATAGCGTTAAAAAATGCTTTATTTATTTTTTCCGTATATTGATTCTCATATTTCTGATACATACTGTTTATCCAAAAAACTTGAAGAAGGATCAAGGCTATAGAAGATAAGATGGTAAGCAGTAGTTCTTTTTTCATGATTTTTTTGTTTGAGGTGTGACAAAGATATAAATAGATATTTAATTGATGAAAGAAATGGTTTCTAATAATTTATATAATTAAAAAATATAGTTTTGAGTATATAGATATTAGGTGTTTGTTATAAAGAATTAAAGGATATTGCACTATGTTTGCAACATACCCAAATTATAATAAGATGGAAAAAATATTAGAGAAATTGTCACCGGAAGGTATGACAATTTGTCCAACGGAAAGTTGTGATCCTTATTTTGTTGGTTGTGGCATTGATGAACATCAAGGGTGCAATTCGGATTCTTTTTGTTTAGGAGATGACTTTGATCATTGTATGGCAATGACATAATCGGGTATCTATATTATTAAAGTGTCTAAAAGATAATTGCTATATTCCTCTTGTGAATCCTTGCTGACAGGCATTTATATTATTTATATATGTACGTCCCCTTAGTTCGGATATATGTTGCTAAATATAGGTAGTCAACCTTGGATCATTGCATTGGAACCTATAAATGTTATGGTTCAAGGTTGATTTTTATTTAATATTTGTTATATGAGAAGTCTGTTTTTAATATTCTTTTTTTGCTATGTAACTGGGAAAGCCCAGGACAGAGCGTATGTCGTGAGTGAAAAGGATAGCATTCCTCTTTCAAATGTATATATCTGTTTGAAAGATAGGAGAGTCATAGCTATCAGTGATGAAAAGGGGGTGTTCTCATTAGAGAAATATGATTCGTTGTCATTGAATGATACTTTATATTTTTCTCATATTAATTATTTGCACAAGAAATTGTCTTATGGTGATTTAATTAAAAATAGATGTACCGTTTTTTTGAAAGAAAACAATCGGGTTTTAGAAGAAGTATCTATTTTTAGCAATAGGCATTTAAATCGTTTCTTGCATTATGAAATATTGTCTCCATTGAAAAGAGGAGTCTATTCGTTTGCTTCGGTCTTGGTAGATGGGCAGATTTATATTGTAGGAGGGAGTACATCGTGCGGCCCCTTTCAGAGTAATATACGTTCTACTTTATTTTGGGAAAAATATAGTAACATGATGTATAGATATGATATCAAGCAAGATAAGTGGGAGACGATCAGGCATAAGTTTAGAGAAAGGGCATATCATACGGCGGGTTATTATGATGGAAAAATTTTTATTTTAGGGGGAAAGAGATTATCTGAAACCAGAATTGTTGATTATCTGGATAATGCAATAGAAATATATGATATTAAGCGTGATACCGTCTGGACAGATTATACTAATCCGCATCAAGCGACTTTATTGGGATCCGTTGTGTATAAAGACAATATGATTGTTTTAGGCGGTGTTAAAAAGGTTTTGCAAAATAATGAAGGAGTCTATTCGGATGAAATGCATTTATGGAATTTAAAATCCGGCTACTGGTATGAGTTGGGAAAAATGCCGATTAGGCAAGCTCCTGAAACAATTCTGGTTGATCATTGTATTTATTTAATCGGAAATCGTAACGGTGGCGGCTGGAGTATTGAATGTTATAACTTATTGACAGGCGCATGGACCAATGCCGGACATTTGTTATATCGGCTTGGCTGGCCCAGTTTGGCTTATCATAATGATATAATTTATATTTTTGAACAAGGTGTTGTACAGACGTTTAATATAAAAAGCAGGCAAGTTCGTTCGTATATGATAGATCTGAAATTGAAATCTCCAGCTTTGTATTACTTTGATGGGAAATTATATATTTTGGGCGGATTTTATATGGGAGATCCTTCGCGCAATGTATATAGTGTTGATCTGAAGGAATTTGATAAAACAGAAGTCGATTATTATTATAACAATGTAAGATGAAAAATATTTAATTGCAGCCCGGTTCTTATACCATTTCTTTATGATGGGAATACTTTTTCTATAAGATTATTTATTAGCAACTGATATATCACAAGGAATTGTATAAATATAGTCGTCAGTCAAAGCAGGATAGTAAGAAAATTAACTTCTTCTTTTGTTCTCAGCGGAATAAGAGATATGCCATCAGATAGGTCATTTTGTTAGCTTCGTTTTGCTGATATATGCGGGATTGGAAGTACTTTATTATAGGATTGACCCTCTTTCTGTCCGCATGACATTCAGGATAGGAAAAAAGTCTTAACTTTGTGCCGTTCAGGTTGATCGGGACGAATAACATACAATAAAAAAGACTCTTTATGTACAGCATACTAATCATTGAAGACGAACAGCGGGTGGCCGATTTGCTTCGCGCCGGTTTGGAAGAGAACGGTTACAACTGTCTGGTAGCTTACGATGGAGCTATGGGGCTGAGAATGTTCCGGGCAAATACGTTCGACCTTGTCATTTCGGACATTGTGCTCCCCAAGATGGACGGATTTGAATTGTGCAAAGAGATTCGGGCTGCTAACCCTGCCATTCCTATCCTGATGCTCACCGCATTGGGCAGTACGGACGACAAACTGGATGGGTTTGATGCCGGAGCGGATGATTACATGGTGAAACCCTTCGACTTCAGGGAGCTGTATGCCCGTATCCGGGTTCTTCTGAAACGAAAACTTGCAGTAGTGACTGATGTGGAGGAAGAGTTAAATTATGCAGACTTATCCGTAAACCTGTTGGACAAGAGCGTAAAGAGGGCGGGACGGGACATTAAGCTCTCTCCCAAAGAATACAACCTGCTGGTATATATGATCGAGAATGCAGAGAAAGTTGTCAGCCGGATGGATATAGCCGACAAAGTGTGGAACACGCACTTCGACACGGGTACGAACTTCATTGATGTCTATATCAACTATCTCCGTAAGAAAATAGACCGTGACTTCGATACTAAACTCATACACACAAAGACAGGCATGGGATTTATTCTCACCGATAAGTTATGAAAATAAGAAGTATCCTTACCATTAAATATGCAGGTATCACGGCCACTATCTTTCTCGTGTTTATGGCCACTATCTATTGTGTGAACGAACATCTGCGCAGTGATTCTTTTTATCGTAGCCTGCGAAGCGAAGCTATCAATAAAGCCCATCTGTTTCTTAACAATCAGGTTGATGTAGAAACCATGCAGTCGATATATCTCAATAATCGTCAGTTCATTGATGAGGTGGAAGTAGCTGTATACACTCCCGACTTCCGGATACTCTACCACGATGCGTTGCACAACGATATCATTAAGGAGACTCCCGGAATGATCGATGAGATTGTCCGGAAAAAGGAGATCGACTTCCGTACAGGCGACTATCAGGGGATAGGGATTTTATATGAGTTCGGGGGTAAAAATTATGTGGTGACAGCTGCCGCTTACGACCGTTACGGACATATTAATCAGGTCATAATGACGCGGCTGCTTCTCCTTTTATCTATCGGCGGACTGAGTGTGCTCGCCATTGTGGGTTATATGCTTGCCAAAAGTTCACTTGCCCCTATCCGTAGCATCGTACGTAAAGCCGAGGGTATCACCGTCACTCAAATCGACGAACGGTTGCCTGTCAAGAACGAGCATGATGAACTGGGAGAACTCGCCTTTGCCTTCAATGCACTGCTGGACAGGGTGGAAAAGACTTTCAATGATCAACGGATGTTTGTGAGCAATGTATCACACGAACTTCGTACACCTATGGCGGCACTGTCGGCAGAACTTGACTTGGCGCTGCAAAAGGAACGTACTGTCACACAATATCAAAATTCAATACACAATGCGTTACAAGATTCCCAGCGCGTCATTGAACTGATAGATGGCTTGTTGAACCTTGCCAAAGCGGATTATTATCCCGAGCAAATCAAGAAAGAGGAAATCCGGCTGGATGAATTGCTGTTGGATGCCAATGAGCTTGTGCTCAAAGCCCATCCGGATTATCACATAGAGCTAATTTTCGAGCAGGAGGCAGATGATGACCGTGTGTTGACTGTGATCGGGAATCCGTATCTGCTTACCACTGCTTTTGTGAACCTGATAGAGAATAACTGCAAGTATTCTGATAACCGGACGTCGTTTATCCAGATCTCATTCTGTGATCAGTGGACCATCGTAAGTTTATCCGACAACGGTGCCGGGATGTCCGAAACGGATAAGGAGAACTTGTTCAAGCTCTTCTACCGCGGAGAGAATAAAAACCAGGCTCAGGGACATGGTATCGGAATGACGCTTACAAAGAAGATACTCACCCTCCATAAGAGTGAGATCTCGGTGTATTCACACCAAGGAGAGGGCACTACCTTTGTGGTAAGGTTTCATCATTTATAATTCCGGTAAGATTGTCGAATCGATCTCTTCCGATCCGGCAAACTCTAATACTTTTCTAATACTGCTCTAATTTGTTTCTAACTACCTTCTCATAAGGTGGTTTGTACCTTTGTGGCGTTAAAAACGAACCGAGTGTCTACTTATTAAAGCACAAAGATTATGATTTGGAGAAAGAAAGAAAAAAAGAAAGCGCAGTATCAATTTAATTCCGAACGGGTATTCCTGGTTGCCACCCAACCTGCTAAGACTGCATATTCTTATTTCCAGACTTCGAGTGTGGGACTGAGTGAAGAAGAGATCGGGCAACGACAATCCGCCTATGGTAAAAATGAAATCTCACGAGAGCAAAAGAAGAATCCACTCGTACTTTTCATCCGTACGTTCATCAATCCGTTTATCGGTGTGTTGACGGCGCTGGCTGTCATCTCTCTGGTCATTGATGTAGTAATGGCCCGTCCTGAAGACCGTGAGTGGACGGCTGTTCTGATTATTATCTCGATGGTAGTTTGCAGTGCCATTCTCCGCTTCTGGCAGGAGTGGAAAGCAAGTGAAGCTACTGACTCATTGATGAAGATGGTCAAAAATACCTGTTTCGTAAAGCGGTTTTCGGGAAGTGAGGAGGTTGATATTATGGAATTGGTACCGGGTGATGTTGTTTGCCTTGCTGCCGGTGACATGATTCCGGCAGACATCCGCATCATTGAATCGAAGGATCTGTTTGTTAGCCAGGCATCACTTACCGGTGAGTCCGATCCAGTAGAGAAATTTCCTGAAATAAACGGTAGGAGACACAGTCACGGAAGCGTCATCGAGCTTGACAATATCTGCTACATGGGTTCTACTGTTATCAGCGGATCTGCCAAAGGAATCGTTTTCGGGACGGGTAACGATACCTATCTCGGAACGATAGCCCGAAGTTTAGTGGGTGAACGTGCGACTACCGCTTTCGACAAGGGAATCAGTAAGGTCAGTTTCTTACTGATACGCTTTATGCTGGTGATGGTTCCATTCGTCTTCTTTGTCAACGGTTTCACAAAAGGCGATTGGTTCGAGGCATTCATATTTGCCTTATCGGTGGCTGTGGGATTGACTCCTGAGATGCTTCCGATGATAGTCACAGCAAACCTCTCGAAAGGTGCTGTATCAATGTCGAAGAAAAAAACGGTCGTGAAGAATCTCAATGCCATCCAGAACTTCGGGGCCATGAACATTCTTTGTACCGACAAGACCGGTACGCTGACCTGCGATAAAATCGTATTGGAGAAGTATATCAATGCGGACGGCAGCGATGATCATTCCCGAAGGATATTGCGCCACGCATTCCTTAACAGTTACTTTCAGACAGGTCTCAAGAACCTGATGGACAAAGCTATCCTTGCCCACGTACGCGAAGAAAATCTGGAACATCTGACGGAAGGTTACACGAAGATAGATGAGATACCGTTTGATTTCAGTCGACGTCGGATGTCGGTAGTTATTGAAGATCAGCAGGGAAAAAGGCAAATCATCACGAAGGGAGCTGTGGAGGAGATGCTGAATATTTGCTCTCATGCCGAGTTCAACGGTCAGGTATATGAATTGACCGATAAACTCAGAAGTAAGGCAAAGAGAATCAGTGATGATATGAATCGTAACGGGATGCGGGTACTTGCCATCGCACAAAAAAGCTTTATCAGCAAGGCACGGGACTTTGCCGTCACTGACGAGGACGAGATGGTACTTATTGGTTACCTGGCGTTTCTTGATCCCCCCAAGCCCTCTTCTGCCGAGGCTATCCGCCAATTGCGCGAATATGGTATCGAGGTTAAGATACTTTCCGGTGATAATGATGTAATCGTGAACGCCATTGCCCGGCAGATAGGCATTGATACGTGCCATTCGGTAACAGGGGTTGAGCTTGAAGGCAAGGACGGGGAAGAATTACGTGAAATAGTGGGACAAGCCACTCTCTTTTCCAGGCTGACGCCTTTGCAGAAGAGCGAGATAATCATGATTCTTCAGCAAAATGGCAACACGGTAGGATTTTTGGGTGACGGGGTGAATGATGCCGGAGCATTGAGGCAGTCGGACATTGGTATTTCCGTAGATTCTGCCGTGGACATTGCGAAGGAGAGTGCCGATATCATTCTTTTGGACAAAGATTTGAGTGTGCTCAAAGAGGGTGTCTTGGAAGGGCGTAAGACCTTTGGCAATATCACCAAATACATAAAGATGACCGCCAGTTCCAATTTCGGCAATATGCTCAGTGTGATGTTCGCCAGTGCATTTCTGCCGTTTCTGCCCATGTTGCCGATACATCTGCTCATTCAGAACCTTTTGTATGATATCTCGCAAACTACCATTCCGTTTGACCGGATGGATGCCGAGTTTCTGAAGCAACCCCAGAAGTGGGACGCATCCGATCTGAGTCGGTTTATGATTTACATCGGGCCGATAAGTTCCGTTTTCGATATTGCCACCTATTGTTTGATGTGGTACGTGTTTGCCTGTAATTCACCTGAGCACCAGACTCTCTTTCAGTCCGGTTGGTTTGTCGAGGGATTATTGTCACAGACATTGATCGTACATATGATCAGGACTCGTAAGATACCGTTTTTTCAGAGTCGTGCCACCTGGCCGGTGCTGGGGTTGACCTTCCTGATCATGGCAATGGGCATAGCTATTCCTTTCACATCGTTTGGCCTGTCGATAGGACTTGAACCGTTACCGTTGAGTTACTTCCCCTGGCTGGTGCTTATCTTGGTATCCTACTGTGTTCTTACACAATTTATGAAGAGCTGGTATATTCGAAGATTTTCGAAATGGTTATAAAGACGGGGAAGAAGTAGGCTGAATCGAACTCTATTTACTGACTGAATTACAAGAATGGGAAATTATGAACTATATTGCAATAGTCTGTTGGATGCTTTTCGGGAGCGTCCTCCGCCTTTGCGCCCAGACGTGTGGCGCCACCTATATTACCGAGTTCCAATATGATCTGAAGAAGAGGACGAACTGGTGCAACCTGTTAAGATTGGACGCATACGTGCCCATCGGTACGAAGGGAATCTTGGAGTTTGCTTCGATACACGTATATAAAACGCGTCCGGAACGGATCATTAATGACCTGCAAACCTTCTCGAATATTGAAGAGGATAATTTACCTTGTGCCATTGCTGTGCTGGGATATACCCGGCTTATCGGAAATATCACTTTGTTTGCCGGGATTCGCAATCTGAATGAAGATTATTTCACAACTCCTTGTATGTCACTGTTTACAAACAGTTCGTGCGGGATATTCCCTACTTTGTCCGCTAACTATCCGATAGCCAATTATCCTCTGGCTGCATTATGTCTCGATTATAAGATGACGCTGGGCCGGTTCGGTATTGAAAGCAGTCTGTACAACGGTAAAGGGTACAACGGATGGAGTAAAGGTAAACATCCGTTCACATTCAATCCCCGCAAGGACGGAGTATTCAGTATAACGGAAATTAATTATCAAACAGAATATGGAAAGTGTTTTGGCGGTTTCTCTCTACATACTAACGGTGATATGCCTGATGTGGCTGGAGAGTGGAAGACCCGGGAAAGGGAAAAGAAAGTCTCCCCGAAGATGACGTTTGCCTGGTGGGGGTATGCAGAACGAAAGTTATGGAGTAGAGTTCGTCAGGAGGTAAACCTGTTAGTACAATACACCCGTACTTCTTCTGTGTTCAGTGAATGCAGAAATTATATGGGAGCAGGTGTGACGTGGATTTATGTTCCGGGTGGTCAGAAGCGGCATGAGGCGGGCTTGTTCCTGTCTGCCGCTCAGTTCAAATCGTGTAATGAAGTTGCCGGAGAAGTGACATATCGTTATTCGTTTAATCGGGATACATATATACAGCCGGCAATACATCTGATAAAGAATGGAGGAGGGCTTCATGAAGTTTTTCTGATAAGGATGGGGTATATATTGAATGGTGGAAGAGTCAGATAGTTGATGCGGGGAAACGATGTAAATGGTATCGGAGGGAAAAGAGTGGACCGGGATTTTAGGTTCAGCGATTTTTAGGGCGGGAGAGGAGATATGCTGTCAGATTTAGATTGGGTGATAAAAAGATTCTGAATGATAATTTTCTAAAAAAGAGAGAAATAGAAACTCTCTAAACAAAAAATGCATATATTTGTCTGATAAGTAACCATAAAAACACAAAAACATGAAAACTCGGGCATTACGAAGCTATCTATGCTTTACTTTACTGGCTACAGCCTTTCTGCTGGGACTGGCCGGCTGTGATAAGGAGGAATCCGAACCGTTAAGAATTGGAGACGATTCATTTAATAATATTGAAAATGGTGTCTGGACTGCTTATTATCCGAATACAAATCAGACGTCTATCACCATTTATGGAGGAGTAAAACCCTATACCGTAAGTAGCAATTCTGATATCCTCAAAGTGAATATGGATAAGCTTTCGGATGCTTTCAACTACGAAACACTGGGCGTTGGTGATGCGGAAGTGACTATTACCGATGCGAAAGGTGAATCCGTCGGTTTAAAAGTGAAAATAGATTATCGGTCTGATAAAATGAAGATCGTTAAGCTGGATGCTTATGTGAAAGGCGATAAGATGACGGTGGCTGCACAAAAGGAACTGAAAGAAAAAGCCTTGGCTTCCATTCCTGTAAAAGCAGGAGGCGGTTATCAGTTTATATATACAAAGGATCAAGGGGGAATTGTATATGTCTATCCGGATAAATACGGTGAGAAATATAAAGAAGGGACTTTCACCCGTAGTTCTCTTGCGGTTGGGAATAGTTCATATCGGAAATATGAAATAAAGTTGGATGGTATGGAAAGGACATATATTGTTCAGAGATATTATCCGTCGAAGACACGAAGTGTGGCTATGGTGCCTTATGGCTTTTATGAGGATCTCCTGGATCAGTTTACAGATGACTATCCCGAAGTGGAAAGTGTATACACCATGCAGGTTGTCAGTGCGGTTTTCTGATCTTGAATGTATGAGAGAACCGGCCTGATAAGCAGCGGGAAGAAGGCTATGATCCTAAAAGTCGGGCCCACTCTCGGTTGGTTAGTGCCGGAAGCTGCTCGGTATCTGTAATAAAGGTTTCGGCCAGTTTGCGCTTTTCTTCTTGCAGCTGTATAATTTTCTCCTCTATGCTGCCTTGAGTGATAAAACGGTAAGCAATCACCTGATTGTTTTGTCCGATACGGTGGGCTCGGGCGATGGCCTGTGATTCGGCTGCCGGGTTCCACCAAGGATCGATAATGAATACATAGTCTGCCTGTGTCAGGTTGAGGCCTACACCTCCGGCTTTGAGTGAGATAAGAAAAGCCTGTATCTTGGGGTCACGGTTAAAGCGTGCTATTTCTTCCGGACGATTGGTTGAAGAGCCTGTCAGGAAGGCGTAATCCCATTTGCGTTTACGAAATTCACCGGCAACTAATTCCAGGTGTTTAACGAAAGAAGAGAAGATCAGAACTTTATGTCCTTCGCTGCGGAGCGTTTCGAAGGTTTCTATAATCTGATATAATTTACCCGAATCACCGATGAAATCGGGTAAAACCAATTGCGGATGACAGGAGAGTTGTCTTAGACGGAGGATTCCATTGAGTACCGTGAAAGATTGTTGTCCCTTCTCTGCAGTCTGTTCCAGTAAGATGTTCCGAAGGCTGTTCTTTTCATGTTGATAGAGTTCGTTTTGTCTTTCTGTCATATCGCAATAAACTACTTCTTCGGTTAATGATGGCAGTTCCGGGGTTACCTCCTGCTTACTTCTGCGTAGGATGAATGGTGTGATGAGCTGACGTAAGCGATCCTTCATTCGTTCGTCTCCTTGCCGGATGGCATTGATAAAATGCTTGCTGAAAGTGGTTTCATTTCCTAAAAGTTCGGGTTGAAGAAAATGAAATTGTGCCCAAAGGTCTTTCAGTGAATTTTCGATGGGAGTTCCTGTCAGGATCAGCCTGTGTTTGCTGCGTAGCTGTATGGCCGAACGAAACGTGAGGGATTCGCTGTTTTTAATGTTTTGACTCTCGTCAAGGACAATGCATTCGAATGTATATTGGCTTAAGGTTGCTATGTTGTTGCGCATCGTACCATAAGTAGTGAAAATCAAATGATAACGGTCGAAATATTTTTTCAATCGGGTAATTTCGTTGGGTGAACTTCCATTGTATTCCATCATTGACAGATTGGTGAAACGAGATGCCTCACGTTTCCAATTATGTAAAAGGGAGGTAGGTACGACTATCAGGGTACCGTGTAAGGGGGATATCCGGTTTTGCTTTTGAACCGGTTCCGGAATTTGTGGAACTTGGGGGGCGATCCGGGAGTTTTCTTCCTCTTTGCTTTGCATGGGAAAGAGTGAAAATTGTCCCTTTTCATCGAAGAATACTTGTTTTTGAGGGAGGCAACCCGAAGTGCTTTCCGCTTTTTTCAAATCGATTGTTTCCCGAATTGCTTCGGTTGTATTTCCCGGTTTGTAGACATATTGCAGGAGAGCGAGTGTCTGTAAAGTCTTGCCCAATCCCATATCATCGGCCAGGCATCCGCCAAATCCTTCAAGATAGAGGTTTGCCAACCATGAAAAGCCTTTCTGTTGATAAGAGCGAAGATTAGCCTTAAGCCCGATGGGTACGGGAATTTCTTTGCTCAGCAGCGTTTTGATGCTTGTGCTTTGTCGGTCTTTTTCTAAGATAGATTCTATTACACCGATAAAGGGGCGTTTCAGACGGATCGTTTTGTCTGATTCTTTGCCTGCTTCAAGAAGGTTGGCATACTTGCTGAACCATTCTTCGGGTAGAAGGACAATGCGTCCGTCGGGGAGGATATATTCTCTATTGCCTTCCAGTATGTTTTTTCGGAAGCGGCTGAAAGGAATTCTCTGATTGCCGATGACAACAGTGATGTGTAGGTCAAACCAATCGGGACCGTCTTCACAACTCTGTTCTATCCGGATTTCGGGAAGATAGTACGGTTTGTTTTGTGTATCACTGGACAAGACAAACTCTTCGAGCAACATTTGGCGATGGTGGCTGATCCATTCGGTAATGTTCTTTTCGGGAGCCGCGGATGATAGCTTGAAATGGGAGTCACTGATGCATTGCAAGCCGGCTTTCTGAAGCAGATGTACAGCTTTTCTTTCAGCGGTTGAATTACGCTGGAAATAGTGTATGACGATTTCCTCCTCTTCTTGCTCACGAAAGACAAATTTCCTGGTTTCATCGGAGGGCTGCGGTGAAAAGGACTGTTCGCCGTAACGAAAATCAAGCCGTAACAATGTATCGTTATAAATCGTATCTTCAAGATAGAGATAAGCATTACACGGACGTTTCTCTCTGACGACTTTTAATCCTTGTATACTGATGTCGTGATAACGTGCGAGAGGAATTATGATATTATCTATATATTTTTCGGTTAGTGAAGCATCTGCGCTGATACGTTCTTTTTTAGTGAAGGGTAACAAACGTGAGGCTTCGATGTGGCTAAAAGTATATAAATCCATACCCAGCAGCAGAGTGGCAGGATTTGAGGTAAGGACGACGACAGGTTTCTGCTCCATTAATGAAACCGGAGTATCATCATCGTAGCACTGCAACTGATAACTGAAGTGTTCTTCGGTTACTTTGAATGAAAAATGAGTTTTTAGGTTGTGAGGATGGACGCGGTACGCGTGGTGTTCATAAAGTTGTTTGCTGCCACTTGGCTTTTGATAGAACGGAAGCTGTCCGTTACATATCAGTTCTAGCATTTCCAAGAGCTTTTTCTCGATGAAAGGGCGGATTTGCTGCTTTAGTTTATTGCTGTCCTCGGTTAGTTTACGGAGGAATTTGGGAACTGTCTTCTCACGTGAATAGACTCCCATCAAATATTTCTCAGTATAGTGTGAAGCTATGTCGATAGCTTTTTGTTCCGCTTCATTCATTTTTTTCAGGGCATCGGGAGAAGCATGAAAAGCCTGTTCGATCACTTCCAACGTATTGTCCAAGGCCCGGCCGACGGTGTACGGTACGAGCAATAGTCCCCAAACAGGGTGCTCTACGAGTACAATGACAACTTGGTTCGTGGTAAGTGCTTCTTTCATTCTATCGGGTTTGGAGGATCAAAGATACGGGATTTTATGTAATTTTGCGGTATGATGGAAAAAAACAAACGAGTCTTGTTGGGAATGAGTGGCGGTACAGACAGTTCTGTGGCTGCTATGTTATTGCTTGAAGCCGGTTATGAAGTAACAGGGGTTACTTTTCGTTTTTATGAGTTCAACGGTTCTACTGAATATTTGGAGGATGCCCGTGCGTTAGCTGCTCGTTTGGGTATCGGTCATATTACGTATGACGCTCGCAAAGTTTTTCAAGAACAGATTATAGATTACTTCATTGATGAATATATGTCCGGTCATACTCCGGTACCCTGTACTCTTTGCAATAATCAGTTGAAATGGCCCTTGTTGGCAAAAATCGCCGATGAAATGGGCATTTTTTATTTGGCTACGGGACATTACGTGAGAAAACAGTGGATAGATGGGAATTATTATATTGCACCTGCTGAAGATGTGAATAAGGATCAGTCCTTTTTCCTGTGGGGGTTAAAGCAAGAGATTCTGCAACGTATGTTACTCCCGATGGGTGGAATGACTAAGTCTGAAGCACGTGCTTATGCCGCCGGGAGGGGATTTGAAAAGGTCTCGAAAAAGAAAGATAGTATCGGTGTTTGTTTTTGTCCGCTCGATTATCGTAGCTTTCTGAAGAAATGTCTTTGTGATGAGTCCGGAGATAAGAACCGTAACATATACAGAAAAGTAGAGAGAGGACGATTCCTCGATGAAAGCGGCAATTTTATAGCTTGGCACGAGGGATATCCTTTTTATACGATTGGCCAACGTAGAGGATTGGGCATTCAGTTGAATCGTGCTGTTTTCGTAAAAGAAATCCATCCGGAAACGAATGAAGTGGTATTGGCATCCTTGAAATCACTTGAGAAATCAGAAATGTGGCTGAAAGATTGGAACATAGTGGATGAATCTCGTCTGTTGGGCTGTGATGATGTCATAGTGAAAATACGGTATCGGAAACAAGAAAACCATTGTTCGGTTACAATCACTCCTGAAGGGTTGCTACACATACGATTGCACGAACCTTTATCTGCTATTGCAGAAGGACAAGCTGCCGCTTTTTACAAAGACGGTTTGTTGTTGGGAGGAGGGATCATAACGATGAGCGATCAACGATGAGTGGGCTGCGCTATTTACATTATATTCATCGTTGATCGTTCAAAACCACCGGTCGTTCATCACCGTTCATTCAAAGCAATCATTTCTTCAATATAATCTCTTGTATTGCTTAGTCTTGGAACTTTATGCTGACCGCCTAATTTTCCTTTCTTCGCAAGCCAGTCATGAAAGAGGCCCTTGCGTGCTACAATTACCTCTAATGGCTGGAGAGCAATATCTTTCCATCGTTTTGCTTCATAATCCGAATTGACCTCTTTCAGGGTAGCATCCAGTATCATTGCGAATTTCTCGATGGAATCGGGCATTTTGGCAAATTCAATAAGCCATTGATGACGGCATTTGGCATTTGCATCCATAAATACGGGAGCAGCAGAATATTCGCTGACCTGAGCTCCTGTTTCGGCGCAGGCTTTGGCAAGTCCTTTCTCGGCATTATCTACGATTAGCTCTTCGCCGAATGCGTTGATGAAGTGCTTGGTACGTCCGGTAATGACGAATTTATACGGATTCTTTCGGGTGAATTTTACTGTATCCCCAATCATATAGCGCCATAATCCACAAGAGGTGGAAATCACCATTGCATAGTTCTTATTTAATTCTACTTCTTCTAGGCAATAAGTACGGGGATTTTCTTTTTCTACATCCTCCAAAGGAATAAACTCGTAGAAAACACCATAGTCGATCATCAATAGCATAGACGGGTCGGAAAGGTCATTCTGTGTGCCGAAATAGCCTTCCGATGCATTATAAGTTTCGACATAATGCATTTTAGAAGAATGAATGACTTGTCTGTATTGTTCGCGGTAGGGGGTAAAAGCCACACCGCCGTGGAAAAATACTTCCAGATTGGGCCATACCTCTTCTAAGGTTTGTTTGCCTGTTTTCTCAAGGATACGTTTGATGAGTACCAGCATCCAGGAAGGAACACCGGAAAGGTTGGTCACATCCACCGGTATGGTACTGTTGGCGATAGCTTCAATCTTAGCCTCCCATTCGTCCATTAACGCGATTTGTTTGCTTGGCACGCGTATCAGGTTGATCAGTGGACTGACATTTTGAATCAATATGGCCGAAAGGTCGCCCACCAGGCTGTGGTTGGAGTTGAGGTTCGGGCTGTGGCTACCTCCCAGAATTAATCCTTTACCGGAAAAGAAACGACTTTCGGGGTTCATGCGAAAGTAGATTGCAGCTGCATCTTTTCCGCCCCGGTAATGAATATCCTCCAAGGCTTCCTTGCTGACCGGGAGGAATTTACTCTTATCGTTTGTTGTACCCGAAGATTTGGCAAACCAGCGTATCTCCGAAGGCCACAACAAGTTTTGTTCGCCCGCGCGGAGACGCTCTACATAAGGTTTAACTTCTTCGTAGGTTTGTATGGGGAGGCGATTTTTAAAGTCTTCGTAATTGCGGATAGATTTATAATCGTACTTCTTTCCCCATTCGGTATTTTCTGCTTGTTTCACCAGACGAGTCAATACCCGGTGTTGTATTTCTCCGGCTTGTGTATCGTAAAGATCTATTGCTTTTAAACGGGAATCAAAAACTTTGCTTATAATCTTTGTAATATTCATTGCTCTTTAACATATAATGTTTAGTCGTGCAAAAATAGCCTTAATTATCTTTTTTTTCTATCTTTACGACGGAAATAATAGTTAAAAGTGAGGATATGTCATGCTTTTGTATGTAATAGAGTAGCTTTTTTCTTTTAAATACGTAATATTCAATAAAAAAAGAGCAGCAATGAAGATCGGAATTCTTACATCAGGCGGCGATTGCCCCGGTATAAACGCTACAATTCGTGGGGTATGCAAAACAGCTATTAATCATTACGGGATGGAAGTTGTAGGGATTCACAGTGGTTTTCAGGGACTGTTGACGAAAGAAGTAGAATCGTTTACTGAAAAATCTTTGTCCGGATTGTTGAATTTAGGCGGTACCATGCTGGGAACTTCGCGGGAGAAACCGTTTCGTAAGCAAGGCATTATCTCGGATGTAGATAAACCTGCGTTAATACAACGTAATATTGCAGAATTGGGTCTTGATTGTGTAGTGTGTATCGGGGGGAATGGTACACAGAAAACCGCTGCAAAGTTTGCTGCGATGGGAATCAATATTGTTTCTGTGCCCAAAACGATCGATAACGATATCTGGGGTACCGATATCTCTTTCGGATTCGACTCGGCAGTGAGTATTGCTACGGATGCTATTGACCGGCTTCATTCCACGGCGAGTTCGCACAAAAGGGTGATGGTGATCGAGGTGATGGGACATAAAGCCGGTTGGATTGCTTTATATTCGGGCATGGCAGGTGGAGGCGATGTTATTCTGGTACCGGAGATACCTTACAATATTAAAAATATAGGAGATACGATTTTAAATCGCTTGAAGAAAGGAAAACCCTATTCGATTGTAGTGGTTGCCGAGGGCATCCAGACCGATGGACGTAAACGTGCTGCCGAATATATTGCTCAGGAGATTGAATATGAAACGGGTATTGAGACACGTGAAACTGTATTAGGTTATATTCAGCGTGGTGGGTCGCCTACACCTTTCGACCGTAACTTGTCTACCCGTATGGGAGGACATGCAACAGAACTGATCGCTAATGGACAGTTCGGTCGTATGATTGCTTTGAAAGGGGATGAGATATCTTCTGTTGCATTAGAGGAGGTAGCCGGAAAGTTGAAGTTGGTGACCGAGGAACACGATCTTGTGGTGCAGGGACGCCGGATGGGAATCTGCTTTGGATAAACAGTGTCTGTATTTGGATTACACACTGATCTCTTCGGTTGATATAATTTCGTCGATCTGTTGATTTTCTGCGGTCAGAGACGTTTCTGATTCGGGAGTCGTATCTTCTGCAGGTACATTATTCTGTGTTTTGGCTTCTTCTACACTTGCCATAAACTCAGGATCTCCTTTAATCTTTTTGAGGGTCATCTGTGCTGCATTCTGTTGGGATTCTTTTTTAGAGTATCCTGTTCCTGATCCACCGAGTATGCCTTCGATTCGCACTTCTGTCTGGAATACGGGATTGTTTTCTTTGTCGAGGGACTGCTCAATTAATTCGAAAGAAACTTCCATCTTGTTTTTTTGACTCCATTCAATCAATTTTGACTTGAAGTTGACCTCCTTGCGTGAAAGTTTATCCAAATCGATATAAGGTTCGATGATTCTTCTTTCCATGAACTGCTTGCAGCATTCATATCCGCGGTCAAGATAAATTGCACCGATGAAGGCCTCAAATGCATTGCCATACATGTAGCTGTTGTGGGAGGAAGAGCGTGTCGAATATTTGATGAGTTTATCCAAGCCTATTTCGACAGCCAGTTTGTTCAAAGTCTCACGTTGAACGATTTTAGAACGTGTATTGGTCAGGAATCCTTCCCTTTTACCTTCGAAGTGTTGATAGACAATATCTCCTACGATGGCGTCAAGGATGGCGTCACCGAGGAATTCCAGGCGTTCATTGTTCAACGGACGTCCTTTTTCCGAACGTACTGCCGTTGATTTATGCAGTAGAGCCTGCTCGTACAGCCTGATGTTGCGGGGATAGAACCCGAGTATACGGTAAAAACAAGAATAAGACTCTCTATCCTTGCGGAACAGGAGTCTTATCTTATCTATTTTATTACGTAACACGACTTTATTCAGCGTATTTCTTGAAGATTACACAAGCATTGTGACCGCCGAATCCGAATGTATTCGAAAGGGCAACATTAATTTCGCGTTTCTGTGCTTTGTTGAACGTGAAATTAAGATTATAGTCAATGTTCTCGTCATTGTCACCTTCGGCATGATTGATAGTCGGAGGAACGATGCCGTTCTTAATAGCCAGGATACTTGCAATTGATTCTACCGCACCGGCAGCGCCCAACAAGTGACCTGTCATTGATTTGGTTGAACTGATATTCAACTCAAAAGCATGTTCACCAAATACTTCTTTGATTGCTTTGGCTTCCGATATATCTCCGACGGGAGTAGATGTTCCATGAACATTGATGTAATCCACTTCTTCAGGACTCATCTCTGCGTCTTCCAAGGCATTCTTCATCACCAATTTTGCACCGAGTCCTTCCGGATGAGATGCTGTCAGGTGGTGAGCATCAGCAGACATACCTACGCCGGCAACTTCTGCATAGATTTTTGCGCCACGGGCTTTTGCATGTTCCAGTTCTTCAAGAATCAAACATCCACCACCTTCACCCATTACAAAGCCGTCACGGCTTGCACTGAACGGACGAGATGCAGATTGTGGTTCGTCGTTACGAGTTGACAATGCATGCATAGCATTGAAACCTCCTACACCGGCAGCTGCGATAGCGGCTTCCGAACCACCGGATACAATCACGTTTGCCTTACCCAGACGGATCAGGTTGAATGCATCGGCGATGGCGTTAGTAGAAGTTGCACATGCAGAACAAGTTGCGTAGTTCGGGCCGTGGAAGCCATACATAATAGAAATCTGTCCGGCAGCAATATCTGAAATCATCTTAGGGATGAAGAACGGATTGTACTTAGGACCGTTTTCTTTGTGAAGGGCGTAATTACTCGTTTCCTCCTCAAATGTACGTATACCACCGATACCGGCACCAAAAATAACGCCGATTCTGTTTAAATCCTCATTTTCGATATCAAGACCCGAGTCTGCAACTGCTTCTTTGGCAACGGCAACGGCATACTGTGTGTACAGGTCCATTTTACGAGCCTCTTTGCGGTCGATATATTGAGTTGCATCGAAGCCTTTAACTTCACATGCAAATTGAGTCTTGAATTGCGATGCATCGAAATGAGTAATAGGTCCTGCTCCACTAACCCCGTTCACGAGGTTCTCCCAGAATTCCGGGACATTATTGCCAACAGGAGTAATGGCGCCCAGACCTGTTACTACAACTCTCTTTAATTCCATACTGATGAAATCGAATTACTTAGCGTGTTCTTCGATGTAAGCTACAGCATCCTGTACTGTGCCAATCTTTTCAGCTTGGTCATCAGGAATAGAGATACCGAATTCTTTTTCGAATTCCATGATAAGTTCTACAGTGTCAAGAGAATCAGCTCCCAGGTCGTTAGTGAAGCTTGCTGTTTCTGTAACTTCTGATTCTTCTACGCCCAATTTATCGACGATAATCGCTTTCACTCTTGATGCAATTTCAGACATAACTTTAAGTTTTTAATTAATAATTAGTTTTATTTCTTTAAATTTGCGGTGCAAAGGAATAAATATTTATCGTCCTGCGCAAATTTTTGATTAAATAAATGCAATCTTTTGCACATTTTTCACTGTTTTGTGCACTAAAAGGTCTGATTATGGGAAAAAACATCGCTATTTTTGCTTCCGGCTCCGGTACAAATGCTGAAAACATTATCCGGTATTTCGAAAAAAATGCTTCTGTCAGAGTGAGATTGGTTCTTTCTAACAGGAAAGATGCGTATGTTTTGGAGCGTGCATGTCGTTTAGGAGTGCCTTATAGGGCTTTTCCGAAGTCTGATTGGGAAGCTGCGGAGTCCATCTTGGATTTGCTGCGTAAATATCAGATAGACTTTATTGTGCTGGCCGGTTTTCTGTTATGTATTCCGGATGCACTTTTGCATGCTTATCCTGATAAAATTATAAATATTCACCCTGCACTTTTACCTAAATTTGGCGGAAAAGGGATGTATGGTGACCGGGTACATGAGGCGGTGGTAATGGCAGGTGAGTCCGAAAGTGGGATTACTATACATTATATAGATGAGCATTACGATGAGGGAAGTACTGTTTTTCAGGCAAAATGCCCGGTACTTCCCGGAGATACCCCTGCGGATGTGGCTAAAAAAGTTCATGCATTGGAATATGAATGGTTCCCCAAGATCATAGAGCGCGTTGTAAACAGCTTATAAAATGATCGGGGATATTCTCCACAGATTATGTCCATGATTATTTAGTTATTACGATCCGATACGCACCTTCCTCTCTTCTTAAAGGATAGTCTCCCCGAAGTTGTTCGAAGAGCCCCGGGTGAGATTTCAGGGCATCACTGTCTCTGCGAGGATCGTAAATCATAAGGGATGCCTCTTCATAAGTTGCAGTAGAAATCAGTTTATTCTTCGGTTCCGGAGGAGTAATCCGATAGTCGGTTTCTATCCGGAAGAACCGGCATAAGGCTTCGAGTGACATTCGGGTTGCATTTGCTTTTCCGTCCGCTGAATATCCGGCGATGTGGGGAGTACCTATAATTACTTTCTCCAGCAGTTCAAGGTCGATATCCGGTTCATGTTCCCATACGTCAATGACAGCATCAGACAGAATGCCGGACCGGAGAGCTTCAAGCAGCGCTTCTGTTTCGATGACTTCACCGCGTGAAGTGTTCATGATTACCGCTCCTTTTTTCAGCGAATGGAAGAAATGCTTGTCCGCCAAATGATACGTTTTATATTTCCCCTCCTTATATAAAGGTACATGGAAAGTGATAATATCGCATTTTTCGGCTATGCTTTTTAAAGAAGCGAACATTGTACTTTCTTCTCTCTCTTCTCTCGGAAGGTCATTCAGCATCACTTGTATTCCTAATTTTCGGGCTACATCAGCTACTTTGCTTCCTACATTTCCCACACCTACAATACCGATGGTCATTTGATTCAATTTCATACCACGGGTCTGCTGTAAGATAAATAGTGCGGATTGGATATACTGTGCTACGGAAGCCGAATTACATCCCGGAGCATTAGTCCATGTGATGCCGGCTTCACGGCAATAAGCCGTATCGATGTGGTCAAATCCGATCGTGGCAGTTGCGATGAACTTTACTTTGCTTCCGGCAAGCAGTGAACGATCACAACGGGTGCGTGTACGGATGATTAACGCATCGGCATCTTGCACTAGTTCAGGCGTAAAATCTTTTCCGGGGGTGTATATTACTTCGTCCGCTATTTGTTCGATAGCTTCTCTGATGTAAGGTATTTTGTTATCTACAATTACTTTCATGATTGGTCAGGGGTTTGCATGCAAAGGTAGGAAATAAAAAGCAGGAAAGATTGGCTATATGGAAAATATTGCATAGATTTGCCCGGTAATGCGCATTACGATAAGTTTGAACTTAGACAATTTATATTCATAATGAAGTGTATCCACATTATTACTCCGGTAAAAGATTCTATCGAGTTGACGTTGCAAACGGCTGAAGCTATTTTAAAATCAGATTTCACCGTTCCTTTTCATTACACTATTTACAATGACTTCAGCACCGATGAAAATACGAAACAATTGAAGGAGGCATCCCTTAAGATGGGATTTGAGTTGGTTAATCTGTCCGAGATCACTTCTCATCCTTCTCCCAATTATTTGCTGGTGCTCCAGATGGCACAAGAGAAGGCCATTGCCGCCGAAGCGGGATTGTTGATCGTGGAATCTGACGTGATTGTGAAGAAACATACTTTACAGTCTCTTTTTGATGGTGCGCAGGCTCGCAAAGATTGCGGTATAGCTGCCGCGGTGACAGTAGATGAACATGAGGCGATCAATTATCCCTATTTATATGCAAAAGGCAAAGAGAATCAAATCTTCCCGGAGAAGAAGCATCTTAGCTTCTGCTGCTCTTTGCTGACGACTGACTTTTTACGTGCTTTTGATTTCCATTCTCTGAACCCGGAGAAAAACTGGTTTGATGTGACCATTTCTCATCAGGCTCTTGAAAAGGGTTTTGTTAACTATCTGTTTACTACCTTGACTGTTTGGCACCGTCCGCATAGTAGCCGTCCGTGGAAACAGTTGAAATATACTAATCCGCTTAAATATTACTGGTTGAAATTTACTAAAGGATTAGATAAAATTTGATGGTATGACAAAGAGGCTGACGAAAATTGGCGTAAACCCTGATTTTCAGGAATTATCTTCGTTTGTACATGAGCTCCCTACTGTATTCGAAACAGGGGGTAAAGTGATTTACAAAGGACGTAACGAGCTTAAAGAGTTTGATGTAGAGGGTAAGAAGCTGATTGTAAAGTCCTACCAATTACCTCATCTGTTGAATCGTATTATCTATAATTTTTTTCGTGCCTCAAAGGCCAAACGTTCGTATTCCTATGCTTTGATGCTCCGTAAATTGGGTATCGGATCACCGGCGCCTGTGGGATATTATTCTACAGGTTCATGGCTTTTGTTCGGTAGAAGTTATTTTGTGTGTTTGAAGTCAGATTGTCCTTATACATATCGTGACTTTGAAAAAACGGTGTTTCCGAATCAGGAGCAGATCTTACGTGCCATAGCCCGGACTACAGCCATGTTGCATGAGAATGGACTGTTGCACAAGGATTACTCTGCCGGTAACATTCTTTTTCGAACAATTGATGAAAAAGTAGAAGTGGAGATCATCGATTTAAACCGTATGCGTTTTGGAAATGTGGATATAGAAGCGGGATGTAAAAATTTTGAGCGTCTTCCCGGTACTCATGAGATGTTTGCCATATTAGCCGAAGAGTACGCCAAAGCCCGTGGCTTTGACGTACAAACTTGTTTGAAACTTATTGAGCAAGCTCATAGTCTTTCAGATTAATATATTTTGATTTTTTTATTCCTGTTATGTAGAGGAGTCTTTTGAATCCGGTGATGATACGTGTCTGAAAGTCAATAATAGGACGTGTTCCTTTCCATGGTGTCATGTCGAGGTATTTAAAATATTCTTGTTTCAAAGGGTGCATACTGTCATAATTCCATGGCTTTTTATTGGTATAATGAAGAATTGCCGGGTGCAGTAAAGCTTCTTTTAAGCCGCTATGCTCTTTCACCTTGTGGCTGTAAGTTCGGCGGTAGAACGTGTCTTGCACATTCCAGCGGAAAGGTACGAATAATTTGTCCTTATACAACAGTGCATTGAGAAGATCTTGATCATTGAACCGGATACGATCGGAATGTGCCAGAAAATACTGTTCGCACATTTCGTCTATTTTGTGTTCCCTCCAATACTTCAGGTTGATCAATAATACTCCGGCATTAAAATAAGAGTACTTCTTGTCGTATTGCAAACGGGAATAGTATTCCTCTTCGTCACTACCGATATCTTCTATACATCCTATTGCATATTGCGTAATATCTGTATCCCAGAATTCACTTATATCATTCAGGACCACAATGTCACAGTCCATATATAGGATTTTGTCAATATTTACAGGTAGTATCCGGGATAAGAGACAACGATAGTATGTTGCAATCGAAATTCTGTTTCCACTTTTCTTGATGGAAAAATTGTTTAAAAGATCTTTTTCCGGGAAATAAAAACAGATTTTGTTTCCGTATGACTCTGCAATGCTGGAAAGTGCTTTTTGATCGGCCTCCGGCAAAGTACTGGCTATGATATGAACACAAAATTCAGAATTACGATTGTTGGCGAACAATGAAGTCAGGGTTACAGCACAGTGAATCGTAAAGTTAGAGTCGATGTTACATGCAATGTGTATCATGGTGATTGAGTTTATGGTTTGTAGTTATTACATTTCTCCGCTTTGTCCAGTCGCTTTGAAATATTTGTCTAAAACAAGAAGTGAAATGAGTCTTTCCCGTTTCTTGTTCTGGAACTGTTTTATATATTCGTGGGCATGATCGATTATTTGTTGAGCCTTTTCCGGATGGTTTATGTAATAAGTGAGTTTCTCTTCAAAATCAGAGAAATCATTCTTGATTTCGATGTAATGGTAGTCGGGAATTAGTTTTCCTTCCATAAACCAGGTTTCGCAAGTAGGGCGGGTCATCACCGCAATAGAGTTGGAAGACATGACCCATTTCAGGTTAGATGCAACATCGTTCCCTTCAAGTGACAGAATAAATTTGTATTCCAGATGTTCCCGGATCGTCTTCTTGGCAACCATCCATTCCTGAGGTATACCTGCTTCGTGACCTACTACTCCGCAGTCGCATAGAGGATGATTTATATACATTTTTATAAATTGAGTCCGGATACGACTGTCACGGATCTTACCACGAAAAATGGCACAGTCCTTTTTGGTTGTGAAAGATCTTTTATCATTTACAAACATAAAATGGCGAAGTGCATCTAATTTTAGGATAACGGAGTTTTGGTTATCATCGGCCAACAATCTGCTTTTTACAATGGTGGGTGAATCCGGTGTGAAATAAACATCTCCCGGACAATATTGCCATCTTAAATCAGGACTGAACCAACGTGTATATTCTCTGGCATCAAAAAAGTAGGCCTTGTGAAAGTATGACATTTTGTAGTTGCCTAACTTTCCTCTGTATATCAGATACCTGATTTTATTTTCTACATGCGTTCCCTGCGGGATGGGATGATTATTTCCGGATAACCTGTTATAATAACTAACACGCTCTTCAATATAGGCCCTGTCCGGACGTTTTGATAGTTGGGCGATTGTTCTTTTCAGCTGCATTCTATAAAAATAGGAGGGAATAGCCATCTTCAACATATCATAAGCGAAGTAGATGAATTTAGGCGGTTTCCCACTACGCAATTTATATACCAGACTGTCACCCATTTTTATTCTTGTTTTAAGTATTTACTTACTCCGTTTTCGCAGTACACTATATTCTTTTCATTGTTTTTCCGGAAATATTCTGCATTCTTCTGGTCACTTTCCATGCTTTCGTGTCCATGCCACAAATGATATACGATGCCGGCGAACCTTAAAGAACGTTTTTTGCAGCCTTTCCGTTGTAAACGGTGAGTCAGATCATCATCTTCTTTTCCCCAGCCTTCAAAAAATTCATCATATCCGTTAATTGCCAGAAAATCGGATCTCCAGAAAGACATGTTGCATCCCAGTCCGGAAGATACGTTCTTTTTGTATCTGTCAGCAAAGAAATTAGAAACCGGTGTAGAGTGAATTGCTGTCTCAGCCCTGTTTTGTATACCGATTGTCCAAGGATAAATTCTTCGGTTTACTCTTGATTTACAGATTTCTTCTGTTAGTTTCTGCCCCAGATTCACTCTGGTTCCCCTCAAATAATGTCCTGGTTTCGCTAATCGTTTGTGGTCTTCTACAAATTTGTTGTGGAGAAAGATATCTCCATCTATCTCGATGATATAATCTCCTGTTGCTGCCGCAACAGACTTGTTGCGCATCATAGCCAAGCGAAAACCTTTGTCTTCTTGCCATAAGTGTATAAGAGGCACCGGAAAATCTTTTTTGAAAGACTCTATTAAATCTTTGGTTTCTGAAGTGGAGCCATCATCGCCAACAATGACCTCGTCGGGCATAACGGTTTGGAAACGAACACTGTCCAGGCATACGGACAAAGCCTCCGGTCGATTGTAAGTAGAGATAATAAGAGTTGTTTTCATCTTAGTTCAGTTATTATTTAAAACCGGAAAAAGCTTTATGTTACAGCTTCTTCCAAGGTGAGGATGATACAAATGTAATACTTATTTTGAAATAAAGGACTTTTATATTGCTCTTATTGTTTAGATATAAAGAATTGATCTCATAGCCGTAGCCAAAGAGGTTGCCACTCGTCTTACAAAGAAGAATTCTGTTGTCGATTTTACCGTTCTTGCCGGAATATATTTTCTGTAGGTGATAATTACTGAGGCATACGCATTAAAATAATTATATACGAAAAAGCGTCTTAGGGTGGCTGCAACTCCTATTTCCCAATTCCTTAAATAATCATAAGTATGTGCTATTTCGAAAGCATCATTGATATACTTATTCTTTAACGAAGAAGGCGGCAAAATAATAATGTGATTAATAAAATGAAACGTTTTTTGAACCAACTTTTTGGGCTTCCTTACTTTTATGTTATTTTCGGCAGCAAACTGAAATTGCCCATGTAACGCTTGCAAATATTGAAACTCTTTGAGCGGATTACGTGTGCTGTTTGTAATGCTGCCCGGTCGGGTCCGATAATGGTATTTAGGAGTCTGCAATAAAACGATTTTCCGGGCTTTATGAAATATTTTATAACATAAAGCTATGTCTTCAAAACTCCATCCTACCGGAAAACGGAGTTCTGTAAACAATTCACGTTTGAATAGTTTCTCCCAGATATAATTTTGGATTATTTTGTCTTCAATTAAAGTCGCTATTGCTTTTTGAGAACTAAAAATCTTTGTCTTTTTTGATTTATATTTTACTTTTGTTCTGTTGGGCAGTTCTGTATAGTGTGTACAAATTGAAATATCAGCTTGATGTTCGTATATCAAGTGATATAGAGTCTCGTACATATCCTCATCAACCCAGTCGTCGCCATCAACAAAACCGATGTATTCTCCCGTAGCCACGTCTAACCCTGCATTACGTGCATCGCTGAGTCCTCCGTTTCTTTTATGGATAACTTTAATCCGTTCGTCTTGTTCGGCAAATTCATCGCAGATAACAGGCGAATGATCGGTTGAGCCGTCATCTACCAAGATGATTTCAATATTTTTGTAGGTTTGGTTGATTAAGGATTGTATGCATTCAGAAGCATATTCTGCTATATTGTATATAGGCACAATGATGCTAATAAGCGGCAGAGGTTTATTTACTTCCATTCTTTTAAGCAGGTTTAGGTAATTGCTATATTCTATATTTTATATAGTTTGTGCAAAGATAGAACGTTTATATTAGAATGTTACTAAAAAATGGAGAAAAGTGGGATACTTTTATAATATTTAGAGGTTCTAAAACTAAATTGGGGTCTAAATGTAAGTGTAACAGCACTGTTTGTTCTTGTCGGGGAGTTATAATTTTTGCTATATGTGACTTTGATCGGAATTAATAGGGGGATAGCTTTTGTGGTGGAGAGTGATTGAAAATGGAATGATCTGTTTTAATATATTGGTTATTATTTCGATAACAAATGTTAGTTATTGGGCTTGAAGTAAGAAATATAGTGTAGGTTTATGCGATGATTTATAAATTCACTAAAGATTTTCTGTTATCTTTGTGCCCTAAACATAAATAAGATATAATGAAGGAATTCTTTCAACTCATGCGGCGGTTTGTGTCGCCTTACAAGAAATTTCTGGGATGGGCTGTATTCTTAAACTTGCTGTCGGCTGTTTTTAATATATTTTCGTTTACTTTATTGATTCCGATTCTTCAGATTCTTTTCAAGATGGACAATAAAGTCTATGAGTTTATTCCTTGGGATGCTGCGGGAGAGGGCTTGAAGGACATCGCTGTGAATAATTTCTATTATTATGTGACTCGGATGATTGAAATAAACGGTCCTTCTCTTACATTGCTGTTTTTGGGTTTGTTCCTGGCATTCATGACTTTATTGAAAACATCGTGCTATTTTGCTTCTTCCGCAGTGATGATTCCTTTGCGTACGGGAGTCGTTCGTGATATCCGCATCATGGTTTATTCTAAAGTGATGAGTTTACCATTGGGTTTCTTTTCAGAAGAGCGCAAGGGAGACATCATTGCCCGTATGAGTGGTGATGTGGGTGAGGTTGAAAACTCGATTACAAGTTCATTGGATATGTTGATCAAGAATCCGATTCTGATTGTCATGTATTTTGGAACGTTGATTATCACCAGTTGGCAACTGACTTTGTTTACATTGTTAGTGGTTCCGGGTATGGGATGGATCATGGGTAAAGTAGGTAAAAAATTAAAGAGGCAATCACTTGAGGCGCAGGCTAAATGGAGTGATACGATGTCTCAACTTGAAGAAACTTTGGGGGGACTCCGTATTATTAAGGCTTTTATCGCCGAGCAAAAAATGATAAATCGTTTTACGGAATGCAGTAATGAGTTTCGTGACGCTACCAATAGGGTTGCCATGCGTCAGGCATTAGCACATCCGATGAGTGAATTCTTGGGCACATTGCTTATTGTGGTTGTATTGTGGTTTGGCGGATCACTGATATTAGGAAATCACTCTTCCATTGATGCTCCTACATTTATCTTTTATATGGTAATTCTTTATAGCGTTATCAATCCCTTGAAGGAATTTTCGAAAGCCGGATATAATATCCCTAAAGGACTGGCTTCTATGGAGCGTGTCGATAAGATACTGAAAGCAGAAAATAAGATTGTGGAGATTCCGAACCCGAAACCGTTGAATGGGTTGGAAGAGCAAGTCGAGTTCAAAGATATTTCTTTCAGTTATGATGGGAAGAAAGAAGTACTTCAACATATTAACCTGACTGTACCCAAGGGTAAAACCGTTGCTTTGGTTGGGCAGTCCGGTTCAGGAAAGTCTACGTTGGTAGATTTATTGCCACGCTATCACGATGTGCAGGAAGGGACGATTACTATAGACGGAGTCAGTATCAAGGATGTTCGTATCTCTGATTTGCGCAGCCTGATAGGAAATGTCAATCAGGAAGCTATTTTGTTCAATGATACATTCTTCAATAATATTGCTTTCGGCGTTGAGAACGCGACTATGGAGCAGGTGATTGAGGCCGCCAAAATAGCCAATGCACACGATTTTATCATGGAGAAAGAAGACGGTTACCATACTAATATCGGTGACCGGGGCAGCAAGCTCTCCGGGGGCCAACGCCAGCGCATTAGCATAGCCCGTGCCATCTTGAAGAATCCTCCCATTTTGATTCTTGACGAGGCTACTTCCGCTTTGGATACTGAGTCAGAGCGTTTGGTACAGGAAGCGCTGGAGCGTTTGATGAAAACACGTACGACGATTGCTATTGCCCACCGCCTCTCTACCATCAAAAATGCAGATGAAATTTGTGTGCTGTACGAAGGGGAAATTGTAGAACGCGGAAAACACGAAGAATTATTGGCTAAAAACGGATATTATAAACGACTGAATGATATGCAGTCACTATAGACATGACAAAAAAATGGCAATATTTATGTAGATGCCTTTTAGTATTGGTTTTTATAGGAGGAGTTATCCCCGCAAAGGCACAACTGGTAGAGCGAGTTTGCCGTACCGATTATAAAATAAGCCCCGAACGAAAAGGAGAACTTCTTCTGGAGTTGGACAATATCAGCTTTTTCAAAGACAATGAATTTGCCGGTACAGCGATAAAAGGCTATTCATTGCCGGGACTCTGGATACAACCCAAATTTGTATATTATCCTTTGAAGAATATCAAGTTGGAAGGAGGAGTCCATATGTTATGGTTTAGTGGGGCTTATCGATATCCGAGTGTTTCTTATCAAGACATAGCACTGTGGAAGGGTGAACAATATCAGAAAGGTGCTCATCTTTTGCCTTTTTTCCGGGCACAAATATCGATGAAATCAGTAGACTTGATTTTAGGGAATATATATGGAGGCTCCAATCATGGACTGATTGCACCTTTGTATAATCCGGAGTTGAATTTGACTGCCGATCCGGAGACGGGTTTTCAGGTATTGGCAGGTGCTCCCTGGATCGATCTGGATGCTTGGATTGATTGGCAGAGTTTTATCTTTCGGGATGATACTCATCAGGAAGCTTTTACTGTCGGATTATCTACACGGTTCAAGTTGAATGCCCCTTCTTCGACTTTCCATTGCTATATTCCTTTGCAAATATTGGCGCAACATCGCGGAGGCGAGATCGATACGATTCGCGAGAGTTCAGTACAAACGTTGATGAACGGTGCCGTAGGGGCAGGAGTGACGTGGAACATCGATCGCCGGATTTTGAAGCGTGTTAATGTAGAACTTGATGCTGCCGGTTATTATCAACAGAAAGGTGAGTTATGGCCTTATCGTAAGGGCATTGGAGTCTATAGTAGTGCTTTTGTTGATTTGGGCAACTTCCGCGTAAAGATGGGGCATTGGATCTGCAACGATTTCATTACGATGTTTGGAATTCCCTATTTCGGAACAGTATCTACCAAGAAAGAGGGTATAACTTATGATAAACCGCAAACTCTGTTCTGTTCGATAGAGTATTCCCGCATGTTCGGGAAGCATTATGCACTGGGATTGAAGGCCGATGCATATCAGTTTTTCCCGGGGACAATGCGGAGTGCCAATGGAGAATTAACTTCTCCCGGTAGCACTACCAGTTTTTCTGTCGGAGTCTATTTCCGGATTAATCCATCATTTTTATTGAAGAAGTTTTAGAGTCTATTTTCTTCCGAAGTCTGCCGGGATTTCTCCCCATTCTCTGGTTTCCCATTTCAATATGGGAGTGGTATACTTATTTTCTTTAAGCCATTTTTCTGCGCGTTCTATCAATACAAACAGGGCTTCAGTTTCTGCCGTACGGGAGAGTTTCGTCTTGCATTTTTTTTGTTTCACCCAACTGATTGCGTTTGCACTGTCGCTATAGATTGGCATGTCGAACCCTTTCTGTTTCAGCAAAGCAAGACCGTGCACGAGTGCCAGAAACTCGCCGATATTGTTGGTACCTTTCATCGGGCCGAAATGAAAAATTTCTTGCCGGCTTGCCACGTGGACACCACGATACTCCATCGGGCCCGGATTGCCACTGCATGCAGCGTCCACGGCGAGGCTGTTTTCTATGACTGCTGCCGGTAGCATCTCAGTGGAAGGTCCGGTTGTTTTTTTCTTTGCATTTTTACCAATATAAGCATAAGGTGATGCAGCGAAAGCTCGTTCTGCTTCTTCCCGGTTATCAAAAGATTTATATTTGGCACTGTCATATCCCTTCACCTGAAGCTGACATTCGGTCCAGGAGGTATAAATACCAGGAGTGACTCCATCCCATACAACGTAAAATTTTTGTTTGCCCATATTTGATGTTTCAACTTATCGGGTGGTAAAGGTACGAATATATTCCATTACCGAACAACTTTCGTTTGTCAGTTGTTTTAATTTAAAAGAATCAATCTAATAAAGAAAGGAGTATTTTTATGAAAAAATCCTTCGAAGAGGCCCTCAAACACAGAAGGACCTATTATTCGATAACAAACCAGTCTCCGGTTTCTGATGAGGAAATAGAGCGGATTGTCAATTTAGCTGTCACTCATGTGCCTTCTGCTTTCAACTCTCAATCGACTCGTGTAGTGCTATTGCTGGGTGAGAATCATAAGAAATTATGGCATATCGTAAAAGAAACATTGCGAAAGATCGTCCCACCGGAAGTTTTTAAAACGACGGAAGCCAAAATCGACAACTCTTTTGCAAGCGGATACGGAACTGTTTTATTCTTCGAAGATCAGTCGGTCGTTAAGGGATTGCAGGAAGCATTCAGCAGTTATAAGGATAACTTCCCCGGGTGGTCGCTGCAGACTTCTGCGATGCATCAGCTGGCTGTATGGACGATGTTGGAAGATGTCGGCTTCGGAGCTTCTTTGCAACATTACAATCCGCTGATCGATGAAGAAGTACGCCATACCTGGCATTTGCCTGAAGAGTGGCATCTGATTGCCGAAATGCCGTTTGGACTTCCGGTACAGGGACCTGGCGATAAAGATTTTAAAGATTTGGATACCCGGGTCAAGGTATTTAAATAAGGTTTATTTGTTTCACCGAAGGAGGGGATATCGTTTTATCTTTGGTCAAGACTTGTTGAGTAGCATTACATCGCTTTGTGTGCAATGTGTTATGATTAAGTCTTTTATGAAAAAGAACAACACCCTTATCCGGGTTCGCATGCCTGTGCTCATAAGCCCGCATACTCGGGCTCATGGACACAGGCATGCGGGCTTATGGGCCTCCGTACCTGGGCCGAGATAAAGAAAGAAGCGTAAATAGAAAAGGTATTAAGGAAAATAAAATGGTATAATAGGCAAATTTAAATAAAGAACTAATGATATACTATTGGCTATCAGTAGGGTATCCGAAGTATTGCCTGAAAAACAGAGGGTGTAAGATGGAAGATCGAAATGATTTTTTGGGGTTCTTCTTCGAATTTGGTGGTAAGTTTTCTTTTACTCATAGAATCTAATTCAGTTTTCGGAAGTGTAAGCCCTCTTTTATAGTTGACAAAAAAGGAAGTATCCCGGCTTTCACCCGAAGAGTCCATCCGTGAGGTGAGGAAGCTAATCTTAGACTAAATCATCTGAAAATCAATGTCTTTAAAAAGTAAGATTTCTCTCCTCAAAAGCTTTGTTTTAACACAGAGTTAAAACTTGTTCTTTGGATGTGAATAAGAAGTTCTTTAAATGCAAAAGGCTTGTTATTTGCGCACAAGAACCTGCCAACCTGCAAAAGACGTTAACAATGTTAATTGAAGAAAGGTATAAAGATGAAGATACCGGTTCAGACGACGTAAATTCACTTCCGAAGCTTGAGTTATCTTATTCAGCCGATGTCTGTTTTTTCTTATTAAAGCAAGCAAAAAGGACAATAATCAACTTGAAAAAAAAGAAATAAAGAATTTACCACCAAATTTGAAGAAGAACCCGAAAAGTTACCATGTGGGTCATTCGGTGTTCTCTCAATAAATATCTATCTTTGTGCGAAAATGCCGTTTGCTTATGATCCGTATATTTCTGACCGGCTATATGGGAGCCGGAAAAACCACGTTAGGAAAGGCTCTCGCACGAGAACTGCACATCCCATTTATCGATTTGGACTGGTATATTGAAGAGCGTTTTCACAAAACGGTCGGAGAGTTGTTTTCTGAGCGGGGAGAAGCCAGTTTTAGGGAACTTGAAAAGAACATGCTACATGAAGTAGGTGAGTTTGAGGATGTGGTGATCTCTACAGGAGGAGGGGCGCCTTGCTTTTTCGATAACATGGAGTATATGAATCGGGTGGGGACTACCGTCTTTCTGGATGTAGACCCCAAGGTATTGTTTAGCCGGTTGCGGGTTGCCAAACAACAGCGCCCTATATTGCAGGGGAAGAAAGATGACGAACTACTTGATTTTATCGTACAGGCACTCGAAAAACGCGCGCCTTTTTATCGTCAGGCTAATTATATCTACTGTGCAGACAAATTGGAAGACCGTAGTCAGATTGAAACATCCGTGCAACAACTGCGTAAACTTTTGAACTTACATATAGCAAGCTAAATTTTAAGAAACCTTATTTTCTGCTTCGGCTATCCCTTTTTTCTTCTCTATCCTTTGTTCAGTCGGCCAATATTACTATCTTGCAGTCGCTGTGAGGTTTTATGCCTGTCAGTGTGTTACAACATAAATAAAACGATCAGACAATTATGGAAACTTTAAAAGAGAAATTCGAAGCCCTGGCCCATCGTATCCAATCATCCGGAAAACCGGCTGCCGCATGGTTCCCTCAATTTACACCTGTCACTTTGTTGAACGCCGAAAATTGGTGGGAAGCACTTGCTGTGTGCGAATATGCCTTGGACACCCATGAGGACGAAGCACTGACAGCCGGATTTTTTGAATTAATATTCAGTGCATACGATTGTAACGTAGAAGTGGATCTTAATGAGGAAGAGTATGCCTACTGGTGGGAGAAAGTGATCAGTGTATGCGATCGTGTGGCTGTATTCAACGGTGCCGGGTGGTCACAGAAAGGTGCACAATATTCGGAAGCCCGTTATGGGAAACGTGATCTCAGCCTGTTATTCCCTTGCTATGAAAAAGCGGCGGAAATGGGAAGCCCGGAAGCAGAGGCAACCGTTGCTTATTGGCGTTATATGGGTTTCTACTGCGAACAGGATAGGGCAGAAGGAGAGCGTCGATTTGCAGCTTTATCCTCACCCGAAGCTTTGCTATGGGGAAAATATTACCGGGCTTATGCCGAGCAGCACACCGGCAGTAAAGAGAAAGCCCTGCTTATGCGAAAAGAGCTGCTTGACGAACTTCCCGAAGGCCATCGCCTGCGTGCCCATGTATATGCCGCGATGGGCGACGCACTTGATATAGAAGAAGGAAGTGTGACTGAAGAAGCGGCATGCTATGAGAAGTCACTGGAACTTGTTCCTAATCTATATTCTTTAAAAAATCTGGCAACTCTCTATTTTCGCTATCCGGAACTAGGGAAGCAAAAAGAGCTGGCGTTTGAGTTGTGGGAGAAAGCCTGGCATGCAGGTGTATGGTCTGCAGCTAATTTCCTTGGATATAACTATCAGGAAGAAGAGTGGCTTGATATGCCTAAAGCCATTGAATGGCTGGAGAAAGGGATGCTTTATTGTGAATCATATTGTGCCTATGAATTAGCATTGATCTATCTTTATAATGATGAGTATAAGAATGTGGAACGTGGGTTGATGTGCCTGCAGCGCTGTGTCGACGACAATTATGTAGAAGCTATCGAGACGCTTGCCAATGTTTATTTCAACGGTGAATTGGTGGAAGAGAATATCTCGTATGCCTGTCAGTTGTTGGAGAGAGCTATCGAGCTGGGGTCCGGTAGTGCAGCCTATCGTATCGGCTGGATGTATGAGCGTGGATTGCTTTCTGAAGAACCGGATTATCAGAAGGCTATGGAGTATTATGAAAAAGCTGTGTCTATGGACAATGCTGACGGGTATGCACGGGCGGCTCTTTATTTGGCTAATGGTTATTCCGGAGTTACGGATGCCGGGAAGTCAAAGGCCTATTATGAAAAAGCGGCAGAGCTGGGTTCATGTTTTGCAATGGTAGAATTGGCATTCTTATACGAAAATGGTGAGGTGGTAGAACAAAGTTATGAGAAAGCTTTCGACTTGCTCCAAAAAGCTGCCGGACAGGAGTATCCTTATGCGATGTATCGTGTAGGACTTTATTTGGATAGGGGAGTCATCGGTGAGCCACGGCCCGAAGAAGCGTTTGCATGGTATGCAAAGGCAGCCGAACGGGGAGACGGAGATGCGATCTTCGCTCTTGGGCGTTGCTATAAGAATGGAATTGGTACGGAAGAGAATCCGGATAAGGCTCTTGAATGGTTTACTAAGGGTGCAGAGAATAACGAACCCCGTTGTCTTACAGAAATGGGGTTGGCTTATGAATACGGTAGTGGGATAGAAGAGAATCCTCATCAAGCTGTTGAATATATGACAAAGGCTGCCGAACAAAATTATGGTTATGCCCAATTTAAAATGGGAGACTACTTTTTCTTTGGTTACGGTGCCTGTCCCGAAGATAACAAACAAGCTGTGGAATGGTACGAGAAGGCTGTTGCAAATGATATACCTTTGGCTATGTTGCGTATGGGTGAATATTACCTTTACGATTATGACAAACTGAACGAGTCGGAGAAAGCTTTCAGCTACTTCAAGAAAGCGGCTGAAGCAGAATGTTATAATGAAGGACTGGGAATCTGCTACGAGATGGGTATCGGTGTGGAAGACAATGAAACAGAGGCATTCAAATATTATACTTTGGCTGCGGGCAGTGGCAATGTTATGAGTATGTATCGCACCGGATTGTGTTATTACAACGGAGTAGGTGTAAAACAGAATTATACAGAAGCTTACCGATGGTTTAATGATGCCGCCGGAAATGACAATGTGGCTTCGTATTATTATTTAGGTAAGATGCTGATGTATGGCGAAGGCTGTGTGCCCGATGCGGAAGCAGGGCTTCAATGGTTGATGAAAGCTGCTGAGCATAATAGTGACAAGGCGCAGTTCGAATTGGGCAATGCCTATTTGATGGGCAATGGAGTAGAGGAGAATGATGAGATCGCTATGGAGTGGTTTGAGAAAGCAGCCGAAAACGGAAACGCGAAAGCCTTGAAAATTACTGGAAGAAGACAACGATAAAAACAGAATGGAAAAAGAAGGTAATAATCTGTTTCAGGTCAATCTTAAAGGTATGATTGCCCTGTTGTCAGAGCATATTTATAGTAATCCGAATACTTTTGTCCGGGAGTTATTGCAAAATAGTGTGGATGCCATCACTGCATTGCACAACATCGATGAAAATTACTCCGGACGTATTGATGTCTTCCTGAATGGGGATGGCTCGATGGTCTTTCAGGACAATGGAATCGGACTGAAGGAAGAGGAGGTATACCGTTTCCTCACAGTGATAGGTGAAAGTTCAAAGAGAGACACTCCCGATGCCGACGATTTTATCGGTCGGTTTGGTATCGGCTTGTTGTCTTGTTTTGTGGTGACCAATGAAATCAGGGTAGAGAGCTGGTCGGCAATGGGGGGAAATCCTGTTTGCTGGTGCGGAAAGGTGGACGGTACTTATCAGACTACTTTCCCCGATGAAGAGTGGGAGATCGGTTCAAGGGTTGTGTTGAGGCCTAAAAATGAATGGGCTCATCTGTTCGAATACGAAGTGTTTAAAAAGATATTGGTAAATTATGGAGAAGTCTTGCCATATCCTGTCTATTTACATCGTGGAGAAGAAGAAGAGTTGATTAATACCCCATCACCCGTCTGGCTTGATCCGAAAGCTACCCGGAAAGAGTTATTGGATTATGGGACAAAGGTCTTCCAATCGTCTGCCCTGGATGCATTTCCTATACGGACAGAGCATGGACGGATAGAAGGTGTACTCTATGTATTACCTTTCCGTACGCAATTCTCTGTGCGTAATTCGCATAAAGTATATCTGAAGCGGATGTTGCTTAGTGAGGACGATTGCAATCTGTTGCCTTCTTGGGCATTTTTTATTCGTTGCCTGGTGAATGCCGACGGACTGCTTTCTACAGCCTCCCGCGAATCATTTGTCAGCAACGATTCATTGAAAGATGCCCGGAAAGAGATTGGGGTCGCTATCAAGGAATATCTCCGGGCTTTGGTGCAGAACAATCGGTCCGTTTTTAATAAAATACTGGATGTTCATCACTTTCACATTAAAGCCATTGCTTCGGAAGATAATGAGTTACTTCGTCTGTTTATGGATTATCTTCCGTTTGAGACGAATAAGGGAATAAGAAGTTTCGGTAGTATCCGTTCGTCAAATAATACTATTTATTATACACGCAATCTGGAAGATTTCAGGCAAGTGCGCAGAATAGCCGGTGCACAAGGCAGGCTGGTAGTTAATGCTGCTTATACATTCGATGAAACGTTGCTGAAAAAATATATCCGGCTTAATCAAGAACTGTCTTTAGAGGAGATTTCACCTGCCCGTCTGTTGGAAGAGTTTGCCGAAGTAGAGGGTAATAAAGAGCACCGGTCTTTTGAAACGAAAGCCAGTGAACTTTTGAAACGTTTTGGGTGTATTTGCCGGTTGAAGCATTTCACTCCGGTGGATACTCCGGTTATATTCGTAGCCGAAGAAAAAGAAGAGAACAGTAAAGTCGCCAATAATCCGTTGGCGGCGGTATTGGGCTCGGTAAATGCCAAAAAACGTTTGCCACCCACATTGACTTTCAATGCCGACAATGAGATGGTGCAGACATTGCTGAGAATCCAGGGAGACAACAAGTTGTTTCAGCATGTTGTGCACATTCTGTATGTACAATCGCTTTTGCAAGGAAAATATCCTGTGAACAGTGAGGAGATGGAACTTTTCAATCACTCTCTTTCTGAATTGATGACTGCCAAAATGAATGATTTTATAAACTTTCTCAATTAAACGAAAGCATGAAATATACACTTGAAATACAAAAATTACTGTTGCAGGCACAAAACGACAACCTGCATCCCCGCGAAAAGGCCAATTTGCTGAGAGAAGCTATTCGCATTGCAGACGAGAATGAAGATGTACAATGGGCTGTGGAGATGAGATTGGATCTTATTTACGAGCTAAATCTCCTTTCGGCTGATGCTGAAGAAATCGCTGTATTTTCTAAAATCCTGGACAGTTATGAAAATCATAAGGACCAGATAAATGAAGATGATATTTTATGGAAATATAAATGGATATGGTCTTGTACATTCGATCTTCCCAGCATACCGATGGAACAGGTAGAGGCAGTGGGAGAAGATTATAAAACCCGTATCTTGCGAAATGGTAACTCGTTGCGTACGTACTATCATCGTCTGTCTGTGGAGTATACCAAAATGAGGGAATACGCGAAAGCTAAAGAATGCATTGATAAAATGTTGGCGGAAAAAATGGATGATCTGACTTGTGAGGCATGCGAACTGAATTTTATGTTGGATTATTATCTTGAAACCGGGCAGTTTGAGGAAGCTTATAATCGTGCCCAACCTTTAATTACCAGACAGGTCTCTTGTTATGAAGCTAACCTGAGAGCCTATATGAAGTTGGCTTATTATGCCTGTAAAGCCGGGAAGCCGGAAATTGCTGCCGATATGTGTGCACGGGCTGAAGAAGCCTTGGTTGGGAGAGAAAAAGATGAATATTTGTTGCTATATCTCGGGTTGTTTATTGCCTATTATTTTATGACCCATCCGGATCGGGGCTGGGAGTATGCAGAGCGTTGTATTCCCTGGAGCCTGAATACTAATATGCAGAAAAAATATCGTTTTTCGTGTGATATGGTAGAGGCTTTGAATTATGAATCCCGTGAAGAAGTCAGTTTGTCCCTGCCGGAAGAATTTCCGCTTTACCGGGCAGACGGAATATACTCAGTAGCTGCATTGCGTGATTATTTTTATAAACAAGCTACCCAATTGGCAAGCTTGTATGACACACGTAACGGAAATAACGGATATCAGGAACGATTATTTAATGTCAATTTAATTGGCAACCTGTAGATTAATACGTATTTTTGCCGTCCAATTATTTATTAAAAACAACTGAATAACAGAAAAATGAGAAAGTGGCGTATTGAAGATTCTGAAGAACTTTACAACATCACAGGTTGGGGGACTTCATACTTTGGTATTAATGACAAGGGTCATGTTGTTGTTACACCGCGGAAAGATGGCGTAGCCGTCGATTTGAAAGAATTGGTCGACGAGTTGCAGTTGCGTGATGTAGCGGCTCCGATGCTCGTACGTTTTCCGGATATTTTGGATAACCGTATTGAAAAGACTGCCTATTGTTTTAAACAGGCATCTGAAGAATATGGATATAAAGCCCAGAATTTTATCATCTATCCGATTAAAGTGAACCAGATGCGCCCGGTTGTTGAAGAAATAATCAGCCACGGCAAGAAATTTAATCTGGGACTTGAAGCCGGTTCCAAACCGGAATTGCATGCTGTAATTGCCGTCAATACCGATTCTGACTCTCTTATTATCTGTAATGGATATAAAGACGAAAGCTATATCGAGCTTGCTTTGCTGGCACAAAAAATGGGTAAGCGCATTTTCTTGGTCGTTGAGAAAATGAATGAACTGAAACTGATTGCCCGCATGGCAAAACAGTTGAATGTGCAGCCTAATATCGGTATTCGTATCAAACTGGCTTCTTCGGGAAGCGGCAAGTGGGAGGAGTCCGGAGGGGATGCCAGCAAGTTTGGTTTGACTTCCAGCGAACTGCTCGAAGCACTCGATTTCCTCGAGAGTAAGGGAATGAAGGACTGCCTGAAACTGATCCATTTCCATATCGGCAGCCAAGTGACAAAGATACGTCGCATCAAAACAGCATTGCGGGAAGCCTCTCAATTTTATGTGCAGCTTCATGCAATGGGATTCAATGTTGAATTTGTTGATATTGGCGGAGGGCTTGGAGTCGATTATGACGGAACCCGTTCGTCAAGCAGCGAGAGTAGCGTGAACTACTCTATTCAGGAGTATGTCAACGACTCTATTTCTACGTTGGTAGATGCCAGTGATAAAAACGGTATTCCCCATCCTAATATCATCACGGAGAGTGGCCGGGCCTTGACAGCACATCATTCTGTGTTGATTTTCGAGGTGCTAGAAACGGCTACTTTACCTCAATGGGATGATGAAGAAGAGATTGCTCCGGATGCACACGAACTGGTACAAGAACTTTATGGTATCTGGGATACGCTGAACCAGAATAAGATGCTCGAGGCGTGGCATGATGCCCAGCAGATACGTGAAGAAGCACTTGATTTGTTCAGTCATGGAATTGTGGACCTGAAAACGCGTGCTCAGATCGAACGTCTTTATTGGTCAATTACTCGCGAAATCAATCAAATAGCCGGTGGGTTGAAACATGCCCCCGATGAATTCCGTGGATTGTCCAAGTTGTTGGCCGATAAATATTTCTGTAATTTTTCACTTTTCCAATCACTGCCGGATTCTTGGGCAATCGACCAGATTTTTCCGATTATGCCCATTCAGCGTCTGGATGAGAAGCCGGATCGTTCGGCCACTTTGCAAGATATAACCTGTGATTCCGATGGGAAAATAGCCAATTTTATCTCTACCAGGAATGTGGCACACTATATGCCGGTTCATAGCTTGAAGCAGAAAGAGCCTTATTATGTTGCGGTATTCTTGGTAGGAGCTTATCAGGAAATTCTGGGTGATATGCATAACTTGTTTGGAGATACAAATGCAGTACACGTTTCTGTCAATGAGAAGGGATATAACATTGAACAGATTATTGATGGTGAGACGGTTGCCGAAGTGCTTGACTATGTACAATATAGCCCGAAGAAACTGGTTCGAACCCTGGAAACATGGGTGACAAAGTCCGTTAAAGAGGGAAAAATTTCGGTAGAAGAAGGTAAAGAATTCCTTTCCAACTATCGTTCGGGATTGTATGGATACACTTATCTTGAATAAATAGAAAGGATTACAATAAACAACGAACAACAAACGACGAGCTACAAGTTACGAATACTGCATGATATCAGTCTCGTTTCTTGTAGCTCGTGGCTTGTAATCCGTGGTTCATAACTCATAATTTGTAATGAAAGAAAAGATGAAGGAAAAACTGACAGTCATTAAAGTCGGAGGTAAGATTGTAGAAGAAGAAGCTACATTAAATCAGTTGTTGAATGATTTTGCAGCCATTGAAGGGCATAAAGTGCTGGTGCACGGAGGCGGACGTTCGGCAACGAAAATAGCCGCGCAACTGGGTATAGACAGCAAAATGGTTAATGGCCGCCGTATCACTGATGCTGAGACATTGAAGGTGGTGACTATGGTTTATGGCGGGCTGGTGAACAAAAATATCGTAGCCGGATTGCAAGCTCGCGGTGTCAATGCTTTGGGATTGACCGGGGCGGATATGAATGTAATCCGTTCAATGAAGCGTCCTGTGAAAGAGGTTGATTATGGTTTTGTAGGGGACGTAGAGCGTGTGGATTCTACGCTACTTTCCGATCTGATTCATAAAGGTGTTGTTCCTGTGATGGCGCCGTTGACGCATGACGGACAAGGGAATATGCTCAATACGAATGCAGATACCATTGCCGGAGAAACAGCAAAAGCCCTTTCTGCTATTTTTGATGTGACTTTGGTTTATTGTTTCGAAAAGAAAGGCGTGCTTCGTGATGAAAATGACGATGAGAGTGTCATCCCCCAAATTAATCATGCCGAGTTTCAACGCTACATTGCCGAGGGGGTTATTCAGGGAGGAATGATACCGAAGCTTGAAAATTCTTTTGAGGCAATTAATGCAGGTGTGTCTGAGGTTGTAATTACCTTAGCATCAGCTATTCATACAGATGGGGGAACTCGGATAAAAAAATAATTCAAAAAAAATAGGAGTACTTCTGTAACTTTTCACCAGCTCATCCGTCAACTTAATAGAGATGCAAGAAATCAGCTTCCGAGACGACATATTGCCATTGAAGGATAAACTCTTTCGTTTGGCACTCCGAATCACTTTCGACAGGGCCGAAGCAGAGGATGTTGTTCAGGATACGATGATTAGAGTGTGGAATAAACGTGAAGAGTGGACACAATTCGGATCTATAGAGGCATATTGCCTGACTGTAGCAAAAAATCTGGCTATAGACAGAAGCCAAAAAAAAGAAGCTCAGAATGTAGAACTCACACCTGAAATGGAAGAAGAATCCGAAATATCCGGGCCTTATGATCAATTGGTCAATAATGAACGGATGTCGATTATCCATCGTCTGATTAACGAACTTCCTGAGAAGCAACGGCTCATTATGCAGTTGAGGGATATAGAAGGAGAGAGCTATAAAGAAATAGCAAAAATCTTGAATCTGACAGAGGAACAGGTAAAAGTGAATCTTTTCAGAGCAAGACAAAAGGTAAAACAAAGGTATTTAGAGATTGATGAATATGGATTATAAGTATATAGAACAGCTTTTAGAGCGATACTGGCAATGTGAGACTTCTCTGGAAGAAGAATCGGAATTGCGCTCTTTCTTTTCGGAGGAAGAGGTGCCTGCTCATTTGCTCCGTTACAAAGAACTGTTTGTTTATCAGACTGTTCAACAGGAGGCAGGGCTGGGAAAAGACTTTGATGCACGTATTCTGGCTCAGGTAGAGGCACCTGTGGTAAAAGCAAAACATCTGACAATGGTCGGAAGATTTATGCCTTTATTTAAGGCTGCTGCCGTGGTTGCATTGATTTTATCATTGGGCAATGTAGCACAACATACATTCTTTGCCGATGAGGCTTTGGATTATAATTATGATGCTTACAAGGACACATACGACGATCCCGAAGTGGCTTACAAACAAGTTTCTTCTGCGTTGATGATGTTGTCTGAAGGTATAAATAAATCGCAGGATCAGGTCGTAAGAGACAGTGTAAAGGTCGAACCGGTTCGTGTGATGAAGGAATAAAATAATGAAGAGCGTTCTTTTAATGTGCTGGATGGCATTGCTGTCTGTGGCTGTTTCGGCCCAGGACTTTGCTTCACGTTTCATGGCTGAACATCAGGCAGATTCCAATCTGACTTGTGTTACGATCAGTCCGAAAATGATGGAGGAGATTATGAAAAGCGATGCTGAAAAAGATAAGGAGGTGCTGGATATGATCTCTAATCTCAAAAGCATGCAGGTGCTTACTTCTGATGTGGAAGGAAAAAAGTATTTCAATGCAGCTTTGAAGGTGGTAGAGAAGAATTCCGGTCGGTTTGAATCGTTTCTTTCTTTTAAGGACAAATCTGAGAATTGTCAGATTATGGTTCGTAAGAAAAAAAGTACGATTGTTGAACTGGTGATGTTGATGCACGAAAAGAATCACTTTGCTGTGGTAAACTTTACGGGGAATATGAGTCCGGAGTTTATTGCACAAATAAAAAGACATTTTCATTTGCTTTAAACATATAATATAGTTAGTGTGCTTAATTAAAACAACTTTTTGACTTGAGGCTGTGAAGTTTCAATTCTCTCAATTTCAATAAAAAAACTAACTAAATAAATGGGCTACCGCGTGATGCAGTAGCCCTTTTATGTTTATACTACGTTGTCTTCATAGAGCGAAGTTAAACTAAGAGAGAGTTTTTATATTTAGAGTTTCTGTAGTCCTCTTTTAGAAAAGTTTATTTGCGGGTTGCCTTTATAGGCTACGTTTCCACTGCCACTGACTCCTCCTGTCAGATTTTCTGTGGCGTAACATCTTATACTGCCCGAACCGCTAATACGTGCATTGACATTCTCTACTTTTAATTCGGTAGCATTAATGTCTCCCGAACCGGCAATGTGATATTCGGCCTCGGTCGATTTGCCGTCTAGCAGTACATTTCCCGAGCCGGAAATGTTTACTTGGGTGTCGGATGTACTGATTCTTTTCAGGTTGACATTTCCTGAACCGTAAATACGTGCTGCCAGTTTTGTGCATGAGAAACTGTTTCCGCTGATGTTTCCCGAGCCATAGATAGACATTTGCAGTTCATCATGGCTTTTTATTCCATTTGTAAAAGTGGTATTTCCCGATCCATATATAGATAAGTGTTTTAGTGATGGAGAAGATACTCTGATCTCGAGTTTCCCACTATTACTGATGGAGGTATTCTTTTTGAATTTAATCGTTAATGTTCGACCGCTGACAGAGGTTTCCATCAATTCAACTATATTGTCGGGACCATAAATCTGAACGGTGGGGGCGCCCTGTTTTTGTGTATAAACAATATCTGAACTACTCATCGATTTTATTTGGTCGAATGAACCGACTTTTATATTTTTAGTGATGTAGTTGGAACTTCCACTGATTTGCTTTCCTTGCGAACAGGCTGTGATGCTGAGTAACAAAAAAGTAATTGTAAGACTCGATAGTATATATTTTTTCATGCTCTTCTGATTTGTTATATTAGATATTCTTGATAGTTCCCACTCCTTTTTTACTGAGTGATTTTATAGTAGGGCTACCTTTATATTTAATACTTCCCACTCCTCGTACGGCTGCATCAATGGACTCTGTTGCATTACAGGTTATATCTCCTACGCCTTGTGAGCTGGCTTCCACTGCGTTGGCTCGTAGATTTCCCGCTTCTATGTTGCCCACTCCTTTGGAATGAAGAGCAGCTATCTGAGCTGTGCCTTCAAGCTTTACATCACCTACACCCATCGACTGAACGTTCAATTTTTGGCAAGTCAGCGATTGAATGTCCACATTACCTACCCCTTTACTCTCTATATCAAGATTATCCGTAGTTAATCCATTTTCGATATGTACATCGCCCACTCCTTTAAAGGAGATACCATTTAAGGTGGGAGATGTAATGGTTATTTTCATCTTTTTGAAGTTGCGTACCTTTTTCGATTTATCGATACTCAAAAATAGTGTATTGTCCTTTACGGCTACTTGTATCAGTGCTACGATGTTATCCGGTCCGTAGATTTGCAGATCCGTTTTTCCGTCTGTGGATTGTGTATAATAGATGTTGCCCACAGTCCCCGCATCAATCTTATTGAACTCCTTCACTTTATAGTCTCTTGTGATGAGCTTCTTGCTGGGTTGGATACCTTCACCTATTTGTATACAGCTACTCAATAAACCTGTAGTTAGCAGTAATACCGATAACATTCTGAAAATTGTTTTCATTTTATTTCGTTTTTAGAGGTTTCTATTGATTTAGACGTAAGTCGGCTATGAAAAGTTGCATCTATCTTTCTTTTTTATGCAAAATAATCCGTTTATTTGTATTTATAATTAAGAGTAACATTGGATAGGGTTATCGAAGATAAAGAGTTAGGGCGTTTGGTTGTACGCGATAATGTGCGTGCAAAACGGCTTGTTTTTCGTACGAAAGCGGATGCTATTTACATTAGTATACCTCTGGGAGTTACGATGCGAGAGGTAAAAGAGGCAATAGAGAAGTTGCGTCCCCGATTACTGGATTCCAGGCAGAAGTTGGTGCGCCCTTTGATTGACCTGAACTATCGGATTGAGACAGAATACTTCAAATTATCACTGGTTAGTGGTAAACGAGAGAGGTTTTTGGCACATTCAGAGTTGGGAGAGATGCGGATTATCTGTCCTCCAACAGCTGATTTTACAGACTCGAATTTGCAGGATTGGCTTCGAAAAGTGATTGAAGAAGCTTTGCGACGGAATGCAAAGATTATCTTGCCTCCCCGGTTGTATATGCTTTCAGAGAAGCACCGTTTACCCTACGAGAGCGTGCAGATAAATTCGAGCCGTGGGCGATGGGGAAGCTGTTCCTCTCGTAAAAAGATAAATCTCTCTTATTTCCTTGTATTGTTGCCAAAACATCTGATAGATTACGTCCTTTTGCATGAACTTTGCCATACTTGCGAGATGAATCATGGAGATCGCTTTTGGGACTTGCTAAATGGGCTTACCGATGGGAAAGCATTGGAACTACGCGAAGAGTTGAAGAGGTACAAGACTGAGATCTGACATGGCAGTTACAAAACAAATGTCGTAAAGTTCTTCCCACCACAGATTTTGCCAATTATTACAGATTGATTATCTGCATGGATAATCGGCTTTTAGTTTTTCATGAGTGTGAATCGAATCTTTTATATTCTATGGTTTAAACTGGAAAAGCTCTTGCCTTCTCATTTTTGTGGCAGCTGTTTGATACCGTCAATATCCTTTTCAAAACGGTAAGTACCTCCTTTTTCACTTAGGTCAAATGCGGCTACTGTTTCAGTTTGATTGTTTACAATCATCAGTGCACTTTGCTCTGCGAAGCGTTCGACTTCGATGGCAGTAGGTTCCTCTTTGATCTGTTTATTCATGATCAGACTGTCGTTAACAAACAGTGAAATAGAATCACCCACGAAGCCTTTTGTCAACTGAATGGAGTATGTTTCACTAAAATGACGATTAGCTTCTTTTTCTCGTTGTAATCTTAAACTCATATATACAAAGATGACCACGACAAATATGACGGCAAATGCCAAAATGCCGTTTCCTACCATAAATTGCTTGTTAGTGTTAAGACGATGTGCCATAATGTTATTCTATTCTTTTTATAATATCCGTGATAAAGATAGTGATTTGTTTTATTCATTACAAGAATAACGATACCTTTGCTGAAATTAACTGTGAAAAACGAATGGTAATGTCTTGGGGGAAAACAATTCTCGGTTAATCTTTGGGGGTTATGCCTTTGGGTCTTAATAGAGAATAGCCTCTTTAATGAATAATTGTAAACGGTTTTAAAGTGAACTTTATTATGCTATAATTATTACTGTGAAAAAGGGTGATTGTGTTTATACTATTGCTTTGTTCTCTGCCTTTGATGTTGTATAACATACCATTTTATCTTGCTTATCCAGAATAAACTACCTTTCTTTGTATCATGATAGTTCAGCATAGCTATCTACAATTAAATAACCTTTATTGATACGTATGAAAATAACTTTTGGACAACAAACGACCAAAGTAAAGCAACTGGCTGATAAGATCAGTTTTGATATCTCGATGGGAGTATATAAATCGGGAGACTCATTGCCTTCTATTAATCAGCTCAGTCAGGCGTATGAAGTTTCCCGTGATACTGTGTTTAAAGCTTTTCTTGATTTAAAAGAAAGAGGGATTATTGATTCTACTCCGGGAAAAGGGTATTACGTTGTGGGGAGATTGAAGAATGTATTGCTTCTGCTTGATGAATATTCTCCTTTTAAGTATGCACTTTACAATAGTTTTGTAAAGCGTTTGTCTATCCGCTATAAAGTCGACCTGCTGTTTCATCAGTACAATGAACGTTTGTTCAATACCATCATCCGTGAATCGTTGGGGCGGTATAATAAATATATTGTGATGAACTTCGATAACGAAAAACTGTCTCCTAATCTTTATAAGATAAATCCATCCAAACTTCTTCTTCTTGATTTCGGTAAATTTGAGAAAGAGGGATTTTCTTATGTTTGTCAGGACTTTGATCAAGGATTCTATAATGCGCTATTTCAACTGGCAGATCGATTGAGAAAATATCAAAAACTCGTTTTCGTGTTAGTAGATGATAGTATGCATCCCCGGAGTAGCCGTGACTTTTTTGAGAGATTTTGTGCCGATCAACATCTTGGTTGTGAAGTGGTGAGTGATATTGAGGGACTTCAGGTTCGCAGAGGAGAAGTTTATATAGCAATTCGCCAAATAGATGTAGTAAGTATTATTAAGAAAAGTAGGGTTGAGGGATTGCAATGTGGGGTTGATTTTGGCTTGATCGGATATAATGATACACCTGCTTATGAAGTGATAGATCAGGGAATAACTGCACTAAGTGTGGATTGGGAAAAGATGGGAGATAAAGCTGCTGAGTTTGTTTTGCAGGGGAAAACCATAAAAGATTACTTGCCTACGGAGGTCAGGTTAAGGGCTTCTTTATAAAAGAGCTTTTCGGACCTGTATGTCAGCACAGGTCAGCATAGGAAGATTGTTTAATAAACTTAATAATATAGTATGAAAAAGTATCCAAAAATCGGGATTCGTCCCACCATCGATGGACGTCAGGGCGGCGTTCGCGAAAGCCTTGAAGAAAAAACAATGAATCTGGCAAAAGCTGTTGCCGAGTTGATCACTTCTAATTTGAAGAATGGAGACGGAACCCCTGTGGAGTGTGTGATTGCAGATGGAACCATCGGACGTGTGGCTGAAAGTGCTGCTTGTGCGGAGAAGTTTGAACGTGAGGGGGTAGGAGCCACTATCACTGTCACTTCATGCTGGTGTTACGGTGCCGAAACAATGGATATGAATCCGTATTATCCGAAAGCTGTTTGGGGATTCAATGGAACAGAGCGTCCGGGAGCTGTATATCTGGCTGCTGTGCTGGCAGGACATGCACAGAAAGGACTTCCGGCATTTGGCATTTATGGTCGCGATGTACAAGACTTGAATGACAATTCTATTCCGGCAGATGTAGCTGAAAAAATTCTGCGTTTTGCACGTGCGGCTCAGGCTGTAGCCACAATGCGTGGCAAATCTTATCTGTCTATGGGCAGTGTTTCTATGGGTATTGCCGGTTCGATTGTAAACCCGGACTTTTTCCAGGAATATCTGGGCATGCGTAATGAATCGATTGATTTGACAGAGATTATTCGTCGTATGGCCGAAGGAATCTATGATAAGGAAGAGTATGCCAAGGCAATGGCTTGGACTGAAAAATACTGCAAAAAGAATGAGGGCAATGACTTTAATATACCTGAAAAAACGAAGACCCGTGCACAAAAAGATGAGGACTGGGAGTTCATTGTGAAAATGACAATCATCATGCGCGATCTGATGCAGGGAAACCCTAAATTGAAAGAACTCGGATTTAAGGAAGAGGCTTTGGGGCATAATGCTATTGCGGCAGGTTTCCAAGGGCAGCGTCAGTGGACCGATTTCTATCCGAATGGCGACTTCTCTGAAGCATTACTCAATACTTCGTTCGATTGGAATGGTATTCGTGAGGCTTTTGTCGTTGCAACAGAAAACGATGCTTGTAACGGTGTGGCTATGCTGTTTGGTCATCTGCTGACGAATCGTGCACAGATTTTTTCAGATGTACGCACATATTGGAGTCCGGAAGCAGTGAAACGTGTGACCGGTAAAGAGTTGACAGGAATGGCTGCTAACGGTATTATTCACTTGATTAATTCGGGGGCAACTACTCTTGACGGAACCGGACAGCAGACGAATGCTAACGGAGAACCTGCGATGAAACCTTGCTGGGAAATTACAGAAGGAGAAGTTGAGAAGTGTCTGGAGGCTACTACCTGGTATCCGGCTAATCGCGATTATTTCCGTGGAGGTGGTTTCTCTTCCAATTTCTTATCAAAAGGAGGTATGCCTGTAACTATGATGCGGTTGAACCTGATAAAAGGTCTTGGTCCAGTGCTGCAGATAGCCGAAGGCTGGACAGTAGAGATTGATCCGGAGATTCATAAATTACTTGACGAACGTACGGATCGTACATGGCCTACTACCTGGTTTGTTCCTCGTTTGTGTGATAAACCGGCCTTTAAAGATGTATATTCTGTGATGAATAACTGGGGGGCCAATCATGGGGCGATCAGTTATGGACATATTGGGCAGGATGTGATTACATTGGCTTCCATGCTTCGTATTCCGGTTTGCATGCATAATGTAGAAGAAGACCAGATTTTCCGTCCGGCAGCTTGGAATGCTTTTGGTATGGATAAAGAAGGAGCAGATTATAGAGCTTGTACTACTTATGGTCCTATTTATAAATAACCTTTAGAAGAGTACAACATGATTAATCGATTTATATTAAACGAAGTTTCTTACTTCGGTCCGGGAGCACGTGAAGTGCTCCCAAAAGAGATTTCACGTTTGGGGCTGCACAAAGCATTTGTCGCAACAGACAAAGATTTGATAAAGTTTGGAGTAGCTGACAAAGTACTTAAGGTGCTGGAAGCTGCCAAGATTCCTTATGAAATATTCAGTGAGATTAAGCCCAATCCTACAGTGTCGAATGTGAAAGCCGGTGTCGAGGCATTTGCATCTTCCGGTGCAGACTTTATTTTGGCTATAGGTGGCGGATCTTCTATGGATACGGCAAAGGCGATTGGTATTATTACCAATAACCCGGAATTCAGTGATGTCGTTTCATTGGAGGGAGTGGCAGATACCAAGAAGAAATCTGTTCCCATCATCGCGTTGCCTACTACTGCAGGAACTGCGGCAGAGGTGACTATCAACTATGTGATAACGGATGAAAAGAACCAGAAGAAGATGGTTTGTGTAGATCCTAATGATATTCCGTCTATTGCGATAGTGGATGCTGAGTTGATGTACACACTTCCTAAAAGTCTGACTGCAGCTACGGGACTCGACGCACTGACTCATGCTATTGAAGGTTTAATAACCAAAGGGGCATGGGAGATGAGTGATATGTTCGAAATTAAAGCTATTGAAATGATCAATCGTTATCTTGTGACTGCCGTTGAAGAACCATCGAATGCAGAGGCACGTAACGGTATGGCAGTGGCTCAATATATTGCAGGTATGGCTTTTTCGAATGTAGGTTTGGGAGTTGTGCATGGTATGGCACATCCGTTGGGAGCTATTTTCGATATTCCTCATGGTGTGGCCAATGCTCTATTATTGCCCATTATTATGGAGTTCAATGCTCCTGCAGCTCTTGACAAATATGTTGAGATAGCTAAAGCGATGAATGTGTATTCTACTGACATGACTAAAGAAAAGGCGGCAGAAGCAGCAGTCGAAGCTGTAAAAACATTATCTTTGAGGGTCAATATTCCGCAACACTTGTCGGACTTGGGTATTCAGGAAAGTGATCTTGACCGTCTGGCCACAGCAGCGTTTGCTGATGTATGTACGCCGGGCAATCCACGGGAAGTAACAAAAGAAATTATTCTTGATTTATATAAGAAAGCATTATGATAACCAATGAACATATCGAGCAATACCTTGCTCAGGCACATCGCTATGGCGATGCCAAATTGATGTTGTGCAGTAGCGGTAACCTTTCATGGAGAATCGGTGAAGAAGCGCTTGTTTCCGGAACAGGTTCTTGGGTGCCGAATTTGCAGAAAGAGAAAGTATCCATTTGTAATATTGCTACGGGTACGCCTCAAAACGGTGTGAAACCTTCCATGGAAAGTACCTTTCATCTGGGGATTCTTCGTGAGCGTCCGGATGTAAATGTTGTTTTGCATTTTCAGTCGGAATATGCTACGGCTGTTTCTTGTATGAAAAATAAACCATCTAACTTCAATGTAACTGCGGAGATCCCTTGTCATGTAGGTAAAGAGATTCCTATTATTCCTTACTACCGTCCCGGTTCTCCGGCGCTTGCCAAGGCTGTTGTGGAAGCGATGAAAGAACATAATTCTGTATTGCTGACTAATCATGGGCAGGTGGTATGTGGCAAGGACTTTGATCAGGTATACGAACGTGCTACTTTCTTTGAGATGGCTTGCCGTATCATAGTTCAATCCGGAGGGGACTATTCGGTCTTGACGCCGGAAGAGATTGATGACTTGGAGGTATATGTATTGGGAAAGAAAACAAAATAGATAATGACTACCAGCTTATGAGTACTTACTTAGCAGCTGACTTTGGTGGAGGTAGCGGTCGGATTATGGCCGGTACCCTTACCGAAGGTAAGCTAAAACTGGAAGAGGTATATCGTTTTGCCAATCGGCAGATAAAACTTGGAAACTGTGTTTACTGGGATTTTCTTTCTCTTTTTGAAGAAATGAAAAACGGACTTCGTGTCGCTGCCCGGAAAGGCTATGAAGTAAAAAGTATGGCTATTGACACCTGGGGAGTTGATTTTGGGTTAATAGATAAGGATGGTAAGTTGCTGGGCAACCCGGTCTGTTATCGTGATTCCCGTACGGATGGTATACCTGAAAGAGTGTTTAAACAGATTGATCAGACTGTTCATTACGCTGAAACCGGGATTCAGGTGATGCCTATCAATACTCTGTTTCAACTTTATAGTATGAAGCAGAATGATGATGTGCAACTCCGGGTGGCTGATAAGCTATTATTTATGCCTGACCTGTTCAGCTATTTTCTTACCGGAGTAGCGAACAATGAATATTGTATCGCTTCTACTTCAGAGCTACTGGATGCTCGTCAGCGTAATTGGTCGGATAACTTGATCAGTGAGTTGGGATTACCCCGTCAGCTTTTTGGTGAAATCGTTTTTCCCGGAACTGTCCGTGGCAAATTGAAGCAGGAAATAGCAGATGAAACCGGTTTGGGATGTATCGATGTCGTTGCTGTTGGTTCGCATGACACAGCCAGTGCCGTATTTGCCGTTCCCTCCAATGAACCCAATCGGGCTTATCTCAGTTCGGGAACCTGGTCTTTACTCGGGGCAGAGGTAGATCAACCGATTCTGACAGAAGAAGCACGTGTGGCCGGATTTACGAATGAAGGCGGAATACAAGGTAAGATACGTTTTCTACAAAACATAACTGGGCTTTGGATTTTACAACGTTTGATGGCTGAATGGAAAGAACAGGGAAAGGAAATCAGTTATGATTGTGCAATAGCTGAAGCTACAGTGTCGGATATCCGTTCGGTGATTGATGTGGATGATTCTGCTTTTTGCAATCCCGACCATATGGAAGAGTCGATCATTAAGTATTGTCATAAGCACCATTTACGGACACCAGTCTCTCAAGGAGAATTTGTTCGTTGCGTTATCGAGTCATTGGCATATCGTTATAAATTGGGAGTAGAGCAGATGAATCGATGTCTGCCGGCACCGGTCAAACAGCTTCATATTATTGGAGGAGGCTGCCAGAACCGTCTGCTAAATCAGCTTACTGCCAATGCTTTAGGTATTCCTGTGTATGCCGGTCCGGTAGAAGCCACTGCTATCGGCAATATTTTAGTGCAGGCAAAAGCCCAAGGCGAAGTCGATTCTTGGGAAGAATTAAAAGAAATTATCATAAACAGTGTAGAACCTCAGGTATATTATCCTGAATAACCCGACAATTCATGAAAAACACCAACCGTTCCATTCTCCATAAAGATGGAGTAAGTTATATCCTACCATTTATCTTAGTGACCTCTTGTTTTGCTCTATGGGGGTTTGCTAACGATATTACCAATCCAATGGTAAAGGCTTTCTCGAAAATATTCCGTATGAGCGTCACTGATGGAGCACTAGTACAAGTCGCTTTTTACGGGGGATACTTTGCGATGGCCTTTCCTGCTGCAATGTTTATTCGCAAATACTCTTATAAAGCCGGTATCCTGTTGGGACTGGGACTATATGCTTTGGGTGCCTTGCTGTTTTTCCCAGCAAAGATGACAGGCGATTATTACCCTTTTCTGCTCGCTTATTTTATTTTGACATGTGGACTCTCGTTTCTGGAAACAAGTGCTAACCCTTATATATTATCGATGGGTACAGAAGAGACGGCGACCCGACGATTGAATCTGGCGCAGTCGTTCAATCCGATGGGATCATTGCTCGGCATGTATGTTGCCATGAATTTCATTCAGGCGCGTCTGAATCCTATGGATACGGTAGAACGCAGCCAATTGTCTCCGGCAGAGTTTGAAGTATTGAAAGAGTCGGATCTTTCTGTGTTGATTGCTCCCTATCTGATTATAGGATTAGTAATTCTAGCGATGCTTTTTGTGATACGTGCCGTTAAAATGCCTAAGAATGGCGATAAGAACCATAATATTGATTTTATACCCACATTGAAGCGTATCTTTAAAATTCCCCATTATAGAGAAGGAGTCATAGCACAATTTTTTTATGTAGGTGCACAGATTATGTGTTGGACTTTTGTTATCCAATATGGAACGCGCTTGTTTATGTCGCAGGGAATGGAGGAGAAGGCTGCTGAAGTGCTTTCCCAGGAATATAATATAATTGCTATGATTATTTTTTGCATAAGCCGTTTCGTGTGTACATTTATTCTTCGCTACCTGAATCCGGGGATGCTTCTCAAGATTCTTGCGATTGCGGGTGGTGCTTTTACGTTAGGTGTGATTTTTTTGCAAGACATATGGGGATTGTATTGTTTAGTAGCTGTTTCGGCTTGTATGTCACTAATGTTTCCCACGATTTATGGCATTGCTCTTCGTGGTTTGGGTGATGATGCTAAATTTGGAGCTGCTGGTTTGATTATGGCGATTTTGGGAGGTTCTATTTTGCCACCATTACAGGCTTGTATTATTGACCAACATACATTGTTGGGTATGCCTGCTGTAAACTTGTCTTTCATACTTCCTTTTATCTGTTTCGTAGTGATTATTATTTATGGGCATCGTACGTGTGCACGTGTGAAGAAGATAAAAGCTGAACGAGGCTAATATCATTAAGAGTTTAATGTATCGTTTGGCTAAATTTTGAGTAAATGTTTTCTTCTGCTAATGTTGCTAAGCTCTTGTAGTCAAGTATCATCGGCAGAAGAAACATTCTTCTCTGTTCCTGCAGATATGGCATTAATGAAAATTCGATAATAGGAGGGTATTATCTTCCACCTTTCATTTTAGTAGAGAAAGCAAGCGCAATAGCTTGGTATATAGCATAATGTATCTATTGTCTTATCTGCTTATGTCTATAAAAGCATTGTGTTTCCCTTCGTGTCTTTAGTGAAAAGGGGCTGAATCTTATCCGAGCCCGTATGCCTATGCTCATGGGCCCGGGTATGCGGGCCGGAGTAAAGATCGGATGAAAGATGGTAATAGTCTTGTTTATAAAGGTTCATGATGTAGTGCGAATCAACTTGTTTTCTTCTTTATTTGCGCAGGGAAAAAGGTCTTTAGGAAATTTCTCTAAATTGCAAGCAAGTTGACATTCAACAAAGTCGCCTATTTACGAATTGATGGAAAGTATTCGAGATAGCGACAATAATTATGTTTTTATGGTCGGTTGAAGTGTCGGTAGTTTCTGTTTTTTTCTTATCATTTCTTTTTTTTCTCTAATATTTTGTAGTCGAACAGATTATTTATATCTTTGCACCCGAAACGGATGAAAGGTGGAGGGGCGATTAAGCTCCTTTTTTTGTTCTTAATAGTTAATCAATGATAGAAAAAAGAACTGTTTGTCAGATTGTTGAAGAATGGCTGGAGGATAAAGACTATTTTCTGGTAGAAGTGACCGTCAGCCCTGATGACAAGATTGTGGTCGAAATTGACCATGCAGAAGGTGTTTGGATTGAAGACTGTGTGGAGTTGAGTCGCTTCATTGAGTCGAAACTGAACCGTGAAGAGGAAGATTATGAGCTGGAAGTAGGTTCTGCCGGAATCGGACAGCCATTTAAAGTATTGCAACAGTACTATAACCACATCGGCCTGGAGGTGGAAGTGCTGACTAAAGGCGGACGCAAACTGAGCGGGGTCTTGAAAGATGCTGATGAAGAAAAGTTTGTTGTGACCGTACAAAAGAAAGTAAAACCCGAAGGAGCCAAACGTCCTCAATTGGTAGAAGAGGATGAAACCTTCACCTATGATGATATAAAATATACTAAATACTTAATTAGTTTTAAATAATTATGGCCAAGAAAGAAGAAACAATCAGCTTGATTGATACATTTTCGGAATTTAAGGAACTGAAGAATATCGATAGAACCACGATGGTAAGCGTGCTCGAAGAGTCGTTCCGCAGTGTGATCGCGAAAATGTTTGGCACTGATGAAAATTACGACGTAATTGTGAATCCGGATAAGGGTGACTTTGAAATATGGCGTAACCGTGAGGTAGTGGCAGACGAGGATTTGACTAACCCGAATATGCAAATTTCGTTGACTGAAGCACAAAAAATCGATGCTTCTTACGAAGTGGGTGAAGAAGTAACCGATGAAGTGATTTTCGCTAAGTTCGGTCGCCGTGCTATTTTGAATCTTCGTCAGACACTGGCTTCTAAAATTCTTGAGCTTGAAAAGGACAGTATTTATAATAAATACATTGATAAAGTAGGTACTATCATCAACGCAGAAGTATACCAGATCTGGAAAAAAGAGATGTTGTTGCTTGACGATGAAGGAAACGAGTTATTGTTGCCGAAAACAGAGCAGATACCAAGCGATTTTTATCGTAAAGGAGAAACTGCCCGTGCAGTGGTGGCACGCGTGGACAACAAAAACAACAATCCGAAAATTATCCTCTCGCGTACTTCTCCGGTTTTCCTGCAGCGCTTGTTCGAGATGGAAGTGCCTGAAATAAACGATGGCCTGATTACCATCAAAAAGATTGCCCGTATTCCCGGTGAACGTGCCAAGATTGCGGTAGAATCTTATGATGACAGAATTGACCCTGTAGGAGCCTGCGTAGGTGTAAAGGGAAGTCGTATTCATGGCATCGTACGTGAACTTCGCAATGAAAACATTGATGTGATTAATTATACATCTAATATTTCATTGTTTATCCAGCGTGCTTTAAGCCCGGCTAAGATTTCTTCTATTCGTCTGAATGAAGAAGAACGTAAAGCAGAAGTATTCTTGAAACCGGAAGAAGTATCGTTGGCTATTGGTAAAGGCGGTTTGAATATTAAACTGGCCAGTATGTTGACTGAGTACACCATTGATGTGTTCCGTGAGTTGGATGAAAACGCGCAGGATGAAGATATTTATTTGGACGAGTTCAGAGATGAAATCGACGGATGGGTGATCGATGCTATCAAGGCTATTGGCATTGATACGGCTAAGTCTGTATTGAATGCACCTCGCGAAATGCTGATTGAAAAAACGGATCTTGAAGAAGAAACGGTGGACGAGGTATTACGCATTTTGAAATCGGAGTTTGAAGATAATGAATAATAGATCAATGCGATGATGTGCCGATATGCCAATAAAAAGAAAGGGCGTATAGGAATTGGCACATTGGCATATTGAACGATTATCAAATTATTCTTTCTCCATTATTCTTTAAATTAAAATATGACGATAAGGTTAAACAAAGTTACAAGAGATTTAAATGTAGGAATCGCGACGGTAGTTGAGTTCTTGCAAAAGAAGGGGTATACCGTTGAGGCAAACCCGAATACGAAAATTACCGAGGAGCAGTATGCTATGCTCGTGAAAGAGTTCAGCACAGATAAGAACCTTAGACTTGAATCGGAACGTTTCATTCAGGAACGTCAAAACAAAGATCGCAACAAGGCATCTGTTTCTATCGATGGTTATGATAAGAAGGAACCGGAGAAGACTGTTGCTGACGATGTGATTAAGACGGTCATTCCGGAAGATGTGCGTCCGAAGTTTAAACCTGTCGGAAAAATTGATTTAGATAAACTGAACCGGAAGGTTGAGAAAGCACCGGTGAAAGAAGAGCCAAAACCACAACCTGTAGCTGCTGAGGAAAAGAAAGTAGCGGAAGAGGTTAAGCCTGTTGTAAACGAAGTGAAAAAAGAAGAAGTCACTGTGACTCCTGCTACTTCGGAACCGAAACCGGTGAAAGAAGAACCGAAACTGGTGGTGGTTGAAAAGCCTGTTGAAACAGAAAAGAAAGTGGTTGAGGTAGTCAAGAAAGAAGAACCAAAAGTCGTGGTGTCTCCAGAAAAAACAGAGAAGAAAGAAGAGAAACCGGTAGCAGAAGCACCGGTTACTCCAGTAGAGAAGGAAGAGGAGGGCGTATTTAAGATCCGTCCGACTGAGTTTGTATCTAAGATTAATGTTATCGGGCAGATTGACTTGGCTGCATTAAATCAGTCGACACGTCCGAAGAAGAAATCGAAAGAGGAAAAGCGGAAAGAGCGTGAAGAGAAGGAAAAGCTTCGTCAGGATCAGAAGAAACAGATGAAGGAAGCCATCATCAAGGAAATCCGTAAAGAAGATAGTAAACAAGCTAAGGTCGTTGGTAAGGAAAACCTTGATCCTAACGGTAAGAAGAAACGTAATCGCATCAACAATAATAAAGAAAAAGTAGATGTGAACAATGTTGCTTCTAATTTTGCACACCCTACTCCAAACAGTGAGCGTACGAATAATAACCGTGGAGGAAATCAACAAGGTGGCGGCGGACAGAATAGAAACCGTAATAACAATAATAAAGACCGCTTCAAAAAGCCTGTAGTAAAGCAGGAAGTAAGCGAAGAAGATGTAGCAAAGCAGGTTAAAGAAACGTTGGCTCGTCTGACAAGCAAAGGTAAGAACAAAGGTGCCAAATATCGTAAAGAAAAACGTGACATGGCGTCCAACCGTATGCAGGAACTGGAAGATCAGGAAATGGCAGAAAGCAAGGTACTGAAACTGACAGAATTTGTGACTGCTAATGAATTGGCAAGCATGATGAACGTATCTGTAAATCAGGTTATCGGAACTTGTATGAGCATTGGTATGATGGTTTCTATCAATCAGCGTCTGGATGCAGAAACGATTAATCTTGTGGCTGAAGAATTTGGATTTAAGACTGAATATGTCAGTGCAGAAGTAGCCCAAGCCATTGTTGAAGAGGAAGATGCGCCGGAAGATCTGGAACATCGTGCTCCGATTGTTACAGTCATGGGACACGTAGACCATGGTAAAACTTCATTGCTTGACTACATTCGTAAAGCAAATGTAATTGCAGGTGAAGCCGGAGGTATCACACAGCATATTGGTGCATATCATGTTACATTGGAAGATGGACGTAAGATTACGTTCCTCGATACTCCGGGACATGAGGCATTTACTGCAATGCGTGCCCGTGGTGCAAAGGTGACCGATATCGCAATTATTATTGTAGCTGCCGATGATGATGTAATGCCCCAGACCAAAGAAGCCATTAATCATGCAGCAGCGGCAGGTGTTCCTATCGTATTTGCTATTAATAAAATAGATAAGCCTCATGCTAATCCCGAGAAAATTAAAGAGACATTGGCTCAGATGAATTATCTCGTAGAAGAGTGGGGTGGTAAATATCAGTCACAGGATATCTCGGCTAAGAAGGGTCTCGGAGTTCCTGAACTGATGGAGAAAGTACTTCTTGAAGCAGAAATGCTCGACTTAAAGGCAAATCCGAATCGTAATGCTACGGGTTCTATCATCGAATCAACTTTGGATAAGGGACGTGGATATGTTGCGACTGTATTGGTCTCTAACGGTACGCTGAAGGTGGGTGATATTGTACTTGCCGGAACAAGCTACGGCCGTGTAAAAGCCATGTTCAATGAACGTAACCAGCGTGTAGCTCAGGCAGGGCCATCGGAACCGGTATTGATTCTGGGTTTGAATGGTGCTCCTGCTGCAGGTGATACTTTCCATGTGATTGAGACTGATCAGGAAGCCCGTGAGATTGCCAATAAACGTGAACAGTTACAGCGTGAACAGGGTCTACGTACTCAGAAACTGTTGACACTGGATGAAGTGGGACGTCGTATTGCGCTAGGTAACTTCCAGGAACTGAACGTAATTGTGAAAGGTGACGTGGATGGCTCTATCGAGGCCTTGAGTGATTCGTTAATCAAGCTGTCTACCGAACAGATCCAGGTAAATGTGATCCATAAGGCTGTAGGTCAGATTTCGGAATCGGATGTGACATTAGCAGCTGCTTCGGATGCCATTATTATTGGATTCCAGGTACGTCCATCGGCTTCCGCACGTAAGTTTGCCGAACAGGAAGGTGTGGACATACGTTTGTACTCTGTTATCTATGCCGCTATCGAAGAGGTGAAGGCTGCTATGGAAGGTATGCTTGCTCCGGAAGTGAAAGAGGTAGTAACTGCTACTATCGAAGTGCGTGAGGTATTCCACATTACTAAGGTGGGTACAGTAGCCGGTGCTGTTGTGAAAGAGGGCAAGGTGAAACGTTCGGATAAGGCTCGCCTGATCCGTGATGGTATAGTAATCTTCTCAGGTTCCATCAATGCTTTGAAGCGCTTTAAAGATGACGTGAAGGAAGTAGGTACAAACTTCGAATGTGGTATCAGTCTTGTTAACTACAACGATTTGAAGGTAGGTGATATGATTGAAACTTACGAAGAAGTAGAAGTGAAGCAAACTTTATAATTCTCACGAAACTGAAAATATACGGAGGCACAGAGTGATTACAACTCCGTGTCTCCGTTTTCGTTTTACATAGAATGACGACCATAGATATTATCATACTGATTGCTCTTGGAGCCGGTGTTATTGTCGGATTTATGAAGGGCTTTATCCGGCAGCTTGCTTCCATTCTCGGATTAATTGTGGGGCTATTGGCAGCAAAAGCTTTGTACACCTCACTGGCTGTGAAGTTATGCCCTACGGTGACCGACTCCATGACTGTGGCGCAGATACTGGCATTTGTCATTATCTGGATCGCTGTACCGCTAATCTTTACATTGGTGGCTTCAGTATTAACCAAGGCATTGGAGGCGGTTTCACTTGGCTGGCTGAATCGCATGCTTGGAGCAGGGCTCGGAGCTTTGAAATATCTTTTATTGGTGAGCTTGGTTATCTGTGTCATTCAGTTTATAGACTCCGATAGTCAGTTGATTAGCCAAACAAAGAAGGAGCAGTCCTTGTTATATTATCCTATGGAAAGCTTTGCGGGGATCTTCTTTCCCGCAGCAAAAGAGGTTACACAACAATATATATTCAAATAAAAATGATGCAACAAGAAGAACCCAATAAATATGTAAAAGAACTCACGCAGGAGAAGTACAAATACGGCTTCACTACGGAGGTACATACAGATATCATAGAGAAGGGACTCAATGAAGACGTGGTACGTTTGATCTCGTCTAAAAAGAACGAGCCGGAGTGGTTGCTGGAGTTCCGTCTGAAAGCTTATCGTCATTGGTTAACGCTGGAGATGCCTACTTGGGCACATTTGCGTATACCGGAAATTGACTATCAGGCAATCTCATATTATGCCGATCCTACGAAAAAGAAGGAGGGTCCGAAGAGTATGGATGAAGTTGATCCGGAATTGATAAAAACATTCAATAAACTCGGCATTCCACTGGAGGAGCAGATGGCATTGAGTGGTATGGCTGTGGATGCAGTGATGGACTCTGTGTCAGTGAAAACGACCTTTAAGGAAACACTGATGGAGAAAGGTATTATTTTTTGCTCATTCAGTGAAGCTGTGCGTGAACATCCCGACTTGGTGAAAAAGTATCTCGGATCTGTTGTTGGGTATAGAGACAACTTCTTCGCGGCATTAAACTCGGCTGTATTCTCAGACGGTTCTTTTGTCTATATCCCCAAGGGGGTACGTTGTCCTATGGAACTCTCTACTTATTTCCGTATCAATGCTGCCAATACCGGTCAGTTTGAACGTACATTGATTGTGGCTGATGACGATAGCTATGTTTCCTATCTGGAGGGGTGTACAGCTCCAATGAGAGATGAGAATCAATTACACGCTGCTATTGTCGAAATCATGGTACATGATCGTGCGGAAGTGAAATATAGCACCGTGCAGAATTGGTATCCGGGCGATGCCGAAGGCAAAGGTGGAGTTTATAATTTTGTGACAAAACGTGGCAATTGCAAAGGAGTAGACAGTAAACTTTCATGGACCCAGGTTGAGACAGGTTCGGCTATTACATGGAAATATCCGTCTTGTATTCTTTCCGGGGATAATTCTACTGCAGAGTTTTATTCTGTAGCTGTGACGAATAATTATCAGCAGGCAGATACAGGTACTAAAATGATTCATTTAGGTAAGAACACCCGTAGTACGATTGTCAGCAAGGGTATATCTGCCGGGAAGAGCGAGAACTCTTACCGTGGGTTGGTCCGTGTAGCTGAAAAGGCTGATAATGCCCGTAATTATAGCCAGTGTGACTCATTGCTGTTGGGTGATAAGTGTGGTGCACATACTTTTCCCTACATGGATATCCATAATGAAACGGCAGTTGTGGAGCATGAAGCGACTACCAGTAAGATTAGTGAGGATCAGATATTTTATTGTAATCAGCGTGGTATTTCTACAGAAGATGCCATTGGATTGATCGTAAACGGCTATGCTAAGGAGGTACTTAATAAACTTCCAATGGAATTTGCCGTAGAAGCTCAGAAACTACTTACGATCTCTCTTGAAGGCAGTGTAGGATAATGAAGACGAAACGTGTTGGTTGGCTATTGATATTCCTGTCCTATGTTGGTGTAGTACTGGCACAAAACCTTGACGATCAAGAAAGGAGGTGGGCGATCAGTGGCTCTTGGGGAGGAAATTGGCCGATAGTCACAAAGAATACACTTTCGGGAAAAGCTGTTTCTGCAGGACATATACATACTTTAATGTTGGAGTATTATATTCCTTATACCCGTTTCTCCCTGAAAGGAGGATATACAGGTGAAGAAATAGGTTTGAATCCAGGTATTTCTGCCTCAATGAGTAATCTGGAAATAGGAGGGCGGTATTATTTCTTACCACAACGGTTTGCAATCCAACCTTATGGGGGACTTTCTACTGGATGGAACCTCTCTCCACGAAGGCAGGAGGGGATGGGCAGTAGCAGTTATTACGATCCTTCAAGGCAAGAGTTTCGTAAAGATTACGATTATCGATACCGAATTAAAGAACCATTATTCACAGTTTCTCCTGTGGTGGGAGCTGATATATATTTTCTTTCTTGTCTTGCTCTCACCTTGGAATATAATTTCCGGATGGGCATTGCCGGAAAGATAAGTGGAGAGATAGAGAAGACCAATTCTCGTGGAACCGGATTTGTACGTAGCAATGGGATGCGGCAGACTGTAAGTGTAGGGGTAAAGGTTAACTTCCCTTTTACTATTACGCAGACGGACGGAAATTCCATACTACAATGGTTGGACGAGGTTATTTTTGGAAAAGAATAGATAATGAAATAATTGATAAGATCATGTTAGAGATAAAAGACCTGCATGCCAGCATTAACGGCAAAGAGATATTGAAAGGCATTAACCTGACGGTGAAGCCGGGCGAAGTACATGCCATTATGGGACCTAACGGTTCGGGTAAAAGTACGCTTTCGTCTGTTCTGGTAGGTAATCCTGCTTTCGAAGTGACGAAAGGAAGCATCACGTTTTATGGTAAAAATCTTTTGGAATTGAGCCCTGAAGATCGCAGTCACGAAGGTATTTTTCTTAGTTTTCAGTATCCGGTGGAGATCCCGGGCGTGAGCATGGTGAACTTTATGCGTGCTGCTGTCAATGAACAGCGTAAGTACAAAGGATTACCCGCTTTGACAGCCAGTGAGTTCTTGAAATTGATGCGTGAAAAGCGTGCAGTGGTCGAGTTGGATAATAAATTGGCCAATCGTTCGGTAAATGAAGGTTTCTCGGGTGGAGAGAAAAAACGGAATGAGATTTTTCAGATGGCTATGCTCGAACCCCGTCTCAGTATCTTAGACGAGACTGATTCCGGACTCGATATCGATGCGCTTCGTATTGTAGCCGAAGGAGTAAATAAACTGAAAACTCCCGATACCAGTTGTATTGTCATCACCCACTATCAGCGTCTGCTGGACTATATAAAGCCGGACATTGTACATGTTCTTTACAAAGGACGTATTGTGAAGACTGCCGGTCCGGAACTCGCTCTTGAGTTGGAAGAGAAGGGATATGATTGGATTAAGAAGGAATTAGGAGAATGAGTTTAATTATGAATGCAGAACAGCAATATATAGATCTCTTTTCTCAGTGTGAGGCGATGATCTGTCGTCATAGCGCTGAGGCGTTGAATGCCCCCCGGGCAACAGCTTTTGCTGATTTCGAACGTCAGGGGTTTCCTACACGGAAACAAGAGAAATACAAATATACGGATGTCAGTAAATTCTTTGAGCCGGATTATGGGTTGAACTTGAACCGGCTGCCCATTCCGGTGAACCCTTATGAAGTGTTTAAATGTGATGTTCCGAACATGAGCACTTCATTGTTTTTTGTAGTGAACGATGCATTCTACAATCAGGTGCTTCCTAAGTCCGGATTGCCTGAAGGAGTTATCTTCGGTAGTTTGAGAAATATGGCTGAACAGCATCCGGAACTTGTGAAGAAGTATTATGGTAAGTTGGCTGATACTTCGAAAGATGCGGTTACGGCTTTTAATACAGCTTTTGCACAGGATGGAGTATTGATGTATGTTCCGAAGAATGTGATCGTCGATAGACCTATTCAACTGGTCAATATACTTCGTGCGGATGTTAATTTCATGGTAAACCGCCGTGTGTTGATTATCCTTGAAGAAGGGGCTCAGGCCCGTTTGCTTATTTGCGATCATGCAATGGATAATGTAAACTTCTTGGCAACTCAAGTTATTGAAGTGTTTGCAGAAGAGAACTCCGTTTTCGATCTTTATGAATTGGAAGAGACTCATACCAGTACAGTGCGTTTCAGTAATTTGTATGTGAAACAGGGAGCAAACAGCAATGTATTGCTTAATGGAATGACACTTCATAACGGGACAACCCGTAATACGACAGAAGTTACTCTTGCCGGTGAAGGTGCCGAGATCAATCTTTGTGGTATGGCCATTGCTGATAAAAACCAACACGTGGACAATAATACCTCGATAGATCATGCCGTGCCGAATTGTACCAGCAATGAGTTGTTTAAATATGTTCTTGACGATCAGTCTGTGGGAGCTTTTGCCGGTTTGGTACTGGTACGTCCTGATGCGCAACATACCAGTTCTCAGCAGACAAACCGTAACCTCTGTGCTACTCGTGATGCCCGTATGTATACTCAGCCGCAACTGGAGATATATGCCGACGATGTAAAATGCTCTCATGGAGCTACTGTAGGTCAACTGGATGAAAACGCTCTTTTCTATATGCGTGCTCGTGGTATCGCCGAAAAGGAGGCCCGTCTGTTGCTGATGTTTGCATTTGTCAACGAGGTGATTGATACCATTCGTCTGGAGGCGTTGAAAGATCGTCTGCATTTGTTGGTTGAAAAACGTTTCCGCGGTGAACTGAATAAGTGCCAGGGATGTTCTATTTGCAAATAATCAGTGATAAAATGAATATTCATAAGATACGTGAGGACTTTCCCATACTTAGCCGTACGGTATATGGCAAGCCTTTGGTTTATTTAGATAATGGTGCGACTACTCAGAAGCCTCGCCTGGTGATCGATTCGATTGTAGACGAATATTATTCGGTCAATGCGAATGTACATCGGGGAGTTCATTTCTTGTCTCAGCAGGCGACGGAGCTGCATGAGGCTTCACGTGAGACTGTACGTCAGTTCATTAATGCCCGTAGTACTCGTGAGGTCATTTTCACTCGCGGGACAACGGAGAGCATTAATTTAATTGTCTCCAGTTTTGGTGAAGAGTTTATGCAAGAGGGTGATGAGGTGATTGTTTCAGTGATGGAACACCACAGTAATATCGTACCTTGGCAGTTGTTGGCGGCCCGTAAAGGGATTGCGATTAAAGTCATTCCGATGAATGATAAAGGTGAGCTGTTACTTGAAGAGTACGAAAATCTTTTTTCTGAACGTACTAAGATTGTCAGCGTCGCCCAAGTGTCCAATGTACTGGGAACAATCAATCCGGTGAAAGAGATGATTGCCACGGCACATGCTCATGGAGTACCTGTTATGATTGACGGTGCTCAATCCATTCCTCACATGAAGGTGGATGTACAGGATTTGGATGCTGACTTCTTTGTTTTCTCAGGTCATAAAATATATGGGCCTACCGGAATAGGCGTCTTATATGGAAAGGAAGATTGGCTCGAACGTCTTCCGCCTTATCAGGGTGGAGGAGAAATGATTCAGTCTGTCTCATTTGAAAAGACTGTCTTCGGTGAATTACCATTTAAATTCGAGGCTGGAACCCCAGACTATATTGCCACTACCGGGCTTGCCAAAGCGCTGGACTATGTCACAGGTATTGGCTTAGACCCAATAGCATTACATGAACATGAGCTTACAGTCTATGCTATGCAACGGCTGAAAGAAATTCCGAACATGCGTATTTTTGGTGAGGCTGAGCATAAAAGCAGTGTAATTTCATTCTTGGTAGGCGATATACACCATTTGGATCTGGGTACCTTGCTTGATCGATTGGGCATTGCTGTCCGTACGGGACACCATTGTGCAGAACCGTTAATGCGTCGTTTAGGCATTGAAGGTACGGTTCGCGCCTCATTTGCCGTGTATAATACAAAAGAGGAAGTTGATGCTCTTGTAGCTGGTATCGAACGGGTCAGTAAGATGTTCTGAGGCATGTGTATTCTGACAGATATTGAAGTGTCGTGAAAGTTGTTGCTTTTGCGACATTTTTTTATGTTTGATAGGGGCTTGCTGAAATGTGTTGAATGACTTTAGGGCTCTGTCTTTAACTCTTTTGGGGAGGAGGTCTGTTTTTCCTCCGTCAACTAAGGGAAGGCGGAGCAAGTACCGTAGTATTACTTCCAACGACCGATCCGTATAAATAGATAATAAATGAAGGATTCCTGCAACCTTTTTCTTTCTTTATCGTCTAATATTAATATAAACCTCTAAATGAAACAAGAATTATGTTATTAGCAACCACTCCAATCATCGAAGGAAAACGAATAACCACTTATTATGGCATTGTGTCCGGAGAAACTATTATAGGTGCCAATGTCTTCCGTGACTTTTTTGCCAGTATTCGTGATATAGTAGGCGGACGCTCCGGTTCATACGAAGAAGTGCTTCGTGAGGCAAAAGATACTGCTTTGAAAGAAATGTCTGAACAGGCTCGCCAAATGGGCGCTAATGCTGTGATCGGAGTTGATTTGGATTACGAAACAGTTGGGGGAAGTGGCAGTATGTTGATGGTAACTGCTAGTGGGACGGCTGTATTTTTGGAATGAAAATAATTGGTAAATTGTGATAATGGCAAGCTTTTATTCCAAGCTCGCCATTATTTATATTGCAGATTTATATATTTATCTAAGGCTGTTTTCTCTTTATTAAAGGATAAGATTAAGGTAAAACTCCTTTATGGAAAAATATAAATAATATAGGACTTGGTTTATTTTAAATAAACTTGATTTATCTCATCAGCATAATTGTGATAAATTGTTTTAGCTATTTCTATTTCTTTATTGACAGGTACTGCAGAGAATTTTTCCTTACTTTCTATCCAACAGGTTTCCATAGCAAAAAAGTCAATTTCTTTTGGATTTTTTCCTTCCAACTTAGCGTGAAGATAATCGAAGTATACTTTCCAACGCGGAGCGTATAAAGTGCTCAAAATCCCGTTCCATTCTTTATGAGCATATTCATGTAGACTTGAGTTTACAGAAGTCCAGCTTGTTATCTGACGTTTGGCATTATTTATAAACATCCTTTTTTCTGTCGGGTTCGAACCACATGTATCTGCTTGTCTTATATATTCTCCTAATAAGAATTCTTTTCGTGTACTTAACAATAAGTCTTGGTCAAGAATCATCTGGAGGAATTTTGAAGTATATAAATCAAATTTCTTTATATTCTTCTCTTTGTAAGCGTCTGATATGCATTTGTGGATATACTTACCGTAATCAGCTAACATTTGGCGAGTTATATCTACCACGTCATATCGATATGTATCGATGTATCCTAACTCTTTTTCTGCTTTTAACAGATGTTCAAGTGCTTGGAGAACATTGATAGGTTGATAATAAAGATGGGCTGTTCCCCAAGATGATACATAATCTATTTTTAATGATGGGCGAGCGCAGAAATAAGATTCTTGGGGACCATCTGCAGCCCAGGGACAGTTATATACAGAAGTGGACAATTGGAGCATAGCTGCTTTAGCATTGCTGTTCTCGGAACCATAGCGATATGTGGTATAATTAGCTATCCAGCTTTTTATATCTATGCTATCTGTTCTCCAGGCCATATCATATACCATATCATAATTGATGGGATTTGTCCCTATACCTTCTGGAGTAGTTCCAATTCCACATACGTATTTGCCTTTGGGATGATGCTCGGCTTTTATAACACCTGTGGCATAGCTCTGAAGCTTTCCGTACATTCCTATGCGTCCGCCAAAATTGGGTAGAGCACACCATATCCAGTTATGATCCAAGAAACCATCTTCTCTATGGAATGATGATGAAGGTTCGCCACCCCACTGAGGACGGGCACATGCCATTAAGTCGAGTACCAATGCTTCTCCATGTTTAAGTCCTTTCAATAATGCGACCGAGGGATTTCCACTCCATCCTTGGAGTACCCATATGGCATTTGGATTATTTGTTTTCATTGCCTTATATATGTTTGAGGCAGCCTCTGTTATATTTATTCCTTTTGAATTGCCTCCTTCATGAAAAGGATCTCCACCATAGTACCGAGATTCTCCAAATAATTTCTTTTGCTCTTCATAGAATATCTCTGCAACCTTGGCAAATAGAGGATCCGAAGGGACTAAGAATGCAGGACGTTGATATGTAATCCATTTACCGGCATCTCGTATGTCCGCATTAGGAAATTTTGTGATCATACTGTTAGGGACCATGCCGTAGAAGCCTTGTAGTACAGGCTCCATGCCATATTCTCTCATACGATCTAACATCTTTTTTTGAAGTTTGGTTTGCCGATCAATGAATTGTTGTGAAACGGGACCGCCAAACTTTTCAAGGTTTCCCATTAACCACCATGCTTCATAACCTGCGCCTGGTAAGAAATCAATTATTTCTTTCTCTGAGTATCCCAAACGTCGGAGTGTGTTTTGCCAAACTGCATACTGTCCAATAACTGCTACTAATGGCATATTAATGCCTTGCATTGCCATGCGATCTATTTCATCTTCCCATTGTGTCCAATCCCAAAAGGCCATAGAGTAACTATAAGTACAATAATTCAAATAATATCTTAATGGCAACGTGGCATTTACACGTATTTTTTCTTTTACTACTGGTAAAGAAGATGTATATGATAAATTATGTCCGGTCCAACTTGTGGTCTTGCGCAGATAATAACGCATATAATGGTTTAGACCACGAGCCATGGAAATGCCGTTATTTCCTCGAATAATCAGTTTTTTACCTTTGGTTTCTAATTCAAAGAAATCGGTTCCGTCTATAATTCTTTCAAAGACGATATTTTTTGCTTGGTTAGGTACCATTTTATTAGCAAGACGCTTTAAGTTACTTTCTTCTGCGTGGATAATAGTAGTGTAGAGACAGAAAATAAACAGTATAAGACATGCTGTATTTTTACTTTTTATGTACGACATCATAAACTATTTTATTTTTAAAATTAAAAAAGAGAGGGTGAATCAATTTTTGAACTCATTCACCCTCTATCATATAATTATTCTATCAAAAAAAGAATTTTGATTTAAATTACCATCCCGGATTCTGAATTAGATTTGGGTTGATGTCAATGTAATCCTGCTTGATAGGGTATAGGTATTGCTTTTGAGTGAAAATTAGCGGACGTTCAGGTAAAACTCTTGCTTGATAGAACTCTTCTGCTGTTGCACCTGCTGAAGTCAATCCTCTCATACCATTAGCATCTTTCTCAAAAAAACTCTCAGCCTCTTTCCAACGTTTCAGATCATATAACCAATGTCCTTCAAAGATCAATTCATTCATTCTTTCACGACGTACTATTTTTATTAATGCATCACCTGTTGGATTACCAAAAGTTTCTGCAAGTGTTGGCAAACCAGCTTTTTCTCGAATGGCATTAAAGTAATGAGTTGCATCAGCATCCAGTGTTCCACTATATTCAGCACACGCTTCTACATAGTTTAGATATAATTCTCCTAAACGGATAATTGGGAAAGGATATGCGTTAACAGTGAATGTACCTGAACTTAATGCTTGGTTAGAAGGGCTAACTCCTTTCTTTAAAGCATATCCGCCATAAAGATGGTCAGCATTTAAGTCTGCAGCTGCTACACCATTTTGTTCTTTAAAACGAAGCTTTAAAGTTACAGTATCACCATTTATTTCGTATGGGCCACGGTCATATCCTACGAAAGCATAAAAACGAGGTTCACGTTTGCGGTGCAAATAAATAGTGGAGTCATTAGGCATAATTTTCATTCGATCCTCCCATTTATAGGCTGGGTCTTCATCACAAGGAATTCCATTTTCAGAATAGAAAAACTCCACAGCCTCCAGTGTCGGGCCGATACCACCAATAGGAGCTTGACCACGAGGACAGAATCCTTTAGGAATAACCAATACTTGTAGGAAGTTTTGATCACCACCAGTCTCTTTTTTGCCACTGTATCCCCAAATAAGTTCTTTATTCCATGGATCTACCATTGTATAACGTTGATTGGCTACTGCCTGATCGAATTTACTAAGTGGTTTACTGCTTACGTACCGGTATAGTTCATTTCCGGCTTGTTCGGCCAGTGTGATTGCTTTCTTAGTTTCATCCATTGCTGTCTTCCATTTGTTTTTGTCATATACTTGGTTGATGAATGGAGTTCCGTTTTTATCTCTAAAATCCGAGTAAAATTCATTATTGCCATTGTATAGTGGGCTGGCTGCAAATAGATACATTCTTGCTTTTAGTGCTTGGGCAACAACTTTAGTTGCGCGTCCAAGATCACTGTTTGGTACAGTTAAAGGCAAATCCGTAATTGCTTTATCAAACATTTCTCCAATCATTGTGACACATTCGTCATATGGTTTACGGGGACGGAAGAATGTTTCTCCTTCTCCGTCCAATGGAATATCTGAGTCGACAACCACTATAGGACCATAGTTTTGTAACAATACTGAATGGAAATAAGCTATTAAGAAGTTGGTTTCTGCAAGCCATACTTTCTTTTTGGCCTCGTATTCTGCTGCTGAAATTGTCATAGGTACTACTTTGTCAATATTACCTTGAAATATATAGCATTGCTTGATACCCTGATAGCATTGTTGCCAAATATCTAAAACCGGATTGCTAGAGCTATATTGTAATTGTTGCATCTGCAAAAAAGAGAACCATTGTAGCCCCCAATGTTTGGAACAAACGGTTTCGTTTGACATTAACCAACTGAAGTTAGTACGACAGTTGTTGTATTGAGGGATAAAAGAGTAACAGGAATAGATAAAGTTCTCAGCCGTTGTTTCATTTTTAAAAGCGTCTTCCAATGTGGCAGTATCGTCTGGCACTATATCCAAATAGTCACAGCTATGGAAGAGAACTGCAGAAAGGAGTGTAAGAATAAATATTAGCTTTTTCATATGAACTCATTTAAAATGTTAATTGTAAACCGATTGTTGCAACACGTAAGTTTGGATAAGTTAACCCTTTACCTCCACCAAGTTCCGGATCCCAATGTTTGAATGGAGAGAAGGTAAATAAGTTTTGTCCTGAAACAAAGAGGCGCGCCACTTTATAAGTATAACCTATTTCTACATTTTTGAGGCGTAGGAAAGCGGCGCTTCTCAACCAGTAAGTCGAATTCATAAAGTTATTATGTGAGTCGAGATTACTGATTAAACGGGGATATTCTGCGTTTGGATTAGGATTCTCCTCTGTCCAATAATCTTTTGCTATAAAATCGAGCAAAGTTGTTTGATCGGATGTAAACGGATGGATGTTTTGCATCATTAAACTTGTTTTAGCCACTCCTTGGAAAAAGACAGAGAAGTCAAAGTTTTTATATTGCATAGAACCTCCGAAACCGTATACAATTTGAGGGACAGTTGGGTCACCTATTTCAGTCATATCATTACTGTCGATTTTCCCGTCTCCATTTAAATCTTTGTATTTAATGTCTCCTGGTTTCAGATTAGGGGAGAAGGTTTGTTCCGGGCTATTCTCAACATCTGCTTCATCTTTAAATAATCCTAGTGCTATCAAACCTGTATAGCGGTTCAGTGGTTTTCCGATTTCTGATCGGTAGGATTCGTTTTCTGGATAACTAGGTTCGTCTGCTTCAAGAAGTTCATTTTTTGCATATGTGAAGCTACCTTTTAACGATACAATCAGATCTTTGGAGAAAGCTTTATTATACTCAATATTTAGATCAATACCTCCATTTTTAACTTTCCCTAAATTTGCATAGGGACGCAGGTCTCCTGTAATTCCTGATTCTGCCGGCACGATGTTTCTGCGCATAAAGATATCTTTACGTGTTTCTGTAAACCAGTCAAAAGTGATATTAAGTGAATTGAATAAGCTCAAATCAAATCCTATGTTGGCTTTTATACCGGTTTCCCAGCGTGCACCTGCTGCACCATATCTCGTAATTACGGCACCTGTTCCCGTGTTTTGCCAGTCGTTGCCGAATGTATAGGACGCTCCGGATAGATTTACGTAGGTTAGATAAGGGAAGCGTGAATCGGTTGACGAATTGCCTACTTTACCATAAGAACCTCTGATTTTTAGGTTGGAAACGACATTTCTTAGTGGAGTGAAAAAGTTTTCGTTGGAGATATTGTAACCAACAGCTACTGAAGGGAAGAAACCGAAACGTTTACCTTCTCCAAAGTTTTCGCTACCATTATATCCAAAATTGGCTTCAATCATGTATTTATTATCATAGGCATAAGTTATACGTCCTGCAATACCTTGATTACGTACAGGTAAAGTCGCATAAAAATCAGCTGGTGCATTTTCGTTGTAATCTCTTTGTAGATATACTAACATTGCTCCAACGTCGTGTTTATCTCCGAAAGTTTGTGCATAGTCCAGTGAAAGTTGATAGTTAAGTAAACGGTCACCTCCATTGGATGTAGTCGTAGTAAGTGCTTTACTACCTTTTGTGATGGCCTCATAGGTGTAATTGTATTCTCCGTTGGTTCCTAGTTCGTAGTCTTTGATTCCGTAAAAATAAGGGGTAAAAGAACGTACTACGTTGGTTGTAGCCCAGTTTTTGAAAGATACCAGACCCTTAGCTTTTAATCCTGGAACAATGAATTTGAGGTCTTGCTCAAGATCAAGACTCGCAATCATAGTAGATTCGTTCTTTTCGGAATATCCTCTGACCATTTCGGCATATGGGTTACGGTATCTGCCGGCTATTGGACCACCATTACGGTTACCAAAAAGGATATAGTCTTCGCCATTTTGTGCAGGAAGTACTGGAGCAAACATAACGGGTGGTGCTTCGAAAATGCCTTGATAGATCGCATCGGTTCCAGCGGCAGAACCTGAGTAATCCAGTACTTGAGCGTTTAGTCTCACGTTAGCCTTGGTGGTTGACGTTAAATTGACACCCACATTTGCTTGTAAGGATAAACGTAGTTGATTGATATTGTTATCAAAGTTGTTCTTGGAGTCTTTCTTTAGCATACCGTTATCATTGTTTAGTGTACCGCTAAGGAAATAAGTGACACGTTTACCACCACCGGTAACATTTACATTGGCAGATTGAGTAGTGGTGAAATCTTTAAATAGATAATTTTCCCAATCTACATTAGGGTAAATATATGGATTTAATTGATTACGTGTTCCATCAATAACCTCTTGAGAATAATAAGGTTGTGCATCTGGAGTGCGGTTTAGTACTGCATTGTTTCTCGCAATCATATAGTCTACGCCATCTGCTACTTTTACGGTTTTGGTAGGCTGTGTAAAAGAATTTTGAACACGAATGTTAATTCGTGCTTTTTCCATATCTTTACCGTTTCTGGTGGTAATCAACATGACACCATTGGCACCACGTGCCCCATATAGTGCTGTAGCTGTTGCATCTTTTAGAATAGAGAATCCTTCGATTACTTCTGGTGAAAGAGCATTTAAGTCGCTAATAGATACTTCTACATTATCAATAAAAACGAGCGGAGACGTGTTACTGGCAAAAGTCGAAATACCACGTATCCAGAAGTTTGCTCCATCAGCACCCGGTTCACCACCACGCTGTACTGCTACTACACCTGCGATGCGTCCGGCAAATGAATTGCTTAGTGTACTTGATGGTGAGCGGAGTTCACTAGCTTTTACCGTCTGTACAGCTCCTACTACACTAGCTTTTTTTTGAGCACCAAATCCGACGACGACAACTTCATCAAGTTGTTTGGTATCTGGAGTTATCTTTAAAATGACGTTTGTTTTACCATTTAAAGGAAATTCGGTAGGAATATAACCGATAAAAGTAGCTACCAGAACTGTATTTGCTGGGACTGTAAGGGTAAAGTTTCCCTCTATATCTGTCATTGTGCCTTGTGCCTTATTACCTTTTACCACAACATTAGCTCCTGGAACTCCTTCACCGTTTTCATCGAGAACTTTTCCGGTGACTTTTACTTCTTTTACTTGCTGTTGTGGGGCTTCTTCTTTTACTTTGCTAACTGTAATTTGCCGATTATTAATGTTATACTTTAATCCTGCCTCTTCTGACAGGATATTCAGAATGTCTTCTACATTTTGTTTATCTACTGATATTGACACTCTCTTTTGTAATACAGGTAAAAGATCCTTTGAATACAGTATAACAAACTCACTGTTTTTCTCGATATAGTCCAATATCTCTTTTACTGTTTTATTACTTGAATGGAGAGTGAAAACAGTTTGCTGGGCATAAGTCTTTGCTGCATAAACAGGAGTATTAACACTCGGTATAAGCAAAAAAATACTAATTAATAAAAAAAAGGACGTAATCCTCCCTGCCTTATGACAAGGAATTGCTTTCTTTTTCATACTTTTACATTGATTTTAGTTAATCATTAAAGTTTGTGATTTAATAAAAAGTCATTAGAGTCGGATAATATGGGCGTATTATCCGATTTTCTTTTTTATTCGCTTTCTTTCTACATAATGGTGTGTTTTTTAAGGTTAAACATTGGTTACTTAAAACTTGTGTTATTCTATATAGATTACATTGTTTTTTATTGTATATTCAGTAGGTAAAATAGATAGAATCGATTTTATTACCTGATTTAAATCATCATTTAAATAGAGTTTGCCAAACATTTGCTCGTTTTCTACTAAGGTGTCGCATCGGATATTCTGACCATAATAATCTTGTAACCGTTGCAAAACTTGCTTTAGGCTTTCTCCTTGCAGAGTCCATGTTCCGTCAATCCAGCTGATATAATCGCGTGCATCTACTTTCGCTTTTCCTGTTATGCCTGCCTGGTTGAGCTCAACCTTTTCATTAGGCACCATTTTGATATGGCGGTTCTGTTGGTCCTTCACATTTACCGAACCTTCTACCAATACAACAGTAGCTTTTTCTTGATTTTTATAGGCTGATATGTTGAAAGATGTCCCCAATACGCTTACCTCAAATCCGGAGGTGTTTACGATAAAGGGTTTCGAAGTATCATGTGCTACTTTCAAATACACTTCTCCTTCCACATAGATTTCTCTGTACTTTCCTTCAAATGTACGAGGGTAAATGACTTTACTCCCGGAGTTAATCCATATCTTGCTGTTATCGGCCAAAACAATTTGTGAACGTTTGCCCTTAGGGACGATAATCTGGTTGTATGCCTCTTTGCCGTCATCCTCTGTAAGTTTATTGGAGTTGACTTGTACTTGTCCGGTAGCAGAATAAGTGACTTGGGCATTATTATCCAATTCTATTTTCTTCTGGTCCGAAACAACCAGTGTAACCTCTTTTATATCTTGAGGTATTTCTGTTTGCAGGCTTTGCGCTATCTTATTTAAATCATGCCTTTCTTCATCATTCATCAAAAGAAAGCAAGTAATCCCTATTAACATAGCTACAGATGCAGCTACCAATGAATATCTCAGGATATTGAACCATTGTATGGATTTACCGTTTTTCTTGATGAGATCAACAGGTGTACTGTCGGCATTTATTTTATCTTGTACTTTTTCCCATATATCCGTAGCCTCTGTTTCTGGGGGAAAACATTGATTCCAGAGAAAGTCAAGTTTATCATATTCAGCTTGTTCCTCCGGAGATGCGAATAATTTCTTTTCCGAATGATCGCCATTCTTATTCAGGAAGGAAGCAAATAATTTAAACTTATTCTTTCTCATTACTTTAATAGGGTTATATAAATAAAGACGCAACTTCTTTAAGAATCTCCTATTTAAATTCTGCTTTTTTTTAATTATTTTCTGCTTTATTTTTTAAGAGCTTCTGAAATTATTTCTAATGCCTTGGCGATGTGTATATTAACAGTCTTTACAGAGATGTTCAGCATTTTAGCAATTTCTTTGTAAGGCAAACGTTCTATTTTTGCGAGGATAAAGACCATTTTACATTTGGGCGGGAGGGTTTGGATGAGGCGATTGATTTGAGCGATCTCTTCCCGACTGATAATCTCTTCGTCGGGTGTTTGCAGATTACCGGTTATTTGGAAATCGTCCATCTCCTCCCAAGACGAAATGTATGCTGAGTTTTCCACTTTTCGTAGATAGGAGACGGCTTTGTTATGAGTCAATGTAAGCAACCAAGCTTTTATATTTTTGATCCCATCTATTTCTTCCCAGTGTCTCCATACGTCTAGAAAGACGTCGCTGACTACTTCTTCAGCGGTTTCTTTGGTTCGTACGAAACACTGTGCATAGTAGAACAAGTCTTTCGAATAGCTATTAACAAAATGACGGAAAGAAGCCTCTTCTCCTTTCTTTATCTTGCTGATATATTCTATGTTGTTGTTCATATATAGAGTAATGGTTACTGTATGTACGCTGCAAAAATATAAAATATAAACTTCTTTTCTTAATATTTATTACATTGTTTCGTTCTTTAATATAATAATAAGTGATAATTAAGGTCTTAATGTTCTTTCTTTGCTTTTATATATCAGTTCTAAATCGAGCATAAATGAAAGGCGGAACACTGTCAGGTGTCCCGCCTTTGGTATCTGTTTGTAGGTTTATCGTAGTAAGATTACTCTGCTACCAACTCTATTACCCGGCTATTGGTTTGTGAAGTCGTAAATGCATTCAATCCTATTTTCATCAGATAGTCACCGGAGAAGATTTTTTCATTACCCGACAAATTGGATTTCCGACCCGGCATCAGATTAATTTCCTTCACCCGGTACATCTTTTGGGCATCAAGCCCCCGGAGCTTTACCGGTAGTAGTTTCTCGCCGAAACGCGGATGGATGTCGTAGGTAAAGAGGACGGCTTTCGAAGCATCGGGGGCAGTATACATCACTGCCATGTGGTTGCCATCATATGGAGATACGAGACGATATTGATCACCATCCAGAATGACAGGTTTCAAGCGTTTATAATTGGCTACTGCTTCCTGGCAATAAGTAAGTTCATCTGCTTTCATGTCTTTCAGTCCGATGTCGAAACCAAGTTTACACATACTGGCAACATCGGTGCGGAATTTCACACTTGTTCTGCTGTTCCAGCTTGTTACGTGTGCACACATCGCTTTGGCCGGGAAGAACTGTGAGAAGCCCCACTGAATGAATAAGCGTTCCACCGGATCGGTATTATCCGAACACCAAAATTCGGTGAAGTACTTCAGTGCTTCATAATCACAACGTGCACCTCCACCGGAGCAAAGCATCATGGGCACATTAGGATATTTCTCTTTTACCCGTTTCAATACATTATATATACCGCGCACGTGGTCGATGTAGAGCTGTCCTTGTTTATCTTTCAGGTAAGGCGAATAAATATTAGTAATCGGACTGTTGCAATCCCATTTAAAGAAGGCTACATCGGGATTCTCCGTCATAATCTTATCTACGACACCAAACACGAAGTCTTGTACTTTAGGATTGCTCAGGTCAAGTACCAACTGATTACGGAAATAATAAGTTTCCCGGTTCGGGTAATGGATAGCCCATTCCGGATGTGTTTCGAACAGGTCACTTTGGGGATTCACCATCTCCGGTTCAATCCAGATACCGAATTTGACACCGGCTTCTTTCGCTTTTTCTACTAATGCAGGGATTCCTCCGGGAAGCTTACTTTTCATCGCTTCCCAATCGCCCAGGCCGGCATGGTCATCGTTGCGCGGATGTTTGTTGCCAAACCATCCGTCGTCGAGCAGGAACATATCTACGCCTAGGTGTTTGGCCTCTTTCATCAGTTTGCCCAGTAATTCTTCATCGAAGGTGAAGTAAGTATTTTCCCAATTATTAAGCAGAGTCATTCGGTCTCCCTTGCCGTCTTTCAGTTGGTAGTTGCGTGCCCAATTGTGCAGGTTACGGCTGGCTTCACCCGTACCGTTGTTACTCAACGTAAAGATAAACTCCGGGGTGGTAAATGTTTCGTTTGCTTTCAATTGATAGTCCGAGGCGTATGGATTGATAGCAGGGATGATTCGTAAGTCGCCTTCATTGTCCACTTCGAAAGTAAACTGGTAGTTGCCTGTCCATCCGATGGTGCCCAATACTACTTGTCCCTGATGCTCCTGAACGGGCTGTTCCAGTCCGAGTTCAAAAAAAGGTTGCATGTGCATGGCAGCACGGCTACCTAACTTCGTATCGAGAATCTTTTTGCCGGGTTGCAATTGCTGTGTACTCATTTGCACCTCTTTAGCCCAGTCACTGCTGAATTCGGTGAGATAATATTTTGGGTTTGAGAAGTAAAGCATTGTCGAAGCATAACGCCATAACACGACCGGCTTCTTTTGTTGATGCTTGATCTCGCTCCATGTTTTGATGACATTTTGTTTAGGATAGGCTACATAGTGCAGTGTGACGTCCACCGGATATTGGTCATCTTTCATCCGGATGATGGTTTCTGTTCCACCTTTCACTGCTTTCTGTTCCGAAGATACATAACGCAGGATCGTGCTGAGATTGCCATCGTTGTTCGTAATGGCTACGGCCGGTTCGAAATAATCTTCTCCACCCGAACCCGGATAGACTTCCCATCCTCGTGAGGAGCCGGAAAGGTTTTTCAGGTCTTGTTCGTTCAGTAGTCTGTCACCCAGATAAGATTGATACAGACGTCCGTCCGGAGCAACTTCCAGGATAAGGTCCGTCCGATCTGTCGAGATGCGAATCTGTCTGGACTCTTGTGCATTGACATGAATACAAGCTACAAGAATCAGTAATGTTGCAAGTAATTTTTTCATGGTATTGTTGTTGATGTTATGAAATATGCATTGTGTGTGCAAAGTAAGATAAACTTCATTATATTCACAAATGAAACGGGAAGAAACAAATGGATGTTTGTGGTTCAGAGCTCTGTTTCTTAAGCGTTCTCCGGCAGATAGTGGCTTTTAAAAGAGCTTCCGGGGTAGTGGAAATATCATTCCGGTACTTTGTTGTTACATAAATAAAAATATGTAATTTTGAGGATCTTAAAATAAAACAGGATGAAAACAGGTATGAAGCTAATTCAGGGAGCTTTGTTTGTGCTTCTTTTTTTGTTTGCCGCCTGCACACCCCACAGGCGCCCGATTCCCGACGAAATGATAGGAGAACACAGAATTCACCGGGCGGACGGACTCATGACACAGGATTATCGTTTGTCAATTAGTCCGGTCAACGATTCGGTGTATGATATAAAGTTGTGGGAGAGGAAGAGTTCTTCAGAATCTCCGGAAAAGGTATATTACGATGGATTGCGTTTCCATTATCGGGATACGGTGCATGTTTTCACAAAGCGCGTTACGAGTGGTACCGAAACTTATCGGGTGAATAGACGTCGGGTGACCCGTGATAAGAATCCTCGTATCTGGTATACCCTAAAATTAAGTAGTACCGGGTTTGTGATGTCCGACTCATTGGTGGAGCGAAAAGGGGCTTCCGATGAACAACACCGAAAATTACTTTATAAACGTTATGGCAGACTGACTTTCCGCGAAGGTAAAATCATTTTCCTGAATAGCCGTTGTCCGGCATTCTATGTGAAGAAGGAAGAGAAATAAAGTGCATAGTGCCTGTATTCGTTTTTTAGAGGCGGGAGATCAGCAAAAGTCGAAAATATTTGGTTATCTCGTTTAGATTCAATACTTTTAGACTTTCGTTAAACCTCTAAATATTGTACGTCTATGGATAGCATTCTTTTTTGGCTTGTTCCGTTTGCCTCTGTTCTGGCTCTCTGTTTTGCGCTCTATTTTCATAAACAAATGATGAAGGAGAGCGAAGGTACTCCACAAATGATTAAGATTGCCGCTGCCGTGCGTCGGGGCGCTATGTCTTATCTGAAACAGCAGTATAAAATCGTTGGCTGGGTATTTCTCGGACTGGTGATTCTGTTCTCTGTAATGGCTTATGGTTTTCAGGTGCAGAATGCCTGGGTACCGATAGCTTTCCTGACCGGAGGTTTCTTTTCCGGTCTTTCCGGCTTTTTGGGAATGAAAACAGCTACTTACGCATCGGCGCGTACGGCTAATGCTGCCCGTACGTCATTGAATGCCGGATTGCGAATAGCCTTCCGAAGCGGAGCTGTGATGGGACTGGTAGTAGTCGGCCTGGGACTGCTCGACATCTCTTTTTGGTATCTGTTGCTCAATTGGGCGATACCTGCCGATGTGCTGACACCCACTCATAAACTCTGTATCATCACTACTACGATGCTGACTTTTGGTATGGGTGCCAGCACGCAGGCGCTTTTTGCCCGTGTGGGAGGTGGCATTTATACAAAGGCTGCCGATGTGGGAGCCGATCTTGTGGGAAAAGTTGAGGCCGGTATTCCCGAGGACGATCCGCGTAACCCTGCCACCATTGCTGATAATGTAGGTGATAATGTGGGTGACGTGGCAGGAATGGGTGCCGATTTATACGAGTCATATTGCGGTTCCATTTTGGCAACGGCTGCTTTGGGTGCGGCCGCCTTTATTCATACGGGCGATACGGTTATGCAGTTTAAAGCTGTAATTGCTCCGATGTTGATTGCCGCTATCGGCATCATTCTTTCTATAATCGGTATTTTTTCAGTACGTACCAAAGAGAATGCTACCATGAAAGATCTGCTTGGTTCGCTGGCTTGGGGGACAAACCTGAGTTCGGCTTTGATTGTAGCAGCCACTTTTTTTATCTTGTGGTTATTACAATTGGACAATTGGATGTGGATTTCTTGTGCGGTAGTTGTAGGATTGGTTGTGGGTATTGTTATCGGCCGTTCGACGGAATATTATACTTCCCAATCTTACCGGCCTACTCAGAAATTGAGTGAAAGTGGCAAAACGGGTCCTGCCACAGTCATCATTTCGGGTATAGGACTCGGCATGTTGTCCACAGCTATTCCTGTGGTGGCAGTGGTAATCGGTATTATTGCTTCCTATCTGTTGGCTTCCGGTTTTGATTTCAATAATGTGGGAATGGGACTTTACGGCATCGGTATTGCTGCTGTCGGTATGCTTTCTACATTGGGCATTACGCTTGCTACGGATGCTTACGGCCCGATAGCCGACAATGCCGGTGGCAATGCGGAGATGTCCTCTTTGGGTAAGGAGGTGCGTAAACGCACCGATGCGCTCGATTCGTTGGGAAATACAACGGCAGCTACCGGAAAAGGTTTTGCCATTGGCTCGGCTGCTCTTACGGGGTTGGCATTGCTAGCTTCTTATATTGAGGAGATCCGCATTGGGTTGACTCGTCTTGGTAATTTGGAACTTACTTTTCCAAATGGAGACACGATCAGTACGGCCAATGCTACCTTTGTAGATTTTATGAATTATTATGAGGTAAATTTGATGAATCCGAAGGTACTTTCCGGTATGTTTCTCGGTTCGATGATGGCATTCCTGTTCTGTGGTCTGACTATGAATGCAGTCGGACGTGCTGCCGGACATATGGTAGATGAAGTACGCCGCCAGTTCCGTGAAATGAAAGGTATCCTGACCGGGGAAACCGAACCGGACTACGAACGTTGCGTTGCTATTTCTACAAAAGGAGCACAGCGGGAAATGGTAGTGCCTTCTCTGATTGCCATCATTGCTCCAATCCTTACCGGACTAATATTTGGTGTTCCCGGTGTATTGGGACTGTTGATTGGCGGACTGAGTAGTGGTTTTGTACTTGCTATCTTCATGGCCAATGCCGGTGGAGCATGGGACAATGCGAAGAAGTATGTGGAAGAAGGCAATTTTGGAGGTAAAGGTAACGAGGTGCACAAGGCTACTGTGGTAGGTGATACGGTAGGGGATCCATTTAAAGATACGTCCGGCCCGAGTCTGAATATCCTGATTAAACTGATGAGCATGGTTGCTATTGTTATGGCAGGATTAACTGTTGCCTGGAGCCTGTTCTGAGAAGGGACATCATTCACCACAGAGTAACACGGAGTTTCATCGAACGAGCTTAATCTATTGATAGCTGGCGATATTCATCCGTGGTAAATACGAGTTTTGAAGTGAATCCCGAGAGTTTTGAAATAGACCGGAAAGTCGTTCAAAACATAGATGATACATTCAAAACAGTTTCTTAGTAGAGTATTGAGTTGAAGAAGGTATGGAAGAAAAGGAAACTTTTGGAATACCTTCTTCAAAAATTTATAGAAATGAGGAAGTACTTGACCTTGGTTATATTCCTTACTTTTTTTGACAGTTCCAGCTTATTCTCTCAAGTTGGAGGTAGAATTGTCGATGCAAAAACGAAGCAGCCTTTAGTTGGAGCAAATATTTATACTGATTTGGGGGTAGGAGTATCTGTTGCGGATAAAAAGGGTGAGTTTATGATAAATAATGGAGAGTTACTACGAGATGCAGATACTCTTTGTTTTTCTTTTGTCGGATATTGTACAAAACGTTTTTCCGTAACCTCTTTGTTGCAAAAGAAAAATGTGATTCTATTGCAAGAAGAACCTTTTGCTTTGGGAGAAGTGACGGTTTATGGCATAAAGAAATCTTATTTACGTTTACCATATACACAAATATCATCGATGCCTGTACCGCTATATTCGTTTGCAATGATTTCATTGGAGAAGAAGCTTTATCTTACAGGTGGAGATAGATCTCAGATAAAACCTCCAATGGGTTTTAGTTTAACAGGATCCGGAGGATTGCCATCAGGGTTTGTTTATGAAAAGTATAGTAATAAAATATATGTCTATGATATTATATCAAATACTTGGACTATCATAAATAAAAAGTTAAGAGAACGTGCTTACCATTCGGCTCTTTACAATGATGGTAAAATCTATGTTATGGGTGGAAAACGTTTTTCAACGAATCGGAAGATTGAGTATCTTGATGAAACAGTGGAGATATATGATATCCATCGGGATACATTATTGACAGATCCGGTAAATCCACATCAAGCTGCTTCGGCAGCTGCATTTGTTTACGATGATAAGTTGATTGTTATGGGAGGATCTACTTATCGGATTGAGAACGGATGGCAAAAATATTCAGATAAGATACACATGCTTGATTTGAAGGAGGGTGTTTGGTATGAGGCAGGAAAAATGCCTTTGGGGATGGAAACAAACGGGATTCTTGTGGGACATACTGTTTTTTTATTCGGAGGATATAGACAAAGGACTCTATCAGATATACTTACTTATGATTTGATTACCGGTTTGTGGAGGAAAAGAGGAAAATTATGGTTCTCGGTCGGTAAGGCAGCTCTGGCTCGTGGTGGAGATAAGGTTTATATTTTAGAAAATGGGGTGATACAAGTGTATAACTTATATACCAACGAGATAAAAGCATATCAAATTGATCTGAAGTTACGGGAGGGGGGACTGTATTGCACTGATGATAAATTGATTATAGTGGGTGGATATAGTGAAGGGATCGATGGCAAGTTAGGAGATGCCGGAGTTTATGAGGTGCGATTGTCCGACTTTAGTCGTACCGAACTGCATCTGATTAATCGGGAATGAAGTATCTTATTCCTTTCCTACAGAAAATATACTTTGATCTTCCATCTTCCACCCTCTGTTTTTAAGGCGGATTCAATGTTAAACGGTTGATGGTGAGATGGATGTTGTTCCTTCTTTCAGGATAAATGTGGTTAATAGCATTTTGTTTTCCTTTATATCTTTAGCGATTATGGCTTGACTCCTGCTCCGTCCCGCATGCCTGTGCCCATGAGGCCGCGTACGCGGGCTTATGAGCACAGGCATGCGGGCTGAGATAAAGTTATTATGACGGACGTTTATTCTCTTATTCTTCATGTGTTATAGATGGGATGACGGATGCTTGCCTTCTTCATCTTTTGGCTGAAAAGGGAGATCTGCTTATTCTGGATAGTAAGATGAGATTCGGTTCACTCTTTTGTTCATTTCCGTTTAATTGATTACATTTGCCGTGTTAAATAAAAGAAACGATGCTCTTACCCTGGTTAAACGAAGAACTGATAGAAGCCGGTTGTGATGAAGCCGGACGCGGTTGTCTGGCAGGTGCGGTTTATGCTGCTGCCGTTATCTTACCGAAAGATTTTGAGAATGAATTGTTGAATGACTCCAAGCAGTTGTCGGAGAAGCAGCGATATGCTTTGCGCGAAGTGATTGAGCGGGATGCGGTTGCCTGGGCCGTCGGCATTGTTTCGCCCGAAGAGATTGATAAGATAAACATCCTGAATGCATCGTTTCTCGCCATGCACCGGGCGGTAGACCGGCTGAAAACCCGTCCTCAGCATCTGCTGATCGATGGAAACCGTTTCAAGAAATACCCCGACATACCTCATACTACTGTTATAAAGGGAGATGGCAAGTATCTTTCGATAGCTGCTGCTTCTATCCTTGCCAAAACTTATCGTGATGACTACATGAACAGGCTGCATCAGGAATTCCCATGTTATGACTGGGAACATAACAAAGGTTATCCTACGAAAAAGCACCGTGCGGCTATTGCCGGGCACGGTACTACTCCGTATCATCGCATGACTTTCAATCTGTTGGGCGACGGACAGTTGGAATTGTTCTCAAAATAGACTTTCCTTAAAACCACTTTATCTTCCTGAAGATCACAAAGGAGAGGGCAGACAGGAATACGGATACCAGGATGATCAGCAGGAAGGCATGAGGCATCTCCTCAAGATGTATGTCTACGTTCATGCCATAGAAACTGGCTATTAACGTGGGGATCATCAATGTAATGGAAAGACTTGTCATACGTTTCATGATCGCATTCACATTATTGGAGATGATGGATGCAAAGGCGTCCATGGTTCCGGTGAGAATGTCACTGTAGATGTTGACCGTATTGAATGCCTGCTTCAGTTCAATGATCACGTCCTCCACTAACTCTTCATCCAGATAATCGGTATCCTGGAAGATGGTTTTCAACTTGCCGATCATCACTTCATTGCCACGAATGGAAGTATTAAAATAGACCAGTGTCTTCTGTAACTTCATCAATCGCAGTAGGTCCTCGTTTCGGATGCTTCGCTCCAGTTCCTTCTCGGCAGCGGTGATGTCTATATTTATCTGTTTCAGATACTTCAGGAACCAGACAGCCGAAGAGTAGATCAGTCGGAAAATCAAGTCGAGCTTATTGCGTACTTCGATGCCTTTCCGGCGGGTATGTTCGATGAAATCGGGAATCATATCCGTCTGATGGTAGCACACAGAAACAATGATTTCATTGTTGGTGATGATGCCGATGGGTACGGTGGTATAAGGGATACTGCTTTGAGCGTTCTGGACCGGTATACGCAGTATGGTCAGCAACCAGTTGCCTTCCGTTTCCGTACGCGGACGTTCGTCGGTATCGGCAATGTCATTTAAAAAAGATTCAGGAACTTTCAGGGTTTCGGTCAGGAATTTGAAATCACTGCTGTCCGGGCATACTACATTGACCCAGCTGTTAGGAAGCCATTGTGCTTTTTCCACAAAGCCGGCCTCACAATAAAGATATGTTCTCATCTTATTGCCTCCTTTCGTTTGTTAATGTCCGAGCAGAGGCATTACCGCAGAATGACTCTGTTCGTGTTAGTTAATACTGTTGTACGTTCGCGGGTTTGAATCGTCCATATTCTGTTTTATTTTTAAAGCAGCGCAAAAATAAGGAAATCATTTCAAATCTGCGGCATTTTTTCTTCCTTTTTGTCCGGCGGGGAGATTGCTTAACATAGATTAAACGTGTTCGTAATTAACTTTTTTGTACCTTTGCACCCGAAAAATAGAACGACAATTTAATTTTAGAATATTATGAGTAAGAAAGCCCTTTTAATGATTCTTGATGGTTGGGGATTAGGCGACCACGGGAAAGATGACGTAATCTTCAACACTGCTACTCCTTACTGGGATTATCTGATGGAGACCTATCCTCACTCTCAGTTACAGGCCAGCGGTGAAAACGTAGGTTTGCCCGACGGACAGATGGGTAACTCGGAAGTGGGTCACCTCAATATCGGCGCAGGACGCGTAGTTTATCAGGATTTGGTGAAAATCAACCTCTCTTGTCGTGACAACAGCATCCTGAAGAACCCGGAGATCGTTTCAGCTTTCTCTTACGCAAAAGAAAACGGAAAGAATGTTCATTTTATGGGACTGACTTCGGATGGTGGCGTACATAGCTCTCTGGACCATCTGTTCAAACTTTGCGATATTGCTAAAGAATATAATATTGAGAACACTTTCGTTCATTGCTTTATGGATGGACGTGACACAGACCCGAAGAGCGGTAAAGGCTTTATCGAACAACTGGAAGCGCATTGCGCCAAGTCTGCCGGTAAAGTGGCTTCCATCATTGGCCGTTATTATGCTATGGACCGTGACAAACGCTGGGAACGTGTGAAAGAAGCGTATGACCTGCTGGTAAACGGCATTGGTAAGAAAGCTACCGACATGGTGCAGGCTATGCAGGAATCTTATGATGAAGGGGTAACGGACGAGTTTATCAAACCGATTGTGAATGCCGGTGTAGACGGTACTATCAAAGAAGGTGACGTGGTGATCTTCTTCAACTATCGTAACGATCGTGCCAAAGAGCTGACTGTAGTTTTGACCCAACAGGATATGCCGGAAGCAGGCATGCACACAATACCGGGATTGCAGTACTACTGTATGACTCCGTACGATGCTTCGTTCAAGGGTGTGCATATCTTGTTCGATAAGGAAAACGTGGCTAATACGTTGGGCGAGTATCTGGCTGCTAACGGAAAGAAACAGCTTCATATTGCCGAAACAGAGAAATATGCTCACGTAACATTCTTCTTTAACGGTGGTCGTGAAACGCCGTATGATAACGAAGACCGCATCCTGGTTCCGTCTCCGAAAGTTGCAACTTACGACTTGAAACCGGAGATGAGTGCCTATGAAGTGAAAGATAAACTGGTGGCTGCCATCAACGAGAATAAATATGACTTTATCGTGGTGAACTATGCCAATGGTGATATGGTAGGTCATACCGGTATTTACGAAGCTATCGAGAAAGCGGTAGTTGCCGTAGACGCGTGTGTGAAAGATACCATTGAAGCAGCCAAAGCTCAAGGTTACGAAGCTATCATCATTGCCGATCATGGTAACGCTGACCATGCTTTGAATGAAGACGGTACCCCGAATACGGCTCACTCTTTGAATCCTGTACCTTGTGTATATGTGACAGAGAATAAAGAAGCGAAAGTGGCAGACGGACGTTTGGCAGATGTGGCGCCTACCATCCTGCATATTTTGGATATGGTTCAACCGGCTGAGATGACAGGTTGCAATTTGATTAAATAATTAATAGCTTTTTACTACAATAGCTATCAGCATAAAATGAAGTGTTTTCGGGAGGCTTATACCTCTTGAAGACACTTCTTTTTTATCTAAATGCTTGTTGCTTCATATTTAATGAGTTATCTTTGCTAACCTTACACAAAATATAAAGATGAAACAGCTTATATTGTCAGGGATGTTCGTTGTATGTGGATTGTCCGTATCCCTTGCTTCTGAAAAGTGGGCTGTGGATAGCATAAACTGGCATCGTGCAGAGCAGAAAATGCAAGAGAAGGATTTTCAGGATGCAGCACTGACATATAAGGAATTGATTACGAAAGGAGATTCTTTGTTTGTGGATTATGCTGGCCGGCATGTTGAGGATATGCGTGAACAATATTCCATCGACGAGTTGGATTTACAAAACGGAATGCAGCAAAAGAAAATATGGAAATTGGTGTTTATCACCATTCTATGTCTGGTCGTTTTGTTATTCGTAGGACTTCTCTATTTGAGGAGAGCGGAGAGAAAACTTCTATTTTCCAGAGAAGAGTTGCAAAAGGCAAAAAGGCTGGCCGAAGAGTCTGTCCGTAATAAGAGCGTATTTCTTTCCAATATGAGCCATGAGATAAAAACTCCCTTAAATGCGTTGGCAGGTTTCTCTGAAATTTTGATTACTCCAGGAATTGACGATGAAGTTCGTGCGCAGTGTAATGACGTGATCAGGTTAAACTCCGATTTATTGTTGCATTTGGTAAATGACGTAGTCGATGTTTCGTGTCTGGATGTGGCAAATATGAGATTCTCCGTGGTTCCGCATGAGGTGGTGGCTTTATGCCGGAATGTGGTGGAGATGCTGAGAAATATCAAACAGACTTCTGCGGAGATGATTTTTGAGACAGAATTGTCTGCTTTGGAAATGGAAACTGATCCGTGCAGGCTCCAGCAAGTATTGATCAACCTACTGGTCAATGCCACAAAATTTACGAAGGAGGGATATATCACATTGACACTGCGGATAAATGAAGTCGGGGTACCTGAGTTTATGGTAACGGATACCGGGTGTGGAATTCCCCTTGAAAATCAAGAGGCTGTATTCGGTCGGTTCGAAAAACTCAATGAAGGCATCCAGGGTACAGGGCTGGGGCTGTCTATCTGTAAGCTGATCATTAATCGTATGGGAGGAGACATCCGGGTTGACTCCACTTATAGCAAAGGGGCCCGTTTTATTTTTACTCACCCTTTGAAACAGGAGGAAAACCGATGAAGAGACTGGTTGTTCTATTGTTTGGTTTGGTCGGTGCCGCCTTGTTTATGTCGGCTGCCAATTCGGGTGATCGTGTACTGCGTGACAGTATCTTTCATGTCTATCGGTCGATGCCTGCCGACACCACTCGGACCGTTTTTGCGAAAGAGGCTGCAATGGGACACGTTAAAGAAAGCTGGGCGTTGGAGTTACTGGATTCGGCATTGGTGTTTGCCCGGGAGATAAAAGATGTGGAGGGTGAGTTGGAACTCCAATACGGGATTTTTCGTTACTATACGTTCAGGATGGACGGTGAGAATATGGAAAAGACGTGTGCCACCCTGAGGGAAGCGTGTTATCGTTATAAGAAATATGACAACTATTTTCTGGCTTTGCATTATGTGCTCCAGTTGAAGGGATCGGAGGGGGACACGGAGTATGCCATTCTTGAATCGAGAAAGATGCGTGAAGAAGCTGTGCGTTTGCATGTCGACCGTGGAGTGTTTTTGTCATATATCACGGAGGGAAAGTCGTATGTTTTCGCGCGAAATACGGAAAAAGCAATCGAACAGTATCTGAAGGCACTTGAGATTGAAGGAACGACTTTCGGGGACAAACTCATGGTACATGGATATCTGGCGAGTTCCTATTACCTGAAAGATAAATATAAGGAGGCTCTTGGAGAATTGAAAGCACAACGGCAATTGATTGACGGAGTAATTAAGAAAAAGCCGTCTATGCTTGGAGTGTACAGATCTACTCTGTTGACCATCGAGTTGATGTATTGCAAGATTTATCTGGGCATGGTCGACGCAGATCCTTTGTGGATACATCTCAATGAAGCTGCCAAATTTTATGATGATGACTGTTTTTCGGCTACAGCAGTCAATTATCACTTTTCTTGGGCGGGATATTATTATTTAAGACAGGACTGGGAACGATGTTTCCCTGAATTTGAACGTACATTGGCTGCTTTTAAGGGTACTCAGCCTATGTATGAGATCGAGATTCGGAGAATAATGGGAGATGCCTATGTGGATGCCGGCCGATATGAAGAGGCTGCCCGGACTTATAAAACAGCGGCTGTGATGTGCGATTCTGTAAATAAAGCTACTTTGCGGATGAATGAAGAGACGGTGGAGGCCAACTATCGTATCCGGAAAGCTTTGCTTGACAAAGAATTGGGAGAGAAGCGCTTTTTGCAAGTGGCGGTAGTAGGATTGTCTCTGTTTGTTGTTTTGTTGGTGTGGGGAGTGATACGCTTGATCCGGATTCGGGGAGAGTTGGTGAAATCTCAGAAGGAAATGGCGGAATCGTATGCCGTGGTCGTAGCAACCGATAAGATGAAAGAGGTTTTTTTGCGGAACATTACAGATGAAATACGGGTTCCTCTGGATACTGTGGTGGAATTGTCTGACCGCTTGTGCCGGGAGACGAATTTGAAACAGGAAAAACAGCAGGAGTATTCTGCAACAATCAAGAAGTGTGCTTCAAAACTGATTGGCCTGATATTCAATGTGCTGGACCTTGCCCGATTAGAATCGGGAATGATGAAGTTTGTGGTAGAGGAGTATGATGTTGTTCAGTTATGTACCGATGCCAGGCTGATGGTGGAGATGCAAACTGAAAATAGAACGAAAGTTGATTTCCACACGGAACCGGATATGCTGCTGATCGATGTGGATACTAACCGGTTTATGAAAATGCTTGCTTCTGTGCTAAAATATCCCGAAGAAAGTGAGGGGCTTTTCAGGGTGAAGTTCATCTTGTCCCGCCCAAGCGAGGATTATTTGCAAATTAAAGTTGTAAACAGCCCCATTTTTATGACTGCCGAAAGTGAAAAGGAGTTTGATGTTTTGCATACTATCAATCGGCTGTACTTAGAAACTTTCCAAGGTAGCTATCAGTTACTCGAAGAGAGTGGTGAGCGGATGATTATCATTACATATCCTGTGTCATGATTGCAGATGATTCGTATCCGGCATGAGAAAGCGTAATTGTTTTTGTCTTTTAGGATACGTTTTATCTTCTTGTTATGCAAATTCCCGGCGAAAACGATCTGTCGAACCATATATTTCTGTAACTTTGTCTTTAATAAACGTAGTGATAATAGATGATCTGTTATGCAATTAGCCACTATAAGATTATAAATTTTATCGCTAATTATTTGTTTGTCAATATTCTAATTTACATGATAATCTATCAAACTCAGGTGGCTTTACTATCAGATCTGAATATCTCTTTAAGAGTATGAAAAACTTGAGAGATTCCTTCTATTTACACTTAGGTAACTTGTATAATATAAACCGATAATTATGATTCAAATAGACAACGTTGTTGTGAGCCTGGATGTGCTTCGCGAGAAGTTTGTGTGCAACTTGGATGCCTGTAAAGGTGAGTGTTGCATTGAAGGTGATGCCGGGGCTCCGGTAGAACTGGAAGAGGTGGAGAAATTGGAAGAGGTGCTTCCGGTTGTTTGGGATGAACTGTCGCCCGAAGCTCGTGCGGTAATAGATAAGCAAGGCGTGGTATATACCGATCGGGACGGTGATCTGGTGACCTCCATTGTGAATGGCAAAGACTGTGTATTTACTTGTTACGATGAAAAGGGGTATTGTTATTGCGCCATCGAGAAAGCATATCGGGGAGGAAAAACAGACTTTTATAAACCGGTGTCTTGCCATCTGTATCCTATACGGGTAGGCAATTACGGACCTTATCAGGCAGTGAATTACCATCGTTGGGATGTATGTAAGGCTGCTGTATTGTTGGGTAAAAAGGAGAATGTCCCGGTCTATCGCTTCCTGAAGGAGCCGTTGATTCGTAAATTCGGTAAGGAGTGGTATGATGAACTGGAGATTGCGGTAAAAGAATTGCAGGATAGAGGGATGATATGAACAGACAGGTAAAGAAAACACTTAAGATCAGCGGCATCACGTTGGGAACAGTTCTTTTGGTGCTGCTTGTTGCCATTGCTTTTGTGATTAATTTCATCGTAACTCCGAAGAAGCTGACTCCGGTGGTGCTGGATGCTGCCAATCAGACTCTGAATGCACACCTGGATATGGAGAGCGTAGAGTTGACTTTCTTTTCAACTTTCCCACAGTTCGGATTGAAGGTGAAGAACGGTAGTTTGGTGTCTAAAGCCTTGAATGATAGTAGCTGGTGCAAAACCGATTCGTTACTGTCTTTCAAGGAATGTGTGCTGACCGTCAACCCGATAGCATATTTGACGGAAAATCGCATTGTTGTTCACAATCTTTCGTTGGAAGAGGTAGCTGTATATGCCTACCGGAATAAAACCGGGAAAGCCAATTGGGAGGTAACCCGTGCGTCGGTCGATACGATACCGGCCGATACTGCATCGACCGATTTTAATAGTGAGATTGATATCCGGAATATAGAACTCAAACATGCCAATCTTGTTTTCGATGATCGGAATACGGATATTTACTCACGCATCGATGATGCCAATCTGAAGTTGAGGCTTTCGCTGACAAAGGGTGTTTCTACTTTAGGGTTGAAATTTGACAACAAGAATATTCTTTTCTGGCAGCAGGGAGAACTGTTGGTCAATAAGATAGCTACTTCTTTACGGACAGATATTATGGTGGACAGGCAGACCGCCGTCTGGAAACTGAAGGATACGGAACTCGATGTGAATGGTATCCGGCTGGATGTAAACGGAGCTTTCCGGCGGGATACCGTGGCGAAGACAATCGGTATGGATCTGGAATATGGTTTGCATGCCCCTTCGATGGAGACGGTGTTGCGGATGATTCCGAAATCGTATGTGAAGGACAGTAAAGTCTCGGCTAAAGGTGAAGTTACCGTTAGCGGTAGGGTGAGGGGTGTGTATGGTGACAAAAAGTTGCCTGCCGTTTCACTCAAGATCGGTATCAAAGAGGCTTCGGCACAATATAAGGGTTTACCATACGGTATTGATGAGGTAACGGCAGATTTTGATGCGTATGTCGACTTGATGCGTCATCAGCCTTCGTATCTAAACCTGAAAATATTCCATTTTAAAGGGGCACATACTGAAGTTTTGGCCGATGCAAAGGTAGACGATTTGCTGGATGATCCGTTGATTACTTTCCATACCAAGTCGACTGTCGACCTGGATGCACTGGCTAAAACCTTTCCATTGCAGGAAAGCGTGACAATCACGGGAAAACTGGATGCGGATATGGGGATGAAGTGCCGCCTTTCTGCTTTGAAGAAGCAGGATATCGGGCGCATGAAGTTGGGAGGCAAACTTGAATTGAAAGATTTTGAATTGAAGGATACTGCCAAGGATTTCGATTTTCTAGGTAATGCTACTTTCCGTTTCCGTGATAACGAAACCTTGCAGGCGCAGATGGATGTCCGTAAACTGGTGTTGAGAAGCCGTTTTCTCTCTTCTGACATCGAACGGTTGGTTGCCAATGTTTCTTCGACTAATCCGCAGGATACCAACCGCATTGTCTCTTTGCAGTGCGATATGGAGGTCAGTAAGCTCCGTGCTTCGATGGGCGATTCTATAAAGTTATACAGTGCCCGTGCAAAAGCACAAGCTGCACTGGGGCCTCAGGAGGTGGATGTAACGAAGCCGGCGATTGATTTTTCACTTCGTGCCGATTCGCTTTTCTTCAGTGCGGCAGGAACTCGCATGGCTATGAATGTGGCGGGCATCAAGATGAAGGCTGATAAGCTGAATGACTCCCTGTGGATGCCTAAAGGGATTGTTGGGTTCAATCGCTTACGCTTCCGTACGCCGGAATTCGGCTTGCCTATTCGCATGTCAAAAACAGCGGTGACGGTGGATGGCCCGAAGATTACTTTAAAGAATGCTTCTGTCCGTATCGGACGCTCCAATATGACGGCTACAGGCGATATGATGGGTGTTTACAGAGCAATGACGAAAGGAGAGAAGTTGACGGCACATTTGTCTCTTACGTCTGATCTGATCGATTGTAATCAGTTGATTAATTCTCTTTCTTTCCCCGAGGATACTACGGAAGTGCTTACCGACAGCGTACCTTCGGAGATGAAATTGTTTGTGATTCCCCGAAATATAGATTTTGAATTGCAAACAGATCTGAAGAAGGTCATTTTTGAGAAAATGCTGTTTGAGAATGTACATGGAGCGGTAGATATTAAGAATCAGGCCATACATCTGGAAGATCTTTCAATGCGTGCTCTCGATGCCGATATGAAGGCTGTGATGGTCTATAAGGCCGGTAGTCCCCGCGGCGGATATGCCGGTTTTGATTTTAAGATCCGAAACATCAATATTGCGAAGCTGGTCGACTTTGTTCCTGCACTCGATACGATAGTGCCTATGCTTCGTTCTTTCAAGGGACGGGTTATGTTTGATGTTGCTGCCGATGCCCGTTTGGATTCGGCAATGAATATCCGTATCCCCACTTTGCGTTCGGCCATTCACATCAAAGGAGACAGTCTGGTTCTGATGGATGGTGAAACCTTTGCTGAGATCTCAAAGATGTTGATGTTTAAGAATAAAAAAGAGAATGTATTCGATAGTATCTCTGTCAATGTGACGGTACACGACGGTAATGTGACCGTCTATCCTTTCCTGGTAGAGATAGACCGTTATAAAGCTGCTGTTGGAGGTGAGCAAGGATTAGATATGAACTTTAACTATCACATCTCCATCTTGAAGTCTCCGTTGCCGTTTAAAGCGGGAGTGAATATTTCGGGCAATCTGGACAAAATGAAGTTCCGTATAGGTAAGGCCAAATATAAGGATGCGGTTACCCCTGCTGCGGTACATCGGGTGGATAGTACCCGCATGAATATGGGCAATGAGATTGTTAATCGTTTCCGACGAGTAGTATTGGGACGACAACCTCGATAAGCCTGGGAGGAATTCAAAGAAAAGCGCCGGTCCGAAGGATTTTCCTTCAGCGCCGGCGCTTCTTCGTTGTAAGATGTGAGGTTGGTGTTTATATTACGAATTATGCATCGATATTTGCATACGTTGCATTCTCTTCAATGAACTCGCGGCGTGGACCTACGTCTTCACCCATCAACATGGAGAAGATATAGTCGGCTTCTGCTGCGTTGTCGATATTAACCTGTTTCAGCATACGGTTTTCCGGATCCATAGTCGTTTCCCACAACTGCTGGGCATTCATCTCACCCAAACCTTTGTAGCGCTGTGTATGGATTGCATTTTCCGAACCGCCACCATAAGTGTCGATAAACTTCTGGCGTTGCGCATCTGTCCAGCAATACTCTTCTATTTTTCCTTTTTTGCAAAGGTAGAGCGGGGGAGTGGCAATGTACAGATAGCCATTCTGGATGATCTGTGGCATATAGCGGAAGAAGAAAGTCATGATCAGTGTGTCGATGTGTGATCCATCGACGTCGGCATCGGTCATGATAATGATTTTATGATAGCGCAGCTTATCAATATTGGCAGCTTTGCTGTCTTCTTCCGTTCCGATAGTGACACCCAGTGCCGTGTATATATTGCGTATTTCTTCGCTTTCAAGCGCTTTGTGATACATGGCTTTCTCTACGTTCAGAATCTTACCGCGTAGTGGAAGAATAGCCTGAAATGCACGGTTACGACCTTGCTTAGCTGTACCGCCGGCAGAGTCTCCCTCGACGAGGAATAACTCACACTTCTGCGGGTCTTTGTCCGAGCAGTCGGCCAGTTTACCCGGAAGACCGCCACCTGACATAGGAGATTTACGCTGTACCATCTCACGCGCTTTGCGGGCGGCGTGGCGTGCAGTAGCAGCCAAAATCACTTTGTCTACAATTGCTTTAGCCTCTTTCGGGTGTTCTTCCAGATAATAGTTTAGTACTTCGCCTACCGCCTGATCGACAGCACCCATTACTTCGTTGTTTCCCAACTTAGTTTTAGTCTGTCCTTCAAATTGGGGTTCAGCTACTTTTACAGAGATCACAGCTGTCAGACCTTCACGGAAGTCATCACCGGAGATTTCTACTTTAACTTTCTCCAGCATTTTGCTGTCTTCTGCATATTTCTTCAGTGTACGGGTCAGGGCGCGGCGGAAACCTGCCAGATGCGTACCACCTTCTATAGTATTAATGTTATTGACGTACGAATGGATATTTTCTGAAAATCCGGTATTGTACATGATAGCCACCTCGATGGGGATGTTTTGTTTCTCTGTGTTTAGATAAATCACATCGTTAATCAAGTGTTCGCGTGACGATTCGATGAAGCGTACAAATTCTCTTAAACCCTCTTCCGAATAGAAAGTTTCGTGTTTGAAACTGCCGTCCTCATTCACTACGCGACGATCTGTCAGCGAGATGCGCAGACCGGCATTCAGATAAGCCAATTCGCGTAAACGTGAAGCCAGAATCTTATAATCATAAATGGTTTCGGTAAAGATACTGTCATCGGGCCAGAATTGCTGTTTGGTTCCTGTGTGGTCCGCTATTCCTACTTCTTTAACGGGATAAAGCGGTTTACCGATTTCATATTCCTGCTGATAGATTTTACCGTTGCGGAATACCTGGGTAGTCATGTGTGTAGACAATGCATTCACACAGGACATACCTACACCGTGAAGACCTCCGGATACTTTGTACGAACCTTTATCGAACTTACCTCCGGCATGCAGTACGGTCATGGCAACTTCGAGGGCAGATTTCTGCTCTTTTTCGTGGAAATCTACCGGAATACCACGTCCATTATCCTGTACGGTGATAGAGTTGTCTTCGTTGATAGTTACTTCGATATGGTCGCAATAACCGGCCAATGCTTCGTCGATAGAGTTGTCGACAATTTCATATACCAAGTGATGAAGTCCCTTTACGCTGATGTCACCAATGTACATCGCAGGGCGTTTTCTAACTGCTTCAAGTCCTTCCAATACTTGGATACTATCTGCTGAATAAGACCCGTTATTGGTGGGATTCTGTTCTTCGCTCATAATTTGATTCCTAATTATAATAACAGAGCAAATATAGTGAAAATATCTGAGTTAGAGAAGAATGAAGAGTGAAAAAAGAAGAATTAAAAATAAACCCGACCGGGTAATTGAAAGCATAAAAAGCCGAACTGAAAAGTCCGGCTTCTAATATTATATAGAGTCTGTTATATATCTTATTTCTTAAGCAAGCTTGTTGATGTAAATGGCCAACTTAGATTTCAGATTGTTAGCTTTATTCTTATGAATAACGTTTGTCTTAGCTAACTTGTCTACCATCTTAACGATGACCGGATACATAGCAGTTGCTTCTGCTTTGTCAGTAGTTGAACGAAGTTTTCTAACAGCATTTCTCATGGTTTTACCATAATATCTGTTACGAAGTCTTCTTGTTTCTTCTTGTCTGATTCTCTTGATTGATGATTTATGATTTGCCATCTCGACTAATCTGTTTTAATTCGTTTATTTTTTTAATTGTAGCCCGTGGGGGAATCGAACCCCCCTTTCAAGAATGAAAATCTTGCGTCCTAACCGATAGACGAACGGGCCATCCTGTTTTGAGCATTTCTGCTCTTTTTGTTTCACTTTGCTTTCGTTCTGTATCGTTGTTTCCCGATTGCGAGTGCAAAGGTAGGGCTTTTTTTGAAACTACCAAACTATTCGTGGAAAAATTTTCTGATTATTTTTGATGGTTTTTCGTTTTTATTTAGGTTATGTATTGATAATCAATTTCTTATTTACTATTTTATTTTCTGGCGAAAGAATGATTTTTTTTTGAGATAGTAGTATTCGATTGTCTATTTCCTCTTTTTTTGTAGCTTTGTTACCGGAAAGAAAAGTTAGAGCTATGTTGCAAAAAACGGTTGGAATCGTTCTTCATGTATTAAAGTATAACGATACATCGAATATCGTAGAGATGTATACTGAGTTGTCAGGGCGTGCGTCCTTTTTGGTCACCGTGCCTCGTTCTAAGAAGGCTACTGTCAAATCGGTGTTGTTTCAACCATTGGCTTTAATCGAATTTGAGGCGGATTACAGACCGAATACTTCACTTTTTAGAATTAAGGAGGCCAAATCTTTCAGTCCCTTTACTTCTATTCCCTATGATCCTTTTAAATCGGCTATCGCTCTTTTTCTCGCTGAATTTCTTTATCGTGCCATTCGTGAGGAGGCTGAGAACCGTCCGTTGTTTGCCTATTTACAACATTCTATATTATGGTTGGATACCTGTAAGATTAGTTTTGCTAATTTCCATCTGGTATTTCTGATGCGTCTTTCACGCTTTTTGGGGCTGTACCCCAACCTGGACGATTATCATGCGGGTGACTATTTTGATATGTTGAATGCCACTTTTACGTCCGTTCGTCCTCAACTGCATTCTTCTTATATACAGCCCGATGAAGCCGGACGGTTGTTGCAGTTGATGCGTATGAATTATGAAACCATGCATCTTTTTCGAATGAACCGTACGGAAAGAGCCCGTTGTCTGGCTATTATTAATGAATATTACCGGCTGCATCTTCCCGATTTTCCTATACTGAAGTCACTGGATGTATTGAAGGAACTGTTTGATTAGTGCTTCATGCATATTGGAGGGATATATATTATAGACAAGCCATAAACAAAATACCCCGGATGCGAGTCTGACTTGCATCCGGGGGTAGAAAGTATTTCTGTTTTGAGACTTATCCCAATAACTCTTTTACTTTAGCTGAGATCGCGCGTCCTTCGGCCAATCCTGCCAGTTTTTTAGAAGCGACTCCCATTACTTTTCCCATGTCTTTGCCGCTGGTAGCACCTACTTCAGCAATAATTTCTTTCAGTGCGGCTTCCAATTCTTCGGCACTCATCTGCTTAGGCAGATAAGTTTCCATAACTTGCACCTGAGCCAATTCTGCATCAGCTAAGTCCTGACGACCTTGTCCTATATATATTTCTGCGGCATCCTTACCTTGTTTTACCAGTTTTTGCACGATTTTCAGTGCATCTGCATCTGTAAGGGTGTCATTAGCTCCCGGAGCTGTTTTAGCTTCCAAAAAGAACTTTTTTACATTTCTGAGAGTTTCGAGAGCTACTTTATCTTTCGCTTTCATTGCGTTTTTAATGTCTTCGCTGACTCTTTCGAATAAATCCATGATGTTATTATGATTTAACGATTTACGGTTTACAATTGGTAAATCCGGGTTAATGATTCGATATTTTACTTTAATTAAAATGTGATAACTCCACTGTCATCTATAGCCTCTTCTGTTGCTATCTCTTCTTCCAGTGCGGCTTTTGCTTTGATTTTACCCAAAGTTGTTTTGTCGCGTAAGTAAGTAGGAGAGTCCTCTACCATGGCGATGATGTCATCGTTATCCAGGTCTTCTGCATTGAAGAGATAGATATGCCGGCGTTTACGCAGATTGCGTGTTCCGATTCCACTGGCACTTTCACCGTATGCTTTGCGGATGCGCTCTTTGTTCTTCTCCTTCTCTTCTTCCAGTTGCAACTGTCGCTCTTCTTCTTCCTGACTGCGTTTTTCGTGCAGGTCGTCCATGCCCGGTACGTCTTCTACACCGAAACCGGTAGCCAATACAGTGATCTTTACTTTCGTATCCAGTGAGTTGTCCATAGCCACACCCCAGATCACTTCCACACCTTCGCGGAATTTGCTCATGAACTCGTGTACTTCGTTCATTTCTTCCATCATCAATTCGGAAGCAGGACAGAAGGAGACGTTCAGCATTACCTTCTTGGCGTTGAAAATATCATTATTATTGAGCAGAGGTGAATGCAGTGCATCGTCTATTGCTTTGGTCACACGGTTTTCTCCTTCGCCGAATCCGGTACTCATGATGGCTACACCGCCGTCCTTGAGAATCGTTTTCACATCTGCAAAGTCCAGGTTGACCGTACCTCGCATGGTGATAATTTCGGCTATGCTCTTGGCTGCGATTGATAACGTATCATCTGCCTTGCCGAATGCATTCATAAAAGTCAGGTCAGAGTAGATTTCACGCAGGCGTTCGTTGTTGATCACCAGCAAAGCATCTACATGTTGTGCGATGCGTTCTACACCGTCCAGAGCCTGAATAATTTTCTTTTCGCCTTCAAAAATGAAAGGGATGGTAACGATTCCGACAGTCAGGATGTCCATCTCTTTAGCGATACGGGCGATGACGGGAGCGGCTCCGGTTCCGGTTCCTCCACCCATTCCGGCAGTGATAAACACCATTTTGGTACCATCGTTCAGCAGAGTTTTGATGTCTTCGATGCTCTCTTCGGCAGCATCACGTGCACGCTCCGGACGGTTTCCGGCACCGAGTCCTTGTGTGATGGAACGTCCCAGTTGCAGTTTGACCGGTACGGGAGACTCAGCCAATGCTTGGTTGTCGGTATTGCAGAGAACGAATGTTACGTCGTGTATGCCTTCCCGGTACATGTGGTTGACGGCGTTACCTCCACCACCTCCTACACCAATCACTTTGATGATTTTCGGTGAATCTGTAGGGAAATCGAATTGTACTATCTCGTCCATATTATATTGTATTATGAATTATCACTTTATTTCATATCTTCGTCAGAGAAAATTTCATTAGAGAGTTTGTCGAAAGTCGATTTAAACCAGTTAGGTTTATTTCTTCTCTCTTCTTCCCTTCTTTTCTTCTCTTCCAGCTTGCGTTGCTTTTCTTCTTCTTTCCGCTTTTTCTCTTCTTCTTCTTTCTTCTTCTTGGCAGCGCGGGCAGCGGCTTCCTGTTCCTTCAGACTTTCGTCTTCTTCAAACATGTTCACCGGTTCGGGCTGGGGCTGAGGTTGTATATGCGGCTGTGGAGCGGGTGTTTCCAATAAACAACAGTTTTCGTTGCCCGCAATAAGCAGTCCGAATAAGGTGTTTTGTGTACCGTCTTTCTTCACAACGTCTTCGTCTGCATGGATGGTATTGCGTACGAAACGTGCGTTTCTCACCTTCTCTATTTTACTCCGTTTGCGTAGAACCTCGTCCAGGTCTTTCAGGTTGGCGGCCCCTCCGGTGATGATGAGTCCGGCCAGAAGTTTGTCGTCATATCCCGAAAGTTGAATCTGATTCCATACGTTCGCGATAATCTCTTCGGTACGTGCCTCGATGATATTATTCAGTTTACCTAACTCTATCGTTCTATTTCCGTCTTCCAATTGGCAAGTAGCAGGTTCTTCGCCTTCTTCTTCTTCGTAGAAAGCATTGCCATATCTGATTTTCAAACGTTCGGCCTCTTCTTCTTCCATCTGAAGAGAGACGAGGTCATGGGTAATACTGTTTCCTCCTAGCGGCAGCACAGTGAGGAAGCGGAGGATATTATTCTTATAAATGGAAATGGTAGATGTGTCGGCACCAAAGTCGATCAGTGCGCAGCCGGAGCGTCTTTCACTTTCCGTCAGTACTGCATCGGCAGTAACCAGAGGTGAGATCAATAGGTCTGCTATTTCTATTTTAGCCTGTTCGAAGCAGCGTTCCAGATTTTTCTTGAGCGAAGCACGTGCTACAATATTCAGAAAACGCCCTTCAATGTGGCTTCCGGCTACACCGACAGGGTCGGCTTGAAGATTGTTTCCTATTTTGTATTCTTGTGGAGCAACGTCCAGTATATCCATATCGATCAGTGGTATCTCGAGGTTCTCATCACAGATTGAGTCGACCAGTTCCTGAGAAATAATAGTTTCTTCTTCAAGATCGCGACTTACCACATTGCGCACCGTACGGAGCGATTGTCCGCCGATACCCACATAGATCTTGGCAATTGAGTTATTGAGAGCCCCCTCCAGTTTATTGATGATTGAAGTCAGGCTTTGTGCCGTTTTATCCAGATTATAGATCACTCCTTTCCGGATGAAAGAAGACGAATCCTCCCTGGCATAAGCTAATACCTGTATACTTCCATCACTATTCTTCTTTCCGGCTATACCGGCTATCTTCGATGAACCCAGTTCAATAGCGGCGATAAAATCTGTTGTTGCCATATAAAATCCTATTTTATTCCCTTTCGTATTATAGACTTATCTCTTTAACACAAAGGTACGTTTAGCTGTTTACAAATTATTGTTTCTTTTTTGTGCAGATAATCTGATTTCCAAATTCCAGGCTGATACGCGAATATTTATTCCATCCCACCTGGTTGAGCCCTTTTTCGTAAAAGGTCTTCAAGCGTTTCAGTTTATCCTCAAAATGTTCCAGTTTACCCAAATAGATAATATGATTGCCTACCCGGGGAACCAATTCGATTTCTTTTCCGGGCAGCACGTTAATCTGTACAATCTGGGCTTCCCAGAACGGATTGTTTTGCAAAAATACACCAAACTTATATAAATCCTTCATTGCAAACGACTTTTCTACATTTCCGGTGACAATTGCCCGGTGTGCTACGCATTTTGCATCGGGCGGCATCATTTTTCCTTTGTTATCCAAATAGTAGTTTTCACCGTTGCTGCTCATGATGTGGAGAATCGGTACGCGTTGGGTTACTTCCACGCAAATTTTGCCGTTTGGCGTTTTATAGCATTGAGCTTCATTGATGAGTGGATGTTTATCCAACTCTTTTTCCAATGTTTTGGTGTGTACCCGGTCCATTTTCTTTCCAACGGGATAAATGCCTTTCTTCTGCAGGATGGCAGCCACCTCGTTCTTGGTAACGAAGCCGGCATTGAGTGTATCCTTGATCACTAATTCCATGTCACGGCATACCTGATGGGTAGGTTTGTCGTTGAACACTGTCACAGCTGCTACAAGGTAGGCTATGAGAAGTAACATGACGATGGTCAGAAGAATTCTTTTTATCATAAGGAAATTTATTGTTTTGACGATTTACAAATTAATTGTCCGAAGGAACCATTCTTCGGGACAATAAGTCACAAATACCCGGAACATAGTTGTCTATGTCTCCTGCTCCCAATGTAATTAATACTTCGATATGTTTTGCTTTCAGTACATCGAGTATTTCTTCTTTCTTGCACATGCTTTTTTCAATACCCGGACGTAGGTTGTCATATATCAGCCGGCTGCTTACTCCCGGAATAGGTTGCTCGCGCGCCGGATAGATATCTACCAGTATCACTTCATCGAGTAAAGACAGACTGTCGGCAAAATCTTTGTAGAAGTCGCGGGTACGGGTATAGAGGTGTGGCTGAAAAACCGCAGTGATCTTTTTGTCCCGGTACAACTCACGCATGGACATCACGCTTTGTTTAATCTCGGATGGATGATGTGCGTAGTCACTCAGGAATACAATCCGGTTATTCTTGATTTTAAAGTCGAACCGGCGGTCCACACCCCGGAAACTGGCCATTCCCTGTTTGATCTCTTCAGGTGTGACTCCGTTAAGGTGGGCAAGTGCCATCGCAGCGACACCATTCTCTATATTTATACTTACCGGTACTCCTAGCTGAATGTTGTCGATACGAATGTCAGGCCCTACGAAGTCAATGAAGATTTCTCCGTTTCCGATGCGAATGTTCTCAGCATGAAAGTCTCCCTCGTCACGTGAGTAAGTATACATCTTCACTCCCTCTTTCACTTTCGGCTGTAGGGAAATGCCTTTGCGGATAATCAGTGCTCCTCCGGGCTGAATCAGTGTGGTGTAGTGTTCAAAGCTTTCCAGATAAGCCTGTTCGGTGCCATAAATATCCAGATGATCCGGATCGGTTGCGGTAATGACAGACATATAAGGAGACAACCAATGGAATGAACGGTCAAATTCGTCTGCTTCAATCACCGTATAAGGGCTGGTTGAAGAGAGTAGCAGATTCGTTCCGTAATTTTTGGAAATACCTCCCAGAAAAGCAGTACAACCTACATGTGACTGATGAAACAAGTGAGCTGTCATCGTTGAGGTAGTGGTTTTACCATGTGTGCCGGCTACACAAAGTCCTTTGCTGGAACGGGTAATGGTGCCCAGTACTTGTGCACGTTTCTGTATTTCGAATCCATTATCACGGAAGTAAGTTAATTCGGCATGTTCCTGAGGTACGGCAGGGGTCAGGACTACCAATGTGGTAGCTTTGTCTTTGCAAGCCTCCGGTATGAGATCGATATTCTCTTCGTAATGGATCTGTGCTCCTTCTTCTATAAGATGTTGAGTCAGTTCACTGGGAGTACGGTCATAGCCTGCCACAACTTTTCCTTTAGAAAGAAAATAGCGGACGAGGGCACTCATTCCGATACCGCCTGCCCCGACAAAATATACAGATTGAATCGTTTCTATATTCATGATTGTTGCGCTAATTTTATAACTTCTTTTGCAATAACGACAGCAGAATCCGGTAAAGCCAGGTGTGCAATGTTTTCACTGAGTTCGCTCAGCTTCTCGGCATTGGCGATCGTTTCCAGTGCTACCGGTAATAGTTTGTTTTCTGCTTCCGCATCCTTTACGTAGATGGCTGCTTGTTTATTCACCAAAGCCAAAGCATTTTTGGTCTGATGGTCTTCTGCCACATTAGGAGACGGAACCAGGATAACGGGCTTATTCAGCAGGCAGAACTCGGAAATAGACCCTGCACCGGCACGTGAAATAACCAGGTCGGCAGCAGCATAAGCGGCAGCCATATCTTTGATGAAGTCCGTTACAAACAGATTGGGTATCTCTCCCGCTGCTTTTACAGCTTCTGTCACTTGTTGATGATAAATCTTTCCCGTTTGCCAGATGAACTGCACGTCTGTAGTCCGGCGAATCAGTTGCAGTCCCGCAATCAATGTGTTATTGATGGTGCGTGCCCCCAGGCTTCCACCCAAAATCAGAATGGTCTTCTTTTCCGGATTCAGTCCGAAAGAACGAATAGCCTGTTCACGTTCCGGTTTTTCCGCCAGCAGATTCTGACGTACCGGGTTACCTGTCATAATGATTTTATTGGCAGGAAAGAATTTCTCCATTCCGTCATACGCCACACAAATTCTTCGTGCTTTCTGTGCCAATAGTTTATTGGTTACTCCGGCGTATGAATTCTGCTCTTGTATTAAAGTAGGTACTCCCATCATTCCCGCCATTTTTAAAGTAGGACCGCTTGCATATCCGCCTACTCCTACTGCTACCTGAGGGCGGAATTGCCGGATAATGTTTCGTGCTTTCCATTGGCTGCGTACCAATTTTAATAATACGGCGACATTTTTCCACAGATGTTTACGATCGAATCCTGCTACAGGCAATCCGATAATCTGATAGCCTGCATCCGGTACTCGTTGCATTTCCATTCTGCCTTCGGCTCCTACAAACAGGATTTGTGCATCGGGACGTAACTCTTTTATGGCGTTTGCAATGGATACGGCCGGAAAGATATGCCCTCCGGTACCACCACCGCTGATGATGACTCTTAAGGCATCACCCTGTCCTTCTTTATTATTTTCTTTATTCATATTACTCTTCAAATTTAGCATCACTGTTTAAAACCTCTGCTGTAGGTTCGGCCGCAGTCTGTGCCTCGCTTGCAATCGCCTCATTTCCTTCACTCTGGGTGAGCAGAGGAGCAGGATTTTCTTTTTTCTCTTCCAGATAAGCGGTATAGCGGCTGACACTCAGTATCATGCCGATGTAGGCACAGTTGATCAGTGTACTTGTACCTCCTTTACTGATTAGCGGTAAAGGTTGTCCTGTTACAGGAAACAGTCCGACGGCTACCATCATGTTCAATATGGCTTGTGATACCAACATCAAGGCAATACCCATGACGAGGAATGCCGGGAATGTACGTTCGCACTTTTGGGCGATTCGGCCTGTCCGGACCAATAGCCAGATGTAGAGTATGACTACAAAGGCGCCTCCTACCAGCCCCAACTCTTCAATGATAATGGCAAAGATGAAATCGGAGAATGCCTGGCTCAGGAAGTCACGCTGAATGGAATTTCCCGGTGCCTTACCTATCACGTTACTGGTAGCGATGGCAATGCGTGCATGAGCTATCTGGGCATCTTTGTCAATATCGAATTTGGCTGCCGGAACTTCTTCTTTCTCCGTAAAGTTGGTAATACGACTTTTCCAAGTGTCAAACCGGTGGAGGAACGGGATGTCGGTATCCTTCGGTATGGCCAGCAAAAATACTGCTCCCAGACAGCCAACCAATGCCAGACCGCCCAATAACATGGCTAACTTCTTGAATGCAACACGTCCGATGAACATCATCAATACTACTACTCCGAACAACAGCATAGCTGTCGAAAGGTTTTCAGGAGCGATAAGCATACATACCAGTCCGGTCAGTATCATGATATACTTAAAAGCTTTCGGATTGGCCCCTTCATCATCCTGCTTTTTGGATAGAATGAAAGAAACCGCGATGATTACTGCCATCTTGGCCAGTTCTGAAGGCTGGAACTGTAACCCCATAAAACTCATCCAGCGGGCGGCTCCGTTCACACGGTCACCTGTGATGACTCCCATCAAAGTTACGAAAGCCAGCAATACTACCGAAATAGGGTAGAGGAAAACCGGAAACACCTGAAACCACTTATAAGGGATGTTGTGCATCAGGACCACTACGACCGCACCTACCATCAGGATGATGGAATGTTGTGTGATGGGTCCCCAGTGGTCGCCACTTTTATAAGTCAGCGTACTGGCAGCACTAAACACCTCTATGATAGAGATGAGGCAGAGGCAAAGGAAAATAATCCAGATTACCTTATCACCTTTGAATATGTTCTTTAATAGATCCACTGCTTTAAGTTTTTAGCTCTTCGGAGCCTGAACCTTTTATGGCTCAGGACTCTGATTTTTATAATTCTCTTACATACTTCTTAAACTGTTCGCCACGGTCTTCATAGCTCTTGAAAAGGTCAAAGGAGGCGCAACATGGACTCAACAATACTGTTTCTCCCTTTTTCGCCAGCTTGTAAGCTGCTTCTACGGCATCCTTCATGCCGGTCTGTACTTCGGCTACAGGGAGTCCGAGACGGTCGAAAAACTCATGAAGCTTTTCGTTGTGCAATCCCAGGTAGACCAGTGCCGAGCATTTCTCCCGTACCAGTTCTTCTATTTCCGTATAATCGTTTCCCTTGTCTTTTCCTCCGAGAATCAATACCGTTTTAGTAGTCATACTCTGCAAGGCATACCAGCAAGAGTTTACATTCGTTGCTTTGGAGTCATTGATAAAATCAATGCCACGTACGCGTGCCACCTTCTCCAGGCGGTGTTCTACCCCCTGAAAGTCACTGAGCGCTTTCCTTATATCTTCTTTGGTGATACCGGCAAGGTTGGCGGAGATACCGGCGGCTAAAGAGTTATAAAGATTGTGTTGGCCGGTCAGGGCCAACTGCTCCTGTTCCATATTGAAAGCGATCGGTTCGGTAATTACTACTTCATGGTCTTCCACATAGGCGATAGACCCTTCTTCTTTGATTGCCGAGAATGGATACAAGTGGGCACGAATGCCATGTTTGTCCAGTTCACGTTTGATGATAGGGTCATCGTTCCAGAAGATAAACGCGTCTTCCGAAGTCTGATTCTGCGTAATACGAAACTTTGCGTTAATATAGTTCTGCATACAATGGTCGTACCGGTCCAGATGGTCCGGCGTAATGTTCATCAATACAGCGATATCGGCACGGAAGTTATACATGTTATCCAACTGGAATGAACTCAATTCGATTACATAATAATCATGTTTCTCTTCGGCCACTTGCAATGCCAGGCTTTTACCGATGTTTCCGGCAAGTCCCACATTTAGTCCTGCGCTTTTAAAAATGTGATAGATAAGCGAGGTTGTGGTCGTCTTTCCGTTCGAGCCGGTGATACAGATCATTTTGGCATCGGTGTATCTGCCGGCAAATTCTATTTCCGAGATGATAGGTGTGCCCTGTTCTCTCAATTTCAGAATCAGTGGGGCGTCATTAGGAATTCCGGGGCTTTTCACAACTTCGTCAGCATTCAAAATCAGTTCTTCTGTGTGTCGGCCTTCTTCCCAGGCAATGCCATGGCCGTCAAGGAGAGTTTTATACTTATCCTTGATAGCAGACATATCCGATACGAAAGTATCGAATCCTTTTACTTTGGCCAGAACGGCTGCTCCCGCACCGCTTTCACCGGCTCCTAATACTACAATTCTTTTCATGATTTTTAGGTTTCGATTTATCAACCGGAATTTGTCGATCCGTCGATAGATCTTTTTCTTTATGCTACAAGTTTTAGGTTCATACTTTGTGATTAGCGGCAGGCACTTGTAGCTCATAGCCTGTTGCTCATCACTTCTGTTATCTAATCTTCAGTGTTATAATCGTAATAGCTGCCAGCACGATGGTTACAATCCAGAAGCGGACTGTGATTTTTGATTCGTGGAACAACTGATCGGGCTTCGTAAACTTTACGCTGCATCCCGGCTCTACCAGACTCATCGAAGTACGGAAATGGTCGTGTATCGGGGCCCGCTTAAAGAGGCGTTGTTTTACACCCTTTCTTTTTCCGGCTTTATAATAGAAGCGCTGCAGAAGTACTGAAAGGTTTTCAACCAGAAATATACCGCAGAGAATCGGGATTAGCAATTCTTTGTGAATAATAATGGCAAATACCGCAATGATACCTCCAATGGTCAGACTGCCTGTATCCCCCATGAATACCTGGGCCGGATAGGCATTGTACCATAAGAAACCGATCAATGCTCCGATAAAGGCGCATATAAAGATTACCAGTTCCTCACTTCCGGGAATATACATGATATTCAGGTAACCCGCAAACTCGATGTGGCTCGATACATAAGCCAATATGCCCAGCGTTAGTCCGATGATGGCGGAATTGCCTGCTGCCATACCATCCATACCATCATTCAGGTTGGCTCCGTTTGACACGGCTGTCACGACAAAGATGGTGATAATGACAAACAAAATCCATCCGGCTGTTTGAGCGTGTTCTCCCATAAAGCCTACAAGGTCGGCATAGTCCAGGTTGTTGCTTTTGAAAAAAGGAATCGTGGTCTGGGTAGATTTCAGATCGTGAGTGCCATGTATTACTTCGATTTCGTTTTCCGATTTCTGAACTTCTATGTTTTCACGAATCACTACGTCCGGACTCAGATATAGAGTCAGTCCGACAATTAAGCCGAGACCCACCTGACCGATAATTTTGAATTTACCGTGGAGCCCTTCTTTATCCTTTTTGAATATCTTTATATAATCGTCTGCAAATCCTAAAGATCCCAGCCAGACGGTGGTGATCAGCATCAGTATCATATAGATATTATGCAGTTTTCCCAATAACAGACAGGGGATCAGGATTGCTACGATAATGATGACACCCCCCATGCTGGGCACTCCTACTTTATTGACGCCGAACGGATCGATTTTGGCGTCACGCTGCGTCTCGGTGATCTGTTTCCGTTTCAGCAGATTGATGAACTTATCTCCCCAGATACTGGAAATAAGCAGTGCCAGGATGATAGCCATCAATGCACGGAACGAGGTGTACCCAAACATTCCGGCACCCGGAAAGTTGAGTTTGTGTAGCCATTCAAACAGATAGTATAACATAACTTTATTTACGGTTAGACGATTTACGCTTTTCGATTGAATAACATCCGGTGCTTATAAGCGGGGGTGTTTCAATCAGATCTGCTTAAACAGTCAATGAAAAAATCTCTTTTAAAACTTCTTTATCATCAAAGTGATGCTTCACTCCTTTGATGTCCTGATAATTCTCGTGCCCTTTTCCGGCGACCAGAATCACATCTCCTTTTTCTGCAAGCATACAAGCCGTGCGGATAGCTTCTTTACGGTCTGCGATGCTTAGCGTTTTTTTCTTATCCTCGGTATCCAGTCCTGCCAGCATGTCGTTGATGATATCCTGCGGCTCTTCGAAACGGGGATTATCCGAAGTTATGATGACCCGGTCGCTTGCCCGGGCTGCTTCTTTTGCCATGATAGGGCGTTTCCCTTTATCGCGGTTACCGCCTGCACCTACTACGGTAATTACCTTGCCTTTTCCTTCGAGCACTCCATGTATGGCGTTCAAGACGTTGACCAGGGCATCCGGTGTGTGTGCATAGTCTACAATGGCTGTATATCCTTGTGGAGAACGGATGGCATCGAAGCGTCCGGCAACCGGATGCAGCGTACTGAGAGCAACCAACACGTCCTCTTCTTTCTTGCCCAGCAATACGGCAGCACCAAATACAGCCAGTAAGTTCGATGCATTAAATTTTCCGATAAACTGAACTGCGAGTTCATGGTTGTTAAAGTCGAGAAGCATCCCCTCGAAATGAGATTCCAATACTCTTCCTTTGAAGTCGCTCAGACTGCGGAGAGAGTAAGTATATACTTTCGACTTGGTGTTCTGTGTCATCACCAGTCCGTTTTTATCGTCCAGGTTGGTCAGACTGAACGAGTTCTTAGGCATATCGTCGAAGAACTTCTTCTTTGCTTTCAGGTAGTTCTCTACTGTTTTATGATAGTCCAGATGATCGCGTGTCAGGTTGGTGAAGATGCCGCCGGCAAATTTCAGTCCGCTGATTCTTTTTTGTGCGATGGAGTGTGAACTGACCTCCATGAAAACATATTTGCAACCTTCGTCCGCCATGCGTCCCAATAAACGATTCAATGTGATCGGGTCGGGAGTGGTATGTTCGGTAGGAATGGCTTCATCATCTATATAATTGCATACCGTGGAGATTAATCCCACTTTATAGCCGAAGTATCGGAACGTATTATATAATAAGGTGGCAATCGTTGTCTTTCCGTTTGTTCCGGTAACGCCTACCAGTTCCAATTTTGAGCTCGGATTTCCGTAGAAAGTCGTAGCTGCTTTTCCTACGGCATCTTCGCTGTCGGCAACCTGAATGTAGGTAACTCCTTCTGCAAGTTCTGCAGGTAACTCTTCACAAAGAATGGCCGTGGCACCTTTTTCAACCGCTGCCGGAATGTAGGCATGTCCGTCGGTCTGTGTGCCGCGCATGGCCATAAACAGATGACCGGACTCTACCTGTCTGGAGTCGATGTCAACCCCGGTTATCTCGATATCCTGATTTCCGGTAATTTTCACCGGTTGGATAGATGTTAGAATCTCTTTTAGTTTCATACCTTAATCTATAATAATCAATTCAGATGGATACTGATGGTTTGTCCCTTCTTGATGGTAGTTCCCTGGGGCAACGACTGGCTCTTTACTTTGCCGACTCCCGACAGGGTTACTTTCAATCCTTTACTTTCCAGCAGGTATACAGCGTCTTTGGCACCCATACCTATTACGCTGGGCACAAAGTTGCGTAATTGTTCTTTTCCCTGCAGGATTACTGCTTTGGGGGCTGCCTGTGCATGTCCCCACACCTCTTTGTTCTTTTTAGCCTTAAATTCAGCCTGTGTCTGGATGTTTAGGCCTTCCAATACTTGCCTTGCTTCTATCATTTCGCCTGCTTTTACATCGGGAATCACTACTGTATTGGTATCGATTGCATTCCTGATGTCCAGGCGTAAATCTTTGGCATACACTCTTTCGGCTATTTTGCTGAATACGCTACCTGCCATTAAACCTCCCGAAGCGGGGGTTCCCGGTTTCTGTATAGAAACGATGCAGCTGTATTTCGGAGCTTCCGAAGGGAAATATCCGCAGAAGCTGACCAGATAGTTCACCCGTCCCGATTTATATCCGGCGGCACCTTGTGAAATCAGTGCCGTACCTGTTTTGCCCGAAACGGCAAATTGCTTGGAACCTGCCGGGGCAGCCAGACCTTCGTGTACCACCTTATAGAGAATTTCCTGAATCTGCTTCAAGGTCCGCTCCGAACAGATTTTGGGATTGATGATTTCCGTAGGATACTCTTTCACTATTTCTCCGTTCTTAATGGCTGCTTTCACAAATTTTGGCCGTACCATAACTCCGTTGTTGGCAATGGCGTTATAGAATGTCAGTATATTCATGGGAGGTACCTGGGTCTCATAGCCGATGCTCATCCACGGCAGAGTGGTCTTTGCAAAATAACGTTCTTTAGGACCTTTAATGTTCGGTTTGCCTTCTCCCGCTATTTGCAGTTGGAGGGGCTGGTCGATACTCATCCGTTTCAGTCCGTCGACAAATTTTTGCGGATCACTTCCATAATATTTATCGATAATGCTGGAAGTTCCTATATTGGAAGATACTTCCAGAATTTGCGTAACCGTCAGGTAGCCATATCCTCCTTTATACCAGTTCCAGTCCTTCATGGGCCGACCGTGCATCATCTTGGTACCGTTTCCTGTATCTATACCGTCTTCCGGAGTGATCTTGCCATCTTCAAGGGCCACCATGATAGAAGCTGTTTTAAATGTTGATCCCGGCTCGAGCATATCGCTGATAGCGTTATTCCTCATTTCGTAATAATTGCCATCTCCGGCTTTCGTCATGTTGACAATGGCTTTTACTTCGCCGGTTGCCACTTCCATCAATACGGCCACACCTACGCTGGCATTCAGCTCTTTTAGTTTATCGGTCAATGCCTTCTCGCAGATATCCTGCATGCCTACGTCGATGGTAGAAAGCAGGTCACAACCGTCTACCGGAGGAATATCCACAATGTTCAGGTACTTATTCATCACCTTTTGCCGGTGAGTAATTCCGTCATGTCCTTTGAGGATAGAATCAAAAGCCAACTCGATACCGTTTTTAGCTCCTTGGGCCGTATCGGCATATAAGTCACCCAACGTACGGGCGGCAAGTGAACCAAAAGGTTTCTTTCTTTGGTTATAAGCCAATTCATGGAATCCGCCTTTGTATTTGTTGAGGTTAAACACCGGAAGGCGTTTAGCTTCTTTATATTGAATATATGAAATACGCTTCGGATAAATCAGATAGTTACGGCTTCCCTGTTTGCGCCCTTTCTTAAGGTGAGTCTTAAATTCCGAAGCGCTTTTATCAGGGAATATTTTATGAAGTCCTTCGCATATCTCGTCCAGATGATTCATCAGCATGGTGTCTTTTTTTACTCCACCGGCTTTGAAGTCCATATATATACGGTATTCCGGCAGCGAACTGGCCATCAGTTTGCCGTCGGACGAAATGATGTTTCCGCGGTTGGGTTTCACCGTTACATTCTCCTTGACGAAACGGTCGGCCACATCCTGCCAGTATTGTCGTTCGGCAAACATCGTGATGCCTGCTTTGACAACAATGGCTACTCCTATCAGTCCCATCAACAGGATGACGAAGAAGTAGCGGGTCATTATATTTTTCTTGTTTACAGCCATCTTCTATTTCGTACTGATTAAATAAGGTGGATGGGTTGATGTCTGCAAGTCACTTTCTTTGGTCGATATATAATCCTCTATCCGCGACTGACGGCTTTTTTCCATCAATTCCGAACTTCGTGTCAGTGCATCATATTTTATGTCGATCAGTTCTTTTTTCAACTTATCTATTTCGATTTGCTGTTGCTGGCTTGCGTAGCGATTATGAATGTAGAAAATGATGAGCACCATAATCAGTACCAGCAATTTAGTCTGGCGGCGAAAAAAGTCGGTAGCCAGAATATCACCTCCCAGAATACTTTTCAGGGAGTTGCTTTTCTTCTTTTTTGCTTCTTTATCTTCCATTTCACTTCTCTTGTTTCACTCTGTTCCCTTACTTCTTCTCGGCTATTCTCAACTTGGCACTGCGCGACCGGGGATTGCGTGTTATCTCATCCTCGTCGGGTACGATCACTTTATTGTTTACCAGGCGGAAAGGTGTCTGTAAATTGCCGAAAAAGTCCTGTGTGGTCTTGCCTTCTACATTGCCGGTTTTCATGATGTTTTTCACCATGCGGTCTTCCAGTGAGTGGTAAGTGATTACCACCAGTCGTCCTCCGGGCTTTAATGCTTCTGTCGCGGCCATCAGCATCTCTTTCAGGGCTTCCATCTCCTGGTTCACTTCAATGCGGAGTGCCTGAAAAACTTTAGCTAACTCTTTTTTCTCTCTTTCGCGGCCGAAGAGAGGCTTTATGATTTCAAGAAACTCACCGATCGTTTCTATTTTCTGTCCGGTGCGTGCCTTCACAATGACGGATGCCAGTTTGCGGCTGTTCTTCAGTTCGCCATACAAGTAGAAAATGTCGGCAAGGCGTTCCTCCTCATATGTATTTACCACATCGGCAGCCGTAATGCCTGCACGTTTGTTCATGCGCATGTCCAGTTTCCCGTCAAAGCGGAAAGAGAATCCCCGTTCGCTGTCGTCAAAGTGGTGGGAAGAGACGCCGAGATCGGCCAATATAGCGTCTACCTCTCCGATATCGTGATAACGTAGAAAATTGTGCAGGTAACGAAAGTTGCTTCGTACAAAAGTAAAATGCGGATCATTTACAATGTTGCGCTCGGCATCTTCGTCCTGGTCGAATCCTAGCAGGCGTCCTCCGTCTCCGAGCCGTGAAAGTATCTCGCGGGAATGTCCGCCACCGCCAAAGGTGACATCTACGTAAGTCCCGTCGGGAGATATGTTCATGGCATCTACACTTTCTTTTAGCAGTACCGGTACGTGATATGTTGTTTCTTCTTCTTTCATTTTAGCTCGTTGTTCGTTGTTCTCCGTTCTTCTTTCATAATCTCTTCCAGGGCTGCTCCGAATGCTTTGGGTTCCATAAAGAGTTTTTCCGCACGTTCTTTCGCCCAGATTTCTATCTTATTGTCTACCCCGATAAAGCGTACGTCGCTTTGTATACCGGTGATTTGCAGATAGCGTTTCGGTATCAGTATACGTCCGTTGCCGTCCATCGTGATGATTTCGACGTCACTGACGAACTGGCGGAAGATAAGTTGGTGGTTGGCGTTCCATTTATTCAGTCGCTGCCGAAGTTCGTCCAGTTCTTCATTCCAGACCTCTTCCGGATAGAGCACCAGGCAGTCTTGAAATACGTCTTTGCGCATGATGAGCTTGTCTTCAGAGCCGGACTGTAGTTGCCGTCTGAATTGGGCGGGGATAAAAACTCTTCCTTTCGCGTCCGCCTTTGCTTCAATATTGCCTAAAAAACGTATCATTTCACCTTATTATAATAAGCGACCGTAAAAGTAGGTATTTCCCCACAATTCCCCACAATTTTCCACCAAAAACTTTTTGAGAAGTTTTCAACCGATTGTTAATTGCTTATTCGTCTGATAATGAAGAATCTTCAGAGATGCTTTGCTGGTGGGGGATAGCATCGGTTGTTTCCTTGTCGGAACCGTTTTGTAACTTTGCAGACTTGCGTCCGTATTTAAGTTGCAGGCTGACAAAATCGGTTTTCCGCACATTGTTCAGGAAAGCGGGTGCGGCCTTAAAGCAAATACGGGATACCCATACTTTGTTGGCGGTGCATTCTTCCGGTTTGTCCACTGCTTCACTGGTGATACTGGGGTAGAAATTGCCCAATCCATCGATGGAAACAGTACGCCCTTCCTTCAGGTGAGCGGCAATAATATCCGATAATTGAGTAAGTGCAGAGAGTACGTCTCCGTTTTGAAGAGAGCTTCTTTCTGCGAGTTGATTAGCAATTTGTACACTGTTTACGGGTTTTTTCTGTAAAGCGCGTGTAGTGGCATAATATCGTTCTTTGGCGATACCTTTGCTCTTGTCTACTTTCTTGGTAACTGCGTAATTGATGGACATTAGTATTTTAGGTTTTTAATATGAATACATTTCCTTTTTGCCTCTTATTATATAGGTATATAACATCTATAAGTTATGTCTGAAAACATCCGGATGTTTTAATAGATAACATCCGGATGTTCTGATATAAAACATCCGGGTGTTTTGATATATAACATCCGGATGTTTTAATACCTTAATTTTAGACAAAGGTATGTGAAATAATGGAGATATACAAGGAAGGTGTAGGTTTAATTAGTTGAAGTGTTAGGCTTAATGATTCGTTTTGCTTATTTGGCAGGACTTATATTCAGTAAGCACGTTGATGCAGATGTTCGATGTTATATTGTCTCCGGATTCTCCTGTGAAAGAAAAATATAGAGCAGGGTTTGATTCTTTGAGAGAGGTCATTAGTCAAGATAGTAATCCTGTGTTATTGAAGTATCGTTTAAAAAATGCCGGATAATAAAAAGAGCAGAAAGGGAATCACTCTCTTTCTGCTCCTTGATACACAACTAAAAATCTGCACTAAAATGATTTATAGAAATCGACAATGCATGTGGCCTATTGTCTAAAGTCTTTCAGTTCTTCCTGTAAACGCTGGCGGGTGAAAAAGATACGGCTCTTTACTGTCCCGAGCGGCAAGTCCAGTTTCTCAGCTATTTCACGGTATTTGAATCCGGAAACGTGCATAGAGAAAGGCACTTTATATTCTTTGGGTAATGAATTGACGATGCGGTGCATCTCTTTTAAGTCGTAACGACTTTCGGTACTGTCGAGTCCTGATTCTTGCGGAAGGCTCAGATGATAAAGATTATCGGTCTGATCTACAAAAGTCTGATCGCGTACTACTTTGCGATAATTATTGATGAAGATGTTGCGCATGATGGTGTACATCCATCCTTTAAAGTTAGTGTCGGGAGTATATTTATCTTCGTTATCTAACGCTTTAAGAGAGGTTTCCTGCAACAAATCGTTTGCTTCTTCACGGTCGGTTGTTAGTTTGTATGCAAAGCGAAGTAGCTCTTCTTGAACTCCAATTAAATCTTTTCTGAAGCTTAAACTTTTCATAACGTTGCTTTTTAAATTGTGAATATTCGTTGTTTTTCGATGATGCAAGTTTACGGCATTTTTTAGACAGTGACGGGGGAAAATTAAGCTTTAAACAGGGTAAAAACTGTCAAATGATAGATTTTGGGTGTATTTTGATAGTTTTTGGGTGTTTTTGGGACGCTGGGTTTTCTATCTTTGCGTCGGTTTAAATATGAATGGGTGTGAAGAGAAATACTAGACATAGGATTTGGCTTGCATGGATGTTACTGATGACATTTATGCCCTTGTCTGTCGTGAAGGTTTTTCATAATCATTCCGAAGAAACTTCGATAACCTGTACAGACGCACATTCCGGAAAGTCCCATCACACATGTGAGACTTGTCCCATCTGTCAGTTTATGCTTTCTCCATTTATTGAGACCCCTTCTACTCTTCTGACTTATACGCCCCTTTACGTAAAATGGGAGAGTGGAACTTTTCAGGATAAAAAGCTTTCTATCGCTTTCTATCCGCATTATCTTCGCGGACCTCCTCCTGTTTTTTATCATATCGTTTAAATTGCGAAGGCAGACTGGATTTAATTTACCGTTTGTCTTCTTACTCTGTTTTATTTAACTAAGACGATTTAAGTATGCGTATCGGATTTTTTTCGGGTATGCTGGGAGGGTTATGTTTAATCTCTACCTTGCATGCTCAAGAGCCCGATTCACTGAAAGCCGTGTCCTTATCTGAAGTGGTGGTGACGGAGAGTTATCAGCATCTGAAGAATAAGAACTCCACATGGCGTATGGAGGTGGTAGGGAAAGAGTTTCTGCGTGAACACTTCACGGGGAACTTGATACAAACTCTTGGAACACTTCCGGGAGTACATTCCATGGATATCGGTTCGGGCTTTTCTAAACCTATGATTCGCGGAATGGGATTCAACCGGATTTCGGTTGTAGAAAATGGGATTAAGCAGGAGGGACAACAATGGGGAGCCGATCATGGACTCGAGCTGGATGCATTTAATGCCGGTCAGGTAAGTATTCGCAAAGGTCCTGCTTCCTTATTGTATGGTAGTGATGCAATGGGAGGGGCTATTGAACTTGTTCCATTACCATTGCCTGCGGGTAACCGGTTATTCGGTGAAGCGAGCTTGTTGGGGAAATCCGTCAACGGTACATTGGGAGGTTCACTGATGCTTGGGGTCAAAAAAGATGCCTGGTATACCTGGGCAAGGTATTCGGAACAGCACTTTGGGGATTATCGTATTCCGACGGATACTATTGTCTACCTCACCCAACGTATGCCTGTTTATCACCGAAGGCTTAAAAATACAGCCGGTTTTGAGAGAGATGTCAGTTGGGCTGCCGGATTTAGAAAAGAACGGTATGTCTCTTCTTATTCGGTGAGTAATGTTTTTCAGAAAACAGGGTTCTTTCCCGGTGCACATGGCATTCCCGATGTGTCGCGTTTGCAGGATGACGGGGACAGCCGTAACATAGAACTTCCGTACAGCCAGGTGAATCACTTGAAAGTTTCTACCCGGCAGAGCCTTTTGTACGATAAATGGGCGCTGACGTGGGATATTGGCTTTCAGAAGAATCATCGCGAGGAGTGGAGCCGGTTTCATACTCATTATGATGCTCAGCCTGTACCGGACAAAGATCCGGATAAGGAACTGGCTTTTACGTTGAACACTTATAGTTCTGCTGTTAAGCTGAAGTTGTTTGCTTCTGCCGTATGGCAACACACGGCAGGATGGGATGTACAATATCAGAGGAATACGATTGCCGGTTATTCATTTCTTTTGCCTGCTTACCGGAGATTCACCACAGGGGCTTTCTGGATGACCACTTATCGTCCGGGACCCACTCTGTCCTTCAGTGGAGGACTTCGCTATGATTACGGAAAGATAGATGCATCCGCTTATACCGACCCTTATTTGGCAATATATCTGCGGGAGCAGGGTTATGATGATGAATTTATCCGAAAGTATGAATGGCGTAGTTACCCCGTTCGTCGCCATTTTGGCGATTATTCCGGTTCACTGGGGTTGGTATGGAGTCCTTCCGGAGGTCATCTGCTTCAGGTAAATGTCGGCCATAGCTTCCGGTTGCCGGGAGCCAATGAATTGGCATCGAACGGAGTTCATCACGGCACTTTCCGGCATGAACAGGGAGATGCAGCGCTTGCTTCCGAACGCGGTTGGCAGTTTGATGTTTCATATACCTATGAAAATGGGCCGTTGTCGGTAAGTTTGTCACCATTTGTCAGCTGGTTCAGCAATTACATTTTTCTTCGGCCTACCGGAGAATGGTCGATACTGCCCCATGCCGGACAGATTTACCGGTACACCGGTGCGGAAGCCCTGTTTGCGGGCGGTGAGGCTGCAGTGGGCATTGACTTCCTCCGACACTTTAACTATCGTGTCAGTGGAGAATATGTCTATACTTATAATTGCGATGAACATATTCCTCTAAGTTTCTCGCCTCCTGCTTCACTCCGCAATACACTGACGTGGCGATATAAAGAGTTCAGCATTTATGGTGAGGTACAGCATATTGCCGCACAACACCGGGTGGCACGAAATGAAGATCCCACTCCCGGAGCGCAGCTGTTGAATGCCGGAGTATCTGCCAACCTCCGGATAGGAGGTATATGGGCCGAGGTGACTTTATCAGCCCGGAATTTATCCGGTGCCAAATACTTTAATCATCTTAGTTTTTACCGGAAAGTAGAAATCCCCGAACCGGGACGGAACTTTCAGATTTTAATTAAAGTACCATTTAAAAGTTTATTAAAATGAAAACAAAAAATTATTTGTCAATAATCAGTATCTTATTTTTTTCTTTTCTGTTCGTGTCATGCTCTAAAGAAGACGAAGGTGATACGATAAAACCCGTCATTGATCTGCTGGAACCTGAAGAAGGCGCTATATTAAGGATCGGAAGTTCTCATGGAGTACATTTTGAGATGAATCTTCACGATAATGAAGCGATTGCTTCCTATAAGATTAATATTCACAACAACTTTGACGGTCATTCGCATACCAGGGCATCGGAAGCAGGAATAACCAAGCCTTTTACATTTGAAAGGACCTATACGGATAAGGCCGGACAGAAAGATGCATACGTACATAACCATGATATTAAAATACCGGCTGACGCCACTCCGGGAAACTATCATCTGATGGTTTACTGTTTAGATCAGTCGGGCAATGAAACTTATGTAGTACGTAATATTGTGTTAAGCGTGGAAGGAGGTGAAGAGGGAGAACATCACCATGATGAACATCACCATGATTAAATAGAATACCTGAGCCTGAATATGAGTGGGACCATACCGACGGATGAGGAGTTAGAAAATCCCGTTCCCAGGTATGGTCTTCTTTTGTGTGTCGTTCTTTATTGCTTGATAATTAGCCTTCTCACCTCTCTTTTTTCATCCTCTTTTTCTGATAAACGACCTCTTTTACCCTTTTTTGATGGGACAAAATCTGTATTTTCTACCGATTTATTGCGATTAATAAAAAAGAACAGTTAATTTTGCGCAATCATTTCATCTAAAAAGAATGGCTGACGACTCTTTATTTTTAATAGATATTGATAAGATACTTCAGACGAAAGCTCCGAAGCACTACAAGTACATACCAAAGTTTGTCGTCTCCTATCTGAAGAGAATTGTACATCAGGAAGAATTAAATGTTTTTCTGCGCGATTCGAAAGATAAAGTGGGAGTCGATTTTCTGGGGGCTTGTCTTGAGTTTCTGGATGCAAAGTTGGAAGTGAAAGGTCTGGAAAATATTCCGAAAGACGGTTTATATACGTTCGTGTCCAATCATCCGCTGGGAGGACAGGACGGTGTTTCTCTCGGATATATTTTGGGACGTCATTTCGATGGGAAGGTGAAGTATCTGGTGAATGATTTGCTGATGAACCTTCATGGCTTGGCACCGTTGTGCATTCCTATTAATAAAACAGGCAAACAGGCAAAAGATTTTCCTAAGATGGTAGAAGCCGGATTCAAGTCGGACGATCAACTGATAATGTTTCCCGCTGGACTTTGTTCCCGGCGGCAGAACGGAGTGATTCGCGATCTTGACTGGAAGAAAACATTTATCGTAAAAAGTGTTCAGTTTCAGCGTGATGTGATTCCTGTCCATTTTGAAGGGCGTAACTCTGATTTCTTTTATAATTTGGCTAATTTATGCAAGGCACTGGGGATTAAGTTTAATATTGCTATGCTTTACCTGGCGGACGAGATGCTGAAAAATCGCCATAAAACATTCACCGTCACTTTCGGAAAACCCATTCCGTGGCAAACATTCGATAAGTCGAAAACTCCGGCAGAGTGGGCACAATATGTGAAAGATATCGTGTATAAACTGTAACAGATTAAGGAACAACTACTAACAAAGTATATGGAAGAAGTTATTGAACCGGTAAGCAAGGAGCTGATTATAGCTGAGTTGACTGAAGACAAGCGGTTGCGTATGACCAATAAGAGTAATAATCAGATATACATTATTACTTATCAGGACTCTCCTAATATTATGCGGGAGATCGGGCGTCTGCGTGAGATTGCCTTTCGGGCTGCAGGAGGTGGTACGGGGCTGTCAATGGATATCGATGAGTATGATACGATGGAGAATCCGTATAAACAATTGATTGTATGGAATCCTGAGGCAGAAGAAATTTTAGGAGGTTATCGGTATATTCTGGGGACGGATGTGCGTTTTGACGAGCACGGTGCTCCGGTTCTTGCTACTTCGCACATGTTCAATTTTTCGGATAGATTTGTGAAGGAATTCCTGCCTACCACTATTGAACTCGGGCGTTCGTTCGTTACATTGGAATATCAGTCAACCCGTGCCGGGAGCAAGGGGCTATTTGCTTTGGATAATCTGTGGGACGGATTGGGGGCATTGACGGTTGTGATGCCAAATGTAAAATATTTCTTTGGTAAAGTAACGATGTATCCCAGTTATCACCGTCAGGGAAGAGACATGATCCTTTACTTCCTGAAGAAGCATTTTGGAGATAAAGACGGACTTATCACTCCGATGAAACCGCTGGAAATGGAGACGGATGAGGCTGAACTGGCAAGGATTTTCTGCAAAGATTCATTTAAGGATGACTACCGGATACTTAACGGTGAGATCCGTAAACTCGGTTTTAATATTCCACCGTTAGTGAATGCTTATATGAGTCTCAGTCCGACCATGCGTATGTTTGGTACGGCTATCAATTACGGTTTTGGAGATGTAGAAGAGACCGGTATCCTGATTGCCGTTGACGAAATCCTTGAAGAGAAACGGATGCGTCATATCGAATCGTTCGTGAAAAACGATCCGGAAGATTGCCAGATAACTTCCGGGGTGAATAAGGTTTTCACACCGAAAGTCGTTACACCGCAGGAAGACTGTTCCCGTTGATTTTGCGATAAAGATCCAGGGCAAAGACATCGGTCATGCCCGAAATATAATCGAGCACCGCCTGTACTCTCTCGTAGAGTGCAGGCGCTTTTATATTATATTGTCCCGATACGCGGTTAATGAGCAGCTGTGAGTAAGCCTTCTCCGGCGAAGTGACGGCATCGATCATCAATTCAAGGAGTGTATTGATAACCCTGAACCCCGCCAGCTCAATGTCCAGTACATCCCGTGAACGGTAAATCTTGCTGAAAGATACCTCCGAACAATGCTTGTATGCTTTTCCCGGACGTTCTGATATATGCTTGATCAGGGCCCCTTCAAAGATTCCTGAAAGTATTTCGGTTTCGTTATTTAAAAATACCTGAGTGCACTCCTTTATCAACAACCCGATAACTGATGAGCGGAGGTAAGCGATCTGTTCGTTCGTGTCTTTGACAATATCGAACGTTTTTCGGATATGTGTCTGGCGTTCATCTGCGAAGTAAGCTAACAACAGTTCTTTGGTTTCTTCTGTAGTGAGGATTTTCAATTTATGGGCATCCTCGATATCCATCATCTGGTAACAGATGTCATCGGCAGCTTCTACCAGATAGACCAACGGGTGGCGTGCGTATTTTAAAGGGCGGTCGCTGAGCTGAATAAGACCCAGTTCCGTTGCGATACGGCGAAATCCCTCTTCTTCGGTGGTGAAGAATCCGAATTTGGACTTATTTCCTGCGAGGCTTGATGAAAAAGGATATTTTACGATAGAGGCCAAGGTTGAATAAGTCAGGACAAATCCACCTTTCCGACGTCCTTCGAATTGGTGTGTCAACAATCGGAATGCATTTGCGTTCCCCTCAAAATGTGTCAAATCATTCCATTCCATCGGTGAGAGCTTCTCTTGGAGCTGAGCTCCTTTTCCTTCTGAAAAGAAGGTAGAAATGGCCTTTTCACCGGAGTGACCGAAAGGAGGGTTACCCAGGTCGTGCGCCAGACAGGCGGCAGAGACGATGGAACCGATCTCAGGTAGGAAGGAGTCTTGCAGTTCGGGCTGTCGGGCGAGGATCGCTTTCGATACATCGTTGCCTAACGAACGTCCTACACAAGATACTTCAAGGCTATGTGTCAGTCGGTTGTGAACAAAAATACTGCCCGGAAGAGGAAAAACCTGGGTTTTGTTCTGAAGCCTTCTGAAAGGGGCGGAGAAGACAAGACGGTCATAGTCCCGCTGAAACTCCGAACGGTTTTCCTGACGCTCTTCGTGAAACTCTTCCATGCCGAAACGCTTAGCTGAAATCAATCTTTTCCAGTCCATCATGATCTTTACAATTTGGTATTTGCACATTATTTAACTGCAAAAGTATGAATTTTAGGCTCAAATTGCGTATTTTCGCCCGTTAAATAGTAAACAGACTGAATATGAACATACAAGTAATCAATAAATCGAAGCACCCGCTTCCCGCATACGCGACCGAACTTTCTGCAGGAATGGATATCCGCGCTAATATTTCCGAACCTATCTCTTTGGCTCCCATGCAACGATGCCTGGTTCCTACAGGACTGTTCATAGCTCTGCCACAGGGATTTGAAGCGCAAATTCGTCCTCGGAGCGGACTGGCTTTGAAGAAAGGGATTACTGTGCTGAATTCTCCCGGTACCATCGATGCAGATTACCGTGGTGAGATTTGCATCATCCTGGTAAATCTTTCGGCCGAGACGTTTGTCATAGAAGATGGGGAGCGTATTGCACAGATGGTCATTGCGCGCCACGAACAAGCTGTATGGAAAGAAGTTGAGGTACTGGACGAAACGGAACGCGGCGCGGGTGGTTTCGGACATACTGGAAGAGGATAGATGTTCGGTTGAATCAATAATTGTAGTAAAATGAAAATAAATAAATTGCTTTTCGGAATGCTGCTGCTTCTGTTGGCTTCCTGCGGTTCATCCCGCAAGGTGGAGAAACAACCGGAGCAAGTTGTCGTTCAGGAAATAAATCTCACTCCGGAGCAGCAACGTAAATATGACTATTTCTTTCTTGAAGCATCGCGCCTGAAAGTGAAAAAGGAGTATACGGCTGCTTTCGACCTGTTGCAGCATTGCCTGGCCATCAATCCGACCGGTTCGGCAGCTCTATACGAGATTGCCCAGTATTATCTTTTCCTTAAACAAGTGCCGCAAGGACAAGAGGCATTGGAGAAAGCAGTCGCTTATGCCCCTGATAATTATTGGTATAGTCAGGCATTGGCCGGTCTGTACCAACAGCAGGATCAGAAAGAAAAAGCGATAGGAATACTCGAAAAGATGGCAACGCGTTTTCCCGCTAAACAAGATCCGTTGTTCAACCTGCTCGATTTATATAATCAGAAGGAAGACTATGGCAAAGTTATTTCTACCCTGAACCGTATAGAGGAAAAAACGGGAAAGAATGAGCAGATCACCATGGAGAAGTTTCGTATCTATCTGCAAATGAAGGACGACAAAAAGGCTTTTGAAGAAATAGAGAGCCTGGTCAATGAGTATCCGATGGACTACCGCTATCAGGTGATTCTGGGAGATGTCTATATGCAGAATGGCAAGAAGCAGGAAGCTTATGATACTTATAAGAAAGTACTTGCCGCAGAACCGGACAATCCGATGGCATTGTTTTCATTGGCTTCGTATTACGAGCAGACCGGACAGAAAGAACTGTTTGAACAACAGATGGATACTTTGCTACTGAACCGGAAAGTTCCTTCGGATACAAAGGTGAATGTGATGAGGCAGTTTATCGTCCAGAGCGAACAGGAGGGGAAAGACAGTACACAGGTTATCGGACTCTTTGACCGGATGATGCAGATGGATATGGATGATGTGCAAATTCCGATGCTTTATGCACAGTATCTGCTATCCAAAGGAATGGAGGCACAGTCTATTCCGGTATTGGAGCAAGTAGTACAGATAGATCCTACCAATAAAGCAGCACGCATGACTTTATTAGGTTCCGCCATCCGGAAGAATGATTATGAGCAGGTGATTAAGATCTGTGAGCCGGGGATTGAGGCAACTCCGGATGCCTTGGAGTTTTATTTTTATCTGGCTATTGCATATAATCAGGCCGAACGTTGGGACGATGTACTGGAAGTCAGCCGGAAAGCACTGGAACATGTCACTCCGGAGAGTGAGAAGCAAATGGTCTCCGATTTCTATACAATTATAGGTGATGTATATCATACCAAGAAGTTGATGAAGGAGGCGTATGCAGCGTATGATTCAGCTTTGGTTTACAATCCGTCCAATATAGGTGCACTAAATAATTATGCTTATTATTTATCGGTAGAGCGCAGAGATCTCGATAAGGCAGAGGAGATGAGCTATAAAACCGTAAAAGCCGCACCGAACAATGCTACTTATCTGGATACTTATGCTTGGATTCTTTTTGAGAAGGGAAACTATGCTGAGGCCCGTATCTATATTGACGATGCCATCAAGAATACCAAACCGGAAGAAGAGAGCAGCGTGGTGTTTGAACATTGCGGGGATATCTATTTTATGACCGGTGACGTAGAAGGTGCTTTGAAATATTGGAAGAAAGCACTGGAACTGGGCACTGAATCGAAAACACTTAAACAGAAAATAGAAAAAAAGAAATACATTGCAGAATGAAAGGAAGTAAGTTGAAACAAACTGTCATTAAACAGTCTTACCTGCTGCCTTTGCTACTTATGGTAGTTCTGCTTGCAGGTTGTAAAACATCAAAGGTGGTCAAGACTACACCGGTAGAACCGGCTTATCTGTCATCTAAACTGCAACTGACAGTGCCCAACAAAAACGGTAGTATGACCGTAAGCGGCAACATGAAGATGAAAAGCGGTGAACGGATCCAGCTATCTGTCCTGATGCCGGTATTCCGCTCGGAAGTAATGCGTATGGAAGTTACCCCGGATGAGGTGTTACTGATTGACCGTATGAATAAACGTTATGTGCGGGCAACCCGTGATGAGCTAAAGGGAATACTGCCCGAGAATGCTGATTTTGACCGATTGGAGAAACTTTTGTTCAAAGCTTCACTTCCGGGTGAGAAAAAGGAGCTCACAGGACGTGAATTGGGAATTCCATCTCTGGAAAAGGCAAAGGTGAGACTATCTGATTTCTCGACTGCCGAATTCGAATTAATACCTACTGAGGTATCGTCCAGATACACTCAAGTAGCATTGGAGGATCTGCTAAAAATGCTGATGAAACTATGAACCGCTTTCTTTTGATTCTGATAAGCTGTCTCTGTCTGACAACTACGATTTCAGCTCAGTCCAATAAACTGATCAAAGAGCTGGAAAGTAAACGTGGTGCCCTGCAACAACAGATTGCGGAGACTGAGTCATTGCTGAAGAACACAAAGAAAGATGTGGGTAGCCAGTTGAACGGACTTGCTGCCCTTACCGGACAAATAGAGGAGAGAAAGCGCTATATCATTGCCATAAACAATGATGTGGAGGCTGTAGGCCGAGAGATTGCCGGATTAGAGCGGCGGCTCAGGGGACTCCAGCGGGATCTGAAGGATAAGAAGAAGAAGTATGAATCTTCCGTACAGTATTTGTATAAGAATAAGTCGGTTGAGGAGAAGTTGATGTTTATCTTTTCTGCCAAAAGTCTCGGGCAGACCTATCGTCGCCTTCGTTATGTGAGGGAGTATGCCACTTATCAGCGTTTGCAGGGGGAGGAGATCCTGAAGAAGCAAGAACAGGTGAATCGTAAAAAGAAAGAGCTTCAGCAGGTGAAGGTTGCTAAAGAAAATCTGTTGCGCGAACGGGAAGGTGAAAAGGCTAAACTGGAAGCACAGGAAAAAGAAAAACGTGAGATCGTTGCCGGTTTGCAAAAGAAACAGAAAGGATTGCAAAGTGAGATTAGTAAGAAACGGCGTGAGGCCAACCAACTAAATGCAAAAATTGATAAGCTGATTGCCGAAGAGATAGAACGTGCACGTAAGCGTGCTGAAGAGGAAGCTCGTCGGGAAGCGGCGGCCCGTCGGAAAGCAGCTGCCAAAGAAAGTAAATCGTCTTCGACGGGAGGCGGTACGGTTCCAGCAAAGAAGAAAGCAGAACCTTTGGAACGTTTCACCATGAGCAAGGCCGACCGTGAACTCTCGGGTAATTTTGTAAGTAACAGAGGTAAATTGCCGATGCCTATTACGGGACCCTACATTATTACCAGCCATTACGGACAATATGCTGTGGAAGGATTACGTAACGTAAAACTTGATAATAAAGGAATTGATATACAAGGGAAACCGGGTGCACAGGCCCGTGCTATTTTTGATGGAAAAGTGGCTGCCGTGTTCCAATTGAACGGACTTTTCAATGTACTGATACGCCATGGTGATTATATCTCGGTATATTGTAATCTTTCATCCGCTTCCGTGAAATCCGGTGATACGGTGACGACCCGGCAGGCTATCGGTCCGATTTTCTCGGATGGTAGTGACAATGGACGGACTGTTCTTCATTTCCAGTTGCGCAGGGAGAGGGACAAACTGAATCCGGAGCCATGGCTGAACCGATAAATGCTTTCAGACAGATTATGCACATACATAACAACAAGTCGTTTTTTTAATCTTAAATGAATACAACACATGCGAATCATCACTCTACTAATTACCTTATTTGCTTTTGGGATAACACCGTTACAGGCATTCTCCTATTTTTCTTTTAAGAAGTATCAGGTAGAAGACGGATTATCACATAACACAGTTTGGTGCGCCATGCAAGATAGCTATGGCTTTATATGGCTGGGAACGAGCGACGGTTTAAATTGCTATAACGGACGTGGTAACAAGGTTTACAGAAATGTCCTGAATGATAAGTTTTCGCTAGAGAACAACTTTGTGCAGGCACTTTTTGAGGAAGAGAACCACAATATATGGGTCGGAACCAACTGGGGACTTTATATCTACGACCGTGAACACGATCGTTTCACTTATTTTGATAAGAAGACCCGCTATGGCGTTTTTATCAGTAGTGAGATAAAGAAAATAATAAAGTCCGAAAGCGGTTTGATCTGGATTGCCACTTTGGGACAAGGATTATTTGTTTATAATCCTCAAACCGATGTATTGACACAGAATAGTCTTCAGACCTCTTTCGTATGGGACGTTTGTGAGAATAACTCCAGACATATCTATGCCTCTTCTTTACAGGAAGGTTTGCTCTGCTTCGATGAAAACGGTAAATTCCTGCAGTCCTATCCTCTTTTGTCTGCCGGCAATAATCCCGATAATTATCGTATCAACTGTTTGCTCGATATCCGGAGTGATATCTGGTTCGGTGCGGGGAGCAACTTGTTGTACTGTCTGAACGAGCGTACCGGCAACCTGGACTGCTATAATGCATCCCATCTGAATTTCGGTGCGATCCGTTGTCTGCTGAATTACTCGGAAACAGAGCTTCTGGTGGGTACCGACAATGGGCTCTACCTTTTTGACTTACATGATAAAAACTTCTCACGAATCGATAATCCGTCAGATCCCAGAAGTTTGAGCGACCAGTCTATCAATGCAATGATGCGCGATGCAGAAGGTGGAATCTGGGTGTTGACTAATTTGGGAGGAGTGAATTATCTGGCTAAACCGACTAAAAGATTCGATTATTATCCTCCTGTTTATCGGGATGGAGGTGTGGCTGCCGGAAAAGTAGTAGGTCCTTTTTGCGAAAATGCTGCCGGGGATATCTGGGTGGGTACTCGTGATGGGTTGTGCTTCTTCGATGTCTCCACTCATCAACTGACCGCTTATCCGATAGGCGGAGGCGTGGATAAGAAGTACGACATACGTTCTTTGTTGTTGGATGGCGAGCGTTTGTGGATTGGTACTTATGCCGAAGGGTTGAAGGTACTCGACCTCCGGACCGGCCATGTGAAATCGTACAATCATCTGCAGGATACTCCGAACACAATTTGCAGTGACGATGTCCTGGCAGTATATAAAGATCGAAGCGGGGATATTTTTGTCGGAACCAGTTGGGGACTGTGTCGCTACAATCCCCGGGAAGACAATTTCTCGACAATTACCACAGTAGGGTCAATGGTTTCTGTGGTTGATATTCTGGAAGACATGTACGACAATCTTTGGATTGGTACATCCAACAGCGGTGTGTTTCGTTTTAATACCCGGAACGGGCATTGGAAACATTTCCAGCATGAAAGGAATGATTCGACTACCATCACTAATAATTCTGTAATTACATTATTTGAAGATCTGAAAGGTACCATGTGGGTTGGTACCAATGGAGGCGGACTTTGTTCGTTCGATCCGAAGACCGAAACATTTATTGATTTCGATCCGGATAATACAATATTGCCCAACCGGGTCATCTACTCCATTGAACAAGACAAGACCGGTGACTTCTGGATATCCAGTAATGCCGGGTTGATAACGATCAATCCGATCACAAAGCAGCATTTCCGCCAATTTACGGTGAATGACGGACTGCAAGGCAATCAGTTTACAGCCCAATCTTCATTGAAAACAGCAAGTGGTAAACTCTATTTCGGAGGAATCAGTGGCTTCAATTCTTTTGTCCCCGATCAATTCATGGATAATCAGTACATCCCTTCCGTATATATTACTGAAATACGCCTGCCTTATACGACGGATGAACGGCTGGTGCAGGATATTCTTCATCTGGAAGGTCCTCTCTATCGTGCGGAAACCATAACGTTACCTTACGAACATAATACTTTCTCTGTGAGCTTTGTAGCCTTGAGTTACGAAGATCCTTTGAAAAACCGTTATTCTTACCGCCTGAAAGGAGTAGATAAAGAGTGGGTTATTAACTCCGAACAGAATACGGCTTCTTATACCAATTTGCCTCCAGGCAAGTATGAGTTTGAGGTACGGGGTTCGAACAACGATCATAAATGGAATGACCAGACTACTTCCTTGCTGATTGTAGTCACGCCTCCATGGTGGCTGACTACATGGGCATATTGTGTCTATACACTTCTTCTCCTCGGTCTTGCCTATTATGCAGGCTGGCATTGGAACCGGCATGTGAAGAAGAAATACAAACGTCGTATGGAAGAGTACCAAACTACGAAAGAAAAAGAGGTCTACAAGTCGAAGATCAGTTTCTTTATTAATCTGGTGCATGAAATCCGTACTCCACTGAGTCTGATCCGGCTTCCTCTTGAGAAACTATTGGAAGATAAACGAGAAGGGCGGGATGCCAAGTACTTATCGGTAATCGACCGGAATGTCAATTACCTTTTGGGGATTACCAACCAGTTGCTCGACTTTCAGAAAATGGAAAATGGTGGGGTGCAGTTGAGTCTGAAGAAGTGTGATATCAACCAATTGGTAAGTGATGTTCACAGTCAGTTTACGAGTCCCGCCGAACTGAAAGGCATCTCGGTGATGCTTGATCTGCCGGAAGGCGAGATCTTTGCTTCGGTCGATCGTGAAAAGGTCTGCAAAATTATTGTCAACCTGATAGGTAATGCAGTAAAATATGCCCAAAGCCGTATCGATATCAAATTAGTCTCTTCCGACGAAGGCTTCCGGGTTTCGGTGAGTGATGACGGTCCGGGTATTCCGGATGTTGAAAAGCGGAAAGTATTTGAGGCGTTCTACCAGGTGAAAGACGGAAAATCGGGAGCAGTAGGTACAGGTATCGGTTTGGCTTTCTCCAAATCACTGGCTGAAGCACACCATGGTACGTTGAGCCTTGAAGATAGTGTATATGGTGGATCCTCTTTTGTCCTCACTTTGCCTTGGGGTGAAGAGGCTGTATCCGAAGAACCGGAAGTAGTGATACCGGATGGTCGGGAAGCGGCTGACGAAGAACAGGGTACCGAGTTATCGGGCAGTAAATTTACCATTCTGTTGGTGGAAGATAATGTCGACTTGCTGAATCTGACCCGGGAATCTCTGAGTACCTGGTTTAAAGTTTTGAAAGCTCAGAATGGCCGGCAGGCACTTGAGGTACTTGCCAACGAGACAGTGGATGTGATTGTCAGTGATGTGATGATGCCGGAGATGAACGGTCTGGAGTTAACGGCAAAAGTTAAGTCGGACATTGAATACTCCCATATACCTGTCATCCTGTTAACTGCAAAAACGACACTGGAAGCCAAGGTGGAAGGCTTCGAGTGTGGTGCCGACGTATATATTGAAAAACCGTTCTCTATCCGTCAGTTACGTAAGCAGATTGAGAATTTGCTGAAGCTGCGCCAAGCCTTCCATAAAATGATGGCTGAATTATCAGGTGGCAATGGGGCTTCCCCTATCAGCCCGGTAGAATATTCTGTGTCTCAGAAAGATTGTGAATTGATGGCTAAGGTTCGGGCAGCGGTCGAGGCACAGCTTTCGGACGAGAACTTCTCTGTCGATACACTGGCAGAGTCACTCAATATGAGCCGTTCCAATTTCTATCGTAAGATAAAGGCCTTGGCCGGTATGCCGCCCAATGATTACCTGAAGACTATCCGTTTGAATAAAGCTGCCGAGCTGCTGAAAAGCGGAGTGCGCATAACCGAAGTGTGTGAGAAAATCGGCTTCAGTTCTTCGTCCTATTTTGCCAAATGCTTTAAGATTCAGTTTGGAGTATTGCCGAAAGATTATCATTGATACAAGTGCGGACTCCGCATTATCCCAAGATATATGATGCACCACAGGGGATAGATGGCTGTCATCGCTTAAACAATCAGTACCCTCTTTACTCTCCTTTCAGTTGATGGAAAAAGAGTAAAGAGGGTATTGACAAAGAGGGGATGTATAACTGTGTATACAATAGATCGATCGGATTGTACTATTTAATTTGCGTTCCTTCTTTGCAAGGTTTTCCCAAAACAGGCATCCCGTTTGCATCCCAGCTTATTTTTTGCAGACGGGGACTACGGGAGTCTGTTGCTCCCGGTGCATCGTTGGGGATTTTTCGGGCATGATAAAGCATGTACCATTCCTTTTCATCCGGTGTAGGGACAAAAGAGGGACTACCCGGTCCGAAAACACTGTCTTCGGGTTGCTGCTCAAAGACAGGAGTATCCTGTTTCTTCCAGGATGCCGCATTGGTCAGGTCACTGCCGGCATCAGCAGTCAGCAGTCCGATACAATAGTAGGGAGTCCAGCTTCCACTGGCACAGTAGTATATCAGCACTTTGTCCTTGTTCTTCGATTCAAAGAATTGTGGGGACTCGTTGACGTGGATTGGGTAAGCTGTTTTACTGCCATCAGGTGAGATCCATTGACGTTCCCATTCATATTCCGGTTCCGCAATCATCACCCTGTCCGACGAGAGTGTCCACGGATTTTCCATCCTGGCAATATATATACATTGAGTTTCTGTTTCAATCCGGCGCTTAGGCCATCCACACCAAATGAGATAACGCTGACCCTGATGCTCGAATGTACTGGCATGGATTGCCCAATTATCGTCTTTGTCAGTTTTAATTCGTCCTTTCATCACAAATTCACCTTCCAACGGGTTGGGAGAACTGTTTTCTATGACATAGATGTGGTGATTGTCCATGTTGCCGTCATCTGCTGCGAAATAAACATACCATTTCCCGTCAATCCGGTGTATCTCCGGTCCCCAGAGGTGATAAGAGTTGGAGATTTCTTTTGGAATCCATACTTCTTTCCGGACAGCATGTTCCAGGTCGGTGATGTCATTGGTTTCCCAAAGGATAATTTTATTCTCGGCTCCTTGTGTGTAATAATATTTGCCTTCGTGAAAGACAGCCCATGGTTCTGCTCCTACTGCCAATAGTGGATTGGTATAAGTAGCTTCGGAAGGAATCTCTTTAGTGGCAGAAGCTTTCTTGTTTTGACAAGCCGGACAGCAGGTCAGTACCAACAGGAGTAAGGGGATATGTTTGAGTTTCATAGGCTTTGGGTTTTAACAATATTGCAAATTAAATACGTTTTGGGACGAACGGAGACACGTCCGGCTCAAGTTTAGACTATTTTAACGTGAAATCCCGACCGACATCTTTGCTTTGATATCCCGGGAAGAAAATCCTAACAAGATGTCGTGGCTACCCCGGTCGATGACGAATCTCCGGCTACCCGTATCATAATGTGAGAATGCTTCTGCCGGAACAGTAATTTCTATACTCTTTGTTTCGCCCGGTTCCAGATATACTTTCCGGAAGCCTTTCAGTTCTTTTTCCGGATGTTCCACTGTCGTATCTTTGTTGGATACATAAAGTTGTACGACTTCTGCGCCTGCCGTTCTTCCGGTGTTGGTGAGTTTACAGGTGACTGTTACCGAACCGTCCGTTTTCGGAGTACCGACAGTCGGTGCCGAAAGTTTAAAACGGGTATACGACAATCCGTAACCAAATGGATATTGTACTTCCCGTTTCAGTTTATCGTATCCACGATATCCGACAAATATACCTTCGGTGTACTCTACATGTTTGTCTCCGTCCGGATCGTAGTAGCTGTGAAAAGTGGGATTGTCTTCCCATCGTTTCTCAAAAGTGACAGGTAATTTCCCCGAAGGATTGAGCTCCCCGAAGAGTGTACGTGCGATTGCCGTTCCGGCTTCCTGGCCTCCGTACCATGCCCATAGTAGTCCTTTCAGGGAAGGTTCCCAGCTTTGCATCTCTACATTGCCCCCTGCATTGACGATACCTACTACGGGACGTTTAGATTGCAGCGTATTCTGCAGTAATTGTGCTTCGTCTTCGGGGAGTTCGAAGGTACGGTCTCGTCCTTCTCCTTCCGTATCTGAGTTGAATCCGATGCAAGCCACTACCAGGTCGTTTCGGTTCAGTGCTTCAACGAATAAATTGTTTGAGGCATTCTTCTGTTTCCATATAAAATTGACAGCAGCACCTCCGCCTTTCTGGAAGTATTCTATCTTCAGGTCATACTTTTTACCGGCTTCCAGCATGCAACGATAAGTGGAATTGCGGAAAGCACCTTCGTGCCATTCGTCTGCGATGAGTTTTCCATCGATATATAGTCTGTATCCATCGTCTCCGCCAAGGGTGAACAGGTATTCATCTGTTTCCTGTGGACAGATGGTTCCATTCCATCGGACGGAGAATTGCTCTTTGGGCATCTCTTTTAATCCCGTACCACCCGACCAGGAATAGTTTATTTTCGTCTCAGTCTGTTCCACTTTCGGAGTGCCTTCTAAATTCATGTTATCGAAGTACTGAGCACGGAAGCCTTTTTGCTTTCTTTCAGTATCGGTAAAAATAATAGCCGGTAAATAGTCGTATACATCCAGATATTCTACCCGGATGCCTCTTTCGGCGGCTTCTTTGCGTATACCGTCCAATACGGATACATATTGGAACGGATGTACTTCACCACTGCCGCCTCCGCAAACATATCCTTGTGCGTTTTTACCTACTACAGCGATTGTTTTCACTTTGCCGGAGCGGATTGGAAGAATCTGGTTGGTATTCTTCAGCAATACCAAGCCTTCACTCGCCACGTTCAAAGCGGTTTGGGCACATTGTGGATTGTTCAGTGGGATATGAGTATCCGGCTGCTGTGTTTCCCGGAATCCGAAAGCAAGGAGAGTTTGCAGGATGTGGCGTACCTTTTCGTCTATCATTTCGATTGTGATATCACCTGTTCGTAAGTAGTACTTCAGTTCTTCGGGTTGCATCTTGCTTCCGGCAGGCATCTCGAGATCGAGCCCTCCTTTTACGGCAGGGATGCAATGATGAGTCGATCCCCAGTCGGACATCAGGATTCCCTTGAAGCCCCATTGCTGTCTTAGTACATCTTTCAGCAGCCACGGGTGTTCGGTAGTATAAATTCCGTTCAGCAGATTGTAGCTTGACATCACTGCACCTACTTCGGCTTCTTGTACGGCTGCCCGAAAAGAAGGGAAATAAATTTCGTTTAGAGTTCGTTCATCAATATCCGAACTGATATGATCACGATCATAATCCGAGTTATTGGCGATAAAGTGTTTGATGGTAGCCATGACCCCTTGCCCTTGTACGCCTTTTATATATCCGGTTGCCATGCGTGAAGTGAGATACGGGTCTTCTCCCATATATTCGAAATTACGTCCACACATCGGAGCACGATAAATGTTGACTGCGGGACCTAAAACGACATGTACTCCTCGTGCGCGGCAATCTTTACCCAGGGCGCTTCCGTATTCCGTAGCCAATTGTTCGTTCCAGGTGGCAGCCAGCATCAGTGCACACGGATAAGCAGTAGAGGGCCCGTGTGTTCCCAGCCCTTGTGGGCCATCGCTCATCTTCAGTTGGGGGATGCCGAAACGTTCCAGCGGACGGGTATACATCCAATTGATACCCCCTATATAAGACAGTTTTTCGTCAAGGGTCATTTGTGAGAGTATTTTTTCCGCTTGTTGTTCCACATCGGCAGTGAATCGTTTTTGGGCGGTGCTAAAAAGACATTGAAGGGTGAGTACTCCCCATAACAGGAGTCGGCGGCAAGAAGTTGCCAAGGAGGTAGTTGCTTTCATTTTAGTAAGATTATTGGTTTGTGCAGGTCTGTTGTGAATTTACCACAAAGTGCACGGAGAGCATGAGAGGAAATCTTCTTTGAGATATGCTGACTTGTTTAACAGTAAGCTACAACTCCGTGTCCTCTGTGGTAAATCTATATTAGAGTTCGCTGATTTCCGAGTACAGTTCAATCATGCAGGAATTTTCCAGCAAGCTTTTGAACTTGTCTTTCCGGTTGCCCGACCAGTCGTTGTTCAGCAGCCCGTTTTCATCGCGGGTGTACTGCCAGGCATAGTCTGCATTGTCGATCATAGCTTTTACATAAGTATCGTTTTTGTCAACTTTGTAAAGGGCTTTCAGACCACGGAAAAGGATGACGTTGAACCATGGGCTAGACGGGAAAAACTTCATTTCTCCTTTTACCGTTGGTTGCGGTTTCAGGAAATGCTCGTAAGATCCCTTGGCCGTTTGTTGTGCATCTTTCAGGTATTGTTCGTCACCGGTGGCCTGATAGAGCAGTACACCTGCCTGAATCATCTGTCCGCTGTTGTACGTATATTTGGCATAACCGATCTTGCCTTGCAGGTTCTTGTTGTCCCAATAGACAAAATCCGACGGATCGCGCAAATTATCGCGTGTCCACTGGTAAGTTGCCATTGCCTGGTCAAGGTATTTTTTATCTTTGGTCAACTTGTAGAGCTTCATGCAAAGAACCGTTGCAGGTGCGTTCGAGCAAGTATTCTTCGATTCCTTTTTCTGTTCGCACCAGTAGATTCCACCTCCCAGTTCGTCCGACCATCCGGAGTAGATGTAGTCGTGCAGGGCGATGGCTTTCTTTAAGTACTCTTTGTTCTTTGTCACGGCATAATAGTCGCAAAAGTCAATCGCTACCCAATCGTTGTCATCATAGTAACGGTCGTTTTGTCCGGCGAAGGCCGGATAAGACTGATAACATTCCGGCTGGCGGGTGGTATCCCAGTACAAGTCGAGTCCGGGCTTGATCTGTTTGTCCATTAGTTTTTTGTACTTCTTGTTGCCGGATGTTTTATAAAGCGATACGCAACCTGACACCATTGCCGAATAAGGCCATAAGAAGGATACTTCTTGTTGAGTAACTTCCGAACCGGTGTTGGCTGTATATGTAATTTGTTGTTTGGGATTCCGTGGATAAGTCTCCATCAGCAATCCATACTTCTTTACCTCATAAAGAGACAGCACTCGTTGAAGGAGTGAATCGGCTCTCTGAAGGTAGATTTTACCTCCCAACTGTGCCGACAGACAAGCCGGAACGAGCAGGAAGGTGAGGGCAATGAATGATTTTCTCATACTTGTATTTAAATAATGGCAATCAGTAGTTGAGTCGGGGGTACGGTCTTTACAGGCCACTATCCGGTTGTATACCCTACACCCGACAACGACTCAACTATTGATTTGCAAAATAATAAAATAGCAGATAACAGTTGAAAGCCTCCCTTTCATGAAAGTATCCCATCACAGGTAAACAGATTTCTGCAATGTCCCCTCATAGGGAGGCACTCCTTTTATTTTATTTTCTCAAAAATAGCTTTGATTCGTTTCATATCCAATTTCGGAGTACGGTCATAATAATAGATACCGTTTTTCTCCTGTTCCACGTCAGTCAGCTGAGTATAGCAGAAACCTGTCACATGCGGTGAGTCGATAAAAGCATCGATCTGACCTTCCAGACGTTTGTAGAATGCTTCTGCATTTTCAGGCATACCACCGTATCCCCATGAGTTTTTGCGGTCTTTCTCTGCCATCCAGGGGATACCGCCGAATTCGTCAACCATGTAAGGTTGTCCCTCGTAAACGGCCAGGAAGTCCTTGTCACGCGCATTGCGGTAAGGCTCTTTACCTTCTTCCATTTTTAGCTGTTCAGTCAGTTTGGCACGATCCTGTTCGTAGTTGTGCACGCTCCAGATATCTGTTATCACATGGTTATCACCACTGGCGTCGTTTACCGGACGAGTCGGGTCGATGGCTTTGGTAATGTTGTATACGTCACGTACCAGACGGACATAAGCATCCGGACCGCCACCCCAGGTTTCATTGAAAGGAGTCCAGGTTACGAGTGAGGGATGATTGCGGTCACGAACCACTACTTCGCTCCATTCACCCAGGAAGTTACGCGCAGCCAGCTCCTTGTTTACATCGAGCATCCAGCTTGCCGATTCTCCCCAGGTGATGTATCCCAGTTTGTCGGCCCAGTAATAATATCTCTCTTCAAATACTTTCTGGTGAAGACGTGCCCCGTTGAAACCGGCTTCTTTTCCCAATACGATATCGTTCTTCAGATCTTCATCGCTCGGAGCTGTCCAGATACCTTCCGGATAGAATCCCTGATCGAGTACCAGACGTTGGAAGTAAGGCTGGTTGTTCAGATAGAAACGTCCGTTGGCTGTGTGCACTTTGCGCATACCGGCGTATGATTTCACTTCGTCCAGTACGTTGCCTTTGGCATCCTTTACCTGATAAACGAGATCGTATAAGAACGGATCTTCCGGTGACCACAGTTTCATATTCTTCACCGGCAGAACTACTACCGAACTGTTGGCACAATTTACACTTTTCTTGGCAACGGTTTTATTTCCGTCTTTCAAGGTGATTTCCAATGTGTTGGCCGATTCATTATAAAATTCCGGTTCGATGATCAACTGTTTTTGGTCGATGTCCGGGCGTACGAATACTGACTTCAGACCGTCGGCTGAGACAGCTTCCATCCATACAGTCTGCCAGATACCGGTAGTACGGGTATAAGAGCAGCCTCCCGAATAATAGTTACCGCATTGCTTTCCTCCGGTTTGTAGTCCGGAACGGAGATCATCTTGTACGAATACCACCAGATTGTGAGTCTTTCCGGGGGTAACATAGCGAGTCAGATCTACGGCAAACGAAGACGAACCGCCGAAATGACGTTGTACGAATTTACCATCGACGTAGATCTCCGCACAATAATCCACAGCACCGAAGTTCAGGAATATCTTTTTTCCATTCCAGTCCGATGGGATGGTAATATTGCGTTGATACCACATCTGTTCGATGAAATCGGTATAGCCTACTCCCGAAAGTTTACTTTCCGGGCAGAAGGGTACAGTGATGTTCTTATCAAACTTCTCTGCCGACTGCAGGCGGCGGTCTTTTCCTGATTTACCAAAATCGAAATCGAATGTCCAGGTCCCGTTCAGGTTTAGCCATTGTTCCCGTTCGAACTGTGGACGGGGATACTCCGCTCGCGGAGTATCTGCACTGAAACAGGACCAGCTGTTCAGCATGAATAGCATTGCTGCTGCTAAAAGTTTTTTCATTGTAATTGTGTGTTTGAGTCCTTCTTTCCCCTCCACTTGCAGGCAGGGGAGAAAGGAGGACTTGTGTATGAATATTGAGTTATTATTATAATGGTTCGGAGTGATTATTCACCTCTCTATCGGGAGGCTCCCACTACCGGAAATTCCGTTATTCTTAATGTAGTGCATCCATAAGGAATCAGGGTGATTTCTGTTTCCGGCCCTTCGCCTCCGCTACAGAAAGAATAAGGTTGAGGCCCTGCCATTTCGTTGTAAAGTTTCCATGAAGGTACCAATCTTGCTTTCATCCGTATTTCTATCGGGGCATTTTCCTTATTCCAGGGGAATACGGAAGATTGCTTTTCCGTATGAATCGTTACACGGGCATGTTCGTTCGCTTTGTTACGATTGAAATCAACCAATCCATAGTTCCATGGTTCGGTAGGAGTCACTGAGTAATAATACGGACCATACCACGGCTCTTCAAACTCTTTCTTCTCCCATTTTTCTTCCATCTTCAAGGCAAATACCAACGGACCGCGTTCAATGGTTACCGAATTTTCATACCAGGTGCTGGCAGTGACTTCCATCGGCAGATGGAGTTCCACCCGGTCCCCTTTTTTCCAGTTGCGGTTGACAATGGCCATCCGGCCTCCTTCGGCATGTTGAAGAAGTTGTCCGTTGACTGATATTCCGGCTTGTTTGCACCATTTCGGGATACGTAATTGGAGAGCGAAGTTTACTTCTTTCCGTTTTTTGTCCATTGATTGGAGGGTGAAACTTATTTTGTCATCCATCGGATAATAGGTTTCTTCACTGAAAGTTACCGTACACCCATCCGCCACTTTGGCCGTCACTTCCGATGGAGCGTATGCCGTAACAGCCAGTCCGCCGTCAGGAGTGGCATACCAGAGGCTTTGGGTGAATTTAGGCCAACCTTGGTGCATGTTCGATGCACAACAAGGATATCCCGTCAGCAGCCCGAAACAGTTGTCCGTTCCTCCGTGATCCTGATCGAAATTGCGACGGTGGCGTGATACCATCACCTGGTTGGCTTGTTGGAAATATTGTTTTGTCATAAAATCGTCTGAAATTTGGGTGGGCAGTGCATTGAATGCAATCCTTTCCAGATGGTCGGCGAAGTCGATATCTCCCGTGATCTCTACCATTTTTTCCAGCGAGTACATCAGTTCCACAGCTGAGCAGAGTTCTGAACCTTGGGTCGGATTGTTGCCATGCAATGCCTCGTCACCACCATACATACCCTGCGGTTGTCCGTGGAACTGGCGAATGTCACGAAAAGCACGTTTAACCGCATCGAGATACATTTTGTCGGGCTCTTGCTGATAATAGATGACAGGCTCTTTGATACCTTGTGCCAGGTTGACACAGTGAATCGTATTGATACGTTTCAGGTCTCCCCGGTTCACCATATCTACAAAGCTGAAACTTTGTTGATGAATCAGTTTGCCGAGATCGAGTAGGAATGAATCACCGGTGATATTATAGAGCCAGTATACGGCCTGAAGATTATCGCAGGCACGGAACTCTGCCCAAAAAGTCCAGTTGCCGAGCGGCTTTTCCGGTAACGTTTTCAGTTGATAACGGAAATAGTCGGTCATAAACCGGATGACCCGTTGATCGTTCGTGGCAGAATAATATTGCTGGAGTATTTTCAGCATCACCATACGCGGCCACCAGTCGTGAGAGTTATCCCGTTGTATGCCGGCCTCTCCGGGATAGTCTTTGGCCGGACCGAAGAAACCGTCTTCCCGCTGACTTTTTAAAGCCCATTCTATCCAAGGTTGCACTTTAGCTTTCAGTTGCGCATCGTCCAGGATATATGCCAGAGGAAGTAAACCGTCAATCCAGTATGGTCCTCTTTCCCATTGATCACCCTCACCGCCGAGCCAGCCGTTGCGTTCGCCCATCACCAGCGGATACAGTTTGTCCATTTGCCCGGTTGCCCCGTTTTTCTGCCTTACCAACATTTCCTGCAACCATCCTTTTGCCTTAATGCTGCCTAACGGTAGTTCCATCAAAGGTTTGCGCACCAATGGATAGCGGTTGTTGGTATAGTTCTCGGGGGTATCGGCCCGGAGCCCGCTTCCCAAGGAAGAGAAGCAGAGGCCCAGTCCGATGAGCAGATATGTAAATGTATTTTTTTTCTTCATGAGTGTCTTTCGATTAATGCTTTATCACCGGGTATCTTTTATTCTCTTGTGTTCGGGAAAGCCGAAACCCGCAGTCTGGCTGCTCCCATCGGAATCAGGGTGATTTCTTCTTTTTCCCCTTTCGGAGCGTCCATTTCAGGAAGTTCGCTACACAAGTCGTATTGATCGATAACCCATGAAGGAACCTTGCGTCCGATAGCTTTTACCTCGATAGGTGTACTTGCGACCGTGAACGGGAAGTTGTCAGCCGGCCATTCTTTATGTACTACTTTAAAGTCTTTCAAAGGTTCGTTCTTACCGAGTACCAATGCGTAGTTCCAAGGAGTTTTTGCATAGATCTCGTATGTCGGCCATTGGCTGGCGTCAGCGCCTTCCTGCCATTTAGAGTCACCGATAGCCGTAGCGCGGCTGTCCTTTTTCACATAATCTTCGTCAATTTTCAGTGACATTGTCAACGGACCGTAGTCTACGCTTACACTGTTTTTGTTCACTTGCCATGTACGCATCGAAAGTTGCATCGGCAGTTGAATCTCCACTTGGTCATTGTCTTTCCATTCGCGATTGATGCAGGCATATTGTCCTGCTTCGGGGTTAGCCGCTACTTTTTTGCCGTTAACAAAGATAGTTGCACCCTCTGTCCATGAAGGGATTCTCAGATAGAACGGAAAGCTTACAGCTTTCGGAGTATTTACCGTAAACCGGATGGTTTCCTCGAAAGGATAATTCGTCTGCTCGTGAAGGGTAATTTCGTTTCCGTCACCCACTTTCACCGTTGCTTTGCAGGCGGCATACATGGCGGCCGCTACACCATTATCCGGAGTAGCCAGAATCAGATGCTCGGCATAATAAGGCCATCCCTGTGCGTGGTTATGCTGGCAGCAACGGCTGCTGAACGGGTTCATTGCCAGGAAAGGTCCCCGGTTGTCGATGCCCGGATGATGATTCTTTGAGTCGCTGACCGTCTGGTTAGGGCAAGTGATGTAACGTAATCCTTTGAAATCCGGCATCACGGCAGCCGGATAACTGTTGAAAGCCACTTCTTCGCAGTGTTCTGCCCAAAGCGGATCGCCTGTCATACAAAGCATCAATTCATCGGAAGCCATCTGTTCTACCAATCCGCAGGTCTCTACTCCCTGACGTGGGTCGATGGAACCCATGCGGGCATTTTCGTCGGCACCGAACATACCGCCCGGTACTTGTCCGAAAGTACGGCGTATCAGATTGTGTACATTATAAGATGCTTTCAGCATGGCTGAATCTCCTGTCATCATATAATAGGTAGCCGGTTCGCGGAAACATTGTGCGATGTTTACATTGTGCCAGTTCGGCAGTGCCGATGGGCGGGTCCAGTCTGCTGTGTTCCGGTGTATCTTCTCAGCCAGTTCCAGTAAGAATTGATCTCCTGTGCGGTTATAAAGCCAATATACGCTTAACAGGTTATCTCCGCCACGGCTGTTTTCCCAATAGTCCTCCAGGAATTGTTCGTCCGGTACACTTAACTGCCATTTAAAGTAATTGGTCATCAGGTCGATTACCCGTTGGTCATTTGAATATTCATAATAGGATTGCAGACACCAGAGCATAATCATCTGTGCCCATAATTCTCTTTTTCCGTTCCGCTCGTTGATGGGACCAAAGTATCCGTCGGGTTGTTGGCTGGCGAATGCTCCTTCGAGCCATACTTTAGCTTCATCAATCATTTTCTGATCCTTTAATATATAAGCCAGGTTTCCGTATCCTTTCAGCCAATAGGGGACTTCTTCCCATCCGTGATCTCCTCCTTTGGTCAGCCAGGCATTATTCTCTTTGCCCAGCCATGCACTGATTTCATTCAGGTGACCGGTCAGACCGTCTTTCTGTAATTCGAGATATTTCTTCAACCATCCTTCGGGCTGAATACTTCCGACGGGCAGTTTAATGAAATTCATCGGTTTCAGTGGCAAGCGGTTTCCTACATAGTTTACGTTGGTTTGTGTACAGTCGGGGCGGTTCACGATGGTTACTGCCGACGATGATTGATCGGAAGTACACGATGCTGCCAGTAATCCGGCTGTAAATAGGATTCCGGCCAAGCCTCCTTTCAGACTTTTCATCTTTTTCATGTTTGGGTGTTTTTACTTATGGTTATTATTTAGGGGTTATTTCAATACAAATCAGTAGCTTCATCTGATATCATGCTACAAAGTTTGTGAATTCTGTATGAAATGTGCGACACAAACTATTCAATAAATAGCAATTACTGACCAATACGATGCGAAATGCGGGTTATGTGAATATTAGAAGTATAAAAAGAACAGATTCTTTTGTTTATTGAGCAGTATTTATCCCTTTATTCAACGAAAATGTTTTTTCTTTGTAGCATCTTAATAACAGAAAGCTATGAAAACAAAGATCTACCTGCTATTTATTACTACCTTATTCTTCTGCGCCGGTTGTGGAAACAAGAGCGGCGGACAGAAACAGGAGTCGGTAAGTGCGGCAAAGGATACATATGTAAATCCTTTGTTTCCGGAAGGGGCCGATCCGAGTGCTCTTTTCCATAATGGTAAGTATTATTATACCCATGGAACGGAAGATAAGATCATGCTTTGGGAAACGTCCGATATCACTGATATGGCTCATGCGGTTTGCAAGATAGTGTGGCAGCCTCAGGATCCATCCAACAGTTGTCATCTCTGGGCACCGGAGATTCACTATATCAATGATAAATGGTATATATATTATGCAGCCGACGACGGCAATACGGATAATCACCAGTTGTACGTACTTGAAAACTCTTCACCCGACCCGATGGAGGGAAAGTTCGAAATGAAAGGAAGTATCATAACCAATCCCGAATGGAATTGGGGGATACAGGCCACCACTTTCGAACATAAGGGAGTCCGCTATCTGGCCTGGTCCGGATGGCCCAAAAGGAGAACCAATGCCGAAACTCAATGTATCTATATTGCCAGGATGAAAGATCCGTGGACACTCGATTCACCCCGTGTCCTGATATCCAAACCCGAGTATGAATGGGAACGGCAGTGGGTCAATCCGGATGGCAGCCGTACGGCTTACCCCATTTATGTGAATGAAGGGCCTCAGTTCTTTCATTCGAAAGATAATAAGACGTTGATTCTATATTACGCTGCCAGCGGTTCGTGGTCACCCTATTACTGTGTCGGGATGTTGACTGCCGATGCCGAGAGTGATTTGTTAGATCCGGCTTCCTGGACAAAGAGTTCGGTTCCGGTATTTCAGCAATCGTTGGAGAATGAAGTTTATGGTCCGGGTGGACTCTCCTTTGTTCCCTCGCCCGATGGGACTGAATGGTATATGATTTACCATGCCCGTCAGGTGACCAATGGAGACACCGGGAGTCCTGAAACCCGTAATCCGCGAATACAAAAAATAGGATGGGATGCCCATGGAATGCCCGATTTAGGGATTCCGGTTCGTGCAGGGGTTGCCTTGCCGAAACCTTCGGGTACTCTTTTGAAATAAAATAGTCATTTAGAACATTTTTTCCTTAGTCTGACAGGTAGCCGCCTACCTGTCCCGGGGATCGTATTGCATCATTAATAGGTTAAACATAATTTGAAGACAATGAAAAAGAGCATTTTAATTGCAGTTCTGACAGCGTCGATAGCTACTTCCGCTTTTGCACAATGGAAACCGGCAGGAGACAAAATCAAGACAAAGTGGGCTGAGCAGGTGAATCCTGAAAATGTATTGCCCGAGTATCCACGTCCGGTGATGGAACGGGGAGAGTGGAAGAACCTGAATGGTTTGTGGAATTATGCCATCACCGAGAAAGGAGCTGCTCCTTCAGCTTACGAAGGTCAGATTCTGGTTCCTTTTGCCATAGAGTCCAGCCTTTCGGGTGTTGGTAAGAAAGTCGGCCCCGACAAAGAACTTTGGTATCAGCGTACTTTCACAGTACCCGCTTCCTGGAAAGGTAAAAAAGTGATGCTGAACTTCGGTGCGGTAGACTGGAAAGCTGATATTTGGGTCAATGACATTAAGGTGGGACAACACACCGGAGGATTTACTCCTTTTTCACTCGATATTACGGCTGCTTTGGCTACTAAAGGAGACAATAAACTTGTTGTGAAGGTATGGGACCCGACAGATCGCGGACCTCAGCCTCGTGGCAAACAGGTAAACCGTCCGGAAGGCATCTGGTATACGGCTGTTACCGGTATCTGGCAAACTGTCTGGATGGAGCCTGTGGCCGAACGTCATATTACTAATGTCCGTACGACTTCGGACATCGACCGTAAGAAACTCACAGTGGACGTTACTACCAGTACCAGCTGTCCTTCGGAAGTTGTCGAGGTAAAGGTTTTCGATGGTAAACAGCTGGTTGCTACCGGAAAAGGATTGAATGGCCAGACTATTGACATTCAGATGCCTGCTGATGCCAAACTGTGGAGTCCTGCTTCTCCGACTCTTTATTCTATGCAGATTGCCCTGTTGAGCAATGGTAAAGTGACCGATAAAGTAGATAGCTATACAGCTATGCGCAAATACTCTACCCGCCGTGACAAGGACGGAATTGTACGTTTGCAGCTGAACAATGAAGATGTGTTCCAGTTCGGTCCTCTCGATCAAGGATGGTGGCCCGACGGACTGTATACAGCTCCGACAGACGAAGCGTTGGTTTATGATATTCAGAAAACCAAAGACTTCGGATTTAACATGATCCGTAAACACGTGAAGGTGGAACCGGCACGTTGGTATACACACTGTGATAAACTGGGTATCATCGTATGGCAGGATATGCCGAACGGCGACCGTGAACCGGAGTGGCAGATGTACAACTACTTCACCGGCAATGAACTGAATCGTAGCGAGGAGTCGGAACAGATCTATCGCAAAGAGTGGAAGGAAATCATGGATTATCTGTACAACTATCCTTGTATCGGTGTATGGGTTCCGTTTAACGAGCGTTGGGGACAGTTCAAGACTGAAGATATCGCGACATGGACAAAGAAGTATGATCCTTCACGCCTGGTGAACCCGGCAAGTGGCGGCAATCACTTCCCTTGCGGTGATATTCTTGACCTGCATCATTATCCCAATCCGTCACTTGACTTCTACGATGCCGGACGTGCTACCGTGTTGGGTGAATATGGCGGCATCGGCCTGGCACTGAATGAACATCTTTGGGAACCGAACCACAACTGGGGATACGTGAAGTTCAATTCACCCGAAGAAGTAACCAAACAATACGTTGAATACGGCAATGAACTGTATCGGTTGATTTCAAGAGGTTTCTCAGCTGCTGTCTATACACAGACTACGGATGTAGAAATGGAAGTGAACGGACTGATGACATACGACCGTAAAGTGATTAAGGTGAATGAAGCTCAGGTGAAAGCTATCAATACAAAGATATGCAATTCTTTAAATAAGTGATTAGAGTAGGGTGTCGATAGGTACACAGGTTTTTGATTAAGGTAAAGATTGTTGAAGGATACTATTTAGATTGAAACATACTAATAAATAAAATAATGAAAAAACTATTCACAATGGCTTTAGCAGTCGGTATGCTGTGCAATGCGCAGGCAGCCGACCTGTATAAGGCAAGTAGAAATGTTGCTTTGCGTGCGCCGGCGGTGCCTCTCATCACTTCCGACCCCTATCTGTCCATCTGGTCGCCTACAGATGCGCTGAACGAAAGCAGCACTATGCACTGGACCGGAACGGAACATCCTTTGTTGGGTGCTATCCGTGTAGACGGGAAGACTTACCGCTTTATGGGGAAAGATAAATTGAATCTTGAAACCCTTGTACCCATGACCGATACCGATACCTGGCAGGGGAGTTATACTTTCGATGAGCCGGCTGCGGGATGGAACGCCCTTTCGTTCAATGCTGCCGGATGGAAAGAGGGACAAGGTGCTTTCGGTACTCCCGATATGCCTCGTGTCCATACTCGCTGGACTACTCCGGACATCTGGGTTCGCCGCGATTTCCAGATTAACGATGATATGAACGGAGAAACCATCTATCTGAAATATTCGCACGACGATGTATTCGAACTCTACCTGAATGGTGAAAAGCTGGTTGCTACAGACTATTCATGGAACAACGACGTATTACTCGAACTATCGGATGCAGCCAAGAAGAAGCTGCAAAAAGGAAAAAACGTACTTGCCGCACACTGTCACAACACAACAGGAGGTGCTTATGTAGATTTCGGCCTTTATCGCCTGAACAAACAGACGACAGGTTTTGAGACGGCAGCCGTCCAGAAATCGGTAAGCGTACTCCCCACACAAACTTACTACACGTTTACTTGCGGTCCGGTGGAACTGGACCTGGTGTTTACCGCACCTTTGATGATGGACGACCTCGATTTGTTGTCTACTCCCGTTAATTATATTTCTTATCGCGTTCGTTCGCTGGACAAAAAGCAACATGATGTGCAGATGTATGTGGAGACCACTCCGCAGCTTGCCATCAATGAACTGACGCAACCTACCCGTTCGAAAGTGATCCGCCGTAACGGTATCAATTATGTACAGGCAGGGACTATCGACCAGCCTATCCTTGCACGAAAAGGAGACGGTATCTGTATTGATTGGGGATATGCTTATCTGGCAGGAAATATAGGTGCCAATACAGCTGTCAGCCTGGGTAACTATTATGGTATGAAGAACGAGTTTGCTACCAAGGGTTCTTTGTTGCCTACACAAGCCGAGTGCGTGACCCGTCGTGCCGACCAGATGCCGGCTATGGCCTATACTGACGATCTGGGTAAAGTAGGTACCGATGGCAAATCCGGCTTCCTGATGTTGGGTTACGATGATATTTATGCTATCGAATACTTCTATCAACCTCGCATGGCCTACTGGAAGCATGATGGTAAGGTAAGCATCTTCGATGTCTTTGAGCGTGCCAAAGCAAACTATGCGTCTGTCATGGAACGTTGCCGTGCTTACGACGAAATGATTCTGAACGATGCAGAAAAAGCAGGTGGCAAAGAATACTCTGAACTGTGTGCATTGGCTTACCGTCAGGTGATTGCCGCCCATAAGCTGTTCAAGGATGCGGATGGTAACTTGCTCTTCTTCTCTAAAGAGAACAATAGTAACGGTTGTATCAATACTGTCGACCTGACTTATCCGTCTGCTCCGCTCTTTCTGGCTTATAACCCCGAATTGCAGAAAGGCATGATGACCAGTATCTTTGAATATAGTGCCAGCGGACGTTGGAACAAGCCTTTCCCGGCTCACGACCTGGGAACTTATCCTATTGCTAACGGACAGGTATACGGTGGTGACATGCCGATTGAAGAAGGCGGAAATATGGTAGTCCTGGCTGCTGCTATTGCCAAGGTAGAAGGTAACGCCGACTATGCTAAGAAGTATTGGGATTTACTGACCATTTGGACTGATTATCTGGCGGAATACGGACAAGATCCCGAGAACCAACTCTGTACTGATGACTTTGCCGGACACTGGGCACATAACGCCAACCTTTCGGTAAAAGCGATCATGGGTGTAGCTGCCTACAGTGAAATGGCCCGTATGCTCGGTATGGATGATGTAGCCGACCGATATGCTGCCAAAGCCAAAGCAATGGCTACCAAATGGGAACAAATGGCTCGTGAGGGTGATCATTATCGTCTGGCATTCGACCGTGAGAATACCTGGAGCCAGAAGTACAATATGGTTTGGGACAAGATGTGGAATCTGAACCTTTTCCCCAATAATGTGATTGAGAAAGAAATTTCTTATTATCAGACCAAACTGCAAAACCCTTATGGACTTCCGTTGGATTCCCGCAAGGAATATACTAAATCCGACTGGATTATGTGGACTGCTGCCATGTCTTCTGATAAGGCTACTTTCGAGAAATTTATTTCTCCGGTATATAAGTATGCTAATGAAACCGTATCACGTGTTCCGCTGAGCGACTGGCATCATACCGATAACGGTAAGTTTGTCGGCTTCAAGGCACGTTCCGTGATCGGTGGTTATTGGATGAAGGTATTAATGGATAAAATGCAGAAGTAATAAGAACCGGTATATAATTAGGGTTTATTATCAAGGGTTGTATCAAAAGCTTGTTTTGCTTGGATACAACCCTTTTTTCTTTCCAAGAGATGTTATGTTGCCTGTCTGTTCTACTTAAGTTGGTGTCGGTTTAAGCATGAAGTGGCTGTCAAGGGTGTTCCGGCACCTCTGTAACCCGGAAGTCCGTACCAATCAATCCCTCTTCCGAGTAGCCTTCACAATGAATCACGTATTCTCCGTCCTCCTGATCGTTTAGAAAGAAGGATACTTGTGCTTTACCTTCCTTGTCGGTTTTTACTGTAGGATTCCAGTACAGTGTATTTCTTTGTTCCGAATGTTCGAAGAATGAATGATCGGAAAGAGTAGGAGTATAAAATTCTTTTGTCTGGTTATAACCTATCCACTGGCAGATTTTATTATTCGTTGCTATAACTTCTCCTTGTATCGGACGGCTATATAATACGATAGTGCCTCCATAACTGCTAAATCCTCCGAACTGAGTGGACGTCTGTTGCAGGACTTCTACCCGTTCGATTCTGGATGCCTCCATGCTATATACAACTTCAGGATCTTTGGCAATATACCCATCCAGTACCAAGGCAGCTACTGTTCCTCCGGGAAGTCCGTTGATGTGGGCATACTGTAAGTTACTCTTTGTTTTATCCGGATTAGGAACCATGGTGATGCCGGGCACTGTTCTCAGTAATTGACGGACATCTCCAAAACTGTTGCTTGCTTTCACTTGAGTACTTGTTTTCACGAATCCTTCACTATAAGGACGCCGCTTTTCAATCGGATCTTTTTTTCGTGCGGTTACTTTCACTTCTCCTAATTCGAATAGCTGTTTGTCAATCTCCTTTTGGGGGATGTAGGACTTGGTAATATCCCATTGTACATGAAAAGAACTATCAGGTGCAAAAGGAGAAGGCATATATTTCACCGATGGAACCGGAATCGAATCATCAAGTTTGATCGGATAGGTTTTCCCATTCTTGTCGGTGACTGAGAGCATGACTTCCTTTGTTCCTTCAAAAGAGATTCCCGATAGGCTGAAACGTTTTTGTCCATCCAACGGACAGGTAATAAATTGTTTGAGTGAATCTTGACGTAGGATAGCCTGAAGTTCAACAGATTTAGCCTTCTGTTTATTTATATTTTCCACTTTTCCTGATAGGATGAGAGATTGTTCCATAGGATATCGGGGGAGATTGTCGGGCTGGTTGAAAACTTCAAGTGAGTAGCGTCGCCATCCTTGTGTTAGCAATAGCAGTTCTATTTTAGACAGGCTTTCAGTATCTTCCGGATTCCAGTAGCTTAATGGTTGTTCCGTTTGCCCTTTCAGGTTGCTACTAAGAAATAAGTAGGTACTGAAGTTGTCACGGATCGTTGGTTGCTCTAAAAAAGTTTGTGCAACTGCCAGCGAGAAAGAACCCGGTTGGGGAATTCCTTTCTTATCAGTACTACGGATATTCACCGACATTTTTCGATGTCCTTCTTGTACCGAAATAGTAGATGAAAGTTTTAGGTTGAGTGTTTCGGGAAAGTGAGTAAATACCAGCCTTTCACAATAGGCATGATAGTCTTCATCGATCAGGGTTAGTGTGAAGACGCCCGTAGGAAGTTTATCTAAAGGCAAATCGAAAAGTGTACGCGGTTGCGAACCATCGACGGGTAGTATGGCAATCAACCGTCCTTCTTGATGGAGGATAAGTGAATAAACCGAGTTTTTGGTTGAAGGGCCAATATTTTGAGTCAATAAAATACGTAACGCTTCTTTCAGGTGTTTAACAGTCATCACAAACCCCTGCTCGCTTATCGAAGGTATTTTAAAGTCTGTGTTATCTCCTGCCAGACGGGCAATGTATTTTTCTTTTTTCTGTGGGATGAAAAAGAAACTTCCTTTGCCCAAGTGACTGGTAGCAAATTTACGGATACTGTCTCCATGGGCATTCAGTATGACCCCTTCTGTTTGAACCCCTTTTCCGGTATTGGCATCCACTACTTCGAATGCTATTCGGGAGGTGAGTCCATTGATTAGATTTCCTCCTTCCGGGAAGAATCTCAGTTTAAATTTTGTTGTCTGCTGGGGAATGTTGTCTTTTTCTGAATTTCCATAAATCGTTAGTTCACGATGGAAGAAAAACTCCGGATCAAAATTCTGCATCCATCGGGTATAGGCACGAAGTTGATAATGGCCGGCGTGTAGATGTTCCGGGATCGAAAGGCTACCGGAGGCTGCTCCGTCTGCCAAAGGATACTTGACTTGTTTTACAATTTCTCCTTTACTATTTGACAGATCTATGTATACAATCCTGCTGGCTTCGGTTGCTGAGGAAGAGAGTGTTTGATACACTTTAAACCAAATGGTTTCTCCGGCATAATAGTTGGTACGGTCTTGATGCAGATATAATTTCTCTATCAGATTTTCACGGGCATACCGGTTGAACCGGGCTGACAAAAGAGTATCGCTTACGGCTTTTTGTTGGGTTGCTGCGCAATGGATGGTGCATAATAGACAAAGAGTAGTTAATGCTGAATGTGTTTTCATAATGAACAAAGGTAGTGAAAAAAGATAATAGTGACTGACAGTATTCCAACTATCAGCCACTATTGTCATTGAATTTACAGTTTTCTGTTTATTTATAAACTTCCAGTTCGTAGATACGTGTATCTCTGCCTCCGGTGCTCTGTGTAGGACGAGTCACAAGCAGACGGATGTAACGTACTTTTCCGTCATAGTTCAGCGGACGTGAAACGACATTTGCATGGTTACCGTCGATAGCATCCAGAGTCGTCCATTCATCGCCCGGGTTCATTTTACCTTGCAGGAAGCAACCATTGGTGATGTATGAGTGACTTTCCTGTCCGGCGTTCACCATCTTCCAACCACTGATGTTTTGTGCTTCACCTAGATCGAAGTCTACGTAGTTCGGAGTCTGCGAAACGTCACACCACTTTGTATCCGTTTTACCATCCAGCAGGAAGTCCGGTTTTTCTTCGTCGTTGGTATATCCGGAGCAAGCAATGATTTTAGCTCCTTTCAGGATATTTTCGCGTACTGCTTCTTCATCATTTCCGGCAGTAGCTGCATTACCTACGTTATTGGTGCGGAAAAGAGTGCCGGCAACGGTTGTAGCCGGTTCATTTTCGGCAACCAGAGTAGCAGCAAACAAAACCACTTTCTCATTTCGGGGCAAGATTACGCTGGTAGCTCCCTTCGGAATATCCATACCAAATTTGAACATATAAGTGAATTCATAAGGCTGATCACCGTTGGATGCATGGCGGTGTGTACCTACATAGGCAATCTCAGCATCTTTCAGATATCCTTCGGTGTGTCCTTTATGTCCCCATTGGCCGATGAAGCCGGTATAAGAAGGTACAACGAATGAAGCGGTCTGCTTGCCAATGCGGAAGTCGGCCTGATTGTCTCCTTCGGTAGAGGCGGCGAGGATATAGAGACGGTTGTATTTGTTTCCCGCAGGCAGTTGCAAGGTATCACCTTCACAAGACATTCCGTTCGCAATCTCTTTTTCTCCCAAGCGGAAAGTGATCTGACCGGCTATCAGTGAGTCCGGCAGAAGTTCGGCTGCAAAAGAATAGCCCGATTCGAAGTCGCCTTCTCCACGAAATTCATTATAAGAAGCACATTTGCGGTCGTAGTCAAGCGGTAAAGCGGCATATTCGATCGGAGACGCCTCACGTCCCGATGGTTTGAGGCGTACTTTGTAAGTTCTTACAGAATAAGGAGTGATGTTTACCTGCAACTTGTTTCCTTCGAAAGTTGCATTGCCGATTGTCTTTTCTGTACCGTTGGCTTCGCTGGCACTGATGATTTCCCCTGCAAAGGTCAGTGTGGCGCTCTGTGCTTTCCGGCCTTCGGTTTCGTATACGCGTACTACATACTCATCGGTTTCTTCCGCTTTCTTCAGTGCCTTGATCAATACATTGCGGTTGTCCGAAGCGACAAACGAGAACGATTTTCCGGCATTTCCTTTGTGCTTTTCCGTACGGAAGGCTTTCAGTTGCTGGTTCAGCTTTTCGGCTTTCTCTACAGTGGCAGGTTTATCCAAGGCTCCCTGATGTGGTATCAGGCTGTAGGTGAAGGTATGATGACCGAAATCCTGATGATCCTGATATGCGTAACCTCCGCGTGTTTCCGGTGTGTGGAGCAGGGTGAGACGGATCGTATGGTTATCCGGCTTGTCCCATCCATATTTGCTGTCGTTCATCACCGATACACCATAACTTCCGTCACGATCGGTCAGGTCGGCCCAATATTGTGCATATACTTCGTAAGCTGTTTCGGTATTGTTGCCACGTTGTATGCTGCCGATACCCAAGTCGTACGTAGCCTTTTCGTTTTCAATATTGAGCGGGAATTCGGCTTTTAACAATGCGTTGGTCGATTGCCAGTCTATTTCGTTATAGAAGTCGATGCGTTCTGCACGGCTACCTTCATACAGACGTATGTATTGACGGAAGACAGATTCTTCGTGACGTTTCTCGACACAAAGCGATTTACGTAAAGTTCCGTCTTCAACCAAAGTTATTTTCACGTCATTCGTAATCGAAACCGGAGTACGGTCGGTTGTCTCTTTCAACACTTCCCATGCCGGCCAATTGTATGACTTGTTCTGAGTGAAGAGTGCCAGGCGGATTGCTTTCCCGGCTTTCACCAGCTCTTTGCCGTTCTTTTTGTCAGTCAGAGAGACGATATCTCCATTTTTATCCAATGTAATCTTGTACAGAGAGTTTTCCAAGGTATTGACGTTCGTCGAGACGTTGCTTGCACCGGTTCCTGATGTGCGTATGTCATATACCACATATCCTGTAGCCGGAACTGTTGCTTCTACCAGGATGCGTGCTTTTCCGTCGGTATAAGAAATGAGCTGAGCCGATACTTTTTTGCCCTTTTCATCGTACACCGTTATCCCTTTGGGGGCTTTTGGAAGGTCAAGTTCTATTTCCGCAATATCTGTAACCGCAAATCCGAGTGCATTATAAAGGATTACCGGAATACCGCTGACCCGTGTATCCAATTCCCTGCCGATACCATGAATGGAAGAAGTCAGTACATTGGAGAACTGTTTCAGTGAGATCAGTTCATCGTTCCATGAAAATTCATAGGCACGCGGTATACTGGTTCCTGTCAGGTCATCGTGGAACTGATGATAAATGAAGCGTTTCCATGCTTCATTGATGGTGCTTTCCGGATATTTGGCCTGATTCAGCCATTCGGCAGTTACGGCAGCTCTTTCGGCCGCGTCTCCCAGTAATTCGTTCTGGCGGTTGTACAATTTCATGGCAGCCTGTGAGGTGTAGCATCCTGTACCGTGAACATCCATCAACAGTTCACCGTCGAATACTGGTAATTCCGGATGATTCTTATAAGGAAGGTAATCTTTGTAAAGCTGGTCGCTGGTTGCACTGACAATTTCTACCGGACCGTTTCCGCGAAGTCCTTTTTCCACTGAGCGGACAGAGGCCAGTGTCGGTGATCCGCCGATATCGCCTGTACCGTAATATCTGTATACTGTATTAAGAGGTGTACGGCCTGCCAGTTCTTTCAGTTGTTCGTTTTCTGAAAGGTCTTCGTCGTTCCATCTTCTGCCATAATCATATCCATGTGCCAGCATGATAGACGATCCGTCTATTCCTTTCCACAAGCCGATTGTAAACGGATGCTTGCTCTTACCATAGAACGGATGCACACGCCAGTCCAGCTTTTGTGAAGAGAAACCAATCAGGTCGCAGTGCGAAGCGATAGTAGGCAGTGTCCAGCCAAATCCGAAACAGTCGGGCAGGAAGATGTCCGTGCTTTCCACTCCGAATTCTTGTCTGTAATACTGTTGTCCCAGCATAATATTGCGGATGAACGATTCAGTCGAAGGTACCAGAGCGTCCGTTGCATCCCAGCTACTTCCGGAAATGTGCCAGCGGCCTTCCCCGATGTACTTCTTCATTTCTTCGTATTGTGCAGGATAGTACTCCTTCATCCAGGCATATTTCACTCCGCCTTCAAAGTTGAATACATAGTTCGGATACTTTTTCAGCAGAAACAGGTTCTGGTTGATCGTGTTCCATACATACTCTTTAATGGTAGTCTGTACATCCCAGTTCCACTGAGTGTCCAGATGGGCATCTGCCACCATGTAGGCTTTCGCCTTTTTCTCCTGTTTGTTCCCTTGAGCGTACGAGGCTCCTCCGGACAACAGCAGGGTAGCTGCCAGCATAGCAATGTGTAATTTCATGTTTGCTTAATACATTATTTAATTAATAAATGAGGAATTATACAAAGGTGACCAAATTCGCAGAAAGGAGATGAAAAATACTGTTCAATAAATAGCAGAATCTGTTCAGATGTGCTTTTAGAGCTCTGTGAGGGGGATTGAAATGTTGAAAAGAACAGATTTTGTTGTTTATTGAACGGAAATTATCGTCTTATTAGTTAAAAATAACTTTCCTTTGCAATGTTTCGAAACCGTAAAAGCTATACTATGAAATACATCCCGTCTTATATTCCGAGGATTATTTCCATAACGATGCTTTTATACATTAAAGATTTATAGAACCTGTTTTTTAAATTTATGTACTATGCGTAAAAAAGAACAAATGTTTTGGCTCGCAAGTCGTAGCAGAATGTGGCGCATACCACTTTGTATGGCTGCCTTTTCGCTTTTGCCAAGTGCCTACAGTTTCGCCAGCGCCGAAAACCCGGCAACAGAAACTGTATTGGCAGTGAACTCCGTTCAACAACAACGGACCGTAAAGGGTATAGTTATCGACGCCAATGGCGAAGCGGTAATTGGTGCTAACGTAAAAGAGCCGGGGAGTACAACTGGTACCATCACCGATATGAACGGTGAATTCTCGCTGAGTGTCGGCCCTAAAGCTACACTTGAAATCTCATTTATTGGTTACACAACACAAAAAGTAAACGTAGGCGCATCAAACACAGTTAAAGTAATTCTGCAGGAAGACACAAAAGTACTTGATGAAGTCGTTATTACCGGTTTCGGTATGGCACAAAAGAAAGCGACTTTAACAGGTGCTGTTTCTGCAATTAAATCAACAGATATCGAGCGTTCAGCTGCATCTACTGCTTCAGGAGCATTAGTTGGTAAGATTGCAGGTTTGAATACTCGTATGCAAGATGGTCGTCCTGGTGCTTCTACTGCATTGCAGATTCGTAATATGGGTACCCCGTTATTTGTGATTGATGGTGTGCAGTCGGATGAAGGGCAATTTAATAATATGGACTTTAATGATATTGAAAATATTTCAATATTGAAAGATGCCTCTGCTGCTATTTATGGTATTCGTGCTGCTAACGGTGTAGTAGTGGTAACTACTAAGAAAGGGCAACAGAAGAGCAAAAATACAGTTTCTGTTAATGCTTATTATGGTTGGCAGAAAAACTCAAGATGGATTCAACCCGCTGATGCTAAAACGTATGTAAATGCATATACGGCTGCTGAGACTTGGGCCGGCCGAACTGATGGAGAACGTAAATTCTCAAGAGAGGATTATGATAAGTGGATGGCTGGTACGGAGAAAGGTTATACAGGATTTGACTGGGGAGATTATATTTGGAAGACATCTCCACAATATTATGTAAATACTAACTTTTCCGGAGGTTCAGATAAAGCCAACTATTATGTATCTGTATCACATATTAATCAAGATGCTACAGTGCGTAATTACGGTGGATTCAAACGTACCAATGTTCAGATGAATGTTGATATGAAAGTCAATGATCGTTTTAAGATCGGAGCAAGTATGAATGGTCGTATCGAATCACGTAAGAATCCTGGAGTTCCGGGAGGTGATGATTATGATCTTCCTTTGTATTCTAACTTGAAGAACTGGCCGACAATGGGTCCGTACGCAAATGATAATCCTCTTTATCCGCAAAAGGTTTCAACAGATATTAATACCAATTTTGCCCTTTTGAACTATGAGAACTCTGGTAAAATGACGGATGATTGGCGTGTGCTTCAAATGCAGGCTACAGCAGAATACGAACTACTGAAAGGATTGAAGGCCAAGGGAATGGTGGGATACTATTTCGCTTATAGAGAAATGGAAAATCATGAATATCCTTTTAAATTGTATCGATATAATCAGGCTAATGATACTTATGAAGTAGCTGAATCAATGAATACTCCTTATCGTGAACGTATTCGTCATAGAAATGAAGATTTATTTTCTAATTTCCAGTTGAATTTTGATCGTAAGTTTGGGGATCATTATATTAATGCTATTGCTGGTTTTGAAGCTTCTCAACGCAAGAGTCCGAATTTCAATATAATCTCAACTCCGGTAGCTAATAATTTGAACTTGATTCAATTTAAAGAAATTAAAACGTTTAATGATAACGGAAATGATACCCAAGCTCGAATGGGATATTTAGGACGCATCAATTATAGTTATGCTGATAAATATTTAGTTGAATTTATTGGTCGTTGGGATGGTTCTTGGAAGTTCCGTCCGGGAAATCGTTGGGGATTCTTCCCTTCGGCATCTTTAGGATGGAGAATTTCTCAGGAAAAATTCTGGCAAGAAAGTAAATTGGCAAATATTTTCTCAGACTTTAAGATTCGTGGTTCTTATGGTGTAGTAGGAGATGATAATGTAAGTGACTATTCTGCATTTGATTATTTGGCCGGTTATGATTATAATAGAGGAGGTTCGGTTATTGATGGACAGTATGTTGTAGGATCTGCTCCTCGTGGATTGCCCAATCAGACATTATCATGGATAAAAGCCAAAATATTGGATATTGGTGTGGATATGGGTTTCTTCAATAATCGGTTGACCGCTCAGTTTGACTTCTTCCGCCGATTACGTACAGGTATCCCGGAATCACGTTATGATGTATTGTTACCTTCTGAAGTTGGTTTTGGATTGCCAAAAGAAAATCTGAGATCAGATCTTCATATCGGTTATGATGCGATGGTACGTTGGGCGGATAATATCAATGATTTCAATTATAGTGTTGGTGCTAATGTTACTTATTCTCGTTTCTATGATTGGGAACAATATGATGATCGTCGCAGTAACTCTTGGGATAGATATCGTAATAGTATTTGGCATCGTGTAGGCTATATAAATTGGGGATATGAGGCTGTTGGACGTTTTGAAAATTGGGAGCAGATAGCGACTTATCCTGTAGATATTGACCGAAAAGGTAATCGTACAGTAGTTCCGGGTGATATTATATACAAGGATGTAAATGGTGATGGTGTTATTAACTATATGGATGAACGTCCTATTGGTTACAGACAAGATGGAACTCCTAACTTGAATTTTGGTATCAATTTATCTGCTAGTTGGAAAGGTTTTGATCTTTCAATGGACTGGACAGGTTCCGGAATGACTTCATGGATGCAAAAATGGGAAACTGCACGTCCATTCCAGAATGATGGAAATAGTCCGGGTGAAGTGTTGAAGGATTCTTGGCATTTAGCAGATGTTTGGGATGCTGATAGTGAATTGATTCCTGGTAAATATCCTTTGATACGTATGAATAATGCCGAAACATCTGCTTATGAAAAGAGCACGTTCTGGCTGCATAATGTACGCTATATCAAGTTGCGTAATTTGGAGTTTGGATATACTTTACCGAAAACTTTGTTGGCAAAATCTGGTATTAGTAATTTGCGTGTATATTTGTCGGGAACTAACTTGGTGACATTGACTAATGTACCTATTATTGATCCGGAGGGTTCTAAAGATAATGGCTTGATTTACCCAACGCCGCGTATTATAAATCTTGGTATTAACCTCAAATTTTAGCAAACAATGAAAAAGAGAAATTTTATAGCTGTTGCTGCTTGTGCACTGGCATTAAGTAGTTGCAGTGGATTCCTGGACCAAAAGCCAGATCGTATTATGACAGAAGATCAAGTTTATGGAGATGTCAATCTGACAAAATCTGTATTGGCAAATTTCTATGAACGTATATCACTAGGCCAACATGTAGGAGATACGGATGGGTTCGCTCTGTTGGATGAGGCCATTACTTATGATACTAAAGATGATCAGGAAGTAGATCGTAACTGGTGGCGTACATATGATTATACATTGATCCGTAATATCAACCAATTCTTAAAAGGGTTGAGAGAATCGACTGCATTGTCTGAAGTTGAGAAAGCTCCTATGGAAGGAGAGGCTCGTTTTATACGTGCATGGGTTTATTTTTGTACTTGTCGTACTTTAGGAGGAATGCCGATTGTAGGCGATGAAGTATATGATTATACTTCTGGTATGGACATTACTACTCTTCAAGTTCCTCGTGCAACAGAATCTGCAATGTATGATTATATTATAGAAGAGTGTAAAACTATTGCAGAAATGTTGCCAACCGAACCTTCAAAGAATGGGGCTCGCGCAACTAAATGGGCTGCAAAAATGCTTGAAGCGAGAGCTGCTGTTTATGCAGGTTCTATTGCCCGATACAATACAGTTGCCGATTATCCATTGTTGAACCCGGAAACAGGAGTAGTAGGTATCTCTTCAGAGAAAGCAACTGATTATTATAAGAAAGCGTTAGCTGCTGCAGAAGAAGTTATCAATAGTGGAAAATATTCTTTGATGAGAGTTGCTGATGATGCTACTCCGCAAGAGAAAGCAGACAACTTCTTTAAGGCTGTATGTGAAAAAAATGGTAATACAGAAGTCATTTGGTCACGTGATTATATTTATCCGGGACAAACTCATGGTTATACCAAGTCTGTACAGCCTCATGATGGTGCCGAAGATGGAGGGAATAGCCGTTTGTCTGCATTGCTAAATTTGGTAGAGGCTTTTGAACCTATAGCTACAGATACTCCGGGAGAAGGAGCTAAGTTTGATGTTGGTACAAAGGATAATCCTAAATTTTATACTAACCCTGAAGATCTGTTTGTAGGTCGTGATCCTCGTTTGGCAGGGACAATTCTGTATCCAGGTTCTTCTTTTAGAGATAGAACTGTCGTTTTACAAACAGGACAATGGATTAAGAATTCTGATGGACAATGGGAACAGAAGTTGGGACAGAGTTTGGGAGAAAAAGATGATCAAGGAAGATATGTTACAGCCTTGAATGGTCCGATGGTACGTAATGACCAACGTGAATGTAATCGTACAGGCTTCTATGTTCGTAAATATCTTGATAAAACAACTTCTGCGGGAACTGACCGTGGATCTGAAATGTGGAATGTTTATTTCCGTCTTTCTGAAGCTTATTTGATAGCTGCAGAAGCTGCTTATGAACTTAATGGTGGAAGTGATGCTACTGCTTTGAAATATATAAATGCAGTACGTTCCAGGGCAGGTGTTAAAGAATTGGCTTCTGTTAACCATCAACAGATTATGCATGAGAATCAAGTAGAGTTTGCCTTTGAAGGTCATCGCTGGTGGGATTTGAAACGTTGGCGTCAAGCTGATAAGATCTGGACAGGCTCAGAAATGGATATCACGGCTACACGCCGTGGCTTGTGGCCTTTCTTAGTTGTCTCTGACGATGATAAGAATGGAAAATGGGTGTTCTTTGAAGAAAACATGAATCGTTATTATAGAAATCCATTGAAATGTCTACCTAAACATTATTATGCTGAGCTAGATAATGGTTGGCTGAATAACAATCCGAAACTGGTGAAGAACCCGTATCAATAATCTTAAATTAGAAAGAAATAATGAAAGCAATATCCAAAATTTTTTCAGCACTACTATTGGTAATGATAGTTGTTACCAGTTGTACAAAGGATAATTATGATGCTCCGGAATCAATGCTGACTGGAAAGGTCGTTTATGAAGGAGAGGCTTTGCAACTGCGTGGAAATGAGGCGGTCCGATTGTTCCTTTATCAACGTGGTTATGAAAAGCATGATCCGATTGAAGTTTTTGTAAATCAAGACGGAGCTTATTCTGCATGTTTATTTGATGGTGAGTATCAATTGATCACCAAAAGCGGTAATGGCCCTTGGTCAGAAGAAGGCCGTGATACTATTAATGTTATTGTCTCAGGTAATACTGTACAAAATGTAGAAGTTGTTCCTTATTACATGGTCAGAAATGCTGAGATGAAACTAAATGGTAATGTTGTGACAGCTTCCTTCAATGTAGAAAAGATTGCGGGAAAAGAAATAGATCGTGTCTTCTTTATGTTAGGAACAACTCAATACATAAATGATGGTGAACACAATGTTGATCGTTTTGATGATGCAGATGGCGCCAAAATGGCTGAAATCAATGTAACTGGTGCACGTTATGAGTTTACTCCTAGAGACTATACAGACAATAAAATGTTTCAAACAGCTTTGAAAAGAGGTACTCTTTTTGGCCGTATTTGTATATGGCCAAAAGGTTCTGATCAAGGAATTTACTCTGAAGTAATCCGACTGAAATAATTCATATCAATGTTTAATAGGGAAAAGGGTATCGGGCTTTCCTGATACCTTTTTCTTTTTCAATAAACTTTTTATTAACTCTTAAATTAATTGTATTATGAACAAGAAATTCTTTATCGCAATGTTGGCATTTGCATTATTTGGTATGACAAATGTAATGGCTAATACATCGAAGGATGAAGTAGTAGAAGTAAGTAGCACGAATAAAGTGACAGCTACTGAGTATTATTTAGAAGCTGCGGGACAGAGTGGGTCTGGTCTTTTTTATTCTATTGAATTTTTAGATTCCTCTCAAAGAAAACTAAAAATTGTGACTAAAAGGGGAGGGCATGTTGAGATCAACTGTCATGGGCATGGTATTGTACCTGATGATCGTTTATTTTATACAGCCGATAGTTGGACAGGAGAAATTATAACTGATGAGATCAATACTGAAGCTTTTACTATAAGTACTAGTTATAATGAGGGTACTAGTAGCTCTACGATTAAATATGAAACTCGGTATTATTATATCAGAGAAAGATAAATTAATAGCTTGTTAAAATCAGAAGTTTCCCCTTATTTGGATCACATTTCGAAGATTCTGAATAAGGGGACTTTTCTTAATTTATATATTCAGCATGAAGAAACTTTTATTTTCCCTTTTTACTGTTTTTTCTTTCTGTGTTCCTTCCATTGCACAGCAGTATTCCAACCCCGTTATTAATTACAGTCTTCCCGACCCTACGGTTATCAAGGCAGATGATGGTTATTATTACCTGTACGCAACGGAAAATATCAGAAATCTTCCTATTCACCGATCGAAAGATATGGTAAATTGGAGCTTTGTGGGTACGGCTTTTACCAATGAAACCCGCCCTACATTTGAGCCGAAAGGAAATCTTTGGGCACCGGATATAAATAAAATCGGTGATCGGTATGTGATGTATTACTCCATGTCTGTTTGGGGTGGAGAGTGGACCTGCGGGATTGGTGTGGCTACGGCAGATAAACCTGAGGGACCTTTTACCGATCATGGAAAACTGTTCCGGAGCAATGAAATAGGGATTCAGAATTGTATCGATCCTTTCTATATAGAAGATGGTGGTAAGAAATACCTTTTTTGGGGAAGCTTTCATGGCATTTATGGAGCAGAACTAAGTGATGACGGACTCTCCCTGAAAGAAGGAATGAAACCACAGCAGGTGGCAGGCACAGCCTATGAAGGAACTTATATTCACAAACGGGGAGGCTATTACTACTTGTTTGCCTCTATCGGTCGTTGCTGTGAAGGATTAAAGAGTACGTATACCACAGTGGTGGGGCGGTCGAAACACTTATTTGGCCCTTATGTAGATAAAAAAGGGGAATCGATGCTGGAGAATCATCATGAAGTGCTGATTGATAAAAATGAAGCATTCGTGGGTCCCGGGCACAACTCGGAGATCGTAACAGATGATAAAGGAGCGGATTGGATGTTTTATCACGCTGTCAGTGTGGCCAATCCTGAAGGAAGAGTGTTGATGCTCGACCGTGTAAACTGGAAAAAAGGGTGGCCTGTTGTAGAGGGGGATACACCGTCGTTGCAAGCAAAAGCACCTGTTATCCGGCACAAATAAGGGAGTAAACATCAGTATGCTACCATACTTCTAATGGTATGTATACCTGTATGTTATGTTTTATTCCGTAATCTTTATCTTGTCCCGCGTACCCGGGCTGCCGTGCCCGAGTACGTGGATTCATGGGCACAGGCACCCGGACTCATGGGCCCGGGTATACAGGACGAAGTAAAGATTGCACTATTTCCAACTAATTAATAGAGAAAAACAAAATGGTTCTTCTTCAAATTTGGTGGTAAGTTTTCTTTTACTCATGGAATCTAATTCAGTTTTCGGACGTGTAAGCCCTCTTTTATAGTTGACAAAAAAGCAGGTATCCCGGTTTTCGCCCGCAGAGTCCATCCGTGAGGTGAAGAAGCTAATCTTAGACTAAACCATCTGAAAATCAATATCTTTAAGAAGTAAGATTTCTCTCCTCAAAAGCTTTGTTTTAACACAGAGTTAAAGCTTGTTCTTTGGATGTGAATAAGAAGTTCTTTAAATGCAAAAGACTTGTTATTTGCGCACAAGAACCTGACAACCTGCAAAAGGCGTTAACAATGTTAATTGAAAAAAGGTATAAGGATGAAGATACCGGTTCAGACGGCGTAAACTCACTTCCGAAACTTGAGTTATCTTATTCAGCCGGTGTCTGTTTTTTCTTATTAAAGCAAGCAAAAAGGACAATTATCAACTTGAAAATAAAGAAATAAAGAATTGACCACCAAATTTGAAGAAGAACCATTTTTCGTATGAGAGACGTCCGGTTTCGGAAGATTCTGTGGAACTCTGTGTGGCTCTGTGGTGAATGATGCCACATCCTCAGCCGTGAGAACCACAAATGATTTCTTTTAATATTACCAGATGTTTCCTGACCTTACGGATGGAATGGACAAATTCCGGTCAAAAGCCTGTTACATATGTTCCATTATTGATAGTAACCGGTTTATCCCCCGTTTTTGGTCAGTTTTTGCTATTTATTGAATAATAATTATCCTCCTTTCTCCAATATTTCCCCAATCTTTGTAACATGAAAATTTAAAATCTGAGGCAAAAACATGAAAAACAAAGTACTGATCATAGTAGCTATCTTATTACTTCTTCCCAATGCATTGGCATGGGCACATCAGCCCGCAGACGGAAATCTGAAGCATTTTACAAAGAAAGACGCGACGACGGCGATGGATGCTTTTCATTCTACTTTTTATAATCCGGATATGAAGTTGTATGCCATATCTTCGGATATGAAAGGAAGAGCTGCCATCTGGGTACAGGCTATCTATTGGGATATGATTATGAACGCGTATAAACGTACGAAGGCTCCTAAATATCGCCAGTTGATAGAAGAGGTGTATCAGGGAGGATACGAACAATACGATAAATACAATTGGGACAATAAAATCGAATGGTTCATTTATGATGATATGATGTGGTGGATTATTTCGCTGGCACGTGCTTACGAAATCACGAATGACCCGAAATACCTGGCACATGCCTCTTCGGGGTTCTACCATGTCTGGAAAGAGTCGTATGATAAAGAAAGGGGGGGCCTGTGGTGGAACTTCAAGCACGATGGCAAGATGGCTTGCATCAACTATCCGACTACGGTGGGGGCCATGACTCTTTATAATGTAACCAAAGATCCCGATTATCTGGAAAAGGCAAAAAGTGTATATGCATGGTCGAGGGATGTCTTTTTCGACAAGGAGAAAGGCCGCATAGCAGACAATATGCACTATCATTTCCAGAGACAGAACGGTATGGACATAGACTGGACAACCCAACTTTATAATCAGGCTACATTTATCGGTTCGGCCGTGATGCTGTACAAAGCAACCGGCGAGAAAGCTTATCTGGACGATGCCGTTCTGGCTGCCGACTACGTCCGCAACGAGATGTGTGATGCCGATGGATTGCTTCCATTCAAAAATGGAGTGGAACAGGGAATTTATGCTGCCATCTTTGCACAGTACATCATTCGCCTGATAGAAGATGGCAATCAGCCCCAATATATGGACTGGCTTCGTCACAACATAGACGTGGCGTGGAACAACCGGGATGTAAACCGTAATGTGACATTCAAGGATGCAGCCAAACCCTGCCCGACAGGTGTGATGGAAAGCTATGATGCCAGCGGATGTCCCGCACTGATGCAAGTGATTTCTCCATTCAAATAACAACACAAACACGTGACAACACAAACACATGAGTAAGAGGGTATTAGTTTTGATTGGTTTGTTTTTGGCCTGTGGCGGCGTCTATTCTCAAACCGCCACAGGCACAAAAACGAATTTCCAGACAGCAGAGTCGTGGAAACCGGAAACAGATGTGCGTGCCGATGCCGTGATGGTATACGGAACGCTGGATAAGAAAGGCGTTACTTTTGAGCAACGCGTTCAATCGTGGAGAGACAAAGGGTACCGGGCCGAGTTTATGACAGGGGTAGCCTGGGGAGATTATCAGGATTATTTTCTTGGAAAATGGGATGGGGTGAAAGATCACCTCAAAGAGGGCCAGCGCGACCGCGAGGGGCGGGAGATTGCGCACGGGCACTTGATTCCCTATATTGTGCCTACTGAGAGTTTCATCCGTTACATGCAGGAGAAGCAGATCAAACGGGTGATCGATGTGGGCATTACTTCTATTTATCTGGAAGAACCGGAATTCTGGATGCGGGGCGGATACAGTGAAGCCTTCAAATCCGAATGGCAAAAATATTATGGATTCCCGTGGAGAGCTCAACATGAATCTCCTGAGAATACATACTTATCGAATAAACTGAAATATTATCTGTACTACAACGCGCTTAATCAGATATTCACGTATGCCAAAACGTACGGCAAATCGAAAGGACTGGATGTGAAGTGCTTTGTGCCTACACATTCACTTGTCAACTATACATCGTGGCAGATCGTAAGTCCCGAAGCGAGCTTGGCTTCGCTGGATTGTGTGGATGGGTATATCGCGCAGGTCTGGACGGGAACCGCCCGCGAACCGAACTATTATGACGGAGTGAAGAAAGAACGGGTATTTGAGAATGCTTTTCTTGAATATGGATGTATGAAATCGATGACAGCTCCGTTAAACCGCAAGATGTACTTCCTGACCGACCCCATCGAGGACCGGGCGAAAGACTGGCTCGATTATAAAATAAATTACCAGGCTACTTTTGCCGCCCAACTGATGTATCCGGCGGTAGACACATACGAAGTGATGCCTTGGCCGGACCGTATTTATCAGGGGCTGTACCAAGTAGCGGGAACAGACCGGAAAGAACGTATTCCGCGTGACTACTCCACGCAGATGCAGATTATGGTGAATACGCTGAACGACATACGGACTTCGGAAACTCAGGTGAGCGGTACGCACGGCATCGGGGTACTGATGGCAAATTCGCTGATGTTTCAGCGTTTCCCCGATCATGATGGCTATGACGATCCGCAATTCAGCAGTTTCTATGGACAGACCCTGCCGTTATTGAAAAGAGGAATACCGGTGGAGTTGGTACACATGGAGAATACTCCGTTCGGCGACACATTCAAGGGGCTGAAGGTGCTTGTAATGTCTTATTCGAACATGAAACCGATGGAACCCCGATATCATGATTTTCTGGCAGACTGGGTGAGAAAAGGCGGAGCGCTGATCTATTGCGGCGAAGATATCGATCCTTATCAGTCGGTGCTTGAATGGTGGAATTCCAACGGAAATCAATATAAGGCTCCTTCGGAACATTTGTTCGAGAAACTGGGACTGGACAGAGTACCTGCTGCCGGAACTTACCCTTGTGGAAAAGGTATGGTGACCGTTATACGTGAAGATCCGAAACACTTTGTGCTGAAAAGCGGAAATGACCGGCAATATTTCGATGCGGTTTCGGCTGCTTATAGAAAGAGTGCCGGGAAAGAAGTAGAACTGAAAAACAGTTTCCTGCTCGAACGGGGACCATATACCATTGCTGCCGTATTGGACGAAAGTGTATCGGATGCTCCGATGGAACTTTCGGGGGTGTATATCGACCTGTTTGATAAAGATCTTCCGGTATTGACACATAAGGTGATTCGTCCAGGCGAACAAGGTTACTTATATAATGTCAAACGGATTTCGGGACGGGCAAAGGCGAAAGTGCTTTGCGGTGCTTCCAGGATATACGATGAAAAGGCAGGAAAACGAAGTTATTCGTTTGTGGCCAAGAGCCCGTTGCATACGACTAACGCTTCGAGGATATTGCTCCCTAAACAGCCGATACGGGTTTGCGTGAACGGGAAAGAAGAGCCTCAGCCGGAGAAATTGTGGGAAGAGCGTTCGCGTACCCTGCTCTTGAAGTTCGAGAACGACCCCGCCGGCGTGCAAGTAGATATTGAATGGTAAAAACTATAAAAAAAGAATCTGAAGTTATGAAGCTTAAACTATCGACTCTGTTCTTGGGTGCAGCTGCCATGCTGAGCAGTTGTGGGGCACCGCAGGACGTCAAGAGTGAAAAAAGTGAGATGCGTGCACCGGCCTATCCGTTGGTGATGATTGACCCTTACACCAGTGCCTGGTCGTTTACGGATAATCTGTATGACGGACCGGTGAAACACTGGACCGGTAAGGACTTCCCGTTCTTGGGTGTTGCCAAGGTAGACGGACAGATTTACCGTTTCATGGGAACGGAAGAACTTGAGCTGCTTCCGCTGGTTAAGACCTCGGAACAAGGCAGATGGACAGCTAAGTATACAACAAAGAAACCGGCTGACGGCTGGCAGAATGCCGACTTTAATGATGCGGCATGGAAAGAAGGAGAAGGTGCTTTCGGTACCATGGAAAATGAAAGTACAGCCAAGACCCAGTGGGGAGAAGAGTATATCTGGATACGCCGTAAAGCGGATATTAAAGACAACCTGCAAGGTAAAAATGTATATCTGGAATATTCTCACGACGATGACGCCATCATCTATGTGAATGGCGTGAAGGTGGTGGATACCGGTAACTCGGCTAAAAAACATATGCTTGCCAAACTGCCGGAAGAGGCTGTGGCCGCACTGAAACAGGGAGAGAACCTGATTGCAATTTACTGTAACAACCGTGTTGCCAACGGTCTGATCGATTGCGGTCTGTTGGTAGAGAAAGACAATACACAGAACTTTACTCAGACAGCAGTACAGAAATCGGTAGACGTGCAGGCTATGCAGACCAACTACGAATTTACTTGCGGACCGGTGGACTTGAAACTTGCGTTCACTTCACCTCTCTTTATGGATAATCTCGATTTGATGACTCGTCCGGTGAGCTATCTTACCTATGAAGTGGCTTCGAATGACGGAAATAAACATAACGTAGAACTGTATTTCGAAGCAGGACCGCAGTGGGCACTCGATCAGCCTCATCAGGAAGCTGTAGCCGAAAGCTTTACAGAAGGTAATTTGCTATACCTCAAGACGGGAAGCCGCAACCAGGAAATATTGGGTAAAAAGGGAGATGATGTCCGCATTGACTGGGGATACTTCTACATGGCTGCCGATAAGGAGAACAGTTCATGCGCTACCGGAGAGGGAAAGACCCTAAGAAAGAGTTTCATCGACGGAAAATTGACATCATCCAAGACCGATGGAAGTGACAAGCTGGCACTGGTTCGCTCACTGGGTGAAACGAAGAAAGCGGAAGGACACTTGCTGCTGGGTTACGATGACTTGTACTCTATTCAGTATTTCGGTGAAAATCTTCGTCCGTACTGGAACCGCAATGGAAACGAAACCATTCAGTCGCAGTTTGCGAAAGCTGATAAGGAATATGATGCAGTGATGGATAAATGTGCTGCATTCGATGCTAACCTGATGAAAGAAGCTACTGAAGTAGGCGGACGTAAGTATGCCGAACTCTGTGCATTGGCTTATCGCCAGGCAATCGCTGCCCACAAATTGGTGGAAGCCCCCAACAAAGACCTGCTGTTCCTCTCAAAAGAGAACTTCAGCAACGGTTCGATCGGTACGGTGGATATCACTTATCCTTCTGCTCCTTTGTTCCTGGTATACAATCCGGAATTGGCAAAAGGTCTGATGAACCACATCTTCTATTATAGCGAAAGCGGAAAATGGAATAAGCCGTTCGCTGCACATGATGTAGGTACTTATCCGTTGGCTAACGGCCAGACATACGGTGGAGATATGCCGATCGAGGAATCGGGAAATATGCTGATCTTGAGTGCAGCCATCGCCATTGTCGAAGGAAATGCCGACTATGCGCAGAAACACTGGGATGTATTGACAACCTGGACCGATTATCTGGCTCAATATGGACTCGATCCGGAAAATCAACTTTGTACAGACGACTTTGCCGGACACTTTGCACACAACGCCAACCTGTCTATCAAAGCCATCCTGGGTGTAGCGTCTTATGGCTATCTGGCCGATAAGCTGGGCAAGAAAGAAGTGGCTGAGAAATATACACAGAAAGCCAAAGAAATGGCTGCCGAATGGGTGAAGATGGCAGACGACGGCGATCACTACCGCCTGACTTTTGACAAGCCCGGAACATGGAGCCAGAAATACAATCTGGTATGGGATAAACTGATGAATCTGCAGATATTCCCTGAAACAGTTGCACAGAAAGAGATAGCTTACTATCTTGGCAAACAGAATCAATATGGATTGCCGCTGGATAACCGTGAAACTTATACCAAGACCGACTGGATTATGTGGACTGCTACACTGGCACCGGACAAAGCTACATTCGAGAAGTTTATCGATCCGGTTTATCTGTTCATGAACGAGACGACCGATCGCGTGCCGATGTCCGACTGGGTATTTACCGATCGTCCGAACCAGAGAGGTTTCCAAGCTCGTTCGGTAGTAGGCGGATACTATATCAAGATGCTTGAGAAGAAGTTGAAAAAATAAGATTCTGTCCACAGGTTACACGGATTTTCACAGGTTAATCATTTTTCCCATTGATACTGAAGATTAAAAAAACTGTGTTAGTCCGTGTAATCTGTGGTGAATTTAAAACTATTAATATCATGAAGAAATTAGCGCTATTACTTGTTGGCGTATTGGGTACTGCTTTCTGCACTTTTGCAAAGAGTACGACAGAACCGGTGGATTATGTAAGTCCACTGGTCGGTACCCAGTCAAAGCATGCTTTATCTACCGGAAATACATATCCGGCTATTGCCATGCCTTGGGGAATGAACTTCTGGGTGGCACAAACCGGGAAGATGGGGGATGGATGGGCTTATACCTATGATGCCGATAAAATCAGGGGATTTAAGCAGACTCACCAGCCCAGCCCGTGGATTAATGACTACGGGCAGTTTGCCATTATGCCTGTTACGGGAAAGGTCGTGTTCGATCAGGATCAGCGTGCGAGCTGGTTCTCGCATAAAGCTGAGGTTGCCAAACCGTATTATTATAAAGTATATCTGGCCGATCATGATGTCACGACCGAAATTGCTCCGACCAGCCGTGCGGCGATGTTTCGTTTCACTTTTCCTGAGAGTAAAGACTCTTATGTAGTGGTAGATGCTTTCGACAACGGTTCGTATGTGAAAGTGATTCCGGAAGAGAACAAGATCATCGGCTACACAACCAAGAACAGTGGAGGAGTGCCGGAGAACTTTAAGAATTATTTTGTACTGGTGTTCGATAAGCCGTTCACTTTTACCGCAGCAGTTACCAACGGCAACATCCGTCCGGGTGAGCTGGAATCGAAAGATAAACATGCAGGTGGTATCATCGGGTTCTCTACACGTCGCGGAGAGACGGTCAACGTACGAGTGGCTTCTTCTTTTATCAGCCCCGAGCAGGCAGAACAGAACTTGAAAGAGCTGGGTAAAGACAATCTGGAAGCTGTTGCAGCCAAAGGACGCCAGGAATGGAACAAGGTTCTGGGACGTATTGAGGTGGAAGACGATAATACCGATCATCTCCGTACATTCTACTCTTGCCTCTATCGTTCGGTACTTTTCCCGAGAAGCTTCTACGAACTGGATGCGAAAGGAAAACCGGTACATTACAGTCCCTACAACGGTAAAGTGCTGCCGGGATATATGTTTACCGATACCGGTTTCTGGGATACATTCCGCTGCCTGTTCCCGTTCCTCAACCTGATGTATCCTTCGATGAACGAAAAGATGCAGGAGGGACTGGCAAATACTTACAAGGAAAGCGGATTCCTTCCCGAATGGGCAAGTCCCGGGCACAGGGGCTGTATGGTAGGTAACAATTCCGCTTCGGTAGTGGCTGATGCCTATCTGAAAGGATTGAAAGGTTACGATATAGAAACTCTTTGGGAAGCTGTGAAACACGGTGCAAATGCTGTTCATCCGCAGGTTTCGTCTACCGGACGTCTCGGTTATGAATATTACAATCAACTGGGCTACGTACCTTATAATGTAGGCATCAATGAAAATGCCGCCCGTACGCTGGAATATGCTTATGATGACTGGTGCATCTATCAGTTGGGTAAAGCCTTGAACAAGCCCGAAGAGGAGATAGCGGTTTATGCACAGCGTGCCATGAACTACAAGAACCTGTACGATAAAGAGCATAAGCTGATGCGTGGCAAGAATAAGGACGGACAATTTCAGTCACCGTTCAATCCGCTGAAGTGGGGCGATGCCTTCACCGAAGGAAACAGTTGGCACTATACCTGGTCTGTATTCCATGATCCTCAGGGACTGATCGACCTGATGGGCGGACAGCAAGGGTTCAATCAGATGATGGATTCTGTCTTTATCCTGCCTCCTGTATTTGATGACAGCTATTACGGCGGTGTGATTCACGAAATCCGTGAAATGCAGATTATGAATATGGGACAGTATGCACACGGTAACCAACCCATCCAGCACATGCTATATCTGTACAATTACTCGGGACAACCGTGGAAAGCACAGCATTGGATTCGTGAAGTGATGGATAAACTCTATACACCCAATCCCGACGGTTATTGCGGTGACGAAGATAACGGACAGACTTCGGCATGGTATGTATTTTCTGCTATGGGATTCTATCCCGTTTGCCCCGGAACGGATCAGTACGTGATGGGTACGCCGTACTTCAAACAGATGAAGCTGCATCTGGAAAATGGCAAGACCGTGCAGATCAGCGCACCGGGCAATAGCGATGAAAACCGTTACATTGCGTCAATGACCGTAAACGGTAAAACATTGACTCGCAACTACCTGACACATAAAGAACTGATGAACGGAGCGAAGATTACGATGAAGATGTCGTCTACTCCGAACAAACAGCGTGGAGTACGCGAGTCGGATTTCCCGTATTCGTTCTCTAAAGAGGTACGTTGAGGCTGGACAGAAACAGATTACTTAATAAAAACCAATCAAGATTATGCCAGGAAAAAACTCAAAGAAAATGATCGGAGCATGTGTCGTTACTGCGGCACTGCTCTGTGCGCCTTCAGCACTGAAGGCCGAAGGTATGTTGTCGCATTATACTTGTGTGGCAGATGCTATTCAGAAAGACAATCGTCCGGAACCCGCTAAGCGTCTGTTCCGTTCGCAGGCTGTAGAAAACGAAATCATACGTGTACAGAAACTGTTGCGTAACTCAAAGCTGGCCTGGATGTTTACCAATTGTTTCCCCAATACACTGGATACCACCGTACACTTCCGCAAAGGCAAAGACGGCAAACCCGATACTTTTGTATATACAGGAGATATTCATGCCATGTGGCTCCGTGACTCGGGGGCTCAGGTATGGCCTTATGTACAACTGGCCAATTCCGATCCGGAACTGAAAACGATGCTTGCCGGAGTTATCAACCGCCAGTTTAAATGTATCAATATCGATCCGTATGCCAATGCGTTCAATGATGGTCCTAAAGGGGGGGAATGGATGAGCGACCTGACGGATATGAAACCTGAGTTGCATGAACGCAAATGGGAGATCGACTCGCTTTGCTATCCGTTGCGCCTGGCTTATCAGTACTGGAAGACAACAGGGGATGCCAGTATCTTCGATGAAGAATGGATACAGGCAATCACCAACATATTGCGTACTTTTAAGGAACAACAGCGCAAAGACGGTGTGGGTCCGTATAAGTTCCAACGTAAGACAGAGCGTGCTCTCGATACAGTGACCAATGACGGACTTGGTAATCCGGTGAAACCTGTCGGACTGATTGTTTCCACTTTCCGTCCTTCGGACGATGCCACGACATTGCAGTATCTGGTTCCGTCCAACTTCTTTGCCGTATCTTCACTCCGCAAGGCAGCCGAGATACTGACAACCGTGAATAAAAAGACGGCTTTGGCCAATGAATGCAAGGCTTTGGCAAACGAGGTGGAAACAGCCCTGAAGAAATATGCCGTTTACAATCATCCCAAATACGGAAAGATTTATGCTTTCGAGGTGGACGGTTTTGGTAACCACATGCTGATGGACGACGCCAACGTTCCTAGCCTGCTGGCAATGCCTTATCTGGGTGATGTGTCGATTGATGATCCGATTTATCAGAATACCCGCCGTTTTGTATGGAGCCTCGACAATCCTTACTTCTTCAAAGGTAAGGCAGGCGAGGGCATTGGCGGACCACACATCGGATACGATATGGTATGGCCCATGAGTATCATGATGAAAGCTTTCACCAGCAAGGATGATGCGGAGATCAAGTCGTGCATTGAGATGCTGATGAATACGGATGCAGGTACAGGCTTCATGCACGAGTCTTTCCATAAAGACAATCCTGAGAAATTTACCCGTGCCTGGTTTGCATGGCAGAATACTTTGTTCGGTGAGTTGATCCTGAAACTGGTGAATGAAGGTAAAGTGGATATGCTGAATAGTATACAGTAAGAATATAACGAAACAGAAATGAATGAGATTCACCATAGAGTAGCACAGAGTCCCACAGAGATTGATTGGCTGCGCTCTATTTGTTTTCAGACAAAAGAACAGATGAACAAATAAAGAATAGTTTGTCCTTTTGTTCATCTGTCTAAAAAAACTCAGTGGGATTCCGTGTCGCTCTGTGGTGAATAAAACTCAAAACAGTTTAATAATGAGAAAATTAGCTATGTGGGCACTGGGTGCCCTCTTTGTAGCCGGTTGTGCAGAGACAGAAAAGGCTACTACGGATTCCGGTTTGGTAAAGAGCAATTTCCAGACTGAGGTGGGCGGAAAGAAAACCGATTTGTATGTACTCCGTAATCAGAACAACATGGAGGTTTGCGTCACTAATTTTGGAGGACGTATTGTTTCGGTAATGGTTCCCGATAAAGAAGGGGTGATGCGTGATGTAGTATTGGGCTTCGACTCTATTCAGGATTACATCAGCAAGCCTTCGGACTTCGGTGCCAGCATCGGTCGTTATGCCAATCGCATCAATCAGGGAAAATTTACTTTGGATGGAGTTGAATACCAGTTGCCGCGCAATAACTACGGACATTGCCTGCACGGTGGTCCGAAAGGATTCCAATATCAGGTATACGATGCCAAGCAGGTGGGACCGCAGGAACTTGAGTTGACTTATCTTTCAAAAGACGGCGAGGAAGGTTTCCCCGGTAATATCACCTGTAAGGTTATTATGAAGCTGACAGATGATAATGCCATCGATATCAAGTATGAGGCAGAAACGGATAAACCGACCATTGTCAATATGACCAACCACTCTTATTTCAATCTGGACGGAGATGCAGGCAGCAATGCCGATCATCTGCTGACTATCGACGCCGATGCTTATACTCCCGTGGACAGTACCTTTATGACCAGTGGCGAGATTGTAACAGTGGAAGGTACTCCGATGGACTTCCGCACACCGACTCCGGTTGGAAAACGCATTAACGATTTCGATTTCGTGCAGTTGAAGAACGGTAATGGTTACGACCATAACTGGGTGTTGAATGCCAAAGGCGATATTACCCGTAAGGCCGCTACTCTTGAATCACCCAAAACCGGTATCGTACTCGATGTATACACTGACGAACCCGGTATTCAGGTATATGCAGGGAACTTCCTTGACGGTTCGCTGACCGGAAAGAAAGGTATTACTTACAATCAACGTGCTTCTGTCTGTCTGGAGACTCAAAAGTATCCCGATACTCCGAACAAACCTGAATGGCCTTCGGCTGTATTGCGTCCGGGTGAAACCTACAATAGTCATTGTATCTTCAAATTCTCGGTAGATAACGGAAAATAACACAAGCGTTTTTTTAGTTGTATTGGCATAAGGAATATAGGGTCCGGCAGATCTGCTTCTATATCCTTATGCCTCTTTTTATATCCTGTTTTTAATTCATATCATGACACATACACAAACGATCACACCTAAAAAGCGTATTAATTCGATCGATGCCTTGCGGGGGTTCGCACTGATTGGCATCATGCTCTTGCATTGCATGGAGCGTTTCGACCTGACTTTAGCTCCGGTTGTGGAGTCTCCTTTCTGGCAGGCAATAGATACGGCAGTATACGATTCACTCTATTTTTTGTTTTCCGGGAAATCATACGCTATGTTTTCCCTTTTGTTCGGTTTGAGCTTTTTCATGCAGATGGAGTCTCAGGCAGCTAAAGGAGTCGATTTCCGGGGACGCTTCCTCTGGAGGCTTGCCTTATTGTTCCTGTTTGGCTATATCAACGGATTGGTCTATATGGGAGAGTTTTTTATGGTCTATGCCGTATTAGGAGTCTTCTTGATTCCTCTTTATAAAGTTCCCACCAGATGGTTGCTGGTGCTATGCGTTTTGCTGTTTCTGCAGATACCGGCAGTCATTAGTTTTGTATCTCTGCTCAGCGACAATGTGGCTAACGAACCGACTGCTGCGGCAGCCTATATGGACCGGCTTTTTGAAAGGGCGGCCGATGTCTTTATCAATGGATCACTGATGGATGTACTGAGTTTCAATACGTTCGACGGACAGTCGGCCAAATGCCTGTGGGTATTCAATAATTTCCGTTACCTCCAGTTATTGGGACTGTTTATTGCCGGAATGCTGATCGGGCGTCAGGGTATTCACAAAAGTGAGGAAAAGATGGTGAAGTACAGTCGTCTGTTTTTACCTTATTGTCTGGCTTTCTGGGCAGTATTTTATGCTGTTGCCTTCCTGCTTCCGGTATGGGGAGTGGACGGGTTTGCGTTGCGGGTAGGACAGACTCTTTTCAAGACGTATGGCAATCTGGGACAGATGATGGTTTATTTCTGCGGTTTCACTTTGCTGTATTATCGGTATAAGGGGCAGAAAGTGCTCGACCGTATTGCTCCGGTGGGACGGATGAGTGTGACGAACTATATGGCGCAGTCGATAGTCGGAGTTTCCCTATTCTATGGTTTTGGCGGGAACTTTGCTGTCGAGTTCAACTATTTGCAGAGCTTTTTGCTGGGAGCGGCTTTCTGTGTCATCCAGATTGCTTATAGCAATTGGTGGATTAAGAGATTCTACTATGGTCCGATGGAGTGGCTGTGGCGTTCGCTTACCTGGTTTCAGGTGGTGCCGTTGTCAAGGCGTAAAGCTTCGCTTGGATAATAATGTGTCATATAGGTATATTGGTGATACTTAAAACAGATATTGGCTTATGTTTATAAATTCTTTAAGGAAATCCCCCTTTTTCCTGTTCTCCGGGATTGATCCTGTTAGGGGTGTTTACCCTGTTATCTGTTCCTGTGTATGGGCAGCAGATACAACAGGCGGAAAGACAGGTGCAGCAAGTTCCTTTCCTTCAATTCAACTTCGATGAACAGGGAGGAGAGACAGCTCGTAACAGTGGAAGCGGAGGCTTAAAATATGATGCCCGGATCAACGGAGGTACGGTGGAGTGGGGGCCGGGTCTGCAGCAGGGAGCGGTAAGACTCAGTAACAAAGGACACTTCAAGTTACCGGACGAAGTCTTGGCACATGTGCCGGCAACTTTGCCGTAGACGAGAATTACGGGACCCATTGGGATTCCGGAGTCGGTGCACATAAGCCTTGGCTGATTGTAGATTTGGGCAGCGAGTGTAAAATGAATGAGATAGAGACAATTTCTGAGTTTACAAGTCGTACTTACAAGTATAAACTCGAATATTTGTCACAGAAAGAAGCCGGCAGTTTGGATGCAGCCTCCGGCAGTCATTGCGAGAGGGCGGCAGGAGAAATTGTATCTGCTGTTCAAAGGTAAGACCGGTACCGAGAACCTATTGAAACTGGATTGGTTTCAGTTTACTAAAGACCGGATGAAATAATGATTGTATTATATTGAAAAAAGATTATATTATGGGAAAGAAAAAGATTAGTATCGGAGTATGGCTGCTGGGGCTGCTGATTGTGTTTTGTTCTTATACAGGAGTTGTCGGAGCAAAAAACAGGTCAAAAACAAAAACCGTGACAAAGTCGGTTCCGTTGGGCGATCCTTTTATTCTATTGCACGATGGAACTTATTATGCTTACGGAACGCATGCGGCCGACGGTATTGAAGTGTATACATCAAAAGATCTCAGGAAGTGGAAACTGCACGGGCTTGCACTTCATAAAGATGATGTTTGGGCGGATAGCCGCTTCTGGGCACCGGAGATTTACGAGATCGACGGGAAGTTTTATATGTATTATACGGCAGACGAACACATCTGTGTGGCCATAGCCGATTCTCCGTTAGGTCCGTTCAGGCAGAACGAGAAGAAACCGATGGTTGCTGGCGAGAAGATGATCGATAGCTCCCTGTTTATCGATGAAGATGGAAAACCTTATCTTTTCTTCGTTCGCTTCAATGATGGCAATAACGTATGGGTAGCGGAATTGGAGGACGATTATATGACGATTAAAACGGAGACGATGCGTCCTTGCATTCATGTTTCGCAGGCATGGGAAGAAGTGTGGCCGCGTGTGAATGAAGGATCTTATGTGCTTAAACATAACGGATTGTATTACATGACTTATTCCGGTAACAGCTTTGAGAGCCCATTCTATGGGATCGGATGTGCCACCACTACGGATATCATGGGGGAATGGACCAAATATCAGGAAAATCCGATTTTGCAGAAACCGGGGAATTTGCAGGGAGTGGGGCATAGTGCCATGTTCAAGGATAAAAAGGGCAGACTTCGCATTGTTTATCATGCGCATAAAGATAAAGAGCATATTCATCCACGGGGCATGTACATCGGTAAGGTCTATTTTGAAAAAGTGGATGGTATAGACCGCATGCGGATCAACAAGGAATATATTGCTGCGGAATTGGTCGAATAAACCGGGGGATAGAAATCGATATAGGCGTAAAACGGATGGATGAATCCGGAGAGTCTGTTGTCCGATAAAAAGGGTGTAGCTATCTATATGGTGAGGCTACACCCTTTTGTTGTTGGGGCTACACCCAGATATATCTATATGGGGTGTCTTTAGTTTGTAATAGCTATTGAATATATATTGTTTTTGTATTTCTATTTTTGTTTAATATACTGTCAGGGTTGAGAGAAAAATAACATGGATATGTTTTGTGGAATAGTAAAATTTGGTAAATAATTTCTGCTGCTGTTACATTACAGGTAATATTGGTCTAATTTTCTGATTTTGGCTGTATTTTACTGTTTATTGACCAGTAATTATCCCTTTCCCCTTTTTATTTTACTGATCTTTGTATTCAGAAAATTTAAAAAAAATACTACTTTGCTACTATTTATATATTGGTTTGGAAAAATACAAACTAATTAAAAAAGAACAAAATGAAAAAATTTGTATTTATTGCTGCTGTATTGGGATTTACTAATGTATTTGTTGCAATGACACAGCAGAAGAATTCGCCTATCCCTTTGCATAACAATGGTATTGAGACTTTTACTGTTTATGAAGCTGATGGCTCGAATTATTGCTATAATGGTGGTAGAGGGGCTACCTCCTGTTCTATAAGTGGTGGAATAGATATAAAAGGAGGGGGAGCTAGTGCAGCATGCGATGTTTCATGTCAAACTGGCTATTATGCTTGTTGTGGTATTCGTTGTACTTGTGAAAAATATTAAAGTGTATGAGGAAAATAGTAATATTGTCCTTGGGATTATTGTTTTTTCTGTTCTCTTGCCAAAGAGAACAGAAAAATGTTACCCAAAGGATAGAAGTAGACTTATCACATATCGATACAGTGAAAATATCTGCATCAAGAATGATAAATTTAGAAACTGTGGATAGTTCTTTATTGTATGATATTTGTGCTTTATTCAAGCAAGATGACCGTTACTTTATATGGTCAAGAGATAATGCTTATGTTTTTAATGATAAGGGTGATTTTCTTTTTAATATATCATGTAAAGGGCAGGGGCCTGGTGAGTATTTAAGTTTTGGATGTATGTTTATGGAGGACGGGGAGGTATGTATTTTTGATCAAGATAAACAGCAAATACTACGTTTTGATATAAATGGTAAGTTTATGGGAGTTCAAAAGGTTCTTTTGGATGAAGATGCTCCTTCTCCTTCAATGATAATTCCGATTGGAACGGAACGTTACTTAAGTACAAATAGATTTGGGGGTGATTATCGTAAAATGCCAGTGCTAAGCTTCTGGAATAAAGACTTTTCATCTCAGCAAATCGTGAAAGGACGTTTCATGAATGATGGTATTCATTTTCCTGATGCCTTTTTTGTAGGAGAAGAAGGTCGGAGAGTGTTGTATTGGGAGCCCTTGAAGGATACCCTTTTTACCGTAACAGATAATTTTCTTGTCCCTGAGTATAAAATAGATTTTGGTACTTATGCGATACCTGAAGAGGAGGCAGCTAAAGATATATATGCTCGAATAATGTATTTAAATAAGCCGGAAAATCAAAGCTGCGCTTCTGTCGCAAGATTCTATCAGATAGATGGATATTATATATATTTTACATTTATGTGGTATGATCGTGTTTACTTATGTAGATATAGTGAGAAAACAAAGAAATCAGAAATATTTGCAATTTTGACAGATGAAATGCAACTAAAAGAATGCTCTTTCTTCAAGATTCTAGGAGATGATATTGTTATAGCTTTTGAAGATAAGGGTAATCTTGAGAAAAATCCTTCACTTTGTGTGTTTAATAAAAAAATATTAGATATATGACCTTAAAATGGATGATAACTTCAATCAAAAATAGAAGTATATCGTTTGATTTGGATAAAAAATCATTGACTCTAAGAACTCGTCTATGAAAATAAGGGAGATTCTTGAAGATAGTTTATTAATTGTTAGATTTTTTGTTTATTCTTGTAGAGACTGTCTTAACTTCTTGATTTCTGAGTTAGATTGCTCTAAAGAGCAAAGTAAAATTAAAATGGCTATGTTGATAGCTAATATTCCAGTTAGAGATCTACATGTAAAATGTAAAGAGTTTGATAATCCTCGACTGTATCGGGTTGATTCACTCTCATTTGATTTTGATTATTCTTTGACTCCATATGTGTTTAAACATAAGGAGCTGTACTATATGGCTTATTCCGGCAATAGCTTTGAAAGTCCGTTCTATGGGGTAGGCTGTGCTACGGCAACCGATATAATCGGCAAATGGACCAAATACGATGAAAATCTTATCTTGCAGAATCCCGGCGCTTTTGCAGGGTGTAGGGTATAACACTATGTTTAAAGATAAAGAGGGAAAGTTTCGTATCGTTTATCATGTACATATAGCAAAGATTATGTTACTGCAGAGCTGGTAAAGTAAAGCAGAGAAAGCGATTTGATAGTATGATTCTATTTATCTGTATCAGCTTTCAAAAAGTATTTAAAATGCCTTTTTTGATAACTTCCTCTTCCTTTCTTTCTGTTCAACCGGAAGGATAGGAGGGTGATAGTCGGGGTGAATGCAACGAAAAGCCGGGCTTTTTGGACTCTGAAGCCGACATTTCCTAGAAAAGGAGTAGGCATCTGGTACAAAAGAAGTAAGTATCTACTCTAAAAGAAGTAAGCAATTTCTGAAAATGCTTACTTCTTTTTTGAAAATCTCCTAATGTTTTGCACGATTACATATATTGTTCCATAATAGAGAGATTATTTTGCTCCTTCTTTTTCTGGTTGACAAGCACAGAAGACTACTCTCTGACTTTCTAAAAGCGCTTTATTTTTGCGAAAAACAAACACGAATGCTCTTACTTTCTCCTTTGGGTGTTCATTGTGTTGTGAAAACATCAGGATTCCTGCAATATGATAAACGGAAAAATGAAATAGAGACGATTTTTAGTACGAACCCGACTAATGTGCTGAAATAATCAAACCTGAGAAGGGTTGTTTAGCAAACTGTCAAAAATATAAGTGATCTTTTCAGAAGTTATTTCTTTCTAATGCATCCTTTGTTGTACCGGATTTATTGTTATTTTCTTTTAAGGATATGTTTGTAGTTATTATCTTTGTCAGACTAATGAACTAAAACTGATTATTATGAAAAAGATTTGATTATGGTTAGACTCTTATTGATATGTCTGGCAACGATAGTAATGATCTCTTGCGGATCGGAACAGGAAAAGTTAACCGTGTATATTCCTGATACGTGTACGGATACTCTTCAATACGAAATCTACTTGCCGGAAGAAGAAGGATTGAATATTTTCTATGATTTGTGTGTAACTGATTCTTTTTGTGCTTTTTTGGACACACGTAATGATACATTATTAAAGATCTTCACTGCTACAATTCCTCCTGCTCTTGTCGGATTGGGGATGAAAGGAGAGGGTCCGGATGATTTTCTTTTTCCTTTTTTTGAGAAATCGATAGGCAGAGAGGGCAAAGGAAAGCTATCGTTCATTGAGTTGAATAGTTGGAATAAAAAGATTGTTGCGATTCATTCGGCAGCATCTCCCGGTCCTGTCGCTGTTTCTGTCGTTGAGGCACAACAATTGCCGGAGATGCCTGTAGTCAGGGATTATAATGAAACAGACTCTTGTGTATATGGCATTGATGTAGATATGCAGCATGGTTTGTTTTTCATTTATGATAAGCATACTGCCCGTGTTAAGACTGTGGATTATCATCGTGATATTAGGTCCGGATATCCGGAAGGACATTTATCTTATCTATACGAAAGTTGTTTAATGGTAAATCAAGATGCAAAGGCAGCTTGTATGGGATTGCTGAATCTGAACTCTCTCTGTTTTTATGATTTAAAAGGAAATCTGATGAAAGAAATAGTGATAGGGAAAGAGCTGAAATCCCCGGAGTATGACCCTGAGTTTCTTGATTTTCCGAATGCGCCTAAATATTTCATTTCTCTTTGTGGTACTCCCAATTATCTTTATGCCCTTTATAACGGTTTCCCGGGTACTTCGGGTAAATCAAAGATTATGGTCTTTACCTGGCAAGGTGCTCCGGTTGCCATCTATCAGACAGATGTAAAATTGGAAAGAATTGCTGTTGCTCCATCCGGTAGATATGTATTGGGACTGAATATAACGGAAGAAGGAGGGAGTGATGTGCTGAAGTTTGAACTTTAGGTATTAGCTGAATCTTGCTGAAGAATATTCTGACTAATGTATTGTTCGGACTCTCGGAAGTTCCGGTTGAACAATTTATGCAATCATCAAATGCCTTTTCCGAGATTGGATTCTTCCATAATGAGAGTTGCAGTGAATTCACTTAGGGCCTACCTTAAAGTGATTTCACTGCAACTCTTCTATCTCAGTTATGTGTTTATGTTTGTGGCGCTACTTATATAGCAAGTACATATTATTGTTTCTTATTCAGGAAGCGTTTAGCCAGATATTTGCGTACCGGTTCATCATATAGCTTCAAGCATAGATAAGCAAACAATATGTTCCATGCGTAAACGCATAAGGCAACTTGCCAGGTCTCTCCTAATGTGAAAAGTTGATTTTTGATCAACCATGCATAGAACAAATACATGAATGGATAATGTATCACATAGATCGGATAGGATATATCTCCCAGGAATTTACATATTTGGGTTGACTTCTTATCCGTGGTGGTTCCCGATGCTCCTATCCAAAGCAGGATGGGGAAAGCTATGATAATACAGAATGCTTCATAAATGCCGTTTGTGCAGATTGATTCCGTTCCTTCCAAATAAGGCACTGCGAACAAGGCGATCATTATAAGGGTACATATCCAGAATGCACCTCTCAACTTCATGGGCTTGAAGTTACGCGATAAAAGCATACCCATGGAGAAGGGGAAAAGCATTCTTAATAATCCGCCTATAAAGTTTACACCGTCCAGTGTCCAGCCGACTCCTATGTTTCCATAACCCGAGACATTGAAGATGGCAAATGAAGCCAATGCTACTCCCAGTAATACTACAACTATGGTCAACGCTTTATTTGACAGACGACGAATGAACAAAGCGTAAAGGATATTGCCTATGTACTCGAAGAATAATGACCAGCAGGGGCCGTTCAATGGGAACATTTCGCCATTGCCGCGAACCTCGTAACCTACACCCGGCATTGCAGGGATGAAAAAGATGGTACAAAGAAGAGACAACATCACCATCGATATGCCGATATGTGTTCCGTCCCATTGTACAGAACCCTGGATATAGAATGTGATAGCACCCACTACGGCACCCATGATTACCATCGGATGAAGACGTATCAAACGGCGTTTAATGAAATCTTTCATGGTGAAATTCTTACCCCAACGATCATCATAAGCATAACCGATAACGAAACCTGAAAGGATAAAGAAGAAATCTACTGCTAAATATCCGTGGTTGAAGGTATCGATAGTGGTACCACCGGCAAAAGCATAGCCTTCGAATACATGATACCATATAACCATAAGAGCGGCTACTCCCCGGAGCCCGTCCAGTAGATGATAATGCGGCTTGGTATCTGCAAAAACTGTTGAAGAAATATTCGACATCTGTGTTTTATTAGTTAGTTAATATTTTCAGATGGCAAAGATACGGCTTGCAAAATGAAGTTCTTTTGCTTAAAAGCAAAAAAGACCGGCCGGGAGCTATTTTTTAGCGCGTACCCGGCTGAGTGTATAAATGGAAATACCCAGAAATGCAGCGACATACTTCAGCTTTACCCGATTGATCAGTCCGGGGTAGCGTCTGTTGAACTGTTCGTATCGTTCCTTGGGAGAAAGCTGGAGTCTTTCCACAAACATGTGACTGAGTTCTTTGTTGACGTCCTGATGCAAGATCCTTCCCCAGTTGGCTATATCGATATACTTTTCGTAAAGGGCGTTCAGTTCGTCTATATGGAGAACGTAGATTTTGCAATCCGAAAGGGTTTCAATACTCTCTATGGACGGCTGTTTATAATATAACGAATCCATGCCGAAAGTAACGTCACCTTCTTGGCTGAACCAGGTGGTGGTATCTTGCCCGTTGTGATGAAATACAGAACGGGTGACACCTTCTTCGATGAAATAAACCAGGCGATCCGTTATTCCCGATTGCACTATATAAGTATCTTTGGGATAATACTTTACCTGCATGTTTGCCTGTAATGCCTGGAGCGCTTCATCCGAAACCGGGTATAACTGCCTGATTTTGTTTATGATGTTTTTCATTGGAGAGGAATTCATTATTCTGTTTACAAACTTACATAATTTTATCAATTCCTAAAAATTATCGATCTTAAATCCGCCCCTTTGATGTGGAAGAGAGGTAAATTTAATAAATAGGCATATAGATATAAACAAAGGTTGTCGGTCCTGACAGCTGTCCTTTGTGTTTTATGTTGGGGCTTTAGGGGAGCTGGAGTAAGCGTTGTGCTCGTTTTGACTTGCCCCTTAAAGAAGTTTAACGCCTCTATGTGCTTATATTCAGAGCTTTCCGTTAACTTTGTCTGAAACATAAAAACCACGCAACTATGAAATCTTTTTATCCTGTCCTTTACTTATGTTTCTTATTCGGATTACTTCCGTTTCTGGGCAGTTGTTCGGAGGAGAATGAATCTTCCGGTACAATCGAAATGAATCAACTGCCGGGCACTGCACAATCTTTTTTATCTAATTACTTTCCGGGACAAACTCCGGAGAAAATAGAAAGAACGAATACCGATCAGGAAAATGCCCCGTTGCTTTATCGTGTTGTTTTTCCCAATGAAGTTAAAGTGGAATTTAGTGAAAATGGAGGATGGAAAAGATTGATGATTCCGGATCAAAAGTTACCCGGGTCCTTAGACTCTCTTTGGGGAAAGATTATTGAATATGTACAGCAACTTTTTCCCGATGATCCGTTTATCGGTATAGAGAATGCCTGTTATGGGGATTGTGTGTTGTTAAGTAGCGGTAAGAAAATAGCGTTCCATTATGACGGAACGTGTATTGGCTATGAAATGGATATAAAAGATGAATCCGGAGTGCCGCAACCTGTACGTGATTTTGTTGCAACGTATTTTCCGGATGGAGTTTTCCAGGCGGTGGTGGAGCACATTCCGAATGAGAATGTTACTGCCGGCTATTCATTCTGGTTGGAGAATGGATTTAAATGTGTGCTGAATGATCGTGGTCAGTGGACAGAAGTGAATGGAGGTACAGAGTTGCTGCCGGTTTCGATTCTGGAGACTTTACCTACAAAAGTAACCGAACAATTGCATCGGGATTATCCGGCTGCACAAGTTACTTACATTCGTTTGGAGGGTACCTGTTATACCATTCAGGTCAGCAAGACGGTGTATGTGACTATCGATCCGGAAAACAAACCGATAGTAGTACCTGTGATGCAGGCACAAGCTTTGGCTGAAGAGTACTTTGGCAAACTGCGTTCCATTTCCATCAGTCATCCGCTTCATACGGATGTTTTGAATTTCAAGGTCTGTTTGCCGAACGGATTTAATATGCTTGTCAACGAAGATGCCAGCGAATGGTTGAATATAGATGGGAACGGATTTGCATTTCCTGAAAAGCTGGTAGCATCGCTTCCTGAAAAGATTACCGAATATATTTCGGCACATTCGAACTCCGAAATTACGAGAGTCGATCGTTCGGTTGCAGCTTCATTTTTGGTGGAGTTGACGAATGGTGACGGACTGATGTTTGATTCCCAGGGAGGTTTTCTTGGAAAAGAAAAAATAGAATTGAGCATTTCCGAGAAAACATACAGATATATGCGACATCAATTTCCGGATGACCTCAATATGTATTTCTCTTCTTATAGCATAGAGGGGTGGATTTATAAATTGGGAGACGGATCACAGGTCAGGTTCGATCGGGATGGTAACTTTGTGGAAATGATCGCTGCCGCGAAGTAGCGGTACGTATATCCGGTTGGAAATATGTTAAAATTACTATAGATCAAACAGAAGTATACGAATGACTGATATTTGATAGCAGGTATTCATATACCTCTGTTTGATATGTAGAAAAAGTATCTTTGTAACTCTCTCCTCTTATTTTTTCGGTTGAGGTGTTTCGTAATACTCGATGCCTTCTTTTTTCCAGATGGCTTTCAGTTTCTGAAGTGATTGGGTGAAACGCTTGAAATCCTTTTGATCCGGGCGTGTCCAACCCACTTCTGCATAAGCGGCAATTCGGGGATAGACTTTTAAGTTCATCTCTTTTACCGTCGGTATAAATTCACCCCACATCTGACAACCGACTCCGAGTATTTTGCTTTCAAGTGACTTGGGGAGGTCTGTCGGGATAGGATTGAAAGTATAGGCTTTTTCCAGTGGGATGGTATTGTAGTCGTAATCCAGATAAGTATATCTGTTATATGAATTTAAGATGTCATATCCTTGTTCTGCGGTAGCTTTGATAAGTTCGGGACTGCCTTTCCATATTTGTACAATGGTACCCTCGGATAGTTTTTGCTCCTGTTTCTGTACTTTCTCCTGTTGGTAGTCGTGTAATTGCACTCCTGTAATTTCGTTCCATCCCATCATCCGGCGTCCTTTTGCCTTGAGTTTCTCCGACATCAGGTTGGTTATCCATACTTGCAGTTCCGGATAGGTCTGGATACCTTTCTCTTCCATAAACTTACGGGTTTCTTCCGACTCTTTCCAGTGGTTGTATCTCACTTCGTCACCTCCGATATGGAAGATTTCACCCGGGAAAAGTTGTATCATCTCATCGATGACATCGTCCAGAAAATCAAAAACCTTGGGGTTGGCCACGTTATAGACTTCATGGTGTACCCCGAAGCGGCATGATACTTTTATTTGTTTTCCGGTTGTCCCTAACCACGGATAAGCAGCAATCGATGCACTGGCATGCCCCGGTATTTCTATTTCCGGGATAATGTTGATGTGACGTGCGGTTGCATATGCCACAATCTCACGGATGTCATCCTGAGTGTAGAATCCTCCGTGTGGGTTCGGATCGTATTTTGTACTGTTGAATCCTCCTATTTGTGTCGAATCCCGGAAAGCTCCGATTTCAGTCAGTTTCGGATATTTCTTTATTTCAATGCGCCAACCCTGATCGTCAGTCAGGTGCCAGTGGAAGGTGTTCATCTTGAGGCGTGCCATCTCGTCCATCAGCTGTTTTACGACAGCCTTGCCTTTAAAATTACGTCCTTCATCGAGCATAAACGAACGTACACGAAAAGCGGGTGCATCACTGATGCTCAGTTGGTTTACGGTTCGGTTATCTTCTCCAATGATTTGTCTTAAAGTCTGGATTCCATAGAATATACCGGCAGCGGCAGGCGCTTCAATTCGGATTCCTTTCTTATTGACAGTGAGTTGATAGGCTTCTTTGTTGTCCGTGGCAGTAGGGTTGGCGATGGCCAGTACGATGTCGCCTTTGCGGGTGTTGGGGCTCAGCTTCCCGTCGATACCATGTTCTTTTAACAGATATCCTTTTAAGAATGTGGCTTCGTTGGTTAACTCTTGGGGATAACCGATGGAGATGGATTTACTGAGCTTGTAGGCTGCTCCGTCATAACTTACCGACTCTACAGCCGGAATAACTTCGATGGGTTGCTGTGAATCCTGTGACTTTGCCGGGCTTATTATACTTAGCAGGCAGAATACAGCAATACCTAATTTCACGAGTTTCATGGATGGGTGTGTTTTTAGTGGTTATTCCTGCAAAGATATTAAAAAAAGGGTTGGTATATGAAATCCGGACATTAAAGTGAGTTCCGGATATCCAACTTCCAGGGATTCTCGATGGTCTTTATCTCTTTTTGTGTAATGAGTGAAGCCATTGTTTGTCCCATTTGTTTGAAGTCGGTAGACAAAGTGGTGATTCCTCCGGCCAATATTTCTTTAAGCGGGGTGTCGTTGTAAGAAATGATTCCAAAGTCTTTTCCCGGTGCGAAATTCTGTAGTTGGGCCTGTTTAAGTAGGTCGACGAGATCCCGGTCATTAACGACCATGAAGGTTTCCCCTTGCCTGATTTCCCTGTTCCGGACGGAGTCGGTATATTCATGCGTGAAATGGTATTCTTCACAGAATGCGCAAAGCCCGTTATAGCGCTCGATCGGTTCTTTTTCTTCTTTCTGAACCATTATGATATGTTCATATTTCTTTAGGTGGGGAAGTCCGTATACCAAGGCTTCGTAGGTGTCTTTTTCAAAATTCTGTGCGACAGAAGAGTATTTTCCGGCCAGTTCGGGATGGAAATGGTCGAGTAAAAAGACACGACCCGATAGGCTTTCCAATAGTGGGGCTATATTAGTGAATTTACCGGGCATCAGAATATAGGTTGTGTATTTATAATTGGCTTCGTTGATCAGAGTTTCAAAAACCTTTCGGTTGTAATTATGAAAATATAGATCTACATTGGCGGTTTTCCTGATGGATGAAATAAATGAATTGTAAAGATCTTCTTTGAATTCATTGAATTCGTTGAAAAGAAGAAATATATTCAGCTTTTGTGCGATGCGGGTTGTCGCTATATAATAACCTACACCCGGAGTCGAATCAATGATTCCTTTTGATTTCAGTTCGCTTAAACCGGCGAATACCGTATCTCTGGATAGATTATAGTTTTTCCTGAATTCGTTGATAGAGAGAATCCAGTCACCTTTCTTATAACTACCGTTATTGATACCGTCTATTACGTGGTTTACTACCTGTTTGTATTTTGATTCGTTCCTTTTCATACTTTTGTTTTTGGTGCTGCAAAGATAGGATAAAAAACGTAAAAGGGTACAGCTACTGTCCGGATATCGTATATGTTTTGTAACATAATAAAAACACATACCAGTTCGTATCAGTTACGATAGGTTTCATTATCTTTGCACTGTTGCTCGGATTATAAAGATTCACAGGCAAAAAAAGGAGCGGAAGAAACAACAAACTAAAAATAAAACAATGAGAACGTACAGATTTATGTTTCCGGTACTACTTGCAATGACTGCAACCGGAAGTTTGACGGCAGGGCCGTCTGATAAAGGGAGCTCCGGTATTCGGTTTCCGGAAGTAAACCAAGTGAAAGTAGAAGATACATTCTGGAAACCCAAATTGAATCTTTGGCAGAAAGTAACGGTAAACGATGTTTTCGATAAGTTTGAAGGAAAGCATCTGGAGCATCCGGGAGAATTCTGTAATACGTTCGAAAACTTCGATCGTGTGGCGAAAGGTGAACGCAATATCGGACGGCATGCAGGAGCTCCCTGGTTCGATGGGCTTGTTTACGAGACTATCCGTGGAGTGGCAGACCTGATGGCAAGGCAATCGGATGCGGCTTTGGAAAAACGGGTGGACGGATATATCGATCGGATTGCTGTGGCACAGGCGTCTGAACCTAACGGGTATATCGATACTTACACTCAACTGATGGAAGCCGACCATCAGTGGGGAGAGCGGGGAGGAATGCTCCGTTGGCAACACGATGTATACAACGCCGGTATGTTGGTGGAAGCAGGCGTACACTATTATAATGCGACCGGAAAAACAAAATTACTGGAAGTGGCAACTCGCTGTGCTAATTTGATGGCTGAATATATGGGGACTTTTCCTAAAAAGAATGTGGTTCCTGCACATTCGGGTCCGGAAGAGGCTTTGGTGAAACTGTATACCTTATATAGAGACAATCCGGGACTGAAGAAACAGATCAATGTTCCGGTAGTTGAGCGGGAATATCTCAGGTTGGCTGAATTTTGGATCGAAGGTAGAGGAAAACATTGCGGATTCCCGTTGTGGGGGACATGGGGTAACCCTGCTGCCGAACAATGGATACGCGACCGGAAATACGAGGCTCCTGAGTTTGGCAATCATACCCGTCCGTCATGGGGAGACTATGCACAGGATTCTATTCCGTTTTTCGAGCAGAAGACAATCGAGGGGCATGCTGTTCGTGCCACCTTGTTTGCTACCGGAGCAACGTCTGCTGCACTTGAAAATCGTTCACCGGAGTATATAGCTGCCGTCAGCCGTTTATGGGATAATATGATTGGTAAACGTATGTTTATCACCGGTGGGGTAGGTGCTGTTCACTTTGACGAAAAGTTCGGGCCTGATTATTTCTTGCCTACGGATGCTTATCTGGAAACTTGTGCTGCTGTCGGTGCCGGCTTTTTCAGCCAGAGAATGAATGAACTGACCGGTGATGCTAAATATATGGACGAGCTGGAACGTACTTTATATAATAATGTCCTGACAGGCATTTCTCTTTCGGGTACACAATATACTTATCAGAATCCGTTGAATTCCGCCAAGCACGCCCGTTGGGGATGGCATGATTGTCCTTGCTGTCCGCCCATGTTCTTGAAAATGATGTCCGCAATGCCCGGATTTATCTATTCACAGAAGGGGGATAATATCTATGTAAACCTCTTTATCGGCAGTGAAACGGAACTGAGCCTATCGGATCAGAGTCGGATACGGTTGACGCAAAAGACCGGATATCCATGGGATGGTTCTGTTGTCATGACTGTTGAACCGGAGAAAGAAAAAACTTTTTTATTAAAAGTACGGATCCCGGGATGGGCACAGGGAGTCGAGAATCCATACGATTTGTATCGTTCGGAAGTGAAGTCTGCTGTCAATCTGAAAGTAAACGGCAAATCTATCGCAATGAAAATATTTAAAGGATATGCCGAAATTCAGCGGAAGTGGAAAAAGGGAGATAGAGTAGAGTTGACATTACCTGTTCAGCCGCGGTTGGTAACGGCCAATGAAGCTGTAGCGGATCTGCAAAATAAGGTGGCCATTGCTGCCGGTCCTTTTGTATATTGCCTGGAAGGATGTGACAATGAAGGGGTGGCTGATCTGAGACTCGATACGCGCGCTCCTTTATCGATGACTTTTGAAAAAGAACTGCTGAATGGAGTTAATGTAATTAAAGGCCAGGCACTGGATAAGACAGGAAAGAAAGTGTCGGTTTCGGCTATTCCTTATTATGCTCTGGGCAATCGTCAGGATAAAGGCTATGTCGTTTGGATGCCCGCAAATAAATGACATGAACGAACATAAACACAATTACAACATGAAAATAAACTGTCTTTTAGCCTTGGCATTGTCTGCTTCATCATTGGCGGCACAAGATGCCGTTATCCGGGTGGATGCCGGTAAGGTTGAAAATAAAATAACTCCCTATTTGTACGGAGCTTGTATGGAAGACGTAAATCATGAGATTTACGGTGGTCTTTATGACCAGAAAATTTTCGGCGAGAGTTTTGAAGAACCTGTTTCCATGGATAATTTTATCGGGTTTACCCGTTGTGAAGGGGTGTGGAAACTACAAGATGGTCAACTTTCCGTACAGGCACATCCGGGAGCAAAACTGGTATATGATGACACGCAGCTTTCCGACGGAACGGTCGGGGTCGATCTTAAATTTACGGACGGTACTTCATCCTCCAACAATGCCGGACTTTTACTGCGTGTCGGTGAATATGGAGGCGGAGCCGATAACTTTGATGGATATGAGGTCAGTCTGTTTGCTGATGGAAAGCGCTTGCTGTTAGGGAAACACTTGCATAACTGGCAAGAGTTGAAAACGACTCCGGTAGATGTAGATCCGACGCAATGGAACCGTATGGAAGTGAAACTGGATGGAGATGAACTGGTGATTCTGCTGAATGACTGTGAGGTGCTGCGTTTCGAAGATCGGGATACCGGTTTGCGTAATGGGAAAGTCGCTTTCCGAAACTGGGGAGCCGATGTATCTTATCGTAGTTTGACTATCGGAAGCAATACTCCTGTCAAGCTGTTGACCAAAGTAACTCCACAAGTCAGCGGGATGTGGGATGCTTTTGCTGACCTGACTGCCGCTGCTGTTTACAAACAAATTGCAGATAAACCTTTTCATGGCCGGTATGCGCAGGAGATAGAGTATCTGGCAGGAACCGGTAAAGTGGGTATTGCTAACCGGAGCCTGAATCGTTGGGGAATATCTGTACGTCAGGGAGAGAAAAAGACCGGCAGCCTTTATTTAAAGGGAAAAGCAGAAGTCCGGGTAGCCTTGCAGAGTGTGGATGGTGAAAAAGAATATGCTGTGCAGTGCATTCGGGCCAATGCCGGTGACTGGAAGAAATATACGTTTGAGCTAACTCCTGATAAAACCGATGAAAATGCACGCCTTGCTATTTATCTGGAAGAGAAAGGACGCATTCAGGTAGACATGGTCACCCTTATGAACGGCGCGGACCGTCAGTTTTGCGGGTTGCCGTTGCGTAATGACATCGGGCAGGCAATGGTGGATCAGGGTTTACGCTTCCTCCGCTATGGCGGCACCATGGTCAATGCGCCTGAATACCGTTTTAAGAAGATGATTGGCGACCGTGCGGAAAGACCTCCTTATAAAGGTCATTGGTATACGTATTCTACCAACGGTTTCGGTATTGAGGATTTCCTTCATTTTTGTGAGAAAGCCGGATTTATGCCTGCTTATGCAGTGAATGTAGAAGAGTCGGCGCAGGATATGGCGGATATGATCGAATACCTGAACGGATCGGTAGATACGAAGTGGGGTAAGAAGCGTGCAGAGAACGGACATCCTGAGCCTTACGGGTTAAAATATCTGGAAATTGGAAATGAAGAAGTTATTTGGGGGGATATTGAAGCCGATTATCAGCATTATATCGATCGATTTAATGATATTTATGAGGCTGTTCATGCCAAAGATCCGGAAGTGCAGTTTATTCATTCTGCCTGGTGGCGTCCCGAATCACCTAATATGGAGAAAGTATTTAAAGCGCTTGATGGTAAAGCAGCCTATTGGGATTACCATCCTTGGACGGATGATCTTGGCAGTCACGTAAATATAGACCGGGAGTTGACGGATATGAAAGCTAAATTCCTGAAATGGAATCCGAAGACAAGTATGCGTTGTGCTATTTTCGAAGAAAACGGTAATCTGCACAACGTTCAGCGCGCCATTGTGCATGCTACTGTTCAGAATGTGGTTCGTCGCCATGGTGATTTTATTCTGACCACCTGTGCGGCCAATGCTCTTCAACCCTATTTGCAAAATGACAACGGCTGGGATCAGGGACAAATTTTTTTCACTCCGGGACAGGTTTGGGGTATGCCGACTTTCTATGCACAGCAGATGTCTTCGGCCCATCACCATCCGTTGCGATTGTGGAGTGAGACAGTGGGAGAACTGGATATGACGGCCACTACGAACGAGGCACGCGATGAAGTGATTCTTCATGTAGTCAACACTTCCTCTGAAGTGCGGGAGACTCAGGTTAGTCTGTCCGGTTTCATTCCGAAAGGGAATATGGAAATATATACGCTGAGTGGAGAGTTGAATGATGAGAACCTTCCGGATACGCCTACACGGATTCTGCCGAAAGCTACCTGGAAGCAGGCTCCCGGATCTGATTTTACCTATTCATTCCCCGGTTATTCGTATACGATTGTTGTACTTAAAAAGTGAGTTGTTTTTATGAAAATAGGATATCTTAAACCGGGTATTCTGCTTCTCGTCCTGTTATTCTCTTTCCGTCAAGATCTTTTTGCCAAGAAGAGAATCACTTCGTTGAAGTGTGAATACATTGAAACGCCTTTAGGACTCGATGTGCAGCGCCCGCGTCTGATGTGGAAAGTGGACACTTCCGATGTGCCCAGTAGGCAAACGGCCTATAGGATTTTGGTCTCTTCTACTCCGGAACTGTTGCGACAAGGAGAGGCTGATATCTGGGATTCCGGCAAACAGAAGTCGGATGAGCAATTGGTTTCTTACGCCGGGAGCACGTTGCGTCCTCACACCCGATACTGGTGGAGGGTAGAAGTGTGGCTGAATAATAAGAAGGTCGTTTCGGAACCTGTGTGGTTTGAAACCGGAAAATTTTCGGCAACGGATTGGGAAGCTTCCTGGATTACCGATGGGTATGATAAAGACTACGAACCCTCTCCGATGTTTCGTAAAGTGTTCGATGTTTCCAAAGAGGTTGCTTCTGCCCGTTGCTATATAAGCGGTTTGGGGTATTACAGGCTGTCCTTTAACGGGAAGGCTGTCAATGATCATGCACTCGATCCGGGGTTTACGGATTATAGTAAGCGGGTGCTTTATCTCACGTATGATATTTCCGGACTGCTCCGGCATGGTAAAAACTGTATAGGGGTTCAGTTGGGCAATGGCTGGTTCAATGAGCAAACTCCTGCCGTGTGGTACTTTCATGAGGCACCCTGGCGAAAGCGCCCGCAAACGATTGCTGAGATACATCTCTGTTATACGGACGGCAGCAAGGATATCATAACGACCGATACTTCATGGAAGACATCTACAGGGCCGCTCCTGTTTGATAATCTTTATGTAGGCTCTTTCTATGATGCCCGTCTGGAACAGAAAGGGTGGGATACGGAACTTTTTGATGATGTCTCTTGGCAACATGCTAAATTGACTGCGGCACCTGCCCCACTGATCGAAGCACAGAAGATGCCTTCCATTACTACAGCAGATACTCTTTCTGTAGTGTCTGTCAACTGTATCAGTGATACTTGCTACGTGTTCGATATGGGTATCAACACAGCCGGAGTTCCCCGTTTGGAGATAAAAGGAGAACGCGGAACCCGGATTCGTTTAAGGCATTCCGAGATGCTTCAGAAAGATGGGAATATCGACCAGCGTAATATTGACATGCACTTGCGTCCTCGCAACAAACGTGAAATTATCCAGACGGATGAATATATCCTGAAAGGAGAGGGGGTGGAAACTTTTATTCCACCATTCACGTATCACGGATTCCGCTATATAGAACTGACCTCCGATCGTCCCCTTACTGTTGCGGACGTGAAACTTCAAACCCTCAGGATGCATAGTGACGTGGCTGAAGTGGGGAGTTTCAAATGTTCCGATCAGTTACTCAATACTATTTTCAATATTTGCCGAAACTCATATCTGAGTAATCTGTTCGGGATACCGACCGATTGCCCCACTCGTGAAAAGAATGGATGGATGGCGGATGGCTTTATGGTGCAGGAGGCGGGTATGTTCAATTATGACAGCCGGAATGTATATGCCAAGTGGGTGAAAGATATGATCGATACGCAGGAGGCGAATGGCAATGTAGCCGGTATTGCCCCGACTTCCCGGAGGTGGGATTCCAACTGGGCAGGGCCGCTTTGGGATGCGGCCATCTTCATTGTGCCCTCTTATCTTTATCGTTATACCGGTGATATCGAAACCATGCGTCAGGTGTATCCGGCTGCCGAACGTTATCTGAAGTATATCGAAACGACGGAAGATGAACGGGGATTGATTAATCATGGATTGGGTGACTGGTTGTTCTATAAGGCTGAAACACCGGTCGATTTCATGGCTACCGGTTTTGTGTATTGGGACAACCTGATGATGGCACAGATGGCTGAACTTACCGGACGTGTAGAAGACAGACAAAAGTATCTGGCAAAAGCCGAAGAGCTTAAGAAACGGATTAACGATCATTTTTTTGACCCTCAGACTGTGTCTTATGCGAATAAAACGCAACTTTCATATGCCTTGCCGCTTTATCTTCATATTGTTCCCGAAGCATATAGGGAACGTCTTGCCGAGAATCTGCATAAGATCATAGCAGCCAATGACTACAGTCTTGATTTCGGGTTTATCGGCAGCGTAATGGTACCTGATGTATTGGCGGAGACCGGTTATGCGGAAACGGCCTATAGGATGTTGACAAAAACTACATTACCTTCATGGGGATATTGGATCAAAGAAACCGGGGCGACTTCTTTGTACGAAACCTGGGACGTGACGCGCCGTATCGGAGATGCGTCTCTGAATCATCCTTCAATGGGGGCTGTCAGTGCCTGGATGTATAAGTATCCGGCAGGCATACGTCTTTCACCGGATGCACCGGCTTTTAAGAAAATATTAATTCAGCCGTGTTTCCTGTCCGATCTTGATTTTGTGGAAGCCAGCCATGAATCGATGTATGGCACTATCCGGGTTGATTGGAGACGGGAAGAAGGGAAGATCCGGTTACATCTGGTTCTGCCTTCAACGGCTATGGCTACTGTTGTTTTGCCCGGGCAAAAGCCGAAAGTTGTGAAGGGGGGCGAACACATTTTTGTCATTCCCGAATAGTAAATATGTTTGTATAGGACGAAGATGCGTCAAAATTCGTATTCACCACAGATTATACTGATTTATACAGATAATTAGTATGGGTTGTCAGTAGATTAAAATCGTTTTGTGTAAATCTGTGTAATCTGTGGTGAGTTATGACACCTTCATCCTATACGAATGACAGGGAGAGGGGAAAATCAGATTTCCAGTCCGTCCAGTATCTTCAAATACAATTCCAATGCCTCTTCTATTTCTTTAATCATGATATATTCATCGGCCGTATGCGAACGTGAAGAACGGCCGGGGCCTATCTTGACTGAGGGGAACACCATTAAAGCTTGATCCGAGAGAGTAGGAGAGCCGAAAGGCACGCGTCCCAGTTTCTTTGCTTTCTGTACAAACGGGTGGCTTTCTTCGATACGTGAAGAGTTGAGGCGGAACGAACGGGCTTCAGCTTTACAAAAGATATGCTTTTGTATTTCAGTAAACAACTCTTCGTTAGAGTACAGTTCGTTGCTACGCACATCTACTACAAAACTGCAACGGTCGGGAATGACATTGTGCTGCGTACCGGCATTGATCACCGTAACGCTCATTTTGACAGGTCCCAGTAATGGTGATTCTTTTGCAAAGCGGTAGTCGCGGAACCAGGCAATATCGTCCAGTACTTTATATATCGCATTGTCACCTTCATTGCGGGCGGCGTGTCCTGCTTTTCCGGTAGCTGTGACATCGAGCACCATCAGGCCTTTTTCGGCAATGGCAGGTTGCATTTCGGTGGGTTCTCCTACTACGGCAAAACTGATGGGGGGAAGTCCCGGTAATACACTTTCGATACCGCCTTTTCCGGATACCTCTTCTTCGCAGGAAGCCAGATAAATAAGGTTATAACTTTGTTGCTTGCGGCATAGTTGCAGAAACACCTGTAGGAGTGTTACTACACTGGCACCGGCATCATTGCTGCCCAATCCATAAAGTTTTCCATTCTCTTCGCGTGGAGTGAACGGATCTTTCCGCCAACCGTTGACCGGCTTTACAGTGTCAATATGGGAGTTGAGCAGGATTGTCGGCTTTTTCAGGTCGAACATAGGGCTCAGGCACCAGATATTGTTTCCTTTACGGCCCGTGGTCATGCCTTCGGCCTCGATATAATTTTGCAGATAGTCGGCTGCTTTTTCTTCTTCGCGGCTGAGCGAAGGGATGCTGATAAGAGATTTCAGCAAGCCGACAGCTTCGGATGTAATGGATTCGTCTATCATTTCTTTTTTTGCTTTGAATGGATGCAAATGTACAAATAATACTTGAATCTTTCAGTTTGTCAGACAACTATTTATCAGGCGCTATATGGCTAAGTGCTTGACTCTGTTGAGCAAAATAATTCAGTATTCACACCTGATAATTCCAAATTAAACGATACCTTTGCAGACGAATAACTAACAACAAAGGATATGACTTATCATCATTTATCTGTCTTGGTCCATCGTCAGGCTGAAAAGTATGGCGACAAGACAGCCCTGAAATACCGTGACTATGAGAAGGCGCAGTGGATACCTATCTCTTGGAATGAATTTTCGCAAACTGTAAGGCAAGCCGCCAATGCTATGGTGGAATTGGGAGTACAGGAAGAAGAAAATATCGGTATTTTCTCTCAAAATAAGCCGGAATGTCTGTTTACGGATTTTGCCGCTTTTGCCAACCGTGCAGTAACTATTCCGCTTTATGCAACCAGTTCTCCGGCACAGGCTCAATATATCATCAATGATGCCCAGATACGTTTCTTATTTGTAGGCGAGCAGTTCCAGTATGATGCTGCTTTCAGTGTGTTCGGCTTCTGCCCTTCACTTGTACAATTGATCATTTTTGATCCGGCGGTAGTGAAAGATCCGCGTGATATGAGTTCTATTTACTATGACGAGTTCTTGGCTAAAGGAAAAGATTTGCCACACAATGAAGTAGTGGAAGAACGTACGGCACGTGCCAGTGCCGAGGATTTGGCAAACATCCTGTATACGTCCGGTACTACGGGCGAACCTAAAGGAGTCATGTTGCATCATTCTTGCTATTTGGAAGCATTCCGCATTCATGATATCCGTTTGGTAGATATGACGGATAAGGATGTTTCGATGAACTTCCTGCCGCTGACCCATGTGTTTGAGAAGGCATGGACTTATCTCTGTGTGCATAAGGGCGTACAGGTCTGCATCAATCTTCGTCCGGCCGATATCCAGACAACCATTAAAGAAATCCGTCCGACATTGATGTGTAGTGTCCCTCGTTTTTGGGAGAAAGTGTACGCCGGCGTTCAGGAAAAAATAGCCGAGACCACCGGAATAAAAAAAATGCTGATGCTGGATGCTATTAAAGTAGGCCGTATCCATAATTTGGATTATTTGCGGGTGGGTAAGACGCCTCCCCGAATGATTCAGCTGAAATATAAGTTTTATGAGAAGACTATCTATGCTTTGCTGAAAAAGACCATCGGAATAGAGAACGGTAACTTCTTCCCGACAGCCGGTGCTGCCGTTCCCGATGAAATTTGCGAGTTTGTACATTCGGTGGGTATCGATATGCTGGTCGGATATGGTTTGACAGAATCTACGGCAACTGTTTCGTGTACTTCGAAGACGGGCTATGATATTGGTTCGGTAGGTCAGGTGATGCCGGAGGTAGAAGTGAAGATCGGCGAAGATAACGAGATTCTGCTTCGTGGAAAGACCATCACGAAAGGGTATTATAAAAAGGCGGAAGCGACGGCTGCAGCCATCGATGAAGAAGGTTGGTTTCATACCGGTGATGCCGGCTACTTTAAAAATGGGCAGTTGTATCTGACAGAGCGTATCAAAGACCTGTTTAAGACATCGAACGGAAAATACATCGCTCCTCAGGCATTGGAAACCAAATTGGTTATCGACCGTTATATCGATCAGATAGCTATTATTGCCGATCAGCGTAAGTTTGTATCTGCACTGATTGTACCGGTATACGGTTTTGTGAAACAGTATGCCAAAGAGAAAGGCATCGAATACAAAGATATGGCCGAATTGTTGGAGCATCCTAAAATTACTGCTCTGTTCCGCGCACGTATCGATACGTTGCAGCAGCAGTTTGCCCATTACGAACAGATTAAACGATTTACGTTGCTTCCCGAACCGTTCAGCATGGAAAAAGGGGAACTGACTAATACCCTGAAGTTGAAACGTCCGGTAGTGGCACGCAACTATAAAGAGGTAATTGATAAAATGTATGAGGAGTAAGAACACAAAATTTTGTATATCTTTGCTTCCCATAATTAATGAAAACCATAAAAAAGAAGTATGATTACTATTGAACAACTTAAAGACGTGAAAGAGCGCACTGATGCGCTGAGGAGGTATCTTTGACATCGACGGGAAGAAAATTCAGGTCGAAGAAGAACAATTAAGAACGCAGGCTCCGGGTTTCTGGGATGACCAGAAGAAGGCCGAAGCACAAATGAAACTGGTGAAGGGACTGCAAAAGTGGATTGAGGGATACAATGATGTCAAGACACTGACAGACGAACTGGAACTGGCTTTCGATTTTTATAAAGACGAACTGGTTACCGAACAAGAAGTAGACGAGGCCTATGCAAAGGCATTAGAGCATGTCGAGAATCTGGAATTGCAGAACATGCTTCGTGATGAGGCCGACCAAATGAGTTGCGTACTGAAGATTAACTCCGGTGCCGGTGGTACGGAGAGTCAGGATTGGGCATCGATGCTGATGCGTATGTATCTCCGTTATGCCGAGACCAATGGTTATAAAGCAACCATGGCCAACTTGCAGGAAGGTGATGAAGCGGGTATCAAAACCTGTACCATACAGATTGAAGGTGACTATGCCTACGGGTATTTGAAAGGTGAGAACGGTGTACATCGTTTGGTTCGTGTTTCCCCTTATAATGCGCAGGGTAAGCGTATGACTTCTTTTGCTTCCGTATTTGTCACTCCATTGGTGGATGACAGCATCGAGGTAAATATTTTGCCAGCCTGTATCTCTTGGGATACTTTCCGTTCGGGAGGTGCCGGTGGACAGAACGTCAATAAGGTAGAGTCCGGCGTTCGTTTACGCTATCAATACAAGGATCCTTATACCGGTGAGGAAGAGGAAATCCTGATAGAGAATACCGAAACCCGTGACCAGCCCAAAAATCGTGAAAATGCAATGCGTCAGTTGCGTTCTATTCTTTACGATAAAGAATTGCAGCACCGCATGGCAGAACAGGCTAAAGTGGAAGCCGGTAAGAAAAAAATCGAATGGGGGTCACAGATACGAAGCTATGTCTTTGACGACCGTCGTGTAAAAGACCATCGCACTAACTTCCAGACCTCTGATGTAAACGGAGTGATGGATGGAAAAATAGAAGGATTTATCAAAGCCTATCTGATGGAATTTTCTTCGGAAGAAGCTTAAAAATAACAGAATTGTAACATCCTCCGGATTTTTCTGCTCCGGGGGATGTTTTTTTATTTCCTTTCTTTGTCCGTCATTTTATTCTCTATATTTTTGGCAGGTTAAAAGATTTGTTCTTACTTTGTTAGCGTTGAACTTTAAAGCTAACGATTATGAGTAAGAATAAGAAAAAAGTAACACACAGCAAGAAAGAAGAAGAACAAGCCAAAAAGGTTGTTAAGATAGTTTTTGTCTCGCTGGTTATCCTGGCATTGGCTATGATTATCGGTTTTTCTCTTTTGGGCTGAGAGTGAGTGATTAGTGACTGACAATTAGTGATTGGTACCGGGTGGATGAATCGTACTGATCACCGGTTATTAGCTGCTAATCACTGCTAATAAATCGCTAATCACTAAAAAGACGGATGAACAAGCAACTGATTACTATTTTTTCTATCTTCTCAATTACTTGTCTGGGAATGGTTTCTGCCCAGGAGTCTAAATCTTTTCTTCCTGAGGTGAAGAAAGAGTCATTAACCTTCAGTTCGGAGGACAATAAGTTTAAACTGACTTTCAATGGTCGTATCCAGGCAGACGGAGCTATGTTCTTTGGAGAAGACTACCAGCCCATAGGCAACGGTGTCGGATTCAGGCGTGTGCGTTTGGGAGCTACTGCTGCTTTTGGCAAAAGGCTGTCCGGTAAGATAGAAATGGATCTTACCGACGGTGGCTTTTCATTGAAGGACTGTTTCATTAAATATGCTTTCCCGAATGGGCTTTATTTTAGGGCCGGTAATTTTAAAGAGAGTTTTGGCATGGCTGCAATGACCTCCTCGGGCGATTTGTGGTTCATGGAAAAGGCGAACGTGGTATCTGCATTTGCTCCGGAATATCATATCGGTGTACAGGTAACCTGGGAACATGACCAGTTTCTGGGAGTAGCGGGTGTACATTTTAAAAAGATAGAAGGTAACAAAGAGAAAGACTATTCCGAAAGTAATAATAAAGCGGGGGAGGATGAAGGAATATCGGTTACAGCCCGTGCTGTCTGGCAACCGGTTTCGGCAGATAAGGTAAAAGGTCTTCATTTGGGAATAGCCGCATCCTATCGTACTCCGAAGACAACAGTCGGTTCGCTGATGCCGAATACTGTGAGATATAGTACAAGATCACTTTCTTATATTAACAAAATCAAGTTTCTGGATACATCGCCGATTGCTTCTGTCAGTCACGATTGGTTGGCCGGTGCCGAACTGGCCGGATTTTACAGAGGTTTTCGCTTTCAGGGAGAGTATATCATGAACAATACGGTGCGTATGGAAGGGTTGGCAACAGAGAAGTTCAACGGCTTCTATGTGCAGGCGGCTTATCTTTTGTTCGGTGGGCAGCAACGATATAGTAAATCGCGTGGAGCCTTCTCGCAGCCATCGTTCGGACGCAGTTGGGGGGATATAGAATTGGCAGCCCGTTTTGACCGTATCGACCTGAACGGAACAGAAGTGATGGGGGGATCGTCCAACGGATGGACATTCGGAGTGAATTATTATGCTACCCGGAATCTTAAATTTCAGCTCAATTATTCATATGTAGATAATGATAAATATGCCAATGCCTTCGGACAGGCAGCGGTAGGGTATAAATCGAACGGAGAGATTGCCTATAAACCCGAGGAAGTAGATGAATCGTTGGGTAAAGGAGGGAATGCTTATGGTATTCTGGGGCTTCGTATTCAATTGAATTTTTAAATAATATATGTCACAGGAAATAGAACGTAAATTTCTCGTTAGTGGAGATTATAAGTCACAGGCTTTTGATCAGAGCCGCATCGTTCAGGGATATATCAGTAGTGCCCGTGGAAGAACGGTCCGCGTACGCATACGTGACGGAAAAGGCTATCTGACTATTAAAGGAGCTTCGGATGCTTCGGGAATAAGCCGTTACGAGTGGGAGAAGGAATTGTCTCTCGCCGAGGCTGAGGAACTGATGAAGCTTTGCGAACCGGGAGTGATTGATAAGACCCGTTATCTGGTGCGTAGCGGGAAACATATCTTCGAGGTAGATGAGTTCTATGGAGAGAATGAGGGACTTGTTGTGGCTGAGGTGGAATTGGGTTCGGAAGACGAAGTGTTTGTAAAACCCGGCTTTATCGGAGAAGAGGTTACGGGTGACATTCGTTACTATAATTCGCAGTTGATGAAAAAACCGTATACTACCTGGTCGTAGCTAACAAATAATCCGTATATTTGTTTCTTTAGTTAAGAGCTCAAGAATAAAGATATATGGAACAACTGTACAACTACCTGCCGGAAAAGCTGGTGACCTTTATCCTGGTTACCTTGTTTTCACTTTTAATAGGACTTTCGCAACGTAAAATCAGTCTGAAACGTGAAGGAGAAACCACTCTTTTCGGTACTGACCGCACCTTTACGTTTATCGGAATGCTGGGGTATCTTTTGTATATCCTCGATCCGGAAGAGATGCACCTTTTCATGGGAGGTGGTTTGATACTCGGCATTCTTTTAGGGCTCAACTATTATGTGAAGCAGTCCCAATTCCATGTATTCGGGGTGACGACTATTATCATCGCACTGATCACCTACTGCATTGCTCCGATTGTGTCTACACAGCCTTCATGGTTTTACGTCATGGTGATTGTTACTGTTTTATTGCTTACCGAACTGAAGCATACTTTTACGGAGATCGCGCAGCGAATGAAAAACGATGAAATGATTACGTTGGCCAAGTTCTTGGCTATCAGTGGTATCATCCTTCCGATGTTGCCTAATGAAAATATTATCCCTGACATCAACCTGACGCCTTATACCATCTGGCTGGCCACAGTAGTGGTTTCGGGTATCTCATATCTTTCCTATTTGCTGAAGCGGTATGTCTTTCGTGAATCGGGGGTATTGGTGTCCGGCATTATCGGCGGGCTCTACAGTAGTACGGCTACAATCTCGGTACTCGCGCGTAAAAGCCGTAATGCACACTCGCAGGAAGCATCCGAATATGTTGCCGCCATGCTTTTGGCTGTCAGCATGATGTTTTTGCGCTTCATGATTCTAATTCTTATTTTCAGCTCCACTATTTTTACTTCTATCTATCCTTATCTCTTGATTATGGCTGCCGTTGCAGCCGGTGTAGCCTGGTTTATCCACACTCGTCGGAAGCGGACACCCGACGCTGACCTTGTGGAAGAAGAAGATGACAGCAGTAATCCGTTGGAGTTCAAGGTGGCTTTGATTTTTGCAGGGTTATTTGTTATATTTACCGTACTGACACACTATACCTTGATTTATGCCGGGACAGGAGGGTTGAACCTGCTGTCGTTCGTTTCCGGTTTTAGTGATATTACTCCTTTTATCCTGAACTTATTGCAGGGCACGGGAAGTGTAGCGGCTACTGTGGTGATGGCTTGTACCATGCAGGCCATTATCAGTAACATTGTGGTCAACATGTGTTATGCGCTTTTCTTCTCGGGTAAGCAGAGTAAATTGCGCTCGTGGATATTGGGCGGATTCGGATGTGTAATCGCAGCAAATGTTGTCGTACTTTTTTTCTTTTATCTGATTTAATGTGCGTTATCGAACGACTTCTGATAAAAAAGAATAAAAATCACTCTATTTCACCTTTCTTAACTCCGAGGGTTTCGTAAACGAATATAAAGTCGATATTTTCGTTGCCATTCTGTGACAAATACTATGATTTTACGTCAGATAGACTATAAACTAAAACATAACTTCACATGAGAAACAAACTACTACTATTGTTGCTGTTGATGTTCATGACATCCGGCATGATGTATGCCCAACAGCAAAAAACACAGCAATCCCAACAACGTACGGCAGCTCCATCTTATACATTGAAAGGCGTGCTTCTTGATTCGTTGACTCAGGAAGGCGAACCTTATGCTACAATTAAGATCGCAAAAAAGAATGCTCCTCAAAAAGCTCTTAAAATGGCTGTAACCGATTTGAATGGTAAATTCCAGGAGAAACTGACTGTTGCTCCCGGAGAGTATATTATTACCTTATCGTCTGTAGGTAAAGTCACGATCGTGAAAGACTTTACTGTCAAAGCGAGTGAAAAGGTGATCGATCTGGGAAAATTAAATATGGCCGAGGCTACTAACGAACTGAAAGGTATAGAAGTCGTTGCTCAGAAGCCACTGGTAAAGGTGGATGTAGACAAAATTGAATATAACATCGAAGACGATCCTGACTCGAAGACCAATACCGTAATGGAAATGCTTCGTAAAGTACCGTTGGTAACAGTGGACGGCGAAGATAACATCAAGGTAAATGGCAGCAGCAGTTTTAAAATCCATGTAAACGGTAAGCCTAATAATATGATGAGCAATAACCCGAAAGACGTGCTCAAGAGCATGCCGGCCAATACCATTAAACATATTGAGGTAATCACTTCTCCGGGAGCTAAATATGATGCAGAAGGTGTGGGCGGTATCCTGAATATTGTGACTGTCGGTGGTGGATTCGAAGGTTATACTGCAACTTTCCGTGCCAGTGGTAGCAATCGTGGTGCCGGTGCCGGTGGATATGCTACTATCAAATCCGGAAAACTGACTATTACAGGAAATTATAATTATAACTACGATACATCGCCTAAAAGCTATTCGGACAGTTACCGTGAAAATTATGATTCGGAAGATCAGAAGTATCTGGAATCGAAAAGCTCTTCCGATTATAACGGCAGTTTCCAGTACGGCAATCTTGAGGCCAGTTACGAAATTGATACATTACGTTTGCTGACAGCGTCATTCGGTATGTACGGCGGTGCCAATGATAATAAGAGCGACGGGTTGACTACAATGTGGAATGCCCAGAGAGACCGATTGGCTTATCAATACCGCTCGTTGAGCGACGGAGACGGTTCCTGGTATTCTATGCGTGGTAATGTCGATTATCAGCGTACCTCTAAAAAGAACAAGGACCGTATGATCACTCTCTCGTACAAGATCAGTACACAGCCGCAGAACTCTGACTATTATACGGACTATAGAGATATCAAAGATCCGTTTGAAATGGATATCGTTAAGAAATTCTTGCTGAATAACTCTCATTCGGATGGCAAGACCAATACTACCGAACATACATTCCAGGTGGATTATACTACTCCAATCGGAAAATTGCATACTATTGAAGCCGGAGCTAAATATATCATCCGTAATAACCTTAGTGATAACAAACTGTTCGAAGCCGAGGGCGTCAGTGACAACTACGAATACAACAACGACCGTAGTAGCAAGTATAAACATCTGAATGACATTCTTGCCGCTTATCTGGGATACACACTTCGTTATAAAACATTCTCATTCAAGCCGGGAGTACGTTATGAATATACGTCACAGGATGTGAAGTATCTGGCAGGAGCCATCGGACCTGAAGCGGATTTCAGTACCAGTTATAACGACTTTGTTCCTTCTGTAACCATGGGCATCAAGATCGGTAAGACACAGAACTTGCGCGGTGGATACAACATGCGTATCTGGCGTCCGGGTATCTGGAACTTGAATCCTTATTTTGACGACCGCAACCCGATGTTTATCAGCCAGGGTAATTCGAATCTGGAAAGTGAAAAGAGCCACTCGTTCAACCTGAGCTATAGTATGTTCAGCATGAAGTTTAATGTCAATATCTCTCTGCGCCACTCATTCGGAAACAACGGTATCGAACGGGTCAGCCGTTTGATTGGTAAGGGTGGTGAAGAGTTCCCCGGAGGACATCATGCTCCCGAAGGTGCATTGTATAGCACTTACGAAAATATCGGTAAGAACCGCAATACAGGTCTGAGCCTTTACGGTAACTGGAACGCTTCTCCCAACACCCGTATCTATCTGAACGGTGATGGCAGCTACGTTGATATTAAGAGTCCGGCTCAGGGATTACATAACTATGGATGGAATGCCTCTTTATACGGTGGTATCCAGCACACCTTCCCATTGAAGATACGTGCCAGTCTGAATGCCGGAGGAAGTACTCCTTACATCAGCCTGCAAGGTAAGGGATCGGGATATTATTACTATAGTCTGGGTGTGAACCGCTCTTTCATCAAAGACCGCTTTACAGTGAGTGCCTATGTAAGCAATATCTTCGAGAAGTATCGTTCGTATAATAATACCACTATGGGTGAAAACTTCTTGTCGAAGAGCAGCAGCCGTTATCAGAGCCGTAGCTTTGGTATCAGCCTTAGCTACCGTATCGGAGAGTTGAAGGCCAGTGTGAAGAAAGCCGCTCGCAGTATCAATAATGATGACGTGAAAGGTGGCGGCGGACAAGGCGGTCAAGGTGGTGGCGCTAATTAGGAATTTGCGTCCAACCGTGAACAGCAGTCCGTAAAGAAGAAAGTGTGTCGGAACTAAAATGACCACTTGAAACAGCTACAGATTACAACCAAAAACATAAATAGCCCTATCGAACTCTATTTTAGAGTAATGATAGGGCTGTTTTCGTTGTTGATAAGGGTGGACGTTTCTGATTCCAATTTCTCCTTCTTTAAGTTTGAGTCCTGACATACCCTTTTCTTTATTTAAATGCCGGTGTCTTACAAAAAGAATGCCGTAAGCGTAAAGAGCAAATGCCGGTTTATAAAGAATGATCTGCCGGCACCTCTTTCCCCGACCAGGCTTTCAGGTTGGTCCATTCGGCAGGAGGGGCACTCCAGAAAGGATCGTCGGCGGGTAGTCCCAATGGCAAGAAACCGGTCAGGCACAAGTAAGTACTTCCTGTATTAATGTAGGACTCCGACATTTGAACCTGATTACCGGAGAAACCTATCTTCAACCAACCCTTTGTGTCGAAATTGGCAGCAGATCGGAATTGGTTCTCTATAACTTTCGTCATGCCGCAGCGTACCTGTGCGGGAACAATTTGTTGCGGAAGGAGATGCAGTAAAGCTGCTTGTCCCAATGCGTGAAATACTCCGGTACGATAGACAATCGAACGTCCGATTACCGGATATGTTCCTTCCGGAGAAATGAAACGCTCCAATTGTTCGGCATAGCGTCCCAGGCGTTTTTGCTGTACATTCAGAAATTCACTTTCCGGCATCCGGTGCTTCTGCATGACGACTAATACATCGGTAAGCATAGGATGAATCACGAAGCTATTGTAATAATCGAGGTGGAATTCTGCTCCGTCTCCATACTGGGCGTCTCCTTTATACCAAAGATCTCTGAACTTGCGTACCCCATAATTGAGCCGCGTTGTATCACATTCTCCGGTGAATTCTTGCAGGGCTGCTTCCACGATGGAGGCAAACAGCAGCCAGTTGCTTTCATTGGGCTTGATAACACGGCTTCGTTTTAACTCCGTCACCACTTGCTTGCGGGCAGCGGGTGAGAGGTTGCCCCATAATTGTTTAGGTGCACGCAATAATCCTTCTGCCAGAAATGCGGCATCTACCAAGGGTTGTGAAGGTTCTCCGAAGATCAGGTAATCGGGTGAGGACGGATTCACTGCATTGCTGATCCCTTTCACCGTCAGTTCGATGTATTTTTTGCGTAATTGTCCTTCGGGAGTATCGTCTTCTCCTAGTTCCAGCCATGGAGCAATGCCGCATACGGTTCGTCCCACTGCCTCCAGATAAGAAAAACGTTGCCGGTTGGGAGCAAGCGATTCGTAAGGCATTTCCTTTTTCAGTGTTTCATTGGCCAGGTTACTGAGTACGGGATCGGCCAGGCGTACAAGAGTTTTTACCCAGATCTCCCGATCGGCAGTTCCTGTGCGTGACTGTGCCCAAAGGCAAGGGACTGCCGCCCATCCGGTCAGCAGTCCCCATACAATCGATAAAATGATCTGTTTCATTAGAGCGGTCTGTCTTCTTTATATTCTACTGTCACTTCGTCTGTAAGTGGTTTCTTGCCGGGAGTAGTCACACGAATGATATTCTCTCCCGAGGTGAGTTTGACATTTTTCCACACAACGGTTGAGTAGGTGTCCGCCTTTTGTTTACCACAACTGACACCGTTTACAAATAGTTCGGCTTCCGGGGCAGTGGTGAAAGCCATGAAGGTCTGTTCCGGCTGATAGCGGAGCCGACAGCGTTTTTCCGCCAGATAGATCATCGGTTCCTGTTTATTCCAGTTAGCTTTGTAGAAGTAGAAAGCATCTTTTCTCACTTTTCTGTCGAAGGTGACAAGTCCTTTATCGTTGATACCCGGACGGTCGCCTTCCGTACGATGAGCTGCCCCGAAATCGAACATGTTCCAAACGAAAGTACCCCATACGAAGGGACGTTCGGCAATGATTTTCCAATTCTCCATGTGGTAGTAAGTCTGCCAGTTCTCGGGATGCCACCAGCCTGAAGCCGACGGTTGTTTGAGTGAGTCCTGCTGATGATAGATGCTGGCTCCTGCCCCATATTCACTGATGCCGATGCGTAGTTCGGGGTGTTTTTCATGTGTACGGTCCAAAAAGGTTGCCAGTGTTTTCGGAGTACTTCCATACCAACCGTCGTAACGGTTCCAGGCTATGTTTTCGGTAATGAAGTTCAAATTGCCGTCCTGGTTACTGGCCGAAGTTGTCGGGCGGGTAGGGTCTTCCTGTTTTGCCAGTACATTCAGTTCTTTTACATATTCTACGGGATTGTCACCCACCTCTTTCAGCTCATTGAATAGTCCCCAGAAGCAGATGGAAGGGTGGTTGTAGTGCTGCCGGATCAGTTCGATCAATTGTTGTTTACCATTTTCGCGGAAGGAAGCCTGGTCTACAAAACCTTTATCTGCATATCCTCCGGGACCTACAAACGGAATCTCGGCCCAGGTTACAATACCGTGTTTATCCATCAGGTCGTACATATAGGTAGCTTGAGGGTAGTGTGCCAGGCGGATGGCATTGACTCCCATTTCGCGCATCAGTGCCACATCTTCTTCGTGATGCTGCGGGCGGAGTGCATTACCTACTTCTGCGCGGTCCTGATGGCGACAGACTCCATGAAGCGGCAGGTGTTTGCCATTCAGAAAGAATCCTTTATCCGGATCGGTATGATAATAGCGCAATCCTAATGGCTGCGTTACACTGTCGATTTGTTTGCCGTCTTTGTGAAGACTGATACTGACCTGATACATAAAGGGATCTTCGCAACCATTCCAGAGACGTGGTTTCTGAATCAGTAGAGGGAGTTGTTCCTGAATATCAGCCCCCTGTTTCAATGACACGTTGCGGCTCTCTTTGCAAATCACCTTGGTGCCATCCGTTACCAGGACCTGAAGTTCGGCAGTTCCGTCGGCTGCACGGTTGGATAGGTTAACTTTAGCGCATACTTTCGCTTCCTGCGGGCTGACGACCTCCTGTACCAGATAAACTCCCGGCGAAGCGTAGTCCAAAGGTGAGATACAAGTCTCATCGGTTATCAGCAGATGTACGTCCCGATAGATTCCTCCATAAAAATTGAAGTCACCCACCAGCGGCATGATGTCTAACTGTTCACCGTTGTTGGCGCGTACCAGGACAGAGTTCTTTTCTCCATATTTCACCAAGTCCGTGATTTCGAAGATGAAGGCTCCGTATCCGCCTCGGTGCTCACCTATATGCTTGCGATTAATAAATACATCGGCTATACTGTTTACTCCGTCGAAACGAAGAAAAAGACGTTTACCTTTCCATTCGGGGCGGATGTACAAAGTTTTCTCGTAGTTGCCAATACCTCGTTTATAATCTATTTTGCCGGCAAGTGCGTCTTGTGCATTCCAGGTGTGCGGCAAGTCCACCCGCCGGGTGTCTCCCTGTACCTGATGCGAAAAACGGAAATTCCAGTTATTGTTGAGTAGAATATCCTGACGCTGGGCATGGAGCGAGATGGAAAAGAAAAGTAGGAAAAGAAAAGTACTTAAACCTTTTTCTCGACCCCTCCACCACAAGGAGGGAAAATAGTTACATTTCTGCTGTTTCATATGTTCCTGATTATGTATTGATTAATGATGTTATTATTGAGATCATCGGTATTTCTCTATCCGTTTTGTAATATGTCCGCTTTCTCCGGTCCGTCCGGTTCGGGAGTCTCCTGTGGGTGAATCACATCGAAATAATAGATGCCTTGCTCCTTCAGATATTCCAGGAAAGACGGTAACCGCATGCAGAAACGACTCCAGTCTTTCTCTTTGGGCGATGTCCACGCAGATTCTGCCAGTGCTATCAGGCGTGGGAAGGTCATGAAGTCCAACCGTTTTCCGTCTGCAATCCGTTCGGTCCAAAGTGTGAACTGCATACCCAGTATCTGATCTTCATATCCTTTAAAAAGATGACTGATCGGTTCGGGGAAGGCATATATGTCTTGCAACGGATTGAATCCATCCCAATAGCGTCCCACTTTATGTGAGGCATCCTGTACGAAATCGCCATACAGCGGGCGACGTGGAGTCAGGACTACCTGATAGCCTTGCTCAAGCGCTTTCAGCAACTGGTACTTACGGTCGTGGCGCCACCACATAACCAACGCTTTGGAGGGGGAGATACCGGCGTCCACTATTTCGTCCCAACCAATCATTTTTTTACCTTTGGCCGCTACCAGATCGGCAGCACGGCGGATGAAGTAATGCTCCAGTCCGGTTTCATTGACCAGCCCTTTTTCCTTTATGAAGTTCTGGATTTCAGGATCAGTGAACCAGTTCTGATTGCCGTAGTGCACTTCATCACCTCCAATATGGATATAGGGAGCCGGGAAGAGGGCTACTATTTCATCGAGTACATCGCTGATAAAACGATAAGTTTCTTCTTTGCAAGGATGGAATGTGAAATGCTTCCAGCGTCCTTCTCCTCCGCCCGATACTTCGGGATAAGCGCGGCAGACCGCTGTGGCATGTCCGGGCATATCGAATTCAGGAACCACCATAATCTGGCGTTCGGCCGCATAAGCCACAATCTCTCGTATATCGTCCTGTGTATAGAACTGCGGAGCTGCTTGGGCATCATGCCAATTGCCAACGGTCCCTATTTCCGTCAGCTTAGGGTATTTTTTGATTTCAATTCGCCATCCCGGTTCGTCTGTCAGATGCCAGTGGAATACATTGAGATGGAGTAAAGCCATTAAGTCGAGGTATTGTTTCACTTTCTCTTTGCCGAAGAAGTGGCGGCTTTCATCGAGCATAAATCCGCGCCATGTGTAGTGTGGCGAACTGTAAATCCGGCAACAACGTATTTTTCCTTTTCCGTGCCGTGCCAGTTGCTCTAGGGCTTGGCGGGCATAGAATACACCTTTGGCCGAGGCAGCGTCAATCAGGATAGAGTCTTGTGTTACTTCCAGCCGGTATGATTCATCCGGATCTCCGGATGCGGGCAGAATGGTTGTCCGGATGTGTCCGGCCGTAGCTTTGTTGTACAGAAAGTTTCCTTTACGTAGCTCTGTTGAAGAGGGGGCCGGAAACAAGGCCTGTGCCCGCAGTCCCGTCAGGGTTGTCAGGATAAGGCCAAACATAAGGAAGATTCGTTTTACGGTCATAAGGTGTATCGTTTATTATTTTTCCAAGTCTCTTTTTCGTTTTAACGCTTCCAGGTAATAGTAGTCGGCGTAGTTGAGCGGCACATCGATTTCGCTGTTGTGCGGGATGCTTCCCACGCTGTGCATCAATAAGAAGCGTCCGTTGGTACCTACTGCCGCCCGATAGTCGGGTGAGGAGAGGCTTGTCAGTATGCGGTCGGCATACTCCTTGTAAGAATCCGCATCAGGTATATCGTACGTACTGATTTCATAAAGTGCCGAAGCGATGCAGGCAGCTGAAGAAACGTCACGAGGTTCGTCGGGAATTTTAGGGGCATCCATGTCCCAATAGGGAATCAGGTCGGCAGGCATTTTAGGATCATTTTTCATTCGCCGGAAGGTTTTAAGTGCCTGGTCCAGATATTTTCGATCCTTTGTTTCACGGTAACAGAGAGTGAATCCATAGATGGCCCATGCTTGTCCGCGCGACCATATAGACTCGTCGGAATATCCTTGTGCAGTCTGTTTGTGGCGTACTGTCCCGTCGTCGATGTTGTAATCCACCACATGATAACAACTTCCGTCCGGGCGGAAATGTTCGGCCAGAGTACGGTCGGCATGTGCCACTGCTATCCGGTAGAAGGTGGAGTCACCGGAGAGTTTGGTTGCTTCAAAAAGTAATTCCAGGTTCATCATATTATCAATGATTACCGGACATTCCCAGCCTCGTTCGCTTTGCCAGCTGTTTCCTTTCACATCCCAACTTTGTATGACCTGTGCATTGGGGCGGAAGCGGGTGGAAAGCGAGCGGGCAGCCTGCACCATAACATTTACGTAAGCGGTATCGGGTGATAGTCGGAGTCCGTTACCGAAACTACAATTGACGATGAAGCCGATGTCGTGATGCCATGTCAGGTTTTCAGCCTTGCGGATGGCTTCTGTATATTTCCGGGCCAATGGCAGATAAGCGCTGTCTCCCGTCAGCTCGTACAGATACCAGATGCTTCCGGGGAAAAAACCGCTTCGCCAGTCGGCGTATCCGCAATAGTATACCTTACCGTCTTTGTTTAGCGTCACTGGGTTGAGGCATTTGCCACTGGCTTCGATGGTGTCGATGGCCAGTCCCAGTTGAGTACGGGCAAAGTCTACGTTCTCGCCGATAAAACCGGAGGAGGGGTTGGTTTGGGAACTCGTGCATGACATGCACGTCAGGAATGCCAATGTTCCTAACATTGATTTAAAGCAGAAAGATGGGACAAAAAATGGTGTGCTCATAGTTGTTTTATTTAAGCGTGAAAGGGCTTCGTTTGCGTTAACAAAGCCATCTGGCTGCAAAGGTAATAAAAAAAAGGAAACCGGAAACCCTTGTCGAAAGAAGGTGATTATTCCGGATTAAAATCATAGCAGTGTTGTCTTAAAAAGGGTAGCTGTCCCATGCTTGTCCGCGCAATATTTATCTATTGCTATCTTGGGTTTCTTTGCTTTGCTGTACGGCTTCCTGCAATTGGGGTTTCAGGATAGCAGTCCACAGATCGTAACCGTTCTGATTCATGTGCAATCCGTCCTGTTTGAAGATGTCTTTTCTTAACTTTCCATTGTTGTCGTACAGACAGGAGGCTACGTCAATATAAGTGAGTCCCTCTCTCTTCGAAGCATATTCCTGAAGCAAAGCATTTATGATTTCATGCTTCGGAATCATCTCTTTGCGTGCGAGTGAAGGCTTATAGGAGAGAATAAATATCGGAATATCCGGATAGTCCCGTTGCAGGCGATTGGTCAGCAAGCGGAAGAAGTCGAATGTTTCGCCTACAGTCAGATCCTCGGGAGTGCCTGCGAGGTCATTTTCTACGTAAATCACAATACTGCGGGGGTGATATCCCCGGGCGATTACATCATAATTGTAGAGCATATCCCGGAGCGCGGCACCTCCGTACGAACGCCGGAGAATCTTTAGCGGAGCCATGTCCCGATAGATATTATCCCACAAGTTAATGGAAGAACTGCCTAGAAAGAGTACGTCACAGGAGGTATCCTTCAGCATTTGGTTTTCTGTTTGGTATCGGTCTATTTCACTTTGATACCGGGTTATCCATTTCGTGGGGTCGGTGTGTCGGACGGGAAGATATCCGATGAAGCGTACTGAATCCTGTGGCGTCTGTGCCTCTGCCGGAATGCTATTCCAGCAGAGGAGAACTGTGCATAAAGCGATAAGTATTGATTTTATCATTTATTTCTTTACATTGAATCCCAGTTTCTTTAGTCCGTTTTGTACATCGGGATGGCTCATGAAGAGTTTCCACAATAGTCCTGTCCGGTAGTTTTCTATCATTACGGCTATCGGGCCTTGGTCGATGGCCAGATATCGCTTCGGATACCAATCGGCAGTTTCGCTGAAAGCGTCATAGAATCCGTAAGGACCGAATACTTTGTTTCCCATTTCGTACAGGTGATGCATTACTTGCAGTGACTGGTCCGGTGTGTAGACAATAGAAGAGAGAGCGGCAGTGGGAGAGATGACTCCCCGGTCGTCACGTTCCAACGGTCCATGAGCAGCATATCCGTCCACGGAGTAACTGGCGGTCAGTCCCCAACAGTCTGGTCCGTAGCCTTTGTAGTGCTTCGGGTTGCGAATGCAGTATTCACGGTTTACCAGTGTGAGATTTCGCATTTCGTTAAAATAGCTCGGACAATACTCGTCTTTCAGCCCCACCGGATCGAGTCCGAGGAAAGAGTATTGTGCCCAAAATAACGGACCCGCTTCTCCACCCTGATAGCGGAGGTGCAGTTCGATGCCTTCTACCTTGTGGGGCGAAACGATGGCTCCGTTTTGTGCCCATCCTTCATGATAGACTGCTGCCGGTACTCCATGGGTAGGAGAAGCAGCGGCAAGGATATACATAATCAGACATTCATTGTAGCCATGTACCGGGAAATTCATTTCCCAGCCATATTCGGGACTCCAATGCCAATAAAGCACATTCTGTCCGCCATGGCGGTACCAGTTCCAGTCCACTTCCCGCCACAACTTGTCTATACGTCCGGCAAGTTTTTTTTCTTCCGCCGAGCCTTCTGCATAATATTGGTGTACGGCCAGCAGACCTTGCATCAGGAAGGCTGTCTCTACCAGGTCGCCTCCGTTATCCTTTTGTCCGAAAGGCTGTACATGTCCCGTCTCTCCGTTCCACCAATGCGGATATGCACCTTTAAAGCGGTCGGCTTTCTCCAGAAAACCGACTATTTTCTCCATACGCTGTAAGCCTTCTTCCCGGCTGACGTATCCCCGATCAATACCGGCCAGGATAGCCATAATGCCGAAGCCGCTGCCTCCTGAGGTAACAATCTCCGGCCCTCCTGCCGGGTATTCGCCATCCATGTGATAGCGCTCGCGTGCCAGTCCGCTGTTAGGTTCGGCAGCATCCCAGAAGTAGTTGAAGGTTCGTCGCTGGACGGTATCCATCAGAGCGTCATCTGTCAGTGATGTGGCAGACGAGGGCTTTTCTTTTGGCTTGCATGCTACAAAAAGAAAAAGAGCGAAGAGGACGAAGAGGAGCTTGCTGTTGTGAGTGACAAGTTGGATATTCATAATGATTTCTTGTTTGTAATGGTTTTTGTTTCACCACAGAGTCACACGGGGTTTCACTGAGTTTTAATCTTTTGTTTATAGCATATTAAGAGAAAATCATCTCTGTGGAACTCTGTGTGACTCTGTGGTGAATCTTATTCTTTTCTATTCCCTTGTGTATCCGGTTCAACGCAATGTAAACCGTGCTGTTTTCACATTCCGGCTATCCGGGCCTATCATCACGTCGAAATCGCCCGGCTCAGCTACAAACTTCAAGTCGGCATTGTAAAACTTCAACATTTCCGGAGCTATTGTAAAGCGGACGGTTCTTGATTCATTCGGTTGCAGATAGATCTTTTCAAATCCTTTCAGTTCCTTGACCGGACGGGTGACACTGCCCACCAAGTCACGGATGTAGAGTTGCACCACTTCACTGCCGGCACGGTCTCCGGTATTAGTTACGGTGACGGAGGCTACCAGTTCATTGTCCATTCCGATGGACGAACGGTTCAATGTGATGTCACTGAATCGGAAGGTCGTATACGACAGTCCGTATCCGAACGGATAGAGAGCATCATTGTCCACGTCAAGATAGTTACTGCGGAATTTCTCGAACCATTTGCCCTCTTTCAGCGGTCGTCCGGTATTCTTGTGTGCATAATAAAGTGGGATCTGTCCTACACTTTTCGGGAAAGTCATGGTCAGTTTTCCGCCCGGGTTGACTGCACCGAACAATACGTCTCCGATAGCCGGACCGGCTTCCGAACCCCCGAACCATACGTTCAGGATGGCAGGGACATGCTCCTGTTCCCAATTGAGTACCAGCGGACGTCCCGTAAACAGTACGAGAACTACGGGCTTTCCTGTTTTCAGCAAAGCCTCCAGCAGAGTGTGCTGTACATCCGGCAGATTGAGGTTGGTGCGGCTACTGCTTTCACCGCTCATCTCCGACGATTCACCCAATGCGGCAACAATCACGTCCGCTTGTGAAGCTATTTTCAGCGCTTCGTCCAGCAGTTGTTGATCGGTGCGGTTATCGCGGTTCAGCGAACGGCCGAACATGGTTGCCCTCTCTTCATAAGCAGCATCACCGATCAGGTTACTGCCTTTGGCATAAAGTATTTTTCCCTGATTGCCCACCCATTCGGTCAAACCTTCTACCAGAGAAGGACTTTTGTCCAGTACGGCAGCTACGCTCCATGTGCCCGGCATATTCGAACGGGTGTTGGCCAAAGGGCCGATCACTGCAATAGTACCGGTAGGAGAGAGAGGAAGTACAGGTGCGAGGGTAGGTGAAAGTCCTTCATTTTTCAGTAGCACGAAGCTTTCTCCCGCAATTTTCCGGGCTGCGGCACGGTGCTCTTTTGTGAAGATGTCACGTGCCGGACGTTTCAGGTCGCAGTATTTATAGGGATTGTCAAACAACCCCAGTTTGTATTTGGCTTCCAGGATGCGGCGACAAGCTGTGTTGACTGTTTCGACTGATACCTTGCCTTCTTCGACAGACTTCTTCAATGTACCGATGAAGCCTTCACTGACCATGTCCATATCTACTCCGGCATTGATGGCCCGTGCCGACACGGTTTGCAGGTCGCCGATTCCGTGTTCTATCATTTCGGAGATTCCGGTGAAGTCTGTTACCACGAAACCATTAAATCCCCATGCACCGCGCAACACATCGGTCATCAGCCATTTATTGGCTGTTGCCGGCACACCTTCCACTTCGTTGAAAGAAGCCATTACACTACCTGCTCCGGCTTCTACACCGGCCTGATAGGGGAGCATATAATCGTTGAACATCCGTTGGCGGCTCATGTCTACGGTGTTATAATCCCGTCCTGCCTCGGCTGCCCCATACAGAGCAAAGTGCTTGATGCAGGCCATGATTTCATCATTGCGACTCATATCTTTTCCCTGGTATCCACGTACCATGGCCCGGGCTATCAGTGCACCGAGGAAGGGATCTTCGCCCGAACCTTCGGATACCCGTCCCCAACGGGGGTCACGGCTGATGTCCACCATCGGACTAAAGGTCCACGAAATGCCGTCGGCACTGGCTTCAACGGCGGCGATGCGTGCCGATTCTTCGATAGCCGGAATGTCCCATGTACACGAAAGTCCCAAGGGGATAGGGAAAATGGTCTCGTATCCGTGAATTACGTCCATCCCAAAGAGCAGAGGGATACCTAGCCGGGAGTTCTCTACGGCCAGACGCTGTACGTCACGAATTTTATCCACCCCTTTCAGGTTGAACAATCCGCCTACTTCACCTCGCTTTATCTTGGCGGCGATGTCGCTGCTTTTAGCTTGTCCGGTGGTGATTTCACCAGTTACCGGCAGGTTAAGCTGACCTATTTTCTCTTCCAGGGTCATCCGTTTCAGCAGATTGTCAAGGAAACGGTCCATATCCTGAGGAGGTTTTTGCGCTTGCAGCCCCAAAGGGAGTAAAAGTGCAAGCAGAATGAGTAAAAAATATTTCTTGTTCATAACTGTATATGGTTAAGAATTCACCACAGATTACACAGATTATCACAGATATATTAAGTGCAGATTATCAATCCAATGGATCTCTTCTCTGTGATAATCTGTGTAATCTGTGGTGAAACTCTGAGATTAATAATCTGGGTTCTGTACCAGTACGCCTTTTGATTTATCTATTTCGTCCTGCGGAAGCGGTAGCAAGGCATTCTTGGGTTGATAACCCGTTTTGCCTGCAGCATGGAGCACTTGCGAAGCGATGCCCCAGCGTACCAGGTCGTAGAAACGTCCCGATTCCAGTCCCAGTTCTACCCGTCGTTCGTGGCGGATGGCATCACGCAGCACGGTCTGATCTAATGAAGTCACTTTAGGCAGAATGTCCGGGTTGTTGCCACGGGCGCGGGCTCGTACCATTTCCAGATAGTTGGAAGCTTCACCTGTTTTACCCAATTCATTGGCCGACTCGGCAGCCATCAGCACCACGTCACCATAGCGGATAATGCGGATGTTTACCCAAAAGCCGTGCCGGGTAAACTCTTCACGGAGTGCCGGGTTGGTATAAGCTTTCTTGTTAAAATAAGTACCGTCGGCTTGAGATACCGGAGACTCTCCATAAGGTTTGTTGGTATTCTCGGGAGTGATCGGATCAGTATCCGAACGACGGAAGTAAAGCAGCGTAGCATCTTTGCGGGGGTCGCCCGGTTCGAACGCTTCACCCATCAGCTCGGTTCCCATGTGCCATCCCCAGCCGAGGTCCCATTGGCCGGAACCGCGTACACCTTGTACTTCGCAGAACTGGCTGCCGATTTTATCGCTTGCGGGCAAAGCGGCAGTAGATGCACATTGCAACTCGAATACCGACTCACTGCTGTTCTCGCCTTCATCGGTGAAGATGACATCATAAGGAGTATTCAGATTGTATTGCCCTGAATTCATTACATCGGTCGCAGCGGTATACATGTTCTGCCAGTCATTGCGCATCATGTACGTACGGGCATGCAGTGCACGGGCGCTTCCCCAGGTGAGTCGTCCCAGATAAGCGGACTGCCATTGACGGGGTAAAAGCCCTTCGGCCTGTGTCAGGTCGGAGTCGATCTGTTTGTAAATTTCTTCGGCGGTGGTCTTCGGCACGTTTGCTTCCGAGGCGTCGTTCACTTTGAAAGTGACCAGTGGCACTTCGCCGAATGCACGAACCAGGTTGAAGTAACAATAAGCACGGAAGAAAAGGGCTTCACCCTTGTTACGAAGGTCGTTCTCCTCCGTCAGGTTACCTTTCTCAATCGTCTCTATAACATCATTACACTGGTAGATGACGGCGTAATTCTGACTCCAGTAGGCTTTTATCAGTCCGTTGCTGGCGTTGTACTGAAAATCATCGTACATCGCAGCCTGATCGGCCCCGTCACTGGCGGTACTTCCTTTTTCCGAATCTTCCGAACGGAAATATTCGATGGCAAAGGCGGGGATACCGGCGGTGATGTTATAATTACGCATCATGGTGTAAATGTTGAAGACCTTTCCTTCGGCAAGTGCTCCGGGATTATCGTCTTCGGTAAACTGTCCCTGTGGGTGACGGTCCAGAAAATCGTTGCAACTGCTGAAGCTCAGAGCCGATACAGCTAATGCAATGGGTAGAATGTATTTATTTAGTTTCATACTCTGCTTCGTTAAAATGTTAAGTTAATACCAAATGTATAGACTGCCGGTACCGGATATGTCCCGTTGTCCACTCCGAAAGCAATGGCCGACCCACCGATTTCCGGTGTGTAACCTGTGTTGTGCTTCCATGTCTTCAGGTTCTGTATGTTGACGTAAACCTTCAGGGCCTGCATACGTATCTTTGACAGCAAAGTTTTGTCGAAACTGTAGGCCAGTTGCAGGTTACGGATGCGGAAGAAGCTTCCGTCTTCGATGAAGTATTCGGAGTTCTCGCTGTTGATGGCGTGCTTCGTATTCAGCAGGGGTTGTGTGTTCGAAGTGCCTTCTCCGTGCCAGCGGTCGAGACGTTGTTCCATATAGTTGAACTGCGCCCAATTATAGTTGTCCCACGTACGATAGATCTGGTTGCCGCCTTGTCCCATCATTTCCATGCTGAGTTCCCAGTTCTTGTATGAGAGTCCGAGGCTGATGCCATAGGTTACGTCCGGAGTCGGATCACCGATTTTTGTACGGTCGTCCGGTGTGATTTTTCCGTCTCCGTTTACATCGGCAAACTTCAGGTCACCCGGAGTGACGGTTGCCAGTGTGTTCACCGGAGAAGCATCGATTTCAGCTTGGTTTTGGTAAACACCGGCTACTTTATAGCCGTAGAAATAACCGATCGGGTAGCCTGCCATTGTATAGCTTTGGCTCTTATCGCCTGCGATGATGGAGTACCCATCCTGTACCAGACTTTTCACTTTGTTGCTGATGGTAGTCAGGTTTGCACTGACAGAGTATCCCCAGTCACCGATCTGATCTCTCCAGGAAGCCATCAGTTCGACACCTTTGTTCTCAATCTCTCCAAGATTGCCGATGCCCGGTACGGTTCCCGACAGACCCGGTACGGTGGCGAGCAGGTCCTTGGTATTCTTCTTATAGTATACTCCTTCGAAATGGAAACGGTTACGGAACATATTGGTTTCAAAACCGGTTTCCCATGCTTCTACTTTCTCCCAACGGAGACGTGGGTTGGGCAGATAAGCCAGTTGGTAGCCCGGATAGATGATAGCCGGTTTGCCGAATACGGCAGCAAAAGCATTTTCCAACAGAGGTTCTGCCGGATAAGCCTTATCCATATTCTGGTTTCCCAGTGTACCCCACGAACCTTTCAGTTTCAACATGTCCAGCCACGTGATATCTTTCATAAATTCTTCTTCGGTCATCAACCATCCGGCACCTATGGAGTAGAAATTCTGCCACTGGTTGCCGGTATATGCGAAAGCTGAAGAACCGTCGCGGCGGAACGAACCGTTGAACAGATATTTACCTTTATAGTTGTAGATGATACGTGCCAGCATAGATACGGTGGTGCGCTCCCATTGTGTACTTCCGTTGGTGGCGGTAGCCAGGTCGCCGATGCTGACGAACCATTTATCGGGATTGTTCGGAATCACCAGTCCGATGCCCTGTCCGCGGGAAGCATCCAGTCCGCTGAGCGAATTATAATAGGTTGTGAAGCCGGCGGTGGCAGTCAGGTTATGTGTACCGTCGGCAAAACTGTTTTGGTAAGTCAACAGATAGTCACTCTGAACCTTGGTTTCGTTTTGCTTGTTCTGGCTCACTTCTGTTTTTCCGTTTCCGAGCGTAGCAACGTTCCCGGCCACGGTTGCGTCATATACCTTGATAATCGGTTTGTAAGTCCGGCTGTCATTGGTGGCATAGTCCATAGAGAACATTGCCTTAAAAGTGAAGTGCTTCAGGAAATCTACTTCACCATAGATGCTTCCAGATGCCCGGTAATTGACCGCACGGGTAGTGTTGGCACGCAGATTGACGTCTACCATCGGATTATTCATCTGTGCTTTCTGGAATTCCGGCAATGAAGTATATAGTCCGTATTCTTCGTTATATACCGGAGCCACCGGAGTGGTACGGATAGCGTTCAGAACCGTTTTGCTGTCGGCCGGCAGCATGCGTGCTCCGTTGAATTGGAAGCCTACTTTGATGTCTTTGGTAATCTTATAATCATTACTTGCATTGATGGTCACTTTGCTGTATTTTTCATGCTTGATGTTTCCCTGTTCGTGAGAGTAACCCACGCCGAGATAGAAGCTATGTTTTTCAGAAGCACCTGTGATGCTGACATTGTTGTTTGTAATGAATCCCGTCTGGAAGATCTCGTCTTGCCAGTCCGTATTCGCATTCCAGTTGCTGAAGTCGAACAGGGCATTTCCCTGGTTTGCCATTTGTTCGTTATAGAGTTCCTTAAACTGGGGTGCATTCACCATTTTGATTTTGTCTACTACGCTTTTCCAGCCGAAAGAGGTGTTGATGTTGACCAGCGTCTGTCCCTCTTTGGCACGTTTGGTGGTTACGATAATTACACCGTTGGCACCACGCACACCGAATATGGCCAGTGAGGAAGGGTCTTTCAATACTTCCATCGACTCGATGTCTTCCGGATTCAGGAAGTTGATGTTGTCGTTGAACAGTCCGTCTACAACATACAGAGGTTTGTAACCATTGATGGAGTTCGTACCGCGGATACGTATTTCCGGATCGGCACCGGCTTGTCCGGAGTTGACGATCTGTACACCTGCTATCTTTCCTTGGAGGGACGATAACGGGTTGGTTGCCGGTTTGTTGGCTATTTCCGAACCCTTGATGTTGGTGATAGAACCGGTCAGGTCGCGCTTCTTGGCACTACCGTAACCGATAATTACTGTTTCGGCAAGCATTTGTGAGTCGTCTTTAAGCGTGACATTTATCACAGTTTGCTGCCCTACTTTGATTTCCTGCTTTTCATATCCTACATACGAGAATACGAGTACATCGTTGGGCGTTACCGAAATGGAGTATTTGCCATCCATATCGGTAACGGCCCCGGTAGAAGTGCCTTTTACCAGGATAGATGCACCGATCAGGGGCTCGTTAAATGAATCTGTAACAGTACCTGTCACTGTCTTCGTTTGAGCCATGGCCACCGATGTGCTCAGTAGCAGGCAAGTCAGGACAAATACACTTTTCAGCCAGGAGGCTCTCTTCTGCCGAAGAAGTCGTAAAGGTTTAGTCTTCATTGCATTAAATTTTACCATTGTATAACTATTTTGATTTAACACACCTTCTGCCAGCTCTCTTTCAGATACTCGATAGTTATATCGACGGCAAAAGTATCCAATGAAACAAATAAAAGTCGAAAAAGATGTGAACAGATGGAAACTCCCTGCACTTTTAACATATATCGGACTTGGAATCCGACAAATGTAGAAGAAGTTTCTAGTATGATATATTTACCTTATGATGGTTGTTGGATTCTATATAATTGTATGGAATTATGTGCTTTAATTAAAGAGCTTTTCGAATTGCATCTATTATCTAATTGTTAATTGTCTAGGCTGGATAAAATAAACAATGATGCTAGAAAATTTTTTCATGATAGATGGTGTCCGAAATGGCGAAATCTCTATTATCAACTCATAAAAAACTAGTTATGATTAAAAAAAACGATTTTACTGACAATGTTAGTTGGGGCGCTGTTTGCTTGTGATGATAAGTCCTCGATAATGCTTATACCAGTATTTTCCAACGCCAGTTGATACCGGCAGAAGTGACTACGCTAGCCAACACTTCCTTTGCGGCGACAAGTGGAAAAGGGGGTACTATCAGCGGTGTGCCCAGCTCTGCACAGTATCTCTATTTTATGGCTAATATCAAAACAGATGTCGGTCAGGTATTTCCCGCTGTCGAGGGAACGACAAGTGCTGATGCCAGACTACGCCTGAATCGTTTACAAGGTACAGCGCCCAGTGACTGGACTGCCAATGCTTTCGTAGATTATTGTACGCCTTTGGCTTCCGCATTGAGTTTCTATCCGGATGTAACGATCTCAACACCGAGATATCCCCGTATGAGTGAGTAATATTCCGTGGCGGCTATCAATACCTTAATAGATTTTTGATAGAAGTTGTATGTTTTATATATAGCTCTTTGAATGGACCGGCCATAAATAATTCGCCCGGGTGATATTTCTATCATCCGGGCGAAACCGTTTAAATTTTTACTTCGATATTCAGTTTACCGCCAAGCCCCCTTTCAACTATATCTATCAGGGTTTTCAGGGTCAAGTTACCTCCATCATTCTCTACTTTAGAGATAAACGTACGCTTTTTATTAATGCGCTCGGCCAGTTGTGCCTGCGTCATTTCTTTCTTCTGACGGGCATTGCGGATTTGAACGCCAATGCGCAGTGTTTCCAGCTCACGCTCCAAATTGTCTCGTCTGGGTGTACCTTTTACACCGTAAATTTCATCTTTAAATTGATCTAATGTTGTTATATCCATCATTACCTCCTTTTTTTATCATCATAATATTGGGCCATCAATCGGACAGCCTTATCTATCTCTTTTTTAGGGGTTTTCTGCGTCTTTTTCTGAAAACCGGAAAGCAAAACCACTAATCGTCCCTTATCGAAAAAACAGAAGACACGAAATATATCACTACCTAAGGTGATACGCATTTCATACAGGCCGTCTGTGCCCTCTATGTGTTTAAGATACTTCGTCGGAATACATTCTATATTTTCTAAAATATCTAAGATTTTAATAATCTTGTTTTGTACTTTCGGAGATTGCTCCCTATAGAACTCTTTAAAATAAGACTTATACATAAGGAGCTCCCTAACCTTCTTTTCCATTCGACAAAGGTAACGTATATATTACATATAAACAAGCGAAAAGTTCAGCAATTACAAAGATTTATGATTCAACTACCCTTTCAATCCGGAAGAGGAAGGCAACCGATAGACGTACTTTTTCCTCTTTTCTCGCACAAAGATAGGGCGCAGACGTTCATCCATCAATGACTGCTACGCTATTTCAGCACAAAATATCCTGCGCTCCTGCGTCGTACGGTATTTTCTACCGAAATTCATTGCCGGCTGCCCGTCTGTGTCTTGATGGATGTTTAAGAAAAAAGGAAAAAATGTGTAGGGGCTGCGCTGGTGATACCGGAAATTATGTGCACCTTTGTGTGTGATTCCACACCCATATTAATTTCGTAATGGGGCAACAGAGCCGTGAATCACTTGATTACGAAAAAATAATTTTGAAAAATATGGCAAATACTAATATGGAACACGGAGAAATAATACTATACCAACCAGACAATACTATAAAACTGGAAGTGCGAATAGAGAATGAAACTGTTTGGTTGACACAAGCACAAATTGTTAACTTATTCCAGTCAAGTAAAGCCAATATCAGTGAGCATATAAGAAATATATATGACTCAGATGAATTATCTGCTGAATCAACTGTTCGGAAATTCCGAACAGTTCGAATGGAAGGTAATAGAAAGGTTACCCGCATTCTTGAATATTATAATCTGGATATGATTATTTCCGTAGGTTATCGTGTGAATTCCAAGCGAGGAGTCCAGTTCCGCCAATGGTCAACAGGAGTACTTAAAGAATATCTATTAAAAGGCTACGCAATCAATCAGCGCGTGGAGCAGTTGGAAAACAAAGCAAACACCCATGACCGGCAACTGGAAGAGTTAACAAACAAAGTCGACTTTTTCGTCCGGACTTCATTACCTCCTATTGAAGGTGTCTTTTTCAACGGACAGATTTTCGATGCCTATGTCTTTTCCGCTCAGTTGATAAAGTCTGCAAAGTCATCTTTAGTATTGATTGACAACTTTGTCGATGAAAGCGTGCTCTTACTATTGAGTAAACGTTTGCCCGGAGTGACTTCTATCATATATACCAAGCAAATAACTCCACAGTTAGAATTAGATTTGACAAAGCACAACAGCCAATACCCCCCAATAGATATACGTACCTACCAGCACGCACATGATCGATTTTTAATTATAGATAATTTAGAGGTCTATCATATAGGAGCTTCACTTAAGGATCTTGGCAAAAAACTTTTTGCTTTTTCTAAAATGGAAATGCCAGCCAAGATAATCACTGATTTATTATAATCCTTATTCACACAAGGACAGGTCGGCTGTCCGTCCGTACCCTCGGGAGAGTTTTCGAAAAAAGGAAAAAGTGTGTAGGGGCTGCGCTGGTGATACCAGGTATTATGTGCACCTTTGTATGTTTCCTGTAGCGTCGGTCTTGTCTGTTACTTGGCGGCTGCTGAAAGACGACTATTTAAAAACTTTAGATAAACGATTCTGCTCCCGTGCCTGATACTGTAATGGGTCGGCATATTTTTCTTTCTTGCCTTGACATTGAAAGTTTGATAGTTCAAACGGGTCAGCAGAACCGTTCTATTTTCGTTAAATCACCCTATACTAATGGTGTTCAGTAAACAATCCTATCAATAAAAGTGTTTCATTGTATTTTTTCGTCCGTTTGCTATGGTATTTCAGAAATAATCACCATCTTTGTAATGCGTTATGTGATTTTTTTGATGTAGAATAAAGGGACTGCATTTCTTTGTTTTACACTAACTGTAGGTGTATAATTTTATATGCCTACAGTTTCTGGATAAAAACGGCTCTGCTCCCGGGACTAATACCGTAATGGGTTAGCATATGCTTTTCCTTGCTCTGCATCGAAATTACATAACGCAAGCGGGTCAGCAGGGCCGTTCATTTTTCCCTGCCCGATTATACGTTTGTGCTATGGGCAAACCTATTATTAAAATCCTGTATTTCCATCGGCGGAGAACCAACGCAAGCGGATGGTATCGGTTGGAATATATTTTCCAGCGAGGTAAGAAGACTCTACGTTATGTGCTTTCCACTCGTGACCCTGAATATTTAGTTTGTTTCTACTCCCCCTGCATGGTCGAACGTTCAGAAATGATTGTCTTTGTGGCCGAACTTCTTTTAGAAATTCACAAGGTGAAATATTCACATTTAAAAGTTACGCCAAGTTATGCCTATGCTACTCCTAAATATAAATCCCGAATCAACCAAATGTGCAAAAAGAGCCGTTATCACAAAACGCCTGTCATTATAGACGGACTATAGCACTTTAATCTTTCATGATCAATTCTCTTTTATAATTGGCCTTGAATCTAAATCCCGCTCACCTAACCAGTTAGCTCGCCGAACCGCTGTCACTCTATCCCCCCGGAGGACAGCGGTTCTCTTTTTGCTTTGCAATTATCAGACTAAGTGATGCTATTGGGTTTAACCTTAAGATAGATTATCGGTCAGGTTAGTGAGTTTTCAAATCAATATCAAATAAGAATCGGGAAGAAACAAGGCAGTTGGTATCTTAAAACATAAACTCTTTAATGGATTGTATCTAAGTGTTTTATGATGAGTCCTGCTACCCAGGCTGATATAACATAGTATACCATTTTCGGTTAAACATTAAAGGAAAACAAAATGCTCTAAACGATATTTTTACTTGAAAAGTGAACTTCTTTCTGTTGTAAGTCAGTGAATTAGTTCCTGATGTGCTCCCAAAACGGCGGGTGTAAGGTGGAAGATCGAAAGGCGAAAAGTGGTTCTTCTTCAAATTTGGTGGTAAGTTTTCTTTTACTCATGGAATCTAATTCAGTTTTCGGACGTGTAAGCCCTCTTTTATAGTTGACAAAAAAAGAAGTATCCCGGCTTTCGCCCGCAGAGTCCATCCGTGAGGTGAGGAAGCGAATCTTAGACTAAATCATCTGAAAATCAATATCTTTAAGAAGTAAGATTTCTGTCCTCAAAAGCTTTGTTTTAACACAGAGTTAAAGCTTGTTTTTTGGATGTGAATAAGAAGTTCTTTAAATGCAAAAGACTTGTTATTTGCGCACAAGAACCTGACAACCTGCAAAAGGCGTTAACAATGTTAATTGAAGAAAGGTATAAGGATGAAGATACCGGTTCAGGCGGCGTAAACTCACTTCCGAAACCTAAGTTATCTTATTTAGCCGATGTCTGTTTTTTTGTTTGTATTTTTCGGATAACTTATCTGTTACAGATAAAAAAACCCGCTAAAACTACAGTTTTAGCGGGTTTCTGTTGTAAAACATTGAAAGCTTGTGCGGATGATAGGACTCGAACCTACACGTCGCGAGACACCAGATCCTAAGTCTGGCGCGGCTACCAATTACGCCACATCCGCTCACTAAATGCTCACTCGTTTGGAGTTTTGCGTTGCAAAGATAGAGACTTTTTCCGATTTTACAAATTTATAGGCAATAAAGTTATTCACTGAGGAATCTGCGGGCGATCTCTATCAATGTATTTTTTCCTCTCATTTCGTCTTCTTGCAGCATATCTGCCTTAATGCTTGGTTCCTGTTTTGTGATATCGATGTTTTGTAAAGCGGGTTGTAGAACTGCTCCTCATAAATGTGGAACAATTCTACAATCCGTCTTTTTATTCCGGCTCTTTCTTGAAGACTTAATTCTTTTATATACTGATGTTTATGATTTGCTTACTTTACCAATATTTTTTGAGGTATAATTATTGGAGTATAAATGCAAATAGGTATTTGTAGATTTAAAAGGATTAGCCAATGAGAAATTTGAAAGCGATATTGATTGTATTGTTGTGTCTGTGTGGTATACATGTGCAAGCACAACAGTTGGAAATAAAAGGTTTAGTGACGTCATCGGAGGATAAACAGCCGCTTATCGGAGCTACGGTTGCCGTAAAAGGGGTACCGGGAAGGGGAGTGGTAACGGATATGGATGGCCGTTACACTCTGAAAATAGAACCATCAGATAAAATCCTTGTCATATCCTATATAGGAATGAAATCGTCTGAGGTCAAAGTGCCGAAGAATGGAGTCTTGAATGTGGTGTTGCAACCCGAATCACTTAATCTGGATGAAGTAGTGGTGACCGGATACGGAAATTTTTCAAAGTCATCCTTTACCGGATCAGCTAACACCTTACGGGCCGACATGCTGAAAAACGTACCGGTACTTTCTGTAGAACAGAAGTTGCAAGGTATGACAACGGGGGTAAACATAACTTCCGGTTCCGGTCAGCCGGGAGCTAACCAGAGCATTCGTATCCGTGGTATGGGGTCATTCAATGCATCCAATGAACCGCTTTTTGTTATTGATGGTATACCGGTCACTTCCGGCAGTATGGGAGCCGGTACGGGAGCTGATGCCGCCTATATGAATAATGCCAAAACAAATGTAATGAGTACCCTTAATCCTGCCGATATCGAGAATATTACGGTGATAAAGGATGCCGCCGCCGCTTCTCTTTACGGCTCGCGTGCCGCGAATGGAGTGATTCTGATCACTACCAAGAAAGGAGCGGTAGGACGGACTAAAGTCACTTTGAGTGCCAGCGGAGGTTTTTCTAATGCAGCTGTCAACTTCCGTCCCACATTGAACGGTGAACAACGCCGTGAAATGATTTATGAAGGTCTTTATAACTCTGCAGTAGACAAGGGGCTCCAATCTCCCGAAGCATATGCAAATGCCAATATTGATACATATGCAGGAATACCGGAACTGGGATATACTGACTGGAGGAAAGAACTGATCCGAACCGCTCATAATCAAAACTACGAGGTGACTGCTTCCGGAGGCAACGAGCGAACTACTTTTTATGCTTCTCTCGGCTTTAACCGTCAGGAAGGTTTGGTCGAGAATTCTAATCTGGACCGTTACTCTGCCCGCCTGAACATGACACATAAAATAGGTAGCCGTGTCGAAGTAGGAGGTAACATGATGTTCACCCAGATAAGCCAGGAGATGAACGAGGAGCGCGGTTCCAATATCAATCCCTTTCTTTGTGTTGCTGTATCTGCCACACCTTCTATGCCTGTGCGCGACGTTTCGGGCAACTATGTGGGGTCCTATGCAGGCACCAATGTGAATCCGCTTCGTGACATCCGTACTGACTATAACCGCAGTCGTATGACCCGTATGTTTTCCACCGGTTATGCTTCGGTAGATATCATCAAAGGATTGAAACTGAAAGAGACTCTGAGCTATGACTATACTGTACAGAAAGATTCCCGCTATTTGAATCCGCTTAGCGGGGCAGGCCCCAAGAGCGGAAGTGATGCTCAGACCTCAAAGGGATTTACCGAATATGGTAAGTTATTGTCATCTACTTCACTCAACTATACCCATACATTTGCCGCTAAACATCACCTTGACATTTTGGCTGCCTATGAATTGGAAAGCTATCAGAGTGATAAAGCTATGGGAGAGAAGGCTAAGCTTCCTTCGGATGTGTTGCTTGAGCCGGATAATGCCGCTGTGCTGAAAAGCTTTGTTTCTTCTACACAGGCATACAGAATGATTTCTTATCTGTCCCGTTTGAACTATGATTACGATAATCGTTATTACATTGCAGGTAGTTATCGCCGCGATGGAAGTTCACGCCTTGCTCCGGAAAGCCGGTGGGGAGACTTCTGGTCTGTTTCCGGTATGTGGCATCTGAGTAGTGAACCTTTTATGGAGGCTGTGAAGCCGGTATTGAACGATGTGAAAATCCGTGCTTCTTATGGTGTCAATGGTAATCAGCCGGGAGCTTTTTACGGATATATGGGGTTATACAGTTATGGGCAGAACTATATGGGGGCAGCAGGCTCATACGAGTCTGCTCAAGCCAATCCCAAACTGAAATGGGAAAAGAACTATAATCTGAATATTGGGCTTAGCCTGACTTTTATTGACCGTATCTTTGTGAATCTCGAATACTACAACCGCGATACAAAGGACTTGCTTTATAATCGCCCTATCAGTTCCACTACCGGTTTTCTGAATTATCTTGCAAATATCGGTCAGCTTAACAACAAAGGGGTGGAGTTCGAACTGCGTACAATTAATTTTGCCGGTCCTGACTTCAACTGGACATCGGTGTTGAACTTGACACATAACCGTAATAAAATCGTGGCACTGGACGGAGATATAAAGCAATCTGTCGAGGGCTCTTGGTTTATTCATAAAATAGGACTTCCTTACAATAGTTTCTATGTGAAAGAGTTTGCCGGAGTCGACCCGTCGACCGGGAAAGGGCTTTATTATCTCAATACGCAAGATGAAAAGGGGAATTATAATAGGGAGATGACTGATGATGCTTCTAAAGCACAAGCTATTCCGTATAAATCTGCTGATCCTAAGATATCGGGAGGGTTTACTAACATCCTTTCTTATAAGTGGTTTGATCTGGGACTTACCTTTACCTATTCGCTGGGAGGATATTCTTTTGACAAGACAGGTACTCTGATAGAAACTGACGGTAGTAAAGAAAAATCATACAACCTGCCTGTATATGCTTTGGACCGTTGGCAGAAGCCGGGAGATAGAACTGATGTTCCCCGTTTTGTATTGGAACAGGGAGCCGGACCACAAAATTCATCCCGCTATATTCACAGTACCGACCACATCCGCCTCAAGAACCTGACACTTGGTTTCACACTTCCTGGCAGATGGGTACAAAAGGCATTGATAGAGAATGCACGTGTCTACTTTTCAGGAAGTAATCTGCTGACATGGGCCAAATGGAAACAATATGATCCTGAAGTACCGGTTAATGGTGAGGTGTTCTGCGAGGCTCCTCCCATGCGTACCTTCAATTTTGGGGTAGAGATAACTTTCTAATCATTTATCATTATTAATATTCAGATATATGAAACGTACACTTATATACATGTTTGCCGCTATGTCGCTTGTGGGTTCTTCTTGTTCCGGCGACTGGCTGAATTTGAATCCATCTACTTCTGTGACTACTCCACAAGCCATCCGTACGCTTGAGGAGGCGCAAATAGCTTTGAACGGCATTTATCGCATTGCTGCTTCACATAGTTATTATGGCGACAATTATCTCTATTATGCCGATTGCCGTGGTGAAGATGTTCAAGCGCGTGTCAGCAAGGGAGCCGGAAAACGTGTATCACCTTATTATGAGTTTAATGTTACGGCAGATGATGCCTTGAATATTACCCGTGTATGGAATCAGCCTTATAGTGTCATTCATCAGGCAAATAGCCTGCTGGAAAGAATAGAGTCCGGTGCGGTGGTTACTGATGATGCTGTTGCTCTCAACTGCATCAAAGCTGAAGCGCTTGCTTTACGTGGATTGGCTTTATTCGATCTCACCCGTCTGTTTGCTATGCCCTATACCTTGAATAACGGAACTTCTTTGGGAGTACCCATCGAGATTAAAACGACTTTGCCTACTCACCAGCCTGCCCGCAATACGGTAGCCGAATGTTATCAGCAGGTGATAGACGATATGACAGGTGCATTGAAACTTTCGGCACTCTCTGCTGATAAGAAAAACGGTTATCTTAATGTATGGAGTGTCAAAGCATTACTTTCACGGGTATATCTTTATATGAATGATAATGAAAAGGCTCTTGCATTGGCCAAGGAAGTGATGAATAACGGTGGATTGTATCAGTTGTTCACACATGATGAATACCCTACTGTATGGGGAAAAGATTTCAGTTCTGAGTCACTGTTTGAATTTTACTACACTCTTTCCGAGCCTGATGGTGGAACGGGGGGAGAAGGTGCTCCAATGGTTTATGCCGATAATGTAAAGGACTGGAACAACCTTGTACTGACCAAAGCATTCCTCGATCTGTTGGGAGAAGATCCGGATGACGTGCGTCATTCATTGAATCGTTTGCCGGAGAAACCGGAAGAGGACATATTGCCCGAAGGTTCCAAGGGGTATCCTAAATATCTAAATAAGTATCCGGGCAAGACCGGAGATAATCCGCAGGATAACGACATCTGTATTATCCGTCTCTCCGAAGTTTACCTGAATGCTGCCGAGGCTGCCTTTAAGTTGGGGGGAGCAGAGAACCTAAAGTTTTCTTTGGATTGCCTTAATGCCATAGTGAGTCGTGCCAATCCTGTGAAGTCCGTGAAAGAAACGGAGTTGAGCCTGGAGCGTATACTGAAAGAACGTCGTAAGGAATTGGTAGGAGAGGGACATGCTTTCTTCGATGCTATGCGTAATGGTTTGTCTGTAAGCCGCACCGGTGGCTGGCATTTGCCTTCTGTAGCAGCTGCTACAGTTATTAGTCCGTCTGATCCGCGGGTAGCATTACCTATTCCGCAGGCAGAGATAGATGCTAACCCGAATATGGTGCAGAATCCGCATTAATGCTTTCTGAGCCGTCAGATATATCGGATAATGAGTAGAAATGCTTATGTAGTCGTATAACCAGATCCTAAGTCTGGTGCGGCTACCGGTTATACATACCACATTCGCTTAATAAATATTTACTCTCTGATTTTGCAAACTTATGAGTAATAAAGTTATTCACTGAGGAATCTGCGGGCCATTTCTATCAGCGTATCTTTTCCTCTTAATTCATCTTCTTGCAGCATATCTGCTTTGATGTCCGGTTCAATGCCAAACTCGATGTGATTCATCTCCGCATCAAAATGGGGGCTGGCAGAGAAACGTACGCTCCATCCGTTGGGCAGTTCGGAAGTAAAAGGCATACCCGAACCTCCTCCGGTTTTGTCTCCGATGGTGGTGACATTGGGCAGACAACGCATGTGGTTGACAAAGTCATTGGTCGCACTGAAAGAGCGGCGATTGGTTAACACTACTACCTTTTTTTGCCAGCGTACTCCGTTGGCAGGCTCCAGATAGATGGCATAAGGCTTGGAGAAGTCGTTATGTCCGGTTCCTGTCTTATGGGAGATGTATCCCGTCAATATCTTTTCATTGGTGAAACGGGAAGCGATACGGGCGGAGTTGGTTGCATTTCCGCCGCCATTGTCGCGCACGTCGATAATCAGTCCGTTACATACCGACAGATAGGAGAGCACTTCGTCCAGATTACCGTTACCGACCGGGTCGGCGAAACTTTCGTACCGTATGTAGCCGATATTATCTTTCAGTATTTTATATTTAAGGCCTGCTGCGGTGCGATAATCCGTACTGGCGCGTCCCAGATAGGAATCTTCCAGCAGGTCTGCACGGAAGTTGCGGGGATAGTCCTGATACCAGGCGTCGTAATAAGACACGTTGTGAGCCGAGGCCAGATTGACATGTCCGTCCTGTAGTTCGTAGAGCATTTCGCTCAATACTTCAAATAGTCCTTCGCTGCCCATATTCGGGGTGATAAGCTTTTGATACCGGGTGTGAATCTCGTCCCAGTCTATCTGTTTATAGTCGAGAAAACAGTATTGCTCGTCGATGATTTTCCACAACTGCTCGAAATTTCCCTGTGGATTATTGACAAACTCCTCTTCCCGAATGCAGGAAGAGAGAAGCCCCAGGCAGAAAATCAGGCAGAAACCCTGTTGCAGTATTCTATAAATGATCGGATTCTTCATGGCGCTTTTCTGTTAATAGGCTCTGACAGCCGGTGGCAGGGGAGTGCCGTTCTTGTTGCGGATGCGGAACAGGTCGTGTACAAATCCCACCATGAATACTTGCGAATACGTGTGTGTCTTAATTCCGTTCAGTTTGGATTGCTGAAGATCGCACAAATAGCTGAGGCGCATTTTGGTATATCTGATCGGGAAGTCGACCGATAGCATCTGCCGCAATGCGGGCTGATTGTGCAGGGAGGTGAAGCGGACCACTCCGCTGGCATGTCCGAGTGTGAATATCTCATAATAGGACTGCCCGTAATGGGGGGAGAACATGACCCCTATTACCGGCAAATTGACCTGATAGCGCAAAGCCAGCGGATAATTTTTTATCTTGGTATGCCAGATGGCCATTCCCGAAGCGTCGAGGTTGATGTAGGCGCGTGCCGAGGCCGGATTGTTCGTATTACGTAAGTTGTAGACAAAACCGCCGTTGAAATCTCCCATTCCTCCGGCAAGCAACTTAAAGTTGTCTGTAATGCGGAACTGATAATGCAATCCGTAGTTCCAGTTCACCAGTCCGGCAAAGGTGTTGTTGTTATCTACCCGGTTGTGAGTGTATGCCAGGTTTGCCTGAAAAAAGTTCTGAACCGAGACATTGCCGTCACCCAGAGTTGTCATACGCATGGTCTCACGGCTGATGCGGAACTCGATTCCCTTGTATTCCTGCGGAGAAAGGTAGGTGTCGAATACATTGGTGTATCCCACACCGTACATGGTGGCGCGTGTCACATAGCGGGTAGCCTGAAGTGAGTCTGTGCCGTTGCCATTTCCGTTCCCCCCGAAAGAGGGGAGAGCGGTTGCTATCATCAGTAATAGCAGTATGCTTGTTTTTACTTTCATACGCAGTTTTATCTTGGACTTGTGCTAAAACAGTTTCATCTGTCCGGTCATTTCGTCGAGTATGTCGTTTTCTGTTTTATCACTGTCCGGGTCCAGATTTTCCGGCTCTTCCCCGGTGTCATCTTCTTCGTTGTTTTGTGGCGGATCGGGGAAGCGGGTTGGCTCCAGTTCATTGATGGTTTCTACCGTATAAGTCGTGAGGCGTTTCCCTTTCGCTTTAAAACCTTTGACGGCAATGAACTCTTCGGCGTCGACGACAACAGGGTCACGGAAACTGTCATGGCCTCCGAAGATGATTTCCAATCTTGGATAATACTCGTCTGTCATCAGGATCAAGCGATTGTGTTTGTTCTCGCCCAGGTAATTCTGTTTGCGTGTAGTGGCTTCAAAGCAGAAACGTTTCAGGTACGGATAATTCTGCTGGTCGGCATCGTAAAGGGCAACTGTCCATATCTTATTGGGATCGAACTTCTCGACGATGCTTACATTGTCTTCGTAGTGATTGCTCAGGTCGAAGTTCGAAGTATAAAATTCTCCGGTATTCAGTACAACCAGAATGTTGTCGTCGCTCTGGAATTCACCCAGATATTCGCCTCGTCCGTCGTAGTTGAGGCGGAGCACGTCACGGTCAAACCATACTTTACGTCCGCCCAGTGTGGAGCCACCCCGTTGTTTCAAAACAATTTTGTGTACCGGCAGGCGTGTCAGGATGACGCCCTGGCTTTGCCGGCTGCGAATGGTCACTTCACTAAAGTCACGTTCGAAGATGATGCGTCGTACACGCGGATTCGGTTTCAAGGTGACTTTGATAATTTCCGCTTCCCCATTGGGGTTGGCGCTGAAGTAGGAAATGCGTGAATCGGGCTTGCCTTGAGTCACGTCGTATTCACGGTCACGCACGATGGAAGTGACTGCAAACCGTTTGATGTAATGTGTTCCCTCTGCGCCGTCACGGTAGGCTACGTTGTAGATGGTACGTTTGTCATTCTTCTTAAAGACATTGATGTAAATCACGTTTTTGCCCACAAACTTCTTGTCGGCTACCGGAGTCACCATGTAACGTCCGTCGCGATAGAATATAATCACATCGTCGATATCCGAACAGCATGCCACGAATTCGTCCTTCTTTAAGGACGTTCCGATGAAGCCTTCTTCACGGTTGATATAGAGTTTTTCGTTGGCTTCCACTACCTTGGCGGCTTCGATGGTGTCGAAGTTGCGCAACTCTGTGCGACGAGGGAAGTTTTTGCCATATTTCTCTTTCAGCATCCGGTACCATTGGATGGTATATTCCACGATATTGGCCAAGTGGTTGTTGATCTCGGCAATATCTTCGTTCATGCGGGCAATCGCCTCTTCGGCCTTGTCGGAGTTGAACTTCAGGATACGCCCCATCTTGATCTCCATCAGGCGGAGGATATCGTCCTTTGTCACTTCGCGTATGAATTGTGAATAGAAAGGAGTCAACCGTCGGTCGATATGTTCACAGGCGGCATCCATGTCTTTGGATTGTTCGAACTCTTTATCTTTATAAATGCGTTCTTCGATGAATATCTTTTCAAGTGAGGCGAAATGCAGGTTTTCCTGTAGTTCGTCTTTCTTGATTTCCAGTTCCTGGCGGAGCAGGGACAATGTATTGTCGGCCGACTTTCTCAACACATGGCTGATGGTGAGGAAGTGCGGTTTCTGGTCGTCAATGACACAGCAGTTGGGCGAGATGCTCACTTCGCAGTCCGTAAATGCATAAAGGGCATCGATTGTCTTATCGGACGAGGTGCCCGGTGCCAGGTGGACCAGAATCTCGACGTTGGCCGCCGTATTGTCGTCTACCTTGCGTATTTTTATCTTTCCTTTATCGACAGCTTTCAGGATGGAGTCGATGACCGAAGTCGTGGTTCTGCCATAAGGGATTTCGGTGATAGCCAGCGTCTTGTTGTCTACTTTATTGATCTTAGACCGTATCTTGACTGCTCCACCGCGTTCGCCGTCGTTGTATTTCGATACGTCGATAGAACCTCCGGTCTGGAAGTCGGGATATAGTTTGAATTCCTCGTTACGCAGATAGCTGATGGATGCGTCGCACAGTTCGTTGAAGTTGTGTGGCAGTATCTTGGATGAAAGTCCTACGGCGATACCCTCTACACCTTGCGCCAGCAAAAGCGGGAACTTTACCGGTAAGGTAATAGGCTCCTTGTTGCGTCCGTCGTACGACAACTTCCATTCGGTGGTTTTGGGGTTGAATACTACATCGAGTGCAAACTTCGACAAGCGTGCTTCAATATAACGAGGAGCAGCAGCACCGTCACCGGTAAGGATATTACCCCAGTTTCCCTGGCAGTCAACCAACAGGTCTTTCTGCCCCAGCTGTACCAATGCGTCACCGATGGATGCATCGCCATGAGGGTGAAACTGCATGGTATGTCCTACGATGTTGGCCACCTTATTGTACCGCCCGTCGTCCATGCGTTTCATGGAGTGCAGGATGCGGCGTTGCACCGGTTTCAGTCCGTCATTGATGTGGGGCACGGCTCGCTCGAGGATAACGTATGAAGCATAGTCCAGAAACCAATTCTGGTACATTCCTGTAAGTTGATGTTTAATGCTTTCGTTATGTGAGTCCGCCGGCTTATAGTCAGAATGTCCTTCCGTAATCTCGTTGTTCTCTTCGCTCATAAAATCAAATTTCCCTCTGGTTTTAACAACAAATTATCTTTTTTACACCATTATTGGGTGATGTGCAGGCAAAAATACGAATTTAATTGAAAAAAATCATTTACTTTGCAGATTATTTCTGAGTCTGGCTTACAGGCAGATGTACGAAATGTAAATTGTAAATGATTAAATTGTAAATAAGACGATGGCACAAGAAGATGTTTTTAAGAAGTTAGTATCACATTGCAAAGAGTACGGTTTTGTGTTCCCCTCAAGCGATATCTACGACGGACTGGGCGCGGTGTATGACTACGGACAGATGGGTGTTGAACTGAAAAACAATATTAAAAAATACTGGTGGGACAGCATGGTGCTGCTGCACGAAAACATTGTCGGCATTGACTCTGCAATCTTTATGCACCCTACCATCTGGAAGGCTTCCGGACATGTGGATGCATTTAACGATCCGTTGATTGATAATAAAGACTCTAAAAAACGCTACCGTGCCGATGTGCTGATTGAAGATCAATTGGCTAAGTACGATGATAAGATTAATAAAGAGGTGGCCAAAGCTGCCAAAAGATTTGGTGAAGCTTTCGACGAAGCTCAGTTCCGCAGCACCAATGGGCGTGTTCTTGAGCATCAGGCAAAGCGCGATGCATTGCACGAACGTTTCGCAAAAGCGCTGAACGATAACAATCTGGAAGAGCTCCGTCAGATCATTGTTGACGAAGAAATAGCTTGCCCGATTTCCGGTACTAAGAACTGGACAGAAGTTCGTCAGTTCAATCTGATGTTCTCTACCGATATGGGTTCTACTGCCGATGGTTCGATGAAGATCTATCTTCGTCCGGAGACGGCACAGGGTATCTTTGTCAATTATCTGAACGTACAGAAGACCGGCCGCATGAAAGTTCCTTTCGGTATCGCTCAGATCGGTAAAGCTTTCCGTAACGAGATTGTAGCTCGTCAGTTCATCTTCCGTATGCGTGAGTTCGAACAGATGGAGATGCAGTTCTTTGTTCGTCCGGGCAGCGAATTGGAATATTTCAAGAAATGGAAAGAAATTCGTTTGAAGTGGCACAAGGCACTGGGCTTTGGTGACGATCATTATCGTTTCCACGATCACGATAAACTGGCTCACTATGCAAACGCCGCTACCGACATTGAGTTCTTGATGCCATTTGGTTTCAAAGAAGTAGAAGGTATTCACTCCCGTACGAATTTTGACCTTTCTCAGCACGAAAAATTCTCGGGAAAGAGCATTAAGTATTTCGATCCGGAACTGAACGAATCGTATACTCCGTACGTAATCGAAACGTCGATCGGTGTTGACCGTATGTTCCTCAGTATTATGTCGGCTGCTTATTGCGAAGAGCAACTGGAAAATGGTGAAAGCCGCGTTGTATTGAAATTGCCTGCTGCATTGGCACCGGTGAAACTGGCTGTAATGCCGTTGGTAAAGAAAGACGGACTGCCTGAAAAGGCTCGTGAGATCATTGACAATCTTAAGTTCCACTTCCATTGCCAGTATGATGAAAAAGACAGTATCGGTAAACGTTACCGTCGTCAGGACGCCATCGGTACTCCGTACTGTGTGACTGTTGACCATCAGACATTGGAAGACAACTGTGTGACACTACGTAACCGCGACACTATGGAGCAGGAACGTGTGGCAATCTCTGAATTGAATAATATCATTGCCGACCGGGTAAGTATTACCTCGTTGTTGAAAACAATCCAATAACCCTTTAGCGAATGAACAAAAAAATCTATTTATTGCCGTTGCTGTTACTAGCTCTTATCTTTGTTTCCTGTGAGGAGACGAAAGAAGCTACGAAGTTTGATAACTGGCGGGCACGTAACGAAGGATATATCGATTCTTTGAAGACGGTATTTGATGAAAAAACCGATCCGGAACTGAAAGCTTTTGAGCCGGAGATAAATCCGAAGTTACGGATTTATTATAAAAAGAAGATCTCGAATGATACAGGTGCTATTCCCCTTTATACAGATTCTGTGAATGTGTTTTATCGTGGAAGTTTTATTTTTGGCGAAACATTTGACCAGAACTTTACGGGAGCTGATCCGGGGCCTTTTGATTCACCTACTAAATTTGTTATCCAAACATTTATTACGGTTGGTGGTGTCTCCGGTTGGGCTGAGATATTGCAACGTATGCGTGTCGGAGAAAGATGGCTTGTTTATATTCCGTGGGAGTTGGCTTACGGAGCAAGTGGAACTGACGATATTCCAGGCTATTCAACGCTGATCTTTGATATGCAATTGGAAGAAATATTGGATGAATAAGAATATGTAATAGAATCTCCCTGATTATTAATGCAATGGAAGAATAATCAGGGAGGATTTTGTATGTTAAGGTTTAGTATGCAGTGGTTTTACTTTACTAAATAGTTGATTTTATCGGGGTTGCCACTCCACTAATGGATAACTCCATCCATTAAACATTTTGGTACTTGGTATTCCAACTACTTCATGGATGATATAACCTTCTATATTTATAGAGTGTGATTTAGAATTCATATTTTGAACATCTATCCGGATTTCTTGGTTATACTTTACTTTTGCTAAATTGCGTTTACACACATTTAAATCTATTGAGATATTTCTTTCTTCTTTTTCTGCAACTTTCCATTTCTTTTTACCTTTCCATTCTAATTTTAAAACTAAAAATAAATTACTCCATGATTTATATGGTGGGAGGTTCTCTTTAATAATAACGGATTTAAGTTCATGTACATATTTGTATTTGGATTTACCTTCTGGAATCTTGAATTCATATTGATATGATGTTCCAATCTTTCCATATTTTGTTTCATATACAGTTCTTGTTGTTACTTCTGATTCCTCTTGGTTAACTCCTACTTGCCCATATAGAACAGGAACGGGTAGAATTTTCTCCTTAATTGATTTTACGTACATATTTCCTTTTTCAAATGCAATTACGGTATCATTTATTTGCATTTCCATTTTATGGTTGAATAGTGCTTGAAATGCTCTAGGCATTTCTGTCATGATTTCATCTTCGCAAAATTCAAGGTCTTTATATAGCGGATATTTAATACCCGAGGCACGAATCCATTCTGTTTGTTCTTCATAAGTCATGTAAGATAGTGTATCAAGGGTGTTATAAAACTCTTTTGCACTATTGAATACAATTCTGGAATCTTCTTCTTTTTGCGGATTTACTTGATTAGTCACCGTTTGATCCAATTCTGTTTCATCACATGATGAAAGTAGAATTATTGACAATAGCAAAAATAATTTAGATATGGTTTTCATATATAAAAAGATTTATGCTCTTTGAGAGAAAGAGCTTGTTATTATTTAAAAATAAAATCTCAGATTTCATTTGTTGTAAATTCTCCGGTATATGCTTTGCCATCCAGTATTAATTCAATATTATAGTTTGATTCACTTTGATTGTTGCCTAAATCGATAGAGATACTACAATCGTTTGTTGAAACATTGTAATGAATGGCTTCTCCCGTATCTAAATTCATAATTGTGACAACTGCAGTTTTATTTATTTCTCTGAAAATAAGATCAACCGTATTTCCGCAGATAAAAGCTTCTGCGGGACAAGGTGGGGGCAGAGAACGTTGATGGTGCTGAGTTTCTACTTTCATTTTAATTTTCTTTCTTGAGGCCATTGTTTCTGCATTTATATAGCCAACACTAATGAATAAGAATAGGGTAATTAGACAGGTTAACTTTTTCATGATAAATAAATATATGTTTCTGCAAAGATAGTCCAATACCCAAGTGATGATACTGATGTGAGATAACAATTGAAGGATTTATGATTGCTGATAATCAGTTGTTTATGAATTTTGATATAACAAGGAGGAGGAGCCGTGTGATAAAAGTTCATAAAACTCCTTCTGAAGGAGAGCTTTCATTAAAGATTATAGAAAAGGTCTGGGGACTGATTTGTTTTTTTATGCGATACTTTCTTTGGGTGAGTGCCTGGTTACTTTCAACTCTCATACAAAATTTGATTGTAGAGGTAGATAGACGCAAATATTGTAGAATGCAATAGAAGAGGTCTTCTTGTGTTAGTTTTGGATATTGTTCTCGTAACTCCTGAATTGCTTCGATGAAAACTTCGTTTATCTCTTTCTGTATGGAATTAATTTCTTTCTGTTTTTCTTCTCTTTCTTTTTTAAATTTGGCTGTTTCTATTGCATGTAATTTTTTATATGATGTGGAAGTATGAAATAGTCGTGTACATATTTGAAGTGTTCTTTTCCATAATTCAACTTGTTGCTGCTTTAGTTCTTCTTTTTTTAATTCTTTATTCCTTTCCGCAATATATGTATTACTATCAATCAGCGTTTTGATTTTCTCTTTTAATTCATCTTTTTCTATTTGGTTATTTCTTAATTCACATTGTATTTTAATGTATACTTTTTTTCTTTTATTATCTTTATAAAGAAAGATAAATGTGATACACGCAATGAGTAATAATGTAGTTACAATAAGAAAAGCTGTATACTTTTGCCGTTTTATAACTTCGGCCTGTTGTAATGTCTCTGTCGCATGTTGCTTTAGTATGTGACTGATTTCCGCACTATGGTTTAAATCTTGTATAGAATCATATAGAATGAGAGACGTGTCATTGTATAGAATTGCATCATTTAATTCTCCTTGTTCTTTTTTTATTTCATATAGAGCTTGGTATGCCGATGCCTGTGTATTTAAGTCTGAACTTTTTTTAGCTAAATTGATATAATAAAAAGCAGAATCCAATTGATTCAGATTGTGTAATATTTCTCCTTTCCAAAAATACATAGCGGATAGATCGCTACTGCGTGGAGCATATTGAATAGAGCGTACTATATAACTATATGCCGCTTCATAGAGGTTTTTATTGTCATAAATACGGGAAATATCACAAAATAAGATAGACTGCCATGTAGAGTCATTGGTACTTGATGCAATGGTGAGAGCTGTTTGGTAATATTTAAGAGCTTTCTCAAACTGTTCTTGAATAGCATATATGCTTGCCATTCCTCGAAGTGGGTATAGGATATTCTTGCTATTGTATTGTTTATAAATGTAGTATGCGTCTTTATATACTTCTAAGGCTTTGTCATAAAAATCTTGGTTTTTATAGCATGTACCCAAATTATCGTATATCAAAGTTAATAATGTGTCATGATCTGATGTTGCTTTTTCTGCAATGAGATAAGAGTTAATGGCTTTTGCATAATCATTATTGTTTTGATAAAATCGTCCTAAATAAAAGTATGCTTTTGCTTTATTGTTATCTTTTGATAAGTGATCATAATGATTTATAGCAATCAAAATTAATGAATCGTTGATTAATTGATGGCCGGCTTTATCCTGTGCTTGTGCTAATAATAATGCGTATTTTGCGTTTTCTGAAACAGATAAATCTGTTTGATTTATTGTTTTTAATAATTTAAACGCACTATCGGGTTGATATTCCATAATGGAATCTGCTAGAAAGATGGTTCTGTTTATTTGCTGATGCCGTGAACAAGAATAAATGATAGTGAATCCTAAAAATAACAGTATTATATTTAGTAAATATTGTCTCATCTTTATATTTTTGCTTATTCGGAAGGTAAAGGTAACAAATTTTGTAAAAATAATAATTGATATTACTTTTAAAATTTTGATAGAATGGAATATATCAACGATTTAATCCGACGGAAAGACCGCCTTTTATCGGAAGACGAAGCAATGAGTTTACTTGAAAATGGAGAATACGGAGTGTTATCTATTTCTTCAACTGAAGAAGGTGTTTATGGCGTTCCCATTAATTATGTATGGGATAAACAACAGTCTATCTATTTTCATTGTGCTCCCGAAGGGCGTAAGCTTTGTATACTTCAAAACTGTAATCAGGCGTCGTTTTGCGTGGTAGGACGCACGCGTGTTGTTTCCAATCAATTTAGTACCGAGTATGAAAGTATTGTGATTAACGGGACTATGATTTGTCAGTTAGAAGAAACTGAGAAGCGAAAGGCATTGGAACTTCTGCTTGATAAATATTCTTCAGAAGATAAAAAGGTGGGGTTGAAGTATATAGAAAAGTCTTTTCATCGTACCCACGTCTTGAAACTTGTTATTAAAGTAATATCCGGTAAGTGTAAGAAAATAAATCAGCCCTGTCAGGATTATTAAGAAGCCCCTACCTTATCTCTCCTTTATTTATCTTTTGTTTTTTTAGCATGGGTTATTTTTCTTTCGCAAATGTAATCTGGATTACATCTTTTATAAATGAAAATCCTTTTCTTTGCATAAATACATAGCATAATACATACTATGAAGGTAAAAGAATATATCCAATGGTTACTCCCTTCGCGTAAGTGGAGAGTACTTGCGATCATTATAACAGGTGTGATTGTAGGCGGAGGGGCTCTGACCCTTTATATGCTTCGGGCACATACCTATCTGACCGATGATCCGGCTGCCTGTGTCAACTGTCACATCATGGGACCTTATTATGCAACCTGGTTTCATAGTTCGCATAGCAGGAATGCTACGTGCAATGACTGTCATGTTCCCCACGAAAATCCTGTGAAGAAATGGGTGTTCAAGGGAATGGATGGCATGCGTCACGTTGCTGTATTTCTGACACGGGGCGAGAAGGATGTGCTTCGGGCCAATAAAGAGAGTGCGGAGGTGATTATGAACAATTGCATTCGTTGCCATACACAACTGAATACGGAATTTGTAAATACGGGACGAATTGATTATATGATGTCTCAGGTAGGTGAAGGGAAAGCTTGTTGGGACTGTCATCGGGACGTACCGCATGGCGGAAGCAACAGTGCTGCCTCCACTCCTGACGCATTAGTACCTTATCCGGATTCTCCCACACCGGAGTGGTTGAGAAAGATGATAGAATAAATAAAAAATCAAGATAACAAATTATGGAAAAAAAACTGAAATCATGGCAGGGATGGCTGTTGTTCTGCGGAGCGATGGCAGTCGTTTTTGTACTCGGGCTTGTAGTCTCTTCACTGATGGAGCGCAGGGCGGAAACGGTAAGTGTTTTCAATAACAAACGGGTGGAGATTACCGGAATAGAAGCCCGGAACGAAGTGTTTGGAGAAAATTATCCCCGGCAGTACGAGACGTGGAAAGAAACGGCAAAAACCGATTTCAAAAGCGAGTTTAATGGCAATGAAGCGGTAGATGTGCTTGAACAGCGCCCTGAGATGGTGGTGCTATGGGCCGGATATGCATTTTCAAAGGATTACTCGACTCCACGGGGGCACATGCATGCCATTGAGGACATTACTCATTCACTTCGTACCGGTGCGCCGATGGATGATAAAAGTGGTCCGCAGCCTTCTACCTGCTGGACTTGTAAGAGTCCGGATGTGCCTCGCATGATGGAGGCGATTGGAGTGGACTCGTTTTATAACAACAAGTGGGGAGCTTTCGGCAGTGAGATTGTCAATCCGATAGGTTGTGCAGACTGTCATGAACCGACAAATATGAAATTGCATATCAGCCGTCCGGCTTTACGGGAGGCTTTTGCCCGCCAGGGAAAAGATATAGACAAAGCGACTCCACAGGAGATGCGTTCGCTGGTATGTGCGCAATGTCATGTAGAGTACTATTTTAAGGGGGATGGTAAATATCTGACTTTCCCTTGGGATAAGGGATTCTCGGTAGAAGATATGGAAGCCTACTATGATGAGGCCGACTTCGCTGATTATACACATGCGTTGAGCAAAGCCCGTATACTGAAAGCGCAGCATCCGGATTATGAAATTTCTCAGATGGGGATTCATGCCCAACGCGGAGTATCGTGTGCCGATTGTCATATGCCCTACAAAAGTGAGGGAGGCATGAAGTTCAGCGATCACCATATTCAAAGTCCGTTGGCTATGATCGACCGGACTTGCCAGGTGTGTCATAGGGAGAGTGAAGAGACTTTAAGAAATAATGTATATGATCGCCAGCGTAAAGCGAACGAAATTCGCGGCCGTTTGGAGCAGGAATTGGCTAAGGCACATATTGAGGCTAAATTTGCATGGGACAAGGGTGCGACAGATGTCCAAATGGCAGAGGCATTAAAGTTGATTCGCCAGGCTCAGTGGAGATGGGATTTCGGAGTAGCTTCGCATGGAGGCGCATTCCATGCTCCGCAAGAGATACAACGTATTCTGGGGCATGGGCTTGACAAGGCTTTGCAGGCCCGGTTGGCTATTTCGAAAGTACTGGCTCAGCACGGCTACACGGCTGACGTTCCGATGCCTGATATTTCGACAAAGGAAAAAGCACAGGAATACATCGGTCTGGATATGGAGAAGGAGCGTAAGGCGAAAGACAAATTCCTGAAAACAATAGTACCTGAGTGGTTGGAGAAAGCGAGGGCCAACGGTCGTCTGGCTAAACTGTAGACTATGTGGCAGAAACCTTGGGGATATAAAGAGGGGTTCGCTATCTGTGGCGGGCTCTTTCTTACAGGCACTTTCCTGCAAATAACGATAGGAAAATGTGAGCTTTCCATTCTTTCATACCCTATGAATGTGTGCGTGGGAGTATTGTATCTTGTTATCTTGTTACTGATCTACGCCTTTTCGCAAAAGAGTTATTTCATCCGGTGGATGGGAAGCTGCCAGGCTGCCGTTTCATCTATGGTATCAGTCGCGATGCTGACTGTAGTGATGGGGCTGATTCGCCAAGTGAAGTCCGATGTACCTCTGTTAGGTGCTGAGAGCTGGCTGGGGTTTTCGCAGATGTTGTCGGCATGTTCGTTTGTGCTGTTGTTCCTTTGGATGATCACTTTGTTGGGACTGACCACAATTCGGAGGATACACCATTTCCGCTGGTGTGATTTTCCTTTTGTATTGAATCACTTGGGACTGTTCCTTGCACTGACCGGTGCTATCTTGGGTAATGCCGATATGGAGCGTTTGCGGATGACTACAAAAACAGGACAGGCAGAATGGCGCGCGTTGGACGAGAACCAGAAAATGCGGGAGTTACCTCTGGCAATAGAACTCCAGGACTTTACGATTGATGAATACCCCCCGAAGTTGATGCTGATAAATAATGAAACAGGTGAGGCATTACCGTCAAAGAAACCGGAAAACCTGTTGATTGAAGAAAATTTTCATACCGGACGATTGCTTGATTGGGAAATTTGTATCGAGAAGAAAATACCTCTGGCTGCCAGTGTAGCGACTCAGGATACGTTGAATTTTGTAGAATTTCATTCAATGGGGGCTACTTATGCTGTTTATCTGAAAGCTGTGAATAATAAGACAGGACAGCAGCGTGAAGGATGGGTGAGTTGCGGGAGTTTTATGTTTCCTTATAAAGCTATCCGGCTTGACGATCAGACCAGTCTGGTGATGCCGGAACGTGAACCCCGTCGTTTTGCATCCGAAGTCAAGGTTTATACGGAATCGGGACGCCGTGATTCGGCTACGATTGAGGTGAATAAACCTTTTGAGTTGGAAGGGTGGAAAATATATCAATTGAGTTATGACGAGTCGAAAGGTCGTTGGAGTGATATCAGCGTATTCGAACTGGTTCGTGATCCATGGTTGCCGGTCGTTTATACCGGTATCTGGATGATGATAGCGGGAGCTGTCTGCCTGTTTGCCTTGTCACAGAAAAGAAAGGAGGACAACACATGAGTTGGGATCAATTTGTGATTTTTGCCATTGTAGCACTTTTATGCTGGGGAATCGGTGCGGTTGCCGCCTGGAGAGGAAAGCGGCAATGGATGGTCTATACGGCTACATTAGCGGGATTGGCTGTCTTTTTTGCCTTCATTCTCGGGATGTGGATCTCTCTGGAACGGCCTCCGATGCGTACGATGGGTGAAACCCGTTTGTGGTACTCTTTCTTTTTACCTTTGGCAGGTATCATAACGTATAGCCGCTGGCGATATAAATGGATTTTGAGTTTCAGTTTTATTCTTTCGCTGGTGTTCGTCTGTATCAATCTGTTTAAGCCTGAGATACACAATAAAACTTTAATGCCTGCTCTGCAGAGTCCTTGGTTTGCACCGCATGTTATTGTTTATATGTTTGCTTACGCTATGTTGGGAGCGGCGGCTGTCATGGCTGTTTATCTGCTTTGGATCAAAAAGAAAACTCCGGAAGAACGTGAGATGGAACTGTGTGACAATCTGGTCAATGTGGGACTGGCATTTATGACGCTGGGAATGTTGTTTGGTGCATTGTGGGCAAAAGAAGCTTGGGGGCATTATTGGAGTTGGGATCCCAAAGAAACGTGGGCGGCTGCTACGTGGCTCGGTTACCTTTGCTATATACATTTTCGGATGAACCGGAGGCAAAAAGTGCGTACGGCGCTTGTCGGACTTCTCATTTGCTTCGTATTACTGCAGATGTGCTGGTATGGCATTAATTATCTGCCATCGGCACAGGGGACCAGCGTACATACGTATAATCTGAATTGATAAATCGTTAACTACTAATTTAGAACCGAGTTATGAGAATCACAAATCTATTTTGGACAGTTGTGCTTTTAGCCCCACTGTCTGTCTTTGCACAGCAACAGAAAGAGAATCTGTTTACAATTGATGCACAGATACGTACCCGTGGTGAATACCGCAATGGAGTATTGAATCCTCGTCCGGAAGGAGAAGAACCCACTTTCTTTGTTAACGAGCGTGCCCGGCTTTCTTTGGGGTATCAGCGTGACAGGTTACAGATGAGACTTTCTGCACAGCACGTAGGAGTGTGGGGGCAGGATCCTCAGATTGATAAGAATGGAAGGTTTATTTTGCATGAAGCGTGGGCTCGCCTTGACTTCTCAAAAGGATTATTTGCGCAGTTGGGAAGGCAACCGTTGTCGTATGATGATGAGCGTCTGCTTGGCGGACTGGACTGGAATGTGGCCGGGCGATTTCACGATGCATTAAAATTGGGATATGAAAGTAAACTGCATAAGTTGCATTTGATATTGGCTTTCAATCAGAATGATGAAAACCGTTCATACGGAGGCACTTATTATGCTTCCGGAGCGCAACCTTATAAAACGATGCAAACGGTTTGGTATAACGGTCATTGGGCTAAAGATTTCACTGTTTCGCTGCTTTTTATGAATACCGGATTTGAAACGGGTACGGAGGGAAATGGTAAAACAGCTAATATGCAGACAATGGGCACTTATTGGGTATACACGCCCGGAGCGTGGCTGTTCAATGGCAGCGCTTATTATCAGTTCGGAAAGAATAAGGCTGACAAGAAAGTATCTGCTTATATGTTTAGCCTGAAAGCCGGTTATAAAATTGATCCGAAGTGGAGCGTAAGCCTGGGTACGGACTATCTTAGCGGCGATCCCGATAGTAAAAAAGTGAGTACTTTTGACCCGTTATATGGAACGCATCATAAATTTTACGGAGGTATGGACTATTTCTATGCATCGGCTTACAATAAGGGGTTGTGGGATAAGATTTTGAGCGTAGACTTTAAACCGACTAAGAAATTGAGTTTCTCGTTGAATTATCATCACTTCTCTACTACATATGACGTTATGGCTACAGATGGTAAGGAAGGACGCTGCCTGGGGTCGGAATTGGATATGCAGGTAGATTATACTTTGATGAAAGACGTAAAACTGACTGCCGGTTATTCTACTATGCTTGGAACTAAGTATATGGATATAGTAAAGGGAGGCAACCATAAAAGTTGGCAGGACTGGGGCTGGTTGACACTGAATATCAATCCACGCATTTTATTTACTAAGTGGTAAGATTGGTACGGGAGAAAATGCTATCTTTGCTCAAAAGACAAGCATCGTGGTAAAAGTAGAGTTTACAGACGAATATCAAAAGATTTTGTGGCAGATATCTTTGTTTAAGGATATGGATAACAGTTTGCAACGTCGGCTGCCACAAGAGCTGGAACTTTCGGTGTACGAGGTTGCCAGAAAAGAGATCGTATTGAAGCAGGATACCTATTGCAATCATTTATATGTGCTACTGAAAGGGGAACTGGAGGTTAATATTGTCGATGTGGCGGGAAACCTGGTGAAAGTAGAAGATATTCGTGCTCCCCGTGCTTTTGCCACTCCTCATTTGTTTGGTGATAAGAATCTTTTACCTGCTACGTTTACTGCCAGTGAAGATTCTGTATTGTTGATGGCTACCCGTACTTCCGTTTTTAAATTGATTAGTTCTGTACCCGATTTGTTGCATCGCTTCTTGTGTGTGACGGGTAATTGCAACAAATGTACGGTTACCCGTCTGCGTATCCTGTCTTATAAGATGCTGCGCAGCCGTTTGGTCTATTATTTTATGGAGCATAAGATTTCTCCGGATACAGCCTTGCTGGAGCACAATCAGGTTCAATTGGCAGAATATCTGGGAGTGACGCGTCCGGCACTCTCGAAGGAGATAAATAAGATGATGAAAGAGGGGCTGATTTCGATCAATAAGAAAGTAGTGACGTTGGAAGATATGGCGGCACTCAAAGAATATATCTGAAACGGTATCTGCTACAGATACCGTTTCAGTGCTTTACTCCAGATTCTATACCCCTCTTCTGTCAGGTGTAATCCGTCCGTAGTCAGTTCTTTTCGCATCACGTTGCTGTTTTTCTCCGTAAATAATGGAAAGAGGTGGATAAAAGATATTTTCTTTTCTTTGGCAAGTGCTTCAAGTTTGCGGTTAATTTCGGGTATCAAGTCAGTTTTCCCGGTCATCGTTTTATATCGTCCGAACGATTCGTTGATAGGCAGAAGACTCTGTATATAGAGTTTGGTGCGTGGTGATTCGGTTTGGATTTTCTCAATGACTTTGGTTATCAAACTGACTACACTATCGGTGCTCAGGTCGTGTGACACATCGTTGATTCCGGCCATTAGGAAAAGTTTTTGGGGAGTCCCCGGTAAGATCTGAAAAAGACGTTGACAGATTCCCAATGCTTCGTCACCGATGATCCCCCGATTTCTTATGTTTTTTTTATTTAGGCGCTTGCTCCAATTCCCACCATTTTCCGTGAGACTGTTGCCCACCATCACAATATCTTTGGGGCTGATGGGTGTTTCTGTTTCAAATTGCAGGAAGCGTTTGTAATAATGATCTGTATATACCTGTGCGGGAGGACAGATAGAGGCGGCTACTGCATTGGCTACCAACGAACGGAGACGGACTATGCTATGCCGGTCTTCCGGATGAACAGCGTTAACCAGCAGAATGACGGCCGTGTCGTTGTCCGGATCGATGATGATGGAAGTTCCTGTATATCCTGTATGGCCAAAGGTATTCGGACTGAAAAGATCACCCTTGTTTGAGGCATAAGGAGAGAAAATATCCCACCCCGGAGTACGGCCAAATGCGGTTAGCTCACGGGGAACTGTACACATGGTTTTTACTCCCAGCGGGCTGAGGATGCGGCGACCATTGTATTCGCCTCCGTTGAGAAGAGCGGCTGCGAGGATGCCAATGTCATTTGCATTAGAGAAGATACCTGCATTGCCGGAGATCCCTCCGTTCAGGATACGTGCCAATGGATCGTGTACTTGCCCGCAGAGTACGCTTCCGTCTTTTTGTTTTTCGGTAGGTGCAATCCGGTCCATCCAGGGACAGGCCACCGTATTGATCCACTTTCCGTCCTGCTGTTGTATGGTGGGCAGATAATCCGTGTATTGCATTCCCAGTATATCGAAGATATTTTCTTTTGCAAAGTCTCGCAAGCTTTGCCCGGTAATGGTTTCGATGATATGTTGCAAAGTGATGTAATTAAGGCAACTATACTGAAATTTCGTCTGAGGTTTAAATTCACGTTTGCAAGTGGAAATATACTCCATCAGTCCTTTGGGGTTGGGAGAACCATATTTTTCCTGCAGTTCGGATACCGGTGCATAAGGAGGGAGACCTGAAGTATGTGTCATAAGGTCTATGATACGAATATCCTTCTTCTCCCCGTTTTCTCCCCGCCATTCCTGGAAGTCGGGGAGGTAAAAGCTGACACGATCGAGCAAACGAAGTTGTCCTCGTTCAACCAGAATCATAACCGAAACAGCTGTTGACATAGATTTACTGCAGGAAGCCATGTCGAAAACAGTGTTTATTTCCATCGGCTCTACATTGGGATAGATTCGTTTGTTGCCATAAGCCTTGAGATAAGCCATTTTGCCATGACGGATGACAGCGAGTACGGCTCCCGGTATTTCTTTGTGATCGATTGCCCGGTGAATAGCTTCATCGGCATGTAACAGGCGATGAGAGTCCATGCCCACTTGTTCGGGAGCTACACGTGGCAGAGATTGTGCCACAGCTTGCAGGCTACAAAGCAATATTGAAAAGGTAGTGAGTAAAAACCTCACACCTTTCCCCTCTCTTGTTGAGGGAGGAGAAAAGTTGATTTTGTTTTCCATGCTCAATGGTATTGTGGGTTAGAGTGGTTCGGTTATCCGGCTTTGTAAGCATCTATTGCTTTTTTCACGGAACCGTGCATCAGCAACAAGGCTTTTGCTTTATCATATTCAAGTCCGAGTTCTTCAATAATCATACGAGTACCACGGTCTACGAGCTTCCGGTTGCTGAGTTGCATGTTGACCATTTTGTTACCTTTCACGCGTCCTAATTGAATCATTACCGAGGTTGTGATCATATTCAGGATCATCTTTTGTCCCGTTCCCGATTTCATACGTGAACTACCCGTTACATATTCGGGACCCACGATCATTTCGATGGGGATATCGGCCTCTGCTGCCATTGGAGAGTTCGGGTTACTGGTGATGCAGCCGGTCAGGATACCATGCTCGCGGGCTGCATGCATAGCTCCGATTACGTAAGGGGTGGTGCCTGAGGCTGCAATACCGATAACCGTATCTTTGTCATTGATGTTATGTTCTGTCAGTTCTTCCCAGCCCCGGATCGTATTATCTTCGGCGTTTTCTACCGGATTGCGTAAAGCAGTATCACCGCCTGCTATCAGGCCAATAATTAATGTGGGGGGCATACCGAAGGTAGGTGGGATTTCTGAAGCGTCGAGTACTCCGAGGCGTCCGCTGGTGCCGGCTCCCATATAGAAAATGCGTCCCCCCTGTTTCATTCGGGGAACTATTTGTGTGACTAGTTTCTCTATTTGAGGAATTGCTTTCTGTACGGCAATAGCTACTTTCTGGTCTTCCTTATTGATGTCTTCCAGTATTTCGCGGACCGACTTCTTTTCAAGATCGTCGTAAAGTGAGGGCTGCTCAGAGATTTTGATGAAGGAGGGTTTATCTGATTTTTCTATATTACTATTCATGTTTTTGTTCTTTATTCATATTTTTACTCGTGAAACTTAATCAATCCTTCCATCGGACTTTGGATAATGGTTCCTAAGTGTACTCCCATTATTTTACATGCTTCGGAAAGTAACTCTCTGTAATAGAATGCTACAGAACCGATGAAATGAACCGGGGCGTGCTGGTAATCGTACTGCATCACGTTGCGCTTCAGGAATTTCTTGAAGCTGTTAAGGACCAATTCACGTATGACCGGTTCGTCAAGGTGTTGAACCAAAAATGGGGAGAAACTTGCAAGGAAACGGTTAGGGAATGGTTTACGATACACCCGGTCGATGATTTCGGCGGGGGTCAGATTGAACTGTTCCAGAAATTTTTCTTTAAGTCCCGGAGTCATCTGGTTTTTAAGGATGTCGCCTACCAGCAGTTTGCCCAATACCGCACCACTGCCTTCATCGCCCAGTATAAATCCTAGAGGAGATACATTGGTGACAATGTTTTTACCATCGTAATAACATGAATTCGATCCTGTACCCATGATACAGGCAATACCCGGTTGATGACCGCACAAACTTCTGGCAGCAGCGAGCATATCCGTACTAACCTCGATTTCTCCACTAACTTGCAGATGCGAGGCTATGGCTTTGCGCATTGTCTCTATTTTGTCGGGGAAAGCACAACCGGCTCCGTAAAAATGAACAGCCTCGAACTTGTTTGTCTTTAACTGAGGAATCAGTGCAGTTGCTATTTCATTACTGATTTCTTCTTCAGACTGAAAGAAAGGATTGGTACCTTTCGTAAAAATCTGTTGGATCAACTGTCCATGTTCTACCACACACCAATCGGTCTTGGTAGAACCACTGTCTGCTATTAATATCATATTTTTATATATATTTTTTTCTTATACAGAATATATCCGATACACCAGTTCAGCCCTACGAACAAGATTGCGAATGCCAGAGAACCGGGATAGTCTCCAAGCACGGGTTGAAGAATTGCGTTGTACACGAATCCGTGTAGGCTGATGCTACCTCCGTCATAAGGTATCAGTATGCTGCCCAGGAGAATGGAGAGAACGGCTCCCATCACATAAATAAATAAGGGGTTGACACCGAATGATTCGAAGAAACGGCTCCAGCGTGTATAGCCTCTCACATCGATGATCCATACAAGTAATGCCAGGAAACTGGATGCCAACCCACAGGTGACGATAGCGAAAGTAGGTGACCATATCTTCTTGCTGATGGGACAACCGTAGCTAAGCAGGAATCCGGCGAAAGTGAGAATAGTGCCAATGAGGAACAGACGCTCTATCTTTTCATGGATATCTTTTACTTCCATCAGGAGTTTACCCACACAGAAACCTATCAGTACGTGTGCGATAGAAGGGATGGTACTTAACAGACCTTCCGGATCAATGCCATTATCCTTGTACATATGTGCTTCACCCAATACGGTACGGTCTACTATTGATAGGATGTTACTGCTGTTGTATTCGAATCCGTTTCCGTTGATCAGGATGATGAAATAGCCGATCAACAGGATGGCAATCAGATAGGGGATATATTTGTGCTTCATAATTAAAGCGATGATGGCTGTTGCACCGTAGCAAAGCGCCAATCGCTGCATGACACCCAGAATGCGGATGTGGCCGAAAGTCCAGACCGACTCATACAGACGGGAGAAGAATGAAATATCTTCACCGGAGAGTGAATTCCAGGTACGGCAAAACATGGAGAACCATGCGATTCCCAAACCAATGGCAAAGATTACGATGGTTCTTTTAAGGATTTTCAAAGCGGCCGAGTGGCTGAACTCAAAGTTATACTTTCTTAATGAGATGTAGGTAGAGATACCCATGATAAACATAAAGAAAGGAAATACCAGATCGGTCGGGGTTAAGCCGATCCATGCCGCATGCCCAAGGGGAGCATATACATAACTCCAGCTGCCGGGGTTGTTGACCATAATCATACCTGCGATAGTGATGCCTCGCAATACATCAAGAGCGAGTAGGCGTTTGTTGACTGTTTGATTCATTGTGTTTTTTATTTAAGTGTTAAGTTATTTTCTTGTTTTATAGGCCGGGTACACTGATCGACCAGATATGCAATCGATACATAGGGGATACCGGTATTGGTGGCGAGACCGATTTCACAGGTACGACTATTTGAGTAACCGATACCGGCTTTCGTCAATTGCGGACGCAGCTTGCGTAAAGCATAAGTGTTGAGTTCCGGCTGCGTGAATCCTTTGTCTCCGGCAAAACCACAACAACCGACCTCTTCCGGAATGAATACTTGGGTTGAGCAAAGCTTTGCGAGTGAGATTAGTATATTCGCCAATCCCATTTTGTGCATGGAACATGTGATGTGTATGGCAATCGGTCGGTCGGTTGGGGTAAATTCCAGTTTGTCTCGCAAGAAAGTATAAATGAATTCTGCCGGTTCATATAACTTTATCTTTTGGATAGTGGCACGCATGCGGTGTAAGCAAGGACTTTGGTCACAAAGCACCGGATAACGTCCCTGTTCGCTGGCTTCCCATAAAGAGGCTTCCAGTTCGGTCGATTTACTGTCGGCGATATCCAGCATACCTTTGCTTTCCCAAATGGTTCCGCAACAGAGTTTTTCCTTTTTAGGAGGGAAGATGACCTCGTATCCGGCTTTTTGAAGCAGGGAGAGCATTTGTTTTACCAAAGGTTGATCTACAGGAGAATCTTTTGCCAGCCCCATCGTTTGATTGATGCAACTAGGAAAGTAGACTACCTTGTTATTCATTGCCGGAGTCTGATCGCTTTTCCGTATTTTATAGCTTTTGGGCATGGCTGGTGTCCATTGTGGGAGTCCCCACGCACTGTGCATTTTCCGGGTAATGGAGGTCATTGTTGATGTCCCCAGTAAACTATGTGCCGCATTGGCAAGTGATAATACTGGGCGCAAAGTACTTTTGATTCCTGCAAAATGATTGGCAGCAAACTTACCGGCTCTGTAACCGGTACTTCCGGGAGGAAACTCAGCCTGACGCAGGATATGGGTCAGGTCACCGGTATTGATACCCATCGGACAAGACATAGCACATAAACCGTCGCCGGCACAAGTCCGGTTACCAGAATACCGGTATAGCTCAGATAACGTTTCCAGTAATTGGGGATTCTCACCGCTTTTCTTCAAGCGTGAGATCTCTCTTTGAATAACGATACGCTGTCGTGAGGAGAGTGTAAATCCGCATGACAGGCAGTTTACTTCACAGAACCCACATTCGATACACCGGTCTATCTGTCGGGTTACTTGGGTATCTTGTCCTATTGTCAATGGAGAGAGGGGTTTGAAGTGCTTGATATGGCATTGAGGATCATCATTAAAGATAACTCCCGGATTAAATAATCCTTTGGGGTCGAAGAGTTGTTTTACTTCTTTCATTATTGCGTAGGCCTCTTCTCCCCATTCGTATTCTACAAATGGAGCCATATTTCTTCCTGTGCCGTGTTCGGCTTTTAGTGAACCATCATATTTGCCTACTACCAAATCTATTACATCATTCATCAGGGCTTCGTACCGTTTTACCTCAGCCTCACTGCTGAATGACTGATTGATGATAAAATGGTAATTGCCTTCCAGGGCATGACCGTAAATGCAGGCATCATCGTATCCGTGGCGGGCGATGAGCTGTTGCAGTTCGGCGGTTGCTTCAGGAAGATCCTCGATATGAAAAGCAACGTCCTCGATCAGGCAAGTCGTTCCTGAAGGGCGTGTTCCACCTACAGATGGGAAAATACCTGCCCGAATTGCCCAGTATTTTGAATATTCTTCGGGTTGATCCGTAAAATGGACCGGAATATATGTATCGAATGCTTTTAATGCCTCCTCGATGATGGCGATATTCTGATTGAGTTCTTCCTGTGTACATGCTTTGGTCTCGGTCAGGACAGCGGTCAATCCTTCTCCTGTCGGATCATTGACTGAAGCCAAGGATTTCCAGTCGAGTAATTCCGCACCTTTTACAATCCATTCTCCATTTGCGTTGACGAGTCTTTTCATAGCTACCACTGCACGGCATGCCTCTTTGATATCGCTGAAGTAGAGCATGGCACTGGCTTTATACGGATAGTCATACTCTGTTTTCATGGTTACACCGGCAAGGAAAGCCAGTGTACCTTCTGAACCTACCATCAGGTGAGCGATAATGTCGAAAGGATCGTCGTATACGAGGAACGGGAGAATATTCAGGCCTGTTACGTTCTTGATTGAATATTTGTGGCGGATGCGTGCGCTAAGCTTCTCGTTACTGCGTATCTGGTCGCGGAGTTCGCAGATGCGCTGGAGGAATTCGGGATAATCTTCTTTAAAATTCTCACGTGACTCCTGACTATCTGTATTGAGATAATATCCGTCAGGAAATATGATATGTACAGATAGCAACATTTTATCACTGTTGGCATGTGTTCCACAGTTCATACCCGAAGCATTGTTCATCACGATTCCACCCACCATGGCACTTTTTATAGAAGCCGGGTCCGGGGCAAATTTACGTCCGTAAGGTGCTAAAATCTCGTTTACTCGCTGTCCGACAATGCCGGGCTCCAGATAGATTTTTTCGTGGTCGGGTGAAAGCTCGTAGTTTTCCCAACCTTTTCCGGCTATAATCAGAACAGAGTCACTAATGGCTTGGCCCGAAAGGCTGGTTCCTGCTGCACGGAAAGTAACCGGTATATTGTACCGGTCGGCTAGATAGATGATTTCTATTACTTCGTCATCATTGATTGAATGAATTACGATTTGAGGAATCAGTCGATAGAAACCGGCATCTGTCCCCCACGCCAAACGATGGAGTTCGTCAGTAAATAATCTGTCTCGCGGGATAAATCGTCCGATATCTTGCAAGAACGCACTGTAGTTTCTTTCCATTTTCATTGTTTCTCTGTTTGTTCGGCACTCAGCCCAGTTTTTTATTTATATAAATAGTACTTTTGCGATAGCCGTCGAAAGTCGTCAACATCTTTGTACCAGTAATCGCGGACATCTTCCCAACGGTTGCGTTGACTGAAGCGCTCGCGTATCTCTTTAGAGCCACTGACGAGATCGAACATATGGAAGCGCTCTTTATCGGCATGGTCGAATACGGCACGATCCGGATAGAGGGCGGTTACTTCCTGCATCACGTAAAACTGTATCTCGCTTAGTGAGGCTTTGTTAAAATCTACAATATGCACTTGTACTCCTTGCAGATGCTCTTCTTTACCTACTGAGTAGAAAGGCTTGAGATGCATCGGCCGGAATATTACTCCCGGCAGGTGCAGGCGATTGAGGTTATCTGCCAGTTTCTCTGCTTCCACCCAAGGGGCAGCAAACATCTGGAACGGAATGGTGTATCCTACACCAATTGACATATAACCTAGTTCACCGAGTATCCCGGATACCGGATAAAAGAAAGCGGAATGCGGATGCGGGATATGGGGAGACGAAGGAATCCATTGCAGCCCTGTCTGAACGTAGTCCATCTTGCGCTTCCAGCCTTTCATTTTCACAACGTGCAAGTTGCATGGTTTACTCAACATCTGTTCGCCATTGAGCATCAGAGCCAACTCGCCACAAGTAAGCCCGTAAAGGTACGGAATTTTAAATTGGCTGACAAAAGATATATATCCATCTTCTACCACATTTCCTTCAATTTTTAATCCGCCTATAGGATTGGGACGATCGAGAACGATAAATTCTTTGTTATTTTCGGCGGCAGCTTCCATCGCTACTCCCATCGTACTGATATAGGTGAATGAACGGCAACCGATATCTTGTATGTCGTATACCAGCACATCGATGTCTTTTAGCATTTCGGGAGTCGGCTTGCGTGTCTTGCCGTAAAGTGAATAAACAGGCAATCCGGTACTGGAATCGTTGGCGTTATCTACTTTATCACCGGCGTGTACATCACCCCGTACACCATGTTCGGGGCCATAAAGGGCTACCAAGTTGACATTGGGTGCTTCGTGCAGAATGTCAATGGTGGATATTAAATGATTGTCAACGCCGGTCGGATTGGTAATTAATCCTACGCGCTTTCCTTCAAGACATTTGAAGTTTTGTTCTTTCAGGACCTCAATTCCGGTTTTTATACGGATTCTCGGAGGTCTTGCTCCCGGTTCGGCTCCTCGTGAGAGGAGAGTGGAGGTCATAAAGACGAAAAAAGTGAGTAATAACTTTAATATACTTCTTCTATATGTCATATTCTCAGTATGTTTTAAGTATCTGGTAAATAGAAATGGGTTTATTTTGTTTTTTGGGGAATACCCTCTGCTTTCTTGCCATAGTTGGGATCTATCTTAATAAAGGCGCATACGGCTATTGTCGCGGTACAACAAACCATTACCCAGATAAAGAAGTTTTCGTATCCGATCAGTTCCTGCAACCAACCGGCAGCCATACCCGGCAGCATCATACCCAATGCCATAAAAGCGGTGCAGATCGCATAGTGTGCTGTCTTATGTTCACCATCGGAGTAGTAAATGAGGTAAAGCATGTAGGCTGTGAACCCGAAGCCATAACCGAACTGCTCGATAAATACACATAGGTTGATTATCACAAAATTTTGTGGTTGGAAGTAGCCTAGATATACAAAGGTGAGACAAGTCAATGAAAGGCTCCATGCCATTGGCCAAAGCCACTTTTGAAGTCCTCCTTTTGCTGCACAGATACCTCCGATAATGCCTCCCAAGGTCAGCCCGATGATACCGATAGTACCGTAAACCAATCCGACTTCAGCTGTTGTCAACCCCAGTCCGCCTTTGTCAATGGGATCAAGTAGGAATGGGTTGATAAGTTTCACTAATTGTGCTTCCGGAAAACGGTAGAATAGCATGAAAAGGATAGCAACTCCTGCTTGTTTTTTGCGGAAGAAGGAAGCGAAGGTTTCTATGAATCCACTGAAAATAGCACTGGCACTATTTTCACCTACTACTGCTTTATCGCTGTCGGGCTTTGGCAATATACATTTATGATAGAGACAGAAAGCGAGGAAGAGTCCTGCCAGAATAAAGAACGTGATACTCCATCCATACTTAATGCTGCCTGTCCATATTTCAAGTCCACCTGCAAGCATCACCAGCAAGCCTTGGCCGGCAATTGTGGCAATGCGGTAGAAAGTGCTGCGGATACCTACATAAAGTGCCTGGTCTTGTACGTTGAGTGCCAACATGTAGAATCCGTCTGCAGCAATATCATGTGTAGCCGAGCTGAATGCCACTAGCCAAAAAATGGCAAGGGTCGTTTGGAAGAAGTTTGACATAGGTATGGTGAAAGCGATTCCTGCCAGTCCGGCACCTACCAATAGCTGCATGCTGACTATCCACCAACGTTTGGTTTTTAATAAGTCGACAAATGGACTCCAGAAAGGTTTGATAACCCATGGTAAATAGAGCCAAGAGGTATAAAGAGCGATATCTGTGTTGGAGATACCCAGATTTTTGTACATAATTACCGAGATAGTCATTACGGCTACATAAGGTAATCCTTGTGCAAAGTAAAGAGTCGGAATCCATGCCCACGGTGATATATTTTTGTTTTTCATGATAATGGTGTGTGTTTAATAAAGTTTATCTATCGTTGCCCCGATGTAATAATGCAGCAAGATGGTGTCGTATGTATAACCTTGCTCGCCCATGACGGCTGCTCCTATCTGACAGAGTCCTACTCCGTGTCCCCATCCGGCCCCGGTAAGGATAAAGCGATCCGGTATTCCGTTTGTGACGTCTACTTTATCAATGGTGAAAGCAGAACTATAGAGGTGTGATGGGGAGAGGGTACGACGTATTTCCAGTTCTTTGCCAATGATCATGGTCCGTTTAGTACCTATTATTTTGAGTCTGACAAGTCGTCCGGAAGTTCCCCGTTCCACTGGTACCAAGTCGAGAATTTGTCCGTAGTCAATTCCTGAGCGTTTCAGAATCAGTTTGGACAGTTCTTCCTGTTCATATTCTACTTTCCAACGATAAAAGTCGGTAGTTTCCTGATCATAGTTATTCAGTACCTGAGACAGTACTTTCTTGTCTTTTGTATTACAGAAGGCTTCGGGAGAAGTACGTATCCATCGCTCGGCTTCGGCTTCTTTACACAGATCGGGTAGATCGGTTGCTTTTTTGCTATCTCTTTGTTTGGATAGGTATGGATGTCTGATATTTTCCCAACAATACTGAAACTCTTCAAAAGCACCACCGCAACATTTGGAGAAGCGCGCATCACAAATAGTTCCTTCCGACATAAGTACCTCTCCTCGGGTGGCAGAGATGGCTTGCCTCACCATGTCGGTTGAGGCACGGGTAATACCTTGGTAACGTTGGCAATGATCGTCGGCACAGACATCGAAGTGAGTATGTGCGTCACGTTCATACCAGCGGATTAGAATTTTATTTTCGGCCTCTTGTGCAAGGGGTGAGAAAGAAGATGTAGAGTAGGGCACTTTCTCGGGAGTGGTATTACTTTTTTCTCTATCTTTGGAATAGGGTAGGGAAAGCCCCGCTAATAACCAGCTTCTTGAAATCACAGCATGTGCTTTCAGTAATTCCAGACTTGCCGTTGCACTCATTTCAGAAGAGATCACACTGGTCAGGTAATCTTCCACATGAATTACGTTGATTCCCGTTAACTTTTTATTTTCTACAATAATTTTCAGTGCTCCGATAAAACGCTGGTTTTCCTTTCGTTCCCAATGAAAATTGATACCGATGGTGACATCCTGCAGTTCAAAAGCATCGCTTTTTTCGTGTAGGGGCTCAAACAGCAGTTCGTCATATGAATGCCCTTGCCAGAGGATGTGTCCGTTATGATAGGTCACAATCTGTTTGCCGCTGACCTCTTCCCCGTTGATATGATAGGGGGTCAGCAGTATGAATTTGATTTGAGGTTCGAATAAAATGCCGACCTGTACTTTGGGTTCTTTCATAATTGTTGTTTTATGCGTTCTATCAATATGCGGAAGGCTACCGGTTTCAGGCATACTTCACCGAGAATGTCGGCAATATCATTTGCTGTAATTTTTTCAAAATCCTTTTCTTGTGGAGTGATGAACACTCCCCCCATGTCTACTGATGCAGGGCTGATCAGGATATTGGTATCCCCTTCGGCTGTGTAGCAGGAGGGACGGTGTTTGTTGCGGGGAAAGATGCAGACAATCCAATTTTTCTGTTCTTTCCATACCAATACATTCATCATAGGCTCATCTTCACCCGATGTTGAGGGCATGGCCTGGTATACGGTATTGAACAACATGATAGCTGTTTCTTTACTTCCCGCCTCAATTACCAGAGTTGCACGGGGGTAATCGTTTAGTGCCCAAAGAGTAGCATCTTTACAGGTGATTACTTTCTCTCCTCTTTTCTCTTTCCACTCTTGTTCGATAGGTAGAAAACCTTTATTACCTGCTTGAAAATGCAGATGGTCGGGAGCCGATGCACCACATTGGGGACCATTGTAGAAGATTATATAATCTTCGGCATAAGTAGCCAGGTCGAGCATATCACTAAAGCGATGTAAGATACGCTGTTCAACATGTTGTAGCTCGGGAACTGTCAAGTGCTTGGGAAAGATAGGAAATGGGTTGACCAATATCTGGTAGTGTTCTCCGAAAGGAATGCCTTTTTGCATCGGTGGAAGATTGGCCGGACACAAGAAGCATTTACGCTCTTGAATCGATTTACTATCTACTTTGGCAGCAGAAGAAACAATACGTGCCGGGTTGAACTGTATTCTGTACAGGCAACCGTTCACTTTCACATCTTTTATTCGTACCCGTTTCAGGGCAGCGTAATTGTTTTGTGCCGTCTCCCAAGAGGAGAGCTGTTCGCTCAGTAGAGTTTCTATTTCTTTGTTCATCTTTGTTTCTTATTTAATGCAATTCGTGCCTGTAATTCCCAAGTGCGTATGCGGTCCTTGTAAAGGTTGTGAGCATTCATCTTTACGATGTCGAGAGAGGCATCCGAGTTATCATCCCAACGGCGGCATAGATAAACGACTTCGTATACGCGTCCGATCTGATACTGGCGTGAGAAATTCAGTCCTAATGCGTAATCTTCGCCATAGCTGGTATTGGGTACCTTCAATTCACGGAGTATTGGTGTGTAGAATGCACGAGGAGCACCTAACCCGTTGATGCGTAGTGCATTGTTACGCCCGTTTTCTGGTGTCCATTCTTTGTGATCAATAATGCCCGGAGCGATCATGTTCATATCAAAATCTGTCATCATATAGGTGCCTACTACCATAGCGCAGTTTTGTTCGTAAAATGCATTGACCATGACCTGCAAAGTACCATCGTGGGCATATACGTCGTCACTGTCAAGTTGGACAGCAAATTTACCGCAAAGAGGATGGTGAACTCCCAGATTCCAGCAACCGCCTATACCCAAATCATTACGTTCGGGAATCAAGTGGATCAGGCGTTCATCGTCTTTAAATTCATCAATGGCTTCGGTGGTACCGTCGGTAGAGTGATTGTCGATAATGATCAGGTTGAATTTGAAATCTGCTTTCTGGCTGAGTACTGAACGGATGGCATCGCGTATGGTACGAATACGGTTGCGTACCGGAATAATTACAGAAGCTTCGTGTGGGAAGTTGCCGGTGTTGAATTCTATTTTCTGGAATTCAGGCTTCAGATAACCGCCTATCTCTTGCAGATGTTCGGTACATGCCTCTTCCATCTCAATCTGTCGGTCACGATTTTTAGGATCTACATAGTCGAATATTTTTTCACCACTTTTTCGGGTATCGTTTTCTACTTCCGAATAAAGGTATTCATTGATATGTACTAATGGATATTTCTGTGAAAGTTTAAGGCGCAGATCGTAGAATCCGGCAAAGTCATAGTCGGATTTCATTCGTTTGGCGGCTTCTTTCAAGGCTGAGGCTTTGAAAAGGAGGACAGAACCGAAGTTGAAATCGTCACGGAGGCTTCCGAACTGGTAATCGATGACCGGGGCATTACTCTGTTTACCTTCTGTCACTTGATAATGGTCGGCGTATACCATGCCGGCAGCCGAATCTTCGGCAATGTGAATCATCCGTTCAAGGGCAAATAGTCCCAGTTCAAGTGATGTATATTTGGTATAAAGTAATGTGTAGCTTGCATCCGAATAGGTAGCAATGGCGTACATGGAGGCGCTGTTGGTAAGCTTGTCTACATAAAGTAGTTCGCATCCTGGTAGTGGATCGAAGCTGGGTGAGGTGACAAGAAGGTAGATTTTTTTCACCAAACCTGTTGCTTGTAATCCTTGAACTGTTCTTTCTGCTTGTGCTGCTCCCGTGTAAGGGATGAAGCAATTGATTGTTGATTTCATATATGCTTATGTTTTGATTTGTTTTATTCTTTCCACTCAAGTAAGCCTGTTTCACCACTGGTGGCTGTAAACAGTACTTGATGGCGGCTGATGGGGAGTACGGTATTAATCAGTGAATTGCCGATCTTATGTTTCCACAATACTTGTCCGGTACTTGCATCCAATGCAAAGATAAGTCCTTCTTTGGTACTACTGAATACTATGCCGTCTTTTTCCATCTGCATGGATGGAGCATGTTCGTAGCCAAAGCCTACATTAGATGCCCAGATCTCTTTCGGAGTGTCGCTGATGGTGGAATAGCATACGACACTGTCATTCATCGTTTTGCTATAAATCTGATTTTTGTTTGCGGATAGACCGATTGTTTCTCGAACCATTGACTGGAAGGTACGCCAAACTGTTTTTCCTGTTTTTAGGCTGATAGCGGTCATGGCACGTTGTGGGTCGGTGATGAATACTTTTCCATGTGCTGCTACAGGCCATACGGCAGCAGGGGAGAAGTGCATACGGGTCAGTCCGCCGGTCCACTTCCAGAGTTCCTTGCCGTTGGATTTATTGAGAGCATAGAGAGTATTGTCCCATGCACCGAATATGACCTTGTCACCTTCTACCAGAGGTTTTGTTTCGATGTAACCTTTGATACCGGTATAAGTCCATACTACTTTACCATTTTTGATGCGAATGGCACGAAAAGTGGAATCACTGCCACCTATGTAAGCGATACCTTTTTCAATAGTTACCGCTCCCAATACCGGTTGGGCAACCGTAATCCTCCAGCGTTCTTTACCGGTTACAGCATCCAATCCGTAGATGTTGTGGTCAGCGGAGCCAAAAACCACAATCCCGTCGGTTGCGGCAGGTGTGCCCACAATGCGTTTCCCTGATTGGAAACTCCATAATTTACGTCCTTCCTTCAGGGTGTAGCAAGTTAGGAAACCCAAGTCATCGCCTACATAAACTCTGCCTTTCCAGAGGGCAGGTGAACAATAGATGCCGACACCGGTCTGCACCTGCCAGCCTATTTTTACTTGTGGATACTCTTTATTCACCGAAAAACTGGGATATTTCACTGCCTTTCCGGTACGGTTATAATAAGATTTGGTGAGTGATAGGGCAGTCCAGCGTTTCATTGGTTCATCTATGCGTTGCTCGTAAGTAATGATAGAGTCCGGAGTGATATCAAAAATGCTATAGCCGCTTGCACCGTTTTTGTCACGTAGGTTTGAGCGGGTAAGAATGCCTGGTATACCGTCGTATGAGAGGAAACGATTACGATGATAGTGTCCTCCGATAAAAGTGCGGATATTGTATGGACGTACGGCATCGGTAACATCATACCAATTGTCCACATCCCCATCCTGCATAGGATAATGGGTGACCAGGATTACAGGCTTATCTTTTCCAACTTTATCCATTTCTTGTTTCATCCATGTGATGTCTTGCGGTACTACATGCCCGTAGGCCATACGCATCAGTGGTCCTGAATTAAACCCTAAAAACAAGAATCCTTTGTGTTCGAATTTAAAGCGTTCTCCCCCGAATATTTCGCTGAAAGCAGTGCAACCTGAATCACTCCACTTTGTTTCGTGGTTGCCCGGTATAACGTAATATTTCACTTTCAGTTGGTCCAGGATAGATTTTACAACTAACATGGTCGTGCGATCACCCTCTTCGGTAAGGTCTCCGGTGACTAATACAAAGTCTACTCCCGGTGTGGCGTTAATTTGTTCGACGGAACGTTTCAAGTCTTCTGTCGGCTTCGGATTGTTGGGATTGAGATGTATGTCTGTCAACTGTGCGAAGCGGAAAGAACCTGTTACCTGTGCCCGTGCGGCAACAGGTAACAGGAAAAACAAAATGATTACGAATATAGAAAGCCTTCTATTCATAGATGATGATTTTATTTGTTATAACTTTACTGTTTATATAACTTTAGATCCTGTGGGTAAACTCCTTATAAAAAGGAGGTTAAGAATCTTCTGTTTTAGTGTTCGAAGAAAGTCAGTATGGCTTTCATCAATAGTTCTCTTTCTGTGACTGTACGTATCGCTTCGAATGGGAATCCCAGTACGCAGGTTTTATAATTCCCTTTATAAGCTATGCCGGCACTCAGATTGTTTTCCGAATATCGCAGTATAGTGAATGCACCTTGTGCAGCCGGTTCAAGAGCATCTGGCGACTCTACGACATATGATTCCGGGTTTAGATCTTGATAATAAGTGTAGCTCCCTGTGATTTCCGGGAATGGAGAGGCTACACTTTTTACTTTTCCGTTGCGGGCAGCCTGTCCTACACGCCATTTGTATTTCAATACCTCCATAGCAAACTTTTTGTCTTCTTCATTGGCTTTCACCAGACGATTATCCCATAAGTCCGATGCCACATAGGCGCCTGATACGAAGAAATTACCTCCTGCCTGGCAGTAGTTTGTGATGGCATTCTGCATCTCTTTACTAAATGTTTTAAATTCCAATGGGCGGATTCCACCACGTCCCATTTTTGTCTGGCATTGTTTCCCTAATATAAGATCTACGTATTTATAGTCATTCATACAGATTTGTTTTTCTCTCTCTTTAGGAGAAGAGTTTGGATGGACGATACTTTCGTCACTGCAAGATGTAAACGAGTAGCCTGCTTTCAAAATCGCTTCTCCGTGTATAGCAGGGTAGTCAAATGTATTGCCGGCAATTACCATTGTTTCGTGTGTACCGTAACTATCACCAAATCCGGAGGCGTCGTCATCCATCCATGGTATCTGTCGGCGAAACTCTTTCATCGGACCGATGTAACTTATGTCGGTTTTGTAGGGTACTCCGTGGTCTAGCTCGTCTAAGAATCCGGCTAAAGTATCTGCGTCTGCCGTAAAATCTGCGGGAGCACAGACCCGGTCAAATCCGTTTATGATCAATACAGTTCCTTTGTCGTTAAAAGTTTTTCCGATAGAAAGGATTTCTGATGGAAAGCTTTCCCCCCCTTTGTTTAAGGCGGTCACTTTGAAACTACAAACCACCCCTGAAGGGATAACCGTTTGATAGGTTGGAGAATTTACAATCACACCATTATCGAAGTCGCTGTCCCCGATACGCGTATACACAATATACTGGTCGGCTTTTGCGGTGGTTTCCAGCGGATCGTCTACCGGTTGCCAGGAAAGTTTGATTCGGTTGCCTTCTTCAAAGCGGAGACTCATGTGATCGACGGGTAAAGGTTGTACTACGTACTCCATTTTATATTGGGAGCAGATGAATTGTAGAATTCCTTTGTAAATGGCACGACTGACGGTGAAGCGGAAACGAGGATCAAGTCCGTAACGCATGTCGGCAAAGTTTTGGTGTGACAGTAGTTCTAATAACATCGTTGGTACTCGCGGTACACGTGCTTCGTAATAAGATTGATTCCACATTCCCCGGCGTGTCCATTCGGGTTCATACAAGGTACGGATATCTTTCACGATATTTGATTGTACCAGATCGCATAAATCACGTGAGGCATATCGTGAGGCACCGTTTGCATATGCACCATTATAAGCCGAAGTATGAAAGATACCGAGTGTGCCGATAATTGTGTCACCATAAGTGGTACCGGCATCCGAATGGAAAGCGAAAGCCATGTCCACCGGGATGTTTAGTCCTTTTTCTGTTGGGTTGGCAGCAGAACCTCCTGCGAGGTAATTCACCCAAATTCCACGTGACTTGTAATCGTCTGTATAGTCGTTCTTACCGTGACTGTCTGAATAAACACTGTCTGGTATGCCTGCCCATTGCATCCAGTATCGGGCTGCTTCACAGAAACGAGGATAGCCACTAATCTCGTATGGATAGTTCACCTGAGCTTTCGGATGATAGGTATCGGTTATCATTGTGTCCGAACTTTTTGTATTTACCGTAACTCCTTCTTCGGAGATACTTCGGGCAATATTGCCGTAACCGCCGCCTATCTTTACAGCATCAGCTGTTACCAAGCGTCCTTCTTTGGCCGATTGGTTACTAAGGACGATTTTACAATCTGTTTTACCGATACCGAAGCTAAAGGTTCCCAAGTAAATCCAAGTCCCTCCACCCATCTGTTGATTTACCTTGAATTGTGATTTACCGCCTTGGTGATAGACAGTATAAAGGGCATCTTCCGTGCTGTTATTTACTGTTTTATAAGAAATATATACGGCATACCGTCCTGCCCGAGGAATTTCAGGTATCCATTCGGCAACGCTTACAGTTCCTTTTTTGGTGGTTTCTACTTGACGGTAGGTACCTTCACGAAAAGGATTTTCGAAGTCTTTATACGTTCTCTTTAAGTGGGCGAATCCTGCTTCTTCCCCGTTTTTCCACATTTTACTTCCGTTTAATTCTGAATAAACCGAATGTCCGTCTCTGCATCTATCGTTGTCGACAATGATTTCAACAGTTTGTGGGTCTCTTTCTCGAGGAAGAAGTACTGTTGCACCGGCATTTTCGAGCATTGGAACAAGAAATGGAAGTACATAACTCTGAGTATAAAGGTCCTCTACAGTCTGAAAGATTCGTGCACGTTGCCATTCCCAGCGAGTCAATTTGGATTCGTAATAAAAGCCGTGACTTTGCCATAGAGCAATGTGACGGTTTTGCAATCCGTTTGTGGGGGTATAAGGAACAGATAATCGGGTAATCAGAGGTATATCTGCTTTGTAGCTAAATGTCGGAATTTTTCTCCCTTTTGTATTACGAAGTGCCAGAGGAATTAGCTCTTCGATGGCATGGTGGTCTGTCCGGATCTGTAACTTGCGTTTTGCTAGCTCTGGAGGGAGTAATGCTTTGATGCCTTGATAAATTTTGCTAACATTGTCTGTACGGAAGGGAATATATGAACAGTTTATGTTAGCGAAAAGTATCAAGTCATTTCCTTCTGTATTAACAGAATCGATATGGATTTTGCCTACAGAGATTTCTTTCCGGGCAGTTCCATTCAGAAAGTCTCCTATCTGCGAACGAAGTTCCTTAGATAGCTCTTGGGTTGCTGCGGCTTGTGGGAATAAGCCGGCTGTAAGTAGCAGAATCAGGGAGGTAAGGATTGGTTTCATTATTATGTTAAGTTAATTGTTTTTTTAATCAAAAAGCACAGACCTATAAAAGTAAACAAGGCATTGAATATCAATAGCTCATAACTGAATTGATAGCCGTGAAACCAAGTCTCCGAATTTTTTTGTAAAATGAAGCAGAGGATGGGTGAAAGGATAGATACTAATGGGATGTATCGATCGCGTACTTGTCTTTTTGTGAGAATGCCAAAAGCAAACAATCCCAGGATGGGGCCATAGGTATAACTGGCAAGGATATAAACAGCATCGATGACACTGGTGTTATTCAGTAAGTTGAATATGAAAATGACAATTCCCATGACTATGGTCATGCCGACATGTACCTTCTTACGTGTTTTTCGTACAGTGTCTTCCGTCTTTCCTTTGATTCCCAAGATATCTACAGTGAACGAGGTTGTCAGTGCTGTTAAGGCCGATCCGGCCGCAGAATAAGCGGATGAAATCAGTCCAATAATGAACAAGATGCCTACGATGATAGGAAAATACCCTCCTGTAGCGATCATGGGGAAAAGTTCGTCGCTCTTTGCCGGATTTGTGATACCTTGGTGTGATGTAAATGTATAGAGCAGTACCCCCAGCATTAGAAATAAAAGAATGATAAAAAATTGGGAAATGCCACTGGTAATCATATTCTTTTGTGAGTCTTTAAAGTTTTTGCAACTCAGATTACGCTGCATCATGTCTTGGTCGAGTCCTGTCATAGCTATCATTGTAAACACACCGGCCAAAAACTGCTTGAAGAAGTAACGTTTGTCATTCACGTTATCGAAAAAGAACATGTGTGACAAAGCACTATCTGAAACAGTGGAAAACATTTCTGTGAAACTGAGCTTAAGATCAGTGGCAATGTAGTAAATGCATAATACAACAGATACTATCAGACAGAATGTTTTCAGTGAATCGGTCCAGATCAACGATTTAACTCCTCCGCGGAATGTGTAGAGCCAAACCAATGCCACAGTGAGAATTACATTCATGATGAAAGGCATGCGGAAAGGTTCAAAAACCAGAAGTTGCAATATGAGACATACGAGGTATAAACGTACGGCTGCTCCCAATATTTTGGAAATGAAGAAGAACCATGCACCTGTTTTATAGGAAGAGGTACCGAAACGGTTTTCTAAGTATTCATAAATAGATACAAGGTTCATCCGGTAGAATAAGGGTATCAGAACAAAGGCGATAATAATTTGTCCGGTTACAAATCCCAATACCATCTGTAGATATGAAAAATTACTGATGCCTACCATACCCGGAACTGATACAAAAGTAACTCCTGATATGCTGGAGCCGATCATGGCGAAAGCCACTACATACCAAGCTGATTTGCGGTTACCCACAAAGAAGCCTTCGTTATCAGCCTTTCTTCCTGCAATGTACGAAATGGTAAACAGGATCAGGAAGTAGGAGGCAATAGTGATTAATACCGCTACAGGTGTCATGCTTTTCAGATTAATGAATGAAATATTTTATTAGGGCTAGTCAGTTGTCTTGATAGAGTAGATAAGGCTTTCGTTGTATCTTGAACCTTTCGACATCTCTTTTCCATCTTGCTTTTATTTCATCAGCACTTTTACCTCCTTCTATCATTTTACGTACATAGTCGGTACCGATCAGTAATTCAAAAAAAGGTCTGAAAAAACGATCTCCCATATTCAGATTATGATAGGCGTCAATTAGGTAGTCTAAGTTTATTCCTTTTTTCCAAATTTCTTCGTCACTAAGATTACTCAAGTTTACTCCGTGGCATAATTTGTTAAGTTGCGGCGGATTTTTTGCTCCTGGAATACTACGGGGAGTGAAATTGTAATTGTATCCGGTCATATTAGGATGGCCGTATACTTGAAAAGGTAGAGTGGTGCCACGTCCCAAGCTTACTGGAGTCCCTTCGAAAAGACAGATGGAAGGGTATAGATAAATCGCTTTCATGTTCGGTAAGTTAGGCGAAGGAGGAATGGGCAGGCGATACATTGTCTGGTGTGTATAGTTCTTACAAGGAATGACGGTCACGTCGCAAATTCGTGAAGAAGGTAGCCATCGTTCGCCATTGACCATCAAGGCAAGTTCGCCTAGTGTCATTCCGTGTACAATGGGGATAGGTAATCCGCCTACTCCCGATTTATATTTCATATCCAATATTGGTCCGTCAACATAATGGCCATTTGGATTTGGTCGGTCCAGAATCAGTATTTTGCGGTCATATTCTGCGCAGGCATCCATCAAACGCACCATAGATATATAATAAGTGTAGAAGCGTAACCCCACATCTTGTATGTCTACAATCAATATATCGAACTTTTTCATGGAGGCTTCACTCGGTTTCTTCGACTTTCCGTTGTAAAGAGAAAGAATGGGTACTCCTGTTTTTGAATCGATTGTACTGGATACATGTTCGCCGGCATCAGCATTTCCACGGAAACCATGTTCTGGTGAAAAAATTGCAACTACATTAAAGTTGTTTTCCAATAATATATCCAACAAGTGCTTATTTCCCACCATTCCGGTGTGATTGGAAAATATAGCAATTCGTTTATTTTTTAGAATTGGAAAATATGCTTTAGTCTGCTCAGCACCTATAATTACATCGCTCTTTTGTGCTTGAGCAAAGAGAGTACTACATAATAAGACGACTATGAGTAGGATCTTTTTCATAAAAATAGTATTAGGAGGAAGTTCTTATTGTAGCAAAGATACTTTTTATTTTAATATCAAAAACAATTATTTAGAAATATTTTATATTATAATTGATAATTTACAGATTGGTTGTTACAGAGTAAAACTTTTTAGCTAAAGGTGTAAAATTCTTCCTAATTCCATAGCTATCAAGACTATGGAAACAGGAAGAATCTCTGTATTTACCAGGTATGGTTGATTACCAACCCGGATTATTGGGGGCTAATTGTGGATTTAAAGCTATTTGTCCGGTTGGAATCGGATATAAATAATGTTTTTTATCGTATATACGACTACCATCTTTACTTCCGTCAATATATTTACCAATTTTATTGGCTTCACAACCATCCATGTCATTGGCTACGTTAGCACCTAAGATGATATCGGGGTATTTGGTTGTATCCAATTTATCGAGTTGATGCCAACGTATTAAATCCCAATATCGGTTATCATTATCGAACATCAGTTCACAACGGCGTTCACGACGAATCTCCCAGATTAAATCGCTAACCCCATGGTTATTTGCAGGATCACTGAAACCGACGATAGGGTTTAGATGTGGTAATCCAGCACGGTCTTTTAGTAAGTTGATAGATTTATCCAAGTCATCTTGAGTGATATTACCTAATTCAGCGCAGGCTTCCGCATAATTTAAATAAATTACTGACAACCAAAATAAAGGAGCATGAGTATAATTCTTTCCTGATTGACTTCTAAAACCTTCCGGGATAGCTTCATTATCGTATTTAGCCACTCCATAACCTGTCGAAGAAGTTGATTCCATGCCGGTGTTAAATCGTGTAAATCCTCTGCCATTATACAGGAGTACTGTATCAATTGTTTGGGCCAGTCGTTTATCCCGGACAGCGAGAATGTCTTTTAAAGATAAATGTCCGTATTGGAAAGGTGCTTCGTCACTTTTATTCAAAGAAGTCAATGCCATGGGCTTACCATCTTTAAACAGGTAGGATTCGAACGCATTTTTACTCATACCGCTGATTTGAGTGGATGAGCATGTGTAGTCGATAGTGGAGTGCATGAGTAATCCTTCTTTGTATGCTTTGTATAAAATCATTTCCGGATTACTGCTTAAATCTGTCGAGTTATAATTCCCCTGATAAGAGGTGTTTAATTTATAACCTTTGCTCATAACGGCCAGACATGCTTCTTTACAGGCTGTGAGGTACCTGGCAGCACCTGTTGCATCGGGGGCTTGCTGTCCATCTTCATTTTTGCGATATTTACGAAAAGTGCCTTCGTAGAGGCATACCTCAGCTTTCATTGCGTTGGCTAATGAACGGCTCCAAGTCGTTTTACTGGAAATATCTTTGATATTGGTTACCGCAAAGTCCAGATCTTCCAGCACTTTGTCCATCACCATATCCCGATCCTCGCGGTTGCCATATATTTCTCCTTCATCGTTGATGTTAAGTGCTTTGTCTATCCAAGGTAGATTACCATACATACGTACTAAGTGATAGTATTGCCAAGCTCTCATTAAGCGGGCTACTCCGAGCCAATGATTTTTGGTTGCTTCGTCCAATGAAGCAACTGTCGGTACATTCTCGAGCATGATGTTAGCGCGGCGAACCTCAATCCAGCCATTTTTCCAGGTAGCACTTGTTGAGGGTGCATTGTCCGGATAAGTCCATTTGGCAAAGCTCATTCCGGCTTGATCGTCAGATAATGTCTTGAAATAGAAATCACCGTAACCATTGCCGTTACCATATCCTAAGAATTGTTCGTAGAACGCATTTGCATATCCTGATATATTTCCTTCACCGGTCCAAAAGTTATCATTGGTAAAAGAGTCCAGAGGACCTTTGTCTAAGATACTGTCACAACCGGATACTACAGCCAATGACAGCAGACATGCTATATATTTAATTTTTTTCATATAATTCGCTATTAATTGTTTATGGTATATTAGAAAGTAACTTGTAAACCGAACGATACGGTACGATACATCGGGTCTACTCGTCCCCAAGTTCCATTGCCGTAATCACTGCTTCCGCCATTGGCTATAGCTTCAGAAGTATTTACTTCCGGGTCTACAGGAGCATTACTCTTATTTATAAGTTCGCAAATATTATTAGCACTGAAATAAACGCGTACTTTATCCATGTAAACTTTACGTGTCCAATCTTTTGGTAAGGTATATCCTATAGTCAAATTTTTGAAACGTAGATAGGCCATGTTTACCAGGTATTTACTTTGCGGATAGAAGTTATGATTACCTAAATCAAGTACGCTGACTGTACCTTTTCCTGCATTACCCGGCCACATGCGTGGGAAATCAGCATTAGGGTCCGGATTTTCATCTGTCCAATAATTAGCTTGATTTGCATAAATCGCATCGGCACCACGCATCATTGGCATTACGAAAGCTGATTGTGTCCATGCATCACATTTGCCTACACCTTGAAAGAACATATCAATATCTATTCCTTTCCATTCGCCACCCAGACGAAAGCCGTACTGGTAACGGGGAGTGGTATTACCAATCACCTTTAAGTCTCCGTGATCTTTTACCGTACCTTCACCTCCATTAATTTCTTTGTCGTTATTCAGATCTTTAAATTTAATATCCCCCGGACCGTAAACAAATCCGTCTTGTTCTAATTTTTTCTGAGAAGCAATCCCTTCTTTATAAGAACCGTCAGCGTTAAAATCGTCTTTTGTAAAATATCGATCGGTCTCAAATCCCCATATATCTCCATATACTTTACCGCTATAGTTTTCATTCAAGAGTTGGCTGTCGTTATCCCATTTGGTGATGACAGTCTTGAAATCACCTATACTGGCATTGGCATATACGTTTACTTCATTGAAATGATGACGCCAATCAATACTTAATTCCCAACCACGTGTGCGTAAGGTACCTGCATTGATTTTCGGTGCACCTGCACCTAGCACGTCCGGCATTGTCTGACCCGGTGCTAACATATCTTTGGTTGTGCGTTGGTACCAGTCAAAAGATATGTTCAATTCGTTATTGAAGAAACCAAAATCACCACCGATATCCAGTGTTTGAATACGTTCCCATTTTAAGGTCGGAGAGACCAAAGAAGGAAGATCGTAAGCTACCACTTTGTTACTGCCGTTCAGCCAGTGTGTATTGCCGTCTGTTCGTTTTGAGACAGTTGAAATGTACATGTTGCTACCTACTGCCTGGTTACCGATTTCACCATATGAGGCACGTATTTTGGTGTTGCTGACTACTTTTTTGATGGGCTCGAAGAATTTTTCCTCACTGATACGATAGCCTACAGAGCCGGAAGGGAAGAATGCCCAGCGATCACTTGATGGGAATTTGGATGAACCGTCGTATCGTCCGTTCAATTCCAACAACCAGATACCGTTATAATCATAGTTGATGCGTCCGAACCATCCGGCAGTACCCCATTCGTTATGCGTTCCACCTACAGTTTGATCTCCTGTTGCCAGGTTGAATTCAGGTAGTTTATCATCCAATAGCCCTTTACGTTGTGACCAATGATTCTGATATTCACCTTCTTCAGCATTGGCACCGATCATAAAGTTGAAATGATGATCTTTTGCAACTGTTAGTTCGTAATTAGCGAATACATTTAATGCGTAAGAATTGTCGCGGACTGAATTCTGATATACCCATGTATCTCCATTAGCTCCTGCTGCGGTAGTAGGAGTATTTAGTTTACCTCCCCAAGAGTTCCAACATATTACGGGTAATCCTACTGATTTGGTCGTTTTATTGTTGATATTAAATGTATAATCGGCATTCAGGGTTAACCCTTTGATAATAGTTGCTTTTAAGAAGGCACCTATACGAGTATAAGAGTCATTAGTCTTGTCATCTCCTGCTTGTTTAAGGTATGCGATATCATTTTTCATATCGATTCCCTGATAAGTACCATAAGGACCGAAGAAACTTCCCCAGCGCCACATATACGTATAAGTATTACGGCGGGTATTAGGGGTGGTGTATGCCTTGTCACTATAACTGAAGCGGCCACCGATTTGTAACCAATTTGTTATGTCGGAAGTGACATTCATATTAGCGTTGTATTTATTCAACTTATCCGGGTTGAATGTCATCACTCCTTCCTCGTGATTATAGCCAACGGACAAAAAATAGGATGTTTTCCCACTGGTTCCCTGTATTGATATATTGTGACTTTGTGCGGGTTTCCAGTCTCGAAACATAATTCCAACTACGTCCCAATCTGCATAATATAGTGCGCTACCATCTTCTCCCAAATCAAAATCATCACCCGGAATCATTTCGCGATATCCGGCTTTTTTACCTCCGTGTCTTTGTTTCCAAGCTTCAGCTTTTGCTATGAAATTGTCATCCATGTACATACCGAACAATTCATTCTCGAGATTGGCACGAGTGTTGGCCGCACGCAAAGCTCTGGCCTGTGTAGCTACATCCGGATAGTTCGGAAGTATGGTTGGTGTATCCCAGGAGAAATTATTGGTATAATTGATTGTGACTTTATCTGTTTTCTTTGCAGATTTTGTTGTTACTAATATAACACCAAATGCTGCTCTTGTACCATAGATAGAAGTGGAGGCTGCATCTTTCAAAACAGATATATTATCGATATCCTGTGTATTTAAATATGAGATATCGTCCATTGGCACACCATCTACAACAATAAGCGGGTTACTGGTTGCACTGTTACTCAGTGTTCCGGTACCACGGATAGTCATGGTTGGTTTGCTGTTTAGTTTTCCACTGGTATTAGTGATGGTCAATCCCGGTACTACACCTTGCAGAGCTTTGGACACATCGGATTGTGGACGGGCTTCCAAAGTCTTGCTGACATCTACAGTGGATACTGCTCCGGTAAGGTTTGCCTTTTTCTGGGTTCCATAACCTACCACTACCACTTCATCTAGTAATTCGTTGTCCTCTTTCAGGACAACTTTCATGCTTTTAGTTGCTTTCACATCTTGCGGTTGGTATCCTACAAATGTGATTTGCAGAGTGGTACCTACTTTTACATTTAGTGAAAATTTGCCATCCATGTCGGTTACAATCCCATTGGTTGTCCCTTTCTCTACGACACTGGCACCAATAATCGGTTCGCCGTTTGCATCTACTACTACACCCGTCACGGTTTGTATTTGCATTTGTTCAGTCACCTTGTAACTACTGCCGGAAGCAGTTTGATTAGCCATTGCATTGCTGCTACCTATAATTAAGGTAGTAATAGCCATGGCTATAAGGAGGTTGCTGTTCGCTAATCCTCGTTTCTTGCGATCTTCATTCATAAAAGATAGATGATTTAATTGTTTTGTTTTTCATTTGATTTCTCAGGAAAATGCAGGTAAAGGTAAAATAGGAGGGTAGGCTAAGCTATCCTTGGTTTGGATAATTATTTATCATAGGCATTTCATTTAAAGGTTTTAATTTTTATGTTATCTCTATTTGTTTTTAATAAGTCCTGTTAATCCTTGTTTTTGGCTAGTTTAATTAATATCAATTGGCTTTGTTGATTCTTTTAAGAGATAAATTGTTTATTATTAACAAAGGTTTAGAAACTCTTTGGAGTTCTACTATGGCAAAGATATATTTTATTTTAATATCAAGAACAAATATTTTATATAATTTAGATTTATATTTGTATATTCACATTATGATGCTTCTCTGTTTTATAAAAATGATCTGTGAATACATTTATAAGCGATGGTTCTTAAGGTTTAGAAACATTTTTTAGATATTGTGCGCGCTTTTAGGACTCTTCGATGTTCATGGAGTGAAACTCGATTAAACCATTCATAGGTGTTTCTTCTATAACATCTATCTCTACTCCGAATTCCTGTGCTACTTCTTGTAAAATATCTGGATACGCATAAGCTAGTGAGCCTACAAAGCGGATGGGATAGTTTATATAATCGTATTGGCATACGTTGCGGTTAAAGAAACTACGGAGATTGTTAGTTAATAGGTTATATACATATTCATTATCCATATAATCTCCTAAGAAATACGCAATGGTTCCTAAAAAACGATTAGGGAAAGGAAGATTATATACAGATTCCATGACATCATTGACCGAGATACGAAACTTCTCATGAAATTCATTTGCCAATTCTTTGGGAGCTAGTCCTTTAAGAAGGTCAGCTAAAAAAAGTTTTCCAAGAACGGCTCCACTGCCTTCATCTCCTAAAATATATCCGGCAGCTTTCACATTTTTGACTATAATTTTACCATCGTAAAAACAGGAATTTGATCCGGTACCCAAGATACAGGCAATTCCGGCTTCACATTTAAATAAACCACGAGCTGCTGCCAGCAAATCGCTTTCAACCTGAATGGGAGTTTTGAATTGTGCCACTAAAGAGGCGCCTAAGATATTTTTCTTTTCATATGAACTGCATCCGGCACCATAGTAATATACTTGATCCAGTTTTTTTTTGAAGAATGATTCCGGTAGTCCCAACCTGACGCTTCTGCTAATTTCTCTTCTAGTCTGGAAGAAAGGGTTTAGCCCTTCGGTAAACACACGTTGTACGAGATGATTGTCTTCAACCAATGCCCATTCCGTTCTTGTAGAACCACTTTCCGCAATAAGTTTCATTTCGCAGCCTTTTTGATTTGGATACAAATATATAATATTTTTTGTAATTTGATTTGTTTTGATCGGAAAGTTTTTTCATATCAAATAAATGCATTCGGAAATGTAGTTCCCTCTTTGAATGCTTGTGCGGAACAATCTTTTGTTTTTATCCTTGTGTCGGACCTGATCAAATCATTCTTATTTAATAGATTGTATGAAGTTTATAAAAAGAAAATCTCAGCCGGATTGACTACCTGGCTGAGATGAATTGAAATATTAAATCTTATAATGGTTATCTGCGGTTAAATCCGGATTTTAATTTATCCGATATTTCCTTCTTTAATCAGATATTCGGCAATCTGGACAGCATTCAGTGCGGCTCCTTTTTTGATTTGATCACCTACAATCCAGAAGGTTAATCCACAGTCATTGGTCAGGTCTTTACGGATACGACCTACATAAACGGGATCTTTGCCTGCCAGGAACAAGGGCATCGGATATTCTTTCTCGGCAGGATTGTCTTGCAATACCAATCCTTCACCTTTGGCAAAAGCTTCACGAGCTTCTTCTATCGAAATAGGACGTTCTGTTTCCACCCAAATACTTTCAGAGTGAGCACGAAGTGCCGGAACACGTACACAGGTAGCACTTACTTTCACGTCAGAGTGCATGATTTTGCGTGTTTCGTTATACATTTTCATTTCCTCTTTCGTATATCCGTTTTCTGTGAATACATCAATTTGAGGAATCAGGTTGAAGGCCAGCTGATACGCAAACTTTTCAACAGTGACAGGTTCATTGGCTAAAACCTGACGATACTGTTCGTAGAGTTCGTCCATAGCCGCTGCACCGGCACCGCTCGCTGCCTGGTAAGTAGATACATGCACAGTTTTTATATGAGAAAGCTCTTCGATGGCTTTCAGTGCGACAACCATCTGAATGGTTGTGCAATTCGGGTTGGCAATCACACCACGTGGACGATCTTTAGCATCAGCTGCATTTACTTCGGGCACTACCAAGGGTACATCGGCATCCATACGGAAAGCGCTGGAGTTATCGATCATTACCGCACCATACTGGGTAATAGTCTTCTCAAACTCTTTAGACGTGCCTGCACCGGCTGAAGTGAAAGCAATGTCCACCCCTTTAAAGTCATCGTTGTGTTGCAGAAGTTTGACCTCGATCTGTTTACCGCGGAAAGTATATTTAGTTCCGGCACTACGTTTAGAACCGAACAAAACTAACTCGTCCAACGGGAAATTTCTCTCATCGAGCACGCGTAGAAACTCTTGTCCTACGGCTCCGCTTACGCCAACAATAGCTACTTTCATCTTTTTCTTTTGTTTTTATGTGAATACTCTCCTTACAATTCAAGCTAATCGTAAGGATTTGGCTGCAAAATTATAACATTTTGCAATATAATCAGCATTTTAGAGAGAAGATTTCTCTTTGAAAATCTCTTTCCTTATGAATTGGCGGTGTGATAACTTTTTTGTTATTTTGCAGATAAATACAAAAATACTGATATATGCATTGGTTTGACCTCAGTTTACAACTCCCGATAACAGACCCCACGTGGGTGTTTTTCTTGGTTTTGATCATTATTCTTTTTGCACCGATGATATTAGGACGTCTGCATATACCTCATATTATCGGCATGATTTTGGCCGGAGTGGTTATCGGTGAATATGGCTTTAATGTTCTCGAGCGGGACAGTAGTTTCGAATTGTTCGGAAAAGTAGGACTCTATTATATCATGTTTCTGGCCGGGCTGGAAATGGATATGGAGGATTTTAAGAAGAACCGGACAAAAGGACTGGTCTTCGGATGGTTTACATTTATCATTCCGATGGCATTGGGGGTATGGAGTAGTATGGAATTGCTGGGATATGGATTTACTACAGCGGTATTACTCGCCAGTATGTATGCTTCCCATACACTGATTGCCTATCCCATTATCAGCCGTTATGGATTGTCCAGACTCAGGAGTGTAAATATAACCATCGGCGGTACGGCGGTAACGGTTACGTTGGCTTTGATTATTCTTGCCGTCATTGGTGGTATGTACAAAGGAACTGTCGACGGTATGTTTTGGGTTCTGTTAGTGGTGAAAGTTGCATTTCTGAGTTTTCTGATCGTTTTCTTCTTCCCGCGTATCGGTCGATGGTTTTTCCGTAAGTACGATGATAGCGTAATGCAATTTGTCTTTGTACTTGCGATGGTCTTTTTAGGTAGTGGTTTGATGGAGTTTGTCGGTATGGAGGGTATTTTGGGAGCTTTTCTTGCCGGACTTGTATTGAATCGCTTGATTCCGCATGTTTCTCCTTTGATGAATCGGTTGGAGTTTGTCGGAAATGCCTTGTTTATTCCATATTTCCTGATTGGTGTGGGGATGATAATCGATGTCCGTACCCTGTTTACCGGTGGTGAAGCTCTAAAGGTTGCCGTAGTGATGACCGTATTCGCTACTCTAAGTAAATGGTTGGCAGCTTGGATCACACAGAAGATTTATCATATGCAGCCCAATGAACGAAGCATGATGTTCGGTTTGAGCAATGCGCAGGCTGCTGCTACGCTGGCAGCAGTATTGATAGGGCATGAAATCATTATGGAAAATGGAGAGCGGTTGCTGAATGACGATGTGCTCAATGGCACGGTAGTCATGATTCTCTTTACATGCGTCATCAGTTCGCTTGTAACCGAACGTTCGGCAAGGCGTTTTGCTCTGCACGAAGAGATGCAGTTTGAAGATAATAAAGAGAAGACAGAACAGGAGCAGATTCTGATTCCGGTAGCAAATCCGGATACCATTGAAGATCTGATTAATCTTGCCTTGGTCATCAGAGATACTAAACAGAAAAAAGAATTGATCGCACTCAATGTAATCAATGATAATAACAATTCGGAAAATAAGGAGTTACAGGGTAAGCGGAATCTGGAAAAGGCGGCAATGATTGCTGCTTCTGCCGATGTTTCGGTCAATATGGTGAGTCGTTATGATCTTAATATTGCTTCGGGCATTATTCATACCATTAAGGAGTACGATGCTACAGATGTAGTGATCGGTTTGCACCGTAAGGCAAATATTGTCGATTCATTTTTTGGTAATCTGGCCGAAAGCTTACTGAAAGGTACCCATCGGGAAGTGATCATCGCCAAATTCTTAATGCCCGTCAATACACTTCGGCGCATTATCATTGCTGTGCCGCCAAAGGCTGAATATGAAACCGGATTTTCCAAATGGGTAGAGCACTTCTGCCGCATGGGAAGTCTTTTAGGATGTCGGGTACATTTCTTTGCCAACGAGCAAACCCTGATGCGACTGCAGCAGTTGGTAAAGAAAAAGCATGGTAGTACACCCACTGAATTTTCCAGGTTGGACGAGTGGGATGATCTGCTTCTACTGACCGGGCAGGTAAATTTTGACCATCTGTTGGTGGTTATTAGTGCACGGCGCGGATCTATCTCATACGACCCTTCATTCGAACGTCTACCCAATCAGCTCGGAAAATATTTCTCAAACAACAGTCTGATTATATTGTATCCCGATCAGTTTGGTGAACCACAGGAAATTGTTTCATTCTCTGATCCGCGTGGCTACAACGAGTCTCAACATTACGATAAGGTAGGTAAATGGTTCTATAAATGGTTAAAGAAGAATTAATGGAGAACTGGCAACAGAGAACGGAACTCCTTTTAGGAGCGGAGAAGATGGAACGCTTGCGGAAATCGCATGTGTTGGTTGTCGGATTAGGAGGAGTAGGTGCTTATGCAGCCGAAATGATTTGTCGTGCAGGCGTAGGGCGAATGACAATAGTAGATGCTGATATTGTACAGCCCACTAATATTAACCGCCAGTTGCCGGCTACTCATGCCACTTTGGGTATGGAAAAAGCGAAGGTGTTGGAAGCACGTTTCAGAGATATTAATCCGGAAATAGAGTTGACTGTATTGCCTGTTTATCTGAAAGACGGAAATATACCGGAGTTGCTGGATGCTGCACGTTATGATTTTATAGTCGATGCCATTGACACCATAAGTCCAAAGTGTTATCTGATTTATCATGCTCTTCAGCGACGCATTAAAATAATATCGAGTATGGGTGCAGGAGCAAAGAGTGATATTACACAAGTGCGTTTTGCCGACCTTTGGGATACTTATCATTGTGGTCTTAGCAAGGCCGTCCGGAAGCGTTTGCAAAAAATGGGGGTAAAGCGTAAGCTTCCCGTGGTGTTCAGTACGGAACAGGCGGATCCGAAAGCAGTATTGCTGACTGATGATGAGAGGAACAAGAAATCCACTTGCGGAACTGTGAGCTATATGCCGGCGGTGTTTGGTTGTTATTTGGCAGAGTACGTTATCAAAAGATTGTAAGATTATGATTCATTTAGAAGGTATAACCAAGAGTTTCGGTTCTTTACAAGTATTGAAAGGGATAGATTTGGAGATAACCCAAGGAGAAGTGGTAAGCATCGTGGGACCCAGTGGAGCGGGGAAGACTACTTTACTTCAGATAATGGGTACTTTGGACAGTCCCGATGCGGGGATGATAAACATTGACGGTACCAATGTAAGCCGGATGAAGGAGAAAGAGCTTTCCGCTTTCCGTAACAAACACATTGGCTTTGTGTTCCAGTTCCATCAATTACTGCCTGAGTTCACGGCACTTGAAAATGTGATGATCCCTGCATTTATTGCGGGTGTGTCTACCAAAGAAGCTTCGATGCGTGCCATGGAGATACTTGATTTTATGGGATTGAAGGAGCGGGCATCTCATAAACCGAATGAACTCTCCGGCGGAGAGAAACAGCGGGTAGCTGTAGCCCGTGCATTGATCAACCAACCGGCGGTTATTCTGGCCGATGAACCTTCCGGAAGCTTGGATTCCCATAATAAGGAAGAATTGCATCAACTCTTTTTTGACCTGAGAAATCGTTTCGGACAGACTTTTGTGATCGTGACCCATGATGAAGCATTAGCAAAAATCACCGACCGTACGATTCATATGGTGGATGGAAGTATAAAAAAATAGCGATTTTTTCTTCTTTGGGGATAAAGTATATATCCTATTATATTCCAGTTATTCAGTTTATTGGGCATTGCCCGTTATTCTTAGTTGTAAGTTTCTTATATGTTCATATTACCCATGTGAAAGATTAGTCGAGTAATCCGTCCAAGTCTAAAGTGGCGAATTGAATTTCAGCATCCAGACTCATGATCAAACGATTTTTGGACTCATCATAAATAAAATCTATTATCGGATACTCCGTTTCCATGGTTTTAATATAATGTCCATTCAAGTCGTAAACATTAATTTTTGTCGGGCTGTTACCTTGAAGCTTTCCATATTTTCGTGTGTATCCACTTTCTCCGGAATAAGATGCCAAGATCTTATCTTTACAAAATTTTACTGTTCTGTAATAGAGAGTCTGAAAATTTGATTCTTTTTCCCATTTGGGACCGTAAATATTACATTTCAGATGACCGTCCAAGTTGCAGATGGTCAATAGATCATTCCCTCTATACGCTTCGGCATAAAGCCCGCAAGGTATAGAAACGGCGTAACTGATACGCTTCTTGGTGATATCCGGATGTTCATATTTCATAAGCCGGATGTTGCCTGTGTTAATATTCCATTTCGCTACATGGGGCGTATAGTCATTTACTCCTATGGGTACTATGATCAAACCGATGCATAATGTATCATTGATGTATTGGTAACGGTCGGGAAACTGATCTGCATTCATTCGTGTTTTCACTTGTGGCTTGTATAACGAATCGGTCAGCACACTGTCCAGATTATAACTATATATCTTTAGTTTTCCATGATCGGATACATAGAACTCCCCTTTCTGTTCATTGACCCCTATATTCCCTATAACCGTAATCTCATTAGGACCTTCGCCTTTAGGAGCAATGCTGGTTATATATTTGAAATTATTTTTGTCAAAAATATGTATTTGTTTGTCGTAGGAAGCATGATCTACTATCATCAGATAGTCTTTCATCAAATACAATCGACTTGTGCCGCCAATTAATACATCTTCGATTTTTATCTCTTTTATTTTTTCTTTTATATTCTGCATGGGGGCACACTTGCTCCAATAGCGTTCGGTTTCGGTATGCGAAGTGCAGCCAATACAGATAAGGATGAGAAAAAAATATAATAGTTTATTCATAAGTGGTTTGAAATAAGTAGATTTGTTCTGGGATTGCTCCTTCCTTTTTTAGTAGTATGTTGTACTTGGCTAAATATAAGCACTTTTTTTGAGTGATTTATTTTTCTTTTGTTAATTAATTGCAATGGGGTTATGTTTGTTTATTTTCGTAATATGCATGTGCGCACGTATACAAATATTGTTTTTAAACCCTTGGCGCGTATCCATTGCGGATCTGCGCAACCCGATACTTTTCAGTTACGGATTAGGGTGAAGAGATTCTTTCCGAATGGCTGAACATAAGCATCGCAGATGTTGGATATTGTCGGAATAACGGTACAAAAAGAAAGTAAATAGCTACTTTTGCTAACAGAGACCTTGTTTGTTTGCGATGTTCCAGGAGAAGAAGAGGGCCGAATGGAGGCTTTTGAAGTCGGAGAACCAGGCTTCGGAAGCGGAAAAGCTGACCTTTCTCGGAAAAGAAGTAAGCGTTTGCTCCGAAAGGTGTAAGCCTTTTCCGAAAATCTCCTTATGTTTTGGAAATATCTCCTATTGTTTTCCAAAAGACCTCCTGTCGTTATTCAAAATTCGGTCTGAAAAGAGTATTCATTCTTCTAGTTGACAACCACAGACGGAGCTCAATGAAGTGATAAAAAAACGGTGTCTGACTCTGATTGTGATATTTCTGATAGGATATAGGAGTTTTTATTCTTATTAGACAGTAAATCGGAGGAATAGAAAGAAATTTGATATTGGCAAACTTCCTGTGGAGCCACGTTGTTTTATTCAGGCAAGCCTTGGCACGAAAAAAACGATTCTGAAACGTCTGGATTGTCAAAGTGACACAATGAAAAAATATGCCGGTTAGTCCAACAGATGGAACGGTAACTGGTTGAATCGAAATATGGTCGGATGACGATGTTTTTACTCAAAACAGACGTAGTGGCTGATTCGTTCTAAATCCTGAGGAGTAAATTCTTCGTAAAGAGAAAGTTGCTTCAGACTTTTTAATATTCCTTTCTTTTTTCTGTATTCTACGATTATTTTGGCTTGGTAGAAGTTGATGTAAGGATGAGCTTTGAGCCTTTCGATACCGGTTCGGTTGATATTCAGCCGTCGGGTATTGCCGGTTGCCACGTTAAACCAGGGGCGGAGCTTTTCTACATCGAGATGTATCTCCTTCAATTGTGCTATATCATAAAATCCTCCTAAACGGTTGCGATATCCTGTTATCATCCGGGCAATTCCACTACCTATACCGGGGATCTTCTTCAGTTCCGTTGTGTCTGCACTGTTCAGTTCGACTACTGTTCCGGCTGCATATTTAAAAAAATTCAGTGTGTCTTCTTCTATCTTTCGGGTATAGAGGCGAAGTGTATCTTTGGGCTTTGCGAGCGTAGCTATATGAATATAAGGTAGGAGCATTTCGTATTGTTCCTGCGTTAATCCGTATACTTTCCGGAAGTCTTCCGCCCGACGGAATTTTCCACCTTTATTTCGATACTTTAGGATGTTCTTTGCCATCCATGCCGGCAGTCCCAAATCAAGGAATCCGACAGAGTCGGTGATATTAGGGTCAAATGTAGTCAGACGGACTGTTCGTGGGGGCTGAAAGCGGTTATTGTGTGAATATATCTTTTGTTCTTTTTCGCGGATGGAGGACATAAAACCGGCATATTCCTTTTTAAACTTTTCCGTATCGTTTTTTGCCGTGTTCTCTTTGACAGGGATCAACCATCCGGCCACGAATACGAGAATACACAAAACGGCAAGTATCAGGATACCTTGCCGTTCTGCACGTGTGAAGTAAAAGAAGTCTTTCCACATTTTTATTTCAGTAGCCCCAGTTCATTAATGAAGATCACTGAAATGGCAATCGGGGCTACGTATTTCAGAATAAAGATAATCAGTTTATAGGTAGGAACTTTCAGGTTACCGTTGTTCGTGATTTCCGACCAAACGAGTTTCTTATCCAGATACCATCCGGTAAAGATGGAAATGAGTAATCCGCCCAATGGCAACATCAGTTTGGCAGTTACGAAGTCGAACAGGTCGAACATACCCAGTCCGAAGATGGTGAACTCCTTGGTAACTCCCAGAGAGAGTGAACAGAGTATCCCTAACAGAATACAACCTGTCGTCACTAACCGGGCAGCTTTTCCCCTTGTAAAGTTGAACTCTTCGTGCAGGTAGGCCGTAACCACTTCGTGCAATGAGATGGTAGAAGTCAGAGCTGCCAGTGCCAGCAATACGTAGAACATCACTGAAAAAATATATGCCAGTATCGGTATTCCGCTGAAAGCCTGTTGGAACACGTTAGGAAGGGTTATAAAAATTAAACTGGGTCCGGCGTCCGGTTGAATTCCTACCGAAAACGCTGCAGGAAAGATGATAAAACCGGCTAGTACAGCGACAAATGTGTCGATGATTCCTACGCTGAAAGCCGTTCGGGTGAGGTTGGTGTTTTTGCTGAAATAGGAGGCATAGGTACACAGGCATCCCATTCCAAGGCTGAGTGAGAAAAACGCTTGCCCCATAGCTCCCAGAAATACATTGCCATCTACTTTACTGAAATCTGGTTTTAGCAGAAACTCTATGCCTTTGCCCGCTCCCGGCAAAGTGACAGAGCATCCCACCAGTATTAAGATAATGATGAAGAGGGTCGGCATCATAATTTTAGATGATTTTTCGATTCCCTTCTCTACCCCTTTCACGATGATGAAATGGGTAGCGAGTAAGAATAACGTGAGCCATAGGGCCGGACGCCAGGGATTGCTGGAGAAACTTTGGAAAGAAGAGATGAACTCCGCCGGAGTTTTACCTGCAAAACTGTTGCTGACAGCTTCGAATATATATTCTAATGTCCATCCGGCCACTACAGAGTAATAGCCAAGAATAAGGAATCCTGCCAAAACTCCCATTCGTCCTACCCAACGCCATTGAGTGCCGGGAGCCAGTATCTGGTAAGCACGAGCAGTATTAGCCTGTGAGTGCCGTCCGATTAAAAATTCAGCTATCATAATCGGTAGTCCGAGTAGGAGGATGCATCCCAGATAAATAAGAATAAAAGCAGCTCCTCCATGATTTCCCGTTTCATAAGGGAATCTCCATATATTGCCCAGTCCGACGGCTGACCCTGCAGAAGCTAATATCACACCCAGTTTACTACCAAAGTTTCCTCTTTCTTTTTTTGTCATAAAAAGTATATGTTATCTTACAATTCGATAGATTTTCTCGCTTTAAACGTGCAAATATAGAAAATGTTCCTTATATTTGCGATTCATCTGTAATTTATTTAGGTATGCTATCGTATATTAAGAAATATCCCGTATCGCTCTTTATCATTCTTGCGGTCATCTATCTGTCGTTCTTCAAACCTCCTTCAACGGAGATTAGTAAAATTCCTAATATCGATAAGGTCGTTCATATTTGTATGTACTTTGGCATGTCCGGTATGCTATGGCTGGAGTTTTTACGGGCACACCGTAGAGACCACACTCCGGTGTGGCATGCTTGGGTAGGAGCATTCATTTGTCCGGTGTTGTTCAGCGGATGTGTAGAATTGTTGCAGGAATATTGTACGACCTATCGTGGGGGAGACTGGATGGACTTTGCAGCCAATACCACAGGTGCGGTATTGGCCAGTCTGATAGGATATTTTATTGTCCGTCCACGTATATTAAGTAAAAAGTAGACTTTTATAAAAATTCAACAACCGTGCTCAGTTTGATACCATTCGATCCTTTGATCAGGATGGTGTAGTCTTTAGGCTTTTCCGTTTGCAGTTCCTTTATCACTTCCTGTGCATTGGCATAGGTGTGATAAGGAGGATGAGTTGCTGTAAATTGTTCTCCAACCAGCAGGACTTTCTCAAAAGAACATTCTTGCAGGAAGTCCACGATTTTGCGGTGTTCAGCTGCACTTTCCGCCCCCAATTCACGCATATCGCCTAATATCAGCATTTTCTTTTTCACAGTCATATTACGGAAGTTCTGCAGAGCTGCCATCATGCTGGTCGGATTGGCATTGTAGGCGTCTATAATTAGTGTATTATCCGCGGTTTTTTTTAGTTGTGAACGGTTGTTGCGGGGAGTATATCCGGCTAGTGCTTCATCTATTTTTCCGGCTTCCACTCCAAAGAACCGACCGATAGTAACGGCGGCCAACGCATTTGGGAAGTTATATTCGCCGATAAGTTGAGTTTGCACTTTGTGCAAGTCACCGTCTTTGCCTGCTTTCCATTCGAAAGTCAGATAAGGGGAATTCCCGGTCACGTGTCCGTTTACATAAAGTGAGTCTTCACTTCCGTAGGGAATCAGATTCAGGCCATGAGCGATGTCCATCAGATAAGCATTATCATGGTGTATAAAGACGGTAGAGTCTTCCTTTTCACGGAGATAATCATATAATTCTCCTTTGGTGCGGATCACTCCTTCGAAGGAACCGAATCCTTCCAGATGCGCTTTTCCCACATTGGTGATCATTCCATAATCCGGCTCGGCAATGTGTACCAGAAATTTTATCTCTCCGGGATGATTAGCCCCCATTTCGATCACTGCCAGTTCATGTTCTGCTTTTAGGCGAAGCAGAGTCATGGGCACTCCAATGTGGTTGTTTAGGTTTCCTTCTGTGTAGAGTACATTGTGAGATTTCGACAAGACAGCAGAAATCAGCTCTTTAGTGGTTGTTTTCCCGTTGGTTCCGGTAATGCCGATCACTTTTGTACCCAGTTGGCGGCGGTGATAATTAGCCAGTTGCTGAAGGGTTTGCAGGCAATTGTCCACCAGAATGATATGTCTGTTGTTTTCCGGAGCATATTCGGCTTCATCTACGATGGCGTATGCACAGCCGTCTTTCAATGCTTGAGCTGCAAAAGCGTTTCCATTGAATGATTCGCCTTTCAGGGCAATAAACAGTGAACCTGCAGGGCAGTTGCGGCTGTCGGTGGTCACTACGGCACAATCCAGGAATATCTGGTAGAGAGCAGAAAGTTTCATAATAATCGGTTTTTCTCTGTTGTGGGTGCAAAATTACATTTTCTATTTCAGATTATCATTAAACAAGAAAGAATTTCGCTTGGTATAGGAAATGACAAGCATTACGATGCTGATGCATAGATTGAATACAAAAGCAAACTGCTGAGATTTGATGTGGAATACAGTCGACTGGAAGAAGTCGATAATGAAGGGACATAGCAGGATGGCAAGATAGTTCATCGCCATTACGAATGCCAGTGCCAGTGTCACTTTGCGTGAAATAGCCGTATGGGTTGTCTGGTTGTAGACAACAGGTTGGATAACTCCGTACCCCAGCCCGACCAGGATACATCCCGGAGCTATCACCCATTCTTTGGGTGAGATCCAGATCAGTGCCAGTCCGATGCCGATACTCAAAAAACTGTAAAACTTTGTTTTCTCTTTCAGAGTGCCTACGATCCGGTTCAGAAAAAAGCCGGGAGTCATGATAGCCAGAAAGAAGAGAGAAATCATAATACCGGAGTTACCACTGGTGAAATGATATTCTTCCATCAGGAATGGCAGGTTGAAACTGACTACCAGTACCAGAAAGGTAGCCAGTCCGTAAACACCCATAATGCCGGCAAGATGGCGAACGTGAATGCCGTATTTGCTGTTACCGGTATCTACATCTTCTTCTTTGTCTGCCGGGGCTTTGTCGTTGGTAAGCGAGGTACTGCCTTCGCTTGCCATGCTGCGTTGCAGATATACCGAGAGTACGAGTGAAATGATTGGAAGCAGATAGACGACGAATGGGAGATGCCAGTTGACTTCAGCAAGGTATCCGGTTACTGCCGTAGCTACTACCAGTGTTATGTTGGTGATGGCCGAACTTAATCCGAACTGTTTCACACGGTATGAACCTACGAAGTATTTGGAGATTAATCCGGTGGATAGTGGGACGATCAGTCCGGAGCCTACTCCCAGTAAGGCACTCACGGCAATCAGTTGCCACATCTGTCCCGACAGTAGGTAGAGCACTCCGCTTAGAGCAAAGATGGCAAGCCCGGCTTGGAGCAGACGGATGAAATTGACCCGTTCCGTCAGTTTACCTGCCAAAAGGATAAATGGGATAATCAATAGTGAAGGCAGAGACGAAAGCATCTGTATGTCCAGTTCGGTGGAGTGTGGAAAGATGGCGGAGAGTTTCCCCAGAATAGGAGAAACCGCCAGCCCCGGTAGGGCATTCAAGGCCGAGATAGACCAGATGCCGATGAGGGTAATAAGGGGAATAGTCCCGTGGCCAGTTTGAATACGCATAGTTATATAGGTATTATAAAGTTTAGGTGTGTGAAGAACAAACGATCCGTTAGAATGTTCGGCACACAAGCAGCAGAAAGTGTGTTGGGATATCTTCCTATTAGGGCTGGAGATAACTTATTAACTTTTCCGTCGCCCCCCTTTTTAATAAACCCCAAATAATGTAAAACCGAAGAACTTTCATATCCTCTCACTGTTGTTGTGGGAAATTCGACGGGGAAAATCCCCATCGCCTAAACCTAATTAAAAATAAGAGTAATTATGGAAGATTTAAATTTCAGAAAAGGTGATGCTAAAACAGAAGCATTTGGTTCAAACAGAATGTTACAACCCTCTCCGGTAGAGAAAATACCTGATGGTCCTACTACTCCGGAAATCGCCTATCAGATGGTGAAGGACGAAACTTTTGCTCAAACTCAGCCCCGTCTGAATCTTGCTACATTCGTGACTACTTATATGGATGATTATGCAACGAAGCTGATGAACGAAGCTATCAATATCAACTACATTGATGAGACAGAATATCCTCGCATTGCTGTGATGAATGGTAAATGTATCAATATCGTTGCTAATTTGTGGAACTCTCCGGAAAAAGATACCTGGAAAACCGGTGCATTGGCTATCGGTTCTTCAGAAGCTTGTATGTTGGGTGGTGTAGCTGCCTGGTTGCGTTGGCGCAAAAAACGTCAGGCCCAGGGTAAACCATTTGATAAACCTAACTTTGTCATTTCAACCGGTTTCCAGGTTGTTTGGGAAAAATTTGCTCAGTTGTGGCAGATTGAGATGCGTCAGGTGCCTTTGACGCTGGACAAGACCACACTTGACCCGGAAGAAGCCCTGAAGATGTGTGATGAAAATACAATCTGTGTAGTTCCAATCCAAGGGGTTACATGGACCGGTCTGAACGATGATGTTGAAGCCCTTGACAAAGCCCTCGATGCGTATAACGCTAAAACCGGTTATGATATTCCTATTCACGTAGACGCTGCCAGCGGTGGTTTCATCCTGCCGTTCCTGTATCCTGATACCAAATGGGACTTCCGTCTGAAATGGGTTCTTTCCATCAGTGTATCCGGCCATAAGTTCGGTCTCGTATATCCGGGTTTGGGTTGGGTTGTCTGGAAAGGCAAAGAATATCTGCCCGAAGAAATGGCTTTCAGCGTAAACTACTTAGGAGCTAACATTACTCAGGTAGGTTTGAACTTCTCTCGTCCTGCAGCTCAGATTTTGGGACAATATTATCAATTTATTCGTTTAGGATTCCAGGGATACAAGGAAGTACAATACAACTCTTTGCAGATTGCCAAATACATCCACAGCCAGATTGCTAAGATGACTCCGTTCGTCAACTACTCGGAAGATGTAGTAAACCCGTTGTTCATTTGGTACATGAAACCGGAATATGCAAAGAACGCCAAATGGACTCTTTACGATTTGCAGGATAAGCTGGCTCAGCATGGCTGGATGGTTCCGGCATATACATTGCCTGCCAAGCTGCAAGATTATGTGGTTATGCGTGTCGTTGTCCGTCAGGGATTCAGTCGTGATATGGCCGACATGTTGCTGGGCGACATTAAGAATGCTATTGCCGAACTGGAAAAACTGGAATACCCGACATCCACTCGTATTGCCCAGGAGAAGAATCTGCCGGTAGAAGCCAAAGTATTTAACCATACCGGTAAACCACAAGCTGCCAAGAAATAAATAATATGAATTAGTATGGACAAAAAAATATCTATTTCCCAAATAAAAGAGGTTGTGCAGCAGGCCTACGAACAGGTAAAAGGTAATACAGGCGGTAAGAATGCCGATTATATTCCTTATCTGGCCAATATAGACAAAAACCTTTTTGGTATCAGTGTCTGCCTGCTGAACGGTCAGACCATTACCGTGGGTGACTTTGATTATCGTTTCGGTATTGAATCCGTATCTAAAGTGCATACAGCCATTCTGATTCTCCGCCAATACGGGGCACAGAAAGTGCTTGAGATGATCGGTGCGGATGCTACGGGACTTCCTTTTAACTCTATCATTGCCATCTTGTTGGAGAATGACCATCCGTCTACTCCGTTGGTAAATGCCGGAGCCATCTCGGCTTGTTCCATGGTGACTCCGATTGGTAATTCAGATAAGAAATGGGACGCTATCGTACAGAACATTACCGATCTTTGCGGTTCTGCTCCACAGTTGATCGAAGAACTCTATAAGTCGGAGACAGCTACCAATTTCAATAACCGTTCTATTGCCTGGTTACTGAAGAACTATAATCGTATCTATGACGATCCCAATATGTCACTGGACCTTTATACTCGCCAGTGCTCTTTGGGGGTAACTGCACAGATGTTGTCGGTGGCTGCCGGTACGGTTGCCAATGGCGGTGTGAATCCTGTGACTAAAAAGCAGGTGTTCGATGCCGAACTGACTCCTAAAATCACATCTATGATTGCTACCGTAGGCTTCTACGAACATTCGGGCGACTGGATGTATACTTCAGGTATTCCTGCCAAGACCGGTGTAGGTGGTGGTGTGATGGGAGTATTGCCGGGTGTATTCGGTGTATCTGCCTTTGCTCCTCCTTTGGATGGCTCGGGCAACTCGGTGAAAGCACAGTTGGCCATTAAGTACATCATGAACAAATTGGGATTGAATGTATTCAATGGTGCGAGAGTGACCATCGTCGATTAGAAGTAGCGGTAACGCTTTACCGTTTTTTTGTTTAGGTTGCTCCGAGGGCGGTTTCCGCCTGAGGGGCAACCTTTTTGGGGTATTATCAGTCTGCTTTTATCAGCGGCAATGTAAGTATGAAGCAGCATCCCTTGGTATAAGTCTTATCTATGATGAGGCTCCCCCCTAGCTTTTCGGCAATAATCCGACAGATGGGAAGCCCTAACCCTGTTCCTTGCGAAAAATCGTTCAGTTTGGCAAAACGTTCGAATACATACTCTTGTTGCTCCACTGGGATACCTTTCCCTGTATCGGTTACGGTATATACAATCTGTTTTTCTGTGGGAGAGATGGTGTAAGCCAGCGTGATATTCCCCTTGTCAGTGAATTTAATTGCGTTGTGTAGCAAGTGGGTCAGTATCTGCGCTACCCTTTCCGGGTTGGTCAATATCATAAGTGGTCCGCATGACGGTTCGAAACGGAGTGATACCTCTTTCTTTATACTGTTCCGGGTTCGTTCGATGCTGAGCAGGCAACAATTGTTGATGTCTTCGGGCTTATCGTAGGGCAATATTTCCGACTGGTCTAGGTAAGAGATGTCGAGTACGTCATTGATCAGCCGCAGTAAATTGCTGCTGCTGATTTCGATGATCGAGGCGAACTCTTTGATTTCATCATTATCTTCTTCTTTGAAATAGTTGCTCAGTACCTGAGAGAATCCGACGATTGAATTAAGAGGAGTGCGAATTTCGTGTGACATACTCTGGATAAAAGTTGTTTTCATCCGGCTTGCGTTTTCCGCCTGTTCTTTGGCTTTGCGTAATTCTTCTCCGTTTTCTACCAATTCTTTGTTCTGCTGTATCACTTTGGCTTCCGATCTCTTCAGTTTTTTATTCAACTTTGAGATGTGGAAAAGTAACATCGTTCCTGCCACCAGAATAATGACCAGTGAGACAAGTGCGATATTGATTTTCTGCAATTTTTCTTCCTGCATGTGCAGCAGTAGTTCATTTTTTTCTTTGTGTAGCTGTTCTACTTCCATAATGGTATAGAACTCGTTGGTTGAGTTTTGTATTTCCTGGCTTCGGATGGAGTCTGTTGCCAGGATATAATCCCGATAATATTGGGCAGCCCGGGCCTTCTGGTTCATTTCCCAATAGATGTCGCCTTGTTTCTGGGTGAGTGTATAGTCCAGGTATTTGTTAATACTCGATGAATCATTCTTGATCTCTTCTATCACGTCAAGTGCTTTCCGGTACTGTCCGGTGTTCCGGTAGTATTCTATCTGTATATAGAATAATCCGCTTTTATAGAGTGTGAGTGATTTATCTTTTTCGAACAATTGCTCCAACTCCACAAGTGTTTTCCGAGCTTTTTCGTATTCTTTTGTTTCCAGATAATATAGAATATAGGCTTTCTGTACAGTGAATATCTGATATGAACTCCTGGTACATTTCGATCCTTTTTCCAGTGCTTTCAGCGCTTCGTCGGGGCGGTGCATTTCAAGAGCGCATTGGGCGAGTGAAGCATATTGAGTGGGCAGATTGATATCTTCTATTTCATTTTCTTCAATCAAGGCTATTTGTTTCCGGAAGTTTTCATAAGCCAGTTTAGGATTCGATTGAGTCATGTAGACCGTCCCCAATGTACGGTAACATTGTACGATTCCGGGAATGAAATTATCAGCCTCCGCTGACTGAAGCATTTTCCGGGCTTCGTAAATGGCAGTGTTGGTTTGGTGTTGTTTGATATAATAGATAATCAATCGGCTTCCCCATGCAAAGTAGAAATATTTCAGTTCATTATTCCTTCGGCTGATTTTCTTCACGCGGTCTACCATGACAAGGATACTGTCCGGATTGTTTTGATAGTAGTAATAATCCAGTTTCAGGGCCACGGCAATCACCTGCATCCGTTTGTCATTTTTTTCTTGAGCCATGCGCGTAAGAGTATCATTTGTTTGCAGAAAGTCCGGGTCTTTGATTTGTGCCTTACATCTGATCAAGTATTGTTGAAGAGTACTGTCCGTTTTAGCGAACAGGTCTTCGGCTTGGGCTTCGAATCGCGAACAAAACAAAACCAGCAGGAGTGCTATGAAGTGACGGTACGGTTTGGAGGACATATTTTTGAGTAGTCTTGATAGCTGCAAAGATAACTTTATTTTTAGTGTGCTGATAGCATTAGGACATTTATTTTTCTTTATCTTTGCGTCAATCAACCGTAATAACAGAAAATGGATTCAACGATTTTCAAAAGTCTGAATGTGAACGGTCGTTTACTTGATCTTTCCATTCCGCACGTTATGGGTATACTCAATGTTACACCCGATTCTTTTTATGCAGGTAGCCGAAGCCGGACAGAAGCCGATATTGCTGCACGTGCCCGTCAGATACTTGATGAAGGGGCCTCTATGATTGATATAGGAGCTTATTCGTCACGTTCGAATGCCGAACACATCTCGCCCGAAGAAGAAATGCGGCGTTTGCGTACCGGTCTGGAAATATTGAACCGGAATCATCCGGGTGCTATCATTTCAGTTGACACATTCCGTGCCGGAGTGGCTGAGGAATGTGTGAAGGAGTACGGAGTGGCTATTATCAATGACATTTCGGCCGGTGAGATGGACGAACAGATGTTTCCGACGGTGGCTCGCCTGAATGTACCTTACATTATGATGCACATGCAAGGTACTCCTCAAAACATGCAAAAGGAGCCCCATTATGAAAATTTGCTGAAAGAGGTCTTCATCTATTTTGCCCGGAAAGTACAGCAATTGCGTGACTTGGGAGTGAAAGACATTATTCTTGATCCCGGTTTCGGCTTCGGCAAAACGTTGGAGCATAACTACGAACTGATGGCGCATCTGGAAGAGTTCGGTATTTTCGAACTTCCCTTGTTGGTGGGAGTTTCCCGCAAGTCGATGATTTATCGTTTGTTTGGAACCACACCGCAGGAAGCACTCAACGGGACAACAGTACTCGATACGGTAGCTTTGATGAAAGGTGCCGATATTCTCCGTGTGCATGATGTGCGTGAAGCTGTCGAGTCGGTTCGGCTGATAGAGAAATTAAAAAGTGTATCGGCTTGTTCCTGATACCCGTATACTTAACCCTTAATACTTTAGTCCCGTGTTTTTTGAATTTGGCATAAAAGATTTTATTGATATCCTGTTAGTGGCTTTCCTGCTTTATTACACTTATAAGCTGATGAAAGCCTCCGGATCTATTAATGTGTTCACCGGTATCCTGGTGTTTATCCTTATTTGGCTGGTTGTATCGCAGGTGCTCGAGATGAAGCTCCTGGGCTCCATTTTCGACAAATTGGTGAGTGTGGGAGTCTTGGCGCTGATTGTTCTGTTTCAGGATGAGATCAGGCGCTTTTTGCTGACCCTGGGTTCGCACCAGCATGCCAGTGCCTTGGTACGTTTCCTTACCGGCAACAAAAAAGAAAAACTCCAGCATGATGATATCATGCCGATTGTGATGGCTTGTATCAGTATGGGAAAGCAGAAAGTAGGGGCCTTGATCGTTATGGAGCGTAATGTACCGCTTGACGATGTCATTCGTACCGGTGAAATTATCGATGCCAATATTAACCAGCGGCTGATTGAGAACATTTTCTTTAAAAACAGCCCTTTGCATGATGGCGCAATGGTAATCAGTAAAAAACGTATTAAAGCGGCCGGATGTATTCTTCCGGTATCCCACAACTTGGACATACCCAAAGAATTGGGACTTCGCCACCGGGCGGCAATGGGTATATCGCAGGTTTCGGACGCTTTGGCCATCATTGTTTCCGAAGAAACCGGAGCCATCTCTGTGGCATGGCGCGGTCAGTTCTATTTGCGGCAGAGTGCCGAAGAACTGGAAAGCCTGCTGACAAAGGAAAGCTAAATATCACGCCCTCATACAAAAAATGGTTCTTCTTCAAATTTGGTGGTAAATTCTTTATTTCTTTATTTTCAAGTTGATAATTGTCCTTTTTGCCTGCTTTAATAAGAAAAAACAGATATCGGCTGAATAAGATAGCTCAAGTTCCGGAAGTGAATTTACGCTGTCTGAACCGGTATCTTCATCCTTATACCTTTCTTCAATTAACATTGTTAACGTCTTTTGCAGTTGTCAGGTTCTTGTGCGCAAATAACAAGTCTTTTGCATTTAAAGAACTTTTTATTCACATCCAAAGAACAAGCTTTAACTCTGTGTTAAAACAAAGCTTTTGAGGACAGAAATCTTACTTTTTAAAGATGTTGATTTTCAGATGGTTTAGTCTAAGATTCGCTTCTTCACCTCACGGATGGACTCTTCGGGTGAAAGCCGGGATACTTGCTTTTTTGTCAACTATAAAAGAGGGCTTACACTTCCGAAAACTGAATTAGATTCCATGAGTAAAAGAAAACTTACTTTAGTGAAAATGGTCTGAATCTTATTCGGGCCCGCATGTCTGTGCCCAATAGCCCGAGTATGTGGGCCGATGAGCCCCGGTATGCGGGGCGGAGTAGAGATCGTATGAAAAATGGTAATTATCTTGTTCATAAAGGTTTGTGATATGGGGGAAATCAAGTTAATCTCTTCCTTATTTGTGCAGGGGAAAAGGTCTTTGGGAAATTGTGTGAAGAGTAATGAATCAATAGTGTATTTGCATGTGGCTCGGTTGGATAATGTCAGACTGTTATTGATAAGATTTATAGATGAAACTGGAGGTAGAAAAATTATATTTTATTTGCAATCAACTCTTTTTTTGATTTTCTTTGCAAAAGAAAATGATGAACAATGAAATTTATCTATAGTATCTTATTTGCTTTACTTTGGATAGGGGTTACAATTACTTTTGGATCCTATCTTTATCGTATGGGTCTGCCTATTGTAAATGCAAGTGCACAAAAACTCTTGTTGCGTACAATTGATGAAGACTTGGAATGTAGATTCCGAAAATTGAAACCCAATCAGGCGTACGTTACCGGAAAGAAACATACAAAGAATAAGAAAGTAACCCTTACAGATAAGAGCGGGACTCACAATGTACGTCAATTTGCCATTGATACTGTTTATACGGATACATCTTTTGTGCATAGAGTTAAACAATCTTACCTTATAGAGCGAAACTCTATTAATGTGGATTCTCTGAATCAGAAATGGCAGTTGAAACTTCGTATGGATGGAATCTGTGCTAATACCGGAATAAAACTAACAAATTCTCTAAAGAACGGAGAGCGGATATCGGCATCGAGTGGGCTAAATGAACCCGATTGTTTTTTATTAGCCTATAGTACAGGGGTCGGTTATGGTATAAAAATGGATGCTTTTATAAGACCTTTTTGGGCGACCGTTGTTTTAAAAGCGCATTGGAATAATATCTGGACTTGGAACTATGTTCTTTTTTCACTGATCTTTTGTTTGTTTTATGTTCCGGGTGTTCGTCTTTTTCTTGTTCAAGTTTTATCTAAGTTCAGAATAGTAGATAATCATGTTAAATCGTCGCAACCGCTTGTTCAACAAAAAAGTGAATTTGTTTGGGAGGTCAATGGACTTACATTTGATTATCTGCAGAGGAGTATCACTTATCATGATCAGACTTGTATACTCCGAAAACAAGTTGCTGAGGTATTGCTGGCATTTCTTAAAGCACCCGGCCATTTGCTGTTGAATGAAGATTTGAAAAAACTATTCTGGAAAGAATTAGAGGATGTAGATTCTTGTATGGAACGCAGGAACCGACTGATTACTGATTTACGTACTGATTTAAGGAAAATAGGGGCTAATCTTGGTGTTACTTTGGTAAATGGAGGCTATCAACTCCACTTTCGTTCAGAAAATAGTAAGAAATCAGTGAGAAATCAGTCTTTCTCACTGGCGGTGGCCGAGATAAGCCATACCTTTGCAATAAAAACATAGAGTATGAAAAACGCAAAAATTACTATTGGACTTATCGGGCTATTGCTAATAGGTCTTGTTTCTGTGAGAAAAGAAGGAAAGGTACAAGAAGCCGGTTTACTATTACAAAATGTGGAGGCTTTGGCTACAGGAGAGTCGTTCCCCGATGGAGATATAGCCTGTATCGGTGACGGATCTGTGGACTGTCCGTTCACATATCTGAAAGTTGAAGTAGTATACCGTGAAGAATAATGGGCCGTCCCATTAAAATTATCGGCTATTTATGCTTTCTGATGGCACTTTGCTCATGTAAAGAGACCAAAGAGCAGCAAATATCCCGTTTGATTCACGAATGGGAGGGTAGAACGATTGTCTATCCCGCTGATATGACATTCAGTGTTTTGGGAAAGGACAGTGCCGGTTATTCGTTTCCCCAAAATGAATATACCATAATGACTTGCATATTTCAAAGGGAGAAAAGGAAGCTTCAATACACATACACAGACTTGCAACCTTTGTTAATGAAGCTCCTTATACCCCATCATTATCAACCAATACGAAAGGAGGTGATGTGTGCAAAAGTAGCAAATTTTATCAAAACAGGAAAAGGTTTTTGATTCCACCTTAATAAGGAATGAGTGTCATTGACCGTCCTCCTTTGAAGGAACTGGCAAAGTATTAACTAATAAATTTTAGAACAAAATGAGAATTAAAATTTTCGGCTTTATCGCATTTGTCGCAATAGCCGTAGCGGCAGGTTTTAATTACCAACAAAACAAACAAGAAGCAGAGCTTCCAGATTTGACAATAGCTAACATTGAGGCGTTGGCAAGTGGAGAATCTGTTGATAGAGAAGATTGTGAGACTGCTTCTGACTTATGTTCAATGATAGTAATATACCCTGACGGTGATTACGGAGAAGATATTTTGTTAGGCCATACCAAAAAACCAGGTTGGATATAATGGTAAATTCTCTTAAAAATTGATTGTTGAGTCCACTCTGAAGAGTCGTTTTGTCTATGATTAATACTTTTCAGATATATCTGTAAAGGGGAAAGTAGAAAAGTGTACTTTTTAAAGGGGACTCATTATTTAATTCCATCATTAATCGTATGGAAAGTATTTTAGTTATAATTGTTTTGGCACAAATGTCTATAATTTTTCCACACGTCGTTTAATAGTATGTAAACCTATGCAGAAACAGTTTTTTTTTATAGTAATTTTTTCATGCTTATTGTCGAGCTGTAATTTGAGGGATAATACGAATATCTCAACATTCGATAAGGTAATAGAAGTAAAATGTGAACAATCAGATACAGAATTATTGATTAATATGGGATGGATTGGTTGTGTTGATACTTTTTTAGTAATGACCCATATCGCCCAAAAGGACTTTTGCAATGTATATTCGATACCTTCAGGAATGAAAAAAATATATGCTTATGGATCTTTAGGAAATGGTCCGGGCGAATTTCTTCAACCGATGATTACATACGCTCATGAAAACACATTTGGTTTGAATGATATCAATACGCAAACTTTGGCTGTAATGTCTTTGAATGATAGTAAAGATGGTGTGGTTGTTAAAGAGTTATCAAGAAATAGAGTACCTTATAAGCGTAAGAAAGGTGAACTAAATCCGGCGGATTATAACTTTGTGAAGTTGGATGACAAACATTTTGTTTCGCTATTATGCGGAAAAGACGGAAGTTTCTTTTCGCTGTTAGATAGTAATTTACAACCATTACAAAGATTTGGAAATTCTCCTATTGAGGGAGAATTGTCTATGCAGTCGTCACGAATGAATTTAAAGGGGTGTTTATCTGCTTATGAGGGCAATATGGTATTTACTCCTAACAAATTACCATACCTTGCAAAATACCATTTGGAAAACGATGTCATGATAAAAGATTGGAGCTTCTATTTTGATAAATCTTTTTATGAATGTAAAAACAGCGACCTTCTGTTTAGTAAAGAAAGAAGTTTTGGACAAGTATTAGATTTAGCAATGGATGACAAGTATATTTATGTATTATATTTAGACCAGCTATTAAGTGATTATGATTTTAAAGACCCACATAAATCAATGGCAAACAAAATATTAATTTTCGACTATAAAGGATTGCCTATTGCAAAATTATTATTAGATAAAAGAATATACCGGATAGCTTTATGCACGAAGTTGCATAAAATAATAGGATTGGGTAATATGCCTGAACCTACTTTAGTATCGTTCGATAACATTCCATAATTTCAGAAGAGAGTGGGGCATTTCGCTGCGACTAAGTCCCTACATTCGAATTTATCATTTGGTCCTGTTAAGCATCATTTGTATCATTGTTAGGTATATCATGGTTTGTGAAGTTTCTGGAAGTACTTCGTTGTCTTTACTGAGCCTTCTAAAACTTTCGAACCATGAAAAAGTTCTGTCCACAATCCATCTTTTGGATGGTACTATGAACTTTTGGGCGGCATCAGGCCTGAGTATGTTTGCAGTGTGAATAACTACCACCGGAATTATGCCAAGCGTATCAATGTGATGAGAAGTTCTTATAGTTCTGAAATCTATGGGGCTGATAGCTTTGCCAAAAGCTTTTCGGACCGATTCTCGGAGATGGTGCATCAACTCCTCAAAGACTCTTTCCAACTTCCATTTACGGAAATAGAAGTAAATGGTTTGCCAAGGGCCAAATTCCTTGAGAAGCATTTGCCACTGACAGGCGGTCTTAGTAAGGTACAGCATAGCATTTGTCATTTTACGTAAAGGATGTTTCCGTTTCCTTTCTTTGGTTTCTACTATATTTTTTATAACTTACCACTGTTTATCAGTTAGGTTGGCTGGATAATTACTCATAACTTATGTTTTGGTAGCCATAAAGTTAAGAAATGATATTTAATTAACCTGCTGATAAATAATATATTATATTGATATTTTATTATCCTGTAAAAGAATAAATGTCTTAGAAATAATAATTATGAAAAGAAAGATTTATCTGTTTTTTTCTCTCTCTGTTGCCATGATAGCCGTTTGTTATCTGTTTTTTTATTCAGATGCAGTTCGGGTGTTAACGACGGAAGTGGTGAGTAAAAGTCTCACTGCTTCTGAAGAAATTTATTTTCGATCGGCTAAAATTGATTCGGTATATAGAAAGCATGAGGGGTATAAATACTTTCGGTTTGTGAAGAAGCTTGATGATGTGGAATTATCAAGTAACCTTGTTGAAGGCTCAGACTCGGTACTGGTTATAGTTGATGACAGATATAAATTACCTGATTGTGAACATTTGCTTAGTCTTTCTGCCGATGTATTTCCGTTTATCCTTACAGATAGTGAAGAGGATGCCTCTTTTGTTGTGTCATGTGTGGTGAAAGATTCGTTATATCGCTATCGGTTAAAAAAAGAATAGGAGGAAAAAGAGAATTGTTTGTTTGGTTATGGCGGTATTTACTGGTTATAATTTTTATATTATGAAAAATTTCAGTTTAATTGTGGTGGGAATATTGTTTATATATTGTGTTTCATCTTGTCGGAAACAGGTTGATAAGGGATGTGAAATGACCGTTGATCTGTCTATTTCTAATCCATATCTGCCGATGTCTGTATTGGTGGACACCATTGAGTCTGTCAGGCTGCAATTACCTTCTCCTTATTTTTGGGGTATGGTCGATAATGTAATTTCAAAAGATTCTTGTTATTACATTTCGGATAGAAAGCAAGAAATGGCATTTCGATTTAGCAAGAATGGTACTTTTTTGAATGCGATTGGTCAGCGGGGTGAGGGACCGGGAGAGTATAGAGAGATGGACTCTTTTTTCGTGGGAAAGGATTGTGTTTATGTCTGTGATATGAGTAAACGGACTATTTATTCTTACGGTTTTGATGGAAAATTTCTTCATTCGTTGAGCTTCCCTTATTCTCTTGTTTTCAATGATGTTGTTGAGTTGCCGGATGGCCGTTTTCTCTGCCATCGTCCTTCTCAGTCTGAAAACTGTAAAGGGCTTTGGATTCTGGATCAGAAAGGGAGAAGAGTGAAGAACTTATTGGAATATGAAAAGGGGATTCCTTATGTGCATTCTGCTTGGAATACACTGTGTGCTCAAGAGGATGGAACCATAAAAATTTATAATCCGGTGGATGGAAGCTATTATCAATATGATGCTGTGAATGATACAGTGGTAAGAACCATGAGGCAGAAGTCTAATTTGCCTATGTTGGCGGATTTTCACTGCTCGGACCGGGAATTGTACGAGACGAAAGAGGAGTGTACATACAGTCTTTTCACGGTGGATGGGAAGAATCTTGTTTTCTCTCTTTGGTCTTTTAATTCACCCAATAAAGGAATGTGGTCTGTCTATTTTAAGAAGGATGGACGGATAGAGCAAGGAAATTTGACTAAGATGGATATTCCAGGATATTCGGAAATGGGACGTCCGGTTTCATCTAATATCCCTAATACATTTGTGACAGTTTATACAGATGAATTCCCGGATGATGCATTTCCGTCTGCTTATCAGCAACAGGAGATAAATGAGCAAACTGCGATACTTAGTCTTTTGAGGTTAAAATGACTACTGGGTTTGTTATGGGGAAGAATAAAACCGTTTTAACTATGAAATATGTATTGTTTATCCTGTTAGCCTTAATCTTAGCAGCTTGTCGATCGGAGAAAGAGAAGCAGCTGGAATGTGCTTTGGATTTTGCCGGCGATAATCGCTTGGAGCTTGAAAAGGTATTAGAACATTATAGAACTGATCCGGAAAAATTGGAGGCAGCTCGTTTTTTAATTCGTAATATGCCGGGATGGTATTCTTATGAAGGAAATGAACTCGATTCTATTCACCATTTATTAGTTGGGGTTTGTGAAGGGCGTTCTATATCTAAAAGGGAGAAGAATAAATGGAACAGAATTTCCTTTGACTCTCTCTCCAAGATATATGACGCCCAAGTGATAACAGCGGAATATTTGATAGATAATATAGACCTGGCTTTTGAAGTTTGGAGGAAATATCCTTGGAATAGAAATTTGCCGTTCGATGATTTTTGCGAACTGATATTACCTTACAGAATAGCCGATGAACCTTTATCGGATTGGCGTAAATTGTATTATGAAGATTATGGAACTCTACTCGATTCTCTTTATAAGGGGGATGATGTTATTGAAGCTTCTAAGATCATTGACGGGAAACTGAGAAAGCTGTATTACATCTACAATACTGATTTTCGGATACCTCACTTGGATGCTGTTTTTCTTTATCATAATCGGATTGGTTATTGTCGTGAAGCATGCGACCTGACAATATATGCTATGCGTGCTTGTGGAATTCCTGTTGCGACCGACTATTTTGTTTATTCACCCGATTATCAACATTATCATTGTTGGACGATGTTGCGTGACACAACGGGAACTTTTCTTCAATTCGGATTTAATGAGTTTGAAGCGTCACGTGATACCTTACGGCATGACGGAAGGAAAAAGGGGAAGGTGTATCGCTATTGTTTCGGTATGCAGGCGGATAAAAACTCCGGAACTTCGGGAAACAGGCAATTATCTCCTGTGCTTAAGAATCGATTTGTGAAAGATGTGACATCTGAATATTTTGGAAGTAATGATACGACAATACCGATACAAATGTCTGGAGAGCAATATATCTACTTAGGGATATTTAGTCCCGGCGGATGGATTCCTATAGATATGGCACTTGGTAATGCTGGTAAGGTTACTTTCCGGGATATAGAACCCGATGTGATTTATCAGACTCTTTATCAGGGAGATGGAGGAAAACTGTATCCGGCAGGATATCCGTTTATATCTAAAACGGGGGGTGGGTTTGTTTTGTTGAAACCCAATATCGATTTGATGGAGGAAGCTATATTAAAGCGGAAAATGCCTCAGCAAAAGACGATTGCGGAATGGGCTTATCGAGCTATCATAGGGGCAAAAGTTGAAGCAGCTGATGATTTGTCATTTATGCAGGCGGATCTGTTATGGCAATTTGAGGATACGCTTACCACTAATTATTGTGTGTTGACTCCGCTTCTAAGAAAGAAGTATAGATATGTTCGTTATGTTGCTCCGATAGGGAAAAGAATGGAGTTGGCGGAACTGGCACTGTTTAAGGATTCATTATGTAAGGAGAAGGTTCGGTTGGGGAGGATAAACAGTATAGAACCGATTGCAAAATTAGAGTATGTTACAGATGGTAATATACTGACTTATTTTCAGGCACGTGATACATCTTGTTATCTGGCCTATGATTTGGGGGAAAGTACGCTGATCGAAAGAATTGTTTTTTCTCCGCGTAACGATGATAATTACATTTGGCCCGGGGATAATTATGAGTTATTCTATCAGGACGGAATAAATGGATGGAAGTCGTTAGGCAGCAAGGTGGCTACAGCAAGGGAAATTGATTTTCTGGTGCCACAAAATGCTCTGCTATGGTTGAGGAATCGCACAAAGGGACGCGAAGAGCAGGTCTTTATTTATAAAAATGGAAGACAATATTTTGCATTTGATTTATAACAACTTACCGGATTAAGACAATTGTTCTTCCGAAAAAGTATATATTTGTGTGTCAGACTTTAACTGGGAGAGTATTATGAGACCGTTTTTTATTTTATTAAGTGTTGTGGCACTCTTGTCTTGTGTGGAGCGGAGGACGACTGATCCTTATATAAATGGAGCTACAAGAGTGATAAATATTCCGGAGGATTATGAACAGAATATCTGTTCGGATGCCTTGTTTGAAAGTGTGGACTTAGTTCCTTTGGAGACAACGGAAGAGTGTTTGATTGGCAGAGTGGATCGTTTACTGATTTGCGATTCTTTGTACCTTATCAACGATACACGTCAACGTGTGTTGGTTTTCGATAGAACCGGAAAGTTCCGCTATCAGATAGGAAAGAGAGGTGGTGCCCCGAACGAATATTTGGAGGTAAGGGATTTTTTGATAAATGATAAGAGTGAATTAGAGATTCTGGATTTTAAGAAGATACTTCGATATTCATTAACCGGTGAATTTATAGGAGATACGAGGTTTGATTATCTCTCTGATGAGAATTTATATTGTAACCCGTCGTTTTTTGTAGCTTCACCTATTGCCGGTTACTATCTTTGGGGAAGTGGTATGGGATCTTGTAAGGCAGGAGACGGAAACTGTCTAATGTATAAAACAGATGAGGAGATGAAAATAGAAAGGGGGTACTTTCCGATAGGACGTGGTGCTGATGGCAATCATTATAGATTTTCAAAATATGATAAACGTATTTTGATTGATCCTATTTTCGGTGATTATAATATTTATCAGATTGATTCTTTGGATAATCTGTCTGCACGCTATGTCTTTGATTTTGGTAATAAAGCTTGTAAACGAGACTTGGACTGTTCTGATATGATGTCCGCTACTGTCCAAAAAGGTTTGGATGAGTCTGTTGTTGCCTTATATAATTTCCAAGAGACAAATAAGTGGCTCCATTTAGATTTTGTGTATAAGGGGAATGTCTATTCTCTATTTTATTCAAAAACGAATGATGAAGTGTCGGTTGTAGACATAAAGGGTTGCCAGTTGGAAAATAAAAATTCTTTTGGATTCTGGGGTGCTATCGGGGTTGAAGGAGAAGCGCTGGTAAATGCAGTAGAGGCTTCTTGGGTTAAAGCGGAAGTTGGTCGTCTGAACCCAGTTGTAGTGGAGAAATTGGGTTTAAATAAATGGAATAGTATCCAGGAATCTGACAATCCGGTATTGGCATTTTATAGATTTAAATAATTTGAAACGTGATAGGACTGTAAAGTACTAAAGATTGTGGAGGCAAATGTATGAAGAGCTTTGAAATTTGTAACTGGTTGCTACATTGTATGTACTAATAAGATGAATAGTTATAAGTTGTGATTACTTGTGAAGTAGAAGGTGGCTAATGTGAAACAACATTTGATAACGGTTCTATTGTCTAAATATGAATAATTTTACAAAAGAAGTTATGGATAAAGTGAGTATCGTGCTATTATTGGTATTAATTTGTGGATGTTCTTCGATGAATCAGAAGATGAATGATGGAATTGAAAGAATACCAATAGATGTGCATAATGTGTCTCGAGATGCTTCATTATTTATCGATAAAATAGAACTTGTACCTTTAGAGACAAATGATTCATCCTTATTACATAAATATAGAAAAGTCATGTATGATAAAGAAACGGATGTTTATGCTGTTTATACTCGTGAGCAAGTCATATTTACATTCTCGGGTAATGGGGCTTTTATTAGTAATTCGAAAAAAATGCAAGGGCAGGGACCTGATGAATATCATATGGCAATAGACGTAAAATTCAATCCTTATTTACAAGGACTTGATTTGTTAAATCCCTATGGTACAATATATACATACAGTTTGGATTTTAAACTCTTAGCAAAGAGAAAAATAAAGCCGGAATTTCCGATTGATCATCTTATAGCTTTCAATACTGAAGAATATATTTTTACTTATCCTTCTTTATGGACAGATCAAGAGGTAGCATTTGCTAATTTGAGAACACAGCAGATATATAATGCTAACTATAACGGTACGATATCCAGTGGGAATTCGATGGATAAGGAATGCTTTTATAAAATAGGAGATAATTTTTATTTTATTCCTCCCGGCATTAATTATTATTTCTATCGGATAGATACTAAAGAGATGAAATTTACTCCGATGATGTACCTTGATTTTGGTGATTCGGAGATAAAGGAAGAGGGGGTACCGGGGCGTGCGGCGGGTAAAAGAACTGATTTAGATGAAGAGAGGTTGAGGGTTGTAAAAGAAATGCAGGATAGATCTCAATTTTTGAAGCATTCTAACAATCACTTTGTTCCCTTAATTAAATTTTTTAATGAAGACTATGTTTATGTCTATTTTGTAAAGTCTACTCAAGGTTTCGGAAGTAACTTTATTTATAATCGGAAAACGAAAGAGAGTTTTTTGACTAATGAAGGGAAGCCTTTTATTATGAATTGTTGTTTCGCTATAGTCGATAATATATTGCTTTCCATACATCAACCTGAATATGTGTCCAGACTCGTTGATCAGCGCTTCATGTCTTCGGAAGAAATACATAAGATGGAGCAAATTAAGGAAGATGATAATCCTGTTATTATAAAATATTATTTGAAAAGATAAATGCAGCTTGTTGGGCTATATTCTTAAATGAAAAAGAACGGAAAACTCTAATTCATCATCAAGCTCATATACGGCTGCATTTCATCCAGTATCTTTTCCGATAATTCGGCAATGGTCATTCGGGTATGTACTCCGGGTAAGCGGACTTCACTGGTCATACATTTTCCTTTGCAGAGATAGTAATAACCGTTATTGACCGAAAGCTGTTCGTCAGTCAGTTCGATATTCATTTCCACTTCGGGACAACCTGCTGCATAGAGTTGAAGAACTGCCCGGGCATCAATGATGCGTGCCATTCCTAATGGGACACTTGGCAGGGATTCTACAGGGGGAAGTTGAAGAATAATCCGTTCAGTGCCGTTTCTTAGTCCGGCCCGGTAGAGTAATTGTGCCCGGACAGCCTCATTGTCAGCAAACAACTCGTTGATATACGAGCTATCATCGTGTTTATAGACAACAGCTATACCCGTTACTCGATTATCCTTCCGGGCAATGAGAACGGTATTTTGTGTCAAGGCAAGATCGGCAAGGACTACTTTAAAATCTGTAGGCGTATGTTGTAAACAACAGGCACGTTCGGATAGCTTGCCGGTCAGATATTGATAATAATCTTCTTGATATTCCGTCGTTTCTTCAATCATGGTATCCGGTTCCGGATCAATGGTCAACTCTGAAAGTGAGAAGACTTTGTGGGAGATACGGAAAGCGGGAGTATAGCCTGTTTTGGCGTAATAACCGAATAGCCAGGGTTCGGCAGGAATCAATGTACTAAACAGAACACCGTTACGGAGCATGCGGGCAAAACTCTGTGATAATAACTCCCGCATCACTCCTTTCGCACGGTAATCGGGATGCGTACACGCACCGGAGATATACGAAGTAGGTACTATTTTATTGCAGAATGTCATTGGATAAGGGAGCATTTGGAGCGCAGCAATCACTTCTTCGCCACTTTGAATGGCTAAGTTGACTTCGTTATTGTAACGAAGCCGGAAGTAAAGTTCGATGAATGCCTCGCTATCATCGAAACAAAGTTTCCATAATGATTTTACCTGCTCCTTTATCATTGGATTATGCTACCATTTTATCATTTCTACAGGCTGCTCTTTCAGGCAAGCCATATATTTCTCCAAAATAGTTTCCGGGTGGTACGAAAGCTTGGCTTTGCGTAACCCTTCTATTCCTAAATCTTCTTCTCTGTTGATGTAAATATATTGTTCGGGGATGTGATTGGCAAATTCGTAATTGATCATGGCATAAGCGCCATCGATGCTGGTATCTGCTTTTTCTACATGTACACCGAAAGTTTCTTTATTGATCGGCATGCCGAAAGTGAAGGCTACAATCTGTCCATTGACGTGCAGGATACCTCCCGTCAGTCCTAACTCTTCGAAATGATTGAGAGCGTAGATCAGGGCACGTCGTTCGTTTCCGGTCCCTTCCTGTTGGTCGCAGTCATTGGCTTTACACCATTTGGCCTCTAACTCCAGGCATTCCTGTATTCGGTCTTTGGTGATCGGAGAATACTTATAGTCAGGATATGTATTGCGGAATTTGTTAATGTGATTCCGTTTGGACTGGAATTTTTTTCCTTTCAGTGTTGCGAGATCACTACGTAAATAAATATAATCGGCATAATCACGGTCAACCGTAAAGCCAAACTGACCGGGCATAATGGCCTCGAGATCTTCGCGCATACATGAGCAGACTCCCAACATGCAGAAAGGTTCACCCTCCTGTCGGGCATCTTCAATCAGTTCGTTCAGAACTTCTTCAAGATTGCCTTCACCAACCGGCATCATATAGGCCAATTCATCGCCGGCCCAGAATTTGAAAACCAGAAAGTTATTGATAATGGCAAACTTGGTGTGATACAAGAACCGCCAACTGCATAAGTTGGAAAAAGAGAGGTCGCAGTTGCGACGGCAACTATTCATCGTGTAGGCTGTGATGGTATCCTTGTCTTGGATCGTTATATCTCTGAATGCGATCATAAAGTTGTTATTTCCTTTTAACTGTTTATATATAACAAAGATAAAGCTATTTTGTTAGAGAATTCCTAATAATCGCAGAATAGTTGGGGTCAACAATGCAGTAAAAATACCGTTGAGGGTTAAACCGAGGCTTGCATAGGCACCGTATTTACTGCTGATATCCATGGCTGTTGAGGTGCCGACGGCATGAGCGGCCGTACCCATCGAAAGTCCTTGCGCGATAGGGCTGCCTACATGCATGATCTTCATCGTTTTGAAACCTAATACTGCACCCAGTAAACCCACACAAACAACTACTGCTGCTGTCAGAGACGGGATTCCACCCAATGTCTTGGTTACCTCCATTGCAATCGGAGTGGTGACTGATTTGGGAGCAAGTGACAGGATGACTTCCTGTGAGGCTCCCATAAGCTTAGCTATCAGTACGACTGAAATAACGCCTACGATGCAGCCGGCCAATTGGGACAGAATGATAGGAAGCAGCTGCTTCTTAATCGTTTCGAGTTGCAGGTATAGAGGAACTCCAAGAGCTACGACTGCAGGCTTTAGCCAGAATTCAATCAAGTGTCCGCCCTGATTGTAAGTTTCGAAGGAGATATTTGTCAGTTTAAGGAAAATGATGATGACTGCAATAGTCAACAAGATGGGATTGAGTAGGAGTATTCCTGTCTTTTTTTGTAAAAGCTTGGCAAAGAAGTAAATCCCGAAAGTGATTGCCAGCAGGAAGAATTCATTTTCTAAATAATTCATTTGAGTTTACGTGTTAATTGATGGACCCATCCGGTGATGACAAGCACAAGAAGGGTACTGACTAGAGTAGCTATCACAATCGGCCAGAACTGTGCCGCAATGATGTCGAAATATAACATCAGGGCTACTCCCGGAGGAATAAAGAAAAAACCAAGATTAGCAACTAGAAAGTCGGACATTCCCTGCACCCAATGCAATTTGATCCAACCTAATTTCAAAAAGAGGGTGAGCAGCAACATCCCGATGATGCTGGACGGGAGCTTAATCCCCGTGAGATAAACAATCAATTCACCCAAAGCCAAACAGCCAAATAAAATGGCACACTGACGTATCATACTATTACCTATTGATTTTTGAAAACGTTGCAAAGTTATGAAAAATAGAGTTAGGGTAGCAACTAATAAGGCACGAAGATTCTTATTTAACAGTGGGGAACTACAAAAAAATAAAGAAAAAGTAAACGAAATGGATTACTTTATATATTTTTGCAAAGTGAAAAACGAATATACATAACGAATATTAACCACTAAAAACAGAATTGATATGAAAAAGAGTTTGTTAATCAGTGTTTTCGCGACACTCGCAATGATGATTTCTTTAAATGCACTTGCACAAGAAAAAGCGACAGGTAAGGCTTATAAAGCTATTCAGAAAGATGAAAAAGTAATCAACAAAGATTTGCAGAAAAAAGCCATTAAAGAAGCACGCAAACAAGCGAAGGAACTGACGAAAGAAGGATTCAAGACTCCGGTAGGAAAGTTACCGTTGGACAAACAACTGGAGAATTCATGGGAAAAACAGATGGAAATTGATATGAATGGCAATCCATACTGGTATATTGCCACATCAAGAGTGATTGGTGGAAATCAGTCGGCTGCAGCTATGCAGGCTACCAACACGGCCAAGATTGATATCGCCGGACAGGTTCAGACAAAGGTTACACAGTTGATCGAATCGAAAGTAGCCAATGACGATATGGGGCAGGAGGAAGCTGCCAGTCTGTCGAGCGCAGTAGCTGCCGGTAAGAGTATTATCAGTGGAACGCTGGGACGTACTATTCCTTTGGTTGAAGTATATAGAACGTTGCCTAACAAAAATGTAGAGGTAATGGTAACCATCGGTTATAGCCTGGAAGCTGCAAACAAAGTAGCTGTCAAAGCACTTAGCGAAGAATTGGCTAAAAAATCACCGGAATTGGCTAAGGAACTGGATAAACTCGCTCAGTAAGTTTTAATATAAATAGGCAAACTGAATGAACGTAAACAGGCTATTAGGAATTTTAGCTATACTTTTACTGACTGCCGCCAGCGCTCTTTATGCACAGAAACCCGTGAAGGTGAAAGGCGTACAGGGGCGTTGGCAGGTTAGCGATGACATCACATTGAAGCAGGCGGAAGAGAGGGCTTTCATGGAAGCGAAGAAAGCTGCTCTGCAGAAAGCGGGTGTGATGGAAAATGTGTGGTCGGTATTTGGCCAGATCACCCAGGAAGACGGCCAGGAGCTTCATGAAGCTTATTCGCAAATGAATGTGCTGGCTATCGGGGGAATGGTGAATGTTACTAATAAAAAAGTTGAAGAGGTTTGGGACACGGATACCCGTAGCCTGTATAAGGTAGTGACCATTGATGCCGAGGTTCGGAAAGAGGACAAGTCGGATAGTTCGTATGCCCTTGAGGTAAAAGGAGTGGAAACACTCTATCGTGAAGGGGATGTGTTTCACTGTAAGCTGACTATACATGGTACGGATTCATACTTGAAGTTTTTCTGGTTCGACAGTAATGGGGGGGCTTTGCTTTATCCTAACAGTTATGAACCGAATACATTGTTGAAAGCCGGTAAAGAATATGCGATCCCTTTTAGTAATGCTGTCGACTATCGTATGGAGAAGCAGCATGGTAAGGAAAGCGAGAAGATAAATATGATGATGGTGGCTACCAAGGAAGATATCCCATTTACTAAAGAAGTCACTTATCAGAATGTATTGGAGTGGGTGTACTCTATCCCGGCGGTTCAGCGTTGTGCTTTTTATGATATGGTATTGATAAAATAGTGATTCCCGAATCACTGACCGTTAATCATTAATCACTTATTATGATGAAAACGAAACATTACTTTTCTTTCGTTTTTGCTTCACTTTTTCTGATACCGTCCGTTATCACAGCACAGGACGTGAACTATCAGAAGGAGTTTGATACTTTTCAAGAGAAACAGCAAAAAGAATATAAAGAATTTAAGAATAAAGCAGACGAAGAGTTTGCCACTTTCCTGAAAGAAGCGTGGCAAAAGTATAATGCCTCTATGGGGGATTCGATGCCCACTCGGCCGGAACCGGTGAAACCGACACTTTTTGATAAAAAAAAGCCGGTTCCTGCTCCGGTAGAGATTAAGCCGGCGGTGCCTAAGATACCCATAGCCGATAAACCGGGTGTAGGAGGCAAAGTGAATGTGGAAGTCAAGAAGCCGGATCTGCCGGCAGTGGCTGATAAACCGGCTCCGGGTGTTTATGTTCCGGGCAAACCTTATACCCCTGTAAAGGTAGATATCCCAGCTCCGTTGCCCGGAAGTTCAGCGCATCGCAATGCGATTGAGTTTTATGGAACACGGTTTGAAGTGGCTACAGACGTGATTGACGGTTTTGAATTGGGCGGAACAAGCGAAAGTAAAGTGGCAGGTGCCTGGAGTCGTTTGTGTAAAGCCGATCATGAACAGTTGATTAACGATTGTATTCGTTTAAAGAAGGAGCATCAGATGAACGACTGGGCATTTTTAATGTTCATCAAGCAGTTGGGAGTGCAGGTGTGTGGTGTTGCCCAAAAAGACGATGTAGCTTTTCTGCAGATGTTCATCCTCAATAAATGTGGATATAAGGTGCGTTTGTCCAAGATAAACGATAAATTAAAATTATTAGTGGCTCCGGCAGGAACTATTTTCGGCGTACCTTATATTACCTTCAAAGGTGTGAAGTACTATGTCTTTGAGGCGGATAAAGGCGGGTCAATGGCTGTTTATACATATAGTCAGGATTTTGCCAATGCGAAGAATCTGGTATGTATGGATCTGAGCGCCGTGCCTCAATTCGGCATGCAGGAGTTTAGCAAGACAGTGTCTCCATCCGAAAAATCTCTCATTAAAGTCAATACGGCAGTCAATAAGAACCTGATGGATTTCTATAAGGACTATCCGCAATGTGAAGTTGCTGTTTACTACAAAACCCCTATGAGCAAGGAGTTGAAGAGTGCTCTTTACCCGCCCTTGCAAGCGGCAATAAAGGGGAAATCGGAGAAAGATGCTGCGAATATCCTGATTGATTTTGTGCAGAATTCATTCCAATATCAGACGGATGGTGAACAATTTGGGTATGAAAAGCCTTTCTTCATGGACGAAAATTTTTATTATCCGGCTTGTGATTGTGAAGATCGAGCCATCCTGTTTTCTAACTTGGTGAAAGATTTGTTGGGACTGGATGCTGTGTTGCTCGACTATCCGAATCATATCGCTTCGGCTGTACGGTTCAACGAAGATATTTCGGGTGACTACATCCTGTTGGATGGTAAAAAATATCTTATTTGTGATCCGACTTATATCGGTGCTCCGATAGGAATGTGTATGGATCGTTTCAAGAGTGTACCCCCGGAAATAATCCGCTAGTGTTAAATATTATAATAATTGCAAGTTCGGGGTAAAAAATACCCCGAATTGCAATGTTGATATTGCAATATTGTGTACTTTTGCGGCGTGAAATAACACACCCTACTGAATTTATATACAATATTAAATATCTATGCTTAATTTAATTAACTCTATCGTTGCGCGTGCGCAAGCAAATCGTCAGCGCATTGTCCTTCCCGAAGGTACGGAAGAACGTACTTTAAAAGCTGCTAACCAGATTTTGACAGATGAAGTTGCAGATTTGATTCTTTTGGGTAACCCGGAAGAAATTAATGCAGCTGCTGCCAAATGGGGACTCGGAAATATTAATAGGGCTACTATTATAGATCCTGAGAACCATCCGAAGAAAGAAGAATATGCGCAGTTATTGTGCGAGCTTCGTAAGAAAAAAGGTATGACTATCGAAGAAGCCCGTAAGTTGGTGCTCGATCCGTTGTACTTGGGTTGTCTGATCATTAAAAGTGGTGATGCTGACGGTCAGTTGGCAGGTGCCCGCAACACTACGGGTGATGTACTTCGTCCGGCACTTCAGATTATTAAGACTTCTCCGGGAATTACATGCGTTTCGGGTGCTATGTTGTTGTTGACACATGCTCCGGAATGTGGTCAGAATGGTTTGCTGGTGATGGGTGACGTAGCCGTAACTCCGGTTCCGGATGCTTCGCAATTGGCACAGATCGCTGTTTGTACTGCACGTACGGCACAGGCTGTAGCAGGAATTGCTGAACCGAAAGTGGCAATGCTTAGTTTCTCTACTAAAGGTTCGGCAAAACATGAGAACGTGGATAAGGTGGTAGAGGCATTGAAATTAGCTAAAGAAATGGCACCGGATTTGAATATCGACGGTGAAATGCAGGCAGACGCTGCATTGGTGCCTTCGGTAGGTGCAAGCAAAGCTCCGGGGTCTCCGGTTGCCGGCGAGGCTAATGTACTGATTGTTCCTAGTTTGGAAGTTGGTAACATTTCTTATAAACTGGTTCAGCGCTTGGGGCATGCCGACGCGGTAGGACCGATTCTTCAAGGTATTGCACGTCCGGTGAACGACCTTTCACGCGGATGCTCTATTGAAGACGTATACAGAATGATTGCAATCACAGCTAATCAGGCGATTGCTGCAAAGAATGGTAAATAATTAAATCGAAAATCAGATATGAAAGTTTTAGTATTGAACTGTGGTAGTTCATCTATCAAATACAAGCTGTTCGATATGGACAGCAAAGAAGTGATTGCCCAGGGTGGTATCGAAAAGATCGGTTTGAAAGATTCATTCCTGAAATTGACTTTGCCGAATGGTGAAAAGAAAATTTTGGAGAAGGATATCCCCGAACATACCGTAGGTGTGGAATTCATCTTGAATACACTGGTAAGTCCCGAATATGGTGCTATCCAATCACTCGAAGAAATCAATGCCGTAGGTCATCGTATGGTGCACGGAGGTGAACGCTTCAGTAAATCAGTACTGCTGACTAAGGAAGTGCTTGAGGCTTTTGCTGCCTGCAATGATCTGGCACCTCTCCACAATCCTGCTAACCTAAAAGGAGTTGACGCCATTACAGCTATTCTGCCGAATGTTCCGCAAATCGGTGTATTCGATACTGCATTCCACCAGACTATGCCGGAGCATGCATATCTGTATGCTATTCCTTACGAATTGTACAAGAAGTATGGTGTGCGCCGTTATGGTTTCCACGGAACTTCTCACCGTTATGTTTCTCAGCGCGTATGCGAATACCTGGGAATTAAACCGGAAGGTTTGAAACTGATTACTTGCCATATCGGTAATGGTGGTTCGATTGCTGCTATCAAAGATGGTAAGTGTATCGATACTTCTATGGGACTGACACCGTTGGAAGGATTGATGATGGGTACTCGTTCCGGTGATATCGATGCCGGAGCTGTTACATTCATCATGGATAAAGAGGGCCTGACTACTACGGGTATCTCTAACCTGCTGAATAAGAAAAGTGGTGTAGCCGGTATGATGAACGGCTCAAGTGATATGCGTGACTTGGAAGCTGCCGTTGCCAAAGGTGATCCGCAGGCTATCCTGACTGAACAGATGTACTTCTATCGCATTAAGAAATATATTGGTGCGTATGCCGCTGCTTTGGGTGGGGTCGATGTTATTCTGTTCACAGGTGGTGTTGGTGAAAATCAGGCGACTTGCCGTGCCGGTGTTTGTGAAGGACTGGAATTCCTGGGTGTGAAACTCGATCCGGAAAAGAACAAGGTTCGCGGTGAAGAGGCTATTATCTCAACTGATGATTCAAGAGTGAAGGTAGTAGTGATCCCGACTGATGAAGAATTGCTGATTGCTTCTGATACAATGGCTATCTTGGATAAATAAAGGTTGATAAGTAATTATAGATAAAAAGCCGGAGGCGGAGATCTACTCTCTGTTTTCCGGCTTTTTTATATGAGGCAGGTTAGAGATGGCAGTTTGGGTTGAAGGGTAATTGATGCTCGGTGATCTATTTAACAGAATATTCATATCTCTTTCTCCTTTTCTTCTTTTTAAAATTTTTATCTTTGCTATCACTAACTCGAATAAACTTAAAATAGTACAAGAATGAAACGACTTTTTTATTTCTTTCTTTTTGTCTGTGTGGCAGTTATAGCCAATGCTCAGGCAAAATATGTTTTCTATTTCATTGGTGATGGAATGGGTGTCAATCAAGTGAATGGTACGGAAATGTATCGTGCCGAAATCCAGAAGGGCCGCATTGGTGTAGAGCCTTTGCTTTTTACACAGTTCCCGGTGGGGACAATGGCTACTACTTTCTCTGCCACTAATTCCGTGACTGATTCTTCGGCTGCGGGAACTGCTCTTTCCACCGGCGAAAAGACTTATAATGGTTCCATTGGGATGGATGATCAGAAGAATCCTTTGCAGACAGTTGCCGAGAAAGCAAAGAAAGCCGGTAAAAGGGTGGGAGTTACCACCAGTGTCAGTGTCGATCATGCTACTCCTGCTGCTTTCTACGCACATCAGCCGGATCGGAATATGTATTATGAAATAGCTACCGATCTTCCTAAAGCAGGTTTTGATTTTTATGCCGGTGCCGGTTTCCTGAAACCAACCACTACTTATGATAAGAAAGAAGCTCCGAGCATTTTCCCGATGTTTGAAGAAGCCGGTTACACCATTGCTCGTGGGTATAACGATTATAAAGCCAAAGCTGCTGCGGCAGGTAAGATGATATTGATTCAAGAAGAAGGTGCCGATACGGGCTCTTTGCCTTATGCTATCGATAGTAAAGAAGGAGACCTGACTCTGGCACAGATTACAGAAAGCGCTATTGACTTTTTGACTAAAGGCAAAAACAAAGGTTTCTTTCTGATGGTAGAAGGGGGCAAGATAGATTGGGCTTGTCACGGGAATGATGCCGCTACGGTGTTCCACGAAGTGGCGGATATGGATAATGCCATCAAAGTTGCTTATGAGTTTTACAAGAAACACCCGAAAGAAACTTTGATTGTGGTAACTGCCGACCATGAAACAGGAGGTATCGCATTGGGAACCGGAAAGTATGCCTTGAATCTCAAAGCACTTGAGAACCAGAAAGCATCTGCCGAAGTACTCTCTAAAAAGATCAGTGATTTGCGCAAAGCTAAGAACAACCATGTAGCTTGGGAAGACATTAAGAATCTGCTGTCCGAAGAGATGGGCTTCTGGTCTGTACTTCCTATCACCTGGGAGCAAGAGAAGAAACTGCGTGACGAATATGAAAAGTCATTTGTAAGAAATAAAGTGGAATTTGCCGAAAGTATGTATGCCAAGACTGAGCCGATGGCTGCTAAAGCCAAAGAAGTGATGGATCAAATCGCTATGGTAGGCTGGACAAGCGGCGGACATTCTGCAGGATATGTGCCGGTATTTGCTATCGGTGCCGGTTCCGATCTGTTCATCGGTAAAATGGATAATACGGAGATACCGAAACGCATCGCAAAAGCCGGTGGGTATAAATAACCCGTTAATTTATCCTCAATATTCTCTATCTTTCAAAGAATTTCTTTAGCTTTGTCTTATGAATTTTCAAAGAAATACAGATATGACTAAGTTTGAAATAGAAGAAAAGATAGTAGATATGCTCAAAACCGTATTCGATCCCGAAATTCCGGTAAACGTATACGATCTGGGACTGATTTACAAAATAGATGTTTCCGAGGATGGAGAAGTTTCTATTGATATGACCCTGACTGCTCCTAACTGTCCTGCGGCAGATTTCATTATGGAAGATGTACGTCAGAAAGTAGAGTCGATTGACGGGGTAAACTCTGCCACAATCAATCTGGTTTTTGAGCCGGAGTGGGATAAAGATATGATGAGCGAAGAGGCTAAGTTGGAATTGGGCTTTTTGTAACCATTGTCAGTTTACCTCTATTCTTAAACGATCCATTCTTACAGTATGAAAAACGTATATTTCCTTTCTGATGCCCACTTGGGGTCACGTGCCATAGAGCATGGACGTACGCAGGAGCGGCGCCTGGTCAATTTTCTCGACAGCATTAAGCACAAAGCTGCCGCAGTATATCTGCTGGGCGATATGTTCGACTTTTGGTATGAGTTCCGTTTGGTTGTTCCCAAAGGTTATACCCGTTTTTTAGGGAAACTCTCCGAACTGACTGATATGGGAGTAGAGGTGCATTTCTTTACGGGAAATCATGATATCTGGTGCGGCGACTATCTGACTAAGGAGTGTGGGGTGACGATTCATCGTGAACCGGTTACCACTGAGATTTATGGAAAAGAGTTCTACCTGGCACATGGTGACGGGCTGGGAGATCCGGATAAAAAGTTCAAGTTGCTACGTACTATGTTCCATAGTCGTACGTTACAGACTTTGTTCTCTGCGATTCATCCCCGATGGAGCATTGACTTGGGATTGAATTGGGCCAAACACAGCCGGCTGAAGCGTGAGGGTGGAAAAGAACCGGATTATATGGGAGAAAATAAAGAGTTTCTGGTGCTTTATACCAAGGAATACTTGAAAAGTCATCCTAATATTAACTTCTTTATTTACGGTCATCGCCATATCGAACTTGACTTGATGTTGAGTGCTACGGCGCGAATACTTATCTTGGGGGACTGGATCAACTTCTTCTCTTATGCTGTGTTCGATGGTGAGAACCTGTTTCTTGAGAACTATATCGAAGGAGAAACCCAACTTTAATTTTTCCGGATTCCAATCGTTATGCCGGTCAGATAAGCCCTTCGTCAGCAAAACTATAAAAGCAACCGTCGCAGACAATGACATGATCCACCAAGGTGATGTTCATCGTTTGCGACGCTTTTTGTATGGCGCCCGTCAGGCGTTTGTCTTCTTGGCTGGGCTTCGCATTGCCCGATGGGTGATTATGAATCAGGGCTATTTGTGTGGCACGTCCTATCAGTGCTTCTCGTAAGATGGTGCGTACATCGGCATAAGTTCCGTCAATGCCTCCTGTACTGATACGTAATTTGTTGATTACTTTACATGCTTGGTTCAGAAGCAGAATCCAGAACTCTTCTTGCGGCAGATCACACATCAGTGGATGGAACAGCTTGTAGATGTCCTCTGAACATCTGATCTGTTCCCGTTCTTTGCTTTCCTGCAGTTTACGCCGCTTGCCTAGTTCCAGAGCGGCCATGATGGTGAGGCTTTTGGCCGGTCCCATGCCTTTGAATGAAGAAAAGTTCCGTACTTCCCATTTCCCCAGTTCATTCAGGTTGTTGTCGCAAGTGGCAAGTATTCTTCTCATCAGTTCAACGGCACTCTCTTCCGTATTGCCCGAACCTATCAGGATGCCCAATAGTTCAGCGTCGCTCAATGCTTCGGAACCTTTTGCCATCATTTTTTCGCGTGGCCGATCGGCTTTGGACCACTGCTTGATGTTTAGTTTCTGTTTGTTCATGATTTAATGTGTTTTGCGGGATAAGGTTTTGTTGAAGCATCTTTATTTATAGAAGTTCTTGCGGAAAGCCTCAAATTCGTTCCTTCCCAGTATACAGCGTTCCCACCAGGCACGCCAGAATCCTGTGCCGTATCCGATAAGTTGGATGAAAGAAGCAGCGATGGAATAGATGCCGATGCGTAAGCTTTTGTTTTGCAGCGCAGAATCCAGGCAGACCAGTAAGGCATAAAGCAGAATCGGGACGAGGCTGAACAAGCAAAAGGGAGTGCATAATAGTAGAAGTGCAACTCCTAACGTGAATACAGCCGGCAGCAAATGGACGACTTTCAACGATTCGGGATATTTTTTGTAGAGATTGATACGTGCAATACCGGAGTTGTGCACTTGCTTGAAGAATTTCTTAAAATCCGTACGTCGTTTGTGGTATACCCAGGCATCGGGAAAGAGACGGCATTGGTATCCTCCCTTGAATATGCGGATACTGAAATCGATGTCTTCGCCAAAACGCATATTGGAGAAACCTCCTAATGCCTGATAAACCTCCCGGCGGACACCCATGTTGAAACTTCTCGGATAGAATTTATCCATTTTCTTTTTGCCTCCGCGGATGCCTCCCGTGGTGAAGAAAGAAGTCATGGAGTAATTAATGGCTTTTTGTATATCGGTGAAAGAACTATGTGCCCGGTCCGGCCCTCCAAAGGCATCGGCCGGGGCGGTCTGCAGTTCTTTCTCTACTGCATCGAGATATCCTTCGGGCAAGATACAGTCCGAATCCAGTATGATGAGATATTCGCCGTTGCTACGTTCGGCACCGTAATTACGGGTTTGTCCGGGACCGGAGTTCGGTTTGTTGTAGTAATGTATATCCAACTTTCCCTGGTATTGGTTCACTATCTTTTCGCAAGGGACAGATGATCCGTCTTCTACAACCACGACTTCGAAATCCTTGAAGTGTTGGGCTGTCAGGCTTTGTAATAGTTCGTCCACTTCGTCGGGACGGTTGTAAACGGGAATAATAACGGAGTATCGCATCATATATGTATAGTTAATCCATGTTTATATTGGCAAAGATAAATTATTATTTTCCGATAATCTCTTTTAATGCACTCTTTTTGTCCATTATGCTTTGTCTTGAATACCTTTGGGGTCAAAGTGGTGTTGGTTTAAAACCAGGAAACCTTTGGTTTTTAAAGGTAGTGGGTACAGCCTTTGAAGATAGGAGCGCGGCTTCTCCACTTTCGATGTTTTCAGGCTTCTTTCCGGAAGTTTGGTAAAGATTTCTGTAGAATGGTTGAATTTGTCTTATCGTAGGGGACAGGGAGGTCATAGAGTTTTTCTCTCTTTTAGATATGCATATATCATAGTTCCAATCTCTGTAGTCTTTGTGCTTTGGGGGGATGAAAGGTGGCGATAAAATAGAGCTCCCTGCATTCCAACCGGATATTCCGGCAGAATGCAGGGAGGCTGTGTTAATGAGTCTGTGTATACTTATGCTTTCACACGACCTACGTAAGAACCGTCACGAGTATCGATCTCGATTGTTTCGCCTTCACTGATAAACAGCGGGACACGAACGGTTGCACCTGATTCTACAGTAGCCGGTTTCAGGGTGTTGGTAGCAGTGTCGCCTTTCAAGCCCGGTTCTGTATAAGTAACTTTCATCTGAACTTTGATAGGCATATCAGCATAAAGCACGGTTTCGGTAGATGCATCCGATACAACTTCTACTACTGCACCTTCCAGCAAGAAATCTACACCGTTGATCAGGTCGTGAGCGATCGGGTGTTGATCGAATGTTTCCTGATTCATGAAGATATAATCTTCACCTTCTTTGTACAGGTACTGATAGGGACGACGTTCAACGCGTACGTCTTCCAGCTTCTCACCGATATTGAAGCGACGTTCGAGAACGTAGCCGCTTACTACATCTTTCAGTTTTGTACGCATGAAGGTGTTACCTTTACCCGGTTTAACGTGGAGGAATTCGATACAGAAATACAGTTTGCCATCCATGCGGATACAAGTTCCGTTCTTGATGTCTTGAGCATTAATCATACTTGATATTCTTTATTTTATAGATTGTTATTGAGTTATCTTCGAACCTTTTCGGGTGCAAAAGTAATCTAAATCGGCAAAAAACACAAAATGTTTTGACTAAAAATGACTTAACTCTTGGTTTATTTAAAAAAAGTGCCTATTTTTGCAGCCCGAATCCGTAGAAGTAATAACATAAAAACAAGATACAGTAATGAAAAGAACATTTCAACCCTCTAACAGAAAGAGAAAAAACAAACACGGTTTCCGTGAGAGAATGGCTACAGCTAACGGCCGTAGAGTATTGGCTGCACGTCGCGCTAAAGGTCGTAAGAAACTGACTGTTTCTGACGAATACAACGGAGTGAAGGCATAAGTATTAGCCATTGCAAACGAATAAGAAGAAGTGAAGGAGGATTCCTTTGCTTCTTTTTGTTTTAGAACCGGTTCCAATTTGATTACGGTATCAGGCGCAAGGTGGAAAACCAAAAGAGAGGGTTTTGATACGCTTTTTTAAAAACTCGGTGAAAGTCTGTGATACTGTGTAACGAAAATAGTATCTTTGTCCGCATTAACAGCTTATAATTATGACGATAAAAGAATTTTTTTCTTTCAAGGCCAATAGATTCTTCTGGATAAACATCATAGCCATGGTTGTAGTGGCTGTGCTCATAGTGGTTGGCACACTTAAAGGACTGGATATATACACACGCCATGGCGAAGCTGTAATAGTGCCCGACGTAAAAGGAATGTCTGTAAGCGAAGCGGAAAAGATGTTCCGGAATCATGGACTGACTTGTGTAGTGTCCGACTCCAGTTACGTAAAAAATAAACCTTCCGGCATTATCCTGGATCTTAACCCGTCGGTCGGGCAGAAAGTGAAAGAAGGACGAACAATCTATCTGACAATAAATACCCTCAGTACTCCTTTGAGTGTGGTACCTGATGTAGCCGATAACAGTTCCGTGCGCCAGGCGCAGGCAAAGTTGATCGCTGCAGGCTTTAAACTTACCGAAAACCGGATGGTGAGCGGAGAGAAGGACTGGGTATATGGCGTGATCTATCAGGGACGCCAATTGCAGATTGGAGATAAAGCTCCCATCGGCGCTACGCTGACTCTGATGGTAGGTGACGGAGTGCAGTCTACCGCAACCGATTCTGTCGATATGGTGGAAAATGCTGCTATGTCTGTTGAGGATTCCGGAACAGATGATGATTCCTGGTTTTAATATAAGAAACGTATACGTAGAAAAAACGCATGATAGAAGAATTGCCTGACGATATTGAACAGGACGAATTGGATGATATAGAACCCGTAGGTGACGAAAACCAGCTCTATGAACATTTCCGCGTGGTAGTGGATAAAGGGCAGGCAATGGTCAGGGTCGATAAATATTTGTTTGAACGCATCGTCAATGCTTCGCGCAATCGCATACAGAAAGCGGCTGAAGACGGTTTTGTCATGGCCAATGGCAAACCGGTGAAGAGCAGCTATAAAGTGAAACCTCTGGATGTGATTACGGTGATGATGGATCGTCCCCGTTATGACAATGAGATTATTCCGGAGGATATTCCACTTCATATTGTCTATGAAGATAAATACCTGATGGTGGTGAATAAGCCGGCCGGACTGGTGGTGCATCCGGGACACGGAAACTATCATGGTACGTTGGTCAATGCCATCGCTTGGCATCTCAAGGATAACCCCGATTACGATGCCAACGACCCACATGTGGGATTGGTGCACCGCATCGATAAAGATACTTCCGGATTACTGGTTATCGCTAAGACACCGGATGCCAAAACCAATCTGGGCGTCCAATTCTTTAATAAAACTACTAAACGCAGATACCGCGCACTGGTATGGGGCATTGTCGATCAGGATGAAGGTACCATCGTAGGCAGTATTGCCCGCAATCCGAAAGACCGGATGCAAATGGCTGTTATGGCCGATCCTACCCAAGGGAAACATGCCGTCACCCATTACCGGGTGCTTGAACGTCTGGGATATGTCACTTTGGTGGAATGTATTCTTGAAACCGGGCGTACGCATCAGATACGTGTGCACATGAAGCATATCGGTCATGTACTCTTCAATGACGAGCGGTATGGCGGTCACGAAATCCTGAAAGGGACTCACTTTAGTAAATACAAACAATTTGTAAACAATTGCTTCGACACTTGTCCGCGGCAGGCTTTGCACGCCATGACGCTGGGGTTTGTGCATCCCGTCACTGGCGAAGAGATGCATTTTACTTCGGAGTTGCCGGACGACATGACCCGGTTGATAGAGAAGTGGAGAGGTTATATTAGTAACAGAGATTTAGAATGAAACGCAACATTGCCATTGTGGCAGGAGGCGATACCTCCGAAATCGTAGTTTCCCTGCGTAGTGCACAGGGCATTTACTCCTTTATCGACAAGGAGAAGTATAATTTGTACATCGTAGAAATGGAAGGTCGGCGTTGGGAAGTGCAATTGCCGGACGGAAGTAAAACACCGGTGGACAGAAACGACTTTAGTTTTATGAATGGGGCGGAGAAGGTCGTGTTCGACTTTGCTTATATCACCATTCACGGAACACCGGGAGAGGACGGACGTTTGCAGGGCTATTTCGACATGATGCGTATTCCGTATTCATGTTGTGGCGTACTGGCCGCTGCCATCACTTACGATAAATTTGTCTGCAACCAGTATCTCAAAGCATTTGGTGTGCGTATCTCCGAATCGTTGTTGCTACGTCAGGGACAGGCTGTCTCCGATGAAGATGTGGTGGAAAAAATTGGCCTGCCTTGCTTTATCAAACCCAATCTGGGAGGATCCAGCTTTGGTGTGACTAAGGTGAAGACGCGCGAACAGATTCAACCTGCCATTGCCAAGGCTTTCAGTGAAGCTGAGGAAGTGATGATAGAAGCCTTTATGGGCGGAACAGAATTGACTTGCGGTTGTTATAAGACGAAAGAAAAATCGGTAGTCTTTCCGTTGACCGAGGTCGTGACACATAATGAATTCTTCGATTACGATGCAAAGTACAACGGACAGGTGGACGAGATCACTCCGGCACGTATATCGGAAGAACTGACCCGGCGTGTCCAGACTTTAACCTCGGCTATTTACGATATATTGGGATGTTCCGGCATTATTCGAGTGGACTATATCATTACGGAAGGTGAGAAGATCAATCTTCTGGAGGTGAATACCACACCGGGTATGACCGCTACCAGTTTTATTCCCCAGCAGGTGCGTGCCGCCGGACTGGATATAAAAGACGTGATGACTGATATTATAGAAAATAAATTTTAGCTGTAAGCTGCGGGCCACGAGCTACAGTCGGCAAGCCGCACCGATTCCGTACGGGATAGAGCGGTGTAGTCTTTGTAGCTTATCGTTGATTACCTGTAACTCGTTGCTCGTCACTTGTAGTTTATAAAAGAATAAAAGCTATGAATACAACAGAGTTTGATGAAATCCGTCCTTACAACGACGAAGAACTCTCCGGGGTTTTCGAAGAACTGATTGCCGATCCGGCTTTTCAGAAGGTGGTTGCCGGGGTGATACCGGATGTACCCTTTGAGATGCTGGCACAAAAGATGCGTGCCTGTAGAACGAAACTGGAATTTCAGAAAACCTTTTGCTACGGTTTGCTATGGAAACTTGCAGGCGACTGTACGGATGGTATTTCATTGGATCATACGGCTATTCCGGACAAGAGCAAAGCATACACCTACATCTCGAATCACCGTGACATCATTCTTGATTCCGGTTTTTTATCTGTATTGTTAGTCGACCAGGGGATGGATACGGTGGAGATTGCCATTGGCGATAATCTGCTGATTTATCCGTGGATCAAGAAGTTTGTCCGGGTCAATAAATCATTTATCGTGCAGCGTGCACTGACCATGAGGCAAATGCTTGAGTCGTCTGCCCGCATGTCCCGTTATATGCACTATACAATCGGAGAAAAGAATCAGTCCATCTGGATTGCACAACGTGAAGGACGTGCCAAAGACTCTAACGACCGTACTCAGGACAGTGTACTCAAGATGCTGGCAATGGGGGGCGAAGGGGATGTGGTCAGCCGTCTGATGGAGATGAATATTGCTCCTCTCGCTATTTCCTACGAATATGATCCCTGCGATTACCTGAAAGCACAGGAGTTCCAGCTGAAGCGTGATATAGAGGGCTATAAGAAAACGATGGCAGATGACCTGAAAAATATGCAGACCGGTTTGTTTGGCTATAAAGGCCGGGTGCATTTCCAGACGGGAGCTTGCCTCAATGACCTGCTTTCGACAGTAGATCGCTCTTTACCGAAACCAGAGTTGTTTGCACGTATCTCTACGTGGATCGATCAGCGCATTCATAGCAATTACCGTCTTTATCCGGGCAATTATGTAGCTCACGATCTGTTGACTGGTAAGAATGATTTTGAATCCCACTATACGTTGGCCGAGAAGGAACGTTTCGAGGCTTATGTGGAAAAGCAGCTTGAAAAGATAGAGATTCCCAACAAAGATATTTCTTTCTTGCGTGAAAAGCTGTTGTTGATGTATGCCAATCCGTTGACCAACTATTTGGCCGCTCGTCAATGAGAATATGGACGTTACATATCGTCCTGTCTGTATTGTTTTCCGTCTTCCTGTTTTCCTGTAACGAAGATGATGGTGCTCCTTACCCTTCCGTGAGGTTGGAGTTTCTGACTGCAGAGTCGGGAGCAGACGGTCGGTTGCAAACGTTGGTTACGGATAAGGGAGAACGTCTGGTCGTGGCAGAGGACCGCACTGAATCGGAGCTGTTACCCAATTCCTCTAGCCGTGTGGTGAGCAATTACGAAGTGCTTTCGTCGGTAGGAGGGCGAAAAGAGATACGCATTTATGCATTAGCTAATACGGTTTCTCCGGTTCCGCTGCCTGCCGGAGAGTTCCGGAATGGCTTGAAATTCGATCCGGTTGATATGCTCAGTATCTGGATGGGGCGTGATTATCTGAATATGACTCTCTCTATCCGGGCACAGAATGCGCGGCATACGTTTCATTTCATTCAGGAGTCTGTGGAGCGGAATGCTGTAACCGGAAAGCTGAAAGTCCATTTAATGCTCTATCATGACGATGGGGGAGATGTGGAGGCTTATGCCAAGCGGGCTTATGTCTCGGTACCGTTGAGGCAGTACACGTCCGATATCGGGGAATCAGCGATCATTTATTTCAGTTTTCATACGTATGACGGGGAGGTGCAGACCTATCAGTTTGAATACGTACCCAGTCACTTAACCATTAATTACTAATTATATGTCGAAAATGAATTCAATGCTTATGGGAATATGTTTTCTTTTGTCTTCTCTCTTTTCTTGCCAGCAGTCGAAAGGGGATTTCAAGACAGTGCCGGTGAAGGAGTTTGCTTCGCTGATTGAGGATGCAAGTGTGCAACGGCTGGATGTCCGTACCATGGCTGAATATTCGGAAGGCCACATTCCGGGGACGATCAATATCAATGTGCTCGATGATTCGTTTGCGGTTATGGCAGACTCCACACTTCAAAAAGATAAACCGGTGGCTTTATATTGCCGCAGTGGCAAGCGAAGCAAGAAGGCGGCTGCCATTCTCAGTGAGAAAGGATATAAAGTGTACGAATTGGATAAAGGATTCAATGCCTGGCAGGAAGCAGGCGAGAAAGTGGAGAAATAAGAATGAACGATTATTGAACAATGAATGATCAACGATGAACAGGCTATGTATTATTATCGTTCGTCGTTGATCATTTATTATGGATCGTTCAAAAATCGTTATGGTAGATTTTCCAGCAGTCTTTTCAGTACCACTGTCGCCGAGATTTCACGGTTTGCGGCTTCCGGGATGACAATGGATTGCGGACTCTCGATAACATCATCCGTCACAATCATATTCCGTCTTACAGGGAGGCAGTGCATGAAGTAGGCATTATTGGTGACGGCCATCTGACGGTCGCCTACGGTCCAATTACGGTCTGTACTCAGAATCTGTCCGTAGTTGTCGCCTGTATAAGCTGCCCAGTTCTTGGCATATATAAAGTCGGCTCCTTCGAAAGCTTTCATCTGATCATATTCTACCCGTGCGTTTCCTACAAACTTCGGATCGAGTTCGTAACCTTCGGGGTGGGTGATGACAAACTCATAGTCTGTGGCATTCATCCATTCGGCAAACGAGTTGGGCACTGCCTGTGGCAATGGCCGCGGATGGGGAGCCCAGGTCATTACTACTTTAGGGCGGGCTGTCTTTTTGTATTCTTCGATGGTGATCAGGTCGGCAAAGCTCTGCAACGGATGACGGGTAGCTGCTTCCATAGAGAACACCGGGCGTCCGGAATGTTGTATGAACTGATTGATGATCACTTCATTATAGTCATACTCACGGTTTTCGAAGCGGGCAAACGAACGTACACCGATGATGTCACAATAACATCCCATCACCGGGATGGCTTCCAGCAGATGTTCCGGTTTGTCACCGTCCATGATGACGCCGCGTTCGGTTTCCAGTTTCCAGGCCCCTTGATTGATGTCCAGTACAATTACGTTCATACCCAGGTTGAGAGCAGCTTTCTGGGTGCTGAGACGGGTGCGGAGGCTGGAGTTAAAGAAGATCATCAATAGAGTTTTATTACGTCCCAGTTCTACATATTTGAACCGGTCTTTCTTGATCTCGAATGATTCGGCAAGGGCTGATTTCAGGTCGCCGATGTCTTGTACGCAAGTAAATTTCTTCATAATTGTCTTTGTTAGAATGAATATACCTTTTCCGCAAAGGTATGATAAAATTTTCAATTGGCAGGCTGCGCCCATGAAAGATACTCCGTTTGCCGTGGAGACAGGAAGGTGCTGTTGGCCAGATAGTCCTTGTTGTTGGCGTAGATAAAGAGCACACTACCTTTTTTGATTGTGTCGATAATCGGTTTGGCGAGTGCTTGCGGCAAGGCGGGGCATCCGAGGCTCCGTCCCAAGCGTCCGGCAGAAGCGGTGATGTTGGGATTGGCATATGCGGCACCATGCATCACGATGGCGCGTTGTTTGGCTTGGTCGTTAATTCCTTTTTCCAGCCCGTTCAGCACCAGGGAGTAACCGTTGCGTCCCTGATAAGTGTTTTCGGTCAGGTAAAAGCCAAGCGAACTTTTGTACGAACCGTTTTTATTGGAGAATGAGGTTGCATAGTTTCCTCCGCTATTTTTGCCGTGTGATACGACGGAAGTATATAGCAACTTTTTGTTTTTCATATCGAGCACGTAAAGGCGCTTCTCGGTAGATGGTTTTGAAAAATCGATCAGGGTCATGATGGACTTGCTTTTCTGCTCGATTTTCTGATAGCCGGTCACTGCCTGTCGGAAAGCTGTATAGCTGACAATCCCGTCCAGCTGCATATCATCGAACAGTTGATCTATTTCGTCTGTCTCCGGAGTAGAGGCTACAGAAACAGGCTCACTGGCCGGTGCATGGTTGGGTACTTCTGCCAGTGGGAGCAGAAACAATAGGAGGAATAGAAATACTTTTTGCATAGGAAACTGAGAAAATAACGGCGCAAAGATACGGATTTCTATTCCAAAACAAAAATAATTGTCTCATTTACAGGAGCCCAGTCGAAAATAAACTTGGAATGTGATGTTGCATTCCGTACACACATGTGCGAGCGGGGCGTGGTGCCCAGAGACGGGCTGTACTCTATAAGTGCTTTACGGGGCTCGTTTACCGGGACTCCGTGAATGTATCCTCCGTCTGAGAATCGGCTGGCATAAGGCGCAAAACCTCCGGTGGCGGTGGAACCGTCTTTGAGGAATATCATGCGTGTCTTTTTTTCCTGTAGGACGAATATCCCTAATGGTGTCTCTTGTGCATACGGAGGGCGATGCCTTCCGGTAGTGGCGGGGTTCATACTCCGTACGGTCCATTGGGCTTCACCGGTTTGTTCCAAAGTCATTATGTTCTGGTCTCTTCGATCTATCATGATTGTTTTGATGAAGTGTGTCGTATCCGGGAGCACTTTGACGTACCTCTTGGGTACATACCACTCTTCGCCAATATAGATAGGGGATACCTTGACGAAATTCTCTCCGTCGGCCAGGAAGCGGACCAGCGAACCGTCTTCTCCATAACGTTCGGGCACAAGCGTATCGGTGAGCAAATAGAGCGGGACGGACTGGTAGCGCTCTATGCCCAGCGTGTCGGCAATGCGTTTATAGGCATTCCGTTTGTAATGGCGTACCAATGGAGCCTCGCCGTTCCGGTTCTTATAGTTCTGCAAGATGCCCCATTGCGAGGGTGTCTGCTGAATGTTTTCGAGCAGTGCCAGGCGTTCTTTGATCTTATCCCATTGAAAACTGCGGGTCGTATCTTTGTACGGATACGTATCTTCAAGAGTATATTTATCATAGAGCAAATCTTTCTTGATCTCTATCTGTTCTGCGGAGATGGCTTTGGGCTTCTCTTCCGGAGGCACCGTTTCCAGTGAATCTGCTACACCCGTGACTTGGGGCTGTGGCAAATTTGTTCTGTTTTCTCTATTACATGCGCAGAGAAAGCAAGAAAGGGTGAGCAGGTATATATAGGCTGTTTGCTTCATAATGGGATAGGTTTGGAGTTCATTTACAAATATAATGTTTTTTATAAGGAATAGCAAGGCGTTTTGTTCTCGTATTACTAATAATTTGCATAATTGCCTCCGTTTTTGTCAAGAGTAAGTTTACGCTTCCTTAACATAAGCGCTCTCCGGATTATACTATTTATACTTTTCGAATCTTGTCCGGTGGTGTAGGCCCGGATGCAGTCGGAAGGGTAGAGGGATCAACCGTCTCCAACTGCCGGATCAACCGTCTTTGGGTCGGAACGCAGGCTCTTCCGACAAGAAACCCCGGCTCTGTTGAAGCGTAATCCCGGCTCTGTTCACGAGGGGTGCCGGCTGTAAAAAAAGAAAGGGGAGAAGCAAGAGCCTTTCCCCATTATCGCATTTTAAATTGAATCTATGGTATGATTGTGTCTACAAAGATAGTACAATCCGGAGGTTAAGTCAAGCTTTGAACCGATTATTTTCCTGACTTTCGCCGAAAGTATCACTGACGTGTCTGTCCGTCACCCTCTATGATCCATTTGTAGGAAGTGATCTCTTCCAATCCCATCGGTCCGCGGGCATGCAACTTTTGTGTGCTGATGCCGATTTCTGCTCCCAGCCCGAATTGTGCTCCGTCGGTGAAAGCGGTAGATACATTGGTATATACACAGGCTGCATCTACCATGCGGGTGAAAAGCGCGGCGCGTTCCGGGTTTTCGGTGACGATACTTTCGCTATGTCGTGAGCTGTATTCCTGGATATGTCCGAGTGCGTTCTCAAAACTATTCACAGTTTTGATTGCCATTTTGTAGTCCAGAAATTCAGTTCCGAAGCTCTCGGGGGTGGCAGGTTTCAGCAACCCGGCAGGATAGTGTCCCTCGAGTGCCTGATAGGCTGACGGATCTGCATAGATAATCACCTTGTCGGCTTTGAGCTTTTCACAAAGGAGAGGCAGATCGGACAATCTGCTTTCGTGAACAATCACGCAATCGAGTGCATTGCAAACACTCACGCGGCGTGTCTTGGCATTATGGATGATGGTAGCTCCCTTGGCCGTATCTCCGTATTCGTCAAAGTAGGTATGGCAGATGCCTGCACCGGTTTCTATTACCGGTATAGTGGCATTTTGCCGTACAAAGTCAATCAGGGCGCTACTGCCGCGAGGAATGATCAGATCTACGTATCCGGCAGCGTGCAGCAGTTCCCGGGTTGCTTCACGGTCGGCCGGTAGCAACTCGACCATGTGAGTGTCTATGTTAAACTGTCGGAGTACTTGGTGTATCACTTCTACGATGGCACGATTCGAATAGTCAGCATCGCTTCCCCCTTTTAGGATACAGGCGTTACCGCTTTTCAGGCAAAGTGAAAAAACGTCGAAGCTGACATTGGGACGAGCTTCGTAAATGATGCCGATGACCCCGAAAGGAACACTTATCTTAGTGAGTCTCATGCCATTGGGACGAATGCTCTCTTTCAATATCCTGCCCAGAGGGGAGGGGAGAGTGGCCACGTTGCGTATATCGGAAGCGATTCCCCGAAGTCGTTCTTCGGTCAACCTCAGCCGGTCGTATTTCGGATTGTCGGGTGACATCCGTTCCAGATCTTTCCGGTTCTCAGAGAGGATGTAGGAAGTCTGTTCCAAAGCAGCTTCTGCCACAGCATTCAGTATTTGGTTGATCCGATCGTCGGGTAATAGTGCCAGATGGCGGCCGGCTGCCTGTACGGCAGCAAAAGTATCATTCAGATTCATAATGCAGTTCGTTTATTCAATGTAAAGGTAGTCATAATGGACTACTGCTTTTTTTCCATGTTTTCCGATGGAGTCCCGTGCCTGCATGGAGTCACAGTTGACTTTGCCTACACCTACCGGAGTACCTTGGTAATCAATGATGCGCACGATGTCGTCTTTCTCAAATTCTCCTTCAATGCGGGTGATTCCGACGGGAAGAATGCTGACTGCCTTGTCGGAGTTCAACACTTCGGTAGCCTGTTCGTTGATATGTATCTCTCCCTTAGCGAAACCTTCGCTGTGAGCTATCCATTTCTTGATACTCGATACGGGTTGGGATGCGGGGATAAAACGAGTGCAAACCGTCTCTTCGGGATGCTCTATGAGGTTGATGAGGATGTTGTCGCGTTTGCCATTGGCAATAATTACTGTAATACCTTCATCTGCCACTTTGCGGGCAATGTTGGTTTTGGTCAGCATGCCTCCTCTCCCGAAACTCGATTTGCTGGTCTGAATGTAGTTACTCAGGTCTTTTCCCTGTCCAATCTCCCGGATCACTAATGAGTCCGGATCGGAAGGGGAACCGTTATAAATGCCGTCGATGTTACTCAGGATGATAAGGGCCTGTGCATTCATCATTGAGGCGATGAGGCCCGACAGTTCGTCATTGTCTGTGAACATCAGTTCGGTGACGGAGATGGTGTCGTTCTCGTTGACGATAGGAATGACGCCGTTCTCAAGCATCACCGTCATGCAGTTTTTCTGGTTGAGGTAATGACGGCGTGTACCAAAATTCTCTTTGGTGGTGAGTACCTGTCCTACAGCAATGCCATGATCGCGGAACAGCTCGTAATATCGGTTAATGAGTTTGGCTTGACCCACTGCCGAGAACAATTGGCGCTGATCTACGCTGTCGAGTTTCCTGAGGGTACGTATTTCGCTTCGTCCCGAGGCAACAGCTCCCGAAGAGATAAGAATCACCTCTACTCCGGCTTTATGCAAGGCGGCTATCTGATCGGTTAGCGCAGACATCCGGGTGACATCCAGTGTTCCGTCCTGTCGGGTCAGTACGTTACTTCCCACTTTTATGGCTATTCGTGTAAACTCCTTTTTCATTATGCTGACGATTTGAAAGCACAAATATATGGATTTTTGTCGATATGTTACCTCTCCCATACGGATATCTTGAAAGAGAATGTCTGTATGGCAGAGAGGAGATCGGGGGGAATTTATTCGTTTGCCTTTTCGCGGTTTCTCACTATTTCCATTGCATTTTCATAATCGTCTTCATTGACGAGGACAGCTATTTCCTGTCCGATGTAGTAAGGTGCCAAAGCTGCGAGCCCACCTCCGTCTTTCAGGATAGATTCTATTCCATTGCTTTCGAGCAATCCTTTGATGAACTCTGCTTCCCAAGGCGAACCGGTGAAGACTTCTACTACGCGGGTGTCTTTATCTTCTTTCATAATGGTAGGGATATAATGTGTTTATCTCTTACAAATATAACAAAAAGAACTTAGATAAAGTTGTTTTACCGATAGATTATTCTAAAGTTATTCGTTGCACTGTAATGTTCTCGTTGAGGAACATGGAGGCTGATTCAATAAATTTGTCTTCGGCCTCTGTGGTGTAAAAGCGGCATTTACCTTCCCGAGTGCACTTCATGTCCATTTCGGGATGACGGTGAAGGTAATCTTTCAGACTGGTAGCCACATATTCTCCCTGTGCCACCACTTTCACTCCTTGGGGAATGAATTTTTGTATCTTGGGCAATAGTATCGGGTAATGGGTACATCCCAGAACAAGGGTGTCTATCTGCCGGTCTTTGGCAAGTAGGTTGTCGATGTATTTACGAATAAAGAAGTCGGCTCCTTCGCCGTTGGCTTCATTGTTTTCAACCAGTGGAACCCACATGGGACAAGCTTCTCCGCTTACTTTGATATCCTCAAACAACTTATGCACTTCAAGCGGATATGATTCTGATTTGATGGTACCGGCTGTAGCCAATATTCCTACATGGCGCGTTTGGGTCATACTGCCGATACACTCTGCAGTTGGGCGAATGACTCCTAGCACCCTCCGGTCCGGATCTATATTCGGAAGGTCGTTCATTTGTATGGTTCTCAGTGCCTTGGCTGAGGCTGTGTTGCAAGCAAGTATCACTAGATGACAGCCCATCTCAAATAATTTGTTGACAGCCTGTAAGGTGAACTCGTATACGATTTCGAAAGAACGGGTCCCATAAGGAGTCCGTGCATTGTCGCCCAGATAGATGTAATCGTATTCCGGCAGCGCTTCCCTGATTTTGCTCAGGATGGTCAGCCCACCGTATCCGGAGTCGAATACACCGATAGGACCAGGTTGGTATGGAAGGGATTGTTTCATAATGGGGATATGGTTAAAAAGTTACGAGCTACAAGTAACAAGTCATAACGCATTTTGCATGGTACTTGTAGCTTGTAGCTCGTAACTTATTGCTCTTAACTCTTATTTGATGCCCAATTGGGTTTTTACTTTCGGAGTCAGGTTAATGCTTTGAGCTTCGTTTACGTAAGGTATCGGAGTACGTGCCATATCGAAAATGTAGATAACACCTTCTGCTGCACCTACTGCTTTGATAGCGTCATCCAGCTTCTTATATACCGGAGCCATCAGGTCATTGTTGGCTTTTTCCATATCCTGCTGAGCCTTAGCCTGGAATTGTTCTTGTCTCTGCATCATGTCTTCCAACTCTTTTTGTCTTCTTTCTGCAATGACAGCAGGAAGAGAGTCTTTTTGCTGCATGAATTCCTGGTATTTCTTGCTGAATTCTTCCTGAGATCTCTGTAAGTCTTGTCCGAGTTGTTTGTTCAATGCTTGTAACTCAGATTGTGCTTTGGTATATTCCGGCATGGCCGAAACAATTTCCATCGCATTGATGTGACCGAATTTAAGATTTTGTGCAAATACGCCCATCGGGAGTATTAACATCATTAAAAGTGCAATTTTTTTAAGCATAGTTTTATTATTTATTTGAATGATTACTTTTAAGTTATCGGGTGCAAATGTATGAAATTAATTTGAATATCCTAATTTCGCCAGCACTTCATTGCTTACATCAATGCGGGGAGTGGCAAAAATAATGCTTGAAGCAGATGCTCTGTCTACCACTACTGCATAACCGTTTTCCTCTGCTACAGCTTTTACCGCATTGTATATTTCGTCTTGAATAGGCTTCATTAACTCTTCTCTTTTCTTAAAAAGTTCACCTTCAGGACCAAAGTATTTACGTTTGAGCTCTGAAGCAGCTTTTTCTTTTTCTACGATGGCATCTTCTTTCTGGGTCTTTTGTGCGGCCGTCAGTTTAGCAGATGCAGCTTGATAGTCCTTAAACATCGTTTGTGCCTCTTTGGCTAATACTTCGACTTCACCCTGCCACTGTTTGGTTGCCTGGCTCAATTGTTCGTTGGCACGTTCGTAAGCCGGAATGTTCTTCAGGATATACTCCATATCGATCAGGGCAAACTTTTGTGCTTGGGCTGTCATACCTACGGCAAACAGCAAGATGATAAATAGAACAGACTTTTTCATAACGCTTAGTTTTTAGTGAAACAATTAGAATTCTTGGCCCAATACGAAATGGAATCTGCTTCCACCTGCGCTCTTGTCGCCAAGTACTTTGTCGAAACCGTATGCCCAGTCGATACCCATCATACCAATCATCGGAAGGAAGATGCGGACACCCACACCTGCCGAACGTTTCAGGTCGAACGGATTGAAGTTTTTCACATCATGCCAAGCATTACCGGCTTCCAGGAATGTTAACGCATAAATATTGGTACTTGTTTCCAGCATTAGCGGATATCTTAATTCAAATCCGATACGGGTATAAGCATAACCTTCTTGTCCGCGGTACGGAGTTAAAGAACTGTTTTCATAACCACGGAGGGCGACACTCTCAGTTGCGTAGCTTGAATATCCGGTCATACCGTCACCACCGACATCGAATGTACCGAACGGTGATTTCTTATATTTGTTGTAGTGACCCAATATACCGAATTCAACACGTGTCATTAATACCGGAGTCTTTTTCACTACAGTCGGGTTCAGCAATGGGATGTATGTTTTTGCTTTGAATTTCCACTTGTGGTATTCTACCCATTTATGCATCTTGTTCATATCGTTCTGGTTGTACTCGTTGTACTTGCTGTAGTCTACTCCATCGAACAATGAGTAAGGTGGTGTGAACTGTACGGACAGCGAGAAGTCAGAACCACTACGGGGATAGATCGGGTTATCGTAAGAGGCGCGGGCCAATGTCAAGCCTATACTCAGGTCATTACATTTACCGTTGGTCACCGGGAAGTATTGCCAGTCTTTCAAGATATATCTCTGGTAAGAGAGCTCGGCTGAAAGCTGGAAGTAGTCATCCGGCCAGTTCAGACGTTTACCCCATCCTGCTGACAGACCCCACATTTTGATTGACTTATCCGGGTCATAATAGTTCTCGTAATTGTTATAGTTACCATAATTGTACATACCGTAGCCACCCAAGCCGCTGTAATAACTGTTGTAGTAGTTGTTATAGTAGCTTGAATTGTAGTAACGGCTACTGATATCGGTCTGTACGGAGAAGAATGCTGACAGAGAGAATGAATTCGGGCGTTTACCTCCGAACCAGGGATCAAAGAACGAAATGCTATACTGTTGATAGTATTGTGCATTGGTTTGTCCACTGATGGTCAGTGTCTGTCCGTCGCCTTGAGGCAGGATACCGCGATAATTTTCTCCCGGATGCAACAGGTTCGCCAAAGAGAAGTTCGTAAACTTCAGACTTAACTTACCGATAACACCTGTTTGTCCCCAACCGGCAGAGAACTCTACCTGGTCATTTGCTTTCGATACAAGATCGTAAGCGATATCTACCGTTCCGTTTACAGGGTCCGGCTGGATATCCGGCTTGATGTTTTCCGGGTCGAAGTGTCCCATTTGCTGGATTTCACGCATAGAACGCATCAGGTCCTCGCGGCTGAACAACTCACCCGGACGAGTACGGAGTTCACGGCGGACAACGTTTTCGTACAAACGGTCATTACCATTGATCTTGATCTTGTTGATACTGGCTTGCCGGCCTTCAAAAATTCTCATTTCCAAGTCAATGGAGTCATTATCTATGTTTACTTCCACCGGATCCAGTGTATAGAACAGATAACCATTATTATAATAGAGGTTACCGATAGCATCTTCGTCGGTTGATAAGCGTTCATTTAACAATTTCTGGTTATATACATCCCCTTTCTTCATGCGGAGCATGTAGTTCAATTGCTCTGAAGGGTAAAGCGTATTACCTACCCATGTAACGTTGCGGAGATAATATTTATCGCCCTCTTCCAGTTCGATGAATACGTCTACGGTCTTATCGTCAAATTTGGATACACTGTCTTTCACAATGCGTGCATCGCGGTAACCCAATTCGTTATACTTATCAATAATTAACTGTTTGTCCTCTTCATATTTCTCGTTGACAAACTTCTTGGTGCGGAATAAGTTCAGCAGTTTTCCTTTTTCGTTTGTCTTCTTCATCACGCGTTTCAGCTTAGATGTCTTGATGGCGTGGTTGCCGGCAAAAGTGATGGCATGTACTTTTACCTTTTCTTTCTTATCGATGTCGATATCGACTAATACCTGATTTTCATTGGCAGGATCATCTCTTTGGGTGATAGTGATTTCAGCATTCTTAAATCCCTTATCGTCGAAATAGCGTTTACTTAAAACTTTCGCACGGTCTACCAGGTTCGGAGTGATCTGACTACCCTTTATCATGCCCAGTTTGGTTTGCAGGTCTTCACGTTCCGACTTTTTCACACCGTGATAGCGTATATCGGAAATACGTGGGCGTTGGGCCAAAGTGATCTTTAACCATATTTTATTACCTTCTATTTTTTCAGCGGTAATCGATACATTAGAGAACAGACCATGACGCCAGTAGCGTTTGATTGCACCTGTGATTTCATCTCCCGGTACAGTAATGGTTTGTCCTACAGAGAGTCCGGACAGTCCGATAAGAACATAATCTTCGTAGTTCTTGACACCTTCGACTTTGATGTCGGCTATTTCATATTTTTTCGGTGTCCCGGAATACATGATAACGGGTTTTGATTCGTCAGTGTTAGCATCTTGTGCTACGCCCGGCAATGCAAAGCAAAACAGGCTGATAAACGTTACGAATATGAAGGAAATACGATAATGCATTTATGTTATAATTAAGTTTTGAGTTAACTGATTTGTTCGCTGGTTTTTCCGAATCTGCGTTCGCGTTTCTGGTAGTCACAGATAGCCTTGCACAATTCTTCTTCCTTAAAGTCGGGCCAGAAAGTTTCACAGAAATAGAGCTCCGAATAAGCACATTGCCAAAGCAGATAATTGCTTAAACGAACCTCTCCGCCTGTCCGGATCAGCAAATCCGGGTCGGGCATAAAGTTGGTTGTCAGATGTGTCCGAATACTTTCTGAAGTAATTTCTTCAGGGTTCATTTCTCCATTTTGTACCAATGTGGCAATCTGCCGTGTAGCTTCGGTTATTTCCCATCTGGCAGAATAACTGAGGGCAAGTATCAGGCACATACCTGTATTCTTGGAAGTATGTTCTACACAAGCATTCAGGCGCTCCCGTACATTCTCAGGTAGTTTGTTGATGTCTCCGATGATACGGAAACTGATATTGTTTTTCATAAATGTTTCCTCTTCGATAGAGTCGAAAAGGAGGCTCATCAATGCAGCGACTTCATCCGAAGGCCGGTTCCAGTTTTCTGTAGAAAAGGTATATAAAGTAAGGAATTTGATTCCTAACCTGGCTGCCTCTTCAGTAATGATATGCACAGTCTCGGCTCCGGCCTGATGTCCAAAACTCCGTTCGTGTCCGCGTAGTTTGGCCCACCGTCCGTTACCATCCATGATAATGGCTACATGCTTAGGTATCCGGTTTAAATCTATTTGTTCTTTATAGGACATTTCGTTAGTTGTTGTTCTGTCTTTCAAAACCAAATTTATTGAGTCGTCCGCGCCATACTTCGTTGGCACCACCGTTACTCCATATTACCCAGATAAAGTTATTTTTGTCTACTACAGTTGAGTAATTGTTTCCTCTGTCTTTGAATTCGGCCGGCAGGAAGATTTTCTTGTTGGCTTTATACCAGGCAATACCTGCTTCCGATGTATAGATCGTTTCAAAATTTCCTCCGAATGCCAGAAAAGCATTATCATAATAGAAGAAAGACGGATTATCCAGTTTCGGACAATAGGCGGTACTCGAGGAAGTTTTTAGAGGTATCCAAAGCAAACCGTCTTGTGAGGTCCATGCGATGGAAGTTGTATCGTTTGCATTACGGTTGTTACCCATTACGGCTATTGTCTGGATTCCTGTTGCTGTCAGGTAAGAAGTTGCAGACAAATTCTCCAAGGGGAAGTCCGCACCTACTGTTTCGGAACCAATGTTCCACGCTGTTGCTTCAGGATTAGTTATGGCAAATGTAGATTGATCACCATTATTAATAATACCGGCAATTCCGGAGATACCCAGCAGATTACCTTCATTTTTCGGGAAAGGGGCGATCAGCATCTCTACTTTACCGTTTTTATTCAAATCAGTTGCAACATTCCATAATGCTCCATCAGATGAAACGTATGCACTTTCACCGTTTGTGGCATATAGTTTTCCGCCGAAAGAAATAATGGAGGAAAGCTTGATGTTGTCCGGAAGCCCTGTTATGGATACTTGTGTCCAGCTTCTTCCTTTACTGATAATATCTCCGGATGATTTGTATGCAGTCGTATTCGATGTATAGATCAACAGATCTTCATTCAGGGTAACTGATTTCTGATATCCGCTATAGTTTGCGAAGTTATCTGTCATTTTGGTCCAGTTCATGGAATCCGGGTCCTGTTGATGTACGCGTACCGAAATAGTATACTCTTTGGTATATTGCATGTCGGCAGCCCACACTTTTATTCTCATCGGTTTTTGCATAGTGCCTCTGAAGTCGATAGAATCGGAATAGTTGAACAGAGTATCCTGACCCTCTGCGTTTTTGGCAGTGATTATTCCGGAAGTTGTGGTCAGTGTCTTGATAAGAATACGGTCAATAATTGTATCGGAACCTACAGGTAGTGAATCCTGGTTATAAATAAGTCCTACTCCATCGGGACCAAGTTGGTCAATTGTAAATTTATAGTTCACCCCATGTATGGTGTCAAGTGCAAATGCGTGTATGGTAGCATCCGGGCTATATTCAATTTCTTCTGTGTCAAGGCACGAAGTAACGGCAAACGATACAAGGAAGAAACTTACAATTACTGATAAAAACTTTATTCTCATTTGAAAGATTGTGTTTATTTACAAGTTGCAAAAATAGGAACATTTTTCTCTATATTGAACATTGAAGGGAAGTTTTATATAAAATTATAGATAATCTGCTCGATTTTGTCGATATAAAACTCCTTGAATGCAGCGAATTTAGGTATTTCTCTTCAAGTAATGCCTGAAGGTCGTACAGAAATGTTTTTCTTCCGAATAACTAATTTTATCGCTTATTTCAGGTGCTTTAACACCGGAATAAAGCAGTTTATCGCTCTTTTCTATGATGACTTCATCCCATATTCCGGAACGGATAAATGACTCCAGAAGAATCCTTCCTCCTTCTACCATCAGCGACTGTAGGTTGCGTTGATAGAGGGCAGACAATATTTGTGGCAGAATATCTGTCTGGTAATTGAGTGTGATGTATTCCAGGTTTTCTTTTCCGGAACGGGGATGTTCCGTAAAAACGAGCGTAGATACGCTGTTATCCGACAAATGGGAGGTTTGAGGGAGTGAATGATTACGGTCCATCACTATTCGCACCGGATTGTGTCCGTACCAGTTGCGTACCGTGAGTGCCGGATTGTCCAGTAGTGCGGTTCGCGTACCGACCATGATAGCGTCCGACTCTGCTCTTTTTTTGTGTACCAGCATGGAAGTGAGAGGAGTCGATAATATGACAGGTTGTCCTTCCGTACGTTCCAGGTCGATGAAACCATCGGCTGATTCTGCCCATTTCAAAACGATGTAAGGGCGGTGAAGGGTATGGAAAGTGATAAATTTCCGTATAAGTTCGCGACATTCCGGTTCCAGAACTCCGACAATGACTTCGCATCCGGCATCCCGTAACTTTTGGATTCCTTTGCCTGCTACTTTGGAAAATGGGTCTTGGCATCCGATTACAATCCTGGGAATTTGTTTCTCTATGATTAAATCAGCGCATGGGGGAGTTTTTCCATGGTGGGAGCAAGGCTCGAGACTTACATATATAGTACTGTGTTTCAGTAAAGACGGATCCTTTACAGAGCGGATCGCATTGACTTCGGCATGTGCTTCTCCGCAACGGATGTGATAGCCTTCACCGATTATTTGTCCCTCACATACGATGACAGCTCCTACCATTGGATTGGGAGATACGTTGCAAAGACCGTTTTTTGCCAGTTGGATGCAACGCCTCATGTATTTTTCTTCTTTCATCTTTTAGGCTGATAGCTATATTATTTGTACTTTTGCACCCCAAAATAAGGAGAATGAACCACGTCACCACTTATATCCGCCAGTCTTTACACGATATTTATCCACCGGGAGAACTCAGGAGTCTCACAAAAATCATTTGTTGTGATCTGCTGGGTCAGGATGCTATTGATTATTATCTGGGCAAAGATATAACATTATCTGCAAACGAGCAGTGTGATTTAGAAAGCATTGTCGAACGATTGAAGAAAAACGAGCCGATCCAATATATTCAGGGCGAAACCTGTTTTTATGGGTCTATGTTTCGGGTAGCTCCGGGTGTGTTGATTCCTCGTCCTGAAACTGAGGAGTTGGTTGATCTGATAGTGAAAGAAGCTGCAACCGGTACCCGTTTGCTGGATATAGGAACCGGTAGCGGGTGTATTGCCATCAGTCTGGCTAAACATATTCCGCAGGCTGTGGTCACCGCATGGGATGTATCGGAAGAGGCTCTTGCCATTGCCGGGGAGAATAATCGGGAATTGAAGGCCGGAGTGCATTTTGAGAAAATGGATGTTCTGTCTGCAGAACCTGTTGGTGATGATCAATATGATATGATTGTCAGTAATCCTCCTTATGTTACAGAGAGCGAAAAAAACGAAATGGAACCCAATGTGTTAGATTGGGAGCCCGGACTGGCCCTTTTTGTGCCGGACAATGATCCGTTGCGCTTTTATCGGCGTATCGCATCTTTAGGAAGAAAAATGTTACGCCTGCACGGCAGGCTCTATTTTGAGATCAATCGGGCTTATGGTGAAGAGGTTATCCAGATGCTTCACGAACAAGGATATGAAGAACTCCGTTTGATAAAAGATATATCGGGTAATGATCGAATTGTAACCGCCAAACGATGAATACAATAACAGAAGAAGAAGCGTTAAATCGCATGGCTGCCTATTGTTCCGCAGCCGAACATTGTAAAGCCGAAGTGAATGAAAAACTCCAGAAATGGGGCTTACCTTATGAAGTGATTAACCGAATCATCGATCGTCTTGTTGTCGAGAAGTTTATTGATGAAGAACGTTATTGCAGAGCGTTTGTCAACGATAAGTTCCGTTTTGCCAAATGGGGTAAAATGAAGATTACACAAGCTCTGTATATGAAAAAAATTCCTCGTGAGGTAACTTATAGGTATCTGAATGACATTGACCGAGAAGAATATCTTGCGATTTTAGGAGATCTGATAGCAGCAAAACGTAAAAGTATACATGCCAAAGATGAATTCGAGCTGAATGGGAAATTGATTCGTTTTGCCATGAGTAGAGGATTTGAAATGGACGATATCCGTCGCTGTGTGCAGGTAGAAGAAGAGTAAGTGACAAATAACAAAAAAATAATACGGATTCTTCTTTTTAGTCTCGTTCCATTTCCGTATTTTTGCATCCTGTAATTATCATAGTTAGTTTAGTTATGAAAAATTTAGAGAGATTATTCGCCGAGAAGTTGTTGAAGATTAAAGCTATTAAGCTTCAACCGGCAAATCCGTTTACATGGGCTTCCGGATGGAAATCACCGTTTTACTGCGACAATCGTAAAACCCTTTCTTATCCTTCTCTTCGTAGTTTTGTTAAGTTCGAGATTACACGTTTGGTTCTGGAACGTTTCGGACAGGTAGATGCTATTGCCGGAGTTGCGACGGGGGCTATCCCTCAAGGGGCTTTAGTGGCTGATGCATTGAATCTTCCGTTTGTGTATGTTCGCTCTACCCCGAAAGACCATGGTCTGGAAAATCTTATCGAAGGCGAACTTCGTCCGGGAATGAAAGTCGTTGTTGTGGAAGATTTAATCTCTACCGGTGGAAGCAGTTTAAAAGCTGTAGAAGCTATTCGTCGGGATGGTTGCGAAGTTATTGGTATGGTAGCTGCTTATACTTACGGATTTCCTGTTGCCGAACAGGCCTTTAAAGATGCTAAAGTGCCTTTGGTAACATTGACTAATTATGAAGCTGTGTTAGATGTTGCACTTCGTACCGGTTATATTGAAGAAGAAGACATTGCAACGTTAAACGAATGGCGCAAGGATCCGGCTCATTGGGAAACCGGAAAATAAAACTGATTTTTTTGATGATTAAAATATAGAAAGAAGAGCCATTCGGACAGAATCTGTTCGGATTGTTCTTCTTTTTTCTTTATAAGTAAGATAAATAAGATGACTAAATTTGAAAGTAGTGTCAAGGTGATACCTTATAGCCAGGAACGTGTGTACGAGAAACTTGCCGATCTTAGTAACCTGGAAGCTATTAAAGATCGTTTGCCCGAAGACAAAGTGAAAAATATGAGTTTCGATACTGATACACTTAGTTTCAATGTGGATCCTGTAGGACAACTGACCCTGAGAATTATTGAACGGGAACCCAGTAAATGTATTAAGTTTGAGACTACCAATTCGCCTCTACCTTTTAATATGTGGATTCAGCTTGTGGCTGTATCCGAAGAAGAATGTAAACTAAAGGTAACTATTGGGCTGGAAATCAATCCGTTTATGAAAGCGATGGTACAGAAACCTTTGAATGAAGGATTGGAAAAGATGGCTGATATGTTATCTATGATACAATATTAATAGCTATGGCACAGAAACTTTGGGAAAAATCAGTTGAGGTAAATAAGGATATAGAGCGATTTACCGTTGGACGTGACCGTGAGATGGATCTTTATCTTGCAAAGCATGATGTACTTGGTTCGATGGCTCATATCACGATGCTCGAAAGTATCGGATTGCTCACAAAGGAAGAATTAGCTCAGTTGCTGACCGAACTGAAAGATATATATGCTTCTGCGGAGAGAGGCGAGTTTGTAATAGAAGAAGGAGTTGAAGACGTGCACTCGCAGGTAGAACTGATGCTTACGCGTCGTTTGGGTGATGTCGGTAAGAAGATTCATAGCGGGCGTTCTCGTAATGATCAGGTGTTGCTTGATCTGAAACTTTTCACTCGTACTCAGATCAGAGAAGTAGCAGAGGCTGTAGAGCAATTGTTTCATGTTCTGATTCGTCAAAGTGAGCGTTACAAGAATGTTCTGATGCCGGGTTATACTCATTTGCAAATTGCGATGCCTTCTTCGTTCGGGCTTTGGTTTGGAGCGTATGCTGAGAGTTTGGTAGATGATATGCTTTTCCTGCAGGCTGCTTTTAAGATGTGCAATAAGAATCCTTTGGGCTCCGCTGCTGGATATGGCTCTTCATTCCCGCTGAACCGCACGATGACTACGGAATTGCTGGGATTCGATTCTTTAAACTATAATGTAGTGTATGCCCAGATGGGACGTGGAAAGATGGAACGCAATGTCGCTTTTGCCTTGGCTACGCTTGCAGGAACGATTTCTAAATTGGCTTTTGATGCTTGTATGTTCAATAGCCAGAATTTTGGTTTCGTGAAGTTGCCGGATGAATGTACAACCGGATCAAGCATTATGCCACATAAAAAGAATCCGGATGTGTTCGAACTGACACGCGCCAAATGTAATAAGTTACAATCGTTGCCGCAGCAGATTATGATGATTGCCAATAATCTGCCTTCCGGATATTTCCGTGATTTACAGATTATAAAGGAAGTCTTTTTACCGGCTTTTCAGGAGTTGAAAGATTGTCTGCAGATGACTACCTATATCATGAATGAAATTAAGGTGAATGAGCATATCCTCGATGATGATAAATACCTTTTTATTTTTAGTGTAGAAGAGGTGAATCGTCTGGCACGTGAAGGTATGCCATTCCGGGATGCTTATAAGAAAGTAGGGCTGGATATTGAAGCCGGTCACTTTTCGCATGACAAGCAAGTACATCACACCCATGAAGGAAGTATTGGCAATTTGTGTAATGATGAGATTTCCGCATTGATGCAACGTACCATCGAGGGTTTCAACTTTCAAGGTATGGAACAGGCGGAGAAGACCTTGTTGGGGCGTAAATGATCCATCCAGACCATGCATAGAGTTATCTCTTTTGCATGGTCTTTGATTATAAAATATCCTTTTCCACCTTTATTGAAATATTTTCATCGGAAAAAGTTTGGCAGAAAGGTAGAAACTACTTATCTTTGCACCCGTTGAAAAAATGCGGAAATAGCTCAGTTGGTAGAGCATAACCTTGCCAAGGTTAGGGTCGCGAGTTCGAGTCTCGTTTTCCGCTCTCTTTGAAAGGATGCTCGAATGGTGGAATGGTAGACACGAAGGACTTAAAATCCTTTGGCCATTGCGGCTGTGCGGGTTCAAGTCCCGCTTCGAGTACGAGCGTCTAGCCAGAAGCCTTGTAAGCCAAATGCTTACGAGGCTTTTTAAATTATTACAGGCAATATATAGAAATAGTTCATGTTCTACGTGCGTATATTAGCTTCTCTTACAAACATACATTTCGATCTTCCATCTTTTACCTTTTTATACTTACTCCCTTAATAGTCAATGTGATGAATGGGTGGAAAATCGCGTTTTTAGTCCGTTTATCTTCTACTCGTATCTTCCATCTTCCACCTGAATATTAGAGAGCCTTATAATCGATAATATGCTGATTTACAATATTAAGAAGCATATTGATTAACTAAATACGTTGTTTAAAGCATCTTGTTTTCTTTTATTGTTTAGTCGAAAATACTCTGTTCTTTATCCTGTCCCTGCTACCTGTGCTCATGAGCCCACGTATCTGTGCCCATAGGTCCGCATACCGGAGACCATGAGCTCGCGTACCAGGGCTGAGATAAAGATATTGAGATTCATTATAATAGACTTGAATACAATGTCTTAAGAGTAGGGACAAATACAGTTGTTTGGTTTATGATTTGTAAAGAAGAAAAGAATCGTTATGCTCTATCGGGATGGTAGTTGGGATAAGGTTATATTGGTTAAGATCATTTTCTTTTTAATTCCGATCCATAAATTGAGACTGGGATTACGTATCACACTTCTAATGTGAATTACTTTAGTCGGGTTATTGTATTCTCTTTTGAAAATGCTTCTAAGGATCTTTATGCTTTTAGGCTATTGCATGGGCTTTCTTGAGATTCTTCTTCTTTTTTATCCCTAAAAAAGTACTACTTTTGTAATAAGTCTTTGTCTTTTTGTAAAAAGGATATTGATACTTTTATATATGTTCTAATTATCAGTGATTTGTATTACTGAGAAATATAATCGACTGTTAAACACACACGCATTAAATATGAAGTTAAAGTTTCTCTTTCTGTTTCTAAGCTATAGCTTATCGATACATTCGCAAAATAACTTATTGTATGCTGACTCGTCAAAAGATTCGCTTTTTTTTGAACAAAAAAAGGCACTGCTTACGGCAACATGGCATAAACCTTTCAGTTATAGCAGTATTCAGAGCAATCATGCTCCTTTAGGCCCCTATATGGGGAATGGAGATGTAGGGGTAGTGGCATTTACATCGGACAATAGTCAGACATTAAAGATATCGAAAGTGGATTTTGTTACGGATGGCTGGACAGACTGGGCAGGCAGTGGTCCGGCTGCTTTGCCCATTGGCGGGGTGAATATCACTGTAAACTCTCCGGTATATTCCGGCTTTGTCACAGTCAACCGGGCGGACCCTTCCGGATTTAGTTATCAGATGGACCAGTTAAATAGTGAGTTACGAATGACTACTGCTACTGCTCAGCAGGTTAAAATGGTCAGTTGGATGGGAGTGAATGAAAATATGATAATAACTGAGTTGACCACCTCTTCAAAAACTCCGGTTCCTATTTCGGTAGATACTTATGCTGATAATCAATCTGCTTCTTATACAACTACAGCACAGGTGAATGGACAAATAGCTCAAGTCACTCGGCAAACGAAGACTGATGCGGTGAGATGGATTTCCTGTGCCGGTATATCCACTAAAATAGTGGGAGTTATGTCTAAACCGGAATGCCTGTCCGAGTCGATGGTCCGATCAAATTTTCAGCTGACAGCTTCCGATACGCTTCTCGTTGTGGTATATGTTTCGGGAGGTGGAAAAGGAAATGATCCGCAACTGCCAACGGCCTATAACAAACTGTTGACTTTAAATAAAGCAGATGTGACTCAATTGAAAATGGCGAAAAAAGCATGGTGGAAAGATATGTGGACCCGTTCATATGTGGAAACGAATGACGAGTTGTTGAATCGTCACTACTTGTCGTCCATTTATTTACTGGCTTCTGCCTATAACGAACATTCACCGGTATCCGGTGGCATGTATGGAGTCTGGAATATGGATGACAAAATGATGTACCATGGTGATATCCACCTGAACTATAACAGTCAAGCGGGATTCTATAGTGCTTTTTCATCCAATCGTCCGGAAATAGCCTTGCCTTTCTATAAAACGATAGAGTTGCTGATACCCGAAGGAAAACGGCGGGCAAAGGAAGAAATGGGAATTATGCATCCATCATGGGAAGGAAAGTCTTGCAGGGGAATACTATTTCCTGTGGGGGCCTTGGGTATCGGGGTATTTTATAATTATTATTGGCAACAAACCATGAATGCTCCGTTCAATGTTCCTCTGTTCAGTTGGTATTATGAATACACCGGTGATTTGAACTTTTTACGGTATCGGGCGTATCCTTATATTCGTCTTTGTGGCGATTTTTATGAAGACTATATGCAGAAGGAGACATACGGCAAATCATATCGTTATACCATAACGACAGGAGGACACGAGGATTCGTGGGATCTGAACCCTCCTTCCGATTTAGCTTTTGTGAAACAGACGTTCGGTTTGTTAGTGAGGTACAGTAAGTTGTTGGGAGTAGATCAAAAACGACGGAAGAAATGGAACGACATTTTGTCTCATCTTCCAGAGTATAAGGTGATAATGCCGACCAAAACACCTAATCAAGGCTTGCCTGTCTATGCGAAGAACGAGGCCGGATGGGATTTGCCAAGCCATGCCATACAGCTGCATGCTGCCTATCCCTGTGAAATACTGAATTTACATTCGGACTCTACAGCCTTGCAGATAGCCCGAAACACATTGTATTATTATGAGGTTTCTCAAAAGGGATTTACCAATACGATGAACGAATTGGGATTGAGTGCTTTTGTGATGGGGGCCCGTATCAGATTTGATCCCGATCTCTTATTGGAAAATATGAAGACTTTGATAAAAACGGCCGGAACTAATTTTCTGATTATCGACGGGCATCATTGTACTGAGAAAACTGCTGTTATAGAGACGGTAAACTCAATGATGCTCCAAACGGTGGAGGGTGTCATCTATCTTTTTCCATGTTGGACACAAACACCGGCTGCGTTTACGAGGCTTAGAGCAAAAGGAGCCTTTCTCGTTTCTGCCGATTATGACGGAACGTCAGTGGGCGGTCTGAAAATCTTTAGTGAGAAAGGAGGTATATGCAGACTGAGCAATCCTTGGAGGGGAAGAAAACTTCGGGTTACCGAGAATGGAAAACCTGTCTCCGTGAAAGAACAAAACAATGTCTGTTCATTTATTACCCGAAAAGGAAGCACTTATACGATAGTAGGTCTTTAACGGTAAGAAGCGTCATTCTTTTGTGAGAACAAAAGTGGTACTAATGGAATATAAGTGCTGTCAATCAAAAAAAAGCCGGAATTGCAACACGATACATTCCGGCTTTACTTTCCTAATCAAACCTAATCTAACAAACCATTTATGAAGCTGTCCGGCCGCCGATTACCCGCATCGCTGCCGTGTAATATTCACATGGAACGGAAAGCAATATGCTGCCTATACCTTTGTCTTTCATAGCCACTTCGATAGATGCGGCTTTCAGGAGGCTTTTGACACTTGCTACTTCCCATGGACTGCCCGCGAACACTTCAATCTGAGAAATCTTTCTGCTTACTATCATTTGCTCTTAATTGTTTAATGGTTACGGATGCAAATATAGCAGGTTGTTTGTTCATTTAAGAACAATTTCTGTTCAGATTATAACACTTTTGTTGCAAACGTTTGCTCAATTTCGTATTTGATTGTTTTTTGTTGTTTTTGAGACATGATTATTTCTCGTCATTCTTCCGAATTTCCACTCGTCGGATTTTACCGCTAATGGTCTTAGGCAATTCGTCGACAAATTCGATGACGCGTGGATATTTATAAGGAGCTGTGACTTTCTTCACATGATTCTGGAGCTCTTTTACCAGGTCTTCCCCTTTGCGTTCACGATACTCTTTGGCCAGAACGATGGTAGCTTTCACTACCTGTCCGCGTATTTCGTCGGGAACGCCGGTTATGGCACATTCTACTACGGCGGGATGTGTCATCAATGCACTTTCCACTTCGAACGGACCGATACGGTAACCGGAACTTTTGATTACGTCATCGGCGCGTCCCACGAACCATAGATAACCGTCTTCATCTTTCCAGGCTACGTCGCCAGTGTAGTATATTCCGTCGTGCCATGCTTCGTGTGTACGCGAGGCGTCCCGATAGTATTCTTTGAACAGTCCCAGTGGCTTTCCTTTGTCAGTCCGGATTACGATCTGTCCTTGCTCTCCGGCTTCTACCGACCGTCCTTCGTAATCGATCAGATCTACATTGTATTGTGGATTGGGCACACCCATACTTCCCGGTTTGGGTTCCATCCATGGGAAAGTGGCTACTGTCAGTGTAGTCTCGGTCTGTCCGAAGCCTTCCATCAGTTTGATGCCTGTTAACTTTTTGAATGTGTCGAAAACAGCCGGATTCAAGGCCTCACCTGCAATGGTGCAATATTCCAATGACGAAAGGTCATATTTCGTCAGGTCTTCGTGGATGAGGAAACGGAAAATGGTGGGAGGGGCACAGAGTGAAGTGACATGGTAATTTTGTATCTTTTCCAATATATCGGCAGGAGTGAACTTTTCATGATCATACACGAATACATTTGCTCCGGCAATCCATTGTCCGTAGAGCTTTCCCCACACTGCTTTTCCCCAGCCGGTGTCGGCAATGGTGAGATGGAGGCTGTTTTCTTTCAGATTGTGCCAGAAACTACCGGTTACGATATGCCCCAATGGATAAGTGAAGTCGTGTGCAACCATCTTAGGCTCTCCGGTTGTTCCGCTGGTGAAGTACATCAGTGAAATGTCATCGTTGGTGTTCGGATGTTCCGGCTTTACGAAAGGCGCCGCATGCTCGATGCCCTGATGGAAGTCATCAAATCCTTCGGGTATTTCGGGCCCTACGCTAACTAAATGCTTTACAGTAGGAGAGTCCGGCATAGCATCTATTATGTGTTTGGTGACCACTTCTTCTCCGGCAGCCACAATCATTTTTATGTCGGCTGCATTGCAACGGTATACAATGTCTTTCTTGGTTAGCAGGTGTGTAGCCGGAATAACGACTGCCCCTAGTTTGTGCAGGGCAATGATGCTGAACCAGAATTCATAGCGTCGTTTCAATATCAGCATGACCATATCACCATGTCCGATACCCAGGCTCTGAAAATAAGAGGCTGTCCGGTCAGTATATTGTTTCATATCCGCAAAAGAGAACTGGTGGTGTTCACCTTTGTCATTAGTCCATAATAAGGCCGGTTTGTCTGGTTGTTCGGCAGCCCAGGCATCCACTATGTCATATCCGAAGTTGAAGTTGTCCGGAACGTGTATCTTTAAGTTTTTCACAAAGTCTTCCTGTGAACTGAAGGAAGTTTGAGATAAAAATCTATCTATCATCTTGTTTATTTAAATAATTACATGATTACTGCCAGGAAACGTACTGTTTTCCCGTCGAGTGCTTTCATTCCATGAGGTAGTTTTGAATTGAAGTACAGGCTGTCCCCTTCGTTTAATATCAAGTCTTTTCCATCTATACTGATCATCATGCGGCCTTCAAGTACCAGGTTGAATTCCTGTCCGCTATGACTGTTATAGTGTATCGGCTCGATGTCGGGTTTGGGTTCGACAGTTACAATGAACGGGTCGGCATTCCGGTTCATAAAACCTGCTGCCAGTGACTGGTATTTATAAGCCTTTGTGCGCTCAATACTGGTTCCTTTTCCTGCACGGGTCAGGAAGTAACTACTCATCTTGGGCTCTTCGCCAAACATCAGAGCGTCGAGAGCGATTCCGTATTTACGTGCGATTTTTTGCAGCATACTCACTGAAATGTCGTAATCTCCCGTTTCTGCGAGGCGATATTCTTCCGCTGAAATCTCGCAATCACGGGCGATGTCTTCGGCCGTCAGTTCGAGTACGTCACGTAATCCGCGCAGACGTTCTGCTATTTGTTTAATTTGGTCGTCCATATCAATTTTAGTGTTTAGTGATTATTTGTTTTATATTTTGTGATTACAGTGTCCGGCCACTATCTTGATGCTTTCATTGCTTTAATGATGGCAGAGGTGAATCCATTATGCTCCAGTTCGTTGATGCCTTTAATGGTAATTCCGCCGGGTGTAGTCACTTTGTCGATCTCAACGCTTGGATGGGTGTCATTGTTCAGTATCAGTTCGGCGGCACCTTTTACAGATTGGGCAATCATATCCATGGCATCCGATGGTCGGATTCCCATTTCGATGCCCGCTTGCATGGCAGCCTGAATATATTTCAGCACGTAAGCGATACCGCAGGAAGTCAGGGCGGTAGCCGCTTCCAATTTGTCTTCAGGCAAAATCATTGCCATACCCATCTCGCTGAATAGATTGACCATCAGTGCTTCTAATTCTTGGCCGGCATTTCGCGAAGCAATCAGTGTCATGCTCTGTAATTCACTGATAGCTGTGTTGGGGACAATACGGAACATAGGCATTTCAGGTTCTACTACATCATGAGCCAATTGCTCGAAACTGATACCGGCAGCAACAGAGACCAGAATCTGTTTGCTTCTTAGTTTCATTTCTCGGAGTACACCTCTGATCAGCCAAGGTTTCACAGCTAGAATCACGATATCAGCACCAGTAGCAGCTTCAGCATTATTGCGAGTGATAGCAATAGAAGGAAATTCTTTCTTTAGTGCTTCCAGCTTTCCAATGCTGGGGTTGGATACTATTATATCGGAAGCCGGAATCAGCTTACCTTTTGCCAGTCCGCAGGCAATGGAGCCCCCCATATTTCCTGCACCAATGATAGCTACTTTCATATTATATAATTATTTAGTCTGTTTCTGACAAAGGTATAAGTAAAAAGTGAAAATACGAGCAAACGTGGCAGGTATTTTCACTTTTTCACTTTCCTTATAAGGATGCTGATTATTAACCGAGTACTTTTCTTAGCCGGGCGAGGAATTCATCGGCTTCCTCTTTGCTGAGGCAGAGAGGAGGCAACAATCGGATTACGTTCGTACCGCTGGCACCGGTAAATACTTTTTGTTCGTGGATCAGGCGGCTCCGGATTTCCTTTACCGGTTGGTCAAATTCCATTCCGATCATTAATCCGCATCCGCGCACTTCTTTGATTTCATTGAATTTTTTCAGTTCTTCCAGCAGATAGGAGCCGATGTTGGCTGCATTTTCTACTAAATTCTCCTGTTCGATGACATCCATTACTGCCAATGCAGCCGAGCAAGCCAGATGATTGCCCCCGAAAGTTGTTCCAAGCATGCCATATACGGGTGTAAACATAGGACTGATCAGTACTCCGGCCATCGGGAATCCGTTTCCGATTCCTTTGGCAACTGTAATAATATCCGGTTTGATTCCGGCATATTGGTGAGCGAAGAATTTGCCACTACGTCCGTAACCGCTTTGTATTTCATCCAGAATCAGGATTGTTCCGTGTTCTGTACAGGCTTTGCGGAGCTCTTGCAGGAATTCGGGAGTCGGTATTTTGATACCGCCAACTCCCTGTATACCTTCAATGATGACAGCACAAATATCTTCTTTTGCCAATTCGGCTTTCGCAGCCTCTATGTCATTTAGCGGAAGGTAGGTGATGTGTCCGTTGGCATTGATCGGAGCTATAATTTTAGGATTATCTGTGGCCTCGACTGCTAGTGAAGTGCGTCCGTGAAAAGCTTTCCCAAAAGAGATCACTTTGGTACGTCCGTTATGGAACGAAGCCAGTTTCAACGCGTTTTCATTTGCTTCGGCACCACTGTTTATCAGGAATAGGGAATAATCTTCATACCCGGATATTTTTCCGAGACGTTTGGCTACCTGTTGTTGCAGCTTGTTGATTACGGAGTTTGAATAGAAGCCCAGGGTTGCCACCTGCTTGCTAATCATGTCAACATAATGGGGATGAGCATGTCCGATAGAGATAACGGCATGGCCTCCATAAAGATCCAGGTATTCGGTTCCATTCTCGTCCCAGACGTGACAACCCTTTCCTTTTATTATGTTTATATCGAAAAGTGGATATACATCAAATAAGTTCATTGTTTCTTCTTAGAATGCAGAGGGCTTGAGGCGCAGGCCTACCGTTTCCTCCAGGTTAAACATCAGGTTCATGTTGTGGACAGCCTGTCCGGATGCACCTTTCAATAAATTGTCGATGCAAGAAATGATCAGTAATTTATCGCCGTGTTTTTCCAGGTGAATCAGACATTTATTGGTATTTACTACCTGTTTGAGATCTATGTTTTTATCAACGATGTGGACAAACGAATCTTTGGCATAATATTCCTCATACATGCGTACGATCTCTTCCAATGCTACTTTTGTTTTCACTACCAAAGTGGCAAAGATGCCGCGGGGGAAATCGCCGCGATAAGGGATAAAATCAATTTCCGCATCAAAACTGTTCTGGAGTTGTTTCAGCGATTGCTTGATTTCAGGAACGTGCTGGTGTTCGAAAGCTTTGTATACACTCATATTGTTGTTACGCCAGCTGAAATGACTGGTTGCACCGGGTTTTACTCCTGCTCCCGTGCTTCCTGTAATGGCGTTTACCATTACGTCCTCATTTAGCATCAGGTGTTTTGCCAGTGGGAGCAGTCCCAGCTGGATGCAAGTTGCGAAACATCCCGGATTAGCCACATGCTTTGCTGTGCAGGTTGCACGACGATTTAGTTCCGGCAGACCGTATATGAAGTCATGATCCGGTGAAGCTATGCGATAATCCATTGAAAGGTCTATAATTTTCAGTTCCTCCGGGATATTGTGGCTTTCCATAAATTTCTTCGTATCCCCATGGGCTGTACAGAAGAACAGTACATCGATGTCTTCCAACGGAAGTTCGTCTGTAAAAGTCAGGTCACACTCTCCGTAAAGTCCCTCGTGTACATCAGTAATTTTGTTTCCGGCGTTACTGGTACTGTTGATAAATACGATTTCGGTCTCGGGATGATTGATAAGCAGGCGGATAAGTTCGCCTGCTGTATATCCTGCTCCACCAATGATTCCTGCTTTTATCATACCTCTTCGTCCTTATGGTTAGCATAGTAAACACGTAGTGGGGTAGAAGTCACCTTGATGAAGCCTTTTGCATCTTCGGCCGTCCAACCCTTTTGCATTTCTCCATATTCACCAAACTTGGTCTTTACCAAGTCGTCTTGTGATTCTACACCGACAGTAGAGAATGACAACGGACGGAGCTCAAGGGTGGCTGTACCGTTCACATTACGTTGTGATTCTTGAAGCATTGCTTCGATATCACGCATCACCGGTTCCAGGTATTGGCTTTCATGAAGGAACATACCATACCAGTTAGCTACCTGATCTTTCCAATATTGTTGCCATTTGCTCAATGTGTATTTCTCAAGGAAACGGTGTGCACCGATGATCAACATTGGAGCGGCGGCTTCGAATCCTACACGTCCTTTGATACCGATGATAGTATCACCTACATGCATATCACGGCCAATACCGTAAGCAGCACCTATCTCTTCCACTTTTTGGATGGCGGCAATTTTATCTTCGAACACTTCTCCATTCACGGCGTGAAGTTCACCATTCTTAAATTCAAGGCGCAGAAGTTCACTTCCCTCTTTCGTTACTTGCTTCAGGTAGGCCGTTTCGGGCAATCCTTGTGCACTGTCTAGAATTTCTCCGCCGCAGATTGAAGTACCCCATAGTCCGACATTATAAGAGTATTTTAGTTTTGTAAAGTCTGCTTCGAAGCCATTTTTGTTCAAGTAGTCGATTTCTTCCTGACGGCTGAGTGCCATATCGCGGGTCAGCGTAATAATTTCTACGCCCGGAGTCATGACAAGGAATGTCATGTCGAAACGAATCTGGTCGTTACCGGCCCCTGTCGAACCGTGTGCAATGGCTTCCGCACCAATCTCTTTCGCATAGCGTGCGATGGCCAATGCCTGGAAAATACGTTCGGAGCTGACAGAAATAGGATAGGTACCGTTACGTAGTACGTTACCGAATATCATATATTTCAAACTTTTTTCGTAATATTCCTGAGTGACGTCGAGTGTGACATATTTCACAGCACCCAGTTTGTAGGCATTCTCTTCATTCTGTTTCAGTTGTTCTTCGCTGAAGCCACCTGTGTTGGCACACGCTGCATACACTTCATATCCTTTTTCCTTGGCCAGGTACATTACAGTGAAAGAGGTATCGAGGCCTCCGCTGAATGCAACCACTACTTTCTTTTTCTGTTCCATAGTGCTGTATATTTTAAATGTTATTTCTTTCTTGTTCTTTTTTTATGTTATGCGGATCTGTCGGATCATATAGCATAGCGGTGCAGATGCAGAATTTACGGTCCTTCGCCATCAGTATTTCATGGTTTATGCACCCTTCACATCCTTTCCAAAAGGCTTCGTCGTCGGTCAGCTCGTTAAAAGTGACCGGTACATATCCCAATTCCGTATTCATTTTCATCACGGCTGCGCCGCTGGTCAGACTGAATATTTTAGCTCTGGGCCATCGTAAACGAGCCAATTGGAAAGAGGCTTGTTTGATACGTTTGGCCAGTCCTAATCCCCGGAAGTCAGGGTGTACGATCAATCCTGAAGTAGCAACGTATTGCTTGTTTCCCCATGATTCAATGTAGGTAAATCCGGCAAATACATCTCCGCAAAGAGCTATGATTGCTTTTCCTTCTTTCATCTTGGTGGCTACGTACTCGTGTGTACGTTCTGCTATTCCGGTTCCGCGTACTTTTGCTGCGTTTCTGATTGTCTCCAAAATAGTGTCAACGTAAACCTCATGCGAGGCGTCGGCTACCATAACATCTATTTGTTGAGTGTCCATTGTTGATTTAGTGTAGAGTATAATTGTTGTTAGTTAGTTGATATTCGGAATAATGAGAGACAAGAAATGTCGTACGGCAGTGGGCGTTGCCCCTTCACGTAGTACCAACATAATGGTATCGTCTCCGGCAATTGTTCCCAAAATGGTGTCAGATTCACGGTTGTCGATGTCGTAAGCCATGCTGCTGGCATAGCCGGGGCGAGTTTTGATTACTGCGATATTTCCGGAAAACTGAAGGGAAATGAAGCCATTGTTCATCAACATTTCACTGGCACTCTGGTCGCCGACACGTTTGTACATGATGTCGTTGGGCAATACATATACATATTTTCCGTTCATGCTGGCAGCTTTGGCCACTTTCAGTTGTTTCAGGTCACGTGAAAGAGTAGCTTGTGTCAGTTCAAATCCTTCCTGACCTAATTCTTGCAAGAGTTCTTCCTGTGAACCTACTTCCTTACTGGAGATAATCATTTTGATGGCGTCTAACCGGTTTGCTTTCTTCTTCATCTTGTATAATTATTCTAAGAATGGCGCAAAAGTATGCAATATTTTGGAAATAGTATGCATAAAAAGCTGTTTTTTTACTCTTTTTATACATAAAAATAGCATGTGATGTAGAAATATGCAGAATTTGGATTGGAAGTGATATATAATTTAGGGGGGAGTAATTTTTTGGGTGAAAGTAAAAAGAGGAATTTAGATTGATCCGGGAATTCTCTCAGAATTTAGGTATGATCCCAAGTTTTCAAACTAAGCCACAATCCTTTAATTCCGATTCTTTTTCTTAAAAACAAACAAGCCACTCAAATAGAGTGGCTTGTTTGTGCGAATGTCGGAATGAGGCGACTCGAACGCCCGACCCCTACGTCCCGAACGTAGTGCGCTACCAACTGCGCTACATTCCGCTACTTGCAAAGTGGTGCCACCAGGAATCGAACCGGGGACACAAGGATTTTCAGTCCTTTGCTCTACCAACTGAGCTATGGCACCTTTGTGATTGCGGGTGCAAAGATAGGTATAATTTTTAATACTGCAATAGTTTGGCAAAGAAAATATGAAATATTTGTCCAAAGGGAGTGGAAATCTTTTTTCTTGTTTTGATTTTACGATGATCTTACGTCTTTCTTCAACGAAAATGATATTAATACGTTTCTGTCGGTGAATTAATGAAGTTAGGAATGGACAGCAGACAAAGAAGATGTATGAAAATCTGTAAGACTTAGTATCTTTGGGTTAGAGACTGTATGAATATGCATAGATGCAACCGGAAGAAAAGGTTTCTTAAAATGTGGTCATCCTCAATAAAATAAACGTTTGTCTTTATTATATGTATAATGCTATTTCCTTATCTTTACCGCAAAATTATGTAGCGGGTAACTGCGGACATGTTCATAACAAACAAAACAAATAAGATTTCCAGTTAGAAGTATATGATGATCTACATTATCTTTAGCGTCTTTATAATCATTATTCTTTTTATTTGTGCCAGATATTGGTATTTGTGGAGAAAGATAAGTGTGCAAAAGAACGAATGGGTGGCTCAAACCAAGGAATCAGATACGATTTTACGTAGTATGAACGCTTGCTTTATCTTGATAAATAGTGACTTGGTGGTGATAAGGACCAATTATTATGATTTGAGTGGAATCTCAGAAGAGCCTGAGTCCTCCGGTAGAGTCGGTGATCTACTGAATTGTAAAAACGCTGTTCGTAGTGGCGGAGGATGCGGGGCACATAAAAATTGCGAAAATTGCATGATTCGCCATACTATTGAGAATGCATTCTGCCATAAAAAGGGTTTTCATAAATTAGAAGCATCCATGAGGCTGCTCAGTTCGGATCATCAACAGATTATTCCTTGTGATGTTTCTGTCTCGGGTACTTACTTGAATAATGAAGGTCACGAACAGATGTTACTGACTGTCTATGATATTACTGAATTGAAGAATATGCAGCGGTTGCTGAATATTGAAAAAGAGAACGCTGTTTCTGCCGAAAAGTTGAAATCTGCTTTTATAGCTAATATGAGTCATGAAATTCGTACCCCACTGAATGCGATTGTCGGTTTTTCCGGTTTGTTGGCTTCTGCGGATGATGATACGGAAAAAAAGATGTATCTGGATATTGTAGCGGAAAACAATGATCGTTTATTGCAGATAGTGACGGATGTACTCGACCTTTCAAAAATAGAGTCGGGTAGTCTGGATTTCCATTATTCCGAATTTGATGTAAACGATTTATTATGTGCTCTGCATGGCATTTTAAACATACGTCTGAAAGACAAGCCCGAAATTAAACTGATTTGTAAGGCAGGAACAGATGAATGGATCATTTATTCCGAGCAACATCGTATCGTACAGATAATCACAAATCTGGTACATAATGCGATGAAGTTTACCCACAGTGGGGAGATTTGTTTCGGATGTCGTCCCCAAGGAGAGGACGAGATTTACTTTTATGTTTCTGATACAGGTATTGGCATTCCTGCCGGAGAACAGGATAAAATATTCGACCGATTTACCAAATTGGACCATGAAGTACCCGGAACAGGGCTGGGACTGACTCTTTCACAAACTATCGTACAGAATCTGGGGGGAGAAATGGGAGTCGAATCGGAAGTGACAAAAGGATCTACCTTCTGGTTTACCCTTCCTTTGAAATCCTGAGCAGATTTATGAAAAATAAGAGGTTGTATCCGGTAGAATATAGAATAAACTTTCGGATACAACCTCTTTCATTCAGGTAGATAGATACACTTTTAACTTTGTTTCTGTGGGGTGTCCTTATCGGATGAAACAGAGCCGGAACCTGTCGATGGGGTAGAAGTTGTACTACCGATAGTGGTAGCGCTGCTTGTTGCCGGATCGGCGGTAGTTGTTGTTGCCGGAGCAACTTGTGGTTTAGCTTGTGTTTCCCAGTGGAACGGTTCGAAAGTACTGTTCGGGTCAGCCCATGATGGCTTTTTAGCTGCATAAATGATAAACGGAGCAATCACAACAACCAAAGCACCGATAATCAATACAGAGAACCATACCGTGTTGCTACCTGTAGAAATCTGGCTGGGCGGGATAAAGCTGAGGATAAACGCCAGTAATGAACCGAGGAAGCCGAGGCCGCCGACAATCCACATCAAGCCGTTACCTTTTTTACCGATACGGAACGGACGGTTAGCTTTCTTCATGTTATAGCGCAGGTAGATGGCACCGGAGAACATAAGTAAGTACATCACCAGATAAAGAATAACTGTCAGCTGTGACAAGATCTGATAGAAGCTCTGTACGGAAGGCATAACCACAAACAGAAGGCTCAATACGGTAACAGCACCACCCTGAACGAACAGGATATTTTTCTGTACACCCAATTTATTGGTTTTCTGGAAGAACGGAGGCATATAACCGGCCTTACCTACGGCAAAGATACCTTTGGACGGACCGGCAACCCATGTCAATACACCTGCCAACACACCGAATGCAAGAGCAATGGCGATGATCGGTGATAACCAGGATGCATGGATATATCTAAAATAGTTGTCGAAGCCAACAAGTAAACTCTGTGTCAGGCTGATATCTTTGGCCGGGATAATGATACCTAGTGAGAATGTACCCAAGACGAAGATGATTACAGTAATAAGTGCACCGATAAATACTGCTTTCGGATAGTTCTTTGAAGGGTTTTGCATATCCTTTACGTGGATACCGCCCATTTCCATACCGGCATAAAAGAGGAAGATACTTGCCGCTAATACCACGTTATCGAAATTCGTAAGGTCGGGGAAGAAGCTGCTATGGAAGTCAAGGTTGGAATGCCCTCCGGATGCCAAGTAAACAATACCCAGGATAATCAGCAGGGCAGCGGGGATGATGGTTCCCACCATACCGCCTATTTTAGCTACTTTACCTACCCATCCCATTCCTTTCAGTGAGATGAAGGTAGCCAGCCAATAAATGATAAGCACAACGGCCAGTGTATAGTATTTGTTGCTGGCCAGTGTCATGTCGTGTGTATCATTCATTCCGATGAAAGCGATAGATACAGCACCGAATGTCAATACAGTCGGATACCAGATCGTACTTTCAATCCATTGTACCCAGATGGCAAGGAATCCCAATTTCTTTCCGTACGCTTCGCCTACCCAACGGAACACACCACCCTGTTTGTCTTGGAACATGGCAGCCAATTCCGCCGCAACGAGTGATGTCGGAATAAGGAATACGATAGCTGCGAAAAGATAATAGAAGGCCGAACTCATTCCATATACGGCCTCGGCAGGAAGTCCGCGTAGGGATACTACTGCCGTTACGTTCATGATCGCCAGGGTGAATACCCCTAGTTTCACTGCTTGTTTAATATTTGCCATAAGTTAAGGTTTTAAGTGAAAAATATTTTTAAGTCAGTGTCTATAACAACGTTTAACGTGAGATGTTTTAGTTTACTAACGTCAAACTTGGTTAATTAACATCGGTGAAGAGTGAAATCACCGGTTCCTCTATTGAATCCGGGTGGGTATCAAACAAATCGTGTAGGACTCTTGTTCCTTCTGCATAATAAAATAACCTATAAAATATCAGCGCTTATGAAAATGGCTCTTTCTGATTTTGCTTTGCGGAAGAAAGGGATTTACGGCATTTTACATGTCATCATCCTGCTGCTTTCCCTGTTTCTGGTCATCAGCATCTCGATAGATACGTTTAAGGGTATCCCTTTTTATACCCAATCGGTTTATATGAAAGTTCAGCTATGGATTTGTGTCTTATTTCTGTTCGATTTCATTCTCGAGTTGTTTCTTTCGAAAAATAAGTGGCACTATCTTAGTACGCATTTCATCTTTTTGTTGGTGGCGATACCTTACCAGAATATTATATCCTATATGGGATGGACTTTTTCACCCGAAGTGACTTATATGATTCGTTTTGTTCCTTTGGTCCGAGGCGGCTATGCGATGGCTATTGTGGTCGGGTGGCTTACTTATAATAAGGCTTCCGGACTGTTTGTTTCCTATCTGACTATGTTGCTTGCTACTGTTTACTTTTCAAGCCTGGCTTTTTTTGTACTCGAACACAAGGTCAATCCCTTGGTGACCGGTTACGGAGATGCGCTTTGGTGGGCATTTATGGATGTGACTACAGTAGGTTCCAATATTATTGCTGTCACCGTGACGGGACGTGTACTTTCGGTGTTGCTGGCGGCACTGGGTATGATGATGTTCCCGATCTTTACGGTTTATGTCACCAGCCTGATTCAAAAAAAGAACAAAGAGAAAGAGGAGTATTATAAACAATTGGAGGCAGCTGACGAAAGTAAGCCAAAATAACTGTTCAGGAATAAGTAAGCCTAAAAAATACTGCCCATCTGCACGTAGCAGACAGGCAGTATCCCAACTAAATTAAACTTTGTATGATGTCATCAGTTAATATGCTTGTTCAGTTCATGCCATTTATTGATTTCCGGAAGGATGCCCATAGCGATCACTTCATCACGTAACTTGCATAAGTGAGCGTAGCTCTTTTCCATTTCTTTTTGCTCTTCGGGAGTTCCCTGTATTTCCTTATAGCTTACACCTTCTTTCGTGATAGAAGTCTCCATTGCCATCAGGATATGATCGAACTTTTTGTCGGATACGTACGTTCCTGCCGGCCAGCGGAAAGGTTGTCCGCCCATGGCTGCTGCAATCATTTCGATAGACAGATAGGCCGGACTTTGGAATGAAGAGCGCCCGCGCAGGTCGATGATATGCTTTCCACCTTGGATGACGCGTACTTTCAGGTCTTCCCAATCCTGCATAGGCATACGTGGAGTATCTATAATTTTAGTAAGCGCTTCACCTTGTACTTTGGTGGTAGAAGCGAATACGGCCATCTGTTCTCCGTGTCCGCCATACGTACGGCAATTCACTATTTCAGATGCGGGAATATGAAGGTATTTCACTAGCTCGTTTTGCAGACGTGTACTGTCCAAAGCTGCTAATGTTGATACTTGTGACGGTTTCAGTCCGGCATAGAGTAAGACAATCAATCCGGTGATATCGGCAGGATTGAATACGACAACCACATGTTTTACGTCCGGGCAATATTGGCGGATATCTTTACCAAACTGGGCGGCGATTTCTGCATTACCTTTCAGTAAATCTTCACGGGTCATGCCTGCTTTACGGGCAGCACCACCGGAGGACACAATGTATTTGGCTCCCGACAAAGCTTCTTTGATGTCTGAAGTGTAGGTCAGGTTTACCCCCTCGAACGCACAGTGATACAACTCTTCAGCCACGCCTTCCAAAGCGGGTGCATAGGGGTCGTACAGGCAGATGTTCGGAGTCAGTTTCATCATTAAGGCAGTCTGTGCCATGTTAGAGCCAATCATTCCGGCAGCTCCTACAATCGTAAGTTTTTCGTTGGTTAAGAATTCCATAATTTATATCTTTTTTAATTCGACAATTGCTTTGTTTTTTTGTTTCCGATGCAAAGATAACTTGTTTATGTGCAGGTTGTTTATCGAAAAAAGTTTTGCGCTATAATGAAAAGTTATCATTTGCCAATGATAACAAGCAGATGCGGCAATATGTTTTTCGGCGGCTAATCATTCTTACGTCTGTTTTTTATTTATCTTTGCAGTAAACAGAATGAAGATTATGAGCATTGAATTAGGAAAATTCAACCAGCTTGAGGTAGTCAAGCAGGTCGATTTCGGTATGTATCTGGATGGGGGAGAAGAGGGAGAAATCCTGTTGCCCACCCGTTATGTACCCGAAGATTGTAAGTTGGGAGACTGGTTGAACGTCTTCCTTTATCTGGATAATGAAGAACGGTTAATAGCTACTACATTGAGACCTTTGGTACAAGTAGGGGAGTTTGCCTGCCTGGAAGTATCGTGGGTCAACCAGTTCGGAGCTTTTCTTAACTGGGGATTGATGAAGGATCTGTTTGTCCCTTTCAGCGAGCAGAAGATGAAGATGCAGGTAGGGAATAAATACGTTATCCATGCCCATATTGATGATGAAAGTTTCCGGATCGTAGCTTCGGCCAAAGTAGACCGTTACTTATCTAAAGAGAAAGCTTCTTATCAGCCTGGTGAAGAAGTGAACATCCTTATCTGGCAGAAGACAGACCTCGGGTTTAAGGCTATTATTGAGAATATGTATAGCGGCTTGCTGTATGATAGTGAAATATTTCAGACTTTACATACCGGCGATGTACTGAAAGCATACGTCAAGCAGGTACGCGAAGATGGCAAGATAGATCTGATTCTCCAGAAGCCGGGCTTTGAAAAGATAGATGATTTTTCAAAGACACTTCATCGCTACATCACAGAGCATGGGGGATGGATTGGACTTACAGATAAGAGTCCTGCCGAGGAGATTTATGACACGTTCGGTGTTAGTAAGAAGACATTCAAGAAGGCCGTTGGCGATTTGTACAAGAAGCGTCTGATTCTTCTTCATGAAGACGGCATCGAGTTGGTACGTCCCTAAGTTGAATAGGGAAAACCCTACGTATGAATAGACAGAATCATTAGGGTGGGGAGTTTCCTCACCCTATTTTTGTGATATTAGAAACAATAAAAACTAAACGACATGCGAAAAGTAATCATAACTCTTTGTTTCTTGTTTGTTGCATTTGTTGCACAAGCCGGAAGAATCAGCGGAATAAATATCCAAAGCTCAGGTGAAGCGATTCTTGTCTTTGTGGATGGCGAGCAAATCTGCACTCCGACGGAGACTTGTTTCATTGCTAATTATTCGGGCAGGCACCGGATAGAAGTATATGCAGTACGTTATATACCACGTACCGGACAAAGTGTGAAAGGCGACTTGCTGTTTCAGGAATGGGTCTCAAATCCCGGTATGAATATCAGGAATATTCGGGTGGGCTATAATGATCGTCCTGATTTCTGTCCCGATCGTCCGGTGCGTCCCGGCTATGATGTAGTGATGAACCGTACAGAGTTCGACCGTTTTCTGAGAACTGTGAAAGACAAACATTTCGACTCAGACCGTAACAAGCTGATTGAAACTACACTTGTTTCGACAGGCTTCACTTCCGACCAATGTCTCCAATTAGTAAATCTGTTCAGTTTCGATAGTGAAAAGATAAAACTGATGCAGACTATGTATCCACGGATTGTTGATAAACCCAATTTCTATCTGGTCATCGAAAGCCTGACTTTTCAGTCGGATAAAAACAAGATGAACGAATTTGTGAGAAAATACCATAATCAACGTAACTAAAACCTATAAGAATTATGAAAAAAATACATGTTTCGGCGATATTAATCTTGCTTGTTGTTATGAGTAGTTGTGCAGGCTTGATCATAAACTTCAAAAACAGTCAGCTAATGAGTATCCAGAAAGGAATGACACAACAGGAAGTGAAGACGATTCTTGGAAAGCCCAATTACAGACGCTTTGATGGAGCAATGGAAGAGTGGGAATATCGCGGGTATCTTTCCAAAGCAGGGCATTCGGTGATTTGTGTTAACTTTATCGACAACCGTGTTGTTGGGTTGGATTCATTTAGAGACGGTGCACCGGCTGCTCCTCCTGCCCCTTCCTTTTCTTTAGGCATAGGTGGTACAGTCACTGCTTCGGACATAGCTCCCGCTTGTGACTATAGAGCCATGAGAAACGATGAGTTTGCCCGCTTTTTAAATGATGTAAAGAGTAAAACTTTTGATTCGGACCGGACAGATTTCATTGAGAAAGCAACCCGCTCTACCGGATTTACATCAGAGCAATGCTGCAGATTGATAAAACTTTATAGCTTTGATGATGATCGGACTAAGGTACTGAAGATACTTTATCCGAGCGTAGTGGATAAAGATAATTTTTCCGCAGCAATAGACGGATTGGATTTTCTGTCGAATCAGGATACGGTGAAGAACTTTGTGAGGAACTATAATAGAATTAAATAGACTTAAGATATGAAACGAATATTGATATTCTTTTTGGTCATAGGAATCACTGCTATAAGCAGTGTGAGTATGGCAGCCATGAGCAATAGCCGCATTCGCAAGGAGACTCGTTTCCTGACCGATAAGATGGCCTATGAACTGAACCTGAGCACAGGGCAATATAATGATGTATACGAAATCAATTACGATTTTATTTACTCCATTCGTTATCTGATGGACGATGTGATAAGGGGAGAAGAGTGGGCACTCGATAAATACTATCGTACCCTGGACATTCGTAATGATGATTTGCGTTGGGTGCTGACTGCTTCACAGTATCGCCGTTTTATAGGGGTCGATTATTTTTATCGACCGGTTTATGCCAGTGGTGGCAGTTGGAGTTTCCGTATCTATATTCGGTATACAAACCATAATCATTTCTACTTTGGCAAACCGTACCACTATAACAGCTATTGCGGTGGACACTATCGTACTCATTATCATAACAGCTATTATCGCGGACGCTATCGACATGATTTCTATTCGGGTTCGCACAGTATAAGAGATCATCGAAATTATAACACGCATCGCCGTTCCGATTTCGGATCGGTAACCATACGTTCCAATTCGGGACGGAGAGATGAGGTGAGAAGAGGAGTGTCCCAAAGAGAAAGCTCAGCTTCACGGGATAACAACAGAGTGACTCCTGGGAATGCTACCCGTACCGGCAGAGAAACCAGAAGTACGGAAAATAACCGGAGGACGAATACTGTCCGGAAGAGTGAAAACAGATCTACTCCTCATAGAGTAACACCGGAGCGTACGGATAGCAAACGTAGCAATAGCCGTAGTACTTCATCCCGCTCTGCAGAGAGGGGGAACAGAGAAAGATAAGTGCTATTTGCCTTTCCTTTCTGTTTCCGTATTATTTCTTTAAAATTTCAGAAGTTGAACCAGTCAGGATAAGAGGTCAGAACATCTACCTCTTGTCTTGGCTTCGAGGCTTTGGCAAACTATTGTATGCTGTCTCTTTGCAGATCTTTCTTTGCCTCGCCGGTTACATTAATTTCCGGGCGGATGCTGTCGGCTGCCACTTCACTGATGATTCCTTTTTTTACTAATCGTTCGGTTATTAAACGGTAATAGCCTTCCAGGCTCTCCTTCAGTTGCATATCATTGTTAAACGAATTCCGGAAATGCTTCGGCTTTGGAATAATGGAAGCCAGAAAAATAGATTCTTCGGCTGTCAGTTGAGACGGGCGCTTTTTAAAATAATAGGTTGCTGCTTCCTGCACTCCATAAACGAGCGGTCCCCATTCTACTATATTCAGATATACTTCGTACATTCGTTCTTTGGAGGTAAGGCGTTCTGTCTCTATCAGCCAGACAATCAGAGCTTCTTCCAGTTTGCGGGCTATGTTTTTGTTTCGATTCAGAAATACGTTTTTCACCAACTGCATGGTGATGGTACTCCCTCCGCGGGCAAAACGTTTCACTTTCAGATCTTGTATCAACGCTTCGCGCATGGCTTCAGGAAGGAATCCCCGGTGGAAGTAGAAAGCTCCGTCTTCACTTTGCATCACAGACATTTGCAACAACGGAGAGATGCTGTCCAATGGTGTGAAATGTTCCCAGGAAGGGCCGATTGGAAAAGTACGTACCGGTTGGCCGTTTTCGTAAGCCGTATAGATAAATTCTTCCGACATTTTACCAAGATCTGTGACCCCGTAGTTTACAATGCGGAAATTCCTTTCCTTCAGTTCCGATTCCAATTTCAGACTATCCAACAGGGCAAAATTTGCATCCAGAAAAAAGTGATAGGCCAGTTCGCCACTTGTCTTTATACCTTCCAGGTTACTGAATAATCCTTTGGGAAGTGAACCGAACAATTGGTCTGCCGGAAACCAGGGTTTGTCTACGGCTGCTGTGAAATGCCATTGCTGTTTTTTCTTTTCGGCTTTCAGGTAAGGGCGAAACTGCATTTGATTGAACCGTACCACAGTAGTACTATCCAGTTCGGCGGATTCTTTGCCTACAAGAATCCGGTAAGATACTTGACCACGATCCAGATTGACCGTTTCAGGAGAAAGAGCCTTGTGATATACTTCGAGTCCACTGACAGCCGCTTGCCCGGTCAACTGAACCTGTCCGCCATTCTCTTCCGATTTTGTCAGGCTATAAGTTAGGGTATCCAGCCGAATATCGGCATCGAAACGGCGTTTGAGGTAGGGTAGGGTGATTTTGTTGTTCTGTTGTGCATAGAGTTCTGCTTTCAGGGTATGGCTGCTGCGGTTTACTTTTCCGCAGGTGGTCCAATGTTGGGTTGTCGAGTCTTCATGTACTTCGATATCCGAGCGAAAATGATTTTGCCGGACCGTTAGTTTGGGAATATGGATGTTTACGAAGTTACGGTCTTTCCGTTCAGTAATGTCTATTTTACACAAGGTCCCGTTTTCCGGCAGGAAGCCATAGAAAAGATTCAGTATCCGGTTTATTCTGTGGGCATAGTCGGTCTGAACCTGTCCGGATGAAGTCTCCCGTTTTCTTTTCAAGAAGAGAAAATCATAATTCGCCATGCTGTCTGCTTTTATAAATGAGGCCTTCAGTTGGTCGACGGTTACATTACGCACTTCAATTTTTCCCCGAATCAATTTCCAAAAGTTGAGGTGCATGTTCAAAGTATGCAGGGTGAGAAGGGTATCCCGGTTGCGGGGAACTATAGAGAGATTTTTCAGTTCGATTTCGTTTAATCCTTTCATTTGCAGGTCCTCATAGCAGATAGATAATCCGTATTTTTGTTCGGCATATAGTATTCGTTTGTCGGCCGTCCGGCAGAGAATTCCGTTACGTCCCAGATATAAACCTGCCAGTACGAGGATCAGGACACTTCCTGTAATGATGAGAGCAATGCTCCCTTTCGTGCGATATTTTCCCATTTCAATATGTAAACTATGGATTTATCGGCTGCAAAGTTATACAATTCCCGGAGGATGAATAGTGCTATTCCCGGAAAAATATTCTATCTTTGGAAAATCTATCATAGGAGGTATCGTGAAAAAGTTGCGAACAGATCGACAGACTCTCAATGACTTAGGAATTGTGGAAAGTACGTATGGCGAGAAAACGCTTTTCTCGCTCTTTGACATGACGGAAAGTGATGGAGGAAAGAGGTGTCTGGAAGAGTGGCTGGTTCACCCTTTGTCTGATTGGAAAGCATTGCACGAAAGGCAGGAAGCGATCCGCTATCCGGACTTTCCGGAGATACGTATTTGTAGGGAAGAACTGGATTTCATTGAGTTTTATCTCAGCCAGGGAGATCGTCCGACGAGAGTGAGCTATTTGGAATCTGCCTTTTCATATATCTTCCGGCATTTCAGGGCTACTCCCGAGCGTTATGTCATCCGTAGGGGAACGAAGTTGCTTGAAAACGTTTTGTTGGAGCTGAAAACTTTTGCAGATCATGTGACGGAACTCTCTCCCCGGTTGATCCGTAACATTGCCGCCACTATCTCAGAGATCTATCAGGCTACAGAATTGGGAAAAATGGTTGATTCCTGCGGGCAGGAAGATAGCTTTTACCGGACCGACCGTTTGGATTACATTTTCCGTTATCGACGAAATCATACCATTGCAGCTCTTCTTTCTATTGTATATCAACTGGATGCCATTCGTACCGTGCATCGGACAGCAGTGACGAAAGGTTGGTGCTTTCCTTCTTTTACTAATGATAGCAAGTTTATGCTGTGCAATTTCTATCATCCGCAAGTGAAAGATGCTGTAGCGAACGATTGGGAGATGGAGAATGGGAATATCTGTATCTTTACTGGGTCGAATATGGCGGGTAAATCCACGACTTTGAAGGCAATAGCATCTGCTGTATGGTTGGCTCATGCCGGATTTCCGGTACCGGCTTCCTCGATGGTTTGTCCTATGTTCGATGGTATTTTTACTTCTATCAATCTGCCGGATTCTCTGAGAGATGGTCGCAGCCATTTCTATGCGGAAGTATTGAGAGTAAAAGAGGTGCTGGAACAGATTAACAAGGGGCATCACTGTTTTGTACTTTTCGATGAATTGTTTAGGGGAACCAATGCGCGGGATGCTTTTGAGGCATCGGTTGCCGTAGCAGAGGTGTTGAAAGCAAAGGCATATAGCCGTTTTTTGATATCTACACATATCATAGAATTGGCCCGTAAATTGGATGGAGATGACGCCTGTTGTTTTTATTATTTAGAATCTGCGATAGTGGATGACGAGTTGATATGTAACCATAAAGTGAAGCCGGGTATTTCAGAGTCAAGAGTTGGATATTGGATTGTGAAGAAAGAACTTGCCGGATTTGAGAAATAATGTAACTGACTCTTATAGGAAAAATTGTGAATAATAGATATATTTGTAGATTATTTTAATTTAAAAACAACGACAAGTATGAAAATTAAATTATTATTTTTGATAAGCATTCTGTTCTGTACAGGTAGTTATGCACAAGAGACGGTTACCGAATCTGATTTTATAGGTGAGGTGTTAGTGTTAAATCCGGATAACAGCACGACTCCGCTGGAAAAAGCTACTGTTAAAATCAAAACAAAAGCCAATGCTTCGGTATATTTGGTAGGTATGGGTAAAGTGAAAACAAAGATAAATGTAGATGGTCCTAGCGCTCAGGTACGATTACATCAGGGAGATGATTTTAAGTTGATTGTGAGAGCTGTGGACAACAATACCGATCCAATGTCTATTATTAATATCTTTCAGTTTGAAACGGGTAAGAAGGTACGTAAGGCCGAGTTATCTTCTTTGAGTACATTTGGAGGAGCCTCTAGCAATAATCTGGAACTACTTCCGTATACAGCTAAAAAATATGGAGAAAGTTCTTATCTGATCACATTGAAAGAAAAGCCGGTGGGCGAATATGGGATAACGGTTCGTAATCCTAATTCTTTGGATGAAAAAAATATCATTGTGGCTTCATTTGGAATCGATCAATAATAAACACTTATAGCCGGATTGCTATTACTGCAAATGTAAATGTGTCAAAACTCGTATTCACCATAGATTACACCGATTTACACAAAACGATTTTAAATCTACTGATAACCAATAATATTTATCTATGTAAATCTGTGTAATCTGTGGTGAGTTATGAAACAACCTCTTGTCGGCTACTGCTGTTCCAACTCAATGACAGCGCTACTGTAATCACCGGATAAACCAATAGGCAAGCCTTGATTCATCAGGAAATCGCCACTGAAAGATTGTCCGTTGGCTGACCCTGTTGCAGCACGGCTTCCCGGATAGATGTTCAATTCTTTCACGTTGTATTTCTTGTCGGGACTCAGACCTTTGAAACACATCGGAGCACTAACTTCACCGATATGTGATTTTAATTGGTAAGCATAGAATACGGCACGACTCTTGTCCGGCAATACATACATCATGGAGGTGCGGTTACCTTCGTAAGGAGATAAAATACGGTACAGGTCGCCTGTAAACACTATGTTACGGATACTTTCGTAAGTCTTGATAGCCTCTTTGGCAAAGATTACTTCTTTTTCATTCATGGTGGACGGTTGTAAATCCATTCCCAAAGCTCCCTGCATAGCTACGTCAAAGCGGAATTTCAGTGGAGTAGTGCGCCCGGTCTGATGATTCGGACTGGCAGAAACATGGCAACACATTGCTATCGAGGGAAAGAACTGTGAATTGCCCCATTGAATAAGGATACGTTGCAAGGCATCGGTATTATCGCTGGGCCAGTATTCCTCGAAGTAGCGCAGTGAACCGTAATCCAGACGGCCTCCTCCACCAGAGCAAAGCATAAAGTGTACGTCGGGATGTGAATCGCGTACTTTCTTAAAAACATTCAGTAATCCCCGTCCGTATTCGATCCATATGTGTGACTGTTCGTCGGCAGGTAAATAAGTGGATCCCGGGTTGGTTACAGCACGGTTACAGTCCCATTTCACAAAAGCTATCTGAGGGTTATCTTTCAGAATGTCGTGTACACTCTTATATACAAACTCTTGTACTTCGGGATTCGACAGGTCGAGTACCAGTTGCCGGCGAAAGAGAATATGTCCACGTCCCGGTTGCTGGATTACCCAGTCAGGATGTTTTTCGAATAGTTCACTTTGGGGGTTTACCATTTCGGGTTCCACCCAGATACCGAACTTGATATCATTATCCGTACATTGTTTTACCAGCCATCCCAGTCCGTTGGGAAGTTTTTCTTTGTTTACCACCCAGTCGCCAAGTCCTGCGTCATCATTGTTGCGGGGATGTTTCTGTCCAAACCATCCGTCATCCAGCAGGAAGAGTTCGAAGCCCATCCCTGCAGCATCTTCTATAATTGATTTCAGTTTGGGTTCGTTAAAGTTGAAGTAAGTGGCTTCCCAGTTGTTCATCAGGGTATAACGTGAATTTTTTCCGTGGCGTAAACCATATTTACGTGCCCAACGGTGGAAATTACGACTGACCTGTCCGTTTCCTTTTGTACTGTATGTGTAGAGGAACGAAGGAGTTTGGAATACATCGCCTTTTTTAAGTTTGTAGTGTGATGCGTACGGATTCATTCCGGCAAGTACACGGAGTTCCTGATTGTTGTTTTTTTCAAATTCCAACTTAAAGTTGGCAGGCCATGCCAGAGCCATCCCTATCACTTCTCCATTGTCTTCAGTCATCCGTCCGTTCAGGGATAGCAGACACATGGGATGAGCAAAGAATGTGGCACGGGTTCCTAATTTGGAATCTATCACTTTGATGCCTTCTGTCAGTTCTACTTCACTCATGTTGCATTCTCCGGCCCAGTCACCGGCAAAGTGAGTGAGTCGGTAGGAGGAAGACTTAAAGGAGAGCTGTGCGGAAGCAAACTGGTAAAGTGTTACCGGTTTCTTTTCAGTATGCTGATATATAGTCCATTGTTCTATAAGGTCGCTCTCTTCGTATGCCTTATAGAAAAGTTTCACTTGAAAAGGATATAGCGGGTCTTTCAGTGAAATCGTAGTCAGTGTTATGCCGGGTTCCGGAGACTCTTGTTTCACGTTTTCAAAGTTCAGTAGTGTAGAGGTATTACCGTCTGCATGTACTGCATGAAGGGCCACTTCGCTTTGTTCTCCCATTCCATAAGTCGAATATGCCGGAAAGTTATTGCCTTGTTTCTGTAATACATCGGTGTCTGCCAGGCGTGGGCCATAATAAACTTGTCTTAGTGACTGATTGGCAACCCTGAAAACAAGTGCTGTGTTGCGTGTCGTAACCTGAATCAGTTCTTGCGCTGGCAGTGAACAAAAGCTCAGGACAAGGCAGATTAATATAAATGTTCTTTTTAGCATTGTACTTTATTTGAGGGCCTTATCCCGCTACTTTCCCAATTGGCGGGTAGGAATTGCTATTGGTTTTTCCAATCTGCTTTGTGGGGGGAGGAGAGTGGGAAAAGGCCGTATTATTATTGTATTTTGATTACAATCGGTTTATGGATATCCATTACCTTAATCGGTACGATAACTCCGTTTAATTCTTGATTGGGAGTTGTTCGAGCCTTTTTGCCGTTTACCGACACACGGGCCTGTACCGGAATCCCCGGCAGTTCGATCCGGTAGGCACGTTTTCGGGGCTGTCCTTCATAAGTCCCTTCTACCGGAGATACAGTGATGATCGTCTGTCCCCCTGATTTCTGATAGTTGAGGCGTGTGGTGGCATACTTCCCTTGCAGGTAGTCTTGGGTCAGTCCGTCGTCTTCGTACAGGATATAAGTATTGTTTGCTCCTTCTTTGCCCGGATAACAACGTACGATCAATTCTGTGAGCGGGGTGGAACACATTCGTTCCGTATAAGGCTGCATCGGCAGAGGACAACCTCCCTTGATGAACAATGGAAATTGTTCCAGCGGGCTTTTCGTTTTGATCACTTGCCCGCCTTCTTGTCTTTCTCCGGTGAAGAAATTATACCAGTCGGTTCCACCGGGCAGCCAGACCTCTTGTGTGGCTATCTTTTTTTCTCCTTCTCCCTTGGCGGTGATGGGAGCACCCAACAAGAGGTCACCGAAGAGAAATTGTCCCGGATACTGATAGGCTTTTTCTTCGTCCGGATATTCAATGTACATTCCCCGGTTAAGTGGCAACATATCTGTATGGCATTGGCGGACGGAAGAGTAGATGTAGGGCATCAGTTGAGAGCGTAGGTGGTAAATCCGGCGCATTGCCTTTTCTGCTTCTACGCCCCAGAGCCAGGGGCGGCGGTCGAGTTTTTCGTCGTACACCGAGTGGATGCGGAGTGAAGAATTCAGCAATCCGAACTGTGTCCAGCGAGTGTAAAGTTCCGGGTCGGTTCCGTCGTAGAATCCGCCAAGGTCATGTGCCCAGAAGAAACAACCTGCATTGCCGCTGGTGGTAGTCAGGGCGACCTCAAAGCGGAGTAAGTCCCAGTTGCCCACAGCATCACCGGAGAATTGAATCGGGTGACGATGGTCGCCCCATCCGGCCCAACGGCTGAAACCTGCACCGCGAAGGTGGTTACCGGACGAATAATTATAATAGATGTGATTCATCCAGGGAAGATGTTTCATATTTGTTCCCCGTACCAGAGGATATAGATAATCTTGTTGCCAGTCGAGCCACCAGAAGGCTACTCCCATGGAATCACTTTCCTGATGAGCATGTTTCATGAAAGCATTCATATAGTCACGGTCACTTGCGTCAAACAGGGGTACACCTGTTTGCTGGGTATCGACTCCCAAATCTCGTACAAAAGCTTGATAACTATCTTCGTGCGGACGGATGCCGTCGTGTGGATGTTCGTTCAGTACTACGTAGATATGATCGTCTTTGAAGTCTTTTATCAGTTTCTCCGGTTCGGGAATCAGTTTACGGTTCCAGCTATAGCCTGTCCAACCCCGTGTGCCGGCATGTCCGGTTCCGACTTTGGCATTTTGTGTATGCCATCCCATATCGAACACCATGATATCGAGGGGAAAGTCGTGTTCACGATATTCCCGTACCAACTGGCGATAATCTTCGTCTGTGTAGTTCCACCAGCGGCAATACCAAGATCCGTGTACATATTTGCGGGTCATCGGTGATGGTCCGCTGACTGCCTGAAGTGATTTCAAGGCTGCCTTGTAGTCATTGCCGTAAATAAACAAATACAGATCCTGAACATGGTTACGGTCACGTGTCGCCACCCATCCGTTTTTTAGGACTTCCTTACCGGTATCGTTAATCAGATACCAGCCGTCCCGGCTCAATAACCCTTCCTGGCGGTCGATGGGACCTTCTACGTCGTCAAGCGTCGTCACTGCTCCCAATAGATTCCGGCTTTGGCGGCTGGCTATGTACCAACGTTTTTCTTTAGGGGAGTCTCCGTTTCGGAAATAGACAAACAAGTTGGTTTGTCCGAAGGGAAATCCGTCATTGTAATACTCGATACGCATGGCGGGAGTGGTCATGATGTAACGGTTGCCTTCTTTACGCTCTACTTTTACTTCGGTACATCTGGGGGTACGGTCTACAGCGAAGAGGGTAGAGTCGTTCAGGAACTTTCCCTGCTGTGCGTATTCCATACGTACCAGATGGTCGGTGATAAAGGTAAAACGGCTATTGCCTATGACTACTGGGTTTGAACTGGAGGATGGCAGGCAAAAGAGTAGCCCGGCTATCCAAAGGATGGTTCGTTGGATGTTTCTCATGTCGTTTTTATTTTTGTTAAATGAACTGTTCAGGTTATCTCTATATCTTCTTTTTATCCGGCAGACCCTCGTATACTCGGACAAGGGTCCACCGGATGTTTCTCCCTTTATGGATTCTGTTCCAAGACTCCCGGATATGAATCGATCTCACGTTGAGGGATGAATTCGATTGCTGACGGATCGTCAGCTGAAATGGTCAGGCGGACCGAAGTTGCGGCTCCACGGTCGTGAGTGCCCGGATAGGTACGGTTCATGGTCAGTCCGTTGCGGAAGATGTCGAAGCGGCGATGTCCTTCGAAAGCCAACTCCTTGCGGCGTTCCTCCAATACATATTCCAACATGGTTTTACCGGGTTTCATGTCACCGGCCGAAAGTGCGGGTATGTGTGCCCGGGTACGGATTACGTTGAGGTCTGCCAAAGCATCACCCAATGCCGGTTCTTTGGCATAGGCTTCCGCACGGTTCAGGTACATTTCGCCCAGACGGAGAACAGTTGGTGACCACAGCTGGGGTTGGTTTTCTTGTTTGGAGCATTTGTATACGTAGTACTTCGGATAGTCATTGCGTTTTGCCATCAGATTTTGGATGGTCACGTAATGTTTTTCGTATGTGCCCGGGGTGGGATTGTCTTTACCCGATTTCAGTCTCGATTCTACGTAATAGCCTCCGGCATCCTGCTTCATGGTCAGTGTGTCTTTGTATTCATACTTCGACAAATAGGCATCTTTGATCCGGTAGTTTCCGTTTTCTTCTATGATTTCGTTCCAGCGGTAATACTTTCTGGGGACTCCATCTTCTTCGGAGGATTCGATATAGATAAATTCTTTACGATATTCACCTGTCTCGTCATCTTTCAGGTATTGCGGAACGATATATCGTGAGCGCAAGTCCTCCGGATATTCCGCATACGCATCCCGGAGTGGTTCGGAAGCATACAACTCTCCCCAGCCTACCCCATCGATATTGGCATAAAAGCCTCCGATAGAGTTCCAACCGTAGTCGTCTTTATCTTTAGTACAACGGATGGCAAAGATGATTTCCGGATTATCTTCCGGTACCAAAACATTGGCTGTAGCATAAGCTTCTCCTTCCAGTAAAGTACGTCCTGAACTTTCGATTACTTCGGTAGCGTATTCGGCAGCCAGCTTATTGTTACCCATGTACAGATAGACGCGTGACAACAGAGCCTTGGCTGCACTGGGACCGGCGTAGATGTTCGACTCCGAATTCAGCAGTGTTTCTGCTTTCTTCAGGTCTTTCAGGATTTGCTCGTAAGATTCCTTTACGGTAGAGCGCATTGGATAGTCGTTTATGTCTGCCGTCAGTTTCAGGGGAATCCCGAGGTTGGTTTCCGGTGACTGATTGTAAGGACGACCGAAGACATTGACCAGTACAAATTCCAGCCATCCTCTGAGGAAGTAGTTTTCACCAATCAGCTGGTCCATCTCTTTGCTCTCTCCTTCCTGTGCTTTCTCAAGTATTTTGTTGGAGTTGATGATGGAGCGGTAGGCCCATCCCCACATGTTCGACATATGGTAGTTGTCCGTGATGCGCTGGTAGTTGTAGATATACATTAATGCATCCGACGACACTCCGCTCAATGAAACGTTATCACTGGCCAACTCGCCTGCATAGTGCCACCCCTGGTGGAAGGCTGTCTGTTTAAATACGGCATAGTTACCGCGAGTGGCAGACAGCAGAGATTCATAACTGCCATCCAGCTCGTCCTCTGTCAGCTGGTTGTAGGGGAGTTCCTCTATGGAGCAAGCCGAAAGTCCGATCAGAGAAACGAAAAAGCAAGATACGATATGTTTGATTTTCATAATATGACGTGATTTTTTAGAATGAAACATTAAGGCCGAACACGATTCTTCTGCTCAACGGATAGATAGTACCTGCATAACCGTCGGTACTGCTGTCCGACAATTGGGGAGATACCCCCGAGAATGGGGTAAGCGTGAATAGATTATCAGCACTGCAAGAGACGTTGACCCGTTGCAAGCCCAGTTTCCCGCATAACTTCTCCGGTATGGAATACCCCAGTGATAAGTTGCGCAAGCTGAAGTAATTGCCTTTCTCTAAATAGCGTGAAGACGATTTGTTAGAGTTTTTGTTACCTCCGTTAATGGCTTTCGGATGCGTGGCGATGTCTCCTTCTTTTTCCCAGCGTTTCCAGCCGCTTTTCAGTTTCATTGAATTGTAGTCGGCATAGGCACCGTCGGAATCGAGCAATTCGCGGGATTGGTTATAAAGCAGGTTCCCGTATACAAAGTCGAAGTTGGCAGTCAGTGTAAAACCTTTATAGCTAAATGAATTCATCCATCCACCGGTAAACTTCGGTGCGGCAGAACCACAATATACACGGTCGGCTTTATTGTAAGAGTCGGTAGTTGTGCGTTTGCCATTCTCATCGGTGGTATACCACAATGGAGAACCGTTAGCAGGATCTACACCGGCCCATTCTCTCAGATACCATTCATCCATATCCCGTCCTTCTTCCAGGCGTTTCAATCCCTTCAGTTCCGGTTTCCCTCCATAAAGTTCGGTAACCCGGTTTCGGTTGAATCCAATGTTGAAGTCACTGGTCCACTGGAATTTTGAGGTACGGATGACATCTGCATTAAGACTGATTTCGAGGCCTTTATTATTGATGGCACCTACATTTTTATATTGTCCGGTGTAGCCTGATATATTAGGCAGCGGGGCATAGTACAGTAAGTCCGAGGTGTTTTTATTGTACAGGTCGATGGTGACTCCGAAGCGATCGAAGAACCGTGCGTCGATACCGATATTGGTGGTGTAACATTTCTCCCAAGACAGGTCGGCATTCCCCATCTGTGAAGGGAAGTAAGCTACTTCGTCATTATACATCATTGAAGAATAGAGCGGGTAGTGTCCGTAGTATGCTCCGGGAGTGTTACCCAGAGAACCATAACTGACTCTCACTTTTAGTTGGTTGACAGACTCACGAAGAGATTCGAAAAAAGTTTCGTTCTGGATATTCCAGCCGCCACTGACTGTGAAGAAGTGTCCCATACGATTGTTTTTACCGAAACAAGATGATTCGTCCATGCGATACGATACTTGTCCCATGTAGCGGTTATCATAGTCGTAGTTGGCATTGAACAGTGCCGATTGGGTGGCAATGGCGTCTTTGTATCCACCGATGGATTTAATACCGGTTGTTACGTCCAGAATCTCTCTGCCGGGCTGTATACCTCGTCCTTCGGCGGAAGTCGATTCGTAAAAGTGGCGGGTATATTCGTAAGCTCCCAGTGCGTTGACTTTGTGTTTGCCGAATGATTTCTCAAAACGTATCATTTGGTTGGTGAATTGCTTGGTCAGTAGTGAATTAGAGTTGGATAACGACCCTTTGTCCGATTGCCCCGAACGCGAACGCTTGTCCGTGTAGCTTTCGGAGCGGTTACTGATATAGCGAATATAGTTGTTTGACTCAAAACGCAACCAATCCGTAATCTGATAATTGAAATTAATGGTTCCGTCAACCGTCAGTTTTTTCGAACGGCTCCAGTTCCATTGCAGGTCATACATGTCGTTGATTCCGTCACGTCCTCTCCAGTCTTGTTCTTGTCCCGAGCGGATAGAACCGTCTTCATTGTAAGGGAAATCCCAAGGGAGGTAGAGATAAGTGTTGTACACGCTGCGTTGCTGACTGTCTGTACGCGAGAGTGAACCTGAAATCTTGGTTGACATGGTGAAGCGGTCTGTAAACTTCACATCATTGTTGGAACGGAAAGTGAAGCGGTCCAATGTAAAGTCCTTAATGGCTCCCTCTTCGCGGTAGTAGTCTGCCATAACAAAGGAACGCATACGACCGCTGCTTCCGGTATAGGTAATGTTTGCGTTGGTATATAATCCTGGTTTGGAAGCTTCTTTAAACCAGTCTGTGTTGTGTTTCAGAAGTTCTTCTGTGAACCACGACTGATTGTTCCAGGATTTCTGATAGTCATAAAGTTCTTGTGAATTCATCATCTCAAGGCGCCCGGTCGATAGTAAGGATACACCGGCATTGACCGATACACTATATTTGTTGGCATCATATTCGCCTCTTTTGGTGGTTACTACAATAACACCGTTGGCGGCACGCGAACCGTACAATGCGGTAGCCGAACCATCTTTCAGCACACTGATATTGTCTATCTCGTTCGGGTTCAGTCCCGGATCCTCACCTACAATCACACCGTCGACTACCCAAAGTGGAGAGACAGACGAGTTCAGTGTGCCTTTACCACGAATACGGATTTTGCTGGCTTGGCCCGGTTCGCCGGATGAACCTGAGACATATACGCCGGATACTTTTCCCTGGAGCATACTTCCTACTTCCAGTGTGTTTACGTCTTTCAATTTATCGGCTTTCACTACGGCTACCGATCCGGTTACGGCCGACTTCGTCTGTACGGTGTAACCTACTACGACAACTTCTTCCAGTGTTTTAGTGTCTTCCAGTAATTTGATATTGAGCGTTTTTTGTGAATCGATTTTGATAGTTTGTGTCAGGTATCCGATGAAAGAAACAATCAGTTCGTCACCGGCAGCTGCTTCGATGGAAAATTCTCCGTCGATATTAGTACTCACACCTGTACCTGTGCCCTTTATCATGATGTTGGCTCCGATGATAGTTTCTCCTTTGATGTCTTTCACCACTCCTGTAATATGACGTTTTTGCTGTGCAGCGTCTGTTTGAGTTGTTTTTGCCATCAGCATGATGTTGTGTCCTTCCATGGCATAACCTACATTGGTGTTACGGAATAGAGAAGAAAGTACATCAGCTACCCGTTGCTGACTTACATTGACGGTTTTGCGTTGATTTACATCTACCTCCTTCTCGGAATATACGAACAGGTAATCTGTCTGGTGTTCGATTTCGCCCAGGATTTCCCGGATCGGTTTATTGTTTTTCGAGATAGATACCTTTGTTTCCTGAGAGTTCGCATTGCCGGCGAATACTCCCGAGATGAAAACGAAAAGGAATAAAACTATCATTTTCATAGTATGTGAAATTGATTTATTTACGATTTTACTTGTTTTTATCAGAGTGTTTTTCATACATTTGTACACTGTGTTAATTAATACTCACTAAGTTTTCGCAGACTGGGGTGTTGTTAACCCGGAGCCGGAAGTGTGCCACCACTTTCGGCTCTTTTTGTTCTTATGTTTTCATTGGTTCCTGTTTTTAGTTTAAAGTTAATACTTGTTTTTAATTTATAGTAATGGTATTACTGTCTTCATCCCGTTGATAGGTGAATTTACATTTCAGTTGAAGCACCTTTAATACGTGTTCTACACCGTCTCTGATACGAAATTTTCCGGTGAACCGTACATTTGCCAGGGACTCTTTTTCCAAAATGAATTTTACATCATAGTATAGACCTAACTGGCGGATAATTTCGTCCATGCGCGTATTGTCGAAATAAAGGATTCCTTGCATCCACAATGCCCGGTTCCACTCGTTGATACTCTCTTTCCGGAGTTGACCGGCTTTGCCGAATAACCGTTCGTTGGGTTGCAGTTTTACTTTCCTGCCGGTAGTGGTTTCGTTTACTTCTACCGAGCCTTTCAGCAAGACTGTTTCGAAAAAGTCCTGATCTTTATACATCATCACATTAAATTCGGTACCCAATACTCTTACTTCATATTCTTTGGCTTGTACGATGAAGGGTTTCTTTTCATTTTTTGCCACCTGGAAATAACCTTCACCGTCCAGTGTCACTCTACGCTCTTTCCGGTCGAAGTGGTCGGGAAACGTAAGTGTCGTATTTGAATTCAGGCATACTCGGGTTCCGTCACCTAATGTTAATTCTGCCCGTTGTCCTGATGGGACATGTATTGCTTTCAAATCAGGTGTATCTTTTCCTCTCTCCGGAGTCAGGAAATAAACAGAGGTAACTGCTATGAGGAAAATAGCGGCTATTTTAATGAACTCCCTGATGTAAGGAAGTGTCAGCCGTTTCTTTTTATCAACCGTTGTTGCCGGTTTCTCTTGCCAAAGGGTGATGTCGTGCAACTTTCTCAGGGCAAGATACTCACGCATGTGTTGTGGATCGGTATCCAGCCATCGGACTACCATTTGCTTCTCTTCCGCACTGGCATCTCCTGTAAGATATCTGTTTAGTATCTCTTGATTCATAATTTATACGAGTTCTTGATGAACGTTTTTTGCTCCGTTACATCTATAAGACGATAGAAGTGAATACAACCCTAGTCTGTTTCTTGATTTTTTTTTAGTGGAAATAGAAAAAGAAGTAAAACAAGGGAAGATAATCTTTGAGTGAAATCCGGAATTCTTTAAGCGCCCTTGATATGTGATATTCCACTCCTTTGACTGTGATGCCCAGATTTTCAGCTATTTCCTTATTCATTTTATTCTCGAAACGACTCATTTTAAAGACTTTTCGGGTTTGTTCCGGGAGTGTGCGTAGAGTGGCTTGGATAATTTGGTTAACTTCTTCGGAAAAAATCTCTGACGGGTCACAAGCTTCCAGACTGGATACACGAATATCCAGTTCGCGAACATAAAGTTCACTCAACTCGGACATGGCATTCAGTTTGTTTTGTTCCAGACGTAAGTAATCCAGTGATTTATTTTTCAGAATGGTGAGTAACATGGCCTGAGGGGAATTTATGATATCAGTTTTCAGTTTTTCCCACAATTTGATCAGTGCTTCGGCCGCAATGTCTTCTGCTACCTGTTCGTCGTGTACATACGATTTGGCAAACAAGAAAGACTTCCTGTAATAAAGAGTATAGAGAGCGTTAAAACTGTTGATATTTAAGTCGTCCATTCTTGTATACTGTGTTCCGGGATATTTTTCTGTATGATCTAAAAGTGCCGCAAGGTATGAAAAAAAAAGCAAAAGAGGATTAATAGTTGTGAGTATTTCTGTTTTGCTTCTTTCCCGGGGATGTTGTCTGCTATCGTATGTTTTACTTGCTCTTTTTTTATAGTGTCCGCAAATGTAGGTGAGGTGTTCGTTGTCGAACATCTTTTCCCTTCTTAAAACCTTTGATTATTAGGAGGTTATGTTTTTGGCACATTACTTGTATAACAATGAAGGAGTGAGTTGTCCGGTCGTGGTATAGCTCATTCTTAGATTGTAATTTTGATTGGTAAAGGGTGGAATGGGAATTTCGCCCTTTATTTTTTGTATGGCCTGAAAGGTGATAAAAAATAAGGGTAGAACTATTGTCCCACCCTTATCACTTACAATAATAACAACTTCTCTTACTCAATGGGCTGTCCTTTGTAAAAGTCCAGAATCTTTGTACGGAACAGATAGTCATATTTGGCCTGAATCCGGTCGGACAATGCCTTAGTCAGATTTAGTTTGGATTCATTGTACTCGACCGAGGTCGCTTTTCCATTGTCGAACTTTTCACTCATCAGGCGGAAGGACTCTTGGCTGGCTTCTACTGCCGATTCACTTGACTTAAACTTGCTCTCGGCAGCTATGGCATTGTACCATGCTTGTTGGATTTCTTTATATAATACCTTCTTGGTATTGTCCAGTTGCAATGCCAGATTGGTTTGTTGCAGGCGTGCAGTGCGTACACGGTTGCGAGTGGCCAGGCGATTGAATAAAGGTATGTTCAGACTGAATCCGGCATATTTATTCAGGTTGTTCTTCATTTGGTTGCCAAAATTTGAACCGGCGTTACCATTTACCGTATAGAAGTTTGTACCTAATCCCGCAGAGAAGGACAATTGCGGATAGTAACTGCTCTTTGCTATGCGGACATTCTTTTCGCTACCTTCAAGACGATATTCGGCTGCTTTGATGCCCGGTTTGTAGAGCATGGCCTGGTTATAGATTTCGTCGGGTGAAGTGAGGGGAGAGAATTCCAACTCCGTATCCGGTGTGGCAAGTGAGAAGTTCTCCGGAGTCGGAAGTTCAAGCAATTGACTTAAATCGAGTAGAGCTAACCGGTAATTGTTGTCAGCCTGTACCGCACTCATCTCATCTTGTGCAACGCGGGCTTTGGCTTCGGCAACTTCGGCGGGAGAAGCTTTTCCTACTTCATGCAAGCGTGTGATGCGGTTCAGTTGTTCTTTGCTGAGTCCTACCTGACTTTGTGCCACTTTGCTTAGCTCTTGATTAAAAAGCACTTGCAGATAAGCGGAAGTGACATTGATTGCCAAATCTTCTTTTGCTTTATTCAGGTCTTCGATTGCTGCTTTCAGGTTTAGTTTGGTAAGTGCATACTGGTTCGGTAATTCCAGACCGGTGAATAACGGAATATTCGTACCCAGGCTGAAGCTACTGCTACCGCTGTTGATATCATTATAGGTGTTATCTACCGGCGATGCTGTACGTCCCCAACTCCAATTTTGCGAAGCACTGCCGCTAAGGTTGGGTAAGCGTGCCCATTTGGCGGTATTCACCTCCACTTTACTCTGTTCGGCCGAGTTTGCCGATTGTTGCACATTGATATTATGCTCAATGGCATAATCGATACACCGGCGTAAAGTCCATCCTTCCTGTGCCTGTGCAGTGTAAGCTGACAGTCCGGTCAGTATCAATAAGTTGATCAATATTTTATTTCTCATATTATGCATTGTTGGTGATTCATACTTTCCCTATATTATACGAGAGGTTTATTTGTCTTTCTTTTCCGAAGCTCTTACTTTTTCCTTTCCGGTCAGACCTTCCTTGATTTCCAGTTTGATACCGTCACTCATACCGGTTTTAATCTGGCGGCGTTCAAACTTCTGTTCGGGTATACTATCGGTCATTACCCATACAAACGTACTGTCGCCACTGAATTCGATAATGCCTTCGGGAACTGCCAGAACTTTTTGCGCACGTTGAAGCACGATTTCTGCATTGGCGGAATATCCGGAACGGATTTGTACAGAGTCCGGTGCATGAACGGCCGCTTTAATTTCGAACTGATTGGCTCCGTTCTCTTCTACACCTTTCGGAGAAATATATTCCAGTTCGGCATCGAATGTAAGATTTTGCAAAGCTCCGATAGTCAGTTTCACCGGCATACCTTCATGGATACGTCCCACTTCTGTTTCGTCAATCTTGCCTTTGAAGATCAGATCGTTCATATTGGCTACTGTGGCAATAGTCGTACCGTCATTAAACGTATTACTCATGATTACCGAGTTACCTACTTTGATCGGTACGTCCAGAATCAATCCGTCGATGGTCGAACGAATCAGTGTACTGCTGAAGGAAGCGCTGTTTTTGGTGATACCTTCTTTGATAATCTCCAGTGCATCTTTTGCAGTTTGCAATTCTTCACGTGCTTTCTTTATTTCTACTTCGCTTTTTTCGTAATCTTCTCTGCTGATTAACTTGTCGTTATAAAGCTTCTTGATACGTTCATGATCTGTTTCGGCTTGCGCGGTACTGATCTCTGCCACACGTACACGGCTTTCGGCTGAGTTCAATTGTCCCAGTTCCGGGATGACTTTTACTTTAGCGATTACTTCACCTTGCTTAATGGTCTGCCCGGCCTCTTTGTATACTTCGGATATGATACCCGATATTTGCGGTTTAATGAGTACTTCGTCTCGCGGCTCTACTTTGCCGGTGGCAACCGTAGTCTTTTCCAGATCCGCAATCTCCGGGGTAACGGTTTCATATACGGTTGTTTTAGGCTTTGATTTCTGGTACAGGAAAATGAATGTCCCAATGAAGATGGCGGCTACCACTACCAGTAATGTAATTTTCAGATACTTTTTCATCTTGTTTTATATTTTGAATTATTATTTTCTATCTTGACTGTGTATTCTTTGTTAACCGATGTTGTCTTGTCGTCCTTTTTTGTGCGGGAGACAGAGAATGATCGTACTTTATTCATCCCTGATAGCTTCTATCGGTCGGATAGCCATTGCCCTATAAGCGGGTGCCAGTCCGGCGAGTAGTCCCAGCGTCACCAGTAACAGGCAGGTTCCGATAGCCATACCAAAAGACACCTGGAAGTGGGAATAATGGTCCTTACCGGAGTTGACGCCTATTTCCATTAATTGCAGGATCAGTACACCAAAAGAGATGCCGGCCATACCTGCAATGGTAGTCAGTACCATACTTTCTGATAAAATCTGTTGTAAAATGTCTTTCGGACGGGCACCGATGGCACGCCGGATACCTATTTCGGTGGTCCGTTCCTTCACGGTCACCATCATGATGTTCGATACACCGATAGCCCCTGCCAGCAGAGTGCCCAAACCTACCATCCAGATCAATACATGGATACCGGTAAACAGATTATCCATCATTGAGAACATGGCCTCCGCATTCAGTTTCATAACTGCCTGTTTGTCATCCGGCGATATATAATGGGCCTCTTTAAGGATGGCTTCTATCTCCGGTTCAAGGTCGCTTACCTTTTTCCCCGGTTTCACGGTATAGCATATCACGTCGATACGTTTTCCCATGTTGTAGGCTTGCTGCATCGTACTGAAAGGTAGCACAACGGCTTCCGAAGCCCGGCCCTGGATGTTCATGTTTCCTTCGGACACACACATGCCTATCACCTGATAATAAATGCCGTCTACCCGTACATATTTACCACAAGGATCTTCGCCCGGGTTGAAAAGGCTCTCGTAAACACGTTTGCCGATAACGCACACTTTGCGTCCCTCGCGTACGTCTACGTCGTTGATAAATCTTCCGTAAGCCATATCCTGGTTTTCAATCTTTGCATAGTCCGGATAAAGCCCTTTCACGCTGCAATCGTACTTTTTCTCTCCATAAATGGCTGTCGATCCCCAGCGGGCTATCGATGGAGTGATTACATCGATGTCTTTTACTTTTTTGCGGATTCGTTCAATATCTGCGTTTTCAATATCCCAATAGCGTCCTTTGCGGAATCCCTTGTAAGCCTCTCCTGTCTTTTGTGAGGCCATGAAACCCGAGTTGGTTGCGAAGCCTTCAAATTCGGCTTGCATCATCTCCTGCATTCCTTGTCCGCCTCCCATCAGGGCCACCAGCATGAAGATGCCCCAGAATACTCCGAATGCCGTCAGCAGGCTTCGTGTTTTGTTTCTTGTTATCGTGACGAGGATTTCCTCGCACGTATCCATATCTACTCTCATAATCAATCTGCTCTAAGTGCTTCAATAGGTCTGATACTCACTGCTTTCTTTGCCGGGAAGAATCCTGCCAGTGTTCCTGCAACGACCAAGGTCAGCGTGGCTTGTATGGCAATGCTGATATCCACCGTCGGATTCAGGAATACGGTTTCCGAAAACATTCCTACATCTACGGTTTGTTCTCCGGCCACTTTATTCATCCATTCGGTAGCGGCGATTCCGGCTACCATCCCGATGTATCCGAATAGTGTTGTGATGGTCACGCTTTCCACGATTATCAACCACAGGATAGAGAATGGTTTGGCACCCAATGCTTTGCGGATACCGAACTCACGTGTCCTCTCTTTTACTGTGATCAGCATAATGTTCGATACGCCTACGATACCACTCAGCAATGTGAAGATGCCGATCACCCAGATGGCTGTACGCAAGATGCCCATAGCGTTTTGTGACTGTAGATAATTGGTAAAACGGTTCCATATCCACAGTGCGCTGTTGTCCGATGGGTCAAAGCGGTGTTTGGCACCCATTACTTTGCGATAGGCTGCCTCGAATGCTTCGTTTGTTTCAATGGTGGTGAGCCCTTTGGTGGTGAAAGTCAGGTTATTCAGTTTATCACCTTTGTTGTAGATTACCTGTAAGGTGGAGAAAGGAATATAAGCCTCGCTGCTTCCCTGATCGCCCGGATCGGTGTAAAGGCCTACGACTTGATAAGAGACTCCACCGGCATTTACAAACTTTCCGATAGGTTCTGTTTTGCTTTTTCCGAAAAGGATTTCAGCCGTTTTGGTATGCAGTACAATTACTTTCCGTCGTTCTTTGAGATCGATGTCATTGATGAACCGTCCGTCTGTCGATTTTACGGATTCCACTTCGGTAAAGTTCGGATACACACCTTCCAGTGAAAGGTTAACGTACTCCTGTCCGTAACTCAGGTTTACATTACTTTGCCATTGGCTGGCACCTACACTGATGATGTTGTCGCTGAAGTGCTCCATGGTGGCATCCAGGTCCTTATTGTCCAACTGGATGCGTCGTCCTTCTTTTAATCCGTCGTAAGGTTTCCCTGTCCATCCCGGATATATTTTTATGGAGTTCAGCGCCCGTGCCGATGATGACTTTTCAAAAGCATGGATCAGTCCGTTTCCGGCTCCCAACAGCACTATCAGCATGAAGATGCCCCATGCTACGGCGAATCCGGTCAGTAACGTACGGAGTTTGTTCCGCTTGATGGTACCGTATATTTCTTGCCAAATGTCAATCATATTTATATCTGTTTTTATTTCATGTATCCATCCTTGCCGAATGGTGAGGCATCATGATTCAGGTTCTCTTCAATCCGTTCGATTATACCATCCTTGATGTGGATAATTTTATCTGTCTGATTGGCAACTCCACTTTCGTGGGTGACTACGACAATGGTCATTCCGGTCTTGTGCAGGTCTTTCAGTATTTGCATCACCTCTACGGACGTCTTACTGTCCAATGCACCGGTAGGTTCGTCGGCCAGAATAATCTGAGGCTGTGTAATCAAGGCACGGGCAATGGCTACACGTTGTTTCTGACCTCCACTCATTTCATTGGGCATGTGATGTGCCCAATCCTTGAGTCCCAGCTTGTCGAGGTACTCCATGGCCATGGCATTACGTTTTTTCCGGCTTACTCCCTGGTAAAACAGAGGCAGTGCGACGTTTTCCACTGCATTTTTAAATGAAATCAGGTTGAATGACTGGAAGATGAAACCGATCATCCGGTTGCGGTATTCCGCGGATTTAGTTTCGCTCAGGTCCTTAATCAGCACGTTGTTGAGGTAATACTCTCCGTCATCGTAATTATCCAATATACCTAGTATATTGAGTAAAGTAGACTTGCCGGAACCTGATGCTCCCATGATGGAAACGAATTCACCCCGCTCGATGTCGAGATTGATGCCTTTGAGTACATGGAGTGGGGCTCCGTTGTTGTAGGTTTTGTTAATGTCTTTTAAGTGTATCACAGTTTCATCTATTTAGTTTCAAATTTCTTATGATTTGTTCTATTAGACGTACGGCTGATACGAAAAGTTGCAAACGAAGTGAACTTTTTTAAAAAAAGATTTTGTAGACTCAATCTTCTTTACGTAATTTGTGTGCAATAAACATTTAATATTAACTAACCCTTTAAATAAGAGTATCATGAATTCAAGCATGGAGAAGCCCTATGTGGTGGGTATTGACATTGGCGGAACAAACACTGTCTTTGGAATTGTTGACGCGCGCGGAACTATTATAGCAAGCGGTGCAGTGAAAACTCAAGTATATCCTACAGTAGAAGAATATGCAGATGAAGTATGCAAAAATCTTCTGCCGTTGATTATCGCAAATGGCGGGGTGGATAAAATAAAGGGTATCGGCATTGGCGCTCCTAATGGGAACTATTATACCGGAACCATTGAATTTGCTCCTAACTTGCCTTGGAAAGGTGTATTGCCGTTGGCTTCTATGTTCGAAGAACGCTTGGGTATACCGACTGCCTTGACAAACGATGCTAATGCTGCCGCAGTGGGCGAAATGACTTACGGAGCCGCCCGCGGTATGAAAGATTTTATCATGATTACTCTGGGAACAGGTGTCGGTAGTGGTATCGTTATCAACGGACAGGTGGTTTACGGTCATGACGGTTTTGCAGGCGAACTCGGTCACGTGATTGTTCGTCGTGACGGACGTATCTGTGGTTGCGGACGCAAGGGCTGTCTGGAAACTTACTGCTCGGCTACAGGTGTGGCACGCACTGCACGCGAATTCCTCGCTGCACGTACCGATGCCAGCTTGTTGCGTAATATCCCGGCTGAGAGCATTGTATCGAAAGACGTATACGATGCAGCCGTACAGGGAGATAAACTGGCTCAGGAGATTTTCGAATTTACAGGTAATATTCTGGGTGAAGCATTGGCAGACGCTATTGCTTTCTCGAGTCCGGAAGCTATTATCCTGTTCGGTGGTTTGGCAAAATCGGGTGATTACATTATGAAGCCGATTATGAAAGCCATGGAGAATAACCTTCTGAACATTTACAAAGGTAAAGCAAAATTGCTCGTTTCTGAGTTGAAGGACTCTGACGCTGCTGTGCTGGGTGCCAGTGCATTGGCTTGGGAACTGAAAGACTTGAGAGACTAAACGTCCTATTAAAGTGATTATTTAGCGAGAGCTCCGGAAGTCATTCCGGAGCTTTTTTTGTCTGTACGGGCGGGAGCTTCGGGATGTACTCCAATATCGTTTTGTCAAAGATGTCATTTTGTATTTTCTATCGCTTCAAGGAGGGCATATTCCGATCTTTGGCTTGAGAGCCGTGGAAAAAATGAATTTCAGCTGATTTCCGGCAGCTCAAAAAGATGTCTTATTGAGCTTAATTCTCACCGGAAGAAGGGAATATTCTTTTATTCTGTTTCGTGTGATAGCGAATCTTGTAACTGAACTTCGAAATGCTACTTAGGATACCTTTCTGCAACCGGAGCCAATAAGTGAAAAATGGCTTTGATTTTAGACTATTCATACCTCCTTTGGAGGAAGTTAATGATTCGTTTCGACTTTATTAATAAAAGGCTCGGACGTTATTAACAAAAGACTTGGACGAAATTAATAATCTCTTTCGTCTTTTTCTGTATATATAGTCTCAAAGTGATCAAATTCTGCATGAATACTCTTTTCTTATTCTTTTTTTATGCAAAAAGATCCACAGAAGCTCTTTGTTTGAGTAAGGGGTGGTTAGCAAATTGTTTGAAAGGAGAGTATAATGATTCTATTTTATAAGATTTAGCGTCTTTTTGTATTGATGTGTAAAAGGTGCTATGGACTACGATGAGGATGATAAGAGGATGTGTCATTATGTACATCCTCATATCATCTCAGATCTGCGCTTGCATGGCATTGGCTAGTTGCGTGAGTAGTGTCGATTTTATGATTCTACAATCACCAGCACTGGATTAGCGTCTTCTGCTAGTGTCTCAATAAACGTCGGTCTCTTTTCAGCCGGATGTTTTTCCACCCATTTGGTAATATCTTCAATGGTCATCACGCCTATTAGTTGTCCCTTTCCGTTAGTACGTACAGGATAGAATGGTGCAAATCCGGTAAGATCGTCCTCAAAGCCTTTTTCTATTTCACCCATGGTAGTAGCTCCGCTTTTTTTATCATAGAGGCCCACGTAGCCTTTGTTATCTTCTCCAAACCAGCCATTGCTTACGGCAAATATTATTTTGTCTGTGGTTTCTGTCACATCTGTTACAAAAGCGTGGGCAGATGTCATTACTGTTTTTCCTGCTTCTTCAACAGGGTAGCGCCATTTGCCTGTGTCAAACACGTAGGTAATGGGAGTCCCTTCGGCCGACATGTCATAAATGGAGTCGTTGAACGCTTGATGGAAGCGAACAGAACCATCGGTCTGCCACATTTGGTTTGAACCGCTTATTTCTTCCACCATTTGTCCTGCATCTTCACGCTTTCCTTTGAGCTTTCGGAATGTAAGGCCGCTATGGGGCATTAAGCTTGGATGCTCCTGTATGAATGCCTCAGAATATCTGATACGGGCGTAAGGGTCGATGGGGTTTCCTTGTGTTACTACGGCTATGGAATCTATTAGATTCATTTCCAAATCCATGCGCAGGAGAGATATGTATCGATCTCCTTCTAAGGTACTGCCCGATAGCACTGCCGTCATCACTGTGTCGTTGATTAACGGATAGGAAGTGAGTCTGCGGTTTGCTATTTTCGAATTGATCGACCCTAGAAAACGGCCGTCCATACTGTATTTCACCAAGCGGCCTTTAGGGGTAAAGAAATAGAGTACATCGCTCCCTGATTCATCTATGATTGGAATGCAATTTCCGTATGCTTCCGGATCCTGTCCCGGATGCCCCACTGTGGCTATGTATTTGCCTGTATTCAAATCAAATGTCATGCATTTTTGGCTGCTCCCATATCCCATGTTGCTTACAATGACATATTTGTCGGTTACCAAAAAATTCCAATGGTTAGCCACTAAAGTACTGTCGTTGGTTTCCAGAGGCACAAATTTGATTTTACTTCCCAGTTGAGAGACTTTGAGTTCTTGAAGGTTCTCCATGGCACCGGCCACATCTATAGTACTCTTGCTGACCGTTCTATCTGCATTCGAACATGATAAAAGTAAAAGTCCGGTTAGTACGCCGACACATTGTTTTAACTTTTTCATCTTATAATATTTTAATATGTGTTTTTAATATAGTCCCTCTTTTTCATGTTAAACTATAGTTATTGCCATAGTCTCTTTTGGTGCTGATACTACTGTATGAATGGTTGTGGCAAGAAAGGTAGGAAGAATAATTGTGTTACCGAAATAAAAAAGAGGAAATCTTGCCGGAAGATTCCCTCTTTTTTATCTCGAATCGGAGAGCAGGGCTGATTAGCCGTTAACTCTTTTTTCTTTGATTCTAGCTTTTTTGCCGGTAAGAGCACGCAGGTAGTACAGTTTAGCGCGACGTACTTTACCAACCTTGTTCACTTCAATGCTGTCGATAGCCGGTGATTCGATCGGGAAAATTCTTTCTACGCCTACGGTTCCTGACATTTTACGTACAGTAAAACGTTTCTTTTCTCCGTGACCTGCAATTTTGATAACAACACCGCGGTACAACTGTACACGCTCTTTGTTACCTTCGATAATACGATATGCTACTGTTACAGTGTCTCCTGCTTTGAAGCTCGGGTGCTGTTTTCCGGTAGCGAATGCTTCTTCTGCAATTTTAATTAAATCCATTGTTGTTTATTATTAAATTGTTTTATCGTTACAACGCAACATACCAGGCAACTCTCTCCTGACAGCGATTGCGCGAAAGCGGTGCAAAGTAACGAATTATTTGCCGGATAGCCAAATGTTTTTGTATATTTGTAGCATTATTAAGTACTTAAGGATATGAAACAAAATTACGCAAAGATTATTTCAGGATTCATTCTGGCGGGGTTGTTGACATTTAGTTCTTGTCAGTCGACGCATGAGATGGCAAAAACCGATTACCAGATTGCCAAAGTAGAGGGAAGGATGATTGACATTGACGCCAAATGGGACACCCATCCCGATGCAGATGCCGTGGCAATATTAAAGCCTTATAAAGAAAAAATAGACAATATGATGTATGAGGTGATTGGCAGCAGCGAGCAGAAGATGGACAAAGGACATCCCGAGAGCTTGCTTTCTAATCTTGTAGCGGAAGTATTGCGTCAGGCTGCAACCAAGGTGCAGGACAAGCCGGCAGACATGGGACTGGTGAATATGGGAGGATTGCGTAATATTTTGCCTGCCGGAGATATTACGGTGGGAACGGTATATGAGATATTGCCATTCGAAAATTCGCTTTGTGTAATGAAGATGAAAGGAACACACCTGAAAGCATTGCTCACAAGCATTGCATCGTTGAAAGGAGAAGGGGTGAGCGGTATCCGGATGGAAATTACCAAGGATGGAAAATTACTGAATGCTACGGTGGGCGGCCAGCCGATCGATGACAATAAGCTGTATACCGTGGCGACAATCGATTATCTGGCTGACGGTAATGGAAGTATGGAGGCTTTCTTGCAGGCTGATGATCGTGTGTGTCCCGAGGGAACCACGTTACGCGGGCTTTTTCTTGATTACGTGAGACAGCAGACTGCTGCCGGAAAGAAGATCACTTCGGCACTGGATGGCAGAATCACTGTGAAATAAAAACGTTATAGATTATAAAACGATAAAATCCAGTAAATTATGATATTCCCAATCAATAAAAAACATACGTTCTTTTCCAAGGAAAAGACACTTCTAACTTTCTTTTTTATTCTCTTTATTTCTTTTTCTGCATTTGGGCAGCAGGATAAAAAGCTGATTCTTCTGCAGACCAGTGATGTGCATAGCCGTCTGGAACCTATCAATCAGGAAGGTGACCGGAATTATGATAAAGGCGGATTCGTACGTCGTGCCACATTTGTGAAGGAGTTCCGCAAAGAGCATCCCGATATGTTATTGTTCGATTGCGGAGATATTTCGCAGGGGACACCTTATTATAATATGTTCCAGGGTGAAGTCGAAGTGAAGATGATGAACGAAATGAAGTATGATGCCATGACTATCGGTAATCACGAATTTGATTTTGATCTGGATAATATGGCCCGTTTATTCCGGATGGCTGATTTTCCGGTGGTTTGCGCTAATTATGATGTAAGTGCTACGGTGCTTAAAGACTTGGTGAAACCGTATGTCGTCTTTGAAAGAGACGGTGTCAAGATCGGAGTTTTGGGATTGGGTTGCCAGCTTGAAGGCATGGTACAAGCCAATAAGTGTGTAGGAGTGGTTTACAATGATCCGGTGACTGTAGCGAACGAAGTGGCTGCTGTCCTGAAAGAAAAAGAGGGATGTGACGTAGTGGTTTGTCTTTCTCATCTGGGTGTGCAGTATGACGAGAATCAGTTGATCCCTAAAACACGTAATATCGATGTTGTTCTCGGAGGCCATTCGCATACATTCATGAAAGGCCCCAAGACTCTCCTCAATATGGATGGCAAGAATGTGTCGCTGATGCATACCGGTAAGAGTGGTATCTATGTAGGGCAGATGGACTTAACACTTGAAAAAAAGAAATAAGAGGACGTTGTAAAAATCTGTAGCGGATTCCTGAAATACCGTCTATGAAATACCTCCCAGACAAACTATGCTAAAACAACTACTAACAGTTGTGTTTCTGCTGAGTGCAGGCACTTTGTGGGCACAACAAGCTGCAGGACTTCTGCCTGTACAGGAAGATACACATTGCAAAGAATGGGTAGAGCAGACGCTCTCCCGTATGAAACTGAAAGATAAAGTCGGGCAATTATTTGTTTATACCCTGGCTCCACGAGCAGATAAAGATACTGAAAAGTTAGTGGGCAAACTGACCCGCAAGTTCAAAGTCGGGGCCTTTCTGTACTCTGAGGGAACAGTAGAAGATCAGGCAAACCTGACCAACTATGCGCAACGCCAGTCGAAAATTCCATTAATGATTACCTTTGATGGTGAGTGGGGACTCGCCATGCGATTGGAAAATACACCGGTGTTTCCACGTAATGCGGCATTGGGCTGTATCAGCGACAATACCTTGATTGAGGCTTATGGGCAGGAAGTGGCGCGTGAGCTTCGTGAGATAGGTGCGCACGTTAATTTTGCTCCGGATGCGGATGTTAATACCAATCCTGAAAATCCGGTCATCCATGTCCGTTCGTTTGGTGAAAATCCGAAAACTGTGGCTGAGAAAGTAATAGCTTATGGGCGTGGATTGGAGACCGGTGGCATTTTGTCTGTCTCCAAGCATTTCCCGGGACATGGTGACACGGATGTCGACTCACACCAGGCATTGCCTGCCGTTTATTATAATCGTGCACGGCTGGACAGTGTGGAACTGTATCCTTTTAAAGAAGCCATTCAGGCAGGATTGGGAGGTGTGATGGTGGGACACTTACAAGTGCCGGCCTTAGAACCTGACCGGATTACCCCTTCTTCATTGTCACATAGCATTGTGACGGATCTATTGAGAGGAGAGTTGGGATTCAATGGATTGGTATTTACCGATGCGCTCGCCATGAAAGGAGTAGCTGCCGAATCGGATGTAACAGTGAAGGCTCTGAAGGCCGGTAATGATATGGTGCTGGTACAGCAAAATGTAGAAAAAGCACAAGAGAGTGTGGTGCAAGCCATAAAAGACGGACGTCTCACGATGGAAGAAATAGATGCGAAATGCCGTAGAATTCTGGCGTATAAATATCGTTTGGGATTAAGCAGGCGACCGATGATTCCGGTAGACGGATTGAGTGACCGTATTCATACTCCTGAAGCGCAGGCTTTGGTAACCAAGCTGCGTACGTCGGCAGTGACCGTACTTGGAAATTATTTTCAGATTCTTCCTCTTACTGCAACAAAGGGTGAGATAGCCGTATTAACAGTGGGAGATGAAGGCAGCGATGCTTCTTTCATCGAGGGGTTACGCAGTGAATTACCGTTAAAAACATTCCGGATGGATAAAAATACCGGGGAAGAAGAGCGGCGGAAGATAGTGAAAGAACTGGGAAACTATCGGAGGGTGGTTGTCAGTATAACGGTGCAGGATAAAGAAGCGGGTGAATATCGTTCGTTTTTTGCCGGGTTCAGGCCCCAAGCTCCTGTGGTCTACGCTTTCTTTACTTCCTATCGGGCACTGGCGTCGCTTGAAGAGGCTGCCGCCCGTTCGGCTGCTGTTGTCCTGGCACATTCCGGTAAGGAGGATTTGCAACGCTATGTAGCCGATGTGATATTGGGCAAAGCTTCGGCAACGGGACGTTTATCCATGCGTATCGGCAATACGTTTGCAGCCGGTTCCGGTGTAGATATGATATCCGGTAGCCCAGCGGGTATAGCACCCGAAGATTATGGTTTGAAATCATACAGACTCCACCGGATAGACTCGGTGGTAGCTGCCGGGCTGGCGGCGAAAGCCTTTCCCGGATGCCAGGTGTTGGTATTGCGGCATGGACAACCGGTATATGATAAATGTTTCGGCACTCACTCTGTAACAGACACTACTCCGGTACGGGCGACCGACCTTTTCGATCTCGCTTCATTGACTAAAACCAGTGCCACACTGCTGGCCGTGATGAAACTCTATGATCAGGGACGGATCGAGTTGACAGATGCTGTCTCTAAATACGTGCCTGCTCTGCGGGCTACGAACAAAAAGAATATCACAATCAGGGAACTGTTGTTACATGAATCCGGACTGGTGCCTTATATTCGTTTTTATCGTGATGCAATCGATGAATACTCGGTGACCGGCCCTTTTACACAAGGATTTGTAGACGAGTGGCACCATACCCGTATGGGAGAATATACTTATGCCTGTTCCGATTTCAAGTTTAAGAAAGGATTGGTTTCTGCAACAAAAACCTCCGGGCATACGTTGCAGATAGCCGATGGATTGTGGCTGGACAAGAAATTTAAAGCTGCGATGATGAAGAGTATTGCGCAGTCGGAACTCGACCGTAAACGTTTTGTATATAGTGATATCGGATTTATCCTGTTGCAACAGGTGGTGGAAGCCGTTACCGGCAAGACACTCGATGCTTATTTAGTTTCAGAGTTTTATCGGCCTATGGGATTGGAACATACATTGTTCCAACCTTTAAACCGTTATAAGAAAGCGGATATTATGCCGACTGCTGCCAATGATTACTTACGTCGGCAGGATCTTTGCGGATATGTGCATGATGAAGCTGCCGCCTTTATGGGAGGCGTAAGTGGCAATGCCGGATTGTTTTCAACGGCCCAAGAGTTGGGAAAAATCTATCAGATGATTCTGAATGAGGGTGAACTGGATGGAAAACGCTATCTTCGGCCGGAAACCTGTCGTATATTTACTACGGAGAAATCAGCTGTCAGTCATCGTGGACTGGGGTATGACAAACCTAATCTGAAGGATCCGAAGGCAAATGCCTGTGCTTCTTCGGCTCCGGCTTCTGTTTATGGGCATACCGGCTTTACGGGTACTTGTGCTTGGGTTGATCCGGAGAACGACCTGGTCTATATCTTCCTGAGTAATCGTCTTTGTCCCGATGCCTGGAATGGAAAGCTGAACAGCATGAAGATACGACAAGCAATCCAGGAAGTGATTTATCAGTCGTTATATACACCGGAATAGTGGAAGTGAATGGCTTTTTACAATATAAAATGAAAAGAAGATATTTATTGGCTGGTTTAGTTGTATCAGCGCTTTTGGGAGTAGGAGCGAAAGTTCCTGTTTCTATGGATGCCCCTGTCCGTGAGGTTTTTCATACTCCTCCCGGTATGTCTGCTCCTATAGAACCTTTGTTGCTTTATCAGGCTTCCCAGGATGAAAAGTGCCGTCACTGGGTAGATTCTGTCTACAATCGGATGAATCTGAGAGAGAAGGTGGGGCAATTGTTTATTTACACCATTGCGCCCGTGCAGACCAAGCGTAATATGCAGTTGTTGCGTGACGCGGTTCATACTTATAAAGTCGGTGGATTACTTTTTTCCGGCGGAAAGATACAGAATCAGGCTACATTGACCAACGAAGCGCAACGGATGGCCCGCTGTCCGCTGCTGATTACCTTTGATGGTGAATGGGGGCTTTCCATGCGTTTGCGTGGTACTCCTGTCTTTCCGAGAAACATGGTATTAGGATGTATCCAGGACAACCGTTTGATTTATGAATATGGGCGGGAGATGGCCCGACAGTGTCGTGAGATGGGAGTGCAAGTCAATTTTGCTCCGGTGGCAGATGTGAATATCAATCCGGACAATCCGGTCATCAATACCCGTTCGTTTGGTGAAGATCCGGTGAAAGTGGCCGATAAGGTGATTGCTTACGCTTCGGGGCTGGAGAGTGGTAAAGTCCTTTCTGTCTGCAAGCATTTTCCGGGACATGGTGATACGGACGTGGATTCTCATAAGGCACTGCCTGTGTTACCATTTACGCGTGAGCGCCTGGACAGTGTTGAACTGTATCCTTTTAAAGAAGCTATTCGTGCCGGGGTCAGTGGTATGATGGTAGGACACTTGCAGGTACCTGTCATCGAGCCTATAGGTGATTTGCCTTCATCCTTATCCCGTAATGTGGTTTATGGACTTCTGACCGAGGAATTGGCATTTAAGGGACTTATCTTTACCGATGCCCTTGCTATGAAGGGAGTTGCCGGCAATAAGAGCGTATGTTTGCAAGCTTTGCAAGCCGGGAATGATATGGTGCTGGCTCCCCGCAGGCTGAAAGAAGAAATGGACGCTGTATTGGAAGCGGTGGAAAAAGGAGAACTTCCGGAAGAAGAAATTAATGCAAAATGTCGGAAAGTACTCACTTACAAATATATTTTGGGGCTGGAACGTAAACCGTTTGTGAAACTATCGGGATTGGGAACCCGTATTAATACACCTCAGACACGTGATTTGATTAGCAGGCTGAATCTGGCTGCAATTACTGTGCTGAATAATAAAAATGATGTATTGCCTTTGCATCCCGATCTGAAAGAGGCGGCCATACTGAATGTAGGCAAACCGGAAGAGATTGAGCCTTTTGACCGCAAAATGAAAAAGTATACTTCATTTGCCCGTTTTCAATTGCGTAAAGATCAGCCGGAAGCCGAGCAACAAAAGTTGCGTGACTCTCTTGCTGCCTACCGGCGTGTTATCGTTACTGTGACAGAGCAGCGCCTTGCTCCCTATCAGTCGTTTTTCGCCAAGTTTGCTCCGGAATCTCCTGTGATATATGTATTCTATACGCCGGCTAAGTCGATGTTACAGATACAGCGGGCTGTATCGGTTGCTGAGGCTGTGGTATTGGCTCATGCCTCTCGTGACGACGTTCAGGAACGTGTGGCTGATTTACTTTTCGGTAAAGCAACGGCAGATGGAAGACTGTCGGCCAGTATTGGCGGATTGTTTCCTACCGGTTCGGGTGTTACGATTACTCCGCATACTCCTTTCCACTTTGTACCCGAAGAATATGGAATGAAATCGGAAGTGCTCCGCCGTATCGACACGATTGCTTTGGAGGGAATCAAGGAGGGAGCTTATCCCGGTTGTCAGGTTCTGGTGATGAAGGATGGTAAGGCTTTGTATGACCGGTGCTTCGGATACCATACAGATGCAAATAGCGAGAAAGTGAAGCCGACGGATATTTATGATTTGGCTTCTCTGTCTAAAACAACAGGAACGTTGTTGGCCATAATGAAGCTTTATGATAAAGGTCGTTTCAATCTGACCGATAAAGTTTCAGATTATCTGCCTTTCCTGCGCAAGACGAATAAAGAGAACCTGACCATTCGTGAATTGCTCTTGCATCAGTCTGGCTTACCTTCCGGTCTGCTTTTCTATCAGGAGGCCATTGACGGGAAAAGCTATAAAGGTTCGCTGTTCAAGCAGTCGAAAGATGCCTTACATACGGTACGGTTGGGTGTCCGTACCTGGGGAAATCCAAGATTCCGGTTTAATAAGGGGATGGCGTCTAAAGAGAAGAACGGTGATTATACTCTTCAGGTTTGTGACAGTTTATGGTTGAACCGGTCGTTCCGTGAAGAAATACGGAAGAAAATAGCCGAAGCACCGTTAAAAGACAAGAGTTATCGTTATAGTGATGTCGGGTTTATCTTGTTGCAGATGCTTGCAGAAGAGCTTAGTGGAAAACCGATGGATGAATATTTATGGCAAGAGTTCTATCAGCCGATGGGATTGGAACATACTGCCTATCTGCCGTTGCGTTACTTCGATAAAAAAGAGGTAGTACCTTCTGCAGTAGACCGTTTCCTGCGTAAGACTACTTTGCAGGGATTTGTCCATGATGAGTCGGCTGCTTTCCAGGGGGGAATTTCGGGTAATGCGGGGCTTTTCTCTAATGCTCGTGAAGTCGGACGTATTTATCAGATGTTGCTCAATAGAGGTGAGTTGGATGGAAGACGTTATCTCAGCAAGGAAACTTGTGCTCTATTCACTACCGAAAAGTCTAAAATCAGCCGTCGCGGTTTAGGTTTTGATAAGCCGGATGTGGTGAATGAAAGTAAAAGTCCGTGCGCTGCTTCTGTTCCGGTTACTGTTTATGGGCATACCGGATTTACAGGAACTTGTGCCTGGGTAGATCCCGACAATGGCTTGATTTATGTATTTCTTAGTAATCGTACCTATCCCGATGCTTGGGTGAACAAATTATCTAAACTTGAGATTAGGGAAAAAATTCAAGAAACGATTTACGAAGCGATGAAAGAAAAGTAATCATTACATATATAGGTCTATTATACATCAATTCCTGATAGAGCGTTGCTCCGTCAGGAATTTGTGTATAACGTCCTATGGTTCATGATGTTTGATATGCTGATATTTCTATTTAGTACTATTGATCCACCGGGATATTCAGGTTATAAATATGGGTTTCACTTTCTAAATGTAAAGAAATAAGTTTTAGAATAGTCAGGGATGGAGAAAAGTATTAAAATTAATAGTAAAATGAGTGCTCTACTCTAAGTTCTATCAGAACTTTCCGAAAGGAGTTAGGGGAAATTGGAGAGCATTTTCTCATAAGTATTAATATTTAATTGGTTTTTAGATAGTGAGATAGGACTAATTGAGAAGACTTCTATATGTGTCTGTTTACCCTCTTGATCCTACTTTTCTACCTGTATTAGATTTAACTTTCGAAGACAAAGTTAACTGTATTTTTTATAAATACAATAAACAATACTAAAAAATAATATAAAATAAATCTTTTATTGATTTGTTTTTCTACCTAATATAAATGATAAAGTAATATAAAAAGAAAAGTAATCCTTTCATGTCATTTTAAGTTCTGATAGGACTTGGCATTTCTGCCGGCCTGCTCTCTCCGAACTATGTGTTCGCTACGTCTTTAGAGACTTATGAGAACCAGTCTGTAGCTGCTGTTCAGCAAGCAAGGAAGATTACCGGTACACTGACCGATGCTGTCGGTGAACCTATTATTGGTGCTACTGTTTTAGAAAAAGGAAACCCTTCCAATGGTACGATTACCGATATCAATGGTAAATTCTCTCTTTCGGTCCATCCTAATGCTGTGATCAGTATTTCGTATATAGGATACATAACACAAAATATTAAGATAACTAATCAAACCTCACTGAAAGTGGTTATGATGGATGATACCCAGGCGCTGGAAGAAGTAGTGGTAGTAGGTTATGGTTCGCAGAAGAAAGCGAATCTGACCGGAGCCGTATCTTCTGTGAAAATGGATGAGGTACTGGGTGACCGTCCTATCTTGAATGCATCTGATGCTCTTCAGGGAGCCGTGCCGGGACTGTTTGTATCTAATGGAGGTAATGCTCCCGGAACCAGCAAGTCGTTCCAGATTCGTGGAGCCTATTCGGTGGGTGTCAAGAACTCGGACGGTTCATACGGAAACACCATTAAGCCACTCGTATTGATTGATAATGTGGAAGGTGACCTCGATATGGTAAACCCCGAAGATATCGAGTCAATCAGTGTACTGAAGGATGCAGCTTCAGCAGCTATCTATGGTGCACGTGCAGCCGGTGGTGTAATTGTCGTTACGACTAAACGCCCTAAAGGTGCTGCTAAGTTCTCATTGAATTACAACAATAACTTTGCTTTCGGAACAGCTGTCAATCTGCCTAAACAGGCTCCGCTGATGGACTATCTGCAAGCTTATCTGGATTGTGGATATTCAGATGCCTATTGGTCGCTCGGTTCGCCAAGTGTCAGCAAATGGATGGAATATCTGAGTGAATACCAGAAGAACCCTTCTGCTTTCAATACGGTGGGAGACGGTATTTATATGGATGAATCCGGTGTACCATACTATTTGAATGAAAAAGATCTCTATAAGAACTTTATGGAGACCAGTTTCCAGATGACTCATAATATTTCTGCTTCAGGAGGTACGGACAAACTGCGTTATCGTATTTCGGGTGGATATACTTCGAATGACGGTGTATTGGTGTCCGATCGTGATAAGTTTGAACGTATGAATATCAATACCTTTATTTCGGCAGATGTAACCAACTGGTTCACTCAGGAAGTGACTATGAGCTATGCGCATAGTCTACAGACTTCACCCGGTGGAATGGGAGGTGTGTATAATACCCGTTTGGTTTCATATTATCCGGAAGGAGATCTGCCGGCATCAGTCAATACGTTGGCAAACGAGGATCTTCCTTTGTTCACTCCACGCAACCAGATCTTGTTGTCGAATCCGGTAAACAATAATAATGACAATCCGCGTATCTTCCTGAAATCCATATTGAAACCACTAAAGGGACTGGAAGCTGTATTTGAATATACATTTGATAAAAACATCTATGATTACCACTGGTATACAGGACAGTATGACTATACTACCATTCAGGGAGGAAGTTCAAAATCATTTGTAGACGATTATCTGAGAAAGTACAAACAGCATACGAATTATAACGCTATCAACGTTTACGCTACATATAGTAAGAAATTCGGTGACCATAATTTCAAAGTAATGGCAGGATTCAACCAGGAGTCGAGCTATCAGGAAACATTGGATGCTTATTCTTACAATCAGGCGGTGATAGACGTACCGGCCATGGGATCGGGAACCGGCACCATCAAGGCTACCGACTCATACAGTGAATATGCCGTACGTGGTGGATTCTTTAGAGTCAACTATAATTATCAGGACAAATATTTGCTGGAAGTGAACGGACGTTATGACGGTTCTTCTAAATTCCCGAAGAGCTCTCGTTTCGGTTTCTTCCCTTCTGTATCAGCCGGTTGGCAGATCGCTCAGGAGAAGTTTATGGAGTCTACCCGTAACTGGTTGGACGGATTGAAGATTCGCGCATCATATGGTGTGATCGGTAACCAGAATGTGAATCCGTATACTTTCACTCCGACAATGAGTGTCAGCAATAAATCTACTTCCTGGATTATCGACAATACGTATGTCACCTCTATCAGCTCGTTGCCGGCTTTGGTAAGCCAGAACTTTACATGGGAGAAAGTAGGTACGGTCAATGTAGGACTTGATATTAACTTATTCAACAATCGCCTGAATGGTGTATTTGAATGGTATCAGCGTAACACTAACGGCATGCTTGCTCCGGGTGTGCAGCTACCGGCTGTCGTAGGTGCAAGTGCTCCTTATCAGAATACTGCCGATATGCGTACACGAGGCTGGGAGTTGAGCTTGAACTGGCGTGACCAGATCGGTAAGGTGGGATATCGTTTGGGATTCAACCTGTCGGATTATAAATCGAAAATTACCAAATACGATGATAATGCAACCACCAAGTTGCTGAGCAGTTTCTATCCCGGACAGGTGATGGGAGAGATATGGGGCTATGTAGCCGATGGTTATTATTCTGTGGACGATTTCGAAGATACATCATCCTGGAAACTGAAAGAGGGAATAACCTCGATCAATGGTTATAACGTACGTCCGGGTGATGTGAAATTCAAAAACCTCCGTGATGATGAAAGTTCTACTAATGTAATTACCAGTGGTGACAATACATTCGACAATCCGGGTGACCGTAAAGTGATCGGTAATACGACTCCGCGTTATCAGTATGGTATCAATCTGGGAGCTAACTATGCCGGTTTCGACCTCAATGTTATCCTTCAGGGAACAGGAAAGCGTGATTACTGGATTTCGAATGTCTTGACTTTCCCGATGAACGGTGATAACTTCATTCCGTTGTTTGACGGTTTGAGTGATTACTGGATGCCTAAAGATCCCGACAACGGTGACTGGACCGCAGTCAATCCGAATGCGAAGTATCCTCGTCTGTATGGTAACCGAGGTAATTCCGGTTCAAACCTCCGTCAGAGCGACAAATACTTGTCTGATGCTTCTTATCTCCGTATTAAGAACATCACTTTGTCTTACAATTTACCAAAGAAGTGGTTGTCTCAGATCTTCCTTTCACAAATGAAGGCGTTTGTCAGTGTTGAAAACGTAGCTACTTTCACCTCTTTGCCTTCGGGTATCGACCCGGAGAGAATAGAATGGAACTATCCGGCATTCCGTACAGTTTCGTTCGGTATAAATATCACATTATAAACTCTAATCTGATACATGAATATGAAAAAGATATTATTGTTTTTAACCCTCTTTACAGGGATGATACTGGCGGGATGCAACGATAGCTTCCTTGAGAAATATCCTGTAACCAGCCTGACGGAAGAAAATGCATTCAAGTCGTATGACAATTTTAAGGCCTTTATGTGGCCATGTTATGAAATGTTCTCTAATACGAACATCGCCACTTCTACAACGGCAATCGGGCGTAACTCTCACTATATGGGTGATGTGTATGCCGGATACCTGAATCAGCGTGGAGCCAGCAGTCAGAATAAATATGCGTTCCAGACAGTGACCAATGCTACGTCGGGTAATGGATGGAACTTCTCTACATTCATTCGCCGTATCAACCTGATGCTTTCGCATGTGGATGATTCTGATATGACAGAAGCTGAAAAGAATCACTGGAAAGCTGTTGGATATTTCTTCCACTCATTTTGGTATATGGAGTTGATAGACCGTTTCGGTGATGTGCCTTGGATCGATAAACCACTGGACGAAACCTCTGAAGAAGCTTACGGAACGCGGATGCCTCGTCTGGAAGTGGCTGATAAAGTCCTGGAGCGCTTGCAATGGGCCGAACAAAATATCGGTGATGCGTCCGTTTACGAGAAAAAGGACGGTTCGAATACTATCAACCGTGATTGTGTACGTGCGGCTCTTTCACGTTTCACACTTCGCGAAGCAACCTGGCGCAAATATCATGAATTGGGTAGTTATGACAAATACTTCGATGAATGTATCCGTGTATCGAAGCTGTTGATGGCGGATTATCCTACATTATATTATGGTACCGACGGACAGCCGGCAGCCGGATATGGTGAAATGTGGACAACAGAGGATCTGAGTAAGGTACAGGGAGTCATTCTGTATCAGCAGTGGCTGGAAACCATTAAACCCGGACATTCGTGCTATTATGAACACACCTCTTCACATGATATAGAAATGCATCAGGGAACGGTAGACTTGTATTTGTGTAAGGATGGCAAGACTATTTCCCATTCAGACCAATATCAGGGAGATAAGGATATTTATGCTACTTTCCGCAATCGTGACCCGCGTATGTATCACACCATCATGCCGCCTTATAAGGTAAAAGATGGTAAGGGGGATTATTCCACATGGTCTTATACCAGTAATCCTGCCGATCGCGAATATATCGATATCATGGGAGCTAACGAGTCGTGCAGTAATCCGGGTATTGGCATGAAGCGCTTGCCGGGACAAAACTGGAGTGCTTCATTGGTACGTCGTGTTCCTAACCTGCAAGGGGGCGCACAATACACAATTGAAGGAAAGAAATATGGACCGCATGCCTATGTGGCTTCCCGTTCGGGATATTATGTATGGAAGAACTGGGATAATTGGGAGGAAAACTATAATAATGCCCAAGTGAATACTGCCGACAAACCTGTCTTTAAAATTGAAGAGGTCTTGTTGAACTATGCAGAGGCTATGTTCGAAACGAATCAATTTACACAAACCATTGCCGACGAGACGATCAACAAGTTGCGTAAACGTGCCGGTGTAGCCGATATGGTAGTAGCCCAGATTGATGGTAACTTTGACCCGAAACGTGGAAAATATTATCCGAAAGGAAATGATAACGGCATACTCGTTGATCCGGTATTATGGGAAATCCGTCGTGAACGTATTATCGAATTGATGGGCGAAGGATTTGGTTTTTATGATGTACGTCGCTGGAGAATGGCTCCTTGGTTCGTCAATATGCAGCAGAAAGGTATGTGGATTTCAAAGAAGGAACTCAGCTCACTGACGTTGCTTAACGAAATGACCGGAACTTCAGACGGGGCGAACGGATCGATGACCGAAGGGTATATCTATCTATTCAACGATCCGTTGAAGGAAGGAAAAGGCTGGCTGGAGAAATATTATCTCTATCAGGTTCCGTTAGAAGAAATAGCTCTTAATCCTAACTTGACACAAAACCCGGGATGGGAATAAAAGGATCTGTAGCCGTTCTTTTTAATTAAATTTTGAGAAGAAGGGAATGTGTCAAAGGCACCACAGATTACACGGATGAAATAGTAAGATATAGGTTATCCGCATGGATAGTCTGTTATAATCTGAGTGATCTGTGGTAAGGAGGCTTTTGAAACATTCTCTTCTTTTTGTTTTGAAAACTTTAAATGAACATTATGAATCAGAAATTATTACTCGGAAGTGCACTGCTCGTGGGAATGGCTTCTACACAGCAGGCGTTGGCCCGGCAGAAGAAAGCAAAGGAACAAACCCGTCCGAATGTCGTTTTCATATTGGCTGACGATTTGGGATACGGAGACTTAAGCTGTTATGGGCAGGAAAAGTTTGAGACTCCTAATATCGACCGGTTGGCACAGAACGGAATGCGTTTTACCCAATGTTATTCGGGAACAACGGTTAGTGCTCCCTCACGTTCGTGTCTGATAACCGGAACCCATAGCGGGCATACGGCTATCCGTGGAAATAAAGAGCTTGCTCCGGAAGGACAATTCCCATTGCCGGAAAACTCACAGACTATTTTCAATGATTTCCGTAATGCCGGTTATCGTACAGGTGCTTTTGGTAAATGGGGGCTTGGCTATATCGGTTCCGCGGGGGACCCTTACAAACAGGGAATCGATCAGTTTTACGGATATAATTGCCAGTTGCTGGCACACAGCTATTATCCCGATCATTTGTGGGACAACGATAAACGGGTAGATTTGCCGGACAATAATCTCAATGTGCAATATGGGAAGGGTACTTATTCGCAGGACCTGATTCACTCTAAAGCATTGGCTTTTCTGGATGAAGCCGCTAAGGAGAAAGATCAACCTTTCTTTATGTGGTATCCTACCATTATTCCGCATGCCGAACTGATAGTACCTGAAGATAGTATTATTAAGAAGTTTCGTGGGAAGTACCCCGAGAAGCCTTATCGTGGAGTGGAGCCTGGAAGTCCTGCTTTCCGTAAAGGAGGATATTGTACTCAGTTCTATCCGCACGCTACATTTGCTGCAATGGTCTATCGGTTGGATGTATATGTAGGGCAGATTGTACAGAAGTTGAAAGATATGGGAGTATACGATAATACCATTATCATCTTTTCGAGTGATAATGGTCCTCATATGGAGGGTGGTGCCGATCCGGACTTTTTCAACAGTAATGGCATATGGCGCGGGTATAAACGTGACGTGTACGAAGGTGGTATCCGTGTACCCATGATCATATCGTGGCCCGGACACGTACAACCCAGTACGGAAACCGATTTCATGTGTTCATTCTGGGACTTAATGCCTACTTTCAGGGAAGTGTTGAATCCGAAAGCGGATACTCGGAATATGGATGGTGTCAGTATACTTCCTCTGTTACAAAACCGTAAAGGACAGAAAGAACATGAATATCTTTATTTCGAATTTCTTGAGATGAATGGGCGTCAGGCAGTCCGCAAAGGTGACTGGAAGCTTGTTCACATGAATATACGGGGAAATAAGCCCTATTACGAATTATACAACCTGGCTTCTGATCCGTCGGAGAAGTACAATGTGCTGAATCAATATCCCGAGAAAGCGGATGAATTGAAAGCGATTATGAAAGAAGCCCATATAGAAGATTCCAATTGGCCTTTATTTAGATAAATAGTGATTGATAAAGTTGTCAAATGAAAGGCAAGCATGCTATGTATTGCTTTTAAAAAGGAAGAGGCTGTCATGTGATATAACAGCCTCTTTTGTATATATAGTCAGGTACCTCTGCTCTTTTTAGAAGGCAAGACCTACCCTGAAGCCGAAGTTGTTCAGCTTGTCTACATTGTAAGTCAGCACATTGGCCTTGTTGGTAGCATAGCTGTAGTAAACGGCGATATGCAGACCCGGACCGTAAGCCCAAGGGTATACGTTAAGACCGATTTCCGGTGATACGTAGAATCCCCAAGTATTATCGCGGGTTTCGAACATATTGTAGTTAGAACGTACTTTCGCATAATTGGCACCCAGCTTGACACCGAAATAAGGTTGCCATGCTCCGCCACGATTCATTTGATAACGTGCAGCGGCACCAAAAGGTAACTGGAAGATGGTATGTTGCTGGTCAGTATTCACGGTTCCTTCGCCAACAGGGAAAGTTGCGCGTGGGAAGTATTCGTGGTTACTGCTGTAGTTCATAAAGAGTCCGAGTCCGAGATTAGGAGTTACAAAGTAACCGCCTTCGAAGTTCATACCCCATCCGCTGGCTTTATCGGCAAAGTGATTCTTCAGTGGTGCGTTGAACTGCCAGTCCACGTTAGCGTATCCATTATCTGATAACTGTGCCTTGGCCGGCATGGCAAAGGCCAGAGCAAGGGCCGCTATGGCCAGTACTCTAAGAGAAATATATTTCATTGTTTTCATAACGGTTCTTGATTAAATTATTTGTTAGTGAGATAGGGTGACTGTGCAAACGACTGATTGATTGCGCGAACAACCAGAGTTTGGTTCACTTTACCGGAATAGCTTGCAGGTCCGCTCAGGAAGCTGCTCCACAAAACGGGGAGTTTTTGTTTTTCACCCTCAGGAGCTTTCAGGTTCATAATCTCAGTAAGGAATGAGTTGGTTGTAATGCTATAGTTTACAACATACGGATAATACCAGCCGCCCCAATTACCCCAGTAAGGTGCATCCCAGTATCCGGGATAGTTCCACCACCACTCAGGTTGTCCGTAATCGGTGAAGTAATAAGTACTTTGAACGTAACTTACCTGTATACCTAGGTCGGCAGCATCTTTATTGTCTGTATATGTAAAACCTTTGCTATTCAGGTTTTCTTTGTACGCATTGATGATAGCTTCTGCTGCTTCACCTTTCCAGTATTCCGGATCTTTTTTATCTCCGATGACGAGAACACTGTCAGGGATGTAGTACGTGCTGAATTGTTTGAAGTCAGCTTTCTTGTCGTAGTTGGTGTAAACCAAATAGTCATTGTCCAATTTGTCCATGTCAGGGTCTTTTTCGCAGGCTGCGAATGCAAAGACCGCCAATAAGATGGGAATTAATCTCTTCATATCTTTATAATGTTTAGGTTAATTAAAAAAATCTTGCCCTGGTACCTTAAGGCGTTTGCAGAAAATAACAAGACTCTTGTTAAAAGGTTCGCAAAGAATAATGTTAAAATGCAGTATGATTACTTGGAGGCTTTGGTGAAAGATCTATCTTTGTACAAAATTAAAACCGAAATAAATATGAAGAACCTACGCATCTGGCAGACACTTTCCCTTTTCATTCTTTTGCTGTCCATAACTCTTCCTTTATCAGCAAAGTCGGATTTGCTGACGAAGTTGAATACAATTACCCTTATCATCCGTACCCAATCGTTAGAGACCTCTCTCTTTGCGGAAAAGTATTTGTTACGTTTCAAACAGCCATTAGATCATAGTCATCCCGAAAAAGGATCTTTCAGCCAGCGGGTTATCGTTGCGCATGTGGGATATGACCGGCCGACACTGATGGTAACTGAAGGCTACGGAGCTGCTCGTTCCCTGAATCCCGGATATTACGAGGAACTGTCTAAGCTGTTCAATACCAATATCATTGCAGTAGAACATCGCTATTTCCTTGAATCGACCCCTAAACCGAAAGACTGGAAGTATCTGACAGCCTGGAATTCTGCCAGGGATCTGCATGCTATTCGTGAGGCTTTTCGTTCCATTTATCCGGGAAAATGGATTGCTACCGGAATCAGTAAAGGAGGACAGACAGCGATGCTTTATCGTACTTACTTTCCGGATGATATAGATATTACGGTTCCTTATGTGGCTCCACTTTGCCGTTCGGTCGAAGATGGGCGTCATGAGCCTTTTCTGCGAACAGTAGCTATGCCCGATGATCGTCAAAAGGTGGAAGATTTCCAGATGGAGGTATTGAAGCGTAAAGCTGCTTTACTGCCTCACTTTAAAAAATACTGTTCGGTGAGGAAGTTGCAGTTCCGTGCGCCTGTAGAGGACATTTATGATTATACGGTGCTTGAGTATTCTTTTTCACTTTGGCAGTGGGGTATTCCGGTCAGCCGGATTCCGTCAGTTTCTGCTTCAGACAAGGAGCTGTTCGATCATTTGGTTGCTATCAGTGCACCGTCCTATTTTGTGAAAGAGGGATCTAATACTCCGTTCTTTGTCCAGGCGGCACGTGAATTGGGATATTATGGATATGATATTCGTCCGTTCCGGGAGTATCTTTCAATTGGAACAAGTAAAGATTATCTTCGCCGTTTGATGATCCCCGAAGAGCTTGCAGATATGGAATTTGACGAGACTCTGAGTTACAAGATAACCCGTTTTTTGAAAGAGAATGATCCGAAAATGATTTTTATTTATGGGCAGTATGATCCGTGGACAGCAGCCGGAGTCACCTGGCTGAAGGGAAAAAAGAATATTCATGTGTTTGTACAGCCGAAGGGTAGCCACATGGCCCGTATTCACACTTTGCCTCAAAAAGAGAAAGAAGAAGCCATCGGATTGATAAAGAAGTGGTTGGAAGAGTGACCCCATTCTTGCCCCTTTGTAGATGAATAGAAAAGTTACAGAGGTGTTTTCACCACAGATTACACAAACCTGTACAGATGAAGGTCAAATGGATGACTGTCTGTATGGGTGATCTGTGATAATCCGTGTAACCTGTGGTGACCTCTGATGTTACAAACTTATATCAGTGGTTTTAACATTTCCGGTATCTCTACTTTGTCCAGATCCAGTTCGTTTAAACGCTTCTTGCCTGCCTCTGTGAGGCTGAAGTACATCTGGCGTTTGTCTACTTCACCCAATGCCCGTCGGATGAGTCCTTTATCTTCTACCGCACGGATGACTTTCGACGTATGCGACGGAGCCATTTCCGTTCGTTCGGCTATAGCAGTCGAGGTAATTTCCTTTCCGGCTTCGCGCAACGCACATAGCACCATTGCTTCGTTCAGCGATATTCCATACACCTCTTCAAATGCCGTTTCGAAAATGGAGAGTGCTTTGTAGATATCGCGCATCTTACATATTGTATTCATACTTCCTTATTAAATAAACAGATTGATGTTAGCATTATCGGCACGTTCCATATAAGTGGCTACTCCGCCTACCGTAACTTCATCAAGCAACTCTTCACGTTTTACTCCCATCACATCCATCGACATTTGGCAAGCAATAAACTCCACCCCGTTCTCCAGAGCCTGCTGCCGCAGGGATTCCAGTGAGTCGATGCCTTTCCGGTGCATGATGTATCGCATCATCTTTCCACCCATACCTCCCATGCTCATTTTAGAAAGTTTCAGTTTCAGCGAACTGGATGGGAGCATTGTACCAAACATCTTGCCGAAAATGTCTTTCTCCACTTTGGGCTTATGCAATTTCTTAATCACATTCAGCCCCCAGAAAGTAAAGAAGATAGTTACTTTTTGTCCGGTGGCAGCTGCGCCGTTGGCCAGGACGAAAGTGGCAAGTGCCTTGTCCAAGTCGTCACTGAACATAATCAGAGTTTTACCTTTGCTGTCACATGTCGTAGTCAGGTTACAAGCCTGGGGTTCGCCTTTCTCAATGACTACTACCGATTTCCCTCCGGTACTATCCTTGGAGATAAATTTATTTCCGGTAGAGTTGCACCATGCGGCAGCATCCCGCGAGAATCCCGGGTCTGTAGCCACAATTTCAACTCTCTCGCCCGGAACAAGCGTATCCATTGTTTTCTTCATCTTTAGGACCGGACCCGGGCATTGTAATCCGCAGGCATCCACCCGGATTGTCTTAGGATTTGCAGCCGTTGTAGTTTGGGGTGCCTCAGCTCCCACAGAAGGTTTCGCCGGGCTGTCTTGCGCAGAAGGCGTGTCGTCTGTTTCTTCATTTTCGTGCAAGATGATGGGAGCGGTAGCAGCACGATAGGTCTTCAATCCGCCGGAGAGGTTATATACTTCTTTGAAACCGTGCTGGATCAGGATGCGGTAAGCAAGATATCCTCTCAGCCCTACGGCGCAGAAGGTGTAGATTGGCTTGTTCGAAGGAAGTTCAGCAATACGGTCACGTATTTCATCCAATGGTATATTTACTGCTCCGGGCAGTGAACCCAATGCAAATTCGTCCGGTGTACGCACATCCAGCAGGAACACATCTTTCAGTTCGATATCTCTCAGGTCGCGCCAGTATACGGGTTTTACTCTGCCGAGGATGATGTTTTCGGCTACATAACCGGCGATGGCTACGGGGTCCTTTGCCGAAGAGAAAGGAGGTGCATACGCCTGCTCCACTTTCATCAGGTCATAGATCGTTCCCTCGTGTTTGATGACAAGAGAAAGTTCGTCAATTCGTTTGTCCACGCCATCATACCCCACAATTTGGCCGCCATACAACTTGCCTGTTTGGGGATCGAAGGTTATTTTGATACTCATCGGCATAGCGTCCGGATAGTATCCTGCATGCGAGGCCGGATGAGTGGTTGAAGATGCATATACAATGCCCGCCTGCTTTAACCGCTTTCCCGGAAGTCCGGTTGAGGCTACTGTCATGTCGAATACTTTTGCGATGGAGGTACCGATGGCTCCTTCATAAGGAATCTGTGCACCCAGCAGGTTGTCGGCAACAATACGTCCCTGTCGGTTGGCGGGTCCGGCAAGATAGTTCAGCCAAGGTTTGCCCGTAATGGGATGGCGGAATTCAATGGCATCACCGATGGCATAGATCGACTCGTCGGAAGTCTGCAAATAATCATTTACTGCGATACCTCCCGCTTCACCGATCGTAAGTTCGGCAGCTCTTGCCAGCGTTGTCTCCGGGCGCACGCCGATAGATAGAATCACGATATCCGCCAGGATGGATTGTCCGTTCTTGAAGACTACCTTCACTTCTTTGCCTGCTTGCTCAAACGATGCGACAGCTTGCTCCAGGTATAAGTTGACACCCTTCTCCATCAAATGTTGATGAACCAGTGCTGCCATTGAAAAGTCAATAGGTGCCATCACCTGGTTGCCCATCTCGACAATAGATACTTGCGCTCCCAGTGCATGCAGGTTTTCTGCCATTTCCAGCCCGATGAATCCGGCCCCGATCACGACAGCCCGGCGGGGAGGCCGATTGTTGACATATGCTTTAATGCGGTCGGTGTCTGCTACATTCCGCAAAGTAAAGATGCCGGTTGAGTCAATGCCCGGTAATGGTGGGCGTACAGGAGATGCACCGGTGGATATTAACAGTTTGTCATAACTCTCCTCGTAAGTGTCTTCACTTTTAAGGCGGACGGTTACTGTCTTTTTCTTCCGGTCGATAAAAATAACTTCATTCTCGGTACGCACGTCTACCCTGAAACGTACTCCGAAAGCTTCGGGAGTCTGTACGAATAGTTTCTCACGCTCTTCGATAACGTCCCCTATATAATAGGGCAGTCCGCAGTTGGCATAAGATATGTACTTTCCTTTTTCCAACAAGATGATTTCCGCTGTTTCGTCCGAACGTCTGATACGGGCTGCAGTAGTAGCTCCTCCTGCTACGCCTCCAATAATAATAATCTTCATTTGAATATATTTTCGTTTTAAAATAGTTTCCTATGGAAATAAACGTTTGCCGACTTAAAAAGGTTCATGGAAAAGCTTAAAAAATTAACAAGTATGGGTTATCTTACTTACGGAAGTGCAGTTACACCAAAAGATATACTATTATCTCCTTATCGTTTGTGGAGTGATACAGGTATGTTAGATATTAAAACATGGGGATGTTGTGTGTGATAACATGGGGATGTTCTTATATACAACATGGGGATGTTTTGCACCAAAACATCCCCATGTTGTTCAATCTCCCATTAAAGGAGAAGACTGCCGGCCCGTAGTGTTTTGCTAACTGTGTTTTAATGTCGGAACATGTATCTGAGAAGGATTTGCATGGCAGGGAGCGAACAGCGTGTCGTTCAGTCGTTGCAATGCTTCTCTCTTATCTTCTGCCCTGATGACAAGTGAAACATTGTTGTTATTACTGCCATAAGAGATCATTCGGATCGGGATGGTGGCCAAAGCATTTATGATTCGGGCTTCAAATCCGGCGCATTGCCACTGCATGTTACCTATGGCCGAAAGGATGCACATGTGGTCTTTTACCACCGTGGCTGCATATCGTGAGAGTTCGTGGAGTATATGCGATAAACGCTCTTTGTCGTTGATGGCAACAGATACATCAGAACCGGACGAGGCGAACAGGCACAGGGAAGTGTGGTATTTGGCAAAAGTATCGAATATTTTGCTGATGAACAGATAGGGGCGTAGCGTTCGGTTCGATTGGAATTTAATGTAATAAATATTGTCTCTGGCGGTAATGGCTTTTATGTTTTCTCCGCTTTGTGAATTTGAAATCAAAGTTCCTCCTTCTGCAGGCTCCATCGAACATAGCAAACGTATCGGTATGTTGTTTTCTCTTGCGGGCAGGATGCAGTGAGGGTTGAATCCCGTCCAGCCGCAATAGGCCAGTTGCTCGGCTTCGTCGAAACTGAGCTGCTTCACCATTGCCGGATGCTTCACAAAGCGCGGGTCACAACTGTGTAACTTTTTGCTGTCTGTCCACAGATATACTTCTTGTGCCTGAAGAGCAGCTCCGATCAGTGTGGCTGAAACATCATCTCCGCCTTGTTTCAAGTAACAGGTTTCGTTGTAAGCATTCCGGCAAAGATGTCCTTGAGTAAGAAATACATTGGTCGACTTATGCTCTGCCAAGAGCAAGTGTAGCTTTGTACCGATGTATTCCATGTCCGGTTCTTCTTCCGGAGCCAGTCGCATGAAGTCGAGGCTGTTGAGTAGTCGGTTGTTGATTCCCTGCTCTTTCAGATAGAGGCTGACTAGCATACTGCTGATAAATTCTCCCTGTGCCAGTATGTCTTTCTCGTCGACAGATGTAAAACGTTGGCGGGTAAAGTTCCATAGAGTCCGGAAACGATCGATGATGGAATCGACCGCCTGTTGCTTGATCGATTCGTCATTGAATAGTTCGTTGGCGAAATCGATAAACCTGAATTCAAGCCTGCTTATCTCGTCATGCGCCTGTTCTGTATCTCTGTTGAAAAGATGGGCAGCTATTCCGGCCAGACGTTCCGTAGTCTCTGTAGTGGCGGACAGAACGATTATTTTGGGGATACTGTTGTCAATCAGGCGGAGCATTCCTTTCATTCCCTGTACTGAGCCTGTGGGAATCTTACCGAATTTGTAGATTTTCATTTCTCTATTTTTTTTAGTTATACGATTCTTTTTTCTTATCTGTCTCCTTTTCATTTTAGTTTGTTTTATCAAAATGAAAAGGTGGCACTTGCCTGTTCAGATGATTCCTTACCCGTTAAAAACCGCTTCTGAGCGATCAGAAAAGGGGTAGGGAAGATTATCGGGCGCTGAGTCATGAATAAAAGTTCAAAAGACATGCCATTCGGAATTTTATTTTTCAGCAGTCCGATCATTTGCGTTGTAGCAGAAAACCATTATATTTGCACACCCTGTTTTTTACCATTCACATTTTAACTTATCAGATATGAGTAAAATTCTGATTATTGACGATGAAGTGCAGATTCGTGGTCTGCTGGCACGTATGATGGAACTTGAAGGTTACGAAGTGTGTCAGGCCGGCGATTGTAAGACAGCACTCAGACAATTGGAACTTCAAATGCCCGACGTGGCTTTGTGTGATGTATTTCTGCCGGATGGAAACGGGGTGGATCTGGTGACGGAGATGAAGAAAAAATCTCCGGGAGTGGAGATTATTCTGCTGACGGCACATGGAAACATACCTGATGGTGTGCAGGCAATCAAGAACGGAGCTTTCGATTACATAACGAAAGGGGATGATAACAATAAAATCATTCCCCTGATCAGTCGCGCTGTAGAAAAGGCACGGATGAATATCCGCCTGGACAAACTGGAGAAGAAGATGGGACTGATGTATTCGTTCGATTCCATACTCGGTGAATCGAAAGCATTGAAAGAAGCGGTTTCGTTAGCCCGTAAGGTATCGGTGACTGATGTACCTGTATTGCTGACGGGTGAGACGGGAACCGGAAAAGAGGTGTTTGCCCAGTCCATACATTATAGCAGTAAGCGTGCCCGGCAAAACTTTGTGGCAGTTAACTGCTCTTCGTTCAGTAAAGAGTTGCTGGAGAGCGAGATGTTCGGGCATAAGGCGGGTTCCTTTACCGGTGCGCTGAAAGATAAGAAGGGACTTTTTGAAGAAGCCAATAACGGAACAATCTTTTTGGATGAAATCGGTGAGATGGCTTTTGAGTTGCAAGCCAAGCTGTTGCGTATCCTCGAAACCGGCGAATACATCAAGATAGGTGACACGAAGCCGACCCACATTGATGTGCGTATCATTGCTGCTACAAACCGTAATTTACCTGCCGAGATAGCTGCGGGACGTTTTCGTGAAGATCTGTTCTATCGGCTCTCCGTGTTTCAGGTACATCTTCCGCCTTTGCGTGAACGTACGGGAGATATTAAGATACTGGCTGAATCGTTTGTCCGTTCCTTCTCCGAAAAACTTTCACATCCGGTCAATAGGATTGCTCCCGCTTATCTGGAGGCTCTATGCCAACAACCCTGGAAAGGAAATATCCGTGAATTACGTAATGTAATCGAACGCAGCCTGATCGTTTGTGAGGGCGACCGTCTGGATGTAGACGATCTCCCGTTGGAAATACAGAACAGCCACTACGAGAAATCCGACGAAGGAATGCCGGGCAGCTTTGAACTTTCGGCTATGGAACGCAGGCATATAGCGAGGGTATTGGAGTATACTAAAGGCAATAAAACAGAAGCAGCACGTTTACTGAAAATCGGATTGACTACTTTATACCGAAAAATAGAAGAATATAAGCTCTGAGTCGCGCGTGAATATCGTTGCCTGAGTTTTATGCTTCTTTCCTTTCCAAAATAAAACGAACCTTTTCATAATGATAGGGTATCTTCGTCTTGTACGAAGATACCCTATTTGTTTTATATCTCTGTATGATAGTGACTTATCTTATCCTTGACTGTTTCTGGCACGCATTTGGCATGAAGAGTTACAGGTAAAAAACATAAGTATAAACATTTTAATTAAAAGGTAAAAAACATGGGAATAACAGTTTCATTTATTTTCTGCCTGTTGAGCGGGTTTGCCTGCTTCTGGCTATTTTGGAAATGCGTTGACTGGTTTGAAACAATTTAGAGAGGAGAATTTATTTTATGTACACAACACTATTTGTAGTAGGTATCATACTTTTCAGTTATTTGACGTATGTGCTCATTCGTCCAGAGAAGTTTTAATTTGAAAATAAAGCAATGAATACAGAAATTTTAGGAGTGGCGGTGCAGATTGTCCTGATGGTGGTATTAGCTTATCCGTTGGGACGTTACATAGCCCGGGTTTATAAGGGAGAGAAGACTTGGTCGGACTTCATGGCGCCTATAGAGCGAGTGATTTATAAGATATGTGGTATTAATCCGCAGGAGGAGATGAACTGGAAACAGTTCCTCAAGGCGTTACTGATCCTGAATGCATTTTGGTTTGTATGGGGAATGGTGTTACTGGTATCGCAAGGTTGGCTTCCGCTCAATCCCGACGGAAACGGGGCTCAAACACCTGACCAGGCATTCAATACTTGCATCAGTTTTATGGTAAACTGTAATTTGCAACACTACAGCGGTGAGAGTGGTCTGACTTATTTCACTCAATTGTTTGTCATCATGTTGTTCCAGTTTATTACTGCTGCCACAGGAATGGCTGCCATGGCCGGAGTTATGAAAAGTATGGCTGCCAAGAGCACTCAAACGATTGGTAACTTTTGGCACTTCCTGGTGATCAGTTGCACACGTATTCTGTTACCGCTTTCATTGGTGGTAGGTTTCATTCTGATTTTGCAGGGAACACCGATGGGCTTTGACGGTCGGATGCAACTGACTACACTCGAAGGACAGGAGCAGATGGTATCCCAGGGACCTACGGCTGCGATTGTTCCCATTAAACAATTAGGAACCAATGGTGGTGGTTATTTTGGTGTCAATTCTTCGCATCCGTTGGAGAATCCTACCTATCTGACTAATATGGTAGAGTGTTGGTCGATCCTGATCATTCCGATGGCGATGGTATTGGCCTTGGGCTTTTATACCAATCGCAGGAAGTTGGGATATAGTATCTTTGGAGTGATGCTGTTTGCTTATCTGGCAGGTGTCTTTATCAATGTCGGTCAGGAGATGGGAGGTAATCCGCGTATCAGCGGAATGGGAATTGCCCAGGATCATGGTGCGATGGAAGGAAAAGAGGTACGGCTTGGAGCCGGAGCCACAGCCCTATGGAGTGTCACCACAACGGTTACTTCCAATGGTTCGGTCAATGGGATGCACGATTCGACTATGCCGCTCAGTGGAATGGTCGAGATGCTGAATATGCAGATCAATACTTGGTTTGGCGGTGTTGGTGTAGGATGGCTGAACTATTATACTTTTATTATCATGGCCGTTTTTATCAGCGGACTGATGGTGGGGCGTACGCCGGAATTTCTGGGTAAGAAGGTAGAAGCCCGGGAAATGAAAATAGCAACCTTCGTCGCTTTGTTGCATCCGTTTGTAATTCTGGTATTTACTGCCATCTCAAGTTACGTCTATACACATCACCCCGATTTTGTGGAGAGTGAGGGCGGATGGCTGAACAATCTCGGATTTCATGGTCTCAGCGAGCAGCTTTACGAATACACCTCATCGGCTGCCAACAATGGTTCGGGTTTCGAGGGACTGGGTGATAATACATATTTCTGGAACTGGACATGTGGCATTGTACTTATCCTGAGTCGGTTTATTCCGATTGTCGGACAGGTAGCCATTGCAGGACTATTGGCTCAAAAAAAGTTTATTCCCGAGAGTGCCGGTACCTTGAAAACGGATACTGTGACTTTTGCAGTAATGACTTTTGCCGTCATTTTCATTGTTGCAGCTTTGTCTTTCTTCCCTGTACATGCGTTGAGTACAATCGCCGAACATTTAAGTTTATAAGAATAGCAGGATAATAAAGTTATGAAAAATAAGATGTCAGCTTCTATGTTTCAAAAGGAGCAAGTAATAGAAAGTATCAGGCAGTCGTTTGTGAAGTTGAATCCGCGAATGATGATAAAGAACCCGATTATGTTTACGGTAGAAGTGGTTACCGTTATTATGCTGGTGGTAACGTTACTCTCTCTCTTCACTCCGGAATATGGTACTTTCGGATATAATTTGTGTGTGTTCTTAATTTTGTTTGTGACCTTGTTGTTTGCCAATTTTGCTGAAGCAATAGCCGAAGCCCGTGGTAAAGCACAAGCCGACAGCTTACGCAAAACGCGTGAAGAGACTCCTGCTAAACTGGTAATAGGAGACAAGGTTCAGACCGTAAGTAGTTCTAAACTGAAGAAGGGGGATGTTTTTGTTTGTGAAGCCGGTGATACGATCCCTGCCGATGGAGAGATTATTGAAGGATTGGCTTCCATTGACGAAAGTGCCATTACCGGTGAATCTGCTCCGGTGATCCGTGAGGCGGGTGGAGATAAAAGCTCTGTGACCGGTGGTACCAAAGTGCTTTCAGATCATATCAAGGTATTGGTCACACAGCAACCGGGCGAAAGCTTTCTTGACAAAATGATTGCGTTGGTCGAAGGCGCAAGCAGGCAGAAGACACCGAACGAGATAGCCCTGACCATTTTGTTGGCAGGCTTTACACTGGTCTTTGTCATCGTATGTGTTACTCTGATCCCGTTTGCTGACTATACCAGTCTTGAACATCCGGGAACTGCTATCTCGATTGCAGCCATCCTCTCTCTGTTTGTCTGTTTGATTCCGACTACTATCGGAGGATTACTTTCTGCCATCGGTATTGCCGGTATGGATCGTGCATTGCGTGCCAATGTGATTACAAAGTCGGGTAAAGCGGTGGAGACGGCAGGAGATATCGATACACTGTTGCTTGATAAAACCGGTACTATTACGATTGGTAACCGCAGGGCAACGAAATTCCATTCGGCACCGGGAGTCGGTCCGCGGGAGTTTGTAACAACCTGTCTGTTGGCTTCGCTTTCGGACGAGACGCCCGAGGGTAAATCTATTGTAGAGTTAGGACGTGAATCGGGGGTACGGATGCGGAGTCTTCAGACGGCCGGTGCCCGGATGATTCAGTTTACGGCTGAAACCAAATGTTCGGGTGTTGATCTGGCCGATGGCACACAGATACGTAAAGGAGCGTTCGATGCGATCCGTAAGATTACGGAAGCAGCCGGGAATAAATTCCCGAAAGAAATAGAAGAAGTGATCAGTGAGATCTCTGGTAATGGAGGTACACCGCTGGTAGTGTGTGTCGACCGGAAGGTGACCGGAGTTATCGAGTTGCAGGATATTATAAAACCGGGCATTCAGGAACGTTTTGAACGTCTGCGCAAGATGGGAGTGAAGACAGTGATGGTAACCGGTGACAATCCTTTGACCGCCAAGTACATTGCCGAAAAGGCGGGAGTGGACGACTTTATAGCTGAGGCAAAGCCTGAAGACAAGATGGAATACATCCGTAAAGAACAACAGTCCGGTAAGTTGGTGGCGATGATGGGAGACGGAACGAATGATGCTCCTGCATTGGCGCAGGCAAATGTCGGTGTGGCAATGAATAGCGGTACGCAGGCAGCCAAGGAGGCCGGCAATATGGTCGACCTCGATAACGACCCGACTAAATTGATAGAGATTGTGGAAATCGGAAAGCAGTTGCTGATGACTCGTGGAACCCTGACTACTTTCTCTATTGCCAACGATGTGGCAAAATACTTTGCCATTGTACCTGCTTTGTTTATGGTGGCTATTCCAGAGTTGGGTGCACTCAATATTATGAATCTGCATAGTCCGGAAAGTGCTATACTCTCTGCTGTCATATTCAATGCCATCATTATCCCTATCCTGATACCATTGGCGCTGAAAGGAGTACAATATAAACCGATCGGTGCATCGGCTTTGCTCCGTCGGAACCTTTTAATCTATGGATTAGGAGGAGTGATTGTTCCCTTTGTCGGAATCAAGTTAATCGATTTGGTTGTCAGTTTATTCTTTTAAATATTCAAGCAATGAAAACATTATTAAAATCTATCAAGATAACTCTCGTCTTTTGTGTATTCTTCTCTGTATTTTATATCCTCGTGCTGTGGCTGTTTGCACAGGTAGCCGGTCCTAACCGGGGAAATGCAGAAGTAGTTACCTTAAACGGAAAAGTGGTAGGGGCTGCCAATGTAGGACAGACTTTTACGGAAGAAAAATATTTTTGGGGACGCCCCTCATGTGCCGGTGATGGCTATGATGCAACCAGTTCGGCAGGTAGCAATAAAGGGCCGACCAATCCTGAATATCTGGCAGAGGTGGAGGCACGCATCGATACTTTCCTCATTCATCATCCGTATCTGGCACGCAAGGATGTACCTGCCGAGATGGTGACAGCCAGTGCCTCGGGACTGGATCCGGACATCACTCCACAGAGTGCTTATGTACAAGTGAAAAGAGTGGCGCAGGCACGTGGCATGGATGTGGAAGAGGTGAGAAGAGTCGTAGATAAAGCTGTAGAGAAGCCGTTGTTGGGGATATTCGGAACCGAGAAAGTAAATGTATTAAAGTTGAATATAGCTCTGGAAGAGTTAAAAAACAGATAGAAAGTAAAGATGAAAAATGTCATAAATAAAAACACGATTTTAGCCTTGATGGTGATTGGAATGATGTGCTTCTGGGGAAGTATGAACGCGAATGCCCAACAGTTTAATGTTCAGGGAGATCTCGTAAGTTCATATGTCTGGCGCGGAATGTATCAGACAGGAGCGAGTATCCAGCCGACTTTGGGATTTAGTGTCGGAAACTTTTCATTGACCGCATGGGGCTCCACCGATTTTGACGGAGCTTCTGCTTCGGCCGGAGCTGCTGCCAAGGAGATCGATCTGACGGCTGCATACACATTAGGTCGTTCCGGTCTGACCGTATCGGTTGCCGACTTGTGGTGGGCAGGACAGGGAGCACGTAAATACTTTAATTTTAAGAGTCATGAAACGGCTCACCACTTTGAGGCAGGAGTGGCTTATACTGTGCAGTCCGAAACATTTCCTTTGTCTGTTGCATGGTATACCATGTTTGCAGGGCAAGATAAGAATGCGGAGGGAGGCCAGAATTATTCGTCTTATGTTGAATTCAACTATCCCTTCAGAGTGAGAATGGTAGATTTAAACGTAACGTGTGGAATGGTTCCTTATGCCGCTCCCCAATACAATTGTGATGGGTTTGCCGTAACCAATGTTGCTTTGAAAGGAACTACTCAGATCAGGTTCACTGATAAGTTTGCTTTGCCTGTATTTGCACAGGCTGTTTGGAATCCCCGTATGGAAGATGCGCATTTAGTGTTTGGTATTACTTTAAAGCCATGAAATCAGATATAACTTAGGAATTTAAAAAGTGGTTAGTCAACCCGTGGCAGTAGCGATACTGTTACGGGTTATGCAGTATAAAAATTGAAGAAAAGATGGATAGAGAAGAAAGTGTACAGCATTTCCTCGACTTGATAAAAAAATCCCGTCGTGGCAAGTTTAAGGTTTATATCGGTATGATTGCCGGTGTAGGCAAATCGTACCGGATGCTCCAGGAAGCACATGATCTGATTGATAACGGGGTGGATGTCCGGATCGGATATATTGAGACACATGGTCGTGCCGGGACGGAAGCCCTGTTGAAAGGTTTACCTGTTATCCGGCGCAGGAAACTGTTTTATAAGGGGAAAGAGCTCGAGGAGATGGATCTGGAAGCGATTATCCGTATTCATCCCGAAATTGTAATTGTAGACGAACTGGCACATACCAATGTGGAAGGAAGCTTGAATGAGAAACGTTGGCAAGATGTGATGACACTGCTTGATGAAGGGATTAACGTGATTTCGGCAGTCAACATTCAGCACATCGAGAGTGTGAATGAAGAGGTGCAAGATATCGCAGGTATTGAAGTGAAGGAGCGTATTCCCGATAGCGTTCTTCAAGAGGCTGATGAGGTCGTAAATATTGATCTTACGGCCGAAGAACTGATAACCAGACTTAAAGCTGGAAAGATATATAAGCCGGAAAAAATACAGACTGCACTCAATAATTTCTTTAAGACCGAGAATATCCTGCAACTCCGTGAACTTGCACTGAAGGAGGTTGCCTTGCGAGTGGAAAAGAAAGTAGAGAATGAGGTTGTGATGGGTATTGGTTTGGGAGTTCGTCATGAAAAGTTTATGGCGTGCATCAGTAGCCAAGAGAAGACGCCCCGCCGTATTATAAGAAAAGTAGCCCGTTTGGCTACCCGATATAATACCTCGTTTGTCGCTCTTTACGTACAAGTTCCCAAAGAAAGCATGGAACGTATCGATTTGGCCAGCCAGAGACATCTGCTGAATCATTTTAAGTTGGTGACTGAGTTGGGGGGGGAAGTCGTCCAGGTACAGTCGAAAGATATATTAGGCAGCATTGTGCAGGTTTGTAAGGAGAAACAGATATCCACTGTTTGCATGGGTTCCCCAGGCCTTCGCCTGCCGGGAGCATTGTGTAGCGTGCTGAAATATCGCAGATTTTTAAATAATCTGGCACAAGCGAACATAGATTTGATTATACTTGCATAAAAAAATGATTTAGTCTTAGTTATCCATTATGAATATAAAAACCAAACTACTTTTCGGCATTGGAATATTGGCCGGAATGATTATTTTACTGGTAACACTTTCAGTAGTAAACCTTCAGATTCTAACGGCCACGGAACCTGATAGTCCGGTTGCCATGCCTGCTTTGGAGCGTGCGCTCTTATGGATCTCCGTAACAGGTGGCATTTGTATCCTCACGGGTTTGGTCCTGCTTATCTGGCTACCCCGTTCTATTAATAGGCCGGTAAAAGAACTGACTTGTGGTATCTTGGAAATAGCCAATCATAATTATGAAAAGAGATTGGATATGAGAGGATACGAAGAGTTCAGGGAAGTTTCGGATAGTTTTAACCGCATGGCTGAGAAACTGACAGAGTATCGTGACAGTACATTGGCTGATATTCTTTCTGCAAAAAAATTCCTTGAAGCCGTTGTTAACAGTATTCATGAGCCGATTATCGGCTTAAATACCGAACGGGAAATTCTTTTTATCAATAATGAAGCATTGAATGTACTCAATATGAAGCGTGAGAATGTAATCCGGAAGTCCGCCGAAGAACTTTCTCTGAAGAATGATTTGCTTCGCAGGCTGATACGTGAGTTGGTGACTCCCGGTGAGAAGAATGAACCTTTAAAAATTTATGCGGACAATAAAGAAAGCTATTTCCAAGCCTCGTATATTCCGATTGAGAATGCGGCGGCAGAAGAAGGAGAGGCTCGAAACCTGGGAGACGTTATCTTGCTGAAAAATATTACAGAGTTCAAAGAACTCGATTCTGCAAAAACCACTTTTATCTCTACCATCTCCCACGAACTGAAGACTCCTATTTCTGCCATAATGATGAGTCTTCAATTGCTGGAGGACAAAAGAGTGGGCTCTTTGAATGGCGAACAAGAACAATTATCGAAGAATATAAGGGACAATAGCCAGCGCTTACTCGATATTACCGGAGAGTTACTGAACATGACGCAGGTGGAAGCCGGCAAGCTTCAAATGATGCCTAAAATTACGAAACCTATCGAACTGATTGAGTACGCCATCAAGGCCAATCAGGTACAGGCTGATAAGTTTAATATACAAATAGAAGTTGACTATCCTCAAGAGAAGATACCGAAACTGTTTGTAGATAGTGAAAAAATAGCTTGGGTACTTACTAATCTTTTAAGCAATGCGATTCGCTATTCGAAAGAGAATGGCCGAGTAGTGATTGGTGTAAGGCATAAAAAAGAGTATATTGAGCTCTATGTGCAAGACTTTGGCAAAGGAATCGATCCAAGATATCACCAAAGCATTTTTGATCGTTATTTCCGTGTACCGGGAACTAAAGTTCAGGGTAGCGGTTTGGGATTGTCCATTTCGAAAGACTTTGTAGAAGCACATGGAGGAACATTGACCGTACAGAGCGAACCGGGTAAGGGGAGTTGCTTTGTGATAAGGTTGAAGGCATGATAATGCTGGAAATTATGGAGATAGACTTGTGATTCTGTGGGACTTTTTCCTAGAAAAACTACTTATGACATTATTATATTAAGGTTTTTTATTATTTTTGCCGACGTATTGATATATAATATGATACTTGTCTAAGTTAATCTTTTAAGTGGATAATAATGCATTCTGAAATCGCAGAAGAAAAATTACTGGTCTCCCAATTCTCCCAAGGAAGCCATATAGCGTTTAAGGCATTGTTTATGCGTTATTATCCGAAGGTGCGCTCTTTTATAATGGGACTGGTTAAATCGGAGAGTGAAGCCGAAGATTTGACACAAGAAGTTTTTCTCAAACTGTGGACGCACCGTGAGAAATTTTGTGAAGTAGAAGTGTTCGGAACCTATCTGTATGTCTTGACTAAAAATACAACTTTCAATTATTTGCGTTCCCGGCAGAATCGTCAGGATAGTCAGAGGACAGAATGGGTAGAAGAGTCTACAGACACGACTCCTTATGAAGAGTTGGTTGCTAAAGACTTGCAGCTATTGATTGATATGGTGGTGGAGAATATGCCTCCTCAACGGCAAATGATTTTTCGGTTGAATCGGGAGGCCGGACTGACCAATGCAGAAATAGCGGAGAAGTTGCAGATTAGTAAAAAAACTGTTGAGAACCATCTTAACTTAGCGTTGAAAGAACTGAAAAATGCTTTGTTATTCTTTATATTTCTCTATTTATGTTAATACGGTTGGGGATATATCCGGATTTATGCGTCCTATTATAAATTAGTGGTAGAATGAGTTATTTAAAAAATATAATTACTTACTTTTTTCATCATCCGGCATCGGACGGGGTGGTGGAAAGAGTACATCAACGACTGGCCGATACAAACAGCGGACAAGAGAAAGAAGAGGTCTTGTCCGGTATTTGGGAACAGATCGGTTTTCCACAGGCGGATGAACATCAAACGCTGAGAGCTTTTGAAAAGCTGGAACAACAGATTGGAGTAGATTCTTTAAAATCGGAATCTTCTTTTTCGCGTTTTCGTATTCCCCGATGGAGTTGGATTGCTGCTTCTATCATCGTCCCCTTATTACTATTGTTCGGTTCCGCTTACTTATATAAAGAAACTCTTACCATTAAGAACGAACTTAGCAATGTGACTTTCATTCAATATTATGTTAGTAGTGGAAAACGGGAGCAAGTCACTTTACCCGATCGATCGAAAGTTTGGCTTAATTCCGGTTCTTTGCTGATCTATCCGTCTGCGTTTATAGGAAACGAACGTGAGGTCTATCTGGCTGGTGAAGGCTATTTCTCGGTGACAAAAGATAAAGAATGCCCATTTATTGTAAAAACGAACTCTGTTTCTGTAAGTGTACTTGGTACGGAATTCAATATAAACGCTTATCCGAATATAGATAAGGTAGTGACTACTTTGGAAGAAGGATCTATCCGTATGTCGCTGAATCGTTTCGATTCATCCTATTTGTTAGAGCCGGATGATCAGATTGTTTATATTCCGTCCACCGGACATATAGAGAGAAAACGCGTGAAGGCTTCTGATTATTCTGATTGGAGAGGTGGAGGTTTGTATTTCAGTAATAGTCCATTCAAAGAAGTGATACAGACTATAGAACGTACCTATTCGGTTCAGGTACATTTGCAGACTTCTATTTATCAATCCAATAATCTGACTATTCATTTCTATCCTAATGAGTCCATCGAGAATATTATGATGTTGATTAAAGAAATGATCCCTGGACTTGAATACCAGATAGAGGGGAAAGATATTTATATAGATTAAGGCTTGGCCTATATTATCATTTGTTAACATTATATCGTTGGGTGTAGTTAAACAACAGACTGTCCTATTGTAAAAGCCGCCAAAGGACGGCTATTGTTTAACTAAAAAAAATAATATTATGAACAAAAATCGATCAATCCGAGTGACAGCTTTTTGCCTTGGTTTGATGTTGGCGGGTTCTCTGCAAGTACATGCCCAGAAAGTAACATTTCGGGATGGAACAGTGTCGTTGAAACAAGCGTTTGAAAAGATCGAAGCATCTTCGAAGTATAAAATCGCTTATAATGATTCACACCTGAATGTTTCTCGTAAAGTTTCGTTGAATCAAAAAGAAACCGAAGTACTGGAGATATTGGCAACTATCCTGAAAGATACGGGTTATACGTACAAAAAGAACGGTAACTACATTGTGATTGTTCCCGTGGAACAAAAGCCGGCTTCAAAAGTCAAAAAGGTAAAAGGAGTTGTGAAAGATGCCAGCGGTGAAGCGATTATCGGAGCAAACGTATTGGTAAAGGGTACGGCAACAGGCGTGATCACCGATATGAACGGAAGTTTTGAGTTGGAAGTGCCGGGTAACGCAGTATTGCAGATCACCTATATTGGATATGTACAGCAGGATGTTGCTGTAAAAAACCGGGACCAATTGGCTGTGTTACTGAAAGAAGATACTAAAACCTTGGATGAGGTTGTTGTCGTAGGTTATGGTACAATGAAGAAAAAGGACCTGACCGGTGCAGTAGCATCAGTGAAGATGGACGATACTCCCCTAAGTACGATATCTACAGTGAGCCATGCGTTAGCCGGAAAAGCAGCAGGTTTACAGGTAAATACAATCAGTGCCCAGCCTGGTGGCGGCACAACGTTTCGGATTCGTGGAGCTGCTTCGACCGGAGCAGGCAATGATCCGTTGATTATTGTGGATGGATTTCCTGTAAGTAATGCAGGTAATGTGAGTGTCGGTTATAACAGTGATAATGGTACGACTGACAATATATTGGCCTCGATCAACCCCAATGATATCGAATCAATTGAAGTATTGAAGGATGCCAGTTCTACTGCTATTTACGGTGCACGTGCGGGCAGTGGTGTTATTATCATTACAACCAAACGGGGAAAAGAGGGTAAACCGAAAGTTACCTATTCAGGATCTGCCACTGTGCAGACTATGGCTACTAAATATGAAATGCTGGATGCACAGGATTTTATGATTCAGTCTAACCGTTGGTTTAAAGAAAAGTGGATGTATGATAATAAAGTCGGCATTTATGGTGGTAAAAATGAATCGGAGGCCGGCAGTGCATATCATCCCAAATATTCGGATGCGGATATTGCGAATCCGGTAAATGATACAGATTGGTATGATCGTATTACTCGTACGGGTTTTCAGACACAGCATAATATCTCAATCAATGGAGGTACGGAGTATACCAAATATCTGATTTCTGGTAACTTCTTTAATCAAAAGGGCATTGTAAAGAATAATGGCATGTCGCGTTATACTGGCCGTGTAAATCTGGATCAGAAGCTCAGTAAATATGCAAAAGTAGGTATCAACCTGACAGTGAGTCGTAATACATTGGACAATGTTCCGTTGGGAGCAGGGCAAAATGAATATGCCAGTATTTTAGTGTCTGCTGCTCAGTTTAGTCCACTATTGTCTGTGAAAGATGAAAATGGTGATTACAGTCTGAACCAACAGGCTGCTTATATTCCAAATCCTGTTTCGCTACTTGAGATCAGTGATCAGACGACTAAAGAACGTTTCCTGGCCACTCCGTTTGTTGAAATCAAACCAATCAATGAGCTCACATTGAAAGCCAGTTTTGGTATCGATCGTAACTATCAGCGTCGTGAGGTATACATGCCTAAAACAACTCTTTACGGAGAAAAGGCTGATGGCCGTGCAGACATCGGGCAATATGACAGGTCTGATTATTTGTTAGAACTGACTGCCAATTATGCAAAACGTTTGGGTGATCATAATCTGAATGCTTTGGTTGGATACTCTTTTCAAAGATTCACCAGTAAGTATCTCAATGCGGGTAACCAAGGATTTCTGACAGATGCCTTTCTGTTTAATAATCTGGGTGCAGGTACTTATGAAAAACCATGGGTTGGTTCTTCCGCTTCTAAAAGTGAAATGGCCTCTTTCTTCGGTCGTGTAAATTATACCTATAAAGATCGTTACTTGGTGACCGCCACTCTTCGTGCTGATGGTGCCTCTAACTTTGCAAAAAATAACCGTTGGGGATATTTCCCTTCTGTGGCTCTGGGCTGGAGATTTACGGAGGAAAACTTTGCCCGGTCTTTGAATTTGGATAAAGTGCTCTCTAACGGTAAGTTAAGATTAAGTTACGGACAAACAGGTAACTCGAATATCGGAGATAAATCAGTCACTTATTATGGTACAGGATATAATAAAGTTTTCGGTAATAAAGAATATACAGGAGTCTATGTCAGTCAGATCGGTAATCCGGATTTAAAATGGGAGACTACAACCGAGTGGAATGTAGGATTGGATCTGGGGTTCTTAAACAATCGTTTTAATGTAACTGCAGAATACTTTCATAAGGTAGTTTCTGATTTGCTTAGTTCCCGTAGTGTACTTTCGTATAATGAAGTCGGTTCGATTGCTGCCAATATCGGTAAAACTCAGAGTCAGGGATTTGAGTTGACAATCAATACAAAGAATTTTGATACAAAAGATTTTAGTTGGAATACCGATTTTACTTTCTCGTTCTATCGTGATAAGTGGAAAGAACGTGATGAGAATTGGAGCCCGAATCCATACGATATGTATAATGCTCCGTTGAGAGGATACTATATGTATTTGTCTGACGGGTTGATTCAGCCGGGGGAGGAAGTATCCTGGATGCCGGGGGCTATACCGGGACAGGTGAAATTAAAAGATATTGATGGATACGCATACAATGAAGACGGAACTTATAAGACCGACAAACATGGCATTCCATTGAGGACTGGAAAGCCCGATGGAAAGATAGATTATGCGGACGCTGTGTTTAAAGGTTGTAGTGATCCGGGTTATTTACTGGGATTGAATAATACTTTCCGTTATAAGAATTTCGACTTGAATGTTTATTTCTATGGTCAGTTGGATTTATTAAAGAGTGGTTCTTATAAAGATTATTGGATTGTCGGTTCAGGAACAATGACCGGGGTGAATAACTTATATCGCGGTTATAACATGCCTACTTCGGCCAAAGAAGTGTGGTCGCATGACAATACATCGGGTAAGATGCCGGGTTATTTTCAGTATATGAGTAATTATGGATATGGAGACTATTTCTTGGAAAAGAGCTGGTTTATTCGCTGTCGCAATATTACGCTGGGATATACATTGCCTGTTAAGTCGGCAAAGAAACTGGTTTCCAATGTACGTATCTACGCCGATGTGAACAACTTGTTTACTATTACTCCGTATGATGGTTTGGATGTGGAAACAGATGATTCTTATTGGGCATATCCCAATGTACGTAGTTTTAGTATTGGTCTGGATATTACTTTCTAAGCAATAAAAAAATAAAGAATGATATGAAAAAGATAATTTATATATTTTCCCTGTTTATCACAGTAATTGGTTTATTAGGCTCTTGCATTAACCTGGAATCCGAATCATATGACTCAATTAATACAACTATATTTCCTACTAATGCAGATGATGCTGATGCATTGGTTATTGCAGCAGCTTACGGTCCGTTCCGTGCAGATGGGTATAGCGGATTATTTCAATGTGCTAAAGGTGGTTTGGCCTCTAATACAGATATGTCTACCGACCTATTGGATTGTAAATGGGGAGATTCGTGGTGGCCGGCTGTATTACAGTTGAATTTCACTGCTACCTCTGATATTCCTACTTCTTTTTACGGAACATGGGCGAATCATATCGGAAAGATGACATTGACATTAGACCGTATCTCTGGTATTGATATGAAAGAAGAGGAAAAAACACGTTTAATTGCCGAAACACGTTGTGGGCGTGGATGGTTGGCATATATTCTTTACGACTTGTATGGCCCTATTCAGATTCCTTCATTAGAAGTTTTACAGAATCCTACCCAAAAGGTTATTGTACCCCGTTCTTCAAAAGAGGAAACAGTGAGGTTGATTGAAGATGACTTGAAAGCGGCAGCTGAGGTACTTCCTGCTAAATATAGTAAATCTGATGAGAACTTTGGACGGTTCACCAAAGGACTGGCATATACGGTGTTGATGAAACTTTATATGCATGAAAAAGAATGGGGCAAGGCTGTGGAATGTGGCAGAGAAGTCATGAAATGTGGATATTCGTTGGTTACTAATTATAAGGACATTTTTACTTTAGACAATGAGGGTAATGATGAAATGATCTTTTCATGCATTGAAACCAGAGGAGTAAACGAACAGATGTGGCATGCGCATGTGTTGCCAAGCAACTATCCTACAACTAATCCGAACATACAAAAATGGAATGGTTATCGTATGCCATGGCAGTTTTACCACAGTTTCGATCCTAAAGACAAGCGCCTGGAAGTTATCTGTAGTGAATATGTAGGAACAGATGGAGTGACATACAATGAAACTAATCCCGGTGAGTATTTGGATAAAGGGGCTTTACCCATCAAATATGGAGAAGATCCGACACAAACCAGTGAAAATAGTGAAGTCGATGTGGTTGTTTACCGTTATGCCGATGTATTGACTCTGATGGCTGAGGCATTGGCACGTAGTAATAATGCGGTTACTCAGGAAGCTGTGGACCGTCTGAATGATGTACATACACGTGCAGGGCTGGCTGCTTATCAGTTGAGTGATTTTACCTCACTGGACGATTTTCTTGGAGCTGTTCTTAAAGAACGTGGGCATGAATTATGGGGTGAGGGTTGTCGTCGCAGTGATCTGATCCGCTATGGATTGTATATCGACTATGCTATCAAATACAAAGGATCGACTACCGCAAAAGAGTATATGAACCTGATGCCTTTGCCACAGAGTGTCATAACGGAAAGCAGTGGTCAGGTCATTCAGAATGAAGGATACTAATGCTTCTTAAGAGATTATTATAAATTAATTCAGAACGGATTTCGCAATGTGTCATGGAGACGTCTTATGATTTCTAAATTGCCGAAGTCCGTTCTTGCACAACTAGAATTGAAAAATTAAATCATGCTTTTTAAGAGAATACGTGTTACAATCTTATTGCTCGGAATATTGAGCTTTAGCTTGAGGGTGTCGGCACAAATTGTTTTGAAACACTCTGATTGGGAGTGGAAAATTTCAGAAACCGGATGTGCCGAACAACTAATATTTAAAGGTGAAAAACGAAATGATACCATACCTTTCTTTCGTGAAGGAGAACATGCCGGTCCATCCTTTTATGCAAAACGGGAAGGTAAAGAAGTGCGTGCATCCTGGATTCCGGATGGATACGCCTCCTATCGGAGCGAGATAGACGGAGTTCTTTGCCGGATATCATATATAAAAGATCATGGTCAACCTGCATTAAGGGTAAAGCTGACAAACAACTCACCGGTGCCTTATCAACCTCAGAAGGCCGGTCTGAAGTTGGGCATCGATACATATATGGATAAATTTCCGGATTGGTTTGGTAAATACTTTCCAACCTTGATGAGAAACGAAAAGACCCATTTTTATGGCTATCTTCAAACCCCTTCCGGACATACATTGGGACTTGTATCACAGCAGCCTGTAGCATCCTGGAGTGTAGATTATAATCTGGGTTATCAGGATCCGGCCCCATTTTGGTTTATGGGGCATCGCATCGAATCATTAAATCTCGATTTATTGAATGAATTGCCTTTGCCGGCACGTCATCCGCAGAATCTGTATGAACTGAAACAGGGGGAAAGTAAAGAGTGGATTTTTACATTTGTCAATGTGGGTAATTTGGACAATCTGGAACATGCCATTGCTCGAGTTTCGGATATTCCTTTGATTGATATCCGTCAGACTTCGCATGCTGCACGTGAGGAAGCATCGTTCACACTTACTGCCGATAATCCTAACGTAAAGGTGACCAATGATGCCGGAAAAGAACTGCCTGTCGTACTGACTAAAACCAAAGGGAATCGTTGGATAGGAAAAGTCCGGTTGGAAGATGCAGGTCTCTATACCCTTTCTGTCCGTTCGGGCAATAAAGTTGCCGAAGCGATATGGACAGTACATCATCCTTGGCAATGGGTGATGGAAAAGGCACGTGAGAATGCAGCCCGTTATCATCAGAAACCGACGTCACATGCTGAGAGTTGGTATGGGTTCTATTCGGCTTTTCTTGCTGCCCGTTATTTCCCGAATGAGTCATTGGATAAGCAATTGAGCAATTATTTTGATCGGCTTTACAACAAATTGCATGATTCGGTAAAAGTGGAACCGTTGTATTTTAAGACACGTATTCAAAATACCTCTACTACTATTGGAATGCTGGTAGATAAATATGAGGCACAGGGAGATTTGGAAGATCTGAAAAAGGCGTCGAAGTTGGCTGACTGGATGATCGCGACTTCCCAGCGCGAAAATGGTGCATATTATAATCATGGAACAGTCTATACCAGTGTGATCTATATCGCTAAAAGTGTTTTGGAACTGGCTGTCCTCGAACGTAAATTGGGTGAACAGGATTTGTTTTGGAGAACATGTGCCGACCGTCATTTCCTGTCTGCAAAAAAGGCGGTTGACCAATTGGTTGCGTCACAAGGAGATTTTCAGACAGAGGGAGAATTGACCTTTGAAGACGGCATGATTTCTTGTTCAGCTTTACAGATAGGTATGATGGGAGTCATCGAGCAAGATGCTGTTGCACGCAAATATTATACCGATGCAATGTTGAAGATACTGAACAGCCATGATTGCCTTACTCAACTCCGTGTACCCGATGGGCGCCGTCGGCAAGGAACTATGCGTTATTGGGAAGCGCAATACGATGTACAGATGCTTCCCAATATGTTTAATTCACCCCATGGCTGGAGCGGATGGCGTGCGTATGCTACTTATTATGCTTATCTGCTGACAGGCGACGAGAAATGGCTGGAACAAACATTTAATGCGATGGGAGCTTTTGCCAATTTGATTGATTATAAAACGGGGCAGTTGCGTTGGGCTTTTGTTGTCGATCCGCATCTTGAAGTAGAACAGGCGTGTAGCGCTGATACTAAACTGGATTTTTCTGATCTTAGTTTTGGTAATCCGCATCCGAAATTATATGATACCCGTAAGTTTGTTATTGGTGAGCAATATGTCAATATGATTAGCGATTGGCAGACGGTCAATACTCAGGATAATGATGTGCACGAATTATTTAAATGTATCGGTGAAGCTGTTCTGACTAACGCTTTTGTCATAGAACGTCCGAATGGAGAAGTCGTAGGATACAATTGCCGTGTAACCCGGAAGGGGAATACATTGACTGTAAAGGCAGACGAGAAACAGATCGTGAATCTACATTGCAACTTGAAGCATTCTTTCTCTGTGTCTTTCGATGGTAAAACCTGTTCTTTGCCTGAAGGATATTGCAATTGGGCTTTTGGGCAGTCCGGTTATTGACTTTACAATAACTCCTGTTAATCCCATATACTCATAAGACGAAACATACGATATGTTTCAGTTTGTGAGTGTATGGGATATTTTTATGAGAAACAGTTTCTGTAGTAAGCTTGAAAAATAGTAGGAATACGTATCTTTGCATAAAATGAAAAAACACTAACATAAACACAAAATGAGACATTTATTTTTATTGGCAGCACTATTTTGTGCCTGCATTTCTTATGCACAGATTCGTGTACAAGAACGACTTCCTAAAAGTAAAACCGGTTTTGCTTTGACTACTGCGAAAACACGGGCTAAGATTTATTACGATGTGAATGATGCGCTTGTTATCAAGAGATCGGCAGAATTGTTTGCCCGCGATATTCAAATGGTGACCGGTCAAAAGCCTGAACTGATCCAAAAAAGGGAAAGAGCCAAAGCTCTGGTTATTGTCGGAACCATTGAAAAGAATCAATGGATTTGTGAATTGGCGCAAAAAGGAAAAATTGATATCCGGCCATTGCAGGGTGCTTGGGAACGGTATTTGATTCAAACTGTCGACAACCCTTCTCCAGGAGTAGCCAAAGCATTGGTTATAGCAGGGAGTGATCGGCGGGGAGCGGCTTATGGCCTGTTCTCTATTTCCGAAATGATGGGAGTATCCCCTTGGTATTGGTGGGGTGATGTCCCGGTAAAAACGCACAAGGCTTTGTATGTAGATGCTCCGCCCACATATTCTAAAACACCTTCCGTGAAATATAGGGGTATTTTCCTGAACGATGAAGATTGGGGGCTGAAACCCTGGGCTGCTAAGACCTTTGAGAAAGAACGCGGTAATATTGGCCCCCGTACCTATGCGAAGATTTGTGAACTGTTACTGCGTTTGAAAGCTAATCATCTGGCTCCGGCAATGCATCCCGTATCTGCCGCTTTTTATCAGATTCCCGAGAATAAGCTCGTAGCAGATACGTTTGCCATTGTTATGGGCTCCAGCCATTGTGAACCCTTATTGTTGAATACGGCCAGCGAGTGGCATAGCAAGACTATGGGACCCTGGGATTATAATGCTAATAAGGATAAGATTAATGAAGTTTTGGGCAATCGTGTGAAAGAAAATTGTGCTTATGAGAATGTATACACATTAGCCTTGAGAGGATTGCACGATGCTGCCATGGGTGGAGGAGACGTACCGATGAAAGAGAAAGTGAAAATGCTGGAGAATGCTTTGAAAGACCAGAGAAGCCTGCTAACCCGGCATATTGATAAGCCTGCCGAAACTATCCCGCAGGCATTCACCCCTTATAAAGAGGTGCTGGAAATCTACTCGAATGGATTGGAACTGCCGGATGATGTGACCATTATCTGGGCGGATGATAATTTTGGCTATATGAAGCGTTTGAGTGGCCCTCAAGAACAAAAACGTACAGGACGTGCAGGTGTATACTATCATATTTCTTACCTCGGTGTACCTCATAGCTATTTATGGTTTAGTACCACTCCTCCGGCATTAATGTATGAAGAGCTTCGCAAAGCGTATGATACTACGGCCGACCGTATCTGGTTGGCAAACTGTGGAGACCTGAAAGGGGCTGAGGCACAAGTATCGTTTTTTCTCGATATGGCTTATGATATCGACCAATTCAACGAAAATAATGTGCATACTTATCCTGCCCGTTGGTTGGCAAAAATCTTCGGAGAACAATATTACGATATATTGAAAGACATTACCTGCTCACATATAAATTTGGCTTTTTCCAGAAAACCGGAATACATGGGGTGGGGATACTGGAATAACTATTGGGGTGGAGGTGAAAAACGTACCGATACCGAGTTTTCTTTTATAAATTACAATGAAGCCGGGAGGCGTTTGGCTGAGTACCGGCGGATCGGTAAAAAAGCAGAGGAAATGTTGGCAACTGTAGATAAAAAGGCAAAACCGGCGCTGTATCAGTTGTTGTATTATCCGGTGAAAGGGGCCGAACTGATGAATCGTATGAATATGACCGGTCAGCTTTATCGGCAATATGTTCGTCAGAAACGTGCTGCTGCCGATGATCTGAAGAGAGAAACAACGACTTGTCACGATAGTTTGGAGATTATTACCGACGGATATAATTCGCTCTTGGACGGCAAATGGAAATACATGATGTCACTAAGACAAAATTATGATGGAAGCAGTTCCTATTTTATGCTTCCATTGATGGAAGAAAGTTATGTGGCAACGGGCGATCCGAAGTTGGCCGTTCAGGTAGAAAGTGAGCAATTGAATCGGGGAGGTTTTAGTTTCCGGGCTTTACCCGTGTTCAATACTTACTCCCGTAAAAGTCACTGGATCGATGTTTATAATCAGGGGGGAGGAATGTTGGACTGGAAATCGGAACTTTCTGACGAGTGGATCGTTTTGTCTCGTCAGTCGGGCAGTACTCGTACTGAAGATCGTATCCAAGTATCGATCGATTGGAATAAAGTACCATCAGGAGAGAAAGTCACAGGATTTATTGAGTTCTCTTCCGGAATGCAGAAAGAACGGGTGCTTGTTTCCGTATTCAATCCGAAGACTCCGGTACGCGACGAATTACAAGGACTTTTCATAGAGGAAAATGGCTACGTATCTCTGCCCGCTACAGCCTTCCACCGTAAGTTTGAGAGTGAAGATGTCAAGATGAGTGTACTTCCCGGTTTGGGCTTTGAAGGTGCTGCCTTGCAAATAGGAAGTCCGATAGCTCCCTTACAGATGTATCGTTCGTCCGAGGTGCCTAGAGTGGAATATGATTTTTATACTTTCAATGCTGGAATGGTTGATGTGTATACCTACGTGCTGCCCACTTTCCCTTTGCATGCTGATCGGGATTATAAACTACCGGAGCATACCAATTCGGATACCAAATATAGTGTCCGTATCGATGATGGATCTATTTCTACTCCATCCACTTCAGCCATAGAATATTCCCAGATCTGGTATGACAGTGTGCTGAAAAATTGTAGAGTGAATAAATCCACTCTTTATGTAAAGGCCCCCGGTAAGCATACATTGCAGATTCGCTGTGGAGATCCCGGAACTGTGATTCAGAAAATCGTTATTGATATGGGTGGGCTCAAAAGGTCATATTTAGGACCTGAAACAACTCTTTGCCGTTAATATTATTTTTAATTAACATTCTTGCATGCAGGCTTTCTATGAATATTCTATTTCTATAAGTAGAGAGAACATATTTTGAATATCTAACGAAAAAAGAAATTTATTATGAAGATCTGTTCATGCTTGAATAAAGGAGTTATGATTGCAGTGGCAGTTGTTTGTTCTGCCGGTTTACAGTCTTGTCTGGATGACAATGATAAGTACTATTATGTGGAAGGATTTCCCAATGCTCTTGTTACGGTAAAAAATGCGACTGATGGTTCATTCTTCTTACAGCTGAATGATAGCACGACTTTGTTGCCGACCAATATGTCCTCTTCACCTTTTGGAGATAAAGAAGTCAGGGCATTGGTGAATTATGATGAAGTGAGTGAGTCTGGTGGTAGATATGATAAGGCGGTACAGGTGAACTGGATAGATAGTATTTTGACGAAATCGATTGCCCCGGATTTAGGATCAGAAAATGACGTTGTTTATGGAACAGATCCCGTGGAAATAGTAAACGATTGGGTGACTATTGCGGAAGATGGTTATTTGACCCTACGATTCAGAACAAAATGGGGTGATTATAATAAAGCCCATTTCGTAAATTTATTGTTGGGGCAAAATCCGTCTGACCCATATGAGGTTGAGTTTCGCCATAATGCATATGGCGATACATATGGTACGGTTGGTGATGGTTTGGTAGCCTTTAAGCTGGTGGGACTTCCGGATACGAATGGAAAAACGGTTCCGTTGACTTTGAAATGGAAGTCATTTAGTGGAGATAAATCGGCTGTATTTGATTATTGTACTCAAAAAAACGTTACACCGGCTAAACCGGCCATTGTTTCTGTAAGGAGCAATTTAAATTTAAAATAGTTTTCTTGGGCATACTGCGTTTCTATTCTTTTTGAATTGAGATCGTATTACTTTCCGAATATTCAGAAGTGCATAGAAGCGCAGTATTGTTTTCATTAACATTGTTAATGGCATTTCTCTTTCATTCTTTTTTTACCGGCAAAAAACAAGTCTTTAGCATCTCAAAGACTTGTTTTCTATCATTAAAGAACTTATTTTAACATTCTGTTAAATCAGGTGTTTTCCAAATACAAAAGGGAAAACGTTAACAGATTGATAATAAGTAACATATTGTAAGTTCAACTTCTTCTTCTTTATTTGTATCTTTTGAAGTCGAATCCGTATACTTGTTATATTAGTACATTCGTTTGGAGGTGGAAACTACTTTGTTGAAATTCTCTAGGATATCGACTGTTGTGTTGTTCCTTGACTGTTTCAAGCCAAGATACATTTAAATATGTCTTTTCCTGATGCTGAATTTAGTTTATCAGTAATTTGTTGAAAGGTCAAAGACGTGGTGAGAAGTACCTTTTTGATGAATGAGATCATATAGTAACCGCGATCTATAGTGTAGGTGTATTTGAAAAAAAACAATGTGTTAGGGTGAAACTATACATGGTGATGTTGTAGGTTGTATTTGGATTGCTAATTCATTGTTCAATAGTGAATTATCCTGTTGATAACTTCGGTTGATATCTGTTGATAACTATGTTAATAACTTTGTTGACAACTGCGTGGGGGAATTAAGTGTCTGGAAATGTTAGGCAATAAAACAGCGTTTAAGAGTCTAAATTTCCTAAACGCTGATTTCTGGGTGTTAATGGAATTTGAAATTTGCCTAAGGCACTCGTAGGTATGAATTGGATACTAATCAATGATTTTCTATTTCTTTACGTTCCACGCATTTGCTTTTTTTATCGACAATTAGGTTGTTTCCCCTTTTTTTTATGCTTTGTGCAATTTGGGTGTAAGGTGTTATTTTACAGTTATTTTATTGATTTTCATGACATGATAAACACCGGCATAATCGGCGGCAAAGCCTTCGTCTGATTTACCCATATCAATAACTTCTAATTCCACATATACAGGTGTTCCATTTTTGATTCCTTTTGTTTCACCATCATACTTTTGTAGGAGTTCTCCTGTTTTATCAACAATCCAATAATCAGTGGAATCCCCTTCTGAAGTGAAAGAACGTGTTTCATGTCCGATGATCAATTTACCTTTTACAGACAAAAGTTTTTGGGTAGGAGTGTCCGGTGTCGGTATAGCTTTTTCGTCTGGTATTTCATTCGTCTTGGAATACCTCAAAACCAACTCGCCTTTTTTGAGAATCAAACTGTCCTGAGTCAATTGCTCTACTGTTAGTGTATCTGTAAAGGATATACTTTGGTGGTTGCCGATGCTTATACCGGAAAGGAGTAATAAGTTTCCTTCTTTCTTCCATTTCTCATATTTCAAAGTGGCCATATTGATGGAAGAAGCACTTCCGTTTGCTTCAAGCGTGAATCCTTGTTTTAAATTAGATATTCCGGGAACCGGTTCCACCCAAGAGCCTTCTATCGTAACATCATTACAAGCCACCAAGGTAGTTATGGCAAGGACAACGGTTAAATTTCTAAATATCTCCATTTTTATTATTCTTTAAATTATATCCCTAATACTATATTTACATCTATACTGAGTTTCAGGTTAATATCATAAATAACTCTCAAGATTAGTTCACCATGTTACATCAGACGGCTGCTGACACGCAAAGAGTGGCTCTCTGAAAGTACTTTTCTTTTTATTATTTTAAACTGTTACACTTTTTAGCTTGGTCATGTGTCTCTATTTTTAGTATCTGTAGCATCATGATTTATGCAAAAATAAATGTTTTGTTTTGATATACAATATATTCTTTGGGATTTGTTAGTCACTTTTTTATTTCATAAGGTGAGCAACGGAGTTTGTAATGCTTTTGAATGTTGAAATGGAAAAATTGAGTATTTTCCAGCTTGTTGATAGTCTTTTGAAAAGCTAGTTGATTGATATGGAGATAAAATACTTAATTTGTTGAATTGTAATCTGTTAACCTGTTAATAACTTTGGTGTATATCTGTTAATAACTATGTTGATAACTGTGTTAAGAATCTAACTATAGGAGAGTATGTGGCAATAAAAAAGCGCCCAAGAGTGGAAGCCTCCTAAACGCTAATTTTCTTTTGGTAGCGGGACCCGGGATTGAACCGGGGACCTCATGATTATGAATCATGCGCTCTAACCAGCTGAGCTATCCCGCCATTGTTTCTCGATTGCGGGTGCAAAGATAGAGCCTTTTTTTTAATCTCCAAAACATTTTCTATCTTTTTTGTGTTTAACTTAAAAAAAAGATCTTTGAAAGTACGATGGACAGGCTGTTCCTGACCCGGAAAGAAGAGATGTAATGAAGAAAGTGAATTAATTATGCCTTGTAATTAGAAAAAAGTATTTATCTTGGCACACACAATCAATAATGAATGAAGCTATGAAAAAAGAGAAAATACATTTAGAATACCTTCTGAATGCGACCTCTAAAAATATTCTTTGGTCAGCAATTAGCACACCTACCGGTTTGGAGGACTGGTTCGCAGACAAAGTAGTATCAGATGATAAAACGGTGACCTTTTGTTGGGGCAAAACCGAACAGCGTCAGGCTGGTATTGTTGCGATTCGGGCATATTCGTTCATTCGTTTCCACTGGCTTGATGACGAAAATGAAAGGGACTATTTTGAAATTAAGATGAGTTATAATGAATTGACGGGTGACTATGTGCTCGAAATTACTGACTTTTCTGAAGCGGATGAAGCGGATGATTTGAAGGAATTGTGGGATTCTCAGGTGAGTAAGTTACGGAGAACATGTGGTTTTTAGTTAACTTTCGACCAAAAATTTTTCGCACTCCTTTTTTTGTGCTAATTTTGTATCTTAATTGCATGAAACTATTAAGATGCTACGCATAAAAAGATTAGATATTTTTATAATAAAGAGTTTTTTATTACTCTTTGTCGGTACATTTTTCATCTGTCTCTTCATCTTCATGATGCAGTTTTTGTGGAAGTATGTAGACGAATTGGTGGGAAAAGGGTTGGAGATGAGTGTACTGGCTCAATTCTTCTTTTATTCTGCGTTGAGTCTGGTACCGATGTCACTACCCTTGGCAGTGTTGTTGGCTTCTTTGATAACGTTTGGTAATTTTGGTGAACGTTTTGAGTTGCTTGCCATGAAAGCGGCGGGGATTTCATTACTTAAAATCATGCGCCCGCTTATTGTTCTCGTCTTTGCCATTTGTTGTGTATCCTTTTATTTCCAGAACGTCATCGGTCCGCAGGCGCAAGCCAAGTTGGGAACCCTGCTTATTTCGATGAAGCAGAAATCTCCTGAAGTTGATATTCCCGAAGGAGTTTTCTATGATGAAATAGATGGTTATAACCTGAAAGTACAAAGGAAAGACCGTAAAACGGGTATGCTTTATGATGTGATCATTTATGATTTCTCCAACAACTTTGATAATGCTCGCATTATAGTTGCTGATTCGGGACGTTTGGAAATGACCGCTGATAAACAGCATCTCTACTTGCATCTGTACAGCGGCGAGATGTTTGAGAATCTGAAAGCACAGAGCATGAGTTCGAAGAATGTTCCTTACCGTCGTGAGTCTTTCCGGGAAAAGCATTCGATTATTCAGTTCGACTCAGATTTTAATATGGCTGATGCCAGCATCATGAGCAATCAGTCCACTACCAAAGATATGATAAAAATACAGGCATCTATCGATTCTATGACCGTATTGGCCGATAGTATCGGAAGACAGTATTTTGTTGAAGCAAGCAAGGGACCCTATCGTACAGCAGTCGGACTGACGAAAGAAGATACCTTGAAAATGCAGGAAGCGCAGATCCGTGACTATAATGTAGATAGTCTGTTTGAGGCTGCTACGTTGATGAATAAGCAGAAGATTATAGCATCAGCTGTTGGGCGTACAGAGAATCTGTCGAGTGACTGGGGATTTAAGAGCTTTACGATGACCCAGAATGACTTCAGTATAAGGAAACATAAAATAGAATGGCACCGGAAGATCACGATTTCTCTATCCTGTCTTTTATTCTTTTTCATTGGTGCACCTTTGGGAGGGATTATTCGTAAAGGTGGATTGGGAATGCCTGTTATTGTTTCCGTACTTACCTTTATTATTTACTATATAATAGACAACACGGGTTACAAAATGGCCCGTGATGGAAAGTGGATTGTGTGGATGGGGATGTGGATGAGTTCTGCCATTCTGGCTCCGCTTGGATATTTCCTGACTTATAAATCGAATAAAGACTCCGTTGTATTGAATACGGATGTATATATCTCTTGGTTCAAAAGAGTGTTTGGGGTACGTAGTGTCCGACATCTGTCCAAGAAGGAAGTTATTATTCATGATCCGGATTATCAACGTCTTCCGTTCGATTTGAATGGCCTTTCAGAGGAGTGTAGGGCTTATATGCAAAAGAACCGATTGGCCAAGGCACCCAATTATTTTAGCCTGTGGATGTCCGGCGGGCAAGATCAGGAAATTATCGCTATAAACAACCGTATGGAAGCATTGGTTGATGAGATGTCTAATACCCGTTCACTGATACTACTTCAGAAGTTGGAAAAATATCCGATTATCCCTGTAAATGCGCATGTGCGCCCATTCCATAATTATTGGCTTAATATGGCAATAGGAATTGTGATTCCTATCGGTCTGTTCTTTTATTTCCGGATCTGGGCTTTTCGTATACGTCTGAATAAAGACATGGAGCGGATTATCGCATTGAACCGGGATGTGGAATTGACAATAAAAGATATTAATAACGAAAACAAGATATAAAAGTATGGAACCAATCAGACTGAATACCATTGAAGAGGCGATAGCTGACTTCAAAGAAGGTAATTTTGTAATTGTGGTAGATGATGAAGATCGTGAAAATGAAGGTGATTTCATTATTGCTGCCGAGAAGATTACTCCGGAAAAAGTAAATTTCATGCTGACTCACGGTCGTGGAGTACTTTGTGCTCCAATCACAGAAGAACGCTGCGCTGAGTTGGAACTGGATATGCAGGTGTCGTCCAACACTTCAATTTACGAAACTCCGTTTACTGTTACTGTCGACTTGCTTGAGGGGTGTACAACCGGAGTTTCCATGCATGACCGTGCAATGACTATTCGCGCTTTGGCTGATCCGAAGACAAAACCTGCCGATCTGGGGCGTCCGGGACATATCAATCCTTTGCGTGCCCGCTCTCGCGGGGTACTTCGTCGTGCAGGTCATACCGAGGCAAGTGTCGATCTGGCTAAGCTTGCCGGATTATATCCTGCCGCTGCATTGATCGAAATTATCAATGAAGACGGCACCATGGCCCGTCTGCCTCAGTTGGTAGAAGTAGCCCGTCGCTTCGGATTGAAAATAATCTCCATTAAAGATCTGATTGCTTATCGTCTCCAGATGGAGTCTATTGTCGATAGAGGTGTTGAAGTGGATATGCCTACACAGTTCGGGCATTTCCGTCTGATACCTTTCCGCCAGAAATCAAATGGAATGGAACACATTGCATTGATAAAGGGAACTTGGGATACAGACGAACCGATTCTGGTGCGTGTGCACTCTTCTTGTATGACGGGTGATATCTTTGGTTCATGTCGTTGTGAGTGTGGTGAACAGCTTCACAAAGCTATGGAAATGATTGAGGCTGCCGGTAAAGGGGTGATCGTTTACATGAATCAGGAAGGTCGTGGTATCGGCCTGATGAATAAGATTGCTGCTTATAAACTTCAGGAAGAAGGTTATGACACGGTAGATGCCAATCTCCATTTGGGTTTTGATGCCGATGAACGTGATTATGGAGTCGGTGCACAGATTTTGCGTGAGATCGGAGTGAAGAAGATGAAACTGATGACTAACAATCCGGTGAAACGTATCGGTCTGGAAGCCTATGGGTTAGAGATTACCGAGAATGTGGGAATTGAGATTAAGCCGAATCCTTATAATGAACGCTACCTGAAGACTAAGAAAGATAGAATGGGTCATACGCTTCATTTTAATAAGTAAACTGTCTATTTGCTTTCATATATCAAATATTATAGTTTATTTTGCAATCAAATTCACTCAACAACAATAAAATAGATACGAAATGAACCAACTATCAGACCGTTTGAACAGCTTGTCGCCCTCGGCGACTCTTGCTATGTCGCAAAAAAGTGCTGAGCTGAAAGCTCAGGGTGTTGATGTAATTAACCTCAGTGTGGGAGAACCTGACTTCAATACTCCCGACCACATCAAAGAAGCTGCCAAGAAAGCGGTAGATGACAACTTCTCTCGCTACTCTCCGGTTCCGGGTTATCCGGCTTTGCGTAATGCTATCGTAGAGAAACTGAAGAAAGAAAACGGTCTGGAATATACAGCCGCTCAGATTTCTTGTGCAAATGGGGCAAAACAATCTGTATGTAACACTATTATGGTGTTGGTGAATCCGGGTGACGAGGTCATTGTACCTGCTCCTTATTGGGTAAGCTATCCTGAAATGGTGAAACTGGCAGAAGGTACACCGGTGATTGTGACTGCCGGTATCGAACAGGATTTCAAAATTACTCCTGCGCAACTGGAAGCTGCCATTACTCCCAAAACCAAAGCATTGATACTTTGCTCACCGTCTAACCCGACCGGTTCGGTTTACAGCAAAGAAGAATTGGCTGGTTTGGCTGCTGTGTTGGCAAAGTATCCACAAGTCATAGTCGTTGCCGACGAGATCTATGAACACATCAATTATATCGGAAAACATCAGAGCATTGCTCAGTTCCCCGAGATGAAAGACCGTACCGTGATTGTTAACGGTGTGTCAAAGGCGTATGCGATGACCGGATGGAGAATTGGGTTCATAGCCGGCCCGGAATGGATTGTGAAGGCTTGCAATAAACTTCAGGGACAGTATACTTCAGGCCCTTGTTCGGTATCTCAGAAGGCTGCCGAGGCTGCTTATACAGGTTCTCAGGCTCCGGTTGAGGAGATGCGTCAAGCCTTCGAACGTCGTCGTGACCTGATTGTAAAATTGGCAAAGGAAGTTCCCGGATTTGAGGTAAATGTACCGGAAGGTGCTTTCTACCTGTTCCCTAAATGCAGTTCTTTCTTTGGTAAATCAGCGGGTGACCGTAAGATTGAGAATTCGGATGATCTGGCGATGTATCTGCTTGAAGATGCTCACGTAGCATGTGTAGGCGGTACTTCTTTCGGAGCTCCTGAATGCATTCGCATGAGTTATGCTACCAGCGATGAAAATATCGTTGAAGCAATTCGCCGTATTAAAGAAGCATTGGCGAAGTTGAAATAAGATTCAGCCAATCAGATAAAAAAGGAGGGTGTTATCTGTGAAAAGGTGCATCCTTCTTTACTTTTAGAGTATTTGGTTTCGATACTCTGTTCTCTAAAGAGACATTACAACACAAAATATACACAACACATGAAGAACATTTTTTTTATCTGCTTATTCTTAAGCATGAGCCTCGCCGTATCCGGTAAGAAGGCCCAAGTGAGTATCTCCTGTCTGAAAACCGAGATGCTTGTAAATCCCCAAAACATTGATTGTCCCTCTCCCCGTTTGAGTTGGGAGATTTTATCTGATGTGAGAGATGTAAGACAAGTCTCCTACCATATCCTCGTATCCACTTCGTTGGAGAAATTAAACCGGGAAGAAGGTGATTTGTGGGATACGGGTGATGTGGCGTCCGATCAGTCCGCATATATTTCGTATGGCGGCGATATGCTCGATAGCCGTACCCAATGTTATTGGAAAGTGAGGGTAAAAACCAATAAAGGTATTTCCGCTTGGAGTGAACCTGCCAGTTGGGAGATGGGACTGTTGCATCCGTCGGACTGGCAGGCTGTGTGGATAGGGAGAGCTTTTCCACAAGATAAACTGGAGGGGAATACGCGAGTCACTGCCCGTTATCTGCGCAAACCTTTCAATTTGAACTCGAAGAAAGTGAGAAAGGCTACCCTGTACATTTGCGGATTAGGATTTTATGAGGCCTATATTAACGGAAAGAAGATTGGAGATCAGGTATTGGCTCCTACGCCTACGGATTATTCCAAATCGGTGAAGTATAATCGGTTTGATGTGACCGGACAATTATTAAAGGGAGCTAATGCCATCGGTGTCATCTTGGGCAACGGACGGTATACTTCGATGCGTATGCCGGGAGTGCGCCATTTTGATGTACCTAAAATGATTGCCCAACTTGAGGTATACTATGAAGATGGAGAGAAACGGGTGATTGCGAGCGATGCTTCCTGGAAAATAACGGCCGAAGGTCCCATCGGGACAAATAATGAGTTTGACGGTGAAGAGTATGATGCAAGAAAAGAGATGCCGGGATGGAATACATATCCGTTTGATGATACGAAATGGCTTCAGGCAGAAGTTGTAAGCCTGCCGGGAGGAAAGTTGGAGGCCCAACTCAATCGTAATATGAAAGTGATGGATACCGTGAAACCTATCGGTATTACCGAATCGGCTCCCGGAGTATATATTCTGGATATGGGACAAAATATGGTTGGTTGGCTTCGCATGAAAGCAAAGGGGCAATCCGGCGATACGTTGAAACTGCGTTTTGCCGAGTTGTTGCAGAAAGACGGTTCTATTTATACGGCAAATCTGCGAACGGCACATTCGGCAGATACCTATATCTTAAAGGGAAATTCTATGGAAGAGTGGCAACCGACTTTTACTTATCATGGATTTCGTTTTGTTGAATTGACGGGTTTCAGGGAAAAACCTTCTCTATCCGACTTCGAGGGACAAGTGATTTATGATGAAATGGAGACTACGGGTAATCTGGAAACCTCCGACCCGATGATCAACCGGATTTACAAGAACGCTTATTGGGGTATACGCGGTAATTATCGCGGCATGCCTACCGACTGTCCGCAGCGTGACGAACGTATGGGGTGGCTGGGTGACCGTGCGGTTGGTTCGCAAGGAGAAAGTTATATTTTTAATAATCATCTTCTTTACGCCAAATGGCTCGATGATATTGAACAGGCGCAGAAAGAAAATGGAGCTGTACCCGATGTGGCTCCTAACTACTGGGACGTTTGCACTGACAATATGACCTGGCCCGGTGCCTATTTAATCATAGCAAATATGCTTTATGATCAGTTTGGCGATAAACAACCCATCATCAAACATTATCCTTCGATGAAGAAGTGGATGCGTTATATGAAAGATAAGTATATGGTAGATCATATTATGACGAAAGATAATTTTGGAGACTGGTGTATGCCTCCCGAATCTCCCGAACTGATCCACTCTAAAGATCCTTCACGTATCACGGAAGCTGCAGTGCTGGGAACAACCTTTTATTATTATTTGTCCAATTTGATGGTACGGTTTGCAGCGTTGGCCGGTTATCCGCAGGATGCTGAAAATTTTCGGAAAGAGAGTGAACTGGTTAAAGAAGCTTTTAATTCAAAATACCTTCATACGGAATTGGGGTATTATAGCAACAATACAGTTACTGCAAATATCCTTTCCCTGCGGTTCGGCATGGTTCCTGAGGCTTATAAGGAAGTCGTGTTCCGGAATATAGTTGAGAAAACAACGAAAGATTTCAATGGGCATGTCAGTACCGGCCTGGTCGGTATCCAGCAGTTGATGCGCGGACTATCGGATTATGGAAGAATCGACCTCGCCTATCGGATAGCGACTAACCGGACTTATCCGAGTTGGGGATATATGGTAGATAATGGGGCAACCACAATCTGGGAGCTGTGGAATGGTAATACAGCCGATCCGGCTATGAATTCTGCCAACCATGTGATGCTGTTGGGCGATCTGATTGTATGGGCATATGGCTATCTGGGAGGTATCAGCAATGCTCCCGGGAGTGTCGGTTTTAAACAGATACAGCTAAAGCCTTACCCGGTAGATGGCCTCGATTTTGTGAATACTTCGTTTCACTCTATCTACGGTGAGGTGAGAAGTCATTGGAAAAAAGAGGACGGTTCGTTCTGTTGGGACATCTCGGTGCCGTGCAATACTTCTGCTTTGGTTTATGTGCCGGTAGCAGATAAAAGTATCGATCCGAAAGAAAAGAAGCGGATCGTCGGAGAGGGGGGGACTTTTCTCCGGATGGAAGGTAGTTATGCTGTCTTTAGTTTTCCTTCGGGAAGTTATCAATTGAAGACGCGGTTATAATTTGCCAAACGTCTGAAAAGAAATAAATAAAGGCTGCTTTCCATTAGGAAGGCAGCCTTTATCTTTGTTGTTGGGGATTGTATTATTCAGCTGGGTGAATTGCTTCAGAAGGACATACATCTGCGCAAGTACCACAATCTGTACACTGCTCAGGATCAATTGAGTAAATATCACCTTCAGAGATAGCGCCAACCGGACACTCGTCAATACAAGTTCCGCAAGCAATACAATCTTCACTAATTACGTAAGCCATTTTGTTTGATATTTTAATTATTAGTACTAATTTGTAGGTACAAAAATAGAGTTTTTAATCATTAGTTGGTATCGTTTTTGATTAAAATGTTTTAATTTGTATATCTTCTAAATAAGGAAAACACTATTTTTGCATTGATTATTAAATACGTATGCAATTATGCCTTTAAATTTACCCGATAAGCTTCCTGCGATAGAACTATTAAAAGAGGAGAATATCTTTGTGATAGATAACTCCCGCGCAACACAACAAGACATCCGTCCGCTACGAATTGTTATCCTCAACCTGATGCCGTTGAAGATTACGACAGAAACAGACTTGGTGCGTTTACTCTCAAACACTCCGCTTCAGGTGGAAATTTCTTTTATGAAGATTAAAAGCCACACTTCGAAGAATACACCGATAGAGCACATGAAAACATTTTATACCGACTTCGACAAGATGAGAGAAGACAGGTATGACGGTATGATTATCACTGGTGCACCGGTAGAGCAAATGGATTTTGAGGAAGTGAACTATTGGGATGAAATAACGGAGATATTCGACTGGGCACGTACCCATGTCACCTCCACACTCTATATTTGTTGGGCAGCACAGGCGGGACTGTATCATCATTACGGTATCCCCAAGTATGCTTTAGATAAGAAAATGTTCGGCATTTTCAAGCATCGCACGCTGCTTCCGCTGCATCCCATCTTCCGTGGCTTCGATGATGAATTCTATGTGCCCCATAGCCGGCATACGGAAGTGCGAAAGGAAGATATACTGAAAGTACCGGAATTGACATTACTTTCCGAGTCGGATGATTCGGGGGTATATATGGTGGTAGCCCGTGGCGGGCGTGAGTTTTTTGTTACCGGGCACTCCGAGTACTCTCCACTGACACTGGATACGGAATATCGCCGGGATGTTTCGAAAGGGCTTCCCATCGAGATTCCCCGTAACTATTACGTGAATGATGATCCGGACAAAGGACCGCTGGTGCGTTGGCGCGGACATGCCAACCTGTTGTTCTCCAATTGGCTGAACTATTTCGTCTATCAGGAGACTCCTTATAATATTGAAGATATCCGATGATAAAACAACGTAAAATAGAATTGCTGGCTCCGGCCAAAAATCTGGAATGTGGCATAGCTGCTATTGATCATGGAGCGGATGCTGTGTATATCGGTGCGCCGAAGTTTGGTGCCCGCGCGGCGGCAGTCAATTCATTGGAGGACATAGCTGCTTTGGTAGAGTATGCCCATCTGTACAATGCCCGGATTTATGTGACAGTCAATACTATCTTGAAAGATGAAGAACTGCAAGAGACGGAGAAGATGATTTGGGCTTTGTTCCGTGCCGGTGTAGATGCACTGATTGTGCAGGATATGGGAATCACCGGCCTGAATCTGCCGCCTATTCCGCTGCACGCCAGTACCCAGATGGATAACCGTACGGTGGAGAAGGTGCGATTTCTGGCTGATGCCGGTTTCCGGCAAGTGGTGTTGGCGCGCGAACTTTCGCTGCGTGAGATCAGCAAGATACACGAAGCTTGTCCGGATGTACCTTTGGAAATATTCGTGCATGGAGCTCTCTGCGTCAGCTATAGCGGGCAGTGTTATGTTAGTCAGGCTTGTTTTGGGCGTAGCGCCAACCGGGGCGAATGTGCCCAGTTTTGCCGTTTGCCGTTCAGTCTGGTCGATGCTGAGGGACGGGTGATCGTGAAGGACAAGCACCTCCTTTCACTCAAAGACCTCAATCAGAGTGACGAATTGGAAGCACTGCTCGATGCCGGTGCCTCTTCTTTCAAGATAGAGGGACGACTGAAGGATGTCTCTTATGTAAAGAATGTGACGGCTGCCTATCGCCGGAAGCTGGATGCCATCTTTGCCCGCCGCAAAGAGTACGCGCGTGCCTCGTCCGGGAGTTGCCGTTATGCCTTTAACCCTCAGCTCGACAAGAGTTTCAGCCGAGGCTTTACCCATTATTACCTGCATGGACGTACCAAGGACGTTTTTTCGTTCGACACCCCTAAGTCGTTGGGCGAGGAGATGGGTACGATGAAAGAGGCAAGAGGAAACTATCTGACCGTAGCGGGATTGAAATCTTTTAATAACGGTGACGGGGTGTGCTACATCGATGAGCAAGGCAGGCTGCAAGGCTTCCGCATCAACCGGGTGGAGGGCAATAAGCTTTATCCGCAGGAGATGCCCCGTATCAAGCCCCGTACGGTGTTATATCGAAATTTCGATCAGGAGTTCGAAAAGATTCTGGCTCGCAAGTCGTCCGAGCGCAGGATAGCTGTGTCTGTCCGATTGACGGATACTCCTTTCGGATTCGCTCTGACACTGACAGATGAAGATGATAACAGTGTAACCCTGTCTCTGGCGCGTGAGAAAGAGCCGGCACGTACACCACAGGAAGAGAATCTGAAAACACAGTTGGCTAAGTTTGGCAACACCCCTTTCGAAGCGGTACGCATCGATATCGACTTTGCCGGGAACTGGTTTCTACCTGCTTCGGTACTCGCCGATTTTCGCCGGCAGGCCGTTGAGAAACTGATTTCCGCCCGCCGTATCAATTATCGGAGGGAATTATTTGTACTGAAACCTACCGCTCATGCCTTTCCACAAAGCACGCTTACCTATCTGGGAAATGTGATGAATGCACAAGCCGTTTCTTTCTATGCCGGGCACGGCGTGGCAAGCATCGCTCCTGCTTTTGAGCGGGCACCGGCAGAAAAGGCGGTATTGATGTTTTGCAAACATTGCCTGCGCTACAGCATGGGATGGTGTCCTGTCCATCAACGGGAACGCTCTCCGTACCGTGAGCCTTATTACCTGGTGTCGACAGATGGTAAACGCTTCCGCCTGGAGTTTGACTGTAAGAACTGCCAAATGAAAGTGAATGCCGTATGAGAGAGAAGGTCCGGTTCTGCGTAGCCTTGTGTTGTTCGGTGGTCATGGTTCTGTTGGCCTCTTGCCGTTATTCCCTGCCCGATCTTCCGGCGGAGGGAATGAGCCGGAAGACCAAAGACTCTCTGACTTACCTTTCCAAGTATCATTATACGTGGAATACGAACCTGGAGGTGTTGGACGATTCGGTTCGTCTGGAATATCTTCCGTTGAAGGATGCCTATGTCAATCTGTATAAAGGTGACCGTGTGGTTGTGGCAGAGTTTTCTGTCCATCCGCAGGACAGTGTAGACAGTATCTGGGTAAAAGTAGCCCATTCTCAGGAAGTGCAGGGGTGGGTACGCAATAAAGAGTTGGTGCGTTCGTTCGTACCGACTGATAGTATTTCGCAGTTCATCCATCTGTTCAGCGATACCCACGCTTCATATTTTGTTTTCATATTCGCCTTGTTTGTCGGGGTCTATCTGCTCCGTGCTTTTATGAAGAAGCGGTTACAGATGGTTTACTTTAATGATATCGACAGCGTCTATCCGTTGTTTCTTTGCCTGTTGATGGCATTCAGCGCTACAGTCTACGAGACGATGCAGGTGTTTGTACCCGACACCTGGGAGCATTTTTACTTCAATCCCACCTTGTCTCCGTTCAAGGTGCCTTTCATTCTTTCGGTATTCCTGACCGGCATTTGGCTGTTTATCATCGTCACTTTGGCCGTACTTGATGATCTGTTCCGTCAGCTTACTCCTGCCGCTGCTGTTTTCTACTTGCTGGGACTGATGTCGTGCTGCATTTTTTGTTACTTCTTCTTTATTCTCACCACACACATCTATATCGGCTATTTCTTTCTGGCCTGTTTCATCTGGCTTTTTGTAAAGAAAGTACGTAGAGGCTCCGGCTATAAATACCGTTGTGGGAACTGTGGACAGAAGCTTCGGGAGAAGGGACAATGTCCTCACTGTGGGGCTGTTAACGAATAAATCGGGAATGTGGTATGAATGTTGGGGAGGTACTCTCCGTTGGTTTAAAACCAAGAGGAGTTTACCCAAAAAGGTAAGGGGCATTGGTTTTAAACCAACACCCCTTACCTTTTAAACTAAAAATTAGTCGATCTTATGTCTGGTTTTATTATATTAGAATCGGCATCTTATGTCTACTCCGAAGTGTACCGGACGTCCTTTCTGCATAAAGCCGTTGCCCATCGATTCGAAGTAGAAAGTAGCATACTTCTTATCCAGCGCATTGCGAACCCAGAAGTCGATTTGTCCGTTCCCCTTCGCCAGGCTGACACGGCCGTTCAGCGTTCCGTAGAATGACTGGCTTACATCGTTTTGCTCTGTCCAGTAGATGCGTCCGGCACCATTATAATTCACGTTCACCTGTACACGGTCCAGCCAGTGGCGGGGAGCAATGCGGAAGATGTATTGCCCACCTACGTTGAGAGTATGTTTCGGTACGAAAGGTACATAATTGCCGTCATAGCTGATTTCATTTTGTCCCCGGTCGATGGTTTTATAATCGGTGAACGTGGCATACGTATATCCGTAGCTTGCGTTCATGCTGAGAGCATCGGTCAGGTTAGCACGCAGTGCCGCTTCAGCCCCATAGCTCCGGCTTTTGCCGGCATTGACCGTAATACGCCCCAATCCGCTTTTGGCAAACTGGGCGATTTGCTGATCACGCGTATCCATCAGGAAGGCGGCAAGATCCATCCATAGCTTACCTTCCCACAGAGTGAGGTGACTGCCCACTTCGTAATTCCAGGAATATTCGGGCTTGTAGATGGTCGATGCTTTCGGATCCGCATTCTCACCCGCATCCGGAATATTCGACAAGATGCGGTCCGCGATGGCCTGCGGCATGCCTTGAGTCACGAGGCGGTCGAAGATCTGTTTCGCGCCTGCCTTGATCTGTCCCTGCATGTCGTTTTGCATATTACCTTGTATCAGATCCGAGAACATCTGTATATTGTATCCTCCCGAACGGTATCCGCGTGATACGGTGGCATATACGTTGTTACCCTTCTTCCATTCGTATTGCAGGGCGAACTTGGGTAATAGCTGCAGATAGTCGTTGCTGAACTTGCCGTTCAGGCGTGGTGAACTGGTCTGTTCCAGGCGTACAGGCATGAAAGGGCTTGTCATGTTGAACTGATAGTCAATGGTACTGCCCGAGTTGTATTTCATCCAGTTCTTTTCGTAGTCCAGACGTAGTCCTACGGTAGCCGAAAGCCCTTTTATCAGCAAGTCACGGAAGGTGGACTGATGATAGACTGCTCCACTGAGGATCGGTGTGTGGAAACGTCCGTCCACCAACAACGTAGGGTTCGTGATGTCCAGGTTCATTTTCATTCCCATCGCCGAGAGATCGGGGAAGTGACTGTTGATGCCTTTCTCCAGCATTTCTGTCACCCCGTCTTCCTTGAATGTAACCGGCCCGTTGGTGGTGAGCCACTGATAGGACCCGAAGGCACCTGTGGTCCATTCCCAGCGTCGTCCGGATTTCGATTTGAGGACGATTTCTTCGGAGATCGTGGTCAGCTTCTGCTTCTGTTCCAGCACATAGATATTGGTAGGAGAGAAGTCTTGATCGATAAACATACGGTCACGTAAGTGTTGCAGTCCCGTTACCGAACTCAGTGTGAAGTGGTCTCCCTGATATTCCAGATTCAACCCTGCATTCAGCAGATTGCGATAGTAACTGCTGGGATCATTGTAGGCCGGTTTCAGGTAGGTTCCCGTGTGCTTGTCATAAGCTCCGTAAGCATATCCTCCCTGATCGCTGTACTCATAGCTGACGTTCAAGTCCAGCTTCATGTTCTCGCTGGGCAGGTAGATGCCTCGGAACCGTCCTCCGGCAGCCTGGCTTTTGTCTATCTTTTTGTTAAGGTAGGTATTCTTGAAAAAACCTCCTCCGTATTCATAAAATGCTCCGGTGGAGAAGGCAAACTGATTCGACATGCGGTGATAGTGAGTCACGGAAGCATTGTAATTATCGTAAGTCCCGGCACTCAGTCGAAGGTCGGTGCCTTGATAACTGAAAGGCGATTTGGTGTGTACCTTGATCAGTCCTCCCATGGTGTTGCGTCCATAGAGGGTTCCCTGCGGACCGCGCAACACGTCGATGCGCTCAATGTCGGCATAGTTGAAGTCGAAAGCTGATTTGTCGATGTAAGGGACATTGTCTACGTACAAACCCACTGACGGTGTATTGATGCGTGAACCGATCCCACGGATGTAGATGGCGGAAGTCAGTTTCGAGCCATAGTCGGGGATGAAGATATTCGGAACAAGTGCCGTCAGGCTCTTGATGGAGTTCACCTGATTGGCCTGCATATCCTGTTGTGAGAGCATGGTTACCGCGGTTGGCTGTTCGCGTAGTTTGCGGTTTTCTTTCGGAGCTGCGATGACTACAATCTCTTCCACATCTATCACTTTCAGTGTGTCTTTCGGAAGCTCTTCAGCCCATGTGCCACCGGCAGAAAAGAGGGCAAGGGCAATAAGAATACTGTTTTTCTTCATGTGCTGTATCTTTTCATTGATTCGTTTGCAAAGATGCAGCAAAAAATGTTAAACGGCAATCCTCATTTATTAGGATATATGCTTTCACCATGGATTCACCACATAGTTCGCTATATGCGGTCTGCCTCCACATACCCGTTCATCACCGCATAGATGGTTAGGCCCGAAACCGATTTGATGCCCAGCTTTTCGGTAATGTTCTTCCGATGCGTGATTACGGTGGTCAGGCCGATATTCAGTTTGTCCGCGATCTCTTTGTTGATCAGTCCTTTGGTGATCAGGACCAGCACCTCGATTTCGCGTGCCGAGAGTTCGTGTCCGGTGGTCGGCGGGGTAGGAGGCATGTCCTTTACCGGATAGCCGTCATGATGTGCATGCTGGTGGAGCTTCAGGATGTCTTTCACCAACTGTTCCTCTGCCTGGTAGATGTTGAGTATGGGGACGCCGGAGAGTTGGAACTGGTGGCTGTCTCCCGCCAACACGATGGTTTTCCGCTTTCGGGGGAGGAAGAAAGCGTTGTGCTCCACATAAATCTGTGCCGAGATGAAGTAGTGGGCATACATGTCCGGGGTGTCATCTGTCAGTTCGCCGAAGCTATGGAACGTGCGGATGACTGCCATGGGGATCATTCTCTCCAGGATTGTTTTCAGTCCCAGGCTGGTGAGGGTGTTCGCCTCTACGATAGCTATTTCTGGTTGGTGATTCATCATAAGTCTATGGATTCATAAATTGTGCTACTGCTTCTGCGCATCGTTCTCCATCGATTCCTGCCGAGACGATGCCGCCCGCATAACCGGCTCCTTCGCCACAGGGGAAGAGACCGCGTAAGGTGATGTGTTGCAGGGTATCCTTGTCTCGTACGATGCGGACCGGAGAAGAGGTACGGGTTTCTACCCCTATCATCACGGCTTCGTTGGTCAGGAAACCGTGGCTGCTGCGCCCGAACTGTTGGAAGCCTTGTGACAGTCGTCCGGCAATGAATTCCGGCATCCAGAAATGCAAGGGAGAGGATATCAATCCGGGGCTGTACGAAGACTCCGGCAAGTCGTAACTCAGTTTCTTGCGTGTAAAGTCCACCATGCGTTGTGCGGGTGCCGTTTGGCGTCTGCCTCCTTGCAACCAACACTGGCGTTCCAACTCTTCCTGGAAGTGCAGCACAGCCAGTTCGGGGAAGGTTTCTTCTGCTTCATTGTTTACCGTTAACCGTTTATCGTTGATGATGTCTTCCGGTTGTATCTCCACCACCATTCCCGAGTTACTCCACCGGGATCCGCGATTGGATGGCGACATTCCGTTGACTACCACCTGTTCGGGACCGCTGGCCGCCGGTACGATGAATCCCCCGGGACACATGCAGAAACTGTATACTCCGCGGCCGTCCACTTGTGTGACGAAACTGTATTCGGCAGCCGGCAGGTATTTGCCTCTGCCGTTCCGGTTGTGGTATTGTATTTGGTCTATCAGTCCTGCAGGATGTTCCAGACGCACTCCGACGGCTATTCCTTTGGCTTCGATAGTCACATTGTTGGCGGCCAGCCAGCGATATACATCTCTTGCCGAATGACCTGTTGCCAGGATGACCGGACCGAGGAATGTTTCGCCCGTATTCGTCTCTATTCCTTTCACTTCTCCCTGTTCGATGATCAATGCATCCATCCGTGTCTTGAAGTGTACTTCGCCTCCACATTCAATAATCGTATTGCGCATATTCTCTATCACCCGTGGCAGCTTGTCCGTGCCGATATGCGGATGGGCGTCTACCAGAATGGCCGTAGAAGCACCATGTTGGCAGAATACATTGAGTATCTTGTCCACATTCCCGCGCTTCTTGCTTCGGGTATACAGCTTTCCGTCCGAGTATGCACCGGCTCCTCCTTCACCGAAACTGTAGTTCGATTCCGGGTCTACCCTATGCTCCCGGCTGATCTGTGCCAGGTCTTTCTTACGTTCGCGCACATCCTTGCCACGCTCCACGACGACAGGACGCAGCCCCAGTTCTATCAGCCGTAATGCGGCAAACAGTCCTCCGGGGCCTGCACCTACCACAATAACCTGCGGTTTTCCTTCCACATTATTATATATAGTATGTTCGTACTCATCGTCCTTAGGCATTTCGTTCAGGTATACCCGAACTTTGAGATTGACGTAGATCGTGCGTTGGCGGGCATCGATACTCCGTTTCAGTGTACGCAGGGCGGTAATATCGCGCTGATTCAGTCCTTTCTCCTGTGAAAGGTATGCTTTGAGTTGCTGCTCGCTGGCGGCAATTTCGGGGAGGATGCGGAGTTGGTATTCTTGTATCATGGTTCACCACAGATTACACGGATTAACACAGATTATTATTTTAAATAACATATCGTTTAATACCGTTTTGAAGGTTTGTTATATTGAAGTTAATTAATAGTCCCAAATGGTGTTTGGACAATTTTAAGTATGTCATTATCTGAGCCGTATGGATAGGAAGTAAACTCTCTACAGATTTAAGTTCAAGAACAATCTGCTTCTCTACTAGTATATCCATACGGTATCCGTTGTCTAATTTCATTTCCTTATAATAAACAGGCAGTTCTTTCTGCCTTTCATACTTTATGCCGGCCTTGTCGAACTCGTAACATAGGCATGTTTCATAGGTGCTTTCTAAAAGCCCTACTCCTAAAGTTTTATGAACCTCATAGGCACATCCTATGATTTTATATGATAGTTCGTTTATATTCTCCATCTTGGTAATCTGTGTTAATCCGTGTAATCTGTGGTGAACTCACCCGAAGAGCGTCCGGAATGCTTCTTCCACCTTTCTTACCGGCACCAGTTCTATCCTCAGCTTCTTTGTATCGATGCCCTGCATGTTGTATTTAGGTAGGATGAACCGTTTGAACCCGAGCTTCTCAGCTTCACCGATACGTTGTTCGATCCGGTTTACCGGACGGATTTCACCGGATAATCCGATTTCTCCGGCCATGCAAACCTCAGGTTCGATGGCAGCATCCATATTGGATGAAAGGATGGCACTGATAACAGCCAGGTCGATGGCAGGGTCGTTAACCTTCAGTCCTCCGGCAATATTTAGAAAAACATCTTTTTGTGCCAGCTTAAATCCGACACGTTTCTCTAATACCGCCAGCAGCATGTTCATGCGGCGAATATCGAATCCCGTTGCCGAACGTTGCGGATTGCCGTAAACCGCAGAGCTGACAAGTGCTTGCGTCTCTATCAGGAAGGGTCTTACCCCTTCGATGGCAGATGCGATGGCTACCCCGCTCATGCCTTCGTGGTCCTGCGACAGTAACAATTCCGAAGGGTTGCTGACTTGGCGAAGCCCGTCTTGACGCATCTCATAGATGCCCAATTCAGCGGTACTTCCAAAGCGGTTCTTGATGCTGCGCAGGATACGGTACATATAATGCTGGTCTCCCTCGAATTGGAGTACGGTGTCTACGATGTGCTCTAGAACCTTCGGTCCGGCAATGCTGCCTTCTTTGTTGATATGCCCGATCAGCAACACCGGGGTATGCGTCTCTTTGGCAAAACGGAGGATGGATGCCGAGCACTCCCGGACTTGCGCGATGCTTCCCGGTGACGATTCGATGCTTTCGGTCGATATCGTCTGTATGGAGTCGATGATTACTAGGTCCGGACGTGTATTCTTGATATGTACATAGATCTGTTCCAACGATGTTTCGCAGACAATCAGGCAGTCGCTCGAAGTTCGGGTTAACCGGTCGGCACGAAGTTTCAGTTGCCTTGCGCTCTCTTCTCCCGAGATGTAGAGTATCCTCCGCTCAGGCATGTGGAGTACGGTTTGGAGCACCAGTGTGGACTTCCCGATGCCGGGTTCGCCACCGATCAGTACCAGCGATCCGGGTACCAGCCCGCCTCCCAGCACCCGGTTCAGCTCCTCGTCGTGCATGTCGATGCGGGGTTCTTCATCTGCTTCGATCTCGCTCAGGGTGACGGGTTTGGCTTTGGGCGATTCGATGCCTGATACCGGACGTTTATTCGGAACTTCCTTGCGAACAATCTCTTCTACATAGGTATTCCATTCGCCACACGAAGGACATTTGCCCACCCATTTGGGTGATTCCTGTCCGCAGTTACTGCATACATAAACGGTTTTCTCTTTTGCCATTGATCTCTTGATAAATAGGTCTCAAAGTTACGCATTTCGTCTTTTTCTGCCAAACAGAATATAGCTTTTGACTCCTGAACCCCGTGAAGTCGTTTTTCTTTTTGATAAAGCCTCTGACCGATTGTCAGTGAAATGGATGGATTACTGACTCTATGGAGCGTATCATGCGGTTTCGCTGACAAGCTCTGTGTAGAAAGACAGTGATCCGGAAATGGAATCCGGATAAATACTCCCGGATAACTGCATATCCGTCACTTCTGTTATCGGTTTATTGGGGTTTGGATCTCCGGATTATTAACTTCGTGCCGATAAACTGTTAACTTCATCGGAATACGATGTTAACTTCCTACAAATAGAGTGTTAACTTCCTGTAGACAGAGGCTTCGTTTCTTGAAAGGAGAGCCTTGCCTTAAAGGATTTTCCGGTATCTTTCCGTCTGCTTTGCCCCTTGGCGGATACTGCCGCGAGATGGCATAAAGAATCTGTTTTTGCTTCCGGGCGTTGTCGGAGATAGTACGAAGAGGTATTGCTTTGACTTTTGGCGAGAAATTCTGAATATACCTGTCAAACTGATAATTGCCCGAATGGCGTGGATGCGTTTTTTTCGTACTCCGTCGGCATCTGTTCGGAAAAACGGATTCTGAGGCCTCCTGAATATCATTTTGACAAATCGATACTAATCTCTCCTGCCATCGACTCGTTCATCCTCCGGCGTACTTCGTCCGGCGAATATCCGTGTCCTAACAGAAACATCAGTTTGGTTACGGCCGATTCGGTAGTACTGTCGTGTCCACTGACGATGCCCGCCTTCAGCAGATGATATCCCGTTTCGTAACGTTCCATCTCTACGCTACCGGCGCTACATTGGGTTACGTTGACAATGACAACACCCCGTTCGCTGGCATCACGAAGCCTCCGCAGAAACCACTCCTTGCGGGAAGCGTTGCCCGAACCATACGTTTCGAGTACCACTGCCTTCAATCCTTCGATGGCGAGTGTAGCGGTTACGACGTTCTCTTGTATGCCCGGAAAGAGTTTGAGGATAGCTATATTGGTGTCCAGCAGATAGTGAGGATGCAGTTCGCGTTTCTCCCCTTCAATGTGAATCTGCACATTGTTGTATTTAATATGTATCCCTGCCTCTGCCAGTACCGGATAATTGAACGAACGGAAGGCGTTGAAATTCTCCGCACTCATTTTGGTCGTACGATTGCCACGCATTAACCGGTTCTCGAAAAATATACATACTTCAGGAACCATGGGATTACCGCTTCTGTCGCGTGCCGATGCTATTTCGATGCTGGTCATCAGATTCTCCTTGCCATCGGTACGAAGCACTCCTATGGGCAGTTGTGAACCTGTCAGGATAACCGGTTTGTCGAGTCCTTCGAGCATGAAGCTGAGGGCTGAAGCGGTGAAGGCCATCGTATCCGTACCATGCAGGATGACAAAGCCGGTGTACTGGTGGTAGTGTTCACTGATGACGTGTACCAGTTTCCTCCAGGCTTCCGGTTCCATGTCCGAAGAGTCCATAGGCGGATCGAATTGGTAAGAGTCTATCGGGAAGGTAAACTTCTGAAGTTCGGGTACATGCTTCTGCAATTGCTCGAAATTGAAGTTTTCGAGTGCTCCGGTTTCAGGGTTTTCTATCATACCGATGGTTCCGCCCGTATATATTAACAATATGGAAGTGTCTGATGGGTTCATAGTCCTTAAATGAAGAATGTATCGTTGCAAAGATAATGATATATCTTGTAAATGGCAGCAAAGTGTCAAGAAAGTGATCCGCTTTATCCGGAGAAAAAGCAATGGGCATTATAAAAATGTAATTGTTCTATGTTACATTTTTACCCCTCTTTCTGGGGCTTTCTGTGCTTTTATCGCAAAATAATCGCAAAAAGTGATAGATTGAATGAAATTATTCTTATTTTTGCAACATCTTATCAAAATCGAACGTAGAAACAGAAACAATGATGCAATGCTATCCACATACAGTCACATCGATGTGTACCATGATTGGGACACAGGGGACAATGGGGATGACCCCTAGGGGTTAATATATAGTATGATGTGTATCTACGTGATTCACGCTTACAGGAAGTAAGCAAAACTCAATTTTATATTTTATTATTCGTATCAACAAAGATGGTTTTGTATGCCTGAAAGAGCGTACAAGGCATTCCATTAAATAAGTATCTGCATGAAAGTAATGAAATTCGGCGGAACGTCCGTAGGTTCCGTGAACAGCATTTTAAGCGTAAAGAAAATCGTAGAGTCTGCCGGTGAACCGGTAATCGTAGTAGTGTCTGCATTGGGCGGGATCACTGACCAGTTGATCAGTACCTCCCGAATGGCCGCCATGGGCGATGCAGCTTACGAAGGGGCATACCGGGAAATAGTTCGTCGCCACGAAGAGATGGTGCAGGGAGTGATTCCTGCCGGAGAGACTCAGACCCTGTTGCACTATCAGGTGAATGAATTGCTCGACGAACTGAAAGATATCTTTCAGGGTATTTATCTGATTAAAGATCTTTCTCCGAAAACGTCCGATACCATTGTCAGTTATGGTGAACGTCTGTCTTCACTGATTGCGTCAAGACTGATCCAAGGGGCTGTATGGTTCGACTCACGTACTTTTATCAAGACAGAAAAGAAACATAATAAACATACACTGGACACGGAACTGACCAATCGGTTGGTGCGGGAAGCTTTCAAAGAAATCCCCCGGGTTTCGCTGGTACCCGGATTCATCTCTTCGGATAAGGTTTCGGGAGACGTAACGAATCTGGGCAGGGGCGGTTCCGACTATACCGCAGCTGTTATTGCCGCAGCTCTCGATGCCGATAGTCTGGAGATTTGGACGGATGTAGACGGCTTCATGACAGCCGACCCGCGTGTGATCAGTACGGCCTATACTATCAGCGAGCTGACTTATGTAGAGGCTACCGAACTTTGTAATTTCGGTGCAAAAGTGGTGTATCCGCCTACCATCTATCCGGTATGTCACAAAAACATACCGATCCTGATTAAGAATACTTTCAACCCGGATGCCCAGGGAACGGTGATCAAACAACACGTAGACCACACGAAGAGCAAAGCCATCAAAGGGATTTCGTCCATCAACGACACGAGCCTGATTACCGTACAGGGTTTAGGTATGGTGGGCGTGATCGGTGTCAACTACCGCATCTTTAAGGCGCTGGCAAAGAATGGAATCAGTGTGTTCCTCGTTTCGCAGGCTTCATCGGAGAACAGTACCTCTATCGGTGTACGTAATGCCGATGCCGATCTGGCTTGCGAAGTGCTGAACGAAGAGTTTGCCAAAGAGATCGAAATGGGTGAGATTTCGCCTATCCAGGCAGAGAAGAACCTGGCTACGGTAGCTATCGTGGGTGAGAACATGAAACATACGCCGGGCATTGCCGGAAAGCTGTTCGGTACGCTGGGACGAAATGGCATCAATGTGATAGCCTGTGCACAGGGAGCTTCCGAGACCAACATCTCGTTTGTTGTCGATTCAAAGTCGTTGCGTAAATCGCTGAATGTGATTCACGACTCGTTCTTCCTCTCCGAATATCAGGTGCTCAACCTCTTTATCTGCGGTGTGGGCACGGTGGGAGGAAGTCTTGTCGAGCAGATCCGCCAGCAGCAGAAGAAGCTGATGGTGGAAAATGGCCTGAAACTCCATGTGGTAGGTATTATCGATGCGACGAAGGCGATGTTCAGCCGTGCCGGATTCGATCTGGCCAACTATCGCGAAGAGCTGAAAGAGAAGGGAGTGGACAGTTCGCTGGATACTATACGTGACGAGATTATCGGCATGAATATATTCAATTCGGTATTTGTGGATTGTACGGCCAGTCCGGACATTGCCTCTCTATATAAGGACTTCCTGCAACATAACATTTCTGTGGTGGCGGCCAATAAGATTGCTGCTTCATCGGCTTACGAGAATTACCGTGAACTGAAGCTGATAGCCCGCCAGCGTGGTGTGAAATATCTGTTTGAAACCAACGTGGGGGCTGGACTTCCGATTATCAATACCATCAATGACCTGATACATAGCGGTGATAAGATTCTGAAGATCGAGGCAGTGCTTTCGGGTACGCTGAACTATATTTTCAATAAGATCAGTGCCGATGTTCCCTTCAGCCGTACCATCAAGATGGCGCAGGAAGAGCGTTATTCGGAACCCGATCCGCGCATCGACCTGAGCGGTAAGGACGTGATCCGTAAGCTCGTGATCCTGGCGCGTGAGGCCGGATACAAGCTGGAACAGGAAGACGTGGAGAAGAATCTTTTCGTACCGAATGACTTCTTTGAAGGTTCGCTGGAAGACTTCTGGAAAAAAGTGCCTAGTCTGGATGCTGATTTCGAAGCTCGCCGCAAGGTGCTCGAGAGTGAGAATAAACATTGGCGTTTCGTTGCCAAGCTGGAGAACGGCAAAGCATCCGTCGGTTTGCAGGAAGTGGACCGCAACCATCCTTTCTACGGACTGGAAGGCAGCAATAACATCATTTTGCTCACCACCGAACGCTATAAAGAATATCCGATGATGATTCAGGGATACGGTGCGGGTGCCGGAGTGACGGCGGCCGGTGTATTTGCTGACATTATGAGCATTGCAAACGTATAAAAAAGAAGCTTATGAAACACATCATCATACTGGGTGACGGAATGGCCGACTGGGCTGTAAAGTCGTTGGGAGACAAGACGCTCCTGCAATATGCAAAAACGCCTTATATGGATAAACTGGCTCGTATGGGACGGAACGGACGGTTGATAACCGTAGCCGACGGGTTCCATCCGGGAAGTGAAGTAGCCAATATGTCGGTTCTGGGATACAATCTTCCGAAAGTATACGAAGGGCGCGGACCACTCGAGGCTGCCAGCATCGGTGTCGATTTGCAGCCGGGCGAGATGGCAATGCGTTGCAATCTGATTTGTACGGAAGGAGATATCCTGAAGAATCATTCGGCAGGGCATATCACAACAGAAGAGGCGGATGTGTTGATTCAATACCTTCAGGAGAAACTGGGGGACGACCGGGTGAGGTTTCATACCGGGGTGCAATACCGCCATCTGCTGGTGGTGAAAGGCGGAAACAAGCAACTCGACTGCACCCCTCCGCACGATGTGCCTTTGAAGCCTTTCCGTCCGCTGATGGTGAAACCTCTGGTACCGGAGGCCGAAGAGACTGCTAGCCTGCTCAATGAACTGATCCTGAAGTCTCAGGAACTGCTGAAAGACCATCCGCTGAACCTGAAGCGGATGGCTGAGGGGAAAGACCCTGCCAACAGCATCTGGCCGTGGAGCCCGGGTTACCGTCCGCAAATGGAACGTCTGTCCGGCACCTTCCCGCAAGTGAAGAGGGGAGCTGTCATCTCGGCCGTCGATCTGATCAACGGCATCGGATATTATGCCGGGCTGCGCCGTATTGCGGTAGAAGGGGCAACGGGGCTGTACGATACCAATTACGAGAATAAAGTGGCCGCTGCACTGGAGGCCCTGAAAACGGACGACTTTGTCTATCTGCACATTGAAGCCAGTGACGAAGCCGGTCATGAGGGTGATGTGGCGCTGAAACTGAAAACGATTGAAAACCTGGATAGCCGTGCCGTAGGTCCTATCTACGAGGCTGTGAAGGAGTGGGAAGAGCCGGTAGCGATTGCCGTATTACCCGATCATCCTACTCCCTGTGAACTGCGTACGCATACCAACGAGCCGGTCCCGTTTTTTATCTGGTATCCGGGTATCGAGCCGGACAGCGTGCAGACCTTCGATGAAGTTGCAGCAGTGGAGGGCAGTTACGGATTGCTGAAAGAGGATGAATTTATTAAAGAGTTTATGAACCGTTAAGGAATAGGAACAGAGTTTGTTCACCACAGATTACACAGATTTTCACAGATGAATGATTTATTTTTATTGATAAAAAGATTGAAAGTTCTGTGAAAATCCGTGTAATCTGTGGTGAACCGACTCCGAAACCATTTATAAAAATACCCATGAAATATTATAGTACTAACAAACAAGCTCCGCTTGCTTCGCTTGAAGAAGCGGTAGTCAAAGGACTTGCTTCTGATAAGGGGCTATTCATGCCCATGACCATCAAGCCCTTGCCTCAAGAGTTTTATGACGAGATAGAGAATCTTTCTTTCCGGGAAATCGCTTACCGGGTGGCAGATGCTTTCTTTGGAGAAGATGTTCCGGCGGAAACGCTGAAAGAGATCGTTTATGATACGTTGAATTTTGATGTCCCGTTGGTGCCGGTGAAGGAGAACATCTATTCCCTGGAGCTTTTCCACGGTCCTACATTGGCTTTTAAAGATGTAGGTGGACGGTTTATGGCCCGTTTGTTGGGATACTTCATCCGGAAAGAGGGGCGGAAACAGGTGAATGTGCTCGTAGCCACTTCCGGAGATACCGGTAGTGCGGTAGCCAATGGCTTTTTGGGGGTAGAGGGTATTCATGTGTATGTGCTCTATCCGAAGGGAAAAGTCAGCGAGATACAGGAAAAACAGTTCACTACGCTGGGGCGGAATATTACAGCCCTGGAGGTGGACGGAACGTTTGACGACTGCCAGGCGCTGGTGAAAGCAGCCTTTATGGATCACGAACTGAACGAACGGTTGTTGCTGACCTCGGCTAACTCTATCAACGTGGCACGTTTCCTGCCGCAGGCATTCTATTACTTTTATGCCTATGCGCAATTGAAGAAGGCCGGCCGGGCAGAGAATGCCGTCATCTGTGTGCCGAGCGGAAACTTTGGTAACATTACTGCAGGCTTGTTCGGCAAAAAGATGGGCTTGCCCGTCCGCCGTTTTATCGCCGCCAACAATAAGAATGATATTTTCTATCAATATTTGCAGACAGGACAGTACAATCCCCGTCCGTCCGTTGCCACCATTGCCAATGCGATGGATGTGGGTGATCCGAGCAACTTTGCCCGTGTGCTCGACCTGTATGGCGGTTCGCATGCAGCCATCGCTGCCGAGATATCCGGAACGACGTACACCGACGAGCAGATTCGTGAAAGCGTGAAAGCGTGCTGGCAGCAGACGGGTTATCTGCTCGATCCTCATGGAGCATGCGGTTACCGTGCATTGGAGGAAGGCTTGCAGCCGGGTGAGACAGGCGTATTCCTCGAAACGGCCCATCCGGCCAAATTCCTGCAAACGGTGGAGAGCATCATTGGTACCGAGGTCGAAATACCTGCTAAGCTCCGGGCTTTTATGAAAGGCGAAAAGAAAAGTTTGCCGATGACGAAGGAGTTTGCTGATTTCAAGAGCTATCTGCTGGGCAAGTAGAGACTCTCCCTTGAGGGCACAGGGTGATGTAGATGACTTTTGTTATGGATTATTAATGTGAATGCTTTGCGCTCTCTATGGTGAAATATGCTTTTCCCACAGCCGGCGGCTCTTTTCCCGGATGGAGATGCTGACGGGAAATTGTTTGTGAAAACGGTCTCAGAGATACTTCTGGGGGTGGAAAAAAGTGGCGGGACTTTTTTAAAAAACTCCCGCCACTTTTTTTGCCTGCAGGCATCTCCGGTTTCGCTTCCGCCCGCCCGCGGATTTTCTTCGTTCCGCATGCGGGTGAAAGTCTGTTTTTAGTGTAAAACTAAATAATCGTAATCTGCTTTCCGCTCCGGACTTTATCGTCCTTCTTTCTCCGAACTTTCCGTCTCCCTCTTTTGTTGTATGGGAATAAAAAATAACCCTCGTATGATGAAGAATAAGAAAGTGGAGGCCAATCTGAGTATGGTGGTTTCCAAAACCTTTAGCGGATTGAACATGAATGCGTTGAAATATCTGCTTCCCGTATGGGTCAGTCCCCTTTCGGGAGTTACCCTCCGGTGCGTGTTTGCCGCCATTGCTTTCTGGATCATCGGGATGTTTGTCAAGCCCGAAACTTCCACCCGGAAAGAAAAAATATTCCTTTTTCTCCTGGGAGCCTTGGGCATCTATGGTTTCATGTTTCTTTATCTGATGGGGTTGAGTAAAACGACTCCGGTCTCGAGTTCCATTTTCACCAGTTTGCAGCCTATCTGGGTGTTTGTGATCGCCGTGGTCTTCTTCAAGGAGAAGATCAGTGCGATGAAGATAGCCGGCATCTCCCTCGGACTCGGCGGAGCCATTCTTTGCATTCTGGCTCAGAAGAGTGACGATCTGGCTTCGGACGCCCTGACAGGCAATATGCTCTGCCTGTTGAGTTCGATCGCCTATGCTGTCTATCTGGTGGCAAGTAACCGAATACTGAAGTCGGTCGGAATGTTTACAGTATTGAAGTATACCTTTGCCGGAGCGGCTTTTTCAAGCATCGTCGTTTCGGCTGTCACCGGTTTCCATGCTCCGGTATTTTCCGGGCCGTTACACTGGTTTCCGCTGTCGGTGCTCCTCTTTGTCCTGATATTCCCTACGGTTGTCAGCTACCTGTTGGTACCGATCGGACTGAAATATCTGAAGACTACCGTGGTGGCCATCTATGGGTATTTGATACTGATCGTGGCAACCATCGTCTCTCTACTCGTAGGACAGGACCGCTTCAGCTGGTCGCAGACCATTGCCATCGGCATGATCTGCGTCAGTGTCTATCTGGTCGAAGTGGCCGAGACGAAGGAGAAACCAGTCAGTAATTCAGATAAACCAAGTAGTCTCCCTCCGCATGGATCGTAAATTCGGTGCCTGTCGCTTCGTTCAGCGTACCCTGCCACCAGTTACTGAAGTCACTGAGCGGATATACCAGCCCATCGGCCCTCAGTCCGGTGGCGTTGAAGTTGAAGATGGAGATTTGCTGTCCGGGATATGACTTGAAACAGTTCCGCCCCGATGCCGGAATAAACATTCCGTGGTCCGTCAGCATCGTTACCTGCGCTCCTGCTTTCATATAGTCTATCAGCAGACTGATGTTTCCCAGGGTATGGTCTTCCCGTTTACCGGTTGCACCCACGAGGATGATTGTTTTTTTGCCTTGGTCGAGCAGGAAGTGTACCGCTTTGGTCTGATCGTTCGTCTCCTGGTCGTCTATCTGGTGGAAGATGGTCCTGAACCGTTCCTTGTTCTCCGGTGAGAGCGAGTCTCCGTCGCCGATGATGGCATCGGGTGTAAATCCCCTTCGGATGTGTTCGTCGGCGGACCCGTCGCAGCACACCACGTAAGGCGCCATAATCAGCATGGTTTCCGGCATTGAGTGGGTCGGATATTCGCCGTTGCCCAGTATGACGGCGTCCATATCGATATCATTTACTTTCATAATGCATCATTTGTTTCCATTTAAAGTAGCCAAAGATAGCGATTATTGAGTAAAGTCCGTAAAGAGCGGATGTGAAATAAAGCTCTTTATAGATGTAGAGTCCGCAACATACCACGTCGACCACGATCCATGCCCACCACTGTTCGACGTACTTGCGTGCCAGCATCCACATGCCGATGATGCTCAGCGCCGTGGTGAACGAGTCGAGCCAGGGGACGTTGCTGTCCGTAAACCGGATCAGTATCCAGGCGATGCCGAAGAAGGCCGCCAGGAATACCAGCAATAGGGGGAGGTATCTTTTCAAGGGTGTGTGCGTGATGGGCAGCTCGGCCCGGGTCTCTTTTTCGCTTCCCCGCATCCAGACCATCCAGCCGTAGGCGGCCGCGAGCAGATAGTAGATATTGATGCCGAAGTCGGCATACAATCCTGCTTGGTAGTATACAAATATATAGATGGCCGGCATGATGATGCCCGCTATCCAGAGATAAATGCTTGCCCGGTATTCCAGCCAAAGGTAAATCAGCCCGACAAGGGCACCTGTGATTTCGAGATAGTTCATGGCTTAGAAGCGGATCGAGATGTTACCCATTACATTTGTACCTGCCTGGGCGGCATAGCCGGCATAATTATAGCGTTCGGGCTTGCCGTCCTTCAGCGTATAGCCGCTTCCGGCATACCCGTTGTTTTCATACTTTTCGTTGAAGAGGTTGTAGATGGTGAATCCCACTGTAACCGACTTCACGTGTCGCAATTGGAATGTATATGCCAGATTGAGGTTGCTCACAAAATAAGCATCGAGTGTCTGCTCTGCTTGCTTGGCATTGCTCATATACTGCTTGCTGACGTACTGTGACTGGAGGGCGGCTTCGAATCCTTTGTGGCTGAACGAGAAACGATTATTCAGTATAAAGTCCGGAGAGAAAGCGATCGGGGTGTTACCATGTTCCACTTCGATCGGGTTCTTCCACTCGTCTTCGTACAGTTTTTCGGTGAAGTTTTTCACCCGGTTCTTGCTCAGCGTACCGTTGATGTCCCATTGGAACCATCGGCATGGCTTAACTCCTAGCATCAGTTCTACGCCCGTCCGGTAACTGTCCGGCACGTTGCGTGCCATGGCTTCGCCTATTTCGTTCAATTCTCCGGTCAGCACCAACTGGTCCTTGTAGTCCATATAGTAGAAGTTGACTCCGGCGCTCAACCATGTGTTTCGGTAGGTATACCCCAGTTCGTAGTCGTACAGTTTTTCCGCCTTCGGATATTCGTCTGCGTTACCATCGGTATAGTTGTTTCGTGTAGGTTCTTTCTGGGCAACGGAGAAAGAGGCGTAAACCCGGTTGTTGGAGTCGATATCCCAGTTCAGTCCGGCTTTCGGGTTGAAAAAGTTGAAGTGATCGTTGACTGCGAGCTTTTGTAGTCCGTCAGTGTTGTAATCGTACTTGTCATTGTCACCGTGTATCTTATAGTTGATGTAGCGGTATTGCAGGTCGGCATACGCGTTGAGGCCTGCCACCAGATTGTAGTTGGCTTTCAGATAGAGGTTCCCGTCCGTCTTCTTGGCTTTGTTACGGTAATATTCGTGGTCGGGCAGCAACTCGCCGATATAGTTCTTCACCCAGATCACCCGTCCGAAGTGCCATCCGTCGTAGTAGTTCAGTGCGCCGCCCAGCGAAGCGTCCAGCTTCTCATTCCGGTAGTTCACCGAGAATACGCCGCCGCCAAAGTGATTGTCCATCTTCTTCTGCCGGATCAGGTCGCTTTTTTCCACTTCCTTTCCATCGTACATAAACGGATGCAGGCGATACTCTTTCAGGCTGCGATCCTCTTTATACTCCTGATAGTAGCCGTCCCCCTTTGTATAATGGAGTGCCGCATTCAGGTTCCATGCTGCCGAGAAAGTATGATTCAGCAAGAGCTGATAGTTCATTTGCAGGTAGTTGTCCGTCTGGTCTTTGTAAAAGCGGATGTGTCCGTCGTCATCTGTGTACATGCCGCATGAGTTGAAGCGTCGGCCATATTTCTTCATCTCTTCCTTAGTTGCATAATTCCAGGCATGATACGTCTTTTCTTTACCGCCGAAGGTGATGAACTTCACCGAAGTATTGTCGGCAAAATATCCACCCTGTGCGTAGAAAGAGTACAGGTCTACTGATGCCCGGTCTATGTATCCGTCCGTACCGATGTTGGACAGGCGGGCATCGAATGCCCAATGATCCTTCAGCAGTCCCGTCCCGAATTTTACTGTCTCTTTGTGAGCGTTGAAGCTACCGTACGAGGCGTTTATTTCGGCATAAGGTTGCATTGAAATACCTTCCGTCTGCATATTGACACTGGCTCCGAAAGCGCCTGCGCCGTTGGTCGATGTACCCGCACCGCGCTGCACCTGTATATCCTTTACGGACGAAGCAAAGTCGGGCATATTTACCCAGAAGAGTGTATGGCTTTCGGCATCATTCATCGGGATTCCGTTGGCTGTGATGTTGATGCGTGTCCCGTCTGTTCCCCGTACGCGCAGTGTGGTGTAACCGATACCTGCTCCGGCATCACTGGTGGTCAGTGCCGAAGGAGTCATACTGAGCAGAAAAGGGATGTCTTGCCCGAAGTTCTGCTTTTTGAGTTCTTCTTTCGAAACGTTGGTGAATGCCACCGGGGTTTTTGAAGTGGCACGTGTGGATACTATCTGCACCTCTTGCAGATTTACTACTTTCAAGCTGTCTGTCTCGCCCGCTTGCGCGAAGACACTTGCTCCGGCCATCAGACAGCCGGCAAAAATCATCTTTTTCATGTTGCTAATTTGTTTTTCTCTACGCCGGCATTACCCGGATCAGGTCAAAGGGTATGTTCTCAGCCCGTCATGTTAAGGCACCCCTACTAAGTGAATCGGCGGCAAATTTACGCTTTTTGCTTGTGTAAAGCAAGAAACACTTCGCTATTTGATAAAAACATTGTAGCTTTGTCCGCTGTTATTAAATGGACAAACTCTAAAATTGTATTATTATGCTACTATTCCAAACTACACAACAAGTCGCCGATTCCCTGCAAGTGGCGGCTGAGAAGCTGGACCAGGCTATAGCCCAGGCAGACGGGCTCGATAAGTTGGGACTGATCACCCAACAACTGATAGACTCGGGCATACAGGCCGGAGGACATATTCTGAAAGCGGTCATTGTATTTTTGGTCGGACGTTTTCTGATCCGGATGCTGAACCGTCTGGTCGGCCGGGTGATGGATAAGAGAAACGTGGATATCAGTATCAAGACTTTTGTAAAGAGTCTCGTTAATATCCTTCTTACCGTACTATTAATTGTTTCCGTGGTAGGCGCATTGGGCGTCGAGACGACTTCGTTTGCTGCTTTGCTGGCTTCTGCCGGTGTGGCTGTCGGTATGGCGCTTTCCGGTAATTTGCAAAATTTTGCCGGCGGACTGGTTATTTTACTGTTCAAACCCTATAAGGTAGGCGACTGGATCGAAGCACAAAGTGTTTCCGGTACGGTCAAGGAAATTCAGATATTCCATACAATCCTGACAACTGCCGACAACAAGCTCATCTATGTGCCCAACGGGGCTTTAAGCAGTGGAGTGGTGACTAACTATAGTAACCAGAAGACCCGCCGCGTTGAATGGATCTTTGGCGTCGATTATGGTGAAGACTATAATAAGGTGGAAAAAGTGGTACGTGAGGTGCTGACCGCCGATAAGCGTATTCTCAATGATCCTGCTCCGTTTATAGCTCTGCATGCGCTGGATGCCAGTAGTGTGAATGTTGTAGTCCGTGTTTGGGTGGAGAGTGGCGATTATTGGGGCGTTTATTTCGACATAAACAAGACGATTTATGCTACGTTCAATGAAAAAGGCATCAATTTTCCCTTCCCGCAACTTACGGTTCATCAGGCTCCGAATTGATGAATATTCAAAAAGGGTGGCTACTTCTGAAGAAGCAATCACCCTTTTTGCAAATTTATATTTAACCAATTAACACACTCCGAAATCTTCTGTAGGATCATACGTGTTGTCTGTGATGCCTAACAGATGGTTTATCTCTCTCCGTTTATCCAGATCCTTGAAATAGGTTTCCACCACTTTGTAAAGGTCAAAACTGAATGTAGATCCGGCGGCCATATCCAATGACTCTACCATCTGCTCTACTGCCTGGTGGATTCTTTCTTGATCGATCAGGTGCAGCTCATTACTGTGAATAAGATATTTCTCCATAACCGTTATTGTTTTAAGATTCTACAGTTAAAACATTCTCAAAGAGGATAAGGTTCAAACTGTTTTTTCTTATCTTTGCCATTTCTAAAAGCAGGACCTTAGATCACCAAGTGAGAAATATTCGATAATGAATCAATTTTTAGATTTTGACCAGAAACTGTATGCTGAACTCCGTAAAGGCAGCGAGCACGCTTTTGTTACTGTTTTCGAACGGTATAACCGCTTGTTGTATGCGCTGGCTTATCGGTATTTTAAATCAGGTGAAGAGGCTGAAGACGCAGTGCAATATACTTTTATGAAATTGTGGGAGCAACGTTCCAGTTTTGAATTTCAATCCGGCATCAGAAGCCTGTTGTTCACCATCCTGAAAAACTACATTATGAACGAGTTGAGACATCGGCAGATTGTCTTTGAAAAGCATTACGAGATGGCTCAACGGAACGAAGAAGCGGACGACAGTTTTCTGAAGAATTTTGAAGATAAAGATTTCAGGGAACATCTTCGGACTGCCATCGGTAAACTACCTCCTCAAAAACAGAAAATATGCCGCCTGAAAATAGAAAAAGGACTTTCTAACCAGGAAATAGCGGACGAGATGCATATCACGGTGCCTACCGTAAAGTCCCATTATACTCAGGCCATTAAGATACTCCGTGCGGAGATTGAATCGTTAATTGTATTACTTCATGTATTGTGGATTCATTTTTTAGAGTGAGCAGCAACTCATACTTTTAAGTTGATGAAGTGTTTTTATTATTAGATAAAGAAAAGTCGAAATGAAAATAGATGATGCGATTATAGATAAAGTGCTCAATAACGAAGCTTCTGTGGAAGAAGCGGGATTGGTTGCGGAATGGTTTGCTACAGAAGAGGGTAGCGAATATTTGTCGGGGCGTTTGGAGAGCGAGTCTGCACGGCTCACCGAAGAACGGGCCCGGGAATGGTTAGACCATCCGGTGCCGGAAGAACGGATGCGGGAACGCTTCATCGGGCAAATAAAACCTGAGAAAAAAATAGTTTCTTATCGTCGCGGACTGATAGCGGCAGCGGTATTGATTCCTTTTTTATTCCTTAGTATATTTCTTTGGTTTCTGGCTGACAGAACCGGAGTCTTTTCTGCCACAGAATATGCTGAATTAAAGGTTCCTTGCGGAGAGCAAATGCAGGTTGTTCTGCAAGATGGAACAGTTATACAGTTGAATTCGGATACCCGTTTGCGGTATCCCAAGAAGTTCGGTCTGTTCAGTCGGAGTGTGGAGTTATGGGGAGAAGGCTTTTTTGTGGTCGCTAAGGATAAGAAGCGTCCGTTTATCATCGATTTGAAAGGTGTTGAAGTAAAGGTCACCGGAACTAAATTTAATGTAAAGGCATATCCGTCAGAACCCAATGTATGGGTCACCTTGGAAGAAGGAGGCGTGCTGTTGAAAGATACCAAGAACAAGGAATATCCTCTTGTACCGGGTGAAAGTGCCGAATACAACCGGACATCCGGAATTTGCCAGATAACCAAACCGGATGATATGAGCCAGATTTCATCCTGGCGTTCCAATAGCCTGAATTTTTATCTTACTCCGCTGAGAGATATTATAAAGGTCATGGAACGGCAGTATGATGTTCATTTTGTGGTGCGTGATTCCACCCTATTGAATAACAGGTTTACTCTATCTACCAGCAAAGTGAATGTGGACGATGTATTGCGTGATTTGGAAGCGGTTTCATGGATACGTTTCTTGCAAACGGAAGATGGGGTATTCGAAATTCAGAAGGAAAAATAGATTGATTGAATTATTATTCTATAGATAGATGCAGACCCTGTTCAGGAGCTGCATCTATTTTTTTAGATAAGCTCTTATATGGAAACTCATACTTTCTTTCGGATGGGGTGTTAGCTTATGTAGTAAAAGGGCCTTTAAGAATATTTAATTTCAAGTATGAACCGGATATCTATACACAAGAGATATCACAGCAAATATGTGTTTATATGAAATATCTGTTTACACTTTTGATGGCCTGTCTGTCATTGTCAACTACTTACGGTACGGTACATCATCCATCTTCTTCTGTTTCGTCCGGACGATGGGTGGTTTGGGCGGAGAAACCTGCCACATCATGGCAGGATGCATTTGTCACCGGCAATGGCCGCCACGGGACGATGGTGATGGGGCAACCGGGATCGGAACGAATAATCTGTGTCCACGAGGAATTGTTTATAAGAGGATGGGATCGTCATAAAGTAGCGGTTCCTTCAACAGCTTCGCTTCTTCCGGAAGTGCGCCGGTTGATAGAATCCGGGAGAAGCGATGCAGCAGATGAGTTGATGACCGGTGAAGCTGACCGGCAATTGGTTGCTATGGGAGCCGTACAGCGCTGGCCTCTTATACCCCATCCAGCTTTTGATCTGTGCATTCGGTATACCGATACCACTCTACAGGCAGAGAATGGCTATAGAAGACAACTTGATCTGGAAACGGGTGAGACTTCCGCCTTTTGGGGTGGAAGAGGAGGAGTGACGGAATCTGTATTCTCATCCAGAGAGCATAATGTCAATGTGCTCCGTCTGAAAGCAACCGGACAAAGAAAGATAAATTTAGTGTTGGGGCTTAAGGAGACTCCGGGACGTGAAGGAGTTCATTTTGAGCATAATCTGGATAGTGCTTTCTCATCGGTGAGTACAGAAGTATTTTCAGGATGGTTATCTTACCGTGCCGCTTACAAATATGATGCCGGTGGTTATGAGGGATTGGCCCGAGTGTCTCTTAAAGGGGGAAGTATGATTACCGAAGGTGATTCTTTGAGAATAGCAGACGCTGACGAGGTACTCGTTCTTGTGAGAATTACTCCGTTGGAGAATGCAAATTTGTCGGTACGCCCTTCCGTGCAAAGGGAGTTGTCACGTTTACCGCTCGATTATAATACTCTGTTGTTACCTCACAGTCGGAAACATGCCGAAATGTTTCGCCGCATGCAATTGGATTTAGGCTGTTCTTCCGATTGGAAAACGACTTCGACAGAGAAAATGCTTTCCGATATTCATAAGCATGGGGTTACTCCTTTGTTTCTTGAGCAGATTCATGCTATGGGACGTTATTTGCTTATTTCTTCATCCGGCAAGTATCCTCCTCCTTTACAGGGAATCTGGGGAGGAGGATGGAAACCCGGATGGATCGGTGGCTTTGTATGGGATTCAAATATCAACTTGGCCGTCTCGGCAGCATCTATGGGCAATTTGCATGAATGTGCGAAATCTTATATTGGTTATGTGGAGAGTCTGCTTCCCGGATGGAGACTGAACGCGCGAAATTATCTGGGGTGCAGAGGCTTTATTGTTGCCCATTATAATGATCCGGAAAGTGGATATCTCACCCATTTCGGACGGTCTTTTCCCTGGATGTGCTGGCCCGGTGGTGCCGGCTGGAATATACGTCCTTTTTATGAGTATGCCATGCTGACCGGTAATGAGGCTTTTCTTAAGAAACATGTGTTCCCGCTATACAGGGAAATGGCCGACTTCTATGAAGACTACTTGACTATGGATGGTGATAGCTTATATCACATTTGCCCCAGTGTTTCTCCCGAGAATGCTCCTCCGGGGACTGACACCTGGTTGAGCAAAGATGCTACAATGGATGTTGCTATTGCTAAAGAAGTGTTCCGTTTGCTTCTTGAGATGGGGCGTACATTTCGTGCTGACAAAAAAGAATTGGCTAAATGGAATAATTACCTGCAACGGTTGCCTTCCTACCGGATTAATGACGAAGGAGCCTTGGCCGAATGGATTGATGAAGCTTATCAGGACGTATATAATCACAGACATCTTTCGCATCTCTATCCGGTTTTTCCCGGTTCGCAGTTGGGTAAGTCGGAGGGAGATCCTCGTCTTATACATGCAGCACGTATCGCATTAAACAAACGTTTTGCTTTCGATACCGGTTCTGCCCATGGATTAATTCATGTGGCTCTTCAGGCAGTGCGTCTGGGCGATATAGATAAGGTAAAAACAAATCTGGACCGTTTCAGTCGTCGTCATTATTTATATGACGGATTGGTCACTTCACATGATCCGGAACATCAAGTATACAATTTGGATGCAGTCTTGAGCATCCCACGCCTGCTAATGGAGATGCTGGTTTATACCGAGAAGGGAAAAATAGAACTTTTGCCGGCCTGGCCTTGTGATTATGCCGATGGTTCTATAAAAGGTATAAAAATCTATGGAGGACATACTTTGGACATTACCTGGAAAGCGGGAAAATTGATAGAAGCTGTTTTGTATGCACGGCAAAATGAACGGTACGAGGTGGTTTGTGGGGATGTTAGAAGGCATGTACAACTACATAAGGGCAAGACCTATCATTTCCCTGCATCTTTTTTTGCAGAAAAATAAAAATAGCACTCATACCTTCTTTTCGATGGTGTGTTAGCTTATATAGAAAGGCCTTTTTATAAACTATAAAAATAATTAATTTAATACTGTATGAAATGAAAACAAGAACCAGAACGAAAATGCTGTTGCTCTTAGGAGTTCTTTTATTTGGCTTCACTGTTTCGGCATGGTCACAAAAAGTTTCTTTGAATTTTAATAATGAGAAGGTAGAAAAAATACTGTCTTCTATAAAAGCACAAACAGGAATGGGGTTGGTATTCAGCGATCAGTTGATCGATGTGAATCGCAAAATTTCTATTCAAGTGAAAGATGCCAGTCTGGATGAAGCATTGTCTAAACTGTTGGCAGGAACGAAGGTAACTTTTGAAATAAAAAACAATAAGATTTATTTTATTGAAAAAAAAGCGGACCAACAGTCCGGTTCCCGAAAGAAAAAAGTATCCGGAGTGGTGAAGGATGCTACGGGCGAACCGATTATTGGTGCGAATGTCGTGGAAAAAGGAGTCGGTACCAATGGGGTGATAACAAATCTGGATGGGGAATTCACACTGGAAGTTCCGGAAAATGCTTCTTTGATTATCAGTTATATCGGTTATCTCCAACAAGATGTGTCGACAAAAGGAAAAGATGCGTTTAACATCATCATGAAGGAAGATACGAAGACCCTGGATGAGGTGGTTGTAGTAGGATATGGGGTTCAAAAGAAAGTAAACTTAACGGGAGCTGTCGCTGCTGTCGATTCCAAGTCGTTGCAGAATCGTCCGGTAACAAACGTTTCGAATGCGATTCAGGGACTTTTGCCCGGAGTAACGGTTATCTCCGGGACGGGGCAGCCGGGAAATGATAATACAACCATACGGGTACGCGGTGTCGGGACTCTGAATAATTCTAATCCGATGTATGTGGTAGACGGTTTGCCGGTATCCAGCATAAATGAAGTGGATCCCAGCGATATCGAGAACATCTCGGTACTGAAAGATGCTTCTTCAGCTGCTATCTATGGTTCGCGTGCGGCAAATGGAGTAATCTTGATTACTACTAAAAAAGGAGGAGATAAAGCTCCCACGCTTCGTTATGATGGCTATGTGGGGTGGCAGAAACCTACGGCTCTTCCTGAATATCTGCACTCGTGGGAATATGCGAAGTTGTATAACAAAGCTATGGTTAACGAAGGAAAGAATCCGATCTATACAGATGAAGAGATCGAAAAGTTTAGAAATGGTTCGGATCCTGACAATTATCCGGATACAGACTGGCAGGGATTATTTTATAAGACCGGTTTGCAGCATAGCCACCGCGCTGAAATTTCAGGTGGTACGGATAAAATGACCTATATGTTTTCTGCTGGTTACTTGGGACAGGACGGTATTATAGATATTGCTAAATATGACCGTTATTCGGTGCGAGGCAATATGAATGCCAAGATGGGCAAGTTCACGGCAGGTATGAATCTTTCTTTTACTTATGGGGAGGCGCAAGAACCGGTGAGTGGTTTTACCGGTGAAATGTCTAACATCTTTTCGCAGATCAATCAGATAGCTCCTTTCATTCCTTATAAATATTCAAATGGATATTATGGATATGCCAATGATGGTAATCCACTTGCATTTATTGAAGAAGGTAATTTACGTACTACCAAACAGCATATTACCAGAGCCATCGGAAATGTAAGTTATGAACCGATTAAAGGGTTGAAAATTCAGGAAATCGTGGGTTACGAATATAAATCGATTTCTGATGAAAAATTCATTAAGGATATTCAATATTATAACTGGAAAACAGGTGAGCCTACAAAGTATCAGGGACCTAACAATCAAACTGATGAACGTAAAAATGGTCTGAAATTGAACTTACAGACTTTGGTCAGCTATAACAATACGTTTGGAAAACATACTGTAGGTGCATTGGCAGGATACGAACAGGAATATTACCGTGAAGACTGGACAAAAGGATATCGGAAAAACTTTCTGAACAATGATCTTTGGGAGTTGAATGCCGGTTCACCTGATGGTCAGACTGCAGATGGTTCGGCTAATGAATATGCTTTGCGTTCATTCTTCGGACGCTTGACTTACGACTATGATAATCGTTATTTGGTTGAGGCAAATATCCGTCGTGACGGAACTTCACGTATCTTTAAGGACTCACGTTGGGGAGTATTCCCATCTTTCTCTGGTGCATGGCGAATTATTAATGAGCCTTTCATGGAAGGAACCCGTAATGTGTTGTCAGATCTTAAGCTGAGAGGCGGCTGGGGAGTTTTGGGTAATCAGGCTATTTCTTACTATTCTTACCAATCTGTACTTGATCAGGCTAATTATTCGTTTGGCGGAACTGTTGTACAGGGGGTAGCACCGGTCGATGGAGCTAACCGCGATTTGATCTGGGAGACTACCGAGACTTTGAACTTTGGACTTGACATGGGGTTTCTGGGCAATCAATATACTTTATCTATCGAAGGATACCGCAAATTGACGTATGATATTCTGATGAAATTACCCGTAAGTACCTTATATGGTTTAAATGCACCTTATCAAAATGCAGGTAAAGTAAAGAATACCGGTTTGGAGATAACGGCAGGTTATAAATTGAATACTCATGGCTGGAATTTTCAGGTATCGGCAAATGCCGCATATAATAAGAATGAAGTGATGGACCTGAAGAATGGTGGTGCACGCATTTGGAGTGGTAAATATTTCAACCAGGAAGGATATGCCATCAACTCTATCGGAGGATACATTGCCGAGGGACTTTTTAAAACTGAAGAAGAGGTTGCTAATAGCGCAACGATTCCCGGCACTGATACAGCACCGGGCGACATCAAGTACCGTGATATTAATAACGATGGAAAAATCGATGGAGAAGACCGTGTCTACATTGGTAACACCATGCCTAAGTGGACATTTGGCTTGAATCTGTTTGCCGAATGGAAAGGACTCGATGCTACTTTTCTGTTCCAGGGAGCAGCTGATGTGCAAGGCTATCTTGCAGGTCCGGGTGTAGTAGGTGAAATGATTGGAGCTAAGGGAAAGCCTTCTTATATGTATCGTGATTGTTGGGATGCTGAAACCAATCCGAATGGTAAGTTTCCGAGAGCATTCTCTTCTTATCGCCAGAACAACAGTATTTATAATCCCTCTTCTTTCTGGATTGTCAACTCTTCATATTTACGTTTGAAGAACTTCCAGTTGGGATATACACTTCCAAAAGAGTGGTGTAATATGATGGGAATTTCACGAATCAGAGTTTATTATAGCGGGCAGAATCTGCTTACCTTTACCAAATTTGATAAAGGGTTCGATCCGGAATCACCCGAAGGAGGAAGCTCTTATCCTCAGGTCAAAACAAATACATTTGGTTTAAACATTACTTTCTGATAGATAATACATATGAAAAAGATAATATATAGTTTGTTGTTTGCCGCTTTGTTCTCGGCATGTAGTACCGATTTTTTAGATCGGAATCCTTTGGACAAACCTTCAAACGAAGCCTTTTGGAGAACTGAAAAAGATGCCATGGCCGCAGCTACAGGGTGTTATAATGGTTGGTTTTCTATGGATGAAGTGATTTATGCCGACTGTGCGTCGGATAATGCTTATAATCCTTTTACTTGGGAAGGCTGGGCAGTACAGGCTGCAGGTACAGCGACCCCGACCGATCCGGGTTATAGCTATATGGGGTATGGAAACATGGTTCGCTATAATAATTTCCTGGAGAATATCCATCGCCCCGAAATGAATGAAGATTTACGCAAACGCTTGACAGCCGAAGTACGTTTTCTGCGTGCATGGGATTATTTTCAGAAAGTGACGCATTATGGTGATGTGCCCTTGGTAACTTCCGTTCTTGAAATTAAAAACGCCAATTTGCCACGTACTGAGAAAGCGAAAGTGGTTGAGTTTATCTTGAATGAACTGAAAGAGATCGCTCCGCAACTTCCCGAATCTTACTCCGGAAGTGATGTCGGACGTATAACTCGTGGTGCAGCTTTGACACTGAAAGCTCGTCTGGAACTGTTCGAACATCAGTATGATGATTGTATGGCTACTTGTAGCGAAGTAATGGGATTGGGCTACGAACTGTTTCCTGATTATAAAGGTTTGTTTAAGATTGCGAATGAAAATAATTCGGAAGTTATTCTGGATGTACAATATGTAGAAAGCCTGTACGGTAACTGGGTTTTGGGAGTATTGCCTCCGGCCAGTGTGGGCGGATGGTGTTCTATCAATCCTACTCAATCACTGGTAGATGCTTTTGAGTGTGAAGATGGAAAAACAATCGAAGAGTCTGAGGTATATGATCCGAAAGAACCTTACCTGCACAGAGACCCTCGTTTGGCTGTTACCGTATTAGCTCCGGGAAATCTATACGAAGGAAAACGTTACGACCCAATCGATGTGAAAGATCCGAATGGAGATTATTATGCTCCCTACGGACGTTCTAAAACAGGATATCTAGTTCGTAAATATGTGGACGATTTGTCTGATTATGCAGATATGTGGGATTGTGGTATGAATGCCATTGTTATGCGTTATGCAGAAGTGCTGTTGATGTATGCCGAATGTAAAATAGAGCTGAATCAGATTGATAATTCCGTTTACGATATTTTGGACGACATACGTACCCGTGCTAAAATGCCGGTTGTAGACAGGACCCGATATACCGGTCAGGAGAAATTGCGTGAATTACTCAGAAGAGAAAGACGTGTGGAGCTTGCTATGGAAGGACTTCGGTGGTTCGATATTTGCCGTTGGAAAATCGGTGAACAAGTGTTGAACGGGAAGGTATATGGTTGTTTACTTGGAACGGTCGATCCTGTAACCGGTGCCCTTTCATTGACAAATGAACGAATTTTTGTTGAGAACCGGAAATTTGATCCGGCAAAGCATTATCTGTGGCCTATTCCGCAGACAGTGATTGATGCCACTCCGGCAATTGTACAAAATCCCCATTATTAATTTCTCTCTATTTGATATATGGTTAAGGTAACAGAGATGTTTTTCAGGATATTTTTTTTCTGTAGTATGCTTGTATTCTGCTCCTTCCCTGCATTGGCAGGGGAGGCAGAGGCAAGAGTGGTGTTGAACATGAATACCGGTTGGGCTTTTCATCGGGGAGAAGTTGAAAGCGGTGGGCAGCCCGGTTTGGATGATTCCGGTTGGATAGCAGCTATCATCCCTCATATTATGCAATTAGAGAAGAAGCATTGTGGAGGAGATATTATTTATGATGGAGTCGGGTGGTATCGACGTACTTTCAGAGTACCGTCACAATACAAAGACAAACAAATAAAAATTTCGTTTGAAGGAGTCATGAATGCTTGTGAAGTCTATTTGAACGGACAGAAGATTAGTGCTCATCGGGGAGGTTATGTCGGTTTTGTAACAGATATTACTACTCGGATAAACTGGGACCGGGACAATCTGCTGGCAGTTCGGGTTTCTGCCGAATATGATCCACTTACACCTCCTGGAAAACCACAGGCAGGTATGGACTTCTATTACTATAGCGGGATTTATAGAGATGTGGAAATGGTTATCAGTGATCCGTTACATATCACTCATGCTTTAGAAGAGGAAGAGGTAGCCGGAGGAGGCATCTTTGTTACTTATCCGGTAGTCGGAAAAGAAAAAGCCGTGACCCATGTTAAGGCTCATGTCAGAAACGAAGGGAAACGAAAGAGGAAAGCCCAACTTCGTACGCAACTGATAGATAAGAGTGGAAAAATAGTGGCCTGTCAATTGACTCCTTTTCGGTTGTCAGCCGGTGAGGCCATTCATCTGGAGCAAAATCTGGAAATAGTACATCCATCGTTATGGCATCCCTATGATCCAAACTTGTATACGTTGCAAAATGAGATTGTTGAAAACGGTAAGGTTGTAGATTGTCATACTGAATCCATAGGTATACGTACTATTGCTTATACCCGCGACGGAGGTTTCTATATTAATGGCGAATCACTTTATCTGCGTGGAGCCAATCGCCATCAGGCATTTGCACATATAGGAGATGCAGCTGCTAATTCTATGCAAGAAAGAGATGTGATCGATTTGAAGTGGGGCGGATGCAATGCCGTCAGAGCAGCTCATTATCCGCAGGATCCTGCATTTTTGGCTGCTTGTGATAAGTACGGGTTGCTGGTAGTGGAGTGTATCCCCGGATGGCAGTATTTCAAGAACGATTCTACATTCATTTCCCGTCTTTATGAAGTTGGGAAGCAAATGATTCGTCGGGATAGGAATCACCCTTCCGTCATACTATGGGAAACAGCGCTTAATGAAAGCCGCTATCCGGCAGAGATAGCCCGGAATCTATATGCTATAGCACATACCGAATATCCCGGAGATCAGATGTACACTGCCGGCGACTACTTTGGACATGCAGACCGGGTAGACTGTTTCGATGTTTTTTATAAACAGGTATCCCGTTTTCCAAAAGACGGTGATGTGATGAGTAATTATCCGGAGGACCAGATCGCAGTGAAACCTTTGTTTTGTCGTGAGTGGGGTGACGGAGTAGGAGAAAAACCTAGGGTAAGCCTGATGGAAAATGAAGAAGAGCAATTGAAACAGTGCAGAGGGCGTTTTTTGCAACTTAACGGGCATGGATATTTCGACTGGTGCATGCTTGATGCTAATCCCAGAATGGGAGGACATTTTTTGTGGAGTTATAATGATTATGCACGTGGAGCAGAGCAGGAAACCATGTTTTGTGGGATAGTCGATATAAACAGATATCCCAAGTTCAGTTACTATATGATGCAGAGCATGCGTGATAAAGAAATATCCCAACCGGGATTATATGATGGGCCGATGGTATTTATTGCATCACAAAACACTGCTTCACGTTATGTTTCGTCAGTAAATGAGATCACCGTATTTTCCAATTGTGACGAAGTACGCCTTTTCCGTAATCATCATTTGATTGGAAAACAGATGCGTAAGGAGCGTACTCCTCTCTATCGTTCCATTGTAGAAAAAGGTGGGAGTCCCTGTTATGTTTTTAATGCCGGTACTTATGAGGCCGGTGAATTAGTGGCAGAAGGGATAGTAGATGGAAAAGTCGTTGCTACCCACAGTGTACGCACTCCGGAACAACCTCGACAGGTCAAAATCTGGTTGAAGGAAGAGAATATACAACCTGTGGCGGACGGATCGGATATGATTCCTGTCTACTTTAAGGTCTGTGATTCAAATGGTACTCTTGTCAATACATCGGATGTCCGGATACATATTTCCGTATCCGGTGAGGGAAGTCTGATCGGGGATGGAATAGAGCGTATCGGGATTAATCCCCAGTTGGTGGAAGGCGGAGTAGGATATGCGCTGATACGAACGACTTGTCGTCCCGGTAAAATTCATATTTCGGTTACGGCAGACGGACTCCGGGGGGACACCCGGGAAATTGTAACCCGGAGATACGACGGGGTATTTGTACCTGAAGGGTATCACGTTCCCTATTCCGGAGATGAAGAAGAGGGAGTTGTTGTAAAGGCTACTGCCTGGGAAAACGTCATCTGTACAAAAACTCCGTTAAAAGTGGTTCGGGTTGAGGCTACTTCGGAACAGAAACGCTATGAGGCTTCTCATATTACAGATGGAGATGATTTTTCATGGTGGATTGCTGATGATGAATCTCAGCCCCAGATCGTTCTACTTGAATTGGAACGATCTGTGAATGTGTTTGCCAGTCGGATTCGTTTTCAGAAGGATAGTTCTACTTATACCCATAAGGTCGAAATTTCTATCGACGGAAAGAGTTGGGAGACTCTATACGAACGAGAATGTACCGGATGGGATTTTAAGCCTGTGCAGATCGGTAAGGAACTGAAATATATGCGCCTTACCATTGAGAAAAGCTCGGAGGGAGCAGCCGGATTGGCTGAAGTTACATTGTATCAATAAATGAAAAAAGTAATGAATATGAATTATCGAAGTTTGACTCTATCCATTCTGTTAGGAATGATAGTACATTTCGCTGTGGAGGCACAGACCTTGCCGGAGAAGCAATTTTTCCATCCCGACCGGGTGAAATATGATAAAGATTGTTTTACTATCGAAGGAAAGGATATTTTTATACTCAGTGCTGCGTTCCATTACTTCCGTTGCCCGCAGGAATTGTGGCGTGACCGCTTCCGGAAGATAAAAGAAGCCGGATTCAATACTGTGGAAACCTATGTCCCCTGGAATTGGCATGAACGGAATATGCCGAAGAGTGTGGACGACTATTCGCAATGCAATTTTGATGATCTGAAAGCATGGCTGCATATGGCACATGAAGAGTTCGGATTGTATACCATTGTTCGTCCCGGTCCTTTTATTTGTGCCGAGTGGGCCGGTGGTGCTTATCCGCGCTGGCTTGCCAAATTTTGCCCGGACAGCTATGATACCAGTTTCTGGCTTCGGAGCAACCATCCTGAGCACATGAAATGGTCGGAGCATTGGTACAATGCTGTTTGCCGGGTATTTAGTGAGGAACAACTCACTCGTAAGCAACCGGGTGAGAAGGGTATCATAATGGTACAATTGGAGAATGAATACATTTACTTTGATATGGAGTCCGAGAAAAAGGAAGAATTTCTGCGAGTACTTTCGGATGCTTGCATCCGAAATGGCATTGATGTCCCTCTTTTTACTTGTGTGACTTCCGAAGTGCGCGGTTCTCATGATCCGGTGATCAGCCAGCTGTTTGACATGGATAATCAATATGTATGGTGGAATATGCGCGAGGCTAAATCACGTATAGAGAAGTTAAAGGCCGAACAACCCAATGCACCTGCATTTGTGTGCGAGTTGCAAGGTGGCTGGTTCTCTACCGTCGGTGGGCGTCTGAGTGAAGACAGTTATCTGGACGGACGTCATGCCCGGGGGATGGCTTTGATGGCTATGGCGGGTGGTTCTACCGGATTGAATTATTATATGTTCTTTGGCGGTACTCATTTTGCCGGATGGGGAGCCCGTCGTATGACTACTACTTATGATTATGGAGCTCCGCTAAAGGAAAACGGAGGGGTCGGTGAGAAATACGCTGCAGTGAAAGGAATTGGTGAGGTGGTCGATAAGTTCGGGGGACTGCTTGTCAGAAGCCGGCCTGTCCGGTTCGATGTGCAAGGAGCCGATAACCTGACTATTGGGATTCGCCGGGCTGCCGACGGAACTTTGTTTGTCTTTCTGTTGAATCGTGATAAAAAACAGGCATTCCGTCAATTAGTCAACCTGACTGTTGAAGGGAAACCCATGAGGATAGATTGTCAGTTGGCAGCTTTGGATAGTAAGTTGCTGGTGGTGCACGCCGGAACTGATACGGTGGAGTGGTATCCGCGTGAACAAACTTTGCCGGAACGTCCGGTCGCTTTACCTTTACCTATCACTATTACAGATGTCTGGCGGAAAGACGAAGACTTTCGTGGAGACTGGATACCGTTGCGTAAAGGTAAATCTCTTCCCGAGTTGGGAGTCAATGATTGCCGTTATTCAATGTATCGTAGTCAGGTGAATCTTACCCAGAAAGAAGTTGACCGCTATGGTTCGCTGGTTTTTGAACTCTTCACCGGTGATCCTGTTTACGTCCGCGTGAATGGGGAATTTGCTGAGCGTGTATCGAAGGACGAGCTGGACAATACTTTTATCGTATCCGGGCTTTTACACAAAGGCGTTAACGAGATCATTGCCATTTACGAGAACCGGGGGCATGCTCACGGATACCGTCCGATGGAGGAATTAAGCGGAGTCAAGCAGGCCGGTTTCGGACGCAGGCAGACAGGTATTCAGCCTATTGAAGAATGGTTTGTAAAATCTGTCGGAACGGACGAGCCCCGTTTGATGCCCGCTGTATTTGCTGAAGATGCGGGGTGGGAAAAAATTCTGCTCGATCAGCAAACGATTGATAACCTGGCTACCTTGCAAATTGCCGGATTGGAGAAACCGAAATGGCCTGCTGCCTGGATTTTACAGGAGAAAGCCGGTTGTGCCGTCTATCGTACATGTATCCGCTGGACACCAGAAATGATTCGTGAAGGGATGACTGTCCTTGAATTTGGTTGTATAGATGATGCCGGGACCTTATGGGTGAATGGTGTGGAAGTAGGTACGCACGAAGAGTGGGATAAACCTTATGTAATCAATGTGGCCCCTTTCATTCACGAGGGCGATAATGAGATAGCTATGGTGGTGAGTAACCGGAGCGGGGCAGGTGGTCTGCTCAAGGGAGTCCGTTTAAAACAGGAGTTCGAGGTGATCAAGAAGCTGAACTGGGAAGTTTCCACCGATCTCGGAGGAATCTGTCAGGACTGGAATTTGGGAACGGGAAGCACAGAGGGCTGGTCTGTTGTGAAGTTATCAGCCGATTATCCTTTGGTGCGTAAAGGAGAGCTAACCGGAACAGTCGATGGCGGACGGGATGCATTGCTTACCTGGTATCGTCTCGAATTCAATATGCCCCGGAAAAATCCTTCGGTATGGATTCCCTGGAAGTTGATTGTAAATGCTACCGGAACGGGATATATGTGGTTGAACGGACACAATATCGGACGCTATTGGGAAGAGGGGCCGCAACGAGAGTTCTATCTTCCGGAGTGTTGGTTACGTGCCGGAGAAAAGAATGTGATAATACTTGGATTACGTCAGTCCGAAACGAAAGGTGCCTGCCTGTTTGGCGCTGAGGTGGCTCCTTATACAGAGGATGTCGAATGTATGAAATAATAAGAGCTGTCATGAAAAAATATTTGTATGTATTGATTGCATGGATGTTGCCTTTATGTAGTATCCATGCACAAGCTCCGGTTTGGAATCCGGATAATGGAAATGGGACGTTTACTAATCCTATTATGTGGGGTGATTGGCCTGATCCGGATGTAATCCGGGTGGGCGATGACTTCTATTTTGTCTCCACAAGTATGCATTATGTTCCCGGTTGTCCCATTGCCACATCGAAAGATTTGGTAAATTGGAAGATGGCAGGATATGCTGTCGACCGATACGATGAAGATGCACGCTATGATTTGAAGGGGGGCGATCGTTATCTGCGTGGATCATGGGCTGCCACTATCCGTCATCATAACGGTAAATTCTATGTTGGCTTTTGCACTCCTTCTTGGGAAGGAGAGGGCCCCGGGCACTTTTCCATTTGCATTGCCGATGATGTGAAAGGCCCTTGGGAACGGACTATCTTTCCGGAATACCTGTATGATCCGGGATTACTGTTCGATGACGATGGCAAAGTATATGTTTTCCACGGACAAGGGACACTGTATGTTACAGAGCTGGCTTCCGATGCTAAATCTGTGAAGGGAGAGAAAGTGAAGATATGGGATAAGCGATTTAAGAATGCCCATGAATTCGGAGGAGGCTATGGTATGGAAGGTGCCCATGCTTATAAGATCAACGGGAAGTATTATCTCACTTGTCCGGCCGGTGGAACCGAAGGCTGGCAAATATGTCTGCGTTCCGATAACATCTATGGACCCTACGAACATAAACTGATCATGAATGATTCCGGTTCTTATCCCCCCAACGGTTTGCATCAGGGGGGGATGGTGCAGTTGAAGAATGGTGACTGGTGGTTTATTATCATGCAAGACAGAGGCCCTATCGGGCGTGTACCTCATTTGGTACCGGTGAAATGGGTAGATGGATGGCCGATGCTTGGCAGTGGTGGTAAAGACATTATTACCTATCCGAAACCTGAGGTCGGAAAGACCTATCCGTTCGCTTCTCCTGCCACAACGGATGAATTCAATACATCTTCGCTCGGACTTCAATGGCAGTGGAACCATAATCCGGACAATAGCCGTTGGTCCCTGAAGGAACGGAAAGGACATATGCGACTGAAAGCCTCGTATGCCGAATCGTTGAAGACAGCCCGCAATACATTGACCCAGAGGGTACAGGGACCTTCTTCCGAAGCAACAGTCGAACTGGATGTCTCCGGACTGAAAGACGGAAATGTAGCCGGTTTCGGTGTATTTGAATTCCCCTATGCCTATGTGGCTGTAGAGCAGACTAATGGTGAAAAGAAAATTGTAATGTGTAATGATGGTCAAACGATTGAAACAATCGATCGTTTTGAAGGGAACAAAATATGGATACGTGCCCGTGTGATGGATGTAGGTTTCCGTGCCGTTTTCTATTACAGTACCGATGGCAAGTATTTCCTTCCCATCGGTAATGAACTTAGTATGGGGCTTGGGCTGGTCTGGACTGCCAATCGTTTTGCCTTATTCAATTTTAGTAAGGAGAAAGCGGGAGAAGACGGATATGCCGATTTTAATTGGTTCCGTTTCACCAATAAATAATAAAAGGCGGGGATAACCTTTTCGCCATAGATTGGGAGTGTGCCGAAACTCATTGCAGAGTAACACAGAGTTCCACAGAACGAATTTAACCTATTGATAGCTAATGATATTTATTAGTATAAATCCGTGTAAGCTGTGATGAGTGCGAGTTTTGACATACTTTCAATCTGTGGCGATTTCAGGTATATGGCACATTTACCAGAACTTATTTTGTTCGGCATTGTATTCGAACCCGATCGATTCCAGTTTTCCGATCAGTATGTCCTTGCTGATATTCATATCTTCACAGAGTTCGTCGAGCGATGCATAGCAATCGCGAAGTTTCATGTTGATGACGCTAAACAGCATCATCGGATCTTCAGGAAGTTCCATAATTATTCTTTTTTTAAAACGGCTGCAAAGATACGGTAACTCTGTGTATCCTGCAAGAGCACTTCTTTCTTAAAATCATCCAAAGGTGACTATCCTTATTTTTCAAAATAGTAACATAATATCGGATTGCCTACCGTGGTCAGTATCGGTTCTTTAGACACTTCACCTGTCTGTATATCCAGTGAGTAGATACCTTTTGCTTTAGCCGATGAGTTACCTATCAACATACTCCCTTTATAAAGGGAAAGCATAACCCCGAAACCATTGGACAAGTCAAGTCCTTGCACTTTTTTCATGGTTTTATTGTACAGATCTATTTCCACTGCAAGATCGGCGATGGCTGTGTGTCCTTGTTCGCCCGGTTTGTAGTAACCCGGCATATTGATGTAAGCATACGCTTTTCCATTACCTACATACCGGATGGCGGAGATAAATCCGGCAGTCTTTTCTTCTCCGCTGATGGCGGCTCCTGTGATTGTCCATTGATAAGTCGGGTCGAACTCCGTTTCTCCGGATTTGATACGCAGAACTCCGGCATTATGCCCTTTGACCATACCAAAGCCTCCCATACACGAAATGTAGATGTCTTTCTTCTCGTCCATGAAGATGGAATAGCGGTCGATTGGGCGGGTTGGCATAGAGATGCCGCTGGTCTTGTCTGTTATCATTTTCAGCAACTTATCCGTTTGGGTGTCAATGATGGCAATGTCGCTGTACGGGCGATCCTGTGGGGGAATCCATCCACCCACCATCTGGCTGAGGCCTACGAATAGTAGTCCGTCGCGCAGCAACATGGCGGATGGATCCGGATTGCTGTCGGATACTCCTAATGAAGTCAGGTCTATCTCTCCTTGCTGTGTCATGGTAGTGGGATCGAAGATAGCGATCTTGCCTAATCCTGCCATGGATAGATAAGCTTTGCCGGTGGACGCAAAAACGATATTGGTGGCGGAAGAGTTGGGTGGCAATTTCATTGTTCCCGTTCTTGACAGCTGCCCGTTGGTCCGTGTATATTTCACTAACTCGTTCTTGCTATCGCCCATGTATCCCGGAAAAACGAAAATATCGTTCCCTTCGATAATCGGGTATGATCCTCCGTACGGAATGGGAATTCCGTTGTTGTTATTTGTATTTTGTGGAAACTCGTCACGGATCAGTTGCAGGTAAGCTGCTCCTGTCATTCCGTCGGGATTGGGCAGGATGGTTGCCAGAGCGATGTTGGCATCGGTGGTCGGGACTTTAGGGTCCGGATCTTTTTCGCATGCAGAAAATACGAGTGTAGTGCCGGCAAGTGCCAGCATCAAATTTCTAATCTTCATAGTTTTTGGGTTTTTAAAATAAATAATCTTGTTTCATTTCAATACATATCTTAACCTTACTCCCCAGTTACGTCCGGGTAGGGGACGATTGAACTCAGACATCATTCGGGCATCAGTCAGATTATTCATTCGTGCCGAAATGATGAACCGTCCGTTCATAAAGCTGTGTTCTATTCCGATATTGGCCGAGAAGGTGCGTGGGATTCTCCGTTCCTGAAACCGGCTTTGTTCAAAATCGTAGAAATATTCTTCAACAAAAGAACCGTCTGTAAAGATACGGGTGTTCTGTCCCTTGCCTCCGAACAGATTCTCTTTATGATATTCTAGTCCGGCATTTGCCAGAAGGTAGGGAATGTTAGGCATCCGACTACCTTTGGTCGGGTTGGTTATATGGGTATTCGGTTCAAATTTCCGCACATCCCGTAAGTCCTGGTAGGTCATGTTGCAGTAGCCGTAAAGCCAATGAGTCAAGTCCGCCTTGACCTCTACTTCAACTCCAAGGGTACGCATTTTGCCGAAGTTTTGATATTGAGACTGAAGATATCCTCCTGTAAACCGGATCATATTTTCAAGATAGCCATAGAAGGTATTTACTTCTACCTGTAAGTTGCTGGCATCCTTTCCGGTGCGGTCTAAAAGAAAACCCAGGTTTACGCTTGTGTTGCGTTCAGGAAGCAGGTTTCCGGAAGGGGCGACTGTATATCCGTCACCCAAAAGTTCGCTTTCGGCCGGCAGGCGTACGTCACATCCTACCGAGAGTTTACCCATGAAATCCGGAGTAAATCTATAGCGTAGAGCGTTGCTGATGCCAAAATCCCGTTTCAACATATCCACTTTCTCGGCTTCCGAAGACATGATACTGCTCATGTGAGTATTCATACCATACATATAATATTTCACGTTGAGCGAATTCAGGAAGATATCATTGTCGGTGCGGAAATCGTATCCCAGTCCGGCAATCCAGCTTGCCATCGTACTTCTGAAATTGGTTTTATAACCAACAACTTTATTTTTCAGGTCATCTTTCGGGTGTCCGGATGCGAAACTGAACAGTGAGTTCAAGTTGATAGAATGATTATTATTGATCACATAGTTCAGATGCAACTTGTGGGTGATGGTGTATTTCTCGTTTCTGGCATTCGAGGCCCATTTGCCTATCTCTCCTCCATATTCGGATACAGCAGGATAAGTCGTACCGTCCCAGTTGTATCGGTAAGCAGCGGTATCCACCATGTGGAATACCGTGTAGGCATAGGCCAGATTCGATTCCATATCGAGCCCTTCTGTCAGGAAGTTTTCTTTTTCCAGTTTGTTGGCGAAAATGAAGGCGTCTGAGTAAGTGTGGGCTTTCTCAATATTATATTCAATACCTTGTATCTCTTTGAAAGTGTGTATAAAGACAGGTTCGAACTCTGCCAAATCGAACCACCATTTACGAGCCTTCAGGCTACCTGCAACAGCCAGTTTCTTGAATTTGTCATGGTTGCGCTTAATGATAAGCCCTTCTTCAAAAGGAGATTCCATCTTATAGTTATTGTCAGAGTAAGTATAAAATCCTCCACCTCCAAATTCTAATCCTTTGGTAGCGATGTTGCGTTTGGTTACTAACGAAAGTTTGTGTGTGTTAAAACTTTCGATACTGTAACTGGCATCGAGGTATTTAGGCGGATACTCTCTGATGACAATATTTACGGCTCCCCCCACAGAAGAGCCGCCAAACCTGGCCGGTACCACTCCTTTGTAGATTTCGATTCGGTCGATCATGTCTACCGGTATGTCATTGATATCGATGAAGTCTGAATTGTCATTCATCGGGCTACCGTCTATGAAAAAGCCGATGCGTTTTCCCTCTAAGCCACGTACGGAAACACGGGACGAACTGCCTACCCCTCCTGTGTTGCGGATAGTTACACCTACCGTTTTCGACAGAACATCCTGAACATTACTGACTGTTCCCTGCAACTGTTGCATACTTATCACTGACATGGGCATAGCCTGTTCGCGCAGTTGGCGGGCTTCGCTTTTGGCTGTGACGACAACTTCGCCCAACGACTGAGTTTCCGGTTCTAGACGAATCACTAACTTCTTGGTTTTCAATTCGGAGATTCTGACCTCTTCTTGTCGGGTACGATATCCCATATAGGAGATAACAATCCGATAGTGTCCTGCAGGGACTTCTATTGAAAATTCACCGTTCTTATCGGTGGAAGTCCCTTTTTTCAGTGACTCTACATATATATTGGCCCCCACCAGTGTTTCTTCATTATTGGCATCTATGATGATTCCGCTTAATTTTCCTGTCTGCACTTGTGCATGAAGTAAGTTGCATGCGGTAAACAGGATGGCGGTTAAAACAAGTATCCTATATTTCATGGCTTTCTCTCCTTATTTCGATAAATGTCGGTCGAACTTCAATGGTATAAGGGGCCCTGGTGCTACTGTTAGGCTTGGCGGTTTCGGCAGCCTGTACCCGTAAGGTGATAAACAGAGTTTCGGGAACTCCGGATAAATTTACTTTCATATTTAGTTTTTATGTTTTGGGTTGATGTTTATGATTTACTGTAATTTACCTATTAATGGGGATTGTACCGATGTATGGGTTATCGTAATTTTGTATCAGTTCTCCAATTGGGGACAAAAGTAGAGCCTTACCGGCTTTTACTGCTTACGCGAAAAGGAACTTGACTTTAACTTAAAGGAATAATGATGGTTACTCGGTTAATGAAACATGATTTGTGTGAAATGGTGTTGGAATGGCCCATGCCGAACATCGTAAAAGGAAAACGGACGGAAAAAAATAACTACCGGATTGACAATACGTATTTGAAAGCGACATTTGAAGAGATATCTACTCCGTTGTTTTCGATTATGGATCAACATATATCCAGTGAAGAACCTATTAAAATATATACTCGGGCTGACGACTATCATGCCGTTTGGTTCTGTGCCACTTTTGCAGGGCATGCTACCTGTTGTTATAACTCTGTAATCCGAAGCGAGGAGTGGAATAAAGGAGATGCCAATTTGTTAAAATGTGACGGGGTAGACTCTTGTGTTCACTTTCCTAAAAACACGCCATTCCATATGATGGAAATCATGCTGTCACATGATTATCTCCGTGAACTTGCCATACACTATCCCGATTTGCTGGGCGGTAAAGATTTTGAAACCGTCCTTTGTGATGGTCAGTACAGGGCGTACCGGAAAAATCGTCCGTTTGGTCCGGGTGTTTATAAAGCGTTGCATGACATCAGACTTTCACAGCTCAATGGCAATATGGCATCTATGTATGCAGATGCTAAGATACGGGAGATCCTTTCACTTTTTTTGGCCGGGCAGGAAGAAGAAAATTATCTTCATTGCTCATGTACTATCGGGATAACATGTGATAAAATTCATCATGCTAGGGCCATTATTGAGCAGGAATATCTAAATCCTCCGTCACTTCACCAGCTGGCATTGCGGGTGGGTACCAATGAATGTACGCTTAAGCGAGGATTTAAGACGGTATTTGGTACAACCGTATTTGGTCACATCTTTGAGTATCGCATGAAGATGGCTTGTCGCTATCTATTGGACAGCAGTAAGACGATACAGGAGATTGGGGCGTGTGTCGGTTATGAATATCATGCTCATTTCTCTACTGCTTTCAAGCGAAAGTTCGGACTTACTCCTTTGGAATACAGATGTAGCCGATTGTCCGGTTCTTGAATATGCTGTCTCAACTCCTCCTTCACATTTGTTATTCTTTGCGATATTTTCTCCGTAGGCTGGGGTCTATCACATAAGTTGTGGTAAAGTTCGTCTATAAGAACTGCTATTTGTCCGGACTGAAAAGAGGATATTTCACTACTGTTTCCTTTTCGGAGATCAGTTTCTCTATTTCCTTTATGGATACTGAAATCTTTTTGTTGATTTTCGTGCAATTTGTTTAGAGTTTCGGTGAGATTGGAAAATGCCTAAGATGTACTGTTGTTGTTTTTATAATATTTTGAAAATCAGATTGCTGCAAGTTTTAATTTTGATCTTATCCACCGATAATATGCTTGAAACGGCTATTTTTTGCTACCTGCCAGAAAAAAGAAATCCCCGATAATACTTGATTATCAGGGATTTGATTGATTTTTCTTTTGTTCTCAGTGATCCGCCTGGGGCTCGAACCTTGTGGTATATTCTCCTATAAATCAATGTCTTTGGTGTTATAAGCTTTGTACCTGTCACGTTTTAGTCCTAAAAAACTGTCCATTTCTGTCCAGTGCCTGTCTGCTTATATCTTGGGTTCAAAAGTGTACATTCTTTCTAAATTACGCAAGTCTTTGATTATTAATATTTCAACTTAGGTGCAAGGTGCAAGCTATATATACATATATATGCTTACACCTTGCACCTAAATTTTCACTTGTCCTAGAAAAACTTTACAGATTATATTACTTGGTTATATCAAATCTTAGCATTTACAAGGACTAGATCTGATAATCAGATAACCCGCAATAAGATAACAATGAATTTATTCTTCTGATTCTGTAGCTTTTGGACTTCGTATTAGCTTGCATTGAACTTCTATAGGCTTTTATGCTTTCATTCTCAAATATTCTATTCCTTAAATCAGAATAAAACACATTTAGCTTTTCTGATAAATCTGTATTTATTCCGTTTTGGTACAATACCCATGCAAATCCCCACAATCCATACAGGTGAGAAACACTATCAATTCCATATCCTGCTAGATTGAGATTGAAGCCAAGCAGAATATTCGTAATATTTTGGAACTTTTGTTTCAATTCTTCATATTGTTCTTTAATTACTAATGATTGGTTTTCGCTGCAAAAAATATCATATAAACCATCTAACTTGTCTTTAGAAGAAGCGTCATTAACTTCATTTTTTAAAATTAATAGTAGTAGTTCAGAAATAAACTCAATATCATCATAGCGATTGATTCCCAATTTCTGAAGGTTTGCTTGCCAAAAAGGAGTTTTGTTTAAATCTTCTATTAGCATATAGAAAGGAGAGTTATGGTATTTTGCTTTTCTCAATTCTTGCGAATTTAAGGGTTCTCCATTCCTGTTAAGTCTATCAAAGATATTGTTGATAATTGTTGGATCTTCTGAATCTATATATTCAATTGTAATACAATATCTCCAAAACATTTTCTTTGCTTCAGCTAAGTGATCTTTATCTAAATCTTTGAAATTTATGCCATTTAAAGATTCATTTCCAAAAGTGTCTTCGGAGTAATTATTTGGCAATGATATTTCGCCTTTGATAAAATCAACAATCGATTGCAATCGTTGTTTACCATCTATAATTTCATATATTGTTTTTCCTGTTTCTGAATCAATATGCTGATGCAAAAATATGGGAGGCATAGGGAAATTTTTCATTACCGTATCGATAAGAAAAGATTTCTTTTGATCATTCCATACGTCTCCTCTGCGTTGGTAAACAGGGTCAAAGTTATATTTACCCAACTGATAATTTTCCCAAAAAGAAGCAATGTTAATATTGTTTGAACTTCTATTCAATCGTTCCATATTATTATTTTTTTAAGTATAAACATTCGCATTTTGAATAATTGACTACATTATTAAAAAAAGTAGTTAGTATAGCATTTAATGCTCTCGGTGGAGATGGATTAAATACGGACACATCAGATACATCTATTGGTATTTTTCCTAAAATATGATCAAGTTCTAGGCGGTCAACATGCCAATAAGAAATACCACAAATAACTAATTCATCATTTATTGTTATATCTTTTATCATTTGATCAATTTCTTTTCTTATAGTATTTGCCCATTTGAATCCCAGACGATTAGAATCTCCTGCTGGAGGTATAAGAGCATTAATTGATGTCAAAGGAGTTATATTATCATATTTAATAGAGAATTTTGAAATATCATCATCAACGATATCAAAACTATAATCTATATCATATGCATCTTTTTCTTTTACAATATATGATTGAAAACTGATGGATCCATGAGGCTTGTATATCTGAAATTTATATTGATTATTACTCTCAAATCCAGCAATATTGTATTGAACATTAAGTTGCTTTAGTATTCGTTCCAACCAAATATCGTAATTAAATGTCACTATATGTACTTTATCTATCTCTGAATTCTTATTTAAGCTAGCAAAATATTTGTACCATCCCCATTCTTTTACCAGTTTGATTTTATTTTTATCAGATAAATTTAATTGCTGATCATAGCATATAAACAAAGCTTTTAAGTATTGAATTAGTTCTTTATATGCTCTCAAATAAACTTTATCTGATATGTTTTTCGTTTCGTTTAACATATTTGCGCATGTAATAATATCTTCAATTAGCGTTAGGCTTTCTGAGGTGGTAATTGTAGATCTTGCTCCAAGATTCCATAGGTTAGGACAGTGTTTGAAAGATAAAAAACCTAAACGGTTATTCCCAGGCCATGGGACTTGGGCTCCTAAATTAAATAGATTTTTAACATCGATTTTATCTTCACATTTCATGTGTTGTATGAAGTCGATTGTGAATCCATTACCTAAGATAATTAAAATATTTCTGCTCATCGTTTCACAAAATTATTATATGTCTATTTTTAGAAAACTATTATTCTACTAATTTATTTAGCTCCTGCTCAACTTCCTCAATTGTTGGCAATTTGCTTTTCAAATTATCAGGAAGTAGCTCCTTTACATTAAACTCGCTAACCCCAATTGGAGAGGATATATTTTGCAATGCATATTCTACTTCAATCCTATCCTTATCTCGACAGAGTAGCATCCCTATGGTCGGATTATCATATTCTCCTCTTAGTGTGTTGTTGATTAGGTTTTGATAGAAGTTTAGTTGTCCCAAGTGTTCAGGTTTAAAGTTTCCATTTTTAAGCTCTATAACTACGTAAGCTCTCAAAGGAATATGATAAAACAAGAGGTCGCAGAAATACTCCTTATTGTTCAAGTTCAAACAATATTGCTCCCCTACAAATGCAAACCCTTTACCTAATTCAAGAAGAAACTGGGTGATGTGAGTTACAAGTTGCTTTTCTATATCCCGTTCTCGTGCTTTTTGAGATACAGACACAAAATCAAACCAATACGGGTCTTTTACTACTTCCTGTGCCATATCTGCTGTTAGGGCTGGTAAGGTCTGCGAGAAGTTTGTTTGTCCTTGTCCGTAATGTTCGTAGAATTGTTGCTTGAACTGATTTTCTAAAATGCTTCTGCTCCAACTATTAGATAGAGTTTGATTTGCATAGAATAATGCTTCTTCTATATTTTGAGCTTTGCTAATTATCACCTTTTGATGTCCCCAAGGAATATCAAAGATAATCTTATAATTATCAGCTATTTGTAATTGTCCCTCAACTTGGGGGACAATTGAATTATTGGGTGAAATATGCATTTGCCTTGCATAAAACTCATAGAAATTCTTACTGTAGTATAGGTTCTGACGGGAAAAGCCTTGCATATCAGGAAACTCATTGCGCAAGTCTATTGAAAGCTTGTTTATTACCTTATCACCCCAATTTTGTTCTTTCAGTTTTAGAGAGATCATTTGTCCTAACCGCCAATAAAAGTGTATCAACTCTGTATTAGCTGTTTTTATCATTCGTATTTTAGTAGAACGAATTTGCTGTTTGATGGCTTTTAGCCACTCTATATATTCACTATCTATTGTACTAATAGGATTATCTTTCATGTACCTTTGTTTTTTGCAAAGGTAAACAATTAAATATAATGATAGTATGTTTTTGAAATACATTCTTTTAGCTTAGTAGTGGTGAAAGTTCATAGAACACTCCTAAAGTATTCCTTTGAATTGAATAGTGTTATGCTAATATTTGGTTCCGAAAATCTGTACCTGCTATTATTATGCAAATTGTATCTGTTTCTATTTGTCTTTTATGCTTTACTTTGCAATATTTTAGTTCCCAAATACATTTAATGATTATGAAGTTGAAATTTGCAAATAGAATGTCTTACTATATAAAGGCTTCGGAAATACGAGAAATACTCAAAGTAACAGAGCAAGAAGATGTTATTTCATTTGCTGGTGGACTACCTGCCCCTGAATTATTTCCGATAGATGAAATTAGCCAAATGACTCAAATAGTATTGAAGGAAGCAGGAGCAAAGCTCTTCAATATACTACTACTGAGGGGTATTCCACTTTACGTGAATGGATTGCCAAACGAATGAATGAACGTTTAGGAACATCATTTGATAAAGATAATATTCTTATCACACATGGATCACAGCAAGGATTGGATTTGTCAGGTAAATTTTTCTTGGATGATGGTGACATCGTATTATGTGAAAGTCCTACTTATTTAGCTGCAATTAGCGCATTTAAGTCATACGGATGTAACTTTGTGGAGATACCTACGGATGAAGAGGGCATGAATATGACTGTATTGGAAGATGTACTGAATAATACCCCAAAAGTGAAATTAATATATGTAATACCCACTTTCCAAAATCCCACCGGAAAAACATGGAGTTTGGAAAGACGCAAAAAACTTGCGGAACTATCTGTCCGATATGATATTCCTGTTATTGAAGATAATCCTTACGGAGAATTAAGATTTGAGGGAGAATCTTTGCCCTCTATAAAATCATTTGATCCAAGAAAAGCCCTCAGGTTTTTATGTTGATCCCTTTTCGTGTCTTTGGTCACGGACATTATACAAAGAAAAACTCCTGCAATACCTTGATATTGTAGGAGTTGTCTTCTTTTAGTCTTGTTTGACTTGTCTTTCAGTGATCCGCCTGGGATTCTCCTAAGAGAGTTACCACGCTGATATTTAAAACTTTATGTTTTTTGCTTCAAGCATATCCCATGATTTAACCCACTAATTTGCTACGTGCTTTTGCGGTAGTTTGCTCATGGAGAATACTGAAGGCAAAGATAGCAAGTATTGTTGCTATTGCAAAATTTAGAAGGTCTTTTATGATTGTTGGTAGGCTAATATTCTGTATTTTCAATTTTATTAAATGATAAAAGAATAATGTTGATTATGAGATATAAGCGGATGTTTGGGGTTCAAAATAGTTTGCAGATAATTAAACAGTATATTATTGTGTGCAATTTAGTTTTTTTTTGTAAGTTTGTGTTTTAATACATTTAAAATGAACCTTATGAGTAAAACTGTGATATTAGGTGCAGGTGTAGATTCTCTTAGTGGTATAGCAATGCCGCTAACAAGTGAACTAATACCTCAAATAAGTGATTTTGTACAAACTGAAATTGGAAAGCGGATTGATGAAAAGCTCCGTCTTTTACTGCCCCGTTTAAGATTTAGTTTTGAATCTTTTGTAAAAAGATCTATAGATAAGCTGGCAGATGAATTTAGAAGAGAGATTGATACTATCACAACTAATATAGAACACGAGTTGGAAACAAATCACTCTTTGTCTAACCCAGATAGAAAAATGGGAGAACTTGTCAATCGTTTATTACGAAAAATAAAATACATACAAGAGGGTGCTGAATTTGACGAAGAAACAGAGGACTTAATTCAGGAAGTATTGGGAAGGAGGATTGAAGATGAAGCCATTATTGATATAAAGAAGCTGTCTTTTACAGATACATTTAAATCCATATTGCAATATGTTTTAGAGCAGAGTGTCAGAAATTCAACAAATCCGATATTGAGGCATGTCTACAAAAACCTATTAGATATAGAAGATTTGATGGTAAAATATTTTATTGGATTCTATACAAGGAAAGATAGTGATATAAAAACGTATGTATATATATCTTGGATGTTATGGGCTTTTCTGAAGGAAAAAGAAAAACAGGTTTTTAATGATGAAACTAATCATTTACCTTTTTATTCTCAACTTCAAGATGATTGGAATATTATTACATTCAACTATACTTCTTTTGCAAGACAAAAGGTTGCTAACTCAAAATATTTTCATGGTAGCTTATTCGATTATATTAATATGTATAATAGAACTATGATGTCTTTTGAGGAAAATGATTATTATAATACTGATACATTTGAGCTTTTTGAACGCATAGCTACACCTAATATTGATTTCACTGAAAGTTCTAAAAAAATAGTTGTTCCAGCAATACTTCCCCCATTAAGGATAAAGCCTGTTTTATCAAGCAGATTTATTTCTACATGGTATGAATCAGCACAACAAATTATCCATTCTGATAAAATTATTATTGCTGGATATTCTTTTTCAAATACAGACGAACATTTTAATGATATATTGAGAGGTTGTCGAGATAAAAATATTTATATTATAGATCCAAATATTGATCTATTGATTAATAACCTTCACTCGATATGGTCATATAGACGTGATGATTTCTCTTTGACAAGTATTCAAAATAAAGAAACGTTGAAAGCTGGTTCTTTAAGTTTAATAAAAGCATCTGCAGATGAAATCATTTTGGGTAATTTGTAAATACATTACATGTCTCATTCTTATATGGGTTATAATTTCTTTTGTTGTTGCTACAGGGTGGCATCCTTTCTTTAAACCAGAAAGTTTAGATCATTTGGGCTCTTTTTTAGGAGGTTTTTTTACATTTATTGGAATATATTTCTTGTATAAAACATTGATAAGCCAAGAAAAAGCTATTACGAAGCAAAAAGAAGAATTTCTAATTCAAAGCTTTGAAAGTAAATTGATAGAGCGCATTAAGTTTAATAGAGAGATTGTTGATAATTTGTCGTATAGAATTCCATATCTTGTAGAAGAATCCTATATGGCTAAAAATCGAGTATTTGAGTTGTATTTTGAACAGATTTATGAAGCTATAAAAATCGTAAAAGACAAATTATCGGAAATTAGTATAGAGGAAATTTATTCTACAGAAGATAATTTAGAAAAAGATCGTGCTATATGGAAAGACAGTATTAAGGAAAGAACAATTATAAATATTGCATACTTAATTGTTTTTTTAGGGGTAAACAAATCTGGTTATCATTTATTAAAAGATCAATATTTAAAGAAATACTCAACCACAGTAATACTACCTCTTTTGAATCTTTTTTCCATAAAACCTGCCAAATGGGATTTAAGATATAGTGAGTTCTATTTAACACCTCCTGCTAATCCAACAAAAAAAGCGGAAATAAAGGAACAAAGCAACAAATACTATGCTGGCTTTCATAATGAACTTGGACATTATTTTAGAACATTGTTTCATATTTCAAAATATGTAAATTCACAATCAATGCTTAATTATAATAGCAAATATGATTACATGAAAATGCTAAGAGGACTATTTTCCAACTATGAAGAGGCAGTATTATTTTGTAACTCAATATCAGACTTTGGCGTTCAATGGGAGGCTCTTCCTAATTCTACAAGTGATATAAACAATTCATTTATAACCAAATATAATCTTATTAAAAATTTATCTCCAGATTTTATTGATGTGGTAAATATACGCCAGTTTTATCCCAATGTCATATATGAAGGTTTTGATTTTATTTCGCATGAACGATTGGAACTAGAGAAGCTTTATACTTAGCTGCTTTTCTCTGATAAACTTTGCATATATGGAAAGAATAAATAAGAAATTTAGCAAAATCCGTAGGGCTTGGCATTGACGTTTCAGTCTTGGAATATACCTTTGTGTTCAGAGAAAGAAAGGATTAATTAATTTATTCCATTGAAAAAATGATATATTAGATTGGCTACTATTATTGCGTAGTTCTCGCCATCTATGGTGTAGAAACCTAACTTTTGGGCAAATGAACCGCTTTTGTCGTTGGCGCACTCGATGCCGATATGATTAAAACTATACTTTTGGGCTATGCCAGTCAAGAATCGGATAAGGTGCGTTCCGTGTCCTATTCGTTCTTTGCTAAAACCCAATCGGGCAATAATCAGACAATCAGGTGGAAATCGGCTTTCTACCTTTCTGATACGCAAATACAAATCTACTCGGCTATTCCTACGGGTGGTAATAATGTTATCCACCGTCAGTCTAACGAGTGATTTGCGATATTTGAAACGCTCCATCAGGTAGCGATATCGGCTCTTAGTTCCTCGTATTCAATCATCGTCTTATCCCTTTCTTCTTTTTGCGTTTCTGTGTCTGTAATTCTTCCGCCAGTGTCGCGTCATAATTATTGCCATCTCCCAGTGAAAAAATAGATAACAAAGAATCACCTCCATTATTATTTGGCTGATTGTAAGCGTGTTTATTTTCTTGTTTGCTATCAAGATTGCAAGAAATTATGTTTTCTTTCTCACTGGATTGTAATACTTCTTTTTTCTTTTCGTCAGTAAAATATTGTTTCGGTTCTTGTAATTCCTGTTCTTGCATTTTCAGTTTATCGTCAATGCTTCCGTTCTTCATTGTGTTGGAATACTCAAAGGATTCAGATAATTGACGGTCGTAACCAAATAACTTATCAAAGCCCTGTTCTGCCTGTTGGAAGAGGTTTACACGGTCAAAACCACCCGTTACCGTCCCTTTCTTTGTATTCTTGTGGTTGGTTAGTGGTGATAATTTTTTCTTATTAGATTGGTCTTTTCGGCTCACAATCAAATGACAGTGCATGTTTAGTTTATTGTCGGAACGGCTACGGTCAAAGTGTATCTTCCCGTAAAATTTTATATCCGCTTCGGATAGCCCTTTGTTGAAGTTCTTGGCATATTCAGGAATAAAGACTTCCCGAATATACCGTTTCATAGCTTCGGCTTTCTCCTGCTCGGTATTTCCCATTGCCTGAAGCTCCTTTTCCGATGGGCTGACATGGATAGCATAAAACTTAGCATCCGTTTTCAGGAGTTGCCCAATATTGGTGTCTATCTCTTTTACGACTTTTGATTTATAGATATTGTCATCTGTCAGATTGAAAAAGCTTTCTGTATAGATACCCTTTTCCATTCGTTCTAAATCTTCATGCTCTAAATAATTTGCGAGTTGCCGGCTACTTCCAGCATTATTATATGTACCGTTTGATGGCGGGGCAAAGTCGATGTGCATAATCCTATATATTTATCAGATTGATGATTTCAGCTTTCAGGTTCTCTTTACGTTTGCTATCCATCACACCACAAGTGGAAAGTTCTGAATAGAGTTGTATCAAGTGAAGCAACTTTTTATAATCCCGTTGTTGTATCTGATAAAGTGCATTAATCTGTTTGGACTGATTGTTTATCACATCGGCATGATTGCCGAACTGCTCACTTAACTTTTTAAGTACGGCTGTTTGTCTCTCTTGATTGGCTTCCAGTTGAGAGAGAATAAGAGTTTCTAAAGTTTTGCCGATAACATCAAAACGCAAAGCAATAGAATTTGTAGCCCGTATCATGGGATTCAGTTGTTCTTCCTCGTAGTGACGAATGAACCGAATAATATCATCCTGCCTCTTATTTATTTTCGCCAGTTCCGATTTTACGGATTCAGGGGCTTCGGATGGGTTGATATGTGCCTTATCTATATACCCGAACGCCAACTTTACAACTTCACTCTTTTTCAGTGAATAGCGTTTGCATATCTTCTCTACCAAAGTTGCCGTTTCCTTGTCTATGGAAATGGTAGTGAATATTGTTTTTCGACTGCTATTTGGCATAGTAATTACTTTTTTATAGAAATATAAATAGATAAATACCTGATTATAAGTATTGCAGAGGAAATGCTTATTACAGGTGTCATTACAGCGTGTTCTTGTAACACGCTAAAGCCGAAGGCTTTGCCCCGCAGGGCAAGAGGGACGAACAGGACTTGTCCAGTTCCCTCTTGCTCAATTTAGCGAAATGAGCGAAGCCGGAAGGCGTAGCTGTTTCTACTAAATTGGGGTGGTAGTATAGAGGAATAGCCTAAATATAGACTTCTTTTCTCTGCTACATTTTGCTTTCAAGATTTATTCTCTAATTGATTAGCTTTTTCAAACTGCTTGTAAGTTTGAGAGTCGGCACGTTCACGAACAAAAGCCCGAATATCGTTCGCTCGATAGTAGGTTTTCTTTCCGATGGTAAAGTAGGGTAGTTGTCCGCTCACTCTGTAACGTTGGAGAGTTCGGAACGATACTTTCAGGAGAAAAGCCAAATCTTGGTTATCTAACAGCTTCTCATTATCATCGAGAACATTGTCCGTATTGATAAGTGACTTTAGGTCTTTACCTATTTCGATCAGTTTCTTGGAAAGCTGCTCCATCCACTTCTCGAAGTTTTCATTGTCTATATACATTTTGCTCCATTTTTAGTTCAACATTATTGTTTTCAATCGATTGATGAAGCAAAGTTCGGCAAATAGATGCAAATAAGTTAGGGGAGTAGATATACTACACCCCTAACAATTATTGATAAGTATCTGATTTATAGATAGCCTTTCTTTTTGCTTTCTTCGAAAATGGCTTTACGAAGTAAATCCAAAAACTCCGTGCGTTTATTGGCTTTCCGGCAAATTACATTCTCGTGTTTTTTGTGGATGTCCCCCAACTTGATATTGAACAGGTATTCAAAAGCTCGTCCAATTTCCGTAAGTGGTGATTTTGTTCCATTGTGGGTTACAACTCTTTCAGATAGGAATATTCCGCTAACAAGTTCCATGATTTCTACAAGATATGTTTCATCAGTAAGATATAGAGGTGAGCGTAAAAAAATATTTTCCCGATTTTGGAACTGAACCGGATATTTGATTCGCCATTTTACAATGCATATTTCATTATTTATCAGCTCTATTGCTTCATCAAGAAGTAATAGAAAAGCATTTTTTTCCCTGCTCAAATTGTACTCGATACGATTTGAGCCTATTTACTCCAAAGGAAAAATAGCGCAATAATACTGCATAATCCTGTTCGTTTATACTAAAATTGGCTAAATGTATAGCCAATTCCTCAATAGCTTCTGCAAATTCAGATACAGAAACTTTACGTTGCGAGTATTCCGACAATAGACGGAAAAATCTCTGTTCTAATAATTGTTTCATACTTACCTCATTCTAATGTTTATAGGATTTTCCTTATTGTAAAGAACTGATTTAGCCTTGAAGGCATAGAATAAGGTTAATATCGTCGATAGTAAGTCTGCCACCATTGGCGTATACAGCACGCCACGCAGCCCCCAATAAGTAGGCAGTATCAATATAATAGGAATAAATATAGTTCCTTGCCTACTGACATTGAGCAGGAGGCTATGCAGACCCATGCCGGCGGACATGTAGAACGCAGCATAGACGAATTGAAAACCTAGTGTAAAGAACATGATTGTATTGATATTCAATGCTTCTACTGCTATTTTCTGCATGTTCACATCTTCCCCAAACCATCCGATAATAGAAGTTGAAAATGAGAAGATAACAACAGTCCATAGGATGCAATAGGAAGTGGTAAGTACGAGCGACCACCGTATAGCTTGCTTTAGTCTTGGATAGTTTCCCGCACTATAATTATATCCGGCAATGGGCTGAAATCCTTTGACGAATCCGTAAACTATATTTGACCCAAGTGTGACTATTTTTAGAACGATGCCTATGGCGGCAACAGCTTCATTGCCATACTTGGCACTTGCTTTCTGCATCAAACTAATAGACATAGCCTGAAAAACTTGCAGGAAGAGCATTGCTATCCCGATTTTTAAGACTTCGGCATAAATGGCTAAAGTTGGCTTAAACAACCGTGGAGATACCTTGATGATAGTTTTCCGGCTATAATGCCAACAATATATGAGGGCTGTTATTAGTTGGGAAGCAATGTTTGCATACGCCGATCCATTCACTCCTAAACCAAAGATATAGATAAATAAGGGCACAAGTCCCATATTGACGACAGCGCCCGTAATCATTGCCGTAGCAGAGACTTTGGAAGCCCCTTGCGACACGAAAATATTCGCTGATGCCACATTGAAAACTCCTATTGCGCAGCAGACGGTGAATAGACGTCCATATCCAATCGCAATGTTAATACTTGCATCGTCCGCACCCATATAACAGAGGATTCGGTGTATGAACAAGTTGCAGAATGTCATGATGAAAATGCCTGACATAAACGCTGTCAACACGGAAACGGAAGCCACAACGCTTGCTTCATCCAGCTTCTTTTTTCCCAACAGTCGGGAGACAAATACTCCACCGCCTACACCGAAAGTCAGTCCGACCCCCGTAAATATTAACGCAAAAGGGAAAACAATGGAAACAGCTGCGATAGGAATCGTACCTAAATGAGATACCCAGAATGTATCTGCAATATTGTAAACTGCCATGATTAACATGGAAATGACCATTGGCAACCCCATTTTAACAAGGGACTTCATCATGTTTCCATCTCGTAAAACATTGATTGTAGCTGAATTATTTTTCATCATAACCTTTACACCTTTTTTGGGGTGCAAAGGTAATATGGGAATAATGGAGAAATTGTGTATAAATTCGACATTAACGCTTGCGGCGATGCACCTCCGAAGCGTTTGAACTCACGTATCAAATGACTGTGGTCATAATATCCGCAGTCCAAGGCGACCGAAAACAGACTTTCATTAGGATGAAGCCTCAAGTATTTCTCGGATAAAGAAAATCGAGTGATGCTACTGAACATCTTCGGCGTCATTCCCGTCAGATTCTTAAACTGTCTTTCAAATTGGCGTTGGCTCAAACAGACCTTATCCAACAGTTCATTAACGGGAACCATACCATTTGTCATTCGTATGTATTCTGCCACATAGATGAATTGTTTATCAATATTGTTCAGACAATTCAGTTTTCCCAGCAGATATTCTTCTATATAATTCAGTCGTTCTATTTCATCTTCTTTTTCAGCCAACCGTTCCGAATTAAAATCTGCAAAAAGCGACAAGAACAGACTTGTGTCTACTCGGCAATTATTAAATTCATATACAGGTACTTTTGTGTAAGCGGAGATGGCACATGGACGAAAGCGCACACCTATCATCCGGTCTGCCCTCTCATGCACCACATTGGAAAATGTTGTCTTTGTACCAATGATATAGGGAATGAAAGGCTTTATGATGTCTACTTCATTCTCTGCCAAATTAAACAGCACATTTATGCCCCCATCAGGTAGGATACGTAAAGTCTGTCTACCCGATAAACTCTCGTCCGTAGCCCAATAAGTTTCAATATATGGCGCAAGTAATATGTTTGGTTTATATTCTCTGTACATTTATACAATTGGCTAATTGGGAATATTGATAACGAAGATAGGGATTTTCAACAAAAAGGAAGTCTTTTTACAAGAAATTTAATTCATACTCGTAAGTTAGTTGAAATGTTACAGATTCAAGGGGGCATAGGTTGATAGCAAATATCAATATATTCAATTCGTATCTCCTTAAATATTAGCTACTATTTTGATCATTTTAGAGGTTTGTCAATCTTTGTATTATGAGTTTCAAATAGTAGAGAAATAAGGCTGATTAAAGAATTGCGCTCGTTGCTATATCGTTACCCATTATTATACTCTTCTTTTTCAAAAGTCTATTATTCAGTAGATTAAATTCACATTTCTTGTTTACTAGAATTTACTTTGCATAGTTGTTTTTTCATCCACTTCAGATGGATTAGTGAGTAAATAGATAGACAATGCTAACCACTTCATACCACTTCCGGACAGTTTTGAAAACGGCTCTTGATTCTTCTTTCATTTGCTGGTGAATTTTAATCAACACGTTTTATAAACTATTTAAAATTAAAAGCATGGAAGTAGTAACCATTGAAAAGAGAACCTTTTCATATGTCTGCGAACGGTTCACCGAGTTTGCCAAACGAATAGAAAGCTTGTGCAGCACTCATGTCCAGAAAGTAGAAAACTGGCTAGATAGTCAGGAAGTATGCCTGTTGTTGGGCTTTAGCAAGCGAACGCTGCAATATTACCGAAGCAGTGGACGGCTGGCTTATTCTCAAATTGGGAGCAAGATTTATTATAAGTCTTCCGATATTGAAAGAATTATTGCGGACAGTGAAACACAAAATCAATCACCCAAACAAATTATGCCTTATGAAAAGAACTAAAGAAGATTACCCGTCCTTCAACCTGTTTTCTATTGTCGGCACATGGGAAAGCGTTAATCTGAATCCTACGATAATCATTTATCGGAGCGATAAAGAGTACCTTCTTTCTATTATATATGTATCGGAAACCACTAAACAGGCTTCACCCGCTACTTATGAGATACAGCAAGATGGTAGCCAGTATTTTATTATTGCTGGATCCAAACGGCTCTATGTAGATTATGATTCGGCAAGAGATATACTTAGTATTTCATCGCTAGGTGACTATCTGCGCAACTAACCAGCCATCTAGCCATCTTGAAATCAATATTTCAATAAAACAATCTTTCAATCATGGAACTAATAAATAAAGATACCCCACAAGTCAAAGAATTTATTTCTTCGCTTGATTCGATGCTGAACGGCATTGAGTCTATAGTCAAGTATTACAAGCCCCACCTGAACGGGGAACGCTTTCTTTCTAACAATGAGGTTTCCAAAAAACTGAATGTCAGTTTGCGAACCCTGCAAGAGTGGAGAGATACAGGGCTGATCCCCTTTATTCAGATAAAAGGAAAAATCATCTATCGTCAAAGCGATATTGATAAGCTGCTCCAAAAGCACTACTTTGAAAGCTGGAAGGAATAGCCTTTCAACCCCGAAAACATTGTTTTTCGGAATTTAATTTGAATCATTGACTTTTCCAGTGAAGTATTTAGTCTGTGCAAGTCTTTGGATAAAAATACGCTCGGAATGAAATGAAGAGGAAGATTTTTATTCAAACCGAAGGCTCGGACTTGAACAGGCTAAATGCGGAACTTACCTTTGTCAATGCTTCATATTGAGTTTTGGAAAACTTACCTTAAAAGAAAAGGATTGAGAAAATGAAATTCATTCTTCCCAATCCTTTTTCTATATTGCCTATTACCTTTATTATATAGTTAATTCTGATAAACAGCTATTTACTTTTTGCATATCCTTGAAAATATTCTGATCCAATACCCTTGCATAGTGTTTTGTTACGCTTGTATCTGCATGACCTAACATCTTAGCAACATTCTCCATACTCACGCCATTTGCAAGGCAAATGCTTGTGGCGTAGCTATGACGGGCGGTATGTGTGCTAAGATTTTTATGAATTCCGCACACATCGGCAATTTCCTTCAAATAACTGTTCATGCGTTGATTACACAATACAGGTAAAAGTTTTCCGGTACATTCTGCCACGTTTTTATACTTTTCAAGTATAGAAGCTGCCACAGGCAACACAGGAATGTTGCACATGATTTTTGTCTTTTGGCGGTTCTTTCTTATCCAAAGTTCCCCTTTGTTGTCTTTTACCAAGTGTTCGGGCGATAAGTCTTTCACATCGCTGAACGCCAAACCGGTAAAAATGCAAAAGACAAAAACGTCCCGTACCTGTTCTACTCGCTTAATGGTGAACTCTTTGGCAAGAATAATTTTAATCTCATCCATCGTTAGAAATTCAGGATCGGTTTCTTCCAGTTTGAAGCGGTAGTAGGCAAATGGATCTTTCTTTATCCAGTCGTTTTCTAAAGCAATGCGGATAATCTTCTTCAAGTTCTTTAGTCGGGTGATAGCAGAGTTCTGCGCACAACCTTTTTCAATCTTCAAGAAAGCATCGAACTTAGAAATAAAGTTAGCTTCCAAGTTATTCAGAGCAATATCCGATAGCTGATATTCTTTCTTAATGAATTCTTCCAAATATCGGGTAGTGGTTTCATACCGTTGAACGGTCTTACTAACGAAGTCTTTACCGATTAACTCACGGCTTTGTTCGTTATGCTCTCTGAATACCTGCAATAGCGTTTTGCTATCTTCATCCACACCATAATATAGCTTTCTCATAAGATCGACTGTAATAGTCTTACCTGCTGATTCCAGTTCTCTATAAATTTGGTGTATGCGGGAGCGTGTGATTTCTAAGTAGTGGTTCAGTTCCACCGACATACGGTCTTTGCCTTTTGAATTCTCTTTTGCCTGATTCCATAGATTTACAGGACAACTTCTTTTTACTAAAACATCTACCATACAGCCGTTTACAGTGATTCTCATGCATACGGGTGCTTCTCCATTCTTTAATAATCTGGCTTTCTTGATAAAGAATAGCACATTGAAGGTTTTTCTAGCCATTTTTACATCGTTTTTAGAGTTACAAAACTATGTATTCTCTTCCAAAGTACGACCATGCAAAAAGCTATGAATCAGTGAGAAAGAAGCTAAATCGTGGGACTTTTTTCGATTAATTTTTAGTCCCACGATTTATCCACCGATAATATGCTTGAAACGGCCATTTTCTGCTACCTGCTAGAAAAAAGAAATCCCCGATAATACTTAATTATCAGGGATTTTCTTGATTTTTCTTTAGTTTTCAGTGATCCGCCTGGGGCTCGAACCCAGGACCCCAACATTAAAAGTGTTGTGCTCTACCTGCTGAGCTAGCGAATCAATCCTTATTTGCGTATCAGTTATTTCCTGATTGCGGGTGCAAAGGTAGTGACTTTTTTTATATCTGCAAGCTTTTGGGTGAAAAAAGTTTCATTTATTTTTTAGTATTTTCCTCTGCTGATTGATTATCAGTGACTTCGTGCCTGTCATATTTTATTTTTTCTTTGTTGATAATGAAACGCTGATAATAGGACAACATCAAAGTGGTGAGTGGGAGTGCTATGATCATACCTAGCATTCCGAGTAAAGATCCCCAAATGGAAAGGGATAAGAGAATAATAGCAGGGTTGAGTCCTGTGATCTTTCCCATAATTCGAGGGACAAGGAAACCGTCTTGAATGGCCTGGACAACGATGAATACAATAAGAGCACCTGCCAGAATTACCCAGAAGTTTTCACCGGTATCGGCAGCCTTAAGGATGGCAAGTACGATGGTGGGCAGGAAGCCGATGATTTGTAGGTAGGGTACCATGTTGAGTGCTCCGATAAATAGCCCTAAAGCAATGGCCATCGGGAAATCAATGATCAGGAATCCAATGCTGAACAAAATCCCTACACAAAAAGCAACAAAGGCTTGCCCACGGAAATAACGGTTCATGCCATCCTGAATATCATTCACCAGATTGGAAGCAAAAGTACGGTATTTACCCGGAAGCAAGTGTAGCCAGCCTTCGGCTATAGACTCATAGTCGAGCAGAATAAAAACTACATATAATAGAATAATGAAAGAAGCAAAGACACTAAACAGGATATTGATGGATTCCGCGACAAGGGCCCAGAGTTTAGGGACCGTTTCTTTAATGGTATTCATTATATTCTCTTCACTCAGGATACGGTTGAGTGCCTGAAGGTCAATGTGCTTGTGGATAAACTCCGAAAGAGTAGGAGGGACAGTGCCGGAACTGTAGGCACCATTGGTCAGATAGGTTACCAGTAGATCGTTCATGCGTCCCATTTCGGCAAGCATGGGAGGCACCAGCAGATAGAAAAGGGAAATACCCACTATGGTAATACTGAACAACGCGCAGAAAATAGAAATGATTCTACTTTTGAAACGTAATTTGTACTGGAAGAATTTGACGAGTGGGTAAATCATATAAGCGATGAGCCATGCTACGAAAAAAGGTAGCAGTACACCGCTGAGCCTTTTAAAAAGTATGAGTAATCCCACAATGAGCGCACAGCAGATAGAACCGCGTATGAAACTATCAAATGTAATTTTTTTCCTTTCCATGATAACCTGATATTTGATGTGCGACCTCATCGGTATGACTTGGCTTTACTGCCGTGAGGTCCTTATGATTTTTCTCGATCTTCTTGTAAAGCGCGTTGGTAACATTCCCGACAGAGCGGCTCGTATTGGGCTGTTTCCCCCAGTAAAACTTGTTTGTCATTCTTCACGGTACGGTGTGAAAAAGAAGCCAACTGTCCGCATTTCACGCAGATGGCATGTACTTTCGAAACTTCGTCGGCAATAGCGCATAGAGCGGGCATCGGGCCAAAAGGAACTCCTTTGAAATCCATGTCCAATCCGGCTATAATGACACGCACTCCGTTATTGGCCAGTTGATTGCATACATCTATCAATCCACTGTCGAAGAACTGTGCCTCGTCGATGCCTACTACATCTATTTCGGATGTAAAGAGCAAAATGCTTGCAGAAGAGTCAATGGGTGTGGAGGAAATGGAATTACTGTCGTGTGAAACAACGTCGCCTTCCGAATAGCGGGTGTCAATGGCAGGTTTGAATATCTCTACACGTTGACGAGCGAACTTAGCCCGCTTCATGCGGCGAATCAACTCTTCCGTTTTTCCGGAAAACATAGAGCCGCAAATTACTTCGATTCTTCCTCTTCTTCTAGTCTCTTGTATATGATCTTCTGAAAATAATACCATGCTGATGTATGTTATAATTGCTTGCAAAAGTAATAGTTTTATTGGCTTCTCAGTGTTTTTTCATTATTTATTTCTACATTTGCCAAGTCATTCAAAGAGAAATTCAGATGTAGATATGCAAGCATTGCTGAACGACATAGAGCTGGATATTCAGGAGCTTAAGTACCTGATGGAAATCATTTCACGCGAACCGGATTCCGTTTTGCGCGGAGTGGCACGAAGAAATATTGTGCAAATGCGAGGACGACTGGATGCATTATTGGAGCTGTTGGATGCAAAGCCTGTGATAGCGGCCGACGCTTCTGAAAGTCCGGAGAACAGGCCTGTAACGGAGACAATAGAGATTGTGGAAATCCCGCCTTTAAAAGAAACTGTGGCTGACATTCCAGAAGAAAACGAAGAAGCCGCAGTAGCAGAAGACTCCCAGGAGACAGTCGAGCCTGAACCGTTGCACTTGTCTGAAGCAGTTATCGAACAGGTACCTACTGTGAAACTTGATCCTGTGGCTGATGAAAAAGAAGAAGTATTCGAATCGGTATCGGTTCCACAACCAGAGGAACCGACTGTGAAAGTTGAGACTAGAGTGGCTTCTTCACCCATCTTGGCCGAGCGTATCAAAACTGCAGGTGATTTGCGTCGTTCGATCAGCTTGAATGATTCGTTTCGCTTCTCCCGTGAATTGTTCGGAGGAAGTATGGAACAGATGAATAATGTGTTGCATCAGATTGGTGAAATGAGTTCATTGGATGCAGCTCTTGTTTTTCTGTCTTCAAAGATCAAGGTCGATGAAGAAAATGAAGCTATGAATGATTTTGTAGAGCTTCTCAGGAAACATTTTATATAATGAATATTTAAGGAGATATGGGAAAACTATATGTGGTACCGACACCGGTCGGAAATTTGGAGGATATGACATTCAGAGCTATTAAAGTTCTGAAGGAGGCCGACTTGATTCTGGCTGAAGATACCCGTACTTCCGGAATCTTGCTGAAACACTTTGAAATTAAAAATGTAATGCAATCCCACCATAAGTTTAATGAACATAAAACGGTGGAGAGTGTTGTTAATAGAATAAAGGCAGGCGAAACAATCGCTTTGATTTCGGATGCTGGAACGCCGGGAATCTCTGATCCGGGCTTTCTTGTGGTTCGTGAATGTGTACGTAACGGTATCGAGGTGCAATGTTTGCCGGGTGCTACAGCTTTTGTTCCGGCATTGGTTGCGTCGGGATTGCCAAACGAGAAATTTTGTTTCGAAGGCTTTTTGCCTCAGAAGAAGGGGCGCATGACAAAGTTAAAATCACTGGTAGATGAACACAGGACGATGGTATTTTATGAATCACCCCATCGTTTGTTGAAGACGTTGACACAGTTTGCCGAATATTTCGGTCCTGAGCGCCAAGTGTCTGTATCTCGTGAGATTTCAAAGATTCACGAAGAAACGGTTCGCGGCACTTTGAGTGAACTGATAGAACACTTTACCGCTACCGACCCTCGGGGCGAGATTGTGATTGTACTTGCAGGAATAGACGATTAATAATAACTTCATTTAAAAACGTAAAATGTAATCGTATGAAAAAGTTAGCAATTTTATTAGTATGCGCAGCTATGTTGGCTTCGTGTAACGGCTTGGGTGGTGGAAGTAAAGACCTGAAGGCAGAAAATGATTCTCTTTTGATGGAGTTGACCCAGAGGAACGCCGAATTGGATGAAATGATGGGTACTTTCAATGAGGTTCAGGAAGGATTCCGTAAAATAAATGCAGCCGAGAGTCGCGTAGATTTGACTCGTGGAACTATCTCTGAGAACTCTGCTACTGCAAAACAGCAAATAGCATCTGATATCGAATTCATCACAAAACAGATGGAAGAGAACAAGGCACAGATCGCTAAATTGCAGGCTATGTTGAAGAGTAGTAAGAATAATTCGGCACAGCTGAAGAAGGCCGTTGAGTCTTTGACTCAGGAATTGGTTGCCAAAACTCAACGTATTGAGGAACTTCAGGCTGAATTGGCTTCTAAGAATATCCGTATTCAGGAATTGGATGCCGCTGTAACCGGTCTGACTGCTGATAAAGAATCGTTGGCTGCCGAGAACGAAGCAAAAGCCAAGACCGTAGCTGAGCAGGATAAAGCAATTAATAGCGCATGGTTTGTGTTCGGTACCAAGTCGGAACTTAAGACTCAGAAGATTCTTGAAAAAGGAGATGTGCTGAAAAGTGCCGATTTTAACAAGGATTATTTTACTCAGATTGACATCCGTACTACTAAGGAGATTAAGTTATATTCAAAACGTGCTGAGTTACTCACCACTCATCCTGCCAAATCTTATGAACTGGTTAAAGATGATAAGGGCCAGTTGACTCTGAAGATCACAAACCCGAAAGAATTCTGGAGTGTATCTAAGTATTTGGTTATCCAAGTTAAGTAAATTGTATAAAATAATTATAGCTGATAAGGGCACGGATTGCACAGCAAGTAGTCCGTGCCTTCTTTTTGAACTGTACCCGATACTTTAATATGAAATATAAGAACCTGTTTTTTGATTTGGATGATACTCTTTGGGCCTTTTCCCAAAATGCGTATGATACGTTTGAGGAAGTTTATGACAAATATAGACTGGGACAGTATTTCGATTCGTTCTCTCATTTTTATTCTCTTTACCAAAGACGGAATACGGAGCTGTGGGTTGAGTACGGAAACGGACAGGTGACTAAAGAGGAACTGAACCGACAGCGTTTTTTATATCCTTTACAAGCTGTTGGTATAGATAATGAAATGCTTGCAAAACGTTATTCTGATGATTTTTTCTCGATCATTCCTACTAAAAGTCGGTTAATGCCGTATGCAGAAGAGGTACTTTCGTATTTGGCACCCAAATATAATCTATATATTCTTTCAAATGGCTTTAGAGAGTTGCAATCCCGCAAGATGCGTTCGTCAGGTATCGATACCTATTTTAATAAAATAATTCTTTCGGAGGATCTGGGGGTGATGAAGCCTTGGCCGGAAATATTTTATTTTGCTTTGTCGGCTACACAGTCCGAACTGCGTGAATCGCTAATGATAGGTGATAGTTGGGAAGCGGATATTACAGGTGCCAATGGCATAGGGATGCATCAGGCTTATTATAATGTGTCCGGGCGTGCCGATTTTCCGTTCCGTCCTACTTATTTAGTGACTGATTTGAAAGAGTTGATGGAACTATTGTAACATTTATAGATATATTGTATTTTTGCGTTCAATATAGAACGCATAAAAATACAACTATGGACACTCTCTTACCTTTCGCTTTACTCTGTTTTACCTCTTTCTTTACGTTGACTAACCCCTTGGGAACAATGCCTGTCTTTTTGACCATGACCCATGGTATGACTGATAAGGAGCGACAAGCTGTTGTTCGCCGTGCTACTTTCGTTTCGTTTATCACTTTAATGGTATTTGTTTTTGCAGGACAATTCCTTTTTAAGTTTTTTGGTATTTCTACCAATGGGTTCCGTATTGCAGGTGGGGTTATCATTTTTAAGATTGGTTTTGATATGTTGCAGGCCCGGTATACTCCAATGAAATTGAAAGACGAAGAGATTAAAACTTATGCGGATGATATTTCGATTACTCCACTTGCCATACCGATGCTTTGTGGTCCGGGCGCAATAGCAAATGCTATCGTGCTAATGGAAGATGCCCATACGATTGAGATGAAGGGAACGCTAATTGGCATTATTGCTTTGATTTATTTTATTACTTTTCTGATATTGCGCGCTTCTACCCGATTGGTCAAAGTGTTGGGCGAAACGGGAAACAATGTGATGATGCGTTTGATGGGGCTTATCCTGATGGTGATTGCAGTCGAGTGTTTTGTTAGTGGATTACACCCGATATTGGTAGGTATCTTGAAAGAGGGGCTGCTTTAAATAAAGAATTGGATATTATTTAAGAAATAAAATGCCCGGATTACATAGTGCAATCCGGGCATTCTTTTCGATAGGGTCAATACTTTAGAAAGTATTCTTTTAATTAGCGGCTACCACCGGCCCACCAAACTGGATCGGTATATACATACTGACCGTTTCCGAAGGCTGCTTCTACGTTCGGGTTTGCACTTACGTCATCTGCTCCATAAGGTGCGCGAAGCGGGAATTTATAGGGATTGTCTAGTTTGATATACTCTTCACCCATTGCTTTCAAACGACGTACATCGTTGTAACATTCTGTTGTTTCGCCGAAAGCTCCAAGGAATGCAATATATTTCTGTACCATTACCTCTTTTACCGGATTGGCATCGAACAATGGTTTTACATTGTTTGTGAAATACTCTTCTGCTTCAGTAGCTGTAATCGCTTTAGTAGTTTCTTTAACACCTCCATAACTTTTTACTGTAGGGGCGTTGAATGCAGCTGAAACTCCTGTTTCGGCATTTGCAATGGCTGCTACTACAGCATCTTTTAAAGCATTGGCCGCCTCGTCCTTTCTATTTAACCGAGCTAATGCTTCAGCTTTCAGGAAGAGTAACTCATGATAGCTCATAAGTAAGGTCGGGCATGTTTGTGAGTATACGAAGATAGGAGTGTTATATTCGTATTTAACAGACTCTGCCGTACCATTGTCTGCCATCAGGAATCTCGGATCATCAGCACCTGTAACTTGGATAGATACAGCATTTTCGTTTTCAGTTAACTTACCTTGTCCGATACAGAAGATGCGGCGTAATCTCGGGTCATTGCGTTCTATTAGCTTGTCAGCGTAACTTTTACTTGCAGCCAATCCGTCGCGACTCCATTGGAAGTCAAATAGAGGATTTAAGTTTGTTGCACTATAGATAGAGAAAGCAGCCTGTTCTTCAATAGATGTATATGATTTGTCTACATATTCCAGAATTTTTTGCAAATCGGCATCTTTTGAGGAGGAACGGGCTAATAGTCGCATTGTATAACGTGCTTTCAATCCATAAGCGAGCTTTAGCCATGCTTCGCCATCACCTTTATATATAAAGTCATATTCTCCAATTTCATCACTTTTATCGCCTTTGGGAAGATCGGTAATTGCAGCATCCAGATATTCCATAATAGCAGTATAAATTGCTTCCTGTTTGTCTAATTCCGGAGTCAGAAACTGAGGTTGTCCGTTTGCTAATTCGGGAAGGGCAGCCTGGCTGAAAGGAGTGTCACCGAATGAGTCTGCGATCAGTCCGGCATTAATTGCTGCCAATACTTCACCGATACCTTTTGTCGTATAATTGCCCGTGACTTCATTAGAACTGATATTAATAGCGATACGTGCATTCTTCAGTGTAGAGTATAAATTACCCCATACATTGTTAAAAGTAGAGGATGCCGAGGGCTCTCCGTTACGTTTCTCCGCATTTGCCAATTGGTTATCCACTCCAACCATATGTTCTACATAAGTAGAATAATATGTATTAAAGTCACCTCCGATGTTGCTAAATGCGGTTGCTGTGATTACATCCGCCAAAATGAATTTGGCAGGAACACTGGTTGTATGGTCTTTGTCTTTATTGATGTTGTCCATTGTGTCTTCCGAGCAGGAAGCAAATGCAACGGAAATCAATGCCACAGACAAGATACCTTTTGATAAATTAAATATTGATTTCATTTTTGTCCTTTTTAGAATTTAACTGTAATACCAAAACCATAGCTTGATGTTCCCGGAAGAGAGAAACGCTCAAAGGCACCGGCCATGTTGTTGTTTCCCTGTGATGATTCGGGGTCAATACCATTATCCATTTCTGACCAAAGCAACAGGTTACGTGCAAAGACATTCACTGTAACTCCTAAATAAGATTTATTCAGTACCGGATAGCTGAGGGCGATTTCACGTAGTTTCAGGAATGAAGAACCATATACTCCGGCCTCAGAGATTGTACTCAGTCTGTCGAAATAGTTATAAGCATTTTCACCGCTGATCTTAATATCGTTGGGTGCATAAGAACCGTCGGCTAATTGTTTAACGGCCGGTTTCTCAAAGTAGAAGTGATCTGCTTTACGATAGTTTGCTGATTTCTGAGTAACACCGTAATAATCGAGTGTTGAAACGGATCCGGCATACATGCATCCACCTTGTTTCCAATCGAGTACGGCCGAAAGACGGAATTTGTAGAATTCAAATGTTGTATTGAAGCCCATTCTGAAGTCCGGAGATACATTCCCTAATACTCTGTTTTCACCTAATGTCGGCATACCGTTTTCGTCTACGACAATCTGGCCTTCCTCGTTTCTTTGATAGCTTGTACCATAGATAACCGGGAATTTGTCTCCTGCGCTCAAACGTACCTGCGGATCAACAAAACCTCCTAACATGATGCTTGATACACCGGGAGCCAGTTTATCAACGTAGTTATCGATTTTTGAGAAGTTAAATGCGAAATCCCAGTTGAAGTTCTTTGTCTGAATTGGGTTCACACTCAAAGTGATTTCGTGTGAATTGGTATGTACGGAACCACCATTGGTGATCAATTCGTTATATCCGGTAGAAGTAGCCAAGGGTACTTCGAAAATCTGATCTTTCACATTCTGGCGAGAATAGGTGTAATTCAGTGAGATCAAACCATTCCAGAAGCTGAAGTCTGCACCGATTTCGTATGATTTGGTGTTTTGGGGTTTCAGATTCGGATCATAAATCTTGTAGTATGGGATATATGAGCTGATTGATCCGATAGGATATTGTATAGGAGTACCTGATGAGAATCCGCCGCCGTAAACCGGTGTTCTATAGTAAGAAGGATAATAGGTACCTGCCTGACCTACTTCTGCATAAGAAGCACGGATTTTACCATAAGTCAAAACATCGTTCTTCAATGCTTCCAGTTCGGTAAAAATGAAACCGAGTGAAACTGAAGGATAAGTGAATGAACGGTTGTTGCGTGGCATAGACGAAACAATATCATTGCGGACAGTTGCATTCAAATACAACATGTTACGGTATGCTAATGAAATGTTACCGAAATTACCAACGGTACGCTCGCGATGATAGGTTCCTGTAGATGAATAGATTGATGCGTTAGCTATATGGTTCCATCCCGGGAAATTGAAGTTACTTCCGAGATTGTATTTGTATTTTGAAGAATTATCGACTAATTCATTACCATATAACACGTTTAAATCAAGTTCCGGAGTGATTTTCCAGTCATAAGTAACAGTTAACAATGAATTTATTTCATTGTTTGTAACGCTTTGCTCTTCAATGCTACCTGTTCCGTTGGAGTGTCCATATCCCCATGTGTCGGTATAGTTAGTGGTATAAGCATCGGTACCTAACTGGTATTTTACATCCAGTTTATGATTTTCTGTACCGAAATCGGTAGAATACTTAGCGAACGCATTTCCGAAGAAACGTTGAGTACGTTCTTTAAAAGAGTTGTTTTCAACTGCCCAATAAGCACCGTCGAAACCGCCTGTAGAACGGTATGTATTTTGAGTATAAGGATCTCCGTCTATGTGTGAAGGAATACCGCCTAAATCATAGCTTGACGGTGCACCGTATACCGTTGCCATGATACCATTGTTGGCACCGGTCTGTTTTTTGATTTTAGAATAAACGAAGTTTCCGTTGAAACCAGTTGACCAATTCTTGCTCAGTTGAGCTTGTGCAGTCAGTTTTGCATTATAACGATCCATACCGGTTGAAGGTACAATACCGTTTGCTGTAGTGCTACCTAATGACAAAGAATAACTTCCTTTATCAAGGCTTTGTGCTACGTTTGCACTGCTGTTCCAGGTAACACCTGTATTGAAGAAATCTTTAGCATTGTCGTATGCACGGGGAGTAGCCCATGGGTCCAGTCCTGCCTTGGCACGTTGGTCTACATAATATTGTCCCTGATGCTTTCCGAATTTCTGAGTGTAACTGTTGTCTGTGTTACCACCATATTTAGGGTCATTGGCAAGTTCTGAAATCAGAGGTCCCCATGAACGAGAGTCAGACGGGCTAAAAGCACCGTTGAATCCTTGTGCGAATTCTTTTTGGAAATCGGGCATGGTAGAGACCTTATCGAATGAAAGACCTGTATTGATTGTAACTTCCGGTTTACCTTTACGTGCGCCTTTACCGCTCTTGGTGGTGATTACTACCACACCGTTTGATGCACGCATACCATACAGAGCAGAAGCAGCCTGGCCTTTCAGGATGTTGATGCTCTCAATGTCATTCGGGTCGATATCTACCGCACGGTTCGCATAGTCGGAGCCTGTAACAGAGTTGAAAGTATCCAAGTCAGTAGATGATGAGATAGGCATACCATCTACTACGTACAATGGAGTATTATCTCCTGTAAATGAACGTGAACCGCGAATAGTCATTTTAGAAGAAGCACCCGGCATACCTGATGACGGAGATATTTCCACTCCTGAAACCTTACCTTGCAAAGCGCTGGAAAGGTTGCTGCTTGAAGCCTGGGTCAGCTTATCTCCTTTAACATCCTGCACAGCATATCCTAACGCTTTTTTCTCTTTTGAGATACCCATTGCTGTTACTACAACTTCGTCAAGTGCCTTAGCATCAGTCTTTAATATCACTTTTATTACCGGTGCAATTGCTACCTCAGCAGTCTGCATTCCGATGTACGAAATCTGCAAAGTCTTTGCAGAACTGTAGTATGTGCTAACTATCTTATAATATGATTATTACAAATTCAGATTGAACTTAGTGTAGAAAGAAACTGTATTTAATAAATATCTTATTATCTGCATATTACAGATGATCTGTTTTTCTGAAAACCTCAATTAGTTGCACTTTATATATCTTATAAAAGTTACGTAATAATCTAATTATCAGAAGTAATAAGACCATTTATCCCATTTATTATTCTACTATTTTTTCCCGCGGCAGCAAGTAACGACTAGCTTTATATAGATATTTTACTCCTTTCCCAATGGTAGAAATTTATGGCAGTATCACAATTACAGATAGTTTATGAGATAAGTATTTTTCAAAACACTTTCCATAGATATCTCAAAACAGATAATAACTTTCGATTGTAAAATGATTAATGACATCCTTGATTAATATACAACAAATATCATAATGGAGCCTAATAAGAAATTCAATTCATGTGTAATAAAAAAGGCTGCTTCCTTTTTAGAAAGCAGCCTTTTGATTATGTTATTAAACCACAATTAATATCCGGGATTTTGTTGAGCTCTCAAATTAGGATTCACATTGGTTTCATCAACAGGTATCGGAAGTATAGCTCTGAAGTAGGTACGGTCAAAGCTTTGCGATTCTTTAATCAATGAATAATGATATCCCTTATCACCTTCATCTTTATAGCGAACGATTGTTTCATTATTGCGCAATGCATCAAAGTAACGTTGCCCTTCACCAATCATTTCTTTTCTCCTTTCAAGAATAATTCTTTCTACTGTAGCATCGGCTTCCGAAATGGCTTTGGCCTCCGGATTTGCTCTCTGAACAATTTCATTCAGATATTTGGCTGCTTTATCCTGATGCCCTCCAAGTTTAGCTGCCGCTTCTGCAGCACTCAGATAAACTTCCGAAAGACGAAGTAATGGCAGATTATTTAAACGCATTTCACCTACATCGTCTTTATCCGCCGGAAATTTATTAATGAAGATTTTCGCATCGCCATATTCTTCTTGAAGATCCTTATCATATTGAGCAGGCAGTACCATACCTATACGAACATCTTTAGGATCCTGACTCAACATATTCATAAAGCTCTTTGTCACTATTGCATCCGCATATCCGTTTTCATTCAGCAAATAAGCAATACCATTACGGTCAGTCCAGTCATCATTACTTGCATTTACAACTTCAAAAATCATTTCGTTTGTATGCGCTCCATTGCTTTTATACCATGCATTTACATATTCCTCGTTAGTCCAAAGCTTATATGGAGAATTGGTTATAATATCTTCAGCAACTTTGAGTGCATTCTCATTATCACCTTTAGTCAGATAAACCCTGGTAAGCAAGGCTTTTGCTGCCCATTCATTAATATATCCCGGAGTCTGATCTTTAGCAAGATAACCTGAGTTAATAGCATCAGTCAAGTCTGTGATAACTTGTGTATAAACTTCTGCCACTGTATTTCTGGAGGGCAAATCATTTCTTTCCAAAGGTTTCACGATAACCGGTACCCCCAAAGAAGCTCCGTTGTCGGCCGTATAAGGCATACCATAGATTCTTACCAAGTCAAAATGAACCAATGCCCTGACAACCAATGCTTCTGAATATATTTTACCAATTTGTGCTTCCGTTGCATCAGTTACCTTTTTTTCATTGATCGCTTCGATCAAACGGTTGGCACGACGGATTACATTATAAGGTATATTCCACATGTTAGGAGCGTCATCTACAGTGTAGAGCATCTCATAGCACGATGATGAACGCATACCTTGAGTTCTTGCCTGCATATCGTCAGCACGAACATCGCCGTAATAAAACATACGGGCACCATAATAGCTGGTAGCATTGGAGTTTCCCTGAATGCCATCATACATACCTGTACGTGCAGTCAGAGCGTCATTATAGTTAGTGATAGCATCTTCTGATGGAATCCCGTCGGCAGGTTTTCTATCCAGCCAATCATTCCCGCAGGAAGACAAACTTAAAATAGCAGCAACCAGTGTTATTGATTTATATATCTTTTTCATAAATTCTTTTTTCATAAATTGTTTCTACTTGATTAAAAACCGATTTCAAGACCAAATGTAACAGTCCGGAGAGCCGGAGTTTCGAATGTACACAATCCGTCAACAGGAACTTCCGGATCAACGTACAAGCTCTTTTTCTTCCAAGTCAATAGGTTGTTTCCTGAAACATAAGCTCTTAACTTACTTATACCGGCTTTAGACGACCAACTTTGAGGTAAAGTGAATCCCAAGGTCATATTCTTTACACGTAAATGATCGGTAGACATCAACCAGCGAGAAGAAGCTTTATTGGCATTACCGTATGCAAATTGCGGCAGTTTGGCATTATCACCTGTTTTCTGCCAAGTATCTTCCATTTTATAATAAGCCGGAACATTACCTAAATAATGATAGGTACCTCCATTAGATTGCAGCCAGGTGGCGTAATCATAAGCATGTCCACCCAGTGAATAAGTCAGGGTCAAGTTGAAATCAATAAATTTCCAACTAACATAATTGGTCAATCCGCCTTGTACTTTAGGTTCGATAGAACCAATGATTGTTTTATTAGCGGCAGCAGAATTTGTTGTTGTTTCACGACTGCCATCTTCACCATTTATATAATACAGTTCTTTACCTGTCTGAGGATCGACACCTGCATACTCATACGCATAGATTGAGTAATATGGTTGACCTACACGATGGATAGAAACTCCACTGATAATTTCCTGTTGTTCACCATCCAGTTTGGTCAGTTTATTCTTGTTGTGTCCTATGTTCAAAGAAGTAGTCCAAAGAAGGTCTTTGTTTTGAATGTTAGTGGACTTCAATTCCAATTCAAAACCACGGTTTCTCATTGAACCAACGTTAACGAGCATATTAGCAACACCCGAACTATTGATAACACCTACTGCTGCAGAAATCGGTTTATCCATTAACAAGTCTTTTGTTTCACGATTATACCACTCTGCAGAAACAGTCAATCTATTGAATAATGTAAGGTCAATACCAATGTTTGTAGCATAGTTCTTTTCCCATTTCAGACTGGGATTATAGAAACGTGCCTCTGACGAACCACCATTCCCATTATAATTATATCCAAACTCATATACCCCCATATATCCATAGTAGTCTTTGGGTTGTGTACCATTTACACCGTAAGAAGCACGTATTTTAGCATCAGTAATAACATTAGATAATGACTCCATAAATGCTTCTTGTGAAAGTCTCCACGAACCTGATACTGACCAGAAATTACCCCAACGGCTGTCTCTCGATAAACGTGAGCTACCATCACGACGGAAACTACCACTTACATAATATTTGCCGGCATAATCATAATTTAAACGTCCCAAGTAGGAGGTCATTCGATAACTGTTAATGTTACTGGCACCTCTAGAAACGCCTGCATTCGTAATTTCCGGTAAGTAAGATGGATAAGTATTACCATTAGTATAGGTATAATCGTACTTATAATCTTCAGTTTCGAAACCTAACAATACATCGATATTGTGGTGTTCCGCAAATGTCTTGTTATAAGTCAGCTGAGTTTGAGTATTCAATTTGCTTCTGTTCATCATATAGCGCTGAAATACTCCTTTTGAAGAACGTCCATCATTAGAACGCGGATCCCACCACACACGATTATTTGTTTGGTTAAAATCATAACCTAAAGTTTCTTTAATATTCAAGTTATCCCAAATATTCCACGTTGCAGACAGTGTATTCAGGGTACGTACAATTGTACTACGATCATAATTATATGTTGCAGTTTGAAGGGGATTGGCACCATTCAAAGCAGGGAAACTCGTGCTGAATGTACCGTCTTCGTTATATGGGAATGTAGAAGGAGAAGCTGTCATGGCCAGACACATGATAGGGCTTGAGAAACTTGTTCCTTCCGAGTTTACATTCTGAGTTGAATTCGTAAACATCGTACTTGCCTCGATTGTAACGCGATCCGCCTTATGGCTCATATTTGCACGTCCCGTAATACGCTCGTAACCGGACTGAAGTGTAATACCTTCCTGTTTAGTATATCCGAATGAAGTATAAAACTTAGTCCGCTCATTTCCTCCTTGGGCATTCACTTCATAATTCTGATGAGAACCATTTCTGAAAAGAACATCTTCCCAATCAGTATATCCACTCCAAGGTTTTGCAGCATATTTATCAATATTATTATCTGCATAGTTCACGGCATAAGTTTCATCCTTACCTGAATTTAGAGCATAGTTCTTTAAACCCATATACAAAATGTCACGTCTGTCTTCACCATTCAGAATAGGACGATAATCAATAGCCTTGTTAGAGAATCCCCAGTCAGCCCTTACATTGAGTTTCAATTTTCCTGAAGCCCCTTTTTTCGTAGTAATTACAATAACACCATTTGCAGCACGCGAACCGTAAAGCGAAGCAGCCGCTGCATCTTTAATTACTGTCATTGACTCGATATCATTACTGTTAATAGTAGACAGTAAGCTGTTACCAGACTGAGAGTAAGTAAATTCACTGGCGTCACCGGTCATTACAGGTACTCCGTCAATCACATACAACGGATCATTACCGGCATTGATTGATCCCATTCCACGGATACGCACAGATTCCACAGCACCCGGTTGTCCGGAAGTAGATGTAATCTGTACACCGGCAACCGAACCCGCAAGTTTATCCTGTACACTCAAAGAAGGAACGTCTTGAAGTTTTTCCGTTGTAATACTCGATGCTGCTCCCGTGAAAGATGACTTTTTAAAGTTACCATATCCTGTTACAACTACTTCGTCTAATACTTCAGTATCAGGCTTCAGCGTAATCTTCACAACAGGCTTAATTGCTACTTCAACAGTCTGCATACCAATATATGAAATCTGCAAAGTCTTTGCAGAACTACAATTATATCATAACTTCTTTATTATAAGAATTTTATAGCAATACCGAGAACTTTTACCTATAATACAATATTAATGATTATATATCTGAATATCAATTACATATTATAAGAACACTAGTAATAAAAATCAAATAATCCCTATATCGGTCTCCCACTATTGTAAATGTAATCCGCTTATTGTGAATGAAATATAGATTAAAAAGTATACGATTGAAAAAGGAATGTTATACTTAATAGTTCCAAACGAAAAAGAAGTCATAAAGCAGTCTATTATTATTATCTCACATAAATGGCTTAGAGATGAAAAAAGATAATTACTAATTTGATATTTATATAAAAGACAGAGAATACAGACCTAAATTTCTCCATAATAGGATTAATAAGCTTATGTGTTTAATAAACAGCTAATTAAATCATTTACATTTTGCATGTAGGAAGTTAGTTTTAACGCAATGTTAAAACTAACTTCCTACATGCAAAGAATTAGTGATTTTCAATTAGAAAACAAGTTCTTTCTAGAAGCGATATTTGAGAACTGTGATTCGTGTTAACAATGTTAATAGTCAATACATTTACGTAAGGCTCAAATCTTTGTTACATATAAGATACTTTGCGATTATTTTTAGACTTTTCTAAGTCTCTTACAATAGTTATGTCCATTATATTAGTATAAACCTGTGTTGTTTTCACACTTTTATGTCCCAATAGCTTTTGTACAGTAGTAATATTGACTCCACTGTATATTAATAATGTGGCATTGGTATGGCGAGCGGTATGGAACGAAATACGTTTATTTAGCCCTGATAATTTTGCTATGATCAATAGTTCCTTATTCACATTTGAATTATCTCTAAGCTTAAAAAAATCGGCAAGATCATCTTGATATTTATTCAAGACTTCTATTCCTTTCCCCTCAAATAAAAGATAAAGCGGAAGACGTACTTCCGTGTTCGTTTTCACAGATTTATAAATAAGCCAAGTTTCTTGATGCATTTTCACTATGTTTTCAGGAGATAAGTTGGTGAAGTCAGAATATCGTAATCCTGCATAACAACAAAAGAGGAAAGCATCTTTGGTCTTTTCCAGTTTAGTGAACCGTCCCCCCAATTCCAGACTTTCAATCTTTCCTAATTCCTCCGGAGAGAGGTGAGTATGATTATTCTCAACACTCTTGATCTTATATTTTCGAAAGGCATATTTCTGTATCTCCATATATTCTTTATTTATGGCTACATTAATATGACGCTTTAGATGTTTCATGTGTTTCGCAATTGTATTAGTATGATATCCTTTTTGCTGAAGATAGTGATCAAATGAGGATATAAATTCAAAAGTCAATTCAGAAAATGACACATCCTTCTTATAACTCCTTAATAATTCTAATGTTGAGAGATGATTGCGTTTTGTACTTTCCTTCAATGAAGATTTTGCTATTTCGTTGCGGAAAAATGCAATAAATGAAGTGCTGTCGTCTTGATTTTCCATAGAATTCTTTAATGAATCCAATGAAATCTGTTTCCCCTGTTGCCACAATCCCAACTCTTTCTTCTCTATTTCTGCCATAAACTCGTAAAGCATGTGATTGATAGCATCTGCATTAGGATGGTTCTTAACCATTCTCTTCTTAAAATCCCATTGATCGGGACTCAAGTAAACTTTGGTAGAGAAATATTTCTTTTTTCTGTTTAAATAGGCCTCAACCTGTACTAATGCCATACCCTTTTTATTCAGGCTCTTTTTCCTATTATACACCAAACTGTAAATAATTTTATCCATTTCCTTTATTTTTAATTAATACTATGGACAAATAAGACGTGCTTGGGTACTATATTAGAATTGAATAAGATTTAATATCTGCTAAAACCTGCTATTTTTTATATAGAAATAACTAATTCGACTTTTGAAAAAGTGGCTAATTTATATTTATAAAAACTTCCTTAACAGAAAAACAAGCATTATTTTAGCTCTTATTAAGGCTTAAACACACAAAAATATGCAAAAATGTATATGAATAGTGCCTGCAACATGTTAGCAATATAAACTCCGTTTACGTTTTTTAAGGCGGATTTCTATGTTATTAGACATAAAACTGTGCTTTTAGATAACGATTTGTTATATTTGCAAGGTTTTTTTATAAAAATGATTGTCTGTTTCATATTTCTTAATATATTTGCATTTTGTTAGAGTAAAGAAACAATTAATGTAAAGTTAAACTTTAAGAGAGAATTTATGAAAAGAAAATTAATGCTGTTATTGACTTGCCTTTTTATGGGTATAGGTCTAGTAACTGCCCAAACTCAGAAGGTAACAGGTGTTGTTATTTCTGAAGAAGACGGGCAACCAGTTGTTGGAGCCTCTGTATTGGCTAAAGGCACCACTGTAGGTGTTATTACTGATGTAGATGGTAAATTTACATTATCTGGTATACCAAGTTCTGCAAAGACTTTGCAGATTTCATATATTGGTATGCAGACCGCTGAGGTAGCAATTGCACCTAATATTAGAGTAATATTAAAAACAGACTCAAAAGCACTTGACGAGGTTGTGGTAGTTGCTTACGGAACACAAAGTGCTCGTACGGTGACCGCATCTGTATCTACTGTAAGAGCGGATGCTTTGAAAGATGTGCCAAGTGTAAGTTTTGATCAGATGCTTCAGGGACGTGCGTCAGGTGTTAGTATCACCACTCCGTCAGCAGGTGTAGGGCAGGCCCCGATTGTGCGGGTACGTGGTGTGAACTCGATTACTTCCGGTACTTCTCCTCTGTATGTTGTCGATGGAGTTCCTATCGAATCAGGCAATCTCTCTTATTTGGCTAATGCCAACGCACTGGCTGATATTAATCCGGCCGATATTGTATCTATGGATGTATTGAAGGATGCGGCGGCAGCTGCGTTGTATGGTTCGCGTGCTGCGAATGGAGTTATCTTGATTACCACTAAGCAAGGGCAAAGTGGTAAAGTCAAAGTAAGCTATGATGGTTTTGTCGGTTTCTCAAATGCAACCGATTTCTATGAAATGATGAATGCACAGGAATATGTCGACTTCAAGAATTTGGCCGTAAAGAACCGTTATGGGACAGATGAATTGTCACTGACTACCGGCTATGTTTCTCCTTATGGTAACAAAGCGTTTAACATGATGAAAGATGCCAATGGTAACTATGTAGATACTGACTGGAAAGATGCTGCCTTCCAAAACGGATTGTCACAGAGTCACTCTGTTGCTGTAAGTGGCGGATCGGATAAAGTGCGGTATTATCTATCCGGTAACTATACAACGCAAGAAGGTATTGTGAAAGGTGATAAATATGACCGTTTGGGAGTAAAGGCTAATATTAACGTGCAGGCAACCGACTGGTTGAAGGTTGGAATGAATACCAACGTGACAACCGGAACGACATCTTACGTAGATGCTGCCCGTAGAGGTTCCAACTTTGCGGTAGGAGGATTTCCGCGTCTGGCATTGATCAATGCGCCTAACTTGCCGATGTATAATGAAGATGGTACTCCCTACTATCTGGCTCAAGGTTTGGGTTATGGAGGGAATACGGTATTCAGTACATTCTCTAATCCGGCTGCCATTTTGTCTTTGGGCAATGGATTGAGTTCTGACGTAACCCGTTTCATCGGAGTATTTTATGCCGAAGCAACTCCGTTGAAGGGGCTGTCATTGAAGACTCAGTACGGTGTGGACTATGCACGTATTGAGGAACAGCGTTTCTGGTCTCCGCTGCATGGTGATGGAGTAAATAGCAAAGGTCTGGCAAATGCCTATAATACCAAGAACAACAGATGGACTTGGACTAATACGGCAACTTATAATTTCTCTTTAGGGCAGAATAACTTTAATTTGCTGGCTGGTACGGAAGCGTCTGAAAGAAATAACTCTCGTTGGACCGCACAGCGTAAAGATTTACAGGATGATAAATTTGTTGTATTCCAAGGTCCTTTTGGTTCGGCAACTGCCGGTGGTAGCTTGTCCAACAATACCATGGTCTCTTATTTCGGACGTATCAACTATGATTATGCTTCTAAATACATTGTATCTCTTAACTACCGTCGCGATGGTTATTCCGCTTTGAGTGAGAAGAATCGTTGGGGTAATTTCGGAGGTGTTTCCGCTGCATGGCGCGTATCCGAGGAAGGGTTCTTCAACCCCCTGCGTAATGTAGTCGACGACTTGAAGATAAAGGGAAGCTATGGTGTGGTTGGTAACACTGATATTTACGATTATGCTTCGAAATCATTCTATTCAAGCTACAACTATGGTATAAACGGTACTTATGGCCTGGCTCAGATTGCCGATCCGAACCTGAAATGGGAATCTTCGGAAAAATATAGTATTGGTTTCAATGCACGATTGCTGGATAGAATCAGTGTGGACTTTGACTACTATTATACGAAGTCTTCCGATTTGATACTGGATGTACCTCAATCACCGTCCAAAGGTATTCCGGGCAATATCATTACTACCAATGCCGGAAAGATGAAGAATAGCGGTATTGAACTGACCGTCTCGGCCGATGTGATAAGAAACAGTCAGTTTACATGGGAAACCAGCTTTAACATTACGACTAACAAGAACAAGGTGATCTCACTGGCTGACGGTGTAGAGAATATTCTGAAAGGGGATAATGGCGGTTTAGAGATTACGAATATCACTGTACCGGGAAAATCTATCGGACGTCTGTATCTCTACCCAACTGCCGGAGTAGATCCCAAGTCGGGGCGTAGGGTATTTATTACTCCAGAAGGTGACAGAACCTTACTGATGTTCGAAAAAGGGGGATGGTTCTATGAAGATGGAACAGAATATGCCGGTGAATTTGAACCTGTTGATTGTGGAAATACACTTCCTACCTGGTACGGTGGCTGGACCAATAACTTCAAGTATAAAGGTTTCGACCTTTCTCTGTTTTTCCAATTCTCGGGAGGTAATAAGATTTATAACGGAACCAAAGCCAGTGTGAGCGATATGCGTTACTGGAACAACTCTAAAGATGTATATAAGAAGTACTGGACTCCGGAACGCACACATGCAGAGTATCCTATGCCGATATACGGTGATAATTACTCTAATGGTTCGGCATTGCCTATCAGCGACTTAGTGGAAAGAGGAGATTATTTACGTTTGAAGAATGTGTCACTGGGCTATACATTCAATACAAAGAACTGGTCGAAAGCTGTGGGAATCTCTGCACTTCGTCTTTACGTCCAGGCTCAGAACCTGTTCGTGATTACAGGTTATAGCGGTATGGATCCGGAGACACTAACCAACGTAGAGAGTGCGACTTTGTCAGGTGGTACGGATAAGAATACGTTACCTCAGGCACGTACGTATACAATCGGTGTGAATCTGACATTCTAATATGGTTTTATAGTAACAGATAAAAGAAACTACAATGAAAAAGATAATTTTATTTTCGACATTATGTGCTTCTCTCTTTTTAGGTAGTTGCAGCAGCAGCTTCCTCGATCAGGAGCCTCCATTATATGTAAACGAGAACGATATTTTCACAAGTCCTACCCGAATCGAGGCAACTCTGAACGGCTTGTATGCTGCAATCAAGAACACGGGGACTAAGTCCTTGATGGGAGGTAAGTCCTATCTGGTGTTTGACAACAGGGGAGATGATGTTATTAATATCTCGAACAACCTGGTGACTTTGTTCAATACCTACAACATGAATGTAGGCATTACGGATGCCGAGAATGCCGACACTTGGACATACGCTTATCTGGCCATTAATAAAGTAAATACTTTCCTTCAGTCTCTTGAAGGTGCCAGGGAAGTTGCCGGTGAGAATTATGACCGCTATGTGCAGGAAGCTAAGTTTGTCAGGGCTTTGGCATACTACTATTTGAATAATTTGTATCCGACTCCGTATTCTGTGAATCCCGATGCAAAATCTGTTCCGTTGCGTCTTACTGCCGAAGCCGGAACTGAAAACAACAATATGCCCCGCTCTACGGTAAAGCAGATTTATGAACACATTCTGTCTGACTTGGAGAACATTTCGGCATTGGATACCGAAGTGAATACTTATACAGGGGTCACACATGCTACTCAGGCTGCTGCCAACATGCTTAAGATGAGAGTTTATATGGCAATGAACGAATGGGACAAAGCCATTGCAGCCGGAGAATTGGTGACCGGATATAGTTTGCCGGAAGACGTAACATTGATTTATAAGGCTCCGTACTTCAGTCAGGAGAGTATCTTCTCTCTGCCAATGGCAGACACTAATATCCCGAACACTCAGCAGTCATTGGCAGAATATTATTATGATGGCAAGATTATGCTGATCGATACAAAGAGCGGGATTATGTCAAAACCTGATTATTCGTTGGCTACCGATAAGCGTATCATAGCCTTTAAGGGAGAGAAAGACTTGTTGATGAAGTTTACGGATGCAAAAACTAAATTGCAGTGGGTACCCATCTTCCGTTATGCCGAAACATTGCTGGATCTTGCCGAGTGTTATGCAAACAAAGCCGGGGGCGAAGCTACGGCCAAAAGCCTGTTGAAACAAGTCAGAGGCCGCTCGGTGGATGCGGCTATCGATCCGTTGAACATCGATAATCTGTCGGGTGATGCACTGAAAGAGGCAATTTACAATGAGAAGCGCCTTGAATTCATTGGTGAGGGTATTCGTGGTATCGACATTATGAGGCGTGGTGAACACTTCATTAAAGTGGGCGAGAATGAGACGATCAATGTCGGTCCGTCCGATGAAAAATATACTTGGCCCATACCTCAGGTTGAGTTGTTGCTCAATAAAGATATTAATAAATAAATAGTCAATAAATAATAAAGAATCGCTCAGGTAGAAACACTTGGGCGATTTTTTCTTTTAGTATGTTACGAAAATAGCTATATTTGTCGCCATATTATAATAAGGTATAAAGTAGAATGAAAGAATTTGTAATATCCGAAGCCAAAGTCGAAACAGCTGTTCTGGTGGGTCTCATTACGCAGACGCAAGATGAACGCAAGACTAACGAGTATCTCGACGAACTGGCATTTCTGGCTGAGACAGCCGGGGCGGAAGTAGTGAAAAGGTTTACGCAGAAGTTGCCGACGGCTAACTCAGTGACTTATGTAGGGAAAGGAAAACTGGAAGAAATAAAAGAATATATAAGGATAGAGGCTGAAGAAGACCGGGAAGTGGGAATGGTCATTTTTGATGACGAACTTTCAGCCAAGCAGATACGTAACATCGAAGCGGAACTGAAGGTGAAGATACTGGACCGTACTTCGCTGATTCTCGATATATTTGCCATGCGTGCCCAGACTGCCAACGCTAAAACTCAGGTGGAGCTGGCCCAGTATAAATATATGTTGCCCCGTCTGCAACGCCTTTGGACTCACCTTGAGCGTCAGGGTGGTGGTTCCGGAAGTGGTAAAGGCGGTTCGGTAGGACTTCGCGGTCCGGGTGAGACCCAGTTGGAGATGGACCGCCGTATCATCCTGAACCGTATGTCGCTGCTTAAAGAACGCCTTGCTGAAATAGATAAACAGAAGTCTACCCAGCGCAAGAACCGCGGGCGTATGATCCGTGTAGCCTTGGTGGGTTACACCAACGTTGGCAAATCGACCATGATGAACCTGTTGGCCAAGAGTGAAGTCTTTGCGGAGAACAAGCTGTTTGCCACACTCGATACGACGGTGCGCAAGGTGATTATCGATAATCTGCCTTTCTTGCTCTCCGATACCGTCGGGTTTATCCGTAAGTTACCTACTGACTTGGTAGATTCCTTTAAGTCGACCCTCGACGAAGTACGTGAGGCCGACTTGTTGGTTCATGTAGTAGATATTTCGCATCCCGGATTTGAAGAACAGATTGAGGTGGTGAACAAAACGCTGGCCGATATCGGAGGAGGCGGGAAACCGATGATTTTAATATTCAATAAGATAGACGCCTATACTTATGTAGAAAAGGCGCCGGACGACCTTACCCCCAAAACAAAGGAAAACTTGACACTCGAAGAACTGATGAAAACGTGGATGGCCAAGATGGAGGACAATTGCCTGTTCATCTCCGCCCGTGAGAAAATCAATATAGACGAACTGAAGAGTGTGGTTTATCAGCGAGTGAAAGAATTGCACGTACAGAAGTATCCCTATAATGACTTTCTTTATCAGACCTACGAAGAAGAAGAGTAATTTGTAGTTTGTAACAAGAGGAGTATGGGAAAGACTTACCGTAGACTGACTGAAGATGAAGTGCTTCAGTTGAAGAGCCAGTCGTGTCTGGCCGATGACTGGAATAAGGTTGCAGTAGCCGAAGAGTTCACAACCGAATTTGTACATCACACCCGTTTCTCGGGTGAGGTGAAACTGGGAGTGTTCCATTCGGATTTTATCCTGCCGGGTGGAATCAAAAAACATTCCGGCCTGAGACATGTCACCCTGCATAATGTGACTGTTGGTGATAATTGCTGTATCGAGAACATCCAGAACTACATTGCCAACTATGAAATAGGAAACAATACTTTCATTGAGAATGTAGATATCATCCTGGTGGACGGCTTGACTCAGTTTGGCAACGGAGTAGAAACTGCCGTACTGAACGAGACGGGAGGTCGTGAAGTGCTGATTAACGACAAACTCTCTGCCCATCAAGCCTATATCCTGGCTCTTTACCGGCATCGTCCGGAACTGATCAGCCGGATGAAAGAGATTACAGACTATTATTCCAATAAACACGCTTCGGCGGTGGGAACCATCGGCAACCATGTGATGATTCTCAATACCGGTTCTATCAAGAATGTGCGTATCGGGGATTTCTGCCGGATCTGCGGGACGTGCCGTCTGTACAATGGGAGCATCAACAGTAACGAGTCTGCCCCGGTGCATATCGGACACGGCGTTATTTGCGATGATTTTATAATTTCCTCCGGTTCCCATGTCGACGACGGGGCCATGCTGACCCGTTGTTTTGTGGGACAAGCCTGTCAGTTGGGGCACAATTATTCCGCTTCCGACTCGCTGTTCTTTAGCAACTGCCAAGGAGAGAACGGTGAAGCATGTGCTATTTTTGCCGGGCCGTACACCGTCACCCATCATAAATCGACCTTACTGATAGCCGGTATGTTCTCGTTTATGAACGCCGGTTCAGGATCGAATCAGAGCAATCACATGTATAAACTGGGACCGATTCATCAAGGAACGTTGGAAAGGGGAGCTAAGACTACTTCCGATTCATACATCTTATGGCCGGCCCGTGTAGGCGCTTTTTCGCTGGTGATGGGGCGTCATGTGAACCATGCCGATACATCGAACCTGCCTTTCTCCTACCTGATTGAGCAACAGAATACCACGTATCTGGTGCCGGGAGTCAACCTGCGTAGTGTGGGTACAATCCGTGATGCCCAAAAGTGGCCGAAACGTGACAAACGTACAGACCCGAACCGTCTGGATTATATCAACTATAACCTTCTCAGTCCGTATACCATTCAGAAGATGTTTAAGGGACGCTCTATCCTGAAAGAGTTGAAGAGGGTGTCGGGCGAGACTTCGGAAATCTACTCTTATCAGAGTGCCAAAATTAAAAACTCCTCGTTGAATAGCGGCATACGCTATTACGAGATAGCCATCCATAAGTTTCTTGGCAACTCCATCATCAAGCGTCTTGAAGGGATCAACTTTAAAGATAATGAAGAGATACGCCGGCGTCTGAAGCCGGATACGGAAATCGGGGTAGGCGAATGGGTGGATATTGCCGGTTTGATTGCTCCCAAAAGTGAAGTGGAGAAGCTGATAGACGGCATTGAAAGCGGTGAGATTAACCGTCTGAAGAGTATGAATGCCTGTTTTGCCGCCATGCACGATAATTACTATACTTACGAATGGACATGGGCTTACCATAAGATACAGGAATTTTATGGCTTGAATCCCGAAACCATTACAGCAAAAGATATCATCGCCATCGTTCGCGCCTGGCGTGAAGCGGTGGTAGGACTTGACCGCATGGTATACGATGATGCGCGCAAGGAGTTCTCACTTTCGTCTATGACGGGCTTTGGTGCCGATGGTTCACGTGACGAAATGAAGCTCGACTTCGGTCAGGTTCGCGGCGATTTTGAGAGTAATCCGTTTGTTACCGCCGTGCTGAAGCATATTGATGATAAGACCGCTTTGGGAGAAGAACTGATTAACCGCATCGGGCAATTGGCGTGAGAGAGGGTACGAGTTATATAATATTTACTATGAAAATACATATCTTATTTGGAATGATCGGGTTCATTCTGCTGTCCGGTTGTAACCGGGCAGCAGAAAAGAACCCTCGTTTTTATGATGCCGGCGTTTCCAGGGAACTAGCCGGGCACCGCAAGGCCCAGATTAAGAATCTGAAGTATGAACTTAGTTTCAATATCCCGCGACAGAAAGAGGTTGCCATTGAGGGCGATATTACCTTGCGCTTTGATTTGGCTTCCCGACAGGAAGTCCTGATAGACTTTCGGGAAGAGCGTGAGAAGATCAAAGAGGTTATAGCCAACGGAGTGCCGGTGGACAAGGTGCGTTTTGAGAATGAGCACATCATTCTGCCTGCTTCGTCGACAGTGGAAGGAGCGAATGGAATACGGATTCGTTTCACCGCCGGCAATCAGTCACTGAACCGGAACGACGAATACCTCTACACATTGCTGGTTCCCGACCGTGCCCGTACCGTATTCCCCTGTTTTGAGCAGCCCAATTTGAAGGCGGAGTTCACTTTACAGCTTGAACTTCCCGCAGACTGGAAAGCTGTTTCTAATACATACATCCGGAGTGAGACGGTAACCGACGATCGTAAGACCGTCTGTTTTGCACCGACCGAACCTCTTAGTACGTACCTGTTCTCGTTTGTGGCCGGAAAGTTGGAGCGTCGGGAGTATACCCGGGACGGACGTACCATCGCTGCTTATTACCGGGAGACCGATCCGAAGAAAGTAGCTCAGTTGGATATTGTCTTCGGGCAGGTGATGGCATCGCTCCATTGGCTTGAAGAGTATACCGGTATTGCATATCCGTTTGCCAAGTACGATTTTATTGTTCTGCCCGGTTTTCAGTTTGGCGGGATGGAACATACAGGGGCTACCTTATATAATGATAACGGGATTTTCCTGAGTGAACACCCTACGCCGGACGAGGAGTTGAATCGGGCTGAGCTGATTGCCCATGAAACGTCGCACATGTGGTTTGGCGATTTGGTTACCATGGATTGGTTTGACGACGTATGGACTAAAGAAGTTTTTGCCAACTATTTTGCAGCCCGGATTGTCGAACCCCTGTTTCCGGAGATCAATCACACCCAGAATAAACTCAAGACCTTTACGGCAGCTTCACTTTCCGAGGATCGTACTATGGGGACGAATGCCATCCGCCAACCGCTTGATAACTTGCGTAATGCCGGATTGATCTATGGGCAGATCATCTATAACAAGGCTCCCGTGATGATGGAAAAACTGGTCGACAAGATGGGGGAAGCCAATTTCCGGAGTGGTATACAGGAGTACCTGAAGACCTACTCGTACGGTAATGCCACCTGGGACGACCTGATCCGTATTCTGGACAGTAAGACGACCGAGGACCTGGCCGCCTTCAGTGATGTATGGGTGAACCGGAAAGGGATGCCCACGTTAACTTTCCGGACAGACGGGCAAGAACTGGAAATTCGCCAGCACGATCCCTACAACCGGGGATTGCTCTGGCCGCAACGTTTTGCCGTCACTCTTTGCGGAGAGCGCGATTCGGTGATCCGGGTGAATATGACAGATACCCTGTTCCGGATGCAACTTCCGTTTGTGCCTTCGCGCGTATTGCCCAATACCGATGGCAGAGGCTATGGGGTATTTGTGCCCGACGAGCCTGCTCTGCATTGGCTGGCGGCACATTGGTGGGAGATAGAAGATGATACGGCCCGCCAATCGCTGCTGATGGTGCTCTATGAAAATTATCTGGCCAAACACATCTCGGCGGACGACTGGGTCAACAGCCTGATAACAGGGCTTCCGGCCGAGAAGAACGCTTTGGTGGCTTCTACAGCCAGTGGTTATCTGGCGAATGTCATGTGGGAGATAGCTCCGGCAAACCGGGCAGAAGTAGAAGCCCGCATTTATACGATGACACAGAATCATCCGTTGTCTTCGTGCCGGATACAATTGATGCGCCTTTTCATGCAGAATGCCATTTCCGAACCGATGGTGAAGAAGCTCTACATTTTGTGGCAACAGCAGTCCGACAAACATCTGAACCGACAGGATTATACAACTTTAGCCTACGAACTGGCTATTCGCATGCCTTTGGAGAGCGAACAGATACTCCGCACACAGCGGGCACGTATTGACGATCCGGATCGTTTGCGGCAGTTCGACTTTATCTCACGGGCAGCCGTATCCGATACTGCGCGGCTCGATACTCTGTTCAACAGCCTGCTGGCGGCAGAAAACCGCCGGATAGAGCCTTGGACGACTGCTGTCATTCGATACCTGAACCATCCGTTGCGTGAGGATCAGTCGGTGAAGTACATTCGTCCGGGACTGGAGGTGCTGGAAGAGGTACAACGCACCGGAGATATTTTCTTTCCCAAAAATTGGGCGGCAGCTTTGCTGGGCAATCATCTCAGTTCATCGGCTTACGAAGAAGTGGTACGCTTCCTGAACGAGTGTCCCGATTATTCACCGCTTTTGAAGAACAAGATACTGCAGGCAGCCTATCCGTTGTACCGGGCAAACAATTAAAATAATCACCGGAATGCTTGGCTTTGGCACTCCGATGTTGTATCTTTGCTAACAGATTCATGATTTAGATTCAAATTAGAATGCCATAGAAGAGGAAGCCCGCGAAGCTTCCTCTTTTTTTGTATCCCTGCCTTCCGGTGTCTCCAACCCTGTGGCTTTCCAACCCTTCAAGACGGTTGCTTCGTGCTCCGGAGAGCCTTGCTTCGCCCAAAACAGACACTGGCATTTGCCCGAACAGACACCGGCATCTTGCAGAAGAGAGGCTCTCTTCCGGAATGGCTCCCGCTTTTCTGTGGAAACGCCTTCCGAACGTTAATAATAAGTAAATCCGCTCTTGACAAAATCTGCCACTTTATTCATACTTTGGAAAACTATTCTTACCTTTGCCTCACTAACTAACATTACGTAATAAAATTAAGAGATATGGCAACACCTCCGTTTAAGTATCAACCTATGTTCGAACATGGGGAAGATAAAACCGAGTATTATCTGCTTACCAAAGACTATGTGTCAGTAAGCGAGTTCGAAGGAACACCTGTGCTGAAAGTACAGAAAGAAGGTCTGACAGCGATGGCTAATACTGCTTTCCGCGACGTATCTTTCATGCTTCGCCGTGCGCACAACGAGCAGGTAGCGAAGATTCTGAGCGACCCGGAAGCAAGTGAAAACGACAAATACGTGGCATTGACTTTCCTGCGCAACGCTGAAGTGGCTGCCAAAGGTATACTTCCTTTCTGCCAGGATACCGGTACGGCTATCATCCACGGTGAAAAAGGACAGCAGGTATGGACAGGCTATTGCGATGAAGAAGCTTTGTCATTGGGTGTTTACAAGACATATACGGAAGAAAACCTGCGTTATTCACAGAATGCTCCGCTCAACATGTACGACGAGGTGAACACGAAGTGCAATCTGCCGGCCCAGATCGATATCGAGGCTACGGAAGGCATGGAGTACAAATTCCTGTGTGTGACCAAGGGTGGTGGTTCTGCCAATAAGACTTATCTGTATCAGGAGACAAAAGCGATCCTGAATCCGGGCACTCTGGTTCCGTTCCTGGTTGAGAAGATGAAGACACTGGGTACAGCGGCTTGTCCTCCTTATCATATTGCATTCGTTATCGGCGGTACTTCGGCTGAGAAGAATCTGCTGACTGTGAAACTGGCTTCTACCCACTATTACGACGAGTTGCCGACTACCGGTAATGAGTATGGTCGTGCTTTCCGCGACGTAGAACTGGAGAAAGAGGTACTTGCCGAAGCCCAAAAGATCGGTTTGGGAGCACAGTTTGGCGGTAAATATCTGGCACACGATGTACGTATCATCCGTCTGCCCCGTCACGGAGCTTCTTGTCCGGTGGGCTTGGGTGTATCTTGTTCTGCCGACCGTAACATCAAATGTAAGATCAATAAAGACGGTATCTGGATTGAAAAACTCGATTCTAATCCGGGCAGTCTGATTCCCGCAGAACTGCGTAGCGCAGGTGAAGGCGATGTAGTGAAGATCGACCTGAACCAGCCGATGGCGGATATCCTGAAGGAACTGACTAAATATCCGGTAGCTACACGTCTGTCACTCAACGGTACGATCATCGTAGGCCGTGATATCGCTCACGCTAAACTGAAAGAACGTCTGGATCGCGGCGAAGATTTGCCCCAATATATCAAAGACCATCCGATTTATTATGCCGGTCCGGCTAAAACTCCTGCCGGCATGGCTTGCGGTTCGATGGGACCGACTACTGCCGGACGTATGGACCCCTATGTGGACTTGTTCCAGAGCCATGGCGGCAGCATGATTATGTTGGCAAAAGGTAACCGTAGCCAGCAGGTGACCGATGCTTGTAAGAAGTATGGCGGTTTCTACCTTGGTTCAATCGGTGGTCCGGCTGCTATCCTTGCCCAGAACAATATCAAGAGCATCGAATGCGTAGAATATCCGGAATTGGGTATGGAAGCTATCTGGAAGATCGAAGTAGAGGACTTCCCCGCATTTATTCTTGTAGATGACAAGGGTAACGACTTCTTTAAGCAGATAAAACCCCGTTGCGGTTCTTGCAGCAACAAATAAGAAATGGGTAAGTGACTATTAATAATAGTTGTTTATCATTTTAACTCGAGTGAGAGGCGTCTGTATGCTGTGTTATACAGATGCCTTTCTCATTATAAATACCTTGATCATTATCAGTAAAACGAATCACCGATGGAACTACAAAAGAATCCTCAACACATTGTCTGGCTGGACGTTGTCCGCTTCGTAGCCATGTTTACTGTTGTCTGTTGTCACTGCACAGACCCTTTTAACTTTTATCCGGGCACACCGCCCAATATTGGCGAAATAAAACTCTGCGGTGCCATCTACGGAGCCTTGCTTCGTCCTTGCGTCCCCCTGTTCGTGATGATTACCGGAGCACTGCTTCTTCCGGTGCGCGGCGAGATCTCTGTCTTTTATAAGAAACGCATTCCGCGCGTCCTGTGGCCGTTTCTGATCTGGTCCGTTATCTACAATCTGTTTCCCTGGATCACCGGAGTGTTGGGCATCAAGCCGGAAGTCATTCTCGACTTTTTCCCTTATTCGGGCGAGGAAGTGATGCGCCAGTCGCTGCCTGTCTCTTTGGACTACATTGCTCAGATTCCTTTTAATTTCTCCATAGTAGATGTACACATGTGGTATATTTACCTGCTGATCGGTCTGTATCTTTACCTCCCCGTCTTTTCTGCCTGGGTGGAGAAAGCATCCGATAAGGCGAAGCTGTGGTTTCTCGGTGCATGGGCTGTCACTCTGTTGTTGCCATACTACAACCAGTTTGTGGCACAATATCTTTGGGGAACCTGTTCATGGAATGCGTTCGGCATGCTTTATTACTTTGCCGGTTTCAATGGCTATCTGTTGTTGGGACACTATCTGCGCAACCTTGACTGGTCTTTGGGTAAGATCCTGGCAATCGGTCTGCCGATGTTTGTAATAGGATATGCCGTTACCTTCTTTGGCTTCCGCTACATCACGGCTTTGCCGGAGTTTAGCGATGAGATGCTCGAACTCTTCTTCACTTATTGTTCCCTGAATGTAGTGATGATGACCATTCCCGTGTTTATGCTTTGCAAGAAGGTGAATTTCCGTTCGGAGGGGATCAGGAAGGCACTTGCCAACCTCACTTTGTGTGGTTTCGGCATCTATATGATACACTATTTCTTTACCGGCCCTTCCGTACTGTTGGTACGTGCGTTAGGTGTACCTCTGGGCATTCAGATACCGGTGGCGTCTGTTTTTGCCTTCGGTGCTTCGTGGCTGATTGTGTGGACTGTCTATCGTGTGCTGGGCAAGAAGGCGAAATGGATTATGGGATAAAACTGTAATTAAAGCATATTATTTATGAATCGTAAATCAATACTATTAACAATTTTACTTTGTGTCGCTTCTTGGGCAATGGCTTCTCCGGTAACCGGATTGTTGGAGCGCATTGACAAAGGAGCTTCGAAGAAGTTTATTATCGAGCAGGTGAAGTCCGATGCCGACTTCTTTGAACTCGACCAGAAAGGTGATAAAGTCGTTATTCGTGGAAATAACTATGTAAGCATTGCCACCGGGCTGAATTGGTATCTGAAGTATTACGCAGGTATTCATCTCTCATGGAACGGAATGCAGGCGAAACTGCCGGCTGTACTTCCGCCGGTGACAAAGAAAGAACGCAGGGAAACAACATTGCCCTACCGCTACGACCTGAATTATTGTACTTTCTCTTACTCTATGGCTTTCTGGGATTGGAACCGATGGGAGAAAGAGATTGACTGGATGGCTCTACACGGTATCAATATTCCTTTGGCGGTGACCGGAGCTGAGGCTGTGTGGCACAATGTGCTTGATAAGTTGGGATATACCAAGACAGAGATCAATGAATTCATTTCGGGTCCGGGATTTTTTGCCTGGTGGCTGATGAATAACTTGGAAGGTTGGGGTGGTCCCAATCCCGACAGCTGGTATACCCGGCAGATTGCTTTGCAAAAAAAGATCCTGAAGCGTATGCGCGAATACGGTATAGAGCCGGTGCTTCCGGGCTATTGCGGCATGGTACCTCATAATGCGAAAGAGAAACTCGGCCTGAACGTATCCGATCCGGGAACATGGTGCGGCTACCGTCGTCCGGCGTTCCTGCAACCGAGTGATCCGCGTTTCGAGGAGATTTCTTCTCTTTACTACAAAGAACTTGAGAAACTGTACGGCAAAGCTAACTTTTACTCCATGGACCCCTTTCACGAAGGGGGAAACACTGCAGGTGTCGACCTCGATGCAGCCGGTAAGGCAGTGATGAAAGCTATGAAGAAGGCCAATCCGAAGGCTGTCTGGGTGGCTCAGGCCTGGCAGGCAAATCCGCGTCCCAAGATGATTGAGAACCTGAAAGCTGGAGATTTGCTGATACTTGACCTGACCAGTGAGTGCCGTCCGCAGTGGGGAGATTCTACTTCCGAGTGGTATCGCAAGAACGGATACGGGCAGCACGATTGGATCTATTGTATGCTTTTGAATTATGGTGGCAATGTGGGATTGCACGGAAAGATGGACAATGTGATCGATAACTTCTATCTTGCCAAAGCCGATCCGCATGCAAGCGCTACGCTGAAAGGGGTGGGAATGACTCCTGAAGGGATTGAAAACAATCCGGTGATGTACGAGCTGGTGATGGAGCTGCCTTGGCGTCCCGACCGGTTCACGAAGGAAGAGTGGCTGAAGGAGTATGTAAAAGCCCGTTATGGCGTTGATGATCCGGTGGTACAGGCTGCCTGGACCAATCTGGCGAACTCTATTTATAACTCGCCGAAGAACCTGACCCAGCAGGGGACACACGAATCAGTATTTTGTGCCCGTCCGGCGGAAGATGTGTACCAGGTGTCCAGCTGGTCGGAAATGAAAGATTACTACCGTCCGCAGGAGGTGATAGAAGCTGCCCGCCTGATGGTTTCCGTAGCCGATCGCTTTAAAGGTAACAATAATTTTGAATACGATCTGGTAGATATTGTCCGCCAGGCACTGGCCGAGAAGGGACGTCTGATGCAGAAAGCTGTGACTGCCGCTTATCGTGCAGGTGATAAACAACTCTTTGCACTGGCATCGGGAAAGTTCCTCGACCTGATTTTGTTGCAGGATAAATTGTTGGGAACCCGTCCGGAGTTTCGAGTAGGAAAGTGGATTGAAGAGGCGCGTGCGTTGGGTGATACACCCGAAGAAAAGGAATTGTACGAATGGAATGCCCGTGTACAGATTACGACCTGGGGTAACCGGAACGCGGCCGATTACGGTGGTCTCCGAGACTATGCTCACAAAGAGTGGAACGGCTTGCTGAAAGATTTCTATTACATGCGTTGGAAACTATATTTCGACTTTCTTTCTCAGCGGATGGAGGGAAAGGCCCCTGCGGAAATTGATTTCTATGCCATAGAGGAACCTTGGACGAAAGCTGCCAATCCCTATTCTACCGAGGCGGAAGGAGACTGCATTGAAGTAGCGAAGCAGGTGATGCAAGCGGTTGAATAAGACTTTTCTACCACAGATTACACAGATCATTGTTTTTGATAATCTGTGTTATCTGTGGTGAAAACAGTTTTATATACCTCCTTTCCTCAGAGTTAACCGTTGTCATTCGTTTGTTTTGTTGTCCCTTTCCATATCCGCATCATATAATATGCACAATGCGTAAATGCGAAAACAAACGAGATGATCAGCAATACTTTACTTTCATTCCAACCTACGGTCTGCTGATGCCATAAGCCGGTAATGACACAAAGCAGAGACAGTGCAATGCCGATCATGTTCAATGCCGATTGTCCCCGGCGATTTTTCACACCATGTTCCAGTTTACTGTGTTTCATGCCGTAGCCGACATAGATGTCCAGTCCGATCAGCATCCACAGTACTAATCGTATCCAGGTATCGGCCGGAAGGAAAAGCATCATGCACAGACAAGTGAGTATTCCCAGAATGGGGACGAGAGGTACAAACGGAGTTTTAAATGAACGAGGTACGTTCGGCATGGTCTTTCGCACTACGAGGACGGCTGCGCATACCAGTGTGAAAGCCATCAGTGTACCGATGCTGGTCATCTCTCCCGCCAGGCGTGCCGGAACAAATGCGGCGAGCAGGCCCACTATCAGCATAAACAGGAGGTTGCTGCGCGCCGGTGTACGGAACTTCTCGTTGATGTGCGAAAAGAAGGGGGGAAGTAGTCCGTCATGGCTCATGCTCAGGAAAACACGGCTTTGCCCCAATAAAGTAACCATAATGACCGAACAATAGCCGAACAGGATGGCAAGAACGATGGCACGGTTCAGCCACGGATAATCCGGGTGAATGATGCCTGTTGCATCGGCATGTCCCATGTGTTCGATGGCAATGGCTACCGGTGCGATGCCCTGCTGGCCGCTAAATTCGGTATAATGGGCTACTCCTGTCATTACGTGGGCAAACAGCATATAAAGTACGGTACATACCAAGAGTGATACCAGGATACCGATCGGCATATTCCGTTTCGGATTTTTTGTTTCCTGTGCAGCCGTACTGACGGCATCGAATCCCAGGAAAGCAAAGAAAACGATGGCGGCTCCACGCAGGACACCCGAGAGACCGTATTCGCCAAGTGTACCTGTATTGGCGGGGATGTATGGAGTATAGTTGTCGGCATTTATATATTTCCAGCCCAGGACAACGAATATGGCGATCACCGATACTTTGAGAAATACAACGATGCCGTTGAAGATGGAGCTGCCTTCTGTTCCGCGAATCAGGAAGATGCTCATCAACACTACGATCAGGAACGCCGGGATATTGACGATTCCCCCATCCCATGGGCAGGCGGTCAGGGCTTGCGGCAGATGTATATCGAGTCCTTCAAGAAAGACGACGAGATATCGGCTCCAACTGATACTGACGGTAGTGGCTGCTACGGTATATTCGAGAACGAGATCCCAGCCGATGATCCAGGCTATCAGTTCGCCCATGGTGGCGTATGAATACGTATAAGCACTGCCTGCCACCGGAATCATAGAAGCGAACTCAGCGTAGCAGAGTCCTGCGAAGCAGCATCCGAGTGCAGCTATGGCGAATGAAAGGGTGATGGCCGGTCCGGTGTAGCCCGCTGCTACGGTGCCGGTGATTGAGAAGAGTCCTGCTCCGATGATAACACCGACGCCCAGTGCTACCAGACTCCAGGGGCCCAATACTCGTTTTAATGATTTACTGCCCGACGCATTGGCCTCTGCCAATAGGGCTTCAAAGGGTTTCTTTATGAATAATCCCATCTTCTTGTTTTTTCTTTACTGGTTATGGTTGTATTTGGAATAGGTAATTCTTTTCCAGACTTTGCTATTTATTTGAAGTTGCAAAGATAATTAATTCATAACACATACGGTCATAGGATGTTCACTTTTAGGGATTGAGGAGGTGTCAAAACCCACCACAGAAGACGCAGAGTAACACTGAGCCGATTCTAAGTTGTTGATTATTCATAAAAAGACTCTGTGCTACTCCGTGGTGAAAAGAGTTTCGACATATCCTATCGGAAGTGGGTTTGTAGTTCTTTTTGTCAGTAATTAAGATGCGAACCGAGGAGCCTGCTTTGGCGAATGTCTCACTCACAATGTGCTGATAGATAGTATTGTATCAACGTGAAAACACCTTTAAAACCAAAGCCCCGTTGGTTTCAAAGGAAAGGGATCTTGGTTTTAAACCAATAGGCCTTAGGCTTTAAACTAACGGGGCGTATGTTTGTATGGAGAGGAGTGTAAACTTTTGTGGCTTATCCCACCCATTCTGCGGATATTCCCATTCTATTCCAGGTATTTCGTGATCTTTCCACTGATTTGTAAAAGTGAAATCTCACATAACTTGGTATCGTATTCAGCCGAAAGTATGCGTTCTTCGGCATCCAGCAAACTTTTCTGCGCTTCCCGCATTTCGATACCCGAAAGGTTGCCCAGCATGTAGCGTTCCATAGCTATCTCGTGATTCTCTTTGGCGGCTACCAGATTCTGTCGTTCCAGTTTCAGCATTTGCAGATTATTCTGGTAGGCCTGCCACAGATTGCTAAGGTCTGCTTTCAGCCCTTGCTCCAGTTGTTCACGTTGAAGGCGGGCATTTTTTATGGCAATACGTGCATTGTTTTTTTCGCGTCGGCGATTTCCATCGAAGATGTTGAAGCCTACCGTTACTCCAAAATTGGCTCCCAGATTACCTCTTTGGCTATTAGCGGCAATATCGTACTTATTGAAGGTATATCCGTATCCGGTATTCATCTTCAGGTAAGGGTAGTTGCGCGAGTTTACTTTCTTATAGTCCAGCATGGCGAGCGTGTTGTTTTGTTCAGCTTTCAACAGTGACGCGTTCGTCAGTAAGGTAGCATTCCACAACTCTTCGAATCGAAGCCCGGCATTCACTTTTATAATGCTGTCTTCTATCACGAGCGGTTGATCCACATCTTCGTTGGCCATCAGTTCGTTTAACTGGATGCGCGAGGTATGCAGCAATTCCTGTTGCTTCATGTATTTGGCGCTGTCGGCGTTGAAGTCCACTTTTGCCTGTTGATAGTCCAGACGGGAGAAGTTACCGATGTGGTAACGTTCTTCTACGATTCGCAGGCGCTCTTTCGACAAAGATACCGCATAACGGAAATTCTGCAAGCGGATTTTTTGCTGAACATAGTTGTAATATTCGGCTGCCAGATTGGCTATCAGGTCTTCGATGGCGATACGGGTATTGGTTTCTCCCTGTAGTTGCAGCTCTTTCAGTTTCTGGTAATTGGCTGTAATGTTAAAGCCATCGAAGATGGTCCAGTTCAAGTTCAGACCCACATTCAAGGTTTGGTCGAAGACACCGTTTTCTTTTACCGATTCTCCGGTGGCCCGGACCTTGGTATTAGTGTTGTCCACTGTCCCCTTGTATCCTGCCGTAAAATCGAGTGTCGGCAGATAGCCTGCGTTGCCCGGGGTGGCGTTGTTCCTGCTCACTTGCTCTTCATTGCGGACTATTTGCAGGGAGTAGTTATTCTGAAGTCCATACTCCAGGCAGGATTTCAGGGTATATATTTGTGGCTGCTGTGCCTGCATGGCAAAAGGAGCACAGCACAATGCTATGATAGATAAGACGATCTGTTTCATTCTTGCTTTAATTTATTACTTCGGTTCGTCGAAATATAACTGTAAATGGCAGGTACGATGTACATGGTCAGCAGGGTAGATACCAACATACCTCCTACTACAGCCGTACCCATTGCGATACGTTGGTTGCAACCTTCACCCGAGGCGAAAGCCAGCGGGATTAATCCCAGGATGGTAGAAGCACTTGTCATCAGGATAGGACGCAGGCGTTGTAACGCCGCATCTTTGATGGCTGTCATCTTATCCTCACCCGTTTCTTGTTTCAGGTTGGCAAACTCTACGATCAGGATACCGTTTTTAGCCACCAGTCCAATCAGCATAATAATGCCGATCTGGCTGAAGATGTTCATTGTGATACCTCCAAAATACATGAATACCAATGCGCCTGCAATAGCCAGGGGGACGGTCAGCATAATGATCAGCGGGTCTTTGAAACTCTCGAACTGTGCTGCCAGGATCAGGTAAATCAGTACAATGGCCAGAATAAAAGCAAACATCAGACTTGAAGAACTCTCGCGATATTCTTTCGAATCACCGGTCAATGCTGTGCGGAACGTGTCGTCCAGCGTCTCTTTGGCTATCTTGTCCATTTCGTCCAATCCTTGTCCGATGGTTTTTCCTTCGGCCAGTCCGGCGGAAACAGTGGCCGAAACGAAACGATTGTAACGATACAGTTTCGGAGGCGCGATGCCACCGGTCAGTTCAATCAGGTTGTCCAATTGCACCATATCGCCTTTGTCACTACGAATGTAGATGGATTTCAGATTGGCAGGTGTGTTACGTTGCTGGCGGTTGATTTCTCCTAAGATCTCATATTGCTTGCCGTTCATATAGAAGTAGCCCATTCGCTGTCCGCTCAGACCGTATTGCAGGGTCTGTGCGATGTTACGTGTACTTACCCCCATGATGCTGGCTTTGTCGCGATTGATATTGATACGTGCCTCCGGCTTGCTGAACTTCAGGTCTACGTCTGCCATCTGGAATACCGGGTTCTCGTAAACCTTCGCCATGAATTTGGGCAGTACTTCCTGTAGCTTTTCGATATTAGTGGCCTGCAATACGTATTGGACGGGCATACCGCCACGCCGTCCGCCAAAAGAAGATGACTGCTGGACGAATGAACGAGCCATCGTCTTTTTCTGTACTGCTGCCGACAGTTTTTCAGCCACATCCATCTGGGTGTAGTCACGGTCTTTCATGTCTTTCAGCGTGATGCGCACATTACCGCTACCACTCGATACACGGGCGGTTACCGATTCGGCATCCGGTACAATCGAGTCTACGAGGTCATTGATGTCTTCCGTATAGTCCCGGATGTATTCATAGGTCACACCTTCGGCTCCACGGGTATTGATACTGATTTGCGAACGGTCTTCCAACGGAGCCATTTCTGCCGGGATGTAATTCCACAAGAAGGCAATGATGCCAATGGTAATTGCTACAAAGGGCAGGGCAATCCAACGTTTATGGAGGAAAACAGCCAGTGAACGACTGTAGAGGCGGTTCATTCCTTCGAAGAAAGGTTCTGTTTTCAGATAGAACCAGTTCTGTTTCTCCCGTTTTACCAGTAACTTGGTGGCTAGCATCGGAGTAAAGGTCAGAGCCGCAAAAGAGGAGATGATAACCGAACCGGAAATAACAATACTAAATTCACGGAACAGTCGTCCTGTCATCCCCTCCATAAAGACGATGGGGAAGAATACGGCAACCAGCGTAATGGTGGTAGAGATGACAGCGAAGAAAATTTCTTTAGCCCCTTCGATGCCGGCCTCTTTCGGGGGCATTCCTTTCTCAATGCGGACATAGATGTTTTCCGTCATTACGATAGCGTCGTCCACCACCAGACCCACTGCCAGCACAACAGCCAGCATGGAGAGCACGTTGATGGAGAAGTCCGCTAGATACATAACGAAGAAAGCACCGATCAACGATACCGGAATCACGATGCAGGGAACCAGTGTAACACGCCAGTCGCGCAGAAAAAGGAAGATAATAATGATAACCAGGATGAAAGCTACGTAAACGGTTTCTTTCACTTCGCTGATAGAGGCACGGATGAATTTGGTGTTATCGAATCCGTAAGAATACTTCACGTCTTCCGGGAGGTCCTTCTGCATCTTCTCCATGCGTTCATATACCGCATCGGCTATCTTTATATGGTTGGCACCCGGCTGGGGGATTACAACGATTCCCACCATGGGTACACCATTCATCTTCATGTAGCTTTTGATGTCGGCAGGGCCCAGTTCGGCTCGTCCGATATCACTGAAACGGATGATGCGGTCGTTCTCTTCTTTGACGATCAGGTTGTTGAACTCTTCTGCAGTGTGCATCAGTCCCAAAGTACGGATGGTAAGTTCTGTTGTATTTCCTTCGATACTACCTGAAGGGAGTTCCACGTTCTCTTTGTCTACCGCATTCTTCACATCGATGGGAGTGATCCCGTAACCGGACATCTTGATGGGGTCGAGCCATAAACGCATGGAGTATCGTTTCTCTCCCCAAATGGAGACACTACTTACGTCAGAGATCGTTTGCAACTGTTCTTTTACAGTCAGGTCGGCAATTTCACTGAGTTCCAGCAAAGAACGTTTGTCGCTTTGCAAAGCCACCATAAGGATAGGGGTGGCATCGGCGTCGGCTTTCGATACGGTAGGAGGGTCACAGTCGCGCGGGAGATAACGTTGGGCGCGTGATACCTTGTCACGCACGTCATTGGCAGCTGTTTCCAGGTCGACGGAAAGCTCAAACTCTACCGTGATACGGCTTTGTCCCTGCTGACTGACACTGGAGAGTGAGCGGATGCCCGGAATACCATTGATGTTCTGTTCCAGGGGTTCGGTAATCTGATTTTCGATGACATCGGCATTTGCACCCGGATAGGAGCAGGACACTGAAATAATAGGGTTATCTACGGATGGATACTCCCGGACACCCAGGTAGTTGTACCCGATCAGTCCAAAGAGCAAAATGATGATGGTCAATACCGTTGAGAGTACCGGCCGTCGTATACTTAATTCGGATATATTCATAAGGCGGTCGGTAGTTAATTAATATTATCCAGTGTGACAGGCAGACCTGTACGAAGTTGCAGGGTTCCCGAAGTGATGATGGTATCACCCATTTGTAGGCCCTTTATGACTTGTACTTCAGCTTCGGTACGGATACCTGCGGTTATTTCTACCGGTTCGGCCTTACCTGATTTATAGAGGAATACTTTATCCTTACCCATCTCTGGTACGATGGACTCCGATGGGATGGCGATGGCATTCGGGATTTCTTCTTTTTTCAGTTGGATGCTGGCGTAACGTCCCGGTAGTATTGCCCCGTTACTGTTAGCATACAGTGCACGAACGGTCAGTGTACGAGTAGACTGATCGATTCGTGATTCGGTGGCATATACCTTTGCGGGGAAAGAGCTTAACTTTCCTTCCAGTTCGAAGTTGAGGTTAGTTCCCTTTTTTACCTGACTGGCATAACGCTCGGGTACGGAAAACTCTATTTTCAGAGGAATGATTTTTGTCAGTTTGGCTACGATGGTAGTAGGTGAAGCATAAGAGCCAACGCTGACCTGCCGGAGTCCGATCACCCCGTCGAAGGGTGCGCGAAGTTCGGTCATGGCAATATTCGCTTTTACCAAATCAATATCTGCATTCAGGGTGGCCAGTTCCGTTTTTACCTGCTCGTAAGCTTCCTTACTGACGGCATCCCGTTCGAGCAAAGCATTTTGGCGGAACACACGGTCTTCGGCAAGCTTCAGTTGAGCTACAAGACGTTGCAACTGGGCCTGTAATTGCCGGTCGTTTACTTTTGCCAGTAGTTGTCCTTTCTTTACGGTTGTTCCTTCGTCAAAGTTGATCTCAACAATTTTTCCCGAAGTCTCAAAAGAAAGATCCACCTCCTCGTCAGGCATCAAGCTACCGCTGATTTGAATCTGGTCTGTCAGCAATTGTGGTTTTATGATTTTGGCGTTTACGTTCAGAACCCTTTTATTGATCTGTTTGCCTGTCATCACTTTGTCGGCTGCTGCCAACTCTTCATTTGCTTTAGGAAGTCGGGAGTAAATTCCCCAACCTATCAGTCCGGCACCAACCAAGATGACGATGCCCCATTTTACCTTTTTATCCATGTCTTAGTATTAGTATATGTCTGTTCAAAGGTTAGACTAAGACGATAGGGAAAGGTTTAATCGAGAAATTAAAATATAGATTTATTTTTTGTGTTAAGGTATCTTATCGATTATGTTTTCTTAATCTGTGATCAAAAATGGCCTGTAATGGATTGAAAAAACGCATTAATAGACTCAAATCGTCTGTTAGGATTTCAGTGTCTCCTTTCAGTTGCTGTTACGTTTCTTGTTTTTATATTCTTTTAATTTTGATGTTTCTTTTAATTTTGGTTTTGTTATTAATTTGTTGTTAGTACGGTATTATGTGCTTTTATCTAATTCATAATTCCATATATGTCTTTTAGTTATATTGTCTATAATGCTTTGATTTAAATATATTTCTTCTTGGTGAAAAAATAAATAATATATATGATTGAAATAGCAACTATAATGTAATGTATGGGATTATATATATAATTTGAGGCTCTTGATGTAGCAGACCAAAAAATACTATATAAGCAGAAATTAATAGCATTATAAAAGAAATGACATAATATAAGAAGAAGTCCATTTCTTGATATGATATATAAATATGCTAATATAAATCCGAAGCATGATAAACCAATGACAGTATATATACTCCCTGCATGTAGCATGCCAAAATACAATCCGGTCGTTATAATTATAATCCATTGGTTTAATTTATCTTTAAATTTATTGATAATAATAATTCTGCAACTTAGCTCTTCTAAAACAGGAATTAAAACCAAGCCATATATCAATCTTGGAAACGTAAAAAATTCTTTTTTTATTAATGATATGTCTTTGGAAATAAAATCGATAAATCCTATAACTATATGCACGGATATACTTAAGATAAAAATTGAAATAATTGTTTTTATGGAAATTTTGGTGTTGAAAGACTGGCGAAACTGAATGTTCTTTCTGAATAATAAAATAAATATAATGAGGGATAATAGAGTGATGGGATGTGGTCTCAAAGTTGGACTTTGCACTAAGTTCCCAATAATTAATACCATCAAAAGACTAATTAATGGATACGCAAGAATTATGACTAGCAAAGATAAAAAGGGATATATTTTTTTCATGGGATTTTATATATCTTTTAATATTATATAGTAACTCCAGGCTGTTACTATAATGATTACTTGTCTTCTTAATAAGCGTGCTTATGCAAAAGGAAGTGATAGATTCAATTTTTACATATTGTTAAGATGTTAGTATTCTATTACAAAAGTCAACTTGTCGCTGATTGGAGACGTCTAGGAAAAAGAGTATTTTCATAATTAGTAAGGTTTCTTGGTTTTCAGTAATAATAAAATTATTATTTTGTTAATATATGACTTTTTTTTTATATGAACATCCTCCAAAAAGATTTTTTTTTTTTAATTAACTAATTAAAAAAAACGGTATGCAATGCCATTCTTGCTGTTATTGAATAGTGAGACGAATAGTATGTACTCTGTTGATATCTGAGTAGTTACGCTTTCTCTTGCTGTATCCCTTCTATTATAAATCAATGCTGTATTTTCGCGTTTGGTGAAGGTGTCGGTCGCTGACGGGCCTGTTATACTTTCGGAGATAAACGATAAACTCTCTCCGATGGAGCGAACCATATCCGGGGTAATCTGTATACATATGAAAGCCTCATTATCTTTTTAGTAAAAGAGTGAGGACTTATTGTAACAGCCATCGAATCATCCTCTTGATAAAGTGCGACGGTTCTTTTCTTCTTCGCGGATTACGAACTAACCAACGGTATTTGTTTTTGATATTAAACGATTGTATACAAGTATGTTATGATGAATCTCCGTTTGTTTCTTCCGGCCCTGGTATGCGGGCTCATGGGCCTTGGTATACGGGCTCATAAGCCCGGGTGGCGGGGATGGGATGAAGAACGGATCATTTTCGACTAAACAGTAAAGGAAAGCACAATGCTCTAAACAATGTATTCAGTTAATAAATACGTTCCTTAGTGTTGCCTATCAGCGTCTTAACGATTGGATGGCACTCAAGTTGACGGGTGGAAGATAGAAGATGCGGGTGGAAGATAAACAGGCTGAAAATGCGATCTTCCACCGCGTCATTGCATTGATCATTAATGGAGTAAGTGGAAAAAGGTGGAAGACGGAAGATCGAAACGTATTTTTTGTAGGAGAAGCAGTTGCTCTGCCAAGTGAAGCATTAAAATAGAATAAAGAATATTCTCTGAAAAATAGCAGAGATTCAGTATGCCGCGCGGTATTTTCCTTCCTCCTTATCCTCAAGCATACTCAGATAGGAAGTGTAGCGTGATTCGCTGATGTAGTGCTCTTCTACTGCTTTCCGAACAGCACAACCGGGTTCTTGGCGGTGTGTGCAGTTTCCATATTTACAGTTTGCCGAAGTTTTGAATATTTCGGGGAAGTAGTGACCTATCTCTTCCTCTTCCATATCGAAAGTACCAAAACCTTTGATGCCCGGAGTGTCGATAATGTATCCGTCTCCCGGTACAGGGAACATTTCGGAGAAAGTGGTGGTGTGCATTCCCTTGTTGTGATAAGCTGATATTTCCGCAGTCTTGACTTCCAGCCCCGGAACAAGGGCATTGATAAGGGTCGACTTGCCTACTCCCGAATGTCCGGAGAAGAGGGTTACCCGACCTTTCAATTCCTCGCGTATGGTATCGACTCCTTCACCGGTCAGTGCGGATATTTTAAAACAAGGGTAACCTATTTGGGTATAGAGCGTGATGAGGCTGTCCAGATAATGCAATTCGTCTTCATCATAAGCATCCACTTTGTTGAAAAGAATCTTCACCGGTACCTGATAGGCTTCTGCCGATGCTAAAAAGCGGTCGATAAAAGTGGTTGAAGTTTCGGGATAGTTAACAGTTACCACCAGCATACATTGGTCGAGATTGGCTGCAAGAATATGTGATTGTTTGGAAAGGTTCGATGAACGGCGGATGATGTAATTTTTCCGATCTTCTATCTCACTGATAAAGGCTGTTCCTTCTTGATTGAGTATGATTTGTACACGGTCACCTACGGCAACGGGATTTGTACTCCGTATGCCTTTCAGCCGAAAATTACCTTTGATCTTACATTCAACCAGCTGCCCGTCATCAGTTTTCACCTGATACCAGCTACCTGTATTCTTTATTACTAATCCCTTCATGTTTTATAAGCAGCTAGTTACAAGTTACGGGCTATTAAGAAAACTTTGAGGCCGTTATACACAGATGTGTATGGTAGCCCGTAACTTGTATTTCAATTATACGGTCATAATTTCTTTGTCCTTTTCAGCCAGCATTTCTTCAATTTTGGCAATGTATTTGTCATGAACCTTCTGCAGTTTAGCTTCTGCGTTCTTTTGTTCATCTTCAGCCAAACCGTCTTTTACAGCTTTCTTCAGTGCATCGATGCCGTCGCGCCGTGCGTTACGGATACTGACTTTGGCTGTTTCACCCTCAGCTTTACATTGTTTGGCGAGTTGCTTACGGCGTTCCTCGGTAAGAGGTGGAATACCGATGCGGATAATTTCACCGTTATTCTCCGGCATAATGCCGAGATCGGAGTCTATAATGGCTTTTTCAATAACCCGGAACATGCTTTTATCCCAAGGTTTAATCGTGATGCTGCGTGCATCGGGAGTGGTTACGGCAGCTACGTTGCTGATGGGCACCATGCTTCCGTAAGAGTCTACACGGATACCATCCAGCAAGCGTGTGCTTGCTTTTCCGGCGCGGATGTGTGCCAGTGCTTCTTCCAGATACATCACTGCCATATCCATCTTCTCTTGTGATTCTTCGATAATCGTTTTTACGTCTACCATCTTATTAAGTATTTATAAAATTGGCACTTTGATTCATTTTGAAAACAAAAGTAGATTATTTTTTGATTATCTGCAACTATCTATAGAGAGAAATGCGTTGCCTGACGTTTCTCTTTCTAAATAGTATTATTGGTAATTATCGCAATAGGTGGTAGACGGGCTGCTGATATAACGTCCGCTTAAGTTACAACTGGAACCACTGAGGTGACTACAATTGGAGCATCTTTTACCGCCGGATGAAGAAGATGATTTTCCTAAAAGTGAAAGCAGAAAGAGAGCGATTAGTACAATTAGTAAAAGGATGAGGAAATGAGCTACAATTAAGACAGTGGCTGTTGAACCAATTAAATAAGTTAATGTACAGATACACGCATGTTTCCATCCACCTTTGGGAAGTACTTTATTGAAAATAATACCTGTTTGCACAGATTGTCCGACAAGAAATCCAATTCCTACCACAGGCAAAAAGCCTGCAAAGAAAAAGCCACAGATGATAGCGCCTATGATACAGATGCCCCAAGTATATATTCCCCATGTCCAATTGAAAGTTGCGTAGGAATTGTATTGCACATCATTCAAGGTATTGAAAAAACACATCCATTGATTAAATACAACTGCACCGAATATAAAGAAATTAATGATGGTCCATAGCCATCCTATTTTATCGGGAGTGCAAAACCAAATACTATTTGCGCCCATTGAAAACACATAAAATAGTTCTAACAAACAGACGGTAATGAATAAACTGAGGTTTATCGTATGTTCGCTGTCTTCCAGCGGAGTACTTTCTCCACGACGCATTCTAAGGATGAATAGCACAATAGAAAGTCCTAATATGATATAAACTAAAGGGCGGCAATCATAATTTGTTTGTCGAAACCAGTCGCTGAATGTATTTGTTGGAGCTTTTGCGGGAGGTGTTGGAGTAACAGGTCGTATGTAGGTCGTACTTACGTATCCATATCCGCCATTGAAGGATACCTTTGCCCATTCTCCATCTATTGATTCTACATTTACGATTCCTCCATGATTTATTGTTCCGATGACAGGAGCATTTGTGCTTCCATGACTACGTATGTTTAGAAAAGTATTGGCAGTCACTTCATACTTTTCCAAAGCTTGGGTAGAGAGGACTATAATGAATAGTCCGATACAAATGAACAGGAATCGTTTGAATGTTTTCATCAGTTTGTTATTTACTGGGTTTTTATGTCTTTTACAGAAGGCGTGATGATAACAGTTGTCGGCACTCGGATTAAAGATACTAATTGCTCTAATTCTGAATTTTTGATTCGAATGCATCCTTCGGTCGCTCGGGTCCCAATAGATAATGGGTCGTGGGTGCCATGAATCCCAATTCCTTTATGTCCGGGTGTTTCTAACCGGATGAAATGATTACCGTATGCACCCTCTATTTCACCTTTCCCATCTCCAAAATCGTGTTTCCATTTAGAAGCATCTTGGATATCGATTATTTTAAAAGTTCCTTCAGGAGTTTTTAAATCTCCTTGTTTTTCCTTGTTGCCATAATTCTTCCCACAAGCTATGTCGGCAGTGAATAATTCTTGGCCCTTATAGTCTATTAAGCGTAATTTCATTTCATCTTTTGAGATGAGAAGAATGTTCGCATTCTTAATTTGTGCCATTTGGGCAGTATGGTAGTAGTAGAAAGCTACTGCCATACCGCCTATAGAAAGGATAAATGTTAGATGCGATATAATTAGATACCGTATAATTTTCTTTTTCATTGTATTATGCTTAGTGTACAATTACTTGGCAGGAGAAGATTTTACTTCCCTCGTACCATATCTCGTACTGATAAGTACCTGGAGAATACACGTCACACTCTGGACTTCCCCAGCTTGTTAAATAAGAAACATTGTTATCAGCTCCGACAGCAGGTGTATACATACCATGTTTGTAAGTGTATCCGTTCGGCGAGTTCTTGTTGGCAATGAGTACACCATTGGGACGATAGATTTTGGCATACAATGTAATATTTCTGGCCCCGTTTAGACTTGAATAAATAATCTTTGGTTTCAGGTATTGTAATTTATTTCCGTAAAGCGGCTTCCCATAATCTTCTAAAATAGTCCCTTTATCGTTTGAGTTGGCAAATAACATTGTTCGGATTTTGATGGGACACTCAACTGGTTTTGAAGAAACAGTTACAGCCTTTTCTGAATTGCTCTGAATTTGCACTCCGGTTGAATACAATAATTGTCCTTCGGACCAGAATTCTATTCGGTAAGTTCCAGAAGTGTACGCATCTCCGGTTGTATTTCCCCAACCGGCTAAATTAATATATCCGGATCTGTTTAGAGTTACTTTTTGTTCATTAGTATATCCGGAGGGTGATCCTGTTCCAGTCATTAAGTTCCCCTGTGGAGTGATAATTTTATATTTGATGACCACTGAACTCTTCCCCGCAGGATTTTCATAGAAAATACGTGGAGACAAGTACTGAGTGGTGGTGGGGAGCTGTGTCCCAAATTGAGTAAGAATATTGTAACTTTTATCAGTATTTCCAAAAAGTGCCTTCGTTATTTTTAGTCCGTTCTCACTCTTTGCTTTTGACGGTTGCTGGTTGGTTGGGAGTTGAGGCGAGCGGCTAACCATAGCATTTGGGGTAGCATAGATAACTTTATATTTATCTGTTTTCCATGGATAATATCTAACATCTTTTATTTTGGCATTTTCTGTTGTTTGCTCTTGATATATAAAAACGGGAGTTTCGTCATCTGCAAACGAATAAATAGCCAATACACCTTCATGTGTGGAGCTGTTGGATAAGACAAATGCAAATTCTGTAAACTTCGTATATCCGTTAGCCAGTCGAGGGTAAAGTACTGCATTAGGTTTGACTTCTATAGGTTGTGCAAACAACTGCCATTGCCCCGTCCCTGTTTTATAGTTGTTTTTCTTTATAAAGTCTACGAGTGCCAGCCGACATTTTGCTGTCGGTGCTCCTTCCATAGCTTCTTTGCTTCCCCATAAGTTATTCAACAATTCAAAATCAGTTTTACTTAGGGTATAATTGGTAGATACATATCCCTTTTTCTCATTAGCTTTAATGTATGACCATCCATCTCCTTCTTTTTGGTAAGTGATGAGCTCCGAACCATAGGGCAGAGATTGGATACGATTATATTCTACATTTGCATTTTTATCAGAACGTTGCAACAAGCTGGATACGTATACATAGGTACGCTCTGCATCCCGATCAATGGTCATAGGTTTATACCAATATTGATAGCCGCAAAAGCCTATAATAGCGGCGATAATCAAGAACGACCACAAACCTCCGTGCCCCTTTTTAGGCGAAACTGTAGATGTTCGTCGGTTAGATGGAGTTCTTGGAGGAGGTGGCGGCGTTACCCGTGATTGTGGGGGGGGAGTAGAGGTCCGGTGTTGTTTGATAGCGAATGTGTACGTTGCAATTTGCAGATCATTCTCAAAGAATTCAATAATCCATTGGCCAGCGGAGAATACATTTCCAGACATACTTCCGAAGCCATTCAAGGGATATGCAGATCGGGAACCTGTGAGAGGGACATTACCATACCACGTATAACCGGACTTGCTGTTGCTGGCTGTCATGAGTGTCCTGTCGGGAGCGTATAATTTGTACCATATATCTACACTGCTCCCTCCTCTTAATACTCGATAATCAATTCGAGGCTGTAAATAGCAGCTACGAGTATCGAGCTCGGCCTGATTCGAAGGAATGGGATCACCTTTTTCGTCAGTATTGGCAATTACCAATCCGGTTATTTCAATGGAAGGGGATGTTTGCCGGGGAGGAGTTTGTGGTATTCTTTCCTGAGGGGCCCTTTCTTGTATCGGGTTTTCGCGGGTATATTTCGTCATGAACTTTTTGAAGTCCTCAAAAGTTTTAGAATCTTTTGTATAATATGTTTTGGCTATTCCACGAAAATCTTTGCTCCAGGTAATGATGTTTTTGTTATTGCTATGCAATTTGTCTGATGCGATTAGAATGGAGATATACTGCTCACATTCTTTTCGGGACGTTTCGTTAAATGTACCGTTTTTCCAGAAATTGGCTAAGAAACGGACAGCATTCCATTCATCTCGGTCCAGTTCATTCTGATTCTCGTATAACTGCGAATAAGTGCTTACCCATTTTTTTGCATTTTGTTTTAATATGATATTTTGAGATTCACTGTTGACAGGTGTCTGAAGAGGAGCCGAAGAGCGGGGTGCAGAACTCTGATATAATTCCTTTAACGCATTTTGGAATACTAAAAATGTAGTTTCGTCTTTAGTGTAATACTTCCTGGCGATGGTACGAAACTCTTTACTCCATACAATAATTTCTTTATTATTGCTGTGTAATTTATCCGATTGTTCAAGAGTGCTTATCAGGTCCATGCATTCGCTGGTAGCATCCGGATCAAATTTTTTTCGCCAATAGTCGGCCAGTGTCTCTATAGCAGTCCATTCTGCTGTAGAGAGTTCTGTTTGTTTGCTTTTAAGAAATCGACAAGCTTCGTTCCACTTGCCGATTTCCAGTTTTAATAAAGTCTTATCCATTTATAGGGTTCTGCTTTGTTCTGTTTTTTACTCTACTGATGCTTTGTCAATGATTGCTTTTGATTTTCTGAGTTCTTCTTCACATTTTACACCGGTGATTTTGAGATCGAATTCAAGTTTATCATTTTCTACATAAGCTAATCCGTGCAAGATACCTTCTTGGTCAATCTGATATGTAACTGAAATCTGGGTACCTTGAGGCCAGTCTTTGCTCAGTTTAAGCGTATGGTCGTCAATTAGTGTGCAGAATCTTTCTTCCACGATACTTTCTGTTTCCATATTTGTGAAATCACTTTCAAATACTTTCACAGATACACCTCGTTGGTTAGGAATAGAAGTAGTAAAGGTTTCAATTCGTTTTGTGGGTAACGAACTATTTGCAAAAATGAGGTTTTGCACCATGCTTTGTCCTTCAATGATTACGTCGGTACCATATGTTTTACTGGTGACATTGACCACTGTGGTGCGATCTCCACGGAGAGGAGCCGGTTTATCATCACTTTCTCCTTCTTCATAGTCACGAACTGCTTGTGAATAGGCGGCATTCATAGCATAAATTGCCGCTCCTTTGGCTACACATTCATCCGGGTCGGTTAGTTTGGCATCACAATTGAATTCTTTATCTACCCGTTCCTTTATTTGTGGCATGCGGCTACTGCCTCCCACCAACAGTATTTCATCAATATTATTGTAACCTTTTTCTTTGGCAATAGCAATAACCTTCTTGGTGGCATCAATAGTTTCGTCCAGTTTCCTTTCTGTCAGTGAATTGAATAACTCGCGGCTAATCTCTAAACGTGCGGAATTGCCTTCATATTGGTAAGTTGCTTTCGCTGTCTGCTTGGCTGTCAATACTTTTTTCTTGTCTTCTGCAAGTAATAACAACTCATATTTTAGGTCTAATCGGTCTTCGAACGAATAAGAAGTGTTATTTTGTTCGTTAAAAGCTGCCAGCATATATTCAGCTAATGCGGTATCCCAGTCTACTCCTCCTAAATGATGGTCTCCACCTGTGGCTATTACTTTAATGGCACCACCGTTCACGTTAATCAGGGTAACGTCAAATGTTCCGCCTCCGAGGTCGTATACTAAAACCGTTTTTTTCTGATCAGTCTTTACACCGTAAGAGATCGCGGCAGCCGTAGGCTCATTGATGATAGAAAGTACATTTAAGCCGGCTATTTCTCCGGCCTGCTTGGTTTGCATACGCTCTTTGGTTCCAAAATAGGCCGGACAAGTGATAACGACATCTTTGATCGGTTCCGGATTATCTCCCAAATCGTTGGCATCTTTAACCAGCTTTTTTAAGATGAAAGCCGAAATTTCTGTTGGGTCGTAATGATAGGGAAATTCGTTTGTATTTTTATCGAAACTGTCATCTACACCTATATGGCGTTTTATGAATACTGCCGTTTTGGTAGGTTCAGTGGCCAACATACCTTTGGCTTCTTTTCCCACGACAACATGGTCCATATCCTCAAAATATACAGCGGATGGAGTAGTGGCATCTCCTTCGAAATTGCGGAGAACAATGGCTTGGTCGAATTTATCTACTTGTGCAATGCAACTGTAGGTGGTACCCAAATCGATACCATATACACTTCTGGTATTGTCCATAGTTATTTATCTTTTTAGAATTTTTTTTAGATGAGTTGATTATTCTGATTTTTTATATACAGTGACTGTTGAGGGTTGAAATATTTTGTTTGTGGTAGTATTTCGGAAGCCTCCGTAATGAAATTCTTTAATAGTGCCGGCTTGTTCCGGGGTATCAGTGATCACTGTCCGGATGGCTGTTTGCTCTTTAGGTGAATATGCGCTGCCTATTGTCGGTTCAAAATACTCTAAGTCGTATTCGTCTTCTAGAATATCTTGAATATGCAGTTTACAATTTTCCACTTCTCTCAATAATCTCGTATAAGTTTCAGGGGAACTTTTAGCTTCTGTATTTTCATAAAACTTATAAGTTTTCGTGAGTCGCTCATGCATTTTTATCATGTTTTTCAGAAGAGGTTTTACGATTTCCGCATGAAGATCCCGGTTATGACTTTGCAGTTCTTCATGAAGATCCTTAATGATTTTATCTTTGTAAGAAGAATCTTCCAATAGTTTTTTTAATGCATTTATTTGATCTCCGATTTGAGAAGGGAACGAGTGATCGGGATGCGTCGCAGGCTCTATGGAGCGTTCATCGTTTGGATTCCTATTCTCCAGGTTCTGCTGCCGTTCTTCAAGTTCTTTTGCTAATTTATCCAACTTTTCAGCACGTAGATTCAACTCTTCTTCTTTTTGTTGAAGCTCTTGGATTTTTAATTTCATTTCTTCTTCTTGTTCGGGAGAAAGTTGTTCCTGTTCATTGGGGGAGGATGTCGCCTCATCGGTAGCTGGAGAGGGAGTGTGATTGGGCATTCCGGTTGAGATTAACTGAGCAAGATTAGCTTCAAATTGGCTCATTCTTTCCAATAGCTCTTCCATTTTGTTATTTTTACTTTTGGGCCATTCCATGTTGTGTGTGTTTATAGATTAATATATAGATTTTTATTTCTGGTTTTACATAAAGTATGAATACTTTTTATTAGATCAAATAACGAATAATTGTGTGTTTTTTAATCTTGTCTCGCAAATATATAGTTTGTAGTTGTGAAAATCAAACATATTGCTTTATAAAATTGTTGTAAAATGATTTTGTACCGGATATCCGGTACAAAATTGAAATCAGTAAAGACTTCTTTAATTTATATTGATGGTTGGTACTGCTTTTAGTGCATTAATTTAATATGAGCTTGATACAATATTAGAATAATTGTAGTTGTCCATCATAGACTAATTTAAAGTTAATGGTGGATCTTTTTTCAAAGAAGGGTAACTATAGCAGTCAATATCTTCATAATATAATAGTTAAATAATTATTGACTAGAGTGTTTCTATTTTAGTGATGTTCTTTATTGGTTTATTGTTTGTCATCGGTCTTTTCTAGGTTTATTTAATCGGTTGTGCTTATCATAAAATATTTTCTTTACCGTTAATAATCAGATACAACTTGAATTTGAGAAACGACTTAGTTTAACACTCTCCATGAGTTATAACCTTTTAAAGTCTTATGAATCAATGTTTTTTAGTTAGGTATATACTTGGGGAGTGGAATCCACAAGTTAATGTTTGTATATTCACCCAGTAACACTTATTTGATGAAAATTGTCGGAGGAGGTAGAATTTATTTCCTCAATTCAAAAAAATAATAAAAATACGTATGAGAAACAGATATGTCAGGTATTTGTATGTATATTATGGGTAATAATATTTGAAATAAAGAGAATTGTCTAAATAGAATAGAAAGAGGATAACTATAGTTTCCCAATTATTTATTTAGTTGGGAGCATTACGATGATGATGTACTTTTTCTTGTTACAATTCAGATTCTTAGTAGAAATCATTTGTTAAACAATAGATTTTAGTAACTTTAGCCTCTGAGAGCATAGCGGTAATTGCTATTGTTAGATACTATAGATTCAGTACTCATAATTATTTCTCTTGATTATTATATTATTCATAATATTGAACTCACGTTAAATATAGATAGAATGAAAAAAATCAATGCGGCTTTGGTAATATCTCTGTTTGTAATGACAGGATGTGGAGGAAATAAACAACTGACAGATGATTGCATCACGGTTGATGTTAGTGCGGATTATCCTAAAAAGGAACTGATCCTTCAAGATTTTATGGATGTAGAATACGTTCCGTTGGAAACTACTGACGATTTTATAACTCAAGGTATTGTGAAAGCTACCGGCAAGAAAATTCTGTTGGTTGCAAACAGGATTATGGATGGTAATATTTTTGTGTTTGACAGGGCTACTGGTAAGGGGTTACGGAAGATTAACCGTTTGGGACAAAGTGGTGAAGAATATTCGCATATTACGTCTATTGTTCTGGATGAGGATAATAATGAAATGTTTGTTGTAGATTATCCTGCAAGGAAAATATTGGTATATGATTTATATGGAGAGTTCAATAGAAGTCTCCCATTTCCAGATACCTGCTATTATGAGTTTTTATCGGACTATGACCGGGATCATCTGATTGGTTATAAAAGTTATTTGCCATTGATAGAAACCGACGAATCATGCCATGTACTTATTTCCAAGAAAGACGGAAGTGTTACACGAAAAATTCAAATTCCTTTCAAAGAACTCGAGACACCGGTTGTGACGAAAGATGAGGCGATAGTGACTCCAGGCTTTTTTCTGATAACCCCGCATGATGGTAATTGTCTGCTGACGAAAACATCATCTGACACAATATACAATTACTTACCGGATGGCACTCTCAGTCCGTTTATTGTACGGACTCCTTCCATTCATTCTATGGATCCTAAAGTATTTCTTTTTCCGACCATTATCACTGATCGGTATTATTTTATGCAAACTCTTGATAAGAAGTTTAATTTTGAAAAGGGGAGAGGTTTCCCGACCAATGATTTAGTGTATGATAAACAGGAAAAAGCAATATTTCAATATACCGTATATAATGATGACTTTTCTAATAAACACCGGGTTGCATTGGGACAGCAACCCGAAAAATCTGTAGATGAAGAAATTGTAACCTGTCGTGCTTTAAATGCTTCAGACCTTGTCGAGGCAAACGAAAAAGGAGAACTGAAAGGTAAGCTAAAAGAAATTGCTGCGGGACTGAATGAAGAATCGAATTCGGTGATTATGTTGATAAAACGCAAGAAATAAAGATAGTAAAGGCTAGAGGATAGGTTAGGTATTATATCCATGCTCATACGCCGTTCGAGGGAAAGTCCATTTCCATATCTGAGAGTAGTAATACCGATTATCGGGGCTATTGATGATAAAAGGTCTGCTTTAAGAAAAAGAAGGCGAACAAAGTAGAACGCGAAAGATGAAGAATGAAGAACGGGTTAACAGGTAGAAGTATTCCATCTACTTGTTAACCCGTTGATAATAAGTGTAGTTTATGAAGTTAATTGTGTACCAATGTACCGATTTCTTCTCCGGTAATCACTTTTTTCAGGTTGCCTACTGTATCCATATCGAATACTACGATCGGCAGATTATTCTCCTTACACATACAAGTAGCTGTCAAGTCCATCACTTTCAGTCCTCGTTTCAGCACTTCATCGTAAGTGATGTCGTGGAACTTGGTTGCCGTAGGATCTTTCTCCGGGTCGGCAGTATAGATACCGTCTACGCGAGTACCTTTCAACATGACGTCTGCTTCTATCTCGATACCGCGAAGCGATGAGCCGGTGTCGGTAGTGAAGAACGGATTCCCGGTTCCTGCCGACATGATGACGATTTCGCCATTTTCCATGCATTCAATAGCTTTCCATTTACTGTAGAATTCACCGATAGGTTCCATGCGTACGGCTGTAAGTACACGTGCTTTCACACCGGCCGCAACTAATGCCGAACTTAAGGCAAGGCTGTTAATTACTGTGGCCAGCATACCCATTTGGTCACCTTTTACCCGATCGAAACCTTTATTGGCTCCACTCAGTCCACGGAAGATGTTACCACCACCGATAACGATGCCGATTTGTACGCCTTGTTCATGAATCTCTTTGATTTGTGCGGCATATTCGGCCAATCGCTTTTCATCGATGCCGTATTGCTTTTCTCCCATCAGGCTCTCACCGCTGAGCTTCAACAGGACTCTTTTGTATTTTGCCATACGATTCTGATTGTTGGTTTACTTTTTTGCAAAGATACGCGATTCCTTTTAATGGACTATCTTTTTTGCTAAAAAAGCTTGTACAAGTCCGCGAAGCGACAGGTAGATAATAAAAGCCATCCACAAGGCATGATTTCCCATTACTCCTTGGAAGATGTAATAGGTAAGAAAAAAACTGGCAGAAGCGATGAACATGGAGAAAAGCATCTGGCGGGTAGCGGTGGCACCTATGAAAATGCCATCCCATAAAAAGGCGGAAAATCCGGCAAGGGGAATGGCTAATACCCAATAAAAGTAAGTGTCGGCTTCCTGGATAACGGATGATTCGTTAGTCAGTAATCCCAGAAATGATTGTCCACCAATACCGTAAAGAAGGGTGAATCCGGCTGATAATCCGACACCCCATCCGAATAACTGTCGGACGGTACGGTGAAGCTCCATACGATTACCGGCGCCGATATAACGACCGGCGAGTGCCTCGCCTGCATAGGCAAATCCATCCATAATATATGAAAAGAGGGTAAACAGCTGCATTAATAAAGTGTTTACAGCCAGTACTACTTCGCCTTGGGCGGCTCCGGCAGAGGTGAAGAACATCGTTACAGCTACCAGGCACAAAGTACGGAGAAAAATATCGCGATTTACCTGAAAGAACCGATACATGGCTTGTTTTTGCCAAATGCCTCTCCAATGGACTCGTTTCCGCAATTGTTTATAATAACGTAGCCATAAAAGCAGCGCCATCAGGAAACCTGCATATTGGGCTATAAGCGTTCCGAGAGCTACTCCTTCTACTTTCATTCCGAAAAGGAATACAAAACAAAGACTTGCCAGGATATTCACAATATTCTGCGTAATAGCGATATACATCGGAAAACGGGAATTCTGCATTCCGATGAACCAGCCGGCAAAACCGTAAAGGCCGAGCATGGCAGGAGCCCCCCAGATGCAGATACGAAAGTAGAGAGTGGCCAGACGTTCTACTTCGTCGGAAGTCTGTATGAAAGCAAATGCGGCTTTTTGGATGGGATATTGCAGAGTCATCAGACAGAGTGCGATAAACAATCCCACGCCGACTGAACGTAGAAGCAGTTTTGTTACTTCTTCCAGATTACGTTGTCCGAATGCTTGGGAAGTCATGCCGCTGGTGCCCATCCGTAGAAAGCCGAATATCCAGTAAATGATGTTGAACAGCATGCCACCTACAGCAATGGCTCCGATGTAGGCGGCCGATCCCAGATGTCCTACAATAGTGACATCGACCAGTCCCAATAACGGGACTGTGATATTGGAAATAATAGAGGGAACGGCTATTTGCAGAATCCGTTTGTTTCCGTTACTGATGTGCATTCGTTTATTCATTGACATGCAAAGTTACATGAAAAACAGAGAATATGAAAATGATGTGAACAATCATGTAATTATATTGGTTCGCAACGTTCTCAATACAGGAATTAATATTATTTTTGTCTGCATATTGAAAGATATCTTACAGACAATTAACAAACATCGCAGCGAGGCAGCATCATCAATTTGAATTTAATAACTAAATGAAAAACATATGAAGCAATTTATTCTAATAATGATTTGTATATTACTACAAGTCATTCATGCGCATGCAGGGTCTAAGGACATAACGTGGAAATGGGATTATTCCGAAGCAGATGATATTTTTATTGATTTGCTTGGCAAGGCGGCTACTGGATTTATGGAAACGAATACGCCTAACTGTTATGGGGGGAAATTAGTAGTAAAACTTCCCGAGGGATTACATTTTAAGCAAACAGAGGCACCTGCTTTTTTGTTGATTGGCAATGCGGAAGAAATAGCTTTTAACGTTGACGTAAATGATAGTATGGCTATTCTTTCATTAAAGACATCTTCAGTACAAACTGTTCCGTCAGAAGCTATTAATATTACACTTAATCCTAAAGCGATTAAAGGCAAACTCAGAAAAGGTATGAACACAACCGGTAGGTTGAGTTTTCATCCATCAGAGATTCCTACCGTATTTAAATCGCCGATAACGGGTAGAACGTATCATTTAGTGTTTAATGATGAGTTCGATGATGGAGTGATAGATACTTTAAAATGGGATACGAGAAGTAGAAGAAGTCCTTTTACCCGTAGAGGTATGTATCAAGAGAAACCTTACTATGTGCTGTGTCATGAGGATTGGACCAAAGAGTTGCATGGCGAACTTCGTTTGGAAGTCTCTAAATACCCGACACAAAGCAATGTTGTGATGACCGGTGGGATTTTATCACTGGGCAGGTTCATGGCACGTTATGGTTATTATGAGACAAAGGCTTCATTTAGAGACTGTATTGGTGAAGGTTACTGGCCTGCTTTTTGGATACATTTTGATGAAGCCGATAAGTATGGAAAAGGAACTGAAATTGATGTTTTTGAATATATTCCTAAAGATAAACAAATCTTTCAGACACTTCATTGGTATAAAAAACAAGCAATGGAGGAGCAGCAATCAGAAGTGCAACATGCAGCTCTGGATTACGATAAAAGTGGGCAATTTAAAGAACACTGTTCGTCTACCGAGTATTTTGTATTGGATGAAGCTCAGAGTAAAGAGCATACATTTGCTGTGGAATGGACCCCCGAAGAACTGATTTTCTACACAGATGGTAAGGTTACCCGTCGGGTGAATCGGAAAGATGATCCCAAACAAGTGCCAAGTGCTTACCAAATGGTTTATTTCTCTTGTTCCGCAGGAGAATGGGGAGGTAATGTGATGGAAAATCAAGTACCTGCCTATGTCTATTTTGATTATTGCAGATGTTATCAGGAAAGTGATCAGGATGCTATTTACACCGTTAAAGGTAATGGGATGAAAGTTCCGGCGAGCCGGCGTGTGGGAAAGCTCTGAATATAACAAAGGGTCAGGCTCACAAATATTGAAAATAATAGTGAGTATGTGACTTGGGAATACACAATATAAATACTATCTTTGTAGGGACCTAACTAAATAAAAATGAAGAAGATGAAAACCTTGACTTTATTTCTTTCCTTGCTCTTTTCTTTCCCGTTTGTGCTTTCGGCTCAGATGGTGGGAGAGACTTTGCAGAAGGTCTCTGCTGCCCTTGATAACAGACAGTGGGACCAAGCTGTTACTTTGTTCCGCCAAGCGGTAAATACCAATGTAGAGAAAGCCGAAATGTTCTATTGGACAGGTGTGGATAAGAGTCTGGAAGTATCATCCAGGATGGGGCGGGAACTGGCTGCTTATTACAAAAAATCACGCAGCTATGACAAAGCGTATCTTTTTTATAAAGAGTTGCTTCAAAAATCTCCGAATGATGTTAATTGTCTTGTGTCATGTGCTGAGATGGAAGTATGCCGTGGGAGGGAGTCTGAAGCTTTGGAGACTTACCGGAAAGTATTGTCATTGGATGCGGATAATCTGGCAGCCAATATTTTTATTGGAAATTATCTTTATTTGAAGGCGGAGAGAGAGAAAAAACAGTTAGAAGCCGATTATAAAAAGATTAGTGCTCCCACTCGGATGCAGTATGCACGCTATCGTGATGGTCTTAGCCGTGTGATGAGTACCGGATACGGAAAGGCAAGGGAATATCTTCAAAAGGTGATCAGTCAATTCCCTTCTACTGAAGCTCAAAAGACATTAGAAAGAATAAAGCTTATAGAAAAAGAGGTGAACAGATAACTGTTCACCTCTTTTTCTATATGTTGTTACCGGGCTGTGCGTATGGGTAAATCAATCGGTCCTTCGACAACGGAACGCGTTTGTGTTTGTCCTTGTTTGGGGCCGGGTATCAGTGGACTGTATGTCAGGACGTGACGGATACGGGAACGTTGGTCGTTGGTAAACCGGTCTGAGTAACTTACGGAATAATCCATAATATTAGTAGAAGTAAATGTCTGATTGGTCTTACAATTTTTACGTTTTACCAGATAGTCAAACGTGAAGTTTGCCGGATCATTCTTCGCGGTGTAGGCGTAATCAGCGTCATACTCCACTTTATTATAAGTAGGGGTGTCGTCACAATAATCCGAATCAAAGCAACCGTCATAAATACCTTCGTCATTTTCAGAAAAAGCATGGTGTAAGCCCAGATAATGACCTAATTCGTGAGCTAATGTTACGGTGATGTCTGCTGTACTATATTGGGTTGAAGTTGACTGGTCATTAATGAATAAACTGTTGATGGAGACACTATATGGAAATTTCAGATTTTGTTTCTCTAAATAAGATTTTTGTGTTTTGCTCAGTCCTTCCAGATAATTGCTTCCTACTGTGGAAAAAGGTATATGTGCAATTCCCAGTGTGGTACTGTTTGTACTCTCATCGTCCTTGAAGTTGTATACCATTACGTTGATATAGTTATTCGGTTCCCAGATGTATTTTACATATTTACCTGTTTCGTCATTCATGAAGACATCACAGTCGATAGGGTAACTTTCCTCCCATAACACATATTCCACTCCCGGAGTTGATAAGGGTTTCCCATCTTCATCAGTAGTAGCCAGCGTAAAAGTCAAGTTCATATCCACACTTTTGGTTTTATCTTTATAAAGCTTGTTGACTGTATCTAGTATTTTGGCTAAACGGTCTTGTTTAACGTATTGTAAAGGATTGTTTTTATCCTTATATAGTACATGGAAAATAACCGGGAGGTTATAGTGATACTCACCTGCTGTTGTACTTCTTCCTTGCTGGCTAATGCTGATGGTTTTCTTGATTCCGCCGGAAGTAACGACAACTGTCATATTTCTTTCGGCTTCATCCAGGTTAGCTTCCACAACAATGCTGAGTGATTGATTGCTCGTTCCTTGATTAGGAACGAGATTACATGCTGTAGAAGAACTTGCTGCTGTCCAGGAGTCACTGCTGGTAATGTTTACGGTTAAAGTGGCCCCGTCACTGCTGATGTTTTCAAAAGTTGATTGGGATAATTCAAGTGTAGCATCGGAGGTGGAATCCTCACAACTACTGAAACCAATAAGTACTAAAAGTATAACGAATAAATATTCTGTTTTCATAAAAGAATGTTTTTTTATAAAGAACACAGGGTCAAAGATAATGGTTTAAACTTTAAATCTCAATTTTAAAGAATGTATTGTACTTCTTTAAATAGATATCGACGGATCTTACCCGTCTCGTCTTGTAGAACTAAATGACCATCGGCTTCTACTTCTACAATTCCGGCATTAAATGTTCCTTCTGAATCTTTATAAAAGTGTATGCCTTCTTTGCGGAAGAGAGCTGCCTGATAACGATCGGTGATAAATTCAATATCTCCTTCCTGTAAGATCTTATAGTATTCTTTTATCCGCTGAAGAACTTGTGCAAGTATTTCCATACGGTCAGACTCCCGGTGGGTGATCTGTATGATTGAGATGGGATTGGGAGCAGAACTGTGAAATTCTTTCTGATTGATATTGATACCTACTCCTGCAATACTCTGGCTGATATGTATTCCCATCAGATCGTTTTCAATCAGCATTCCGCAGATTTTTTTGTCCTTCCAATAGATGTCATTCGGCCATTTTATAGAAACGTCTCCTATATATAGATCAAGTGTCTCTTTAACTGCTAAAGAGGCGATTTGTGAAAGCAGGAATTGCTTACGTGCTTCCAGGAAAGTTGGATACAACACGAAGCTGAACATCAGGTTTTTTCCGTCTTCCGATTCCCAACTGTTTCCGCGCTGTCCTCTGCCTGCAGTCTGGAAATCTGCCACTACTGTGGTCAGTTCGCTAACCTTCTCCTTTTCGCAGAGGGCATTTAAATAACCGTTGGTGGAGTCTGCTTTTGCAATATGGATAAGGGGGACAGGGAAAGATTCAGGGCAGGGCATCATATTCGGTACGTAATTTTTTGGTAAACTTCTTCATTACTTCGTCGTAAGAATGATCTATCAGTTGCTTGATCAGCTTGTCATCCGCATCCCGGTCAAAGTAGACTTGATTCCAATACTTCTTGTGAAAATGATAAGCTCCTTCGATGGCCGAATAGTGCTCACGTAATTCGATGGCATAGTCCGGATCACATTTCAATGAAATCGTATTGGCCCCTTCCAGATCGATCAGGGCGAACATTTTATCCATTACTTTCATGACGAGTGAATATTCGTCGAATGGGAAGCATTCTGTGACTGCTTTTTTCCGGAGACAGTATTCTCTTGCTGATTCTATATTCATAAAACTCTAAAATAATGGCGGATAAAACGCCTCTTTTATATGTTCAATTCTAAAATTTCCGGTTTTGCCTATCACGGTGATAATATCAAACCGTACAGGTTCATCTATTTGGAATAACCTGATATATGTATCGGCTGCTATTACAGTGCGCCTGATTTTTTGTGGAGTGACGGCGTCTTGAGGAAGTGCGAAGTCCGTATCGCTCCGGGTTTTTACTTCTACAATAATCAGTTCTCCGTTTTTAGCTGCCACAATGTCCAGTTCGAAATGTCCTTTACGCCAGTTACGATGCCGGATTACGTAGTCATGCCGTTCCAGATAGTCGACGGCGGCGTCCTCTCCGGCTTTTCCTAAAAGGTTGTGTTCTGCCATAAAGAAGATTTTTATATTTATAGGTCGGTCCGGTGATAAAACATGGATGTGTATCGGCCGACCGGACATATTATTTCTGCAAATTTACTCTTTTTATTCTTTGAAATTACAGAAGTAAAAGTAAATTTGCAAAGAATATGAGAAAGAGAGATAAAAAATGTAATAAGGCAACTCCGGACGAACCTAAGCGGGAACGACGGATGAGCATATTGCTGAGCGAAGATGAGCAGCAGATTGTGGATCGTTATCTGGATAAGTATAAGATAACGAATAAATCACGCTGGCTTCGTGAGACGATTCTCATGTTTATACATAAAAATATGGAGGAGGATTATCCTACTCTTTTTGGTGAACACGATATGAGGCGTTAGACGTATGCTGGGTGATTCTTATTTTATGAAGCAGGCCTTGATAGAGGCTGTTAAAGCAGGAGAGAGAGGAGAAGTCCCTGTTGGTGCTGTAGTGGTCTGTAAAGAGCGGATCATTGCCCGTGCACATAACCTGACTGAAACACTGAATGACGTGACTGCCCATGCTGAAATGCAGGTCATTACTGCCGCTGCCAATGTTCTTGGTGGGAAATATCTGAATGAATGTACTTTATATGTCACAGTGGAACCTTGTGTGATGTGTGCCGGTGCTATTGCCTGGGCTCAAACGGGAAAGCTGGTGTTTGGTGCCGAAGATGATAAGAGAGGCTATCAGAGATATGCTCCGCAAGCACTCCATCCTAAAACAGTTGTTGTCAAAGGAATATTGGCTGATGAGTGCGCCGGGCTGATGAAAGACTTTTTTGCTGCTAAGAGGAGGTGACAGTTCACCACTGCCCCTATTCTTTTATTTCTTCGTAGTCTACGTATTCTCCTTCGTTATCATCAAACAGTTTTTTGTGCTTGGCTCCTGTCCCAGTGATGATTTCTTCTTTATCATTAGCCTGAGTTTGGTGGTAGTATCTTCTGCTTCCTGAATTATTATTGGGTCCGTTACGATCTGAACCTGACGAGGGCGAGCGTTTTCCAAGTCCGAAAACGGCTCTTAATACGCTGCCTACAAGGGCCAATCCGATGATTATAACGGCTATGACAATAATGAATAAAAATCCTAAAATGTGAAACATGGGCTATTTGTTTTATGCATTGTTTAAAATTTGTAGTACAACAAACGTGCCAGAAGGATTGTTTATTTATTTTTTCTTGTTAAAAGTGAAAGAATGATATACCACACAATAACTGCTGAGAATCCGCTGATACCCAGAAACAGTAGTAATGGAATGCAGACAATCAGAAATATGAAACTTACCTTATTATCTTTCCAAGAAAGATTTTTGAATTTCAGAGAGAACATGGGAATTTCAGCCACAAGCAACCATGAAAAGAGCATTACCATTATAATAAGGTATATAACATTGCAATGTGCCAGCAGAAAATCTTTGCCACCTACGATTAACGCTCCCCAATAGAGGGCATTGGCCGGGACCGGAAGGCCTATGAAAGAACTGGTTTGCCGCTCGTCTACGTTAAAATTAGCCAAACGTAAAGCAGAAAAAATAGAGATAAGGAATGCCAGATAAGGGATATAATCTCTTAATCCTGCCAGAAAGTCGGGGTATATCAATCCGGGTTCTTTCAAAAATGAAAAAACAAGTAAAGAAGGGGCTACTCCAAAACTGACGTCATCCGCCAGTGAGTCGAGTTCTTTTCCTATCGGAGAATATGCATGAAGCAGTCGTGCCAGCATGCCGTCGAAAAAGTCGAAGACAGCACTTAATATAATGAAGATAAAAGCTAGTTCATACTTAGCTTCAAAAGCCATCACGCCGGCAATGCAGCCTGAAAAAAGGTTCAGGCAGGTTACTGTATTGGGTATGTGGCGGGTTATAGCATTTGCCATTATTGTTTCTTATTTTAATTTGGCGATAACAGTTTGGTTACCGGTGGTCAATTGTCCCATGCTGACACAGATTTCTGTGCCTAACGGGAGATATACATCTACACGTGAACCGAATTTTATGAATCCCAAATGCTCGTCGATATAACATTCTTCTCCCGGTTCGGCATATGTTACAATACGTCTTGCCATTGCACCGGCTATTTGCCGTGCCATTACCTCTACTCCCTCAGGAGTTTCGATGACGATCATTGAACGTTCATTTTCTGTACTGGCTTTCGGAAGCCATGCTTTCATGAATTTACCATTATCATGAGTGACTTTCTTGACCACTCCGTCTACCGGATACCAGTTGGCGTGTACATTTAGTATGCTCATGAAAATAGATACCATAATGCGGCGATCGTGGAAGTATTCATGTTCATCTACTTCTTCGATGACTACGATTTTTCCGTCTGCCGGTGCAACTACAATCTTTTCTGTATCCTGTCCGAAAAGCCGGATGGGACAACGGAAAAAGTTAACCATCAACAGATAGACGACGATACTTACCAAAGCCACCAGATAGAATGGTATTTTACAATCAATTCCCCAGTAAAGAGCCAGATTTATGATCAGTAGCAGAAAAAAACTACCCCATAAAATATGTGTTCCTTCACGGTGAATTCTTATCTTTTTTAATTTCTTAAGTCGACCCATTTGCGCTATTTAATGATAATTATCCGCAAAAGTATACTTATTTTAAAAATCCAGCAAGCATTTGCAGGTAGAAATGACTTATGTTGATAACTTTTTGAAGTTTATCTTTGTTAGTAGCTGTAGACATTGTAATTTTATGGCTTCAAATTATCAACCTATAACTATGCAGGATTTCGTTCATTTACACGTCCATACGCAATATTCTCTTCTGGATGGTCAGGCCAGTGTCAGTGCATTGGTCGATAAGGCTATGAAAGACGGGATGAAAGGTATTGCCGTTACGGACCATGGAAACATGTTCGCCATTAAAGAGTTTACGAACTATGTTAATAAGAAAAATGGAGGTCCGAAAGGAGAAATAAAGGACCTGAAGAAGCGGATTGCAGCTATTGAAGCCGGTGAAGTGGAGTGTGCGGATAAAGATGCCGAGATTGCTGACTGTAAAGCTAAAATAGCGGATGCGGAAGGGCGATTGTTCAAGCCTATCATAGGCTGTGAGATGTATGTGGCTCGCCGTACAATGGATAAAAAGGAGGGAAAGCCTGACCAGAGCGGGTATCACCTGATTGTGCTCGCCAAAAACGAGAAGGGGTATCATAACCTGATAAAATTGGTTTCGCGGGCATGGACCAAAGGTTACTATATGCGTCCCCGTACAGACCGGAACGAGTTGGAGAAATATCACGAAGGTTTGATTATCTGTTCTGCGTGCTTGGGCGGTGAAGTGCCCAAAAAGATAACTCAGGGATTGTTGGCGGAAGCAGAAGAAGCCATCCAATGGTATAAGAACCTGTTTGGAGACGATTATTATCTGGAAATGCAGCGCCATAAAGCGACAGTGCCTAAAGCAAATCATGAAGCTTATCCGTTGCAGGTGAATGTAAATAAGCATTTGATTGAATACTCCAAAAAGTATAATGTCAAGTTAATCTGTACGAATGATGTTCACTTTGTCAACGAAGAACATGCTGAGGCGCACGATCGGCTGATCTGTTTGAGTACGGGAAAAGATCTCGACGATCCGAACCGGATGTATTATACGAAACAAGAGTGGATGAAGACGAAGGCAGAGATGAATGAACTCTTTGCCGATGTGCCCGAAGCATTGAGTAATACACTTGAGATTCTGGATAAAGTAGAGTATTATTCAATCGATCACGCACCGATTATGCCTACTTTTGCAATCCCCGAGGACTTTGGAACAGAAGAAGGATATCGGCAAAAATATACGGAAAAGGATCTTTTTGATGAGTTCACCCAAGACGAAAACGGCAACGTGGTGTTGAGTGAGGAAGCAGCCAAAGATAAAATAAAACGTTTGGGAGGCTATGATAAACTGTACCGTATCAAACTGGAAGCCGACTATCTAAAAAAGCTGACTTTCGACGGAGCTAAGAAGTTTTATGGTGATCCGTTGTCACCGGAGGTCAAAGAGCGGCTGGTCTTTGAATTACATATTATGAAGACCATGGGTTTCCCGGGATACTTTCTTATAGTACAAGATTTTATTGCCGCCGGGCGTAATATGGGAGTCTCCATTGGTCCGGGACGTGGTTCCGCTGCCGGTTCTGCCGTAGCCTATTGTTTGCAGATCACTAAAATAGACCCGATCAAATACGATTTGCTGTTTGAGCGTTTCTTGAATCCCGATCGTATTTCATTGCCTGATATCGATATTGACTTCGATGATGATGGTCGTGGCGAAGTGTTACGTTGGGTGACGGAGAAATATGGACAGGAAAAGGTGGCGCATATCATTACCTATGGTACTATGGCTACGAAACTGGCTATCAAAGATGTTGCCCGTGTTCAGAAACTTCCGCTTGCCGAATCGGATCGCTTGGCCAAATTGGTTCCGGATAAAATTCCGGATAAGAAACTGAATCTGAAGAATGCCATAGAATATGTGCCCGAATTGCAGGCGGCTGAAGCATCTCCCGATCCTTTGGTGAGGGATACGATGAAATATGCCAAGATGCTTGAGGGGAATGTGCGTGGAACGGGTGTACATGCCTGTGGCACTATTATTTGTCGTGATGATATCACGGATTGGGTACCGGTCAGCACGGCTGATGATAAAGAGACCGGCGAAAAGATGCTGGTTACCCAATATGAAGGTTCGGTGATCGAAGATACCGGATTGATCAAGATGGACTTTCTAGGGCTGAAGACATTGTCTATTATAAAGGAGGCTGTCGAAAATATTCGTTTGAGTAAAGGAATGGAACTGGATATCGATTCCATTTCAATCGAGGATCCGGCTACTTATAAACTTTACAGTGACGGACGAACGATCGGTACTTTCCAGTTTGAGTCTGCCGGTATGCAGAAGTACCTGCGTGAGTTGCAACCTTCTACGTTTGAGGATCTGATTGCGATGAATGCCCTTTACCGTCCGGGTCCGATGGATTATATTCCTGACTTTATTGATCGTAAACATGGACGTAAGCCTATTGAATATGATATTCCTGTCATGGAGAAATACCTGAAGGATACATACGGTATTACGGTCTATCAGGAGCAGGTCATGCTTTTGTCACGTCTGCTGGCCGACTTTACGCGTGGTGAATCGGATGCCCTCCGTAAAGCGATGGGTAAAAAATTGCGTGATAAGTTGGATCACATGAAACCCAAGTTTGTAGAAGGCGGAAGGAAAAACGGACACGACCCGAAAGTTCTTGAAAAGATTTGGGCGGACTGGGAGAAATTTGCATCGTATGCGTTCAATAAATCACATGCCACCTGTTATTCTTGGGTTGCCTATCAGACTGCTTATCTGAAAGCCAATTATCCGGCTGAATATATGGCTGCTGTCATGAGCCGAAGTTTGTCGAATATCACTGATATTACCAAACTGATGGACGAGTGTAAAATGATGGGAGTACAGACGTTGGGACCGGATGTGAATGAAAGTAACCTGAAGTTTACCGTAAACCGGAATGGAAATATACGTTTCGGATTGGGAGCCGTAAAAGGTGTGGGTGAGGCTGCCGTGCAAAGCATCATGGAGGAGCGAAAAGAGAACGGTCCCTTTAAAGGTATCTTCGACTTTGTGCAGCGTGTCAACCTGAATGCTTGTAACAAGAAAAATATGGAATGCCTGGCACTTGCCGGTGGATTCGATAGCTTTCCTGAACTGAAGCGTGAACAGTATTTTGCTGTGAACAGCAAAGGAGAGACTTTTCTTGAGACATTGATGCGTTATGGCAACCGTTACCAAGCTGATAAGGCTGCCGCCGTTAATTCTTTGTTCGGTGGAGATAACGTTATCGATATAGCGACTCCCGAAATTCTACCGGCGGAACGCTGGAACGATTTGGAGAGACTGAATAAGGAACGCGAACTGGTAGGTATTTATTTGTCGGCACATCCGCTTGATGAATATGCCATTGTGTTGGAACATGTTTGCAATACACATATGAGCGAGCTTGATGATAAATCGGCTTTGGCAGGAAGAGAGATTACGATGGGAGGCATTGTTACCAGTGTCCGTCGGGGTATCAGTAAGAATGGAAATCCTTATGGTATAGCTAAAATAGAAGATTATTCCGGTTCGGCGGAGATTCCTTTCTTTGGAAATGACTGGGTTACTTTCCAAGGCTATTTAGGTGAAGGTACTTTCTTGTTTATCAAAGCCCGTTGTCAGCCTAAACAATGGCGTCCCGATGAACTTGATGTCAAGATTACTTCGATGGAATTGCTGCCCGATGTCAAGGAACAACTGATAGAGAAGATTACGATTCTGATTCCCCTTGCCGAACTTAATTCGGCTTTGGTAACCGAGCTTGCTTCTTTAACGAAAGAACACCCGGGAAATACGGAACTTTATTTCAAAGTAACGGATACGGAGGGGAAGATGTATGTAGACCTGATTTCCCGTCCTGTGAAACTTTCGGTTGGCAGAGAATTAATTTCCTATTTAAAGGAACGTCCCGAACTTGCGTTTCATATAAATTGATTATCTTTGCCGCATAACAGTGATAGATACTTAATAACTAACAATTAATAATTATAGAAAATGGCTTTAGAGATTACTGACAACAACTTTAAGGAAATCCTCGCAGAAGGATCACCGGTTGTTATTGACTTTTGGGCTCCTTGGTGTGGTCCTTGTAAGATGGTAGGTCCTATCATCGATGAACTGGCTAAAGAATATGAAGGAAAAGTGATCATGGGTAAATGTGATGTAGACGAAAACAGTGATCTACCTGCAGAATTTGGTATCCGCAATATTCCTACTGTTCTATTTTTTAAGAATGGAGAATTGGTAGACAAACAAGTCGGTGCCGTAGGTAAACCTGCATTTGTAGAGAAAGTTGAGAAATTATTATAATATACTTTCATTAAAAATATTTGTTTATGGGACTGGAAGACGATTTTTTGTTAAATGACGCCGATGATGAAAAGACCATCGAGTTCATCCGGAATTATTTGCCTCAGGAATTGAAGGAAAAGTTTTCGGAAGACGAGTTGTACTATTTCCTCGATTTGATTGATGAGTACTACTCTGAAAGCGGAATCCTGGATGTTCAGCCCGATGCTGACGGTTATGTTGACATCGACTTGGAGCAGGTAGTAGAATTCATCGTGAAAGAAGCCAAAAAAGATGAAGTGGGTGAATATGACCCGGAAGATATCTTATTTGTGGTGCAGGGAGAAATGGAATACGGCAACTCTCTGGGACAGGTGGAATAAGCCAGTCTTCGTAAACCAAGAGATAAAAAGCGTGTAGAAACACTTCTGCACGCTTTTTTGTTGCATGTATGTGTGATAGTTTACTTCGTCTTGATTCTTCTCCTCCTACTAAAGTGCATTATGTTTTTTCGAAGTATCAGGTGTGTATAGGAGTCCGGATATTTGCTTGAAAGTGGGATGAATAAAAGCCCGGTTTAGTCTGTTTTTACGAAATAAGATATACTAAATTTCTTCTAATGCATAGTATTGGTAGTCTCTTACAACGGTCTGAAGAAATTTTTCATCGTTTATCTTTGTTTGATCTACAGATAGCAGGGTACGAACTTTGGGTGCCAATTGTGCGATATGTCTTGTCCGATCCTTATGATGTAATTCTAATGCTTTACTGATTACGTTTATTTGTTCCAAAGACAGGTCGGCAGCTGATGGAAAACTGGGATGATATCCTTTAGTCAGATAATCGAACTCGTCAAGACTTACCTGTATTTTGCGATAGTTCTTTTCTTTAATTACCATTGTACCGGCAGCCAGATCTCCCAAACGTTGGCTGTTTTTGGTCAATAGTATGACCAGTACGCCCAATCCTCCGGTAATAGTTACGTCTATCCCATAGAGCAACCACCTTAGCAGATACGCGCTCAGGCTGGGTGTCGTACCGTCTGCTTTTACCACACGGATATTCATAAGTTTCTTTCCGGCACTCTGTCCTTGGTTAAAAACTTCGCAAAGTAACGAGTAACATAGTACAGGCAGATAGATGAACAGGAACAACAGGAAAAAAGTACTTCCGGAAAAAGCATGTATATTGAGTTTCCCCAATATATAAGAAGTGGCAAGAATGTAGATAAACAGCAGAAAATAGTCAATAATACGAGCCAGTATCCGTTCGCCAAGGCTGGCGGGTACCTGACTGATTCGTACGAATTGTCCTGTGATGATAGTCGATTCTGCCATTTCTGATTAAATACATTTGGGTTCTGGCTGCAAATATATCATAATTCTCTTACTTTTGCTTCCGGTTTCGGACAAAACTTATCCGGAACTGGAACCAAGCAGATGTGAAAGGATGCTGGTCGTTTTATTTCGGGTACGTTCAGAGAGAAGGAGTCGCGCAAATAGATTTTTTTTTCGCGTTTTTGCATGAAAAAGATATCTTTATCTCTCTTTTGGTGACAGTCGCTATTCTCAAAATCTTCCTGATAGAGAAGTAAAGTACATAAATAGAGTATTTGTATACGAGTTTTCTTGCCTTTTCGGGTAAATATTCCGGTTCTATCATTAAAACATTAACTTCTTTTCCCGAAAGAAGTTAATGTTTTAATGATAAGAAGTTAGTCTTTTGCCCGTAAGAAGTTAATGTTTTGTCCGTAAGGAGTTAATTTCGTAAAAGACAGAGAGGAAAGTTATGTTTTTTAATGCTAATTGGTACTTTGGCATGGGTATTGGTAATCTGTCTTTGTGTATGTAAAATGAAAAGTATTAAAGCAAAGTGTTTGTGTCGTATGGTGGTTTCCAGGTTCTGTGATCGAGCTAAGGTGAAATGACTGGCATTCCGGTTTTGCCTAATGGCAAAATAAGGGCTTCTTTTGGTACTACTTGCAACCTAGATCGGAAATAGATGCGTATAGTTCCATCAGAAATACAAAATGTCATTATGGGTTACAACTATCAGAATGTAAGATTCTCCATCGGTGATGATGGGCATTCTATTTGTTTTTAAGCAGAGTTAATCCGATTTCTTCTAAAGTGTGACAATCATAGTCGATTCCGTCATTTCCGGTTAAACATTTTTTAGTTTTGGTTGCAAATATATCATAATTCTCTTACTTTTGCTTCCGGTTTCGGACAAAACTTATCCGGAGCCGAACCGGTTGGATGAAAGAGGTAACGTTTATACGTCGGAATATTGAGAAATGGAAAGAGACTGAGAAGGTGGTGGAGCAGGCAGATAAACTGACTCCTGACCGTCTTGCCGACGCTTATACGGAACTTACGGCAGATCTCGCGTTTGCACAAACTCATTATCCGTCTTCCCGCATTACTATTTATCTGAATAATCTGGCTTCGGCTCTTCATAATGTGATTTATCGCAATAAGAAGGAGAAATGGACCCGTATCTTTACTTTCTGGACGCAAGAGGTTCCGCAAACGATGCACCATGCTCGTAAAGAGTTGTTGGTTTCGGTCCTGATTTTTTTGGCCAGTGTATTGGTGGGCATTGTTTCAGCAGCGAATGATGACAATTTCGTCCGCCTGATTCTGGGCAACGGCTATGTGGATATGACACTCGATAACATAGCGCGTGGTGAGCCGATGGCTGTGTACAACGGTTCGGAAGAGGTACCTATGTTCCTGGGCATTACTTTAAATAATATCATGGTTTCTTTCAACGTCTTTGCAATGGGGTTGCTCACCAGCTTTGGAACAGGATGGTTACTGTTTAATAACGGAGTGATGCTCGGTGCTTTTCAGACCTTTTTCTTTAAACATGGTTTGTTGGGCGAATCCATGCTTGCGATCTGGTTGCATGGGACTTTGGAAATATGGGCCATTATCGTAGCCGGTGCTGCAGGGCTGGCTTTAGGAAACGGGTGGCTGTTCCCCGGAACTTATTCCCGTAAAGAGTCTTTTATGAGGGGAGCCAAGAAAGGGCTGAAAATTATAGTAGGTACAGTTCCTATCTTTATAATGGCCGGATTTATCGAAGGTTTTATCACGCGTCATACCGAATTACCCGATGTTTTGCGGTTGGGCATCATTCTATTGTCACTGTCATTTATTATCTATTACTATATTTATTTACCAAACAGAAAAACTCATGGAATCACAAAAACCTAAAATTGCTTTATATGTGAAGCGTCCTTTTGGTGATAAACTGAATGCGACCATGGACTTTATAAAAGAGAACTGGAAACCGATGTTGAAGTTCTGTACCTATTTGATTCTGCCGTTATGTCTGATTCAAGCCATCAGCATGAATGGAATTATGGGAGGAGCAATGGGAATTGCAGCTGCCAAAGAGGCCGGGACCAATTCTTTAGCGGCCATCGGAATGCAATTCTGGGTAAATTACGGACTGATGTTTCTCTGCTATCTGGTAGGTTCTATATTGCTGACTTCTATTATTTACGGACTGATGCAGATTTATAATCAGCGCGAAGAACGGTTGGTCGGTGTGACGTTTGCCGACTTGAAACCTTTTCTGTTCAAGAATATAAGACGGCTGCTGGTTATGGTACTGTTCTGTATAGGCCTTACTATAGTGGTGGGCATTGTTATGGGGATTCTGGTTGTAGCTTCTCCGTTCACGCTTTTGCTTACTATTCCGTTGCTGATAGCCTGTGCAGTGCCGTTAGCCTTGTTTACTCCGATTTACTTGTTCGAGGAGATCGGCATTCTTGCAGCTTTTTGGAAAACTTTCCGTCTGGGATTTGCCACATGGGGCGGTGTCTTTTTAGTATCTCTGGTCATGGGTTTGATATCCAGTGTATTGCAGGGAGTTACTACGACTCCGTGGTATATTGCCACTATCGTAAAATACTTCTTTATGCTGAGCGATACACAGAATGAACTGACCATCTCTGCCGGATATAGTTTCATGGTCTACCTGTTGGCTATCGTCCAGACTTTTGGTGCCTATCTTTCTATGATATTTTCTTTGATTGGTATGGTATATCAATATGGTCATGCCAGTGAGGTGGTAGATAGCATTTCGGTAGAAAGCGAGATAGATAAATTTGAGCAATTATGATCGACTTTAAATGACGTTGCAAGCTGATACATTGGTCTGCGATACCGCAAGGGTTGCTTTTTGGCAATCCAATCCGGATTATGACTATAACCGTGAACTGATGACTCCTGAGATTGATATCTACGGGTGGCTCAGTATGCAGCTCTCCAAGTTACTTCGTGCCATTTTCGGAAGTCGTTTTGCTGAGGAGTATTCCGGCATTATCCTGATTATTATTGCTATTCTCATCCTGTTGCTGATCCTCTGGTTTCTTTATAAAAAGCGTCCCGAGCTTTTTATGCGTTCACGCAGAGGTCCTGTAAACTATAGTGTCCACGAAGATACCATTTACGGAGTCGATTTTGATGCAGAGATCAGGCGTGCCATAGACCGCAAGGATTACCGGGAGGCCATCCGTCTGCTTTATTTGCAGACCCTTAAACTGTTGAGCGATGACGGCCGGATAGATTGGCAACTTTATAAGACTCCTACAGAATATATTTATGAGGTAAAGCAGGAGATGCTTCGTACTCCTTTCAGGAATCTGACCCATGGTTTCTTACGGGTACGTTATGGTAATTTTCCCGCTTCCGAGTCTCTTTTTGAAGAGCTGGCAGCTCTGCAAACTCAAATCAGGAAGGGAGGGGATGTATGAGAAGCAGTCGTTGGTTTATTATCGGGATCGTTCTCTTTTTGCTGATCATGTTTGTGGTAGAATCTCATCTGCCGAAGAAATTCGTCTGGAATCCCACCTTTGCACAACATGATCACCAGCCACTGGGGTGTGCCGTGTTTGATGATGTCTTGAAGTCCTCTCTTCCGGATGGATATTCTCTTTCGCGCAAGACATTCTATCAGTTCGCTGCTGACAGTGACTCCTGCCGGAGTATTCTTGTCATTACTCAACATGTAAATCTGGTGGAGGCGGATCTCAATGCTTTGCTCGATCTGGCCCAAAGGGGAAACAAGATATTGATAGCCGCTTCCTCTTTCAGTACTTCGCTGTCTGATACGTTGGGATTCGACAATTCGTATGCTTATTTTAATCCGAGACGGATGAAAGAGTATGCGGGCAATTTATTGGAGCGTGACAGTGTCTGCTGGATTGGGGATTCAGCAGTATATGATAAGCGTACTTTTCGTTTTTATCCTCATTTATGTGGCATTTACTTCACAAAGTACGATTCGTTGTCTGTACCGTTAGCTACCAGCCGGATTGATTCGATGCAAATGTTCAATGACAGTTTGCCGGATTGTTTTCCGCCCGTGGCCCTTAGTCGTCCGGTAGGGAGCGGAGAGATTGTTTTGGTCACTACTCCGTTATTGTTTACCAACTATGGAATGCTCGATGGCGACAATGCAGCCTACCTTTTCCGTCTGCTTTCTCATCTGAAAGGTTTACCGGTAGTCCGTACCGAAGCCTATGGGGTGGGAGCACAGGTTGAGGTATCTCCTTTTCGTTACTTCCTTTCCCAGCGTCCTCTGAGGTGGGCGCTTTACCTGACGATGGTGGTATTGGTGCTCTTTATGGTATTTACCGCCCGCAGAAGGCAAAGGGCTATTCCGGTGATTCGTGAGCCTGCAAACCGTAATCTTGAGTTTGCCGAGTTGATCGGTACTTTATATTATCAAAAGAAGAATCATGCTGATCTTGTGCGCAAAAAATTTATTTACTTTGCTGAGAGCCTGCGGAGGAATATTCAGGTGGATGTGGAAGATGACAGTGATGACAATGCCTTGTCTAGGCGGATTTCCCGGAAAACAGGAACTGATGAAGAAAAAGTCCGGAATCTGTTCCGTAAGCTCCGTCCCGTGATTCGCGGGCAGCAGGAAGTCGGCGAGACGTTGATGAAAGATCTGATTGACGGGATGAACGAGATAGAAAAGCCTCAACCCTGATCTTTTTTCGGAAGAAGAAAGCTGTGGGAGGAATGAAATATGAATTTGATAAATAAAAAGAATATGGAAGAAAATATGAATGATATGCATGGAGAAGAAACTCCGCGTACCGATTTGACTCTTTTTTCAGAGAAGATGCAGGAACTGAAAAGCCGGATCGCTTCCGTTATTGTGGGGCAGGAACGTACTGTCGATTTGGTGTTGACAGCTATTTTGGCTAACGGTCACGTCTTGATAGAAGGAGTGCCGGGAGTAGCCAAGACTTTACTTGCCCGCCTGACAGCCCGTTTGATAGATGCCGACTTCAGCCGTGTACAGTTTACACCCGACCTGATGCCGAGTGACGTCCTGGGTACGACTGTTTTCAATATGAAAACCAATGAATTTGATTTCCATCGGGGACCTGTCTTTGCCAATATCATATTGGTAGACGAAATTAACCGTGCACCCGCCAAAACGCAGTCCGCTCTTTTCGAAGTCATGGAAGAACGTCAGGCCAGTATCGACGGAACAACTTACCGGATGGGAGAACTATATACCATTCTGGCAACCCAGAATCCGGTGGAGCAGGAGGGAACTTATAAGTTGCCTGAGGCCCAACTCGACCGTTTCCTGATGAAGATTACCATGGACTATCCGTCACTTGATGAAGAAATCAATATCCTGGAACGCCATCACACTAATGCCGCCTTGGTAAAACTGGAAGAGATACAACCGGTGATTACCCGTGAAGAACTGCTTTCTCTTCGTCGACTGACGGAAAAGGTATTTGTTGACCGTACTCTGCTTCAGTACATTGCCTTGATTGCCCAACAAACCCGTACCAGTAAAGCTGTGTATTTGGGAGCTTCTCCCCGTGCTTCGGTGGCTATGTTGCAGGCATCCAAAGCCTATGCTCTCTTACAGGGACGTGACTTCGTAACGCCGGAAGATATTAAGTTTGTAGCACCTTATGTGTTGCAGCATCGCCTGATTCTGACTGCGGAAGCAGAGATGGAAGGTTATTCGCCTGTCAAGGTGACTCAGCGGTTGATTGATAAAGTGGAAGTACCCAAATAATTATGTTCCTGACCAAACGTTTCTATATACTCGTCCTTGTCGTCATCCTCTTGTTAGGTGGCGGATACCTGTTCGGTTCTCTGTTTATCATCGGACAGTTAGGGCTGCTTGCGCTGCTGCTTGCTCTGGCTTTCGATGGATATCTGTTGTATCGCACCAAGGGTATCCAGGCTTTCCGTCAGTGTGCCGGACGTTTTTCTAACGGTGATGATAACGAAGTCAGCCTGCGTATAGAGAGCCGTTATTCCTATCCCGTCCGTTTGATCGTGATAGATGAAGTGCCGGTCATATTTCAGCAAAGGAATGTACACTTCGAGCTGTCGCTTTTACCTAATGAGGGAAAGACGCTTACCTATCGGTTGAGGCCGACTCGCAGGGGAGAATACGGTTTCGGATTCATCCGCGTTTTTACGACTACCCGAATCGGATTAATATCCCGCAGGGCTACCTGTGGCAGACCTGAAACCGTTAAGGTATATCCTTCTTACCTGATGCTCCATCGATACGAGCTGCTGGCTATGAGCGATAACCTGACCGAACTCGGTATCAAGCGTATTCGTCGGGCTGGACATCAGACTGAGTTTGAACAAATCAAAGAGTATGTAAAGGGAGACGATTATCGCACCATAAACTGGAAGGCCAGTGCACGCCGTCATCAGTTGATGGTCAATGTCTATCAGGACGAGCGCAGTCAACAGATATACAGCGTGATCGATAAAGGGCGTGTGATGCAGCAGGCTTTCCGTGGCATGACATTGCTGGACTATGCCATCAATGCCTCGTTGGTGCTTTCGTATGTAGCTATGCGGAAGGACGATAAAGCCGGGCTGGTTACGTTTAACGAGTATTTCGATACGTTTGTTCCTGCTTCCAAGCAAGTCGGTCAGATGCAGACTTTGCTTGAGAACCTCTATAAACAGGAAACAACATTTGGTGAAACGGACTTTTCTGCCTTATGCGGGCACTTGGGCAAGCATGTGAATAAACGTAGCTTTCTGGTGCTTTATACCAATTTTAGTAATATGACCAGCCTGAACCGGCAATTAGTTTACCTGCAACAATTGGCCCGGCAACACAGAGTATTGGTTGTATTCTTTGAGGATGCCGATCTGAAAGAGTATATAGCGGGCAAGTCGGTGACTACCGAGGACTATTACCGTCATGTCATCGCAGAGAAGTTTGCGTTCGAGAAGAGACTGATTGTGTCAACTTTGAAACAGCATGGCATTTACTCGCTGCTGACAACTCCTGATAAGCTGTCGATTGATGTGATCAATAAATATCTGGAAATGAAATCGCGCCAGTTACTCTGATACGGGTTGCGTATTGAGGAAGAAGAAGACAGCCATACCTATCATAATGACTCCCAGTAGTCCGTAGAACAGCCGGGCACGTCCTCTGCCGACATTCCGTACGATCAGTTGTGCATTTTGAGCGGTGAAGAACCAGTTCCAGTTGAGTATAGATGCCAGCAGGGCTATGAGCCCTGCGGTGGCAAATATTCCCTGTACAAAATATTGAGGGGCCATTCTTCGGATGATTAGTCGTTGATCACTATTTTTCTTGTTCCGTCCTCCAGTTCCTCAATGGTTACTTTCACGGCGTCTCCCGGCAATAATTCTTCTACCAGCTCCGGCCATTCGATGAAACAAAGTGCACCGCTATAGAAGTAGTCTTCGTATCCCATATCGTATACTTCGCTCAGCTTCTTGATCCGGTAGAAGTCAAAATGATAGATCAGTTCTCCGTTCTCGTCCGAACGGTATTCGTTTACAATGGCAAAAGTCGGTGAAGTGATGACATCCGATACTCCGAGCTCCTCGCAAAGTGCCTTGACAAAAGTCGTTTTACCTGCTCCCATCTTTCCGTAGAGTGCAAAGACCGTGTTATCGCCCATGGCTGAGATGAACTCGCGGGCAGCTTCGTGAATTTGTTCCAGTGATTGAATCTTGATTTCCATACTTGTATGTTGGTTTATTGTTTCTTTCTGAAAAGGCTCTTTCCTATCTTACAGGCAATATAGATAAGAATAGAAAAGAAGATGATGGATGCTCCCGAAGGAACATTCAGGCGGTAAGAGATCAGCAGACCTCCCAGGCAACTCAGATAGCCGATGGCAATCGATAACCAGATAATGCGTTTAAACTTGTTCGTAAACAGGTTGGCTGTCATTTGCGGAATGGTCAGTAACGAGATTGCCAGTACAATCCCCACCATGCGCAGACAGGAAACGATGGTCAGGGCAATGAACATCATCAGGATATATTCCAGCACTACGACCGGGATGCCTTGCGAACGGGCAAATTCACGATCGAAAGCCACGTATATGATCGGGTGGATAAACAGGGTAAAGAACAGGATCAGCAAGATGGCAAGAATGCCCAGCATGAGTAAGTCCGTCTGTGTGATCGTGAGGATATTGCCAAACAGATAGGCTGAAAGATCGGGTGCGAATCCCGGTGACAAAAAGCTGAACATGATTCCCAGTGCCATACCCAGCGTCCAGAACATGGCTATGGCCGAATCTTCGCGCATGTCTTTTCGTTTACTGAGCCACTCTACCCCGAAAGCCGATAAAACGGAGAAGACAGCAGCCGATAAAATGGGAGATATGCCTGCATACAATCCCAGTCCGATGCCGCCGAAAGAGGCATGGGTGATACCGCCGCTGATGAACACCAACCGGCGAGTCACGATATACGTGCCGATAATGCCGCAGGCAATGCTTGCCAGAAGACTCCCCAGGAGAGCGTGTTGAAAAAATGTATATTGTAGTAAATTCATACGGTTCAGCAGTTAGGAGTGTGGAGGGAACAGACGGATCAGGGATGGATTCTCCGTTCGCCGACTACCAGAAACACTTCGTCTTTTATTTCATCAGGAAGGCTGATCCCCCTCAGTTGCAGGCTACGTACCCATCCGGCTACATCGGTGTCCTGCATTGTATAAAAGACATCGCGGAATTTATCCGCCTCTTCCGGTGTATAATCTTCGGGTGCCCGGCCGATAAATGTATCCAGTTCTTCGTCGTCATAATACTCTATCTGTTTACTGACGGCAGCCAGCAGGCTGTCACGTTCGCAAACTTCGTGCTGTCCGCAGCACTCTACGTCGACTTCCTTTACTTCCGGAAAACTGTCCAGTTCTCCGTTATCTATTTTCTTCTGCAGTCTTTTGTTGCGGATATACCCGGCAATCATTGCCACGATGGCGAGCAACACCAGACCAACTATAAGTATCCACATAATTACGAATCAAATTTTCGCAAAGGTACTTATTAATTTGTATTATTCCGTATATTTGTCCTTGCAATGTGCTAAATGAACTAAAACAGAAACATCCCGATCATGAAAAGAAAACACCTGATTACTGTCCTTATGTGGTGTGTTGCCACTACCTTATGTGCTCAGACCCCGGTCGAAAAGGGGCTTAAAAGTATTAACCGCCAGGCTGCTGAGGCTTATATCGGATTTTTGGCCGATGATGAACTTCAAGGACGTGAAGCCGGATTTCACGGTTCACGTGTAGCTGCCCGGTATATCGCTTCGCTATTGAAGGAGATGGGTATCCGTCCGTTAGGCGAGAGCTATTATCAGCCGTTTGATGCTTACCGGAAAGAACGCCAGCAGAAAGGACGACTGGAAGTGCACCCTGACTCCATTGCCAAACTGAAACAAGTGGTGCATCAGAAGTTGTCTATGAACAATGTATTGGGTATGATTCCCGGAAAGAAGACGAATGAATACGTGATAGTAGGTGCACATTTCGACCATCTGGGCATTGATCCCGCTTTGGATGGCGACCAGATCTACAATGGTGCCGATGATAATGCTTCCGGAGTATCGGCGGTGTTGCAAATAGCCAAGGCCTTTGTGATAAGCGGACAGCAACCGGAACGGAATGTAATTTTTGCTTTTTGGGACGGAGAGGAGAAAGGGCTTCTCGGATCGAAATACTTTGTGCAGGAGTGTCCGTTCATTAATCAGGTCAAAGGATATTTGAACTTTGATATGATTGGCCGCAACAATCAGCCGCAAAATCCCAAGCATGTGGTTTATTTCTATACAGAAGCCAATCCGGCTTTCGGGCGTTGGCTGAAAGAAGACATTAAAAAGTACGGCTTGCAGTTAGAACCCAATTACCGCCCTTGGGACAAGCCGGTGGGCGGAAGTGATAACGGCTCGTTTGCCAAAGCCGGTATTCCCATCATTTGGTATCATACCGACGGTCATCCCGATTACCATCAGCCTTCTGACCATGCAGACCGTCTGAATTGGGATAAAGTGGTTGAAATATCTAAGGCCTCTTTCCTTAACGTCTGGAACCTGGCTAACGAAAAGGATTATTAAGAACGAAATGAAAACTAAACTAACTAATTGTGTAAAAACCGTATTACTTTCTTTTATGCTGGGAGTGCTGTTTGCTTGTTGTCAGGGGGCGGCCTCTTCCGGCAATGCAGGAAAAAATGCTTCCCGGGTGAGGATTGCTTCCAATGACTCTGCGAAGCTGGTTCCTGATAAAGCCCTGAATGATGCGTCTTGCGTACTTGCAGGTTTGCCGGTTGATAAAGCAAGCGGAAAGCTTTACGCACTGACTCGGACCAAGGAATGGAAGAACCATGCCCGTTACATGGATCAGATATGGAATGTTTTCCGGCAGACGGCTCCCCGGCTGGTAGCTTTCTCACAGACGGAACTGGAAGACATCAACACTCGTTGCCATACTCTGTTTTATCCTTTCGGCGGTCCTGACTTTCTGTTTGCCAATGCGTTCTTCCCCGAGATGGACACTTATGTACTGATCGGGTTGGAACCCGCCGGCACTGCTCCGAAAGTGAAGCATCCTTCTGCCGAAACTTACCGGTTGTATCAGAATGCCGTATCGAACGTACTCAATCTGAGTTTCTTTAACGATATGGATAAGGAACTGGCCAATGATACCATCGACGGGGTTGTCCCCATCTATTCGTTATTGATGGCCCGGGGGAACCGTAAGATAGTCAGCATTCAGGAAGTGTGGTTATCGGAAACCGGAGATCTTTTCGAAAGAAAAGAGGGGGATACCATCCGGAACACATGCAGTGCAGGGATGGAAGTCCGGTTTTTCCGTCCGGGCACTTCCCGATTGCAGACCCTCTATTATTTCTGCACAGATATCAGTAACGAGGGGTTGCAAGCCAACCGACCGTTACAGGCGTTTATGGACCGTTTTGATGCGGAGACCACAGCAACATTTGTCAAGTCGGCTTCCTATCTGATGCACGAACCTGCTTTTTCGCGCATACGCGAGACGATTCTTCAGAAATCGTCTGCTATTGTACAAGATGACTCTTCCATTCCGTTGTCCTGTTTTGATCCGGAGGTGTGGTCGGTTACTTTGTACGGCACCTTCTACAAGCCGATCTCCACTTTCTCTCAGTATCTTCAGCCGCAATTGCGCGATGCCTATCAACTGGGTGATCCGAAACCCCTTAATTTCAGGATTGGCTATGCACGGCAATCCAATTTGCAGGTCGCAAGAAGAAAATAGTCCCGGTTAATGACTTTTCGCAAGAAGGTTAACCGGGAATTAACCCTCCTCCTAACCCTTCCTCATTAGTTTTGCGTCCTAAATAAAATGCAAGGGGGATGTGTCGAAACTCTTTTCACCACAGCCTCTGTTAGAAAATAAAATTAAGCTATGAGGAAGAATTTTTCAACTATCCTAATTGTCGGTGCAGCCCTTTTACTGGCTTCGTGTGTACAACAAAAAGAGTCTTTCAGCCCTGTAGACTATGTGAATCCTCTGATGGGGACGGAGTCTACTTATGCTTTTTCACATGGGAATACTTATCCTGCGGTGGCGGTTCCCTGGGGAATGAATTTCTGGAGTCCGCAGACCGGAGAGAACGGTAGCGGCTGGATGTACACGTATACCGACAGCCTGATACGGGGGTTCCGCCAGACCCATCAGCCCAGTCCGTGGATTAACGATTACGGTACTTTCTCTATTATGCCGCTGTCCGGTGTGCTGAAAATGGATCATAAAGAACGGGGAGTACTTTTCTCACATACCCAAGAGGCGGCGGCTCCCTACAGTTACAGCGTTACGTTTGCCGACGGACTCCGGACAGAACTTTCCGCTACTTCACGCGGAGCGGTATTCGAAGTCACCTTTCCGCAGGACTCTGCCCAGTATATCGTTGTGGATGCCTACAACGGTGGAAGTGCGTTGACGATTGACCGGGAGAATCGGTGCGTGACCGGTGTGGCGCGTAATCACAATGGCGGGGTACCGGATAACTTTGCCAACTATTTCCGAATAGAGTTCAGCCATCCCATTGCAGAAGAAGGCGTATATGACGGAGATACACTGATGCGCCATCGGCCGACGTTGGAGAGTGATTATACTTGTGCCTACCTCAGGTTTAATGTGCCGGCGGGAGAGAAATTAACCGTCCGTACCGCCTCCTCGTTCATAAGTCCTGCACAGGCGCTTGTCAATTTCAGTCGCGAAGTGGGGGGCAAGAGCCTTGCCCAGGTGAGAGAAGAAGCCCGAAAACAATGGAACAGTTATCTGGGACGAATTGAAGCGGAGGGAGGCAGCGAGGAGCAATTGCGTACCTTTTACTCTTGCCTCTACCGGACCCTGCTCTTCCCCCGCGAATTTTATGAGTTCGACGCTCAGGGGAAACCTGTCTATTACAGTCCTTACAATGGGAAGATACAGGATGGCTATATGTATACCGATAATGGATTCTGGGATACGTTCCGTGCCGTCCATCCCTTGTTTACCTTATTATATCCGGAAGTTTCCGAGCGGGTTACCCAATCCATCCTCAATGCTTACGATGAAAGTGGGTTCATGCCCGAGTGGGCGAGTCCGGGCCACCGGGAATGTATGATTGGTAATAATTCCATCTCCTTGTTGACAGACGCATGGATGAAAGGCATTCGTACCATCTGTCCGGAGAAAGCTCTTGAGGCAATGATTCATCAGACCGAGGCCCGGCATCCCGGAATCAGCTCGGTGGGACGTGACGGATTCGGGTACTATGACCGTTTAGGCTATGTTCCCTATCCAGAAGTGCACGAGGCTACGGCCAAGACCCTTGAATATGCTTACGCCGACTGGTGTGTCGCACGTTTTGCCGACTCCATTGGCCGGAAAGAGATTGCCGATACCTATTACCGGAAAGCCCTCAACTACCGGAACCTTTACTATCCCGACTATGGATTTATGTGGGCAAAAGATGCCAATGGGAAATGGAGAGACGCTTTTGACGCGACGGAATGGGGAGGCCCTTTCACGGAGGGCAGTTCCTGGCACTGGACGTGGAGTGTTCTGCATGATCCCGAAGGCTTGTCTCGATTGATGGGAGGACATACAGCGATGGAAGCCCGTCTCGACTCTATGTTTACAGCTCCCAATACCTATAATTACGGTACTTACGGTTTTGTTATCCACGAGATAGCCGAGATGGTGGCTCTTGATATGGGGCAATATGCACATGGCAACCAACCTGTGCAACATGCCATCTATCTATACGACTATATCGGCCGGCCCTGGAAGACCCAGAAGCACGTCCGCGAAGTGATGGATAAGCTTTATCACTCCGGCAGCAAAGGCTACTGCGGTGACGAAGATAATGGGCAGACTTCCGCCTGGTATGTCTTTTCCGCCATGGGATTCTATCCGGTTTGTCCCGGTGTTCCGGAGTATGCCATGGGATCTCCGCTCTTCCCGAAACTGACATTGCATTTGCCCGACGGAAAGAACTTCACAGTGAAGGCGGAAGGCAATAGCCCGGCGAACCGGTATATCGGGAAAGCCCTGCTCAATGAAAGTGAATTTACCCGTAACTACCTGACGCACCGTGAGCTTACTTCCGGAGGAGAACTGGTGTTATGGATGGACAGCGTGCCCGATTCCCGGCGCGGTACTCAGAAGAAAGACTGCCTTACTCTTACTCCAACGAGCACTAATCGGCGCATACGTTTGCCAATTCTATAATTTTTCGTATTTTTGTTGCACTATGAAACGGATGACGCATTTATCGAAGAACAGTATATGAGAAGGTTGGGATGTTTGTTTGCTATCGGAATGATGTGGCTTTGCATAGTCGATTGCTTCTCGCAGGGACTTCTTTTCTATGGAAACGAAAAGCGGATTAGTGAGCGTGCCACCTATTCTGTATTGCGTGAAGGGCACGAGCGCACTTTCACCAACGCCTTCCGTATCTCCTTTGATTATCTGGTCCGGAATGTGGAGAGTCCCGGTTACATCCTTTATCTGGAAGACCGGGATGCCGGGAAAACTTATAGTTTTACGTATCTGCACAAACCCGGCGACCGTTGTTCTTTCTCCTTCAACGAAGACGGCAAACGTATCTTTTGTACTTTCGAACTGGATAAGGAAGACTATGATCACCGCTGGTTGCCTGTTTCCATAGCTTTGGATATACCCGCAGACTGTGCCCGAATTACGGTTGGCAAGCGGAGCAAGGAGATCTCCAACCTGGGACTGGAGCCGACAGGATTCTCACCGCATATTTATTTTGGTAAATGCGAATACATCCTGGATGTGGCTTCGTATGCCATCCGTAACTTGTCTCTTACCGACGGTGAAGAGATCATGATATTTCCTTTGAACGAGAGCAGCGGAGAAGATGTGCACGACAGCCGGGGACATGTTGTGGGACAGGTCACCAATCCTGTGTGGCTGATTAATCAGTCCTACTACTGGAAAGAACTTTTTACGGACTATTCTTCCACGCCTTCCGGTCTTAACTTTGACAAGACACACCAGAACATCCTCTTCTTTAATCAGGACTCTCTGTCCGCGTTCGACCTTTACACGCACGAATTATCGAAGACACCTTATAAGACCCCTCTTCCGGTTCAGCTTCGCCTGGGTATGAACTTTCTGGATGAGGCATCCCGTGAACTGTACACTTATGAAGTGGCCGATTCGCATGGCGATGCCATGGTGGCGGCGCTGGATCTTACTACCAAAGAGTGGCGTCCGGCCAGTTCCGACTATCTTTGCCAACAGCTCCATCATCATTGCGGATTCTTTCATCCGGGCGAAAGAAAGTTTTTCCTGTTTGGCGGTTACGGAAGCCGTAGATACAGCAATACGTTCCTGGCGTACGATTTGAATACCTGTCGTTGGGATACACTGGCCTTCTCCGGCGACCGGGTGATTCCCCGTTACTTTTCGGGTATGGCTGTGAGCAATGATTACAAGCGGGTATACCTCTACGGAGGCATGGGCAACGAAGCCGGTGATCAGAATGTAGGGCGCAACTATCTGTACGATTTATACCGGATAGATATGCAGACCCGTTCGGTGCAGAAACTCTGGGAAGCGAAAGCACCGGCGGTCAATCGGGTGGTACCCCGTAATATGATACTCTCTGCCGATGAAAAACACCTGTTCCTCCTGGGATATCCCGAATATCTGCCCAATTCCACTTTGCAGTTGTACCGGTTGTCTGTGCGTGACGGTGAGTGTGAAGCGGTGGGAGACAGTATTCCCATTGTTTCGGAAGAGATTGCTACCAACGCCTATACTTCAATGAAGAATTAAATGAGTTCTATTGTTCCGTCCAAGAGTTCGAGAAGCACGGGCAAGTGACTACCCGTCTATACTCCCTGTCTGCTCCGCCGGTTACATTGGACGATGTGGAATACTATAGCCGGAGGCGGAATGCCCTGAATGCCGGTCTGCTGGGAGCAGTCGTGGGTGGAGTATTATTGTTGGCGGCCTGTGTATGGGGCATCATGCACCATAAGCGGAAGCGGGACAGGATGTCTGCCGAGACCGCATCTGCCGGAGTACGTCCGGAAGAAGTGTCCGATATACCGGAAGTTCCGGCTGTGGAGTCACCGGAAGTGAAAGAAGAAGAAGTTGAGAAAGAGCCTTCCGAGTGGGAAGAATTGCCGGCGGTATTGCCGCCCGACAAGAATGCTATTTTCCTTTTCGGCATGTTTACCATTCTCGATAATGCCGGACGTGACATTACCTATATGCTCAGTCCCAAGCTGCGTACTATCTTTTTGTATATTCTGCTGAACAGTGTAGGCAAGAGGGGAGTGCTTTCGTCTGACATGAATCAGATATTCTGGCCCGATAAGTCCGGCAGCAATGTGAAGAACCTCAAAGGAGTTTCCATGAATCATGTGAGGAAGATATTGCAGGATGTGGACGGCATCGAACTCGTATACCGCAACGGATACTTCTGCATGGTGTTTGGCGAAGAGTTTTATTGCGATTACATTCGTCTGATGAACCTTACCTCTCCGGAGAAAAAGAAGAAAGAGACTCCCGGTGCCATACGTGCGGAATGGTTGGAAATACTTTTGCGGGGTAAGTTCATACCTGCCTCCGAATCCGACCTCTTCGATTACTATAAACAGAAAGTGGAAACGCTGATCTATTCTCTTCTGCCCGGGCAGTTGGAACTGGCTTACGGGGATGCCCGGTTCAGTATCGTCATCCGTCTTTGTAACATCCTCTTTATAGTCGATCCTTTGTCGGATCTGGCACTTGCTTATACCGTTTGTGCCCTTCGGAAGCAGAACAACCAGGAGGAAGCCATCAGGCGTTATGCCGCGTTTACGAAAGATTATAGACGGGTGATGAACGAGGAGTACGGCATAGCTTTCGCTGACATCAAGGTCTGAGTCTCCCTCCCGATTGTCAGTTTGTCAAAATGATAAAGCAACCTCTCTGCTTTTGGTTTTTTCGGCCATCGGGCGGGGCATGAGCGGAAAAACGCTGCAATTTCGTTTATCGGTTTATCTTTCTGATGGCATAGATACCTGTTCTTGCTAATTAAAGACGGTGACGAGCTTCCTCGCATACCTTGTGTTCGCTTTAAAGAAGAATGCCTGTCCTTTTGATACATCAAACAGGACTTCTTCAACAGACCAACCGGAAGTAGAACGGGCCTCTCAGAGCCTTTGTTCCGGAACAATATATGATAACTGCCAAAACATATAGAGATATTTAGAAAAGAAGTAAGCCTTTTCCGAAAATGCTTACTTCTTTCTGACCAAATGCTTCCTTCTTTTTCCGAAAAGTAAGGTGCTTTTCATCTCCGATCGAGGCTTTGAAGGTCGGTTACCCCGGTTTTTCGTGTTCAATAACCCGTTTCTTGCCGTATTTCTCTTCCGGTTGGGCTCTTTTGGAAGAAGACCTCGTCAGCGGAAAAGGCTTTTTGCTGTCTTTCTGAAACCTTGGTTCTTCTTTGTGCTATCTTTGTGTATTTTTTGAAGAGCAGAAGTCAATGTCTGGACTGCTGTAGGGGCGGGTTAACAAGAAATATGGGAGGTTAATTGCTTTGTTAACCCATATTTAATCCCTCTCTTAAGACCATGAAGATACATTTGTTTTCGTCTTTAGTTAAAAAGAGTCAGCAACGCCTTGCTTGATTCCTAATGTTAATTTTAATTCATTATTATTATGAGAGAACGAAAATTAGTAGAAAGAGCCGTAAGGATTTCAGGGATGTTTGTCCTTCTTTCGGGTATGGGACTTCAACCTTGCCTTGCTTCTCACAGCTACAATGCAGCACCTGCCGGAGTGGTGCAGGTAGAACAGCAGAAACAGAAAATAACCGGTTGTGTTCTTGACGTCACGGGTTCTCCGCTTCCCGGGGCTTCTGTATTGGTAAAGGGTGCTCCCGGACGTGGAGCGATCACCGATATGGATGGTAACTTCTCGGTTGAAGCGGAACAGGGAGAGCAACTTGAGATCTCCTTTATTGGAATGGAAACACAAGTCGTGACCGTTTCCGCAAAGACCCGTCTGCAGATCACCCTGAAAGAGGACAGCAAAACCTTGGACGAAGTCGTGGTGGTGGGTTATGGTACACAAAAGAAAGCCAACCTCACCGGAGCCGTAGCCAGTGTTTCGGCAGAGACATTGGAGAGTCGCCCGATCACCAATCTTAGCCAGGGACTACAGGGTATGATCGGTAACTTGAACATTTCCGCCGACAACGGTGCGCCGGGCAAAGGATACGGGTTCAACGTTCGTGGTACTACATCTATAAACTCTTCCGGACCCTTGGTACTGGTCGATGGCGTGCAGATGGATCCCAACATGATCAATCCGGCCGATGTGGAAAGCGTATCGGTATTGAAGGATGCGGCTTCGGCTTCTATTTACGGAACACAGGCAGCCTATGGTGTCGTGCTGATTACCACCAAGAAAGGTAAAGACGAGAAAGCCAAGATTTCGTTCTCGTCCAACTGGTCTGTCAATTCGCCTACACGCAAACCGGAGTATATGGATTCGTGGACATTTGCCAATTTCCATAATCTGACCAATCGCAACTCGGGTGGAGGCGATTACTACGATAAGAACTATATGGATCATATCTATGCCTATTATACCGACCCGAAACACAATCTGCCGGTATTCATCGATCCGTCCAATCCCAACAAGTATCTGTATTGCGGCAACACCGACTGGATAGATGAAACCATCAAAGACAACACCCTGATGCAGCAGTACACCCTGTCTCTCAACGGAGGTTCGGGCAAGACCGCCTATTACGGTTCGATAGGTTTCCTCGACCAAGGGGGAACACTGAAACATTATGACGATAAGTACCGCCGTTTCAATGTCAACCTGAACCTGACTTCGGACGTCACCAATTGGTTGCAGGTGCGGTTGAAGACCGTCTACAACAATACTTACCGGGATGCTCCTTACGGAAGTAACAACAGTGACGAGACAGCACAGATCAACAGTGCATTCTACGGTGCCGACCTTCGCCCGATGATGCCGGTATATCATCCGGACGGAAACTTTTCCGGTCAGGGCAGTTGGACGAATATGGTGGCTACCCAGTCCATTTCCGGCGAGCGCAAGAATAAGGAGAACGACCTTTGGCTGACCGGCGGTTTAAAAATCACTCCGCTGAAGGATTGGACCATCAATGTGGACTATACCTATAATATGTATATCCTCTCGAAGAAGCAGCACGGTAAAGAGATATTGGAGCATACGGCCAATCCGGACATTGTAACCGTATTCCCGCATACCACTCCGAGCCGCGTGAAGTTTACCACCGACGACAACTATTACCAGACGTTCAATGCCTATACCGACTACTCCAAGTCTTTGGGTAAACACAACATTAAACTGTTGCTGGGATATAATTACGAAACCAAGAGCTACCGCTGGTTCAATGCCGAACGCGAGAACCTGATCAGTAATGACCTTGCTGGTCTGGGACAGGCTTATGGAGAGAAGTACAACGGGAGCGGCCAGCACTCCTGGGCCACTATGGGATATTTTGCCCGTATCAATTATAACTACGATGAACGCTATCTTCTGGAGTTGAACGGACGTTATGACGGTTCTTCCAAGTTCCCCAAGGACAAGCGTTTCGTATTCTTCCCCTCCGTATCGGCTGCCTGGAGAATCTCGAGCGAGGCTTTCTTCGAACCTGCCAAGAAGATTGTAGATGAACTCAAGATCAGAGCCTCTTATGGTTCGTTGGGCAATCAGTCGGTTGGCGGCGACTATCCTTATATCGCTACCATGGGTACCAATGGCGAGATGGGATACCTGGTGGACGGAAAGAAAATAGCCAGCGTGAGTCCCGGCGGTATCGTCAGTCCTTACCTGACTTGGGAGACTGTACGCCAGATTGACTTGGGTCTCGACTGGGCATTGCTGAACAGCCGCCTGTATGGAACCTTCGACTGGTACATGCGGAAGACACTCGATATGGTGACCAACGGTACACCGCTTCCTGCCGTACTGGGAACAGGAGCTCCGCAGGCCAATACTGCCGACCTGAAAACAACCGGTTGGGAACTTTCAATGGGATGGAGAGACCGGGTGAACAAAGACTTCTCGTATGACGTAAGTTTCGTATTGTCCGACTATCAGGCAGAAATCACGAAGTTCAATAATCCGCAGAATTTGCTCTCTACCCATTATGTAGGCAAAAAGTGGGGTGAGATCTGGGGATTGGTAACCGAAGGACTTTTCCAGTCGGCAGAAGAGGTAAGTGCCCATGCCGATCAGTCGGAGAACTATGGCGGTGGCTGGTATCCGGGTGATGTGAAGTACAAAGACCTGAACGGTGACGGCAAGATAAACAAGGGAAAGAATACGCTTGACGATCCGGGTGACCAAAAGATTATCGGTAACAGCGAACCGCGTTACAGTTATGGTATTAAAGGCGGATTGCAGTGGCGCGACTTTGACTTTGATGTATTCTTCCAGGGCATCGGCAAGAAGGATGTAGTGTTGGGAGGCAACCAGTTCTGGGGCTTCGGCAACGAATGGCATGTACCTTTCAAACATGCACTCGACTCATGGACCGAAGATAACCGCAATGCTTACTTCCCCCGGTCTACCTACGACAACGTGACCGGTAACCGTGAAACGCAGACCCGTTATCTCCAGAATGCCGCTTATCTGCGCCTGAAGTCTATCACATTGGGATATTCTTTGCCGAAAGCGCTCCTGGCCAAGTGGAAGATAGATCATGTGCGTTTCTACGTAAGCGGACAAAACCTGCTGACGTTCGATCACCTGTTTGACATATACGACCCCGAAACAGTGAGTCTCAGCACTTATCCGCTGACTAAGTCTGTTTCATTCGGATTAAACATTACCCTCTAATACGATAACGATTATGAAAAAGAATAAGATATTACTGATAGCGGCAGTGGCATGTACTTCCATGTTCTCTTCCTGCTCCGATTTACTGGACTTGTATCCCGAAGATTCTCTCTCGGATCCGAAATTCTGGACAAGTGTACAAGACCTTGAACTTTATGCCAACGGCTTTTACGGTATTTTACCGGGGGCGCAGGGACCCGGTGCCGATGATGAATCGGACTGTTACGTGAACGAGAAACCGAAGACCTGGATCTTCAATCTTGAAACGATTCCTACTTCCGGTGGCGGATGGGGAAATGGAGACTGGGGAAACATCCGTTCCTGCAACTATTTTATGGCTCGTTACAAACAGGTGAAAGGGGATGAAAGCCAGATTAACCGTTCGGTAGCCGTGGTCCGCTTCTTCCGTGCCTGGGAGTATGTGTACAAAGTGAAACGCTTTGGCGATGTGCCCTGGTATGAAACCGAGTTGCAGATGGACTCCGAAGAACTGTACAAGGGACGTGATTCCAGAAAAGTGGTGTTCACACACATCCTGGAAGATCTCGATTTTGCCATCGAACACCTTCCGAAGCCTAATGAAACCAAAACCGGCAATATGCATAAGTATGCTGCGCTGGCTTTCAAGTCGAGAGCTTGCCTTTACGAAGCGTCTTTCCGTAAGTATCACGGACTGGGCGACTACGAAGAGTTGTATCGTGAAGCAGCTGATGCAGCCGCACAGGTGATCGAAGAGGGAGGTTACTCCATCTATAAGACCGATAAGCCTTTACAGGATTATTACAACCTGTTTGTACAGGAAGATTTAGCCTCCAATAGCGAGTGTATCATGCCTAGGGTTTATATCACCAAGCTATTGATGCACAACAACACCCGCCAGATGGAAGAGTCGTATACAGGTTTGAGCCGTGCCATGTTCGAACAATACCTATGTGCCGATGGTCTGCCTACCGCAGTCAGTCCGGGATACGAGGAGGCCGACATGCCGATGGATGAGTTGATGCAGCGTGATCCGCGCCTGCGCCAGACGATCGATAATCCGGAACTTCCTTTTAAGGTGCTGAGCGATGGTACGAAACAGTTCAATGCCCTTCCCATAATAGATACCAAATATTGTACTACCGGATATTACGTGATGAAGTATCACTCTACCGATCCCGAACAGTGGAACATCGGGCAGTCTACACTGGATGTGTTTATCTTCCGTTATGCCGAGGTGCTGTTGAACTATGCCGAGGCGAAAGCCGAATTGGGTGAATGTACCCAGGAGGTATTGGACCAGACTGTCAATGAACTGAGAGACCGTGTAGAAATGCCGCATCTGAAAGTAAATGTCGGTTTCACCGATCCGAACTGGCCGGATTATGGTTATGAACTCTCTCCGCTGCTTTACGAAATCCGCCGCGAGCGTGCAGTCGAGTTGGTAGGCGAAGGCTTCCGTTGGGATGACATTGTACGCTGGAAAGCCGGCAAGTTGCTGGAAGCACCGAAGAGTATGCTTGGAATGAAAGTATCGGATAAGCTGAAAGAGCAGTACGACTCCTTCTCCCGTGAATTGACGCAGGACAATCTGCTGATTGTTTATCCGGACAGGACAACCCGCAAATGGGACGATAAACTCTATCTGCATCCGTTGCCTATCGACGAGACAACGATGAATCCGAACTTGTTACCCAATAATCCCGGATGGGAATAAACATTTAAAATGAGAAGAATCATGAAACAGAACATACTGAAGGCAGCCATTCTGGCTGCCGGATTCTGCTGCACAGTGGGATGCAGTGACAATGACAGCGACCTGACCATCTACATACCCGATGCGGGAACTGCCGTGAAAGCCAATTTCTACATTGAAGACGAGCCGTATGTGCAGACTTTTAATGTGGCCGTTACTCCCGAAACCTATCCGCAACTGACGGAATACGGACTGCCTAATGATGCTGTGGTACATCTGCAAGCCGATCCGGGCAAGGTAGACGAGTATAACGCAAAGAACGGAACCGAATATGAACTGCTGCCGGAAGCCGCTTACGACCTGACTGAAGAGGTATTGGTAAAAGCCGGGACACCGAAGTCTGAGGAAGCCGTAATCACGGTTCATGCAAAAGGTAACATCGAGGCGTTCAAGGAGTATCTGCTGCCCGTAAGCATTACTTCGGTGGAGGGAGCGGTAGCCGATCATTGCTGTCAGACCATCTACTTCATCTTCAGAGGTTCGATGGATGCCAGCAACATGGAGTTGCTCGACCGCACCGGATGGGAAGCATTGAGTGCTTCGTCCGAAGAGCCGAAAGAGGGCGATTGGGGACACAGCGGACTGAAAGAAGCTTGTCTGGATGGCGATCTGAATACTTTCTGGGGTACCGACTGGAGTACTCAGCATCCGCAACCACCTCACTGGATTGTTATTGACCTGAAGAAAACAACCCATATCCAGGGATTCGCTTGCCAGGCACGTGAAGAGGGGTATGACGGGCCGAAAGAGGTGACTGTGGAAGTGAGCGATGATAATGCCACCTGGACGGTAGCCGCTAAGTTTAAAGATATTCCGGCACAGGGTGAGTTCCGATCCTTCCTGCCCGCTGCTGTAGATGGACGCTACCTGAAGGTAACCATCACGGCCGTGAACGGCGGACCGCATGTGACGGTCAGCGAACTTAATTTATTCTGATATACAAAACTGTAAAATAGACGAACACATGAATCTAAGAAATTTCTTTTTAGCGGCGGGAATCGCTGCTGTAGCGGTACCTGTATGGGGACAAAAGGCCCCCGAACCCTACGGGCTGACTCCCAGTGCGAGACAGGTAGAGTGGTATAACCGGGAGATGATCGCTTTCTTTCACTTCGGTATCAATACCTTTGAGGAGTATGTAAACGAAGGGGACGGACGTGCTCCGGCAGCTATATTCAATCCTACGGCCCTCGATTGCGGACAGTGGATGCGTACCCTTCAGTCGGCCGGTATCCCCAGTGCCATCATTACAGCCAAACATGCCGATGGGTTTTGCCTTTGGCCCAGTAAATATACGGATTATGGAGTGAAGAACTCTGCCTGGAAGAATGGAAAGGGAGACGTTGTGCGCGAGTTTGTGGATGCTTGCGAGGAGTATGGCATTAAGGCGGGCATCTATCTGGGTCCGCACGACCGGCACGAGCATCTTTCTCCCCTTTATACTACGGAGAAGTACAAGCAGTATTATGGTCACCAGTTGGAAGAATTGATGGGTGACTATGGAAAAGTCTGGGAAACTTGGTGGGACGGTGCCGGAGCAGACGAACTGACTACTCCCGTCTATACTCATTGGTATAAGATTGTGCGAGAGAAGCAACCGGACTGTGTCATTTTCGGGACCAAGAACTCGTATCCTTTTGCCGATGTGCGTTGGATGGGAAATGAGTCCGGCAAAGCCGGTGATCCTTGTTGGTCGACTACCGACTCTGTATGCGTCAGAGATGAATGGAAGAACTATGAAGGGCTGAACGAAGGAGTAAAAGGCGGTGATGCATATATCCCTGCCGAAACCGATGTATCGATCCGTCCCAGTTGGTTTTATCATGCTGAGGAAGACAGCCGCGTGAAAAGCGTAAAGGAACTTTGGGATATTTATTGCACTTCTGTCGGTCACAACAGCGTGTTGCTGCTCAACTTCCCACCTGATCGTCGCGGACTGATTCATCCTACCGATTCACTTCATGCTGCCTTGCTGAAGCAGGGATTGGATGAAACCTTCGGAAACAATCTGTTGGCTAAGGCCAAGGTGAAAGCAACGAACGGACGCGGAGGTAAATTCCGTCCGGAGTTCCTGACAGACAACAATAAGGAAACTTATTTTGCCGGCCGAGACGGAGTCAAAACCTCGGACATCGTTTTCACTCTTCCCCGGCAGACAGAGTTCGACTGCCTGATGATTCAGGAAGTGATCGAATTGGGACACCGCACGACGAAGTGGAGTGTGGAATACTCTAATGATGGCCGTAACTGGACCCCGATACCGGAAGCAACCGATAAGCAGACGGTGGGGTATAAATGGATCGTACGTTTCGAACCGGTAAAAGCCAAACAGGTACGTCTTCGTATCCTCGACGGATTTGCCTGTCCTGCTATCCATACATTCGGAGTGTACAAACAATCGGCTTTATTTCAGTAAAAACAATAGGTAGTTGGGTTGAATATAGGTTTGGGCTGTATCACACAGGCAGACATAGGTTTTGTTGGCGGATACAGCCCTTGGTTTTCTTCCCTGCCTTTTCTTAATATCAATAGTATGCTAAATTTTAAACATCTGTTTCTGGTAAGCGTTGCTCTGTGGTCGGCAGTAGGAATGGTTCGTGCCCAGGAGTTCGATCCGAAGCAAAGCTACGAGATCCATACCCAGAACGGACTTGTCCTGGACAATCAGGAGAGTCTGGATTTAGGTGGTAAGATATTTATTTCTAAAAAGGAACCCCATAAAGAGTCGCAGGTCTGGAATCTGATTCCTTGTGGTGACGGCTGCTACTCCATTGTCAGTCCGCTCACCGAACTGGGAATCGACAATAGCGGCAATGGAAGCAAGGAGTGTCCGGTCATCCAATGGGACCCTAATAAAGAAAATCCCAATCAGCAATGGCGTATCACGGCTTTGCCCAATGGGAATTATTTGTTCACCAGTGTAGCGAGTGGTTATAACTTGGGCTTCCCGGATGCCGGTCTTGTAGCCGAGCCGGTTTACCAGCTCAAACCGGATGCGCAGAAAATAAGCCAGCAATGGAAAATCGTGAAATCGAATCTGAAAGTGGTGGCTGAGGCTTTTAAAACCCGGAGCGATAATGACTGGGAGAATGAACGGATATTTGCCGTTAACAAAGAAGAGGGGCGTTCTACGTTTGTCCCCTTTGCCGATACGGAAGAGATGAAGGGCGATCCTTCGTACACCCGTCCTTGGATACGCAATCAGTCTTCCCGTTATCTGTTGCTGAATGGTGACTGGAAGTTTCATTGGGTGAAGCAACCTTCCGAACGTCCGGTGGATTTCTATAAACCGGGCTATGACGTGTCTGCCTGGAAAGAGATTCCGGTTCCTTCCAATTGGGAGATGCTGGGATACGGAACCCCCATCTATACCAATATCACCTATCCGATACGCAACAATCCGCCCTTTATACAGGGACAGAGAGGATATACGGTAGAGAAAGAGCCTAATGCGGTAGGTTCCTATCGGAGGGAATTCTCTCTGCCGGCCGACTGGAAGAATAAAGAAGTGTTTATCCACTTCGACGGAGTGTACAGCGCTATGTATCTGTGGATCAATGGTAAGAAAGTCGGGTATAGCCAGGGTGCCAACAACGATGCCGAGTTCAACATCACACAGTATGTGAAGCCGGGTAAAAACATATTGGCAGTCGAAGTGTATCGCTGGAGTGACGGCAGCTATCTGGAAGACCAGGATATGTTCCGCCTGAGCGGTATCCACCGGGATGTCTATCTGGTAGCAACTCCGAAACTTCGCCTGCGCGACGTGCATCTTACTTCTGTCATCAGTGACCGTTTCGACAAGGCCGACTTATGTGTCAAAGCAGACGTGAAGAACTATGGCAAGTCTGCTGTGAATGCCTCCGTACGCATAGCTCTGCTGGATGCCGGTGGCAAAACTTTGCGTACGTTTACAACTGCGGTCGGTAATCTGGCTGCCGGAAAAGAGATCTGTCTGCCTGCAAAAGCAAGTATTCGTGATCCCCAACTCTGGAGCGCCGAAACACCTTATCTGTATACTGTGAATCTGGAATTGCTGGATGCTTCCGGCAAGGTGCTCGAGGCAACTACCCAGCAATATGGTTTCCGCAAAATTGAAATACGTGACAATAAAGTGTATATCAATGATGCATTGGTGTTGTTCAAGGGTGCCAATCGTCACGATATTCATCCCCGTTTCGGTAAAGCGGTACCTGTAGAAAGCATGATAGAGGATATTCTTCTCTTTAAGCGTTTCAACCTGAACACCATTCGTACCAGTCATTATCCGAATGATCCGAAGATGTATGCTCTGTTTGACTACTATGGACTTTACGTAATGGACGAAGCCGATCTGGAATGTCATGGCAACATGATGCTGACTAAGCGGGAAAGTTGGAAAGCAGCCTTTGTCGACCGGGTGGTACGTATGGTGGAACGGGACAAGAACCATCCTTCCGTAATCTTCTGGTCGATGGGGAATGAATCGGGCGGAGGACCCAATTTCGAGGCCGCTTATCAGGCTGCCAGAGAGATTGACGCACGGTTCATCCATTATGAAGGAATGAATGATGTTGCCGATATGGACTCACGGATGTATCCATCCATCGAAAGTATGATAGCTCAGGACAACGAGCCGCGCAATAAACCTTTCTTTTTATGTGAGTATGCACATGCCATGGGAAATGCTGTCGGTAACCTGGAAGAATATTGGGACTATATTGCCAATCAGTCTAAACGCATGATCGGAGGTTGTATCTGGGACTGGGTGGATCAAGGCATCAATAAACCCGGAGAAGCGCCGGACCGTTATTATTTCGGGGGCAGCTTCGGTGATCGTCCCAACGACAATGATTTTTGTTGTAACGGACTGGTGACACCCGACCGTAGAGTTACTCCTAAGTTATGGGAAGTGAAAAAGGTATACCAATATATGACTTTTGAAGAAGTGGGAGAGAACAATGTGGGATTACGCAATCATTATTCATTCCTGAATATGCGTCATTTCAACCTGCGTTATGTCATCCTCAAAGACGGGGTGCCTGTTGCGGAAGAGGAGTTCGGACTGCCTGACGGCAAGCCGGGTGAACACCGTACGATCCATATCCCTTATCTCCGTCACTTGACGGAAGATGCCGATTACCACATCAACCTGGAAGTGAAGTTGAAGCATGACTGCGTCTGGGCTAAAGCCGGACATGTAGTGGCAACGGAGCAGTTCTTACTAAGAGAGAGAAAACAGAAAACGGAGGTTCCGGAACTCTCTGCTTCCCTGCAGGTGGTAGAAGAACGTCAGTACATCCGTTTCCGTGCTCCGGGTACCGAGATCTCATTTGATTCAAAGACAGGCATGATGATCGGTCTCCGATATGACGGACAAAACATGATACACGGTCAGCAAGGACCGGCGTTGAACTGGTATCGTTCCATCAGTAATGATCCTCGCGAATGGATTCAGCCTGTGGTTGCATTGCGTGGTTTTGACTGGAAACTGGCGGAAGATGGAAAGTCGGCGTCTGTTCAGTCTCAGATAGAGGTCAAAGTTGGGCAAGTCAATATACCGTATACAGTCAGATACCGGGTTTACAGCAACGGCAGGGTCGATGTGGCAGCCGACTTTACGACAGAAAGTAATTTCGATCTACCTCGTCTGGGCTTGCAAATGTTCCTCAATCCTTCACTGGAACAAGTCGAATGGTATGGCCGCGGTCCGATGGAGAACTATCGTGACCGGAAGAACGCAGCCTACATGGGACGCTACAAAACGACTGTTACGGATATGGCCGAGCATTATGCGCGGGCGCAAACAATGGGCGGACGCACAGATACACACTGGCTGGCGTTGACAGACGGACAAGGGAAAGGACTCAGGATCACCGCAACGGATACGTTGGATTTCAGTGCCCAACATTACACGGATAAAGATTTATGGCAGGTAAAATATGGACATGATTTGTCTGATATCCGCCGTGCGGAGGTTGTTCTCAATTTAGATTGCATTCAGCGTGGATTGGGCAATGCCAGTTGCGGACCGGGACCGCGTCCCCATTATGAAATCCGGAAGGATACGGTTTATAGTTATTCTTTCCGAATGGAACCATTGAGATAAGGATTGTTATCCGGACAAGGAGACCTATGGTTGTTCCGGATGTTGAATCTGTTTGAAGTTTTGCGCCCTGCTCCTCAAAGTCGGAACTTTGAGAGAGCAGGGCGCAATATCTTTCGGAGTGTGTCCCGCAAAGGTCTTTTCTATCTTATTCTTCTCCGACCTTGATACCGAAACCGGCTTTGCGCAAATCGTTCCAATATCCGGGGTATGATTTGGAGACTACTTGAGGTTCGTCTATTTGTATTGTCGGATAATGAATTGCTGCCGGAGCAAAAGCCATAGCCATACGATGATCCTCGTAAGTCTTGATAACGGGACATGCCTGTTGTTCCACGCGTTCACCGTCCCAGGAAAGGATACTGTCGTTTTTGTCATGCAATATATACCCGAGCTTTTTCATCTCTGTTTTAAGGGCTTCGATCCGGTCTGTCTCTTTTATTTTGAGGCTTTGCAGCCCGGTGAAGCGGAAAGGTACATTGAGCAGTGCGCAGGTCACAACAAAGGTCTGTGCCAAGTCGGGAATATCGACAAAATCTTCATCCAGCCGTTCGACACATGTACCATTCTTCTTCAGTCGTATACCTGTTTCCGTATATTCGGTTGCCACTCCCAGGCGGGCAAATACTTCTGCTCCGCGGCTGTCGCCCTGATAACTGTGGCGGAACAGTCCGGTCAGTTCTATATCTGCTTGGGGAGACAGGGCAGCTATCTGATACCAGTAAGAAGCTGCACTCCAGTCGCTTTCGACGGTAAACGGAAGGCAGTGGTAAGGTTGTGGATCAACCTGGATACTCTGGTCGGATGTCCACGAAGCCGAGGCGCCGAAATCTTTCATCAATTGCAAAGTCAGGTTGATGTAAGGTCTTGAGACGATTTCTCCGGTCAACCGGAGTTGCAAACCGTTTTTCAGTACCGGACCGATCATCAACAGGGCTGATATGTATTGTGAACTCACATTGCCCTTTAGGGTGATTTCGCTGCCCGTGAGTTCTGTACCCTCAATCCGTAAGGGGGGAAAACCCTCATTCCGAACATATTCTATATGGGCTCCCAGTTCGCGCAAGGCGTTCACTAATATCTGTATGGGGCGTTGCTGCATCCGTTCTGTTCCGGTGATGGTATGGATACCCGGAGTACTGCTCAGATAAGCCGTCAGAAAGCGCATGGCCGTTCCGGCCGCAAGAATATCAATCACTTCATTGCCTTCGGTCAGAGCTTTTATCATCACCTGCGTATCATCGCAGTCGGACAAGTTCGAAAGTACATCGTCTCCTTTTGACAGAGCATGGATGATAAGGGCACGATTGCTGATACTTTTGGATGCCGGAAGCTGGATAGTGGCCTTTATCTGCGAAGGCGCTGAGAGTAGATAACGCATGGTCTTTGTTGCTATAGTTATATTCGGTTGCAAAAATAGGAAATCTATTCTTTTTTGCCCCTATCCTCTTCCTAAAATATTAAGGATATGAACGGAATCCAATATACATTAACGAAGCGAACAAACAGCTAAAAAATAGGTTGTTTAAGGTCCTAAGGACATTTTGTTTATAAAAAAATGTCAAGAAGTAGCTCCATATTTCTGCAATATGATACCAAAAGACTTGTGTAGTTACGGGGTTAATGTAGTTATTTTACTTTTGTATCAACAAAGAAAGGATTCTGATGCCAAACAGGGATAGTGAGAAATTGATAACGGATGGTTATACTACGACTTTATTGGGGGATGAACTTATGGTTTGTGAGAACATGAAGCACATTCGTGTGACGTCTGTTCCGTCCTACACTGAAGTTGGGATGATCATTTTGTGTTTGAGAGGTACTGCCAAGATCTGTATCTTTGATAATATTCATATTCTTGCTAAGAATGAACTGGCGGTTATTCTGCCGGGTCAGTTGGTTTCGATAACCGAGCTAAGTCCTGATTTTCTTTGTAATATAGTTGTGCTGTCGCGTGCGCTTTTTGATGATACGTTGAGTGGGTTCAGTCGTTTTTCTCCTCTTTTCTTTGTTTACATGAGAAGCCATTATTGGTATGAATTGACAGGAGAAGAGATTGAGCGGTTCAAACTTTTTTATGGATCACTCTCACAGCGGGCAAAAGACCCTACCCATTTTTTCAGGAGAGAGTCTGTATTGTTGTTACTGAGAATCTTTTATCTGGATATCTATAACGAATATTACAGCAAATCTCATTTGATGAAAGGGGGATCGGATATGGGTAAGAGTAAGCTGGCGCATGATTTTTTCTGTTTAATTATGCAGCATTACCGAGGACACAAGGATGTCGCTTTCTATGCCGATAAGTTATGCATCACTTCCAAGTATCTGTCAATGGTGATAAAAGAGGCGAGCGGAAAGACAGCAAAAGATTGGATTGTAGAGTATGCCATATTGGAGATCAAAGCCATGTTGAAGAACTCTACCATGAATATACAGGAGATATCTATTAAAACGAACTTTGCGAACCAGTCGTCGTTGGGGCGTTTTTTTAGAAAGCACACAGGAATGACGCTTACAGAATATCGTATGCATCGATAAATAGTGGCTTAAATGAAACAAGAAAAACAAACCGAACTGTTGCGGACTCAGCAGATGCTGAATGAAGTGAACCGCAAGTTGTTAATGACGCTTGGGGTCGCGGAAGTTTTTCCATGGAAGTGGGAACTGGCAGAGCATATGGTATGGTTTGATGCCCGTCCGTCGGACGATCCTGCAGGATGGGAGATTTTTCATAATGATTCGTTTCCGGTTTCTATAGCGCGTGTTTATCAAGGTATCTATAAGGAAGACCGCCTTCGGGTGATTGAAGCTTGTCGGGGGATACTGAAAGGCAAAATGAAGAAAGTGGTGGTCGAGCTTCGTTTCTGGGCCAAAAAGAGAGAGGGATTGGTATTGGAGTGGTTGGAGATGCATGCCATTCCCGGGAAGGTTGATGAAAATGGCAGACTGTTGACTGTAGAGGGATCGCTGATGTCCATTACCAGGCAAAAAGTTATGGAAGAAGAACTGACCGCAGCTAAAGAGAAAGCAGAAGAAGCCAATCGGTTGAAATCGGCATTGATTGCTAATATGAATCATGAGATACGTACACCGTTGAATGCGATTGTAGGTTTTGCATCTTTGCTCTCTATCATAGATGACGAAAAAGAGCAGCAGGAGTATATCGGATTGATACAGAGTAATACGGAGCATCTTTTGCGATTGATGAACGATGTTATCGATCTCTCCAATATTGAGTCGGGCGTTATGGACATAGTCGGTTCGGATGTAGTTCTCGATTCATTGATGAAAGAGATGGAATTGACGTATGTTCCCAAAGCAGAAACAAACAACCTGGTTTTGGCTTGGGATCGGGAGCAGTCGAATGGTCACATCTATACAGATCGGGACAGGCTGATACAGATATTGGAGCACTTATTGGATAATGCTATTAAATTTACAACAAAGGGGACCGTTCGTTGGGGGTATCAAGAGAAAGAGAATGGTCAAATTAGGTTTTATGTGACGGATACCGGATGTGGTATTCCTAACGATAAAAAGGAAGTGATATTTGAACGATTTGTGAAACTTGATAGCTTTACCCAAGGGCTTGGATTGGGATTGTCCCTTTGTAAAATTATTATTGAGCGTATGCACGGAACGATTGGAGTGGAATCGGAAGTTGGAGAAGGATCGACTTTCTGGTTTACTATCCCCAATTTATCCGACAATCATATTTAAAATCTACGGATGAGTGACCGTGAGGTTCCCTGAAAAGGACTTCTGTAGCAAGTTGATGATTCCCATCGGCTTGATGTTTGTTTTGTTTGTGATGAGGTCACCGTTTCAGCGGAAACAATGATCCCACGTTGGCACTTCGACAGATAGATCTTTTTGTCTGTCGGGGTGCCAACATTCTTTTATTTTAGACAGAATGTTGGAGAATCGGTAGATTTACACTACTTTTGGTACCACAATCGGATGTCCGGTTGAATTAACCCTTTTATAACGACACGATATGAAATTTGTTAACCGATTCTTTATGATTCTTGTGGCACTATGCCTAGTTTGCCCCGGCGTTAGTGCAGTTGTTAATCCCAAACCTTTTGTGATTCCCGAACTGAAAGAGTGGAAAGGTGCCGAAGGGGCATTTGTACCGACTGAAACAACAAAAATAGTCTGTCCCGCCAATCAGCCGGAACTATTGCGCATTGCCCGTATGCTGGCCGATGACTGTGAAACGATGTTCGGTCACAAACCGGAGGTAGTACAAGGCAAAGGCGGAGCCGGTGATGTTATTCTTGCCATTCGTGCAGATAAGAAGTTGGGCAAAGAAGGCTATACGGTGAAAGTTACCGATCGTATCTTGCTGACTGCTCCCGAAAGCATAGGGGTATATTGGGGAACCCGTACGCTGCTTCAGATTGCGGAACAGAGCGAAAATCATCAGTTTCCGAAAGGTACTTTGCGTGACTTTCCGGACTACGCTATGCGTGGCTTTATGATAGATTGCGGTCGAAAGTTTATTCCTCTTTCTTTCCTTCAGGATTATGTGAAGATTATGGCTTATTACAAGATGAATACTTTGCAGATTCACTTGAATGATAATGGCTTTAAACAGTTCTTCGGGCACGATTGGTCGAAAACTTATGCAGCCTTCCGTTTGGAGTCGGATACTTATCCGGGTTTGGCTGCCGAAGACGGCTATTACACCAAGCGTGAATTTATCGATTTACAAAAGTTGGCTGAGAACCTTTACGTAGAAATCATTCCCGAGATTGATGCTCCGGCGCATACTCTTGCCTTTACACATTATAAACCGGAGATCGGCAGTAAAGAGTACGGCATGGACCATCTCGATCTGTTTAATCCTGAAACGTATAAGTTTATGGATGGACTCTTTAAGGAGTATCTGGAAGGGGACGAACCTGTATTCCGTGGAAAGAAAGTGCATATCGGTACTGACGAATACTCAAATAAGAAAAAAGATGTAGTAGAGAAGTTCCGTGCTTTCACCGACCATTATATCCGCTATGTAGAGAGCTTTGGCAAACAGGCTTGTGTATGGGGAGCACTGACGCATGCCAAAGGTGATACACCGGTGAAATCGGAGAATGTGATCATGAGTGCTTGGTACAATGGCTATGCCAACCCGAAAGACATGATAGAGCAAGGCTATAAATTGATTAGTATTCCTGACGGGCTGGTATACATTGTTCCGGCTGCCGGATACTATTATGATTATCTGAACACGAAGTATTTGTACGAAAATTGGACTCCTGTACAGATTGGAAAGGCTGTTTTCCCGGAGAAAGATCCGTCTATCCTCGGCGGTATGTTTGCCGTATGGAACGATCATGTAGGCAATGGCATCTCGACAAAAGATATTCATCACCGCGTTTATCCGGCTTTGCAGACTTTGGCTGTGAAGATGTGGACCGGAAAAGATGTATCTGTTCCGTATGCTGACTTTGATAAACAACGCAATGGCATCAGTGAGGCTCCGGGTGTTAATCAACTCGGCCGTATCGGTACTACACCGGGATTGGTGTATGAACAGGCTTCCGTTGCTCCCAATAGCGAGACTCCTCACCGTGAAATCGGTTACGATTATCTGGTAACATTTGATATTGACGGAGCCGATGAAGCAAAGGGTACGGAACTGTTCCGTTCGCCGGATGCCGTATTTTATCTTTCCGATCCGATCCGTGGCATGTTGGGTTTTGCCCGTGACGGTTATTTGAATACATTTAGTCACCGTATCCACAAAGGTGAGAAAGCAACCATCGGTATCAGTGGTGACAATAAGTCGACCCGTCTACTTATCAATGGACAGGTAGTAGAGGAAATGAATACTCAAAAACTTTACTATAATGCCGGGAAAGATTCTATGAATTATGTTCGCACTTTAGTCTTCCCGCTAGAGAAAGCCGGAAAGTTTGATAGTAAGATTACAAATCTGAAGGTTTATAAGAAATAAGATACTAACTCAATAAAATAGAGGGAGTTAAGCCGCGTGCTTAACTCCCTCTATTATTTTGTGGACAGGCCGTTAGGGAAAAAAATAATATTCTTCATTACTTTCCGAATTGTGTTTTTTTGTACCTTTGCCCCCCGGATGGAGCATAAAGTTCCACGAAACGAATGAAACAGAAACATAGAAAGTCCCGTTTTGAGTCCTTTCAAGGTATACTGACCAAGCTTGCACTTTTCCATCAGTGGGGAAGAGAAAATTCTGATTAAGTAAGTCTCTTTACTTGATTTCTCCTTTTTACATTTTATTATCTGTATGAATCAAGATCTAAGAAGTTATTGATTCGCATTATTTCTAAAAATTCATAAGTAACAACGTATGAACAAATTCTCTTTGTTCATAATGATGCTTTGTGCGTCATTATGTCCCTTGGGTGTGTATGCCCAGGAAGTGGCATGGCATATAATGTCTATAGAAGATATGTTTGCGCTTGCCGACCGTAACAGTAAATCATTGCGTCCGTATGCAACCGGTATTTGTGAAGCCCGTGAAGGCGTAAAAATTGCCGGGAATGCCCGTTTGCCGGAAATTGAAGCTGCTTTGTCGTTCAGTTATTTGGGTGATGCTCTGCTGATAGACCGTAATTTTTCGAATGGAACCAATGCACCTATGCCGCATTTGGGTAATAACTTCTCAGTAGAGGCTTCTCAGGTAGTATATGCGGGAGGTAGCATTACAAACAGTATTGCTATTGCACGTTTGCAAGAAAAGATGGCTCGCCTGGACTTGGATGCCGGGCGTGATAAAGTACGTTTCCTGCTTATCGGCTATTATCTGGATCTATTCAAACAGCAGAATATGTTGCAAGTATACGAAAAGAATATAGAGCAGACCAAGCAGGTGATTGAGGAACTCCGTGCGAAAGAGTGTGAAGGAATCGTTCTGAAAAACGATATTACCCGCTACGAATTGTTGTTGGCCAATCTGGAATTGACCCGTACACAGATTGAAAATACAATCTCTATCCTGAATGGCAATCTGACTACTACTTTAGGTTTACCGGAGGATGCCAGAATACAGCCGGACACTACTATTCTCTCAAAAGCCCTCCCCATTGAAAATAAAGAGAATTGGACAAATACCGCTTATGCAAACTCTCCTGTACTAAAACAGATGTTACTTACCGTGGAAATGAGTAAGCATCAACAGAAAATTACACGTTCGGAACAAATACCCCAAATAGCTCTATTTGCCGGTAATAAACTGGATGGGCCTATCACCATCGAAGTGCCTCCTATCAATAAGAACCTCAACTATTGGTACGTAGGGGTAGGGGTGAAATATAATTTCTCTTCTCTGTTCAAGGCCAGTAAGTCCATTGCTCGGGATAAATTCACTGTTCGGCGAAATACGGAGCAGTATAATGATGCTAAAGAACAGACCGGCTTGGCTGTCAATGCAGCGCAGGTGAAATATATGGAAACTTATGTGGAGTTGAATACTCAGCAGAAAAGTGTGGAACTGGCCAATCAGAACTATGCCGTCATCCATGACCGCTATAAGAATGATATGGCACTGATCACCGATATGCTGGATGCCAGCAATTCAAAACTTGAGGCAGAACTACAGCTCGTAAATGCCCGAATCAATATTGTTTTTAATTTTTATAAACTTCTGTATATCTCCGGAACTATCTAAAATCAATCGTCATGAATAAGAAAACTAAAAAAATGGTATTCAATCTCTCTGTTATTTTTGTGTTGCTTCTGGCCTTCGGATGGGTCTGTTCGCGTTTTGTCCATTTGGGTAACGTAGAGTTTACGGACAATGCGCAGGTACGTCAACATATCGTTCCTATCAATTGCCGTATACAAGGCTTTATTAAGAAAATATATTTTACGGAATATCAGGCTGTGCATAAGGGAGACACATTGGCTTTGATAGAAGATGCCGAATTTCGTTTCAGACTGGTGCAGGCAGAAGCCGATTATCAGAATGCTTTATCCGGAAAGAGTGTAGTGACATCGTCTATCCATACCATCCAGAATAATATATCTGTGTCCGATGCCGGTATTCAAGAAGCTAAAGTACGCATGGATAATGCTGAACGCGAATATAAACGCTATCAGAATTTGCTGGAACGGGATGCTGTCACCCGCCAGCAATACGATGCGGTGAAAACAAATTATGATGCATCAAAAGCACGTTATGAATTGTTATTTCGCCAAAAGAAATCGACGGCCCTCGTCAAACAAGAACAAACTGAACGCTTGGAGCAGACCGAAGCCGGGATTAAACTGGCAGAAGCAGCTTTGGAGATAGCCCGGCTAAATCTTTCATATACGGTGATCATAGCTCCGTGCGACGGAACTACCGGGCGGAAAGAGATTCGGGAAGGTGTGTTAGTGCAACCCGGACAGACACTGGTCAACCTGGTGGACGACCATGATAAATGGGTGGTAGCCAATTACAAAGAGACGCAAACAGCCCATATTGGCGAAGGTTATCCGGTGGGTATAGAAGTAGATGCCATCCCGGGAATAATGTTTAAAGGAATAGTAAAATCGGTTTCTCAGGCAACAGGGGCAAGTTTTTCTCTTCTTCCACAGGATAATTCCGCAGGCAATTTTGTGAAGGTGGAACAGCGTATTCCTGTCCGGATAGAATTTACCGGCGAAAACAGGCCCGAAGATATGAAACGCCTGCGTGCCGGAATGAATGTGGAATGTGTAGTAAACTATTAATGTATGCATGAAATAACTCCTTTTGCCATTCCGGCGATGCGCGATTTTGTTCCTGAAAAGTGGAGGCCGTGGATTGTTATTCTTTTTGTTATTGTCTTTCAATTTTCCGGAGGCGTTTATTTGGCTGCGGTTAGTGAAATGGTAGGTTCGACAGCTTTGATGCAGGAGGATATTATGATGGCAGGATACGCTTCTTTGGTAGGGATGTCGTTGACATTTGCCATTATGTTTCGGCTGAAGTTTCGTTTCCCTTCGAAAATAGCTTTCCTGACATGTAGCATTGCTATCATTTTGTGTAATCTGATATGCATGTATACTCGTAGTGTGCCGTTATTGGTGACAGCCTGTTTCTTTGGTGGGATATTCAGGATGTGGGCCACTTTTGAGTGTAATTCCACTATTCAACTCTGGCTTACGCCTCAGAGGGACCTTTCTGTCTTCTTTTGTTATATCTATCTTTTGGTACAAGGTTGTCTTCAATTATCCGGATTGATAACTGTTTATACTGCTTTTTGGATAAAATGGGAATATATGCATTGGCTGATTATTGCATTATTGTTACTTGTGATGATAGCAACTATGATTTTGTTTCGTAATTATCGTTCGATGCCCAAATTGCCTCTTTTCGGTATTGATTGGTTGGGAGCCTTGATGTGGGGGATAGTGATTTTGTGTATTATCTTTGTTTGTGTATATGGCGAACACTATGATTGGTATGAATCTGTCTATATCCGGATGGCTACCGCGGGCGGAGTAGTAGTCCTGTTATTGAATTTGTGGCGTGCTTCTTTTATTCGCCACCCGTTCATAGCATTGGTCACCTGGCGGTTTAAAGCCGTTTACCTTACCTTTTTGCTCTATATGGTTGTCGACATTTTATTGGCACCCTCGCACTTGCTCGAACATATTTATATGGAAGCCGTGCTTGGGTATGATTCTTTAAACGTGATTTCGCTCAATTGGGTATTAGTACTGGGAACGATTGTGGGGAGTGTTTTCACATTCTATACATTTTCACGTCGTAAATGGTGTTACCGGACAATGACGGTTATTGCTTTTATCTCCATCACCGGTTATTTGATGATGTTCTATTTTACGATAGATTACAATTTATGTAAAGAGGCTTTGGCTTTTCCTCTCTTTTTACGTAGTTTCGGATATGTGATTATCGCTATATGTTTTATCACCGCACTTTCGCGCGTACCGTTTCAGAACTTTTTTGAGGCGGTTTCTGTTCAGGCATTTGTCAGTGCAAGCTTTGGAGGAGCACTCGGTTCAGCTGTTCTCGGACGAGTCTTGAACGTAGTGATGCAGAAAAATGTGATGTTACTTGGCAGTACATTGGATGCACTTCATCCACAGGCAAGTCATATCCCTTTGGGAGAATTATATGCTGCTTTACAACAACAGGCATTGATGGTTTCTATGAAAGAACTTTATGGATGGCTTACATTAATAAGTCTGTTTTGTCTGATACTATTGGGTGTCGGTCATAACTCTGTCCGTCCGCTTTATGCTTTGCATCCCCGATACCGGGTGATACGCCGCTATATCAGGCATGAATTGAGGATGATCAAGCAATGACCGATTCATATATTTTTCTTTTATATTTAAAGTTGAGCCCCTGGCCGGTATATTCCGATCAGGGGCTCAATTGCTATTTATCTATTTAAAGAGAATTCTGTCAGGTTCAGATTTGTACATGTCTGAATATAAATCGTCTACATGGGACTATTCCATATGGGGCGTATCCGATTTTATGGAAGTAGCCATACTCAAATGTTCATCCTATGATCCATTTGCTGCCCGGTATGAATGAAATGAGTTTTGAAGTTATGAAGCAACAGATAAATGTACTGACTGCAATGCATGGTATAGCGGCAACAGTAGGCAGTGCCAGGGTATACTTAAAGACTGTTGCCCATAATCCTAGCCAGAAGATATGCATTAGATACATACCGTAGCTGAGCTTTGACATTTCTGTTATGATTCGTGGAGCTTTTGAGCTATTGATACACGTAAACATGAGGAATGTACCCGCTGTGAGCAGTACACAGTTGATTGTACAGAAGGCCCATCCTATTTCTATTACCGGAGTGGAAAGAGTCTCACCGGGTATAGCCTGGCTATAGAATGAATAGATGGTTAATACGGTTCCGATAACCATTAAAATGGTTCCTATGATGAAGCGTTTTGAACGACTCCACGTAAGGTGAGTATGTATATAATGTGCCAGCACGAGGTAACCCAGATAGCCTGAGAAGTACCATAGCATGTGATATTCGTTCCAGAAACATTGTCCCCATACTTCACCACACCAACGGTTGAGATATGGGATGCATGTTGATAACAGAAACAACCCTATGAAGAAGCGTTCTTCTTTTGCCGAAGCTTTTCTCAGCCATGGAGATATTATAGGTATGAATAGATAAAGACTGATTAGAGGATACATAAACCACAGATGTCCTGCAAGTGTCGGGAAGTTCAAGAAAATTCGTGATAGATCCGTTAATGATGTCTCTCCGTTTATCTGTCCCCACAACATTGGTAAGGTGCTGTATAGTATCATGAATATGAAAAATGGTGGTATGATACGAAGGAATCGCTGGCGATAAAATTGCCATGTAGTTTGTTCTTCTTTCATCGGAGCAAGGAGAAAGGCGGAGACAATCATGAATAATGGTACTGCCATGCGTGAAAAGCCATCGTATACAGCTACCCATAAGCGGTCTGCCTCACTGGCTAAATAAGATTGCGGTCCGGCCATGTCCGTGGATCCGGCGGCACCGTAAAAGTTTTCACTGGAGTGTACAATCATAACGAGAAAGCACGCAAATACGCGTACATAATCTAAAAAAACAATGCGTTTCATTTTCTGTTTGAGTTTTTATTAATAAGATGTTCTTTGTGTTGTCTTTTTTATGTGCAGCATTATTCATAATAGAAATATTTCATTGATTTTCAGGGCGCTGCTTTATTTGACGCAAAGATAGAAAAAAACTTGAGATACTGAGCAACAAACGGAAAGAATCCGTGCAACTGCATTGAATATTCAACATTTTTTTTAATATCCGATATCCGGTACTGTTTGATAAAACATAAATCCCGGTTAAATATTCTGTTTGGTACCTACGTCTGCACCGTATGATAGTTCTGAAGTGCTCTAAAAGAAAAAAGCATCGATAATCTTACAATTATCAATGCTTTGTGGTTAGTCGGGGTGACTGGATTCGAACCAGCGACCACACGCCCCCCAGACGCGTACTCTAACCGGGCTGAGCTACACCCCGAATTGCGGATGCAAAAGTAGAATTTTATTTTGAATAAGCAAAATATTCGGATGGTTTATTTCTTTTAAATTGTTTTTTCTTGCTAAGGAAGCGCTCTGGGAAGTAGTAATCTAATTAACATTGTTAATTTGGAAGTTTTAGGTTGAACGTCTTTTTTGCAAATCACTTGTTCTTTATCAACAAAGAACAAGTGATTTGTTTCTAAAAGATTAGTTTTAACAGAGCGTTAAAACTAATCTTTTAGAAACAAATAATTAACAATATAATATTTTGATAAATAATGTGTTATGGAATTTTTTCTAATAAATCCCAGAACCGTTGTGGGAGGTGGATATTCTCTGTAGTTGTGGCTTTAGCAAATAGTGGAGCTATTTCTTGAGGAGTAAATCCAGCTATGCCACATCCTATTTCCGTAACCAGAAAAGTCATTTCCGGATGTTTATTTGCAAATTGAATAAATTCGTCTACATAAGGGCGGATTGTTTCTACTCCACCCTGCATGGTCGGTATTCCGTAAGTTTGTCCTTGCAAACCTACACCTTGTCCCCAGATGGCACCCCATTTGTTCATTGCCAAAAGGGCGGCACCACCGCCATGATGCCCGGACAGATTGCTGCCGAAAACGAATATTTCATTGGGTTGCAATCGTTCGATGTGATTGGAGGTAACTCTTTGTTTCATTTATCTTATTTTCTACATTCCCATACATTCCCGATAGAAGTCGAACATTTCGAAAATGGTATCTTTATCTGCTGTTCGGTTGATACTGATATCGCCGATTTCCTTTAGGAGTGTGAAATTTATGACACCTGCACTGTTTTTCTTATCATGTTGCATGAATTCGTATAAACGGTCGTATTGCTTACAGTCGAAGTGGAAAGCTCCATAATTATCTTTTATAAATTGGATGGTCTGACGCATTTTCTCCTTTGGGAAGCCGGCTTTGAGATGTGATAGATAGAGTTCACAAACAATGCCCCAAGCTACGGCATATCCGTGAAGAACCGGACGATTCTCAGCAAGCGCCAGACTTTCGAAAGCGTGTCCTACGGTATGTCCCAGGTTTAATGCTTTGCGGATGCCGTGTTCGAATGGATCTTGTTCCACTATATCTTCTTTCACTTGTACGGAGTGGCCTACCAATTTTTTCAGATATCCGTAATCCATCTTCTCCGTATCGAATGCAAGCAGTTCAGCCCAGTGAGAGGTGCTGCTGATCAGTCCGTGTTTTAGCATCTCGGCGTATCCCGAAAAGAAATTATGTGCATCGAGTGTACGGAGAAACTCTGTTTCGATTAATACACTGGCTGCCGGTGCAAAGGCACCTATCTCGTTTTTCAATCCGTTGAAATTAATGCCGGTTTTCCCGCCAACAGAAGCATCTACCATTGCCAGCAGGGTGGTGGGAATATTGATATAGGCAATGCCGCGTTTGAAGGTTGCGGCTGCAAATCCACCTAAATCAGTGACCATTCCGCCCCCGAGATTGATGAGGAGCGAGTGACGGGTAGCGCCTTTTTCACTTAATACCTGCCAGACAGAGGCCAGGGTTTCGAGTGTTTTATGTACGTCTTCGGCTCCGATGGTGATTTCGACAGCATCTTTCAGGATTGATAAGCCTGCCAGTTGAGAAAGGCAGAGACGGTGAGTATGATCGTCAGTGAGAATGAACAGGCGGTCGTGTGGGCAGTTGTCGATGGCACGTTTAAGACTACTTTCCAGATCTTCACAAAGGATGACTTCTTGTTTACTCATAATGGTTCTATGTTTTTTTATGTACTGCAAAGATAGGAGTTCGGAGATAAATAGTGAAACTTAGCACTTAAAAATGTAAAACATGGGGTTCTGTTTGTGAGAAAAAGCTATCTTTGTGACATTAAATTTAGATAAAATGAAAGCATTATTACCTGTATTCTGCCGTCCTTTAGGATATGTGATTCTTGTTATTTCTATGTTTATTCCATTCCTGTTATTGATGCAGGGAATGGTAACGGACAGTAACTTATTATTTTATAAAGAGTGTATTAAACTGCTGATGATATTGGGAGCAATGATGATTATTTTTGCTTTATCACGTAATGAAGGTCGTGAAACAGAGATTATACGGAACAAAGCTACTCGTAATGCTATTTTTCTGACTGTACTTTTTTTGTTTGGCGGGATGCTTTATCGGGTAGCAACAGGAGATATCATGACCGTAGATACCTCTTCTTTTCTTATTTTTCTTATTATCAATGTGCTCTGCCTTGAATTTGGTATGCAAAAAGCGCGAATCGATAAAATCTTTAAAAGATAATTGTGTTTAAATTAAACCTTTTGCTTTGAAGGTTGTCAAACAAACGATTGTTATTATTCAACCTACAGGCAAATGAAGAAACTATTGATCTGGACGGTGTTGCTGCTGACAGCTACCCTATCCACTTATGCGCAAAACAAAATTGTAACCGTATCGGGCCGTGTAATAGAGGCCGGTACGAAGGAACCGGTCGAACTCGCTGCTGTGCAGTTATTATCTCTCCCTGACAGTGCTCAGGTAGCGGGTATGACCACTTCGACACAAGGCTACTTTTCTTTATCCAAGCAGAAACCGGGAAAATATCTGCTTAAAGTATCTTTCATCGGGTATGTCACCAAAATTATTCCTGTGCAGCTAACAGCTAATGTTCCTGCAAAAAAGATGGGGAATATTGAACTGGCAACTGATGCTGTCATGCTGCAAGAAGCGGTTGTGGTAGCAGAAGCTCCGCAAGTGACGGTTGTAGAAGATACGTTAATGTACAATTCCAGTGCTTACCGTACACCTGAGGGGGCTATGTTGGAAGAATTGGTCAAGAAACTTCCGGGCGCTGAAATTGATGATGACGGTAATGTGAAAATCAATGGTAAGGATCTGAAGAAAATTATGGTTGATGGTAAGGAGTTTTTCGGTGGAGACGTGAAAACCGGTTTGAAGAATCTTCCGGTAGACATGGTCGATAAACTGAAAACTTATGATAAAAAGTCGGATCTGGCACGTGTGACGGGGATTGATGACGGTGAAGAAGAAACGGTACTCGACTTGACTGTGAAAAAAGGGATGAATCAGGGATGGTTTGGTAATGCAGATTTGGGAGCCGGTACTAAAGATCGCTATACCGGACGAATGATGCTGAACCGCTTTGTCGATAAAACCCAGTTCTCTATTATAGGCTCGGCGAATAATGTAAATGATCAGGGATTCTCCGGAGGGGGCGGCGGTCCGCGCTGGCGTAGTAACAATGGCTTGAATGCTACTAAAATGTTGGGTGCCAACTTTGCGACCCAGACCAACAAGCTAGAACTGGGAGGTAGTGTACGATATAACTTCCAGGATGCTGATATCTCAAGTATCAATTCTTCCGAACGTTTCCTTCAGAATGGCAATTCATATTCTAATTCGAATAATAAGAACCGGAATAAAGGAACAAACCTGAATGCTGACTTCCGCATGGAATGGAAACCGGATACTTTGACAAATATTATCTTTCGCCCTAATTTCTCCTATGGGAGGACAAATAATGCTTCTCACTCTGAATCGGGTACTTTCAATGAAGATCCTTTCAATCTGATCGTAAATCCAAATGATTATCTGAATTTTGATAATTTGTCTGACGATCCGTTGAAAGACATTCGTGTGAATGCCACCAATAGTGCTTCGTTGTCTAAAGGCAAAAGTCTTTCGGGAAACGCCACTTTACAGGTTAACCGAAAATTGAATAATAGAGGACGTAACCTGACTTTCCGTGGAGTCTTTGGATATGGTGATAATGATAACGATCAGTATACACAGTCTGAAACACGTTATTACCAATTGCTGAATCATTTGGGAGGTGACTCTATCCTATATCGTAATCAATATATTACAACTCCTACACGCAACTATAACTATACGGCCCAAGTGACTTATAGCGAACCCATTGCCAAGGCCACTTTCTTGCAGTTCAGTTATCAGTTTCAGTATAAATATAGCAAGAGTGACAAGACCACGTTCGATTTGCTCGATTATCCGGACTGGGCTATCGGCGGAGCTCTCCCTTCCGGGTATGAGTCTCATGCAGTGGACAGCTTGAGCAAGAATGCTGAATATCGTTATTATAACCATGACGCTTCAGTGGGGTTGCGTTTCATTCGTCCGAAGTATCAGTTGAATGTGGGCATGTCTTTCCAACCACAGAATTCTACCTTGTCTTATAAAAAAGGAGACTATATGATTGATACAACACGTACTGTATTCAACTTCGCACCGAATATGGACTTGCGTTTCCGTTTTTCAAAAGTTAGTCAGTTGCGTTTCACCTATCGGGGACGTAGCAATCAGCCTACTATGGAGAACTTATTGCCTATAACCGATAACTCCAATCCGTTGAATATACGTATGGGTAATCCCGGATTGAAGCCTTCTTTTGCACATACGATGCGTTTGTTCTATAATACATATAATGCAGAAAAACAGCGTGGAATCATGACTCACTTTAGCTTTACAGCTACACAGAACAGCATCAGTAACAGTACTCGCTATAATGAAGAAACCGGTGGATTGATTACACGACCGGAGAATATCAATGGTAATTGGAATGCGTTTGGTATGTTCGGTTTCAATACAGCTTTAAAGAATAAGAAGTATACGATTAATACTTTCACTAATGTGAACTACCAGAATAATGTGGCGTTCCTTTATAATCAGGATACGAAAAACAATGATAGAAATACAAGTACAGGCCTGACATTAGGTGAGAGAGTAACAGGTTCCTATCGCAATGATTGGTTTGAATTTTCTTTGAACGGTTCGATCAATTACACAGCCGAACGCAATAAACTTCGTCCGGAGAACAATCAGGAACCTTATACATATTCTTATGGAGCAAGTACCAATATTACGATGCCTTGGAAAATGACTTTGGCTACAAACATCGCCAATCAAAGTCGTCGCGGCTATCGTGACTCAAGCATGAACCGTGACGAACTTATCTGGAATGCACAACTTGCCCAGTCATTGCTGAAAGGTGCTGCTACTGTTAGTTTTGAGGTTTATGATATTTTGAGACAACAGAGTAACATCAGCCGTTCATTGTCAGCCGATATGCGTTCGGTATCCGAATATAACGGTATTAATAGTTACTGTATGGTACACTTTATCTACCGTCTGAATATCTTCGGCAGTAAAGCTGCTCGAGAAAAGATGATGAATAGTGGTAGAAGAGGTTTTGGTGGACCCGGTAGAGGTCCCGGAGGTGGCTTTGGTGGCGGACATCCCCGCTTTTAATAAGATATCTTGTTAACACAGGCAACTTCCCTCCGGACCGATGCAAATCTCTTTAATTTTGTATCGGTCCGGAGGGATTATCGTTTTGAATCGGGACAGTTGTTGTTCGTATCCGATATTTTCCATACATTTGTTCTTTGTATAATCCGCGGAGGGCGAATATGATAGATTGGAACTACATAGCAAGTGTAATAGCTACCGTTGCCTTTGATATTATTTATTTCGGGGCTATTATCGGTACGATTGTCATCGTGATTCTCGACAATCGTAATCCGGTGAAGACAATGGCATGGATTCTGATCCTGATGTTTCTTCCGGTTGTAGGGTTGGTTTTCTATTTCTTTTTTGGGCGTAGCCAAAGGCGTGAGAAGATTATCGGTAAGAAAAGTTATGACCGTTTGCTCAAAAAACCGATGGCAGAGTATTTGGCGCAGAACTGCTGTGAAACGCCGAAGGAATATGCACGGCTGATACAGCTGTTCCAGAATACGAACCAGGCTTTTCCGTTTGAGGGAAATCGGGTCGATATTTACACTGGCGGATATTCTAAACTACAAGCTCTGTTGAGAGAGCTGCAAAAGGCGAGGCTTCATATTCATATGGAATATTACATCTTTGAGGATGATCCTGTGGGACGATTGGTACGTGATGTACTGATCGAGAAAGCGCGGGAGGGAGTCGAGGTGCGTGTGATCTATGACGATGTAGGATGTTGGCATGTTCCTCATCGCTTTTTCGAAGAGATGAGAGATGCAGGAATTGAGGTACGCAGTTTTTTGAAGGTCCGTTTTCCCTTGTTCACGAGTAAAGTGAATTATCGCAATCACCGGAAGATTGTGGTGATTGACGGACGTATTGGATTTATCGGTGGAATGAATCTTGCCGAACGTTATATGCGTGGCTTTTCGTGGGGAATCTGGAGAGATACGCATATATTGCTTGAAGGAAAAGCGGTACATGGTCTTCAGACTGCTTTTTTGCTCGATTGGTATTTCGTGGATCGCACTCTGATCACTGCTTCGCGCTACTTTCCTAAGATAGAAGCTTATGGCAATTCTTTGGTACAGATTGTGACAAGTGAACCGATCGGTCCCTGGAAAGAGATTATGCAAGGGTTGACAGTAGCCATATCCGGTGCTAAGAAATATTTCTATATGCAGACGCCTTACTTCTTACCTACCGAACAAATTTTGGGTGCAATGCAGACTGCTGCATTGGCGGGAGTAGATATCCGGTTAATGTTGCCTGAGCATGCGGATAATCGTGTTACACATTTGGGCTCCTGTTCTTATCTGGCAGATGTATTGCGTGCAGGAGTCAAGGTCTATTTTTATAAAAAGGGTTTCCTGCATTCTAAATTAATGGTTTCGGATGATATGCTTTCGACAGTGGGGTCTACCAATCTCGATTTCCGTAGTTTTGAACATAATTTTGAAGTAAATGCCTTTATGTATGATATGGAGACAGCATTGCAGATGCGGGAGATTTTCTTGCAGGATCAGCGGGAAAGTACTCAGATTTTCCTGAAGAGCTGGGAAAAACGTTCTTCGCGTCAGAAGGCAATGGAGTCTGTAGTTCGATTATTGGCTCCGTTGCTATAAGGAAAACCTTCTTCAATCTATCTGAAGAAGGAAAAATTGACACTTCCGTATACCCTTCTTTCTATAAAGTGGGGATGATCTTCAAAGTTATTCTTTTTGCCATGCTCCAGAACGAACAGGCCATCCTCTTTCAGCAGGTTGTTCTTGAAAATTAAATCCGGAATTGTTTCCAACTCTTTTAGTTCATAGGGAGGATCGGCAAAAATGAAATCAAACCGTTCATGACTGCCATTTATGAATTTAAATACATCTCCACGGATAGGCAGGCATTTGTCTGTTTGCACCTCTTTCATGATTCTGCTGATGAAAGCATGATGGGCTCCATCTTTCTCCACACTGATGACGCGGTCACACCCACGTGAAACCAGCTCTATACTGATACTGCCTGTACCGGCAAACAGATCGAGAGCAACAATGCCCTCTTCAAAATCCATGTAATTGGATAATACATTAAACAGATTCTCTTTGGCAAAATCTGTTGTCGGACGTGCCTTGAAGGTTCTGGGCACATCAAATCTTCTTCTTTTATATATTCCGCTGATTACTCGCATATTAATAAGGCTTGCATGTCAATATTGCTTGCAGGGTTCATTATGAATACCTGCTGTATGTATTTACGTAACTCCTGCATTAGTTTCTCTTTATCATTAAATGCACCTGTCAGGTGAAGTTCGTCCCGTTCCTGATCAAAATTCAACTGCTTCCATAGATAGAGCAGATAGTAGATTCGGTCACCTGTTTTGCGACATTCAAATGAATTGGCAAGAAGCAGATGCCCACGCTCATAACAGAAAAAGTCGATGGCATCACGGCGAATAGAAGCATATATCTTTTTACTGTTGCCTAATCTGCTTTTCGCCGAAAAATATTCTGCTAATGGAGCTGCTTGTGAATAAAATCTTGCTTCAGGATACTGATCGGATAAGAACTGGCAAGTACTTTTGTCCATGCCGAAGATGACTACGGCATTATTCTTTTTTAAAATATTATATTTTACCGTTTCATTTTCTTTGGGAGTGTGGTTATGGTAGAATATCATTTCGGACTGATCATCCTCAAACAGTTCAAGGGGGATTAGGGTGAAACGCTTGTCTGCCATCAGAATGTTTACCCGTTTGTAAGTATGATTCAGAAAGTCCAATTCACGGAAAGCCTGTTTGAGATTGGCTGTAAGAGATAATGAAGCCTCGACCTCCTTCTCAAAGAAAGAGAGCGAACTATCGTGAATCGGATTGTAGATAGAAAAAGAAAATCCATCCGTACTAAGACGGATGGACAATGTATATTGTTCCGATTTACCAAAGTCAATCGTTTCTGCAATTGCTCTATCGGGCATATTCGGATTATTCCCAGTTACCTGCGCCGTTGTTAGGAGTATCGATAGAACCTACCATCAAACCTGCGTATTTACCCAGTTTGGTTTGAACGTCTTTCAAGTTTGCAATTTCTTGCTTGTCAAGTCCGTTCAAGTATACATCATATGGAGTGTTGGCCTGGAACAAGAAGATAGGAGCTCCTGATTTAGTTGTATCGTTTTTAGTGTACATTTCGAACTGTGCACCATTACCGAACGGAACATATCTCAAAGAGTCTGCATTGAATGACTTATCGTAGATCGTATCTGTTACGGCAACCCATATTGTATCACGTTTGAAGCCCATCAGGCCGGCAGCTTCAACTTCTTTCCAGTTGTTAGTCTTTTTAGCCTTGTTGATCAGAGCCATGGCTTTCTTTTCAGTCATACCGTCTTCCAGCTGCTTGTCGCTCAATACGCCTTCTTTAGATACGAAAGGAATCTTTTGTGTCTTAACGAAATCGATCAGTGTGTCAAAGCTTGCAGTATACTGCTTGTAAATGTTACGATATTCTGCCTGAGCTTTACGAATATCAATCAAGCGGGCAACAACTGCTTTGTCTCTGTGCTTTTTAGCTTTTTCGAAGTTGATAGGACCCATGATACTAGCATAGCAAATGTAAACCAAAGCAATGGCGCATACACCTAGTACGATATTAAATACTGTTTTCATGATAAATATGTTTTTTTTAGTTTATATTCGTAGCGCAAAAATAAAATAAATAAATCTAATTAACGATAGTTCTTGTAACTTTTTTCTCGTACAAAAATGATAAATAACTATTTAGAGCGGCAAATTAAGGAAAATTTTTCTTATCAGCCAACTTTTGAGCAAGAAATAGCTGTAAAATCTCTTTCGGAGTTTCTACTTTCTACGGCTAATGATACGGTTTTTGTGCTTCGTGGATATGCGGGAACAGGAAAGACTTCTCTTGTCGGGGCCTTAGTGAAAGCGATGGATAAGTTACAACAGAAATCGGTTTTACTGGCTCCTACGGGAAGAGCGGCTAAAGTATTTTCTGCTTACGCAGGACACCCGGCTTTTACCATTCATAAAAAGATATACAGGCAGCAGTCTTTTTCGAATGAAGTAAGTAATTTTTCAATTAATGATAATCTGACTACTCATACATTATATATTGTAGATGAGGCTTCCATGATTTCGAATGAAGGTTTGTCCGGTTCGATGTTCGGTACCGGACGTCTGTTGGATGATTTGGTGGAGTTTGTCTATTCCGGTGCAGGGTGTCGTTTATTGTTGATGGGAGATACGGCTCAGTTGCCTCCGGTAGGAGAAGAGCAAAGTCCGGCACTTGCTACCGAGGCATTGAAAGGATATGGACTGAATGTCATAGAGGTTGATCTCACACAGGTGGTACGTCAGGTTCAGTCGTCTGGTATTTTATGGAATGCCACTCAGATTCGGCAGTTGATTGCTGAAGACGAGTGTTTTTCGCTGCCTAAGATAAAAGTAAGCGGATTTCCGGATATACAGGTGGTACGTGGCGACGAGTTGATCGATACCCTGACCGGCTGCTACGAAAAAGACGGAATGGACGAGACGATTGTGGTATGCCGTTCCAATAAACGGGCTAACATATATAATAAAGGTATACGTGCTCAGATTCTTTACAGGGAAGATGAACTGAATACGGGTGACTTACTCATGGTAGCGAAGAATAATTACTTCTGGACAGAGAAGTATAAAGAAATGGATTTTATAGCGAACGGAGAGATTGCTGTGGTTCGTCGGGTGAGGCGTACTCGTGAACTGTATGGTTTCAGGTTTGCTGAAGTACTTCTTGCGTTTCCCGATCAAAATGACTTTGAGTTGGAAGCTAATTTGTTGCTTGATACGCTTCATTCGGATGCACCTGCTTTACCCAAAACAGAAAACGACCGGCTTTTTTATTCTGTACTTGAAGACTATGTGGACATCACCGTCAAGCGGGAGCGAATGAAAAAAATGAAGGCTGACCCACACTACAATGCTCTACAGGTGAAGTACGCTTATGCGGTGACCTGTCATAAGGCGCAGGGCGGGCAATGGCAAAATGTTTTTCTTGACCAGGGGTATATGTCGGATGAGTATCTGACACCTGATTATTTCCGTTGGCTGTATACAGCTTTTACGCGTGCATCGAAAACTCTCTATCTGGTGAATTATCCGGAAGAGCAAATAGAGTGACCGGACTATAAATAAGACAGGGAACCCATCTCGGGCTCCCTGTTTCTTTTGTGTAACTTAATTTATTGTCAGTGCATGAATATGAATCTCGTTGTTTAGCGGAAGTTGTTTGGGGTAACGTAATTGCCTCCATCATCATTGGTGTCGGCTACGTCCCACCATAAACGAGTTCCCTGTGTATCTACATCTTTCGGACGGTTCGGGTTAGATACTTCACTGTCCGGGTATCTCAGGCGTTTGATGAACTTCCCGTTTGCAACTTCACCCCCTGAGTTGTTGCCTCCTTTAGGCGTTTTCATATAGCGGGGATAGTCTGTACGGCGGAACTCTGCCCATCCTTCGTTACCGTTGGGATATACGGCAATCCATTTCTGGGTGATGATTTGTTCCAACTGTGCTTCTCTGTCACCACTCTTGAAGGCTTGTAAGCCTTTCAATCCTTCCATGTATTTGCTGATCTTTTCTTGTCCTTCCTCGTCAGCACCAATCTGATAGTAGTTGAAGGAAGCTTCAATGCCTTCCTTATAGAGATCTTCAGCGGTACCTTTAGCACCGGCCCATCCTCGGAGAGCGGCTTCTGCCCGAAGGAACAGGCTTTCGGAGTAACCCAGCCATACTATTTCGCGTGCATAACACCACCAATGTTTGCGGTCGAGTTTTTTCTGATCTTGCTTGATGAATACACGGCTTGGAGAATAAGTCGTTGTGTAGCTTCCTCCCAATGAAGTCTCACCGTTTTCGCAACCATTGAAGTCTTTTGTCATGTCTTCTTTGGGTTCGGTTTGGTTCAGGTCCTCAAGAGCGGTCGGTCTCCACCACAATATTTCGCAACGTGGGTCGAGAATGGTCGATTGTTCTTTATAAGCTCGTTCCATTTCTTTGGATAACACTACGTTAGCACTCCAGTTGTACAGAAGTGTGTAGATGTTTTCGTTACCACCCGTGATGTACGAGTATTTGGGAGTCTGCTTCATATTATCATCATCGTTTTGCATCAATCCGGCAGGGTCGGCCATGGCTTTCTCACCCTGTTCTTTAGCAAGTTGGGGATCTACATTCGATACACGTAGTGCCAATCGTAAACGAAGGGTATTGGCAAAACGAAGCCATTTGTCTTTGTCGCCTCCAAAGCACTTGTCGTTTTCACCCAGGCTGTATTGTGCAGTAGAAGGAGTGTTGTGCAGTGCAGTGATGGCCTGATCGAGCATTTTAAAGATAACGTCGTATACATCTTTCTGATCCATGTATTTCACTTTCTCGTCTGTGGGCATTGCACCTTTTACGTAGTATTCCAATGGAATGGCTCCATAAGTGTCTGTTTGCATAGAGATCAGGAATGCGTAGTAGATACGGGTCATATAGAACGCATTGTGATAGCGCTCTTTTCCGCAGAACCAGAATGTTTTGATCAACTGGCTGTATTCTTCTACAGTGCGGTTATCGTAGAAGTGCTCCCAGCGTCTTTTGGACCATCCGTCGTTATAACCGTAGGTAGGCGAGTTGGTCACGAATCCGCTAACGTTGTTGGCAAAGTAAGCAGCGTAGATGTCATGAGTCAGGTTGGTTGTAACCTGATAATCATTATACAGTCCTTCGTAAGTCAGGTTGGCGAACACCGAACCGATGGCGCTTTCCGTGCCTTGAAGGCTTTTCAGTGCACTGGGTGTCAGTTCGTAGTCGATATCGATTCCGTCAGGTGTGGCACCGATTATTTCCGGATCGTATACCGGTGCGTAGGGATCGGTATTCATTTCTTCGAAATCATTACATGCAGCCAGTCCTAACAGGAGAGTGCACATGGCAAGCGATTTGTATATTTTGATTTTCATACTATATCTTTAATTTATAAAATTAGAAACCAAGGTTAACTGAGAATCCGAATGTACGGGTATAAGGTACAGCCATAAAGTCGATGGCTTGAGAGAACATGGTTGTGTCGTAACCACCTTCCGGACTTGTTCCCGGAGTATGTTTCAACAGATAAGCCAGGTTACGTGCTACGAACGAAACATTCAGCGAGTTGATCGGCGTTTTCTTCAGCATGCTTTTGGGGAATGTATAGCCGATGGCCAGTTCCTTCAGCTTGATGAAAGAAGCATCATAGATAAAGTCTTCTGCGTTCTGTGCTCCGTAATAGTTGGATGCTGAGATCTTCTGAGTATTGGGTGTTCCGTCTTCGTATACACCCGGGAAGATCATCATAAAGTTATCGCTTTCTCCACGATTCATAGTACGTTTAGCCATACCCGAGCCTGTTGCGTTCATTTCGGAGATAGAGATGATATCGCCACCGAATTTCATATCGAACATGGCCGACAGTGTAAAGCCTTTGTAGGTGAACGACGGAGATACAGACATCAGCAAGTTAGGCTGGATGTTGCCGATAGGTTTAGCCAGGCGTTCGTCAGCATCTGTGGTCGTCATAGGCAAGCCGTTCTCTTTATTTATAATGATGTTGCCCTGTTCGTCACGTTTGTAGAGAGTCTTGGCATAGATTTCACCCAATTTGTGACCCGGGCGTGCACCTACGTTGATCGGGAAGTTAGAGTCGCCATTGAAGTAGATGTAGTCTACACCGTCAGCCAGTTTCTCTACGTTCGATACGTTCTTGGCCAGATTGACATTCAGATCGAAAGAGAAGTCTTTCAATTGTACCGGTGTAGAGTAGATCATCATTTCGAAACCTTTGTTGGTGATCAGACCGGCATTGACCCATTTACCTCCACTCCAGGGAGCAGCGGCGGGCACTTTCATGATCTGGTTCTTCGTGCGGCTATAATAATAGGTAAAGTCAAATCCCAAACGGTTGTTGAGGAACTTCATATCCAAACCTGCTTCGTAAGAAGAAGAGATTTCCGGTTTCAGCTGGTCGTTCATTTTCACGTTCGATTTGCTTGGAATCAGCTCACCTTTTTCAAATTTAAATCCGTACGTATTGTATAACTGATACGGGTCCGTATCTTTACCTACTTGTGCGGCAGACAAACGTACCTTGGCGAAAGTCAGCCAGTTGGGCAGTGTTTTGTCCAGTGAACGGACAAAATCAGAAACGACAAAACTTAAGTTGGCAGACGGGTAGAAGAAAGAGTTGTTCTTCTTCGGCAGTGTAGACGACCAGTCGTTACGGGCAGTCAAGTCTAGTGACAGATATTCTTTCCAAGAGAGTTGCAAAGATCCGAATACTGAATTTGTTGCGCGTTCATGTCCGGTTTCTCCGGCAGTGTTCAGCATATTGGCTGCATTGAAAATCCATTGTCCCTTATCCAGCATATTGCGTACGCCGGCATTCAGTGATTCATAATTCTGGTACATGAAGTTACCACCTACCGTGAATCCCAGACGGAAATTGTCAGTCAGCTGTTTGTCACCCATCAATACGATTTCTGCGTTCGATTCGAAGAAGTTCTGTTCCTCGCGGTTCATTTCGTCATCGGTGATATCTTTGATACTGCTCTCACCGTTGATACCGTCACCTGCGTTCGTTTCTTCGATTCGGGTACGATAATAATCGAATGCATATTTGGCAGACAAGTGCAACCAGTCAGTAAAGTTGATTTTCATTCCATAATATCCGAATGCTCTCCAACGTTCGTCAGAGTTGTGGCGCTGGTTCAAGACGTAATAAGGGTTACGGATACCGGCAGTAGGACCTGTCCAGTTTACGTGTGCATTGCCATCTGTCGAATATTGTTTCAGGTCGTCCAGGCGAATATTGTTAGGAATACCCATCAATTGAGCGATTGCTCCGTAAGTACCGAAGTAAGGACGATCTTCTGCTTTGGTACGTGAAAGTGAAATCTTTCCGTCCATAGAGAGATATTTGTTCATTTCCATTCCGGCATTCAGGTCGAGGTTGATTCGGTTGAGCTTCTCGTTCGGGAATACGCCCTTATTGTTCGAGCTGCCGAAAGAAGCACGAAAGTGCGATTTATCTGTTACGTTGCTCACCGATACATTGTGGTTTTGCGCGAAACCGGTATCGAAGTAATCTTTCAGTTTGTTGCCGTATTTAGAGAATGCATAGGTATCGCCGTTCCAGGCTTTCTGCATGCTTCCGTCCAATACCGGTCCCCAACTGGAAGAGTCTGTCGGATCATATTTGGCATAATATTGAGACAGAGGATTCTTGTTTTCATCCTGAGTCACAATGTGGCCCTGTCCGTAACGATCTTGCATTTCAAGAGTTTCGGCTACCTGGCTCCAAGTGAAGTTGCCGCTATAGCGTACTCCGAATCCATCTTTCTTGCTACCTTTTTTGGTTGTGACCAAGATCACACCGTTACCGGCACGCGAACCGTAGAGAGCGGCGGCATTCGGACCTTTCAGTACAGAGATCGATTCAATATCTTCCGGGTTGATATCGACGGATGAACCACCACGGTCGACACCACCGTAATAGGTAGCATCCGAGTTATTATTGTCACTGAACGGTACACCGTCTACAATCCAGAGCGGCTGGTTGTTATCTGCGAGAGAAGAGTTACCGCGGATTGTAATCTTGGTAGAACCACCCAGGCCAGTTCCGGCTGTATTCATTTGCAGACCGGCTACTTTACCTTGCAATGCACTGGTCACTGAAGGATCCCCTGTCTGGTTCAGTTGGTCGCCTTTGATTTCCTGTACGGCATATCCTAACATTTTCTTCTCACGTTTGATGCCCAAAGCGGTTACAACCACTTCACTGATCATCTGGGTATCTTCACTCATCGTTACATTCAGAATGCTTTCTTTAGCGGGCAACACTTGTTGTTTGTATCCGATATAGGAGAATACGATTTCAGCTTTCGGATCATTGACAGTCAGGGTGTATTTACCCTCCAGGTCGGTAATGGCTCCTGTGCTGGTACCCTTAACAGATACATTGACGCCGATCAGCGCCTCGCCGTTAGCATCTACAACCGTACCGCTGATCTGACGTTTGGCCGATGCCTGAACCGGATCCTGTTGTTTGGAAGCCTGAGACAGATAAACAATGTTATCTTCGATTTTGTATGTCAGGTTTTTGCCTTTGAGCGCAGTATTCAACAGTTGTTCCAGGCTTACATTCTTTACGTTCAGATTCTCAATCGGCATGTTTGACGATTGGTCATCATAAAAGAATTGATACTTAGACTGAGATTGCACCGTTTTGATGACTTGCCCCAATGTAGTGCGGGAAGTTGAAAATGTGAATTGTGCAAATGACCACTGGATAGGAGCGGCAGCTAAAAGAAGAACCAGCGATGCTTTGAGCAGCCTGGGTCTTTGAAATAGGATTTTGTTTTTCATTGACTATAATTAAATTAATTAGTTAACTTTAAAAACATACAAGGTTTAAGCATTGTATTTATAATATAAGTCAACGGCTTTTGTGCCCTTGATGTTAATAAAACAAGTGTCCCGAAAGAAACACTTACTTCAGTTACTAACTTTTTTGAGAATTATTTTATATGTCCCTGAGGATGCGTACGTGTATCCGTATTGGATTATGGGTATGCACCCTCAGGGGATATGAGTTGTCTAAAGAGAGAGGACTATTTCATCTTGGAGAATGAATAGGGGGCATCATCATCGTTGATACCTCTGTTGAGGTTGGGTTGTGAACCCATTTTGAATTCAATGGTTCCGCCTTGCAGCAGATCGGCATGTTTCAGATAGTTCCGGGTTGATTCTTGCCCGTTGACCCGGAGGGATTCGATATAAAGATTCTCCTTACTGTTATTCTGTGCATCGATCACAAGATTATTGCCATTTTCAAAGTGTAGCGTTGCCTTTTTGAATAGAGGGGCTCCAATGACATACTCATCTGTTCCTGGACATACCGGATAGAATCCGAGGGCTGAGAATACATACCAGGCAGAGGTCTGTCCGTTGTCCTCGTCGCCACAGTAACCGTCAGGACCCGGAGTATACATGCGATCCATTACTTGACGAAGCCAGTATTGCGCTTTCCAGGGCTGTCCGGCATAATTGTACAAGTAAATCATGTGCTGTATCGGTTGGTTGCCGTGTGCATAGTTACCCATGTTCATCACGGTCATTTCGCGGATTTCATGGATCACCTGTCCATAATAACTGTCGTCGAATACAGGAGGAACTGCAAATACGGAGTCCAGCATCGTGATAAACATCTTTTTGCCTCCCATCAGATCGATTAATCCTTGCGGGTCGTGAAATACCGACCAGGAGTAATGCCAGCTGTTACCTTCTGTGAATGCATCTCCCCACTTCAACGGAGAGAATGGTGACTGGAACTGGCCGTTTTCATTACGGCCACGCATCAGTTTGCTTTCTTTGTCGAATACATTCCGGTAGTTCATGGCACGTTTGGCAAATAGTTCAATTTCTTTTTTCGGTCGGTTCAGGGCTTTAGCCAGTTGGTAGATGCACCAGTCATCGTAAGCGTATTCTAATGTGCGGGCTGTATTTTCATTGATTTTCACGTCATAGGGTACGTAGCCCAGCTTATTGTAATACTGATACCCCAAGCGTCCGGTAGAAGAGACTTCCGGATGTACATTCTCTGTACCGTGAATCAGCCCTTCATACAGAGTTTTCACATCGTCTACCTTTACTCCTTTCATATAGGCGTCTACCAATACTGAAGCAGAGTTATTGCCTATCATACAACCTCTGTGTCCGGGACTCGCCCATTCCGGAAAGAAACCGCTTTCCTTATAAGTATTGATAAGTCCTTCTTGTATTTCTTTGTTTACCGATGGGTACATCAGGTTCAGGAATGGAAACAAACAACGGAATGTATCCCAAAATCCTGTATCGGTGTACATATATCCGGGGAGTACCTGACCGTTGTAAGGACTATAATGAACCGGTTGCCCGTCTGCCGTAAACTCATAGAATTTGCGGGGGAATAGCAGAGAACGGTAGAGGCAGGAGTAGAATGTACGGTACTGGTCCAGATTGCCGCCTTCTACTTCTATTTTACCTAATACATTGTTCCAGGCATCATTCCCTTTTTGTGCAAGTTGCTCAAAAGAGTCGTTACCCAATTCTTTAAGGTTCTGAGCCGCTTGTTCAAAACTAATGAACGAAGAAGCTATACGGGCATGCACGATTTCACCTTTACGGGTACTGAAACCAATGATGGCTCCCGTATGGTCGGCTTTCTGCTCCAAGTTGCCTTCTTCCAGCTTTTTGTTTGCAAAAGTGCCTTTGTAAGTGAAAGGTTTGTCGAACTCGATAACGAAGTAGTTCTTGAAATTCTCGGGCACTCCACCACTGTTACGGGTGGTGTAGCCGATTATCTTGTTCTCTTCCGGAATTACTTTTACGTAGGAACCCTTGTCGAATGCGTCTACTACAATGTACGAGTGTTCGTTTTCGGGAAAGGTGAAACGGAACAGAACCGCACGTTCTGTCGGAGTCATTTCGGTCACTACATCGTGCTCGGCCAAATATACTTTATAGTAGGAAGGAGTTGCTATTTCACCTTTATGACTGAACCAACTGGCACGTTTTTCTTCATCAAACTCAAGTTTGCCTGTGACGGGCATGATGGAGAATTGTCCGTAATCATTGATCCATGGGCTGGGTTGGTGGGTTTGCTTGAATCCCCTGATTTTGTTGGCTGTATACGTGTATTGCCATCCGTCCCCCATCTTGCCCGTTTGCGGTGTCCAGAAGTTCATTCCCCACGGACGTGCAATAGCGGGATAGGTGTTCCCGGTTGATAATTCGAAAGAAGACTGCGTTCCCATCAGTGGGTTTACGTATTGGGTCCAGTCTTTGGCCTCAGCCATTAGTGAGCAAGCTATAAGGCAAGCGGTCAAAAGTATTTTTCTCATGGTGTGGATAAGTGTATTGCTATATGGATATTATATATTTTCTATCATCGGTGCCGTGTAGGCTACATATTCGTATAATCTGTGATGAAACAGAGTACTTTCTTAGGGTTGGGTCCGCCGGTCTGTCATTTCTATTTCCAACGTACTGCCTGCTATGATATCGTCATGCGTAAAGAATGGTTTATCCAATGGTTTTCCGTTCAGTGTCATGCTTTTGATATACTTATTCTTTTTCGAGTTATTCTTAGCTATCACTGTAAACTTTTTGCCATCGGGCAGGTTTACTACGGCTTTATCGAATGCGGGGCGTCCGATAGAATAAACCGGTTTCCCCGGACATACCTGATAGAATCCCATAGAATTGAGTACATACCAAGCCGACATTTGTCCGCAATCTTCATTTCCCGACAGTCCGTCTACGGCATTGGCATATTGGCTACGGTATACGCTGTCTACCAATTCTTGCGTCCTCCACGGACGGTTCACATAGTTGTACATATGAATCACGTGGTGGCTGGGTTCGTTGCCGTGGGCATATTGTCCGATCAGTCCGCTGATGTCCGAGGAGGTTGTTTCGCCTTCCAGTGAAGAGTCGGCGGTAAACAGAGAATCCAGTTTACCGACGAAGGCATCTTCGCCGCCCATTAGTTTTACCAATCCTTCGATGTCGTGTGGAACGAACCAGGTCCATTGCCAGGCAGTCCCTTCACAATAATCATCGTTGCGGTGAGTTGAAGAGCGTGGATTGAAGGGAGTGCGCCATTCGCCCTTACTGTCCAATCCGCGCATAAAGCGGGTTTCCGGATCGAAGTAAAACTCGTAGGCTTTTGCGAAACGTGCGTATTTGTCCCGGGTGTCGTAGTCGTTCAATGCATCGGCAAATACTGAAATACACCAGTCGTCATAAGCGTACTCCAAGGCCTTGGCAACCGATTCGTTTTCGCGGTCACACGGTACGTAGCCGATTGAGTTTTTATAATATTTGGCTTTCGGCATCAGATGGGGTAACACCAGATCGGGGCATTTGATTCCTGTTGTATCATATTCTGCCGCACGCACGCAGGCTCGGTAAGCTTCTTGGATGTCGAAATTACGATCGCCTTTCATATATGCATCTACAATGACGGGAACGGCATGGTAACCAATCATTGTACCGGTATAGTTGGAAGCCATGTCCCACATTGGGAAAATGCCCCCCTCCTGATGTTTTTTGATCAGTGAACGGATGAAAGCATTGTTCAGATCCGGATCTATAATGGTCATTAGCGGATGCAGTGCACGGAAGGTATCCCATAAAGAAAAAATGGTATACATCGGATTCAGTGTATCTCCTTGATGTACTTGCAGATCCATACCCAGATAACGTCCGTCTACGTCCGTAAACAGATTCGGGCTAATGGCAGTGTGGTAGAGTGCGGTATAGAAGATGGTTTCGTCATCTTTATCATTGGTAGTAATATCAATTTTCGATAACGTTTCATTCCACGCTTTGCGTGCGTCTTTACGTACTCCGTCAAAGTCCCAGTCTGGTATTTCAGTTTCTACATTTTTGCGTGCACCCTCTATGTCCACAGCAGAGATTCCGACTTTGACAAACACTTGTTCGTCTTTGGTCGTGTCAAAGTGAAGTAATGCTTTACAGGTAGGCAGCAGTCTGCCTCCATCGTCGAGTGCCATCGAATCAGTCACCAACGTGTAGGTGAAAGGTTTCGAGAATTTTGCATAAAAGTTGATATATTGGTCGAAAGCCCAGTACATGGTCTTTTTACGGCCGCAGATTTCAGTGGGGCTGATGACCTCTATTTCCATCTCTTTGTTGGTCTGCCGTTGCAGACTGTAGTCCAAGTCGAGGATGAATCCTGCTTCTTTACTTTCAGGAAAAGTATATCTGTGGATGGCTGCCCGTTTGCTTGCAGTCAGTTCGGCTTTTACTTGATAAGTATCCAGGAAGACTGAGTAATAGCCCGGTTCGGCAGTCTCATTCTGATGTGAAAAGGCAGAAGCATAAGCCATCTGCTGGCTCTGTGAACCTGTGGGGAGGTACTTTTGTTCGCCCACCGTAGGCATCAGTAGTACATCTCCATAGTCGCAACAACCGGTTCCGCTCAAATGGGTGTGTGAGAATCCGTTGATGGTGGAATCTGCGTAATAATATCCCGAGCAGGCATCCCACCCATCTATGCGGGTGTCTGGGCTGGGAGAAATCATGCCATGGGGGACAATGGCGCCCGGAAAAGTATGACCGTGTCCGCCTGTACCGATAAATGGGTTGACATAAGCTGCGTAATCAGTCATGTCCGGCGAGTTTGTGCAGGAGTTCAGAGACAATAAGCCTCCTAAACATCCCGCCAGGAATGTTTTAAATTTCATGGTACTGTATGTTTATTTTAATTAGTTGCTCACTTGTTACGTGAAGAAATAAAGATATTGTCTCCCACAATCTTATAATTGATAGGTATAGAGTTGTCCAACGATTGGAGTACAGACTCTATATTATCTTTTTTCTTCAATACACCCGAGTAAGTTTTGTCGGACTTAATGTCGGGTGAAAGAATGATTTTCACATCATAAAAGCGTTCTAACGTCCGGGTGATGGCAAAAATGTCCGCCTGTTCAAACGGGATCAGGTCATTGTGCCATACGGCATCCAATTTGGCATCTACTTGCTTCACCACCAGTCTGCGGGTTGTTTTATTCAGTTCGGCCTTTTGTCCGGGCGAAAGAATAATCATTCCTTCATCGTGGTTTCCTCTCACTTCTATTTCTCCTTCGATCAAGGTTGCTTCTGCCAGTTTGTGACTCTTGTCGCACTTGAAATTGAAAGTGGTTCCCAACACTTTGATACGCATAGCCTCACTCTCTACAACGAAAGGACACCGACGGTTTTTAGTGACTTCGAAATAAGCTTCTCCATCGAGATATACATCTCTTTCGGATTCTGAGAATTCCTTGGGATATCTCAGGGTGGCCGATTGATTGAGCCATACTTTTGTGCCATCGGGCAACATCACTTCTTTCACTTTGCCATCCGTGGACGAGGCCGTTAGCATATTCCGGGTCGGATCGGCCTGATAGTACAGGTATCCGCCTCCGGTGCCTATCATCAGTGCGAGCACGATGATAGCGGCATATCGCATCCATTGGTGCATTCTGATCACTTTGCGGCTATGTGCATCTTCCTGAGCCAGTTTCTTGTATAGTCGTGCTTCTGCCCGGGCAACTTTTTTCTGATCCGGAAAGCTGTCGTGTCTGCCCAAATGATATACCTCTTCCATTCGGAAAAGTCGGCGGGCATTATCGTCTGATTCTTTGATCCAAGCGTTCACTCTGGCAAAATCTTCGTCAGAACATTCGCCTGTCAGATATCTCATCAATATGTCTTCGCTCAGATTATTCATCTTTTCTTTTTCATTATATAATAGAAACAACTAAATCTTTAAAAACACTTATCTATTTGATAAAAAATAGTAGAAATAAAAACCATAAATGGCCGAGACGGTTTCGTAGGAACTTCAGTGCCTTGTACATGTGGGCTTCTACCGTACGTAAAGAGACTCCCATCACGTCGGCTATTTCTTTATTCTTCATTTCGTGCAGATAGCTCAACTTAAACACTTCCTTGCATTTGTCCGGTAGCTCGTTAATGGCTTGGTAGATTTCGTTTCGCAATTCGCGGTCTTCTATCCGCCGGATTACTTCGTTGTTGTCCGGCTGATAGAATTCCGCTCGTTTTTGGTTGATTTCTTCCACAGCAGCGCAATATCCGTCCTCTATGCTGCGATGTTTCAGCACATTCAAGGCCCGGGTATATACCGCCCGATAGAGGAAGGCTTGGATCTGGTCGCCTATTACCATGGAATCTCTTCGTTTCCACAGTTCCACGAATACATCCTGTACCACATCTTCTGCTTCTTCATCGCCCACCAGGCGGGTGGCGTAGAACATCAGGTTCGGATAGTACCTCCGGAACAGGGCTTTGTAGGTTATATCAAATGTGTCGTCCATCTTTTTTAGCTGCTGGTTTGGGGGTTGCGGGCTACAAGTTATTGATCACTCGTAACTTTCTCCTTTCCCATTTCAAACTCAAGGGTTGCACCACTCATAATCTGTTCATGAGTAATGTAACTTTTATCATAGGGTTTTCCATTCAGTTTGGTTGATCGGATATAGATATTCTCTTTGCTGACAGCCGGAGCTTTGACAGTGAATGTTTTCCCGTTGTCAAGGTGCAGTTGCACTTCCGGGAAAAGGGGAGTACCTATTTCATATTGACCGCTTATCGGATTTACCGGATAGAATCCCATGGCGCTGAATACATACCAAGCCGACATCTGGCCGCAGTCTTCGTTTCCGCAGAGTCCGGCAGGGCTGTTCAGGTAGAGTTCGTTCATTACTTTTGCCACATACTCCTGGGTTTTCCAGGGTTGGTCTACCGCATTATAAAGGTAGATGACGTGATGGCTCGGTTCGTTTCCGTGAGCATATTGGCCTATCATTCCGGTACTGAAGAGCGGAAGTTCGTCGTCGGCCGAAGGATGGAAGGTGAACATGCTGTCCAGCTTTTGTGCAAAACGTTCTTTTCCGCCTGTCAGACCGATCAGTCCGTCTATGTCATGCTGTACCGACCAGAAATATTGCCAACCGTTACTTTCGCAGATATGCGGTGTATAAGCATCTGCTTTAAAGTCTTTCTGAAATTCTCCCTTGTCATCACGAGGTTGCATGAACGAGGTTGCCGGATTGTATACGTTACGATAGTTTTGCGACCGCTTATAGAATTCGTCCGCAATCTCTTTCTTTCCCAGTTTTTCTGCCATGCGGGCAATGCAGTAATCATCATAAGCGTATTCAAGTGTTTTGGATAACGACCAGTTTTCGGCATTATAACTATCTTTTTCATTGAAAGGAACATATCCCAGTTCTTTATAAGCACCAATTCCGCGGTAATTGTCCAGGTTGGCAGTGGCTACACAAGCTTCCAATGCCTTTTCCGGATCAAAGTTTCCAATACCTTTCAGATAAGCATCCACGATGACCGGAACGGCATGATAGCCAATCATCATATCTGTTTCACTACCGTAGAAATTCCAAACCGGCAGGCGTCCGTTCTGTTCGTAGAAAGCCAGAAATGATTGAACCATATCGTTGGTACGTTCGGGTTCGGTATAGGTAAATAGAGGATGTGCGGCGCGGTATGTATCCCATAAAGAGAAAGTACTGTAGTTTACCCATCCGTCTGTGTGATGAATCTTTTTGTCCGGACCGTAATACGAACCGTCGACATCGCTATAAATGGTAGGAGCAAGCATGGTGTGATAGAGTGCGGTGTAGAAGTTTACCCGATCGTCCTTATGGTCGCCTTTGACTGCGATTTTAGAGAGTTGCCGGTTCCAGTTGTCCCGTGCAGCCTCACGATATTTATCGAAATTATCCTCCGGAACTTCGGCTGCCAGATTTTGAGCTGCTCCTTCCATGCTGACACCGGAAAGGGCTGTGTTGACAAGTATTTGCTCTCCTTTTTGTGTGTCGAAATCGAATCGGGCTATGGTAGCCGTACCCATTCGTTTTCCGTCTTTCAGGATGGCAGTTGTATCCATTTGAACGGCTGTAAAAGGTTTAGAGAAGCGTGTACGGAAATAGACGTGCTGGTCGCGTGCCCATCCGTCGGAGAAGCGGTATCCCTGAATGGTTACCGAGTCGATAACTTCGATGTGCGAATCATTGGTAAAGTCCCAATTCATAGCTTTTTTCAGGTTGAGGAAGATAGCGGCTTTGGCTTCAGGAAAAGTGTAACGCTGAATGCCGCATCGTTCGGTTGCCGTCAATTCGACGTTGATGCCGTAATCTTTCAGCAGTACCTGGTAATATCCTGCCGTGGCACTTTCGTCCTGATGGGAAAATTTGGAGTAAATACCTAACGGAGCTTCTGCTTCTTTATAAGGCAGGGTGACGGGCATGAAAGAGATGTCATATAAGTCGCCTGCTCCCGTACCAGAAAGGTGGGTATGGCTGAATCCGGCAATAGTGCTATCGGGATAAAAATATCCGGAGATACGGTCCCAGCCGGGAAGTCCGTTGTCCGGACTAAGTTGTACCATGCCGAAAGGGACTTGTGCTCCGGGATAGGTATTACCGGTGAAATCGGTTCCGATAAATGGGTTTACATATTGGGTATAGTCAATAGTTGCCTGTTTAGGGGTAGACGTACAGGCAGTGAAAACAAATAAAAGAATAAATAGTGAATGAAAAAGTACTTTCATGCGGCTTGGGTTAGAGTTTTTTAAGTAATTGATTGATTTAGTGTGCAAAGGTAGAGAATATAAATGTAAAACGAAAGAGCTTGTGTGCTGATTGATTCGTCTTTTTGTATTTCGACTCGTTATCATGAGGGCGGAAGGGGGCATTATAAACAGCCGGGGGAGATAATATGCTTTCCGTTTCAGTGATCCCTTCTTAATGTTTTGAAAAACGGGATGTATAGATAAAATACATCTGTTCCCCGGCGTACAATCGAACGTATGAGATAATTTGGATGGAGTTCTTATAGGTTGAAAAGAGGGGAACCGTTGCTTTAAAAGCCAAAGGATTGTTGGTTTTAAAGGCAGGATCCTTTGGTTTTCAATTAACATCTTGAATCTTAAGTATCTGTTTGTTAGTGAATCATGGCTTATGGTATGCTTTGACTTTATCTTTAGTCGGTTGCATTGGATTTTAAATCTCCTTTTAGCGTTTTGTCAGGAAAGAACGCCATAGTAACTTTCAATGATATAGCACTCCGGAGGGTTGAACGGATTGTGACAGTACATATCGGGTGCATGCATAGGCACAGGCAGAACCTGCTAAAAACAATATTCCGGTAGAGGTCATCATATCTCCTAAACTTACCAATGGCGATACAATACCTCCGAATGCAAACCCGGTGGCTCCCAAAAGTGCCGAAGCAATGCCTGCATTCCGTCGCTCACACTCCATGGCCAAGGTGTTGGATGCTGTAAAAGTCATGCCAATCATCGAGAGTAGAGCGAAGATCAATAACTCGTAGATCCAAAAATCAGATTTCAAGGACAAGAATACCATCAATAGTGCAGATACTGACAGCATGCCCCGGCTTCCTATATATAAAGCCCGTTCCATGGTAGGCAATTTTATCGATATGGCTGAAGAGATAACCATTGCTATCGCATTGATTCCGAAACAGAGGCTGAAGGATAGAGGAGAGAGTCCGTAGTGTTGCTGCATGATGAATGGTGCAGAAGAGATATTGACAAACAGTATTCCCATAGTGAAACCATATTGCAGGACGTAGCCTACATAGCGGCGGTTGCGGAGGACTTCTCCGAAACTATGGTATAAGTCTTGCCAACTCACAGTCTGTCTGTGTTTTGCCGGAAGTGATTCGTTCAAATGTAAGCTTCCGGATAGGAGAACCACTCCCATAAAGAATAAGCAGATAAAGATGCCTTGCCAGCTTGTTATCTGAGCCAGTATACCTCCTCCGATAGGGGCGATGACTGTAGCTATTCCATTTATTCCGCCGATAACGGCAAGCATGCCGGCCAGTTGCTGTCCCGAATACTCGTCGGTAGCTATGGAGCGGGAAATCACTACACCACCTGCTCCGGCAATGCCTTGTAAGAATCGGGATGTCACAAATTGTGAAATGGTATGTGAAAAGATGCATCCCACCGTAGCGAGCAGGAACAGAATCATGGCCAGAAGTAATGGAGGACGTCGCCCGCACTTGTCACTCAAGGGACCGAAAATTAATTGTCCGGCAGCCAAGCCAATCATGCTGGTGGTGAGTCCCAATTGTACCATAGAAGATGAAGTGTGGAAAAAATCTGCCATAGCCGGTAAGGTGGGCAAATACATATCCATTATAAAAGGGCCGAAAGCACTTAATACACCTAAAAATAATAATAAGAACCGTCTGGAATTCTGTCTGTCAGTCATTGCTATTCTCTTTGATCAATACGGTTGCAAAATTACTCCATCTGTTAGGAATCGAATATAGGCTAATCTGTACAAAACATGTTGTTTTCAGAACAAAATAGCCCGAATATCAAAAATAAACCTACATTTGTTGCCTAAAACAGACTTTTATGAAAACAGACCGATTGCTTGCCGATACAAAAACGATCCGATATGAAGAGACCGACCTGGCCTCTTTGATATCGGCCCCATACCATTTCCGGTGTGGTATCTATCTGATTTGTACGCAGGGAGAAGCCGTTGTCTCTACCGGTGTGCAGAAATATATATTCAATGAACAGACAGAATTGATCTTCCTGACCGGCGGTTTGCTGCAAGTGCTCGAAACTTCCGGAGATTTGCAGGTGAAAATGTTGATGTTTCCTAAAGAAGCATTTTTAAATGCCATGTTACCTATCGATACACCTTACTTTAATTATACTCACGAACATCCCTGTTACCATCATACTGCTGACGAACGGAGTCAGAAGACCTGGCGGCAGATCAATTTGTGGATGGATATGGCACAAATGTTGTTTACCGAACCGATGCCTCAGTTCAGGGGACAACAAGAGCATAACTTTTTGCAAAGTCTGCTTATGTGGCTGTTTAATACGATTCCGGAAAAATTGGCTGTCAGTAAGCAATATAGTCGTACGCAATTACTTTGCCATCGGTTTATGCAATTGATCCGTGAATATAGTATGCATGAACATCAGGTAGCTTTTTATGCCGAAAAACTTTGTATATCGTCTCGTTACCTGCATAAAATTACAGTTCGGCATTTAGATGGAAAGAAGCCTAAACAGCTTATTGATGAACAGTTGGTGGCTGAAATAAAAGTGCTGTTGAATGAACCTCGTTTATCTGTAACAGAAATAGCTGAGCAACTGCATTTTCCGGACCAATCCTATTTGACGCATTTCTTTAAAAAGAATACGGGTATCTCTCCAAAAGAGTTTCGGGAGATCAAGAATTTTGGATGAGGCTGAGTCTGTCCACTCTTCTCCGTTACTGTAGTAGAAGGAGTAGAATAAACAAGATAATTCTTGCTCTTCCCGGGGGATAAAGTGAGTTTGTGATATGGACATTCGATGAAGGGGAATAAAATAGAAAGAGTCCGGTGCAGTACCGGACTCTTTACTCGGAGAGTCTATGATGTTTAATCTGACATCTAACTTTATATGGGAACTTTCGGATAGCGTGGTACCCGCTCGTAAGAGTCGGCTCCTTTAGATTCCTGCCAGTTCCAGTACCTTCTCAACAGCAGCGTTCAGTCCGTCCGGATTCTTGCCACCGGCTGTTGCGAAGTGAGGTTGACCGCCACCGCCACCCTGAATCAGTTTGGCAGCTTCTTTCACCAGATTACCTGCTTTCAGTCCGCCGGCAACCAGGTTGTCACTGATCATAACAGTCAGCATTGGTTTATTGGCATCTACTGTTCCGGCTACAAAGAAGAGATTTTCTGTAATTTCACCACGAAGTTGGAAAGCGATGTTCTTCACTACTTCGGCGGGCATCGGCAAGCAGAACTTAATGACTTTAATGCCGTTAATCTCTTGTACATTCTTCAGCAGGCGTTCTTTGACGGCAGCTTCTTTTTCTTTCATGAAGTCTTCCACCTGTTTTTTCAGTCCTGCGTTTTCGTCGATATACTTGCGAATGGCCACACCAAGGTCGGGAGCATTGTTGAAAAGAGCTTTCAAGTCGCTCAAAGTATCCTGGATCGCATCCAGCATTTCTTCTACGCGAGCTCCGGTATATGCTTCGATACGGCGTACACCGGCAGCTACCGAACTCTCAGAGATAATTTTTACCATACCGATATTTCCGGTAGCGGCAACGTGGGTACCTCCACAGAATTCAATGGATGAGCCAAACTGGATAACACGTACGTGGTCACCATATTTCTCGCCGAACAGGGCGATTGCGCCCAGTTCTTTCGCTTCTTCGATAGGGATGTTGCGGTGTTCCTGTAATGGAACATTGGCACGTATCTTGGCGTTTACCAGATGCTCTACTTTGCGGAGTTCTTCGTCTGTCACTTTCTGGAAGTGAGAGAAGTCAAAACGCAGAGAGTCCGGTGTAACCAATGATCCTTTCTGCTCTACATGTTCGCCTAAAACTTCACGGAGCGCTTCGTCCAGCAAGTGGGTAGCCGAGTGATTGGCTGCACAAGCGGCACGTTTGTCTGTGTCTACACATGCCATCATCGGAGCTTCCGGATGTTCGGGCAGCTTCTTCGTAATATGTATCGGAAGATTATTTTCTTTCTTGGTGTCGATTACTTCGATAGTCTCGAATTCGTTTACCAATACACCGGTATCACCTACCTGGCCACCGCTCTCTGCATAGAACGGAGTGTAGTCCAGTACGATCTGATACAGAGTTTGGTTTTTCTGTTTCACCTGGCGATAACGCAGGATGGAGGTTTCGTATTCCGTGTAATCGTAACCTACAAATTCAGTAGTTCCTTCTTTCAGTATGATCCAGTCACCTGTCTCTATGGCAGCTGCATTGCGGGCACGTTGTTTCTGCTGTTGCATTTCGGCATCGAACTCTTCGACATTGACTGTCATACCATTTTCACGCAGAATCAACTCTGTCAGGTCGAGTGGGAAACCGAATGTATCATATAATGTGAAAGCGTCTTTACCGCTGATTTCAGTCTTTCCGTTAGCTTTGGTGTCAGCCATTGTTTTATCAAGCAGGCGGATACCGGTTTCCAAAGTACGGAGGAATGATTCTTCTTCTTCTTTGATAACCTTTTCGATCAACTCTTTTTGAGCAATCAGTTCCGGATAGGCATCTCCCATGCTGTCAATCAGAACCGGAAGCAATTTGTACATAAATGCCTGTTTCTGTCCAAGGAATGTATATCCGTAACGAACGGCACGACGCAGGATACGACGAATCACGTAACCGGCCTTGGCATTCGAAGGCAATTGTCCGTCAGTAATTGAGAACGCAATGGTACGGATGTGGTCGGCAATAACACGCATAGCAATGTCGTTCTGTTCATTTTTGCCATATTCCGTTCCGGCCATTTGGGCGATTGCTTTAATCAACGGCTGGAATACGTCCGTGTCGTAATTGGATGTTTTACCCTGCAAAGCCATGCACAGGCGTTCGAATCCCATACCGGTATCGATCACTTTCGCCGGAAGCGGCTCAAGAGTGCTGTCGGCTTTGCGGTTGTATTGCATGAATACAAGATTCCAGATTTCGATAACCTGGGGATGATCGTGGTTCACCAAGTCGCGTCCTGAAATCTTGGCACGCTCTTCTGCAGGACGGAGGTCGATGTGGATCTCCGAACACGGACCGCAAGGGCCTGTATCACCCATTTCCCAAAAGTTATCATGTTTGTTTCCGTTTATGATATGGTCTTTAGGCAAGTATTGCTCCCAGTAAGAGGCGGCCTCGTTATCACGCTCCAGGCCCTCTTCCGGGCTACCTTCGAATACTGTTGCATACAGGTGTTCCGGATTCAGTTTCAGGACGTCTACCAGATATTCCCATGCCCAACTGATGGCTTCTTTCTTGAAGTAATCACCGAACGACCAGTTACCCAGCATTTCGAACATGGTGTGATGGTAGGTATCGTGTCCTACTTCTTCAAGGTCATTGTGCTTGCCGCTTACACGAAGGCACTTTTGTGAGTCCGCGACTCTGTGGTATTTCGCCGGGTGGTTACCCAAAATAATATCTTTAAACTGGTTCATCCCTGCATTGGTAAACATCAGGGTGGGGTCATCTTTAATCACCATTGGAGCCGAAGGAACAATCTGATGTCCTTTTGACTCGAAGAAATTCTTAAACGAATCTCTGGTTTCTTTTGCAGTCAACATACTTCTATATATCTATTGTTGAGGTTAATATTCTGAAAAAAGCAGTGCAAAGATAGCTTGTTTTTATTATTTTTGCCGTATTAACAAGCGAAATATTTATAAGATGCGCAAAGTTTACTACATCTATAATCCGCAAACGCAGACTTATGACCGGATTTATCCGACTGTCCGACAACGGGCGCTGAGCATTCTCCGCCGTCTTTTTATAGGAATGGGACTGGGAGCCGGCAGTTTCATCATTCTGTTACTGATTTTCGGTTCTCCCTCAGAGAAGGAGCTGCGGAAAGAAAATAGCCAACTCTTGGCGCAATATAACGTACTCTCTCGTCGTCTTGACGAGGCGATGGGGGTGCTTCAGGATATCCAGCAGCGTGATGATAACCTCTATAGAGTGATTTTTATGGCCGATCCTGTTTCACCGGCTATTCGTCAGGCCGGTTATGGTGGTACGAACCGTTACGAACAATTGATGGATATGGCTAACTCAAAGTTGGTGATCAACACTACCCAAAAGATGGATGTACTGAGCAAACAGCTTTATATCCAGTCCAAGTCATTTGACGATGTAGTGGCAATGTGTAAAAATCATGATCAGATGCTGAAATGTATTCCCGCCATCCAGCCTATATCCAATAAGGACCTTCGGAAGACAGCATCCGGTTATGGGACACGGATTGACCCCATCTACGGAACAACGAAATTTCATGCCGGCATGGACTTCTCGGCGCATCCGGGTACGGACGTGTATGCCACGGGTGATGGTACGGTTGTGAAAATGGGATGGGAGACCGGTTATGGCAATACTGTCGAGATTGACCATGGCTTCGGATATCGTACCCGCTATGCCCATTTACAGGAGTTTCGTACTAAACTGGGTAAAAAGGTCGTGCGTGGTGAAGTTATAGCCGGGGTAGGAAGTACGGGAAAGAGTACCGGCCCGCATTTGCATTACGAAGTGCACGTCAAAGGACAGGTGGTCAATCCGGTGAACTATTACTTTATGGATTTGAGTGCGGAAGATTATGAACGGATGATTCAGATTGCCGCCAACCACGGTAAAGTATTTGACTAAAAGAGAAGAAAATCATGCAAAATACGGAGAGAGACCTGAAATTATATTACTCTATCAGTGAAGTTGCCCAAATGTTTGATGTCAACGAATCGTTGCTTCGTTTCTGGGAAAAGGAGTTCCCGCAGATATCCCCAAAGAAAGGGAGTCGTGGCGTGCGCCAGTATAGGAAAGAGGATGTGGAAACCATTCGCCTGATCTATCATTTGGTGAAAGAAAGAGGAATGACTCTGCCCGGAGCTCGCCAGAAACTGAAAGATAACAGGGAAGCGACGATCCGGAATTTTGAAATTATCGACCGTTTGAAGCTGATTCGTCAAGAGTTGATCGGAATGAGGGATGCTTTGGATGGGTTTTCAACAAGACGGGAAGAGGAGCAATGAGTGATTGTTCAAGCACTCATTGTTCCTCTTCCCGTTATTTAATTTATTGTTTTGTTAGTTTTCTACACGTGTCACCGACTTTATATTCGGAATCTTGCGCAGGTTGTTGCAAATAGCTTTTACATCTTCCACATCGTGCACATACAATTGGACCTTTCCTTCGAAAATGCCATCGTCCGTTTCCATATCCAGTTTCCGGATATTCACATTAAGTTGGCGTGAAATAACTTGTGTAATTTCATTCAGCAGCCCTACATTATCTATTCCTTTAATATAAATGTATACCAGGAACGAAAGTTTCTTGTGTGTATCCCATTCAGTGGCAATGATGCGGTTGCCGTAGCTGCTTTTCAGTTTGGCCGCTACCGGACATTGACGCTTGTGGATGATGATGCGGTCATTCTCGTCCATGTATCCCAGTACGTCGTCACCGGGGATGGGATGACAACATTCGGCCATGATATATTTCTTTTGCAGGGCATCTTCCGTCAGTTTGAGAATTTGTTTGGTGTTGATTTTTTCCTTTTCCTGCGGTTCTTTTTCCTCCTGCTGTTTATCCTTATTATTGCCAAAAGAGAAAGTCAGATACTTCATCCAGTTGCTGCTTTGTTTCTCTTTCAGTTCATTTTTGTCGGCATCTCCCAGAACGATGGTTTTGTTACCGATGGCTACAAGAAACTCTTCTTCGTTCTTCATGTTATGCAGTTTGCACAACTTCTCGATGACGGCTGCCTCCGGGCGGATCTCTTCTTTCTTAAAGAATTCATTCAACAATTCTTCTCCTTCTTTCTGGAAGGTTTTTCGTTCCTTACGCAGAATAGCCGCAATCTTAGCCCTTGCACGCGCAGTAGTGGCAAACACTTCCCATTGCGGCTGTACACGCTGTGACTTGGATGTCAGGATTTCCACTTGGTCACCACTTTGCAACTTATGGCTTAGCGGCACCAGTTTATGATTCACTTTGGCACCTATACAGTGGCTTCCTATATCCGTGTGCAGTGAGAAGGCGAAATCCAGGGCAGTGGAGTTCTGCGGCATGGTTTTGAGCTCTCCTTTCGGGGTGAAGACAAAGATTTCCGAGGCGAATAAGTTTAATTTGATTGTATCGAGAAAGTCGATGGCATCCGGCTGCGGATCGTCGAGTATCTCTTTAATGGTACGCAACCATTTCTCCAGTTCGCCTTCGTCTTCGCTGCCTCCTCCTTCTTTATATTTCCAGTGAGCGGCAAATCCCTGTTCGGCTACATCGTTCATCCGCTCACTGCGTATCTGGACTTCGATCCACTGGCCATTATTGCCCATCAAAGTGACGTGCAGTGCCTGGTATCCGTTAGCTTTGGGGTGGCTCACCCAGTCGCGCAGACGGTCGGGATGCGGTTTATAGATTTTGGAGATAGAAACATAAATATCGAAACAGTCGTTCAGTTCCTCATCCATGTTGCGTGGTTCGAAAATGATCCGTACAGCCAGAAGATCATAAATCTCTTCGAAAGGAACATGCTTGGTCTGCATCTTGTTCCAGATAGAGTAGATGGACTTCACACGTGCCAGGATTCGATATTTTAATCCCATTTTATCCAACTGCTCGCGTATGGGAGCGGTGAATTCGTTGAATACTTTATCGCGTTCGGCGGCTGTTGCGTTCAGCTTTTCTTCAATCTCCTGATATTCTTCAGGATGTTCATATTTGAAACTGAGGTTTTCCAGTTCCGTCTTGATCTTATACAGTCCCAGGCGATTGGCAAGGGGGGCGTAAATATAAAGGGTTTCGCCTGCAATCTTATATTGCTTGTTGGGCAACATGGAACCTAGTGTACGCATGTTGTGCAGGCGGTCGGCAATCTTGATCAGGATCACCCGGATATCATCAGACATGGTGAGCAGGAGTTTCTTGAAGTTTTCTGCTTGTGCCGAAGCCCGGTCACCAAAAATACCTCCGGAGATCTTGGTCAGTCCGTCGACAATCTGTGCAATCTTGGCCCCGAAGATATTTTCGATATCTTCTACTGTATAATCGGTGTCCTCGACAACATCGTGCAGCAAAGCGGCACAAATGGAAGTCGAGCCAAGGCCTATTTCATTGCATACGATCTTAGCGACGGCAATGGGGTGCATGATATACGGTTCCCCCGAGCGTCGTTTGATGCCTTTATGTGCCTGGTTGGCGAAATTGAAGGCCTTGGTTATAATCTCAATACGTTTGCGGTGCTTGGTAGCAAGATAATCGTTCAGCAATTCCTGAAACGCTTGTTCAATCATCTGCTCTTCAGCTATTTCTTTCTGGTTCTCAGTGTCCATAATTTAGTCCTTTCGTTCCTTTTCTGCAAAAATAATCAAATTTAAACATCAGGCAAGCGAAAGGCGATTTATTTGTATATTTTCAAACGTTTTCCTGCGGAAATGTTAGTTCCCCGCAATCCGTTCCAGTTTTGAAGATCTTTTACGCGTACACCATATTTTGCCGCAATGGCTCCCAGGGTATCCCCGTTTTTGATTTTATAGTAAGTGGGTGTACCACTGCCGGCTTTGGCAGAGCTGCCTCTCCTCTTGGAGGCTGAACTGTCGTCCCTGATGGCCACTGTACGCCGATTCTTGAACAGTTCGCCGGCACGGTGGGCATAAATCGTATCCTGACGGTCGATGAACGAACTGACCGCGTTTTGTGGAAGGCGCAGTGTGTACGACTTGCTTTCGCCCGGTATGATTTCTTTTTTATATTGTGGATTGAGACTTCTGATTTGGTCCATTGGGACGTTGCATAAGTCGGCGATCTGCTGGAAATGGAGGTTTTTGTTAACTTGAATCGTATCAGTGCTTTCGGGAATATTGGTTTCCATCGGGCAGATGTTGTGATCACAGTAATAGGTCATTACATAGTTCGCGGCGATAAATGCCGGTACGTAACCTCTTGTTTCTTTGGGCAGATAATTATAAATACTCCAATAGTCGGTTTCTCCTCCCGAGCGGCGGATGGCTTTGTTGATAGTGCCCGGTCCGCAGTTGTAAGCCGCAATCACAAGATTCCAGTCATGATAAATGTCATATAGATCCTTCAGGTAGCGTGCTGCTGCCCAGGTTGCTTTTATCGGGTCACGACGGTCGTCCACCAGGCTGTTTGACTCCAGACCGTACATTTTGCCGGTTCCGATCATGAACTGCCACAAGCCTCCTGCACCGGCGCGCGATACTGCCGACGGGTTCAAGGCCGATTCGATAATAGGCAGATATTTCAATTCCAATGGTAAATTATACGCATCGAGGGCCTCCTCAAAGATAGGCATATAGAAGTTGCAGGCACTCAACATAAAAGAGACTTGATTCCGCAGGCGTCCGGCATACATATCAATAAATTTACGTACAATTTCGTTGTATGGCATTTCCATAACGGTCGGCATGCGTGATAGGCGGTCGATGTATACGGAGTCGCTGAACAGCGGGTTGATCTCCGCTGTACTGCAGTCTTTTCCTAAGTCGATATAATTCTTGGCTTTCCAGTCGTTGAGCAGGCTATCGAGAGGATAAGTCATACTTTTGGGAAGCTCGATGCTCTCTTGGCGTTCTTTGCCGTTGTCGCGAATCACTACGTCTACACTCTGTGCGTTTACCTTGGGTGTGGCAAACAAAAATAATAAAATCAGGGGGCAATAGTTTGCTAATTTCTTCATTCTTATTTGTTCAATCTTCATGGGTTAAAATCTGAGGCTGCATTGCACGCCTACCGACTTGCTGCCGGGTTGCAACGGGTTGTTATTTATAATAGTAGGTTCCACCCTCATACTCAGGTCGGGTGATATGTCGAAATTCGATAGTTCCGCATCCACATAGGCGTCGATGATGGAAATCAGATATACACCGATGACGGCGAATATACTGAGATCCCGATAGCGCCGGTATGTGTCCTTTCGTTTGCGGAGCAGGTCTTTCAGTTGCGTATCGGTATAGTTATGATTCGGAGGAAGCAAATCCTGAAAACTGTTGGTATTAGGATTGTTATCCATAATATCCATATACGCCTGAGCATAGTCTTTATACATTTTCCCGTTCCAGCTCAATGCGTAAGCACATCCGGCAAATCCACCATATATAATAGGTAACTTCCAGTATTTGCGGTTATAAATTTGTCCTCCGCCCGGAAATACGATGGCATACCAGGTGGCTTTCGTCGGATTAGGTACGAAAAGCTTCTTGGGCATGACGGGTGGCAGGCTATCTGCCTTTACGACCGATGGCATGACGGGTGTTTCTATCCTTTCCAGGTTCTGTCGGTTGACTTCCTCCAGGCTGTCTGCCGTAACGATGGCGGGTTTCAGGTTCTCCAAACTGTCTATCGGTGGGAGGACGACTGCTTTCTCCACTTTCACGCTGTCGGTGGCCGGAGTAGAAACGACCGGCTCGCGATGGCGGCGTGCCCGTGCTTTGGGGGCTTCGCGTACCGGAGAAATGGAGTCTTGGGATACTTTGACAGGCTCCTGTGCATACACATCAATCCCTGCTACCTGAAAGAAACAGAGAAGCAGGGCAATGTATAACGGGTATGTTTTAGTTTTTTTTGCCATTTATTTCTTCAGTGAATCGAAGATTTCCATGATACGTTCCAACTCTTCTTCATTGCTGAAGGGGATGCTTATTTTTCCTTTTCCCTTTTCAGAACAGGTCAGTTGTACCTTGGTGTTAAAGAATCCCGAAAGGTGCTGTTTCAGCATATTGAATTCTTCGGGCAGTTTGGCCCGTTTCGGGGTTATCTTTTTGGTTCCGCTCTTTACGGCTTCTCCCTCGCTCAGCGATTTCACGATCTCTTCTACTTTGCGAACGGAGTATCCGTGTTCCAGAATCTCTTCGAATATTTTAACTTGTAGTTTCGGATCGCCTAATGTGATCAGTGCCCGGGCATGTCCCATGTCTATCTGCTTGTTTTGCAGGGCCATTTGTATCGGTGCCGGCAGTTTTAGCAGGCGCAGATAGTTGGCAATGGTCGTACGCTTCTTGCCGACACGTTCACTCAACCGTTCCTGTGTCAGGTCATATTGCTCTATCAGGTGCTGGTAGGCCAGTGCGATTTCCACTGAATTAAGATCCTCACGCTGGATATTCTCTATCAGCGCCATTTCCATCACGTTCTCATCATCGGCTGTCCGGATATATGCGGGAATAGTATCCAGTCCGGCTTTCTGAGAGGCGCGGTAGCGGCGTTCTCCGGCAATAATCTGGTACTCGTCGTCCGAGACTTTACGTAAGGTGATGGGTTGGATAATTCCTATTTCTCTGATCGAATCGGCCAACTCCTCCAGTGCCGTTTCATCAAACTCACGGCGTGGTTGGTTGGGGTTGACGGAGATTTTCGACAGTTCTATTTCGTTAATAGACGAAGAACCTTCGGTTTTCACCTCTTCCATGGAGAGTAGGGCGTCCAGCCCGCGGCCTAATGCATTTCTTCTCTGTGTTGCCATATCTTCGTTTATTTACTGTTTCTGCTTATTAGTTCTTTAGCCAGCGCCAAATGATTTTTCGCTCCGGTGGACTCTGCATCATATAAGATGGTGGGGAGGCCGTAGCTGGGGGCTTCACTCAGTTTTACGTTACGCTGGATGACGGTTTTGAACACCAGTTCTTGGAAGTGGCGTTTCACTTCATCATAGATTTGGTTGGCTTGACGCAGACGTGAGTCGTACATGGTCAGCAGAAAACCTTCTATTTCGAGTGCCGGGTTCAGTTTCGATTTGATGATCTTGATGGTATTCAGCAGTTTGCTGATTCCCTCAAGGGCAAAATATTCCGCTTGTACGGGGATAATCACCGAATCGGCTGCCGTGAGGGCGTTGATTGTGATCAGTCCCAGCGAAGGAGAGCAGTCTATCAAAATATAATCATACTCTTCCTTTAACGGAGTCAGCACTTCTTTCAGTATCTTTTCGCGGTTTTTGAGATTTAGCATTTCTATTTCGGCGCCTACGAGATTAATGTGCGATGAAATGACTTTCAACGAATCAATTTCGGTGTCATGAATAGCGTCCTGTACGTTGGCTCTGTCGATAATGCATTCGTAGATAGTACATTCAGATTGCTTGATGTCGACTCCCAATCCGGAAGAGGCATTTGCCTGTGGGTCTGCATCAACAACCAGTACTTTCTTTTCGAGCGTAGCCAGCGAAGCTGCGAGGTTAATCGTAGTCGTTGTTTTTCCTACACCACCTTTTTGATTGGCCAAAGCAATTATTTTTCCCATATTATCTAAATTTATTGGCAGCGAAATAAGTGATAAATCCTCAGAGCGCCTACTAAAAAATAGAAACTTTGCTTAATCTGTTGATAAGTCACCTGTTTTGTTAATAACTGCCAGGTGAGATACGGGCATTTTTTCTCTTTTTAGCTTGCAAATATACGTATTAAAATTGAATATCGATTCCTTTTTTTACTCACTTGCAGAAGATTAAGATTTGTAAACGGGTGGTCTGCATGGCTAAACATCAGACCCTTTTTGGGTTTACATGAAAAGAGAAGTGGTAAAACATCCCCATGTTTTGGATAATAACATCCCCATGTTCTATCTTAAAACATCCGGGTGTTGTTGTGTAAAACACCCGGATGTTTTTATCCCTCTCTTTTATAGTTATCATCTATGGAAAATGAAGAGACTTTCGCTTTCCTATTTGGTTCTGTTGTCGATACAAGTTCTTTTTGTTACTTTTGTGCATTTCGAAAACATAAAATAACAGATAAGGTAGATTGTATGGAAAATAAAAGACCTCTGATCCTCGTCTCCAATGACGACGGCATCATGGCAAAAGGTATTAGTGAACTGATAAAATTCCTCCGCCCGCTGGGCGAGATAGTGGTAATGGCCCCGGATGCCCCTCGTTCCGGCAGTGGATGTGCATTGACGGTGACACAGCCGGTGCACTATCAGTTATTAAAGAAAGATGTGGGACTGACTGTTTATAAATGTTCCGGTACACCGACCGACTGCATAAAACTGGCACGGAATCAGATACTCGACCGGAAGCCGGACCTGGTTGTTGGTGGAATCAACCATGGTGACAATTCCGCTACCAATGTGCACTATTCCGGTACGATGGGGATCGTGATCGAAGGTTGTCTCAATGGGATTCCTTCTATCGGTTTCTCTATTTGTGACCACGCCCCCGGAGCTGATTTTGATGCAGCAGGACCTTATGTCCGGAGAATAGCTGCGATGGTGCTTGAGAAAGGACTTCCGCCACTGACTTGCCTCAATGTGAATTTTCCTAATACTCAGGAGATAAAAGGGGTGAGAATCTGCGAACAGGCCAAAGGACATTGGAGCGGAGAATGGCAGGCTTGCCCCCGGAGAGACGATGCGAATTTCTATTGGTTAACCGGAGAATTTATCGATCATGAACCGGAAAACGAAAAGAATGATCACTGGGCACTGGCTAATGGATACGTAGCGATTACACCTACTGTAGTGGATATGACCGCTTATCATTTTATGGATGAACTGAAATCCTGGGAATTATGAAATATTATCTGATTGTTGGCGAGGCTTCGGGCGATTTGCATGCTTCCCACTTGATGGCTGCACTGAAAGAGGAAGACCCGGAAGCTGAATTTCGCTTCTTTGGCGGTGATTTGATGGCTGCCGTGGGAGGAACAATGGTGAAGCATTATAAAGAGTTGGCCTACATGGGGTTTATCCCTGTGCTTCTACATTTGCCGACCATTTTTGCCAACATGAAGAGATGCAAGGAGGACATCGTGGCGTGGTCGCCCGATGTGGTCATTCTGGTGGATTATCCGGGCTTTAATCTCGATATTGCTAAGTTTGTGCATGCGAAAACAAAGATACCGGTTTATTATTATATCTCTCCCAAGATTTGGGCATGGAAAGAGTATCGGATCAAAAATATAAAAAGAGATGTGGACGAGCTTTTTTCCATACTTCCTTTTGAGGTAGGATTTTTCAAGGGACATCGATATCCCATTCATTATGTGGGAAATCCGACGGTAGATGAGGTGACCGCCTTCAAGGCGTCGCATCAGGAGTCCTTTGCCGATTTTATTGCCGATAGTGAATTGGCAGATAAACCTATCATAGCTTTGCTTGCAGGTAGCAGAAAACAGGAGATTAAGGATAATCTGCCCGATATGATCCGGGCTGCTTCAGCTTTTCCCGGTTATCAGCTTGTGCTGGCAGCTGCTCCGGGCATTTCTCCGGAATACTATGCCAAATTTGTAAAAGGAACGGAACTGGCGGTGATTTTTGACCGGACTTATCGTTTGCTCCAACAGGCGGATGTTGCCTTGGTTACTTCCGGTACGGCTACTCTCGAGACAGCTCTTTTCCGTGTTCCTCAGGTGGTTTGTTATTACACTCCGGTGGGCAAATTGGTGTCTTTTCTCCGAAGGCATATTTTGAAGGTGAAGTTTATCTCGTTGGTCAATCTGATTGCCGGACGTGAAGTTGTCAGGGAGTTGGTGGCCGATACGATGACGGTAGAGAATATGCGGGCCGAATTGGAGCGTTTGCTGTTTCGGGAGGATTATCGTCGCAAAATGTTGGACGGTTACGAAGAGATGGCACGGTTACTCGGACCGGCTGGAGCCCCCCGGCATGCAGCTCGTGAAATGGTGAAATTGCTTAAAAAATAGTTTTTTATTCAATAATAAACAGGAGACCGGTGCAGTAAATGCCCGGTTTTTTTATTTATAGGATATAAGGATTAACTAAAAAAAGAGATGAAAAAAATAAAACTACTTTGGATGGCAATGTTGACACTGATGCTGCCGGCATTGCAATCGTGTGACGATAATGATGGCTATTCATTGGGAGATATAGCGGTAGATTGGGCTACGGTACGTGTGGTCGGTGGCGACACTTATTCGCTGAATGCTGACCGTTGGGGAACTCTTTGGCCGGCTGCAACTGCTATTCCATTTTATAAGCCGATAGACGGGCAACGGGTGATTACTTACTTCAACCCACTTTACGATAATTATGAAGGATATGATCATGCTGTGAAGGTAGAGCATAATTATAATGTCCTGACCAAACAGGTAGAAGATTTGACGGCTGAGAATGAATCGGAATTTGGGAATGATCCGGTTTGGGTTAACAAGGATATGATGTGGATCGGCGGGGGATACTTGAATGTCATTTTCCGTCAGAATTTACCGGTTAAGGAGAAGCATCTTGTCAGTCTGGTTCGTGATATGCGGGCTACAGCTGCCGAGGGAGAGGATGATGAATACATCCATTTGGAATTTCGCTATAAAACATACGATGATGTGACCGCTCGCCAGGCGAATGGTGCCGTATCTTTCAACTTGAATTCATTGGATCTGACCGGTAAGAAAGGCATTAAGGTGAAATTGAATTCCGTAAAGGACGGGGAAACGGAAGTGGTCTTTAACTTAAAGGGCCAGTCAATGCCGGAGGAAGCAAAGCAGGTGACGCTTTCGGATGAAGTGCAAATAAAATAAAAGAAGGTTAGTTAAAAGAATAACGGGCTACAAACAATAAGTTTCTGCTATCTTTTGCAGGGTACTTGGTGTTTGTAGCCCGTTATTTTTTTGTGACTTATTTTTTGTCTGCTTTAGACCAATGTCAGTGCATATAGGTAAATAACGCCTGCCGGTATAGCCATAAGTGAACTGTCGAAGCGATCGAGCATACCTCCATGTCCGGGTAGAATACTTCCTGAATCTTTAATCTGCAATTGGCGTTTCAGCAGAGACTCTGTCAGGTCACCCCAAGTCCCGAAAATGACAACTACCAATGCCAGTCCCGCCCATTCTGCCCATGTCATGATGGGGAAGTAGCAGGCAAAAACAAATGAAGAGGCAATGGCTACAATACCTCCGCCAATGGAACCTTCCCATGATTTTTTAGGTGATATGCGTTCAAACAGGCGGTGTTTGCCGAAAAGTGATCCGAAACAATATGCCCCCGTATCATTCAGCCATAAAAAGACAAAGATGGATAGAGGCAATATCGGATTGTATGATACGCTGCTTGCTTCCGGATCATTCTGGAAAGCAAGCACATTCAGCATGGCAAAGGGAAGCGCGATGTACATCTGGCTCAGCATGGAGTAAGCCCAGTTTAAAACCGGATTCTTCTTTTTGAGATATAACTCGCTTACCATCAGATAAATGATTAATATCAGGTAAGGAATAAATATTTTAGAACCGGCAGCGTCGATACAGAAACCCATAATGGCCAGAAACAGATAAGCTCCTCCCAACATGGTGATAGTCCGGTTAATGCTTACCTCTCCCGATTGGTTGACGAGATGTCCGAATTCGCGTATAGTCAGAGCGCTGACAATGACAAAAAGAGTGCCGAAAGCCAGTGGATCATATAGTATACAACCCACTATGATGGCTACGAATAATATTCCTGTTATGGCGCGTTGTAAAAAGTTGTTCTTCAAGGTGTTGTTACGTTTTTAGTTTTGTGATGCCGCTGACTCTTGTTGCGTATTGCCCTCTTGAGACTCTGTTGCTTGCGGAGTAGTTGTGTCTACATCTTCTCCATCTGCAGGATGAACGGCGTTTTCTTGTTTGTTATTGGCTGCCATGATTTCCTCCGAACGAGAAGCCCAAGGACGTTTTCCAAAGATACGTTCTACATCCTCAGCAAAGATGACTTCTTTATCGATCAGTAGCTGTGCCAATTCGTTGTGTTGCTCTTTGTGTTCCGAGAGAATCTGTTTGGCACGTTCATACTGTTCGTTTACCATTCTTTTGACCTCTTCGTCAATCAGTTCGGCAGTTTTTTCACTATATGGACGCTGGAATGAATACTCATCATTATTATAATAGCATAAATTGGGTAGCTTTTCGCTCATGCCCAAATATGCGATCATGCCATACGCCTGTTTGGTTACGCGCTCAAGATCGTTAGCAGCTCCGCTTGATACACGGCCGATGAAAAGGTCTTCGGCAGCACGCCCGCCCAAAGTAGCACACATCTCGTCGAGCATTTGCTCTTTAGTCGTGATCTGTCTTTCTTCCGGCAGATACCAGGCAGCGCCCAAGGCCCGTCCGCGGGGGACGATAGTTACCTTAATCAATGGATTGGCATATTCCAATAACCAGGAAATGCTGGCGTGTCCGGCCTCGTGCAGGGCAATAGACCGACGTTCGGCTTCCGTAGTAATCTTTGTTTTCTTTTCAAGTCCGCCGATAATACGGTCTACTGCGTCCAGAAAGTCTTGCTTGCCTACGAATTTCTTTCCGTGACGCGCGGCGATCAGAGCAGCTTCATTACATACATTGGCAATGTCTGCACCCGAAAATCCGGGTGTCTGGCGTGCCAGTAAGTCTACATCTACCGTATCGTCTATTTTGATGGGGCGCAAGTGTACGCCAAATACTTCTTTGCGTTCGTTCAGATCAGGTAAATCTACATGGATTTGTCGGTCGAAACGTCCGGCACGGAGCAATGCCTTGTCTAGTACATCCACACGGTTGGTGGCTGCCAGGATAATAACACCGCTATTTGAGCCGAAACCATCCATTTCCGTCAGCAACTGGTTCAACGTATTTTCACGTTCATCATTTCCGCCCATCGCAGGATTCTTACCGCGAGCACGTCCTACAGCATCAATCTCGTCGATGAAAACGATACAAGGAGCTTTCTCTTTAGCTTGTTTGAAGAGGTCGCGTACACGGGATGCACCTACACCGACAAACATTTCAACGAAATCGGAACCGGCCAAAGAGAAGAAAGGTACATTGGCTTCACCGGCCACAGCTTTCGCAAGCAACGTTTTACCTGTTCCCGGAGGGCCCACCAATAGAGCGCCTTTAGGAATTTTACCTCCCAGGTCGGTATATTTCTGGGGTTCTTTCAAGAATTCCACAATTTCTTCTACTTCTTGTTTGGCTTCTGCCAGTCCGGCTACATCTTTGAAAGTTACTTTGATGGAACCGCCTTTTTCAAAAAGCTGGGCTTTCGACTTTCCTACATTGAATACTCCGCCTGCACCTCCGCTGGCACCACTGCCCATGCGTCGCATGAAGAATATCCATAAAGCAATCAGGAAGACAATCGGCAGTACATTCCAAAGTATTGCACTGAAATAGTCTTTTTTCTTATCATAGCTGACAGAACCGTCAAAGTGCGTCTCCTCTTTTTCTTTTTGTAGAAAGTTATCCAGGTTCTCGCGTGAAGGGGCTTCAGTAGTGATCATCGGATTCCGGCCTACACGGGTGGAATCTTGTTTGAATACGGTTCCTACGTACTGGGGTTTGATATAAATCTCGACCGAATTATCATCATAACCGATCACTTTACTTACATAGCCGTCACGTACGTACTGCTGGAACTCATCGTAAGAGATGTTCTTACTGACAGAACTGCTTCCGTTAGCGAAATACAGCCCTAAAAGCATTAGGGCGATAATCATATACATCCAGTTCAGATTGAACTTGGGCATATTTACTTTATTGTTGGGTTTCTTGCTGTTATTGTCCATACTGATAGATTAATCAATGTCGGGAATTGTAGTTAACTTGGCATCTGCCCACAGGTGCTCCAAATTATAAAAGTTTCTGGCTTCCGGTAGGAATACATGTACTAATACATCTGAAAAGTCCATAGCTACCCATTCTGCATTTCGCTGTCCGTCGATGGCAGAGGGTTTGGTGCCGGCACCTTTGCGGGTAAATTCTTTTATGGAATCTACAATGGCAATGACCTGGCTGGGTGAGTTCCCCTGACAGATTACAAAGTATTTGCATATCGTGTCGTCTATGTTTGTCAGGTCTGCTATGACAATGTTTTTACCTTTTTTTTCTTGTATACCTTCGGTTATCTTTTCTATTAATACTTTCGTTTCGTTCATTTATAGGTTGAAATTAAATAATCAATGTTCAGTTTCTGTTTATAACAAGGAAAGGGGATTCTTTGTTTTCTTGTCATAAACGTGATATTTTTTACAAATATACGCTGATTTATTGTATCAATGAAAGTAATGTGCTAAATCTATTTCATTTTTTGTTTTTTTTTAGGGATGCATCTCTTTGGAATCCGGCATATTAGATATTTTTTTAGAAAAAAAGAGCGAAAAGTATTTGTGATTAAAAAAAACTTTGTACCTTTGCAACCGCAAACGAGAAACAAGAGATGTTGATCGTAAGTCACATTGGGCTATGGTGTAATGGTAACACTACAGATTCTGGTCCTGTCATTTCTGGTTCGAGTCCAGATAGCCCAACAAATTCACATTATAAATAAGTAAAATCCCTCTAAAACCGCAGTTTTAGAGGGATTTTTTATCCTTTCAAGTCTTTTCGATAAAACAGTTGTTCGGTGATATCCCCGGTGGCAGAGAACTGTTTCTTATCGTTCTTTCAAACTGTAGTTTTAGAATTTTTTTCTGTCCGATCCGGTGGTAGGATTGCAAACGAAATAATATAATCTGTTGATATTATATAGGTAAATGGGGAATGTTTATACCTGTTTTTAATGTGTAACACTTGAATTTAGAAAAGGCGTATCAAAGAGATTCAAAATCCCTTTGGTACGCCTTTTTACATAGAACTAAAATTATTTTCCTTTATTCTTCTTTGATTGATTCATCGATTACTTTTATTTTCTGCAATACTAATTCTAAGTCGGATTTTAATTTTTCCACCTTGCGGTTGATTTCTGTCAAAAGACTATTTCCTTTCTTAGAAGAGGTAGTCAGGAAGCCCAAATTATTTTCATAAGTTTGGAGTTCATTTTTCATGTTTTCGTATGTACGGACTAATTTCTCACGTTCACGGTAGAGTGACTGGGAGCCTCCACTTTGAATATTGCCGATAGAAGACTTGAAATTACTCAGTTTCTTGTTCGATGCACTGATATTAAATCGATCGAAAAGTTGGTCAATCAAACCGTGATATTGTTTATAAAGCCTGTCTTTCTCTTTAAACGGTACATGTCCGATACCATTCCATTCTTTCATCAATTCACGAACCTCTTTGCTTGCTTCATCGGCATCCGTCGTTTCGTCAATAGCAGTTAAGCGGGCAATGATTGCCTTTTTCTTTTCTAGATTCTCTTGTTCTACAGAACGTTGAGAAGAAGTGGCCTTGCCTTTTTGCTCAAAGAAGTAATCACATGCAGTAATGAAACGTTTCCAAACAGCGTCCGAGTATTTTTTAGAAACAGGGCCAATTGTTTTCCATTCCTTTTGGAGCTTGGTTAAGATTTCAGCCGTTTCTTTCCATTCTGTACTATCTTTCAGAGATTCTGCTTTTTCGCACAATGCCTTTTTCTTTTCCAGATTAGCATTCATACCCTCTTTCAGCAACTTGAAGAATTCTCCTTTCTTTTTAAAGAATTCGTCACAAGCTTTACGGAAACGCTCAAAGATTTTCACGTTCATTTTCTGCGGAGCAAAACCAATTGTTTTCCATTTGTTTTGCAGGGCGATCACCTCTTGTGTCTTGGTTTCCCATGCCGCAAATGTTTTCAATTGGTCAAACTCAATAGCTTCTACTATTTCACAGATAACTGTTTTCTGATCCAAATTATGTTGTTCAGTCTCTTTTAGAGCTTCGAAATGCTGCTGATGGCGACGGTTGACGGCTGTAGAAGCGGCTTTAAAGCGATTCCATATTTCGTCACGTAATTCTTTGGCGACAGGACCGGTGTCACGGAACTCCTGATGTAGTTTCTGTAATTGATGGAAAGCGGAGACTACATCTTGTTCATCGGCCAACTTTTCGGCAGCTTCACAGAGATGTGTTTTAATCTCCAGGTTTTTTTTGAAGTCGTATTCTCTGAATTCATTATTCAGTTTTAATATATCATAGAATTTTTCAACATACAACTGGTAGTTCTTCCATAACTCGTTCACTTTAGCTTGTGGCACCAATTTCACTTCGTTCCACTGCTGCTGTAGCTTTTTAAATTCGTTGTAGGATTTGTTGGCGTCATCGGGTGATTCCACTAACTCTTTCAACTCTTCGATAATCGATAGTTTAACTTGTAGATTTTCTTCCTTTTGCTTTTCAATCTCAGCTGCCAAGGCACTTCTTTTTTCTTTAATAGCTGCCATCAAACTTTTGAATTCTTCTTCCACGCCACTGGGCTGAGCAATAAATTCTTCTTCGGCACCACCATTCTCTACGAACGTTTTTTTCGCAGCCTCGATTTCGGCATTATGAATTTTATAGAAAGTTTGCTTTAAACCATCCAGTTCCTGCTTGTTTGCATTTTCAGCATCTTGGGCAACTTCTTTTAACCGGAGCAGCACCTCTTCTTTAGTGCTTAGTTTCGAAGCATTTTCTGTCGGTTTTTCCACAATAGTTTCTTCAGCCGGAGTTTCTGTAATTTCTTCAGAAACCTCAACTGCTTTTTTTTCTTCTTCTAATTCCCCTTGTTTTAAAGGTTGGTTAGTGTCATGAGAGTCCATCATTGTATATTCGTTTTTAGGAAAACAGGATTTGTCTTTAAATCCATTAGATCACAAATTAATGAAATAAAATGATTACTTCATACTATTTTCCTTTATTTTTTTTTAATTGAGCCATTTTTTACGATAATAACACCGTAATCCCCATATACATCATCATGCCGATGATATCGTTCGTAATGGCAATAAACGGTCCTGTAGCTATGGCCGGATCTATTTTCATCTTTTCGAGTGTCATTGGAACCAAAGTACCGAAGATGGAGGCAAACATCACTACTGAGAACAGACTGATAGATACCGAATAAGTGACTGTGGCGGTTGCTCCGAAACGGATAAAATTATAGGTATATACCAGTAAAGAGATGATCGTAGCATTGATCAAGGCAACTACGGCTTCTTTGCTGACTTGCTTGAAAGTATTTTTGGCGTCAAGGGAACTGTTGGCCAAGCCTTGTACGACGAGAGCTGACGATTGAGTTCCTACGTTTCCGCCTGTACCACCAATCAATGGAATGTAAAGGGCCATTTCGGGATGCGCGGCAAAAGTAGAATCAAAGTTCCCCAATATCATAGAGTTGCCAATACCTCCAATCATACCGATTAACAACCAAGGTAAGCGGGCAGTAGTCTGGCGGAGTACATTATCGTCTGTTTCTACATCTTGAGAAAGACCGGATGCTAACTGGTAGTCACGTTCTGATTGTTCACGAACTTCGTCCATGACGTCATCTACGGTGATTTGTCCTACCAGGCGGCCTATACTGTCAAGAACAGGAATGGCAACCAAGTCATATTTCTCAATAATTTGTGCCACTTCATCGATAGGGGTGTCTACGTGTACTGAGATAGGATCCTTCTGCATTACATGTTTTACTTTAGATACAGAGGGAGATGTGATCATCTTTTTCAGTGGAAATATTCCGCGAAGGCGTTCATCATCATCTATTACATATACATAGTAGATATCGTCGAGTTCTTCGGCTTGTTGGCGCATCTCTTTCAGACATTCGGGCATACTCCAGTTTTCGTTGACGGTTACCATTTCCGTACCCATCAAGCCACCGGCAGTATTTTCATCATACTTCAGCAGGTCGACAATGTCTCCTGCCTGCTCGATGTCTTCAATGTGCGAAAGTATTTCTTCCTGTTTATCCTCATCCAGTTCACGCATCAGGTCTACTGCGTCGTCCGTATCCATATAGTCAACGAAGCGTTTGGCAATAGTTTCTGATGGCAGGATGTCGAGAAACTCTTTACGAACGTCTTCATCCATTTCGACAAGTACATCCGCAGCTGTTTCATTATCAAGTAATCGGTAGACGAAGCGGGCTTCTTCCGGGTTCAACTCGTTACACAATTCCGCTATGTCAGCAGGGTGTAGGTCGATAAGAAGCTCTTTTACCTTATCGGCATCTTTTTCTTCGATAAGTTCTTTTACGTTGTCAATGTATTCTTCGTTCATAATTACAGCCTTACTTAACTTCCTGTAATAATAAGGAAGACAAGTTTTGTATATTACATTTCCTACTTTGTTAGTTCAGTCCGATAATCCGGTTGGTTCTTTATGGATTTTCTATCTGAGAAACTGGTTCTATCGGAACTTTCAGTGCTTGTTCCACCTGATTTGTCAGGTGGATAAACTCTTGCACCGACAGTTGTTCCGGTCGTTTATTAAACAGGGCGTCTTCTGTCAACGGGCAATCTTTACCTAAAATCGGTTTGATTGAATTTCGTAATGTCTTTCGACGCTGGTTGAAAGTTGTTTTTACAATTTGTTTAAATAGCTTGGGGTCACAACCGAGCTCTTGTGTCTCGTTGCGTGTCATTCGTATGACTGCGCTTTTCACTTTGGGAGGTGGATTGAACACCTGTTCATTTACTGTAAACAGATATTCTACCCGATACCAGGCCTGTATCAGAACGCTGAGTATACCATACGTTTTACTACCCGGTCCGGCGGCGATACGTTCGGCTACTTCTTTTTGAATCATTCCAGTACAGCAGGGGATCAGATCCTTGTTATCCAGCATTTTGAAGAAAATTTGGCTGGATATGTTGTAAGGGTAGTTTCCAGTTAAGACGAAAGGATGTCCGTCGAACAAACGTTGTAAGTTCATTTTCAGGAAGTCATCCTCGATGATGTTATCTTCCAATGACGGATAGGCTTCTCGCAAATAGGCTACTGATTCGTAGTCTACCTCTACAACTTTTACCAACCGTTCTTTCTTAACAAGAAACTGAGTGAGCACACCCATTCCCGGTCCGACTTCCAAAATTGGCAAATCGGGGAATGTATCTACTGTATCGGCAATGTCCTGTGCCACTTTCAGGTCTTTCAGGAAATGTTGTCCGAGAAACTTTTTAGGCTTTACTAATTTCATTTATCAACTAAATAACTACTTTTGCAGCAGACAAAGGTAATTCTTTTAAATGAAGAATAAAGAATTAGGGATGAAGAAACTAATAAAAAAGGCGCTGAAACTTATCTTACCATTGGTTTTGGGAGGCTTTATCTTATATTGGGTCTATCGTGACTTCGATTTTGTGAAGGCTACGGAAGTTTTGCAACATGGCACAAACTGGTGGTGGATGGCTTTCTCGCTTCTTTTCGGCATATTTGCACAGGTATTTCGTGGTTGGCGTTGGCGCCAGACGCTGGAGCCTTTGGGAGCATTTCCCCGAAGAAGGGATTGTGTTGATGCCATTTTCATTTCGTATGCAGCTAGTTTGGTTGTACCGAGGGTAGGTGAGGTGAGTCGTTGCGGGGTACTTGCTAAGTATGACAACGTTTCTTTTGCTAAATCTTTAGGAACTGTGGTTACCGAACGTCTGGTAGATACTGTGACTATTCTTTTGATTACCGGCGTTACGGTTCTATTGCAAATGCCTGTGTTTGTTACCTTCCTTGAGCAAACCGGAACGAAAATCCCCTCATTCATGCATTTACTTACTTCTGTCTGGTTTTACATTATTTTATTTTGTACAATCGGAGTTATTGTACTTCTCTACTATCTGATTCGTACGCTTTCTTTCTTTGAGAAAGTGAAAGGAGTTGTGCTTAATGTTTGTGAAGGAATTATGTCACTGCGTAATGTGAAGAATCTTCCGCTTTTTCTACTCTATAGTTTTTTGATATGGTTTAGCTATTTCCTGCATTTTTATTTCACTTTTTATTGTTTTGCTTTTACGGCACATTTGGGCTTACTTGCTGCATTGGTTATGTTTGTTGGAGGCACCTTTGCTGTAATTGTGCCTACTCCGAATGGAGCCGGTCCATGGCATTTTGCCGTTATTACCATGATGATGCTTTACGGAGTAAATGCGACGGATGCAGGGATTTTTGCACTAATTGTTCATGGCATCCAGACTCTGCTGGTTATTTTATTGGGTGTTTATGGATTGGTGACTATTTCTTTTTTACACCGGAAGTGACGGGGCGGATTAAATATTGTATGTACCGAACGATATATATTTAATCTCTGAATCCGCTTTTTGAACTTTTTTTATTTGAATTTCTTCCGGTAATTCTTTCTTTTCCATTCTTTTTAGTAGCTTTGACCTTCAGAAATTGATTTAAAACCTATAAATAATTCATTTATGAGCACAATTCTTGATTTAGCTCCACAAAATGTATGGAAGCACTTTTATTCTTTGACACAGATTCCCCGGCCATCGGGACATATGGAAAAAATTACCGAATTTCTGGTAAACTTCGGTAATAGTCTTGGATTGAAAACTTTTGTGGATGATGCCGGTAATGTGATTATCCGTAAACCCGCCACTCCGGGGATGGAGAATCGTAAAGGAGTTATCCTTCAGGCACATATGGATATGGTTCCGCAGAAAAATAACGATACGGTTCACGATTTTGAGAAAGATCCGATCGAAACTTATATAGATGGTGAATGGGTAAAAGCGAAAGGTACTACATTGGGGGCCGATAATGGTTTGGGTGTAGCTGCTATCATGGCTGTTCTTGAAGATCAGAATCTAAAACACGGGCCATTGGAGGCTTTGATTACGAAAGATGAAGAAACGGGCATGTATGGTGCTTTTGGTTTAAAACCGAGTACGGTGAATGGCGAAATATTGCTTAATCTTGATTCTGAAGATGAAGGTGAACTTTATATTGGCTGTGCCGGTGGTATGGATGTAACAGCTTCTCTTGAATATAAGGAAGTTGCTCCGGAAGAAGGTGATATCGCTATTAGAGTGAATCTGAAAGGTCTTCGTGGAGGACATTCCGGATTGGAGATTAATCAGGGACGTGCCAATGCCAACAAATTGTTGGTACGTTTTATACGTGAGGCAGTAGCAACTTATGAAGCCCGCCTGGCAAGCTGGGAAGGCGGAAATATGCGGAATGCCATACCTCGCGAGGCACATGCTGTAGTGACTATTCCTGCTGAAAATGAAGAAGAATTGTTGGCTTTGGTGAAATATTGTGAAGATCTTTTCAATGAAGAGTTCAAAGCGATCGAAACTCCTATCAGCTTTACTGCAGAACGGGTAGAATTACCTGCAGGAGAAGTTCCTGAAGAAATCCAGGATAATCTGATCGATGCTATTTTTGCTTGCCAGAATGGTGTGATGCGTATGATTCCTACTATTCCCGATACCGTGGAAACCTCTTCAAATTTAGCTATCATCAATATTGGTGAAGGTAAAGCCTCTTTCAAAATCCTTGCGCGCAGTTCCAGTGACAGTATGAAGGAATGTCTGACTACCAGTTTGGAATGTTGTTTTTCTATGGCAGGTATGAAGGTAGAGATGACCGGAGGCTATTCCGGATGGCAACCCGATATTAATTCTCCGATTTTACATGCTATGAAGGAATCTTACAAGAAGCAGTTTGGTACAGAACCGGCAGTGAAAGTAATTCATGCCGGATTGGAATGTGGCATCATCGGAGCTATTATTCCTGGGTTGGATATGATTTCATTTGGACCAACACTACGCTCTCCGCATTCTCCCGATGAAAGAGCTTTGATTCCAACAGTTCAAAAATTCTATGACTTTTTAATTGCTACTTTGGAGCAGACTCCAATGAAATAAATAAAGTCCATTGATAGTGAAAAGAGGTAAGCGTGGTGTAAACGCTTTCCTCTTTTCTTTTTAGTGTCTTTTCTACTTTTGAAAACTATCTTTCTTCCTGTCTACTTTATGACGGCCTGTCATTCGGATGTGAGATATTGTCAGTTGCAGCCTGTCTTTTTGACTCCCTTATTGTCCTGTTTTGTCTTTTGATTACCATCCGGGACTCTTTTTCTTGATATACATCAAGAAATGTGTTTTAAAACATGTTTTTATCTTGCTTTTGAGTACAACGTATCTGTTTTGGCTTTACTTTTGTGTTGTAAAACATAAAAATTAGGATAACAAAGTTTTTAGGTAACAGTTTTTAAGGTAAAAAGATTATGAAGATTGTAAGAAGTTTATTAAAGAATTTGGCTAATGCCAATCCTAACATTTGGGGATATGTGACGCTCTAAGCGTTTTTCCCTTCAGGTTTTCAGTGTGTATTAATTAAGGTAATTATTATTAGTATTTAAAGCAATGAAAAAAGTAGTAATGCATCTGCTGGAAAGATGTTTGAGAGAAGCCGGCAGAAATGAAATGATGAAGTGGGGATACACTAAATAAAAGTGTTCCCCACTTTTTTTATTTTGACTCAAGTTTGTTTCGTGTCGTTGAGTTTTGAGGCCGGGTCATTTTTTCACATGGAAGTTTACCTCGCCTCTGATCAGCTCTCCTTTTAATGTGAAGCCTTCCACTACCACCTTAAATTCTCCTTCAAGGTCAGAAGTATAGAATGAAAGTGTGGTATCTATTCCTGCTTCTGTCTCTACAGAGGGATTCCAGTATAGCGTATGGCGGAAATCCGGTCTACGTGATTTTTTGTCAGTAGCGTCTTTATATTCAGGCATCTTAAATGTAACAGGCAGTTGCGGACACTCGTAAACCGTTAGTCGTGAATCGTCACTAAGCTGTATGGAAGGTAAGTCTCCTCTTTGGGTAGTAAGTGAAATCATGCATTCGAATACTTCACCACCAAATCCATAACGGCCGTTATATATTTCGATTTTCTTCACCAATCTGGGATTATATTTTAAAATATCCTCATGGTCATGAATGGGAACACCGTCCAGCAGTACCAATGTATTTCCGATATTGAATCTTTTTTCTCCTTCTTTGAGTACTCTTAATCTACGTTTTCCATTAACTTTACGTATTATCACACTGCGTACGAATTCCACGAAAGTTTCTGTCATTGTATTGAATCGTGTGTATTCATCCAAATTGTAATTCAGATAAGGTTGAAGTCCATAACAAGATTGCAGAGGAATAGCATGATCCAATGAATCGAGCACTGTGACTTGCTGCAGCTGTATACCTATGCTCCTTTCCAACAGTCGTTTTTTATTCCGATAGAGTTTTAATGATGGCAGGTTTTGGGGTAACTTTTCACTGAAGGGTGATAAGATGTTCATTCTGAACGGTTCCCCGTTAATGTTCCATGCAGCGGCTACTACATCGTTTGTTCCATATACATGGCTTGTGTAGAACAGTGTATTTCCTCCCGATTCCACTTGTCCTTGCACATATCGTATATCTTTTCCTACGAAAGCGATGTCGGCTGATATAGGTTCATTTTGTACTTGCTTCAATGTTTCTCCTGTAGGGCTTTCTATCTGTCCGCAGATGATATGCCCTTCATATTCCGGTATCCATTTTCCGGAAAATGTTCCGGGAGTAGCGGTCACTTGTTTTCTCCAGGTGGATTCTTCAAGAGGCGGGAGGGTTACCAGTGAATCATTACGGCTTACCGAGACAGTAAGATCGGATACTTCATCCGGTAGTCTATTAATGGTCAATTCTACGAGTTGGCGTGTGTTGTAGTTCGACCGGGAAGTTTTTATATGAATATTTTCGGTGGTAGCCGGTTTCCCTTTCGGATATATCTCGGCAGAATCCGCTAGTTCAATAGGATCGGAGTCTGATACTCGGAAAGTGTTAATTACAGCAATGGATTTTCTGAAGAACACTTTTTCTCCTTCATTCCTCATATATCGTGTGTATCCGGTCAATTCATAAATTCCCGAAGGAGCGTCTGTAGGAATCTTGACTTTGCCCGAACCGCTCCCATTGTCAAGTGCTAGTTTAAGTTGTGCTTTAGGCCGTTCAGTATTCGATATTTCTACGTATCCCACTTTGCTGAAAGAAGATGGGCGAAAATGTGTGTCAATAGTATAAAATTTGAGCCATACTTCTTCACCGGCCAAATAACACGTTTTATCCGTATGTACGTATACCCGTTCATATAATTCTTCTTGTGCTTGCAAAATCAGACAGAATAAGATAAAGAGATATAGTGTGAAAATCCGTTTCATAATTGCCTCCTTTTGTTTAAGTTATTGATGATCGTTGGGCCAGAATGAAGGCTTGTTTTTACTTCCTCCGTTGGCTTCACATTCTGTACATCTCCGTAGGGCCCAGTGGTCAATGTGAGTGCCTGTACCGACTGGACGATAACCGGCAAGGTATCTTGTCAGATATGTGCTATAGCCCTGTTCATCCATTTCGCTATCCGATACTTCTTCACAGCCACTGTATAGAGGAGGACGTTTAATTTCGTTGGGATGAATGTATATTCTCTTTTCAGAGATGTTTTTATAGACGCCTACATAACCGATCGTCCTTCGTTTGGGCTGACTGATACAACTAATGTTTCCTTGGATTTCAGAGGGTTGTGGAGTAAAGATTCCTCCCATTTCTTCATTCTGTTGCTGTACATTCAAGTAATATTCATATCCCTCTTTACTCAGTGCCCGTTGCTGTACCTGTATGCTGTATAGTACAGTGAATCTGTCTTCATTGACCGGCACATCAAGTAGCTTATTATTTATGATCAGATGTTCTTTCAACTTTTCCGTAGAGCCAATCAATATATTTCTTGATATTTCCTTTTTCCAACAATAGAAAGTTGGATAATTGCTGTCTTCATAGATGCGGTTCATATCCGGATCAAAGTAGCAAGTTGTAATGTAGCTGGCTCTTATCTCCCAGTCTTCCCGATAGTTCCACATGTAGTATTGAGTTTTTCCGGGATCACCATGGGTCGATACCCGTATAGAAAGTGCTTGTTCAGGTTCTGGCTGTATCCACGAAACACTGTCTATTTCAGAAGATACCATCGGTGTGGAAGGAGACGAGGTATAAATCTCTCCGTCGTATTCTATCTCTATTCCGTAGGATACATCATCCTGCAATTCACCGATACTGACCTGGTATTTACCATCACCAAGAGCCGTTCCGAAATCACTTCGATAGCCGTCGCTGCCTACTACAGCAATTCTGGCATAAATGTTTCGATAATCTTCCGGCATGTCTTCGGATAGTGGAATACTTTTGCTTAATGAGAATATGGCTTCTGTATTAGCGATAATGTCGCCGGTTACTACCAGCAATTCTTCATCGGAAGAAGGTAGTTGTGCGTTGTATTCTGAAACACAACCTGTCAGGCAGAGTAGTAACAGATAGATTTTATATTTTGATTTCAGCATGGTGTTAGAATTTTATGTTATACGTAATGAAAGGAATCGGAACTCCGAAAATAGACATCTGGTATCCTTTTATTTGTCCTTCTTCCGGCATATAATAAATAGAATACACATTCTTTCTTCCGGTTACATTGTATACCCCAATCGAAATAGAACTATGTGTCAACAGGGTCAGATGATGGCTGGGTTCTATATTAAAAGAGATATCTGTACGAAAGTAATCCGGTATGCGGTATGAGTTTCTTTCCGTATAGTAAACTCGCATCGATTGCGTTGATTCATCATAATACTGTCCGGCAGGTATGGTAGTGGGGCGTCCTGTGCTATAATCCACGTTGATTGACATACTGTATCGATGCGTAAATTTGTAATTACCTACAAACTTAAAGTCGTGAGGCTTATCGTATTCTGTAGGATACCAGTCACCGTTATTCACCGGTTTCTCAATTCGTTTATCATTCTGTCTCAAGAAGGTACGTGAATACGTGTAACTCATCCATCCGTTGAGCTTACCGACTTGTTTTTTTACCTGCAATTCTACGCCATAAGCATGTCCCTCCGTGTTGATGACGTCAGTTTCAATATGGTGGTTCATAAGTAGCTTTGCTCCTCCACGATAATCCAGGTAATCGGACATTCGTTTGTAATATCCTTCCACAGAATATTCCCAGATGCCACTCGGAGAATTTAGATAAAGTCCGGCTGCGGCTTGCCAGCCTCTTTGGGGTTTGATGTTCACATCGCTCAACTTCCATGTATCCGTTGGCGACATAATGACAGTGTTCGACAACTTATGGATATATTGCCGCATCGAGTTAAATCCGGCTTTGACCGAGAAATTATCTGTGAAGGCATACCGGGCGGATAACCGGAATTCCGGCCCATGATAAGTCTTCATGAATTTTCCTGCTCCTGCAGTGATGGTGTCCGTTATGGTCGATTCGTGTGGGAGCATGCCTGATGCATATTGATAGTACGAACGTGGACCGAGTGCACTGAACTGTGAGTAACGGATACCAGCGTTGACCGATAGTTTGGGAGTGATTTCCCATTCATCACCTAAATAAAATGCCGTTTCCAAGGCTTTATCCTTTTGTAAAACGTCCTTTTTTACAAATGATTCACTTCCTTCAGGTTCATAAGTACCCGAATTGATATGATAGAGCATGGACTTGAAACCAAAGTTGAGCGTGTGCTTATCGGCCAGTATGTTTGTGAAGTCTGCTTTGACAAAATACTGATTAATATCAAATGAAAGTTTATAAGCAGTTGATGCATTGACGGTCTCGCGGTTATTGTAATCGTAATGATCGTATCCGGCGGAGAAGTATCCTATCAGTTTTTCGTTAAATACAGCTCTCCATCGTGCGGAAGCATTGAGATTATTGTAGCCGTATTTTTCGTTTGAATTGAAAGCGAAACGGTCATGACTATAGTATCCGTAGACATTAAGACTATGTTTGTCATTGAATTTATGTGCCACAATAGCAGCCAAATCATAAAAGCCGGCGGTACCGTTTTTGTATCCGCTTTTCTCCGGAAGCTGCTTCATGATCCAGTCAGAATACGTAGTACGCCCACTTAGTAATACAGACGTTCTGTCTTTGATAATCGGAATCTCCAGATTCAGTTTACTCGTTACCAGACCGATACCGGCCGAACCGGTGAATTTTTCTTTATTGGCTTCTTTACCGGTGATATCCAGAATGGATGAAATACGTCCACCATATTGTGCCGGGATGCTGCTTTTATATATCTCGGCTTCTTTTACCATATCTGAATTGAAGGCTGCAAAAAAGCCGAATAAATGGTTCGGGTTATAGATGGTTCCGTCATTTAGCAGAATTAGATTCTGGTCGGTAGCTCCACCACGTACGTTGAAGCCGCTTGAAGCTTCACCTACTGTTTTTACACCGGGTAAAGCCTGTACCATCTTTAAAATGTCTACTTCTCCCAAAGCCATCGGGATATTCTTCAATTGGGTTGGACGCAGTGTTTCTGCACCTAATTGCGTACTTTTCACATTTTGTATACGTCCGGAAGTAATGGTTACTTCGTCCAGCATATGTGTAGTTTCTTCAAGTTCGATGTCCAGTGTACCATCACTGTAAAGCATAATTTGTCGACGGGTATCTTTAATGTTAAGTCCTTTGATATCAATTTGTTTGTGTCCGGTAGGAAGTTCAAGAGTAAAGTTTCCCTTAACATCTGTTGTCGTCGCAATCCATGGGTCCTTTAAAATCAGATTGATGCCTATCATGGGCTCACCGGTTTTAAAGTTAGTAACTTGCCCTTTGAGTACCGCTTTTCGTGGTGATTGCTTGATTCGTACATCTCCCACATTATACACTTTGTTTTCTGAAGATGCTTTTTCCGGTTCTCCGCTTAGGTAAGTATATACGTCACCATAATAACTTTCGCCTTTTTCCGGTTCTCCGGTCAGTTTAGCAGGTAATAGCGTGATGAGTTCCTGCTCTTTCAGCACGAATAAATTGTTTCCGGATACTGACAATTTATAGGGAGTCGGCTCAAGTGCTTCTTTTAATTGTTGCAGGGGTGAAGCTTTTCCTTTCACCAAAACCTTGAAAGGAGCACTAATAGTGCTGAAAACCCTATAGGGTGTATTTTTTTCTACAGTCTCCAATAAGGAGTCAATAGTTATACTGTCAGCAGGAAGTGAGAGGGGGTGTTGAGCCGTCATTTGTTGCGGCCATGCAAATAGTAGGGGCAACATCCATAAGTATGTACTTTTTTTCATCGTGTTTGTTTTTGGTCTATCAATTCTTCACAAAAGTTAGTAAGAGCGATTAATGAGGCATCGGCGTCATGGCGAAAATTAAGTTTATGTTTTCGTGCGTAACGTTTTATCAGCTTATGTTGCTCCGGAAAGATCTTGGCAAACGACTTGTTGTTACTGACGGGATAATATATCCCATTGTATTCCAGATAATATTTTACTCCGTATATGAAGTATTCAGTTTGATGTTTGCGGGTTTTGGCTATTTTTTCTACGTTGATCTGAGCAACGGAGTATGTTTTTCGTGCCAGCAGTCTCAGTCGCTTTCCGTCTTGTAGTAATTCGTAAAATCCCTTATTGAGATCTGTCTTCTTTGTCGGACGGAAATAGATAAATGTAGTATTGTGCAGGTTGACTTGTTCGATTCCTTCATTATTGATAATCATGCTGTAATGGCTGTCAGGAGTCAGTGCACAAAGTTGGTCTTTGTGTAAATCCAAATGAAGATCCAGTCCCGGGTATCGGTTTCCTTTGAAGATAATCTCTCCTGTGGTAAATTCATCACCTTGAAAATAGGGAAGATTGTCGTATTGGGCAAGACTGTATGTTAATTCGATTTCACCATTGTAAATAGTAACATAGTCTCCTGCTGCTTTTAAGTAGTTTTCTATTGGATAAGTTTGCGAGTAAATGGCTTCTCCATTGAATAATAACGCAGTAATGGCCAGTATGTGCCTTAAGTAATGTCGGTTTTTCATAAAATGTTGTGCCTTAGTTTGTGATTAGATAAATGGTTCTTGTTACAAAGGTACCCGAAAAAGTTTTGCTATTTTGATTTTTGTGTTAAAAGAGATTAATTAGAACCATTAATAATCGTATCACGTTTGCCCTGTTCTCTTTTTTTAAGCTAAAAAGAACAAATCTTTAAACTTTAATTTGTTACTTTGTTAATTATGTATTGATACTTAAACTTTTAATATATGAGAATTAAACTGATTTGTATTATCGTGTTACTTTCTATGGGGATGATGTCATGGACACATGCTCAATCATACGATAGATTATGGAAGCAAGTGGAGCAGGCCCAGCAGAAAAGTTTGCCCCAAACAGTTGTCCGATTAACCGGTGAAATTTATCAAAAAGCTAAAGCAGAGAAGAATTCTCCTCAAATGCTGAAAGCTTATATTTGGCAGATGAAATTTAGGGAAGAGATTACTCCGGATAGCTTTTACGTGTCGTTGAATGGCTTAGAGCAGTGGGCGGTGACTACGGACAAGCCATTGGACCGTGCAATCCTGCATTCGCTTATCGGTAGTATGTATGCAGATTATGCTTCCCAAAACCGTTGGAAACTGAATCAACGTACGGATTTGGAAGAAGAAGCTCCCTCTGTTGATATCCGGGAGTGGAGTAAGAATCAGTTTGTAACTAAAGTAATGACAGAAATAGCCGTAACATTTCAAGACTCTTTGCTACTGCTCGATACTTCCTCCCGAAGCTACATTCCTTTTGTGGAACTTGGAGTAACCAGTGATTACTATCATCATGATATGTATCATTTGTTGGCTTCCCGTGCCATTACTTCATTGGAGAATCTGTCCGGATTTGGCCGTGATTCTTTAATAAATGTACGCATTGAAGAAATTTATCAGCACATGATGAATTCATATCGTCGGACTGATAATCACGATGCTCTGTTGCTTACTACTTTGGATTATTTGCAGTGGAAGAGGCGTACTGATATCGATTTTCGGCCTTATCGTGCTCCGGAGGGGAAACTTGGCTTGACACAGGATCCTTATTTGGCTGCACTGGACAAACTGATTGCCGAAAATAAGTCACATGATGTCTGTGCAGAAGTTTATTTGCTCAAGGCACAGGCGGCAATGGATGCAGGAGTGCCCGCTTCTGCGTTACAATTGTGCGAAGAGGCTATCTCTCGCTATCCGGACTATCGCCGCATCAATGCTCTGAAAGAACTGAAGCAAGAAATTCTGTGTCCGGATCTGACAGTGCAATCCCCGTCAACAGTTTATCCGGGTGAGGAGTTTGATTTAAAAGTCAGCTTTAAAAATTTGAAAGACTTTACGGTAGAGTTGTATGCAATTAATTTACCGGCACGTCCGAATACGGTGGAAGCACCCAATGACGCATTTCTAAAAAAACATGGACGTTTACTTTCATCGGAACATTATGTTCTCTTCCCGTCGGATGACTATAAAGTGAAAGATTCCATCTACCACATAAAGGCACCTGAAACAGGACTGTACGCCCTCCGTGTTATTCCGGGTGTTAAGGTTCGTTCCAATGTTTCAAAATTTCTCTATTCTACTTGCTTTAAAGTTCTTACCCGATCTCTACCTTCTAATCTGAGTGAGGTAGCTATTCTCGATGCTATGAGTGGCAAACCTTTGCAGGGTGTTGTTCTTTCATTCTTCGATCGACAGAACAAACAACTTCTGACAGCCACTACCAATACCGAAGGGAAAGTACAGTTTGCTTCGTCGGAAAAATATAGGTATCTGACTGCTGCCAAAGGGAATGATACAGCTATGCCGCAGATGTATTTATGGGGAGGAGATTATAATTTTGCAGACCATTCAAAACCTGTTTCTGTGGTAACTTTGCTTACCGACCGTTCTGTTTATCGTCCGGGGCAGACTGTTTATGTAAAAGGCATTGCCTATGAACAGTATCCTGACTCTGCCCATGTGATTGCGGGACAGGAATATACGCTGACTCTTTCGGATGCCAATGGGCAAGAAATCAGTGCAAAGAAGCTGCGTACCAATGATTTTGGATCTTTCACCGCAGAATTTGTTTTACCGTCTGTTTGTTTGAACGGTACTTTCAGTTTGAATACTCAAAACGGATTTCGTTCCATTCGTGTAGAGGATTACAAACGTCCTACATTTGATATTACTTTTGAGCCGGTGACTGAAAGTTATCGATTGGGAGATCGTGTCGAGTTGAAAGGGAGTGTAAAAACTTTCAGTGGTGTGCCGTTACAGGATATTCCTGTTACTTATACCATTACCCGCTCATTGTATACTTGGCGGATGTGGGGGATGAATCCGGTTATTTTGGCCTCTGACACTGTCCGTTTGGGAGTAGATGGAAACTTCGAAATTCCTGTGGATCTGAAACCAGACACTTCGAATCCCGATTTGGGAGACGGTGACAATACCTCTTTATATTATGACTATAAAGTGCAGCTTTCAGTAACCAATGTCGCAGGTGAAACGCAAACCTCAGAAACAAGTCTGCGGGCAGGAAAGACCTCTTTGTTATTGTTTGCTGATATATCCGGACTGATTTGCAAGGATGATTCTATGAAAGCGACTTTTCGGGTAAATAATCTGGATCGTAAACCGGTCAGTGTCGAAGGCAGTTACCGGTTGTTTTTGATTTCCGATTATCAGAAATCAAAACCCTTGAAAGAACTGGACGTTTCCGATCAACCGGCTCTTTCCGGTTCGTTTAGGTCCAATGAAGAGATCTTGTTGTCCGATTGGAAAAAACTTCCTTCAGGTGCTTACAAACTTGTAGCTTCGGTGAAAGATGATCAAGGCCGTAAGGTAGATGCGGAAAAGGTAGTGATTCTTTTTGCTTCCGATGATAAGCGTCCTCCGGTATCTATGCCTTTGTGGTGTTATGAAGTGAATACCCGGTTTGATGCAGCACATCCTGCCCTGTTCTATTTTGGTACTTCCGAAAAAGATACTTATGTCTTAATGGATGTGTTCTGTGGTAATAAGCATCTGGAGAGTAAGCTTCTTCATTTGTCCGATTCTCTTGTTCGTTTTGAATATCCGTATCGGGAAGCCTACGGGAATGGTTTGGGTATTACCTTTGTATTTGTTCGTAAAGGTGTTGTTTACGAACAGGAGGTAAGCCTGATAAAACGTTTGCCCGATCATAACTTGAATATGCGTTGGGATGTATTCCGTGATAAATTACGTCCCGGGCAGGAAGAGGAATGGAAACTGACTATCCGTAATCCACAGAAATCACCTGTTTTGGCCGAAATGCTGGCTACTATGTATGATGCCTCTTTGGATAAAATTTGGAAGACCAACCAGTCATTGCAATTACATTATCAACTTTCTGTCCCCATTGCTCGTTGGAGGAGAGATTATGTTGGCTCAAACTATTTTTATTTTGGTTTCCGCCGGACTGATTTGAAGGTGCCTCCGTTTAGCTATGATCATTTTGACTTGCCTCCGGTTTTATATGCGGTTGCCGAAATGTTGTCGGTCACCAATGATGCTGCTCCGACTACCCGATATGCACGTCTGCGCGGAATGGGTGCTGCAAAACCACAAATGAAGAGCGCTGCCGTAGCCGATGTCGTTTTCGAATCTGAAATGGTTCCTGTTACGGAAGAGAGCGGAATGGCAATGTCAATGGACAATGCCGATATGGGTAGGACAACAGATATAGAGTTACGTACCGACTTTGCGGAAACTGCCTTCTTTTATCCGCAGCTTCACACGAACGTTCAGGGTGAGGTCAGTTTCTCTTTCCGTATGCCTCAAAGTCTCACGACCTGGAATTTCCGAGGATATGCTCATACACAAGATATGATGACAGGGCAGATGGATGCTACTGCTGTTACCAGTAAAGAGTTTATGCTTACTCCGAATCTACCTCGGTTTGTCCGGGTAGGAGATCACACTTCCATGGCTGCTTCTGTTAGTAATCTGACCGGTAAAAATCTGTCTGGTACTGTGAAACTGGTACTTTTCGATCCAATGACAGATCAGGTAATATCGACCCAACAGAAGAAATTTAATGCCGGAGCCGGACAGAGTGTCGGTGTAAGTTTCTTGTTCACAGTAACTGATAAATATGAAATTTTGGGATGCCGGATGATTGCCGAAGGAGGGAATTTCAGTGATGGAGAGCAGCATTTGCTTCCGGTTCTCAGTGATAAGGAGAACTTGACAGAGACTTTGCCCATGCCTGTTCGTGGCGAGCAAACACGTACTTTTTCTTTGGCCGATCTGTTCAATCACCATAGTAAGACTGCGACCAACCGCCGTTTAACTGTAGAGTTTACTTCCAATCCGGCTTGGTATGCAGTGCAAGCATTACCGGCACTATCACAACCTCGGAATGATGATGCTATTTCGTGGGCTACTTCCTGGTATGCCAATACAATGGCTTCTTATATCATGAATGCTCAGCCACGTATTCAGGCAATATTTGATAGTTGGAAACTCCAGGGAGGCACTAAAGAAAGTTTCTTGAGTAATTTGCAAAAAAATCAGGAAGTGAAGAATATCCTTCTTTCTGAATCTCCTTGGGTGATGGAAGCGACTTCGGAGAGCGAACAAAAAGAGCGTATTGCCACTTTATTCGATTTGAATAATATCCGTAACAGTAATACAGCAGCTTTGTTGAAATTAAAGGAACTCCAGTTACCTGATGGTTCGTGGAGCTGGTATAAAGGAATGGACGGAAGTCTTTTTGTCACCGACTTCATTGTAGAACAGAATGCACGTATAGCCCTGCTTACAGGGAAGCCGCTGGAGGGAGGAGCGCTGGATATGCAACAAGCAGCTTTCGGTTATCTCCATAAAGAAGCCTTGCAGGAATATCGTTCTATCCGTGAGGCAGAAAAGGTTGGCAATAAATCAGAGGGAATTTCACGAAGTGCATTGAAGTATCTCTATTTGATTGCTATCTCTGGCGAGAAAGTTCCGGCATCGGTGAAAGAAGGTTATGATTACTTCCTATCCAAAGTTGCTCCATCATTGTCTCAACAATCCGTCACCGAGAAGGCCTGGTCGGCTATTGTATTACAGAAGGCAGGTAAGGTAAAAGAAGCTCAGGAGTTTATGGCATCTCTCAAAGAATATCTTACTCAAACAGACGAGCAAGGCATGTTCTTTGATAGGACTGATAGTCCGTATGCTTGGAATAATTTAAAAGTGCCTGCCCATGTTGATGTAATGGAGGCTTTTGAGATGGTAGGCAGCAATGCCACGATTGTTGAAGAAATGAAAATGTGGCTTTTAAAACAGAAGCAAACTCAACAGTGGGACTCTCCGGTAGCTACAGCCGATGCTGTTTATGCTTTGCTTTACCGGGGTACTAATTTATTGGATAATCAGGGAGACGTGCGTATTGTCCTTGGCAATGAAGTTTTAGAAACGATAAGTCCTGCCAAGACGACTGTTCCGGGATTAGGCTATATCAAAAAGACTTTTACCGATAAGAAGACCGTGAATACCGATGAGATTATCGTTGAAAAGAGAGATCCGGGTATTGCCTGGGGAGCAGTTTATGCACAGTTCGAAGAGAATCTTGATAAAGTGGTTCGCCAGGGAAGTGGGTTGAATGTTGATAAGAAATTGTATGTAGAGACGATTGTTAATAATAATCGCCGGTTACAGCCGGTTATCGGTAAAACTCAATTAAAGGTTGGTGATAAAGTAGTTGTTCGTCTGACCGTTCGTCTCGATCGTACAATGGACTTTGTACAATTGAAAGATCAACGTGCTGCTTGTCTTGAACCGGTAGAGGTCCTGTCCGGATATCGTAATGTCGGTGATGTCGGTTGTTATGTTGCAGTAAAAGATGCTTCTACCGATTTCTTCTTCGATACTTTGAATAAGGGGACTTATGTTTTAGAATACAGTTATCGTGTAGATCGTGCGGGAAGTTATGAAGCAGGAATTGCTACTATTCAAAGTGCCTATGCACCCGAATATGCTGCCCATTCAGCTTCTGCCCGTTACGAAGTTTCTCAGTAAATAGAACTCTGTCTTTTTTAAGATGCAGATACTTGGATTATGTAAGTATCTGCATCTCTTTTTTATTTTTAGTTTATAATCTTTGAATTATATTATAATATTTTTATTAAAATGGTTTTTGTTGCAAATAAAACTTATCTTTGTAGGATATGATTGTTAAACCTTAAATCTATTTTTATGAAAATAAAAAAATTATTTACTATTCTAACAGTGTTTTGTTTCTCTGCTTTAGCAGGAGTTGTGTTTCTTAAATTCGTAGATAATAAAAAGAACGCCAGAGATATTGCATTGGCAAATGTTGAATCTCTTGCTAATGCTGAAGGCGATGGTATAGGGAATGAGGATAATCCATCAACTACGATAAAAAAGTGTGTAAGCTCCAGTGAATTTACAAAAGATGATTCTACGGGAGAGTATTATTTGGTGTGTAATTCAGGAACTACCGAAAGCGTTATTTACCGTTGTCCATCTGGTACTACCGAAGGTCACAAAGATTGGATATATAGTTTTCTTTATTGTACGAGATAGTTAACTAATACATGTTAGAATGATGGTTTTAAAAAATAAATGGAAGAATAGGTTTATTTTAATCCTTTTCATGGTCGGATTTGTTTTTTTTGCTTGTAAAGAAGAGACGGATCTTTACTTTAATGGTGATATAACAGTTATCAAATCGTTTGATAACGATACTTTGTTGTCTCCGGTAAAAGTAGAGCTTGAAGATATTTATGACGGTTCAGTATTAGCGTATGACTCATTATTGTTTTTTACTTCGCATAAATATAGTGATTGCTGGATGTATGTATTTAGTGTGAATAGTGGCAAACATATCGCTTCTTTATGTCCCAAAGGGCAAGGCCCAAATGACTATTTATCCTGTAAAAACTCTCAGCAGTTTATAAGGGAGAATGGCGAATTGAAGTTATGGGTCAGAGATAATGCCAAATCAGCTAGATTATTGAATATTACAAAGTCTATAGAGACAGGAGCTACTGTTTGCGATGCTATTATTCCCATGGATTGGAATAAATATTTCGTTTACCCGGCTACTACCCTGTTCTTTTTGAAAGATGGATATATATTAGGGCAAAATCAGTGTGAGGAACAGTATTCCAAAGGTAAAGAATATATTCCGCGCAAATTTTATTTATATAAAGATTCTTTGGGGAATAAAGTGAAGGAATATAAGTTGTTCAACCGACCGGTTATTTTGAAGGATGATAAATATGATGTTCTGAGTGGCATGTTTTACGCTAATCATAGTTATATACATCCAGATCAGACTAAAGTGGCCATTGCCATGCAGCGGGTTGCCCAGATCACCATATTAGATGTAAAGTCAGGAAAACAAGTAGGGTACAGGATGGATGATACGCTTGACTTCAGTGATATAGAACAAAATCTTGAGTGCATACGCTATTATTATACAAGTGCGGCTGTGAATTCACGATATATATTTGCCCTTTATATTGATCAGGCAGAAATGGGAGGTAAGTATCCTTTTAAATCAAAGACTGTCCATGTCTTCGATTGGGAAGGGCGGCCCGTATATAAGATACAGTTGGATAAGGAGATCTCTTGGATCACTTTAGATCCTCAAAATAATAGATTGTACGCTCAGGGTGAAGATGATTCGATTTGGGTCTATGATGTTTCCTGGCTTAGTAAATGAAGTATTGATGGGAAAGCTTGGAATTCTTAGTCTGATGTTCTGCACCATTGTTCTATTATCCTGTGGTAAAAAGAAAAACGTATATCCGGAACTAGAAGCTTTTATCGGAAAAGAAATTATCTTTTCCGATAAAAACTTTAATACGGTTGGTAATAAGGCTTTTAAAGACCAATTTTTACTGATATCTTATGTCGATTCGGGTAATTGTACACCTTGTAGTTTGGAGAAGATGCAATATATGAAAACAAATAAGCGTCGGTTGCTGGATACGCATACAGGAGTTCTTATGGTTGTGCATGAAAAAGATACTTTTACTGTTAATGAGGTGTTTAGACAAATGCATGTCAGTTATCCGATATTTTTTGATTCATTGGGATGTTTTAAAAAAGAAAATGGTATTTTTGATAATCCTTTATATCAAGATTTCGTTATAGACCGCTCAAATAAGGTAGTATGGTTGGGAAACCCTTTACGTAATAAGCAGTCATGGCAGCAATACGAGAAAGCCATATCTATGTTAATGGATAGTGGTAAATAGTTGCTTTAAGAGTATTTACAAAAGAAGTATGCTATCATGTCTTGTGCTTAAAAATATGTAATCAATGGCAGAATCTCACTGAAAACCCCTATTTTTGTACTCTAAACAACTAATAATTATAAAACAGAGACGAATGAAACGTAGTTTACTCTTCATATTTACTTTACTTACTATTACTTTATCGGCTGTAGCTCAACCTCGTATCTCTTCTAATAAGGAGACCCATCATTTCGGACAAATCGAATGGAAACGTCCGGTTTCTGTAGAATATACTATTACCAATACAGGTGATAAACCTTTGGTACTGACTAATGTTACCACTTCTTGTGCCTGTTCGGTTGCTAACTGGACGAAAACTCCGATTGCTCCCGGAGAAAAAGGAACAGTTAGTGCTACGTTTGATGCTAAAGCGCTAGGGCATTTCAATAAGTCAATCGGCATTTACAGCAATGCACAGCCCAGTTTGGTTTATCTGAATTTTGACGGGGAGGTGGTTCAGGAAATCAAGGACTTTACTAAAACACATCCTTATGCAATCGGGCAAATCCGGATTGATCGTACAGATATTGATTTTCCGGATGCACACAGTGGAGAGAAACCGGTAATCACATTAGGAGTAGTCAATCTTTCCGATCGTCCATACGAACCTGTATTGATGCACCTTCCGCCTTATCTGAAAATGGAAACTAATCCGACCGTCCTTTTAAAGGGTAAGAAAGGAACCATTACTCTCACACTCGACACCAAACAACTAATGGATTTGGGCTTGACCCAGTCTTCTGTTTATCTGGCTCGTTTTGCCGGTGATAAAGTGGGTGAAGAGAACGAAATACCTGTGTCAGCAGTCCTTCTTCCGGACTTTTCAGGAATGACCGAACAGGATAAGGCGGTCGCTCCTGTTATTCGCCTGTCCGAATCTAAGATTGATTTAAGTCAGGTGCTGGCCAAGAAAAACAAAGCCAGACGAGACATTGTTATCACTAATACAGGTAAATCTCCTCTGCAAATTAGCAAACTGCAAGTGTTTAATCCGGCAGTGGGGGTTGCTTTGAAAAAAACTGTACTGCAACCGGGTGAAAGTACTCGGCTGAGGGTGACTGTTCTGAAAAAGAACCTTGGAAAGAAAAAGAGACATTTACGTATCCTGATGATCACCAATGATCCGGTGCAACCGAAAGTGGAGATCGATGTAAAAGCTACGAATAACGAATCACATAATTAATATCTGCCATGGAACATCCTGAGAATAACGAAGCGTATAAAGGTTTGGTTGTGAATGCAGGCATTGAACAACCGTCATCTGTAAATCCTTATCTGAAACGGAAGGTAAAGAAGCGTCAATTGTCGGTTAGTGAGTTTGTGGAGGGAATTGTCAAGGGAGATGTGACGATCTTGAGTCAGGCTGTGACTTTGGTAGAAAGTGTGCGTCCTGAACATCAAGCTACTGCCCAGGAAGTTATTGAAAAATGTCTGCCTTATTCCGGAAATTCAATCCGTGTAGGTATCAGTGGTGTACCGGGAGCCGGTAAAAGCACCTCGATTGATGTCTTTGGATTGCACGTTCTCGAAAAGGGAGGTAAGTTAGCGGTTTTAGCCATCGACCCGAGCAGTGAACGCAGCAAAGGAAGTATTTTGGGTGATAAAACCCGTATGGAGCAGCTTTCAGTGCATCCTAAATCATTTATACGTCCCAGCCCTTCCGCCGGTTCTTTGGGGGGAGTAGCCCGTAAAACCCGTGAAACAATCATTCTGTGTGAAGCGGCCGGCTTCGATAAGATATTTGTAGAGACGGTGGGAGTGGGACAGAGTGAAACGGCTGTTCACTCGATGGTCGATTTCTTTCTGTTGATTCAGTTGGCCGGTACGGGAGACGAACTTCAAGGTATTAAACGCGGTATCATGGAAATGGCAGATGGTATTGTGATCAATAAGGCTGATGGTAGCAATATCGATAAAGCCAAGTTGGCCGCCGCTCAGTTCCGTAATGCTTTGCATCTTTTTCCCGCTCCCGATTCCGGATGGACACCGCGTGTACTCACATATTCCGGATTCTACAATCTTGGGGTAAAGGAAATATGGGATATGGTGTATGAGTATATCGATTTTGTGAAAGGTAATGGCTATTTTGAATACCGCCGTAACGAACAAAGTAAATACTGGATGTATGAAAGCATCAATGAACAGTTACGTGACAGTTTCTATCATAATGCCAAGATCGAATCGATGTTACAAGAAAAGGAGCAACAAGTGCTCAGGGGAAATCTAACCTCTTTTGTTGCTGCCAAGAGCCTACTCGATACCTATTTTGAAGATCTGAAATAATGATAAAGGTGTGTCAAAATTCTGTGGTGAGTTATGACACACCTTCCAAATCTGCTTTCGATTTACTTTGAGTCACAAAGTAGACTCCAAGAAATACCAATGCGATCGCAACCCCTTTTTCCCAGCCGAAGCTTCCGATTCCCATTAAAATAGCAGCAATAGAAGCAACAATAGGCTGTACATAATTATACATGCTTACTACTGTAGGGCGCATTAGTTTTTGCGCGGTCATGATGCAGATGTAAGCAATGAAACTTCCACATAGTACCACATAAAGTACTTGATAGATGGCGGCTGTCGAAATGCTGTCCCACTTAATGCTTGCTATATCCTGGTATGAGAAAGGAATATAACAGATGGATGCATAGATAAACATCCACTTATTAATCGTGATGGCCGAATAGCGTTGGGATAACCCTTTGAATACGGTTAAATAGATGGAGAAGCTAAGTTGCGCAATCATGCAAAGTAAATCTCCCCAAATGCTTCCTCCTCCTGCACTTACTGCCTGACTGCTTAGAATTAAGATTAACGCTCCCATTGCTCCGATAAAGATGCCCAAAACCTTTTTGTTGGTAACCGGTTCTTTCAGATAGATAGCTGCCACAATCATGGTGATGATAGGTGAAGTTGTTGTTACGATAGATGCGTCTATCGGAGAAGTGAGAGACAATCCGAATATAAATATCCCCTGATTGAAAACAAGGGCAAACAGAGAAGCAAAAAAAATCTTCACCATGTCACGGTGTCCTACCTGCTCTTGTTTGCAGAAAGCGGAAAGTATCCAGAAAGCTGCTGCGGCACCTACCATGCGGAAGGTGGTTACCGAAAGCGCTGAGAACTCTGCCAATGCCGATTTACCGATGGGGGACATCAGCCCCCACATCATGTTGGCTGTAAATGCCAATGCGTGTCCTTTCAGATTCTTATCAATCTCCATACCGAAAATGTTACCTTTATTGAAAACTGATGCAAAAGTAACCAATTTATCGTTTGAATTTTCTATATTTGTTTAATTTAAATGCAACCATTTATGGAACTATCAGCCAATTATATCAAACGAATTGAAATAGACGGATTATGGGACCGTTTCAATATAGTCTGGGACCTTCGTCCGGATGTCAATATACTATCCGGAATCAATGGAGTTGGAAAAACCACTATCCTGAATCGATCGGTCGGGTATCTCGAGCAACTGTCGGGTGAAGTGAAGAGTGATGAAAAAAACGGAGTACATATCTTTTTCGACAATCCCGAAGCTACTTACATTCCTTATGATGTTATCCGTAGTTACGATCGTCCGCTTATTATGGGGGATTTCACAGCCCGTATGGCAGATAAGAATGTAAAGTCCGAACTCGACTGGCAACTCTATCTGTTGCAGCGCCGTTATCTGGATTATCAAGTCAATATAGGCAATAAGATGATCGAGCTGTTGAGCAGCAATAACGAGGAAGAACGTAGTAAAGCAGCCACGCTTTCCATTGCTAAACGTCGTTTTCAAGACATGGTTGACGAACTATTCAGTTATACCCGTAAAAAAATAGACCGTAGACGCAATGATATTGCTTTCTATCAGGATGGTGAACTTCTGTTTCCTTATAAACTTTCTTCCGGTGAAAAGCAGATGTTAGTTATTCTGCTTACTGTACTTGTACAGGATAATGCCCATTGCGTATTGTTCATGGACGAGCCCGAAGCTTCTTTGCATATCGAATGGCAGCAAAAGCTGATATCGATGATCCGTGAACTGAATCCGAATGTGCAGATTATACTAACGACACATTCTCCTGCAGTGATCATGGAAGGATGGCTCGATGCTGTGACCGAAGTAAGTGATATTGCAACCAGCTATAAGTAGCATTTAACTAAAACACGACCTATGGCAATCAGTCTCAAAGACAATCTGACTTCTTCCTATTTCAATGCTGCTCATAAGTTATACTCTAAAAAGGCGCGCCGCCGGATTGTAGCTTATGTTGAGAGTTATGACGATGTAGCTTTCTGGCGTACACTGCTTGAGGAGTTTGAGGACGAAGAACATTATTTTCAGGTGATGCTTCCTTCGGCTACATCCTTGGCTAAAGGCAAGAAAATGGTACTGATGAATACCCTTAATACGGCCGAGTTAGGCAAAAGTCTGATTGCCTGTGTGGATAGCGATTATGACTTTTTGTTGCAAGGAGCTACTGCTACTTCACGTAAAATTAATCGTAATAGATATATTTTTCAGACCTATGCTTATGCTATTGAAAACTATCATTGTTATGCCGATAGCTTGCATGAGGTCTGTGTGCAAGCCACTTTGAACGACAGACACCTGATTGACTTCAATGAGTTTATGAAACGATACTCTCAGATTGCTTATCCGCTTTTCCTGTGGTCTGTCTGGTTTTATCGTCGTCATGATACTTATACGTTTACTATGAGTGAATTCAATGCCTGTGTTCGTTTGCACGATGTCAGCTTGAGGCATCCGGAACGTTCTTTGGAGGCAGTGAGGCGTTCGGTAACGTCTAAACTTTCTGAGTTATCCACGCGTTTTCCACAAGGTATCGAAGAGGTCGACAAGTTATCGGTCGAATTAAAAGAACTTGGAGTGCTTCCTGATACAACATATCTGTTTATTCAGGGGCATCACATCATGGACAATGTCGTGATGAAAGTATTGACTCCTGTTTGTACAGCCCTGCGACGCGAACGGGAACAAGAAATCAAAAAATTGGCGGAACATGACGAACAATTTCATAATGAACTGACTTGTTATCAAAACAGTCAGGTCAATGTCGAGGTAATGCTTCGCAAAAATAGTGCTTACAAAGATTTATACCTTTATCAATGGTTGAAAGAAGACATAAAAGAGTTTTTATATGGAACAGATAACCGAAAAAATAAATGACTTATTCGTTTCCTGGGGATTTGACTCCAGTGAAGTAGGTCCCATTATGACACTGGTACTGATTATTGGCATTGCCTTTTTAGCCGATCTTATTAGTCGTAACATTCTTTTAAGAGTAGTTGCCAAACTAGTGAAAAAGACCAAAGCAACCTGGGATGATATTGTGTTCGACCGTAAAGTTTTGATTTACCTCAGTCATCTTGTCCCCCCCATCATTATTTATGTGTTGATTCCTTTGGCAATTCTGAATGTAAGTGCCCTCGATTTTATCCGTCGTATCTGCATGATTTATATCATTGCGGTTTTTCTGCGTTTTATCAGTGCATTTCTGTCGGCTGTTTATCATGTATACAGTGAGCGAGAACAGTTTCGTGATCGACCATTGAAAGGTTTGTTGCAAACAGCACAAGTAATACTATTTTTCATTGGAGGAATTGTTGTTATCAGTGTATTGATAGATAAATCTCCGATGGTATTGCTCACCGGGCTTGGTGCTTCGGCTGCCATCCTGATGCTGGTGTTTAAAGACAGTATCATGGGATTTGTGTCCGGCATTCAACTTTCTGCAAATAATATGCTGAAAGTAGGTGACTGGATTGCTATGCCCAAATACGGAGCCGACGGTACGGTGATTGAAGTGACGCTCAATACGGTGAAGGTGCGCAATTGGGACAATACCATCACTACCATCCCTCCCTATCTGCTGGTCAGCGATTCTTTTCAGAATTGGCGGGGTATGCAAGAGTCCGGTGGACGGCGTGTGAAGCGTTCTATCAATATCGATATGAACAGTGTAAGATTCTGTACCCCCGAAATGTTGGCTAAATATAAGAAAATCCAATTGTTGACCGATTATGTGGAGCAGACCGAGCAGGTGGTGAAAGAGTATAATAAAGAACATCACATAGACAACTCTATCTTGGTCAATGGGCGACGCCAGACCAATCTCGGAGTATTCCGTGCCTATCTGACCAACTACTTGAAAAGTCTTCCCGATGTCAATAAGAACCTCACTTGTATGGTACGGTATCTTCAGCCCACCGAACAAGGTATTCCGGTCGAACTTTACTTTTTTTCTGCTGTGAAAGAGTGGGTACCTTACGAAGGAATTCAGGCCGATGTATTCGATCATCTGCTTGCCATTGTTCCGGAATTTGGTTTGCGCGTATTCCAGAATCCTACGGGAGAAGATTTTCGGGAGTGGAATAGAAGAAATTAAAAAAGTGTGTTATATTTGTGGCTAATAATACTATATTAGCTATGAATGCACTACAAAGCAACATTATTCGGGAGATCACTCCGCTGTCCGATAAGGATTGTTTCTACATTGCCGAACGGTATAAAACGGAGTTTACTTATCCCATTCACAATCATGCCGAATTTGAGCTGAACTTTACGGAGAAAGCAGCCGGTGTGCGACGGATCGTCGGTGATTCGGCAGAAGTGATCAGTGATTATGATTTGGTTCTGATTACCGGAAAAGATCTGGAACATGTATGGGAACAACATGATTGTCATTCAAAAGAGATCCGTGAAATAACGATTCAGTTCTCTTCCGATCTTTTCTTCAAAAGTTTTATCAATAAGAATCAGTTCGATTCTATTCGTGATATGCTTGAGAAAGCTCAGAAGGGTCTTTGTTTTCCGATGTCCGCCATCCTGAAAATTTATCCCCTTCTCGATACGCTGGCATCCGAAAAACAGGGGTTTTATGCTGTCATCAAGTTCTTGACCATACTTTATGAACTGTCACTTTTCAATGAAGAGGCCCGTACGTTGTCAAGTTCTTCCTTCGCGAAAATCGGCATTCATTCGGATAGCCGCCGTGTGCAGAAGGTGCAGGAATATATTAATGCCCATTATCAGGAAGAGATCCGCCTGAATCAGCTGGCCGATATGGTAGGAATGACTCCGGTATCTTTCAGTCGCTTCTTTAAATTGCGTACCGGTAAGAATCTTTCGGACTATATCATTGACATTCGTTTGGGGTTTGCTGCCCGCCTGCTGGTTGATTCTACTATGTCTATTGCTGAAATCTGTTATGAATGCGGGTTTAATAATCTTTCTAATTTCAATCGGATCTTCAAGAAAAAGAAAGAATGTTCGCCCAAAGAGTTTCGTGAAAACTACAGGAAGAAAAAGAAACTGGTATAATTTTATGTGAGAATACTGGCCCTCAATTAACATTGTTAACGCCATTTCTCCGTTATTTTATTCTTGTGTGCAAATAACAAGCCTTTTGCATTGAAAACACTTGCTATTTGCATTTAAAGAACAAGCTTTAACGTAGCGTTAAAACAAAGCTTTGGGCGAGAGAAATCTTGTGCTTTAAAAACACTGTGTTTTAGTTCGTTAAGCACACTTTTTACTTCTTTGTTTCGCTGAATCCCTTTCTGGTCAAAAGCCTGTATACTTGCTTTTTTGTCAACTACAAATAGGGGACTGACACTCTCTGCTACCTTCTTTTCGTCTTGTTTAGCGCCGCTATCAGGTATCTTCCTTTGGCTCCGATATCGCTCCAGCAAGTGTTGGCAATCAGTTTCCATACCGTCGTTCCCTTCCTCCCATAGTCCGACAGCCTGAGTATGGAGTTTACTTCCCCGGTGTCGGTAATGCTTAATCTCTTTAGCGTGTCCATCAGTCCCGAGTAATTGTGCGCCATTGTATTGAAGGCGTATCCCGGTATCGGGAGATAAGCAGAATCCCCCTTCCGCTCTTCTCCCTCCCCTTTGGGGGGAGCTGAGGGGGGAAATTCTTTATTTTCCTCTGCTTTATTTTCTTTTACTTTACTTTGTCCGGAATTGCATGCATTTTTTGCGTCAACGGCTACATGATGTACTACATTTTTGGGGTTAACAGGTGTTTTTTCCTTTTTGAACAGCTCTGGTTGCTGAATTTCTTGTAGTGCCGGGGGAGTGTCGGCTTTTCCATTTTCTTTTTCCAGTTTCACCATCAGGTAAGGGAGCTCCGACAACTCTCTTTTCCTTCGCTTTGTCGCTTCCATCCATACTTTCTGTATACTTTCCGAAGTCAGTATTCCGTTTTCCTGATAACTGTTTCTGTCCAGTATTCCTTTGGTGAACAGAATCTCGATGATCCCCTGCACCTCTTCTGCCTGCACCTCTCTTCCTGCCTTGTTTGCGAAAATCAGGCACTGTTCTTCATCCCATCGTATGTAGTATCCCTCCTTGTAAATCTTACACATCAGTTTCAGCACAATTGCCGACCCTTTTATTCCATATTTTGCTTCTATCACTTCCATTGCGTTCTCTTCCATGAAGTTTACGCCCACCGGAAAATAATTGATCCCGTCGTATGCTATTGCCATATTTGTTTTTTTAGATTAGTTGTTTGTACTTTCAATAATACATTTACCACAAATTACTCCGGATTTCCAAAGACGTTTTCACTTGATTTATCAAAATAAAAATAATTCATCTGTGAAAATCCGTGTAATCCTGTGGTGGCGCCCTATACGATCGGTCTCCACTCCATGAAGTTCTCCACCTGGAATGTCGTCCATCGCTGTTCGTCCACATTCCAGTAGACTACGGCACCTTCTACTTCTGCGGGATCATACTTCTTACGGAATTCCGCTTCGTAGTAAATCAACGTTGCTTTCACCAGTTGGAAACTCCCGTTTTGTTTTCGGTAAGCTACCGTCGCATGTCCATATTGCATATGGTCCAGGAGTGCTTCAAGCCGTTCTGCCATCCATTCGGCGCACGACTCGGTGTATCCTTTCTCGAAGACGATCCGTTTTTTCCATCTCAGTTTCATGGCTTCACTTTGTGACGCCGGGCTTTTCAACTTCTTCATATTATAATGATTTTAAAGTTTATAAATTGTTTGTCGGCCCGAAGGTAGAGTGTTTGCCGATTAGGTTGGAGTATAATAATTCATGGTGTGTTTTCTTGTCTATTTTATGCCAATGGATTTATCTCGTAGCATTTCGTTCCAGATGGTGTTTGTTTCCTTTAGAATAGTGCTGAACTTCAATGGAATGAATATTCCATTTCGAATATTCCCTAATAGTTTTTTGTCGTCTATATATCGTGCTAATGCAACTTGTGATGTCTCCTTTTTTATACCCATTGCCCCATCTTGATAGAGTGTGATTAGTAGCTTTAAGCATTCGTAGTGTTTCAAAACAATCCCTTGTATGGGTTTCTCCTTTTTTCGTCCTCTGTTTGACTTAAGGTCTCTATTGTCAGAGATTTGCTTGTTGACCGTTTTGTTTTTTTTGAATTCTTTTTTTTTCTTCTTGTTGTTTGTTTTCGTAGTTCATAATCTTTTTAATTTTAGTGATTTTTATTTGTATAAAATGTTGCAAAGGTATGGACGAAAAATTTAGTAAACTTACAAATATAAGATAAATTGTGGAGTTTAATTTCTTTTTGGAGGTAAGCTGTTGGCTTATAGTGAGATAATTTGTTTAAGGAGAGATGTTTCAAAAAACGTTCGTCTATTTGAACGCAAAGATAAGGGGTATTTTCATAATAGCAAAATGTTTAATTAAAAAAAAGATTTGCACTCTTGCCTTTCTACCTTAATATATTAATTTCTAGATAGATATCTATGGATAAAAATCTCTTTTTTATCTGTCTGCTTTTATGTTTCGATACTGAAAAAATGAATACAAAAATAGTGTTCAAATAGACGAACGTTTAAAAACACGTTTTTTTAGTATAATTCGTTTGTTTATAGTTTCTTACCAGATAGGTAATGAGTAACTACAAGAAACCGTGGCAAGAGAGTACAAAGCTTGCCGTATATTACATAAAGTACTCGCAAGTGATTGAATTTCAAGTGTATGTAAGAAGTTCAAAGCCCCGGGAGAATGTCCTTTTCTGAAATAATCGTATAATGGAAGTGGAAAAAGAGACCGAAATATGGTTCGCTATGCGTGCCACTTATCGTCGAGAGACTGACGCTATGCGGTTGCTTGCGAAAGAGAACTTGGGCTGTTTTGTTCCTATGCAATATAAGATAAGTATAAAGAAAGGGAAAAAAGTCCGTGTTTTGGTTCCTATCATTCACAATCTGATTTTTATTCATGCTTGTCCTTCCGAAGTGAAGCGTGTCAAGTCTATGGTTGCTTATTTGCAATATATCACCGATACCCGTAGCGGCAAGAAGATCATTATCCCCGACAATGAAATGCAGCGTTTCATTGCTGTAGCCGGTACTTACAGTGACCATCTTTTATACTTTCAACCCGATGAGCTCAACTTGTCCAAAGGAACCAAAGTCCGTATTACAGGTGGTGACTTCGAGGGTCAGGAAGGTGTTTTCCTGAAAGTGAAAGGTGCCCGGGATCGTCGCGTAGTCATTGCTATACAAGGTGTCATAGCCGTTGCCATGGCCACTATTCACCCTGATCTTATAGAAGTAATCAAATAATTCATAATTCAAATTTATTATGACTCTTTCCGAAGAAGTAGCTTCCCTTCAGCGTGCCGCGCACGACCTGATGTATTTGGGCATGGACGGGAGTCCCATTTACAGCGATGACTTGTCCCGCCGCAACAATGAAGTTTACCGCTTGACCACAACATTGTATAATTCCGGTGTCAAAGGTTCCACGGTTGAAGAACAGGCCTCTGTCTGTCTCGCTCTCCTAATGGGTTACAACGCATCGTTCATCGACCACGGAGAAAAGCGCGAACATGTCCAGAAGATATTAGATCGTTGCTGGGATATCCTCGATACTCTTCCCGCTTCACTATTGAAGCTTCGTCTGCTTACCGCCTGCTATGGTGAGGTATTTGACGAGCCTTTGGCTGACGAAGCCCGTGCAATTATCGCTTCTTGGGATTCGGTGTCACTTACTACTGAACAGCAAGAGGCTATCAACGAGTTTCAGACTGTGGTGGATAATCCTTATCCGTGGGAGTATGTTGAAGAATAAAGATTATTATTAAACCTAATTTTTTTCATGCGCGAATTTAATAATATAAAAATTGCCGTAGCCGGAACCGGTTATGTCGGGATGAGTATTGCCACTTTACTGGCACAGCATCACGAAGTGGTGGCAGTCGATGTACTGCCTGAGAAAGTAGAGAAAATCAATCAGAAGATTTCTCCCATTCAAGATGATTACATCGAACAATATATGGCTGAGAAACCGTTGCGTCTCTCAGCGACCCTTGATGGAACCGCAGCATACTCTAAGGCCGATTTTGTGGTTATTGCTGCTCCTACAAACTACGATCCGGTAAAGAACTACTTTGACACTCACCACATAGAGGATGTCATCGACCTTGTGCTCAGAGTCAATCCTGATGCCATAATGGTTATCAAATCTACCATACCTGTAGGCTACTGTCGCAGTCTATACGTTAAGTATGCACAGCGAGGAGTCAAGCAGCTTAACTTGCTTTTCTCTCCCGAGTTTCTTCGCGAGAGCAAGGCACTTTACGATAATCTCTATCCCAGCCGCATCATTGTGGGGACTCCGAAGATGATGAACGGTAGCTGTTTTGACGCTGAGAACCAAGCCATCCGGGCAGTAACCGATGTACCCATGCTCGTGCAAGCCGCCAAAACGTTTGCAGCTTTGCTGCAAGAAGGAGCAATAAAAGAAGATATCCCTACCCTTTTTATGGGCATCAAGGAAGCGGAAGCGGTGAAACTTTTTGCTAACACATATTTGGCGCTACGTGTCAGTTATTTTAATGAACTCGATACTTATGCCGAAGTAAAAGGATTGGATGCACAATCTATTATAGAAGGTGTAGGGCTCGACCCGCGCATTGGTACTCACTATAACAATCCCAGTTTCGGTTACGGTGGCTACTGCCTGCCCAAAGATACTAAGCAGTTGCTTGCCAACTATGCCGATGTACCTCAGAATATGATGACTGCTATTGTGGAGAGTAACCGTACCCGCAAAGATTTTATCGCCGACCAGGTGTTGCGGAAAGCCGGTTACTACACAGCTTCCAGTCAATGGGATGCCCAGAAAGAACAGGATGTGGTTGTTGGTGTCTTCCGCCTTACCATGAAATCCAACTCTGATAACTTTCGTCAGTCATCTATACAAGGTATCATGAAGCGCATCAAGGCCAAAGGTGCCCAAATTATCATCTACGAGCCTGCGCTCGAAGATGGTACTTCTTTCTTTGGTAGTACGGTAGTAAACGATCTAGCCAAGTTCAAACAGATGAGCGATGCCGTTATTGCTAATCGTTACGATGCTTGTTTGGATGATGTGGTAGATAAAGTATTCACTCGCGATATTTTCTGCAGAGACTAGTAAATGTTTAATTTTTACATCTTCCTGTTCAGATTAGTTGTCATAGTCATAGCTTTGCATAGTTATCAAAATAACGATAGTATATAGTAGTGGAGATTTAGAAAAGCGTATGCCAATAGTTAAAAATCTCTTTAAGTTTTAATTATGAAAGGTATTGTTTTGGCCGGTGGTTCCGGCACTCGCTTATATCCGATCACCAAAGGAGTCAGTAAGCAGTTGCTTCCGATATTTGATAAGCCGATGATCTATTATCCTATCTCTGTACTCATGTTGGCGGGGATTCGTGAAATATTGATTATTTCCACTCCATACGATTTACCCGGCTTTCAACGTTTGCTGGGTGACGGCTCTGACTTTGGAGTACGTTTTGAGTACGCCGAACAACCTTCTCCCGATGGTTTGGCACAGGCATTTATTATTGGTAAGAAGTTTATAGGCAATGATTCTGTATGTCTGGTTCTTGGCGATAATATCTTTTATGGTAGCTTTTTTACTAAGATGTTGAAGGAAGCTGTAGTATCCGCAGAATTACAAAATAAGGCTACGGTTTTTGGCTATTGGGTTGAAGATCCGGAACGCTATGGGGTAGCTGAATTTGATAGGGATGGGAATGTCCTCAGCCTTGAGGAGAAACCTGATACTCCTAAATCTAACTATGCGGTTGTTGGACTTTACTTTTATCCCAATAGGGTTGTTGAGATCGCAAAACAGATCAAGCCTTCTTCCCGTGGAGAACTGGAAATCACCAGCGTAAATCAGCAATTCCTGTTTTCTCAGGATTTGAAAGTTCAGGTATTGGGACGTGGCTTTGCCTGGCTTGATACGGGTACCCATGACTCTTTGTCTGAGGCAAGCACCTTTATAGAAGTAATAGAGAAGCGTCAAGGCCTAAAAATAGCTTGTTTGGAGGGCATTGCTTTCCGTCAGGGCTGGATTGATTCAAAGAAGTTACGTGAACTGGCTTATCCTATGCTGAAGAACCAGTATGGAAAGTATTTATTGAAAGTAATAAAAGAGATAGAAGGGTGAGCGAATCCTTAAAGCATAAAACGGTTAAGGGAGTGGGATGGAGTTTTGCTGATAACATCTCCAGTTCCGGTGTTTCATTTCTGGTCGGATTGGTACTTGCGCGTTTGCTTACTCCTGCAGAATATGGCATTATGGCTATGATTGCCATCTTTATCGCTATTTCGAATTCTATTATTGACAGTGGATTCTCCAATGCGTTAATTCGCAAAACGGATATAAAACGTATTGATTATAACACAGTCTTTTTTTTTAATCTGGTGGTTGGTGTCATCCTATATGTCCTTCTTTATTTTTGTGCCCCTTCTATCAGTTCTTTTTTTAATGAACCTATATTGATTCCTGTTACAAGAGTTATAGGCCTTGTTCTAATCATTAATTCTTTAGGTATCATTCAACGCACTATTATGGTGCGGGAGATTGATTTTAGAACACAAACCAAAATCTCTTTGATAGCTTCTTTATCCAGTGGTGGAATTGGCATCGTGATGGCTTTCTATGGCTACGGTGTCTGGAGTTTGGTTGGACAACAGGTCTCCCGGCAGTTACTGAATACCGTCTTCCTTTGGCTTTACAGTGCTTGGCGTCCGGTGTGTGAGTTCTCCGCAGATAGTTTTAAATGCCTTTTCGGCTTTGGTTCAAAGTTACTGTTGTCGGGTTTACTCGATACGCTTTACAAGAACATCTACTATATCGTTATCGGACGCTTTTACAGTTCCGCCCAGTTGGGTCAATATACACGTGCCGAGCAGTTTAATACAATTTTTTCCAGTAATCTGACTAGCGTGGTACAGCGTGTCAGCTATCCCGTTCTGAGCTCTATCCAGGATGAACCGGAACGTTTACGTGAAGCTTACCGCCGTGTGATAAAGACTACCATGCTGATCTCTTTTGCCTGTATGCTTGGTTTGGCGGCTGTGGCTAAGCCGTTGATACTGTTATTAATCGGTGAGAAATGGCTGGTGTCAGTCTCTTATCTTCAGATCATTTGTTTTGCCGGAATGTTATATCCTCTTCATGCCATTAATTTGAATATTTTGCAGGTGAAGGGTCGGTCTGATCTGTTTCTCAAATTAGAAATCATAAAAAAAATAATAGCGGTCATTCCCATTTTTCTAGGTATTATGTATGGTATAGAATATATGTTGTGGGGTAGTGTCTTAATCTCCTTTATAGCTTATTTTCTGAATAGTTATTATTCTGCCGGTTTAATCCGGTATCCTACAATAGAGCAGATCAAAGATGTATTTCCGACGTTTGCTGTTTCATTGTCTGTCGCTTTTGTCATGTGGATTATTTCTTTTCTTGATATTTCAATATATGTCATGCTCCCCTTGCAATGCTTTTCAGGTCTTTTGTTGTCTTTTCTTGTATATGAAAAGTTGAATCTGGAAGAATATCTTGAAATCAAACAGCTCATACTCTCTTGTGTTCAAAAAAAGTAATATAATATTAAGATGGATGAAAAACTAATCACGGTTACTTCTCCACTTCTTCCTTCCTTGGATGACTTTATTCCTTATCTTGAGGATATCTGGGATCGTAAATGGCTCACTAATAATGGTCATTATCATCAGAAGTTGGAGCAGGCTTTATGTGAGTATTTAAAGGTACCTTATATTAGTCTTTTTACTAATGGTACACTTCCTTTAATGTGTGCCTTACAAGCATTACGTATAACCGGTGAAGTGATTACGACTCCTTATAGTTTTGTTGCCACTACCCATTCTCTGTGGTGGAACGGGATTAAGCCGGTGTTTGTGGATATTGATCCTGTAACCTGTAACCTGGATCCTGAAAAAATAGAGGCCGCTATTACTCCCAAGACGACTGCTATTATGCCTGTGCATGTTTATGGCAAACCTTGTGACACGGTTCGTATTCAAGAGATTGCGGATAAATATGGTTTGAAGGTCATTTATGACGCTGCCCATGCATTTGGTGTGGAGGTAAACGGCAAGTCAATACTTGAATCCGGTGATATGTCCACTCTGAGTTTTCATGCTACGAAGGTCTATAATACGATTGAAGGTGGAGCTCTGGTCTGTCACGACGAACAGACCAAGAAACGCATTGATTATCTGAAGAATTTTGGCTTTGCCGGTGAAACGACTATTGTTGCTCCTGGTATTAATGGTAAGATGGATGAAGTTCGTTCCGCTTATGGACTATTGAATTTGAAACAAGTTGATTCCGCCATTGAGGCTCGTC